>PVMJ01000211.1_pt1 | contig 1194653 bp, 1106 predicted proteins | sample 1853361 | NCBI WGS metagenome assembly PVMJ01 (sample SAMN08533506, study PRJNA380276) | Synthetic metagenome, whole genome shotgun sequencing project. | isolation source: mock microbial community containing genomic DNA from 20 ATCC strains | collected 2017
CATTGGGTTTTTCTTCGGTAATGGCTTAACACTGAAAATTTGCATCTCTGCACCAAACTTAGTTTGTTGCTCTGTAAACTCAATTTCTACTTCTTGGCCATTGTCTGCACACTCTTCAAGAATCGCTTGAATCTGTTCAATTGGCATCATTCCAGCAGCTGGTTTTAAATTGTATTTAACTGGTGAAAATACAGTTGCAGACAAATAACAAGTTGGTTCGCCAGTTTTCTTATTTTCACCACGGTAAACAGATGGAAAAATTGTGCGTTTGTTAAATGATAATTGCATGATAAAAACCTCTCTTTAGGCAACTAGATGTAAACCCTGATTCTTTGGGCTGTATTGTGAAACTGGTTGAACGTAATCTGGTGGTAATTGATCAGCCATCTTAAGTTCGAATAAACGTACAAATGGGATGACTTTACCGTTTGGATTTTTATGTAAATTCTGTAGATGAGAACGGCTAATACCGCAGCTAATAAGCTCTCTTTCACGTTTATAGAAACGTGATTCCAAATGTCTGGACTTTACTTTTTTATAACCATCAATACGCAATGATCGATAGAAATCAAAGGCGTTATAAGCCTTGGTATAACTAGGATTACCTTTCTTGGTATAGGTAACCAATTTAGATTTAAGTAAAGCTTCTAATTCATCATCACTTGCGAAATTCATATATTCACCCTCCATAGTCTTAAGGATTGGGTCAAACGCTACGTGCCAGAGGCGTAGCAATAATTCTGGCTGTTCATGTTGCAGCTTAATTAGCTGAAATAAATTCGATGGATAACCATTCTTGGTTAAATAAGTCTTACAAATACGAGCTTCTAGACGTAAAACAGCATTAGCAAATTGCAAAGCACCATTCATAGCAATAACAAGCGATTTAGAGCGCATACAACCCTTATCTGCTTTCTTCTGAATCTTATTTAGTTGGCTTTTAACTTCTTCAAATTTGCCATATGCCTTAGGACGTACACTTGCTGAATCATTACCCCAAGTAATGTAATTATCATATTTAACTTCACGGGCTTTACGGTGACCCGAAGCCAAGTTAGCCATATAGTCCAAAGTTGGCTGAACCATATTCTGATGAGGCAATCTAAATAAATATGTGGTATCTAGATGTAAAACCTCAGTATTTGCCAAATCTAAGATTGGGGCTAACTGGGGAAAGGCTTCGAGTAACATGCCAAGCATATGATCGGAGCCTAATTCGATAGACTCAAAACCATACACATTGTGACCTTGTAACAACTTCAATGGAGATGCCTTAATCTCAACATAAGGCGGTGTATTCATTGTATTTGTATAAAATTTAACAGCCATATCTGTATAGTCAGATGGAAGTGACTCATACGGATGATAAAGCTCCCCTGTTATCGTTTGACCATCATCGGTCTTAGAAACATGGCGAGTAGCAGCAGGAATACCATAATCACGAATATCACCATTAAACCAATGATGATTATCAAGACTACGTACATACGTAGGAATGATCGGAATCGCTAAACGCATAAAATCAAGCATAGCAATTACCCAGATATATGAACTTCTAATACTTGTTGTATGCTCATAAAATTCCCCAATAATTATCGCATTTAATAGAATTAAAATCTCTTTAAATAGATATTAATCTAATATATGAGAACTGTAAACAAAGGAAATCTAATATATGAGAAATAATTGTTATAAAATTGACGAAAGTGAAAAAGGTCATGAAATGAACAGTATAGGCGAACGTATAGAAAAAAAATGTAAGGAACTGAATATCAGCATTCCTGAACTAGCAAATATCGCTGGAGTAAATTACAAGACCCTAAAAAGAAACATGACCGCCGAAGACCCAAACCCTACATTGCAGCACTTAAAGAGATTAAGCATAGCTTTAGGTATGAGTATCGATAATCTTGCATTTGGCGAAGAAGGAAGCACAGATGAAGAAATCGCTATCATTCTTAACGACCTAAAAAATATAGAAAAAGAAGATAAAAAAAGAATCTTATATATGGTTCGAATGATGATTGCCGAAAGCAAAAATAGGAAATGAAAATGGATATTCTAGAAATAGAAGAAAAAATAGGAAAAGTATTTAATAAAACCACTCCTACTGGCAGACTATCAAAAGTAAAGACAAGAAATCTAACAAGTTTTTTATGCGTACTTGTCATGATTGGAATAGAAAAAATAAAAAAAGATCATGATGAAAAAACATTTAAAAAATATATGAATGAACTAAAAAAGTGTGGAATAACAGAGAAATATATAAGAGAAGAACATGAGAAAGAAAGATTTAAAAGAAAGAGCCAGAAAGTAGAATATGTAGAACTTGTATTTGATTTAAATAATCAAGTACCAGAAGGATATATTCCTCCAGAAGGCCAATACAATATAGAAGAAATAATAGGCAAAAAGGTCAAAATATGATCAATAAATCGCCTAAATGATAAAATTTCTCATTTCCTCTAAAAGCATTGGTATATATAGCTCATAGGCGAAATTAAAAAAAACTTTGGACAGTCAGGCACACTATTAGATAGTAGTGTGCCCTACTCTCAAAATCTCCCAGAAAGGTCAGGCGCGACGAGTCGCTGCCCGCCCTTTCCTATCCTTCAAATTCGCATAATGAGCATTGATGTTAAATGCCATGCGAGTGCAGAAAGATGGTCGCATCATTGACAAAAAACCCCGCTAGCGCGGGGTCTTTAGTCAACGAACATGGCAAGTAACATAATGCGGCTATTATACGAACAATTATATAGTTTAAACTAATCCCTAGTTATTTCTATCTTTCAAATCTAAAGCTCTCTTTACGTAGCTTTAAAGTTATTTGGCTAAACATCACTATCTGAGCATAAATATGACATTCATCTTTCTCTATTTAGCTTTACATAGCTAACATAATTTTATTGATCACTGTATAGCTTTTCTTAGAATCTTTGCTGCACTTAAATTTAGATGATCGTCTTTGGCTAAAGAATTAAAATTTAAATTAAATTTCAGATGAACCATGCTCCTTACTACTCAATTAAATTCAAACAACTTTATCATTACAGAAATTTTAAAATAATCATTCTGATACTCAACTTTCTGTATTCCTTTTAAATACTTTAAAGATTAAATCTTCTAATTTAGTTCGCCTTATTATTACCTTAAGTTTTTAAGTAAAATTAAATAAATACGAGAATTATTTACAACCTATTCAGAAGTGATTTTATTTTTCATATTTTAATTCGTATAAATAAAAAATCTGAGCTAAAACATTACTTTTAATTTCCGTGAATATATATTATTTCAATAAATATTATAATTAATTAAATTATTTTTTAGCTTGGTATTTTAGGTTAAATTTTTATAATTTTAATTAAAGCATTTATTATCAATAATTTAATTTTACAATAACTAAGATACATTAATATTTGTAAAGTGTGATTTAATTATCGTTTTAATAAAATAGATGTAGAAATAAAACCTATTTAAACAAATTAAATAATTAGTGAGATACGGGTCACATATTATTTTATGTTTTTTAATTGAAATTGATTTATATATTGTTTTTAAATAAAAAATATTGTATCACTTATATTAACTATTTAATAAATAGGTACTTATAAAATGAAAAATAATATATTTAAAATTTTGGTTTTGGCGTTATTTTCTACTTCCCCACTATTTTGTTATGCAAATAACACAATAATGATCAAAGGAAATATTGTTGAAGACACATGCTCAACAAAAAGTAATGAGATAGAATGTAACGAAGTCAACAATTTGAATATTAAACTTGATAGTGAATATTTAAATAAAGATAGTCTCTATAAATTAGCTCAACATACAGAGAAGATGGACACTAGCATTGAAAGTCTAGGTTCTAATCGAAAGATTATACTTATCAATTATCATTAAGCTCATTTCATCACATTTGAACTTATTACTATAGAAGCTGGCAAAAGAGTGATTCATACAATTCAACATAATTCTTTATGAATTGGGTATTGGGTCACTCTTTTTCTGCAAAAATGTCTATTTGTATATTTTTTCTATATACATCTGCATAATTTATTCTATATAATTGTATTGTAAGAATTTAAACTTATTCTTCACGTAAATTGTTTAATTCTTTTCCAGTTACATAATCGCCTTATGTAATTTTCTTATCTCTATGATTCCTTTCTTCTAAACAATAAAAACTATCTATAAAACAGCTACATAAGCTGTGTTAACTAGCTGTTAACCGCATCCTAATATTGTGAATCAATTAAAATTATGAAAAAATAATGTGACATAGTTTGCATTTTGTTTAAAAAGTGTTAGCATTGTTACATTACTTTTCAAGATGTCAAACACTGGAAAAGTAAGGAAATAAACTTTTATCCAGACTTTTGAGAAAACACTATGAAAAAAACTTGCTTTGATCGCTGCTCTTTCGGTTGTAGGGATTGCGAATGCTCAAGCTGCTGATGGTACAATTACAATTAATGGTTTAGTTACAGACAAAACTTGTGACATCGTTACTCCAGCTGGTAAAGACTTCACAGTTACTCTTCCAACTGTTTCTAAGCAAACTTTAGCTGTTGCTGGGGATGTTGCTGGTCGTACTCCTTTCCAAATTAAATTAGCTAACTGTTCTGAAGGTAAAGTAGCTACTTACTTCGAACCAGGTGCTAACGTTGACTTTAATACTGGTCGTTTACTTAACAAAGACGCTACTGGTGCTAAAAACGTTAACGTTCAACTTTTAGGTAGCAATAACAACTTCATCCCAGTTCTTGCTGCTGGTGCGAACGGTGCTCAAGCTAACTCTCAATGGGTTGACGTAGCTGCAGCTGGTAGCGCAGACCTTAACTACTATGCTGAATACTATGCAACTGGCGCTTCTACTGCTGGTAAAGTTAACACTTCTGTTCAATACACAATTATCTATCAATAATTGATGGATGAGAGGGTTTCTATGTTTACATGGAAACCCTCTTTTTGTGACGCTTTCCCGAATCTTTGTTGGTTGAGAATTCTGAAATGAAATTGAACAGTTATAATTTTTTGTTAGGTTTGGCATTTGCTTCAGCAGTTGTTGCACCTGCTACTCAAGCAGAAATTGTAATTCATGGCACTCGTGTGATTTATCCTTCGGATGCTAGAGAGGTTACACTACAAGTTAGTAATAACGGTTCAAAACCAGCACTTGTCCAAGCATGGCTTGATGAAGGCGACTCAAAAAGCACTCCGGACCAATCAAAAGTACCTTTTATGATTGCTCCACCTATTTCTCGTGTTGAGGCTACAAAAAGTCAGACCCTTCGTATTACTGCTTTGCCAACGGCTTCTCAGCTAAATCAAAAGCAAGAAACAGTTTTGTGGTTGAATGTTTTGGATATTCCTCCAAGACCAACATCAAAAGGCGAAAATGCGACTCCTGATAATTTTCTGCAATTAGCAATTCGTTCACGAATTAAATTCTTCTATCGCCCAGCTTCAATTAAAGAAGATGCGAATTTAGCAGCTGATAAGCTTCAATGGGTTAAATCTGGTCAAAATTTAAAGGTAAAAAATCCAACACCTTTTCATATCACAATGACTTCTGTTTATCAGAAGGTTGGTGATAAAAAAGTTGATTTATTACCTCAAGGTTTAATGATTAAACCTTTTTCTGAAGAGTCTGTTCAGCTTAAGAATGGCAATCTTCAAGATATGAGTTTTATGAATGTCAATGACTATGGTGGTCGAGTCGAACACCAAATAAAACTTCAGTAATCAGATTTATCTTTTTAATAAATTTAAGCACCTATTATGTGAGTAGGCGGACTTAGTTATGCCAAAAAAAAGGCAAGAATCTTATAAATTATTAAAACGCCATATTTGTTACTACTTGGCTTCTGGTGTCGTCACAATGACAATGCCTGTATTCGTGCATGCTGAAGAAACAACCGCGAATGCTCCTGTAGAGGCTGAATTTGATTCTGCTTTTTTAATTGGTGATGCACAAAAAGTTGATATTTCTCGGTTTAAATATGGTAATCCTGTTTTACCGGGCGAATATAACGTTGACGTTTATGTAAATGGCCAATGGTTTGGCAAACGTCGAATGTTTTTTAAAGCATTAGATCCAAATAAAAATGCTGTAACGTGTTTTACTGGAAATAATCTTCTTGAATATGGTGTAAAACAAGAAGTTTTATCGCAGCACACTACCCTCCAAAAAGAAAATAGTAGTTGTTATAAAATTGAAGAGTGGGTTGAAAATGCATTTTATGAGTTTGATACCTCTCGTTTACGTGTAGATATTTCTATTCCGCAAGTTGCTTTGCAAAAAAATGCGCAAGGCTATGTCGATCCAAGTGTATGGGATCGTGGTATTAATGCTGGATTTTTATCTTATAACGGTAGTGCATATAAGACTTTTAATCAATCTGGCAATATACGCGAAACTTCAAATGCATTTATGGGAGTGACTGCTGGGCTAAATTTAGCTGGATGGCAATTACGTCATAATGGTCAGTGGCAATGGCAAGACACCCCTGCTGAAAACCAATCTAAATCAAGTTATGAAGAAACGAGTACATATTTACAAAGAGCATTTCCGAAATACCGTGGTGTTTTAACGCTAGGTGATAGTTTTACAAACGGTGAAATATTTGATTCATATGGTTATCGCGGTATTGATTTTTCAAGTGATGATCGTATGTTGCCAAATAGTATGGTGGGTTATGCTCCACGTATTCGTGGTAATGCTAAAACCAATGCAAAAGTTGAAGTTCGCCAACAAGGCCAACTTATTTATCAAACAACAGTAGCTCCAGGTAACTTTGAAATTAATGACCTTTACCCTACTGGTTTTGGTGGAGAAATTGAAGTTTCTGTTATCGAAGCGAATGGTGAAATACAGAAGTTTGCTGTGCCTTATGCATCTGTTGTGCAGATGCTACGCCCTGGCATGAACCGTTATGCTTTAACTATTGGTCAGTTCCGTGATTCAGACATTGATATTGATCCTTGGGTTGTTCAAGGTAAATATCAACAAGGGATTAATAATTACCTAACAGGTTATACAGGTATACAAGCAACTGAAAATTATGCCGCTATACTGTTGGGTGCCGCTTTTGCTACACCAATTGGTGCCGTGGCGTTAGATATTACTCACTCTGAAGCTGACTTTGAAAAACAGTCTTCACAGTCAGGACAAAGTTTCCGCTTAAGTTATAGTAAGTTAATTACTCCAACCAACACAAACTTAACACTAGCTGCTTATCGTTACTCAACAGAAAACTTCTATAAATTACGTGATGCTCTACAGATTCGTGATTTTGAAGAAAAAGGTATTAATACCTACTCTGCTGGTCGTCAACGTAGTGAATTCCAAATTACCTTAAACCAAGGATTGCCTGAAGGTTGGGGTAACTTCTACGTAGTAGGTTCATGGGTTGATTATTGGAACCGTAGTGAAAGTACTAAACAATATCAGGTTGGTTACAGTAATAACTTCCATGGTTTAACTTATGGTTTATTTGCAATTAACCGTAAAGTTGAATATGGCTCAACCAATCAAACACACGATACTGAATATTTAATGACATTATCGTTCCCGATTGATTTTAAAAAGAATTCAGTCAACGTTAACGTTACAGCTTCTGAAGACAGTCGTACTGTTGGTGCAAGTGGCATGGTTGGAGATCGCTTTAGTTACGGCGCTTCAATGTCACATCAGGACTATTCAAATCCATCATTTAACGTAAATGGTCGTTATCGTACCAACTATACAACTGTTGGTGGATCTTATAGTGTGGCTGATTCTTACCAACAAGCGATGGTGAGCTTAACTGGTAGTGTAGTTGCACATTCAGAAGGTGTTTTATTTGGACCTGAACAAGGTCAAACAATGGTACTTGTGCATGCACCTGAAGCCGCCGGAGCCAAAGTTAATAATGCTGTTGGTTTAAGCGTAAATAAGGCGGGTTATGCTGTAGTACCTTATGTTACTCCGTACCGTCTTAATGACATTACTCTTGACCCACAAGAGATGTCGAGCCAAGTAGAGCTTGAAGAAACTAGTCAACGTATTGCGCCTTTTGCTGGTGCAATTGCTAAAGTAGATTTTGCGACCAAAACTGGTTATGCAGTTTATATTACTAGTAAAACTGCTGATGGCAACAGTCTACCGTTTGCTGCACAAGTCTTTAACCAAAAAGATGAAGCTGTAGGTATTGTTGCACAAGGTAGTATGATTTACTTACGTACCCCACTTGCTCAAGATCGTCTCTATGTGAAATGGGGTGATGAAAGCAATGAACGTTGCTCGGTTGAGTACAACATCAGTAATCAGTTGCAAAATAAGCAACAAAGCATGGTAATGACTGAGGCTGTCTGCAAATGAAAAGAATATTATTAACGGGTGCTCTATTTACCGCTGGTCTTGGTGTGTATGGTGAAGCTAACGCTTACTGTACTTTAGGCAATAAAAAAGGAGGCTCATTTAGCTCGGTTGACATTTCCATGGCTGTAGGTCGCGTTGTGGTCTGACCAAGTGATCCTGTTGGAATGGTTTTAAGAAAAGCAACTTTTCCAATTAGCGACAATGGTTCAACAGCAATATGTACGTCATATAGTGATACTATTACGGCTGCACTTACTCAAGGCTATCCATTAAGCTCACTAGGGAATAATATCTATTCAACGAATATTCCAGGAATAGGTATTCGTTTATACCGTGAAGCAGAAAATGCAACTAACTTTTCAGGGTATTATCCGTATACTCGTAATTTAACACCGGGCGTACAATATTTTCTTGCTTCGGGATATTTTGTTGTCGAAATTGTGAAAACTGCTGCGCAGACTGGTTCGGGTGCATTAGTGCCTGGTTTATATAGTCGATACTATGTAAGTGGTTATATGAACCGCCCTTTTTTAACTAGTACAGTTAACGGTGATGCAATTACTATCGCCTCTTCTTCATGTGAAATTCAAGGTAATATCAATAAAGTTGTACAACTGCCTACAGTAACAAAAGCAGGCTTCAAAGGTGTTGGCTCAACTCAGGGTGAACAAACCTTTGATATGAACATCTTATGTAATGGCGGTATTAACCCAACAGGTTATGAAGAGAAAAACGTCATTAGTTTAAGTTACGACTTTACTCAAGACGGTACAAATAGTCAGGTATTGGCAAATACAGCTGCAGCTTCTGAAAAAGCAAACGGCGTAGGTGTACAGTTACTCTGGAATTATCAAAATAAAAATCAAGTCATTAAAAAAGGCGATAAATTAGCCTTAGGTACTTTGTCTTCTAACCAGACACTTCAATATAACGTACCGATGACTGCTCGCTACTACCAAACAGCAACCAATGTGACTGCTGGTAAAGTTCGTGCAATGGCTACTGTAACGATTCAATATGATTAATCATATTAAATCGTTATTAAGCTGAATAAAATTTAAAATGATAAATATTAATAATAAATTTTACTTTAATACTACTTTCTAAAAATTTAACACTTAACTCGATAGGAATATTTATGAAAAAAATAGGTATAGTTGCTGTTAGTGCAGTGACATTATGTTGGGCTATGTATGAGGTATCTTCTGATAATACGACTACCGTATCGCAGAATGAATCTAGCCAAAAAGTAGCATCTAAAAGCATTTCATCCACTACAAAGAATGAAAAGTTAGCGTCTCAAACTCTCTTGGCTCAAACTACCTCCCTTAATTATTCTGTCCCAGTCTGCCAATATAATTTTGATGCAACTCAAGAAGATTTTGATGTGTTGAATGCTCAAGACCCAGATCGACCACCTATGAAAATATTTCCATTGATAAATGGTCAAAAATTTGGTTTTAAAGTAGAGCCTGTAACTGAAGATAATTACGGTTATCTTGATTATAATGCAAAAAGTAAGGCAAAAATAAATTCACCGAGTTATGAAGGTGATTTTTTATTACCGAATAAAGGTATTGTTGCTTTTGAGATGGAGCTTAAAGTACCCACCCTTTCTTCGAGCAGTTCCTCTTACTCAGCCGACATTAGTTTTAATGGTGTAACTAATAATAACTATACAATTAGATCAAATTATCATTTTGATATTGGTGCTCATGATTTTGAATTTGGTGAAAATCCTCCCCGTTTATATTATAGCGTATCATCTGAGATGGGAGATTATGAGTTTTTTGATAATTACTTTAAAAACAAGCAAATGACAGATAATACAAATGAATATCAACGCCTAGGTGTTTACATTAATCAGGATACGAACCAAGTCGGGTTTATTTCCAATGGCGTTGATGAAGGATATCAATTTAAATTACCGGGCGCGCTACAGAAAATAGCTTTCTCAATGAATGGGAATATAAATATTCTTTCTACGAATTTATTTGGACAAGAGTTGTCTAATGAACTCATTACTGACCGTACTGCATTACAGTTTAACTACCCTCAGGGTACAACCGATATCTGTGGTAATGCCATCTAAGATATAAAATTATAAGTGATAAAAAAAGGGCTGAATCACAACCCTCTTTTATGTCATTTAAAAATGAATGACAGTACGAATTGATTTACCTTCGTGCATTAAATCAAAAGCAGTATTAATGTCTTGTAGAGGCATGGTATGTGTTACAAAAGGCTCAAGTTGAATTTCACCTTTCATAGCATCTTCGACCATTTTAGGAAGTTGTGAACGGCCTTTTACTCCACCAAACGCAGTACCCAACCATTTACGGCCCGTCACTAACTGGAATGGGCGTGTCGAAATTTCTTGGCCTGCACCAGCAACACCAATAATAACGGATTGTCCCCAACCACGATGTGCACATTCTAGAGCCGAGCGCATAACATTGACGTTACCAATACATTCAAATGAATGATCTACGCCCCAGCCTGTCATTTCTACAATCACTTGCTGAATAGGTTGATCATAATCTTTTGGATTTAAGAAATCTGTAGCACCAAACTGCTTAGCAAGTTCAAATTTATCTGGATTAGTATCTACGACAATAATGCGCCCTGCTTTCGCTTGACGTGCACCTTGTACAACAGCTAAACCAATACCGCCTAGACCAAATACAGCAACAGAATCACCTTCTTGTACTTTTGCTGTGTTATGCACGGCGCCAATACCAGTAGTCACCCCACATCCCAGTAAACATACTTGTTCGTGATTCGCTTCAGGATTGATTTTAGCTAAAGAGACTTCCGCAACTACTGTATATTCACTAAAGGTTGAACAACCCATGTAATGATAAATCGGTTCGCCGTTATATGAAAAACGTGTAGTTCCATCCGGCATTACACCTTTACCTTGCGTCGCACGTACCGCAACACACAAGTTAGTTTTTCCGGATTTACAGAATAAGCATTCTTTACATTCAGCTGTATAAAGTGGAATCACGTGATCGCCAGGTTGAACACTTGTTACGCCCTCGCCTACTTCAACTACAACACCTGCACCTTCATGACCTAAAATCGCTGGGAAAACACCTTCTGGGTCATCGCCAGATAATGTAAAAGCATCGGTATGGCATACCCCTGTATGGGTAATTTTTATTAAAACCTCACCAGCCTTGGGTGGTGCAACATCAACTTCAACAATTTCTAAAGGTTTTCCTGGGGCAAAGGCGACAGCTGCACGAGATTTCATCTTTGGGTTTCCTTTATATCATTCGGTACTTATAGTCGAGCAAAATAGATTATGTAACCGTAATACAAGAGCTTAATTTTGCTTAAATTAAAATTGGCTTTCATGACAATCCATCACAGCATAGCCAGTCAGAAACATCTAAGCAAGCCTGTACTAAAAAAAGAAGAAAACCTCCTAAGTGAAGAGGTTTTCTATCAGATTACTTCTCTTATAAACAGCTTATGTTTACTTAGAGGTAAATATCTGGTGGATACGGTGTGTTATCACTAATTGGTGAGTAAAGTGTATTTTCAACAAAGAAGCCATTTGGGGCTTGGGTCGTATCAATTGTAATTGAATCGAACATAACTTGCGGATAGGCCCAGATAAACTGCTTCATTAGGCCAAGAGATACGTTATTTTTCATATCGCCAAAAATCCTCTGCCAAATTGGCGTCCGATAAGGTTTGTTTTTATCGAATCCATAGATATAGGCAATAGATGCATCTGGCACAAATCCAGATAAATAAGCAACTTTATTTGCCGGATAACCTAAATCTTGAGTTGGTATCTGAGAAACAGCTTGATGAGCTAAATCTAATTTAGCTTCTAAAAGCCAGTCATAAGCTTCAGTCATGATGTAATCAAAATTTGGATATGAGTAGTGCTGGCTTGGATAGTTGATATAGGTTGCTAGGGTTTGTATTGGAGAACGAATGGATGGGAAAAATATTAAAGGACACACTTGAGCATTTGCATATTTAGCTTTAATGGCTGCTCGAATATTTTGACAGGTCTGTCCTAACTTATTTCTTAACCAAGTTTTAAACTCATCATACGGCGTACCTGTTTTATTCATAGCCTCATAGATTGTGCCTAGGTCTGGCGCATATAGTCCTGTATCGGCATTAAAGGCTAATTTTGTTGGATAGTCATACACACAAGGTAGATTCGTGTCCGTGTTATACCACCACCAAGGTTCACCAATTTGCATGTTAACATTACAGCCGCCAGCAACCATTGTATCTGCGAACTCAATAAAAACTTTGTGCAAATAAGCCAAAGCATTTTGATCACTTAAGCTAAAGAAATAACTCGGTGGTTGGTAACCTGTTTTACCTAAATTGCTATTCCAGTCACGCTGTGCCCAAAACTCATTTGCTCCAAGTGAATACATCTCAAAACTTACCCCAAAAATGGGTTGCATGTTTGCATTATGTAGAGCTTGGGCATATTTCTCATGCCATTTTCGGGTACATGCGTTGACGACTGCCTCACCTGTTACCAACGTATCTGGTATTTGCCATTTATTAATATCGCTTTTCCATGTCATTTCAGGATAATGCGACATTCCACAATAGTGGTTTACCAATCCCTGATATCCCAAAGCGACCATATTGTTGACTAGGCGCTGCGGGTTCAAGTCATAATGGTCATCATAGCTGGTACAGATCCCATAATTGTGCTGGGGTACAACAACACGACTCAGATTTAACTTTGCATTTGTTCCAGTCACGACTGAATTGGTAATACGAATATAACCATCTTCCGGCTGGCTTAAAGGCGTAGCTGACTGGCCGTTATAGTGGCTAGTAAAGCCTGAAAATGAGATACGTTGAATATTGGTTACCGGAAAGCTATCTGTAGCAGAAAAACCGGCTTTAACTGTATCCCAGTTAATATGAATGTGCGCCGTTCGCGACGAAGGATTATTTGCATAATTAAATAAGACGATATATGCAATTTTATCTACGCCATTGTCATGATAGTACACCGTTAAAGTTGGCGTTAAACTTGGATTATTAAGTACGGGCATAGAAGCCGATAATTCAATATCAAAATCCCAAACTACCCCTGCATAACTATATTTGGTTTCATATGCTAAAAGTTTATGATCTTTCGTATCATAAGAATCCCAGCTAATCCCTACCAAGTCATTTGTCATACGTGATCTAAAAGATGCTTCAAATCCATTTCCATAATTTGTAATGGCAAAAGACATGGTTTGTGGGCCGTCTATTCTCCAGTAAATAGGACTAAACCGATCAATAAGTGTATTTTGGGTAATTGGATGAGGTGATGTATTAGTATTATTTTGCACATTTTGTCGATTAGTTATCATGACGTCATTCTCTTAATGTATTAAGAAGTTTTATATTAAATAAGTATTCTTATTTTACTGTTCAGATAAGTAACAATGACGTTTAAATTATTTACAGTGAATATTTTTAAAAAGCTCAAAATAAACTTAAACAAAAAACTTAATATTATTCTAAAATATTTTTTCTACCGAGGAGACTATAAATGTCAAAATTAATACAGCCTATCAGTTTTAAGGCTTTGTTTATATTTACTCCTCTTCTGTTTGTATCAATAGGTTGTAGTGAAGCGCTATATTCCCAAACAATCCCATCAGTAAAGTCTTCTTCAGAAAATATCGACTATCCAGAGATCGATACAGCATTAGGAGAAAAGTTACAACCGAATGAGGAAGTAATAGCTCATCAAATAACTCAAGTTATTGAGAAGTCTATTCGTGAACAGTATACGGCGGGAAATGCTTTGCGTGATGCACACCCTAAAGCGCATGGATGTGTTCGTGCTGAATTTCATGTATTTAAAAATATACCAGCTCAACTTGCAAAAGGTATTTTTATTCCAGATAAAAACTATGAAGCATGGATTCGTTTTTCGAATGCTTCTAATGATGCTTCTAGAGCAGATATTGAAAAAGACGCACGTGGAAAGGCAATAAAAATCTTAGGTGTATCAGATCAGAAAATTTTAGAAAATGAAAAAGAAGCTACAACTCAAGACTTTATTATGATTAATCACCCCGTCTTTTTTGTAAATGACGGGCAAAGATACCTGTCTTTTATGAATGATGTAAATAGCCATAATATGATCAGAAAGCTTCATATTCCATTTGCTTTAGGTTTTAAAGGTACTATGAATGCTTTAGGCGCGCGTAATTCTAAAATTGCAAATCCATTATATGCACGGTACTGGTCTATGGTGCCCTATCAATTAGGTTTAGGTGTCGATCGTCAAGCGGTTAAATACTCCGTAAGAAATTGCTCTACAGTGTCTGCAACTCTACCTGATCACCCTAGCCATAATTTTTTACGAGATGCTTTAAAAGATACATTGCAAAAGCAATACGTGTGTATGGAATTTCTTATACAGCCAAGAACTTCGACTAAAATGCTGGTTGAAGATGCAATGACCGAGTGGAAAGAAAATGAAGCACCTTTTTATCAAGTTGCGACCATTCATATTCCAAAGCAAAGCTTTGATACACCTGAACAGAATCAATTTTGTGAAAATCTCTCTTTTACACCGTGGCATGCTTTACCAGAGCATAAACCGCTTGGCACAATAAATAGAATGCGTAAAATTATTTATGAAAATATAAGCAGAGTTAGACACGATATCAACTCAGCTCCCCGACAAGAACCCAAAAACTAATTTAAGTATAAAAGAACTGCCAATAACCAAAGCAGTTCTTTATAGTTCAGTATTTGATGAGGATGGCCATAGATTTTCTAATGTCTATACATCAATTTCTCAGCAATAGAGCTTAGGTTGGCTAAATTCTTTTTTATTGGATAATCTCCTTTACTCGTATCTATGGTGATCCGATCAATGAAGTCTGCTAACCATAAAATAAATTCTTCTTCATTTTTATAGCTAGGAATCAAACTGCTATCAAATTTGAGCAATACTTCATCTTGAAGGTTAAGCAGCGAACCACCGAAATCTAAAAAATTATATAAAAATTTTAATTCCGTTCCTGTAATGGCTTTTTTTATTTCTATAATTAAATTATTTAAGTTTTTTAGATAATTGTTTGAAGAATCTTGTTTAATATTTTTAGAAATTTTTTCTGCTAATAGTAAGTATTTTGGCATTTCTATCTCCTTATCAATTTTTTATAAAATATGAGTATAAAATTAAAGTTATAAATTTAAGTTTTCAGTTTTTATTGAAGTGTTATTTATTTTTTAAAATTAATAGAGTTTTATGTAAGTTGCAACTTTTTATTATTTTAAAGTGTGAACTACTTTGAATTATATTCTGAGTAAATTAATAGGTTTTATATGATTACTGAATTAAACTATGCTCTTCTTTAAAATAAATAAGCTCAATACTTTTAATTATTGAGCTTATCTTTAATTGGTTTAGTATGACTGAAGTATTTCGCTTTAACCTTAAGTCATTTTATGGGAACTCTTCATTTTATGAATTTTCCCGCACTTTCTGCATTCTCTGACTTCATCATGTGAAATATCAAAATCATATTCCCACATGTGCATGCAGAAAAATTGTCTAATATTATGGAGCATAGACACCTCCTTAAAAAACCAACAATTATGGAAGTTTTTTAGAAATTCAGAATTCTTCTAGACTCAATTGTCTAAAAGGGAAATTTTTCACCATATCTTTTTTGAAAGGTATGTGAAAAAGCTTAAGTTGAAGCAAAAAGAAAATATTTCAAAATATCTTATCTCCTTACTCAATGAAGATAAGTAAAAGGTAGCACTAATCTATGTATCTGTTTTTATAGGGAACAAGTGAGTTCTGTTTACAATGAAAACTTATGTGAAGAGATTGAGATAAAAAAGAGATTAAGCCACAAAAAACCGCCCCAAAAGGCGGTTGCTGAATTTTAACAGCTATGAATAGAAGTACGGCAGAAACCCTTCTATATTTTCTTATCACATTATTTTTCTTCGTTTATAATTTTCATAAAAGCTTCAGATTTAAAATAGTTAATAATCAGTTCACCTTCATCATCTGTATGTGAAGATTTTGCTGGTGTCTTAGCGTTATCAAATTCGCAAGTAAACTTAAAATCGGGCGGGATAAATTTTGAGGTAGGTGGAAGATGGGTTTCCCCGCCTGTCGTCATTCGTTCTATAAATCCAGCTAACCATAAAATATATTCATCTTTATTTTTATGACTAGGCATGAGGCTAATATCAATTTTTACAGTACATTCATCTAGTGGCTTTGTTAAATATTCGTCAAAGTCAATAAAATTATATTTAAGCTTAAACTTTGTACCTTTGATTTCCTTACGAATCACACCTATTAAGTTATTTAAATGCTCGGTCGGAGTATCAGAGAAAAGATTATCTTCTTTAATTTTTTTATACACCTTTTCAGCAATCATTAAATATTGTGGCATTTCCTATCTCCTTCCTTCCTCTTTCTGGCTGGTTGCTTACTCAGCTTTTTAAGGAAGTATGATAGAAATCATGTGTTGTAATGTAGTTGTTGGTAACTTAATTGTAAGTAATGTAAAGTTATGAAATCTGAGTATCTAATAAAACGCATCTTATAACGACAAAGAGAACTACGTCACTGTTTTACTTATAAAAACGTAAATGATCGAAATAATTGTTTGCAATAAAATACAGCTCACATAATTACGTTAATTAATCATATATAACTATAGAAAATTTAAAAAATAATTTATAAACTTCTGTTTTTATTATATTTTAAATTTTAACCTTCTTAGATTATAACAAAATCATACAGTTATTGTGAATTTTGACATATAAATTGAATATAAGAATGCTCTTATAGCTCTAACTTGGATGCAAATTAAATGCTTACATGATCAATCAGCTATATGAGCAGTATAGTACTATGGCCTTAAGCGCTTGGGGCTTTACTGATTTACCTTCTTATACAGATAAATATGATCCTAATGAGAAAGATATAGTGATAAAGACAAAAAATTGGTTGAATGATGAGGCAGCAGAGGAAAAAACTCAGCAAGGTCTGACTGCCTTTGTAGCTCTTGATGACGCATTTATGAGTATTGCATCACGAATTTATTTAATTAGAAATGCCAAGGAAACGATTGATCTACAATACTACATTTGGACCAATGATTTTGTGGGGAACCTTATTTTACATGAGCTGCTCAAGGCAGCGGATCGTGGCATCAAAATCCGTTTATTAATTGATGATCAAAACGGTATAAAGCTTGATGGCATATTAAGAAGCCTTTTACAGCATACCAACTTTGAAATTAGATTATTTAATCCTTATAAATTTCGATACTTACGTGTCTTCGATTATCTGTTCCGATTTAAAAAAGTAAATCATCGGATGCACAATAAGCTCATTATTGCAGATGCATCGATTGCAGTAACAGGCGGTAGAAATATTAGTAGTGAATATTTTGAAGCAAGTAGTAAGTTTCAATTTACAGATATGGATATCTTATTTTACGGACATGCAGTGCGACATGCCGAAGCTGTATTTACTGATTTTTGGGAAAGTACCCTAAGTGTAAATGCAACTGACATTATCGGAACTTGTGCTGAGCACCATTTAAAAGCTTTAAGAGAGCACTATGAACAACTCCATCACGAAGACCATAGCCTCACTGAAGATAAGCTTTACGATGCGCAGAGTTATTTAAAAGAGATTTTAGAGCATAACCCTATTCAATGGTCTAAGGCCCATTTTGTTGCTGACTCTCCGAAGAAAATACTGGGCACTGCAACTGAACATGAAATGCTTTATGGCCAAGTCTTGTCTATTATGGGTAAACCTAAGCAACACTTAGAATTAGCTTCAGCTTATTTTGTACCTACCCAACAAGGTACTTATTACTTAAAGCAACTACGAGTTGAAGGTATAAAAGTCCGCGCTTTAACAAATTCTTTTGCTGCAAATGATGTTGCGATCGTACATGCCTTTTATAGCCAATACCGTGTAGAAATGCTTAAAAATGGTATTGAACTGTATGAGTTTAAACCTGTTCTGGAACGACGACGTAGAACGTGGTACGAAATCGTAACAGGCAGCGTTATACCAGCAAAAGGAAAAAATAAGTCGAGCTTGCATGCCAAGTTTTTTGATGTAGATGGTAAAGTCTTTATCGGATCATTTAACTTTGACCCCCGCTCTACCTATTTAAACACCGAAGTAGGTTTGGTGATTGAGTCCAGTCAATTACAAACTCAGATTTCTGTCATGTTAGATCAACATTTACCTCAAGTAGCATATCAACTTAAGCTAAATAGCCAAGGCCAAATTACTTGGCTAGATTACCAAGCAAACGGACAAGTCATTGAATATGATAAAGACCCGGGAACCAGCCGTTTTCAGAGAACAATGATTAAAGCTGTCTCTTATTTGCCAATTGAGTGGATGATGTAATTTTCTTATTACAAGAAACCGATTTCCTTAAAGAATTTCTGATAGGCTTCTGCTTTTTTCTCGAGAGCTAATGGATATGCTCTAGAAGATGATGGTAATCGATATAAATTAATATCGCGGTCTGCAAAATAAGTTGATGTAGATGTCCCAATTAAGGGTTTTTCCGTGTTCTCAGGTAAAACTGAGATTAAGGTATCTGTGGCTTTATCGCCCGTAGTCATAATAGTGTGGCATTGAGGAATCTGTTTCAATAAAACCGCTAAGTCTGTCGGAGTGACAATTTCAAGAAACTTATCTGAAGCATTGCCCTTTAGGCGTTTAATTTGATACGCCGTATCAAAAATAGCAATGCCTGTCTCAATCAGAAAGCTGCGGATAGCTTCTTCGTTAAAGCTTTTTTGGTTCTCACTTAAAAAATAAGTTTTATCTTGAAAAAAGATTAAACCAAAAATTCTCCACATATCGTTTTGAAAGTTCGGATAGTAAAAGTCCATCTTCCATTTATTACGTGGTGGTGGAAAACTTCCTAACATTAATAAACGGGCATTTTCTGGCAAAAACGGTTGCAGTGGATGGGTCTCTATCTCAATTATCATAAAAAATCAGTATTTACTTCAAAATTTATAAATAACTTAACGTATTTTAAGGTTAATCACGAGTCAAGAAGTGCAAATTATCTTAATTAAATGTATTGAGGCGAAACGTTTTGTTGTTTCGCCTCAATCATTTCTAATTTTATATTCATGCTAAAAACCAAAATATTTAAGAATTTAAAACTTTAAAGACTTTCCCTGTTCTGGGATGAGCAAAGGTATTATCTTGATCTAAATTGATAACTTTATCTGAAATCACAATCTTGGAAAGCGGTAACCAGTTTTGTTCGATTTCAGCCGAAGCTAAATTTTTCTCCAATGTATTTTCAAAAATTTGCTCTACCACAATTTCCATCCCACACATACTTTTCGCATTAACTTCTTTTAAAATATGGCGCTTTGACATTCTAATCTCCATTTTTTTATTCTTAACATAAAAAATAGTAAAGGGTGTTTTGCTACAATGTGTAAAATTTAACATTTGAAGTGTTTTTTTTGTTTTAAACATATTTATTTAATAATTAAATGAATAGTGGAATATCTTTCAAAATAATTTTTATTATTAAATTAACTTATTAAAACTATCTTTATTTTAAGTAAAATTAATTTTATAAAAAATAATATTTAAAGGGTTCACGTATGAACCCTTGCATTTAACTTTAAACCTGGACAGCATTATCGAGTGAATTGTCATCTTTACTCTTATTATTATCCTTACTAATCAATGAGTCGGTATCACTATCAGTAGAGAAGCTCTTACTGTTCTTTTGCTTTTTCTTGTACATACACATGCCAATCGCAATACCTGTTCCTAATACTAAAATTGACTTTAACATTTTGCACCTCTTCAATTGACGGAGAAACTTCTGAGAAATCAACTTAAATTAATAGCATATTCTTTGTTATTTAAGGGCTTTCATTTGAGCCGCTTTTGTAAGATATTTAATTTTTATGTTAATTAAAAAGTATAATATTTTGAGAAAATAAATTTTGATACAAAGCAAAAAGCCTATTCTCAAAACAGAATAGGCTTTCTACTATATTTCAGGATTAAGCAGTATTATTAATTGCTTTAAGCAATCTTATTTATCTTTAAATACTCTTCCAATGTATTTAATGTCGATCTTTTAGTCAAGATAGGAAAGCGATGATTTGCAACAAAATGAACTTTTTTGTGACACGATTATCATTTAATTGTTTAAGGCAATAAAAAACGCCCATTTCTACTTCTCAAAAAGAAATGAGCGCAAGTGAAAACCACTAAAGACCTGAAATACCAAATGTCTTTACATTTAGTACTATTGATTCTAATTAATTTACCAAATGGTTGACAATTAAACCAATTGTATTTTTTTTAGTCATTTCGGCCAATAAAAAATGTTAAGTAATTCACTATTTTTAATATGTTTGTCTCTAAATTATTTACCTAGGATGCGATTGAGCACGGTTAACCAATTCGAAAAACAAATTTTTTCTATAATCTCATTTGAGTAATGCCGCTTTTGCATTGCTTCAATCAGTAGGTGTAGTCCCCTTACATCTTCAATTTCATGACTAATCAGTGCTCCATCAAAGTCAGAACCAAAACCGACATGATTTTCTCCCATTTGATCTATTAAATATTCAAGATGTTCTAAAAGTACCTCAATGGATGTGTTTGCATCACGCTGCCCGTCTTTACGTAAAAATGCGACATCAAAATTTAACCCGACTATGCCTTTAGAGTCCTTAATTGCTTTAAGTTGGTTATCTGTTAAGTTTCTGGCTTGTGGACATAAAGCATGCACATTTGAGTGAGTTGCGACAATTGGTTGCTGAAGAATGTTAGCTGTATCCCAAAAAGCTCGTTCATTCATATGTGAAACATCAATCACCATTTTTTTATCAGCACAGCGCTTTATAAATGCTTTACCTTCGTTTGTAAGACCTGCTCCGGTATCAGGTGAATGCGGAAACTTGGCATTTAAACCATGTCCAAAACGACTTGGTCTATTCCAAAGTGGACCGATGCTACGAAGCCCGGCATCATAAAATACATCGAGTAAATCTGGATTATGTTGTAATGCTTCAGCACCTTCCATATGCAATACAATGGCTAACTTTTGCTGTGTTAGGCAGTGCTGGATGTCTTGAACAGTTGTGCAAATTTGAATGTCGTTAGAGTACTCGGCAAGTTGTTTTGCTAAATCGAGCTGTGCCAAACAAATGTGTTCAATTTGCTGTTGCGTGAAGTCAGATGCGTCTTGGTCAAATAGTTTGTTGGGATGATGCTGCTTAACATAATGAAAAGGCGGCAAGAAAATAGCAAACATACCACCAACAAAACCGGCTTGTTGGCAACGTTTTAAATCGAGATGTCCTGCTAAACCTTCTTGAATAAAAGCTTGAGCAGGATTGTTATGATCACTTAACCACAATCGGGTTAGTACATCATTATGGCCATCAAAAACAGGAAATGTGCCATGGTTCATATCGGTTTTCTCATAGCTAATCATCTACAATATTTTGAACCGGAATGTTTTGTTGAACCGTAAATTGCTTTGAATTTCGGCTATTACGGAATACCAATTTTTCCAGAGAGGAATCAATTTCGCTCTCGGCACGTGCCTGTTCAATAAGTTGATGATACGGCGATTTACCACAAACAGGGTCTGCGTTACTTGCGTCGCCTGTTAGCATATAAGCTTGACAACGACAGCCACCAAAGTCGCGGTCTTTATCTGGGCAACTACGGCATCCTTCTGGCATCCATGCATCACCACGGAAGTGGTTAAAACCGGTAGACTCATACCAGATTCTTGATAGGCTTTGTTCACGAACATTTGGGAAAGAAATCGGTAATTGTCTTGCTGCGTGACAAGGCAGAGCCATACCATCTGGAGCAACTGTAAAGAAAATTTTACCCCAGCCATTCATACAGGCTTTTGGTCTTTCTTCGTAATAATCAGGCACTACAAAAATAAGTTTGCAAGGATGATTTTGCGCTTTTAACTTTTCCCGATATTCATTGGTAATACGTTCAGCACGTATGAGTTGTTCTTGTGTCGGTAATAAACCCTGACGGTTTAAAAACGCCCAACCATAAAACTGACAAATTGCTAGCTCAACTGTATCCGCATTAAGTTCTAGACAAAGTTCAATAATTTTATCGATCTGATCAATGTTATGCCGATGAATTACAAAATTGAGGACCATCGGATAATCATATTTCTTAACAAGTCGGCACATTTCATACTTTTGTTCAAAAGCATGTTTCGACCCTGCTAAAGCATCATTAACGACCGGATCACTCGCTTGAAAGCTAATTTGAATATGGTCTAGGCCAGCTTGCTTTAAATGCGAAATACGCTGTTCGGTAAGTCCCATGCCTGAGGTAATCAGGTTGGTGTAGAAGCCTAGTTGGTGTGCATGCGCCACAAGTTGTTCCAGATCTTGACGCACCAAAGGTTCACCACCGGAAAAACCGAGTTGTACAGCTCCCATTTGACGCGCTTGATCAAAAACATCAAACCACTCTTGCGTGGTCAGTTCATTTTTATGCTGTGCGTAGTCTAAAGGGTTTGAGCAATATGGACATTGTAGCGGGCAACGATAAGTTAACTCCGCTAATAACCATAAAGGTAGGCCAACACCTTCTGTCATACTAAATCAATCCAGTGTTGTTGCTGGGCAACTAACATGTAATCAATAACATCGTTGTCAATTTCGGCTATATCACCAAATTGTTGCTTGAGCTGGGCAATAATTGCAGAAACATTATTTGTCCCATCAATATACTGTCCAATGGTCCCTGCACTTTCATTTAATTTGATCATGCCTTCAGGATATAAAATGACAAAACCATTTTGAGCAGGCTCAAATTGAAAGCGATAACCTTGGCGCCAGGTAGGCACAAGATTTACATCAAATTGTTCTTTATTCATTTAAATAGTCCTTTGTGCCATACTCGTTCTTGAGTCACGCTATGATACGGTGCTTCATTGTGTACATATGCCAGTGTTAAAGCATCCAAAATGCTCCATAAAATATCCAGTTTAAACTGTAATATTTCCAGCATTCTTTGTTGTTGTTCATGAGTAGTAAATGAATCAAGCGTGATTGTTAAACCATGTTCAACATCACGGCGTGCTTGACTTAAACGAGAGCGGAAATATTCATAGCCCTTGTCATCAATCCAAGGGTAATGTTGTGGCCATGACTCAAGTCGAGACTGATGAATCTGAGGTGCAAATAGCTCAGTTAAAGAGCTGCTTGCTGCCTCACGCCATGACGCACGGCGTGCAAAATTTACATAGGCATCTACGGCGAATCGTACACCCGGCAAAACCAATTCTTCGGAAATCACTTGCTCACGACTCAAGCCTACAGCTTCGGCTAACCGTAACCATGCTTCTCGTCCACCGCCATCAGGATATTCACCATCTTGGTCAATCATGCGCTGAATCCATTCCTGACGCACACGTTGATCAGGACAATTTGCCATGATCGCGGCATCTTTGAGCGGAATATTGATTTGATAGTAGTAGCGGTTTGCAACCCAAGCCTGAATTTGTTGTTGAGTGGCTTTACCTTCATACATCATCACATGAAATGGATGATAGATATGATAATACTGACCTTTATCAATAATGGCCTGTTTAAATTGTTCGGTCGTTAAAGCTTCAGGTGTTTGAGTCATGTTTCACCTTAGAGTTCAATTTGCATGCCATCAAAGGCAACTTCTACACCATTTGCTTTTAGTTCAGCAAATTGAGTAGAGTCTTCATTTAAAATCGGATTGGTATTGTTAATATGAATTAGCACTTTCTTTGGTGTACTAAGTTGGTTTAAGTAAGATAACGAACCGCCTTCACCACTAATGTATAAATGCCCCATTTCACGGCCAGTTTTTTTCCCTACACCGGTTTGCTGCATTTCATCATCTGTCCATAGTGTGCCATCAATCATGACGCAGTCAGAATCTTGCATAATCTGCATGATTTGATCATCAATCTTTCCCAAACCCGGCGCATAGAACAACTGTTTTTGCGTTTTATGATCTTTAATAATCAAGGCAATATTATCGCCCTCATGCGGGTCATGGCGATGTGGAGAATATGGGGGTGCCGCGCTTTGAATAATTAAGGGTAAAAATTCTAAATTTTCGAAACCATCAATTTTAAAAGCTTGTTTAGGATCAATTTGATGATATTGAAGACCACCATTCCAGTGTTTCAGCATATTGAATACCGGAAAACCCGTGGTGAGATCTTGATAGACCATTTCAGTACACCACACATTCATTGGACAGCCTTCACGTAAAGTTAAAAGTCCAGTGGTATGGTCAAGTTGGCTATCCATTAAAATAACATTGGTAATACCAGTATCACGTAACTTTCGCGCTGGTTGAGCCGCTTTAAAATCAAATAATTGTTGACGGATATCTGGTGATGCGTTTAATAAAATCCAGTCTACGCCGTTTTCTGAAATTGCAATTGAAGATTGAGTACGCACTTTGGCATTAATCGTACCTGTACGAACACCATGACAATTAGGACAATTACAGTTCCACTGAGGGAAACCGCCTCCAGCTGCTGAACCTAAAATATAAATATGCATAAAATTAATATCTTATTAGAAAGACATAAGCCCTAGAACAAGACTAGGGCTTATGACAGATTTGAATAGAAATGATTAACGTGCTTCAAAGTACATTGTTACTTCAAAACCAATACGTAAATCAGTGAAAGCTGGTTTTGTCCATTGCATAAATTTTACTCCAGTCAGTATTAATCTCGTGAAATGAATCACTTGATTAAATCTCATAAGGCAATTAAAAATTTATTCTAATTAAAAATGCCACGTTTGTAGATAAGCTCGGAACAAGATATTGTTCGATAATTGTGTTTTTTGTCCAAATTTTAATAAATCCTGATCTTTCAAAAGCATTTGAAAAGTCATAACAGGTCAATGTTCTGTTATGACTTATGCCTTACCCAGCTAAGTTCATCAAGTGTTGCTGTGCAATATAAAGTTCTTCTTCCGGCTTAGGATGACATTGCACCCATGTTCCATCAGCCTGTAATTCCCATGCTTGACGATTGTCTTTTAAATAGTTATTTAGACCATCTTCAATGACTTGTTTCTTTAATTTTTTATTTTCAATTGGGAAGCAGGTTTCAATACGAGAGAACAAATTACGTTCCATCCAGTCTGCACTTGCACAATAAACTTTTGTATCGCCATCATTATAAAAATAGTAAACCCGCGTATGCTCCAAATAACGACCAACGATTGAACGTACTCGAATATTCTCTGAGAGCCCTGCAACTTGTGGTCTTAAGCAGCAAATTGAACGAATAATTAAATCAATTTTTACACCAGCTTGTGATGCTTTATAAAGCGCGCTAATGAGCTGTGGTTCAGTAAGCGCATTCACTTTAATGATGATGTGTGCTTTTTTACCAGCAAGGCTATTTTTAACTTCTTGTTCAATAAGTTCTAACAGTTGAGAATGTAAGGTAAATGGCGCATGAAAAAGTTTTTTAAGCTTTGCCATTTTGCCCATACCGGTCAGTTCTTGGAAAATTTTATGGACGTCTTCACAAATTTCCGCATCATTGGTCAGCAAACCAAAATCGGTATAGATTTTGGCATTCACTGCATGATAGTTACCTGTACCTAAATGCACATATCTTTTGATTTTGTCTTGTTCACGGCGAACCACTAAAATCATTTTAGCGTGAGTTTTATAGCCAACAATGCCATACACCACGACGGCGCCAGCTTCTTGCAAAACGTTAGCGACTTCAATATTTGATTCTTCATCAAAACGTGCCCGCAACTCAATAACCGCGGTCACTTCTTTACCATTACGCGCAGCTTCTGCAAGTAGCTGTACGATTTCCGAGTTGGCACCACTACGGTATAAGGTTTGTTTAATTGCTAAAACATTTGGATCTTGTGCAGCTTCCCGAAGGAACTTGATAACAGGTGCAAAAGAATCAAATGGATGATGAAGTAGAACATCTCCTGCTTTTAACACATCAAAAATCGGTTTTTTAGTGTATAAAAGCTGAGGCAAAACTTGTTGATATGGTTTATAGCGTAACTCTGGTAAATCAAAGTTTGAGATAAAACGGGCTAAATTAACAGGGCCATCGACGTAGTAAAGATGTTCTGCATCTAAATCGAATTGCTCTAATAAATAGTTAGCAATTTCTTCAGGACATTTTTTTGCTACTTCCAAACGAACTGCTTGGCCAAAACGGCGTGAAGATAATTCACCTTTTAAAGCAGCAGCCAAATCCTCTACATCTTCAGAAACGGTTAAATCGGCATTTCGAGTTACACGAAATTGATGACAGCCCGTCGCTTTCATGCCCGGAAATAAATCCGAAATGTGCTGATGGATAATAGCAGAGAGCAGAATGTAATGCTCTGCACCGCCAGAAATATGTTCTGGAATTTTAACAAGTCTTGGTAACGAACGCGGTGCCGGCACAATAGCTAAATCAATTTGACGCCCAAAAGCGTCTTTACCTTCTAAAGTTACAATGAAGTTTAGACTTTTATTGACCAGCCGTGGAAATGGATGTGCTGGATCTAGACTGATTGGCGTAACTACAGGTTGTACTTCTTTAAAAAAGTATTCTTTAATCCATTCTTTATGCTTTTCTAATATATCGCCGTGCTGAATAAAATGAACGCCATAGCCTTGGAGTTGCGGTAACAAAGTATAGTTTAAGATTTTATATTGCTCTTCAACCGCCTCATGAGCATTTTTTGAAATTTGCTTTAATACTTCTACTAACGGTAAACCTTCTGGTCCGGTTGCCTGACTCATCAAGCTAATTTTCTGGATTAAACTTGCCACACGAATTTCAAAAAACTCATCCAGATTACGCGAAAAAATAATTAAAAAATTCAAACGTTCCAGTAATGGGTGTTCAATATCTTTGGCTTGAGCAAGCACCCGTTTATGAAACTCTAATAAAGAGAGTTCTCTATTAATATACGTTTCTAAATTGTGCTGGTTTGAGCTAGCTAAAGTGGGCAATGATGTCATTCTTGACTCTTATACTGGGTAAAAAAGTTAAAATGAATAAAAAAGATTAATTTATTAATGTATAACCGATTTTATCCACCGGACATTTTGTAACTGCTTTATTGCAAATTCATGAATTTTTTATGAAAACCTTAAAATTAATATTTATTTTTGCCTTATTTACTTCCTTCTAGTCATCCATATCTACCATCATCTTAACATTAATTTTTTAAAGATCATTCTATTTCGATTCAGTTTCAATTTTCATCAAATATTCATACTCTATGCGTATTTTTTATGCATCTTAATTCATCAATTGATAAAAAATGACGACTTTAAACATACTATTTAAGACAACATCTTTATGTCTGGCAATGGTCTTATTGGTAGGCTGTAATGATAATGATGACAATGATTCAAGCACACCAGCACCGCGAAGTAACCAAACTGTAAATATTTTAGCTTTCAATGACTTTCACGGAAATTTAGAACCACCTAAACGTTACGTTGAAGCAGCGAATCCAAATGATGCATCTCAAACTGTACGTATTCCTGTCGGTGGTGTGAGTTACTTTGCAGATGCAATTAAGAAACTTAAAGCTCAAAATCCCAATAATGCTGTTGTGTCAGCAGGTGACTTAATTAGTGCTTCCCCACTCACTTCTTCGTTATTTCTAGATGAGCCTACTATTGAAGTCATGAATGATATTCAAATTGACTTTAATGCGGTTGGAAATCATGAGTTTGACCGTGGTACAGATGAATTGCGTCGTTTACAAAATGGCGGTTGTCAACAATATACCAGCACTGCCCCATGCCAAATTAATAAAAACTTTAGCGGCGCAAAATTCAATTTCCTTGCAGCTAACGTGGCAATGAAAAATGATACAAGTAAAACGATTTTTCCTGCCTATAAAGTCAAAACTTATGGCGGGATTCCTGTAGCTTTTATTGGTTTAACACTCAAAACGACTCCAAGTATTGTTTCAGCGGCGGGTATTAAGGATGTTGAATTCCGTGATGAAGCGGATACGGTAAATGCGTTAATTCCTGAACTTCAAAAACAAGGTATTGAAGCGATTGTCGTCGTTGTCCATGAAGGTGCAGCGCCAAGTACGAAACTCAATCAAAAAACATGTGATGGCTTAAGTGGGCCAATTTTAGGTATTTTAGATCGGTTAAATCCGGCAGTTGATATTGTTGTTTCGGGGCATACACATCAGTCTTATATTTGTGATTATGCAACCAAGAATCCAGCTAAACCATTTTTACTAACCTCAGCTGGCCAATACGGCACGCTTATTACCGATATTAAGGTGGAGTTGGATGGTAAAACTGGCGATATCATTAAAAAAGATGCTAAACAAATTCCGGTTCAAAGTGAGGCCTATACTTCGGGTACAACCACTGTAAGTCTGACAGACCTCTATCAAAAATTTAGTAAAACGCCAAGTATCGAAGCGATTTTAGATAAATACCGTCAAGCAGTAACCACAATTTCTGGACGTGTTGTTGGAACTTCTACTGCCGTTGTGAGCCGTACACAAGTCGAAAGTGGTGAAAGCCCACTAGGTGATATGATTGCCGATGCACAGCAAGCTGCTGCTCTTCAAGCAAGTAATCAAGGTTCGGATTTTACGTTAATGAACCCGGGCGGTGTACGTGCTGACCTACTGATTAACAGCAGTAACCAGATTACGTTTGGTGATATTTTTGCAGTTCAACCTTTCGGTAACTCGATTGTGACTTTGAGCTTAACCGGTAAACAGATTAGAGATGTGCTTGAACAGCAATGGTCTGGTGCAAATGCAAATTCGCCTAGAATTTTACAGCCGTCTAAAGAGTTGAGTTATCAATATGCGGCAAATACATCTGTTTCACCACGAGCAAGTAACATCATGGTTGCTGGTTCACCATTAGTTGACACTAAAGTATATCGTGTGACGGTAAATAGTTTCTTGGCAGATGGTGGTGACAACTTTACGGTATTAAAAGAAGGCCAAAACCGTGTCGGTGGTGGTCAAGATATCGATGCGCTTGAAAGCTATGTTGCTAAGAACTCACCGTTAATTATTCCGGCTACGACTCGTATTAAAGTCATTAAATAACTCATTTAAGAATGCATAAAGGACAGTATGATGCTGTCCTTTATTTTTATAACAGTTTAAAAGATTTTTATTCAGTATAAAGATTAAGTTCAACACTACTAATGTCGACTCCGGTGTTTGCAAAAATAATATCCGTAACCTCATGAAGTAATTCTTTAACTTTCTCATTTTCAAAGTTCAAGGCTTCAGAGGTTTTGAGCGAAATGAGGTTACAGCTCATCTTGTCTTTTCTAAGCTTATAAATACTTTTACTTTTTCCTAAAAACACCCTTTTGATGATTTTACGGTTTTCAAACTCAGATAAAATTCGATAAATGGTACCTAACGTAATTTTATGTTCATTTTTAATTTGCGCATAGATACTTACCGCGCTTAACCCTTGTGGGTTCTGATTTAAAATCTCAAAAACTTGTACCCTCGATTTTTTTATCGGTAATCCATTTAATAATGATTTTGATATTGTCGTCATCTTACTGAACCTTAATGTCTAGAAATATAGGAATTTTTAAAATTATTTTGACTATATTTACCTGAAAATTATGGAAATGATTTGATCTATAAATTAGAACTTACTACCCTATAAATAAGCTCTGAGCTAATTATTAAGTTTTAAAATAACTCCCATATTATCCCTCTCTTTGCTTTCTACATGTACGCACTTTGCGACTAGATGCATTCTTGAACTGAACCATATGGCGACCCTCTTCATTAATGTCACTCTTCAACATTATTTTGTATAATGGTTAACATATGATAATTATTATCATTTGTGTTTAACGGTGTATCATATACACATAACTTTTAATATTCAATATTAAGTAATTATCAAATACATAATGATAACCATTATATTTTATTGATTAAATAATGATAAATTGCATCCATCTTCTATTATAAGTATTCATTTCGACCTATATAAAAAGCAGATCAATGACCTGCTCTTTATATCTTAAATACAGAAAGTTAAATGATTTTTATTCTAGAGGTAGTGCATCTTATTCTTGTATCCATGCTTGGATTACTTGTTGTGTTGTCATGACTTGAGCACATCGTGTACTGGCATATTTTAATGCCATATCGTGCTCTTCTCTGCTAAAGTCAGCCAGCGCATCACCACATAAAAATGGCTGTATGTTTAGCATAAATGCTTCCGCAGCACTCATTAGACAACCAATATGTGCATATACCCCACAGATAATGAGTTGATCGCGACCAGAGTCACGCATGAGTTGTTCGAGCGGAGAAAATTTAAAAACACTATATCTCCACTTAGTAAGTACCGTATCATTTTTTTGAGGTGAAATTTTCGGAAAAATCTGTGTGATGCTTGGCTCATCCTTTAAACCAGGCCCCCAAAAGTCGGTTAATAACTGCCGATATTCAGGTGATTGGTTACCAGGTTGTGCTGTATAGACAACGGGAATATTAGACTGGCGAGCAGCATCAATTAATGCCTTGGTGTTTTGAATTAGTTCTGGAATAGGTTCTTGGGTTAGATCATAGAAATCTAAAAAATATTGCTGCATATCATGAACCAATAAAACAGCTCGACTGGTATGTAGTGGCCAATTTGTTTTGTTTGGAGTAAATTCGTGCGCTTGGGGCATGCTGTAACTTGCAATCTTTGGAATACTCATTGGTATTTTCCTTTTCTATCTTTAAAAATATTTGTTCTTTAATTTCAGAGTATTGTTGTGCTGAAGTAAGCTTTAAACCCCAAGTGCAGCTCCTCCATCTACCACTATTTCTTGCATCGTAATTTGGGCCGCTCGGTCCGAAAGTAAAAAGCTCACGGTATTGGCAATATCATCTGGTTGCGCGAGTTTTCTTAATGGAATTCCTGTTCGATACTGGCTTAAATCACCATCAATTACTGCAGGTGGAGGTGTATTATCTGTCCAGAGTTGTTGCTGCATTTGAGTGAGAGTAGATCCAGGTGAAACGATATTCAGCCTGACTTGATAAGGGGCGATTTCAAGTGCCAGATTGCGACAAAAATGACTCAGTGCAGCCTTAGTGGTGGCGTACATACCAAGTTGCATACGCGGCATACGCGCACTATTTGAACTAATAGTGACAATACTACCCTGCTTTTTTCCACAAAAATGTTTAGCAACTTGTTGGCTGATCGCGATAGGCGCCATGACATTGACCGCAAAAAGTGTTTCCCAATCTTCCGTTTTTGCTTCAAGCATGGAGCGCATAATTAATACTCCTGCTGCATTTACTAACCCCGTAATTTCGTATTTTTCTAACAGCTCTGAAATTAAAGTTTGTGTTTCTTGTTGATGGGTAATGTCTTGTGAGATGCCTTGCCATTGTGAAGATTGATCTGACGTCATTGTTTTACTGATATCCCATTGTTCAGGATTTTTTTGACAGTCAATACCAATAACATGATAGCCCTGATCTAGTAGTTGCTTGGCGATAGCCGCTCCTATCCCTCTTGCAGCACCTGTGACCACGATGGTAGAGCGCATGTTAATACTCCAATTTATATTATAAAGAAATCTATAAATATAATTGCAAATAATTATCATTCTTATCAAGAGCAAATGGATATAAAAGTTCAAATTATGATCTTATACAAATGAGTTACAGCTTAAAATTACAAGCTAAAATATTGTTTTATATGCAGTTTATAAAATTTAAAGGTCAAGAATATTTTGTTATTAATAATCATTTTCAATAAGACAGGTTTTGATTTATTCGACTAAAATCAGATTTATGGTTTATCAAAACTAGTAACTTTTTAGGATTCAATCTCCCGCAGGCTCAGAATGAGTTCTCTATAACTCCGACTCTCGTAAGTTTAGAAATGCGTATAAAAAATGAAAAATTATAAAATCCACATTGTTTCGGTCAGTTGTTTAATCTCTTGAATATCATGACTTACATAAATCATCGGAATTTTAATTTCCTCTTTTACTTTCTGAAAAAAAGGAATAATTTCAGCTTTATGGTTCGCATCTAATGCTGATAATGGTTCATCAAGCAGTAACAGCTTAGGCGAATATAATAATGCTCGACCTAGTGCCACGCGCTGCTTTTCCCCACCCGAGAGTTTGATAGGCATACGTTGTAATAAATGCCCTAACTTTAATAATTCAATAATGTAATCTGCTTCAAAGTGACGTTCTTGTTGGGATAGACGCTTAAGACCAAATAATAAATTTTGCTTGACTGTTTTATGCGGAAAAAGCTGAGCATCTTGAAAAACCAATCCAACATGCCGCTTTTGCGTGCTGACATTAATTTTTTGATTTGAATCAAACCACGTTTGATCCTGGATTTTAATAAGCCCACTACGCGGAGTGTTCAGCCCTGCAATGGCATGTAAAATTGATGTTTTACCTGACCCAGAGGGACCAAATAATCCAATAACAGCAGCATCTGACTGGAAACTAGGTTCAATATGAAACTGACCCATATGTAGCTTGAAATGGCAATCAATTAACATATTTCTACCGTCCCAAACGCTTTTTTTGATACCGATGAAACCACTGTGCAAACCATAGCGCTAAAAAAGCCACACTTAACGATAAAACAATAAGCCTTTGAATAGCGGCTTCTGTATCGGGTTGTTGCATCAAGCTATACATGGCTAGAGGCAAAGTCCGTGTTTCATTTGAGATATTACCCACAAAAGTAATGGTGGCCCCAAACTCCCCTAAACTGCGGCAAAAACATAAAATAGCGCCAATTAAAATGCCACTGCTGGCAAGAGGCAAAGTGACATGAAAAAATGCCCCTAAAGATGAAGCTCCTAATGTCTTTGCTGCCATTTCTAAACGCTGATCTACCAGTTCAATCGCTAGACGAATAGATTGCACCAATAGTGGAAAACCCATCACTGCCGAAGCAAGAACGGCGCCTTTCCAGTTAAATACAAAATCAATTCCGAGTGGGGCCAAATATTGCCCAATAATGCCGCGGCTCCCAAAAACTTGTAAAAGCAAATAACCAGGAACTACTGGCGGTAGTACTAAAGGTAAAAACACCAATGTTTCAATGAATGACTTCCCCCAAAAGTCTTTACGTGCCAAAAACCATCCCACACAAATTGCAGGAATAATACTAACCACAAGACAACTCGCTGCCACCTTACAAGAAAGTTGCAGAATGCTGAGCTCTTCTGGGGTTAGAGAAAACATCATGGCTTGACTGGAGCCAACACGCTAAAGCCATATTTTTTAAAGACAGCTTTGGCTTGGTTGCTTTGTAAAAATTGATAGAACTTTGTTGAGCTCGGATTCTTTTTAATCAACCCTAAAGGATAAATAATTGGCGAATGTGTATTTTCTGGAAATACGCCTGCTACCTTCACGTCTTTGCTAATCGCTGCATCGGTTGCATAGACAATCCCAACCTGACATTCACCACGCGCAACAAAGTTTAATGCCGCTCGAACATCTTCTGTTTCAACTAACTTTGGCTCAATACGGCTCCACCAACCTAAATTGGTAAAAGCTTGTTTAGCATATTTGCCTACAGGCACACTTTTGGTATCTCCTGTACAAATCTTGCCTGTAAATACTTTATTTGGATCTGTGGTTTTATCTAATTTTATGATTAATGATTGCCCTTTTGGGGTAATTAGCACCAAACGGTTACCTAATAAATTTATACGGTCATTTGCTGCAACTCGTTTTTTGTTTTGTAGATAATCCATCCACTGGGTATCTGCTGAAATAAAAATATCAGCTGGTGCTCCAGCTTCAACTTGTTTAGCTAAGGTTGATGATCCTGCATACGAAGTTTTAACTTCTACTTTATTCTGTTTTTCGTAAATTTTTTCTAAATCGTTAATTGCATTCGTTAAACTTGCTGCTGCATAAACAGTAACTGATTCAGCCTTGGCTGAGATATTAAAGACCAATCCGATGCTGAGGACTGAACAGGCTAAAGCCAATTTTTTTATCTTCGTATCACTTACCATTATTTTTACCTTTTTGTCGTTTTTGCAGCGATATATACCCAAGAATATAGCGCTACACGAAGATTATGAAAAGCATAATTCATTAAATATAGATGACTGGAATGCAGTAGTGCTTTTTCAGCGTGTACTTGATATTAAGCAAAAGCTATACCAAATTAAAAGATTTCATCGTTATGCAATCTTTTATCTTAACCTTTTAAATAACTACTCATGATTTGGTAATCATGCTCTAAAGCTTGTCGGGCATTGTTTTCCATTTGACGATAATGCTGTAAGACTTTCTGGCCCAAAGCTGTAACAGCTGCCCCACCACCATGTGTTCCGCCTGTTTGAGTTTCTACTAAAGCTGTTTCAAAGCACTGATTCATTGTATCGACCAATTGCCATGCACGGCGGTAGCTCATATTCATAGATTTTGCAGCTTGTGAGATCGATCCCGTTCTTTCAATTGCTTCAAGTAAGTCTGCCTTACCCGGACCAAATGCAATATTCTGCTCTAAAAGAATTCTAATTTGTAATTTTAAGTTTTGTTCTTTCATAGACTTAGTTCACAAAGTTTCATTTTTATGCTGCTTAACATTATAGGGAACTTTAATAGCTTAAAACACATACAAATTTAAATCGCTACTCTTTCTTAAAAAGAGTTCGATTAAAAAATCAAAACTGCACAAAGTGGATAAAGATCTGGAAAAAACGGATAGAGAGCAATGCTTAATCGCGGTTCAATCAGTTAAAAGCTGATTGATTGGAGGATTGAGTAAATGACCTCATCTAATTTAAAACAATGGAATGATTTTATAGATGGATGTATCGACTTCCGTCCTAACGATGGCGTGTTCCGTATTGCACGCGACATGTTTACCGAGCCAGAACTATTTGACTTGGAAATGGAATTTATTTTTGAAAAGGTTTGGATTTACGCATGTCACGAAAGTGAAATTCCAAACAATCATGATTTCCTAACCGTTCAAATTGGCCGCCAACCGATTATTGTAAGCCGTGATGGTAAAGGCGAACTACATGCCATGGTGAATGCTTGTGAACACCGCGGTGCGACCTTAACACGCGTTGCTAAAGGCAATCAATCTACATTTACCTGCCCGTTTCATGCTTGGTGTTATAAATCAGATGGCCGTTTGGTTAAAGTCAAAGCGCCTAGCGAATATTGTGAAGATTTTGATAAATCAAGCCGTGGTTTAAAACAAGGCCGTATTGCCAGCTATCGTGGATTTGTATTTGTAAGCCTTGATACTCAAGCAACAGATTCACTAGAAGACTTTTTGGGCGATGCAAAACTGTTCCTTGATTTAATGGTTAACCAGTCGCCAACAGGTGAACTCGAAGTATTACAAGGTAAGTCATCTTATACCTTTGCAGGTAACTGGAAGCTACAAAATGAAAATGGTCTAGATGGTTATCATGTCAGCACTGTTCACTATAACTATGTCTCTACAGTTCAACACCGTCAGCAAGTCAATGCATCAAAAGGTGCCGAACTCGACACACTTGACTATAGCAAGTTGGGTGCAGGTGACTCAGAAACTGACGATGGCTGGTTTAGTTTTAAGAATGGCCACAGTGTTTTATTCAGTGACATGCCAAATCCGACAGTTCGTCCAGGCTACAGCACAGTTATGCCATATATGGTTGAAAAATATGGCGAAAAATATGCTGAATGGGCAATGCATCGTTTAAGAAATTTGAACTTGTACCCTAGCCTATTTTTTATGGATCAAATTAGCTCACAGCTTCGTATTGTTCGCCCTGTGGCATGGAATAAAACTGAAGTCATTAGCCAATGTATTGGTGTTAAAGGTGAATCTACTGAAGCACGCCGTAATCGTATTCGCCAGTTTGAAGATTTCTTTAACGTATCAGGCCTTGGTACACCAGACGATTTAGTTGAATTCCGTGAACAGCAAAAAGGTTTTCAGGCACGACTTGAACGTTGGAGCGATATTTCACGTGGTTGTCAGTCTTGGGAATATGGCGCGACCAAAAACTCACAAGATTTAGGCATTCAACCCGTTATTACTGGCCGTGAATTTACCCATGAAGGACTCTATGTAAACCAGCATGGACACTGGCAACGTCTCATGCTCGACGGCTTAAATAAAAAAGCGCTGAAAATGCAGGATATTACTTTTGAAAACAATGCCGTAATGGATGAGGTGTAACCATGTCACAAGAACTACATTTTGCTGTATCTCAGTTTTTGTACAAAAAGGCAGAGCTTTGTGATGCTTATGACTGGGATGCCTACCTAGAGCTTTACGATGAAGATAGTGAATATCATATCCCACAGTGGATTGATGACCATAACTATGTTCAAGATCCAAATCAGGGCTTGTCTTATATTTATTATGCGGACCGTACTGGACTCGAAGACCGTGTATTCCGTATTCGTACCGGAAAAGCAGCATCTGCAACTCCGTTACCACGTACTTTGCACAGCATAAACAACATCCGAGTTAAAACACTGGAAGATGGTCTTATCGAAGCAAAAGTTGCATGGCAAACGCTTTATAATCGTCAAGGTTTAGAAGGCTGTTTTTACGGACACGCTACTTATCTTTTGCGTCAAACCGCAGATGGTTTCCGCATTCGTCGTCAGCACAGCATTTTGCTGAATGACAAAATTGATTCCGTTTTAGACTTCTATCACGTTTAAGGGGAATGAAAATGGGACATTCAGTTGCACTTAACTTTGCCGATGGTAAAACCTTTTTCATTTCGGTAAATAAAGATGAATTGCTGCTTGATGCAGCAGTTCGTCAAGGAATTAACCTGCCGTTAGACTGCCGCGAAGGTGTTTGTGGTACCTGTCAGGGACAGTGTGAAACCGGCATTTATGAACAAGAATATGTTGATGAAGATGCATTAAGTGAACGTGATTTGGCCGAGCGAAAAATGTTAGCTTGCCAGACGCGTGTAAAATCAGATGCAGCTTTTTATTTCGATCATGATTCTGCTATTTGCAATGCTGGTGATACCTTAAAAATTGAAACCAAAGTGACTGCGGTTGAGCTGGTTTCAGAAACAACAGCAATTTTACATCTTGATGCGAGCAGTCATGCTGAACAACTTCAGTTTTTGCCGGGTCAATATGCTCGTTTGCAAATACCGGATACTGAAGACTGGCGTTCTTATTCTTTTGCAAATAGACCAAATGCGACCAATCAATTGCAATTTCTCATTCGTCTCTTACCAGACGGTGTGATGAGTAATTACTTACGTGACCGTTGTCAGGTTGGACAACGCCTACTTATTGAAGCACCGCTTGGTAGTTTCTATTTACGTGAAGTAGAGCGACCGCTGGTTTTTGTGGCAGGTGGAACTGGTTTATCAGCTTTCTTGGGAATGCTTGATAACTTGGTTGATCAGCCTAACTCACCTGCAGTTCAGTTATACTACGGCGTAAATAGTGAAACCGACTTGTGTGAACAACAGCGTTTACAGGCCTATACAGAACAGCTACCCAACTTTAGCTATCACCCGATTGTGACTAAGGCAACGGAAACTTGGCAAGGTAAAGCTGGTTATATCCATGAGCACTTAAATAAAGATCAACTGGCCGAGCAAGCTTTTGATATGTATTTATGTGGTCCACCGCCAATGATTGAAGCCGTGAAAAATTGGTTAGATGAACAATCTTTGCAAAACTATCGTATTTATAGCGAGAAGTTTTTACAGAGCAATACCTCACGTTAAAAGTATAAATAATTTAGAAACCACTAAACCTGAAATCATTCAATATACTCTTATAAAGGGTATATTGAATTTTTGCATTTAAATTAAAAGCTTTTATATATCAATAATATAAAATAAAAAATTCCGACAAAATAAATTGACCAGTTCGCACGGATTTGCTATAAATTTTGATAGATCTTAAGGAATAAGATCATGATGAGATTAACTTATAGCACCTTTTATATCCCCTTATTCTATTTCTCGAATGTATTAAATTGATAGTCAAAATCCGACGTAAAAATTTGAGAAAATCACAATAACTAGCGGTTAGATTGGTCTATATCTTGCTTATATCTCATTGTATTTTACGCTTAACTTAATTTTTAAGTGCCGTATTTACTTATTGCACAGTGAAAGTTTAAAGCTTTTGCAACATAGGTAAATACAGGAGTGAGCCAAAAGGGATAAATATGAACCAAGCCAACTCCCACGAACTCAATGGACGTCATTTTCAAAATGAATCGATCTTTACTGATCATAATTTGGTGTTCGATCACCACGATTTAAGCGAAACCAGCCGCAATGTAGGCCAAATTTTTAAACCGCATGATCTTAAAATCTCTCATCAGAAGCGAGATTTCAGTGCAACTATGCACCATGTTAAAACAGGCGCATTGTCTATTAGTCGCTTGGAATATGGCGCAGATGTCATTATTGAACCAGATCATCTTGATAACTTTTACTTAATTCAGATTCCAACTCAAGGCTATGCAGAAATCGAGTTTGGTTCGCAAAAGTTTATTTCTTATTCTCAAGTTGCTTCTCTTATTTCACCTCAGCAATCTTTACGTATGTGCTGGCATGCGAACTCACCCCAGCTTATTCTAAAAGTGTCAAAGGATGATTTTACTTACCATTGTCGACAACATATTGCCGATTCAGAAAATAACTTACTTATTTTTGATCCAAAATTAGATTTTTCTACCCAAGGTGGAGCCTATTTTTTGCAGCTGGTTAGAACCTTAATGGATGCTTTAGCATGCGAGCAACACCCTCTCCATCATCCTTTAGCCTTTAAACAGTTTGAGTCAAATTTATTTAATGCGCTCATTTATGGTCAGCCCAACAATGCATTACATAAGCTTGATCATTATAAAGAAAAAACAGTCTCTCCTTATTTCGTGAAGCGTACAGAAGCCTATATTAAAGAACATTTACATGAGCCGCTTAATGTCGAAATTTTGGCTGAACATGCAGGCGTGAGCGTAAGAACCCTATTTACTGGTTTTAAAAACTATTTGGGGACCACCCCAATGTCTTATTTAAAAGAATTACGCTTTGAACAAGCTCATTTAGAACTCATGCATAATGAAAATCTGTCGGTTACTGACGTTGCATTTAAATGGGGATTTACCCATTTAGGTCGTTTTTCACAAGAATATAAACGCCGTTATGGTGAGTTACCTTCTTCTACCCGCCGTTCTGGTCAAAGTGAAGGCTCAGGCTTAATTACTTCAATTTTTTCGTAAACTAAAAATAGATAAAGCCTTTTATATCAATAAATATAAAAGGCTTTTTTTATGACTTAGAAATGATGAACATAACGAACTTGTAATCGTGTTCCTTCTGGTCGGTTTTCAGCATCTTGCTCAAAATAAGCATTTGCAACCAAGTGATCATTTTTAGAAAAACTATACATCGCACCCGGACCAATTGCCCAGACTTGCTCACGTCTACCTTTAACTTTTTCACCATCGACTTCGGTGTCAGTGATTTGTTTTAGCCAATAGTCATTTAGTCCTAAACGGAACTGTTCGGTAATGGCATAGTCTGTTGCGAAGTTTGCATGAATTGCTTGCCCAGCTTGCATATCATTTGCACCTGCAAAGGCATAGCTTGGGTCATCATTTTTAAAGTTATAGAGGTAATGGATACGCGTTGAAACTGTCCATTTTGGATTAAACCAATATGTGGCAGCCCAATACGGGTCAAATGAAACGGTGTTATTACCTGGATTAATATCTTTTTGCTGGTCGTATTCGCCAGTAGGTAAATTCACCTGAAACTCAAAACGATGTACAAACTTCGGCCCTTGCGCACCCATGACTGGATCGAACTGAATAAAAGGTCCGATCATAATGTCCCCAAAGCCACTTTGGGCCTTAATAGCAGCATTATTTAAGCCATCATCCATGTCCATTTTGCTGACAAAAGGAATTAAAAAATTCATACCTAGGCTGGCTTTATCTTTTACTCGGACATTCGATAAATAACTAATCTGCTCAACCAGTACGTGATAATTTAAATCTGTTTTAGGTAAACCGAGTTTTTGTCCATTGGCATCAACCAGTTTATTGCTATCATAATTTTGAAAATAGGTTTGAGCATACCAGCCGGGCCCTGCAGGTAATCCACCATCGAGAAAGCTGGTCATGCCTAAATTTACGGTCGGTAAATCATAGGCATGTGTAACCCACGGCAAACCTAATAATGTCCCTGCTAAAAAGCCATGTTTAATTAAAGTACTTTTCATCTTCTTATTTCCTATAAAAAAATCACGACCGGATTGATCGTGATTGTGGTGAATTAATGTGCTAATTCTGGATGCTCAGCGGCAATCCGATATTTTCCTGCGTGGAATACTAAAGGCTCACCTTGACGCTGTTGGTATTGTTCAATTTGACCAATAAAAATCAGGTGATCTCCGCCTTCATACTGATTTACATTACGGCAAACCAAGGTTGCGAGTGCATCCGTCAAAATTGGAACGCCTGCATTGCATTGCTGATGGGCAATGCCTGCAAATTTATCTTCCGCACCTCGAGCAAAATGTCCCGAAAGCTGATGATGCTCTTGTGCCAACATGTGAATAGCAAAATATTCAGCTTCTACAAAATCAGGCAAACTTGGCGCCGTTTTTGAAAGGCTCCACAAAATTAATGGCGGATCTAACGACAGAGATGAAAATGAATTGGCTGTCATACCTATTTTCCGGCCATCTTTACCACGAGTGGTAATCACGGTAACGCCAGTTGCAAACTGACCAAGCAAATTACGAATTTCTCTTGGGTTTTCGGCATTAATCGCTTGTAAAGCTAAAGTGTCAATTGTGTCCATTTTTAAATCTCCCTTTGATATTTTGACCTTAGGCCACTTTTGCTGTGTTTTTTGAAGCTAAGAATACTTGAGCCTGATTTGCATCAAACCACCACGGAGCAAAGGCGCGCGGGTCATCAAAGTTATTGGCCATAATTGAAGCAATGCTCTGGTTCTGACTTGCAGCTGCTAGGAGTTCAACGACATGAGGCTCTGGTGGTAATAACAAGCTATTGGTCCAAGCCACGACTTTTTCTGCATAAGCCCAATAGCGTTCAAAAGTTTGAACCATCCATTGTTCGCTAAAGCTTTGATTATCATTGGCTAAAATGGCATCAAAATAGATCTTGCTACACTTAGCCGCATTGTTTGAGCCTTGACCGGTAATTGGATCATTGACCACTAAGGCATCTGCCATGCCAAAAATCTTTTTGCCAGACGGTAAGGTTAAAACGGGCTTACGTACCGTCGGCGGGAAACGCCCTGTCAAATAACCGCCAGCATCAGTTAATTCAACATTTGCGCAGCGTTCATATTCCCAAGGCACAAATTTCTTGAGTAAGTCAAGACTACATTGCAGGTGCTGTTCTGGTGTTTTCACATCTTGCCAACAGTCCATTGGCCCATTTGGAATACCTTCAAATACCATAATGTCGCAAGGCCCATTGATGGTTAGTGCCGGAAATGAAAAGTATTCCCCGACTTCAGGAATAATGTTAAAAGTCACACGTGAATAAGGTGAAATTGGCTTCATGTTTTTGACGTAGGTCAAAGCCAAAGCGCGCTGCGGTTTATCAAAAACACTTCGTATATCATCACGTTCAAACTGTTTAACAACTTCACCTTTACCAGCGGCGAGCAGTACAAGCTCGTAGTCGTTTGCGAGTTGTTCTAACTCTTCTATTCCTACATCTTGAATTACCAATCGACCGCCACGGCGTTCAAATTCTTCCATCCAATATGGCATTTTGACGCGTTGATCGACCGATTGAGCGTAGCGCTCAAGACGAGCGCTCCATTCAAATGCTTTACTACCATTTTCAGGGTTCACTAAAGCTAGCCCAATGCCTTCTACGGCTGGACATTGTTCTTCCCAGAAATTTAGTCCCAAGTCACGTTCAGTTTGTAAAGCGGTATGAAACATACACTGGCTTGACATGACTTTACCTTGACGGATTTCATCGGCAGTTCGGTTGGTGATCATGGTTACGTCGTAACCTGTATCTAATAAGCCTAAACCAAGCTGTAAACCAGACTGTCCTGCTCCAACAATTGCAATACGGCGCATAATATTCTCCATAATTTTCTAAATGTGCTTTTAAAACGCTGTGCTATTCGGCTAAACGCGGAATAGCGGGCTGTGATCCTTCAGGGCCCATTACTGAATATCCGCCATCGACCGCATAATCTGCTCCGGTGACAAAACTCGCAGCGGATGACAATAAAAACAAAACAACATTGGCGACTTCTTCGGGATGACCCAATCGACCTAGTAAGTGATAATCGGCTGCCACGCTATCGGCTTTTTCACGGTTATTACCGCTGACTTCTGCAATGACACGAGACCATGTCCAACCCGGAGAAACCGAATTGACGCGAATACCATCGGCAGCAAAATCCATTGCCATGCTTTGTGTGAGTTGACGTATCGCCGCCTTAGAAACCGGATATAACCAGCGTCCTGTTTGTGCCACTTTGGCTGAAATGGAAGTAAAGTTAACAATTGAACCTTGTTGCTTTTTTAGGTCATTGTATAAAGCACGGCTCAGCTCAACTGTAGAGACCAGATTAATATCGAGTGCTTGTAACCAATCCTGACGTGAAGATTTAAAACCGTCATCTAAGTAGGTACATGCCAGATTGACCAAGTAACTCACTTCACCTAAATGTTGGTGAATATCCGCCACAGCTTGTTGAATAGCCGCATCGCTGGTTAAATCGGTTTGAATAAACATCACGTCATGGTTAAAGCTTTCGGCAATCGCCTTACCTTTGGCATCAATATCTAAAATAGCGACATGAGCACCTGCACTCACCAAGGCTTGCACAACAGCTTTACCAATCAGTGTCGCGCCGCCACTCACCACAGCAACTTTTCCTTTTAAATCTATATTCATTGCAAATACTCCTTAATTGACTGGCTTGCCTTCACTACTTGACCAAGATGGCATCAACGTATTTGAAGGAAGGTCTTCATCAAGAAGTTTTCGCGCTGTCTCTACACCTGCAACTGGTAAGCCCGTTGGATCTAATAAACCAATTTGAACGAGTACAGACGCTTGATCCCAGTAAATATGCTCATGGCACAGCTTTGAACCTCTGAACTGAATTACACCTAACATTGGAATTTCGACATATTTGCCAGTTGGCTTTACACCCGGTAATAACCAGTCAATTTCAGCATCGTGGGTAAAGCTCATAATGAACTCGTCTACCACTTGCGTTGAGCCAACGGTACGAGAGATCGAGGTGATCTTCATATCTTTTGGGTTTTGGTGAACAAAATGGTACTGATAAAAACGGGCAAGCTGGCTGTGGCCTACCCCACCAGTTAAGGTAGGAATATGGTTGACATAAGGTTCTGCAACCATAGTCGCCATGGTTGCTGGCACATCACGTGTATCAAACTCATGACGAATATGCTCTTCCCATAAAGCAACTAGGTCATATTTCGGCCCAATCGTTTCATGTAGAGCTGTTACTGTACGCTCGTGAGCAAAGCGTGCTGAAGGTTTGTGGTAATGGTTGCTTTTTGGTCGTGCAAAGGCATGACCAACACCTTCGTAAACATAAGCTTGTACATTTGAATATTGGTTAGCTGCATCGACAATCGCTTGTCTCGCATCTGGCGGAGTAAATTGGTCCAGCTCTGCAATATGTAAAACCAAACGTCCTTTTACGTTAGCTAACTCATCTAAAGCTTTTTCAATGCCTACACCGTAATAACCTACGGCACATGCCACTTCAGAAAGTCGACAACCTGCAAGATATGCAAGCTTTCCACCTAAACAATAGCCAACCACGCCGAGGCCTGTAGAGGTGTCACATTCTGGTCGTGTCTTTAAAAAAGCTAAGCTGTCTTGAATATCTTCAACACCGAGGTTTTCGTCATATTGCTGATAAAGTTCAAAAGCTTTTTGAAAATCTTCTGGTGTGTAACCCAGTTCAATATTAGGTGCTACACGCCAAAATAGATCAGGAACTAAAACGGTATAGCCTTCTTCTGCAAGAAATTCTGCTTTTTCTCGCATGGCTGCATTCACCCCAAAGATTTCCTGACAAAGCACCACTCCAGGTCCTTTTCCTGTTTCTGGCGTCGCTAGATATGCACTGAACTGCTTTCCAGATGCAGTTTTAATTTGAATGGTTTGACCAGCCATAGTGTCAACTCCTGACATTGTTATGGCTTTATCTTCTATCTGAAAATTTTTTTAGACTGTCCAAAAGCTGCAAGCACTATCCAATCTCTGCATAATTATCAAAATCAATCAAACTGGATAAAAAATTAAAAACAAAGAAATATCTACATTTCAAAAACTTAAAGTAAAAATGAAATTAATGCTTTTTATCTAATTTGGAAAAAATGGATGAAGATTAGGACTTATTGGATAGTGAAGAATGGCTAAAAATAGTTCAATCAAAGACACAGGTTTTGTAACGAATACATTGAATTACTCAGGGAATTAAATAATTTTAAGAAGGAATACATATGAAAACGATAGATGCAAATACGATTATCAACCGTGAGAAACTGTCTCCACTACAATGGGTGGTTTTTATCCTAGGCTTTTTTGTCTTTTTCTGTGATGGTCTAGATACGGGAATTATTGGTTTTGTTGCTCCGGCATTACTAGATGACTGGGGAATTACCAAGCCTCAACTTGCACCAGTTTTAAGTGCAGCCTTAGTTGGCATGTCAATTGGTGCAATCATTTCGGGACCCTTAGCCGATAAATTTGGCCGTAAAGGTATTATTGTTTTTACAAGCCTTTTATTTTCCATATTTACGATTTTATGCGGCTTTGCCAATTCAACCCAAGACTTAATGATTTATCGCTTTATTACAGGTGTTGGTTTAGGCGCAGCTATGCCGAATATCAGTACTATTGTCTCAGAATATATGCCTGTAAAACGTAAAGCATTCCTTACAGGTCTTGCTGGCTGTGGATTTATGCTAGGTATTTCTTGTGGCGGTTTGTTGTCAGCTTATCTATTAGAAAGCTATGGCTGGGCTAAAGTGATTATTATTGGCGGGAGTATTCCCCTCATTTTAGTGGTTGCTTTATTGCTTAAATTACCTGAATCAACGCAATATTTGATTACACGTCATCAACAAGAAAAAGCACAGCGTATCTTAGAAAACATTCAAGGTCATTCTTTCCAAGAGCCTGTAAAACTTGTTTTAACTCAAGCAGAAACTGCATCGGATGAAAATCCGGTTAAAGTGGTTTTAGGAAAATATCTTTGGGGTTCAAGCATGCTTTGGCTCTGCTGTTTTACTAGTCTTTTGGTGTTCTATCTTTTAACAAGCTGGATGCCAACGATTTTAAAAACAGCAGGTTTCAGTACCCAACAGTTTAGTTTAATTGCTGCGATTTTCCCTTTTGGTGGTGTAATTGGCGCAACCATTATGGGATGGTACATGGATAAACTGAACCCAACTACAGTCATTAAATATTCATATCTAATTGCTTTCGTCCTATTCATTGTTGCAGGTTTGGTGAGCTCAAATATTTTCTTATTGGGTCTTACTATTTTCTTAATTGGTGCTTTACTCGCTGGTGCACAGTCTTCATTACTGCCACTTGCAGCTATGTTCTATCCAGCAGTATGCCGCGCGGTTGGTGTTTCATGGATGCATGGTATTGGTCGTATCGGTGCAATTTTAGGCGCTTTCTTTGGCTCGCTCATTTTCACTTTCAGCCTAAGCTTAAGCGGTATTTTCTTTATTCTAGCAATACCAACCTTCATCTCATTTATTGCACTTAGCCTAAAAGTAATTTATGAGAAATCTAAACACAAACAGGTGTTAAAGCTCGAAGAAAGTCTATAAATATTAATCGATAAATAAAAAACTGATTTAGTTGCCTAAATCAGTTTTTTATTTGGAAAATTAAATATCAGAAAATTTTGCCTTTGGTCTCACTTGGGTTTTCTCCAAATTCTTCACGATATTCTTGAGAAAAACGGCTTAAATGGTTAAAGCCCCAGTCATACGCAAGCTTTGAAATAGAAACCTTTTTATCTGCTCCTGTAGTGCTCAAGATTTTGTAAATTTGTTGAAGACGATATTTTTTCAAATACGACATTGGGCTGGTGCCGTAGTATTGTTGAAATTCATCATACAATTTTGATTTTGAAACCCCAGCCAAACGCTGCAAGTCTTCTGCATAGATTTCTTCGTGAGCATGTTCAATAATAAAATTACGAACCTTTCGAATATAAGCTGGCTCATCTTGATGTGAGAGTGACTTTAAAGCTTCAGAGTAGTTGTTTTCTTGAGATAATAGTAAGGCTTTAATTACAAAATTTTCATAGTCTTCAGATAACATCTGTAAACCATAAAAATTGCTATATTGTGATTTTAGCTGCAAAAAATTCTGAATATTCTTCCACCACGCTCCAATCAGTTGCTCAGAGTCTAAGTGCATTTCAGGGTTAAAAATGATAGGCGTTTCTATAGGTTTATTCAGTAAATCTGCAAGGACAATCTGCATACTTCGCTCAGGAATAACCACCTGAAATTTTCTACAGTCTTTATCGATAATCAGATCTTGTTGATCATTATTTGAAACAATTAGGCCTCTGTTTTCATCAGATTGATAATGTGCACCACGAATGTTGAGAGCTTGTCGCCCCTGTATAGGTAAACTAATGCTATACGCTTTTAAATTTGAAATGTTGATAGCGACGTTTGCACCATAACTGATTGTGCCGATTGCCATTTTTTTATTGGGCAAACGCATTCCGTCATAGTGGAAATCGAGATTATCTTTGTAAATTGTGTCTAGACGGTGTTCACCACAAATTGTGGACATCAGATTCTGCGCAAATTCAGCTTTGCGTGAATAATGATTGAGTTCCATCTGTTGGCTGAGTGATATCATATCCTTTTCACCTAGCTAAAACTTATTGCTAAAAAAGCAACTTGTATGCCAATTAATATCCTTTAATTGACGAGTTCTCCTGAAAATATCTAATCAGGAAATAGCGTAAATATTACTTTCTCATACTCTATTAAATTTTAAAAATAGAAATAAGTTAAATACCTTTAAAGTATAATTTCATACTTTAATAAACTTATTTTATTAGATTTTTTATAAGCAAATAGAGTAGAGATAAATCATTATTTTGAACAGCAGACTATCATAAATTTTTAACGAATAAAAAAAACCGCCTATTTTTTTTAAATAAGCGGCTTTTATAAAATACTTAAATTATTGAGCGGTGTAACCACCATCCATAACAACAGCCTGGCCTGTTACCCCACCTGCTTTGCTACTCGCAAGGAAAATCGCATAGTCAGCAATTTCTTCAACAGAGAGCAAACGCTTTTGAGGAACCATTGCCAAAATTACATCTTCAAGTGCGCTGTCTAAACTCACATTACGGGTTTTAGCCAAATCAGCAATTTGCCCACGGACCAATGGTGTATCTACATAACCCGGACATAGTGCATTTACCGTAATACCATCGCGTGCACATTCTAATGCCGCAACTTTTGTTAGGCCAATTACGCCATGTTTAGCACTATTATAACCAGCCTTTCCAGCGAAACCAATCAAGCCATTAATAGAGGCCATATTAATGATACGGCCATATTTTTGAGCTTTCATAATTGGAAGAACATGTTTAATACCAATAAATGCCCCAGTTAACATGACTTGAACTAACTTTTGAAAAACAGCCGTTGGAAACTCTTCAATAGGTGCAACATGTTGAAAACCAGCATTATTAATTAAGATATCAACCGTACCAAAGGTCTTTTGAGTGAGCTCAATGGCTTGTTTATAAGCATCTTCATCAGTTACATCGCATGGTGCAGATAATGCATCAAAACCTTGCTCTTTAAGTGAGTTTGCCGTTTCTTGGCACTTTTCGGCATTCATATCAGAAATAACAACTTTGGCACCTTCTTGAGCAAATTTCTTAGCAATCTCCAGACCGATACCACTTGCAGAACCTGTAATAAAAGCGACCTTACCGTCTAAAAGTTTTGTCATTTATTTACTCCTTAATACTTATATCGTGCTGATTTAAACAATACCCGTTACGGTAAAGACCGTAATCACCACAAATACCGCTAATGTCTTAATTACCGTGACTGCAAAAATATCTTTATACGATTGTTTATGGGTTAAACCTGTAACAGCGAGTAAAGTGATAACAGCACCATTGTGCGGTAAGGTATCCATACCGCCTGATGCCATTGCAACCACACGGTGCATGACTTCTGGTGGAATACCCGCAGCTAAAATCGCGGCGTTATATTGTTCAGCCATCGCACTTAAAGCGATACTCATACCACCAGAAGCCGAACCAGTAATACCTGCTAAAACAGTTGTTGTCACAGCCCCATTGACTAATGGATTTGTAAAAGTACTGCTCATTGCATGACTAATCATGGCAAAGCCTGGTAATGACGCAATAATTGCACCGAAACCATACTCAGATGCGGTATTCATCACTGCTAAAAGTGAGCCGCCAATACTGGCATTAATGCCTTCTTTAAAATTCGTCACGACACGTTGGTAATCAAATAAAATTGCAGTAATAATTCCGACAATCAGCGCAAGACCAACTGCCCAGATCGCACCAGTTTTTGCAACGTCTACGGTGTAATCCGCTAATCCAACTGCGGCAAAATCAAAACCATTTGGATACCACTCTTTGATTGCTTTAGACAAATATTTGTTCATTACGGCAACAAGAATGAGAGGCACAAACGCTAAAAACTGACGAGCCGTACTTCCATTATTTTGCAAGTTCATATCGGCTTCAATTTCTTGAGATGACGTATTGTCTACGCCAAAACCCGAGAAGCCTTCGCCAGCTTTTGCAGCAGCTCGGCGACGCCATTCTAAGTAAGCCAACCCCATGCATAGAACAAAAATAGCACCAATAATTCCTAGAAATGGTGCGGCATAAATATTGGTGCCAAAGAAAGTGGTCGGAATTACATTTTGAATTTGTGGTGTACCGGGCAATGCATCCATGGTAAATGTAAATGCACCAAGCGCGATGGTTCCTGGAATTAAACGTTTTGGAATATTCGCTTGTCTAAATAGTTGGTTTGCAAAGGGATAAATTGCAAATACAGCAACAAATAAACTAACACCGCTATAGGTTAAAATTGCACCTAGTAATACAACCGTTAAAATTGCTTTTTTTGCCCCAATCCATCTCACAATGGTTCGTGCAATAGACTCAGCAATTCCTGACATTTCAACAACTTTACCGAAAATTGCCCCGAGCAAAAACACAAGAAAGTAATCTTTAATAAAGTTCACCATTTTGGGCATAAATACACCCGAATAAAATGGTAAGACATTGGCTGGGTTAATGAGTAAAACAGCAAGTAAGGCACAAATTGGTGCCATGAGAATGACAGAAAAGCCCTTGTAAGCTGTATACATCAACAGCCCAAGCGAAAGTAGAATTACAAATAATTCCCACATATATTCTTTCTCCCTAAAGAATAGATATTAGGTTCAATAAAATTACCAAAAGATATTTAGGTCATCCCAAACCTATAATGATAAAAATCACAATATCCATGTGTGGTAATAGGTAAATGAGCTTAAAAATAAAATATCACTAAAATATTTAAAAACAATGTAATTTATTTAAATTTTTAAATCACAATAAATTACAAGAACTTATTTGATTCTCTGGGTAAAATTTAATTATTAAAAAAATATTATTGTTTTATAAAACTTATTAATTATTGAGTAAATTAAATTAATGTTTCTATATTATTTAATAAAGACAATTAAACAATATATTTTTTAAATTAATTTAATAAATATTTTGTTAGTTGAGATCAATAATCTATTAGCGAGTAAGAAAAACCCACCTAATGACGAGTGGGTTTAATTAAAATCTGATATTGCTTGTTTGCTTTAGACAAAAGATCTTACTCTCTTATTTCATTCGAGTTAGTCTTAAATTAAAGTCAGATGGAAGTAAAATTCGATATTCTATCTCTGCCCCTGGTTTGACTTCTGTTTCTTGAGAAGTGGCAATATTTGGGCACATTCCCCCACCAGTTTCTAATCTAAAGATATAATATTTAGGCTCAAGATAAATTGTAGCTATTTCGTTTGAGCGAATTGAAAATACTTTTTCGTTATTTACATACATATCATGAGTACAACCAGATCCTAGAAAACCTTTATCTCGTGAAAAAGTAACTTTTGCTTGTTCAGGAGTCTGTTTCTTTAAATAGTTCTGATTGTACACTCTCTCATTAGGTATCGGTTTTGCTGTATTCGGAACAACTGGAGCTGTTGAGCACCCAACTAAGCCCAGAACTAAAGCTAAAAAAATGTTTTTTTTCATAAAATTATCCATTTTAATAATGTGTAAAATTTAACAGTTCAGATCTTTTTCATTAATTTTACGGATTTTGAGCAATTGTATTCGCTCAGTTGAACCGAACTTTAGCTTTTTATACCATTTAGGAAAGTTAAAACTGCCATTTCAACACGTTCATCTATTTGACTATCAGTAACTATTTCACCAGATATAATTTTAAATTGTAGATCTGAGATGAGCATATCGCAAAATAAAGCACCCATGACTTTCGGTTTTGAAACTTTTATCTCCCCAACCTCAGCCCTTTTCATTAAAAGTTCTGCTGCTAAGTTATATGCACTAACTGGACCTAATTGTACAAATGTTTTTGCAAACTCTGGATAACGAGTCGCTTCTGAAAGTACCAGTTTCTGTAAAGCAATTACGCGAGAAGATAAAAGTACTGATAAAAATATTCTTCCAAAAGAAGTAAGAGCTTGCTCAATTGAGCCACCTTCTACTGGTAAGGCTTTTAGTGGATCAAGTACTTGCTGGCACACATCCGCAATCACACTCCTAAAAAGCCCCTCCTTATCACCAAACTGAGCATATAGATCTCTTTTAGACCCCCCGATCTTGGAAATAATTAAATTAATAGAAACTCTTGAGTAACCATACTCTAGAAAAAGATCACCTACTGTTTGAATTATAAGGCGATTTTTATTATCAATTTGATTGGTTTTGGTACTTTCACTTATCACAATTCTTTCCTACAAAATAAAAGGCGTGCCATGGTTATTGACATTACCATGTACAAAAGCATGATGGTAATGATCGTTACCATCAACTCTATATAGGAATAACTTTCTTATGGCATCCTTAATTCATAATACTTTATCAAGTAATTACACATTAGTTATTGGACGAATAGTTTTATCTTCATTCTTTTTAATCGCTGGTATTTTTGGTGTGTTTAACTTTGATACTGTTGTTAATGAAATGATTGGAGCAAATTTACCACTTCCTCAATTATTTGCTTTTGCAACTATAGCCATTCAACTTATAGGATCAATTCTACTTATTTCAAATTTTGCAGGGCTTACATGGTTGGTGCAGGAATACTAGCCATTTTCACTTTACTTTGTATTCCTATTGGACATCCTTTTTGGAAATTAGCTGAACCACAAAGAACTCAGGATTTCCAAATTGTATTAGAACATATTGCTTTAAGTGGAGGGCTTCTATTAGCAGCAATAGCCACCAAGAAATAAGTTGAGATAATCAAAAACTCAAAATCTTCTGTGTTACATAAATAGTGAGTTCTGTCTTCACAGGGCTCTTTAATAGAGACTCCAAATAATCCTCTTCCTCAAAAAATTCTGTGCCATTGTGACTATTACCATTTACTAGAGATTGTAAATTAATATAAAAATTTTGCTCTACTATCTTTATCGGATTAGGCAGGAGTTATTTTTACATTTCAGTTTTTAAAGTAGGCATTGGCGGTAAAAAATCTGATTTTATCAGTTGATCTGTATCATAGAGTTCTAAACTCACAGGACCTGCAGCATATGGAGCCAATTCGTAAAGCTGAAAATCAAATGTAATCCCGCCTGATTGATTAATATAGAAATTTTCACTTACTTTAAAGTCTTCTTTACTAATATAAGGCTGCATATCTTTTTCTTGACACCAATATCCGTATTGTTTCCACAATTCTTCTTTAAGCGCATTCATCTTTCCATTGATAACAATATCTTTTAATTCAATGCGTTTTTTACTTTTTAAATCAAAAATATAATCTTCAAAAGTTGCTATACCATGAGCCCCGCCAGAATATTCTGAACTTACTTTCGAAATTTGCACATATTGGCCAAACTGTCCATTAAAGCGATAAACCACACTCTGTGACCAGTTATTAAACCCTTCAGCTTGGGTTTGATTTAGTTGCTTTTGCTTTTCTGAAGGAGGTGTAAGAGCATCTGCATAATCTTTACGGATTTCCTTATCGATTACTTGATCAATCCATTCAATATTACTTTTAAGTGCAATCGCTTCTTTAGAGGTACATACAATTCCATCAACATCTGGATTTGGAGCACAAATTTTGGGTTGTTGAAACTTCACAAGAAAATTACGTACTAGCATAGCAGGAATTATATTTTCTTCTTTTGGGGGCTGTTCAGTTGCTTTTATAGTGGAGGTTTTTTCCGGTTTTTCTGTTGGTTTTTCCTCTGCTTTTTTTATACATCCACTCAACACAAGTGGTACTACCATTAAGCCAAGAATAGTTTTATTCATCAATTATACCCTTATATAATTTATTTATCTTTTAAATTAAATTTTAAAGAATTTAAAAATTCATAGATATATTAATTGAAATTAGAATGACTTTATATCTTGATATTTTTTGAAAATAAATTTTGAAAAAATAATATTTATTTAATTTAAATTATTTAATACAATAGCGAAGTAAGATATTGATAAGAAAACAAAATATGATGTGGATTAAATTTATATTGTATCCTTTGGGGATGTTTGTACTGTGGCAAGCTATTTTTATAATTACGCAACTCTCTTTAACATCTCTAAATATGCCACAAGTCTTTGTAGGTATAATTTCATTGGTCATAAATTGCGGGATGCAAATTCTTATTGGTTATAAAATCCCTCATCTAGCACCGAAATATAAATTTGTAGTGAGTGCTACATACGTCATTCTCTTCACCTTTTTATTGGCAATCTATTCAACAACTGTTTTATTAGAAGGCTTGAAAGTTGCTCCTCAAGCAATTTGGCTAGGTTATTTGTTTTTCCATGTAATTGGCGTGTTTATATATTTTTCTAATAATAGAAACGAGTTTTGTTGGGACAATTTATTAAAGTAATTCAAGATTTTTACATTTATTTCTAGCTCTCTGTTAAATAAGTCCATGATTTTTATTTTTCATAATTTTTTGTCAAAAAACATCATATTAGGCAAATTTTCGTATAAATTACTCTTCTAGGTAAGTTGAGTAATTTAAAGGAAAGAAATGACGCTTAAACAACTAAAAGCTTTTTTGGCCCTTGCGCGTACACTCAACTATGCCAATGCTTCTTTAGAGTTACATCTCAGCCAATCTGCTTTAAGTCTCACCATCAAAAGCTTAGAAGAAGAGTTAGGCGGTAAACTATTTAACCGTAATACACGCCGTGTTGAACTTACTCAAGAAGGCAAATCGCTCATTCCGTACGCTAAAAAACTCCTTGCCAATTGGGATGAAATGGAGAACGATGTTAAACAGCGCTTTAAACTCAATCGCGGAACATTAAGTATTGCCTCAATGCCCTTTGTGACTCATGCAATTTTGCCAGAGGTGATTCATCAATTTTTAGCAGTCCATCCCAATCTTAATTTTTCAATTCACGATATTCCAAATGAGACCATTATAGAAAAAGTACAAGACGGTATTTTTGAGCTTGGTATTTGTTTTGAACCTGATCTCACCGAAGGTTTAGAATTTAAACCGTTGTTTGAAGAAGACTTCTTAGCTCTATTACCTAAGAGTCACCCACTCGCTCAATCATCTTCTATTACATGGCATGAGCTTTGTTCAAATCCATTTGTAACCTTGCAAAAACCCTCAATTGTTCGATATTTAGTTGAGCAAAATTGTTTGCGAAATAATATAACGCTAGATTTAAAAGTTGAATGCCACCAAATTTCATCTCTTTCAAGTTTCGTTGCTTATGGAATTGGGGTAAGTGCAATTCCAAGGCATTTTGCTAAACACATTGATAAAGAACATAACGTTCTGATTGATTTAAAAGATGAAGCCATTCATAAAACAGTAGGAATTGTTTATAAAAAGAACTTTGAAATTTCAAATATTTCTGCTCAATTTATTGAGGCACTCGTTCAATATAAATTTTAAAAAATTAAAGATTGTCTTTTAGTATAAGTTAAGCTTATGGATAAGTTAAATTCTTTAATTTTTATAAATTTCAATATGTTGCAGAGTAAATTTTAAATTTTTTAGCTTGTATGCGTCTTAAGTTTTGTTCTTAATTTGATATTATTCATTGATTATACTTATTAATCATTTAAAAAAATTAACTTCTATAACACAAAATGTGATGCTAAAACTAGAAACACTAAGGGATATAGGAAAACAACAGAATGAATAAAGTTTATGCCAACGCAGAGGCAGCACTGAAAGATGTAATTGCAGACAATCAAACACTTGCTGTTGGTGGTTTTGGTTTGTGTGGAATTCCGGAAAAACTAATTGTTGCAGTTAAGCAAAGTGGTGTGACTGGTCTCACATGTATTTCGAATAACGCAGGTGTAGATGATTTCGGTTTAGGTATATTGCTTCAAACCAAACAGATCAAAAAAATGATCTCTTCTTATGTGGGTGAAAATAAAGAATTCGAGCGCCAATATTTAAATGGTGAATTAGAAGTTGAACTAACCCCACAAGGCACCTTAGCTGAAAAGTTACGTGCTGGAGGTGCGGGAATTCCAGCATTTTACACACAAACTGGCGTAGGTACACTCATTGCTGAAGGTAAAGAAGAACGTATTTTCAACGGCAAAAATTACATTTTAGAAGAATCTTTAACAGCTGATGTAGCTCTTGTTAAAGCATATAAGGCAGACAAGGCAGGTAATTTAGTATTTCGTAAAACTGCACAGAATTTTAATCCCGAATGCGCAATGGCTGGAAAAATTACAATTGCAGAAGTTGAACAGGTGGTTGAAATTGGTGAATTGGATCCGGATGAAATTCATTTACCAGGTATATATGTGAACCGCATTGTATTAAATGCATCGCCTGAAAAACGCATTGAGCATAAAACTTTAAGCACGGAGGCAGTATAAAATGGCTTGGTCACGTAATGAAATGGCACAACGTGCTGCAAAAGAACTTGAAGATGGTTTTTATGTCAATTTAGGTATTGGTTTACCTACTCTTGTTGCCAATTATATTCCTGAAAATATTAATGTTTGGCTTCAATCTGAAAATGGCCTATTAGGTATTGGTGAATTCCCGACTGAAGAAACTGTCGACGCCGATTTAATTAATGCCGGCAAACAAACGGTTACTGCTCGCCCTGGTGCAGCCTTTTTCTCAAGCTCAGAATCTTTTGCCATGATTCGTGGTGGCCATGTCAACATTGCAATTTTAGGTGCAATGGAAGTTTCTGAAAAAGGAGACTTAGCGAACTGGATGATTCCGGGTAAAAAAGTCAAAGGTATGGGCGGTGCAATGGACTTGGTTGTTGGTGTTCAAAAAGTTGTTGTTCTAATGGAACACTGCGCAAAAGACGGTACACCAAAAATCGTGAAAAACTGTAGTTTGCCTTTAACAGGTAAAGGTGTTGTTCATCGCGTAATTACAGACTTAGGCGTAATGGATATTACGCCACAAGGTGTAGAGCTCATTGAACTTGCTAAAGACGTAACGCTCGAACAAATTCAAGCTGCTACAGTTGTCGAGTTTTATAAAACCTTAGTCGCGTAAATTCTAAGGCTTAGTTAGCTGTACAAGACTCAAGTTAGTAAGTGAGCTTGAGTCTTAGCCCTATCAAGCACCGGATGTGCTGTCTATAAATAAGAATGAGAAGGATTTTTTCAGCTATGGAAAAACAGCAAGGAATTTTTGAAAGATTTGCTCTTCGGATTAGTGACTGGTCTGAAAAATGGTTTCCTGATTCATATATTTTTGCTCTGCTTGGCGTCATTATTGTCTCTGTTGCCGCCTTGGGTATTGGTGCTCCAATCCATGATGTAGCGACCTCATTTGGTAATGGCTTCTGGAGTCTTATTCCCTTTACCCTGCAAATGACTATGCTCATTATTGTAGGTTATGTCGTTTCTGTATCTAAGCCCGTAAAATTCCTGATCCAAAAAATGGCGCGTATTCCAAGTTCTGGACGTGGTGCTATTGTTTTGGTGGCAACCGTTAGTTTATTAATTTCACTAGTCAATTGGGCAATAAGTACGATTCTTACTGCACTTTTAGTGATTGCATTAGCAAAACGTAAAGAGCTGAATATGGATTATCGTGCTGCTGCGGCAGCTGCAATCATTGGTATGGGCGCAACTTGGGCTCTTGGAATTAGTTCATCAGCAGCACAGCTTCAGGCAAATAAAACCAGTTTACCTGAGTCAATTTATAACCTAACTGGTGTTATTCCATTTACCGAAACGATTTTCCTTTGGCAATCAATTGCAATGACCATTATTTTAGTGATTGTTTCAATCGCTATTGCATATTGGTCTGCCCCAAAAGGCAATAGCGTTAAAACCATTGATAGTTTTGATGTGCAATTTGAAGAAGAAAAAACAAATGAAGCAAAATCTACTCGTCCAGGTGACTGGTTAGAAAATTCGCCTATCTTAACGATTATTGTGGTGGTTTTAGGCTTAATCTGGATGTTTTTTGAATTTTCAAAAAGCAATCCCATCATTGCCATTTCAAGTCTCAACACCTACAACTTCGTGTTTTTAATGCTTGGGTTAGCTTTACATGGCACACCACGGAACTTTTTAAATGCTGTTGCAAAAGCAGTTCCGGCAGTATCGGGAATCTTAATCCAGTTTCCACTGTACGGAAGTATCGCCTTTATTATGACCCAAGCTTTAAATAGCCAAGACTTATCGCTGTCACATTATATTGCCGAATTTTTCGTTTCAATCGCTTCAAAAGAAACCTTTGCAATTGTGATGGGAATTTACTCTGCGGTACTTGGATTTTTTGTACCTTCAGGTGGTGGAAAATGGATTATTGAAGCCCCATATGTAATGCAAGCAGCAAATGATTTAAAGGTTCATTTGGGCTGGTCTGTACAAATTTATAATGCAGCCGAAGCTTTACCAAACTTAATCAATCCATTCTTTATGCTTCCAATGTTAGGCATTTTAAAACTAAAAGCAAAAGATGTGATTGGTTTTACAGTGACACAGCTCGTTGTGCATTTTCCTTTAGTTTTATTCTTGCTGTGGTTCTTTGGTAGAACGCTCAGCTATACCCCTCCAACTTTTTAATTTAGTGGCGCCTTTAGTTTAGGCTAAAGGCAAATTTAGCAAATACACCAATAAGAGATATTAAAATGAGTTCAATTGTTATAGTTTCAGGTAGCCGTACTGCAATGGGTGGTTTTCAGGGTAGTTTATCTTCTCTAACTGCTCCAGAACTTGGCGCTGCTGTCATCCGTGAATCGATCCAACGTGCAGGTGTTAAGCCTGAACAAGTAGATGAAGTGATTTTCGGTTGCGTACTCAGTGCAGGTATTGGTCAAGGCCCTGCTCGTCAAGCCATGCGTAAAGCTGGCGTGCCTGATCATGTCGGAGCTGTGACCATTAATAAACTTTGCGGCTCTGCAATGAAAGCGGTCTTAATGGCATCAGATACCTTAAAAGCAGGTAGTGCCAATATTATTGTGGCTGGCGGCATGGAATCTATGACGAATGCACCTTATATTTTGCCTAAAGCTCGCGGTGGTTATCGTATGGGACACGGCGAAATTAAGGACCATATGTTTTTAGATGGCCTCGAAGATGCAGAAACTGGTCGTTTAATGGGATCTTTTGCTCAAGACATGGCAAATACCAAAGGCTTTACCCGTGAGCAAATGGATGACTTTGCAATTTCTTCACTTAAAAAAGCGCAAACTGCGATTACGGAAGGTTATTTCAAAGAAGAGATTGTTCCTGTTGAAGTAAAAACCCGTAAAGGTGTTGAAGTTATTGATCAAGATGAGCAACCATTAAAAGCAAATCTTGAGAAAATTCCAACTTTACGCCCTGCTTTTAGCAAGGACGGTACAATTACAGCCGCTAACTCAAGCTCAATTTCTGATGGTGCTGCTGCATTAGTACTTACCACTGAAGAATATGCTCAAAGTCACGGGTTAAATACTTTAGCAAAAATTGTGGCAACTTCGACTCACTCTCAGCATCCAAGCGAATTCACAATTGCTCCAATTAGTGCAATTCAAAAAGTACTTGAGCGTGCTGGTTGGTCTGTTGATGAAGTAGATGCTTGGGAAATTAATGAGGCTTTTGCAATGGTGGCAATGGCACCAATTCATGAGCTAGGAATTGATGAAGCAAAAGTAAACGTCCATGGTGGTGCATGTGCATTAGGCCATCCAATTGGTGCTACAGGTTCAAGAATTATCCTTTCTCTTATTTATGCATTAAAACGCTTAGGTAAAAAGAAAGGTGTCGCTGCCCTATGTATTGGTGGTGGTGAAGCAACAGCCGTTGCGATTGAAATTTAATTTAAAATTAAAAGAAGATGTAAGGATTTTCTTACATCTTCTTTTTTATAATTAAAACTCTTAAGCAGTTTTAAATAGCTCATAACAGGTTTGACGGAACCATTTATGGCTACTCTTGTGGTGACAAGACATATGCCAATGTTGCTTAACATCATAAGTTGGAAAATCAAGCGGTGCCGGTAAAATCTGTAAGTTCTCTCTAACCAATAAAACCTGACTTAAATAATATGGTACAGTGGCAATAGCATCTGTTTCCTGAACGACCAATCCCACCCCTAAATAACTTGGTAAGCGAATTAAAATATTTCGGTCCAGCCCTTTATTCTGCAGCTCATTTTTAATGTGATAATGCCCAATACCCGCATCAATATCGATGTGAGATTCACGCATATAATCCTCTAAAGTGAAATTATTTGGGTCTAAACGTGGATGGCTTTTTGAGCTAATTACGACATAGTGTTGACGAAAAAACTTCTGCTGATAAAAACCTTCTTCTAACTGCGGTAAAAAACCTATGGCTAGATCAATTTCACCGTTTGCCATTTGATAGCTAGTTTCTGGTGTAATCGGCCTAATATTTAAACGAATCAAAGGTGCTTTTTCTTTTAAATAATTGGTCAGTTGCGGCAATAAAACCAAATGAGATACATCAGTCATCGCAATCGTAAACAACTGATCTGAGGTCAAGGGATCAAAGTTCACATTAAAATTATTAATGCTTTCAACCTTATCAATAACTTCGCTAATGAGTGGAAAAATTTGCTTTGCCAGTTCAGTCGGAATCATTTCATTACCGACTCGAATAAACAAAGGATCATTAAAATGTTGGCGGATTTTGTTTAGACCATTACTAACGCTCGGCTGTGTCAAACCTATGGCATCTGCAGCCATTGAAACACTTTTGAACCGATAAATATGATAAAAAATATTTAATAATCTACTGTCTAGATCAAACAAAATTGTCTCCGCTTGGACTCAATAATCCATTGAAATAAGTTCAAAGTAGGTATGAAAGAGATAAATACTCCTATACTCTACTTTTGACTTATTGAAATTTACTCTAAATTATCAAAGAATTTAGACAAGGGGCAATGCTTTATACTGCCTTTCATCGTAAAGACTAAAGCATAATCTACTTATTTGCTTAATTTATATATAAATATCGTGTACTTCATCATTTCAAATGAGTAGACGTTATAGGTCTTGCTGGCCTTTAAAACCATTCCATATTTTCTGTACCGACTTATTATCACTCAAATTATTTTTGAAGATATAAATATCTTGAGCAAGGCAATATTCTTGTTGGTCTAAAATGACTAATTTTCCGGCTGCAAGATCTTCTTCAACATTAATTTTTGGAATCCAAGCAACCCCTAGACCTTGTAAAACCAGCTCTTTTAAATTGGTGGCATTATCTGTTTCATATAACGTTTTATATATAAGTTTACCTTCAATCAGTTGATCCACCAGTTTTCTTAAGTACGCGTGTTTACTATACGCTAGCAGAGCAAAGTTACTTTGTATTGTATGTTTCGGGCTATGGTCGGGTTCAGTTGCAGAAACCGGTACAATAACCGTTTCAGCAATTTTGATACCACTTAAAATATCATCCCCAACCTTTCTAATATTGCTTTTATCTGCATAGCAAATCATAAAGTCACAAGCACCTTCTTTTAACAAAGACAGGCCTTCTCCACTATTCGTTGCGACAATTTCAATTTTTAAATCACGAATAAGTGTAGGAAATTTCTTTAAAAAAGTAGTTAAAAATCCAGAAGCTAAAGAATGAACAACGCAGAAACGAATGGTCGATTCATTTTCATTTTTAATATTTTTAATGAGTTTTGCGGTCTCCTCTACCTGTTTTTCAATATTTTTAGACATCACTAATAAAATTCGACCAATGTCTGTAAATTCGATGTTGTTTTTGTTGTTCCTAATAATGACTTCAGCACCAATCATTTCTTCAATTTGTTGAATTCTTCGAGTAAATGCAGACTGGCTAATAAATCTTTTCTCTGCTGCTTTTGAGATTGAACGTTCGCGTTCTAATGTGAGGAGATCCTCTACCCAACGGACTTCTAAATTCATCTTATCTATTCCCTTTTAGATTTGTAATTTTATTAATTAATATTTTTGGGAAGTAGCATAAATAAATTTAGTGATGAGAAAGAATGATAATACATAGGGAGTACCTGCAAAAATGCGAGAAGTGAAAGGACAAAGCCAATCTATAAAATTAAGTATTTAATAATTCTGACATAGAAAAGAAGATAAGAAAATAATAGGTTTTGTTTTCACGAGACAAGAGATGAACATAAGTACAATTCAGCTAAAAAAATTATTTAAATCAAACAATAAAAACCCATCATAAAAATAAATAAGCGATCTTAACCAGATAAATTTTAGAAATAAGCAAGAACTTATATTTGTACATTTTATTGATAAAAAAAGTCCGCACCTTGGGGAAGAATGCGGACTGTAAACTGATTCAATAACCGATCCTTATGTTATTGATTAAATTTTTGAGAATCTTAATTAAGATACTTTTCCACTATAAAAGGTTGTTAAAAAATCTATTTTCATAACCTTTTTACTTTGCCTAACCCAAAAAATATGAAAAATTATTTTTTGATCTCTCAATAGGTTAGTAAGGTAATAATTGATAAGAAAATGATTACCTTACCTCATTTCAGGATTTAAGCAGTCATAATAATTGATTGTATTTAAATACAATATTTGAAAAGAGTATAAGATAAAAAGATAATCCCGACTATTATACTAAAGTATCTATTTGGGTGTACGCAAACGTATTGAGTCCCCTTTAAAAGCGGTGACGATTTTCGCAGACGGGTTGATCAAAATGACCTAATATTCACCAATCAAGTAGTATAACTTTCTTGAAATTTCAACCATCATATTAGAAGTATATTGACTGATTTCAAATATCTGTTTTTTCTGTGGATTGAAAACCATATTGTCTTTTTCATCACTAAAAAAAACATAAGTTGTGTATTTATCCATGTGATGAATATGCTCTTTTAAGCTGAGTTTCTCACCAGAGTTAGGGTCATATGCAATAAACTTCATTCTCATGCATTTGTCTCTTTACAGCGTGCTTACACCTTATAAAATTTCAGTCAAAAGATTATTTAACAGACAATAATCTTGAATGCCTAAATTATTGATACGATGCAGTAGGGATATTTTGTTTAGCTTTTTGAATAGATAACTCAGCATTCTTAATTGATTGCTCAGCTTCTTTAAGCATGTGCGAACTTTTAGTTTCAGCTTTTTCTTCATTACCCCAAAGGAGATAACAAGCAAAACTTCCCAATATTAATAAAGCAGCAGTTACTTTTAACATAAACTTAATAAATCAAAATTTTCTGTATTATAAATTTTTTTATGTGAAATGCATCACAATTTTATTAAAATTTATTAAACAAAACTCATTATTTGCTTATATAAATTAACTTTCACATGAAAAATCAAATATTTTTTTGATTTTAATACATGGAAATGATTGCTTAGTTTTCTGTATAAATTTTGATTTACTTACATTTTCACACCTTTGACCAATCTATAAAATTAAATAAATATTTGAATATATTAAACTTTACAACAAGTATTCATTCTATATACGCTCATATACCAACGATTATTTCTCGACTACCCTCTTTTTTGTTATGCAAAAAATGCATAATTGCTTTAATAAATGCATTAGAAGTGAAGCATTTCGAATTCTAAGATGAATCATCTTAACTAATTCGAAGTTTAATGATGAACGCTGATATTACTACCCGTATTGAGAAGGATCTTATTGGTCATCGAGAAATCAACAATGACCATTATTACGGAGTTCAAACATTACGTGCTTTAGAAAATTTCAACTTAACAAATAGCAAAGTTGGAAATTTCCCTAATTTAATTAAAGCATTAGCTATGGTTAAACTAGCTTGTGCTGAAGCAAACTATAATCTTAAAAACTTAGATCAAACTAAATTTGAAGCGATTGAATACAGCTGTAATCAGCTTATTCGTGGTAATTTCCATGACCAGTTCCCAATCGACATGATGCAAGGCGGTGCTGGCACTTCAACCAATATGAATGCAAATGAAGTATTAGCAAACGTTGCTTTAGAATATATGGGCCATTCTAAAGGTCAATATCAATACTTGCATCCAAATAACGACATTAATATGTCGCAGTCAACAAATGACGTATACCCTACTGCAATTCGTTTAGGTTTATTACTTAGCCTAGATGAGTTAAATCTTCCATTTAACAATTTGATTCTTAGCTTCTTGAATAAATCTCAAGAGTTTGCACACATTTTAAAAATGGGTCGTACTCAGTTACAAGACGCTGTGCCTATGACATTAGGTCAAGAGTTTGGTGCTTTTGCGGTAACTCTACAAAAAGACCTTGAGCAAATTAATACGCTTATTCCAAATGTTTTAGCTTATATGAATCTTGGCGGTACAGCGATTGGTACGGGAATTACCACTGAATATAGTTACCGTGAACTCGCGATTCAAGCACTTGGAAAAATCTCTGGTAAGAAAATTAAGTCAGCTCCAGATTTGATTGAAGCCACTTCTGATATGGGTGACTTTGTTCTTTTATCTGGTTTATTAAAACGTACTGCAACTAAACTTTCAAAAATTGCCAATGACTTGCGTTTACTTTCAAGTGGTCCACGTACTGGCATTAATGAAATTAACTTAGAAGCACGTCAACCAGGTAGCTCGATTATGCCGGGTAAAGTAAACCCAGTTATTCCTGAAGCAATGAACCTTGCTTGCTTCCAGATTATTGCAAATGATTTGGCTGTAACGTTAGCTGCTGAAGCTGGTCAATTACAGTTAAATGCAATGGAACCACTTATTGCATTCAAACTGTTTGAATCGATGGACTTGCTTGGTAAAGCAATGGCAATGTTCCAAACCAAATGTATTGATACAATTACGGCGAACCCTGAACACTGTAAAGCTTTGGTTGAAAACTCAATTGGTATTGTGACTGCACTTAACCCATACCTAGGTTATGAAACTACAACTCGTATTGCTAAAACAGCAAACGAAACTGGGCAAAGCGTATTGGCTTTAGTTCAAAATGAAGGTTTATTATCAGCACAAGTACTTGATGATATCTTGTCGATTAATAATATGGTTAAACCAAAAATGTCGGCTTAATTCCTGAAATAAAAAAAGGAGCTTTTAAAGCTCCTTTTTTATTTGTTCCATAACTTTTAAAAGCTAAAAGTTGTAGAAAATTGAGCCGTGCGAGGATTACCTAAGAACAGATAGTCATCTCCCATAAATGCGCCTACATCACGCCAATATTTCTTATTAAATAAGTTATCAATATTAAATCTAAAAGTTGTGTCATGCCCAGCAAAATTTGTTTTATAGGCAGCACCAATATTAAAGACACTATATCCGCCTACTTTTGCAGCTCCCTCTTTATTTGCATATTTACTGCTACTGTATTGCATACCACTCAATAATCTTAAACCTTCAACTGACGGTACTTTATAAGATAACTGGGCTGTGGCACGTACTTTCGGCACATTTTGAGTTTGATGACCTTTGTAGCTGTCAGTATCAATATCAACAAGACGAGATTTGGTATAGGTAATACCTGAACTTATATCGAGTTTATCAGTTAAAGCACCTGTTAAACCTAATTCAATACCTTGATTGTGTTGTTCACCTTGTGAAACAAAATCGAAAGTTCCTTCTGCATTCACTTTGCTATATTGATTGTCTTGTTTTAAATCAAAAATAGCTGCTGTTACTAAGAAGTTCCGAATTTGTTGCTTAATACCAATTTCATATTGTTCAGAGCTTCTAGGTGATAGTACTGAAGGGCCTATATTATTTTTAATATTATTTGTATACCACGGAGCTTCGCCACCGTCTGATAAACCTTTAGCATATGAAGCATATAGATTAGTCGTAGCAGTTGGGCTATACATGAGCGCTAATTGTGGCAAGAACTTGTTTAAATCCGTATCACGGCTTTGCTGCCCATCTGAATTATAAGCTTGCTCATCAAGATGAATCAGTTTCCCACCGAGTAAGGTTGACCAGTGATCATTAAATTGAACTCGGTCAGATACAGTAAATGCAGTCTGATCACTCTGTAGAGCTTTGTAACGATCGCCTGGACTTTCCAATGACGGATTGTAGTCGACCGTATTTTCATAGATATTGCCTGTTCCTATAAATCCATTAAGTGGTGTATGGTGTTTTAGAGTTTTATAAGTATGTTGTAATTCGAAAGCGATTTGATGCTGTATATTGCCAGTATTGAATTGACCATTTAACCCAGCAGCAAACTGATTGGTTATACGTGCATCATCTGGACTGCGATAATCATAAATGTCATAGTTGCCATCTTTGTCGAATACTGCAAGTTCATTACCTGATGAGTAATAACTTCCATAAGGAAATACAATATAATCATCAATCACAACACGGCTTTGAGACGCACTTAAGCTACCATTCCATTGATCGTTAAATGCATATTGATATTTCAAACTCGCATTTAGACTGTTATTTACAACAGGCTTACTCCAAGACTGGTAACCCAATAAACGGTCTTGATCTACATTTGTTGGTACTTCTTGCCCATCAAGCAGTTGATAACCGGGTACTGAACGTTGACTTTGATGCTGGGCTTCAATATCGAACAATAATTTAGAACGCTCATTAATTTTCCAGTCTAAAGCTACTGAACCAAACTCACGCTTACCATTTGCATGATGAACATTTGGATGGATGCTTTCATGGGCTAAATTGATTCGATAACCAAAACTATCATTAACAAAGCCGCCAACATCTGTTGCCAGTGTATAGCCGCCTTCTGAATTTGCATCTACAGTAATGTTTTTAACATCGGCTGGTCTTTTGGTTACATAGTTAACCACACCACCTGGTGTCGACATTCCACTTTGAATTGCAGAAATGCCTTTTAAGATTTCAACTTGTTCTTTATTTTCTAAAGCTACATTTTGTTCGCCACGTATGGTATGGCCATTAATGAGATAGCTTGAGCCTAAATCGAGTGCGAAACCACGTGCTACAAAGTTTGGATAGTAGCCAATTGCAGCATAGCCATCGCCTAAGGATGAATCATTTTTAATCACATCGGTCAGTATTTTTGCGTGTTGATCTGCTATACGTTCAGATGTAATGGTGGTAATAGATGCAGGTACTTTCTTTACATCACCAGTTTGAAAACCAGATAAACTCACTTTTTTTGATGTGTACAGCGCATCACTATTTTGTGTAGCGTTCACAGTAATGGTTGGGAGCTGCGAAACCTCCGCTTCATTTGCATAGACGACAGATGTTATGAGTGCAATAGATGAAGCCAATGCTGTTTTAGAGCATGTCATGAAGTGAAGATTTAACGAACGTCTTTCCATTGAATAACTACCTGCCATACCGTGCATAATTTGAAGCGCTAGAAATAAGTGCTGAGCCGATTTTTAGCCACGCAAGAATACAGCTACATATATTGAGAAACAACATATTCTGTATTTTTTCGATTAAGTGAATTTAGTTCGACTTTTTCAACTTATCATTCTATGAATTTCCTTTATTTTCTTGGGAATTGATACTATAACTTTTTAAGTATTATCAAATATTCAAAATACACTTAAGCTCAAAATGGCACTTAAAAGGAGAAACAGAATAGAAAAATACTGGTATTAAATTAGCTTACTGATTTTAAAAACAATTAATTATGCAGTTAAATAAAAGGAAGTGTTCGATCATTGGTAAAAATCTCTTTAAATCGAACAAAAGGACGTAATCTCACTAGAATCGAATTTTAAAATTAGAAAAAATGAATGGTTAGGAATTCTAAGGACGTGCTCAGGGTTGAGTGATTTTTAAAAAGTTCATTCTATTTTCTGTTTAGCCCACCTAAAAAGTTCCTAGTTTTTGTCTACAAAGTGATGGAAGTAATATGACATATACTCAGGAAGAAAAACGTAGCAGGATACGTGGGATTGTAGGCGCAGCCTCTGGTAATTTAGTCGAATGGTTTGATTTTTATATTTATGCAGTATTTGCTGCTTACTTTACTCAAGCTTTAACCGCGCCAGATATGGATAGCACAACTAAGTCTATTTATGTTTGGGGGGTGTTTGCCGCAAGCTTCTTTATGCGTCCGATTGGAAGCTGGCTATTTGGTCGTATTGCAGATCGACATGGCCGAAAGAAGTCGATGATCATATCAATCTGTTTGATGGCTTTAAGCTCCTTTTTATTTGCAGCTTTGCCTACTTATGATCAAGTCGGTTTATTTGCCCCTTTTCTGTTACTCCTTGTTCGTTTACTTCAAGGCTTATCAGTGGGTGGTGAATATGGCGCCGTTGCCACTTATATGAGTGAATTAGGCTTAAAAGGTCAGCGTGGTTTTTACTCATCTTTCCAATATGTCACCCTTTCTGGTGGCCAGTTACTTGCCAGCTTACTGGGCGTTATTTTGTTGGCATTTTTAAGTGAACAACAATTACATGATGGCGGTTGGCGTATTCCGTTTGTGATTGGTGGTATCGCGGCAATTTTATCTTTACTTGCTCGTAGTCGTTTAGAAGAAACGCTTTCTCATCAAGATAGCGAACGTAAAGAGTCTGGTAGCTTAAGAGAACTCTTTAAGAAACACTGGAAAACCTTTTTATTAGTGGTTGGATACACTTCTGCTGGTTCATTAACGTTTTATGTAGAGACTGTTTATTCAAAAACCTATTTAACCAACTTAGGGATGGACGGAAAAACAGTTGGTTATATCATGACCTTCGCCCTATTTGTCTATATGTGTGCTCAACCTGTATTTGGTGCAATTTCGGACCGTATTGGGCGACGCTCTTCAATGTTGGCATTTAGCTTATTGTCCGCCATTTTTATTTATCCCGTCATGGTGATCGGGATGCGTGCCTATATAGATTCTCCGATCATCATTACATTGCTACTCATCTTTATGATGATGTTACTCAGCTTCTATACTTCTATTAGTGGCTTGGTAAAAGCTGAAATGTTCCCACCTCATGTGCGAGCTTTAGGTGTAGGTTTCTCTTATGCAGTAGGTAATGCGCTGTTTGGTGGTTCTGCGCCTTCGGTTGCCTTACAGTTTAAAGCTGCCGGAATTGAAAATACCTTCTTTATATATGTGATTATCATGCTGGTTATCTGTTTCTTATGTAGCCTTGCGCTTCCGAAAAAACCAGATTATTTAGAACATGATCATTAATTAAATAAGATGCCTTCTGTCCCAAGCAGAAGGCATCTTTTAGCTCTTAGCAAATTCTTTTAAAAAAGCCCACGGAAAAATCCCTTTGTCATGCCCATCACTAAAGCAAATTTGGGCACCATAACCTTGATCAAACATAGCTGTCACTTCAACATTTTGATACTCTATTTTAATTTGTTTAATCCGCTTCGCTCGACAAAAGCCACATGGGCAAATTTCCCTTAAACTTTGATGACTCAAACATATGCTTGAGCCATCGGTCCATATAAAGTGAACCTGCTTATTTATAGTGTCGACACGGATATCAGGTCTGATTTGCATACTTCACCTCACCAATTTGATTTAATCCAATACGAATCGCTTTTCGTACTTCAGGATCTGGATCATTTTGATGTTGTTCCAATAACGTTTGAGCTTCTGATGTGCCAATTTCACCGAGTGCTAAAGCGACCTCTTTACGTAAATTGCTAATTTCATGCTTAAAGTTTTCAGTCAAATGAGTAACTGCCAGATGTGATTTAATTAATCCCAAGCTCCGTACTGCTGCAATACGTACTTGCCAATACAAGTCTGATAAAGCATGAATTAAAGGAGCTTCGAGCTGAACAATACGTAATTTTCCAATCGTGAGTGCAGCTTCCACTCTTAGTTGCCAACTTTCCGAAGTTAAAGAATGTTGAAGTGCTTGGATAACTTCAACCGATATGTTCTGACTATAAGCTAAACCACCTGTTGCAATACGGCGGACTTCATCATCTGTATCTGTTTCGGCAATTTTTGCCAATATCGTAATTGCTTGGTCTTGTTGTAACCAACTTAATGCACTGACTGCCTCACGGCGTACAAATGCATCTTCGTGGTGTACCAAAGCAGATATCTCTTCAAATAATTGCTGTGGTCGTAAAGGTTTTAAAGCACGCAGAATTGCACTAAGAGCAAAAGTATCCGTATGCTTTAAATACGGTGCCAGTATCTGGGCTGATGCCGCATTTTTAACTTCACTTAAACTCTGGCTGGCAGCTTGTCTCACATTCAGATCAACATCAAATAAGGCTTGCGCCAATACTTGCAAACTGGTTGGGTCTTCCCAGCTTTCTAAATTTTTTGCTGCCTCTTCACGAACTAAAGCTGAAGAGTCGTGTTGTAGTGCTGTATGCAACCAAGGAAGTAAATCCGGATTTTCTTCATCACCAATATTCATTAAAGCGACAAAGCGGATCTTTTCATCTGCATGATTGAGCTGCGCAAGAAATTCCTGATTATATTCATCGATATCATCTAAAGCTTGATAATAAAAACTCATTCGTATTCCTTAATTTGTGATTTCTTTCCAAGCCCTAATGGATTTAAACGGCTTAACTCTTCTTGTTGAGTGGCTTCTTTTAACGTTTGGATGCAATGTTTTTTAATGGCTGTAAATTCACTACTCGTTACAAGCTCAACATCCCGTGGACGTTCAAACTTAAGCGAAATTTCCTCAATAATTCGCCCTGGTCGATGGCTCATAATCAACACTCGATCGGCTAAAAAAAGTGCCTCATCAATATCGTGGGTAATAAATAAAACCGACGTTTGAATTTCTTGCCAAATTTCGAGTAATAGCATTTGCATTTTTAAACGAGTTTGAGCATCTAACGCACCAAAAGGCTCATCCATTAATAAAATGCGAGGTTGATTAATCAATACTCTCGCAATTTCAACTCGTTGCTGCATGCCACCAGAAAGTTCAGCTGGAAATTTATGTTCAAAACCTTTAAGTCCGACCAGATCAATCATTTTCTGAGCTTGTTCAATACGCTTTTGTTTAGCGATGCCTTTCATTTTTAAACCAAAGGCAATATTTTCGAGTACGCTTTTCCACGGGAATAAGGTATGTTGCTGAAACACCAAACCTCTATCTGGATGCGGTTCAAATATCGATTCATCATCGACCGTTAAAGACCCAGAACTAATGGGTAAGTGCCCTGCCAAAGCACCTAATAATGTTGATTTACCGCAACCCGACGGGCCAAGTAGACATATAAACTCGCCCGGTTGTATTTCGAAATTAACCCGATCTAATGCCTGAAAACGATTTTTAGCTTGCCCTAAATGTAGAGATAGATTTTGAATACGTACATGGCCTTGTGTAATTGACATTTTAAGACTTCCTCAATTGATACCATGGAGTAAATCGGTTTCCAATCACACGCACCAATGTACTGCTAAACATACCTAACGCTCCTATTAGCACCATGCCAACCACGATATTGCTATAGTTTTGCAAGGTGAAAGATTCCCATGTGAAGTATCCAATTCCATGTTGCCCCGAAATCATTTCGGCAGTCACTAAACAGAACCAGCAAGTACCCATTCCAATAGATAAACCAGTAATAATATTCGGTAATGCCCCCGGAATAATGACTTCATAAATGATGGCGAGATCAGAAGCACCTAGACTTTTTGCAGATGCAACGAGCCTTGGGTCAACTGCACCAACGCCATGTACCGTGTTTAATAAAATTGGAAATAAAGCCCCAATAAAGGTAATAAAAATCATAGACGCTTCTGAGGATGGAAAAATCAGAATCGCTAAAGGAATCCATGCAACTGCTGGGATTGGACGTAATACTTCTAATGGTGGCATTAGAAAGGCAGCCAGTTTTTGATAACGTCCTGCCAACAAACCAATTCCTACACCAATTAAAGCCGCTAGCACAAAACCAACCACTACGCGAAACACACTAGATTCAACATGTTCAAATGCAGTACTGAGTTGAAAGAAAGCCCAAAGCGCATGAATAACGTCTAAAGGTGTTGGTACATTGCTAAAGTTCACAATGCCTAAATTTATTTTAAACTGAGCAAGTCCTTGCCAAATGACTATCCAAAAAGCTATAGATGTGAAAGCGATGACATAGCTTTTTAAACGCGGCGGATATGATCTCAACTGCTGAAAAAATTTAGTCAAAAATGTACTTTGGTTATTAGGTTTTGTCTGGGCTAAACTACTCATTTGTCACCTCCTGATCATTAGGTAAGACAACACATCAGCTCTGTGTTACAAGCTGAATAGCTTTAAAGTCATATACTTTTCCGCCCTGTTGTTTAGCCCATTTTTCAGCATCATCTTTTAATAAAAAGGCTTGAATTTGTCCTGCTTTGTCTGTGGCATACCATGCCAAATTGGCAAGTAACTTAATGTCGGACTGATGATCTTGGCTATAAACCACACGCACCGTTTTTCCATCGGCTTGTATTTTCTTTAAATCAGAAAAAGCATGCTCAGGCGTTTCATAGCTACGCACTTTTTCTTCACCCTTTACCCAAATTTGAGTCACCCGATCAAATGTTTTGATGGGTTGGCCCGTTAATGCGTCATTGGCAACCAAAGGTGATTTTGCATAGTCAGCAAGTTGCTGGCTGTAATTAAGTCCAGATGCCTGAAATGCATCCTTAATATATTGGTCATCAATAAATTTATTTACATCAAGCGTACCGTCGTTTTTGCCTAAAACTTTTAAGGTATCTATCGCAATTTGAGTCGCTTTTCGATATTCAGGTTTCCACGTTAAGTCACGAGTTTGCAGACCTAAAGGGCCATGAAATAGATAAACAACTTCGGCAGGAATACCTGTTTTTTCAGCAATAAGTTCACTATATTTTTCTGGTTGTTCCCGAATCAGGCGATTTGCTTCAATAGTTGCTTGTAAATAAGCTTTTATAACTTCTGGATGCTGCTGTGCATAATCCTTGCTGGCAAGTGAACCATGAAATGTTGGTGATTTTGCTTGTGAACCATCATAGATTTTTTTAGCAAAACCTTGGTAAGCAAATAACTCTCCAAATGGTACGAAGTCAGCATGCGCAGCAATCTTATGACTTTTTAACGCAGGCCCTGCCACCTCTGGCGCCTGAGCAATCACTTTAATATCTTTATCAAGTTGCCAGCCTTCAGCTTGAATCGCTCGTAGCAACAGTCCATGAGCAGTTGAGGCAAAAGGTACGGAAATGGTTTGTCCTTTTAGTTCTTTCAGTGAGGTCACTTTTGAGTCAATTGGAACAACAATCGCATTACCGCTACCATTAACACTGCCTGACAATGGCGCTAAAAATATGCTTTCTTTTCCAGCCTTTTTAAATGCGGCTAAATTATTAACCGCAGGAAAGTCGGCCATTGCTCCCAAATCTAAACGCCCAGCCACCATCTCACTGGTAAGTGGTGCACCAGAGGTAAAGTTTTTCCATTGAATGTCATATTTAACGTGTTTGTATTTACCATCTTTAGGCAAATATTTTGGTAATAAATTCAATTCACGAATCAGCAACCCACCTGTTGCACAGTTAATGGTCGTGTCTTGTGTACCAATGGCTACACGCACAGTTTCTGTTTTACTGCCGCACCCCAAAGTGCCAAGTACAATGGCACCAATTAAGCTACTGAGTAATAGTTTTTTATTGATCAATTTATTTTGTCTCATGTTGCGTATTCCAAATTAATTATTTGAGTAGGTATGGGATATTTACTTTGACTGCATTTGTTGGGCAGTCCTTTTCACAAGGCATGCAATACCAACATTCATCAAATTGCATATAAGCTTTTTGAGTTGTTGGATCGATTGCCAATAAATCCATTGGACAAACATCTACACAGACAGTGCATCCTTTATCAGCAATACATTTATCTTCATCGATAATGACGGGTGCGACAGTACGGTGCTGTACTTCTTTAAAAATAAAAGCCATGATTTGAATTCCTGATTTATTTAGTCTGCTAGAGCAACATCTTTTTGAATACGTAAATGGTCATACGACACAGCTTCATCTTGATTAATCGGAACCACATAAGGCTCGATTGGCTTTTTGAAACTGACCATGTTGCCGTGTTCATCTTTTTTCAAATGCGCGTGACAGAACCAATCCGAGTTATTTTTTTGAGGAAAATCTGCTCTATAGTGGTACAGTCCCCAGCGGCTTTCCTCTCTAAACAGTGAAGCTCTAGCTGCCATTTCCGCACAATCTCGAATAAAAGAAACTTCAGCGGCACGCATCAGCTCATGTGGGTTTCTGGCAGAAATTCGCTTAATATCCTGTTTAATTTCTTCAAAACGCTTGAGCCCAATTTCCATTTTTTGGCGAGTTTTAGGGGGCTGCAAATAGTCATTTACAAAACGGCGCAGCTTATATTCCACTTGTTCTGGAGGTAAACCTTCTGAGCAATTTAGTGGCGCAAATATTCGAGCTTTTTCTGCTTCTATTTCGCTTTGGTTTAATTCACTATCTTCAACTGCATTCACGTATTGCGCGGCATTTACACCTGCAAACCAACCATAGGTAAATGCACCAAGCATATAGTTATGAGGTACAGCCGCCATATCGCCAGCACTGTATAATCCTTTAACTGAAGTCTCAGCTTTTTCATTGACCCATACACCAGAAGCACTGTGTCCACTACAGAAACCAATTTCTGAAATATGCATTTCCACCATATCTTGACGGTAATTGGTTCCTCGGCCCTCATGAAAACGTCCACGGCTTGGGCGTTCATTGGTATGCAAGATTTCTTCGATGGTTTGAATGGTTTCTTCGGCCAGATGATCTACTTTTAAATAAACAGGACCATTACCACTTTCCAGTTCTTGGTAAAACTCCCACATCATTTGACCACTCCAGTAGTCACATTCAATGAAACGTTCACCTTTACTGTTAGCGGTATAACCTCCTAAAGGACCAGTCACATAGGCACAAGCTGGGCCGTTATAGTCTTTAATCAATGGATTAATCTGGAAGCATTCTAAGTTAGCAAGCTCAGCACCTGCATGGTATGCCATTGCATAGCCGTCACCTGCATTGGTTGGGTTTTCATAAGTGCCCATTAAATAGCCGGAAGCTGGCAAACCTAAACGCCCTGCGGCACCACAACATAAAATGGCAGCTTTCGTTTTAATGACATAAAAGTCACCACTACGACAGTCAAAACCAAGTACACCATTGATTGCACCTTGCTCATTTTTTAGAAGCTTCGTAGTGACAATCCGATTATTAATTTTGACTTGAGCACGCTTTAACTGACGATATAAAACTTTTTTAACGTCATGGCCTTCGGGCATTGGTAAAACATATGCCCCCATGTGATGTACTTTTTTTACTGCAAATTCGCCAGTCTCATCTTTTTCAAACTTAATACCCCATTGATCGAGCTGTTGAATGGTTGTGAAACTATGCTTCGCATATGCATATACAGTGGTTTGGTTAACTACCCCATCATTAGCAATGGTAATTTCTTTGGTGTATTGCTCAGGTGTTGCGTAGCCCGGAATAACAGCATTATTCAGTCCATCCATTCCCATTGAAATCGCCCCACTACGTTTTACATTCGCTTTTTCAATGAGCAAGACTTTTAAATTCGGGTTTTCTTGTTTGGCTTTAATCGCAGCCATTGGCCCTGCAGTTCCACCACCAATCACCACAATATCGAACTCAAGATATTTATTTTCCATTGAATATTCCTTATTTTTATTTGAGTTATTAACGATGAATACGTAAACGGTACTGGAAGGTATCGCCTGAGAAATAGAGATATTCATAGTCAATCGGTTGGCCATTTGCGTCATGAGTCAAACGTTCAACGCGTAATACCGGAGTTCCGATTTCGACTTGCAACAAAGCTGCTAATTCTTCATCCGCTACCGTGGCATCAATGCTTAAATCCGCATGTCCCAAAGGGATGTCACACTCTTGTTCTAATGCCTTGAAAATATCGGTTGTACGTAAATCAATCGCTTTTTCTTTAAGTTTCAAACCAATATGCTCTGGTAAATAAGTCAACTCATAAGACACTGGCTGACGGTTGAGTAAACGGACACGTTGAATTTCATACACATTGGCTTTAACAGGTAACTTTAATTTGGGCACAACGTGCATCGGGATCTGCTTAAGCTCGGCGGAGATGACACGGTTTAAAATTTCGTGACCAGCAGATGACATTGCTTCTGCAAAACCTTGCAAACTTGAGATGTTCTGGAACGTTTTTGGCTTGCTTACAAAGGTCCCTTTACCTGGCACCTTAAAAATATAGCCTTCCAACTGTAATTGGTTGAGCGCTTGGCGAACTGTAATTCGACTTACACCAAATTGTTCAGCAAACTCGTTTTCAGATGGAATTTGGCTCAGTACGGCATATTCACCATTTACAATTTTGTTAAGGATGAGTTCCCTTAATTGATCGTAAAGAGGCTTGTGATTTTTGGGATCTTGGGGTAGCTGGCTCACGGCTCACAACCTGTTATAACAACTTGACCAAATAATGTTTAAAATGTTTCAGCTTTGGAAATAATTTAAAGCGATAACTTTAGTTAAAAAAATAATTTCATTGAATATCAATAAATTAATAAATAGTTATCTATAAAAGTTGAATGGTTATCATAAAAAATACATTTGTGTTTGTTATGCTATAAAACATACTCCGTTATGCCATAAACGTAAAAATTAATATTATTTTTTAGGGGATAATATGCAACAAAAACAATTAAATACCCCTGATGATTCAGTGGAACAAGTCACCTTCTGGCAAGCCTTCTTATTTTGGCTCAAGCTTGGTTTTATTAGCTTTGGGGGGCCAGCTGGACAAATCGCTGTGATGCATCAGGAACTGGTTGAACAAAAGCGCTGGATATCAGAAAAAAGATTTTTACATGCACTGAACTACTGCATGTTGTTACCCGGACCTGAAGCGCAGCAGTTAGCAACCTACATTGGTTGGCTTATGCATAGAACTGTGGGAGGATTGGTTGCAGGTATTCTATTTGTATTGCCCTCTTTATTTATTTTAATTGGACTATCTTGGGTTTATATAAAATTTGGAGATGTGCCTGTTATTGCAGGTATCTTTTACGGGATAAAGCCTGCCGTCACTGCAATTGTCTTTCATGCAACTTACCGCATAGGCAGTCGTTCGCTTAAAAATAAGTTTTTATGGGTCGTCGCAATTGCAGCGTTTTTTGCCATTTTTGTCTTAAAGCTTCCTTTCCCGCTTATCGTTTTATCAGCAGGTATTGCTGGCTATTTAGCGAGTAAAAAGTACCCAGAACTATTTTCCTCCGCGGGTGGGCATAAAGCTAGTCAAAAAGATTATGGTCCGGCATATATTGATGATGATACTCCGACACCAGAGCACGCTAAATTCCATTGGTCACGGTTAGCCAGACTTATTTTTGTGGCAATCGCTTTATGGTTATTGCCAATTTTAGCTTTAGGCGCATATTTTGGATGGCATCATTCCTATACCCAAATGGCTTGGTTTTTCACTAAAGCTGCGCTGCTTACGTTTGGGGGCGCTTACGCGGTTTTACCTTATGTCTATCAAGGGGCTGTCAATCATTTTGGATGGCTTTCACCTACACAAATGATTGATGGATTGGCACTTGGTGAAACTACACCCGGTCCACTAATTATGGTCGTTGCCTTTGTTGGCTTTTTAGGAGGCGTCAATCATTCATTACTTGGCTCTGAGCATTTATTTTTTGCTGGAGCACTCGGTGCTGTTATTGTGACTTGGTTTACATTTCTATTTTCATTTGTCTTTATTTTTGCGGGTGCACCGATTATTGAATCTACACATAACGAAATTAAATTTACTGCACCCCTCACTGCAATTACCGCGGCTGTGGTCGGTGTCATTTTAAATTTAGCACTATTTTTTAGTTATCACGTGTTATGGCCACAGGGTTTTTCAGGCCATTTTGATATTGTCGCGGCCCTCATTACTGTAGCTGCATTTATTGCTTTATTCCGATTTAACATTAACGTGCTGTATGTCATTTTTGCTTCGGCACTGGTTGGGCTCGCAGTCACTTTCTTTTAGTTATTTACTGATTGAATTAATTTCTTAAAATCATAATCTCAATAAGGCCGAACAGTTCCTTTACTGTTCGGCTATTTATATTTTTAACCCGCTAACTGGGCAATTTGCGCTGCTGCATTATCTAAGGCAGCTTGACGTGCCTCTGGTCCGAAAGCGATTCCTTCGGCGCGCACAAAAGTGATATCAGTCACCCCAATAAAATTGAAAAACGCTTTGATATAAGTTTCTTGATAGTCTAAAGCTTCGGCTGGTGAACCTTCTGAATACACACCACCACGCGAAGAAGCAATAATGACACGTTTCCCTTCTACTAAACCTTGAGGACCGTTTTCCGTGTAACGGAATGTTTTACCAGCAACAGATAGGCGGTCAAGCCACGCTTTTAACTGTGATGGGAAGCTAAAGTTATACATAGGTGCGCCAATTACAACGATATCTGACGATAAAAACTCATCCAAATATTGGGTGTTTCGTGCAACACGTTGTTGCGCTGCTTCATTATTAGGTTCAACACCTTGCCATGCTAAAAACTCAGCATCAGACAAATGAGGAATTGGCTCTAAAGCAAAATCGTGATGAATAATTTCTGCATCTGGATAAGCTGTGCTGAGCTGACGAATAACAGATGAGGTGAGTTGGCGGCTAACAGACTGCTCACCTAAAATACTTGTGTCAATTTGAAGTAGTTTCATCGCTTATACCTACAGTATAAAATTGTTACTTGAGCTAATTATGTTACTACTATTATTCTTATGCACAAGAAGGCACATTTAGGGAACCAAGTAATATGACTGTAACCATACCTCATGATATTCAGAGTTCAGATTGCCAAAGAGTTAGTCAAGTATTGGCTAGAGTTGGAGAGAAATGGAGTATACTCATTGTAATGACACTTGCATCACATCCTCATCGCTTTTCTGAAATAAAGAGACGTATCAATGGAATATCGCAGCGTATGCTTACATTGTGTTTGCGTGGTTTAGAACGAGATGGGTTGGTTAAACGTACAGTTTATCCTGTAGTTCCACCTCATGTTGAATATGAATTAACTCCACTGGGCCATTCACTTACAGAACCTGTAATTGCTTTAGGCCAATGGGCTCAGCAGCATATTGCGGATATTGATGCGGCAAGAGCTGCATTTGACGCAGCTCAGGAGAAACCAATTACATTAGACACTTAACGTAACTGCGAAGGACTCATGCCATAAAATTGTTTAAAGCGATGACTTAAATGGCTTGCTGAACTAAACCCACATACTAGGGCAATATCTTGCAAAGAAAGCTGAGATGACTGAATTAGTCCTTTGGCCTTAGTTAAGCGTCTTTGCATGACATATTGGTGAGGCGCCATATTCATGGACTGTTTAAACATATGAGCAAAATGGTATTCGCTTAAATTCACCACATTCGCCAAATCAGACAAAGTGAGTGCCTGATCTAGATGATCTTCAATCCATTCCTGAATATATTTGAGTTTATGGGGTGCCAGTCCGCCCTTGATAGTAGGCTGTTGCCATTGAACACTGCTATATTTTCGAATTAAGTGATTCAACAATAAACTTGCCGTTGTACTCATTTGCAAATGATTTGAAGAATCTTGCCAATCGCAATCTAATAAGAAAAATTGATATAACGCTCGAATCCGTTCATCGTCATTAAAGACAACTTCGTTTAGCTCGATTTGATTCGGCTCTTTGTCCCATATTTTTTCAGCAACATCACGCAAATGTTGATCGGTGTAATACAAGTGGACAAATTTAAGCCCACCACGTATGTCCCAAGTCGACTCCTGATGCTCGGGCAATAGGCAAAAACGTCCTGGTCCACCGCCATTTTTCCAGCCCGCAGGTGTTTTTTGATAGCTTTCATAGCCATCTTGAATATAAAGACTTAAAGTGTGGTGATCGCTACAGACACTTACACGATCTTGCTGATTAGACCAAAATGCAAGTTGCATATTTTCATCAAGCACCACAGTTTCGTGAAGCTTGGCTTTAGACTGCTGCAGCTGTTCTAAAGTTTGATAGGCCATGCAAAATTAAAACGAATATCATTGAGCTTAAGTTAACCATATTCAGCAAAATTCAGCTAGTTTAGATCTATAAAAAACGCAAGATCTTGCATGTGAAACACAAGAATATATACGTGAAAAATGAAGCATTCCTAGATACTTAAGCTTGGTAATCGAGGATGAAGTTATGAATATTTTACTCTATGTTGCGGTGGTGTTAATTTGGGGAACAACATGGATTGGAATTGCCGTTCAAAGCCATTATGCAACACCAGTTGTCGCGATTTTATGGCGTTTTGCCATTTCAGCCTTATTACTGTGGGTTGTTTTACTATTTTTAGGAAAATTACAGCGAATTGCTTTAAAAGATCATTTGTTCTGTATGCTGCAAGGACTTTGTGTTTTTGGCCTAAACTTTATTTGTTTTTATACTGCGGTTAAATATGTAAATAGCGGTTTAGAGTCTGTCATTTTTTCGATGGCCGTTTTCTTTAATGCCATTAATGCGCTTATCTTTTTTAAGCAGAAACCTTCCCCAAACTTTGCACCAGCTGCACTTTTGGGCCTAAGTGGTATTGTTTTACTGTTTTGGCATGACCTGATTAATAGCCAGTTTAATGCGCAGTTATTAATGGGTATTGGGCTATGTGCAATAGGCACTTACGGTTTTTCTTTAGGGAACATGATTAGTGTTAGACACCAAAAACGTGGTCTAAATATCTTTTCAACAAACTGTTATGCCATGACGTATGGCGCATTGGTGATGTTAATTCTGGCATTATTTACAGGACAAGATTTAATGCCGCCGATGAATTTCCCATTCTTAAGCTCGGTACTATACTTAGCTGTATTTGGTACGGTTATTGGGTTTTCAGCTTATTTTTCTCTAGTCGGACGAATTGGCGCAGCTAAAGCAGCCTATAGCACGTTGCTCTTTCCTTTAGTTGCTTTAACAGTTTCTACTTTCTTTGAAGGATATGAGTGGACTTTAAATGCTGTATTTGGAATTTTACTCATCTTACTTGGTAACTACTTAATGTTTAGTAAGTTTGAAATTGGAAAGAAGTTATTTAGCAATCAAAAAAATTGTGAGAAGCAGGCATAAAAGCCTGCTTTTTTTATAAATCATAATTAATTTTAGCAGCCCGTTTTTAGCATCAACTCAAAATCTTTTAAAGCCGCGGCTGCTGTGGCTAATGGCGCAGATGCCCCTCCACTGACAACAAATTCCCCCATTTCTTGCGTTAACACCCGAATACATTTATTAGAACCTTGCAGATGAGCAAACGGATGATTTGCTGGGACTAACCTTAATTCAACACCTGTTTGAATTTGCTGATTTTTAACATGGATAAAACCAACCAGACGAGGAATTACATTTTCTTTTTTCCAATCACGAATATGGTCGGCTGTGACATGACTAATTCCTTGTCGTGGAATATCCTGAATTTTTACATCAGCTCCTAAAACAGTATTGGCTAGTATCGTAATTTTTGCAGCAGTATCCCACCCATCTACATCAAAAGAACTATTCGGTTCAGCAATACCTTTTGCTTGAGCTTTTTCAAGAGAGTCTGCAAATGCGCATTCATGTTGCAACATATCATTCAAAATAAAATTCGTGGTGCCTGTAAATACACCTTCTATTTCTAAAATTTGGCAGCCCGCCAAGTTATATTCAAACAAATCAACCGTCGGTAAAGCTGCAGCAGTTGCACCGCTAAAAAATAGTTTTTTATTATGTTGATGTGCCAAGCTAATTATTTTTTTGCCTTCTACGACTAAAGCACCTTTAGATACCGCAATCGCATTCATGTTATGTGTTAAAGCATAATTTAAATAAAATAGGCCTTTCCCACCGGTAACATAATCACTTGGTCCAGTTTCAATAATGACATCTGCTTGAACCTGTTCTAAAAACTTTTGCTCTGTTAGGCCTGCTTGATATTGTGTTTTATCTAGCCACTTTGAAGCTTGTAAACCTTCTTGATCAATTAAGCCTGATGATGAGTTACAGACACCCACTAAACGGGCATCAATTTGATATTTTTGTTTATAGTATGTCGATCGATTTAAAAGAAGCTCTGCAATTTGTTGCCCAATCCGTCCAAAACCACAAATTGCTACATTAATTCGCTTCATTTCACTTTCTCAAAAATTTAAATGGTTTAAATCAATTTTCCAAAGATAATTTTAATATCTCATCTTGGAAAAATTGCTATTTATAGAGAAGGTTAAAATACTATATCGCTCAGATATTTGTTAGATTAACAATCTTAATAACCATATAAATTGCGACAGCAAAAACCATTAAAGCAAAGACCCTTTGTACAATTGCAGACGGAATAAACCGAATAGCTCGGCGTCCTAATAACATACCGAATGCACATGCGAGCGCGAACGCACTAGTAATGGCGACTGGATAGTGAAAGCCCTCTGCAATATGCATCACAATACTCATGCCACTAATTAGGAAAATAATCATAAGTGAGGTTGCAACAATGCTATGCATATCCAAATTTGTGACTTTTCTAAGCGCGGGTACAATTACAAAGCCGCCTCCAACCCCTAACATCCCCGTTAAAAGCCCAGCAATAATCCCGATGCTTGCAAGCACACTACCAGTTTTAAAATTCCAGATAAAGCGTCCCGTACTTGGGTTGACCTGACACGGCGGGTTATGAAAATCTGAAACTCGGTTACTGATAAGTCGATAGCCCACTGTAAACATGACCAAGCTAAACATTAACATGAGCCAAATAGGTGAAATCGTGTTAGCTATTAAAATGCCGATATGTGCCATAGGAGCACCAATTAAGGCAATCCAGATCGCAGCACGATAACGAACAATCTTTTTAAATAAGCCTTCAATGGTTCCTATGAGAGTAGATAGCGCAACCGCCAATAACCCAATTGGCGCAGCTTGCGCCACGCTCCAGCCTTGACTGGTCATAAGCGCGGGTACAGCAAGAATGCCACCACCCGCACCAGTAAGACCAAGTAAAAAGCCAATCACAATGCCTTCAACGACAAGTAATAACATATTAAAAGCCTAAAATTGCATATACATCGTTTGCAGTAGACTGCTGGTTAATGAGTGAGTAGATATTGTCTTCTTGCGAAGCTTTAACCGCTTCTCAGGGCAAAGCGTTGCTTTACTTATCCTCTTCCACTCGAGCACAGCTCTCGTCTTGCGCTCGGGTAAAGCGTTGCTTTACTTATCCTCGCTCAGGTTTGACCATCCACTCACGGCCCTTGAGCATGCCTTGCCAGTAAATCGGCGGTAAAATTTGCTCTTTAAGTAGCCATGCCAAACGAGATGGTTTTTGTCCATCAATCACCCATTTTGGAAAACTTGGAAGTAATTTGCCGCCGTAGCCAAACTCAGCCAGAACGATTTTTCCTCGTTCTACCGTAAGTGGACATGAGCCATAGCCGTTGTACTCGCAGAAGTTTTGCTCACCTTTGAGCTGGGCTATAACATTAACCGCAACGATCGGAGCTTGTGCCCGTGCCGCAGCAGCAGTTTTGGCATTAGGCGCATTCATCACATCACCTAAAGCAAAAATATTGGCGTGCTGTGTGTGTTGTAGGGTTTGAGGATTCACACTCACCCAGCTGGCTTCATCAGTAAGAGTACTTGCACGAATAAAATCAGGCGCTTGTTGCGGTGGAACAACATGCAACATATCGAAATCTGTTTCGACCAATGCTGCATTTTCATCATTCACCACTTTGAACCATGCTTTCTTTGCAGACCCGTCCACTTTGACAAGTTGATGGTTAAAATGAAGTTCAGTGCCATATTTTTCAACGTATTGCATTAGTGCAGGTACATATTCCTTCACACCAAATAAAACAGCACCAGTGTTATAAAAATGGATAGAGATATCTTTAAGTTTGCCTTGCTTTAACCAGTAGTCGGCTGAAAGGTACATCGCTTTTTGAGGAGCACCGGCACATTTAATCGGCATAGGCGGCTGGGTAAAGATTGCCGTTCCACTATTTAACTGTTGCACCAGTTCCCATGTATACGGCGCTAGATCATAACGATAGTTAGACGTCACCCCATTTTTTCCTAAGGTTTCGACTAAACCTTCAATTCCATGCCAATTCAGTTTTAAACCGGGACACACGACCAAAGCTTTATATTGAATGGGTTGGCATCCTTCCAAAATAACCTGATTATGCTCAGGGTCGAATCCGGCAACCGCAGCTTTCATCCATTTCACTTTTGAAGGAATCACACTTACCATTGAGCGTGCGGTTACTTGTGGTTTGAAAATACCGCCACCAACCATGGTCCAGCCCGGTTGATAATAATGTGTATCTGCGGGATCAATAATGACAATATCTAAATGAGGTTCACGACATAAAAGACTCGACGCTACAGAAATTCCTGCTGCCCCAGCGCCAACAATCACAACGCTATAACAAGGAATTGTGGCTGGTTCATGATCACGTTTTAAAATACGTGGCACCAAGCCTTTTAAGTTAAACCCAAGCTTATTACCCGACTCAACTAACAGTGCTGCATCTTGTGGAGCAACTTCAGCCAAAGCCCACAAACTGATTGCACGCATACCAGAGCGACAATATGCTAAAACGGGCTTCTGAGCATTCTGATAAAGCTGCTTAAACTCGGTAACTTGTTGGTCGGTAATTTTACCACTGATAACAGGCTGATAGATTACGTTTAGGCCATATTGTTGAGCTGCTTCTTCAATTTCAATCACATTGGGTTGATCTGCACCTTCTCCATCTGGACGGTTACATATCAGAGTTTTTATTCCTTGGTCTGCAATTTTTACAATATCGTTGGCAGTAATCTGGCCAGCAACATAAAAATCTTGATTAACTCGTTTAAGTTCCATATTGCCACCTTATAATTGTGAAATTGAGCCGCAAGCCTGATTAGCAGGAAGTGCTTTATCGATTTGTTTTGGATATGGCAGATTTAAGTTATTCATTAATTCAATAAAATCTTCACGCGAGCGATTCTGACCTAGACGTGAGTTATTTAAGCGTTCATAACCAATTGTTGAAGACAGACGACCTTTATAATCGTGTCCCGGATATAAAATAGTGTTGTCAGGCAGGCTAAAAAGTTGTTTATGAATACTGTCATAAAGTGTGCCTGCATTACCTTGCTGGAAGTCAGTTCGACCGCAGCCGTCAATTAATAATGCATCACCAGTGAAAATCATGTTTCCAACTAGGTAACTCGTACAAGCATTGGTATGACCTGGTGTGTAACGCGCTTCAATACTGAGGTTGCCAACTTTAAGCATGCAACCATCAGTAATTAAAATATCTCCGCAACTTACTTCTGAGTTTCGGTGTAAAACCGATTTGCAATGAAACCGTTCACGAAGTAAATCTGCAGCGGTAATATGGTCTGCATGAACATGAGTATCTAAGGTATAGATGAGTGTAAATTGATGCTGCTCTAATTCTTTTGCATAAATCTCTATATCTGATGCAACTGGGTCAATTAAAACAGCCCCTCGTGTTTCTTCACACCCAAGCATATATGTATAAGTCGAACTTTCTTTTTCAAAAAACTGCTTAAAGAACATGATTTATACCCTAATAATTTATTTCTTTGCTATATTTTGCAAATAAGGTGCCAATTATTTAAAATTAAATAATAAATATAAAAATCAAATATTTAAAAACAATAGATAAAATTAACGTTAGAAAACAAACTCAGCTTGATGTTCCTTTGAAACTCAAGTATGTTTCAATGAAACGATTGTGAAACAAAGATAATGGCAAAGTTAAATTTTGAGTTAGAACAGGATTTTTATATTTTATTTGAGCAGCTTAAAGCTCTATTCCCAAATGCGAGTCTGTTTTTAGCAGACACAACGACTCAAGCAATTCACTATAAATTTAATACAGACGATATTTCTGTAGAGAACATAGCAGCGCTTACTCAAGACCATCACAATCAATATCTTGAGATCAATACTCCTAAAATGAGAAAGCGATTTATCTATCAAGAACATGATATTTACATCGCAGAGCATCGAATTATCGGGAAATTGCATATTCTACAGCCCGTTAGCATAGAGAATGATATTGTTGATGAAGTAGAGCTAACAGAACAATTGCAAGACTTGGCTAAAGTTTTCAATAGTTGTTCACCAGAAATGACTCGTATGTTTTCAATTATTCAAAGAGTGGCAATTACTGAGTTTCCAGTGCTCGTACGCGGTGAATCTGGTAGCGGTAAAGAACTTGTGGCAAAAGCAATTCATGATTATAGCCAGCGTAAAAATAAGATCTTTGTTGCCATTAACTGTGCAGCTTTAAATTCTAATATTTTAGAAAGTGAACTCTTTGGGCATGTGAAAGGTGCTTTTACGGGAGCAATTCGTGACCATAAAGGTGTGTTTGAACGTGCCGCTGGTGGAACGCTGTTTCTGGATGAAATTGCCGAGATTCCTTTAGAGCTTCAAGCTAAATTATTACGGGTGTTAGAAACAGGTGAATTTACTCCTGTAGGTGGTGAAAAACCAATTCAGGCTAATGTCCGCATTATTACAGCAACACATAAAGCTTTACGCGAAGAGGCTAAGGCTGGGCGTTTCCGTCATGATCTACTCTACCGTCTACGCGTAATTCCAATTTTCATACCACCACTCAGAGAGAGAAAAGTCGATATTCCTCTTATTGTCGATCAGATTTTAAAAGAGAGCTCAACCCAACTCGATACAATGCCTCGCCATGTTAATCAAAAAGCCATGCAAGTTTTATTGAATTATGACTGGCCGGGAAATGTTCGTGAGTTAAAAAACACCCTGCTTTATGCTTTAACCATGGCAAATGGTAAAGATGAAATTGAAGTCGAAGACTTACCAAATGAACTATTAGATGCAGACGAATACGTTAAATTACCTGAAAATAATGCAGAACTTACCCCTGAAAATGTACAAGCCGCTTTAGAAAAATATAACCACAATCTGAATATGGTCGCGAATATTTTTGGAATTAGCCGTACCACGCTTTGGCGATACAGACAAAAGCATAAGCTTTAGCTAGGTATTTAGCTCATCTAAGGCGTATCATATTGCACTTGGTTAGGTTCGTTAGTTCAAAGGCTTTTTATGATTGTTCGTGATAAAAGCAATGTATTTAAACTCTTATTTGCTTGGAAAGGAACAATTTTGCCGAAGGTTTTGCCTGCACTGAGTTTTGTTGTACTTATTTCAGCCTGTGTGGTCTGGCTCTCTTATTATCATTGGATTCAAATACCTACCGTACCCGCGATCGGATTTACCATCTTTGGCGTGATTCTTTCGATTTGTACAGGCTTTAGAAATAACGCATGTTATGACCGTTGGTGGGAAGGCCGCAAGCTCTGGGGTGCTTTAATTGCCAATGCCAGACATATTGTTAGAGATAGCCATGTTTTATCTAATGAAAAACGCGAACATTTAATTCATCAGGTCTTAATTTTTAGTAACTTATTGCGTGATCGTTTACGTCAACAAACAGTTGAACCCACAAAATTTCTTGAACATGCCTATTTAAATAACTCTTCACTTAATTATTTAAATGAGCATATTAATGCACCTCAATTTGTACTCGAAAATATTCAAAAGGATTTAGTCAAAGCTCTAAAAGACGGTGAAATTAGTGACATCATCTATAGCACGCTAAATCGACATATTATTGAGCTAGGTAATATTCAAGCGGGTTGTGACCGAATTGCTGGGACACCTTTACCCTACTCATATTCAGTACTTTTGCACCGTGCTGTTTATTGTTTCTGCTTCATCTTACCTTTTAGCCTTGAAGCTGCTTTAGGCATTTGGACACCGCTTATTGTCGGCTTAATCGCTTATATGTTTTTAGGACTAGATGCCTTAAGTGCTCAAATTGAAGAACCTTTTGGCTTGCAAGAAAATGATTTACCGCTCGATTCTATTGTGCGTTTAATTGAACGAGAGTCTCTAAGCTCTTTAGGGCAGCCATTACCGCCTATTATTGAAGCCCAAAACAACAATTTACTTTAATAAAAAAGAGCGATGATTCGCTCTTTTTTATAGGCTTAAGTGTCTATTTATGGATGTACAATAATCTTAACGGCTGACTCATTGTTATGAATTAAGGTTTCAAAACCTTGTGAAATCAAATCATCAAGTTGAATGCGCTGTGTAATAAAAGGTTCCAGATTTATTTTACCTTCTTCGACCAGTTTAATGGTTTCTTGATGGTCATTTACGTAGGCAATTGTGCCTCTTACATCAAGCTCTTTCATTACCACACTATGCACATTAATTGATGCTGGATGGCTCCAAATCGAAACAATAACTATAACGCCTGTTGGTTTCACTGCCGCAACCAAAGTATCTAATACCTTGTTAACGCTACTACATTCAAACGCGACATCGACACCATCACCATTAGTAATTTTCATGACCTCAGAAACAACATCAACTTCTGACGGGTCTAAAATATAATCTGCAACTCCCGACTCTTTGGCTTTTTCTTTACGTTTGGCACTTAGTTCGGTAATGATGACCTTAAGACCTTTCGCTTTTAAAATTGCCGAAAGCAATAAACCAATTGGCCCCGCACCGCCAACCAGTGCAATATCACCGGCCTTTGCACCACTACGTACGAAAGCATGATGACCCACCGATAACGGTTCAATTAAGGCTGCCTGATCTAGCGGAATTTTATTGGAAATTGGATGCACCCAACGGCGTTTAACTGCAATTTTTTCCGATAAACCACCACCACGACCGCCTAAACCAATGAAGTTCATATTTTTAGAAAGATGGTAATTATCACCCGGTCCAGTCGGCACATCATCGGCCACAATATAAGGCTCTACGACGACATGCTGACCAATTTCAATATCATCAACACCTTCACCTACGGCATAAACCACACCTGAAAATTCATGTCCCATGGTAATCGGTGCAGATTCACCTGAAATAGGATGTGGATGTCCACACGGTGGAATAAAAATTGGCCCTTCCATAAATTCGTGCAAATCTGTACCACAGATTCCACACCAAGCTACCTTAATGCCTACAGTGCCGGGAGTGACTTCTGGTTCAGGGATATCTTCAATACGAATATCACCTCTGTCATAAAAACGCGCTGCTTTCATTATTATCTCCCTCAAATCAGGATGTTGTTTTAGCGATAGACAATTCCGCCGTCCGTTAAAATGGATTGACCCGTAATATAGTCTGAATCTTCACTTGCCAGAAAAGCAACTAATGCGGCTACATCGTCTGGTGTTTGGGCTCTACCTAAAGCAATGCCTTCCACATACTTTTTATAAGTTTCACCAATTGCAGCACCGGTAATTTCAGCAAAACGTTTATCGATTTCAACCCACATGTCCGTTCCGACAATTCCGGGGCAATATCCATTTACCGTAATACCGTGACTGGCATATTCTTTTGCCGCAGCTTGGGTAAGTGCTCGTACCGCAAATTTGGTTGCCGAGTAAATACCGAGTAAAGCAAACCCATCGTGGCCCGCAATTGAGCAAGCATTAATGATTTTACCTTTATGTTCGCGTTGTTTAAATTTTGCAGCAGCAGCCTGTATTCCCCACAGTACTCCACCAATATTAATATCAACAATTTTTTGAAATTCATCAGGTGTGATATCCGCAATCGCTTGAACTTGTGCAATTCCAGCGTTATTAATCATGACATCAAACCCACCAAGGGCCTGCTCAGCATGATTTATAGCAGCATACACCTGCTCGCGGTCACTTACATCAGCAATAAAAGTGCTCGCATTTACACCTAAAGCCTGAATTTCCTGCTGCACATCGTTCAGTCGATCTTGTTTCATATCAACTAATGCAATATGTGCCCCTTCTTGCGCCAAGCGTAGGGCAATCCCACGGCCAATGCCTTGAGCTGCCCCAGTCACTAAAACAACTTTATTTTTTAATCCCTTAACCATGTTCAACTCCTGTAAATGTAGAATTTCTACATATGAATCGCTCGTTGCATTGAGGCCAAAATGGATTCATGCATGGCTTCTGATAATGTTGGATGCGGGAAAATCACTTGAGCTAAACTTTCATCAGTTGCTTCTAGATATTTCGCAATGGCAAATCCTTGGATATGTTCGGTCACTTCATGACCTACCATATGTGCACCAAGTAATTCACCCGTTTCTGCATGTACCACCGTTTTAACGAAACCTGACGCATCTCCAATTGCTAAAGCTTTACCATTTGCAGTTAAAGAAAACTTACCAATACGTATAGGTAGATTCTTGGCTTTTGCTGCATTTTCCGTTAAACCAATACTCGCCACTTGTGGATGTGTAAAAATACAACCCGGGATCTGGCTACGGTCGAGTGAATGTACGTTTTTCACACCAGCAATTTTCTCGACACAGATCATGGCTTCATGACTTGCTTTATGGGCAAGACAAGGCGCTCCAGCAACATCACCAATGGCATAAAGCCCTGCTACGTTGGTTTTACAATAGTCATCAATTGCCACAAAACCTTGTGGATTGAGTTCTACACCTAAACGTTCTAGTCCTAGCCCTGTGGTATTCGGCTGTACACCAATTGCCGAAAGCACGCGGTCAAAAACAAGCGTTTGAACATCATTTGCCGTTTCAACCACACAGTGGACTTGCTCATTTTCAATCTGAATACTTTGAACGACAGCATCGGTTAAGACTTTCATACCTTTTTGTTCAAATTGTTTTCTGACAAATTGGGCAACTTCCACATCTTCAGTAGGTAAAATTTGTTTAGCCAAATCAATAAGGGTCACCTGACATCCCAAATCTTGATAAAGGCTAGCAAACTCACTACCAATTGCACCTGAACCTACAACCAGTAAACTTTTCGGTAACTGCTCTGGAACAAGCGCTTCTTTATAGCTCCAGACATATGTTCCATCGACAGGAAGTTGAGGAACATGTCGGGCTTTAGCTCCAGTTGCCAAAATGATATGTGGTGCACTCAAAGCCTGCCTATTACCTTGAGCATCGGTCACTTCAATTTTTTCTTTCGCTGTAAGTTGAGCGCGACCACTAAAAACAGTGACCTGATTCTTTTTCAACAAGTAATCGATGCCCTGTACTAATTGAGCTGACACTTGTCGGCTATGTTGCACAAGCTTTTGAATATCAAAATCGAGTTGGGATACCTGAAAACCAAACTGTCCGGCATGTTTAAACTGGGTTGCGAGCTCTGCCCCTGCAAGCAAAGCTTTGGTTGGAATACAGCCCCAATTTAGACAAATTCCGCCTAAATGTCGCTCTTCTACAATTGCGGTTTTTAACCCGAGCTGGGCTGCACGAATTGCAGCCACATACCCACCCGGTCCCGCGCCAATCACAATTAAATCAAATTGAGCTTCTGACATGCGGGTTCTCCTACACCAAAATTAAAGCAGGGTTTTCAACAAACTGCTTAAAGCTGGCCAAGAATTTCGCCCCAACTGCGCCATCAATAACTCGGTGATCGCATGACAACGTCGCTGTGACAATCTCACGAACCACTACATTGCCATTTTCAACAACAGCGCGAGATTCCGAAGCACCTAATGCCATAATTGCACCTTGCGGTGGGTTGATAATGGCATCGAACTGTTTAATGCCTAACATTCCTAAATTTGAAATGCTAAAGCTGCCTCCCTGAAACTCGTCAGGTTGTAACTTGCCAGTCTTAGCACGCGTTGCCAAATCACGCATGTCATCGGAAATTTGTGCTAAAGACTTCTGATTTGCTGCTTTTACAATGGGTGTAATTAAACCGTTTGGAATCGCTACGGCCACCGAAATATCCGCTTGAGAGAACTGTAAAATTGATTGGGTCGCCTCATCAAATTGAACATTCACCTCAGGTACTTTAATCAGTGCGGCGGCAGCTGCCTTAATTAGCATGTCATTAATAGAAAGTTTGACTTGTGGAACAGTCTCATTAATCTGCTTACGTAGTTTTTGCAAAGCTTCTACGTTGAGATCGACCACTAAACGGAAATGCGGTGCGTTACGTTTTGCAGCCTGTAACCGTGAAGCAATCGCTTTACGCATCCCATTCATCGCCACCGTCGTAACGGTTGATTGTGGTTGGGCTGCACATTGTACAGGTTGTTCATTTACCGATGTTGGGTTATTACGATAGTAAACTGCCTCAACATCTTCTTTACAGACACGGCCACGAGTACCTGAAACACGACAGTCATTTAGGTTAATGCCCCACTGCTTTGCTAAACGACGTGCTACAGGCGTCGCTAAAACTTGGCTATCATCGGCCGTAGATTTAACCACTTTAGCTTGAGTTTGCTGCTTAACATCAGGCCATTGACCACCAGCAGCTTGTACAGCTTTCTGGATGTCTTGAACACTAATACGTCCTTCACGACCAGAACCTGTGACTTTTGCCAAGTTTACATTGTGTTTTTCTGCAAGCTTCAAGGCATGCGGTGTTGCAAACAACTCATTAGATGTTTGATAGCCTTGTAATGACTCTGGTACAGCGTAGTCCTCTTTCGCTACCTTTGCAGGAGCTGAAGCACTAGCTGCTACAGTCTGTGGTTGTTCTGTTTTTTCAGCAACAGGTGCAGATGTTTCCGCTTTACTTTGCTCCGAAGGTGCTTCCGGGGCTTGAGCTGCTGAACCACCTAGTGATGCAATAAACTTTTCAATTTCTGCATCAGAAACTTCACTATCAGCACATACGGCAATAAGACCACCAACAGGTAAAGTATCACCATCTTTCGCTAAAATTTTACGGAGCGTTCCAGCAAAAGGCGCTTCTAACACATTGACGATTTTTGTGGTTTCAATTTCACAAATTTCATCGCCTTTATTAAAGCTATCACCCTCTTTAATCAACCATTGGGCGATCGTGCCTTCTTCCATGGATAATCCCCATTTCGGGATCTCCAGCGTTTTAATTTCGCTCATCCTAAGCCTCCAATGTTTTTCGCACAGCTTGCTCAATACGCTCTACACTTGGAATCCATTCTTTTTCTAAAACTGGAGAGAATGGAACAGGCGTATGTGGTGGCGTTACGAGTTCAACAGGTGCTTTCAAATAGTGGAAACCTTTTTGCGCGATCAGGGCGGCAACATCATGACCAAAGCCACAGCGTGCCGCTGATTCATCCACAATAACCACACGCCCAGTCGATGCAACAGATTCTAAAATTCCTTCTTCATCCAGAGGTGAAATTGTGCGAGGGTCGACCACTTCAACCGAAATGCCATCTTTTGCTAGTTTATCTGCTACTTCATTGGCACGGTGTACCATCAGGCCTAAAGCAATAATGGTCACGTCTGTTCCTTCACGGGTGTAATTTGCTACACCAAAAGGAATGGTATATGCATCATCTGGAACTTCGCCTTTAATGTCATAAAGCATTTTATGTTCACAGAACACTACAGGGTCATCATCACGAATAGCCTGAATTAATAGCCCTTTCACATCATATGGGCTAGATGGAACCACAACTTTTAAGCCCGGAACCGCAGCAAATACGTTATACGGTGACTGAGAATGCTGAGCTGCCGCAGAGAAACCTGCGCCAATCATGCCACGTACAACCATTGGTGCTTTTGCTTTTCCGCCAAACATATAACGGAATTTAGCGGCTTGGTTATAGAGCATGTCATGACACACGCCGTAGAAATCCATAAACATTAAATCGGCAACAGGACGTAAACCTGTTGCTGCAGCACCAGCGGCCATACCAATAATTGCAGACTCGGTAATTGGCGTATCAATAACACGTTCCGAACCAAACTCTGTCCATAAACCTTTGGTTACGCCCAATACACCACCGAAACCTTCTAATTGGTTTTCTTCAGTGTTTTTACCGCCGTGCCCACCGCGGACATCTTCACCAACAACAAATACGGTTGGATCACGGCGCATTTCTGATTCAATGGCTTCTTTAATTGCATTACGAAAACTTTTATTTGGCATCTTTACTATTCCTTTAGTAAGAGACATAGACGTCAGTAAGGAGTTGTTCTGGTTTCGGATATGCCGCAGCACGGGCTTTAGCAACGGCATCATCAACATTTGCCTTTGAAGCTGCATCAATCTCGTCTAGTTTGGCTTCATCAATTTTGCCTTTGACTTTTTCTCGGAAAATTTTCAAAGGATCTTTATTTTCTTTAATGAACTCGACTTCTTCTTTAGAACGAATCAAGCCAGGATCACCTTCGAAGTGGCCATAAAAACGGTTTGTGATGGTTTCAATCACGCTTGGACCTTCACCACGGCGCGCGCGTTCAATGGCAGTTTGAGCGGCTTCATAGACGGCAAAGAAGTCTGTACCATCAACTTTAACTGCCGGTAAACCAAAGCCTGCTGCACGACCAGCAATGTCTTTGCTTCCTACAGCGTAATCATGACCAGTCCCCTCACCAAAACCGTTATTTTCAAAAACGAAAATCACAGGAAGTTTAAGAACAACAGCCATGTTCATCGCTTCAAAAGTAAGGCCTTGGTTTGAACCACCATCACCTGTAAAAGACAGTCCGACGCCGCCAGTCTTTAAGGTTTTCGCTGTCAACGCTGCACCAATTGCTAAAGGAGGCCCACCACCCACAATCCCGTTGGCACCGAGCATACCTTTATCTAAATCGGCAATATGCATAGAACCGCCTTTTCCACGGCATAGTCCGTCATCTTTACCGAAAATTTCCAGCATCATGGCGTGAATATCACAGCCTTTTGCAATACAGTGTCCATGTCCACGGTGTGTTGAAGTGATATAGTCTTTGTCGGTTAAGTTTTCGCAAATCCCGACTGCTACAGCTTCTTCTCCGCTATATAAGTGAATAAAGCCTGGAATATCACCATTGGTATTTTCTTCATGAAGTCGATCTTCAAATTCACGAATATCACGCATGCGTTTATACGCTGCGAGTAGTTGCTCTTCCGTTAATTGCATATCCTTTTCCTTTATTATCTTGATTATTAAAAATCAACCAAGTTTCAGCGAGTGTTATATATTTCGCTATAAATAATAAAGCTCAATTTAATTTAATATGCTATTAGACTAAAAAGTTTTAAATAAGTTTTCTAGCTATTAATTTTTATTTATCACAAGCTTACACCGTAAAAATAAAATTAAAAAATTTTAATTCATTTCATATACTTGTAAAACAAACCTTTAACCAACCTTTATTAATTTATAATATTTGCTGTGCACTATACGCATTAATAAATTCTTTATTTCTTATTTATAGAAATAAGGTTTTTTATTATAACTAGTCTAGTTGCAAATTTATTTAATATAAAATGGAATTTTATATATGGACTTAAAAAGGCAAATAGAGACAGGTATTAAGTTAAGAGGAATAGATAAAGTTTCTCGTATTCCTATTAAAATTTTACCTACCGAAGAACTACCTAAAAAACCTGAATGGATTCGAGCAAAAATAACTGATTTCGAAGAAATTCAACGTATCAAAAATTTATTACGCCAACAAAAGCTACATAGTGTTTGTGAAGAGGCCGCATGTCCAAATCTACCTGAATGTTTTGGCGGTGGTACGGCAACATTTATGATTATGGGAGATATTTGTACAAGACGTTGCCCTTTCTGCGATGTAGCACATGGTCGTCCAATGCCTTTAGATGAAAATGAACCTAAACATCTAGCTGAGACGGTCGCTAACCTAAACTTAAAATATGTAGTCATTACCTCTGTAGACCGTGATGATCTACACGATGGTGGTGCAGCACATTTTGTGAAGTGTATTGAAGAAATCAGAAACCGTTGTCCAGATACGCTGATTGAAATTTTAGTTCCGGACTTTCGTGGCCGTTTAGAAACAGCACTCTCTACATTAAGCTTATCACCACCAGATGTGTTTAATCATAATATTGAGACAGTGCCGCGTTTATATAAAGCGATGCGCCCCGGTTCGGACTATCAGCATTCGTTAAATTTATTAAAACGTTTTAAAAAATACTGTCCTGATATCAAAACTAAATGCGGCCTAATGGTAGGGCTAGGAGAAATTGAAGCTGAGGTTATTGCTCTACTCAACGATTTAAAAGATCATGATGTAGATTTAGTGACTATTGGACAATATTTACAGCCCTCTAAATCACATGCCCCTATTCACCGGTTTGTGAATTTACAAGAATTTGAAAGATACACTCAGCATGGCCAGCGTTTAGGCTTTAAAAATATCTGGAGTGCGCCAATGGTCCGTTCTAGCTATTTTGCCGATCGGCAATATTTCGGTGAATCTGCACCAAAGCCATTTTCAAGAGAAGATGTTTTGTCATAGGGCGAGGCGAAATAACAAAACTTACCCAATAGGATAATAGTCAAACCGTTTAAAATTATTTAAGGTAAATGAAATAATGAGGAAATAGTCACAATAAGAAAGCTAAACCTGTTGAGCGGCCACGGATACGCCATTTCAACGATAAAGGAACTTCGATATGGATATGTCAAAACAATTATTATTGCCTTCTACAGACAACCTTCCGTCTTTCTTTAGACCGGAAACAATCTCTGAAACACCCTGTTTAGGAAAAAAGCCGTCACTCGATCTAGATGCGGCTCCTATATTTGATCTAGATCATGAATGGCAACATTCCTTATTTGGTCGTTCAATCCAAGAGTGCCATAGAAATTTGATGCATATTGCTGAAGATGCAGATATGGCAATTGGGGTGACTGACCCTCACGGTACTTTACTCTGGACATGGAGTAGTACGCCTATGCGTTCATCTGCCGAACAAGTCCATTTTGTTGAAGGTGGACAATGGTCAACCCAAGCAGTTGGTCAAAATGCAATTGGTCTTGCACTAAATACACATTCTGCAAGTTGTGTTTATTCACATGAAAATCAGATGAACAGCGTTAGAGACTGGGTATGTTATGCAGCGCCTATCACCGATGCAAACACAGGCCAGTTTTACGGCATTATGAACTTATCAACTAAATATCAAAAGCATAACTCACTTGGAATTTTAGCTGTTGAACGCTGTGCCGATATTATAAAACAAGCCATTCAACTTCATCAAAAGAACATTTTATATATTAAGGCGCTAGGCACGCCTAAGGTTCAATACAATCAACATGGCTTGACACTCACGCAGCGCCAAATCGAAATTTTATGTATTCTTGCTTTATGTCCGGAAGGCATAAACTTAGAAGAGCTTCACTATGCCTTATATGGCGATCGACCAGTGAGTACCACTACACTAAAAGCTGAGCTCTCACAGCTTCGAAACCTGATTCCCGATGTGATCGAGTCACGACCATATAGACTTAACTGTGAAATTCAATGTGACTTTCTCATGGCTGAGCAAGCACTAAACTTAGGTTTTACTGCAACCACTTTAACACTGTATAGAGGTAGTTTTTTAGCCAAGTCAGAAAGTCCGTTTTTGTGTGCTTGGAGAGATTGCTTTGACGCCCGCTTGAGTCATGTGATTTATCAAATTGATGATGTAGACCAACTATTACGTGTGGTTAGCCGTGTTCCCGACCGTGTTGATGCCGTTGAACGCTTACTTGAACTTCTGCCCGAAGAAACACCGTATCGGGCAAAGCTCTTAAAATTGCTTGAATAAAATAAAAGGGAGAATATGTAGAATATTCTCCCTTTTTAAGATGAGATCAAGCAGAGGCTTGAAGCTGTACTCTATAGCAATCGTCTAAAGCTAATTCATAATACCGCAGCCCTTCTTCTGCCGCATGAAATGCTTTTTGCTGCCAATCAGGACGTTCATTGCACAAACGTTTAATCAGCTCCATGGCTTCATAAGGATGTAAATCATCATAATGAGCATGTGCACGTAACCAAGCTAAAGAACGCTTATCAATGGTAACTTCCGGATGATCCGTATAAGCGTGTATGCCTTTATAGACTTGAATAGACCAGTCACCTGTCGCCCATTCAATTGCTAAATTGGTCGCTGCCAGACATTCAGCCAAGTTGCCACGATGACTCACATTCCAAAGAAAATGATTCACCGCATTCATCGAAGCTGGCGGACGAACACTATCGAGTTGTTCTACCGTTAATCCAAAACCTCTAGCCCAATCCCGATACCACTGTAAATGGCGCTCTTCGACCTTAATATTTTGAATTAACCAATCTCTTGTTTCAGTAACACCAGGTTCTGCAAAAGCAGTTGCTTTAGCTAACGCACCGGCCATATATGACGGGAAATGCGCTACTAATGGATAGAAATTAAGTAAAGCATAACGGAAACTTTCTAGGCTCAATCCCCCATTGGCCATTTCAGTAAAAAACGGATGTTTACTCACCCGCTCCTTAACTGGTAAAAGATCCTCCCAAAACCGCTGAGACCATCCATTATGCGGCGTAATTTCTAAACTCATTCCATATTGATTTAGAGCAGTCATTGCTAATTTTCCTATTTATATGACAGCAATCATCTGTACTTCACGGCTATAAGTCTATCCGAAAATGATAAAGATACAATCTTTAATCGACCATTTGTAATTTTTTCTCAAAGGTTTCGAATCTTTAGATAATTGTGACGCTAATCATTGAAATGTCGTGATTTTTATCACAATTAGGGGGCGTAAAAATCATTACTTTTTTAAAAAATCTGTATTATTATTTTAAATAAACCACACATTATATAACCAATACTTTTAGATGGAACTTTAATAAAACAAGTCTCATTTTATGCCAACTTCCAATATAGAGAGCATTAATTATGAAGTTGCAAGGTTCCAATATATTGGGACAGGAACAAATAGATTTATTAACCACACGCGGATTAAATTTCGTATGGTTTCCAAAGCAACTTGAAACGATATATCGTTTTCAATATCAAAATGGTGCAGCCTATGAGTTTCGCTATAGAGCACCTATTATTTTAATATTATATTTATTTTTAAGCTTTGGTATATACCAAGTTTTACCAACCGAACAAGTTTTATCCTGGTTAAGCTATTATTCTTGGGTAGGCATAATTGTTTTAATCGCCTGGATTTTATCATTTATTAAAAAATTAAATCAGTGGTTTGATTATTATGTCGGAATTGGTTCTTCCGCTGCCGTTGCCATAACATTTATCTTAATTAACGTTTTAGAAAATGGCCAAGATAATGTACTTTTTCATGCTGCAATGATGTATGCCATTGTGATTATCTATGGTGCGGTAGGCATGCGTTTTTATACTGCCATTATTGCAGGATGGGTCGGCGGTCTTATTGGTATTTTGGTAAGTACCTATTTGAACGGAGACATAGACTGGACCTTCCTGAACCGTACATATACGTTTAGTAGTTTCTTAGGCATGACCCTTGCCTATGCTACGGATCGTCAGCACCGTGAAAACTATTTACAAAACTGTATGATTGAGCTCAATCGTATTGAACTTATGCAACAAGCTCAACAACTGTCACTGCTTTCTCAACAAGATGCTTTAACCGGACTTGCTAACCGACGTTATCTTGATGAAACACTTGATAATGAATGGCGACGCGCATTACGCCATGAGACTCCTCTTACTATTATGATGGTTGATATCGACTTCTTTAAACCATATAACGATAGCTTAGGCCATCTCAAGGGTGATCAGTGTTTAAAAGATATTGCGACTGCAATTTCCTCAATTGCTGCTCGTAGTGGCGATTTGGTTGCCCGTTATGGCGGTGAAGAATTCTTACTTCTATTCCCAATGACAAATGCACAACAAGCCAAAATTCAGGCCGAAAGATTAATGAATGCAATTAAGAAAATTGCTATTGTTCATCCATGTAGTAGTGTTTCACCATACGTAACCATTAGTGTTGGCGTGGCGACCACAATTCCACGTTTAAATGATTCAATTTCTGCTTTTGTTAGTCGTGCTGATCATGCGCTCTATCAGGCAAAAACAAATGGCCGCAATCAATATCAAATTGCTTTGAATGAAGAACAAATTGTAGATCTAACTTAATGATTTATTTTTAAGGTAATCATGTGATTTCAATAAAAATAGAAAAGCCACATAATTTTGTTTATGTGGCTTTTTTAATACGCTGATTAGAACTAACTATGGTTCGATTGGCGCAAATGGAGGAACAACATCCGCGTTTTGAGCACGGTGGCGTAAGAAATGATCCATTAGAACTATCGCTAACATTGCTTCTGCAATCGGAGTTGCTCGAACGCCCACACACGGGTCATGACGGCCTTTAGTTAACACATCAGTATCTTCACGATTTAAATTAATCGTTTTACCCGGAGTAGTAATACTTGCTGTTGGTTTTAGTGCAATCGCCACACGAATGGTCTGGCCACTTGAAATACCACCTAAAATACCACCAGCATGATTTGCTAGAAAACCATGGCTAGTCAATTCGTCACGTGTTTCATGTCCGAACTGTCCTGCTACAGCAAAACCATCGCCAATTTCAACACCCTTAACCGCATTGATACTCATCATTGCATGTGCAATATCAGCATCTAAACGATCAAAGACAGGCTCACCCCAACCTACAGGAACTTTTTCGGCTAAAATTTCTAACTTAGCACCACAACTTGTACCTTGCTCACGTAAAGACGTAACCAATGCTTCAAAACGAGGAACAGCATCTACATCGCCACAGAAAAATGGATTATTTGGAACTTCATTCCAATCCAGTTTTTCAGCAACTTCATTACCAATTTGAGTCACATGACCGCGAATCAAAACACCAAATTTTTCTGCTAAATATTTCTTCGCAATAGCACCAGCTGCAACACGCATAGCAGTTTCACGAGCACTTGAACGGCCACCACCACGATAGTCGCGGAAACCATACTTTTGCGTATAAGTGTAATCTGCGTGACCCGGTCTAAAAGTTTGTGCAATATTTCCATAATCTTTCGATTTTTGGTCTGTATTGCGAATGAGTAAACCAATTGGCGTACCAGTAGTTTTACCCTCAAACACACCAGAAATGATTTCAACCTGATCAGGCTCTTTACGCTGAGTCGCAAATTTGGAGGTTCCCGGCTTACGGCGATCCAGATCTTTTTGCAAATCTTCTTCGGTTAATGCAAGGCCTGGTGGCACTCCATCAACAATTGCCATTAAACCAACCCCATGCGATTCACCGCATGTAGTCACACGAAAGAGTTGTCCAATACTGTTCCCTGCCATATGTCCAACTCCTTAAACTTGTTCTTCAAATAATTTTCTATAACGACGACATTGTTCAGCAGTCAAAGCAAAAATACCTGAACCACCTTTTTGGAAAGTAAGCCAATTGAAATCAACTGTATTAAAGTTTTGGCGCATTGCCCATTCAGAGTTACCGACTTCAATAACAATAAGACCATCTTCCGTTAAGTAATCTGCCGCTTGAGCAAGCATTTTACGAACCAGGTCTAAACCATCCTGACCTGCTGCTAATGCAAGTTCAGGTTCATGTAAAAACTCTTCCGGCAAGTCAGCCATGTCTTCGGCATCAACATACGGAGGGTTACTTACAATTAAATCGTACTGGTTTTCAGCTGGAATTTTTTCAAATAAATCCGACTCAAGTAATGCAACTTGGTATTGTTTATTGTGATGTTCAACGTTAATTGATGCTACTTCTAAAGCTTCTTTAGAGATGTCTGTTGCATCTACTTCTGCATCTGGATAAGCATAAGCTAAAGCTACCGCAATACAGCCAGAACCTGTACACATATCTAAAATACGTTGTGGAGTTTTAGGCTTGGTATTTTCTGGTAAGTTATTAAGCGCTTCACGCATTTGGCCATTTTCATCTAAACAATATGGCGCAAAACGTTGCTCAATTAACTCTGCAATTGGTGAGCGAGGAATAAGTACGCGCTCATCCACATAAAATGGCTTATTAAAGAAATAAGCTAAATTTAATAAATAAGAAGTCGGAATACGCTCATTAATACGGCGTTCCAACAAGCTTAAGAATTCTGCTTTTTCACTTGGTAAAAGCTTTGCATCTAAAATCTCTGAATCTGCTGACCATTCAAGAGATAAGGTTTGTAAAACTAATGCAGAGCTTTCTGCGAAATAATCTTCAGTACCTTGTCCTAAATGTGCATCATGTTGACGTAATGCTGATACCCCAAAACGAATGAAATCTCGAATTGTTGATAAATTTTCAGCCGCTTCCTGTAAATGTTCAGGGCTAATCGTCGGTCGCTCCACTTAGGCGTCTCCAAAGGCAAATTTTGCAAAGTGACTATTCTACTGAGTGAGGTAGTGCAAAGCAACGCTTTGCCTTGTGAACCAGTGTTTTACATATCTATCTCGAACAGTCACGGCTCAAAATCAAAATACTTTGTTTTAATTAAGAAATAATGAACTTTTAAGTAGGGTAAAATTTAGTCTATAAAATAAAAAAGCGGCCTTTCGAAATGGGCCGCTCTTTAAGTATATTTAGTTTAAAGCTTAAGTTTTTCTGCCACATAATCAGAATCTTTATCGCCACGACCCGATAGATTCACCACGATCATGGTTTCTTTCGGCAGTTTTGGCGCTTCACGTATTGCCCATGCGACAGCATGTGAGCTTTCAAGCGCAGGAACAATACCTTCAACTCGTGATAAGGTCATAAACGCGTCTAAACATTCTTGGTCAGTTGCAGTGCTATATTCCACACGGCCTAAATCTTTTAAGAAACTATGTTGTGGCCCAACACCAGGATAGTCCAAACCTGAAGCGATAGAATGCACAGGTAAAGGTTCACCAGCCTCATTTTCAAGAACATAACATGCCATACCATGAATTTGGCTTGGTTTACCTAATGTTAGGGTTGCCGAATGCATATTTGTATCTAGCCCATGCCCAGCAGGTTCAACTCCTACAAGTTTCACATCTGAATCATTTAAAAAAGCTGTAAATGCACCGATTGCATTTGAACCGCCACCGACACATGCGACAATATAATCCGGATTTTTTCCAAATCTTTGATGCGTCTGCTCTTTAATTTCCTTACCAATAATCGATTGAAAATCTCGAACCATTTTAGGAAATGGATGGGGTCCAACCACAGAACCAATCGCATAAATAAAATTTTTAGGATCTTTTAAATATTCTTCAAACGCGCTATCAACCGCATCTTTTAAGGTTGCTGTACCGCGAGTTACTGACACCAAATGAGCGCCCAAAATTTTCATTTTGACCACATTTGGATGTTCTTTTTCAATATCAACTTGACCCATGTGGATCTCACATGGAATACCAACTAAAGCACAAGCCGTTGCTAAAGCCACCCCATGCTGACCCGCACCCGTTTCGGCAATGATTTTCTTTTTGCCCATATACTTAGCAAGTAAAGCCTCACCTAAACAGTGATTAATTTTATGGGCACCGGTATGATTTAAGTCTTCACGTTTTAAATAAATTTGCGCGCCACCTAACTGTTCTGAAAGGCGTTTTGCATAAAATAAAGGACTTGGACGGCCGACATAATTTGCAAAGAGGTCTGCTAATTCATTTTGAAATTCTGGTGTATGGCGAATTTCTTCATAAGCAACATTAATTTCATCCATTGCTTCTTTTAAATGTGGAGGAATAAATTGCCCTCCATATTCACCAAAAAATCCTTGTTCATTCGGTAAAGCAATACCATTAATTTGATGTTGCATATCATCCCTCTTTTTAAATTATTAAAGTTATCAAGTTTATCGAGAAAGGTAACGCGTCAAATCTTCAATGCCTTTTAGGGTCATTGGATACATATGGTTTTCAAAAATCTCTTTAATCCAACCAATTGTTTGAGTGTAATGCCAATACCCTTCTGTTTCAGGGTTTAACCATGCTGTTTTATCAAAATGCTGGCGTAGGCGACGTAACCAAACTTCACCAGCTTCATCATTCATATATTCAACTGAGCCACCTACCGATTTCAGCTCATACGGTGCCATACTGGCATCACCTACGACAATTACACGATAGTCACGTCCATAGGTATGAAACAAGTCCCATGTGTTCATGCGAGTAGCTGTTCTTCGGTAGTTATCTTTCCAAACATAGTCATAAAGGCAATTATGGAAATAAAAGTATTCAAGCGTTTTAAATTCTGTTTTAGCTGCGCTGAATAACTTTTCACATTGGGCAATGTGTGCATCCATCGAACCACCTACATCAAACAACATGAGCACTTTGATTCGATTTCGACGCTCTGGCACCATTTGAACGTCAAGAATACCCTGCTTGGCCGTTTCTCGAATAGTTCCATCAACGTCTAACTCTTCAGCTGCGCCTTGGCGAGCAAATTTACGTAACCGTCGCAAAGCAATTTGCATCTGACGAGTACCAAGAACTTGGTCATCATCTAGATTTTGGTATTTCCGCTGTTCCCAGACTTTAACCGCCGAGCGTTTACGACCTGGCCCACCAATTCTGACACCTTCCGGATGGTCACCAAAAGCACCAAAAGGTGAAGTTCCACCCGTGCCAACCATACGGTTACCACCTTGATGTTTTTTATGCTGTTCACGTAAACGCTCTTCTAGCATTTTCATCAGTTCTTCTAAAGAACCTGCTTTTTGAAGTTCAGCTCTTTGCTCTGGTGTTAAATGCTTTTCTAGAAGTTCTAAGTCGAACCAGTCTTTTGGAAGTTTATGGACTTGCTTGAGTAACTCATCAATATCAAAGGTTTCTATGCCATCAAAGTAATCTTTCATGGCACGATCAAACTTATCAAAAAAACGTTCATCTTTAACTAAAATGGTTTTTGCGAGTTGATAGAAATCTTCTTGATCGGCAAAAACTAGCCCTTCGCTTACTGCACGATTTAAGTCAATCAGTTCACGAGTCGTGACTGGAACACCATATTTTCGTAAGGTGTAAAATAACCGCACAAACATGGGTTATTCCCTCCTTTAACGTCGCGACATGAAAGCCAAACGTTCAAGCAGTTGCACATCTTGTTCGTTTTTAATGAGTGCGCCATACAAAGGTGGAATAGCTTTTGATGTATCTCGATTACGTAGTACATCTTCAGGCATATCATCTGCCATAAGCAGACTCAACCAATCGATCAGTTCAGATGTAGATGGTGGTTTCTTCAAGTTAGGAATTTCACGGAGCTTGAAGAAAACTTGAAGCGCTTCATTTACCAAAGTTGCAGAGATATTCGGGAAATGTACCGAGATAATTTCGCGCATCGTTGCTTCATCTGGGAACTCAATGTAATGGAAGAAACAGCGACGCAAAAAAGCATCTGGTAATTCTTTTTCATTATTTGAAGTAATAATTACGATTGGACGTTGAGTAGCCGTAATTGTTTCGCCTGTTTCATAAACATAAAAAGACATTTTATCTAGTTCATGTAACAGGTCATTTGGAAATTCAATGTCTGCCTTATCAATTTCATCAATTAAAAGCACACAGCGCTCTTCACTGGTGAAGGCTTCCCACAATTTACCGGGCTTAATATAGTTCTTAATGTCATAAACACGATCATCACCAAGTTGGCTATCACGCAAACGAGACACAGCATCGTATTCGTATAAGCCTTGCTGGGCCTTAGTCGTTGACTTGATGTGCCAAGTAATAAGTTTTAAATCAAGACTCTCTGCCACTTGCTCGGCAAGTAAAGTCTTACCTGTACCCGGCTCACCTTTAACCAATAAAGGCTTTTGCAAAGCACGGGCTGCTTTTACAGCAAGTTTAAGACTATCAGTCGCGATATATTGATCTGTACCGGTAAAATGTTGGGTATCAGCAGACATGTAGAGACCTTATTTTTCTATTTCAATGGTTAGATGGAACGCATGCTTTTGTTTGTTATATATTTTGACCAACAATAGCCAATAACCAAACCTAGACCGATTACAAACAGAATTAAGGATAAATTTGACCAGATTAAAGGACTGTCTTTAGTTAAAACACCAAATAGTAGTCCAAAAATAGCTGGCGCTACAGATGCATTAGGCCCTTCCGAAACAGTCGGTGTCACCAAAATAGCAAAAACAACTAACCAGCTTATTGCGCCCAAAGTGGTAGGTAAGCGGCGCATTAAACGCCACCAGCACCACAAGGCAATAATAGCGCCAACGCCATAAGCTGTTAAAGCAATAATCTCTTCAGGAATTGCATCGAGAGAAGAAAGTAATTGATTTAAAATTCCAGCTTGATCTTCACGCACCACGTAAGCCCTCTGGTTCAACTGCATTTGGGTTAATTAACCCTTCTGGCGGCATCTGAATAAAGAAGCCTTTTGTTTGTAATGAGTCTAGAACATGTAAAACATTTACACGCGCTAATTTACGTGTTGGAGCCAATTCTAAATGCATGACAAACGTTGCACGGCCAAAGGCTTGTAAAACAGCTTCTGGAACTTTTTCAAACGGATCGGCTTGCTCCGTTTCATCAGGATAGTTTGGACGAGCAATATAAATGTACATTTCATCTTTTTTGCTCGATCTATAAATATCACAGTGCATTTCAAATCAACTCTTGAACTAAGGACAGCATACATGAAAAAAAACGACAGACACACGCAGGTTTGTTTACGCATCAGTCGTTTTTTCTTTTCTTGAGAAATATTAACCTACAACAATCATTAAGGTCGATAAATAACTTTTAATTTTCCAAAGTTTTAAATTTTCAACCTTCATTAACTCTTTAATTTTACATAAAAAATCTTTTTGTCGTCTTTTATAAAATAAAAATTTTACATTTTAAAAACAATAAAATTTGAGCTAAAGCAGATTTCCTTTGATCTAATCTATTGAATTTTATAAATTTACGTCTAAGTATAAAGTTGAATAAGGCCTAAATAAGATTCAACTTATGTATACAGGATAAGACATTATTTAACCGTTTTTGATTTTTAATATGATTCAATAATAGAAGATCTTAAAAGAAAATATGGAGGTCTATGCTATGTCTCGGGGCGACAAATCATCTTATACGGCAAAACAAAAACGCCAGGCGAAACATATTGTTGAGAGTGAAGTAGATAGAGGTCATTCTCAAGAAGAAGCTGAACGTATTGCATGGTCTACCGTCAATAAACAAGATGGCGGCGGCAAGAAAAAATCACATTAAAACTACCACTGGATACTTCTTTAGTTGGCCTATGACTAAAGAAGTATCTTTCAACATTCTAACTCAAGCATTAAAAGATTCTTGAGCCTTGCATATAATCATTACTCACCTGATTTAGAGTATTTAAGATTATATGGTCATCTTGAGTACGTAAGGCTTCATTTAAGCAATTCATATAATTCACTAACATTTCTTTCGAAGCTTGAGCGAACTCGGTAGTTACCGCTTCATCTTCATATAAGATGACATAACTACGGGCAAACCCATAAATGAGATAAATTACAGCTTTTTCGTTTAGGTCTGATGAGTGTTTGAGATGGTGTTCACAGGCACTTTTTAAATTCTTAAATGCATCTGTACCAGTAGATTGATTTTTAAAAGATGAAAGTATTGTTTGGAAGTTCATATCCATATTCCACTCAAAAAGTAAAACTACAGAAGAAGGATAAACCTGTCAAACAATATGTTGATTATTATGAATTTAGATTGTAAAAAATTATAAAAAACGCCCAAAATTATGGGCGTTTTCATTGAACAAAAGCTTAGAAACTGACTTCAATATTGACTGTTGTACCAGATTGCTCAATATTGGTTGAGACATTAAAACCTCGTGTTTTTAACTCTTCCTCTACCTGTGTGATATGTTCAGGATGCAAAGCATCTATTGGAAATTGAAAAACTGCCCGTCGTTTACCTTCTTTCGAGATTTCCTCGGTTCCAGATAAAATTTTTTCTAACAATAGTGCTTGATCTATTTTTACGTCTTTCGCATTTTTTCTTGCCTGTTCAGCATTAAAATTATTCGTCATATTTATAACTCTAATTATTAGTAGTTTTCATTTATAACATAAAAAAATTGATCTCAATATTAGCTTATTATTGATTTTAAAAACTTTTTACACCTCCATATATAAAATTAGAGGCCTCCTCTCCCCGAGAAGGCCTCTATATTTCTGCACCGAAACAAACTTATAGTTATATATTGTTTATTTTAAAATTGTTTTTCTTGCTACCAAGAATATACAGACCTGTATATATACACAATTGAATTTTTCTCACTAATAAAGTTAATTTAATTCAGCATGACTTTCTATCATTAAGATTAACTCATCTTTTTATAATTTAAACTTTATTAAATCAGCAGAATGTAAACTCAAACTAAACAAAAAGTTAATCTTATAAAGACTAACTTATTAAATGATTTTATTTTAAAGTTATATTAACGAACACCAACTGATCAGTTATTAATCAGATAAGTTATTTTGAATCTTAAAATTCAATTTAACTGAAAATTTTTCTTAATACCTAAACCTAAAATAAAAGACTGGCTTTCTCTTCTTTAAATAACTGAATAAGCGGCTTAGTTAAAAGCTCATAGCGCCAACCCAATAAATAATCTGGGAGGTCCTGTTCATCACCTTTAGTAAGCACATGCTGATGAATCGCATTTAACCATTTCTTACGTAGTAAAACTTCTTTAGGTATAGAGGTTTGTTCTATCGCTTTAGCAATCAATACATCCATTTTATTTAGGGTTTCTTTGGATGTAATTTTAAAAGGTTTAGCAATTTTAGCTGGCCAGTGTCCTTCAACAGGTAAGTCTTTTAAAAGATCAAGAATAATCTTTCCATATTCACGGACAACATTCGGACGGATATCTTTTACTTGAGATAATTGGAAACTATTGCGTGGATTTTTTTCGACTAAATCAATCATCGTCGAATTTCTAAGGATAAAACTACGTGGCTGGTTTGTTGCTCTAACCACCTCTTCACGCCACTCACTTAAATTTTGCAATTGCATTAATTGACGACGTGAATGACGATAATTGCCCACATCTGTATATAACAACGGGGTTGGTGTTTCACTAATAATTTCTTTGGTTAAACTACTACAATCCTCAAGAACATACTCATAAAGCCCTTTTTGTTTGAGCTGATCTTTAATATGGTTAGCCAATTGCATAAGGTATAAAACATCATTTGCCGCATAGCATAGCTGTTGCGGAGATAAAGGACGTGCCAACCAGTCTGATCGAGTCTGATCCTTTTCAATATCAATCTCTAAACAAAGCTTTAATGCACCTTGATAACTTACTTGTAAACCATGTCCCAAAAAGGATAATCCAACTTGAGTATCAAAAACATTTAATAGATTTTGTTCATCGGCATAGTGATAGATTAAATCAATATCTTCACCACATGCATGAAAAATATTTTGTTGAGCAAGAAAGATTTTTTTCCAAAACTCGCTTAAATCTAAAGACACTCCATCCAGCAAATATACATTTCCATTGACATTGACTTGACATACTCCAAGTTTAGGCCAAAGGGTATCAACCTTAATAAATTCTGTATCAAGCCCATAAGTTGAACATTGATCCATTTGTTGAAGAACATCAACCAATTCGGTTTGCTGTTGGATAAACTGAAACATGCTTTCTCAAGTAAATGCAAAGAGTGCTTTAAACTCTGGTATATATAACATAGGATTAGAAAAATGCTACTGAATCCTTGATGAATAATCTATTTTTGAACAATTTTCCAAAAAAGAGATAATTTTTTGATCATTATTTAAAATTTTTCAAATTTAATGTCCTTCTAAATGTTTATTTTTTACAAAAGCTTTTTTTAATTTATATATTCACTGAGTAGTTTTTAAAAATATGTTTTTGTCTTTTAAAAAGATTTTTTAATAATACGATATTATTCAAAAAATCTTTGAAATAAGCACCTAGGTACTTATTTCATACGCATACGGTTATGAACAGCCTGACTTAAGGTATGACTATCCACATATTCAAGCTCGCCACCTTGTGGTACGCCTTGAGCAATACGTGTCATATGAATAGGTAAATGCTTCGTCGCTTCAACCAAATAATGCGCTGTCGCCTGACCTTCCACAGTAGCATTAGTTGCCAAAATGACTTCTTCGATCGTACCTTGGCTTAACCGTTGGATTAGATAAGGAATACCTATTTCTTCTGGCCCGATTCCATCTAATGGAGAAAGGTGCCCACCCAACACATGGTATTTGCCACGAAAACTACCACTTTGCTCGATTGCCATAACATCTGCCGGAGACTCAACTACACAAAGCAATTGGTCATCTCTTTCTGTTGAAGCGCAAATATCACAAATTTCGTGCTCTGTTAAAGAGTGGCAAACACTACATTCATGAATATAACTTGATGCTTCATGTAGAGCATGTGCTAAAGCAAATGCACCTTCACGATTTTTCATCAAAAGATGTAAAGCCATACGTTGGGCCGACTTCGGTCCAACGCTAGGCAAAATACGTAAAGCTTGAACGAGTTGTTCAAATCTATCACTAAACACTGATTTTCCTTAGAACATGCCTGCTAAACCAGGAGGTAAACCCATACCCGAGTTAGCTTTTTGCATTTTTTCTTCAGAAACTACTTCAGCTTGACGCACAGCATCATTCACCGCAGCTGCGATTAAATCTTCAATCATGTCTGGTTCGTCTTGAAGTAATTCTGGATTAATTTCGATACGTTTTACGATATAACGGCCAGTCATTGTTACTTTAACTAAACCACCGCCCGCTTCAGCGTGTACTTCAGTTTGAGCAAGCTCTTCTTTAGCCTTTTTTATATTTGATTCCATATCTTTTTGCATGCGCTGCGCTTGCTGCATGAGCATATTGATATTCATAAACCTAACTCCGTATCTCTATCAAATATTTCAAGTATTATTGATAGTCATATAACACTTCGGAACTTAAACTCTTTGAACGCCCCTATCGATCAGTAAGATCATTGAGGTCAGTACGTTTAAATCAAAATTAATCCGCAATTCTGACACAATAAATTAATGTTTTCTATTGGTATCTATGAAACTCTTTTAGGTAACTCATCCATTTAAAGCTTTCTATACGAAACTTTTTACTGTGAAGGCCGGTTCTAAAATTTAAGTTAAGCTACTGCGAAGCTTGGAGGGTGCTATTGTCGGGTTTATATTCATTTAAAGGAATTTTCTGAAAAGAGGCATTCGCTTTTTCTATTGTATGATCAGCTTCTTCAACTGATTTATTTGCATCATTAATCAATAAAACAGTTTCGTTAATTTGAGTCGGTTCATCCTTTTGGGCAAATACTTTGTATCCAACCAAACCAATTGCCCCTATAGCAACTAAAATAATTATAGGCTTAAGCATGGTTAAAAACTCACTTTGTTATTTTTATTAAATTTAGAACTTTTATACGTTGTGATTTTTAATTCATTTACAACAAAATGTAGCTTTTTTATTTCAATCGTTGTTTGTGAGTAACTTCCCTTAAAATAAAGCCACACTAAAATGAGTGGGGCTTAATTCTTAGATATATAAATTTTATTAGATCAAATCTAATCCACGTGAGATATCACCAATAATATCGTTAATATCTTCTAAGCCAACCGAAACGCGGATTAAGCCTTCTTGAATACCAGCAGCTTGTTTTGCTTCAGCAGAAAGTTTGCCGTGTGTGGTTGTAGCAGGATGTGTAATTGTTGATTTCACATCACCTAAATTACCCGTGATAGAAATAAATTTGGTGTTATCAATGACCTTCCACGCGCCTTCACGTCCACCTTTAACTACAAAAGAAACAATCCCGCCAAAGCCATTTTGCTGTTTTGCTGCAAGTTCATGACCTTCATGAGTTGGAAGCCCGCCATAATAGACCTTTTCTACTTTTTCATGGGTAGACAACCACTCGGCAAGTTTTTGAGCATTTTCACAGTGCGCTTTCATACGTAAACGTAAAGTTTCTAATCCTTTTAAGAAAATCCATGCATTAAACGGACTCATAGATGGCCCTAAAGTACGCACTACGCTAAAAACTTCTTCTAGGAGTTGATGGTTACCTACCACTGCACCACCTAACGCACGGCCTTGGCCATCTAAATATTTAGTCGCAGAGTAAATCACGAGATCTGCACCCAATTTTAACGGTTGTTGTAAAACAGGTGTACAGAAACTATTGTCAACAGCAAGTAATGCGCCATTGGCATGTGCAATATCTGCAAGCGCTTGGATATCTGCGATTTCAGCTAATGGATTAGACGGTGACTCAACAAATAATAGTTTAGTTTCTGGACGTACTGCATTTTTCCATGCATCTAAATCGCGTAGATCAACAAATGTGATATCTACACCAAACTTGGCAATGTATTTTTCAAATAAAGCAACAATAGAACCAAAAACTGCTCTTGAGCAAATAACATGATCACCTGCTTTTAGATACGCCATAGCAATCGATAGAATTGCTCCCATACCTGAGCTTGTAGCCACGGCACGTTCAGCCCCATCTAAAGCGGCTAAACGTTTTTCGAACATCGATACAGTCGGATTAGTAAAACGAGAATAGATATTTCCTTGAACCTGACCAGAAAATTTTGCAGCTGCTTCAGCAGCGTTTTCATATACAAAAGATGAAGTCAAAAAAATTGGTTCGCCATGCTCACCTTCAAAACTACGAGTGTGTCCGGTACGAATGGCTAAAGTATCAAGTTGGTATTCTAAATTATCAGACTGGTTCATTAAATGTTCGCCTTTACTGGTCATGTACTAAAAACTATCATCATTTTGAGTGCCTAAGGTATTTAAGGTCAAGGTAAACCTGAAAATTATCGCTTAGACTTCAATCAATCTTTAGTATAGTTGGTAAAACAAGATGAAACGCTTAAAGTCCCTTGTCTCAGAACAAAGTCAAATCAAGCACCTCTCTACCCGACTATTTCGTCCTCAAACATTAGTATTGTCACAAAGCACTCCATTTGAAGTGATTGGTGAATTCAACCAAACCCGTGTTCGTTATTATGCAGCTACAGAAAAGAGCTTTAGAGAACCATTAATATTTGTGGCACCTTTAGCCATTAATATGGCGATTTATGATTTATATCCATATCGTTCTCTTATCAAATACTTCCAAAATGCAGGTTTTGACGTATACCTTGTCGATTGGGGGCGTTTAGGCTTTAAAGATAGACATCTTAACTTTTTATCGTTTATTGAAGATTTTATTCCTAAAGCTATAGAGTTTGTTCGCACACATTCAGGCAGTGATCAAATTTCTCTACACGGATGGAGTATGGCTGGCATATTCGTTACTTTATATACAGCGCATAATCATCCAAATTATGTCAAAAACCTTATAGTTTTAGGTAGCCCAATCGATAGCTATGCTTCTGGTTATATTGGAAAACTCTACCGAACCATAAACAAAACTATTGCCCGCAATAAAAAGCTTCAGGAACGTATTTACTCAGGTTTACCGAAGCGTTTAATTCATACTCCGGGCATTTTAAATTCTTTAGGCTTTAAAATTCTTGACCCTAAAGGCTGGTTCGATGGTCATATTCAATTACTTAAGAACCTTAATGACCTTCAGTTCGTACAAGAACATGCCACATTAAGCAGTTTTTTAAACAATATGATTGATTATCCGGGAGGTATTAATCAGGACATGTTATTTAATGTTTGGCTGCAAAATCCATTAAGACAAGGTTCTATTCAGTTAAAAGATAAAAAAATCGAATTAAAAAATATCGACTGTTCACTCTTAGTTGGAGCTGGTCGTAGTGATCAATTAGTGACGGCAGATGCAGCTCAGCCATTAAGTCAGTTAACCAGTAGCCAAGATGTTACATTTACTCTTATTCCTGGCGGTCATTTAGGTCTAATGTCAAGCCAAGCAAGTGCACAGGAATTCTGGCCAAAGCTAGCAACATGGCTGAGTGAGCGTTCAACAAAAATCTAAATTTAGGCATAAAAAAGTCCTCTATATGAGGGCTTTTATCTAACGCTTTCTCTATGAACACAAACCCAAGCTTAGACTCATTAGAAGGATAGTTTTTTAAATACAAAGTACCCGACCTTACTTTCAAAACTTCCATCTTTTTGAATATTAAAATACTTTTTAACAACATCTGCTGCATTTTCTTGGAGATATTTAAGCGTTTTTATTTGATCTTCAGGTGTCTTCATGCGCTGTACCCAACTATCAAAATCTAGTTTGAGGGTTTGTTTCTCTAAAGTTGTTAATTCAAACCCAGCATCTTCAATAAAGTGAACCCAGTCTTTAATACTGTAATTTCGTACATGACTAGGGTCTCGAATCACTTCTATAGTCTGTAAAAATGTATCTAAAATAGGGAAACTTGAGCTAATAATATCAACAAAAATAACAGTGCCATTTGGCTTTAATACACGATTTATTTCTTTCATTGCTGTTGGGACATGCTGCCAATGATGGGCAGAATATCGACTAATAATTACATCAAACTGTTCATCAGTAAAAGGCATATCTTCAGCAATGCCTTGTTGTACAAAAATATTTTTTATTTTTCGAGCATTGGCAGCTTTTGAAACTGTATCGAGCATTTCATGAGATAAATCATAAGCAAAAACCAGATCTGCATGGCGAGCAACGTTATAAGCTACATGGCCACCACCGCAACCTAAATCTAAAACAACGGCATTTGGATATTCATCAATTTCTTTAATGAATTTATCAAACTCGACCCCTTCAGAGTGAGCGGTGCTATTCAAATAACTTAAAGATTTATTTTGATACTGTTTTAAATTTATCTCATGTTGATTCAACATGGCTTATTCCTCTTCTTTGATGAGTTAACCATAAAAGAAAAAGTAGATAAAAAATAATGATTAGTTTTTCAATAATTAATAAAATAAAGTTATAGTTTGTATCTCTATCAATTCTTAATAAAAAAACCACCATATGGTGGTTTTTTTATGTAAGGCCAAGTTCATATTTAAAAATTACTTTGCAGTAAATTTAATATTGAACTTTCTTACTTGTTTTCTAACTTCCGGATTAGAAGGTAAAACAAAGGGACTTGCACGCCATATCGCCTTTTCAATACTCGACTTAAACTTTTGGTCTTCTTTATCTAGAAAAATAATTTGCTCAATCTCACCAGTATCACTTAAAAAGACTTTAACGCTAGCACTCATTCCCACTGAAGAAGGCGGAACATTCCAAATTTTAAAGATCTTTTTTTGATATTGTTGCTTGTACTTTTCTGCTTCTACAATAATTTTGTCATCATCACTTTTTGCTGGTGATAATAACTTAGAATTAATTGTGCACCCACTTAATAACAATATAGAAGTTAAAATAATGACGTTTTTCATTTATAAAACCAATTTTTTCAACGATTAAAATTTAACATTTTATCTTTTTAAAAACCACCTAAATGGTGGTTTTATGCTAAATAGCTACTACTAAATATGTTCTTAGCAAATTCTATATTTTAGCTAATTTACGAGGATTATTTAGTTTAACTATTTAATTATAATTTTCAGCATCGTTTTAAAAAGATATTTTATAACGTGAATTTATACTTGAGTGTTCAGGCATATCAGCAATATCCTGCTCAGTAAAAATTCCATGTTCAAGTACTTTAGTGGCATTAAAGGCAGTATTGACCGGAGTAACAGGCGATTTAGTAATATAATTTTCATCTGCTTTTTGTGTTAACGATGCACACCCATCTAAACCAAATCCTGTAGCCAATACAAGTAACAATCTCTTCATCTGTCTCACTTGTTATTATAAAAATCAAACAATCTAACAAATTATCCACTGATTGTCACATTTTTAAAACAATTAGGACTAGCCAATTCTTTACAAAAACTCAATGAAATGTAAAGTAATTTGCATAAAGTGTTAAATTGTGTAAAATACCTAAATAATTTAATGATATGTTTTAACTTATGATCTTTTTACTTTTCTTATTTTTGTTATTTACCTTTGTACTCCTCTTAAATGCACATTATAAACACTAGGTATTTGTATCTGTTCTTCTCATCTGCTAAATATTTTTTGAAAAATTAATTATTTTCTTAAAAGCTTTTACTTACTTTCTTTAGTCTAGATTTTTATAAATATAAAAAAAGCCCGCTTTGTAAGCAGGCTTTACCCTTTTTGATTTTTTGCGCTGATCATTCAGGACTTTTTGCTGTTTGTGACAGCGCTCGGATATTACACTTATACTTAAAGATTAAAAAGACTAATCTTTTTTAAACTGATGCATTTACTCATCAATTTCAATCGGATCGCCGTCTTCAGGACGAATATGTCGTGTCCCATCATCAGCAGGATCGACACTAGAGCCATCCTTAGTAATCGAGTTATACATCTCGTCTTCTTTTTTATCGTCTATGAATTCTTCATCTTCAAAATCAAGAGGCTCGTCATCATCTTCAAAATTTAAAGGCTTTTCTTCATCTATCATGTGAACCATCCTTTTTTAAGCTATGTGATTTCATACTCAAATAAATATCGGATATATTCAACAGTGAACACACATCATTTATGTAAAGAATACTTAAAAATTATTAAAATATATAAAAAGTTAAATAGTGTTATTCAAAATATTTTAAGAACTCTTCTAACTCAGGTAAATGTGCAAAGTTTTTATAAGCATCCCCTAACACAACCCAATCATGTTTTGACTCTATACAAAAATTAAGTTTTAAATCTGGTTTAAACGGTTGTTCAAGAAGCCCCAACGGTATCCACATATAGTTTGTACCATTAATTTTATTAGGGACAGGCGAGCCACATCTATTACAAAATGATGAAGTAAAACCAGTTTCTTTTTTATAGGTAGCCACATATTCCTTACCCATCAACCAATTAAACTGATTTTCTTTTACTAAAGTAGCGGCATTCGCTCCAGTACCTGTTTGTTTTCGGCATAAGCTGCAATGGCAGTGATAAACCGTTTTGATTTCACAAGGTACAGAGAATTTTACTTTATGGCATAAACAAGAACCGATGTTACTCATATAACGTACTTATTTCATTACTATAAAAATTTTAATCATGACTTTAAATATTGGTTAAGTATATATTTTAATTGTTTAATATAAAATATATCTAATCTTTTGATTTAAAAAAGATTATAAAAAAGATCTTGATATATAAAGCTTTTTTATATTATAAGGTGAAATGTGACTTTAAATAACACTTGAGTAATTAATAGTCATTGAAATATTGGGAATAAACCTTATATTGAGTACAGGTTCATACCTTTAACTGAGGAAAAGCTCATGAATAAATTAATGGTTGCGGTATTCGCTGGAATGGTGACCCTTGCCGGTTTCAGTGCTCAAGCTGCAACACCTGAGCAAGAATGTCAAAAATTGCAAGATGATTACAATTTGATTTATGCGTCAAAAGGCTTTTGTTTTAAAGACCAAGATGCTAAAGAAAAATATGGTAATGAAAACTGTCATACGACTAAGCCAAAATTCTCTGATAAAGAGCAGCAACGTCTAGACGCAATTAAAGAACGTCAAAAAGAATTGAAATGTAAATAGTATTTAAAGGAATAATACATGGCATATGATGATCAAAATATCTTCGCAAAAATTTTACGTGGTGAACTTCCAGCGATAAAACTCTATGAAGATGATCAAGTTCTAGCTTTTATGGATATTATGCCCCAAGCCGATGGTCATGCATTAGTTATTCCAAAAACTCCTGCAGTAACTTTACTTGATTTACCTCCTGAAGCGGCAGCTTATACCATCCAGATCGTGCAAAAAATTGCTAAGGCAATGGAAACTGCATTAAATTTGGATGGAATTGTGCTCATGCAGTTATCAGGAGCAGCTGCCGGACAAACTGTCCCTCATGTTCATTTTCATCTAATTCCGACAAATGTTCACCAACTTGGCAAACATGCGGCGCAATTAGGAGACCAAGATAAAATCAAAGCTTTGGCTGAGAAAATTAAAGCAGCACTTTGATTTTAAGAGATAAAAGCGGAGTTTAAACTCCGCTTTTTTTATTTAAAAAGTGTAATAAAATCAAAAGAAAATAAAGTATTTCCAATTTTTAATTGTCATAAAACTGTCATTTCTTTTTCACTCCATTGTCACAAAGTTTACAGATACTTCTTAGCAAGTTGGTGAGCTTCTGTAACTTTTTGTACATAAGCCAACTAAAAAATAAAAGTTAGCTAGGCATACGCCATTTAAAAATACCTTTTGGAGAAATCTCAATGAAGAAATTGCTTCTCGCTGCCGCAGTTGCAACTTTGAGCGTAAACGCGGTGCAAGCAGCGCCAACTTTGTACGGCAAACTAAACGTTTCCATGAACCAAGTTGACAACAAAAATTTCGATGGTAAAAGTGACGTTACCGAAGTTAACTCAAACTCTTCTCGTATTGGGGTAAAAGGCGAAGAGAAGTTGACTGATAAGCTATCTGCTGTTTATTTAGCTGAATGGGCAATTTCTACTGACGGTTCTGGTTCAGATACTGACCTTAGTGCCCGTAACCGTTTTATTGGTTTAAAAACTGAAGGCGTCGGTACGTTAAAAGTAGGTAAATATGACTCTTACTTCAAAACCTCTGCTGGTAGCAACCAAGACATCTTTAACGATGACACACGTTTAGATATTACAAATATTATGTACGGTGAAAACCGTTTAGATAACGTAGTTGGTTTTGAATTAGACCCTAAATTATTAGCTGGTTTGACATTCAATATCATGGCTCAAACTGGTGAAAGCACTTCTGATAGTAAAAAAGGCGAAACTGGTAAAGACAGCAAAAATGATAGCTTCGATTCAGTTTCGACTTCTCTAGGTTATGAAAATAAAGACTTAGGTTTAGCAATCGCTGCTGCTGGTGACTTCGGTATCAAAGGTAAATATGCTGCTTACGGTTTGAAAGATGTTTATACAGACGCTTACCGTGTAACTGGTTCTTATGACATTGCTAAATCTGGTTTTGTAGTAGGTGCTTTATGGCAACATGCTGAACCTACTGATGACTTGACTGCATATGGTCAAACATATAAATCAGATGGTTCAATCGATAAAGCTGGTAAAGCTTACCGTGGTTTAGAAGAAGAAGCATACGCGGTAACTGCTGCTTATAAAATTCCTAACACTAAAATTAAAGTAAAAGCAGAATATGCTTCTGCTGAAACACAAGTAAGTGGTCAGGCAGATCGTAAAATTGACTTGTATGGTTTAGGTCTTGATTATCAAATCAATAAACAAGCTCGCTTCTACGGTATCGTTGCTCAACAAAAACGTGACTGGTTGAACGACGACGACAAACAAACTGTTGTAGGTACTGGTATTGAATATAACTTCTAATCAGTTATGTTCGATTCATATCTAAAATAAAAGGGCTTATGCCCTTTTATTTTATTGTGCTATCAAAAAAGCCGATATTTTTATATTGGCTTTTAAAAAATTTATATCTTATTTTAAGAAACCACTTACAAGATTCATCACATTTTGAATATCTTGGTTAGCTTCTTGATGATCTGTACTCTCACCTTGAGGTGTTAAAGAATCAATGACCTGAGGTAAGACAGAAGCGATTGCACCATAAACTTGCTCTTTTGGTGCTTGAGCTTGCTGAGCAACTTGTTCAATGTCTGCTGGATTAAACAGACTTTGTAATTGCTGGGTTGGAACTTCACTATTACTTTGGTTTGGATCAACCCAACTTTGAACTTGGCTACCTAAGCCAGCGCCTTTTAATTTCTCAAGAGCAGCTTGTAAACCACCTTGTTGCTGAACCCAACCTAAGATTAAAGGTACCACTGCAATTAATAAACTTTGTACACCGCCACCAGCTTGAGGTGTGTTGTTATTACCAGTGACTTGTCCTAATACAGAACCCAATACTCCACCAAGACCACCTTGGGCACCAGATGAAGTATTACCACCCATTTGTCCTAATACAGAACCTAAAATTCCACCTAAACCACTTTGACCTGACGCTTGCTGATTCCCACCTAAAGCTTGCTTAGCCAAAACTTCTACAATGTTGCTTAAATTTGTCATGAGTAACTCTTATGTATGGTTTATACATGAGCATACGCGTTTTTTTGTTAAGACAGCAAAAATCAAATTGTTAAATTTTGAAAGAGATTGCAAGGTCTTTTACCAACGGAATTTATTCCAATTTTCTGGATTTGCCCAAAATTTTGAATTAAACCAGTCTGGTACATGCTTATAGGTCAAAATATTAAATTGCCATAAAGCAAAATCACTATCATGTGAAGTCTTATCAATAAGTTGGGTAAAACCTAAAGAACGCAGAAGTTGTTCATCACTGCGTTTGCTCACGACAACAATTCGTTTTGCTAATAAATCTCTTAGCTTTACTAATAATTGTGATTTTTGCACATCGCTGATGTCCTGCATTTCATCAGTATCAAACAATACAAAACCCAAATCATAACGCTGAGTAAAAGGCAGACTTAACAGCTCAGTTACGGTAAAATAGTGCCATTGAATTGCGTTATTCTGGTCAATTTTCTGGCCAATACAAAGTGCAGTATGAATAGGCTGTTCGTTTGATAAATCGTCTAGCATAGAAGTGATGACATTTTGTTCAGCCATAACTGCAACCCTTAATTGAAAGATGTGAGTTTAAACTTTATGGAACTACAAGGCATTTGCCATAAAATGCATGCAGGCCTAAAAGATGCTAGTGTAACTGATCAACAGACAACCAAGGCAAATGTTGAATACAAATTTGTATTAGACCGTTCAGAAATTGATCTTCCTTTTAATTTAGGACAAGAACTAGAAATCGAATGGACAGGTAATATTTATTGCACCTCTTGTGGTGCTAAAACACCAAAGTCTTATTCGCAAGGCCACTGCTTTAAATGTTTAAAAACGAAAGCGGAATGTGACCTTTGCATTATGAAACCTGAAACATGCCACTACCATTTGGGTACATGTCGTGAAGATGATTTTGCCCACAGCGTATGTTTCCAGCCTCATATTGTCTACTTAGCAAATTCAAGTGCTTTAAAAGTAGGTATTACTCGCGTTAGCCATATGCCTGGTCGTTGGTTAGATCAAGGGGCAACTCAAGCCTTACCTATTTTAAAAGTTGGTTCACGTCGTTTATCCGGTCAGCTTGAAACCATGTTTGGTTCCTTAATTGCGGATAAGACAGATTGGCGTAAACTTCTCAAAGGCGAAGCTGAGCCTCTAAATCTGATTGAACAACGTGATCAGTTAATTGAAGAGTTCGCACCTAAAATTCAAACTATTCGTGAAGAATTTAGTCAAAATCTTGAATTTAACGAAACGGTTGAATTACTAGAAAATGAATTGCCACGTGAGTTTGTTTATCCAGTTGAACAATATCCTGAAAAAATTAAGTCTTTAAACTTAGATAAGACACCAAAAATTCGTGGAGTATTGCAAGGTATTAAGGGCCAATATTTAATTTTTGATATTGGTGTTATTAATATCCGTAAATATACAGGTTACGAGCTGATTGTACGTGCATAAGTCGATTTAAAAAAAGCCCCATAAAAATGGGGCTTTTTAATCAATATAACTAAGATAATCTATTTCTGAATAACCAAGCTGCTAAAGGTAAAGTTACTATCCCCAGCACAATCATTGGTAAAAAGTTCAATTTGACTTGTGCAAAGCTTGCACCTTCCAAATAAACCCGCTGTACTAAGTTAATTCCAAATCTTAATGGATTTGCATAAGTTGCTACTTGTAATGCTTTTGGCATGTTTTCTACAGGTGTCAGTAAGCCTGAAAGTAACATCAAAGGCATAATCAATAAAAATGTAAAAAGCATAGCTTGTTGCATATTTAAAGATAAAGCTGAAATTGATAAGCCCACACCAACTACAGCCACGTTAAAGCTGAATAATCCAAAATAAAGCAGTCCAATAGAGCCATTCATTGGAATTTTAAACCAGAACAAAATAATCAATAAAATAATGGTCGATTGCATCAAACCTACAAAAATCGGCGGCAAAGCCTTACCAATCATAATTTGTAATGGCGTATAGGGTGTCACTAATAATTGATCAAACGTACCCTGCTCACGTTCACGCGCAACTGATAAAGCAGATAAAAGTAATGTCTGCATCATACTTAATGCTGCAATTAATGCAGGCATTAAGCTCCAACGAGACTCCTGATTTGGGTTGTACCATGTTCTTGTTTCAAGGCTAATCGGTAAAGCTGAATTAAACTTTTGCTGATTGAATTGACCAATAATTTTACTTAGATATGACCCTGCGACCATAGCTGTAGATGAATTTCTACCATCAACAATGATCTGTATAGGAGAGCTTTGGTTATTGTTTAATTTACTCTCGAAATCATTGGGGATCGTAATTACGAGCAATGCCTGACGATTATCAATAACTTGTTTGATTTGTTCAGTATATTCCAGTGTTGCAACACGCTTAAAAATACCCGAGCCATCGAGCTTCGAGATCAGCTCATGTGAAACCTGCCCGTTGCTCTGATCTAAAATTGCATAATCTACATTGTTAACGTCATAAGTAGCCGCATAGCCAAATAAAAGTGCTTGCATCAGGGCGGGTACAAATAGAATAGCCCTATTTGCAGGATCACTAAAAATGGTTAAGAATTCTTTTTTGACTAAAAAACTTAATTGTTTCAGCCACGTGATTAATTGCTGCCACATAACTTTATCTCAACCGTTTTTTCAGTGAAAAGTTCACAGCACATATCAAAACAACGATATATCCCAATAAAATACCGCACTCTTTTAACCATAGCTTCCAATCATCACCTCCCATAAATAAAGTTTTAATTAAAACCATAAAATGCGTCGCTGGAAGTAACTGGCTAATAATTTGCACAACCAAAGGCAAATTGCGTGTATCAAAAACAAATCCGGAAAGCATCAGTGCTGGCATAAAACTTGCCAACAAAGCAATTTGACTCGCCTGAAACTGACTTTGGGCAAAGCCAGATATAGTTAAACCAAGTAATAATGAAACGATTAAATATAGAAATGAAGCAAATAAAATTGAGAATAATGAACCGCGCATAGGTACTTCAAAAATAAAATGTGCAGCAACAATACAAATAACGATATCAATCATGCCGACAACAACGTACGGAATGAGTTTTGCCAACACAATTTCAAATGGTCGTACTGGCGTGACAAATAAGGCTTCTAATGTTCCCCTTTCCCTTTCACGCGCAATAAGCAGACCCATTAAAAATGCGCCAATTAAAGTTAAAATGAGTACCATTAAACCCGGCACTAAAAACCAAGTACTATTACCAGATTCGTTAAACCATATTCTTTGTTCAATTTTAACGGCGCTTGCAGATGCTAATATGGGGCTACGATCAATTTGTATTGATGGCGCGGTAGCCAAAGCACCCGCGACATACCCCTCTAAAGCAGTTGCTATGGTGGTCGATCTACCATTTAATAGCAATTGAACCTTTGCGTTACCTTGTTGGGCCTGATTTGCAAAATCGGAAGGCAAATGCAAAATCGCATCAATTTTGCCATTTCGAATGGCCTGTTCTGCTTCAGGCAAATTATGAAATTCTAGACTGGTTAAATATCGCGATCCATTTAAGCCAGCTAAGACCTGATTGACCTGCGGCGAGGACTGATCAACTACAACACCAACTCGTGCTTGGTTCAAGTCAAAAGAAAGTCCATAACCAAACAGTAAAATTAAGATAACAGGCAAAACTAGGCCAATTCCGAGACTGCTTTTGTCACGAAGAAGCTGTTTAGTTTCTTTCCGAACTAAGGCTTTCAAGCGACTCCAAAATGCAAAGCTCATTGTAGGTCTCCTAACCCGCATGCCTTAATGCACGTGCTTGTTCCACAATTGCAATAAAAGCCTCATTCATATCAACAATATGTTTATCTTTACTTGCCAATTCGCGGACCTGTTGAGGAGAACCTAGGGCTAGTAACTTTCCTGCATCTTGTATAGCAATGCGGTCACAATATTCTGCTTCCTCCATAAAATGAGTGGTAATAATGATGGTAATGCCTTGATTTGCGAGTTTACCAATGCTGTACCAAAATGAACGCCGTGCAAGTGGGTCTATTCCACTCGTAGGTTCGTCTAAAAATAAAATTTCTGGTTCATGTAATAATGCAGCCGCCATAGATAAGCGCTGTTTATAACCACCAGGTAAATCACCACTTTTAATTTGCGGCTCTAAATCATATTGCTGTAAAGCTTTATCAATTTGTTGATCTAGTTTTTTGCCCGATAAACCATAGGCTCCACCAAAAAACTTTAAGTTTTCCAACACAGTTAAATTGCTATACAGTGCAAATTTTTGAGAGACGTAGCCTACTTTAGCTCTTGCTTCAGCACGGGCCGTCCGTAAGTTTTTACCTGCAACTTCTAGGTAACCGCTACTTGCCGATAGTAACCCACATAACATGCGAAATGTCGTGGTTTTACCAGCTCCATTTGGCCCAAGTAACCCAAAGATCTCTCCACGCTGTACAGTAAATGACGTATTGGCAACAGCAGTAAAATCTCCAAAAGTTCTGACTAAATCTTTAACTACAATGACCGCTTGGTCGGATTGCGAATTATTGTTTTGTTCTGATCGAAAAGTTTGCTGAGAAATAGAGATTTGTTGTTTTTGATTTTGTTGTAACAACATCATAAAAGCATCTTCGAGTTCAGGTGGTCGCCTATTTGCCACTAGCCCCAGAGGTAAAATATTTGTTGATAGTTCTTTTTGGCGACTAATAAAGTTTACTTGCTCTCCTCTTGGCACTGCATCAATAATCTCTCCAGAATTTCCAAGCAACTGGGCTTGTACAATCCGAGTCTTAATCTGCTCTGAAGGCTTTATTTGCCATGTTTGCTCATGTACTAACGCTTTTAATTGCTCAGGTGAACCTTGTCTTAAAATTTTGCCTTCATGCATGATATACACGTAAGCGCATTTTTCTGCTTCATCCATATAAGCGGTACTTATAATTACACTTAAATTTTCTTCCTGAACAAGTTGTTCAATAATGATCCATAAATCCCGTCGTGATAAAGGATCTACTCCAACACTAGGCTCATCAAGCAAGAGTAACTCTGGGGAACGAACTAGAGTACATGCCAATCCTAGTTTTTGCTTCATTCCACCAGAAAGTTGCCCTGCTAGACGTTGAGTAAACTGAGTAAGATCCGTTATTTCCAATAAACGTTTAAATCTTTGGTTACGTACATTTTTTGGAACGCCGTGTAAGTCGGCATATAAATTTAGATTCTCTTGTACACTTAAGTCTTCATAGAGTCCAAAACGTTGTGGCATATAACTAATACGGTCTTGGACAACTTGAGGATATTTTTCAATATCAAACCCAAGCACATGAAGAGAACCTGAACTCGCTTTATATAATCCTGCAATTAACCTTAATAAAGTTGTTTTACCCGCACCATCTGGACCGACTAAAGCGGTAAGTTCTCCTTTTTTGATTTGCATATTCAAATCAACAATTGCACTAATATCTGCTGAATTTTTATTTTCGGCTTTAAAAGTCATGAATAAATTATGGGCTTGAACCACTGCTTTACTATCAATCATGGGCTTTCTCACTGAAAGCAAGTGGGACTTTTACTGTCACAGGTTGACCCATTTTTAATTGATCATTCGGATCATTTACATACACCCGAACTTCGTAAACAAGTGTTGTTCTAATCTCTTCTGTCTGTACTGTTTTAGGTGTGAACTCAGCCACTGAAGATATATAGCCAATTTTTCCATTAATAGGCTGATTGGGATAAGCATCACGAATAACTTGAGCCGTGCCTCCCATTTTAATTGAACTTAAATCTTGTTCATTTACATACACACGAATCCATTTTGGATTGGTCAAGGCTAATGTATAAACAGCCTTTTGAGCAGTTGTCATGTCGCCAACTTCTTGCAACCGAGCTCGTACCACTGCATTTACAGGAGACCTTAGTTCTGCTTGAGTAAGGTTATACTTAATTAAATCTAAATTAGCCTTAGTCACTTCATATTGTGCTCTGGTTGCTTCACGATCTTCTTTTCGTGCACCTTTAATTAATAATTCTAAATTGGCTTGTCTTTCACGGACCGCTGCCTCAGCACTATGTTGATTACTTTTGGCATAGTCGAGTTCTTGTTGGCTAATTGCTCGACCATCGGTACTACTTACCAAAATTTGTAAGCGTTGCAAGTTTTTATTGGTTTTATCAAGCTCAGCTTGGGCAGACGCAAGTTGAGCTTTTGCTTGGGTGATTTCTTCAGGGCGAGCTCCAACCTCTTGTTTAATAATTGCCTCTTGTTGAGCTTTAAGTTGTGCTTGAGCTTGCTTTGCCTGAATTTGTAATGCATTGGTATTAAGAGTCGCCAGTACTTGACCTGCTTGAACTTTATCGCCCTCTTGAACTAAAAGTTTCTGAATACGGCCAGACTGTTCAAATGCAAGTGAAACTTGGCGGATATCCACATTTCCATATAAAGTTAATACATCATTATCTAATTGTTTTTTATGATTATATCCCCATACCCAAAAGCCGATGGCAACTACAGCTATAACAACTAAAATGCCGGCAATCACTTTTTTATTCATCTTTTTGGCCTTCTTATTAAATTCAAATTTACATAGTTTAAATTCAATTTAAATTTAAATTACCTTAATCTTTGAATAAAAGATATACTTTTATGATGAAATAAAATTAGGTTTAAACATGTCCAGATCTAGACGAAGTGATGGTGATTTGACAAAGACTAAAATTATTGAGGCAGCAGGACCCTTAATCGCCCAATATGGTTTTGCAAAAACAGCAAACAAAACAATTGCCAAAGTAGCAAATGTCGATTTAGCAGCAATTAATTATCACTTTGATGGCCGAGATGGGCTATACCAAGCAGTGTTAATGGAAGCTCATGCCCATTATCTAGATGAACAATACTTACTAGAACTTGTTGAAAGTACTTACTCTCCCGAAGAAAAATTGAGTTTATTACTTGAAACTTTATTACATAAGTTGACGGAAAAAGATGTTTGGCATGGCAAAGTTTTTATTCGCGAACTGTTTTCACCGTCTGAGCATTTATTAAGTTTTATTGAATTAACTGGAATGAGAAAATTTTTTCTTATTCGAAAGTTGATTAGTCAAGTGGCGAACTTAGATGAAAATGATCCGGCCGTTTTACCTTGTATTTTAAGCGTGATGACCCCGTGCATGATGCTTATTATTGCCGGGCCTAATGCTCAAGCACCTGAGCCACTTAAAAATATTGCTCAGATGCCATTACATGATTTAGTTGAACACTTTAAAAAATTTTCATTAGCTGGATTAAAAGCAATTAGCCAATCAAATCTTAAAAATTAGCTATTCAAACATTGCAAAATGGCTTGAACCGGATCTTCTGTATTTCCAGAAATAAGCTGTTTATGCATAGTTAAATGTTGCATTACTTGAATTTGAGCGGTTTCTACATTCATTAGTTTTTCTATTTCAGCCGCTAAATTTTCAGGTGTTGCATCTGCCTGAATCAGCTCTTCAATTACTTTTTTACCCGCGATGATATTTGGCAAAGAGTAATAAGGTATTTTCACCAAGAATTTAGCAATTAAATAAGTTAGCCAATGCAGTTTATAGAAAGTGACCATTGGTCTATGCATGAGCATGGCTTCTAATGTCGCCGTTCCAGACGCTAAGGCAATAATGTCACTCGCGTTCATGACCATACGACCAATTTTCGATTCGCTATCCGTATTTTCTAAAATATGAATTTTTGCTTTTAACTGCGGTGCTAATTGTTCAACCCCCTGCTCAATCTGCTGTTTGCGCGCATCATTAATTGCCGGAATTAAAAACTGAATATCTGGATATTTTGTATGCAAAATATTGGCTGCCCCCAATAGCATAGGAAGAAGCCTTTCTACTTCACCCTTGCGGCTACCAGGCAACAAAGCAATATGTTTTTGATTTTCATCAACACCCAATTCTTGTTTAGCAATTTGAATAGGGTTCTCAAGCGGTAATTGTTTAGCTAATGGATGGCCTACAAATGCCGCTGGAACTTCATATTGTTCATAAAAAACTTTTTCAAAAGGAAATAAGCAAAGTACTAAATCTATACTTTGTTTGATGCCATGTACTCGCCCTTGGCGCCATGCCCAAACTGATGGACTCACATATTGAACTGTTTTTATTGGAAGATTCTTTTCTTTGATACTTTTCGAAAGTCTGAGGTTAAAGTCTGGTGCATCAATACCAATAAAAATATCAACTGGATGCTGAGTCCATTGATTAATTAAGCCATCACGTACGGCGAATAGTTTTTTTAAGTCTTTTAATACCTCAACAATGCCCATCACAGACAGAGTTTCCATTGGGTAATAACTGTTAAAACCTTCCGCAATCATTTGAGGGCCACCGATTCCCTCAAATTCAGCATCGATTCCCTGCTCACGAAAACTACGCATGAGTTTTACGCCGAGCGTATCTCCAGAAACTTCTCCAACTACAATGCCTATTTTAAGTTTTCGGTTTGCCAAGGCGATTTACCCAAGAATTTGAAATAACGCATTCTAGCATAGAGACTTATTAATCTTGAACTTACCTAATCAATCCCAGCTAAACCTAGCCCTAGCACATCACTATCTAAAATTACATTCATGCACTATCTTTTAATCTAAATTAACAATGTTATTTGAATTGTAGCTTACATTTACAAACAATAAAATAAATGAGAATTATTTACATTATCTTTAATCTTATGAATATCCCACCTCGACCATTTAAGTTGTCTGTAATCGCCTGCGCGATTTGTTATGCCAACCTCACCTATGCCCAAGATGCACAGGTACAAGCTTTGCAAACGATTCAAGTCAAAGCATCAGATGCAGAGCAGTCTTCTGAACAGACCAAGGCATATAATGTTAAAAACTCGAGTAGTGCAACCAAGCTTAATATTGAGGCTAAGGAAACACCTCAAACCATTAATGTCGTTACTCGTCAGCAAATTGAAGATTTTGGCCTTACCAGTACTCGTGATGTTTTAAGAAATACCCCTGGTGTAACAGTCTCTAATCAAGAAACTGAGCGAACCACTTATATGGCTCGTGGTTTTGAGATTTCAAATATCTTAACGGATGGCGTAGGCTTCCCTCTTTCAGGTTATAACTATAATAATACGAATCCTGATACTTACTTTTATGATCGTGTAGAAGTAGTTAAAGGAGCTGACTCGTTAACTAATGCCTTTGGCGATCCGAGTGCAACCATCAATAATATTCGAAAACGTCCAACACAAGAATTTCAAGCAAGCGATGGTGTAAGTTACGGTTCATGGGATACGCAGCGCTATGAAGCTGACGTATCTGGCTCAATTCTACCAAGTGGAAAAGTACGTGGCCGTATTATGGGCTATGAACAGACTGGTGATTCTTACCTAGACCGATATTCTGCGGAAAAAAACGGCTTTGCTGGTATTGTTGAAGCCGATTTAACAGATAGCACTTTACTTACCGCAGGTTATAGCCAAGAACAAAATAAACCTAATGCAAACAACTGGGGTGCACTACCTTTATTAGATGCCAACGGTAAACAAATTTCCTATGACCGCTCATATAATCCAAACCCTGATTGGGCACATTGGGATAATGAGACACAAAATGCTTTTGTTGAATTAAAGCAAAAACTTAATGACCAATGGAATGCTAAGCTGACTTACAACTATCTTGATACGAAGCATAATAGCCGTCTTCTCTATTACTATGGTTACCCAAAAGCTGATGGGTCCGGTGTTTCTCTAACACCTTGGGGTGGACAAGAACATCAAGAAAAACATGCTGTAGATTTTAATCTCGAAGGGACCTATAAGCTATTTAACCGAGAACATGAAGCAACTCTAGGCTACAGCTATGTACGTAATCATCAACAAGATAAACAATCTACAGGAACGATTAACGATAGTAACGTTATAAAGTCAACTACTACCGATTGGGCAAGTTGGACACCGCAATCTATAACTTGGTCAGCTTTCACAGAAGCGGCTAACTATAAACAAAATATTAACTCAATTTATGCCGCGACACGTTTACATCTTAATGAAGATTTAAAACTTTTACTTGGTGTAAACTATGTTCAAGCTGAGAGTAAAGGCGAAAGTTATAGCTCACCAATGTCATATAGTGAAAGTAAAGTTTCTCCATATGTCGGACTAACCTATAATTTTACACCTGAATATACGGGTTACATGAGTTATACCTCTATTTTCCGTCCACAAACTGGTATTGATAAAGATACCAATCAAGCTTTAAAACCTATTGAGGGTAAAAGCTATGAAATGGGTGTAAAAAGCTCATGGCTAGATGACCGTTTAACAGGCACACTTTCAGTATTTAAAACTGAACAAAACAATTACCCTTTACGTAACTCGGATGGAAACCCACTTAACCGAAAAGTACCAACGAGTGATCTAGAATCGCAAGGTGTAGAAGTCGGTCTATCAGGTCAAATTACTGATAACGTAAATCTTTCTCTCGGCTATGCTCAATTTAGTATTAAAGATACTAAAAATGGTGGGGAAGCAAGAATATACAATCCAAACCAGACACTTAACTTGCTAACTACCTATACTCCGCCAGTTTTACCTAAGCTTAAAGTTGGTGCAGGTTTACAGTGGCAAGATGGGATAAAGTTATATGACTCAAATGTAAACGGTACGATCAAACAAGATGCATATGCTTTAGTCAATTTAATGGCAAGCTATGAAGTCAATGATCATATTACGCTTCAAGCAAATGGTAATAATATTTTTGACAAGAAATATTTAAATAGTTTCCCAGATGGGCAGGCTTTTTATGGTGCCCCAGCCAACTATACAGTTGCTGTAAAGTTTAAATATTAATAGCGTAGCCAATCCCAATTTGGGGTTGGCTTTCTTTTTTATTTTTTTATGTGTCAGTAAATATGTCCAAAACTTTAAATCTTCCCATGTTATATCGCATAAAAGTTTTCTATCGATTCTTAATTGTTTTCGGTATGGGTTATGCCTGTATGGCGTACTTAAGTCTTGGACTAACTGAAATTTTCCATTTGAACTTAGACAAGCCAGAAGCTATCTATTTGGCGGCCTTCATTTCTATTTTGTTTTATGTATTTTTCGTGATTGTTGGTTTCTGCATCCAATCATTATTGCGACTGACCATTTTATCAATCGCACTATTTGCCCTTTTCTTTATTGTGACACGGACGGTAGGTTATGCATAAAGGTATACGTCAATCTATGGCATGGCTCCACTCGTGGACTGGTTTAATTTTTGGATGGCTCGTATTTGCTATTTTTTTAATGGGAAGTTTGTCTTATTACCGCCATGAAATTAATTTGTGGATGCAACCACCCCTTGCACAATTTGAAATAAAACAAGATGTGGCAATTAAAACGGCATATCAATACTTACAAGAACACGCTTCAGATGCTAAATCTTGGTATTTAACTGTTGCTACATCTGAAAGTCCGGTAAATACGATGTATTGGGAAAAACCAGATGGTAGTTATGGAAATGCAACCCTCGATGCAAACACTGGTCAAGAATTAAAACTTTCTGCGACTGAAGGCGGTGACTTTTTCTACCGTTTCCATTATCAACTTTTTGGTGTCCCGATATTAATTGGGCGGTTGGTCGTATCTTTAGCAGCTTTTATTATGTTGATTGCCTTAATCTCAGGCATTATTACTCATAAAAAAATCTTCACCGATTTTTTTACCTTGCGTACCTTTAAATCGCAGCGCTCATGGTTAGATTTTCATAATGTTTCATCTGTTATTGCACTGCCCTTCTTTTTAACAGTTACTTTTACTGGCTTGGCTATTTTCTTTTATCTATATTTGCCTTGGGGAATGCAAAAACTCTATCCAGAGAATCCATATCAATATTTCAATGATATACGTACAAAAACAGTCACAGAAAGTACAACACCGCATCCTGCACAGAATTTACCAGTTGAAAAGCTATTAGCTCAACTTAAACAGCGTTGGGGAAATCAAACTTTAGCAACTATTAGTGTTAAAAATCCAAATACGAATCAGGCTCAAATTACGTTTATTCAGCAAGAAGACCATTCTATTACCCGTAATCAAGCACAAATCACATTAGATGCTACAAATGCTAAAGTCTTGGGTGATACACGTAATCATAGTCCTATTGCCACACTTTATGCAGGAGTATATGGCCTCCATATGGCAACTTTTGCTCAGCCTCTACTTCGCTTAGGATTGTTTTTCTCTGGCATTTTAGGGTGTGTGATGATTGCCTCTGGCTTGTTGCTTTGGAGCCTTAAACGTCAACTTCAAAATAAAAATAGTCAGTTTCATTTCGGGCACTATTTAGTTGACCGTTTAAATGTTGCTACCTTTGTAGGTTTGCCTTGTGCAACTCTTGCTTATTTGTATGCGAATCGATTGTTTACTGTCACGGCCACCACTGTTAATTATGAAATTTATAGTTTCTTCTTCGTGTGGCTCATGAGCTTTATTATTGCGCTCATCACTAAAAAACAATATTTATGGCAAACTCAGCTAGGTATTTTTATTCTACTTTGTATTGCACTCCCTATCTTGAATATAAGTTATTTACTGAAAAATAATTATATTCAAAACTTTAGTGGTTATTGGGATTTTGCACGTATAGATATATTTTTCTGGTTATTTGCAGCTCTAGCCTTTTTTATATTTCTTAAAATTAAGCCTATTCAACATAAAGCTTCAGATAAAATTCAAAAAAAGCTGAGTAAGTTAAATATTGAGGTGAATTCATGATGTTCTTTGTGTTTATCCTGACTTTACTAGGCATGTATTTACTATTCATATCGACTGAAAAATATCGCTCACCGAAATCAACTGGTCATTTCAAACCTTTAGCTCAAAAATATTATTCATTGTTGAGGATATTGGCCTTTTTACTATTTGCGTTGAGCGGGTTTATTCTCATCAAAAAATATGGTTTTTCAATTGGTTTTGTCAGCTGGTGGATCTTTGCAACCCCCCTTACCTTTTTACTCATACTTTGGCTTAATCCGCTCAAGCCATCAAAAACTTCCTCTAAGTCATCAATTTGAATAAAATTTCCTCAAGCTAAGCATGATTTTGATTGCTTAGCTTTTTTTTGCATAAGTAAATCATTATTCATGACAACTGTTTATCTCTAAAAGGAATAAGATATCTGCGTTTCGTGATAAGTGGCGATAAAGATGTCTGGTGCTTTTGAATTTATCTTGGCAGGTATGTTAGTTGGCTTCTGTGTAGGTATTACAGGAGTTGGTGGTGGATCATTAATGACACCAATTTTAATTGGTCTTTTTAGGATTGAACCGCATATCGCAATTGGTACTGATTTACTTTACGCCGCGATCTCTAAGTTCTGTGGATCGATGGTTCACGCAAAAAAACTTAATATCGTGTGGCCGATTGTTTTATGGTTAGCGGTCGGTAGTATTCCGGCATCTTTTGGTACTGCGTGGGTACTTGAGCATTATTTAAGTCAGTCAACTCATTATAAAGCTGTATTAACCATGGTGTTAGGCTTTATGTTGACCTTAACTGGTGTTTCCATCATTTTCCGTACTCGGATTGAAAAGTTCTTTAATAAATTCCGAAATAAAGAGAATACTCAAACTGAAAATGAGCAATTAGCTGTTCAAAATAAACGCACCTATATTGTGATTATGGGTATTATTTTGGGTGTATTCGTAACACTATCATCAGTCGGCGCTGGTGCCTTTGGAATTATGGCACTTGTAATCATGTTCCCTAACTTACCAATGATTCGTATTATTGGTTCCGATGTCGTACACGCTGTACTCTTAACCCTAGTCGCAGGTCTTGGGCATATGAGTGCCGGTAATGTCGACTTTGTGCTGCTTATGTGGTTATTAGTAGGTTCAATTCCGGCAATTATTATTGGAACATTAATTAGCTCACGTATGCCAGAACGTTTAATCCGTAAAATTTTGGGTATTACACTATTTGCTCTTGGTGTTAACTTTATGGTCCACCCAGTCAAAGCCAAACCAAAAGCAGCTGTGGTACAACAACAAGCAGTAGTTGCTGAAAAAACAGGCAACTCGACCGAAAGATAGTAAAATCAATGGGATTTTTCCAAACTGAATTGCCATGAGATGTAGTATTTTCATAATTATTTCATGGTATATTCAGTACACAAAACAACCTTTAGTATGATCGAACCAGTGACAGCAATGACTACACATTCAAATTCCGTTTCCAAGCCAGATATCGACGACGTTAACATTAAAAGCATCCAAACTCTTGTAACACCAGCTGAGCTTAAATCAGAACTTCCGTTATCTGATGTTGCTTCACAAACTGTTCTAAAAGGCCGCGAAACTATTCGTAATATTTTAGATGGTTCAGATAAACGTTTATTTGTCGTTATTGGTCCTTGCTCTATTCATGATCCAAAAGCTGCTCACGAATATGCTGATCGCCTAAAAGCGCTAAGCGAAAAGGTTAAAGATACTTTATATCTGGTTATGCGTGTATATTTTGAAAAACCACGTACTACAATTGGCTGGAAAGGCTTAATTAATGATCCGGATATGAATGACTCATTTAACATCGAAAAAGGTTTACGTATTGGTCGTAAACTTTTGCTTGAGTTAAATGAAAAAGGCTTACCTTGTGCAACAGAAGCACTTGACCCTAACTCTCCACAGTACTATCAAGACTTAATTTCTTGGTCTGCGATTGGTGCACGTACAACCGAAAGCCAAACTCACCGCGAAATGTCTTCTGGTCTATCATCACCAGTAGGTTTTAAAAATGGTACAGACGGCGGTTTAACTGTTGCAACCAATGCCATGCAGTCTGTTAAATATGGCCATAGTTTCTTAGGCTTAAATGAAGACGGTCAGGTTTCAATCATTAATACAAAAGGTAACCCTTATGCACACGTGGTATTACGTGGCGGTAATGGTAAACCAAACTACGATGCTGGCTCTGTTGCAGAAGCAGAAAACGCTTTAGCGAAAGCAAAAGTGAGCAACAAAATTATGATTGATGCAAGCCACGCTAACTCGAATAAAGACCCGTACTTACAGCCGCTTGTTCTTAAAAATATTACTGAACAGATTTTAGACGGCAATAAGTCAATTGTAGGTATTATGGTCGAAAGTCATCTAAAAGGTGGTCGCCAAGATATTCCTGACAATCTTTGTGACCTTGAATATGGCAAATCAGTGACGGATGGTTGTATTGACTGGGAAACTACTGAAAAGACCTTGCTTGAAATGCATGAAGCTTTAAAAGAAGTTTTACCAAACCGCTAATTCATCTTTTTAAGATTGAAAATTAAGCCCTCATTTTTTGAGGGCTTTTTTTATTTTATTGAGGTGGAATTTAACATCAAACTAAATAAAAATAACTTACGACAAAAGTAAACATCAGTACAGTTTCACCTATTTCAATCGCTGCACCGACGGTATCCCCTGTAATACCGCCAATCCTTTTTATAAACACATGTCTTAAATAAACAAGACTGATTAAAAAACCAATGATGGCAATAAGCCCTTGCCACCCCCAATACAAAGGTAATAGCAGAACGAACCCAGTTATTATCCATGAAGCAGTTTTGGGTAAATGGTCTGTCAAAGAACGGCCTAAGCCTTTTTCGCGAACATATGGTGTAGTTAAAAACAAAATAGATGGCACCACACGCCCAAGGATAGGAATACATATTAAAAATAAAGATTGATGCTGTTCAATCAACACATAAACTAGTGCAAATTTGAGCAAACATATGATAACTAAGCTGAGGACTCCAATTGGACCACAACTTGGATCCTTCATGATTTGTAAAGTACGTAGTTTATCTCCGAAACCACCTACCCACGCATCGGCAGTATCTGCTAGCCCATCTAAATGCAATCCACCCGTTAGCCAGATCCATAAAGCGAGTACGATTGCCGCAAGTAAAAGAGCGGGTAATTTAACAAAAATACAGGTAACAAGAAAAAGTATGCCCCCAATAATCAGACCAACTAGAGGATAAAACAGAATAGCTCGACCATTTTGTTGCGCCGTTGGTATTGTTTTTAGCTCAATAGGCAGAACAGTTAAAAATTGCAATGCTATCCAAAAAGGTGTCATATCCAAGTCTCTAACTGGTCTATATTTAAAAACAAATTGAATTATGAAGAAATAAAAATGGGAATAGCAATCCCTATTCCCATTAAAGACTTCAAAAACTGAAAATCTATTGCATTTGATAGCACTGTTTCAATTTGATGTAGTCGTAGTAAAAACTGGTTGGTGTATAACGTGCATAGTTACATGCAGATTTGAACAAAGTTTCTTTTTCGTTATAAAGCATTTTTACCAAAGTATTGCCTTGGCTATTTTGGTAAATATCCCACTGTACATTTGCCGCCATAGGTGAAACTACTTCACCACGCCATGCACTTGTCGAGTAATTATAAGTCTGGCGTAGTGGTAACGGCTGCATCATATTATGCAAATCTAAGCTAGTTGCCAGAGGAATAATAATTTCAGCATGGGCAAACCGTAAAACTGCTTTGTAAGGTTGAGCTTTATTCACTACGGCGTCAACTTGTTGGAACAGATCCTGTTTAAGTCCTTGAGCGATTTCACTGGTGACTTTATTTGATTCTGTAAAGCTTGGGCCTTTTTCGTAAAAATCATTGGCGTCATTAAATTCAGCATAAAATTTTGCGGCTTCCAAAGGCATATATTTATCAAAATCAATACCTTTTAACTCATCTTTCATACCACCAGAAATTGAATAGAGTTCATAAATATAAGCCGCTGCATCAACTGCGCTGGCAATTGTATTTTTCCCCTTACCTTTTTCTGTAATTTGCTCACCTTTCGGCGAAGTTACTGTAAATGATCCGGTATTGCTAAAGCTATAACCAGTGGTACCGAGCTTTTTAATGAAGTCAGCTTTAAAAATTGGGCTGAGTACCAGTTGGGCAGTTTTTTCAGCCTGAGTATTTTTTGTTAACTCATCTAACTTTTGAGCTAAATCTTTATTATTTTCTTCAAAATCTTGATAAGCCTGACTTGCATCATAAATTTTTTGTTGGCTAACACTCAGTGGTTGAGCTAAGTCTTCGTCTGCATTCAAGCTATGAAAATAAAGTTTAAAACGATCAACGCCGCCATCTTCAACACTCGGCACGTTTTCACTTGATAAATTGGTATAAGACAATGGAACAATTTTATCTTTCAGTTGCGGTTGTTGTTTAATGAGTTCAGCAGTGAAAAATTTAGCACTATCTACCGCACGGTCTACTCCAGAACTTTGTACCAATATAGACGCCTGCGTATTTAAAAGAGTTGGTAAGCGCTGTAATAAGCGATCGGCAATACCGCGGTGTTCTAAAATACCAGTCATGGTTTCATTTCCATAACCGTACTGACGGATCCCTTCAACACCATAACCTAACAAAATATTCGCTTTCATCATTGCTTCTAAATCAGCACCTAATTGCTCACCTAGTGGCGTTAAGGCATTTTCAGCTTTCGCCTGTTTCCATAAATTATAAAGTGCTAAATCATATTTCAGACTTGATAAACCTCTCGAACCGTGACGTGCCACTAACTCTGTAAAAACTGGCTGAAACCCAGTCGGCGCTTGTTCATAGCTTTTTAAGTCTTGTTGAGGTTGGTAAGGCGTTTTCGTTTGATAATATTTTGATGGGTTTGTAGATGGTGCAGTTTGAGCTTCTTGATCATCATTGTTATTACAAGCCGCGAGTAATAATGATGCTGCAAGCACAGTTGTTTTAAATAAAATATTCATAAGCCAGATGTATGGTTAATAAGAAATGCCAATAGCTTAGATACTAGCAATGACAGTTCTATTACACAGGCTAAAATAACATTTTAAAAATAATAACTTACAAGTGTATAAAAATATAAAACTACTATCTTAACTTAAAAGTTAATTGACCATCTGTTTCAGAAAATTCGAGTGAATATAATTTTCCAAGCTCTGCCGGCATTTTAAGTAAGTCATCTAGAGGCTGTTGTCTGGCTAAACAAGCCAATAGCTTAATCACACCGCCATGAGTAACAACTAAAGCATGCTGTAAGTTTTGCTTTTGCATATGCTCCAGCAAATCTTGAAAGCCTTTAAGAACCCTTGTTTGAAACTGGTCTAATGTTTCTGCGCGAGGTGGACAATATTGACTTGGTTTTTGCCAAAAGTTTGCCAGTAATTCGGGTGAAGTTTCATAAATTTGCTGAGTTGAGACGCCTTCCCATTCACCAAAATACATTTCTTTTAAGTCATGATTTACAAGTAAAGGGAGTTTTGCTGTTTTGGCCAGTTGCTCGGCAAAACAAGCACATCTTTTTAATGATGAACTTACAATGACATCCCATGTCTGGTTTGTAACTTGCTCAATGGTTGACTGCATTTGCTGCCAACCTTTTGCTGTTAACTCATCATCTAAATGGCCACGTAAGGTATGGCTATACTGGCTTTCTCCATGTCTGAGCAAATCAATCCTAAATTTAGCCAATTTTATTCCCGCTTACAGCCGCTTGAGCGAAGGTAGCCATTTGGTTATGTAAGACACATGCCATTTTAACCAATGCCAAAGCAGCGCCAGCACCACTACCTTCACCTAAACGCAAATTCATTTTTAAAATTGGGTCAGCATTGAGTTCTTGTAAAATACGGCGGTGTCCATATTCAGCCGATTGATGGCCAAAAAGCATCCAGTCACGCACTTGAGGATTCATCCGCCCAGCACATAAAGCGGCTACAGAACTAATAAAACCATCGACAATGATAGGTAAGCCCGCCTGCGCACAGCGAATGTAAGCACCGACAATTGCCGCAATTTCCAAACCACCTACAGCACATAGTGTTTTGAAGACATCACCAATGACATGTTTATGATGAAGTTCAATAGCTTTTTCAATTACTTCAATTTTATGTCTTAACTGATCAGCACCAATTCCTGTACCTACTCCAGTCAATTGCTCGGCAGTATCATTTAATAAAAGGCATGCTAAAGCAGAGGCAGAACAGGTATTTCCAATCCCCATTTCACCCGCAATATAAATATCTGCTCCATTCGCTTTAGCAGTATCTACACTTTTTTTCCCTAACTCTAAGGCAGCACGGCACTCGTCAGCATTCATTGCAGCTTGTTTGGCAAAATTTGCTGTGCCGGCACGAATACAATGACGTTCAACACCTGCATATTCGTATGCTTCGCCTACTGTGCCACAGTCAATCACTTGCAAATGAGCTTGATGATATTTAGCAATTACACTAATTGCCGCACCGCCAGTTGTGAAGTTTTGCAACATTTGGCGGGTAACAGCTTGGGGATATGCAGAGATATTTTCTTCAACTACACCATGATCACCTGCAAAAATTGTGATCCATGGATGGCTAACTTGTGGATGTGCATTTGACTGTAAACTGGCAAGTGTAATTGCAATTTGCTCTAGATCCCCTAAAGCACCTGTAGGTTTGGTAAGTTGGAGTTGATGTTGCTCAGCTTGTTGTTTTGCATCTAAATTAGGTTGCTGTACGGATTCTAACCACCAGTTCATTTTACTTATCACCTTTTAAAATCATTGGAAAACCAGCCACACAAAACACAACTTTATCTGCAATTTGTCCTAAAGCCTGATGTACCCTTCCTGCTTCATCGACAAAACGGCGGCTAATTTCACCAAGTGGCACAACGCCTAACCCCGTTTCATTACTTACTAAAATAATTTCTGACTCGAGTGTGGGTAAAACTCTTAACAGCTGCTCACACTCAAATTGTTGAATGTTTTGATCTTCTAAAAGTAACAAATTGGTTAGCCAAAGTGTTAAACAATCCACCAGAATAATTTGGTTAGGTCGATCAATTTCTTGCAGAGTTTTTGCTAAAAATAATGGTTCTTCAACCAAAGACCAGTGAGCAGGACGCTGATTTTGATGATGGACGATTCGGCTTTGCATTTCTGGATCAAGCGCTTGCGCCGTAGCCACATAAGTGACAGCTAATTGCATAGATATGGCCGTTTGTTCAGCCAATCGGCTTTTGCCAGAACGGGCACCACCTAAAATCAATTGCAACATGAATCACCTAAAAACAAATGCTGATACGGATACAGCTGACCTTGTAAAATTTGAGCTTGATAATAGCCAAAGCTTAAATGCTCAACTTTAAGATCAAATTCAGCCTGTGTGTATTGTACAGGTAATTGAGAAATTTTTTGTAAAATCAAATTACTACTATAGTCTTTCTTATACAAACCCAATGTAATGTGCGGGCAATAATCTAAAGCGGCAATTTCATTAGAAACTATACCTAATTTTTGCCGTATGAGAGATAAGTTATTTTCGGTGTCTTGGACTTCTACAAATAAAGCACTACTAAAGCTATCAACTGAACCAATTTTTAATTGGAATGGTGCAAAATTTTCTTGTATTAGAACTTTCTTATGCTGCTCAAATTCAGTAAAACTAAAATCATCACAGTGAACTTTAGTTTCATGAGTCAAGAATCCACATATAAACAGCGTGACATGATATTGACGGTGATTAGGTTCTACTAGATATTCTGAAAAATGCGCACGCAATTGATCTAGATAATGAACTAATTTCTGATCATTAATTTCTAGATACCACAATGCGTAATTTTGACGCCCAAGGTGCCATTCGGGATAATCCCGTATAGGTGTTGGCACCATGAGTGTGGAGAGTTTTAACAGCACAGTTTTAATTCAAAATTATTCAAATTTTGTATTAAAACATGTTTGTCTTTCAATTGTTGAGGTTAATTCAATAAGCAAACTCAAACATATTGATTTGATGTAGTTTTGGTATTGTTCAGCTTAATGTCCAAAGGTTGTTTACCTTGTTCAGAAAACAAATATTGGATAAGTTGAACCAATTCAGCTTCAAACTGTCTTCTTTGAGTTGTACTCAAGTCTAGGTTCTGAATTTGCTGCTGCAGATGCTCAACAGCTTTAGTCTCTTCAATTTCTAAAAATTGAATCGCATAGGCATAACCTAAAGCAGCGCCTTTTAATAAGTTTTTATAAGGCAAATCATGACGAATATTCACAGCAATTGAAGCCATGACACGTTCATTATGATTGAGTTTGCGTAGTGGATCTCTAGCTACGCGTTGACAAGGATCTTTAAATGCATATTCACATGAGTCTAGAAAACTTTGTGACATTCGATCCAGATCTTTTGCATAGTTAGGTAATACAATAGCAAGTCCCTGCTTCACTTCTGCAATTAAGTTCTCTGCAAATGCTTTAACTAAATGATCACCCATGGCAACACCAATAGATTCATAACCCATTAAAGATGCATACCAAGCAAGCATCGCATGTACACCATTCCATAAACGATTTTTAATGAGTTGAATGTCAGTAATTTGGTCAACCAATACCACCTGACGCAACTTTTCAAGTAAAGGACTGCCTTTCTCTACATAGATTGGCATATCAGTTTCACTATGGAACAAGATTAAATCCATGCTTTGTAAGATATGTCCCGGCTGGAAATTACGGCGCATGTTATCAACATAGATAGAAGCCTGATTTAGTTGATCTGGAGTTAGTTTATTACAATCTTCAATTTCGATTTGGTCTTCTTGCTCCACATCTTCTAAATGCTGTTCAAGAAAATTATGCTTAATACGAAGTTGACGATATAAATTCTGATTAGAAAGTTTTGAAACCATGCGATTAACTACGGTGTCACAAAAGTAATGCTCTTTTAAAATATGCTCGGTTACATCTTCATCGTTGGTTAACTCTAGTAGAGCTTCTTTAAGATGCTTCATAACCAAATATTTCGCACCAACCTTATTTAAAATAATTAGAAAGGTTAAAGGTTCTATACATGTTTCAAGTGGTGAGTTAAAACGCGCATATAACCCTTTTGCAATTATCTTTGATTCAGGTTCGATCGCTTGCTCAGGCAAACATAATGCAATCAAACTTGAATGAGTATACATCTCTAACATTTGTTGCTCATTGTCAGAATCCACAATGGTCATATTTTCAATACGTTCATCATAAGAAAATTGCCCATAGCGAATACTATAGGTTCCAAACGCATTTACAGCTTCGCGGAAAAGACTATTTCGTGTTGACGCAATTATACGTTTTGGTTTCGTATAACCATCCCAATGCGACAAGATCTGCGCTATATAACCACCGCCAATAGCACCGAAACCATGTATTCCAACAGTAAGCTGATTCAGACTTTGCGGAAAAGGTTCCTGTATCTCTGGCGTATCCATAACAGGAATAAATTGGTCAAGGTCGGTTAAAAAGTCATACATCTGTTCATAATAAAAATGCGCTTTTTCCAGCATTTCATCATTTGGTTCTTTAATATCTTTTAATAAAATCGTTAGACCTTTCGATGTATGTGCTGAAGTTAAACCATTTTCCGAATCTTCAAACATAAGACACTGGTTAGCGTCTAAATGAAGTTGACTAGCCGCTTTTAAAAAGATTTCTGGATGTGGCTTCCCTTGTTCTACTTCATCCCCACAAGTAATGACATCAAAAAATTTATAAACATTCGCATTAATTAAATATTCTTCGGCAATTGCTCTACGGCTTGAAGTAGCCACAGCCATTCTTAAACCAGATTTTCTTAAACGCTCTAGAACTTGAACCAAACCTTTTTTAATAGGCACGCCGTGTTTTCGAATATGTTCTAGTTCCATCTCATCGGCACGTTTTCGAATTTCCTTATATGGAACATCTACTCCGTATAAACGTTGTGCAAGCTTTTCCGCTGTAGTCGCACTTAACCCCAAACATTGCATTAAATATTCGTGTGAAAACTCCTGCCCAATGAGTTCTTGAGATGCCTGTTGCAATGTTTGAAACCGCAACCGTTCAGTATCAAACATTGTCCCATCCATATCGAAGATAGCTCCATGAACAGGTTTTCCATGAAAAATAAGCACGTTTTTACCTCTTTTTTGATCATGTTTTATTCAGGGTATACAAAAAATTGCTAAAAAAGGCAGGATGATAATAAATGAAACATTAGTGGTTATTTTTTAATCAAAAATATAAGCAATCTGTTACTGAGAAGAGTTAAAAACTCAAAAAGGTTGAACAATATAGATAATTCTGAAACTGAGTTTAAACACAAAAGTAGCAAGCCTTCCTCGCTTGCTACTTTTGCTTCTTCTTTTTATGCGCTGATCATGTTTATTTTTCTTAGGTCCATTTACTGCTAAACAAACCTGCATTGTTTTTATTATGTCTTGCAGGTCTACCCATACCAGAAATTAACTCGCTTTTTGCTGTAATTTTTGTTGCGATGCCTGGTATAACTCAAAAAATCTGTCATAGAACTTTTCACGGAAACAGTAATACAACATTGCCGTTTTTTCCGGCATTGGAATTAAGCCCTGCTCTTCATAGCACATGTCTTCTACTACAGCCGCATAAGGCTTCACTGTATGATCTGGCTCTCCTACAATTCTATTTGTTGGGGAATTTTCAAAAATATAGAAATTCAATAAACGAATCGTTGGACGCAAAAATCCTTGACCAAAAGCAGATTTCTCCCCAAATAGTAAATGCCAACCTAAATCATTGTCTTCACCTTTATAATAACGAGCTAGGCGATCACGCTTACCTTCATAAATTTCGGCATACCCCACGTCTTGACCATTGATTCCTACAATCATTAAACGTTGATGATCATCAGCTAGCATTTTTTCAAAATAAACTTTGAGTTCTATTTCGCTTTTATTTAATTGCCACTGAGGAATAACGTGTGGCTCATGCATCCAGCGGTGTAATAGTGGTATATCTTGAGGATACTGAACCTGACGTAATGAGTAGCTAACATCATTTTCAATATATTCAAAATAATCTGGGAGCTTTTGTGAAAGCGTAAGCATTATAACGGTCCTTGCTATGACATAACCTATAATTGATAATGATAATCATTTTTATTTAAGATGCAAGCTTATTTTTACTATTTTTTTTATTGCATAAATCATGGACAAAAAATTCAGCTTTCCCCCTACTAATATTTAAGGTACCCACTCAACAATCGAGAAAATAATTGCAACGACGATTACCATTAACCAAATAGGAATAAAATATTTTCTAAAAAAATAAAAAACAATAATTTGCAAAAAGAAAGCGGTTGTGACTATGGCAAAAAACCATGATAAGACTCCTACTGAGCTTCCTTCAAAGGAGCAATTCAAAAACAATGAACTAAGCAAAAATAATATGGTTGCTCTATATAAAACTCGTCTAGATGTGCTTGTAAGCCAGCTATATTGAAGCTTTTTCTGACCAAATTGGCTGAGCATGCATGCTTGCATCATGGCAGCAATAGCCCAAAATAATGATGCAAAGCTCATTTAGCCTCTCCTAACGTAATAAATTTGGTTTGGTAGAAGCGTAGTACTATTAAATAGAATAGCCCGAGCAGTATGAGCGCCAGATCGACACCAGCAAGAGACCAATGCACAGACTTTAAACTATTTAATAAAGAAGCTTCTGGTACCAGAACGACACTAATAACTGGAATAAGCAATAAAACAGCAGCCGTAATATATAGCATGATGATTATTCCCTTCCTTATTGAGCAGCTAAAGCTAATCAATAAGCTTAATAGCCATGCTATATAAAATGCTGAAACCTCGTATAGTTCCCTCGGCTCAAATGAAGCAGGTATAATCCGACCAACCATTAAATAAAAGGCTGAGGCAAAAGGCAGCCCTAAGAAAGTAAAAAAATTCAAATGCTGTACTAATCTATATTCAAATTTCTTTTGTTCTTTGATGCGCTTTTTTTGCCATAGTAATGCGCCTGCAACCAACATGACACATCCTATTATTCCTAAACAAGCCAAAATAAAACGCATCCAGATAGAAGCAAAGTAACCTAAATGAATCCCATAACTTGATGAACCTAATTGTGCTATTGCACTTAAATTTCGTGGCTGATTGAGTCGTTCAGCCGTATTTGTTGCAAAAATATATTGAGGAGTATTTAAGGTAATAATATTTTTATAGTTATAGTCAAATGTAATCATGCCATCGGCTGTATTAGGCTTTTGAACTTCAAATTTATCTAAAATAGCTCCAGATTCTGTTCGCTTAGGCATTTGTGCCATGAATTGATTAAAAGGTTGCATCGCTTCTGTTAAGGAAGGTTCTCGAGGTTTTGCCACCTCGGTAAACTGCATTTCATTATAGAATTTAGGTATACCAGCTTTACCATATTGTTCCGATAATCCCCACGGTAAAACTAGATAAAATAAAATCAACAGTCCAGTAAAGGCCATCACCAAATAAAAAGGAAAAGTGATAACTCCTGTTATGTGATGAAGATCTAATAAAGAACGCTGTCCTTTAAAAGCCCTAAAGGTAAAAAACTCTTTAATAATTTTCTTATGCGTAATCACACCTGTGATTAAACTAATTAATAGAATTAAGGCAACAACAGCTACAACTAAACTACCGAACTTACTTGGCAAAGGATAAAGCGTGTAATGTAGTTTGAAAAAGAAATCTCCGCCCAAAGTCTTCCGTACAGGCCCCAATAGCTCTCCGGTATTAGGGTTTTGTAGCTCTTGATGTTTCCCCTTTTTATCCTGCCATTGAAGTAGGTTCACAGGCATCCGCTCATTGGCTACTGTGACTCGCCACCTTTTAGCATTTGGTGCATGTTGGTTGAGATAGTTAAACGCAGTTTGCGCAGAATGTTGTGCAGAAGGGATTGTTTGAATATGGCTGATTGCTTCTGGCTGTGCCCAAACATTAATTTCCGTCCAAAAATAAGCAATAGAGCCCGTAAAAAAAATGAAAAAGATAACCCAAAGAACAATAATTCCAAACCAACTATGTAGTATTGCCTGAATTTGACGAAAATTCATTTAAGCCACTCCCCATTTAGCTAATAGCCAATAGCTCACTAATAACACTACACCTAAGCTATTGATCATCCAAAACCATAGTTTTGATAAAATGGAACTCGTAAAGACAATATAAAAAATAAAAAAGATAAAACTGATAAATACCGAAAAATAAACATTCTCTGCTTTAGCAAAAGGTAACCATTTAGCCAAAACAAGGCTGAGCCATGAACTGTAGCAATAAGCGGCTAAACAGATAAAAAAGATCCTGCTATACGTAAAATTAAAATTTTCTTGTTTTTTTAGATGACTCATTTAAATGGCCTTAAAAATTTAAATATGCCAGATTTGATTGAAAGAAATACCTGCTCTATACAGGTATCTCTTTCGTTAGTTGCATTAATAGTTAAAAGTATAACTTAAACCATAAGTACGGCCTTCTGCAGGGATTGCTAACAACGGATTAGCATTAGAGACGGCTGCTTGCTGAGCAAATACTGTTCGATACTGACGGTTCCACACATTATAAACACCAAAATCTACACGACCTTTCCAAGCCGGGAAATGTGCTAATACATCCATAGTGGTATAACCTTTGATTTGCGCAGCACTATTCGCATCATTCTTTACAGCGTTTTGGAAAGCTTCATCTTGAGTTGTTGCAAATGCGGCTAATTCACGGTCATCTTTATAAGCTTTATTTGTTCCTTTAATAGCTTGCATCTGAACACGAACACCATACCCTTCATTATTATCCCATTCAGCAAAAAGAGTTCCTTTCACTGGTGCAACCGTAAATGAGTTTAATTCATGCCATTTATTCGCCACGTCTTTATACTGACCACGGGTATATCCTAAAGTGCCACCGACCTTATAATTTTCCATAAATGGATAACTAATAGTTGCTTCCGCCCCGTATACTCTTTGATCTGTATCTACAACCTTTGCTGCACGATTGTTGAATTGGACAGTTTTATCCGAAGTATTGTAAAAACCAGTCAATCCCAGATTTAGGCCATCATCCTGATTCAAACGCCAACCTAATTCATAACTATTTACTGTAATTGGCTGTAGATTTGCTGTTGAAACGGTATAAGTAGAAACATCGCGCAACATACGTTGTACGTCAGGGAAACTAAAGCCCTGTGAAAAATTAGCATATACCTGCTGTGCATCTGTAAGTTTATAAACTGCACCTAAATTAAATAACGGCTTATCATCATGTGTTGATCCTGCCGGAACCATTGTTGTCTCTCGGCTAGGAATATAAGCATCGGTATCCGCTTGAATATATTGGTAACGAATACCTGCTTGCAAGTTCAATTTATCCGTAACTGCATAATCGCTTTGAACAAATGCCCCAATATTTTGAATTTCAGTATTTGGTCCATAACCTTTACGTTGGCCTGTTGGCGTATATACTAAATAAGGATATTGAGTCGCCAAAATGTCAACAAATTGCTTATCTTTTTCCCAATCATAATCAAGGCCATAGGTTATTTTCATATCCCGATTGGCAATATTAAGATCGGTTTGCATAGTTGAACGTAATCCAGCTACTTCAATTTCTGATTGAGACTGGTTTACAGAAGTCACGGATTTATTTGATAGGCCATATGGGAAGAAACGTGATTTTTCATTTCTATAATATGCTTCAACATTTAGTATTTGGCCTAAAAAGTCTTGATTTTGATACTGTGAATTAACAGCATAACGCTCGGTAAATAATGGATTACTAAGCTTTAAACCTTTAATTGCCTTATAAGTTGGCGTTGTAGCATCATTACTCTTAGAGGTTGTCGGTAAATAAGAGTAATCAGGTCCGTAGTCAGTATCCTGCTTATCTTTATAGTACTGGGCACCAAAGCTCAATGTCTGAGTATCATTTAAATTGAAATTTAAACGCCCATTTACATCGATAGTATCAGTGTCCATCGTACTACCTTGCCAAGGGCTCAAGGAAATTCTATCGCCATTTCCATCAAATTGAGACCCTCTACTTGTAAAATTAGCCCCTAAGAAACCATCTATATTGCCTTTATTAAATGAGACAGATTGTCCGACTTCATAAGCTAAGCCGTCACTACGGAATGTATCTGAAGATGTAATGCCTACTTTTGTTTCAAAGCTAAGTGGTTTAGATGTATCTGCTCTTTTAGTAATAATATTAATAATACCGCCAGTAGCACCTGACCCATAAATACTAGTCGCACCCGAAATTACTTCAATGCGTTCAATCATACCAGGACTAATACTATTTAATTGACGAGAAACATCGCGAGAACCTGTTTGCGAAACACCGTCAATCATGACTAATACGTTTCGTCCACGCATTGTCTGGCCATAATTACTTGTTGTTCCACTACTTGATGCAAGAGATGGTACAAGTTGAGCAAGAATATCAGCAACTTTACGACCCGCCGTAGCTTGCTGGATAATTTGTTTCTGATCAATAGATTGAACTGTACCTGCAATCTCTGCAATATTTTTTGGTGTACGAGTCGCAGTTACTACAATCTTTTGCAATTGGGCTACTGGTTTTTGTGTTGCATTTTCACTTACCTCAGCCGTTTGAGTTACGGTTTCTGCATAAGCCTGCTGTGCAAAAATAGCCGATATGGCAAGACAACAAGGTGTCATCTTAAAAAGTACTTGTTTTGAACGTATGTGATTACGTGATTTAACCCCAATCTTATTGTTTACATTCATTTTTTCCATTTCTCCCTAGCCCAAATGTTACTCAACGATTTTTCAAGAGGCACGACATCATACTAAATACGAACATTAATGAGAATGATTTTTATTAAAAATAATAGTCATCTATCTTATTTTTTAAAAAGAATTCATTTTTCTTATTTTGTTCATTTTGCTCAAGCCTTTGAAATTCTTTTAAATATTGCTGTGCCACATCCATTTTTATTATAAATATTCCATCTGCATCCCCTACAATCAGATCTCCAGTTTGTACAATGGTATGATTAATATGAATCTTGGCATCTATTTCAACGAGACTTTCCCCTTCATTACGAGTGGTTAAACAACTGGTTGTATGAGCAAATATAGGAAGCTTGAGTTTAAGTAAAGCCTGCCGATCTGTAATAGCACCTAAGACCACAACCCCAGCCAGACCACAGTGTATAGCAGCTACGCTCCTTTGCTCTCCCCAGCAAGCACGTTGTAGATCATATCTTGCATCAATAACGAGAACTTCATTTGGTTGACAACTCATCAAGACTTGTCTTAAACCACTCGCATTGATCGATTCAATCCGAACTGTACGTACAATCCCCACCACCTTATCTTCAGGTCTTAAGGGGAATACCTGAGGAATATATCCCTGATCAAGTACATGACCAATAGTAGAGGTTGCTATTTCTTTATATGCTGTAACAAGTGCTTTAGAAGTATCAATTTGATTCATCTTTAAATTTTCCGATTTCTTTTAAACGTAAGGGACAATTACGGCATAAGGTCTGCTCAGCCTCTTCGAGCTGAAAATAGAAACAGCATTTTTGTCTCATAAAAGTATTAAATTCTGGATGCCATCCATTCCATAAACGCACAAATGGATTTTCAGTTAAATAAAAACTTTCGGCAGCTTTTGACTTAAAGAATTGTTTTTGCTGTTCTAACCGAGACTGTATATCCGGATTTAGATTTTGATTTGTAAACGAATGATAAAACTGTACTACTCGAACAGCTACATTTTCCCAGAGTAATACATAAGGTACGCGACCTATTTTCGCTAACTGCTTAAATAGCACATTCAGTTGTTCTATCAAGTCATTAAACTCTTGCAAATGTATAATCTGAAAAGAATAAAAACTTGTTTGGTTTAACTGTAAAGTCCTATCCCAATACCATTGTTCCAGCAAGTCTATAACTAATGCTGAACTATCCCATTTTACAAATGGCAAAACAGCCACATGGCAATATAAAAAAGGTAAGATCCAACTTGTACACCAATATTTGACAAATAATGAGGTCGCACAAGTTAGATTTTTAGCATGAATACGTGTTGCAAAATCCTGTAACACCTGTCGACATACATCATCATTCAACAGACAATCTAAGGTTGTTGAACTTTCAGGTAGTATTTGAACATTTAATTTCAGACGCTGTTGCAATATAGGCAGAGTTGCGCACTTCTCTGCCTGTATTTTAAAAGACGTATTCATCGTCAGATATCACTAACAATTTAAGGCATACCAAAGTGGGTTTCGGGTTTTCCCAATTCCCGATGGCATACTACCAATCCGTGTATCTTGTTCTAGCAAAGGTCGGAGTAACTGCTTATATGGCCATTCAGGCACTTCAAATAGTAAATGTTGGAGCTGGGCCAAAATCTCTGGCTGAAAGTTTAGATTTTGAATAACTTGCTGTAACGCATGAGCAAGTACAGACCATAGATCCTTAACTTCAATTTGATAATGACTCGCTAAATTATCAACAATACACCCTAGATTAACCTGAATACCTAAAGTTTGAATATAAAATAACAGAGCCTCTATCGATTCATGATAAAGCGTATTTCTAAAATCATGGGGACTCAAATAATTAGGATCTTTCAATCCGCTTTGCTCTACCCAAGGTAAATAAATACGTAATGAATCATGATCACGGAACATCAATCCATCAAATTCGCCATTTTTCAACACAAGACATATATTTTGCCCATGAATTTCACCCATAAGTCCTAAGCGGAATAATCGCAAATTTACATCAAAGAAACATGTACACAGTTTCTCAAACTCGATAAGTATCTGCTTGGAGTTTATGTCCTTGTGTTGAAGCTGCAAAATATAATCAAAAATGGCAGGCTGACCCGTAATTGTATGTCCAAGACTTGCCATTGGTATAAGTTGATAAGGTTCTTGCAATAATTCAGCTGGAATATGACGGCGCTGAGCTGCCAAATGGGTAGGTTTCTCTACAAATAACCACTCATTGTCTGCTGTCCGATCATTTTGCTTCTCGGGTAAATATGACCACCATTGTGTTTCTTCACAAAGCCATAATTTTTGTTTTAAGACAGCATCTTTTGCCTTGGCTTGCTGTAATAATTTCTGATTTTTTTCACCATTAATCATTTTCACAATAGGCAAAAATCTTAATGAACCAAGAGCTTTAATTCCTATCGGTAATTTTAGACTTTCTTCTAAAACATTTTTTGATAAGAGGCTACGCATAGACGCACTGGCATACATTCCTTTAGACATAAAATTCAAAGGATGACAAATGCCTTCGGCAATATCATCCGCATAGAATTTGGGAAGTAAATGCTCAAATTGCCAAGGATGAATTGGCATTGCAATGTGGGTTTCATTTAACCCACGTTGAAACATTTCCTGTTTTAATTGATATCGCTCAGCACGAGGAATAAAAATTTCGCTTGGCTGTTGTTTGAAAATATTTTCTACCCCTTCACCAAACATCATTTTATCTTTATGTACAGCCACCCAATGAATAGATAATTCTTGAGCGAATTCCGGACAATATTGCATATACTCTTGCTGACTGAGACCTTCTTTTAATTTGGCTAAAGGATGATATGGGCGGTCCCGATAACCTGCATATTGTTCTAAAATGCGGAATCTATGTGCCGAGCTTTGATTCAATAAATCATGTGCATTTACCCGATGCTGTTGTAATAAATGATATTGCTTTAAACATTTTTGCAGCTGCTCATAAAAGGCTTGAACTTTATCAGCACTACAATGATTAAAAAGACCTATCGCTTGAATAAACTCAAAAAGTTCTATTATCCCAATCACATTGATCTGAACATGATCATTTGTGCGTTCCAATAGAAAAACTTCTGTTTCATTAGCAAACTTCCAGGCTTGAGTAATACCTTTTTTTACCGCAAACATGACCAAGCCTTGCCGATTCTCTTCGTGTAATAGCACAAAAGAAAATTGTTCAGACGTGTTTTTAAATACTTCTTGAAGATTTTTGCCATGTTGATTTAGCGCAGTTTGGGCAGTCGCAAAATCAAAAATAAACTGTTCAGGAATAATCGTTTCAACCAGAAGGCTATTGATAAAATCCTGTAAGATTCCTTGGTTCATTACTTGATAAACGGGCTGAAGTGCATTCATAGATAAATCTCACTTCACCTGCAATTTAAAAGGAGCTAACGGGTTATCTACAAATTTAATTTGTATACTACGATCACCAAATAAACGCCGTTTAGTTAATGACTCAATGCGCAATTTTTCGGCAAAAACATCAAATAATTGGTAACGTGAAGCATGCTCTGGATGTTGCTGCTGGTAATTTTGGATGACTTCCGCTGCCCATTGCCAGAAATTTTTTTCTGGAAGATCAAAGTCTTGATTTAAAAATATTGCAATATCGGTTAAAGCGACAAAAAACAGACAGGCACAGCTAAAATCACGAATACCATTTAAATCATCTGTCAAAATAAATGACATACTGTTGGTTTTTGCATGCTCAGGCGGCAACTGATCGAGTTCAGGAGCCAATTCAGGGTGTGCTAAATGTGCTGGGCTATAGCGCACACCATCATGGAAGTCTTTTAAAAGAACTCGCGTTGGCCAACCTTGTTTATGTACAAGAATAATATTTTGGCCATGTGATTCAGTTGCAATTCCCTCCGCAAAAAGTAAATGAATCAAAGGAGTAATTACAACTTTCAAAAGTTGACGTGTCCATGATTCAACACCATATTGCTGTAACCATGGTGCAATTAATGCTTGCCCATCTTTTTGGATATGACTCACGCCATTTAACGGTATTGCATCTTCACCTTCACGTAAATATTGATGCACACTCTCACGCCATAGACATCCAATTGTGCCATAGGCCTGTTGAGCATGTGATTTTGGCAATTTAGTAAAATCCACGCTTAAACCATACACTTCACGTAATACAGCAAAATCAAGCTCTTGGGCGGTTTTGCTCTGTTTAATTAAGCGTTGCAACCAGTCTGTAATAATTGGCCCATTCATTACTGTATGTTTAGCCAGAACACGTGAGCTTGATGTATTAGTTAGACTCATCGACAGTTTGATATAAGGCTTTTCCGGATGCTGCAAGTTAGTCATAGTGCGTAGAGATTGTTGGGCTAAATAGCGATCCTGACTTTGCCCTAAATAAACAATTTTACCATTTAGAATTTCTTCAGCAAAAATAGAAATTAAATGGTTTTCCCATTGCCAAGGATGAACCGGAATCCAAATATATTCATCAACCTTCAAATCACGATCTGAGAGATGTTGCAGGAATAGCTCTTGATCTTGTGAATTCAATTGCTCCTTAAAAAATGAATCTGGTTCTATATCTTCTGAATGTTTTTTTGCAACAATGTCCTGATGCACAGCCAACCACACCAAGGCGATTGGTTGGGCGAACTCCACACCATAGCGTACATTGTCTTGTAAACTAAAACCTACACGTGACTTGTAACACGGATGATATGGATGACCATCCATTAAATATGATTCTAAAATATCATATGGATATTGAATTGCCGGCAAAGCATAGTGATCAAAACATGCTTGAGACTGTAAATCATGAATAAATGTTCGTTTTAATTCAAAAATAAAATCTTCAACTTTTGCTGCATCGGTTATGGTTCTAAGAATTTCATCAATAACTAAATTTAAAGTAGCAATCTGATAATGACCGTTTTCATCTTGACGAAATACATCCTGATTGCGGGCGAGACGTACTAGTTTGTAACTATATTGTCTTTGCCCTGCAGCGACATAACGAATGGTTTGGCCCTGACTATTTTGTACTTCTATAATAAAATTTTTTCCATCATATTCTGAATGAATAATATCTTCAAAAATTAAAGCTTGAAGTAATTGTTTAATAACACGTTGCTCAACATATTTTGCCTGATCCGAATTTGGATGCTGCCAAGCCTGTAAAGTATTTTGAATCACATGTGTATTTGATAAAACTGGATGTAATTGTCCCATTTTTATTAATCCTATTTCTTTAATTGGTCGATTCTGTACTGTTCAGGAAAACGCCATGCGAAAGGCAAAGTGCAAAGTATAAGAATTGCACAACACACAAAGATTTCCTGCATAGTGTGAAATGATGTAAATATTGCTTGAGTATTTAACGGCAATGATTGTTGTCTTAGCTGAAGATATAACGCGGCAATAACGACTGCCACTGCTGCAAAAATACGTCGGAATAAATTATTTAGAGCGGCCGCTTGAGTAACTAGATGCTGTTGCTGCTGGCGTAAGCTGTTCAAACCTGCCGTAGTCGATGGCATATAAGAAAGTCCCATTCCTAAGCCATGTAATATCATACAAAACACAATGAACCAGACATTTTGTATAGGTGCCCAAGCAAGCAAAAGAAAAGAAGCCACGGTAATCATTAGTCCAAGAGACATGATTTTTGCAGCACCGTAATGATCTAGATATTTTCCGGCAGGTTGACTACAAATACCGGTAACTACTGCACTGCTCATTAGCGCAAAACCAGTCCAAAGCGGGCTTAACTTTAGAAGGTGCTGTATCCATAGTGGAATGAGCAACATGCCAATAAATAAGCCTACTGTTTGTGCCACACAAATGACTAAGCTGTAGCGGAAACCCTTCGTAGCAAACAAAGCTGGCTCGATTAATGGCATCGACTTATTCTTTTGTAAAAAAATAAACCTTATAAAAAGCAGCACACTTAGAACTAAAAGCGCACCATATAGAGGTTGAAATAAGTCCTGAATTTGATGGATTTGGCTCAGTGTCCCAAGTAATAAAACTATGCTTGAACCGAGAAAAAAGAATCCTGCCCAGTCAAACTCTTGCTTATTGTCCCCTTGCTCTTTAGGTAGAAAAACATAGCCTAAAATTAATGCCAGACAAGCAACAGGTAAATTGATAAAAAATAAGGCCTTCCAATTAAGCCATACCAAAACCAGTGCTCCGAGCATGGGCCCAACTGCTAAGGTTAGCATGATCATGGCACCCCATAATCCTGTTGTACTTCCCCGTTGTTCACTTGGCGTAACTGAAAAAATTAGTCCAAGAGATAATGGAATCATTAATCCGCTACAAAAGCCTTGCAGAGCTCTAGCAATCAACACCGATTCAAACTGATTAAATAAACCACCTGCTGTAGAAGCCAAAGCAAATCCCAATAAGGCAATTAAATAAATTGACCGCTTACCAAAACGCTGGCTTAGGAATCCAGCTAAAGGCAAACTGATACTCATTGCTAATAAAAAGGCAACAACGACCCAACTTGCCCATACCTCACCTACCTGAAAATAGGACATTAAATGAGGTATTGCAGGGTTGAAACTACTGTTATTTAAACTAACTGTACCTGTACCAAGCATAACCGTCAGAAGTACGTAGCGTTGTAAACTTTGCTCATGAGGTTGAGCCGCGGACACAGAAGAACGTTCCATACACATATCCTCTGTTCAGCTTATTCAATATGCTCAGATAATTTACTTCGTGCATACGCTCCCAAAGCAGAATGATGCATTGGCCCTGATTTATTTAAAGTTCTTGAAAACTCGGTTATTTTTGAGGCTGCAATATTGCGAACAGAAACTTCTTCTTGCGCTGATGCATTCACTCCAAATTGTTGGAACGACTGAGAATGATCAAGTTTGAATAACTCTTCACCAACCAATTGATTTGCAATTGTGGCTGCCCTATATGCTCCTAAGCCTAAATCAGGCGTACCTACGCCGTGGTGATAAACTTCCATATTTTGAATAAATATAGATCCCTCACCTTGATAATTGACTTTAAAATTTGAACCCACCTGCCAATGGTCGGCCTGATCTCGTATGATTAAAGATTGTAAATTTTGTAGAAACTTAGGGTTTGGATAACGATAACCCGTTGCTGCAATAACACAATCAGCCTCCAGAATATAATTCTTATTTTGCTGACGGTGTTCAAAACACAACTTTGTTTTCTGGTTTTCTAAGAGCTCTGCATATTGCAGTTGATGATGTCCAGCCAACGTAACATCTGTAGGCATTCCACCGATACTACGATGATATAAACGCTCATAAATATCACGTATCGTTTTACTGCTAATACCTTTATATAAATTTGCTTGTTGCGCTGGTAACTCTGCCTTTAAACCTGATGGTAAATGGTAAAAGTAATGCATGTAATCCGGACTAAAATGTTCTAAACCGAATGGTGTATTTTCCATTGGAAAGAAACCAGCAGAACGGGTTAACCAATAAAGATGAAAGTCTGGTGTAGTTCGACCATTCATATACTGACGATCAAATAGATCTAAAAAAATCTCTGCTGCGGACTGTCCAGAACCAATTAAAACTACATTTCCTGATAACTTCTGGGAGCTGTACTGTAAATATTCTGATGAATGCAGGCAGGTTCCTGATTTTGAGTAAATCTGTTGTAAGCTTTCTGGTAAATGTGGTGTTGTACCCACTCCCAATACCAATTGTCGAGTACGATAATGTTGGTGGTGCCCATTACACACTACCTCCACATCAAATCCACCTTTAATCGGTTTAATATCCAGCACATGGCTACTAAACTCAATATGGTTAAGTTGTTCTACAACCCATTGACAATAATGATTATATTCCTGACGCGGTATATACAAATTTTCTCTAAAATAGAATTTATATAAACGTTGATGGTGTTTTAAATAGTTTAAAAAACTAAAAGGGCTGGTTGGCTCAACCATACTAACCAAATCAGCCATAAAAGGAACTTGTAACATCGCGTTTGGCAATTGCATACCAGCATGCCAGTCAAATTTCTCACGCTGATCAAAAAAGCGATATTGCAGCCCGCTTTTATCATGTAACAGACTAGCCAGACTTAAATTAAACGGCCCCAGTCCAATTCCAATAAAATCAAGCATAACTCACATCCTTCTGTTCAACGTACAGTGGATTTGGTAGCTGCACATACACGGACTGATGTTCTAATGGTGCAATAAGCTCATCTAATTCATGTAAGCGTGTAAGTAAATTGCCTTTATACGGTAAAGAATCGTTAAACAATAAACCCTGTAATAATGTGCTATCTGGATATTGCTCTAATAATTGAAGTAAATTTTGTTGCAAATGGATTAACAGTTCATCTTCAGAGATATAGCCAGTTGGTCCAATTGCATTAATCAAACCAAATAAAGTGTTGCCAAAGAAATAATAACTAAAGCGTTCATCCACAAAATCTTTAGGACCAACCGCATGAGCTTTTTCTAGTAAATCTGGTAATGCTTCTACAATTTCAGTTGCAAACTCTTCAATATAATAAAAGCCTTGGTTGTCACGTAACCAGAGATTTTTCGGTAAACCATCTTCTAGCTCAAGCAATACATTTTGTTGATGCGATTCAAAAGCCATACCGTATTTATGATAAACATACATTAACGGAGCCAAGCCAATCTTCAAGAAATGATCAAACCAATCCAAAGCAATTTCTTTAAAATTCGTTTGTTGATTTTTCTGAGCAATTTGGTCAAATAAAGCATTAAAACGATTTAACTCTTTATTTGGATGGTCTTGACATAAAGATGCAATACAAGTGACTTGTTGCTGTACTGCAAATGGTTGATCACGGAAAATACAAATTGTCTCGTTAATAATCTCGCCGTCTATTTGCAGAGCTATCCAGGCTGGATCATTAACTGCTTTCAATGTTGGGCACTGTTTTAATATTTTTTTACCTAAATCACTGTGCCATAAACGATAAGAAATTTCGCCACGATGACACTCTTTTGCCAAATTCACTCGAATTGAATTAGTGATCATGACTGATAGTGAAGTTTTAACCATCCAAGGGGCGTTAAAACTTGCTAAGGTCCGAATTGATGTAGTCGGTGAAAATTGCCATCCACGTAAACCGATATCAATTAACTGTCCTGTTTGTTTTAATTGCTCAAACCAAGGTTTACCTTGTAAATAACGAGCTTGCCAAGGATGTAGTGGCAATAATTTAAATTCAACATGGGTCTTTAAGAGGTTTAAATCGCTTTCGGACAAATACCAACGGATTGCATCTTTAACTTGATCTGAAATTGGCTGCTCAGTTGCACAACCTTCAGCAATATAATTCTGATGAACAAGCCAATAATGTAACTGGGTTTTTCCAGCATGTTCAGGTGAAAACTTCAACCAATCTTCATGAACAAAACCATTCCGGCTTTTAGGCGCTGGGTGCATACTATGACCCAAAATTAATGCCTGTTCACTTTCAATAAAATTCTGCCCAGCCTTTACTAAATCATCGAAATCATTGTGGCGTTGTTTTAAGAATTGTAGTAGCGCGTCCCGGCTTTGTATCCATTTCTCTAACAATGAAGCAGCATCTAATTTGAATTGAGATTCAATAACCAACTCTTCAAGTAAAAGACTAACAATGGTTCCTGCACTGAATTTTTGCCATTGACCATCAATACACATTTTCGGTAAAGCAGCGAGACGATGGCGTCCTACACGACTCACATAAGATAAAGGTACAGAACATTCTGCTTGTATAGAAGGAAGAGGAAGAGTTAACAGCGTCAAACCAGAGCTAAACGCTTGTTGAGTTGAACTTTGTTGGTCAAAAGAAAGTAAATATCCTTTGCCAGTCTCTTGCATATAAGCGTTGACGAAATTTTGTATCGCCAATCGGTTGGCAAGTTCTTGCATCTGACTACATCCTATTCAGAATCTTAAGCTTTTGTTTTAAAAAAATTTCTTTTTAACAATTTGTTAAAAACAACTGCTTAATCATATTTAGTTTATGATTTTTCTACTCAGCCAATGTAAGGCTAAGAATAATATTAATGATAATTATTATCATTTCATTATTCAACATGCTGAATAATTTTTATTTTTTTAATAACTTTTTGAAATTAAATATGTTTATTCTAAGAGTGACTACTTAATGTAAATTTCTTCACTAAATTTAACAATAGTATTAAATGATAATATTCTCATTTACAATAGGTTTTCATTATAAAACCCGACTTGAGCCAGTCCACTCCTACTTAAATTAATAAGTAGTCCTCTTTTCATAAATTTAATCAAGTACGTCTACAAATTGCGCCGTTAATATTTGTGCTAAATCTTTAGGATTTACACCAATATCTAACCCTCTCTTACCGCCACTTACATAAATTTTGCTGAGCTCTTGTGCAGAGGCATCAATTACTGTCTTCAAACGTTTCTTTTGGCCTAAAGGACTAATTCCACCCACTAAGTATCCTGTTAAACGTTCGGCATCTTTAGGATTTGCCATCTGTAGTTTTTTACACCCCACTGCCGTAGCTACTTTTTTTAAATTGAGTTGATGGTTAACTGGTATAACCGCAACAAAATAATTTTTCTCATCGGTAACCAGAAGTGTTTTAAACACCTCATTTACATTAAGATTTAATTTTTCAGCAGCCTCTAAGCCAAAACTTTTAGCATTTGCGTCATGTTCATATTCATGGATAGAAAATTCGATTTTGTTACTTTTTAACAGTCTACATGCAGGAGTCATAGGAGTTTAAATTTTAATAAAATGATATTGATTATATTTATTTTAAGGAAAGTTTAAAATTTGCTTAGGCTATTTACATCATTTACATGAAAAATCAAACCTACACCGAACAAAAAACAATCTAAACTTGATATTGAGTAGATGACTCCAATATATTTAGTTGAGATTTAAAGTCTGAACTGGCGAATTTATGAGTTACAAACACAATAATCTGATGGCAATGCGTCACCGTTTTTGGGATGAGACTTCAGATCATGTATTAAATGAAAAGCAATTTTTACAGCAGACCTTAATCGAACAAGGCATTTTTAATAATGCGACTTTTGATGATGTTAAGTACTTTTTCTATACACTGCCTAGCATCGTTATTGTAAAGGCTCATGCGCTTGGTTTTATGCATGATTCCGTCAAGCAAATGGTTATTCAACATATTCAAGCTAATCGTATGCATTTAATGCAAAAGGCTGAATTGAAAATTCAGTTTAAAATGTAATTTTACGGTTAGCATCTGATACGACGTTTTATAGTGATTTATTTTTCTGAGTGGTGGATATTTTAATTTTCTCTCTAACGCTTAGGCTATTTTTAGAAAATTAAAATCTAAAATGAGACTTTCAACTCACCATTCAGTCTGAGGGAACTATTTTAATACGTTCAAAACATGTAATATTCGTTACAATTTTAGATCACCAGCGTTTGGCTGCATGATGCGCATAGGATTCTATTTTCATGTCAAATCAGAACGATAAGCTTAAGAGTTTAAAAACTTCTTCCATGGATCGACGCTTATCAATCGCGAAAGCTTCTTTACTGGCAGGAACACGTTGGGCTACTGCAAGTGCCTCTTCCCTCTTTTCTAGTGAAGAAGAAAAAGAGAAGAAGCGTAAAAAGGCAATGAGCGAGCAAGCTAATTATCTTGTTTCTGAAATTGGCAAACTAAAAGGTTCTATTGTCAAGATTGGCCAAATGATGGCGCTTTATGGTGAACATTTTTTACCAGAAGAAATTACTCAAGCTTTAAATACCTTAAATAACCAAACTGTTGCTTTAGACTGGCCAGCAATTAAACCTCATTTACAAGAACAACTAGGTTCTAAGTTAAATGATCTAACAATTGACCATGAGCCTATCGGTACGGCTTCTCTGGCACAAGTTCATCGCGCAACACGTAAGTCAGACGGTTTAGAGTTAGTTTTAAAAATTCAATACCCTGGTGTTGCGAATGCAATTGACTCCGATATGAGTCTGTTTAAAAACATGCTTAAGCTTACACGTATGGTTCCTCAAACTCGTGAGTTTGATCAGTGGTTTGATGAAGTACGTGAAATGATGCATCGTGAAGTCAATTATCACGTAGAGGCAGCCACAACACGTCGCTTTGCTGAGCGTTTAAAAGATGATGAGCGCTATATCGTCCCTACAATTGTAGATGAATACTGTACCGATCAAGTCTTATGTATGACCTTTGAACGTGGCGTGCCAATTAATAGTCCAGTCATGCTTTCCCTTCCTCAAGAACGTCGCAATCAACTCGGTGAAGCTTCACTAGAGATTGCAGTTCGTGAGATTTTTGAATGGGGTGAAATGCAAACTGACCCTAACTTTGGTAACTACCTTGTTCGTTTAGGTAATGGCCAAGACATTCAGGATAAAATTGTACTATTAGACTTTGGTGCGATCCGTCAGTTCGATGAACATTTACTCTCAGTTGCGCGTAATCTTATACAAGCGGGTTATCAGCATGATAAACATACGATGGTCCAAGCAATGACTGGATATGAGTTTTTCGATGCAATGCCTGAAAGTATTAAACCCGGCATGGCCGATGTGTTTTTACTTGCGACAGAAGCATTCAGTACGCCTGCAAATAATCCAGATATGCCAGCTGGCCTGATGGATGAACATGAACGTTATGACTGGAAAAAGAGCCAGTTACATAGTCGTGTTATGCAGCAAGCAAGCAAATCAATGGCGTCTCGATATTTCTCGGTTCCTCCAAAAGAATTTATGTTTATTAGCCGTAAGTTTATTGGCGCATATACATTTATGACTGTTATTGATGCCAAAACAAATGTACGACGTATGATTCGTAACTTTGCTTAATATTATTAAGACTAGAATGATTCCGTGTCATTCTAGTCAATCCAAACAAAATAGTTCTTTTTAAAAACTTATTTTATTTTATAAAATCAAAAATATAGAATAAAACCTTTTTTGCTTTTACCATTTATCTACTCATTTTTTGAATGTCAGCAACGACATAGTTTTTTCTTATACAGCGTGTCAGCATAAAACAATAACAATGTGTTAGGACACCATAATCATGACAAATATGATCAATAAAGCCCAAGGGTTGGGTTTATCGCTGATCACAAAACTAGCTGGAAGCGATGTACTTGATCAACTCAAACTACGTAAATTTCTTGAAAGGTCTCTTTACCAAGGTTCAAAAGCTGGTTTTAGAGCATTAAGTCAGACTCAGAAAGCATTTAAACCTAAGCAAATTCCCCAACAACGCCTGCCTCAACAGAAGAAAAACCTATTTGATTTAAGCCTAACTGAAGAACAACAAATGACTTCAGAGGCAATGTCTCAATTTGCTCAAGAAGTTTTATTGGGATTAGCTCATGATGCTGATCAGACAGCTCAATTTCCAGAAAGCCTTTGGCAATATGTAGAAGATTTAGGATTAAACTATTACGCTCTTCCAGAAGCACTAGGTGGTGTCGCCGCTGAACAAAATATTGTAAGTAACTTATTGATTGCTGAAAAACTAGCTGAAGGTGATTTTAGTCTTACAGCAGGGCTCTTAAGTACGTTTAGTGTTATTAATGCCATTACACGTTGGGGTTCTACTGAAGTTCAGTCAATGTATTTACCTTGCTTTGCAGAAGACTCCGACATTACCGCCACTTTCGCTGTACAAGAAGCTACTCCAGCATTTAACCCTTATGTTTTAAAAACAAAAGCTTCTCTTGAAAATGATCAATATTTTATAGAGGGCGAAAAAACATTGGTCATTTTAGGAGATTTGGCTGATGTGTTCTTGGTGAGTGCAGACTTTAATGGCAAGCCGGATGTATTTGTAGTACAAGCTGGCGATACCATTTCTATTAAAAGTACTCCTGCTATGGGTCTCAAAGCAGCAGAGACAGCTACATTAAAATTCAGTCATACACCTGCTCTACGACTAGGTGCAACAGATTTTGATTACACCGCCTTTTTAGATTTAGGCAACTTAATGTGGTGTGCAATGGCTGTAGGAACCTGTGAAGCAGTAAAAGCCTACTGTATTAAATATGCCAATGAGCGAACTGCTTTCGGAGAACCAATTTCACATCGTCAAAGTGTCGCATTCATGATTGCAGATATGGCAATTGAAATTGATGCTATGCGCATGCTAATTCTAAATGCCGCAAGTCTTGCCGAAGCAGGTAAACCTTTCCATCGTGAAGCATATTTAGCTCGTCTTCTTTGCGCAGAAAAATCCATGAAAATAGGAACAGATGGCGTACAAATTTTAGGTGGTCATGGGTTTACAAAAGAACACCCTGTTGAACGTTGGTATCGTGATTTACGCGCAACCGCAATTTTACATTCTGGCCTACATGCTTAAGATCAATCAGAGGATATTTTCATGAATTTACAAAATCCAAAAAAATTCAAAATGATGATTGATCAGGCACATGATGTTGCGATCAATGTATTACGCCCTATTTCCCGTAAATACGATAAAGCAGAACATGCTTATCCGAAAGAGTTGGATATGCTTGCTTCACTCATTGATGGCATGAATGAAGGTGGTGAAGGAATTAATGCAGGTGCTGCCGGTGCAGGAAAACGTGGTGAAACTGATAATGAAGGAGTCCGTAATGGAACCAACATGTCAACAGCGTTAGGCATCATTGAAATGTGTTATGGCGATACGGGTTTATTGCTCAGCATGCCACGTCAAGGTTTAGGAAATTCTGCAATTGCCGCGGTCGCAAATGATGAGCAGCTAGAACGTTTTAAGGGTACTTGGGCAGCTATGGCCATTACCGAGCCAGGTTGCGGTTCTGATTCTGCTGCGATCCGTACTACGGCAACTAAAGATGGCAATGACTATATTTTAAATGGTGAAAAGATTTTCGTAACTTCTGGTGAACGTGCGGACTCGGTAGTTGTATGGGCTACACTTGACCGAAAACTTGGACGCGCAGCAATCAAATCATTTGTGGTGCCTAAGGGTACACCCGGAATGAAGGTTGAGCGACTTGAACATAAGTTAGGTATCAAAGCTTCTGATACAGCCGTTATTAGTTTTACTGACTGTCGTGTTCCAGCTGAAAACTTGCTCGGTAACCCTGAAATTGATGTTGCAAAAGGTTTTGCCGGTGTAATGGAAACCTTTGATAATACACGTCCATTGGTCGCAGCAATGGCAATTGGCTGTGCCAAGGCTTCTTTAGAGCGTATTAAAGAAATTTTTAAAGACCAGTTAGACCCCAATTACTCGACTCCATATTTGCAAACATCCAACCTTGCTGCACAAATTTACCGAATGGAAGCCGAATGGGAAGCTGCACGGTTACTTATGCTGAAAGCCACTTGGATGGCGGACAATAAGAAACCAAACTCAAAAGAAGCTTCCATCGCTAAAGCAAAAGCAGGTCGTGTAGGCAATGAAATCACTTTGAAGTGTGTCGAGTTAGCAGCAAGTGTTGGCTATAACGAAGATGAACTACTTGAGAAGTGGGCACGTGATTCAAAAATTCTTGATATTTTTGAAGGTACTCAACAAATCCAGCAACTTATTATTGCGCGACGTGAGCTTGGAAAATCTTCAAGTGAACTAAAATAGAAATATTGCAAGGAGGTTTCGCCTCCTTGCTTCTTAGCATTATAACTTATGGGTAAAATAAAACCCTCTAACCACATGATTAGAGGGTTCGGTATTTCAGGAATATATTTTTTAATTATTCAGCCTGTGTAGCTTCTAGGGACTTATCGACTACACCAAATTTTTTGAAGATTTTTGCACGACGTTTTGGTGAAATATTTGCTTTATTTAAATCCCCTTTGTAGTGATCAAATACACGCTTATCCATCATTTTAAACCACCATGAAGGAATCATGGCTGGTAGCAGCATACTTGCATAGCCACTTGGCAACTCTGGTGCTTCATCAAAATGACGTAACGCTTGGAATGGACGAGTTGGATAAGCATGATGATCTGAGTGACGCTGTAACTGATATAAGAATAAGTTGGTCACTACATTGTTATTATTCCAGCTATGCTCTGGCATTGTACGTTCATATTGGCCATTTTCTTTTTTCTGACGCAATAAGCCATAATGTTCAATATAGTTAATAATTTCGAATAGGCTAATCCCGTAAAATGCTTGTGTTGCTAAATAAGGAATCGTACCTTTACCAAAAATTCCTACCATAGAAGCATGGAAAGCAGCACTCATACCCCAGCCTTGCAGCAATTCATTATCGAGTGACCAAAACTCTTTACCTTTACGTTTTAAACGATTTTTCTCAATTTCAATTGCTGATTTAAAAGAACCGATAACAGTACGTGGCCAAAATTCATAGAATGTTTCACCCATACGTGAAGATGCCGGATCTTCAGGAGTAGCTGCACGCTTATGATGGCCATATGGATGCTCAATACGGAAATGGTTGTAACCTGTAGGCACCAAAGCAAGATGAGATAAAATATGGTCTATACGATCATGTTTATGGCTTAATTCATGGGCTGTATTAATTGCAATACCATTAATGGCACCCATTGAAATACCAAGCAAAATTTTGTCAATAAATGAAGTATCTTTACGGCTTGTTAAATAACATGCATAAATATTTGCCGCATACTGCAATGGAATAAAACTTTTTACCAAACGCGAATAATATGGATCTTTCTCAAGAAGTTTAATTTCTTCATCGGTTGGATTACGCGCATCTTTACCAATAATTGTATCAATTGCAGGAATCACAACATGTAATAAAAGTGGGCCACCTAAAGCAAATACTTTCTTTAATGGGCGTGGACCAAAATGGTATCCAGCTAAAATACCTAAACCAATTACAGGTAGAGCCGGACTAATCATCCATAAATAGCGCTTACGATCTATCTCACGCATAGACGCTGGCACTGGCATAAGTTCTTGCTGAACATTTACTGGTGCATTCATAGTCATATTTCCTTTTTCTATATATCTATATAGTTAAAGAAATACTATTTTCTTAACAGTTGTAACCGTCCAAAAAACCTATTTCAAAGTCTTTGGCATTTTCTTCCACTTTTTTGTCCTAAAAACACATGTTGATCTATTCTTATAGCTCACTATAATTTTATTAAAATAATGATTGATCACGTAAACATGGATGCACTAAGTAAATTTTTTGATGATATCCACTTAAATAAGTCTGAATATATTTATATAAAAGCACAAGGTGAATGGGCTTTTAAAACACAAGATCAATCTGCTTTACTGGCTTATATCGTTTTAACGGGTTCTGTATATATCCAATTAAATGTGTCAGAGAAAATAACAGCAAGAGCTGGAGATATTATTTTAATTCCTTCTGGAAAAGCGCATCATGCTACAGACTCAAAAGCTACTGCGAGTAAACTTGTAGATCCAGTCGATATTACTCCATTATTTAATGGACATCGCCACGATCCAATTGAGTTAGGCTCATCAACATCTGAAAATACCCTATTACTCTGCTTGCGCTGTCAAGTCGATACTTATATGGCAGGGCCACTTATTAACGCATTACCCTCTATTATGCATATTCAACATGAGAACCAGACCACTCCTCCTGAATGGTTGCAAATAGGTCTCTACTTTTTAGCGGTCGAAACACAAAAAATCCAACCAGGTCATGACAAAATTATTGATCACTTAGTCAGTATTCTTTTAATTGAATGTATTCGTGATCATATTCAACAAATGTCAGATCAACAAAATTGGTTAGGCGCCCTCACACATCCTGAATTAAGTAATGCTTTATCCGCAATTCATAGTCAACCTGAAATAAGCTGGACTGTTGAATCATTAGCTGAGCAATGCTGCATGTCACGATCTAAGTTTGCCAATCTTTTTAATAGTATTATTGGTGAACCACCTCTTACTTATTTACAGCATTATCGCTTCCGCTTAGCTAGCCAATATCTACGCACAAGTAATTTATCAATACAACAAATTTCAAATAAAGTGGGCTATTCTTCCGAAACAGCATTTAGTCAGGCATTTAAAAGAGTATTTGATTTATCGCCTAAACAGTATAGACAAAATTATATTGGTACTAATCTCGATGAATAATAAAAAAAGCGCCGAAGCGCTTTTTTATTACATAGATTTTATTTGATTTTAGCGTGTGACTTTAAGTATTCACTGTAATCTTCAAGTATCTGTTGACCACGAGATTGGCGGTAAAGCTGTTTTAATTGTTGCAACTGATCAGCAGGCATAGCGTTAACAGCAGCTGAATTTACATTAGAAACTGCCACAACCACTAACTCATTTGGTAAGTTCGCGGTAGTTACAGACCACATGCCTGGTTTTGGCGTAGGAACACTAAATGCTGCACGCTCAATTGCACGTTTTAAACCTTGTGAACGAGTAAATACACCCGCTGATTCAAAAGCAACTTTATTTTTCGCGACAACTTGTTCAGCTGGCTGAGTTTTGAATTCTGTCAGCATTGTAGCGATTTTCGCTTGAGCTGCTTTACGTGCTTTCTCATCAATTACTTTAGCTTTTACTTCATTCATTGCTTGGGCAAGTGGTTTAACACCAGCCGCATGATAGTCACGTACTTTAACCCAAACAGTATCTCCGTTCGCTAATTGAATATTAGATGAAGCATTACGATCGCCATTTTTTACATCATCATTAAACAATTTAATTTTTACGTTAGGATCACTTAAATATGGATTTTGAGTAGCTAAAGTTACACCATTTAATGATTCGATTTTTGTACCTTTAACCTGCTGTACAACAGCATCTAAAGAATCATTACCAACAATCGTTTCATTCAAACTATTTACGGTATCTGAATAAACAGATGCAACTTTATTCTTTTCGACTTCTGCAATTAAACGTGGTTTCTCAGCTTCAAATGAAGGAATTTGGTTCGCCTGAGTCTCCGCTTCAATAATATGATAGCCATATTGTGTTTTTACTGGCTGAGAAATTTGACCATTTTTCAAGCTTAAAACAGTTTTATCAAATGCATCAGAGAAAACACCAGGTGCATATGCTTCAACTAATCCACCTTTCGTTTTAGAAGTTGGATCTTCAGAGAACTGAGCTGCTGCTTGAGCAAATGAAAGTCCACCCTGAATTTTTGCATATACATCTTTAGCAAGTTTTTGAGCTGCCGCATCATCACGAGCGTCTGTCGTAATAAGGATATGTTTCACTATGCGTTTAGCATCTTTTTGCTGAGTTTCTACGAACTTTGCATAAGCTTGTTTAAGCTCGGCATCTGTGGCTGGAGCTGGCTTAGCCATTAAAGACGGAGATAAAACAACATAATCTACATCAACAGAAGCAGGCTGTTTAAACTCATTCTGATGTTTGTTGTAGTAATCAGTAGCCTCTTGGTTCGATGCAGTTAAACCAGTTTTATAAGGGTCTAACTTAATACTAGCCAAATGCAATGTACGCTGTTCGGTTTGCAAATTCGCAATTTGCATTAAATCAACTTTACTCACTAAAGAATAATCTGCAAAAGTTGAAGTCAACATTTTTAAAGCGTGATCTTGACGTAAGCTAGCAATTAAACCTTCACTTGTCATGCCAATCGAACGCAAATAATTTTCATATAATTTTTGTGAAAACTGGCCATTTTCTTGCAAACTTGGCTGCTGAGCTAACATTTGCTCGATTTGAGCATCGCTTAAAGAAATACCTAATTTTTCAGCTTGTTGAATGAGCAAATTACGGGATACCAATATATCAAGAGCTTTGGCTTGAATTACCGGTAAATTAAGTAAACTTTCATCACCCTTTACAGCAGCTAAATATTGTTCTTTATACCTTTGCGTTAAAGTTTCAAGGTCTTTTTTTGATATGTCCTGTCCATTTACAGTTTTTGCGACATCTGCCTTGTTTCCCCTATTAAAATATCCTTCAATACCTACAAGCGCTAAAGGGGTCAAAAACAAAACTAAAAGGACTTTGCCGAGCCAACCCTTAATGACTGTACGAAACGATTCCATAAGTATTCCAATATTTTATTTCGAGGAGAATTTTAACTGAAAAACCACAATGAATGAATGAGCAATATTGGTCAATTCAGATTTTTAATAAAAAACGCGCCTATATTGGCGCGTTTAATCATCTTAAAAGATTAAGCAACTGAATCTTTAAGACCTTTACCAGCTTTAAAGCTAGGTACTTTTGTTGCTTTAATTTGAAGCTCTTCACCAGTTTTAGGGTTACGACCAGTACGTGCAGCACGTTCTTTAACACTGAAAGTACCAAAACCAACTAAAGTTACTGTGTCACCTTTTTTAAGTGCTTCAGTAATTGACGCAATTGTCGCATCGAGTGCCTTGCCTGCATCAGTCTTAGATACTCCCCCTTTTTCAGCAATTGCATCGATTAATTCTGATTTATTCATGAATAAAACATCCTCTTAATATCGTTTGTTTAAGGTCCAAGGCTATAGTTTAAAAGGCCATGACGCCTTTATAGCAATGCTTTGGGGGAAAACGCAATACTAGAGCAGAGCTTTTAGCAAAAATAAATGCTAAAAAACTGTTATATATTTGCTAAATCCCTACATTTTTTTACTTTTCATTCAATTTTGCCTTCAATTTCTGATTTTCTTCAATTAAAGCATCTACCTTTATATGCAGTTGAACTAGGAGTTGTTCAATGTGCTGTAAATCCTTCGGAGTGACCAAGCCAATTCTATTTAAAGAGTGGTTTACACTCGTATCTAAAATTTTCTCGACCTTGTCTTTTGTATCAGAAACCGACTCTTTTGCTTTTTCGGTTACTTTACCAACAGTTGTATCTGCTAAATCACCTGTTTTGGATTCTAACTCTTCCCCTACTTTGACTAATGAGTCAAATAGTTTGTTCCCTTCTTCTTCGGCACGTGAAAAAGCACCCAAACCTGCCAACCAGATTTGTTTAGTATACTTTCTAAAATCTAATGCAGATTTTCTAGAACTTTTTGATTTTGATTTATTTTTTTCTCCTTGCTCTTCTGCTTGTGTTTCTATGTTTGCATTATCCATTGATCTAAGCTCCTGATCGGATGAGAGAGACGAAGTGTTATTTAACCACAAAATATTCTTATAATAACAAAGTCAAGACTTGATACATTTATGAAACTGTTCTACAAAACAATCATGTCATGTAAATATATTTAACAGGACATTGTGTTAAGTTTGAGATAGGATGTCTCATTCTCTCAATTAATCTCTAATATTTAAGGATAAACTTTTATGAGTGAAACGCAACAAAGACAAAAACATCCACGTCTGTTGCTGAATATTGTTCTAATTATTTTAGAAACTTTTTTCTCATTTATTCTCACCCACGATGGTGTTCTTCGCTTGCAAGCGAAAAAGTTTATCGCCAATAAAATAACAATCCGTATTAATAGCTATTTGCCATTTTTCGACTTCTATGTGCAGTTTACGGAAAAAGGATTGCTATTTGATATTCACTCATATGACCGTCGGATTGATTTAGAAATTAATAGTACTCTCGTTGACCTTATCAAAATTTTTGTTTTTTCAAATCAACGTAGCCTGAATAACATGCGAATTGATGGGGATGCAGAGACTAAAAAAGAACTTATCGATTTAATTTCGCATCTCACTTTACCTAAGCTTCTAGCAGACTGGAAACAGTGGTTCAACGCACCAGATGATGAAGCCGAAGCCCTAGCCTCTCGCAAAAAAATTGCTCCATTACTTGAAAAAATCGACCAACAACGCTCAGAAATAAATTCGTTGCATGTCGAAATTAAACAGTATCAAAACCGAATTGCACGTTTACAACAGCGCCAACGGAACATTAACTTGTGCTTTGGTATAATTAGCCTAATATTTATTGTTTATTTCATATATAATTTGTGGGTAGCTTAACTTATTTTTTCTAACTTGATCCTGCACTTGAATTAAAAATAAAAAAACTTGACTATTTTAGTCGGGATTCATAAAATCCTATTATCTAGTCTTAACATGTGTATCGAATCATGCGCCTTACAACTCGCGGTCGCTACGCAGTGACTGCTCTACTTGATTTAGCTTTGCAGCCAACTGAACAAACGATCACGCTCGCCGAAATTGCCGCACGTCAATCTATTTCAGTTGCTTATTTAGAGCAGTTGTTCGCAAAACTTAAGCGTCATGGGTTAGTTTCTAGTGTTCGCGGTGCAAATGGTGGTTATCATTTGGCTCGAAACGCTGATGAAATTACTGTGTTAGAAATCATTGAAGCCGTAAATGAAACCGTTGATGCAACGCGTTGTGACCATAAAGGCAACTGCCAAAATGGTGCAATGTGTCTTACTCACGATTTATGGCAAGAACTCTCTCATCATATTGCCGACTATTTAGCTAAAATCACTCTTGCCAACCTCATTAGCCGAGACAACGTTCAAACTGTTGCATTACGCCAAAATGTAACTGGCACAGATTCAGCTCTTTTATCGGGTACAGGTATTTGATATGAAACGTCCAATTTATCTTGATTACGCAGCAACCACTCCAGTAGATCCGCAAGTTGCAGAACGTATGATGGAGTGTTTAACTTTCGACGGTACCTTTGGTAATGCTGCATCTCGTTCCCACGCTTATGGCTGGCAGGCAGAAGAAAAAGTTGAATATGCACGTGAGCAAGTCGCAAACTTAATTAAAGCTGACCCACGTGAAATCGTTTGGACTTCTGGTGCAACTGAATCAGACAACCTTGCTCTTAAAGGTGTTGCTCAATTCTATGCATCTAAAGGCAAACATATCATTACAAGTAAAATTGAACATAAAGCTGTTCTAGATCCTTGCCGTGAATTGGAAGAACAAGGTTTTGAAATCACTTATTTAGAGCCAGAACCACAAACAGGTTTAATTACTCCTGAAATGGTTAAGGCTGCCCTTCGCCCAGATACTATTCTTGTTTCTCTTATGATGGTAAACAATGAAATTGGTACAGTTACAGATGTAGCAGCGATCGGTGAATTAACACGTGCAAATAAAACGTTTTTCCATGTAGATGCAGCACAAGCAGCTGGTAAAGTCGATATCGACTTATCTACAATGAAAATTGACCTAATGAGTTTCTCTGCTCATAAAATTTATGGTCCAAAAGGTATCGGCGCATTATATGTACGTCGTAGCCCACGTGTTCGTCTAAAAGCACAAATTCATGGCGGTGGACATGAACGTGGTATGCGTTCTGGTACTTTAGCGACTCACCAAATTGTTGGTATGGGTGAAGCTTTTGAACTTGCAGGCAAAACAATGCATGCAGAACAAGAACGTATTCGTAAACTTCGTGACAAACTTTGGAACGGTTTACAAGACCTTGAACAAGTGTTCTTAAATGGCCACCCAACTCAAAACGTTGCTAACTATTTAAACGTCAGCTTCAACTTTGTTGAAGGTGAATCTTTAATGATGTCGCTTAAAGACGCTGCTGTATCAAGTGGTTCTGCTTGTACTTCTGCTACTTTAGAGCCTTCATATGTTCTTCGCGCATTAGGTTTATCTGATGAGCTAGCACACAGCTCAATTCGCTTTAGTTTTGGTAAATACACGACTGAAGAAGATATTGACCACGTGCTTACAATTACCAAAGCCGCTGTTGAGAAATTACGTGAACTTTCTCCGCTTTGGGATATGTACAAAGAAGGTATCGATCTTTCTACAGTTGAATGGGCAGAACACTAATTATTGAAATTAGTGTTTTAACCCTCATATTAATATTAGGCTGACCCCGAGGTTTGGAGAAGCGAAATGGCTTATAGCGAAAAGGTAATTGATCATTACGAAAACCCACGTAATGTTGGTGTTTTAGACAAAAACTCTGAGAATGTTGGTACAGGCATGGTGGGTGCACCTGCATGTGGCGACGTAATGCGTTTACAGATTCAAGTAAATGACAACGGTGTAATCGAAGAAGCACGTTTCAAGACTTATGGTTGCGGTTCTGCAATTGCATCAAGTTCACTTGTAACAGAATGGTTAAAAGGCAAGACTCTTGATGAAGCTCAAGCAATCAAAAACATTGATATTGCAACTGAGCTAGCTCTTCCGCCAGTAAAAGTTCACTGTTCTGTATTAGCTGAAGATGCAATTAAAGCTGCGATTGAAGATTATCGTAGTAAAAAATCAAAAGCTTAATTTGTTACCATTATAAACGTTGGAGTTTTCATGATTCATTTAACTGAAAATGCTGCGACTCATATTAGCAATTACCTTAAAAACCGAGGTAAGGGTGAAGGCATTCGCGTTGGTGTGAAAACTTCTGGTTGTTCTGGGTTGGCTTATGTTCTCGAATTTGTAGATGATATCGATGAACATGATCAAATTTTCGAACAATTCGGCGTTAAGGTTTTTGTAGATCCTAAAAGCTTAGTTTACTTAGACGGCTTAGAAATGGACTATGTTAAAAATGGCCTTAATGAAGGGTTCGAATTTAACAATCCTAATAAAAAGGGTGAATGTGGTTGTGGTGAATCATTCACTGTTTAATCCTCTCCTTTCCTTTTTCTCATTAAAACAGTGCCTTTTAACAGCACTGTTTTAATGTATTTAATTAATGTGGACCTCATTTCTAATGAATCATTTTGAGTTGTTCAATTTACCTGTGGCACTCGATATCGATTTGGCAAGCTTGAAATCAAATTTCTTAAGTTTGCAACAACAATATCATCCAGATAAAGCCGCAGATAAAGATCAAGCATTGATCAAATCAAGTGAAATCAATCAAGCTTTTAAAACGCTTTCTCAAGTTGATAGCCGCGCTGCTTATCTTTTAGCTCTTAAAAAGCAAGATCATCATCTTGATCAATCTATTAGTGATTTCGAATTTCTACAATCCGCTTTAGAACTTCGTGAACAACTTGATGAAGCGACATCATCTGAACATTTACGTACTTTAAGATTAGAAGTACAACAATGGATTGATGGTTTGGTCCGTGAATTCAAAATTGATTACAGTGAAGAAGATTGGGCAGAAGCACGCGATACCGTACGTAAGTTACGTTTCTTTCAACGTGTTTTAAACGATATTGATAAAGCAGAAGATCAACTGTTAGATGATGAAGACAGTTTTGATTTAGACGACGATTTTTAATTTTGCTTTCTCTACTTTATTTTCAAGGGATTTAACTCATGGCACTTTTGCAAATTGCTGAACCGGGTCAATCCAGTGCCCCACACCAACATCGCATTGCGATTGGTATTGACCTAGGAACAACACACTCATTAGTTGCGACAGTGTTATCAGGCAAACCTAAAGTACTCAATGATGTTCAAAATAGAAGATTACTTCCTTCTATCGTTCATTATGGGGACAATACAACTCATTATGGTGAAGAAGCTAAACCGTTTATCATTGCAGATCCAAAAAATACAATTGTTTCTGTTAAACGATTTATGGGCCGTTCAAAGGCAGATATTAAATTTCAACACCCTTATGAGTTAGTAGGCTCAGAAAATGAAATGCCTGCTTTTGAAACTCGTGCTGGACGCAAAACACCAGTAGAAATCTCAGCTGAAATTTTAAAACAATTAAAAGCTCGCGCTGAAGACAGCTTACAAAATCCTGTTAATGGAGCAGTAATTACCGTTCCTGCATATTTCGATGAAGCTCAGCGTCAAGCAACTCGCGATGCAGCTCAACTTGCAGGTTTAAATGTATTACGTTTATTAAATGAGCCTACAGCTGCCGCTGTAGCTTATGGATTAGATCAAGAAAGTAATTTAGCGACCGACCGTAATTATGTAATTTATGACTTGGGTGGCGGTACTTTTGACGTATCTATCTTACGTTTTTCACAAGGCGTATTCGAAGTTTTAGCGACTGGTGGTCACACTGCTTTAGGTGGTGATGACTTAGACCGTCTAATCGTAAAATGGGCTAAAAAACAGCTTAATATTGATGTATTAAGCGATGAAGATTATGCCGTATTTATTGTGGCAGCACGTCAAGCTAAAGAACAATTATCAACTCAAGATTCAGTTGAATTAAAGTTACTCGAAGCAACTCTCACACTAGATCGCCCTACATTTGAAAGCATTATTCAAGTAGCATTAGACAAAACGATTAGTGTTTGTAAACGTGTACTGCGTGATGCAAAACTCGAGTTAACCGATATTCAAAATGTTGTTTTGGTAGGTGGTTCTACTCGCTCTTATGCTGTTCAAAAAGCAGTACGGGAAGTTTTTGCCCAAGAACCTCTTTGCACGATCAACCCAGATGAAGTGGTGGCAATTGGCGCTTCTATTACAGCCAACCAGTTAATCGGTAATAGCCAAGATGGTTCTCTTCTTTTAGATGTAACCCCTCTTTCTCTGGGTCTAGAGACAATGGGAGGACTCGTTGAGCGCCTGATATCTCGTAATACAGCGATTCCTGTTGCACGTCGCCAAGAGTTCACCACCTATCAAGATGGCCAAACTGCTATGTTAATTCATGTAGTTCAGGGCGAACGTGATTTAGTTGAACATTGCCGTTCATTAGGTAGATTTGTACTTCATGGCATTCCACCAATGACTGCAGGCCAAGCTCGTATTGAAGTCACTTTCCAAGTTGATGCAGATGGCTTACTCACCGTTTCTGCTCGTGAAGCAACTTCTGGCGTGCAAGCTCATATCGATATCAAACCATCTTATGGTTTATCTGAGGCAGATACGGAACGCTTATTAATTGAAGGTTTCCAACATGCCGAAGAGGACAAAAATCTTCGTCATTTAAAAGAAACTAAAGTTGAAGCAGAACGTGAGCTTGAGGCTCTTGAGCAAGCATTAAAAGTAGATGCAGATTTACTTGATGAAAAGCAGCTTGAAGCACTCAACTCTGCCAAGGGATCATTAAAAGCTCAGCTTGAAGGCAGTGATATCCAAGCGATTGAGCAAGCAGTTCAACAACTTAAAGTACATAGTGATGCTTTTGCAGCACTACGGATGAATCGACATATTGACCATGCCTTAAAAGGCACGAAGCTCGATGATTGGTCAAAATCAAATTAAAAGGTATAGGTGATCAATATGCCACGTATTAAAGTACTTCCTCACGCTCAATTTTGCCCAGAAGGAGCAGAATTTGAGGTTGAACAAAATGCAAATCTTTGCCAAAGTTTGCTCAACAAAGGAATTAAAATTGAACATGCTTGTGATATGTCTTGTGCATGTACAACTTGTCATGTGATCGTTCGTAAAGGCTTTGATAGCTTAGAAGAAATGAATGATGTTGAAGCCGATCTTCTAGACCGTGCTTGGGGGTTGGAGCCTGACTCACGTCTTTCATGTCAGGTTAAAGTTGTAGATGAAGATCTTGAAATTGAGATTCCGAAATACACAATTAACCACGCTTCAGAAAATCATTAATAAATAATAAAAAAGCTGCTTAGGCAGCTTTTTTTATTTATATAATTTATACCTGATCTTGTTCTTCATCGATATTTATAGGCTTAACTTCATCCTCAAGTCTAAGCTGAGCAACACCTTGCGTATTAACCAAAGTTTGTTGAACTTTAATGCGCTGAATCATTTTTTCAAGCACTTCAACCAACTCAGGGTATTCGTAGTTTTGTACTTCTTCTAAATTTAAAACTAAATGGAAACCTTTATATTCATAATCAAACCATTGTTGATGGTCTGATTTATTTCCTGTGTATTTTTCCATGACTTGCCATGTTTTTACTGCCCCTTGAATACCCTTTAAATAAATTGGGGTCTTAGGCGCACATAGAAAATCACTTTTGATCAATTGATAAGTATCATCTGAAATGAGTATTTCATCAATTTCAGCAGCATACTGTAAACGTGCCGCTAAATTTACGTCGCGACCTACAATCGTATAAGCCATACGATGGGTTGCACCATAATTCCCTACGTGGCAATAACCTGTACTAATACCCATACGGATATGTAAGGCTGAATATCCCATTTTCTTCCATCGTTCGCGCAACAACTTCATTTGCTGACGCATAGCAATTGCCATTTCTACACAGGATTTGGCATCTTGCTCAACCCCTTGTGAATTCGGATCTCCAAAAAATATGAGAATCGCATCTCCCATAAATTTGTCGACCGTCGCTTCATATTGCTTTGCAATTTCAGTCATATGACTTAAATAATCGTTAAGCAAGAAAGCTAAGTCATCAGGGATTAAAGTTTCTGATAGTTCAGTGAACCCCTGAATATCAGAAAAGAATACGGTCATTTTTTTACGTTTATATTCGATTTTTGCTTCAGCTTCCCCACGCATAATCGACTGCCATAATTGTAATGGAGCATAGCGGCTTAACTGATTAGCAAAAGCAATATAACGTGTCATCTGGTCATAATAATGCTGACGTTGCTGACTAATTTTTTTAACCCAGCGGTGTTGGTAATAATTTCCGATAGTGATAAACATTACCAAACCAAGTAAGGTAATTACTGTTAATTCTTGGCTTGTGGCTTCGAAATATGGATGAAAACCAAATAAGAAAAATGTACTTAAATAAAAAATAATCGCCCCAAGCAGACTCGTTAAACAAATAACTGCAAAGGAAATACGACTATTAATTGCTGAGTAAAACAATGCAAAAAGTGCAATAAATGTTGGAACGAGATTAAGGTGCACTCCTGCCAGAGTAACAGCCACTACAATCGCATCTATTGCGAAAAAAACACTTTTTTGAGTTTTCTTATCAAACTGGTACTGCAACCAGTGTTCTAGTTTAGAACTGACAAAAAGTAAAAAAAGAAAAAAAGGAGGAATATAGATTTGATAATTAGTATTCGGTGAGGTAAAGGCATAGATCACTAAAATTAATGACAGAATTGAATATCCCATCAAACGATGAAAATATGCAAACTGCTTAGGTTCCCGATCTATAAACCTCTCTAATTGCACCCTATCCTCCACATTTCAATGTTGCCACATTGATATGTGGCATTACATTGATTTAATCCATGCGCCAATCAAAAGGCATATCACCTTGGCCACGTAGAGCAAGCATAAGAGTCTGACGCATATGAGCTAAAACATCACTTGTATATGGCACGGCTGGTGTACCCCATACAGGTTTCGGCCAAGCTACATCATTTTGATAGCGAACAACATGGTGGAAATGCAATTGAGGCACCATATTGCCTAAAGCTGCTACATTCATTTTATCAGCACGGAAAACGCGAGATAACTGGCTAGATAACCAGCTTGATTCACGTAAAAACTGTTCTTGGTCAGCTTGACTCAATTCGTATAGTTCCGTGATTCCTGGTACGCGTGGTACTAAAATCAACCAAGGAAATTGCATATCATTCATTAAACGACATGTTGAAAGCGGGAAATCGCCTACAAAAAAAGTATCTTGAGCAAGTTGTGGATGCAAACTAAACATATCTTTTATAAATGACAATAAACAATAATGGCTAATACTATCACATCAGTTTTGATGTGAATATTATTAGTAGCCCGTTTGCTTACAAATAACAATGATTTTATGCACTTATTCATATCTCAAGGTATAAATAGTACATAAAATCCGATTACATCAAAACAAATGTCCTAATTAGCTAGCGCTGGTTAGAAAAACAGGTCTCAGGCATGTAGTTCACTCATCAATTTTTGCAATAAATCATTGATAAATTGAATTCGTTTTTCATACTCTTCAAGCTGCACCATCACCTTCAAACGTTGTCCGCCTTCCATACGGTAATAGGTCGGATTTTTTTGCATTAACTGAATAATACTAATGGCTTGAACTGGCGTATCTGGTGAAAACTCAATATTTCCACCTTGAGTATTAATATCAATTTTCGTAATACCTAAATGTTCTGCTTTCAAACGGATTTGATGCACGCTAAACAAGTGCTTAACCGACTGCGGTGGAATACCGAAACGGTCAATAAGCTCCATACGGATGTTATCTAGTTTTTCCTGTGTATCGGTATTACTAATACGTTTATAGAATAATAGACGTTGATGAACATCACCCAGATAATCATCTGGAATAAGTGCAGGAATATGTAAGTTAATTTCGGCAGTTAACGACAATGGAGCATCAAAATTCGGGGTTTTACCTTGTTGAATTGCTTTAGTCGCTTTCTCAAGCATTTCCATATACAAGCCATATCCTATCGCCTGCATTGAGCCACTTTGTTGCTCACCTAACAATTCGCCTGCTCCACGAATTTCCAAATCTTCCGTAGCGAGCATAAAGCCTGCACCTAATGTCGAAGCACGTTGAATCGCATCAAGGCGTTTTTCGGCATCACCTTTTAAGTGTTTAATCGAAGGTACTAACAAATAGGCGTATGCTTGGTGATGTGAACGACCTACACGGCCACGTAACTGGTGTAATTGCGCTAAACCAAGTTTATCCGCACGTTCAATTAAAATTGTATTGGCATTTGGAACATCGATACCTGTCTCAATAATGGTTGAGCACACCAGCACATTATATTCTTTGTGATAGAACTGCTGCATAACTTGCTCAAGTTCGCGTTCACGCATTTGTCCATGTGCTACCGCTACACGTGCTTCGGGTACAAGCACACGAATATTTTCGGCAGCTCGCTCAATGGTTTCTACTTCATTATGTAAGAAATAAACTTGTCCACCACGAAGTAACTCACGCAAAATCGCTTCCTTGATTGAAGCATCTGTATGCTCTTGTACAAAGGTTTTTACTGCTAATCGACGGGCTGGCGGAGTCGCAATAATCGACAAATCACGCATACCCGAAAAAGCCATATTAAGCGTACGAGGAATTGGCGTTGCTGTAAGTGTCAACATATCAACATCGGCACGTAAAGCTTTGATACGCTCCTTATCACGCACACCAAAGCGATGCTCCTCGTCTACAACCATTAAGCCTAAATCTTTAAACTGAACATTCTCTTGTAGAAGCTTATGTGTACCTACCACAATGTCGACTTTACCATTTGCCAAGTCTTCAATATTTTTCAAATGTGTTTTGTTTGAACCAAAACGTGAGAGCACTTCAATACGTACTGGCCAATCAGCAAAACGGTCTTTAAAAGACTCATAATGTTGTTGAGCTAGTAAAGTCGTAGGAACTAAAACAGCAACCTGTTTGCCATTTTGTACTGCGATAAATGCTGCACGCATGGCCACCTCGGTTTTCCCAAAACCCACATCACCACAAACCAACCTATCCATTGGTTTTGCTTGCTGCATATCATAGAGCGTGGCTTCAATTGCATTAGCCTGATCAAGGGTTTCTTCATACGCAAAACCGCTTGCAAATTGCATATAGAGCGACTGATCCAGTTCAAAAGCAAAGCCAGGTTTTGACTGACGACGTGCCTGAATATGTAAAAGCTCGGCTGCAACGTCATGAATTTGTTCTAATGCTTTACGCTTAGCTTTACTCCAAGCATCAGTTCCGATTTTATGTAACGGTGCTAAATCCGGGTCGCCACCACTATAACGGCTAATTAGATGCAAGTTCGTTACTGGAACATAGACTTTTGCATCTTCGGCATAATCTAGTTGTAAGAACTCATAGTCTTGTCCTTCAATCGCGAGTGTAATTAAACCAGCATAACGCCCCACACCATGATCGATATGTACAACAGGAGCACCAATGCTTAGCTCAGTTAAGCTTCGAATCAGAAACTCTTCTGAAACTTCCTGTTGACGCTTGCGACGACGCTGTACAACTCGGTGCTCGTAAAGCTGATTTTCTGAAATAACCGTTAATTGATCAGTTAAAAGTAAACCACGATCTAAAGGTGCATTAGTAATAGCAATTGCGAACTGACTAATTTGGAATTGTTCAAAATTCTCTACATTCGGAATCTCACCTAAACTTGAACGCAACGCATCTTTTAAGCTTTCGCGACGTCCTGCACTTTCCGCAACCAATAGAACAGGATGATTTGCTTCATCAATATATTTTTTTACGGCACTAAATGGTTTTTCTTTTTTCGGATCGACTGGCAACTTGGGTGGTTGTTCAGTTTTAAGATTAAGTGCACCAGCTTTTTCTTCAATAGTTTCTGCGCTTACAAGCATTCGTGGAAACTGGTTTAAAGCACTTAGCAGATGATTTGGAGAAATAAATAGCTCTTCTGGAGCAAGAATAGGTTGATCCATATTATGGCGTCGGTCTTCATAACGACGCATAACTTCTTTCCAGAAACTCGTTAAATCAGTATCAATATCATTAGTTGTAATTACAATGCAATTCTTTGGTAAGTATGTTGTAAACATACTTTGTGTCTGCATTTGTTCTTTATCAAAAAATAGCGGTAAATAAAATTCAATACCAGGCGATGCTATACCATCTAAAACGTCCTGATAAATTGGATTTTTCTTAGGATTGGCAGTAGGAAAAAACTCAGAATAACGATCTCTAAATACCGAACGTCCTTCTTTTAAAGGGAATTCTTTCGCGGGTAAAACCGTAAAACTTTTTAGTGTGGTTGTTGTTCTTTGAGTTTCAGGGTCAAAGAATTTTAAAGAATCAATTTCATCGTCAAATAAATCTATGCGGATCGGAGATTCTTGCCCAGATGCAAAAATATCCATAATACTACCGCGTACAGCAAACTCACCATGGTCATAAACTGTATCTACTAAGTGGTAGCCCGCCTGAACTAACCTTAATTTTTGTTGTTCTAAATCAAATTTTTGACCCACTTTTATATCAAAGTGTTCTCCCAATACCCATGAGTAAGGTGCAACCCGTTGAGCCAAGGTACTTGCTGAAATCAGTAATACGCCTTGCTGGGGCATATTAGATAAAATAGCAAGACGTTCTGACACAATATCTTGATGGGGAGATAAACGGTCATAAGGCAAAATTTCCCAATCCGGAAAAATTGTCGGCTTAACTCCATAAAACTCAAGTTCACTTTCTAATTGAGCAACATGTTGGTTGTTTCTAGCAACTAATACCAATAAAGAAGAATGCTGAGTGGCAATTTCTTTAAGCAATAAAGCTGCTGATGAACCTAATAATGACCCCACCCAACGCTTTTCACCGGCCTTGAGCTGTTGCAAATTCAATTGAGAGATTTCTTGTTGAAACATGTATATGGCTTTTATGAGCTAAAAAGATATGAGGTTAATAGTAGCATGATGTTTTTAGTGAATTGAGTTATTTTTCTGCAATCAAGCTACTACTTTGTGATACTTTTTTATAGTTCTTAAACAATCATTTGAAGTTATTTGCCTCGTAAAAACATCACATAATATTGGTTTAATACCTGTATGATTGCTTTAAGCTCAAGTAACTTTTCTTGTGTATTACCTAACCTTTCCACATATCGTTGCGTTGCAATTTCTAAATCAATCTTTTCATTAATTTGTGGTGTAATTTGAAATAGCTTAGGTAAGTTATCAAAATTCTGTAATTTACGATTTGAAAAATACTCAAGGTGCTCTGACCACTTTTCATTAATCACGACATCTTTAATAACCGGACCACGCTCTGAATCAAAACTGAGCTGATTCTCTTGTAAATAAATTTGTTCTGGTGTCTCTTTCGAACCTTGAAAAAGTTGGGTTAATTTTTTAAACATCTCATCACATCATATTAATTTCAATTTATATAGTAGAGGCAATCTACTCACCTCTACCATCTAAGTTTATTTTTAATGCCTACTCGTCACCCAAGCTATCTAGAAAATCTACTGTCGGTACGAAAAATAGAGTTCCTGTTTGGGCAGTACTAAAGTCAAGTAATCGATCAAGATTACCTTGCTCATTTCCTAAGAACATATTTTCAAGCATTTGACGTGTCGTACTAAATTTACGTGAGTAACCAATAAAAAAAGTACCATATTCATTTTTGGATGGATTCGAAAAAGGCATATTTGCACGCATAATTTTTAGTTCATTGCCTTCTGCATCATGCGCTTTACTTACTACATTATGTGCTGTTAAAGGCTTCTCGTCATCATCAAGCTCAATATCGTTGAACTTTTTACGCCCGATAACTCTTTCTTGTTCCTCATCGCTTAAGGCACGCCATTTTTCCATATCATGGGTATATTTTTGGATAAATGCATAACTTCCCCCAATAAAGTCAGGATCTTCGTTACCCACTAATGCCCATTGTGCAGCAATTACAGGTTCAGGATTTTCTGTTCCATCTACAAAGCCAATAATCGCACGCCCATCGAAATAACGAAAACCATGCACTTCATCAATTGGGTAAGTTACTTTACCTAACTGTTCATTGATGATACTTCCTAACTCATAACATAAAGCCTGTCGATCAGCACGAATATGAAAGAATAAATCCCCGGGTGTTGAAACGGCTGTGTATTTTGGGCCTTTGATTTCTTGAAATGTTTCTAATTCTTGAGGCTTTGCTTGCTGTGGAAATAAAATATCCCACGCGTTTGAGCTAAAACCTAATATGGCATTAAATTTAGTTTCAGGATAACGGTTAGACAAACTTCTGGTTAACGCTGAGAATTTACCAGCAAAATCTTTTACTTTTTCTACAACAGAATCACCTTGAGCTAATCCTAATACAATAAATAAAGCATTTTCTCCAGGATGACTCGTTACAGGCTGAATTCTCATACATTCCATAAAACAGGCCTTATTTTGGTAATTTAAGGTAGTAATCTAGCATATTCATGTTTTTATCGTATGATTTCTTATTGTTGTCGCACCTTAAAAGAGACTGAGTTATCTCAATCTCTAGCGTGTTTTTCTCATTTATATTTTAACTGCCATATTGTTTTTTTAGGTACTTTACAATTTCCGCCGATTCAAACATTTTAACGCCTGTATTTGGGTCCACTAAATAAGGCACCTGCATTTTACCTTGCATGATCGGCAACAATTTTTCTCGCTTTCCCTCTTTTAAAGGTTCATATTTGCCCGGTTTTAACCGAAGAATCGCAGGCCCCATATCTTGCCATCTTTCTTTGGCAACACTATGTAAAATGTAAGGTAGCTCAAGCTCACTTAATACACTTCTTACTACTCTTGAATACGGACTTGCTTCAAAGCTCCATAGTTCAAGTTTATGCTCAGGCGCAGCTCTATTTACTATTTTTTTATTAATCCAGACCCCACGAGCACCATTTAATAATGTTCCGGCAAACGCCAGATATGGCATTTTTGGATAATTTGAAAACTTATCAGGAGTTTGGTCTGTCTTGCCATAGTACTTAAATAAGTGATGAATAATATCTTGTGATTCGTATAATTTGTCACCTGTATTTTCATCAATAAAAAAAGGAAACTGTAATTTACCGCCAATTTCTTTAACGATGGAGCGATATTTTAATCCACCTTTCGGGCATGGATAAATTTCGACATCCAAATTTAAAAGTGTAATCACTTCACGAACGCGGCGACAAAATGGTGAACCCTCAAATTCATAAAGTTTAAGAGCTCTAACAGGCTGTTTAGGAAATGCTGTACCTGTAACACCTCTACCACCTTCAGCAATTGCAGACGCTAATGCTTGCAGTACTTTAATTTGATGATTCACCATTATGCAATCCTTTATTTAATTGTGGAGCTAGACTAGTTTTTCTTTAGCAATCACAATTCCATTATTATCTGCATAGATAAAATCACCAGATTGAATTGTGACTCCACCAAAATACAAAGGAATATCTACTTCACCAATGCCCTTACGGTTACTTTTTTGCGGAATTGCAGCCAATGCATGTACACCTAAATCTAATGTTGCAAGTGCATCAACATCACGTACACAGCCATAAATAACCACACCATTCCAGTTATTTTTAACTGCCGATTCCGCAATCATATCTCCCATAAGTGCACAGCGCATTGAAGCACCACCATCCACAACCAATACCTTCCCTGTACCATCTGTAGCCAATAACTCTTTTACACGCGAGTTATCTTCAAAACACTTTACAGTCACAACTTGTCCGCCAAAAGTTTGACGTGCGCCATAGCTTTTAAAGAACTTACCGTCCATTGATGGCGTGACCACTTGCAAATCTTTTTCCGGATTGTCATCTAATAAATCACATGTCACAAATGGTACTGTCGACACTTTTATTCTCCCTTATCGAGTTTGTTGTATGCTGAGATTATCATATCGTTTAAAAGCTTCAATTTGCGTTAGTGCCGCTACGACCATGGTATGAGCCAATTGCTCTGCTGTAACTGGTTTATATTTGAAAGGCTTAGTCCATTTATTTTCAATAAGTTTAAATAGACTTTGTCCTAAATCTTCAATAAAACGCACATCGCTACGCTTACCAATCAGTAGAGAAGGTCTAAAAATAGATAATTTTTCGATTCCTAAACTTTGAATATAATCTTCTAATTCGCCTTTTACTTTATTGTAGAAAATTGGCGAATTAGCATTTGCCCCAAGTGCACTAACAATTAAAAAATGAATATGTTTATCTTGGATTAAGTCTGCAAAGTGAGCATTTATCTCATAATCAACTGCATAAAAGCCTTGTTTTGAGCCCGCTATTTTTAAAGTTGTACCTAAGCAACTAAATGCATGAGTATGACCATTCACATCTTCATCATTGAGTAATAAAAAATCGTCTATAACGAGCTGAGTAACTTTCTTATATGTATTAAGTAGTTGTGATTCTTTTCTTACTACAACGGTAATGGCCTCAAATTCTGGTGTTTGCTCAAGTTGTTCAACAAGTGCTAAACCAACGAGTCCTGTAGCACCTACTACAATTGCTTTTTTCGTACTTATAGTCATTTTTTATCCAACCCTCTTTAAGTTTGTATCAAATTTAACCTTTTCTTACGGTTTTAGCAGCCCCTAAAACCGCTTAAAATGCTCTCAAGGCTTGACTTCACGGTATTGATTCATCACAATATGGCACTTGTTTACGGGCTGGTGATGGTTACACCAGTTTACTGGATTGACCACAGCCCGCCCAGACCAACTTATTTTCAAGGAGTGCAAGAGTGGCAAACTCTGCTCAAGCTAAAAAACGTGCGCGCCAAAACGTTAAAGCGCGTAAACACAACGCAAGCTTGCGTTCTATGGTTCGTACTTACATCAAACGTACTTTAAGTGCAATCGCTGGTGGTGATTATGCTGTTGCTACAGAAGCTTACAAAAAAGCTGTTCCTGTAATCGACCGCATGGCTGATAAAGGCATCATCCACAAAAATAAAGCTGCTCGTCATAAGAGCCGTTTAAATGCTCAAGTTAAAGCTTTAGCTAACTAATTGAAGCATGTAAAAAAAGCCCAACAGGGCTTTTTTTATTGTCTATGTTTTTGTGTTTACTGTACTTTATGAAACTCAGAAACATCTAACTCGTAAGTTTTGCCTCTCCAAATCCACTTTAATTTACAATTTGGAAATTCATCACCTTCAAACCATACAAACAGCCCTTCCATCATGGCAGGCCAATCTGCTTTTTGTATTTGGTTATTGCCTGAAATTACTGCAACAATCGCTGCAATAATTGTGTCGTGACTTACAGCTAAACTTAGACCACTTTTTGTTTTAGGATGAGTTTGATAAATCAGCTCTAATACATCTAATACGCCAGTAATTGGATGTTTCATACCCGGCAAGGCATTGTTCACAAAACTATTAATAAAACCAAGTGCCCCTTGTTTACGGAAATAAGGCGCCGCCTGTTGAATATCCAGTACAAAGCTTCCAGGTTCAACCAACAAACCTTGTTCAACTATTTCAATTGTATGTGTATTCGGCTCAGGACTCACTCCATCTGCTCCTTCAATCATAAGTGCAGCAGTGTCTACACAACGTTGAATTGGGCTAGAAATGCAATGTTGAATTACACGATCCGTGTTTTTAATTAAATAGCTACCCCATTCCTGAGCAAGCTCACGTCCTTGCGGTGTAAGCTGAAGGTCATATCCTGCCAAGCCTTGCCCATCTACCAACTCTCTTAAGGAGTGACGTGTAAAAAGGGTTACAGGGGTCGAAGCATCAGGCAATAAATCAATTGCTTCAAACATGCTTTTAGGCAATAAATCGAGTGCCATTTTTATCTTGTCATCTTTTCTCAATATTTTGCCACTATAGCATGTCTACAATAACTCTCAATCCAAAACACCTGATTGAGCTAAAGCTTCAAATGCTATTTTTTTGCTTTCCTGATCACGAAATGCGATAAAGCCCTCATTTAATACGGTATCACGCTGGTTATATTCAAAGGGTTTACCTGTTAGAGTGAGTAAACCTCCACCTATACTTTCTAATAATCCTTGACCTGAGCTGGTATCCCATTCTGATGTCGGATGAAATCTAGGATAAATATCGATCTCGCCTTCTAACATCATACAAAACTTATAAGCGCTACCTGCTTCACGTCGAATTACGGTACGAATCTTTTCAATAGGTTCAATGAATTTCTGATATTTTGGATTTTTACTACTATGACTTAAACCAATTTGTACAGGTGCTTGTGTTGAATAAGGTGTTTTTTGATATTGATACCATTGTTGTTGGCTAAAGCTATATTTAAAAGGTAAATCTTTTAAATAACCTAAATAAACAACTTGCTCACATGGCACAACAATCACCGAAAAAATCGTTTCACGCCCTTCAATCAAACTCAAGTTTATCGTGAACTCATCTCGCTCATGTATAAACTCTTTTGTACCATCAAGTGGATCTAGCATCCAGCAAGAAGACCAAGCATGGCGAGCGCTATAGTCACTTTCTTCCGATAAAACCGGTAACTCAGGTGTAATTTCTGCAAGATGCTTTAATAAAAAACGATTTACCTTTAAATCTGCTTGCGTTACAGGTGAATCATCATGTTTTTCTTCAATCGTAAATTCATATCCAGCCGAATAATTTTGATATTCTTGTAATAAGATTTGGCTAGCTTCTTCCAAGATTGGTAGTAACTGTTCAATTAAAGCATCATTGGGGCGAGTTGTTGTTATAAACATAAATAAGCTCTATTTACTTTCCTTTTCATTATAAGTGAATTATGACAAATTCAATATTCACCAACAGTCTAGTATCCTTACAAAAAGACTTAACTTTTTATTAAGAACACTATTATTCCTTCAACAGCTGAATCTTTATATTTTAACTTGATTAGACGCTTATTACTCAAGAGAAAGCTCAGTTAATTTTTGTATAGAAAATATGCTATAACTTATGAAAAATAAACAACTTAAAGTAAATTCAACCATTTCTTTTTCACGCATTTCTTGCTATGTTCAATAGCACAATAACAAAATGGAAGACTAAATATGATGCTATATGGATATCACTTCTCAACAATTGAAAATAACTGGGAAGACTTAACTCCATTAAATGAGTTTTTACAAACATTTGCAGATGATGATGGTGATGTCTCCCAAAGAGATAAAGAATCACTTAAAGAAATTATTGCTAAATCCGATACAGCTTTGGCCTTAGCTAAAGAAATGGGTTGGGATGGTAGCTATACAGGCTGTCCTTATTTATTTTGGTTACCAAGTAAAAATACGCAATCTTTTGAATATGGATTTGTTTTTAAACAAACCTCAGATAACTCAACTTTTGTAATCTCACCAATTGAATTGGCTTATCTGGCGCAAGATGAGCAGGTACAAACTTTAAGTAAGAATATTGATTAAATCTGAAAGGTTATTGACTTAAAAATTAAGCCAATAACCTAACTCCAATGTAGTTATTCAAACATACTTAATTGAGGTGTATGTTTTATAATCTTCTCTTTAGGAACATGTAAACATTCAAATTCCTCAACAGGAAAACCTTCAATAAAACTGGAAATATCTGGTGTTTCTAAACTTAACCATTCATCTAAGCGGTCATGTGGAATCACAATTACCGATCTTTTGACATCACCCGGTTCATGGAAGTCTTTCATCATGGGATGATCAATCGCATCCATAGTTAACATACTCGCAGAACGGACAATCATGTCATTCATTTTGCAAATTTCATAGATTGCTGCGATAAAAAAAGCCTGCCCATCTTTACGGCGTACGCCCCACCGCTCAGGTTTATCATTTATATATTTACTCTCATAAAACTCCGTGACGGGTATTACACCGAACTTACATTTAAGAGCAGCTTCTTGAAAACTCGGTTTTTGGAAAATCGTTTCATGACGGGCGTTATAAGTATGTTTTGCTATGTTCGTATCTTCTGCCCATTTAGGAACCAAACCGAACATGACTTCACGCCACTCAAAACCTTGCGGTGATTTGAATAATAATGGCATTGTCCCACCCGGATAAACCTCATCGGCATAGCTAAAGCCGACCACAGGCAACTGAAGTTGCTGCAATTGGGCAAGAGTTAAAGGCTTAAAGTTGGCACACATAGCAGGAATAAAATACTGTACTTTTACATCTCTTATTTTATAAGTATTTATTCTATAAACCAAATAAAAAGGCACTTGAAAGTGCCTTTAACGACATAACTTTACGCTTACGAAACGTGCTGAATCCCTTGTGGAATGGCCTGCAATAGTCGTTTGGTGTAGTCATGTTGCGGATGTGCATAGAGCTCATCCGAGTTGGCGATTTCAACAACTTCACCATGATTCATGACCATAACCTGATCAGAGATATATTTCACAACCGACAAGTCATGTGAAATAAAAATATAACTAAGCCCAAACTCATCTTGTAAGTCTTGTAATAAATTAAGTACTTGTGCCTGAACTGAAACATCTAACGCCGAAACAGATTCATCACAAATTAGAATTTCAGGCTTTAGCGTTAAGCAGCGCGCAATCGCAATACGTTGGCGTTGACCGCCCGAGAACTCATGTGGGTATCGATAATAAGCTTGTTCAGGCAGATTCACTCTCTCAAGTAAACCAAGCGCAATTTGCTTACGTTCCGCATCATCTTTACCAATTCCATGAATTTGCATAGGTTCCAATAAGATCTGCCCAATCGTAAAGCGTGGATTTAGCGAAGCATATGGATTTTGAAAGATGATTTGGATCTTCCTTTGATATTTGGCAAACTCTTTTTCAGTTAAAGAAAGAATATCTTTACCTTCAATTAAAGCCTGCCCCCCAGAGGCTTGATGTAAGCGCATGAGCAATAACCCGACAGTCGTTTTACCGGAGCCCGACTCTCCTACCAAACCAAGCGTTTTTCCTTTAGCCAATTTAAAAGAAACGCCTTTTACTGCCTGAAATTCTTCTTTGCCAAACAGCCCTTTACGACTATAAAAACTTTTTTTCAGATCTTTTACTTCTAAAATAATGTGCTCATCGCCATTTAAACCACGTTTACGCTCAGGAATTTCTGAAACATCAAAGCTTTGCTCAACCAATATATTGTTTTCTTGTCGCATAAAATCACTGGTTACAGGCAAACGATAAGGTCTTTGTGACATTTGAGGACGACAGTAAAGTAAGGCTCGGGTATATACATCTTTAGGCTGTTCCAAAACTTGTTCAGCGGTACCTTGCTCTCTAATTTCACCATGTCGCATCACAATCACTTGATCTGCAATTTCACCAACCAAAGCCAAATCGTGAGTAATAAAAAGCATCGACATTTGACGGCGCTGACGTAGTGATTCAAGTAAATCAATAATTTGCTTTTGAATGGTGACATCAAGTGCCGTAGTCGGTTCATCGGCAATCAGTAGTTTGGGCTCACAAGCAATTGCCATTGCAATCATGACACGTTGCTGCTGTCCACCTGAAAGCTGGTTAGGATAAGCATCAATTTTCGTTTCTGGTGACGGTATACCGACCTCTTTAAGCAACTCTAAAACACGTTGTCGTGCCTGTTTTCGGCTCATACCCATATGTAAACACAACACTTCTGCAATTTGATTGCCAACCGTAAAAACCGGATTTAATGATGACATCGGTTCCTGAAAAATCATGGCAATATCTTTGCCACAGATTTTTCGCATCTCTGTACGCGATAAGCCAAGCAAGTCTTTACCTTCAAAAATAATCTTACTTTTCTCATCAATCTTGCTTTGGCCCACAGGTAATAAACCCATAGTTGCTAAAGAAGTAACAGACTTACCACTACCTGATTCACCAACTAAAGCTACAGTCGTATTGGTCGGAATATCAAAGGAAATTCCTTTCACAGTTTCGATATATTGTTTATCTTCACCTTTAAAGCTTACACGTAAGTTTTCAATGTGAAGTAATGGGGTCTTTTTTTCTTGTTCTGTCATTTGGATTTCCTCTTATTTTAGTTTCGGGTCTAATGCATCGCGTAGCGCATCAGTAAACATTGAAAATGCCGTAACCAAAACAGCCATTGCGACAGAGGCTGCGACAAGCTGCCACCACTTACCTAAAAGAAGTTCACTTTGTGCTTCATTTAACATACTGCCCCAAGACACTACACCTACTGGCACACCGAACCCTAAGAAACTCAAAATAACTTCCGATTTAATAAAAGAAACCACCAAAATAGACATTTGGACCAATGCAATATGGCTGACGTTAGGAAAAATATGAATAAACATACGGCGAAAATGCCCGACACCAATGGCTTTAGCTGCAAGTACATATTCGCGTGCCGTATGTTTCATATATTCAGCACGAATTAACCGATAGACACCTGTCCAGCCCGTTAAGCCTAAAATCAGAACAATAGATAAAATGCCCTTTTGTTGTAGTACAGCAGCAATCGCAAGAACTAATAATAAATATGGAATGGAAGTAAAAATATTATAAAACCAGTTGAGAATATCATCGACCCAACCACCAAAATAACCTGAAATTGCGCCTAAAAGCGTTCCTAATGTGACTGCCAGTAAGGCAGAAACAAGCCCTACAATAATTGAAGTTTCAGCGCCTTTAATAGTTTTTTTAAGGACATCTTGTCCCCATTTGTCAGCACCAAAAATTAGGGTACTTTTTAGTTCACTTTGCTGATCAAGTAAATGTCCACCGAGTTGCTGATCAATTGCTTTCATATCATCAGCTAATGGATCAACTACACCATAATAATCAATTGCACTTCCAGAGCTCTTTGCTTGTTTGATTTCAGCCTTGAGTTGGTGAATTACATCTTTTAAGGGATCGACTGGATTTTCCGGTAATTCCTCATCTACAGCAGCTGTACTTTTCAAAGCTTCCGTTGTCTTATCTGCACCTATAAATGTAGGAGGCGCATAACTGACAGCAACTTCTTTATTCCAATCAGATGCAATCACACCCGTTAGAGATAGTATTAATACGATCAAATAGAACAACACAACAATGAGCGATGCCATTGCAATTTTATCGGCCCGGAGACGACGCATGGCAAGTCGCCATAGCCCCGCTGAAGCAGGAGCTGTCTGGGTTTCTAACTTTCTTTTTGATAAAACACTCAGCATAACCCACCTACTTCAACTGTACACGTGGATCAACCACTTTGTAGACCAAGTCCGCAATCAAATTAAAAATCATAGTTGCAGCTGCGATATATACAGTAATGGCTTTGATGACAGGAAAATCACTACGCTCTACAGCAATAATCACTTCACGACCAATACCGGGAATACCAAAAAAGCGTTCAATTAAAAATGCTCCTATCAATAATGCCGGTAAATTTGACATCACATCGGTAATAATCGGAATTGAGGCATTCCGTAGAACATGCACACTTAAAATTCGGCTTTCACCTACACCTTTAGCACGTGCGGTTCTCACATAATCCTGATTTACTTCATCAAGCACAAAGCTACGATATAAACGTAAAGTAGGTGCAATACTCACCACCAGCATGATTAGAATTGGTAGTAAGGAAAACTTAAATAAATTTTCGGTAAAACTATCGCTCCATCCCTGTACTGGGAACCAGCTCAGTTGATAAGCCAAAACATATTGAAAAACAATAATGTAAACCAAAATACTAATCGACATACCGATGGTACATAACATCATGACCATACGATCAGTTAGAGAGCCACGTACCGCCGCTACAGCCAATGCTAAAATAATTGAAATAACTGTTTGTAAAATGGTGAGTGGAATTAAAAGTGTGAGCGACGGTCCTAATCGGGTTAAGATAATTTGTGAAACGGATTCACCTGTGCTCCAACTTGCGCCATAGTCAAAAGTAAGAATTTGCTTAATAAAAATCCAAAGTTGAACATAATAAGGTTGATCAACACCTAACTGTTTACGGATATTTTCAATCTGCTCAGGGTTAGACATCTTACCTGCCAGAATATAGGCAGGATCTCCACCGACCCAATTAAATAAGATAAAAATAAGCAGCACTACTCCCAACATGGTCGGAATCATCTGCCATAAACGCCGAATAACATATGCCAGCATAGTGATAATTCCTTATTTAACCCGTTGTCCGGTAATTTCGTTAAAGAATGCTTTATTGTCAGGATCACGACCGAGGAAATCTTTAACCAATTCAGCTGCCGGTTTTTGGCTACCCTGCGATAAAATCGTCTGACGATAACGTTGTCCAACTTGTGGGTTATTCAGGTTGTCACCATAAGCAGAAAGCATGTCTAGCGCTAAAACCTCAGACCACATATAACCGTAATAACCTGCCTGATAACCACCCATTAAATGCCCGAATTGCCCCGGGAATTCAGTTGTTGGCACATATCCTAAGGCTGTAGCGGCTTCCATTTTTTGCCAAGTTTCTAAAGGTTTTACTTTTAAGGCATCTGCCGTATGAAGTGCCATGTCATATTGTGCATAAAGCGTCTGACGCGCATAACGCAAACCACGGCCATAATTATGTACTGCTTTTAAACGGGCAATTAATTCATCGTCAACACGTGGACAAGCTGGATCGCAATAATCGGCCACTTTAGATAAGGTTTCTTTACGGCGTGCCCACTCTTCATACATTTGAGAAGGTGCTTCTACAAAATCGCGCTCTACAGAGGTTCCGGACTGACTGGCATAGCGTGTGTTTGATAAGATGCCATGTAAAGCATGACCGAACTCATGAACAAAAGTTTCAAGCTCATCACTATTTAAACCTTTACGGTTAAAGTTGGTCACCAATACTGAAATCGGTAATCGGTTGGTTAAAGTGCTTCCACCATATACTCCCCAAACTGCTGCATGGCCATATTTCCCTTCACGGGGGAATTTATCCATATATAAGCCACCAAGGAGTTTTCCTGTCTTTTTATCAACTACATCGTAATATTCAACTTCATCCTGCCATGCTTTAACTTTGACAGGTTTAAAATCAATACCGTAAAGATCAGATGAAATGGCAAATAACCATTTTTGAGCAGCTAAAGTTGGAAAATAATCACGAAGCTTTTCCTGATCAATTTGATATTTACTCTTACGAAGTTTTTCACTCCAGTAAGCTTCACTCCAGCGCGTTATCTCGGTTTTATCTAGTGGTGTTTTTAAAGTTTGTGCTTTAAAGGCACGAAGCTCTTCTACTTCTTTACGTTCAAGTGGTGCTACAGTTTTTTGTACTTCTGCCAAAAACTTGTTTACAGCTTCTGGTGTTTTTGCCATTCGGTCTTTTAAAGCCCAATCTGCATAACTTGCTTTTCCAAATAACTGTGCAAGTTCATAACGTAAATCTATTGCCTGTTTGAGTAGTTTTAAATTTTGTTCAGTCCCACGTCGTGTAAAGGCAATCTGGTATTTTTTTCTGGCATCATCATTATCCGCTAGCTCCATGAAGGGGCGATACTCCGGATACTCAAAACCTAATAGATAATTTCCTTTCGTATTTTTCTTTAACCCCGAAATATAACTTTCCGGTAAGCCTTTCATCTCTTCAGGAGTAAATTCAAGTTTTTCCGGGTTATCACGAATATTACGGTTATATTCTTGTTCAAGTTTAGTCAACTCATCCAGAATAGCCTTCATTCTTGCGCGTTTTGCTGGTTCTAACTGAACCCCTGTGTCTTCAAATTGATCCAGAATATCTTGACGGTATTTCTGGTCAATCGGATCAGTCGCTTTTGTATTTTTAATTACGTTATACAGTTTGGAGTTTTGGAATATATCCGTATGAAATTGATTAATTTTGATTTCGCAGTCTTCTGCTGCCTTACGTAATTTCGCATCTGGGTCTACATTACTATATAGACCTATGGGTCCCGAAAAATCTTCAAGATGACCAAAAATTTTATCCCACTTGGCTAATATCGGAGCAGCGGCAGCATCGTTTTTAACAGGCGTTTTTTCAAAACTAGAAATTTCTTGCTGAATTTTTTTTAAATTAGAATCACACCATGCTGGGAGTTGCTCTGCTTTGAGTAATGGTAATGTCGCACGCGTCGCTTCAGCCGATGCAAATTGACTTATACCTATGGTCAACATACATAATGTAGTCATTTTCAGTGTATTATTTTTCATCGTATCTCCAATTTTTTTCATTTAATGATTAGATTTCATATTTGTATCAATATCGAAGTACATCCATTCAGCATGTAAAATCGGATGCTTCTTATATCCAATAATTCGTGGTTGGGCCAACATATTGCGATAGCGTGCATAAGACATTTGCACAGGCATATAAACCTCTAACAAGCGCGTCATTTTTCGATATAACGCATCTCTTTCTGGGCCTGGCTTCACTTGTTGAGACTGGCGGTACAACTCATCGAACTCTGGTATCGAACCACAAGACCAGTTAGTCATATGAGTATTTGGGCCATAAAAATTCTGCATAAAATTATCCCCATCTGGATAATCAGCGATCCATGCAGAAGAACCAAACATTCCCTCACATTGTTTTTGTGATCGAAGTAAGTCTGAAAAAAGCATTGGCTTATACACCATGCGAATATGTAGGCTATCGAAGTTTTTCTTCCAAAGTTCAGCACTTTGTTGGCCAATACTGTCATTGCGCGCTTTATATTCGACCACGAGCGGCTTGCCGTTTGGTTGTGTACGCCAACCAGAAGCATCTTTTTTGTAGTGATATCGATCCAACAGCAGATTGGCTGCTTTTACTGAATATGGTGTACTGCTTCTATACTGTGGGTCATATCCCACTACACCAGGTGGAACTGGGAAATGAAGACGTTCTGCATCACTATTCCTTACCAATTTAATCTCTTGATCTATTGAACGGGACATCGCAATAGCACGGCGTAAGGCAATTTTTTCTTTACTCATTCCTCCAACAACGGGATCTTTGAGATTCCAATAGATATAACTAATTTCTGGATCAACAATACGAGATAATTGCACGCCTTCTTTTGCAAGCTCGGGTCTTAATTTACCGTCTTTAATCGCTTTTGAAACTAATTGCCCTTCAAGCTGAATGATATCTACCTCACCACGCTGGAATGCTAACCATCGTGACTGGTTTTCTTCCATGACCTGAATATCAATTGTGCCGATTTGAGGCATTTGTTTACCTTTAAGGCGCTTTACAATTGCTTCATCCCAGGGGCTACTGGCATTAAAGTTCCAGGTAAAACCTCGGTATTCAGGATTTGCTTTTAAAACAATACGTGAGGCAGGTATCCACTTACTGAGCATATAAGGTCCAGTTCCTACCGGATGCCCCATAACAAAACCAGCTTTATCTTTATATTTCTCAATGACTTCGCGTGCCACCGCACCTGTCGGATCATGGGCCAGTAATAAAGGAAAGTTATAGTCTGGTTTTACTAACCGAATCACCAAAGTGTACTTATCAGGTGTTTGTAAACCACTTACATTTTGATCGTAATTAAATTTTCCGGATTTATTGGCTGCTTTGACTAAAGCATTCATACCTTCAATTTTATCTTCCAATAACCAACTATTGGGCGAGCGTAAATTTGGGTCCAATAACCGCTTAAAAGAATATGCATAATCGTAAGCTGTTAACTCTCTAGGTTTACCTTTAAACGCTGGGTCGGCTGTAAAGTAAATACCCTTCTTAATATGAATGGTATAAGTCAGACCATCTGCACTCACTTCTGGCATAGCCGTAGCCACGTGTGGGATTAATTTTGCTGGTCTTGCCAAATAGTCATAGGTATATAAAGTTTCAAATATAGATGTGAGTACATGCGCTGAATATAAGTCATGTACATAAGCTGGGTCGAAGCCTGTTTCAGCTGTTGGGAATACATAACGCAAAACTTTATTTGGATCGGCTGGGCTTTCCGCAAAAATAGATATAGAACCCGTTAAAGCCATTCCGGCAAAGAATAGGCCGACACTACAGTGCTTGAGCTTTTGTTTTAAATTTTCAGTCATGATGATCTTTATCTAAAATTATTTTTTAATAGGGGTAATATCAAGATATTGCCAGTTTGTATTCATCATTGGGTGAGGTTTAAAACCCTGAACTTGTGGGCGTATCAACCAATTGCGAATTCGAGTTACATGAATAATCCAAGGATTATCAGCTTCAATCTGACGGTTAAGTTTTTCGTAATATGGTAGACGTTGTTGAGGTGGTAAATGAATGGCCTGAGTATAAAGAGCATCATAGGTTTTAGACTGATAACAAGCATGGTTTCCCTGCCCAGCATTTGGTCCATATAGTAATTGTGCAAAATTATCTCCTTCCGGATAGTCAGCAATCCATGCACCGCTCCAGATCATATATTTACATTGAGTAGCGGCTTTTAAGTTATCTGCAAAGTTACTTACCTTAAAGTCAGCTCGAATGCCAATCGCATCTAGATTTTTTTTCCAGAGTTCTGAATGAATAACCGATGCTGAGCTATTTTCTGTATTGATTTTTAAAATTAAAGGTTTGCCATTTGGTAAGGTCCGGTAGCCATCAGCCGCTTTTTTATAGCCATAATAATCAAGCAGTTTATTTGCTAGCCGTGGATTATATCCTACGCTACTTTTATACTTCGGGTTATATCCGTTTACACCTTCAGGTATAAACATTTCTGCTCTAACTGCCTGACCTTTATATGCCTGTTTTATACTTTCTTTTTGGTCATAGGCCAAAGTAATTGCTCTACGAAGCGCTATTTTTTCCGGGCTAAAACCACCAATCACCGGATCACGCATATTCATCATGGTATAGGTCATTTCAGGTTCTTTATATGGAAAGTGTTTAATGCCTCTTTTTTGAAAAGAAGCTTTAAGTTGATTTCCATCTAAGGCTTGAGGAACGGCATCTGCTGTAAGTTTGTCAAAATCTAATTGACCCGATTGAAAAGCTAACCATCTTGATTGTTGTTCTTCAATAATGCTCACTACAACTTTGCCAATTTGTGGCATTTTCTTTCCAGACATTTCCTTAACAAGTTGGTTGTCCCAAGGCGTTCCTGTTGACTTAAAATTCCAGACAAAACCACGATAATCAGGATTGGCAACCAACTCGACCTTACTTCTTGGAACATATTTACTTAACATGTACGGTCCAGTACCTACTGGATGCATGCCAATACGATCACCGTAATAATCAACAACCTCTTTAGCAACACCACCAAATGCAATATAGGCAAGAATATAAGGAAAATTATAGTCTTGGCGAGTCAGAGTAAATTGTAGAGTATATCGATCAATCGCTTTAAGCCCTGCAATTGGAGCAGCATAATCAAATTTTCCAGTTTTCTTTGCTTGAGCTACAACCACATCGGCACCTTGTAACTTACCATCAATAAAAGAAACAGAAGGCGCTCTATTTTTAGGGTCTAAAATACGTTTAATTGTATAGATGTAATCTTCGGCTACTAGCTCACGGCGTTTACCTTTAAAAGCGGGATCATTGGTAAAATAGATACCTGGCTTAATTTTAAATATATAAACTTTACCGTCTTGTTCCACTTTGGGCAGGCTTTCTACAGTATTGGGAACTAACTGTAATGGACGTGCTAAATAGTCATATTTGAGTAAAGGCTCAAAAATTGCCTCAGCAATACTAGCACTATAGAAATTGGTGGTTTTGACCATATCGAAACCATCATCTGGGGCCTCATAGGCAACATGCAAAATTTTGTTTGGTTGCGCTGGCGTAATTGCGTAAGCACAAGGAACTGATGTAATAGCCAGACTTAAAATGGCGAGCTTAAAAAATTTTAATTTCAAGTTCATACCCACGTAATTAGTTTTTTTAAAAGATATTATCCTTTTGAGTAACATCTAAATCTGCATAAGAAAAGTTCTTTTTCAACAGATAGGCCTATTTAGGATTTAAAATTTACTTTCCTTTATCCTCTTTCGATTTGATCAAATGGAAAAATAAACTCAAATACCTAGTGTTTTGTAACCATTGAATATAAAGCGAATTTCATGCCATTTATTAATATCCATCTTAAAATATTTAAAAACATTAAAAATTCATATTTTTATTAGATACTTAAAAACGTTTGAACTATATAAATAAAAGTAACTTTTTGCCAAATATTATATTCATATAAGTTAATCATCTAATACCTTAAATGCACAAATAAAATACATTAAAAATTAATTATGATCCACATTAGATCAAGCCTAAATTACAGATATTTTTAAAACAATATATTGATTAATAATAAAAATATAATTTAACCATGTAGGGATAAATATTATAACATTACATATTAAAAGGCTCTAAAACGATACATTTTTATTTAATAAGCATGTGAAGAGTCCAGTAATGTATATTTTTTATACAAATAAATTTGAAACTTTTCGCCAACATCAAAAAATTTTCCAAATGGAAAATTTATTTTTATATCAAAAAAGCTAAAGCATCATACTCAAGCATAATAAAATCAATATTTATCAATATTTTGCATAAACTAAAAAAAGAAAAATATATAGTTGGCACTTGCTTTGCTTAAAAATTTTCCAGCAATATCGCTAACGACAACAAAAAGGGATCAAGTCCACGATGAAAAAAAAATACAATGTTCGATCTCAGGTAACCCCCAAGATTGGCAAAACAATTCTTAAATTAAGCACCCTTAGTTTAAGCATGATGTGTCTTACCATGGCACAAGCAGCAGAAACCGAACAATCAAGTACCGATAAAAAACCAACAAAAGTCGTAAAAGTTGCCGTTACAGGTTCTTCAATTAAAGGGGTTGCGGCACAAAGTGCTTCGCCAATTACCATTATTAAAGGCGAAGATCTCGCAAATGCTGGCGTTACTACAGTTGAAGAAGCATTAACCCGTGTAAGTTCAAATCAGGCAGGTTTTTCAACTGACCAGAATGTGGGTGCCAGTAATACCGATGGTTCTACTGCTAACCTTCGGGGTTTAGGTAGCGATAAAACACTCGTTTTACTTAATGGACGCCGCCTCGCAGCGAACCCTTTTGGTACTTCCACCGTAAACCTAAATATTATTCCTTTAGCAATGATTGATCGTATTGAAGTTTTACGTGATGGTGCCTCAGCAGTTTATGGTGCCGATGCTGTTGCAGGGGTTATTAATTTCATTACAAAAAAAACATATCAAGGTGTAGGTATTAGCGCAGGTTTATTACAACCAGAACACAAAGGTGGTGATAAACAAGATATTTCTATCTTTGGTGGCTACGGCGACTTAGATGAAGATGGTTTTAATATTTTCGGTGTTGTAGATTATCGTCGTACTAACGGCATTATGGCGAAAGACCGAAAAATTTCTGAACGTGGAGGAGTATTACCAGAACTCGGTCTTGATGGACGCTCGGCTAATACCTTTACCTCAAATTTTTATGACCCTATATCTGGGGTTTCAGGAAATCCCTATGCACAAAATGGTCAATGTTTGGGCCCAGCAGAGTCAGCAGAAAAGGGTCTCTGTTATGCAAATACTCAAGCTTTGATAGGTATCAAACCAGATGTAGAAAACGTTTCTGTTTTAGGACGTGGTACATACAAAGTTAACGATAATTTAAATGCTATTGGTGAATATATTTATTCACGTAGTGAAGTTATCACTTCTGTTGCCCCTGACCCATTTAGCCGCGGTAATCTGTCAACTCGCGTCACCCTTCCAAGTGATAGTCCATATTATCCAGGCAATGGTATTGTTCCTAGCGTTAAAGGGTTAAGTGGTGCTCCCCTTGAACTCTATTTACGATCACATGCAGGAAACCGTATAGCTAAATCAATTAATGAATCACATCGGCTTTTTGCAGGTTTGGAAGGTGACGTCTGGGGCTGGGATTTAAACACAGGTGTTACCTATGCAAAAAGTGAAGCCTCAGATAATTTCGTTACTGGTCAATTAAATAAGACTAAATTACAAGATGCCTTAAATAACGGAACATTAAACCCATTTGGTGAAAGTAGTGATCCTAATATCTGGAATAATTTATCAGTTAAAGGGAAATATAATGAAGCAACTTTAGAATCCACTACTGCTGACTTCAGTATTAGCCGCCCTATTTTTACTTTACCTGCTGGTGAGATTGGTTTTGCTTTAGGAGGCAGCTTTACTAATCAAGATTGGAAACAACATATTAATGCAGATTTAGTCCGTCAAGCTCCTAGTAGTGGTACAGACCCTAGTAAACCTGATAATTCTGGTGACCGAGACATTACCTCTGCATTTGCAGAATTACAAATACCAATAACCAAAACGATCGAGGCACAACTTGCAGCCCGTTACGATGACTATAGTGACTTTGGCGATACTTTTAATCCTAAATTCGCGATCCGATGGGAACCATTAAAACAACTCATGTTCCGTACTTCATATAGCACAGGTTTCCGTGCACCAAGCCTATATGAGATTAATGCAGCTCAAAGCAAAACTTATACTGGTGCAAAACATAATGACCCACTTTATTGCCCAGGCGGTGAGGTCGTAGAAGGGAAAAATAAAAATGACTTTTGTAATACTCAATTTATGAAATTACAGGGAGGCTCAAAAGATTTACAACCAGAAGAATCAAAATCATTTACTGCCGGCTTTGTTTTTGAACCAATTAAAAATCTTGTACTAACGGTTGACTATTTCAATATTAAAATTGACGACCTAATTGCTCAGGTGGGAGAAGCCACCATCTTTGGGGAACCTGAAAAATACTCTGCTCTTTTTGTAAGAAATGCTGATGGTACTATCGACTATATAAAAACCAACTTATTCAACTCTGGTGGTATGAAAACAGAAGGTTTTGATATTAGCCTAAATTATTTAACTCCAATGACATCCACTGGCCGTTTTGGCTTTGGAATTGATGGGACTTATGTATCCAAACTAGATTATCGCGACTCAAAAGGTGAGCCATGGACAGGACAGGTTGGTCTATATGAGGACCCTGCTGTCGTCCGATGGAAACACACAGCTAATATTAACTGGGCATATGAAAATTGGAAATTAGTTTTTGAACAACAGTTTGTACGTGGTTACGATGATCAAAATCAGATAGGTGAAGAACAATATGATCATCACAAAGTTAGTGATTATACCCTCTATAATATTTCTGGTACCTATAAAGGCTTTAAAAATCTTGAGCTAACAGCGGGTATTAAAAATATTTTCGACGAAGACCCATCTGCTTCAAACGTTTTAGATAATTTCCAATACGGATATGACCCTCGGTATGGTGACCCAACAGGACGTACATACTATTTACGTGGTACATACAAGTTCTAAGTGGTTATTTTGCAAACACGACTTTAGAGATCGTGTTTGCAGACCGAATACTCATCCTTAGCCAAACATTAATTTAAAAATTGTTTGTCTACAGTTTCAGGAGTAACTATGGGCATGACTTTTACAGACATAGAAAATAAATCTGCCAAACGCCTAATTGGTATTGCTGCAGTCATTTTTCTGCATCTTCTTGTTGCCTATATTCTGATGTCAGGTTTAGCAAACAATATTCAAAAACCAGCAGAAAAACCTGTGGAATTACAAATTATTCAGGATATTAAGCCACCTCCTCCACCAAAGCCGGAAGAGCCGAAACCAAAGGAAAAACCACCTGAGCCACCAAAAATGGTCGAAAAAGTTGCCAAGGTTCCTGAGCCACCAAAAGAAGTAGAGAAAGTAGCAACACCAGTACAAAAAACGACGCCAGTAGCTCAACCGACTAAAGTCGCTACTCCGGCTCCTGCTGCACCTAGTACTCCTTCTCCGAGCCCTGTTGCTGCACCCGCTCCAGTGGCGGCGGCTGCACCAGCACCTAAACCCGCTGGTGTAACTCGTGGTGTTTCAGAAGGCTCTGCGGGCTGTGAAAAACCGGAATATCCACGCGAAGCACTCATGAACGAAGAGCAAGGAACGGTGCGTATACGTGTTTTGGTTGATACATCCGGCAAAGTCATTGATGCCAAAGTAAAAAAATCGAGTGGCAGCAAAATTTTAGATAAAGCAGCAACTAAAGCCTACAGCTTATGTACGTTCAAACCAGCAATGAAAGATGGCGTGCCTCAGCAAGACTGGTATGAAATTGAATATCCATTCGTAATTGAATAAACAATTGAATTAGCAAGAAATTAAAAAATATTGGAGATATATGATGAAAAAATCAACTCAACCACTAGTACATTTCGCTTCTGCAAGTTTAATCGCAGCTTGCTCGTTACTTCCATTAAGCTCAGTTTTCGCAGAAGAAACGAGCAATGCTCCTGTGGCAACAGCAACTACTGAAGCTACTTCAAATACAACTACTCCAACTCCACCACCAAAGCCTGCAACAAGTGAAACTGTTAAAAATCCATATGGTCTAGAAGCCCTTTGGCGTGAAGGTGACTTAGTCGCTAAGTCTACCTTATTTATTTTAGTACTCATGTCGATTGGTACTTGGTACATCATCATCTCTAAATTATTACAACAAGGTAAAGTCAAACGCCAAGGTAAAGAAGCTGAAAAACATTTCTGGGAGGCAACTTCGCTTGATAATGCTGCAGAAGGTTTAGAACAAAGTAGCGCGTACCGTTTTATTGCAGAAAAAGGCATTAACTCGACTAAATCACACGGCGGCTCACTACTTGAACGCATTGACTTTAATACTTGGGTGAGCATTTCAATACAACGTGCCATCGAAAAAGTACAAAACCATTTAGGCGGCGGTCTCGCTTTTTTAGCAACAGTTGGCTCTACAGCACCTTTCGTAGGCCTTTTCGGAACGGTATGGGGAATCTATCACGCTTTAACTGCAATCGGGATTTCAGGTCAGGCATCTATTGATAAAGTTGCAGGCCCAGTTGGTGAAGCTCTCATTATGACAGCTATTGGTCTTGCGGTCGCAGTACCTGCTGTACTGGGTTACAACTGGTTGACTCGTCGTAATAAAGCAGTGATGGAAAATGTTCGTTCATTTGGTTCAGATTTACATGCAGTTTTATTAAGCGGAGAAATTAATACCAACAATTCAATTAATCGCAGCATTAAATAATCAGGAGCAGACATTATGGGTATGAGTGTTGGTTCTGAAAATGATGACGAAATGATTGGAACGATTAACACGACACCTCTCGTAGATGTCATGTTGGTTTTACTTATTATTTTTCTTATTACTATTCCGGTAGTTACACATACAGTTCCGGTGAAACTACCAGAAGAAAAAAATACTCCGTACGCGACCACGCCTGAAAATATTCAACTTTCAGTTAATAAGAAAGGCGATATTTTCTGGAACGAGAGTTATGTACCGAATAAAGAAATATTGTTAACAAAATTACAAGCTGTGGCACAAAAAAGACCGCAGCCGGAAGTACATATTCGAGGAGATCAGCTTACCCATTTTGAAGCGATAGATCAGGTCATTAGTACGACCAAACAAGCTGGTATTGGCAAAATTGCCTTTGTTACTACCCCTCCAGCTTCCCCGTAATGATTTTAAGGAGAATTTTATGGGTATGAATGTTGGCTCAAATAATGATGACGATGTAATGCTAGAGGTGAACATGACACCGCTTATTGATGTCATGCTGGTACTCATTATTATGTTTATTATTACTATACCTGCACCAAACAATGCGATTAATATTAATTTGCCAAATGGCACACCGCCACCAACAAATGAAAAGCCACCTGAAGTCATTGATGTAAGAATTGATGCAGCAGGCAAAGTATTTTGGAATAACCAACAGGTTTCTGACCGCAAGGCACTAGAGACTTTATTTCAAGGTGTTGTCGCCAAAAAAGATCAAGACCAAATCAAACTTAAACCAGACCAAATGGCTGAATATAAAAATGTAGCGATGGTCATGGCTACGGCGCAGCGTTTAGGTGTAACTAAAATTGGGATTGTGAGTAGCAATTAATATCGCTTTTAACTTTAGTTAATTCCATTTCCTTCAACGCTAACTTGAATTCTCAGTTAGCGTTTTTTAAAAAGAAATACCCAACTCTAAAATAATATCACCACATTCATCATATTCCCCAGTTTCTATAAAATTCATTTTTTTATAAAGTTTTCCAGCAATGTTATTAGAAGATTTATACATCGTTCGTATTCGTTTAGCCCCTTTTGTAGCCATTTCATCAATTGCCATTTGCAACGCTAAGGTACCATAACCTTTAGCTTGATGATCTTTGCCAATCATAAATCGAAACAACCAAAATAATGTCTCATCAGGGGGATCAATTTCCACACAATACATTAAGAACCCAACCACCTCATCATTAAAACAGATCACTCTTGGGCAATAGTGTTCCTCAACTTTAGACTCAGCAATAGAATATACATTTGGTGCGACGTAGTCCTTTTGAGATTCATCTAATGATAATTTTGCGCATAGAAGCCAATTCTCACTATCGAGAGTTTTTAAGTTAATCAAACTTGAAATCCTTTATTTATAAATTCACGCCTTATCTATAAGCACAAAATATACCGAAAATAAAAAAGCCTCCGAAGAGGCTTTTTTTATAACAGGTTAAAATTAGTCACCTGTATAACCTTTTAATTTTAAACGAGCCGCATGTAGTAATGGCTCAGTATAACCAGAAGGCTGTTCACAACCTTTAAAGATAAGATCTGAAGCTGCTTGGAAAGCAATATTAGTTTCAAAGTTAGCTGCCATTGGTTTATACAATGGATCATTCGCATTTTGTTCATCAACAATTTTTGCCATGCGTTTAAGCACTTCTTCAACTTGTTCACGAGTCACGATACCGTGACGTAACCAGTTGGCAACATGTTGAGAAGAAATACGTAATGTTGCACGGTCTTCCATTAAGCCCACATTGTTAATATCAGGAACTTTTGAACAACCTACACCTAAGTCCACCCAACGAACAACGTAACCTAAAATACCTTGGCAGTTATTTTCAAGTTCGTTATTAATTTCTTCTGCTGACCAGTTTGTATCAGTTGCAAATGGAGGAGTTAACAAGTCATCTAATGACAACATTTCTTCAGCTTTTAACTGATCTTGACGTGCTTTTACATTTACTTGATGGTAATGCATCGCATGAAGTACAGCACCAGTTGGTGATGGAACCCAAGCACATGAAGCACCAGCATTTGGATGAGCAGCTTTAGTTGCTAACATATCTTTCATGCTATCTGGTTTTGGCCACATGCCTTTACCAATTTGAGCTTTACCTTGTAAACCACATTTCAAACCAATTGCAACGTTACGGTTTTCATAAGCAGCAATCCATTTTTGTGTTTTAACTGCTTCTTTACGAACAACTGGAGCAGCTTCCATAGAAGTATGGATTTCATCACCAGTACGGTCCATGAAACCAGTGTTAATAAAGATTGTGCGATCTTTAGCAGCAGCAATACAGTTTTTCAGGTTTACAGATGTACGGCGTTCTTCATCCATAATACCGATTTTTAAAGACTTCGCTGGTAATCCTAGGGCTTGCTCAGCACGCTCAAATAACTCAACAGCAAAAGCAACTTCTTCAGGACCATGCATTTTTGGTTTAACAATATACATAGACCCTTTACGAGAGTTTTTATTTTCGTTTTCACTACGGATGTCAGCAATTGATAACAATGGCGTTACCAACGCATCCATAATACCTTCGAAAATTTCTTCACCATCAACTAAAATCGCTGGATTCGTCATTAAATGACCTACGTTACGAAGTAACATAAGTGAACGACCATGAAGTTTTGTTGTGCCACCGATCAAATTTTTAATTTCACGGTCTTTATTCAAAGCGCGAACAATTGTTTTACCATTTTTTTCGATAGATTCTTGAAGAGTACCCTTCATCAAACCTAACCAGTTACGATAACCTTCAACTTTTTCTTCTGCATCAACAGCTGCTACAGAGTCTTCAAGATCCTGAATTGTTGTAACCGCAGCTTCAAGTGTTAGATCTTTAACACCCGCTAAATCAGTTTGGCCAATTGGGCTATTCGCATCAATTTCAATAATGACATGTAGGCCATTACTCAAAAGAACAACTTCTGAAGGGTTCGCTTCTTCACCATTGAAGCCCACAAATTGAGCTTCATGAGCTAAGCCAGTTTTAGTACCATCTTTTAAAGTCACAACGAGTTTATTCTGCTCGATTGCATATTTAGTTGCATCAGCATGTGATCCTTGCGCAAGCGGGAAAATTTCATTTAAGAAGTTTTTAGCAAACTCAATAACTTTCGCACCACGTACAGGGTTATATCCTTTTCCTTTTTCTGCACCACCTTCTTCTGAAATTACATCGAAGCCGTAAAGTGCATCATATAAAGAACCCCAACGCGCATTTGCTGCATTTAAACAATAACGTGCATTACGTACAGGCACTACTAATTGTGGGCCTGCTAACAATGCAATTTCTTCATCTACGTTTTCAGTAGTAATTTGGAAGTCTTCAACTTCTGGTAATAAATAACCAATTTCAGTTAAAAATGCTTTGTAAGCACCTAATTCAAATTTATTGTTGCGGTGCCATTCATCAATTTTTGCTTGTAATTCATCACGCTTAGCCAATAATGCTTTATTCTTTGGACTAAGGTCGACAACAACTTGCTCAAAGTTCTTCCAGTAAGTTTCACTATCTAAACCAGAACCTGGTAAAGCTTCATTTTCGATAAAATCGTAAAGTTCTTTAGCAATCGCTAACTTGCCTTTTTGAATACGTGCAGTCATTGTCTTTCCTGAAGTTGCTACTTTTTATACCAAGAGAATCCTAGTATACCGATTTAAATTAAGCTGAATACTAATATCACATTCCTAAATAGTAAGCATTTTCCCTTGCATACCTATTGACAAAGATAAATTTTTCTATATAGGAAAATATTAAAATTCTAACTAGGATTCCCAACAATTTATTCAATATTTAAAGATACTGAAACTAGACTTTTTGTTAACAGACAAAAAATTTCACTATCTTGTTTTTTCTAAAGCGTACTTAGTTATATCAAACTTTGCACAATGAAAAAGTACTATTTCGCTAAATTTATCTTTTTTTGTTGTAAAAAAAGCGCTCAATTTAGAGCGGTTGTTACTTATATAAATCAATATGTTAAATAAAATTGCTACACTTTTGTTGCACTATTTTTTAAAACTGCATTTGTCTTGTTTTACGTATTTTTAAACCACATTCAAAATTATTTTAAATCTACTTTAATGGGAAGTTCCCAACGGCGTCTATTAAATGTCACGGTTCCATCAATGTTGATTGGTAATTGATTGCCGTTGTAGTCGAAAACCTTTAAAACTTTACCGCCTTTGTTTACCTCAGCAAGCAAATTACATGTGTGCTCAAGCTTTCCAACTTCTGTGACCATAATCATTAATTGCTGCATGATAAAACCTCGAGAGAATACAGTTGAGAATAATTTTGCTCAAAATGTGCAATTATCCAGATTATTGAGCAAATAATTGCACATTAATAAAGGCTCTTACTCAAGAGCCTTCACAATCGCACCGTGTCTTGCTTTGCAGTCATTATATTTTGCAACTGTATCAACTGACCAGATCATTAAATCTTTGCCTGTTGTACCTGCCAATTCATTTAGATTTGGGCATGGTTGAATAAGATTAGCTGGTATTGCCGGCTTTAATGAGTTCATTGAGTTGCTGCATCCCGTCATCATCAATACAGCTAGACTTATAAACAGGACGCTCCACGATCTTTTGCACTTCACGCTCAATATATTCGACTTTGGTGTTTTGCTCTGCTTTGACTTTTTCATAGTCTGCGCTCACTTTATTGATCTGATTTTGCTTTTCGGCAAGGGCCTCTAAGTTTTTCTTTTCGATTTTCTGGATCTGCGACAAACACTTTTGATCGGCTTGGTTAATTTTTCCAGCTAAGTGGTTTGTGTACCCAATCTGGATTAAGTAAAGAACTGACAAAACAATGATTAATGACCAGCGCTTATTGTTTAAAATCCATGTCATGAATTAACCCCTATACATTTCGCATGTCGTTCTACTTGTCTAGTCCAAACCCCGTAGCAACCATTTTTACGAATTGAGCAATCACGCTTTGCAACGAATTTATACTTAAGTAATGAGTCACAAGCTGCCTTATACTTCCCTACCTTTAGATTTTTCAGCATTGATGATCCAGACCATGCGCCAATCCCGTATTGATACGTGAAATCAAGGTATAGGTCGTATTCAGCTTGTGAAATTGGAATATTTAGCAATGTTTTATTGAATGCTCGAGCATCTTTATTCATTGTGAATTTCAAATACTCAAAAGCCTGCTTTCGAGTAATAGCCGGGTCATTCATAGTTACAGCACGGCCATCCGGGTAGAATGTGGTGCCATTGCCAATAGTCGGACGGTCACCCTTCACCGGGATGGTCGGTTTAGCTGTATAACCTTCTTTTGCGGCCGTAGCCTGAACTTGCTGATCACTAGGCCCAAAAATAAAAAAACCGCCCATCGAGGCGGCTATAGTTGAACCAATTACGAAAAGTTTAGTCTTGTTTGTCATGACTATCTTCACCCATCAATTTTTTATGTAACTCCTCATCTCGCTGATCTTTTCGATAAGTGGACCACAACTGAATTATTAAGCCTGCAAAAGCACAGATTCCCCCCACTACAGCCATCCATTCAGTTGTAGAAAGACCGCCATATAAAACCATTCCACCCCCTGCTAAATTTGTTACTAGACCGTAAGTTGCTGTGCTTGTTGATGTTGCTGGTTCTGCCATACTCATTTCTCCAGAAACTGGCAATAAAAAAGCCCCAGTTTTTAAGGGGCTTTTAAAAGATGATTCCACGATTTTTCATTCGACTTTTCGCACGCGCAGCAACAGCTTTAATTTCATCTAAAGTTAAAGCTTTATCAAAGATAACCCCTTCTGCAAAAGTTGCCGTGTTTCCGGTTGCGTTTGAAATTGAGTATGCATTATTACCAAAAGCAAACTTATTCAGTGCACTTTCGTAAACAGGAGCTGTATAAACTGCTTCGTTTGTCAATTCTGCCGAATTTTGTTGAACGTAAATAATTCCTTTTTTAGTTGCTTTATCTACGCTAACAGCAATAAAAAAGTTTGATGTTTGATTATACCCAGATGCTGGTGTTAATGACGAAATTCCCCCCGAACCAGCAGCAGCGGTTGGCTTAACTGTCAAGTATCCCTTCCCGGCCGAAGCAAAGCCCGCTAAACCACTACTCGATGTAGAATTGCTGGGTACTAAGTTTCCTAATAAAATAGCTAACTGGGTGTTATTGCATTTCACAACTGCTGTAAGCGTTACACTTTGTGCTGATGTATCACTTAAATCACTTACTAGAGCATTACCTACGGCAGTTGAGATTGTTACACCCGATTCGGTGTAAGTGGGCTGCACAGTAGCACCGCTTTGCAATGCTAAAAGTCTATTATTCACTTTATCCGTCAATGAAGCAGATGTGTTTTCAAAAACCCAATGCCCATACGCTTCATACTCAAGATTTGGTAGCAAATCATCAACATTTGATAATTTAGGTAAAGATCTCTTACTTACAAAGTTCTTCGCTTGAAAAAATAATTGAGTCATTTTTAAATTCCTTTGTCTGTAAATGCAGTTAATTCAAAATGCGGGCATACGTGATAGAGAGGTTTTATCTCTCCATCAATTATTGTTACCTCATCTGTAGAATCACGAATGTTTCCCGAAGCACCTTCCGTTAAATTAATCCCCGAACCCAAATAATCCAGTGCATAACGCACTTTCACAGTTCCCGTTGGTTCTGTTGATAGTTTAAGAATCACAGTATCGTTTTGAACTGTAATGTTAGAGATTGTTGTTGCCGCTCCATCTACAAGAACTTTAAATCCGTGATTTGTCGTAACCGCTAATGTCTCGGTATCAATTACCAGTGGAAGTTGAGGAACTTTAAATTTCACATGAATTTCATCACCGATTAGTTGAGCAACAATCGGATTAATGAAATCGGGCTGCCGATTCTCTACAATTAGCTGTTTGTAAGCTCTACCGAAATAAGCACTAATCCACTTGTAGCCAATATTAGTTAAATGGACACTATCGGCGTCATAGGGAAAATGATACATAGGTGTTGCCATACAAAAGCTCTCATCTTCCTGCACCAGTTCTAAGTGAGAAAGTGCTTGATCACTCCACGCCCTTGTTCCGTAAGACATTTGCGCAATAATGAATTTAATATCATCAGATTGTTGTGTAACTGCCTTGATATCTGCATTAGCATCAATGCGTAATTGCTTTAATTTCGGCTTATAAACTGATTTAGGTGTACGCACTGTAGATAAAGCATCGTTCGCACCTTGAATGAAATTAATACACTGAACTTTATAGTCTGGACCAACTATACTCATTGCTTGCGTTACATGATTAATAAGTGTCGGGTACCAAGCTGTGCCTTTTTCGAGCTGATCAATACGATATGAACCGTGTCCTGCTGTACTTGCAAAAATCACATGGTTGTTCGGATCAATTCCGTTTTCAAGCATCATTGCTCTTGAAGCATAGTTTGCCGCACCGGAGCAACAAGTTTCGCCTTGTGATGTCGACACTGGTGGGTTATTTATACCTGCGTCCTCAACAAGTGGCTTAGTAGCTGTTGCTGTCCCATTTATTAGACGAACAGTTGAGTCAAATGTAAGGTTTGAATATGGTTGCTGAACGCTTATCGGCGGGGTTCCTTTTTGCCCTACAGAAAAAGACTCCCCATACCACAGCATGTGATTAACTGCTTTTACTAACGGTTTTTGGTTTGGGATCACAAGTCCCGCGATGAGCTCTTCAAGGCCAGCAATGACTGGCAAGTCATTAAGCATGTCATAACCAATTAAAATTCCCCTTTCAGAATCACCCAATAGACCCAAGTACCTGCCATCATTGTAAATTTTTAATCCCGGTACAATTTCAACAACTTGCTCAAGCATTCCACCATAAATACCTGTATCTTTTTCTAAGTCATAACCAATTACGACTTTCCCTGCTCCATCAGTAAAAAGAGATTTGATCTTCTCATCATCAGATTTCGCTAGGCCAAATAATTGAGAAAGCGTCTCAAAAACTGATTTTTGCACAGCTAAAATAAATTGTTCATCTGTATAGCTTTTTGATAAGTCTAAAGGACTTAATCCTTCATCGTTCCAAACAGAGCCGTCCCATGAATATAGCTTTTTCGTATCAAAAGCATAAGCTGCACTTGGGTTTGTTTCTGGAACATAGGCAAGCAATTGAGCTTCTGTTTGAAATGGTCTAAATAAACCATTATCAAAAAATAATTTTAAAACCTTAGGAAGAGTGGGAAACACTTTTCCGAGTCGAGTTACTACATCCTCAAACTCAGTACCATGAAAAAACTTATCCCAGCTATCACAATCTAGTGAAGCATTTTCTAACTTTGCAGGCGTTAGGTAATCTGCCATACCTTTTCTCCGGGCAATAAAAAAACCCCTTAAAAAAGGGGCTAAAATTTAAAAAATTAATTAGACAAAATCATGATCATGTTGATAAAACCGTGAGTCATAATTTGAGGCAATAAGATTATTTGTCATTGGCGATTTAGGCGTGATTTCATCAAGCATAAACATAAATGCCTCTGCCTCAGTTGCCTTTACCAGCTTGTACCCTGTGTATCCAATGTAGTTGGATGGATTGATAATTATGGGAATTAAGGGAGCACGTAAAAGCTTTATTGAATACTCATCGTCCCCTGCGACACAAGGAATCATATCAACGGTCTTGTCTGGTAGTTGGACATAAATATAATGATCTTGTCCGTTTTCAAAAAAGCACGGTTGAGATGTTGTTAAGAAAAGACCATCAACACCACGAATCTCTCCATCCTGTGTTAAATCCCCCCTGTTATCTGCAATTAGAATGGCATCATTTCTTAACAACAATTCCGATTCGTCAAGTGCCTCAAATTCACATAGAAAAGCCTTATAAAGAACTTTCATCCACTCGCGCCAAGCACGTGTTTTCGCCTGTTCTTCATTTCTGATACCAGTGGTAGTTATCTTTAATGGGTTTTTAGCAAATGGACCTTCTTTTGTACTCTTTGTCGCGTTATCCCAGTACAAAGAATATTTAATCCTTGCATCATCCTTATCCGATGTATACTCAAGTTCTAAGCCGTCATAATTCTTGTCATCCCATCGAGTAGTCCTCTTTTCAGTTCCGGGTACTTTGTTCCGGTGATTAAAAAGTAAAACCGCATTCTCTTGTGGCTGTTCGAATTTAAGACGTGTGACACTTCCGTAGCGATAAACTTCACAGAAAGCAGCACTAGCAACCATGCCAGCAATCTCCTCAAAACTTAGATTGTCATCATCAATCGTGTAGTTAAATTCTGACATACGGTCAGAACCAAAATACGCATTAACTTTTTCAATCTCTTCATTGATTTGATCTATATCGATTTCATCTATCGTGCGACGTCCAATATACTCATCAAGAGCAAGATTAATTAATGCTTGACCTGCAGAACGAGTAACTTGCAATGGACCTGTTCCATTAATTGGCAGCTTTCTATTAACTAGACAATTAAGTTTTCGTTCTTTAAGAGATAAAGCCCCGTCTGTTGCGACCGTTTTCGATCGAATCACGGTTACATTTCCATAATGGTCGATAGAAGATTCTGCCATGCCATATACCGACTTAATTTTGCAAGTGTCTTGAGTCTTGCCTGCTTGGGTAGCTGTAGTCCTACTTAGACGAAATCTAAAAGAGCCAGCATTAGGTAGATCAATATATAAAGTACGTCCAAATTGTGACTTGTTCTTAGCCCTAATATTTTGCTGGATAGTTGTAACTTCACCTACTGGATTGCCAGAATTATCTATTGACTGCAATTCAATAACTAAAGTAAAACCCTCTTCCCAAACACCCCCCTTACTGTCTTGATAAAACAAGCCATTTGGAAAAAATAAATTAAAAACAGCTTGAGTTGCCTCAGGCATTTCCAGATTAAACCAGCCAACATATTTAGAGCTTATTGAATCAAACCGTACAAGTGCATCCTGCCCTTGAGTGGATTGATTTGGAAGCGTTAAGAGTTTATCCCACTCGTTATTAATGGCCGAAGGATTGACTAATGCAATCGTGTCGCTGGATATACTATTAATCGTATAAATGTCATCAAGAGTAATTGAATTTGCATTATGGTTTAGTGAAGCACCTGCAGTTATGGTATAGCTCTTATTAACATGTAACCAATTGGCATTAACACGCTGTGGATTTGAAAGTGTTATTTCGTAATGAAAACCGCCTGAAATAACGGTTTTAGTTACACCAGACACATCAAACTGACCTGAAAGATCACGAGTATCAATCTCGGTAATTTGATCTGGTGGCGTTCCTGTTGTAGTTTCAATATCAACTAATGCACCTGTCAGTAGCAACCCTTTAAACAAGTTTGGATTATCAATATTCGTAGAGGACTCAATAATAACCATTTTGTTTTCATTGACCATTATTGTTCCTGATAAACTCACATCTTGCACGCCATAAACAGCGCCACTCAAAAGAATTCGATCATTTGCAGCAAAATATTGAGTAAAGTCGATTCCAGTTGCTCGTATTAGATTTGGACTTTGGAACCACACATTTTGAGTTTCAAATTCTGCAGTGTTAGGTTGCTCTATAGTCTGACCATTAATAGAGTCTGAATTAACCACATATTTTGGCAGATGATTAAATTCTTCCCCAACTCGATATATTGGTATTCCCACAATAGACGTAAATGGATCATAAACAGATACAGAAGTGCCAGCAATATTTGCAACATCTGTATCTCCATCGCGCATATCTAAAATCTGATAATAACCACGTCCGATACACATTAAGCACTCTTCAATCTCAACACCATCCACATAAGTCGTGAACGTTTGAGCAATCAAATCGGGATATGATCGCAATCTTCCGAAAATATCTGGAATACGGCCATTTATACGAGGTTGATTTGATCGTTGAGCTAATTCGTTGTTTGCAGATCCGGCCGTTGGGGACGGCGGTTTAGGCATAGTTAGAACTGTATAAAGTGTGTATGCTGTTGTAATTGCAACAATTGCATAGTAAATCCACATTGCAATAGAGATTGGCTCCTGTGGCATGACTACAACATAAAATACCCCCTCTAATTTTTGAAGCTTTTCAATATCCCTCTTATTTTTAGGGGTAATATTTTGAGACTCAGCAATTGCACCATGATATATTTTTGTGCCACTGGGTAGGCTAGGAGCAAACTGTTGAGCTAAGTAAGCGCAAACATCCTCTACATCGGCATATGCCCATGTGTCTCGTTTATACACATCAGGAACAATGACAACTCGCTTCAAGCTCATGTGTAAAACCTCGTTTCCAGAAAATGCATGCTAACGACTTCAAGCGGAATGAATTGCGCACCGCGAAGTGAGAGATGCAAAAGTTTTCCGCAATAAAAAAGCCCGACATGTGTCGAGCTTTTGGGTCCGTTTGTAAAAAAAACTATGCAAGGTGAAATAGGCTCATCCAAAGATTTAAATTCCCCCTCTCCATTTAAAAATTTTTTTAAACGTGAAGTTAAATCTTCTCCTGTAATATCTAGCCAAGCCTCACATGCAAACTCATTACATGTGTAATCTTCCTTCCAAGTCCGTGATAATAGGTGATTGATATTCATATTAAGCCGCGCAATAAGGGGAATCTTTCAAGATCGTAAATTTCACCTGTTTTAACCTTGTTTAGTTCAGGTGCTACAGCCTCAAAAGTGCAGTTGCCAGTATCATCTTTTGAAATACTTGCTACCTCTAAAGTTTGTAAAGTAACCAAAGGACTAGTCAGATTATCATCACGATATAAACGCCATTTGACTTTGGGCCGTACATTCCAATAACTGCTCAATCTTGACTTGTCTGCAGCAAGAATAAGTTTGTCATCAACATCACCAATTGTTAGTGAGATTTTTTGATCAAGATTGTTAGAAACAGTGGAGCGTTTTATTGTCATTGGTTGGTACTGATAAAAATAATCAGGCCCATCTTGTTCATGTTTTACCGTCACACCATATGTATCGTCACTCGTATAGTGAAATGAACTCTCAAAATCTGGATGTGACATTTCTATACATTCGATTGGAGTAACTGAACCCGACCGATTCAAAAAGAAGGCGGTATAATCAGTCATTGATAATACCCTCCATTGACTTAGGCGCATCTTTATTTACAAGTTTCTCTAGTGGGTTGAGAAGTGTTGCTAAATCCCCCTTGTTACCAGTCTCCACAATGATTTTATTTAGGTTGCTATCAACAATAGGCCGAACTCTTAGCTGCGCAGATAAGGTAAAAAACTTACCTTCTACCTCATTTAATTGAAAGCTATCGGGAACGAATGAGCATTCATAAGGCTTATATTCTGGGCCATTTACCTTGAGATTTGCATAAAACGGTTGGCTCGGATTGTCGCACCAGACATTATAAAATGCGTCCAAATACTGAAACCCCGCCTCAAGAACAACCCATCGCACATTCACAGTATGATAAGCATTCTTAAGGCGGCGCTTATATCGCGGCGCCCCCCCATCAAGTTCTTGTGCAATTACACCGCTTCTGTACGCTACGGAATAGCCAGATTGCGTTGAACATCGATTTAAAATATTCAAAGTCATTTTAACGTCTCCGCTGGGCGTTATAGTTGTGCTGCATTGCTTTTGAAACCTTACTATTTGGGTCGCTAAGAGCACCAACCATAAACCCTTCTACATCATCAATGTCTACATAAAGTTTTCCATCCGCACCTTGACGCTGACTTACTCTTGAACCGTTCATGTTGTTTATGACAACCTGTGGTCCTGAATTTTTTTGATTACTCAAATAATTCGTTAGGTCTTTGTTTTGTTGCGGATTTAAAACACGTTCGCCACCATCCAAAAGCCATGTGCCTTCACGTGGGATATTGTCAATACCATCATGTGCCATCCCTGCAATGGTCTGCGCCCCAATCATTGCTGCGTTAGCATAACCAAACGCCAAAATTGCATTTGCGGCAGACACTTTACCTGCGAATGGTAGTGTAATATCTGCAGTTGTTTGGACTGCAGCTAAGTGAGCTGAAACGATTGCAGATGCAATAGCAATAGATTGTTGCATTAAGAACATTGCCTTATATGCACTGGACTGCTCACCTTGCGCTGTCTTAACAGATTGGGTCATTTGGGACCATGTGTTTTGCGCTTGGCCCAAAAGGGTTGACCACAAGCCCAACTGAGTTTCAAATTGACTTTTTTGCAAATCTTTAACTTGCTGGTCGTACTGAACGTCAAGAGCATTTTTCTGAATCAAATACTCTTCATGAGCCTGTAACAACGCTTGGTATCGCTCATCGTCATTGGAAAAAGAATCACTTGTCATGATTCCTTGTTCAACGGCTACACGTTGATTAGATAATTCAAGTTGAGCATTGCTTTTTTGATTAGCTAGTGACCACATTGCATAATCATTTGGAGACATAGTGGCTTTAGCAAATATATCGTCAGCACCTGACGACAACCCTCTGATTTGATCGTCCATTGCTTTAGATGCATTAATGACTGAATACTGAGCCTCAAGGATCTCCCAAGCGACCTTTCGTTGAGCAGCCACTTTCTCATCTTGAGCTTTGATATAGTTTTCAACATCCTTTGCATAAGCTTCAGCTTGAAGCTTTAACAAACGATCTCGCATTACTGGATCATCAGCATAGAGTCGACCAATTTCGTTTACCTTGTCATCATTCGCATTTGATATCTTTTGCCACTCATCATAATATTCAACAAGTGTTCGCTTGTCGTTTTTAAGACGTTCTGCAACATTAGCTAACTCATCATCAAGCTTTGAAAAAGATTGAATAGCTGAGCTAATATTAGTAGTTGTACCATCACCAAGTAATGTATTTAATTGATTATAGTAGTTATCGCGTTTTTTATGATGAGGACCTGCTTTAATTTTTCGGCCTTCATAATCCCAACGGACATAGTTTTTGCCAAAGATCTTTTCAAGCTCTTTATATCCAGCATTACTCAACAAAGCATTCTTTGACTTGGTGTAACTAGGATCGGTGAAAACTTCTTTTGCCAAGAACAATGCCTGTGCATTCAAAGCTTCTTGTGTTTCTTTAATTGCCCCCTTGTTATCTAGCAAGCCTTTAGAAAAAAGCATGGACATTAGATCTTTTGCTCTTGATTTCTGCCAAGACATAATGCCGACATTAGTGAAGCCGTTATTTTTGTCTTTATGACTACCAAACATTTTTGAGCTTCTAAAGTCATTTTCACGGCCAACCTCTGCAGTAAGATAGCGTGCTTGTTGATCTGAAAACACACCGGTATTCATAAATGCTTGATACACTTTCAACATGTTGCGCGAGGTTTCATTTCCACTAGCCACAACTAAGGCCTGCTTTTGAGTTAATTCAAGTTGACGTTTTTTTGTCTCCTCAATTTTCTTTTCAGACTCCTCTCGGTCTTTGGTCTGCTCTTTAAGCTTGTAGCCCTGTTCGACTAATTTTACTTCAAGATTCGAAAGTGGCTTAAAGTAAGAAATACCAGCATTATCTTTGTAATCCGCATAATACTCTGCATGTTCACGGCTAATGCCGGTACGCATACTCGCTTGAATATATGACTCTCGATCTAGTTGACCTTGAATATCTTTCAAAGCTTCACGTTGCTTTTGAGTCAAGCTAAGAAGTGCCTTTTCCTGCTCACCAATTGATTTTGCATTATCATTATTGGCCTTGGTATTGTTCTGGACCTTACCGGTATAAACATCCAAAATAGATTGGGCCTTAACAACTTTACCAGCCTCATCCATTACTGCTTTAGCTTTGTTATCAATACTCGCTTTTGCAGAATCGCTTACTGTAGCTAGACCATTAATTGCATTAGCTAATTGATTGGCATCAATTTTACCTAATCGGTATCTTTCGAATAAACCTTCGGCAATCTGTTTATCATTTTCACTGACTTTTGATGATCGTGTAATAGCGTCAATTAAGCCAAGCATTTCATTTTTTTGTTCACGATATAGCTGGTTGGCTGTTTCAAGTGTATCAGTAGCTTTTCTAGTTAAAACTCTTTGTTGAGTAGCATCTAGCTTTTCATATTCGGCTCGTAACTCTGCTACACTTTTTTGCTGAATCGTAAGGGATGGATCCAGCTCATCACTACTTTTTTTCATATAGTAAAAAGCTGCACCTGCAGCAACACCTTGTACAGCTAACATAGCTAAGCCAGCAGGACCACCAAGAAAGCCCATTACTCCACGCAAAACCCCCATTGAGGTAGCAGCACCCAGCGCTTGCCGCTGCATACCCATAAGCGTTAATTCCATTGCAGCGCCACGGATTGCAGCCATGGTAAATGTCCCTGCTAAAATTGCGCCCTGAACCACAAGTTTTGATCCAATTGCAGCAGCAAGTGCAATTGTGATTGCTTTAATGTCATCCATGTTGTTTGCAACTGCTTTTACAACTGGTACTACATTATTGATAAGTCTAGCTTCAAGGCCTTGCCATTGCAGATCCATTAACCTTAGATTTTCTTTAGCCAATGCTAAATTCTGAATCATGTCCTCTGATAAAATTGCATTTGCCTGTTCAGCGGCTTCACCCCATTTTTTAAAACCTTCACCGCCATTTTGCAGTAATGGAATAAGCAATGAAGAATCAGAAATGATAGCTTCCATATAGAACTTCATATCATTCTGAGAAGCACCGACTTTCTGTAGCGAGTCGTAATAAAGTTGTAAAGCCTGCGGACCTGAAAGCTTTTGAAACTGCTGTATAGTCACTCCAACAAGAGGAGCAATATTTTCAAAGAAATCTGCTAGAGGTCCGCCGCCAGTCTGCTGAAAATCACCAATTCTGTCCTGCATGTCTTTCATTTTGTCTGCAAAAGACTCCATTGATATACCTGCTGTCTCTGCCCCTTTAGCGTAATACTGAAATTCACGCACAGATGTATTAGACAATTGAGCAAACTTTTTAATCTCACTGCCCGTTTCAATTGTTTGGTTTGCAAACTCTACAAGACTTGCTACCGAAACTCCGGCTACAACTGCACCAAGTGTCTTAGCAGCGAACGTAGCAATGTCAAAGCTACTTGCAATATTTTTACTCGCTGTTCGTGCTTGACGTTCGGCTTGAGACAATGGCCCTGTAAATTCAGCAGTTTGAACTAACAAATCAAGCGTTAATCGTCCAAGTGAGTTTGCTGCCATACCTTTTCTCCGGGCAATAAAAAACCCGACACTTGGTCGGGTTTATAACTAATTTAAAATTATTTAATTAATTTTATCTTGCACTCTGGTGAAATATTATTTCCTGAATCATCTTTGGTTAGAAAGTATGATCCACCAGCACCATAAGCAAGGGTTAGCTTTTCAGAATTAAATTCTTTAATGCGCCAGTAACTCCCATCTTGCGTATAAATTTTGTCATCTATCTTTTTAATAGCTGACAATTTTGCAACGCCCTTAAAGTCTTGGCAAATTACCCCAGTTCCATCTTTATTCAGTTGGACAGTTGCAACCGAGATATCTTTATGTGCACCACTCCACTGCCCATAAGTAGCCAAAGGTGAAGGTTGAAGAGAATAAAAATTTTCAGTAGTAGCGCACCCAGCTAGAGAGGAAAGTGCGCTAATTAAAATAATTTTTTTCATATAAATTTAAGCCCCGCATATTTTATAAACGAAGCTTATCATCCGCTATGATACTTTTCAAAATACTCTTCCAAGGATAGCTCATCATCATTTTCAGGTCTTTCCTCATGAGGCATAAAGTCTCTAGCATCAACGTCCGTGCCTTCTTTAACTTTAAATCTCGTTATATGAGCCATCATATTTCCAGCGGATTGTTCAATGCGTCGTCCTAAGAAAAGAGAGCCCCGTAATTTTCGGTAGGCTCTCCATATCATAAGCTCCGGATGACTGAGGGTCTTTTTTGCTTCCGCTATTGTTCTTCCGCCAATTCCATTGAGGACGAGCTCGCACCAGAACTCATCGTCTGGTTCGAGATCGAGTTCTTTCCCGAAAAATCAAGAACCTCATCGGCAGCTTTGTACAAGGCTTCAATAACTTCGGATGACAAACGCCCTGTATCTTCAACTGTAGGGAAAAACTTTTCCCCCTCTTCATGGTATACAGTAAGAAAAATTAAAGCTTTCTTGAGCTGATCAATTGTCAACTCAGCCTTATTTTTTAGCTTCCATACATCCGGTGCCTTAACAATTTCATCATGTGATGCGATTAAGATTAAGACTTCACCACCCGCTTCATTACCGTTCTTGTCACGATATCTAATAGGCTTTTCTACGTAGCTACCAATACCGAGCTCTTGATGAGTTTGTTCAAGTGTTAGTCTTGCCATTATGGAGTCACCATTGTACGTTTAGTGTATTTAACCCCAGAAGTTCGAACTAAAGTGAACTCGTAACCAATCACTGTATCAACTTCAATGTCATTTGGTGCTGCATCATTTAAATAGCCTTCAAATGACCACCAAGAACGAGTTTCTGGTAGATCAATACCTGTGGTCGCGTCATACGTTGGCGGTGTTGCAGAGTGGCTTGAACCAACATACCACTGTAGCTTTTCACCAGATGCAGCAATTTCCAATAATTTGTCATGACTTGTGTTTTCATCATCCAAGTCAATACCAATCGCGCCTTCACCCGGATCACGCATACCGCGCTCATATTCTTTGACATCCGCATCTAAACAAGTCACATCAATCTTACTGAATGAGTCTTGACCAAATGAAATACGCTTAGGACAAATAAAGCGCACAACGGTTCCAGCAATTACAGTAAATAACTGCGTTTTTTGAGATTTAACATGTTTAGCCATTAAGAGCGCTCCTTTTAGGCATAAAAAAAGCACCCGATTGGGTGCTAAGTGAAAAAATGGTTTTGTGTTTTATTCGCGGTTTACGATCCAACTTACATCAAAAGAATAGTGAGGCATTCCTGTTACTGGGTCCTTATCTGCTTCGCCATAGCGAACCACATAACAATCAAGCTCTATTGCAAAACGGATCGCTTCTGCAACTTGATCAACCACATCTTCATCTGTTGCATAAACATCGATTTGAACAATTGCACTGTCGGAAACAGGCCGCGAATCAAGGCTACTATTAGGGTCACCTGCAATAATTTGCCAAGTAACATATGGTGTTTCAGGCTGTTCTGGAGCAGATCCAAAACGCCAAACTCTCAAGATATTATTACTTTCGAGTAATGCTCTTACTGCTGGATCTGCTCTTGCTAATTTAAAAATTGGGACTTTAATCATTAAGCTGCACCTAAAACCACACTGAGTTCAAAATTAAATACTTGAACAAACTTATCTGTTATCTGCTCAATGTTTTCGTAAAGCGCTGGTCTTAAAAATGGGGTGGCGGGCTGTCTACTTGTACCTAACTCAAGGAATCGCCAGTAGAAGACTCGCCCATCTGTTTGATACGTTTTTCCAACACGCCCAGAACGTCTATTTTGGGCATTATTTGTATATGGAATACGTGCCCCACCACGCACCCCCACGCGCATAACCAAAGTGTTTTTATTTCTACTTCGGCCATTTTGAACAACAATTTCTTTCCAAATTTTTTCAGGAGTGGTGGGATCATCTAGCCGTTTAACTTTTTGACGGGCTTCATCCCGAGCAATGTTCATTGCCTGCCGCATCGCTTTACGGGCAATACGTTTTACAGTCTTGTCATTACCAATTGCCCGCATTCGTCTTAATGCAGGCTCTAATCCTTGAATTTCGTTTTCCATAAATCACCCATTCCATGCTTTATCTCCAGTGGATAAATTTATAGTTAGGTATTCACGGCGTGAGTCGGGATCTCGCATAGGGTTACCATCAATCTTGTAAAAATAGCCGTCAAAAAGTACCCGCATGGTGCTATCAATCTGCTTTGTAGTGCTGCTATATCGCACCTTAGCACGGGCTTGTATTGCGCTGTTTGCTGCTTTAGCCGCAACAACATCCCTTGTTGAAAGGTCAGTAACTTCCGCCCAAATTGTTGCAAAATTAGACCATGAGGTGATTAATTTTCCTGTGTTTTGGTCTTGGGTTTGAATTGCTTTCTGAATAGTGATGCGGTGCTTTAGTTTTGGAGTAATGCTGGGCATATTAGACCCCCATTTCTCTAATAGGCTGCAAAATATCCCAATATGCTTGAGGTTTTCCTTCTAGACTTCGGCTGTACTTATACTCAATAAATATCAACCGGGCATTATCTAACTTCTTGCAGTCCACAATGTCCGTTTCAGAAGTTCTTTCTGACTCATTTGAAATAATTTTTCGGTCGATGTCGATCGCTATTTCTTCATCGGCTTGAGCTATCCATTCAAGAAAAAGCACATCCTCATCATCGTGATCAACTCGACATTGCAACTTAGCTCGTTCGAGTGTGATCATTTTGAATTATTCCGTCTTGTAGCTGGTTTTGGTGGATCAACTTTTGTTTGGTATTCACGTAAAACTTTATTTTCTACCAAATGCCTTACCACGTTTGGATCTGCGGTTCGAATATCGCCCTCTTTGTAGTCTTTATCTCCAAAGTGTGGGCGTAAAACTTCATATTCTTTCATTTTGGCCTCTCTAAATGGGATGGTGACGAACACCACCCCAAAATGAATTAACCACCCGTAGCAGGAGTATAAGAGCCATATACAAGCGATTTAGGCTTATAAACAGCTAATGCTCCACGGGTTTCAGCAAGTAAGGTACGTTTATTTGATGTGAAATCATCGCCCTGCATACCGATTTGCACAGCAGCACCCCAGCGCTCAAAGTATTGAGCTGCAGTATTGAATGCACCTGTTAAGAATTTACCTGCATCCATTGCAGCGGTTTGAACTACAGGCAAGCCCCATAATGTTGGAACCGCTTGTGATTGCGGATTCCCGATGATGTAGTTGCCGTTTGCATCTTTTTGCGTTTCCATCAACGCCCAGTCAATTGGGTTGAGTACATGGCCGTTTGCAAAGTCATCGGCCAATACAACTTGAAGCATTGCAAAACGCAATACATCAAACATATTTGGCGTTGCTGGAGCACCTGCAGGCGGAGCATAAGCAGTCGCTTGAGGGATTAAGCCAAGCATATTGCCATTGGTTCCATCACCAGCAAGAATTTGCTTTTCAAGCTTGATGTCAAGACCATGGCGCAAAATGTTGTCAATGAATGACTGCAATGCTGGTGCATCGCTTAACATTTGAGTAGTTACTTTTAACCAGTGAGCAATTACTACTGCTTTCGCGTCTTTATCAGTAAATGTAATTGCGGATTCTGGCTTTGGTGCACCTTCGGCAACAACTGCCGCATTATTGGTAAAGTCTTGCATTTGGACATATTCAAGAACATTACCGCTCATGCTGCCACCAGCCAAAATGTCGCGGATGGTAAGGCGCATTTGGTTTGGTAACTGCAAGCCAAGATTGGTGGCCGGAATAATTTTTCCAACTTCAGTTGTACCAATTGTGTTTTTTAACTCTACACGCTGAATACCACGATACTGCGCCTCAGCAGCATTTTTGTATTCTGTAGTTTCAACAAACTCACCACCCATGGTTTGTTTTTTGGTTTCAACATCACCATTACCACGGCGAGCGGCTTTTTGCTCAATCTCAGCCACTTTATTTTTCATTTCATTCATGGCCGTTAAAGCTTCATCAGCCTTATCTTTGGCACTTTGAGAAATTTGTTCATTTTTCTCATATTTGCCTTTGAATTCTTCCGCGTATCCTTTAACGGTATCAACGTGTTTTTGGAACTCTTGAGCGAGTTGTTCTAAAGTTTTTTCAGTCATTACTGATTCCTCGTAAAATATTTAAGGCATTTGAAATTGATTTCGCTTTTTCGTTTTCACCCTCTGACTCGCTCAAAAGATGACGCAAACCCTTACTAGCGATGACAGTGGCTTGCGTTTTTGAAAATCCTGACTCTCTCAGGAACTTTTCAAATTCTGGTAGGGATGGCAGCTCGCCATCTTGTAATTTGGATTTGACGGAACTGATTAGGGTTTCTGGATTGGAAGGAAAGGCAACAATTGAACCCTCCACTAACTCCAGTTCCAGCAGTTCGCGGATTAGTGAGTCTGGATCGCGTCTATAAGACTTGGTGATATAGCCAATGGACATGCCATCAATCGCGCCAACCTTCATCAGCGCATAAGTAGCTTTAGCGCGCGGCACATCGTCAATTAAGAGACGACCTTCTACGTACAACCCTTTTTCGTCTTCACGCATTTCGGTGAAAATTCCAATTGGTTCAGACGGGTTGTGGTCCCAAAAGATTGCTGGATACTTGCCTTTTGCTTTCCACTCTTGAAGGGTTTTGGCAAAAGCCCCCTTGCGGATGATGTCGCCATGTGAATCTAGGTTGTCAAAAGCAGCCAAGTAGCCAGAAAAAAAGCCACCCTCTTGGGTGGCTTTGATTTCTAAAGTTAGTTTAAGTCTATCCACTGGTTTTCCCCTGATCTTTCAAACCAACCATTTGCATTTGAACCATTAATTCATCGCCACCCGGTAAAGGCGCCAAATCTTCTAAATCCCGCACTTCATTACGGGTCATGACACCGTTTTGAATCATGTTTGTGTAGAACCCTGAGCGAGTAGCGCTATCGGCCCGCAATAAGCCTTCAACGGCAAATTTTGGTCTGTATTTGTATTTTTCACTTGGTAAAAACAATCTCTTTGTGATTGTCTGCTCATATCGAACTAATTGCGGATTAAGTGAATAGGTCAAAAAACCCCTATTAGTCTGCTCAAGACTTGAAGCCCAAGAACTTGCTTTGTTTGTATGACCAATTAACTGAGGTGGAACACCAAAGGCGCGGCATATTTCTTCAATACCGAAATACCGAGATTCAAGTAACTGAGCATCGACCGGGTTGATTCGAATACTATTTGAGCCAGAAAGCTTCATTCCAGCTTCAAGCACCATGTACTTGCCTGCATTCTCCGGCTTGCTAAATTCGCTTAAGTGATTTCTTAGCCGTTCACGTTGCTCTTTAGTTAAGGTTTGCTCTCCAGTCTCCAAAAAGCCGCCAACCTTTAAGCCATTTTTAAACCAGTCTTGAGCTTGATTGTTTGCATCGAACTGCATGCCTATGGTTTGAGCAAAAAACTGAATAGCAGATAAACCAACAAGCCCATCAAGAGTAAAACCCTTAAAATGCAAGATTTGGTCTTCCGAATAGGTTGTTGTTTTCCCATTTTCAGTGTAATGAAAATCAATCGCTCCCAAATCATTACGTTTTACAACCATACCACTCGGGAAAAGTGGCTCAAGAGCAATTACTTTTCCACTTGAGTCTTTTGTAATAAGGTTGTATGCATTCCCCCATAAGTCAACACAAGCAACTTGAACTTGCCAAAACTCACTTGCACACATATCGGCATTGGGTGAATCGTGCAAAATACGGTAAAGGTAATGATCAGTAGCAAGACGTTTATTGTTGTCGTACAGCTGTAAAGGAAGAGTTGAGATAGTTTCAGCTCTTAATTTTACACACGCCCAGACTGCGGAAAGTTTCAAAGCTGTTTCTGGTGTGACAACCGATCCACCGGGTGATAAATAACTATCAAATGGATAAGACGAATCGCCTTTTTTTAATTGTGTATTTCCAGTCAATCGTGACCAGAAGCGGGACCAAAACCCCGGCTCTTGTGTGGTACTCATGCTATCACGACATCCTCTAAATATTCGTCAATATCAACGCGATTGGCAGGTTCAGGATTGCTTGACATCAATGCAGCGGCGTTAAACATTGCAATCACTGGGTCAATTTTCCCCTTGCCTGATTCTTGTTTTGTCACCATCAATGCATTACCTGAAATTTTCCCTTTAGCGTTACCTACCGCCCATTTAACTAGCTCTTGTTTGGCTGGAATGAATGTTCCCGCGGCAAGTTTTCGCTCTAAGGTCATGCCATAGCCTGACAACTCAAAACCTTGCTTAACAGCGATTAATGCAGTTTCAGGGATTCCCGATTCTAATAAGCCGTCTACAAGTGAAGGCATCCCCAAACGGTCAAGACCAAAGCCCTGTTTAGGCATCTTTCCAGTGTCAAAAATACGCTTGGCAATTACTCCAGCCTGTGCCACGTCATCACCGATATTTTCAACAATCACCAGTTCACCAGCCGCTATAAAGTCATCCATACGCTGCTTATTTTCTTTTCTTCGCTCTAAGGCAATTGGATGAAGCCAAGACTTTGACCAACCACGCCATAAAGTGTGATATTTTTTGTCTCGCCCAATGGCATACATTGAAAACAGGTCATCAAGGCCACCACCATCAAAACCCACAGTGATGCATTCTGATTGTTCAATTAGATAATCAAGGTCAAAAACAACCTCTTTTTTCTCCCAAAAGTCTGCACCTGCCCAGCGGTTAGCACGTAAATTCATGCCGATCTGTACATTAAGGCGCTTAGCATAGAAGTCTTTTAGGTCGTCTTCGCCTGCATATTTTGCCTTTTCGAAATCATCTAATAGCTGCTCAGGGTCAACACTTGTCCCAAAATTTGGATTAGGTATATGGAAATTTGCTGGGTCCTTATATGCTTCTGATTCGATCATTTCATCTGGAAATTCATAAATCAGAGGGAGGAATTTTTTATTAATTATCTTCCCGTCACGAACATCGCGGGCATAATCAAGCTTGCTTTTAAATACTCCACAAGGCGGCTCTTTTGATTGTGTTGACAACCAAATCAAACAACCCTCGTGACGAGATGCCAAACCACCAGTTGCTTCACGAAACATCGAACCAGCATTGGACATGGTTTGAAATAAATGCAGCTCATCAACCAAGATCCAAGAGGCTTTTTTACCACCTGTTGATTTGTCATCAGCAGCAACAACTTTTAGAGTTGCCTGTGTGCCTTGATGTGTAATTGTTTTTGTGTGCTCAGAAATAGTCATCATTTCATCTAATTCAGGATCCGCTTTAATCGCATCCCGGATAGGATTAAAAGAGTTGTCAGCAACTTCTTTTGTTGGTGCCAAAATGATGAGTTCTGCAGATAACCGGCTATTCAAAATAAAAGCCGTGAGCATAATGAATGCAGCAATTGTTGATTTTGTATTTTTCTTAGGAATTAAAAGAAAAAATTCGTTAATCAAACGGCGTTTTGACTTTTTGTCATATGCTCCAAAAATTGCAGCAACAAACTCGGTTACCCATTTCCGAACAATTTCCCCCATTTCTGGAGAATCCAGAACATCTACAACTTTTAAGGAATTGAATGTTCTTAAAGCCACGTCTGCCACATCTTGAAATAGTGGCTTGCATGGCATCAAAGATTGACCTTTAACGATGCGATCTGCCCAATCTGGGCAAGCAGTTGTCCAGTCTGGAAGCATTGCGGTCATAAATTTACCTTGATATACAACCTATTTGATAGCCAACTGAGGGTGTGTCCATCCCCATGCTGCGCAACACTGTAGACATTACAATTGGCTATCAAATAAGAAACCGCCCGAAGGCGGCATAATTATTTTTTGTTCTCTGGCTTCACAGCATCGCTAAAGTTTTCTGCTGCATTGTTAAGGGTTGATTTGGTTCTTTGAAAAACTTCACCATCTTCACTTGCATCAATAGGGGTCATTACTGCATCAACCACAGCAGTTACGGGAGCGACGGCCACAGAAACTGCTGCCTTGGTTAAACTTTCTAACATTCCAAACATCTATTCACCTCAACTAGGCAATTGATTGTCCAATGTGGCATATTTACCTGTTTTGGTTGCCTCTTTTGCCTTATCTTGTTTGGTTTCCTTCTTGCCTTTTTCCGCAACCTTGCCGTGCTTATAAGGCATAAGGGCCATAGCTGCCTGCATCCTTATGTTTAACTTATTGCCATTAAAGCTCATAACTTTTGTTAAGAACTCCAAAGGGTCATCACCTTCAAACTGAAATTCCTCAATAGGTTTTTCATCTTCACCACTATTTTCGAGTGTTTCTTTAGGTTTAACTTTTGGTGAATCAGATGTTAAAGAGCGCCCTTCTTTTTGAGCCTTTAACATCTCAATATAGACAATAATTTCAGGATCTCTTGCTAACCTAGCACCTGCTGCGGATGCAGTTTTTTCTGCATAACCTGCTGAAATTGCTGCTTCTTTATTTGTCTTGCCGTCAACAATGGCAAGAGCAAATTTTTCCATTTTCTCTGTTAATGCCATTGCTCTACCTTTAACTTGATTTTAACTTTTTGCTTTAACTTTTTCTGAAAGGGAATTTTTTTTGTGCGTGCGATGGGGGGCGGTGTCCAACGGCGAAGGGCTTGGAACTTTTAACCTCCCCCCCCTGCCTGCTCTCCTGTTGGGTTTTCTTCTTATGGCATGGAACACAAAGAGATTGGAGGTTGGATTCATCATCTGTTCCACCTCTTGCCACATTCATAATATGGTCAAGCTCTAAGTCTTTAGTGACAATGCCACAACATTGACAGGTCCACTCATCACGCAAATGGATCTTAGCTTTAAGACGGCGCCACGGACGACCACCACGACCAGAACCCCAATTGTTTTGTTTAGGATTCTTCTGAGCTTGTGCGGGTGCCTGTAGCGTCTGCAACTTGTTCTTGAATGTTTGGAGTTTCATTTAAGTTTACTCGCGCATCTACACCATTAAGTAGGTCAATGGATATCCAATCGATATCTAAACCCTTGCGTTGATACTCTTGGACCAACCTTACTAAACGGAGTTCCAATTGTTTACGCTGGACTTCTGGAGTTTCGATCTCAACTATTAAATGCGGCTGCAAAAGATTATCCAATCCATAAAACCCCAATCTATTATTAATAATGCTCTTCGGAATCATCTTGCTCACCTATCCGCCTCAAACCAAGATTTGCCAAGTCCTCATCACTAAGCTGCTCAAGGGTTACTGATTTATCTATAGCAGCAATGCTTAAACCTGTTTGCTTTGCTATAGCCTTTAATTCTTTCTGAAAACATTCTTGTTGATGTGATGAAACAAAACTTCTTGAATCATATTTAACGATCAAATATTTCGTTTCGGGTTTGATTTGCTCTAAATCGAAATTCATAACATCACCCATCTAGTGATCCTGACCGTTGTGCCGGTTCACTATCTTCAAGCATTAAAAGAACTTCGGATAACTGAGCAGATTGTTCTGCATTGATTTGGACAATCAAGCTGTTTTGTTCAATCAGCTTATTGTTTTGCTCTATCAGTTTAAGCACCACATCTTGTAAATTTGGTTCACTGCTCATTTTGATAACACCACTTAAGGTCATCCGGGATAATCAACATCACGCCCAAGTCTCTATGTGCATAGATGTTGATCTTATCCAGATATTTGGTGAATTCTTTAATGGTGGCCTTCTTGCTTTGCAGATGGTCTTTAATGAAGGTATTGACCAAAACTTGGTAATCCTTTTCAAGTTGACGGCGCTTAGGTCCATCGAATGCTTGAATAACATCTTTAAAGTTCTGCAAAGCCATGTACTTTTCTGCAGTCTCTTGCCGACCTTCAACATAGATCCGGGCAAGAAACTTTTTCTTAAAAAGTAAATGAAGGTCATCCTTTGAGTTACCGGTCTTTTGCTTGATCTGCTCAAGCCAAGCCCAGTAAAGCCGGTTTTGTGCGGCGCTTCTATCGTCTTCTTTCTGATTGATTCTAACGACTAAAGGTTTGCCTTCTGCGGCTGCTTTGGAGTGGTTATTGTTCAGATAGTTAATTACCTGAACAATTCCTGAATAACTATTGATTGGGAATGTTGCTGGTTCCATATTCCCACCTATACCTTATTCATCCACAACTGGACGTTTACCAGCTTCTAAAACTGGAATGTTTGCCTCTGTTGGGACATATACAATTTGTTGAATCTTGCCATCACGTAAAGCATCACCAAATGCGCCAATAAACTCTTGTTTACGGTACTCCGGGTAATCTTTTGCAGCCTGACCAATAGTTTTGATTGCTTCTGCTCGCAACTTGGCACTTTCAAGCTCAGCTCGCGCCGTCTGTACCTGAATCATTTTTGATTGTTCAGCTTCTGCCAGTAATGCCTGACCATTCATGCCCTGCTTCCATACCTTGTAATGAGGCCATGCAAACATGAGCAAAATAATCACTATTAGAATGGCTACAAAAGCAAGGGTAACTAACACTACATCAGCTTGGCCTTTCTGGTTGGTTTTCATTTCTCGCTTCCTTTTTCTAGGCACAAAAAAAAGAGCCTTTCGGCTCCGGTTAAACTAAAAACCACCGCAAGGGTGGCTCTTAATTAAAACTCTAAATTTTTATTTTCGTAATGTCGCTGGTAAGCTTTTACAATTGAAGAATCAATATAAAAATGTTTATACATCGTTTCATTGCCAAGTCGTCTTGCATTTGCTGCTTCTTTGCGATTTGTATTTTCAGCTTTTCGAATGACAATCAAGTCAGTTGGCATAATATTGAATTGCTTTATTGCGCTCGCCAAATCCTTGTGACTTAAATACTTAAATTCAGACTGCATGCGCTCTACAGGTATCAACTCACATCCATTAAACGTTAAAGGATTTTCATTGGTTGGTTGTGACAGTTTTACCATATGAGAGGATTTTAAAATCTCTTCATAAACCTGCAAGTCTACAAATAGCAACTCTGGTATCTCATCATATAATTTCTCATATTCAAAGAGACTTTCATTAAGTTTATTTATAATTGTCATGGCTTATACCAAATAGAATATAAGAACAATTCTAACAAAATTTATTCATTCTTTGCTTAGAATAAATCATCATCAGAATCAAGCATTGCATTGGTTCGCTTAAGCCACTTATTAAATAGCTCTTCGCTTTCCTGTCTATTGCCTAGTTGGTAGGTATCAAATAAATGATGGCAGGAAAAACACAAAGAAACAGTTTTAGAGTCGCAAGCCTTAATGGATCTGCCTTTACCGTCTTTACTAGAATTGGAGTGCGCGGCTTGGCTTGGCGCTGGTGCACCACATCTCATGCATGGCAGCTTGCGTACTTTGGCTAATCGTTTGGCGTCACGCATTTAACATGGACCGTAAATTATTAATCTTGTTTTTCAGTCGAATAATGATTCGATCTATAACAAGCATTTCTTCACGGCTTAACCCGGTGCGAGATAAATTTTGGTAGCGGTTTAATTCATCCGAATATTTATTTAGATTTTTCTTAGCTTCGTTTGTATCCATATTCACCACCAATTTGCCTACTTCTTTTTGCGAAGTCTTTTTTGTCGGTTTTTCATTGTTTTAGTCGTTGCAGGCTTAATATCATTTCGTTGAGTAAAAGGCTTGAAATCATTACCAGCACTTTCCAACTGTTGCATTTCAATCATTTGATCCATAGCTTTTAGTGCTTCTTGTCGTAGAACCTCTTTTAATTGGATGTGTTTCGTTAGGTCCATTTCAGGCATATACATAGCTGCTCTCCAAAAAATAAAAGCCCCGCCAATAACTAGTATTTGGCAGGGCTTCATGCGCCGTAATCCGTTCGGCAAGTAAACTCGCAAAGCGTCCAAAGCGAGTGGGGTTAAAAACAAAAAACTCATTAGTTGATAGGCTTTAAGCATGAAGCAACTAAATACACATACTATTTTAGTTAACGATTTTTAATTCAGCTCTTAATATATTGCAAAAGTTGTTGTATTTGTTAATAAGATCTGCTTCAAAATTCTGTATTTTTTCATTAATTTGCATTAGGTTAAAGTCATAACCAATCTTTGCAGCCTCGTACTCTTTTCGACTCTCTGCAAGTTCATTTTGTATTTTTGTAGCAGATAATTGGATTCCTGTGTGAAGGACTCTCCCTTGAGCTAGCTTTGGGTTTTCTGTGAGAAAATTATTTAGATCTTTGTTTGCTAACTCAAGTTTTTCTTTAAATCCAATTAAAGAATAGTATGATTCTAAAAATTCTTCAAAGAATCCATATAGCTCAATGATTTTAGTATCAACATTATTTTTAAAATCTAATACAACATACTCGTTGGCCTTATCACAAATTAACTGAACTTTATTTATTGAAATTAAAAAATCCTTTTTATTGCTTAAATAAACCTCATGAAACTTGTCTGGAGCATATGTAATTAACTTTAAGTCATTTGCAAGTTGCTGATACTTCGTAATTGCATCCAAATAAACCTCTCTTTTTGCCTCTATAATATTATTGTGTTGCTGAAGCTTTATACCACTTTGCCAAGCATACCAGGCAGCAAATATAATCCCTATTGCTCCAATAACCGCAGCCCATAAAGCATAATATGCTTGTATTTGTGCTGCATGAATAGTGGCTGCCGCTGTAACTAGTTCATCCATCAAAACACCAATAAAATTAAAGCCCACCGTTTGGCGAGCTTCTTTAAGATCAGTGACACTTGCTTATACTTCGTACCACTTATCACGAATTTAAAGAACTATTGGCGCCAAGTCAAGGGTTTTCTTTGGTTTTCTTACTTTGGCCTGTTTTTCGGTTAATTTGCTCCGCAATGTATTACGTTGCCCAACAATATAGGCAATACCACACTTTAAATCTTGTCTCACGGCGTTACGTGAGCATTTGCTAATGTCAGCAATAGTTTCCTCACTCAACCCATGCACGTAATACAACACTACAAAATCTAGCCATTCTTGTAATGTAGGGTTTGGGTTCATTCGTAAATCACGCAATAATCCACTTACAGCTCTCGCCTCATCAGTAGAGATTTTGCACTGTGGCAATGAGCGCTTTCTTGCATCACGCTTTACGCCTTCCACAGAATCAATCAAGTAAGTTAAGGTGTTACGTGTACCTAAATAAGTTTCGGCATTATCTTCATTAATCCATGCCCCAAATTGCTCTAACCAATTCTCAATGGTGTACTTCTTCCAATTACAAGCTTGTAATACATGCGGTTTATTATTCATCATTCCACCTTACCTTTTGCTTCACTTTCTTTCTTGAATTGATCTAATAATTTATTTCTACCCAACTTCACATACAGGCAAGCTGCCGCTCGTGTTTCTGGAGTTCTTACACCATGGTTATATGCACAACGCAGGGCCATCATCTCTTTGTAGGTCCATTTTTCATTCATGCCTCACCACCCTTGAGCGCTTGCTCTAAATCTTGAATTACTGAATAAAGGGCGCACCTGACTCCTTTATCGTATAAATCACACTCAACAAGCTCTGCTTTTGCATCTTTAAGCTCATTTAGCAATTTTTGGCATGCATCCACCTGCTTTTGCAGCTCGTCACGCTCTTGCTTGATCTTTTTTAAGTGAACTTCATGACCAATCACTTCACCGTGATGAGATGCTTTAAGCTCTTTAATTTCTTGATGTAAATCGAGAATAGCCTGAGCCTTTACACGGTTTAAGCGTTCAAGTTCTGCTATGCGTCCATGATTGCCTTTTATCGTGGCTTTAAGCCCCTCCACTTTCGCTTGCTGCTTCAGAAAAGACATATATGCGGTGTTAAGCATGCAGCAATAAATAACGCCCTCATCAACATCATTGTTGTTAAACCACTTAGCATTAGGGATGAAAGCATTTTGTTTGACATCAAAATCACACGCATCCAAGCACTTTTGGGCAGCCTCGGAATTAGAAAAAGGAAGGCTTAAAAAATGCTGTTCAAACTCGTCTCCACACTTATCCAAACCTTTCTCACGAATAAACTGTTCTGGTTTCATTGGCTGCGCTCCCACTTATTAGAACGGTAAAAAATTAGGTATAAAGCCAACAAGAATTGGGTTAGATGTGAGAACGCTTGATACTTACCCCCATCAAATACAGCCAGAGCCGATACACATAAAAAGAAAAAAGTGATATCCATGAAAGCCAAAGAAAAACGAAATTTAGCTAGACTTCCTGAAAACTGGTGCAGCTTTGCAGCTATTGCAGCTACAACCAGTCCCATAAAAGTAGCAATACAGATAACGGTCATAATGATTAGGAATGTTTTCATTCTTCTAGCTCCTGAATGGCTTTAAATCTACACATGTCTAAATGCTCTTGAACTCGGACTGCCCCCCTTTTCCCGTGTCGGTTTTTGGCAATAATTAATTCTGTAACCCCCAAGAGGTTGAAGTGTTTTGTCATCAGTTAATGGATTAACAAGGATGATCTGGTCTGCATCCTGTTCTATTTGTCCCGACTCTTTAATATCGGATGCTTTAGGCTTTTTGCCTTTCTCTGACTCGCGATTTAATTGAACCAACGCAACAACTGGACATTCAAATTCCTTAGCCATTGATTTGAGCTCACGACTAATAGAGCCAACTTCCTGAAAACGATCTTTCTTGCTTGGATCTCTTACGAGCTGTAGATAGTCAACAATAATGCAACCAAGCTTTACGCCTGCTTTGGCAAAACGGCGCTTTGCTCTTCTCGCGTAGGCTCTAACCTCACTTATGCTTGGTTTCTGCTTTGGTTCGATCCAAATTGGTAGACCGCTGTAAACCTCTCGATACCTTGCATATTCCTTTAGTAATCCGTCATAAAGTGTTGCATTGTGCAAGTTGTCATATGGAATAGAACTAAGTGAACTAAACATTCTGTTTGAGAGTGTCTCTTTGTCCATTTCTGCTGATATAAAAAGAACCCCCTCCTTTTTAACCATAGCAGTATCAATTGCCATCATTTGTGCCAGAGTTGATTTACCAGAACCAGGACGACCTCCAACAACACAAAAATGACCGTTTTGTACTGTGCCAAGCATCTTATCGAGCGTTACAAGATTGAATCTAACTCCAGATAATTGATTCTTAGTTTTCTTCTCTGATTTCTCTATCATTTGCGCCAATGCGCTAGTCAATGCATCACCAAAGCTTGCGCCCATATCGCCATCTTCTGTTTTATCGATTTGACTCAAAAGATTTTCAGCTTCAATGAATGCGTCTGGCACTGTAGTGTCTTTAGCCATTGCGGCAATGCGAAAACCAATTTGCTCAATTTTTCGGTGCGTCTTGAGTTTTTTTAATTGAGTTACATAACTTTCAGCATTGTAAAAACTACTTGGCGCATCCTGCATAAGCTGAATCAAATAATCCTCACCACCCATCAAATGCAAAACGTTTTTGCCTTTTAGGTAGTTACTAACCATAACCACATCGTAAGGATGGTTGCTTTCAGAAAGCTCTACGATTGCCTTGTATATTTGTTGATGACGATCTGAGTAAAAACATTCTGCATCCAACTCCTGACCAATAGACTCAAGTGACAAGGATGTAGTCATTAAAGCCGCAAGAACACATTGCTCCATGTTCACATCATGAATATTTGAATTAAATGACATTACCAATCCCCCTCAATTACCTTGTATTGAGCAGGAATGGTCTGCACATCCTCAATTTGAGGCTGGATAGCAACCTGTGCTGGATTAGACATGGCAAGAAAGTGATCAAGCTTGGTTGCATCGCGGCAAATTAGCGTTAGATCAGTATGATTGCCCTCAATATGGAATTGAGATTTAGAGCACCCAACAATAGCGGTCTTGATATCTTCAACCGTGTAACCCTCTTTGAGCCTTGCTTGAATTTTGGATTTGCGCTGGTTATCAAGAATGGTTCGATTATTCTTGTTAAACGTCACCTTCCAAAACTCAAAAACCTCTTGAATCTCATTTTTGAAATTCTCTTTAGGTTTTTCAGCAGGCACAGGTTCGCCGTTAGGCGGACATATATTATTTTCTTGGTTAGATGGTTCGTTGGTTAGATGGTTAGATGGTTTAGGCTTTATTTGGGTTTCTTTGGGTTTTTCTGGGTTTAATTCGCTTTCATTTGGGTTGTCTTGGCTTTCATTTTTAAAGCCAGAATTATCAAAATCATTCCCATTATTACCAGAATCATTTTTTGGGTTTTTCTTTGGGCGACCACCTTTTTTGCCATTCTCTGCTTGTTTAGCAAGGAAGGCTCTATACTTTTCAAGCTCTTCTTTAATGTGGTTTTGAATATAAACCCCGTCCTCATTTAATTTGAAAAACTTCTTAAGTACAAATTTAACAGCGTCAATTTCTTCCTCAGTTTCCGCCCATACCCATTCAATAGCCTCTTCAAGCGTTGGGAACGATTCACGGTCGTAACAGGCATCCATGAGCAAGTTATAAACCCCATGCTGCAAAATGTTTAATCTTCCAGCCTTGCGGTAATAATCACCAATATTTCGCTCGTAGTAGTGCATTACAACTTATCCTTTGCTCTTAAACGATTGATTACGGCGCTCTCAAAGCGGTTGATTAGTGCGTACAGGTGCCAGTTCTTTCGCAAGTCTTCAATGATTTCCTTTGCGCTATGAGAAGTTTTGTCAAAGTCCTTCTCAATTCCTAAAGCTTTTTCAAGATCCGTATGTGCTTTTCTATAAGCATCAAGCGTTTCAACATAAGCATCATGATCTACTTGCCATTGAGTAAGGACTTGATCCTCATCATCATTTGGGCTTGCACAGTCTGAATTTTGTGCTAAGATTTGTTCATTCATTTTGGTTCACTCCAAATACGATATTCAAACCGCTATCTGTTCCAGCAGATGGCGGTTTTTACTTTATGAAGCCATACAACAATTTGCGGTCAGCCTTAACGCGTCCACCTGTAAGCAATTCAAAAATGGCCTGAACACCAATTGGTATGCCACTGTCTTCCCATTGCTTAATTGTGGTTCTCCCCTTTCTTAGCCTTCTGGCTAATTGATAGTTGTTTGAGACTCCGTAAAACTTCCTAAGTTCATCCACAGTCATAAATAGTCCCATCAATATGAACACTTTTGTTCGCATATTAGAACTATAAAGACTTGCAATTGTCAATACACATGTTCATAATTACGAACATCAACTAAGGGGTGAGGGCTTAAGTGTGAGCCAAGTTTCTGAGCGCATACGCGCACGAATGAGCGAATTAAATTTGAGACATGTAGATCTAATGCGAGGAACTGGAGCTGGAAAAGCAACGGTTTCAAGCTGGATTAAGGGAGCAGTAAACCCTAGTGCTACCTACATTGATTCATTAGCACAAGTTTTAAAAACTACTCCAACATGGCTACTTACTGGTCAAATCAATGACACGGCGAGTAACATGGATAACAATGTTGATATTAATTCGATGGCTTCAGTGATATATGCACCTGTCTTATCTTGGGTGCAGGCTGGGAATTGGACGGATATGGATGCAGTAAATATTCAGGAATGTGAGAAATTACCACTCGTACCGGGTGCAGGGAAAAAAAGTTTTTATCTTGAAGTTAAGGGTTTGAGTAATGCGCCCTACTTTGAGGAAGGGGAAAAGATTTGTATTGATCCAGACTATGTACTTGAAGATATACAGACTGGAGAAATGGTTGTTGTTAGATGTGGCAATGAGGCAACTTTCAAAGCATTGGTTGCTGAACCAAACGGCTACTACTTAAAGCCATTAAATCCCAATTGGAGTGAACAAATTATCCCGTTAAAAGAGGATTGTATTCTAGTGGGGAAATATGTTGGATCATTTAAACCTGCTAAGAAATTTAATTTCCTAACATAAAAACACAGATGCGAACAAAAGGCCCACATATGGGCCTTTTTTTATTTCTAAATGTTTTTATAGTTCATATATTTATACCAAAATAGGAATATTTTTAAGAACAAAGTATTGACTTATCTGTTCGTATATTAGAACATTAAAGACAACAAAAAGACCGATGCTTTTAGGAAGCTCAGTCAGTTTGTAAAGTATTTCTAACTCAATTTTTCCTGTGAGTCTTGGCGGATATACAGGAGAACTAAGGTGCACATATTATGAACCAAATCACAAATCTTAGTCAACAAAAACCTAATCTTAACGATTTTCGGAATCTTGCTTTTGAGGTTTCTTGTCATCTAGATCAATTGGCGGCTTTTATGTTGCAAGCATCTTGTCTTGAAGAGCATCAGGATGAAATTAAAGCTTCATGTATGGCGAAAGCGGTATCTAAAACAAGCTTAATTATTTTCAACAAAACCCTACTGATTATTGATCAGATGGAAGAGCTTTTTAAGAGCCAAAAATTGGTTGAATTCAAAAACTCTTTTGTATTTGTTGAGAGTGCTGTTTTCGCAATTTCTGAAACCAATCTCACCTTAAAACATCAAGCTAATTACTTCTATGGAATTTTTCATGTTCTAAAAGAACTTGAGAAAGATATCAATGACATGGACCTCAATGCGGAAATTGAAGCGGAGAAGGCACATGGCTAATTTAAAAGTCGATTTAACTGACCACTTTGATGCTGTTTGCTTAGCAAAAAATGATCTTGATTGGACTTTATACGCCCTTCACGAAATCAAGGAAAAGGTGAAGGCCTTGAAGGAAGAAGCGGCTAAGCATGGTATGCATGAGGCTTACTTTCACAGCTTAGAGCAATTCACCGGAATTCTTGAGTACACAATGACACTTCGATCTGACTACTGGGAAGATGAGGAAATGCGTATTCAAAAACAATTAGATGGTAATGGGGAATAATCATGCGTACTAGTTCACAACTTTTTCCAGAAAACAAAATCGTGACTGTGGATGATCTTGTTACAGCACGTAGCGAAGCGAAAAATGATATGGGTGATATAAACGCCCTACTCTCTGCAATTGAGCTAAGTCTTGTTGAAAAACTTAAGGACCATAACTTAAGTAAGTTTGCTTTTGATAAAACCTTTCGCTTGATTGATATTGCCAAAACACACGTAGATCTGTCTCAGGATTATCACAACGGTGAGCTTGCTCAATTAACTGGCGGTGGTAAGTATCAATGCACAGCGGTTAAGGCTTCTAAATCTTTAGATACTAAACCAGATGGCAAGCCCGCCAAAGAACTCAAAGACCGATTAAAATTATCCCGTAAAAATGCAGGCATTACTCAAGAGGTATTGGCATTGAGTTCGGGGACTAACCAATCCACCATCAGTCAGCTTGAATCAGGTTTAATGAGGTCCAGTACACATATACCTGCAATCGCCAAAGTACTGGGTGTGGATGCTCATTGGCTGCAAACAGGTCGTGAAGATTCAGCAAGTGTCAAAATTAATCAACTTTGTTTAGCTCCAGCGAATGCAGCCATCTCTAAAACACTTACAGAAGGTTTTAAAAATGACGGACGGCGTTAATTACGCCGACCTCTCTAGGGAGGTTCTTTTTAAGGCGTTTTTATTGTGGCTTACAAAGATTGGGTATCGCGGAATTGTTAGACCATGTGGGCGTATGGAGTTTTATTGCGCCACAGTCAGCAAACTTTTTCCTAGAAACGTACACATCATGTATGACGGGAAAATGAATAAAGCAGCTACCCAGCTTTATAAAGAATTTGAAAATCATTTAAAGGCGTGATCATGAAAAAAATCGAATTAAACATAATTAGCGGAACATCCGACCAGATCGCTACGGAAATATTTCAGAAAATTATTGGCCCAATGGTTGATGAAATGAATAGCCAAGATAAAGACTCGGCAAAGATTTTCACCTTCTCAGTAATGTGGCTTGGTATGGCTTTATATGCTGCTCAGTTCGAGCCACACAATGCTAAGAAAACAATCCAATTCAGTGTTGATCAGTTCATGGCAACGTTCGACAAATTCAATAAAAGACCGAGCTAAGGAGCAGCAGCATGACAGATTTGAATAAAGAAGGCAAAGTCAATCTAAGCTTTGAGCAAGACAATGGTGCTGTTTGGGTATTTGCAGGTGATAGTCAATTTGGCACCGAAATCAGCCATTTAATGATGATGCATGCAGATGAATATAGCGAAGATGAATTACGTGTTATTTGTCACCATGCAGCATGTGAAATTGACAGACTTAGAGCAGAGCTAGAAAAAGCCAAAGCTCAGGCGGTGCCAGAATGGATCTCAGTTGAAGATCAAATGCCTGAATCATTACGAAATGTGCTTGTTTTGTTAGATGCAAACTCAGCTAAAAACCAAAACCAAATGGTGGCTCATTTCATTCCTAAGTTCACTGAAGAGTATCACGGTGATGATGATTGGTATGACTATGACGAAGAACGGGCTTGTGGGTATGTAAAAGAAGGATGGTATGCAAATACAGCATACATTGGTGATGAGTATTCTAGTTATTTTATTGAGGAAAAAGTAACTCATTGGAAGCCACTAAAAGAAGCAAGTGAATCGGGGAGCTGAGGGATGAATGCAAAAATTTTAGATCCTTGTTGCGGCTCTCGCATGATGTGGTTTGATCGTCAAAACCCTAATGTAGTGTATGGCGATATCAGAAAAGAAGAACATACATTATGTGATGGTCGGTCTTTAGTGATTGAACCGGATGTGATGATGGACTTTCGCGACATGCCTTTTAAGGATGGCCAATTTACTCTGGTTGTGTTTGACCCTCCTCACCTAGTGAAGGCTGGTAAACAAAGTTGGTTAGCTGCCAAGTATGGAAAGTTGTCAGAAGATTGGCGCGAAGATATTCGTAAAGGTTTTGCAGAGTGCTTTCGAGTGTTGGCCAATGGCGGTGTTTTAATTTTCAAATGGAATGAAACACAGATCAAAGTTAGTGAAATCTTAGAGCTAACAGATCAAAAGCCATTGTTTGGCCACATTAGTGGAAAGCGCAGCAATACACATTGGATTACTTTTATGAAGATTGAGGTAGCTGAGGGATGAGTGAAGTAAAAGTTAAAACATGTGAATTTTGTGATGATGGAAATGGCGAATGCATCTTCCCTTATTACGGTCTTGCTCCTCATATTCACACAAAACCAATTGGAGGCACGGTATTTCTAGATGAGTCATTTCCTGAAAACTTTATTCCTGATGGGGATGGTTTAGGTATGTATACACATTGTCTGAATTGTGGGGGTGACGGCACGTTTGAAGGCACTCAATTAGAAGTTAAAGCGGAAAGTAAGGAGGGCTTATTGCGTGACTGAAGTTAAATTTGTTTCTATGCCTGCATCCGAATTGGCTCAGGTCATCGAAAAGGCATGTGAGAATGCAGTAACTAAAGTTTTAGCAGCCCAAGGCGATGAGCTGCTTAACATTACGCAATTATGTGAACGTATACCGGGCTTATCCTACCATTCATTTAAGAAGTTAGCCAAAGAGCATAGGCTCAAAGATATTAAAGGCCGTTATTCGCTTACGGCTGTGAAAGCCGCGCTGCAATCTCACTAGATGTGGGATTGTAGTAAATCATCGCACGCCGTGGATTACTCCACCCAAACATTTTACACAGATCAAGCAGCGGGATTTTTAAAGCGATTTTTGTTGCTGCAGTATGGCGACTATCATGGAAAGTAAAACCTTCTAAACCCGCTTCCAACTTAGCATCACGAAATTCATCGGTTGCATCATCGCTAGTTATGCTAAATACATACCCTTGCTTTTTTGGACCAATGGATTTAAAGATTTCAACCGCTTGGGAACTTAAAGGCACTTCCCTTGCACGACCATTTTTTGTAAGGTCTAAAATTAAATAGCTTTTACTCAATCTAATTTTTTCCCATTTCAGATTGCAAATTTCTGAAAGTCTCATTCCAGTTTGTAAAGCGATTAAAAAGATATAGCGCATCTCAGTAGATAAGAAAGGTAATAAAATTTCTATTTCTTCATCACTAATTACACGTTCTCGATGCGGTGATTCTGAAGGGAACTTAATTTCACGTAGAGGGTTCACTGATAGCCATCGCTTGACCTCAATGCACCAAGTGAAAAAAGCTGACAGCAAAATAAACTCACGCCTAATCGTGGCACCTTTAACATTTAAAAGCCTTTGCTCACGCCATTCTGTTAAGAAGTCTTTATTAACTTGAATGAGCGGCTGATCTACATACATGGCTTTTAATAAAAAGTTTATTTTTCTTCGTTCTTTTTCATAGCCACGTTTATTAATAGAGACAGTATCACGGTACTCAATTAAGGCATCTTTAAATATAATATGGTCGAAAATCTCTAACTTTTCATTCTTTAATCTTACTTCTGTTTCTTGCGCCCACTTCTTTGCATCGCGCAAAGTATCAAATGTTTTTGATTTAGCCGGATGCGGCTTAATTCTAACGGTAGCTGTCACTCTACCATTGCGTTTTTGAAAGGTCGCCATTGTTTAAAATCTTGCTGCACTTTTGTTGCACTTGATTTTAAATTCTATGCAAATTGAATTGCAAGCAAATTAAATATAATTTATAAGTCATTGTTTTTTATAATTATTAAACAAATTAAATTTGATTGAATTTAATAAAAAGCGCTCAATTTAGAGCGCTCTTCATATCTGATTTCTTAAGAAGTTTTAGTCGCATCAATATGTCGATGTTCAGAATGCAAATACTCATCTGACTGCATTTCTAATAAACGTGAACGAGTACGCTCAATTTCAAAAGCCAATTTCTCGCCTTGATAGATATCAATAATACTATCTTGAGAGGTTAAAAGTAGTTTCACTCCACGATCATAAAATTCATCGACTAGATAAATAAAACGACGTGTGCCTTCAGACAGGAAGTCTGTTAAGTGAGGAACATTACTAACTAAAACCGTATTATAAATATTGGCAATTTCAATAAAGTCTGCTGGACTACGGGGCTTTAAGCAAAGTTCAGAAAACTCACACCATAAAACATCTTCCGTATGCCCTAGGGTTTCAACAACACGGTTATTGATCACAATCGGTTCATGAGAATTTGTTTGAGTATGAGTTAAAGCAGTATAACGCTCAGATATCCAGCTTTGAGCTTCATTACCTAATGGTGATTTAAACAATTGAGCCTGTTTTAAAACACGTAAACGGTAATCCACTCCTGCATCTACATTTAAAACGACACAGTTCTTTTTAACCATTTCAATTGTAGGAATAAAGCGATCACGGTGAATCCCGTTTTTATATAAACCGTCTGGTGCAATGTTTGAAGTTGCAATGAGTGTTACACCACGAACAAATAACTTTTGGAATAAGTCACTCAAAATCATTGCATCAGTTACGTTCGAGACAAAAAACTCATCGAAACAAATAACGACAGCATCTTTATAAATTTGATCAGCTACGATATCGAGTGGATTACGTTGACCCGAAAGTTTATTTAACTCTTTATGAACATGTTGCATAAAGTGATGAAAATGCATACGTGTTTTACGGCGAAATGGTACAGACTCATAAAATTGGTCCATAAGCCAAGTTTTGCCACGTCCTACACCGCCCCACATATATACACCTTTTGGAGAAGTTTGGCGGCGGAAACGACGGAAAGCTTTTTTAGAAGCCTTATAACGATTTAAAAGTTCTTTCCATACACGATCTAATTCTTGCACTGCCTGTGCTTGTGCCTCATCTGCCATAAACTGGCCTGAAGCCAATGCCTCAGCATAGCGCTCTGCTGGGGAAGACGGAGTAAATGCAGTACTATGAGAAGATTTTAAATTTAACATATCATTTTATTTCAATTTTAACTGAAGAGAGTATAGCGAACATTTTGTCCGACCACATTAGCTTTTAGCATCAAGAGTTACACTCAGTAAAACTCTTTTCCATATTGCCGAGGACTCTGTCCAAACCATCTTTTAAATGCATGATTAAAAGCGGCAGGTTCAGAATAACCAAGTGCTTCTGCAATAACTTCTATTGAATACTCTTTATATTCCATAAGTTTAAGCGCCTTATTCTTAATAATCTGTTCACGAATTTGTTTATAACTCGTATTAAGCTGCTGCAATTGATGCCTTAATGTCCTTTCAGGCATTTTCAAAGCAAAAGCGGTTTCCGCCATGCTCGGGATAATTCCTTGTTGTAGCTCTAAATAATCTTGCACATATTGAATAATAGGCGGTATTTGATGATCTTGTTCATTTAATCTTTCTATTTCTTTAATACATTTAGCCTCATAGATACGATGAGTAATAATATCTGCTGAAGGAATTTTTATTTCCAGCACATTCTTACTTAGGCTAAATGCTGCATGTGTAGAATTAAAATGTAGATCATCTCCATAATATGCGTAATATTGAGCAACGGTATCTGGATCAGAGGGTTTCGGAAATGGTAAATCTATACGCATATCAGGCATTTTTAAGCCCATCATGGTATAAATATCCTGAATAAACTTATAAGTGCCCGAAATTTCGCATTGGGCACGGAGTAAACCGATTTCTGTTTTTAAATCGACCGGTAAATAGTTTAAAATGATGTGATTTTCAGTTTCTTGTAAGCTCAAAGTACCAAATAAATGCGTAAGCTTTTGATACTGTATGCCTTTTTCTAAGGCTGTTTGTATATCATGGCTGGTCACAAGTAACATGAGTAAAGGACCATAACCTGCCAATGCGTAATGTTGTCCAATAAATAATCCTTTCTCTGGGTCAACATTCTCACTAATAATTTGCTGTATATCCCATTCCAAACTGTCATGAATTGTTGAGCTTGGGTCCAAGGAATCTACTTTAATACCTATATCTGCCAAACGTGAGTCGACATCAATGCCCGCATTGCGCATTCCTTGAATTAAATAGATTAAACCAAGTGCCGATCGTTTCATTCTTTTATCAATTTCCCTAGACTGAAATGTTTTACTATAAAGAAGTGATAAAATTAATTGCCGAATCTATCAATTTTCACGTCGATACAATCATGTTTAAACTGTTTAAAAAACGTTAGTCTTGCCTGCAATCCTCTTTACCGCATATGCAGGGTTTCCAATGCTAAACGCAAAACAACATGCTATTCAAAAAACTAAAATCGCAATTATTGGTGCTGGATTCGGTGGCCTTGCCATGGCTATTCGTCTGTTACAAAGCCAACAATCAGATTTTTTTATTTTAGAAAAATCTAATGATGTTGGTGGAACTTGGCGTGAAAACCGCTATCCAGGAGCTGCGTGTGATGTTCAATCACATATGTACTCTTTGTCTTTTGCACCTAAAACTGACTGGTCAAAACGTTATGCAGAAGCTCCTGAAATTTTCGATTATATCCAAGATATAACCAATCAATATCAAATTAAAAACTACTGTAAGTTTAACCATGAGGTTACTCATGTACAGTATGATGAAGTGCGCCATATATGGACACTAGATTTTGCAAACCAACCTTCTCTCGAAGCACAATTTGTAGTTTTTGCATCAGGTCCACTACATATTCCACAAATCCCTCATATTCAAGGTATTGAAAAGTTCAAGGGTAAAGTTTTTCACTCTTCCCAATGGGAACATGACTACAGTCTAGAAGGTAAATCAGTTGCTTCCATTGGTACTGGTGGTAGTGCAATTCAATATATTCCAGAAATCGCAAAAGACGTTAAGCAATTATATGTATTCCAACGTACAGCAGCTTGGGTTATCCCACGAGATGAGCGTAAATACTCTAATTTGAGCAAAGCTCTATTTAAAAAATCAAACTTATATCGACAAATTCATCGCAGCCGCCTTTATTGGAGTAATGAATCTCGCGTTGTTCCTATAGTTCAGCCGCAAATCATGAAATATGGGCAAAAATTAGCTGAGGCATTTATACGTTTCCAAGTTAAAGATAAAGATTTAGCCAAGAAACTTACACCAGACTTTGTGATGGGCTGTAAACGCATTCTTATTTCAAATAAATACTTCCCTACTTTTAACCGTAAAAATGTTGAATTAGTGACTGAGGGTATTCAAGAAATTAAAGAGAACAGTATTATTACAAAGGATGGAAAAGAAAGACCAATTGACTGTTTAATCTATGGAACTGGTTTTGTTACCGATCCACGTATTTATTTAAAACATTTTACATGTATTGGTCGCAATCAAATTGAATTGAAACAGGCTTGGAAAAACGGTGCAGAAAGTTATTATGGAATTATGACCAAGAATTTTCCTAACCTATTTCAACTGGTCGGGCCAAATACCGTTTTAGGTCATAATTCGATTATATTTATGATTGAGTCACAAGTTAATTATATTTTACAGCTTATTGATCTAGTTGAAAAATCTGGACAGCACGCTATAGAAATTAAACCGGAAGTTCAGGATTCCTTCAATGAAAGAATACAAACACAACTTCAAGGTACTGTATGGCAAGCTGGCGGATGTAGCAGCTGGTATCAAGCTGCCGATGGAAAGAACTTTTCTTTATGGCCAACTTATACATGGAAATATTGGCTAGACACTCGTAAAGTTAATCCTAAAGATTATTTGTTATTAAATAAATGCTCACAGAGCTATGCAGCATAATATGTTCAATACATAATAGATAGGTTGATAACAATCTATCTATTATTATATGCAGTCCATTAGTCTCATTATTCAAATTTTTCTTGTATTAGCATTTGGTTATTTTCTAGGTCCTAAACTCTCACTAAATATTCGGCATTTTATTTTTAAAATCCTGCCTTATTTTTCTTATATTTTACTAACCAGTGTAGCTTTAGAACTAACACTCGCCCTTGACCAAATTGATAATCCTTCTACTATACTTCCACCTGCTCTATTAATTGCATTAACCACTTCTCTTGGTTCTTTTTTTACTTGCTTATTCGCCTATACAATTTTTGATAAAGAAAGTGTTAAAGGGAAAATTTCACTTCAACTTTTTATGAATGCATTAAAAAATATTGCCAAGGCATTTCTAGCTTTAACAATAGGCGTGATTTTAGGAATTCTTCTTACCCAATTACATACCCATATTCCCTTTAATAGTTGGTATTTACTATTACTTTTTATTTTTTTAATCGGAATAGAACTTGCTTTTACTCATTTTAATCGCACATGGTTAAGCTGGAAAATTCTTATTGTACCTTTGGCCGCCTTTATAGGCTCGTGCTTAGCTGGGTTTCTCAACTATTCCTTACTTGGTCATGAGTTTACACTTAATGAAATATTAGCTTTGGGCCAAGGCTATGGTTGGTATTCAATGTCAGGTATTTTATTTACACAGCTACATTCAGCTGAGTTAGGTGGGATTGCCTTGCTCACAGATCTATTTAGAGAGATAGTTGCAATTTTACTCATGTATACCATGGGTTGGCGGTTTCCACGTCCAGCAATTTCAAGTGCTGGCGCTACCTCAATGGATGTAACATTAGCAATGGTAAAACAGTCATGTGGTACACATTATGTACCACATGCCATGATGAGCGGCTTACTCTTAAGTCTACTCGCTCCACTTTTAATTACTGTGTTTTTAAACTTTTAAGCAATTGAAGCAAGAATTGACTTCAACATTTCAGTTGGATTTTCTGCTTTAGTAATCGGACGACCAATAACTAAATGTGTAGACCCATCAAGCATTGCCTGTTTCGGAGTTACAATACGTTTTTGGTCATCTGCATTACTACCCTCAGGACGTATTCCCGGAGTAACTAAAGAGAAATCTTGTCCGATTAACTCACGAAGAATTTTAGCTTCTTGAGCAGAACAAACTACACCATCTAAACCACTTTCTTTAGTAAGTTTCGCCAATCTTTTAACTTGTTCTACAGGTTCAATATCTAACCCGATATCTTTTAAATCTTCACGGCCCATTGAAGTTAAAACTGTTACCGCAATTAATTGTGTTTGATAATTACCTGCTTTTAAACGCTCCACACAGGTTTCCATCATTTTACGGCCACCTGATGCATGTACGTTAACCATCCATACACCTAAGTCTGCGGCAGCACATACAGCTTGAGCCGTCGTATTTGGAATATCATGGAATTTTAAATCTAGGAAAACTTCGAAATTTTCTTCTTGAAGTTTTTTTACAACAGATGGGCCTTCATGAGTAAAAAGCTCTTTACCTACTTTTACGCGACATAAAGTAGGATCAAGTTGTTCAACAATTTTTAAAGCGTCATATTGGCTTTTAGCGTCCAACGCAACAATGATACTCAAGAGACTTTCTTCCATCACATAAAATCAGCGCTATTATAATAGACAAGTCAGCCAGTAATAAAGAAATCTATTGAACCAAGTTCTTAAATGAGGAAATAGTGATTTTAAACTAGAAGGATAATGAGGAATATAGAAGGGAAAATACTACTCTTTATGACTAGATAAAGAGTAGTACCAAAATTATAAAGGAGTAGAGTTTTTATCTTGCGGATAAATATCTACAACAGTTTTTTCGTGTCTTACATTTGCAGCTGCTTCTGCTGCAGCCAATTGAGCACTTTGAATTTGTTCTTTTCTCAAATGATCAATATCTTTGCGAAGACGTTTGATTTCCCAGCTTTTTTGGAAAACTCGGAAAACTTGTACACCTAATAAAAGCCCAACTACAATTCCAAGCGCTAAGGTAAGCAACAATAATAAACCTAAACGCATTGCAGGAACTTGAGTAAATAATAAATCAACAGGAAGTTCTGTTGGGTTCTGCAAAACAAGTGCTAAAGAATAGCCAAATACAATAATGAGTAATGCAATTAGAATATAACGCATAGGCACCCCACTTATGAGTTTTATTTATTTTCCAGATTCATTCACTGCATCACGGAGTGCTTTACCTGGTTTAAAATGTGGAACAGCCTTCGCTGCAACATCTACTGACTTACCTGTTTTAGGGTTACGACCAACTCTAGGTTCACGGTGGTGTAATGCAAAGCTACCAAAACCACGGATTTCAATACGATTGTCAGACGAAAGAGCTTCGATCATTTGGTCAATCATAATCTTAACCGCTTCTTCCACTAATGGTTCAGCCAAGTGTGGATTTTTTAGCGCAATGCGTTCAATCAAATCAGACTTATTAAGAGCTTCAGTAGTCATCTACGACCTCGTTATTTATTACTACTCTAAGTCGTTTGATAATAACCTGTTTAAATACAAAACGGTAGCGCAGTATGTTGAATACTACGCTACCGTTTACAGTAATTTGTATAAAAAGTACAATTTCGTTACATGAAACTGTACTTTGTTAACTTATTACTTCATTTGTGCTTTGATCAAGTCACCAATAGTCTTAGGACCATTGTCTTGAGAAGCTGATGCTGTACGCAAGTTAGCAACTGCTTCTTTCTCTTCAGCTTCGTCTTTCGCTTTGATAGACAAGTTGATAGAGCGAGATTTACGGTCAACATTGATGATTTTCGCTTCAACTTCTTGACCAACTTCTAAGAATTTAGTTGCATCTTCAACGCGGTCACGGTTGATTTCAGAAGCTTTAAGAGTAGCTTCTACTTCGTCAGCTAACTTAACAGTTGCGCCACGAGCATCAACTGCAGTTACAGTACCTTTAACTAAAGCACCACGTTCGTTAGCAGCTAAGAAATCATTGAACGGATCGCTGTTCAATTGCTTGATACCAAGGCTGATACGGTTACCTTCAGCGTCTACAGACAAGATAACTGCTTCAACAGTGTCACCTTTCTTGTAACGACGGATAGCTTCTTCGCCTTGTTCGTTCCAAGAAATATCAGACAAGTGAACTAGACCGTCGATACCGCCATTTAAACCAATGAAGATACCAAAGTCAGTGATAGACTTGATTGTACCTGAAACTTTTTCGCCTTTCTCATGAGACTTAGCAAACTCTTCCCATGGGTTAGCACGAGTTTGTTTGATACCAAGGCTGATACGACGACGTTCTTCGTCAACTTCAAGAACCATAACATCAACTTCGTCACCGATCTGAACAACTTTAGATGGGTGGATGTTTTTGTTAGTGTGGTCCATTTCAGAAACGTGTACTAAACCTTCAACGCCTTCAGCGATTTCGGCGAAACAACCGTAGTCAGTTAAGTTAGTAACACGTGCTTTAACGATAGAACCTTTAGGGTAACGGCTCATGATCGCTAACCATGGATCTTCGCCTAATTGTTTAAGGCCTAAAGATACGCGGTTACGTTCACGGTCAAACTTAAGTACTTTAACAGTAACTTCTTGACCAACTTCAACAACTTCTGAAGGGTGCTTGATACGCTTCCAAGCCATATCTGTGATATGAAGAAGACCATCAATACCGCCAAGATCAACGAATGCACCGTAATCAGTAAGGTTTTTGATAGTACCTGTAACTGTTTGACCTTCTTCAAGTTGAGCAAGTAATGCTTCACGGTCAGCAGAAGATTCAGCTTCCATAACAGCACGACGAGATACAACAACGTTGTTACGTTTAGCATCAAGCTTGATTACTTTAAACTCTAACTCTTTACCTTCAAGGTGAGTTGTGTCACGGATAGGACGAGTGTCAACTAATGAGCCTGGTAAGAACGCACGAACAGGACCGATGTCAACAGTGAAACCGCCTTTAACTTTACCAGAGATAACACCAGTAACGATTTCGCCATCTTCAAAGATTTTTTCAAGTTTAGTCCAAGTTTCAGCACGTTTAGCTTTTTCACGTGATAAAACTGTTTGACCCATACCGTTGTCAAGAGCTTCAACAACTACGTCAACAGTATCGCCAACCTGAACTTCAAGTTCACGTTGTTCATTTAAAAATTCAGCACGGTCAACAATGCCTTCAGATTTAAGGCCAGTGTCAACAGTAACCCAGTCACTATCGATGTTTACAACAACACCTTGGATGACTGCACCCTTTTCAACGTTGAGGTTTAATTCACTTTCTTCAAAGAGGGCTGCAAAAGATTCGGTCATGATATACCTGATAAAGTCAGCGGTCTTGGATCAGACAAGGCCGGTTTAGTTAAGTATCAACATAGTCTTTATAGACTGATCAAGCTATGCGTCAACTGATAATCTTAGTTGCTAACAGTACGGCTATTGACGTAATCAACCATCAACTTAAATACTTGATCGATCGTTAATTCCGAACTATCAATAATATAAGCGTCTGCGGCTGGCTTGAGAGGAGCTACTTCTCGCTCCATATCTCTTTTGTCACGCGCTTGTATATTAGCTAAAATGTCGTTTATTTTAGCATCTAGCCCCATACCCTGCAACTGTTTTACTCTTCGCTCAGCACGCGACTCAGCTGAAGCAGTCAAATAAATTTTAGCATTAGCTTCCGGGAAAATTGATGTTGCCATATCTCGACCATCTGCAACTAATCCCGGAGTTTGTGCAAATGCTCTTTGGCGTTCAAAGAGTGCTTGTCTGAGCTCTGGTATTGCTGCAACTTTAGATGCGTATTCTCCAACACGCTCTGTACGGATAGTTTGGGTTACATCTTCCCCATCGAGGAAAACTAATGTTCCCTCTGCCGAGGTTTCAAACTTAATATTAAGCTGACGAGCATAGTTAACACACTCATCTAAATGGCTATCTAATTTTTCCAATAAATCATGTTTATGTAATGACAACCCTAACAAACGATATAAGGCACCCGAATCAAGTAAATGAAATTGATAATACGCAGCAAGTTTCGCCGCTAATGTTCCTTTACCCGAACCACTCGGACCATCAATAGTAATAATTTGAACTGTCATTGAACTCTCACGAAGAAGCAAATGCTTTAGCTAATCTCGAAAAGCCTAGTGTAATCGCTAGTTTTAGCTGTGCAAGAATTAATTTACTTACAACAGGAGCTTTTGCGGTTAATTCGATACGATACGTAACCAAAGTAATATAAGGAGTAATTTCTGAGAACTCGATTCGACCTAAATGATGTTTCACTAGAGGATTATCAATCAGTTTATATTCAATACGTTTGTTTTCTTCGAGATGCGTGATTTCTTCTTTAAGTGGTTTAATCACGCCAAACCCCATACGACGAACAGAACCCACGCCATCAGGTCTTTCAGGATCTGCCGAATCTTTAACACGCACAACTTGTAGTGGAGCAAATGCAGTGTTGTAAGCTGCATGTTTAGAAAGCAGGTTAAAGACATCACTAAGAGGAGCATTAAATTCTTTTTGTATAGTAATTACATTACGCATGAAAGTTCCTTATTTAAATAAATCATGTCAATGAAACGGCGTTAGTGTGCCATAACCTCATGACATTTTTTAATCATTTAAGGACGTTTTTTGTTGTTTCTCTTGTTTCTTTTGTTCACGTCTTTGCTTAAAAAAAAGACTTAACTGTTGAGCACATTTTTCATGTAAACATCCATGCTCAAAAGTAAATTTATGGTTGTAATAACCATTTTCTAATAATTGACGTGCACTCACGAGTGAGCCAGCTTTAGGTTCTGTTGTTCCAAATACGACATGTTTAATTCTTGCATGTACTAATGCTCCCACACACATTGTGCACGGCTCAAGCGTAACATACAAAGTCGCATCTTCAGGTAAACGATAATTTTTCAATGACTCACAAGCCGCACGAATAGCTTGAATTTCTGCATGAGCTGTAGGATCAGATAAACCAATTGGAGCATTAAAACCAGCTCCAATTAACTTATTTTGGCTCACGATTACAGCTCCTACAGGAATTTCCCCCTGCTCGGCTGCTAATTCAGCTTGCTCGTAAGCAAGCTGCATCCAATACTCATCACTAAATTTAGACATTGTTGATTATGACACTACACCATATTGTCTAAGTAATGCATTCCAGCTATCAATAGTCGTGATCGGTGGATCATCGGCTAAAATACCTCGTAATGTAAGGTCTTCACATACTTTCCATTCTGGCGATAAATCTTTATCGACTAAACGAGCACGTACGCCTTCCACAAAGTCAGGATGGCGAATTTTCCATTCAGAGATTTGCGCTTCTAGATCAAAAACTTCATCCCAAGAATGAACTTGTTTACCCCATTGCCATAACAACCAAGTAATTGCTGCTGTACTAGGCGAACCCTTTTGTAAGTTTTCACTCGCTTGACGCAACCAGTCACTGCTTGCATCTCGCAAGCTGACGATCGCTTGATAGTCTTGTTCAAAGCTTGAACCACGGCAAACACTATGTATAACGTCTAACGAATTTTGTAATGGCCCTGCTGCAACCGGGCGATGTAAACTATTTAAAGTATCATCGATCGCACGGAAATCACCTGCCGGATAGTGAGCCCAATTAATATTGAGTACTTTTTGTAGAACATTATCACGTTGTGCTTCACAAATATGCGTCGCCCAACCAATGCTATATGCCCCAGCAGCCGTCATAATAGAACCTGTCAAACCAGTAAATAAACCAATTTGCCCACGGTCAGCAAGGAAACGGCTTGCTCCAACATCAGGGTATAAACCAATATTAATTTCAGGCATAGCCAAACGTGAATATGGTGTAACCAAACGGAAAGGTGCAGCCATAAACAAGCCTAAACCACCACCCATTACATAGCCTTCGCCCCAAACAACAACTGGTTTAGCATAGTTATGTAACAATAAATCCAAAGCATATTCTTGCTGGAAAAATTTATTTGCGGTTTCTACTTCCTGATTAATTACCAGCTGACGTAATTTGCGTACATCTCCACCCGCACAAAATGCTTTTGGTGTAGTCGAGTCCAACCAAATTGCTTTTACTTGCTCATCATCACGAAAGTCTTCAAATACTCGTAATAGAGCCGTTACGATTGATTCATCTAAAGCGTGTAATGATTTAGGTCGATTCAAACGTACAATACGCCAACCATTTTTCGCTTCTTCAACTACCAAATCCGGATGATAGCTATTTACATTGGGAGAGTTCATCATGCGTCCAATTGCCAGTCTATGGGCTCAATGCCATGTTGTTTCAAATATTGATTTGTTTTGGAAAACACTTTGCATCCAAAGAAACCACCACGATTAGCCGCAAGTGGCGATGGATGTGCAGCAGTTAAAACCAAGTGTTTTTCTCTATTTATACGTTGTCCTTTACGTTGTGCATAAGCACCCCATAAAATAAAAACAATGTGTTCACGTTGTTCATTTAAAACATCAATTACTGCGTCAGTAAACTCTTCCCAACCTTGTTTTTGATGTGATGTGGGTTGCCCTGCTTCTACAGTAAGTACACTGTTTAATAAAAGTACGCCTTGCTCAGCCCATTTGGTTAAATCACCATGACGAGAAACTGGCACACCTAAATCTGTATGTAGTTCATGAAAAATATTACGTAAAGATGGTGGTAATGCAACCCCTCTTTGAACCGAGAAACTTAAGCCATTTGCCTGATTTGGACCATGATATGGATCTTGCCCTAATATAACGACTTTCACATGATCTAACGGCGTAATATTTAAAGCATTAAATATTTGTTTACTTGGTGGATATATGGTTTTTTGAGCCTGTTTTTGTTGAAACAAAAAGTCTCTTAAACTATCCATATAAGGACTCAGTAAAAATGGAGTTAATGATCTTTTCCAGCTTTCTTCTAATTGAACTTTACTGAGTTTGTCTTGCTGTTGCTCAGTTAATTGCATTAATGTCATCCTAGATCAATTTTCATTTCTACAAACAAAAGGAAGTTAACTTACACTTCTACTTGTAAGTTAACATGCGGATTATGAAACTTAATCCCTTGTTTTAAATTTTCATACATATTTGGATCAGCCCATTCGGATTGGACTTGTTCTGAAAAAATAATTCCCTCAAGGTTTAACAGCCCCATTTGTTCATTTTGAATATCTTCAAGAAAACTTTGGGCATAACCTGTATCGGTTTCATGAACAATCACTGAATAGACTTCAACATCACCTTCCCCATTTTGGGTAACAGTAGATTGTAATACTTGCTGAGCTAAATAGAAGAAGATTCGAGAAAATTGCTCAGCAGATGGCGAAACTGGTAAAGAGATCCAACGCGCGCTAAAAGTCTTACAAGCATCAATATATTGTGGATCATCTTTTTCCCAGAAACAAATCGCATGATCAAAGCTATCGAAAAGGTCCTTAATTACGCCTTTTAACAGCCCAAAATCATATACCATTTGTCCATGATCTAATTTCGAAGCTTTAAGTAATAACTCGACTTTATAACTATGCCCATGAATGGATCGCTTACAACGATCCGATGTACAGTTACGTACAACGTGTGCATTTTCAAACTTAAATAACTTACGAATTAACATGTGCCAAATCGATCATTCCTTCTAAGAACATTATTATAAAGCAAAAGATAAAAACTTCGCACCACTTTTCAAATAGAAACAATTAGCAAAAAGTATGATAAGAGATGTGAAGAAATTTTGAAGATATTGATTTTTACTTTAAATACTGCCTATACAGAAGTATGACCTCATCCCTTTTATTAATAAGTTTCAAGTATTACAGACTCAGAAAAAATATCAATAAATTTATTTAGTTAAATGGAGCCATGCTTCTTGAATAAACATATACTTGCTTATCTTTTCTCATTAAAGCACTAGTAAACTGTCGCTTCCTATTATTTAGAACAACTTCAATCTGAGCTTGAAAGAAGCTGGATTTAACATCAATAAGGCTATTTACTTGATTTTTCTTTTGACTATCAACCGCTGAAAAAGCATTCAATTGCCATAATTCATCTACATTTTGGAAGAACTTTAAATTTTGTTGGCGTGTCTGTAATTCTCTTTCGATAGCTCCTATATCTAATTTTTCATCCATACTTGCTAAAACCAATGGCGAAGCAGTATTAATATTTAACTTCGAATTTTCTGGTAAAGCAGAAATATATGGAGCAATTAGATCAAATTTTTTTCCATCAAAGCCTCTCACTAGCTTTAACTCTTCAATACGATGGAATTTAGTATTCGCAGCCATGTAACCTGGATCCAAACCTTCATAATAACTACTTTCTGCCCCCATTGGCCCAGTTGGCTCATCATTTGGATCTTGCCAATCAATCACAGCTTGGCTTAATTCGGCTGGTAATCCCACACGTACCAATAAGCGTTCAAACCAACTTTTAGCATCTTCATTTACAATACCTTCCCCGTTAGTTAGATTATTTAAATTAAATTTACCAGACTCATCAAGCAAACGACCAGATACTGAACCCTCTTCAATAGAAAACGGCGGCATAGGTTGTGCCCATGTCTCTTTTAAATGATCTACTCCACCTGCATTATTTGCATCTTGAATTAATAATTCTGAAAAAAAGGCTTCTGCACTTTTTGCATAAAGCAAAGATTGATTTTGGCGCATTAAGTAGGCTGTATTTTCCATAGTATTATTTTGATGCTTGGCAATAGAAGCCGCTAAAATTGTAGCCAAGGCAACCATAATAAGTATTGTCAGTAAAGCGACACCCTGTTGGTGTTTGTAACTAACGGCCATTATGAATTACCTTCCTGCGAAAGCGATAAGTCACCCTGATTTAAGCTATAAATCCACTCATAATTTACACCAGCGACTGTAAGTTGGATTTTTATCCCTTTCGGTAATTTTTTTAACTCATTAGGTTTCGTTGGATCAATATTAACCTCGGGCCATTTTGTGACTTCTTGCGGAGTCAAAACCATAATCTGATATTGGTCGACTTGATTTAACAAAGTACTCGATAAAGGTTGCTCTCTGTTCGAAGTATTCAAATTTGTATATTTAAGACGATATAACTTTTTTTGGTCTGCATCATAACGATATTCAATTCGTTCAAATGGTGATAAGCCTTGTTTTAAAGGATCCGTTACGCCTGCTTTGCTAAAACGTAAAATTTGATTATCGATTTCTAAAGCTGGATGAAGTTGACCACCTTGGTTTGCGGATAAAGGGATAATCTGCAAAGTATCACGAAGAATTTGTTGATAAGCATCTTGTAATTCAAATAAATGCACTTCATGTTCGGCATTACGATCACGAACTTTGAGCAAGTAATCGAAAATTTTCCACCCCAATAAAGATAAAACCGCAAAGATAGCGATCGCGACTAACAATTCAACCAAAGTAAATCCTGAGGCGCGAGTTAATCGAGCACTGCTCGATCGCGCCGCAAGACGAGAAGCAATGCTTCGGATATGAATATATTTATTTTTTATCATTATTTTGCTTTCACTGGATAATTAAAAAAAACCATATGAGTAATGCCATTTTGTACTTTTCCCTTATCCGGATCATACAAACTCACTTGTAAATCAATTTTTTGAACATTTGGGCTAATTGTAGATTGAGCTGACTTATCAATTTGCCAAATTTCACCTTGGGAAGTTACCTGCTTACTTTGAGTTCCTTGCAACCATTCTTGATTAATCTCCATCATAGCAACTTCATTCATTGCCACAAACTGAGCTTTGGTTCGCAAAATTGCATTTGAAGTGGACTGCGTGTACTGCGTTGCCACTTTAGTTAAAGCGACAGCTGCGACTGCAAAGATTGCCAAAGCAACCATAACTTCTAAGAGGGTAAAGCCTTTAGATTTCATTTATTTTACCCAAGTGATCTATTTGTATTTCTGAACCAATCGGTTTTTGTTCTAAATAAAATTGTATTTTAACGGTTTTAGCTTCTCCATTGCCAAACCAGATGAGTTGAGGCGTTTGTCCTCCAATCAAATCTGTATTTTTAGCTTTAGAATAATTCTGGTCATCCAAGGGTTGTACTGAAAAAGAAACATGGGCAGGAAGTTGCCGTGTTTTAAACTCAGTATATTTCTGCCAACGGTTTTTTATATTTTGTACTTGTAAAGTGCTTTGATCGTGATATTCATAAAGTTCATAAGAAAATGGTGAGACATCTGTCTCACCATGAGTTTCTAAAGCCAATACACGTGATTGATCGAGCGATTCTTTATTAATTTTCTGCAAATCGAGTAAAAATAACTCTCTTGCCTGCATTGCTTTTTTTTGGTCGACGCCACCTATATTTAATACAACTAGAGAAGTCATAATTGTCATAATCACAATGACTACCATCACTTCTATGAGGGTAAAGCCTTTTTGTGATTGAAATGGTAGATTCGATTTCATATCGACCTATTAAGCGTACTGCTCAACTGCTTGTTTGGGTAAGGCTAATGCCTGGTCAATGTATGCTACTCGCAAAGTATCTCTTGAACCCAAATAACGTTGATAAAAGCTTGAATTCAGAATTGCAGCAGCTCCATGAGTGAGTGACCAAATTGAAGCTAAGTAATCTCGTGTAGTCATATGACTCTGGATTGACTCTAAATAATGATCAGTCATACGAATAATAATACGTAAGCGCTGCTTTCTCACTTGGTAAAGTTCATTAAAAAGATGGTGCACACCTTGGGCAGTAATTGAAAGCTTTTCTTCAATTTGGTGAAACAGCACTGTTCTTTCTGGATGGTGCAAATGATGCAACATAAAGAAAGCTAAATGTTCTGGAAAAGCCTTTTCAGTATCTTGAACCATTTCCAGTAACATGCGCTCATTACGAATAATTAACAGCATGTACAATTCATCTTTACTTTGAAAGTGCTTGTACAAAGTACCTTTTGCCAAATCAAGCTCAGCAGCCAGCACATCAAGTGTCATTCCGGCTTCGCCATTTTCTAACAACAACTGTTCCGCAACTTGAAATATTAATGCTTCTCTTGCTCGGAACTGAGCTTGACGGTCCATCTTCACGCAATTACTCTCTTTATATAGTTTCTATAAGTTAAATCGCTTTAAGTAAATTTTCAAAATTCTGCGAGGTGATTCTTGCAATTTCCTCAACTGGCTTATCATATACCTCACTTAGTGCTTTCGCTACATAAGGTACATATTTTGGTTCATTCGTTTTACCACGATATGGTACGGGAGCCAAATAAGGGCTATCTGTCTCAATCAAAAGCCGATCTAAAGGAACTTGCTTAGCTACATCTCGTAGATCTTGAGCATTTTTAAATGAAACAATTCCTGAAAAGGAAATATAGTAACCGCAGTCCAATACAGCTTTTGCTGTTTCCCAGTCCTCAGTAAAACAGTGCAAAATACCATGTGTAGATTGTTCAGCTCGAATAATATCCACCGTATCATGTTTTGCTGAACGTGTATGAACAACTACTGGTTTTTTAACATTTTTAGAGGCTTGAATATGACGAGCAAAACAATCTTTTTGCTCGTTAATAAAGTCAGTGCTGTGGTAATAGTCTAAACCTGTTTCACCTAAAGCCCACACCTTTTCCGATTGAGCCAATTCAGTCAAATACTCAGTCGTTGCTCGAGCCATAGTATCAACATCCTCACACGGATGTACGCCTACCGTATACCCCACATCTTCATGACGCTTTGCGATTTCAGCTAAAGCAATATGATCATCAAGGTCAACTGAAATTGCCATAAACTTAGAAACACCCTCTGCTCGCGCAGCAGCAAGTGCGAGATCTAAATCACCGTTATAAGGCGTTAAATCTAACATTGTTAAATGGCAATGGGTATCAACAAACACTGTTCTTTCCTATCTGCTTACATGGTATAACTTGGGCGATCTAAAGACATACTACCAGCTAAAATCCGCTCAGCTTCAGCTTTATAGTAAACTCCTTTATCACCACTCAATTGAATTGCGAAACCTTGCGGTTTAAATCCACTTTGCTTATGTGAAATCCAAACTACTTTACCAGTTAAAGGAATTTTTTGTGATTGTTCTGGTAACGTAGCTAAAATAAAAATTTCCTGGCCCATCTTCACTTTTTGCTTTGATGGTACAAACAAGCCCCCACCTTGTACATATCCCATATAACTTGCTTGCAATGTTGCTCTATCTGGAATATTGACCTGAATAATTCCACCCATTTGTGGTTGCATTAGTGTTCCCCTTAAACGTTCATTAATTTTATAAAAAGTTGATCTATGATGAGTTGTGTTTGTACATTCTGTTCAACTAATCTTTTAGATTGCTGTAATTCCTCATAAAGACTGAATAAGCTTTCTAAATTATAGTTTTGCGCTAATTGATCGAACTGTAAATCAATATTTTTCTGTGGTTGATTGAGCTTGACACAAATTAAATCCCCTAACAAGTATTCAAGAAGCATCATAAAATCACTAAAGTTGAGTTCTTTTTGCCATTTAGCCGAATAAAATAAAGGCATATTTTTTTGATTTACAACTTTAGTCCAGTCTTCTAAAAAAGACTGTCTTTTAGCAAACCAATCACTAGTCGCAATTTCAACCGCTTGCAACGGCATATCATTAGAAAGACCTAGCAATAATTCAGCTGGTACTGATGCTGTTTCCGCTAAATGTTCATTTAGATAAGATGTGGCTTCTGTATATGAAATACGGTCTAAAGCAAAATGCTGTAAGCGACTTCGAATGGTTGCCGGTAATTTCAAATAATGATCAGCCAACAAGATTAAAACGACGCGTTCACCTGGCTCTTCTAAGGTTTTTAGCAGTGCATTTGATGACGCAAGATTTAAAGCTTCAGCTGGCTCAATAACAACAACACGCCATCCCTCACCAGTTTGTTGTACAAATGGCAATAAATCTCGAATTTTTTCTATTTTAATTTTTGCATTCTGTTTTTTATTTTCTTCATCTGTCGTGATATGAACATAGTTTGGATGCGTATCTGATTTTAACCATTGACAGCTACTACATTCACCACAAGCACCTTGAGGTTGTTTATTTAAACAAAGTACCCACGCTAAGAAATGCTTAGCAAAAGCATGTTTACCACAACCTTGTTTACCATAAAATAATAAGCCATGCCCAATATTAGGAAAACGTGTTGTTAACGTTTCCCACATTGTCTGTTGCCACGGATAAACCTTAGAAGTCACATTCTGATTCATTAAATTAACGCTTACTCAAAAGACTCAACAGGCATATTATTTAAACGATCAAGATCTGCTTGAGTGTCAACACCTGGTGGTAAATTCGCTTCTGCTACAGCAATAGCAATACGGTGTCCATTTTCTAAAACACGCAATTGCTCAAGACTCTCGAGCTTTTCAAGTTTACCCATTTCCCATGTAACATATTCTTGTAATAAGCTCACACGATAAGCATATAAACCTAAATGACGAAATGCTTGAGTATGTAAAGTTGGTTCATCTCGCTTAGCGCCATCTCGATCATAAGGGATCGTTGCACGGCTAAAATATAATGCTTCATTTTGTTTAGACATGACTACTTTTACGATACTATCACGCTGAAATTCATCCAACGCATGAATAGGCTCACATAATGTAGACATTGAACAGTTTGGCTTATCAACCAAAAGCTTTGCAACTTGCTGAACAAGCTGGGCTGGCAGTAATGGCTCATCGCCTTGTACATTTACAATAATGTCATCAGCATCCCATCCTTTAATACGAGCAACTTCACTTAAACGATCTGTTCCTGATGGATGGTCTGCACTTGTTAAAACAACATCAACGCCCTCTGCACGACATATTTCAGCGATACGTTCATCGTCCGTTGCTACACATAGGTCATCGAAACCTTCAACTTTTTTTGCTTGATCCACCACTCGTAAAATCATAGGACGATCATGAATAAGTAACAATGGCTTACCTGGCAAACGCGAACTTGAGAAGCGTGCTGGAATGACGATATGTTTCATTTTTTCTTCCTAAGATATTTGAATATCAAGCTTTTGCAATTGTTGATTTAAAACCTGATAGCACTCTGTAGACAAAACAGCTTTAACTGGCACGACCCAAATAGGTCGTTTAAATTCTGGATGCTTTTCAAGTAATGGTAACAACTTAACTGCATCTTTTTCAGTTGTAATGATAGGTTGGTCATCATTAAATAGAAGGTCATCAATACTGTAATCATGATGATCACGAAAAGCATGCTCTTGAAATTGTTTCACCCCTAAACCTTTAAGTGTTTGGTAAAAGCGCTGAGGAAAACCAATACCGACTACTGCATGGTAATTATTTTGAATATTGAATGATAATTCAGTTGCCGAAGAAGGATTCAATAAGTAAGGCTGGCCTGCATCAAGATGCATATGCAATGTAGTTGTTGGTGTGAAAGTATGCTCAATTACCGTACTAGTTTTTAAACGTTCCACAGGTTCACGTAAATATCCCTCTGGTAATAACTTTCTATTTCCAAGGCCACGATTTTGATCAAGTACGATCCATTCTATTTGACGACCTAATGCCCAATGTTGCAACCCATCATCACTAATAATTAAATCTAGTTTAGTCGATGCTAATAATAACTCGATTGCAGCTTGTCTATTGGGTCCTACTGCCATAGGTACGCCAGTTGACTGAACAATCAAAGCAGGTTCATCTCCTGCTTCAGCTGCTTGACTGGCCGATGTTACCAACATAGGAAAAGGGCCAGCTCCACCATAGCCTCTACTAATTACCCCTACCTTTACATTATGCTGCTTTAGATAATTGACCAGCTCTATTAATAATGGAGTTTTTCCACTTCCCCCCACCGTAATATTGCCAATTACTATGACCGGCACAGGTGCGGTATAAACTTTTTTAAAGCCTGAACTATAAAGATAACGATTTAGTAAAAACCCAGCACGATACAAGCAAGACAAAGGACGTAAAACAATCAACCAACTTGATTGCTTATTCCATGCATTTTGGATCAGCTGGGCTAAAGACATACTTAATGGTCCTCAAAATTACGCTGATGTAATTGATAATAAGCACCGTGCTTAGCAAGTAATTCTTGATGAGTACCTTGTTCAACAATTTGTCCGCGGTCCATCACAACAATACGATCCGCATTTTCAATGGTTGATAGACGGTGAGCAATCACAATCGTTGTACGATCTTGCATAGCTTCATCAAATGCTTGTTGAATAAAGTGTTCAGATTCATTATCAAGCGCACTTGTCGCCTCATCCAAAATGAGAATTGGGGCATTTTTCAAAATTGCACGAGCAATTGCAATACGTTGACGTTGACCACCCGATAAATTTAGACCTTGAGCACCCAAAACAGTATCGTAGCCATTTGGTAAGTTCATAATAAAGTCGTGGGCATAAGCAGCCTTTGCTGCAGCTATTACGTCTTCATCACTTGCATTATGTAACTGACCATAAGCAATGTTTTCACGTACAGTTCGGTTAAACAAAACAACTTGCTGATTTACCATTGCAATTTGTGTACGCAAACTTGAAAGCTCAATATCACGTATTGGCAAATCATCTAAATAAATTTGACCACTTGAGACTTCTTGGAAACGTACCAACATGTTCACTAAAGAAGTTTTACCAGCACCAGAGCGCCCTACCAATGCAACAGTTTCGCCTGGACGAATATCTAAAGAAAAGTCTTTAATCGCTTGCGTACCGTCAGCATAGTTAAGTACAACATGGTCAAAACGAATTGCACCTTGCAACTGCGGTTTAAGTTCACCACTATTTTGCTCTTCAGTTAAATCTAATAATTCAAAAACTGAGTGTGCAGCTGCTAACCCCCGCTGTAACTTTTCATTCACATCTGTCAAGTTTTTAACAGGCTTTGAAAGTAACCCTGCTGCCGTAATATATGCAACAAACTCACCAGCAGTTGTATTCCCTAAAATTTGTGGTCTTAATGCTAACCATACAATTAGAGCCATTGCACAAGCCATTACCACTTGAACAACAGGACTATTTAGGTTTTGCACAATCACCATTTTTAAACCACGTTTTAAGTTTTCTTCCGATGACTTATAGAAACGCTCTTGTTCTGACTCTTCACCAGCGAAACTTTTAACAACTGCATTACCATTAATACTTTCTTGCACTACATGGTTAACATCACCCATAGTATCCTGAACTTGCATCGAGAGTTTGCGCATTCTTTTTGAAGCTTTACGCACCAAAATCCCAATTACAGGTAAGAACACCATAATACAAATTGTTAAACGCCAATTGGTATAGAACAAATAACCTAACAACCCCAACGTAATCATGCCATCTCGAACAATGGTTTTTAATGATTCAGATGAAGCAGCTGTAAGTTGCTCGACGTTATACATAATTTTGGCAGTAATATGACCCGAAGAGTTATCGAGATAATATTGAGCCGGCAGTCTTAGAAGTTTTGCATAAACTTCTTGGCGAATACTAAAAACCAAACTACGCGAGATCACAGCCGTATAGTACCCCCCCATAAATAGGCCAAGGCCACGGAAGAATACCAATAAAATGATTAATAAAGGGAACCAATCCAGATCCGCTCTACTCGCATTTTGAATTGCATCAATAATAAATTTAATGAGCTTAGCAACAGAAACTTCCGTTGCTGAGTTCATACCGAACCCGATAAGAACTAATAAGGCCACGCCCCAATAAGGTTTTAAATAGGATATGAGACGCAAATAAACCTTAAAATCTTGATTCACTCAGAAAAACCTCTAGAAGGAACTTTGGTACTAATATTGATGTTAACAAAACCGAGTTGTCCTGCTACATCCATAACACGAATAACATCCTGATGGGATGCTTTTGCATCAGCAGCAATGATAAACATAAAGTCACGTCGCTCTTGAGCAATTTGCTTAATTGCAGTGCTCAAATCAGCCACATCTTTGGTAGATAGCGCCTGACCATTCACGGCGTAATGTCCGCTAGAGTCTACCACGACTTCAATTTTATGATCGTACTGTTTTGGTGGAACACCTTGTGCATCTGGTAAAGTTAAATTGATGCGACTTGGCTGATTAAAAGTGGTAGATAACAATAAAAACACTAGAATGAACAATAAACAGTCAATCATAGGTGTTAAATTGATATGAATGTCTTCAACTTGAGAACGTTTAAACTTCATATTGTGATCTACCCATCAACCAACGCGGCGATGTTCTTGCATGACTGAAGAACGTTTGTAAAACAATGAGGCATGAAATAGCGTAGATTGTTGCTCTAACTCAGCAATATAATCTTGCACTACTCTTTGAAAATATCGATAGGAAATAAGTGCAGGAATTGCAATGAGCATACCAACTGCTGTTGTGATCAAAGCCTTGGAAATACCGGGAATCATTAAACTAGGACTACCTGCCGAACCAAAATCAATAACCAAAAAAGACTCAATAATTCCCACAACTGTTCCAAGCAGCCCTAGTAGAGGCGCTATAGCACTTAAAGTCCCTAAGAAGTTAATATTTTTTTCTAAATAAGAAATTTCTTGAGAAGCCATAGCTTCCATTTGTGCTCGCGCAAATTGTTCGCCATGTTCCTGATGCTCAAAACCAGCTTTTAGAATATTGCCCAATGCCGTGCTTTGCGCATTAGTATCCTGCTCCAAATTTGTTATGACAACAGAAATATCTGCACTGCCATCATTCATTAGTACTTTAGGTAAAACTTGTGAACGTCTTAAACGTACAAAACGCTCAATACTAATTGCGACGGTTAAAATTGAACACAAAATTAAAGGCAGCATTAACCAGCCGCCCGCTTTCACAAGTTCCCACATATTTTCTTCCCCAAGAATATAAATTAGAAATATATGACCTAACTTAGAATTAATCTGGTAAACAAATATTCAAAATACCATCTAACTCATCGAGTGAATGATAGTGAATAACAAGCTTACCTTTACCTTTCTGGTTATGATCAATTTTAACATTGGCACCAAAACGTTCTGATAATTTCTGAGTTAGTTGCTCAATGTCTGGTGCAACAGGAGCTTTTTCCTTTTCCTGTTTAGGCTCGTTCCAATCGCGTACTAACTGCTCAGTCTGACGAACAGATAATCCTTTTTCAATTACAATTTTTGCAACTTCAAGTTGTTCTTTGCCCTTTAAAGTTAAGATGGCACGAGCATGCCCCATATCAAGCTGGCCTTGCTGCATAAACTCCTTAATATCATCAGCCAAGCTCAACAGACGTAATAAATTACTTACCGTTGTTCTTGCTTTACCGACTGTATCAGCAATTTCTTGATGGCTTAAACCGAATTCATCATGGAATCGTTGTAGCGCCAACGCTTGATCAATCGGGTTTAAATCTTGACGTTGAATATTTTCAATAAGTGCTAAAGCAATAGCAACCTGATCATTTAAATCACGAACAATTGCAGGGATTTCCGTTAAGCCAGCAATTTGAGCTGCGCGCCAACGACGCTCACCTGCAATAATTTCGTAAGGATGAGCTTCATCATCTACAGGACGAATAACAATTGGCTGCATTACCCCATGTTTTTCAATAGAGGATGCCAACTCTTGCAAATCATGCTCATGGATAAAACGACGTGGTTGATATTCACCTCGTTTCAACAACTTCAAATCAATTTGCTTTAACTGACCATGATCAAGCGCTTGAGCTTCTAGTTGTAATTTTTCTTTTTGAATTGAACCAAGTAATGCATCTAAACCACGACCTTTCGCCAATCCGCGTTTTTTGATGCTCATACTTTACTTCCTTTCTTCACTTTACTTTTCTTTAACATCTCAGCCGCAAGATTTAAGTATGCAACTGCACCTTTCGAACTTTTTTCAAAATAAATCACTGGCAAACCATGTGCTGGAGCTTCAGCCAAACGAACATTACGTGGAATCACAGTGTCGTAGAGTTTCTTACCAAAATATTGTTCCAACTCAGCAGATACATCGCGAGTTAAGGCATTACGCGCATCATACATGGTGCGTAAAACACCAATAATTTCCAAATCTGGATTTAACGCTTTTTGAATACGATCGATCGTTTGAGTTAAATCTGCCAAACCTTCTAATGCATAGTACTCGCATTGCATTGGAATGATTACACCATCTACTGCAGCTAAAGCATTCACGGTAATTAAACTTAAGCTAGGCGCGCAATCAACAATAATGTAATCGAATGAGTCCCGAATTTCATTCAAAGCATTCTTTAAAATGAACTCACGACCTTCTTGCTCGGCAATGGCAAGCTCGACACCAGAAAGTTCACGGTTTGAACCCAAAACTTTATATCCAACCTCAGCTTTTTGAATTGCCGTTTCGATTGGCACTTCACCCAATAACACATCCGTAATTGAATAAAGTAGATCATTCTTTTGAATACCAGACCCCATCGTAGCATTACCTTGCGAATCTATATCGACAAGTAGCACACGTTTTTTCAATACAGCTAGTGACGCTGCAAGATTTACTGCAGTCGTTGTTTTACCAACACCACCCTTTTGGTTTGCAATCGCAATAATTTGAGCCATGGTAACCCTAATACTTTTTATTTAAATTCGTTGAAGTAAAAGTAAATGACGTTGTTCATCAAGTCTCGGTACATGCAGTTCAATCACTTTACATGAAAATTCCTGCTTAAGCTCTTCCATTTCTTCAACTGGAATCAGTCCTTTCATCGCGGCAATTATACTCTGCTCATGTAAATATGGACGTGCAGCCTCAACAAAATCTGTTAATGATGCAAATGCACGACTTGTTATTACATCAAATTGGCCAAGTTCATCAATTGTATCTTGATTTTCAACACGCGTTTGCACAGCTATTACGTTTTTAAGCTTAAGGTCAGCAATAAACTGTTTCAAAAAACGAATTTTCTTACCATTTGAATCAAGCAATACACAAGAGCGTTCTGGCTGACATAAAGCAATGATCATGCCCGGCATGCCACCACCTGTACCTACATCGAGCAAACGACCTGCTGGCAAATCTTTCAAAATACTTAGGCTATCCAACAAATGCTTTACTAACATTTCTTTAGGATCACGAATCGCTGTTAGATTATAAGCTTTGTTCCAAAGTACCAAAGCATCTTGATACTTCAACAATAATGTCAAAGCTTCATCGCTAAGCGATAAACCTAATTTTTGACTACCCTGTTGTAACTCTTGAAAAAACGGATGCATAAACAGATAACATCTAAGTAAAATTTAAAACAAAGTATACCCATTTATGCATCGTGGAACACTAGTTAACGATTAGCGATTACGCAGTTAATCGTAGAAGCCTTCACGAATTTGCAAATCTAGCTCCATTAAACGCTCAGGCGTTCCCACATCTACCCATGCACCTTTAAGCTTTTCACCAGATATTTTTTGATTGTGCATCGCTTGCTTCAACAATGGGGCTAACGGACGTTTACCAGCTTCCAATCCATCAAAAAGCTTAGGATGGATAACAGATACACCACTAAAAGTGAGGTTCTCGCCCTTCACATCTTGATCAAATGTAAAAGCGCGTCCATTTAATAATGTAAAGTCGCCATCAGGATGCTGTTTAGGATTATCAACTAATACAAGATGTGCCAAATCATCATTTAACTTAATATGGCGTAGAGCTTCAAAATCCATTGTAGTCCATACATCTCCATTCACCAGAATGAAAGGATCGGTTCCAAGCAGTGGCAAAGCATTAATAATTCCGCCAGCGGTTTCTAGCCCTTCTTCCTCTCGTGTCCAACGGATATCCACACCAAATTGAGAACCATCTCCCAAGCTACTGATGAGTTTGTCGGCTAACCACGCAGAATTGATGACTATTTCGGTCACACCAATTTTCTTAAGTTTTTCAATATGCCACACAATAAGTGGCTTACCACCCACCTCAAGCAGAGGCTTTGGTGTATATAATGTGAGTGGACGCATACGATTGCCCAAGCCAGCAGCTAAAATCATTGCTTTCATTATGCTGCAACCTCATAAGGGCCATATTTTTCAATAAATTTAGGCATTACTGAACTGTGAATAAACGCCATAAAGTCATCAAGCTCATGATAGCCACGGCTCTCTTCAAGTAAATACCACATGACTCGTGGTAAATCCTTCAAATAACCAGACTTACCATCTCGCTCGAACAAACGGACAAAGATACCTAAAATTTTGATATGGCGTTGAATTGCCATTAAATCAGCATCACGTTTAAATTGGTCAAAGCTTCGGTTTTGTTTAGCAGATGCTGGTAAAAGCTCATAGAACACTTTAAACCATTGATAAACACGCTCAGCATTCCACTGCACGTATGCATCACGTGTAATCGAGATTAAATCATATGTATCAGCACCAATAACCGCGTCTTGGAAGTCAATTACTCCCAATTCTTCTTCATTAGCAATTTTCATTAAATTACGGCTATGAAAATCACGATGTACAATAACTTGCGGTTGAGCTAATGCTGCCTGAGCCAAGAAATCAAATGCATCATCAATAGTTTTCTTTTGCTCAGCTGTTGGATGGATATCGAGTGACGGTAACATCCAATCTGTTAACAACTGCATTTCCGATAAAAGCTTTTCATAAGAATAAGCCGGGAAATGTTCAGCCCCATTAATCGATTGCAAATGAATAAGCTGTTTAAAACTCTGTTCATAATATTGATCAACTGTTTCATCGTTTAACAATGTAGACAGCAGCACATCACCAAAGTCTTCTAACAATAAAAAACCTTGATTTAAATCTTTTGCAACGATCTGAGGTACCCGAACCCCATGCCCTGCAAAAAACTCGTCAATGGTCACAAACGGAACACAGTCTTCTTTTTCAGGAGGCGCATCCATAAGCATATACGTTTTATTTTGTAACTGGATGCGAGCATAACGTCGAAAGCTTGCATCCCCTGCTAAATAAGCGATCTGAAATTGATCATTTTCAAGAACAGATGTAAGCCATGTATGTATCAATTGTTCACGTTGTGTATTCATTTGCAATAAAATCTAAAACAAGCTGAGATTTTTGAAGGGTTAAGTGTAGCCACTTATAAACTTTTTCTCTATGATGCGACAATAATTAATTGTGAATTAGCATACTTGGTTAATGAGACAATGAAGCATCAGTTTAAATTTAATCCTTTAGCGACCGCTATTTTTACGCTCTTATGTAGTGGCTCCATACAATCAAGTTATGCTGAGTCAGCTGGTGTTGTCTCCAACATAGACAATAATCAACTTAAGGCGAGTATTAAGGAAGCCTATCCAGGGCAGGAATTCTTTCAACAATATTATGTTGATAAATCTGCTCCTGAGGCGCAATTGCGCAATAATAAATATTTGAGTTCAGCATTCTGCCAAGGAACTTGGATTACACCAATTAATCCTGAAACTAAAGCGTTAGATGCAGATAAAGCTACTTCAGTTGTAACGGCTGATTATGGGCACTACAACCCTGCCGGCGACTCTGTGTTGGAAGGAAACGTGGTGATAGATCAGGAAGGCCGTACAGTTCGTGCCGATAAAGTCACCATCGATAAAACTCAAACATTTGCACATGCACAAGGCCGAGTACAGTTAGCTCAAGGCGGCTTACTCTCTCAAAGTGATGAAATTGATTACAATCTAAAGACTCAAACCGGAAATTTAGATAATAGTTTTTATATTTCTGAACAACAACATGCCCATGGTCATGCTGGGAAGATCGAGAGAACCTCTCCGAATGTAATGGTTCTCAATGATGCGACTTACACAACCTGTCCGCCAGGCCAGAAACCAGGTTGGAAAATTCAAGCCAACAAAATTGAGTTGAACCAAGAAACTGGGCGTGGTGTTACGCGCGGAACAAAACTATATGTAAAAGATGTTCCAGTTCTAGCAGTTCCCTACTTTAACTTCCCGATTGATGACCGCCGCACTACAGGTATCCTCAACCCACAATTTGGTTTCTCAAACGATGGTGGTATTGAACTTTCGGTTCCTGTTTATTTAAACCTTGCACCTAATTACGATGCAACAATTACGCCACGATACTTAGCAGATCGTGGTGCAATGTTACAAGGTGAATTCCGATATTTGACGGATGGGTTTGGTGCCGGACAGATTTGGGGCGGCATTTTGCCATCTGATAAAGAATATGATGATAAAGACCGTAAAGATTTCCATTTTTTACATAATTGGGATATCAATGACCAATGGTCTACCAACCTTGAATACAATTACGCATCAGATAAAGACTACTTCTCTGATTTAGATAGTAGCCCTATCTCTAAAACAGATCTTAACTTACGTAGAGCTTGGGAACTTAACTATCAACATGGTATTCCGGGTTTAAAAGCACAGCTTAAAGTCGAAGATTTCCAGACCCTTGATCCTCAAGTTAAAGATGCAGACAAGCCATATGCACGTTTGCCGCAATTCTTGTTGAATTATGTCACAGGTAATCCATTAGGCTTACAATACGAATTCAATAACGATACTGCATATTTTAAGAAATCAATTAACGATAATTCTGCACAAGAAAGTAGCGGTACGCGTATTTATAACCAGTTTGCAACACGTTATAACTATCGAACACCAGCAGCCTTTGTAATTCCTGAGGTTTCTGTACGTTCTATTCAAACCTTCTATGATAAAGATACTCAGTTAAATAACCCTGGCGGCTCTGAAAACAAATCAGTCGTTGTGCCACAATTTACATTGGACACTGGTTTGAATTTTGAACGTGAAGGCAAATATTTACAAACACTTACACCACGTGCTTTCTATGCCTATGCGCCATACAAAAATCAAGATGGCTACCCTAACTTTGACTCAACCACTGCGTCAATTAGTTACGATCAGTTATTTAACCCTTACCGCTTCTATGGTCATGACCGCCTTGAAGACAATAACTTTTTATCGTTAGGTGTAAGTTATAGTCTTTTTGACACAGTAGGTTTAGAGCGTTTACGTGCAAGTGTGGGACAAAGCTATTATTTTGAAGATCGCCGCGTCACTTTAAAACAAGGCCAAGATGAATTTGACACCGAGCGTAAAACTGGCCCTGTTATAAGCTTATCAAGCCAACTTAATCAAAACTTTACCATTGCTGCCAACTCGGCCTGGATGTCAAATGGCGATAATGCTCAGCGTGACTTCCAAGTTTACTATACAGGTGATAAAGGAAATCTATATAACTTAGGCTATTTCTATCGTAAAGATATTCCTGGTCGTCAAGATACATACGATCAAGTTGTTGCATCGTTTATACAACCAATTAAAGACAACTGGCGTATTATGGGCCACGTACAATATGACATGGACAATGATGTTGCCCGTGAACTCTTGCTAGGAGTTAATTATGAGTCATGTTGCTGGGGTATTTCTGTCTATGGCCGTTCATACTATAACGATCTAGATGATCCGAAAACTTCAGATGTTAGTGAAAAGCGCGCGATCATGGCCGAAATTACACTTAAAGGTTTAGGTGGTTTAAACAATAAACTCGCGTCTTTACTTGAAAATCGCGTTTTAGGTTTTAACAAAATTAATCAATCTTGGACACAACGTTAATGAAGACAAAACATCTTAAACAGTTTTTTAAAGCGACGACCCTTGCTGTATTAATATCTTCATCAATGCATAGTTTTGCCCAACCTACTGATGAAGTTGTGGCAATTGTGGACAATAGCGTAATTTTAAAAAGTGACCTTGAACAAGGAATGGCTGAAGCAGCTCACGAATTGCAAGCACAAAAAAAAGAAGTTCCACCTCAACAATACTTACAATTTCAAGTATTAGACCAGCTCATCTTACGTCAAGCACAACTTGAACAAGTTAAAAAATATGGCATCAAACCTGATGAGAAAAGTCTAAATGAGGCTGTACTTAAAGTTGCAAGTCAATCGGGTAGCAAAAGCCTAGAAGCCTTTCAACAAAAATTAGATGCGATTGCACCTGGAACTTATGAAAACTTACGTAGCCGTATTGCTGAAGATTTAGCAATTAATCGTCTGCGTCAACAGCAAGTTATGTCTCGCATTAAAATCAGTGATCAAGATGTAGACAACTTCTTAAAGTCACCACAAGGGCAAGCTGCTTTAGGTAATCAAGCTCATGTGATTCATATGCGAATTTCCGGAGACAACCCTCAAGAAGTTCAAAATGTAGCAAAAGAAGTTCGTTCACAACTTGCTCAAAGCAATGATTTAAACGCTCTTAAAAAGCTTTCAACCGCGACTGTAAAAGTTGAAGGTGCAGATATGGGATTCCGCCCTCTTTCTGATATACCGGCTGAACTTGCTGCTCGTATTACTCCACTGCAAGATGGTCAAACAACTGACTTAATCTCTGTACGCGATGGTGTACATGTTCTAAAACTTTTAGAACGTAAGCAAAATGAACAGAAAGCATTAGTACCGCAATATCAAACACGCCATATTCTTATTCAACCTTCCGAAGTGGTAAGCCCTGAAAATGCGAAACAAATTATTGATAGCATTTACAAGCGATTAAAAGCGGGTGAAGATTTCGCTACTCTTGCTGCAACTTATTCAAATGATACAGGTTCAGCACGTGATGGCGGCAGTCTAGGTTGGGTTACGCCAGGTATGATGGTTCCTGAGTTTGATAAAAAAATGCAGGAAATTCCTGTAGGTGAAATTAGTGAACCTTTCCAAACTCAATTCGGCTGGCATATCTTACAAGTGACAGACAAACGCGAAAAAGATATGACACATGAATATCAAGAGCGTATGGCACGTCAAATTTTAGGTGAGCGTCAATTTAACACTGAAATTGATAGCTGGTTGCGTGAAGTACGTGCAAATGCTTATGTAGAAATTAAAGATCCAAGCCTCGACAAAAAGAACTTACAAAAATAAGTTAATCTTTTGTCGTTAAAACCTGTGTTGATCACAGGTTTTTTTATAAACAAAACCCAGCCATTAAAAAACCGGTTATATGAATAACCGGTTTCTATAAATCAGACCCTAACGGGAATTATTTATAACGATCAACCATTTTCTCTAAAGAAATTGGGCGAATCTTGTCAGCATTACCAGCTGTACCGAAAGCTTCATAACGATCGATACAAATTTGTTTCATTGAATCGACAGTTTTAGCGAAATACTTACGTGGGTCAAATTCAGCTGGGTTTTCCGCCATGAAACGACGAATTGCACCTGTTGAAGCTAAACGCAAGTCAGTATCGATATTGATTTTACGTACACCATGTTTAATCGCTTCTACAAGCTGTTCAACTGGTACACCATAAGTCTCACCAATATTACCACCAAACTCGTTAATTACTTTTAACCATTCTTGTGGTACAGAGCTTGAACCGTGCATTACAAGGTGAGTATTTGGCAATGCCGCATGAATTTCTTTAATACGGTCAATTGCTAAAATATCCCCTGTAGGTGGACGTGTAAATTTATAAGCACCGTGTGAAGTACCTACAGCAATTGCTAAAGCATCAACATTTGTATCAGCAACGAATTGTTTTGCTTCTTCAACAGAGGTTAAAAGCTGAGAATGGTCAAGTACACCTTCTGCACCCACACCGTCTTCTTCTCCAGCCATACCTGTTTCAAGGCTACCTAAGCAACCGATCTCACCTTCAACAGATACACCACAAGCATGAGCCATTGCTACCACTTGACGAGTTACATCTACGTTGTAATCGTAAGTTGTAGGAGTTTTACCATCAGCGCCTAATGAACCGTCCATCATCACTGAGCTAAAACCAAGTTGAATAGAACGTTGGCATACATCAGGGCTTGTACCATGGTCTTGGTGCATTACCACTGGAATGTGTGGCCATTCTTCAATTGCAGCCAAAATAAGATGGCGTAAGAATGGAGCGCCTGCATATTTGCGAGCTCCAGCAGATGCCTGAACAATTACAGGTGAATTGGTAGCATCTGCGGCAAGCATAATTGCACGCATTTGTTCTAAGTTATTTACGTTAAATGCTGGTACGCCGTAGTTATGTTCCGCAGCGTGATCCAAGAGCTGGCGCATTGAAATGAGTGCCATAATATCCTCCCAGGTAGTGCGGCTTATTCTACCTTGTCATTTATTTCAATTCAGCAACAAATCACAGTATTTCAAAAAAAATCCCTGCATTTGCAGGGAATTTTTAACAAAAAACAACAAATTAATGCGTTTCTGAAGCAGCCGTCTCGCTAGATGCACTACCTTCAACCACATCTGTATTCTTTTCATCTAAAACTGGCTTATCAAGCGCATCGATTGCAGCTTGTTGTTCCGGAGTTACTTTGTCAGCAACAGCTGTAGATGCCGCATCTTGGCCTGCTTGAGCCGCCTCTTCTTTTTTCGCACAAGCAGTCAACATCATTGGGACAATTAACAAAGCAGCAAAGGTAAGTTTTAAATTCATCACTATTTTCCACAATTGGTGATTTAGTACTCATTATATTATTTCAGGAATATGACAATTTAATGACTTATCAATGAAAAAGGGATTGATAACTCAATCCCTTCTTATTTCAATATAACAGTTTTTAAGCACGTTCAAGTAAAACGGCAACTGCTGGCAATGTTTTTCCTTCAACAAATTCAAGGAATGCACCACCACCTGTTGAAATATAACCAATTTGATCAGCTACATTATATTTATCAATCGCAGCTAAAGTATCACCACCACCAGCAATTGAGAATGCATCAGATTGTGCAACTGCAAGAGAAAGTGCTTTAGTACCTTCACCAAATTGATCAACTTCAAATACACCAACAGGACCATTCCAAAGAATCGTTTTTGAAGTTGTTAAAATATTTGCAAATGCTTTAGCTGTTTCAGGACCAACATCCAAAATCATATCATTTGCTGTGACATCTTCAACTTTCTTAATTACTGCTTGCGCTGCTGCCAAAGAACCTAAGAAATCTTCGAAGTTAATTTGTGAAGCATCAGCTACAACTACATCTGTAGGAAGTGGAACACTTACTTTAGCGGCAATTTGTTTTGCAGTTTCAACCAAGTCAGCTTCATATAAAGATTTACCAACATTGTAACCAGCAGCCGCCAAGAAAGTATTTGCAATACCACCGCCCACAATCAGTTGGTCACAAATACCAGATAATGAATTTAATACATCAAGTTTTGTTGAAACTTTAGAACCAGCGACAATTGCCACCATTGGTTTTTCAGGTGTTTGCATTGCACGGCCAAGTGCATCTAATTCAGCAGCCAATAATGGGCCTGCCGCTGCAACAGGTGCAAAACGCGCTACACCTTCTGTAGAAGCTTCTGCACGGTGAGCAGTACCAAAAGCATCCATTACAAACACATCACATAGAGCTGCATATTTTTGTGCAAGTTCAGGATTATTTTTCTTTTCACCCGGATTAAAACGAACATTTTCAAGCAAAACAACTTGTCCTGCTTCAACTTCAACACCATCTAAATAATCAGTAAATAATTTAACTTCTTGACCTAATGCTTCAGTTAAATATGCAGCCACTAGTGCAAGTGATTGTTCAGGCTTTGGCTCACCTTCCACAGGACGACCTAAATGTGAAAATACCATTACAGCAGCGCCTTTTTCTAAAGCAGCTTTTATTGTTGGAAGTGCGGCACGTAAACGAGCATCGCTGGTAATCACACCATTTTTAACAGGAACGTTTAAATCTTCACGAATAAGGACACGTTTACCTGCTAAATTAAGGTCAGTCATGCGCTGAAAATTCATGTAAAGCTCTCTTTATGATTTTAAAAACGCGCCAATTTTAAATGATTACATCAAAAAAGGTTAGTTTTTTTGCATAAAAGCTGTAGAAAGCCAAAGTTTTGATTATGATAGAGGTAGTCATCTAATATTTCATCCATTATGTCTATTCATCCAGATCCACAAATTAATCGTTTAAATGTTTTAGGTGAACCCTTAGCAAGCTGTTGTTTTGACCCTATTACTGGCTACTTCCGGAATGGTTTTTGCCATACAGCCGTAACAGATCTTGGTCAACATACGGTATGCGCCCAAATGACTTCTGAGTTTTTAAATTTTTCACAAAAAGTCGGAAACGATCTGATCACTCCTCTACCTGAAGCAGGCTTCCCTGGCCTACAACCGGGAGACTTCTGGTGCATTTGTGTAACTCGTTGGGTAGAAGCTTATCAAGCTGGTCAAGCACCTCCTGTTAAACTTCATGCTTGTCATCAAGCTGTATTGAGCTATGTTCCATTAGATGTATTAATGGAATTTGCAGTGTAATGAAACAACCCAAAATTATTTTGGCATCAAGCAGTCAGACACGTAAAGATTTAATGAATCGTTTAGGAATCGAATATATCTGCATTAGTCCAGATATTGACGAGAGTCCTTGTGGTGAAATGCATGCCGATGATTTAGCAAAAAGACTGGCATTTACTAAAGCACAAGTAATTGCACAAAAAAATCGTAAAGCAATTGTAATTGGATCAGATCAGGTTGCATGGCGAGAGCATGCTCCTCATGATTTTATTGGCAAACCCTTAACAATTGAAAATGCCAAAGCTCAATTAGCAGCAAACTCTGGCCGAACAGTCTTTTTTAGTACTGCTTTAAGTGTGCAGTGCCTTAAAAAAAGTTTTGAACATACGCTTGTTGAGCATTATCAAGTTAAGTTTCGCAATTTAAGCGCGCCTGAAATCGAAAGATACGTCGACTTAGATCTGCCCTTACAATGCGCAGGAAGTTTTAAGTGTGAAAGTCTCGGCATTAGTTTATTTGAAAAAATGATAGGCCAAGACCAAACCACGCTGATGGGTTTACCCATGATTCAGCTTTGTCAGATTTTAAGACAACTCAATCTCCAAATTCCTTAATATTTATTAGCTTATTTATAGGTTATTTCCATGACAGAAGCTTTAACCGTTTTAGGCGGTATTACTGCTGAACAGTTTTTAACAGAGTATTGGCAGAAAAAACCATTACTTGTACGTAATGCTATGCCTGAAATTGTGGGTATGTTAGAGCCGAATGATGTAAAAGAACTCGCTTTAGAAGACCATGTAACTGCTCGTCTTATCCGTCAAAAAGATAAAAATCCAAATGAATGGCATGTAAAATCGTCTCCCTTAACTAAAGGTGATTTTCAAAAACTACCAAAGTTATGGACACTTTTGGTTCAAGCAGTAGACCATTATTCATTTGATATAGCTGAATTGTGGAAGAAATTTCCTTTTATTCCGCAATGGCGCCGTGATGACATTATGGTCTCTTATGCCCCAAAAGGTGGTTCAGTAGGAAAACATTTTGACTTTTATGATGTTTTTCTTGTTCAAGGATATGGTCATCGTCGCTGGCAACTCGGCCAAATGTGTGATGCAAGCACTGAATTTGTACCTAATCAACCTTTAAAGTTGCTACCAGAAATAGATATTCATTTTGATGAAGTATTAGCTCCTGGCGACTTATTATATGTTCCACCTGGATTATCACATTATGGCGTTGCCGAAGATGATTGTTTAACTTTCTCCTTTGGTTTCCGTATGCCTAATATTTCAGGCATGATCGATAGAATTAGCGATCAATTTGCTACTGATGAATTACTTCAAAATCCTGTTGTCGATATTACCCGTAAGAATCCTCCTCAAATTGGGGAAATAAACACGGAAGAGTTGGCTTATTTAAGAGATTTAGTGCTAGCTCAATTGAAAAATTCAACAGTACTTGATGCTGCCCTCATGTCGTACATGAGCGAGCCTAAATATCCAGACAATATTCCAGAACCAGATGAAATAGAGGTCGAAGACCTAAATGCTATTTTGTCAGAAGGCTATGAGCTGCTACTCGAACCTGCTTCACGTCTACTTTATACAGAACAAAATGGCGTTTTAAAGTTTTGGGGTAATGGAGAAGAATTACCGACTGTGGAATCTTTTGCCACCCAACTCAAATCGATTGCCGATGGGAAAAGTATTCCTTTTAATAGTGAGCTTAACAATACAGATATTTTAGAAAACATTGTTCAATTATTGAATAATTCAATTCTTATGTTGTTACCTCCTGCAGAGTAATACTAACTAAATATATAAAAAGGAGAAATTATAAAATTTCTCCTTTTTTCTTTTATAAATACATGTTTAAATATACCAATCTTTAAATCAAAGTTATAAAGGCCCACTTATAGTAAAAACCACCTTGCCAAATCAAAAAATTAACTACTAAACATAGCTATTCAATTATAAAAAAATTAATGCTTAGCATTGAGTTTTGTTCTTTTATTATTTTTAAAAAACCTATTTTTTTCTATCAATAACAGTCAATACAATGTAAAATTTCGCGTTCGTGCTTTTTATTTGTACACTCGACCTTTAGGCTAATAGCAAAATATTTGTGTGAGGCTACTAAAATATGTCAAAAAAAGATGACATTATTACCACTGCTTTAAGACTTTTTAATTCATATAGTTATAATTCTATAGGGGTAGATCGTATCATCAGTGAATCTGGTGTAGCGAAAATGACATTTTATAAATACTTTCCTTCAAAAGAGAAACTTATTGAAGAGTGTTTATTATTAAGAAACTCACTTTTACAAAATTCTCTTACTGCGGCAATCTCTAAAGAAGACGAAACCAACCCACTAGCTCGTATTAAGGCCATCTTTTTATGGTATTCAGATTGGTTTAATAGTGAAGACTTTAATGGTTGCATGTTCCAAAAAGCCTTAGAAGAAGTATTAAAACAATACCCTTCAACACATCAACCAGCAACTTTATATAAAATCTGGTTAACACAATTAATGCAAGATCTTCTTATTCAATATGAAATTGAAGAGTCTCGACCTTTGGCATTGCTGTTGGTCAATATTTTAGAGGGTATGACCATTCAGGCTCAAGTTGAGCATGGTTCAGTAAAAATTGATGACTATTGGAAGCGTGTAGAGAAACTCATTGAATTTGAAAAAATCGCACATTAAAAAATAAAGCGTGATATTATTCTTCTTATCTTGTTGAATCTTCTTCTTATTCATCACGCTGCGTCTGAAAGTCATTCTAGCTTAGAGTTTGACATTTTTTTAAATTATCATCCCAAACTAGAATATACAGACCTGTCTGTACATGATCGATTATAACTTTAGAAAATAAAAACACAATCTTTTTTTCTCGCCCTTTTATATATAAATCAGATTTAACTATTGATAGACAGAAAAATAGAATTTATTTTCTTTGACTTTGTTTCATTTATACTTAACAATTACGCTTCTCACACAAAGCAACACTTTTGACACAAAACAAATACAAATTCTTGTTTTACCTTAATAATGTTATATATTTATCAATTACACTTATAAACCTTTTCAACAAAAACAATTGGATTGATTAGTTTTGCTACATTCATTTTCTTAAGATCAATCTATACTATGCCGGCCATATTGATATAGGTATAAAGTATGAAAGATGGACTCCAAATTGAAGAAATGAAAAATGCGGCGGATTCAGTCGTAGGAACATTAAAATCTTTAGCTAACACTGACCGTTTATTAATTTTATGTCACTTAGCCCATGAGGAGTTAAATGTCTCTCAAATTGAAGAGAAAACACAAATCACCCAACCCACCCTTTCACAACAATTGATGATGCTACGTAAAAGTGATGTCGTTTCAACACGTCGTGATGGCAAGCAAATCTTCTATTCGATCAAGGATGATAAGATGCATTCAATTTTAAATATGCTTTACCAGTTATACTGCATAGAATAACTGCTCTAAACTTATAAAATTATAATAATATTAATGTATTCCTGAAATATGCGATTTTTCAACTTGGTAGCTGGTAATTATCCAAGCAAAGAGGATTGAAAATTCGCGTAGTTTTTCTAGCATTCCAATCTATTAAAAAACAAAAATAACCTCTCCTATTTCTTTTTATATCTTTTCTCCCTCTTCACTAATTTTTATGGCAAATAATAAGAACTTAAGCGTTACTGGCTGTAATATAAGCAAAACATCAGATGCCAAACTTTAACCAATCAATTTTCTTTATTTAAAAACAAATACTTAATATTACCAAACCTTATAAAACTGATGACGTGATATAAAAAAGCTTAAGATTCACATCACTTACGTATAAAATACTCAGCTTGTTCAACCTTTAGCCATGAATAGGTTAATAAGGCCTTTATATGCTTGAATTCTTTTCTCGATTAAGCTTAGTCACTAAAATTATTATCGCCATTATTTTAGGGATAGGCGTCGCACTATTATTTCCAACCGTTACGCCGTACTTAAGCTTGTTTGGTGAACTATTTATTAAAGCATTAAAATCGGTTGCTCCTATTTTAGTCTTTGTACTGGTTCTCTCATCTATTGCCAACTTCCAAGTCGGTCATAGTGCAAATTTACGCCCAGTATTACTACTCTATGTAGTAGGTATGTTATTAGCTGCTTTTAGTGCTGTGATCGCTAGCTTATCTTTTCCTAGCACCCTTTATCTCAACACTGTTTCTCATAATAATTTGCAAGCGCCTGGTAGTCTCGCTGATATATTAAAAAATCTGCTTTTAAGTTTTATTGCAAACCCTGTTCAAGCAATCAGTGAAGCGAACTTTATTGGTATTCTTGCGTGGGCAATTGGTCTCGGCTTAGCAATGCGCCATAGCTCGGATACGACCAAACAAGTAATGCAGGATGTTTCACATGCTGTAAGCGCTATTATTCATAAAGTCATTGCGTTTGCACCTGTTGGTATTTTCGGTCTAGTTGCAGTAACTTTTGCAGATGCTGGACTAGCAACACTTGAAAGTTATGCACAATTACTTGCTGTTCTATTAGGAACAATGCTGTTTGTTGCTCTAGTGATTAACCCAATTCTGGTAGGTTTAACAATTCGCGGTAATCCCTACCCATTAGTATTTAAATGCTTAAAAGAAAGTGGTATCACAGCGTTCTTTACACGCAGCTCAGCAGCTAATATTCCTGTAAACCTTGATTTAGCTGAACGTTTAGGCGTAAATCCTTCAACTGCGAGCGTTTCAATTCCTTTAGGTGCTACTGTTAACATGGCTGGTGCAGCAGTTACGATTACTGTACTTACTTTAGCAACTGTGCATACGTTAGGAATTCATGTTGATTTGGCAACAATGATTATCTTATCTGTTGTAGCTACAATATCAGCATGTGGTGCATCTGGTGTTGCAGGTGGTTCCCTACTTCTAATTCCAGTCGCATGTAGCTTATTTGGTATTTCATCAGAAATTGCAATGCAAGTTGTTGCAGTGGGTATGATTATTAGTGTATTACAAGATTCAACAGAAACGGCGCTTAACTCATCTACCGATGTTTTATTTACAGCCGCAGTTGATATTCGCTCAAGACAAAACTCATAGAGAACATGCCATTTCAAAGTTTACCAAACTGGTTCCAACTTGGCGCCTTTTTACTGGCAATAAATGCCGGAATGATTAATGTATTAGGGCTTATCACCCTTTTACATCAATCGGTGTCGCATATGACTGGTAATGTCAGTATGCTAGCCATGAGTTTGGTAAACTGGCAGTTTGAACACATCATATATTTAGTACTAGTTATACTATGTTATGTATGTGGATCATTTTACAGTGGTTTTATTTTAGGCAATAACCATTTCAAATTAGGCCGCCGGTATGGCCTTCCTTTAAGTCTAGTTTCACTATTTATTTTTCTCTGTTGGTTACTGCTGCCTTATTTTCCAAAATATGGTCTATTATGGGCTTGTGTCGCCATGGGGCTACAAAATGCAATGGTAAGTCACTATAAAGGAACCATTATTAGGACTACTCACTTATCGGGTGTCTTAACAGATCTTGGGCTTGCACTTGGTTATATAGCACGAGGTTTAAAAGTAGAGAATCGCCGCATTATTTTGCATCTACTTATTTTTATAGGTTTTCTATCTGGCGGTATAATTGCTGCTTTAGTTCACCCTTATTTAAAATTGCAATCATTTTTGCTTCCAGCAATTTTAAGCTTAACTCTCAGTATTTCGTATTGGGCAGTTTACTTTCATAGTTCTTCCTCTTCAAATTCGGATTAAGTCATGGTTAAAAATGCCTTACAAGCTCAGTTACTCAAAGCTGGTTTAGTAGACAATAAAAAAGCGAAAAAACTTACCAAACAAGCTCAGCATGAGCAGCGTACTGGTCAAAGCAATGAAGCAGAAATTAAAGCTAATATTGAAAAAGCTCAAAAAGAGAAACAAGCAAAAGATCAAGCTTTGAATCTAGAAAAGCAGCAGCAACTCGAAGAAAAAGCATTAAAGGCTTCAATCATTCAAATGATCAAGCAACACAAAATTGTAGATTTTGCCGGAGATGTGGCTTATCAATTTATTGACGAGAATAAGATTAAAAAGGTTTACCTATCTCAGCAAGTTTATAATGCACTTGTTACAGGCAGTTTAGTGATTGCTAAAGATCAAGATCAATATGCTTACCTTCCAAAAGCTTTAGCTGAAAAAATTGATCAAAAAATGAAAGGATTTATTTTGATCAATAATTCTGAGAAAAATGAACAAACTACTGATGAAGAAGATCCATATGCAGCATATGTAATTCCGGATGACTTAATGTGGTAACTGTTATGAGCCTTTATCAATATTCGGATAAAGGCTCATACTGCTTAAAATAAATATTAATATTTTATCATTTATTAAAAAAATTTATAAAAATTACATTCAAGCCAAATTCATTCACCACTTCATCTATTATTATCGATATAATGAATAAAACATTTTTTGTCTTTACGATGCCTTTTAGGCTTCTTCCCGATTCCAAATTTATGTCTTGACTAAATCATGTCAGTTTTAGCCAAAGATATACAACATAAACTTTGACGTGTATCCACGCACCCAACAGATCAATACCTTAATTAAGTTTGATCTAACTGACTTTATTGCAAATTAAATTGCGAAATTTTACTAAAGTAGCTGATGTATAAAGGTAGTCATTCATGCTGAAGTGGTTTGAAAAACTTGTAGATCCTTATCCAACCAAAGGCTTGGATGAGCCCTTACCAACACGCTTTTTCCCATTTGTTTGGCAAGCTACTGAAGGTGTGCGTCCATATTTATTGCTACTTATTATATGTACAGCTGGTGCAGCTAGCTTTGAAGCCCTGCTCTTTTCAAAAATTGGGCAACTTGTAGATTGGCTTAGTAATAGTCAGCCTGAAAGTTTCTTGAGCCAACATGCTTCAAACATCCTTATTCTCATTAGCGTGTTATTTGCTAATATTTTATTTGTTAATATTCAATCTATTATAAAACATCAAATTTTATATAGTACTTTTCCAATGCGCTTGCGTTGGCGCTTCCATAACCTTTTATTAAAACAAAGCCTAGACTTTTTCCATAATGATTTTGCTGGTCGACTTTCTGCAAAGGTCATGCAAACAGCTTTAGCTGTCCGTGAATTCTGGATTATTTTAGGCGACATGTTGGCTTACGTCAGCATTTACTTTATTACCGTAAGTATTGTTCTTGGTGCAATCTCACCCACATTACTTATTCCACTTATGGTTTGGTTAGGGTTATTTTTATTAAGCGCATGGTTCTTTATTCCACGTTTAAGCAAAGTATCACAACAACAAGCCGATGCACGCGCTGTAATGACTGGCCGTGTAACTGACGCCTACACTAATATTCAAACTGTAAAACTCTTTGCGCATGCTGGGCGTGAAAGCCAATATGCAAAAGCGTCAATGAAAGAGTTTATGACCACAGTCTATGCGCAAATGCGTCTAGGCACTCTTTTTGAAGTTAGCATTAATTTACTGTCTGCTGTTTTATTTGTTGGGGTAATTGGTACCGCAGTTTGGTTATGGACTCAAGGTTTAGCAGCGTTAGGCGTAATTGCTGCTACTACTGCCATGATTTTAAAACTTAATAGCATGGCTGAGTTTATGATGTGGCATATGTCAGCATTATTTGAAAATGTTGGTACCATTCAAGATGGCATGCAAACACTTGGTAAAAAAATCAATATTCAAGACAAGCCAGATGCAAAACCACTTGCAGTCACACAAGGTGAGATCGTATTTAAAGATGTGACCTTTGCTTATAACAATAAAAATGTCATCGATCACTTTAATCTACACATTAAAGCAGGTGAAAAGATTGGTATCGTTGGCCGTTCAGGTGCAGGTAAATCTACCCTCATCCAATTACTGTTACACTTTTATCATCTCAAAGAAGGTGCAATTTTAATTGATGGGCAGAATATTGAAGATGTTACGCAAGATAGTTTGAGAGCAAATATTGCTTTAGTTACTCAAGACACTTCTCTACTACATCGCTCAGTTGCCGAAAATATTAAATATGGCCGTCCAGATGCAACTGATCAAGATATGCAAAGTGCCGTGCATAAGGCAAAAGCAGCTGAATTTATTCCTCAACTTGTCGACTTAAAAGGGCGTTCAGGTTATGAAGCACAAGTGGGTGAACGTGGTGTCAAACTGTCAGGTGGTCAAAGACAACGTATCGCTATTGCGCGTGTTTTCTTAAAAGATGCACCAATTTTAATCTTAGATGAAGCAACTAGCGCTTTAGACTCAGAAGTTGAAGCAGCTATTCAGTCTAGTTTAAATGACCTAATGGTAGATAAAACAGTTATTGCAATTGCTCACCGTTTGTCTACCATTGCTCAAATGGACCGTTTAATTGTTCTTGATGAAGGTAAAATTGCAGAGCAAGGTACTCATGAAGAATTAATTGCTAAAAATGGTATATATGCACAATTATGGAAACGTCAAACGGGCGGTTTTCTTATTGAGCAAAAAGTAGTACAGGGTCAAGATTAATGCTTTATTTAGAAGATTTAAAAATTGGTGATCGTTTTATCAGTCGTGAGTATGAAATTACACTCGATGAAATTAAACAATTTGCAAGCCACTATGACCCTCAACCTTTCCATACAGATGAAGAGTTAGCCAAAGAAGATCCAATCTTTAAAGGTATCGCCGCTAGCGGGTGGCATACCTCGGCAATTACTATGCGCTTATGGACTGAATGCATGCCGATTCATGGTGGACTAGTAGGCTCAGAATCTAGTCTACGTTGGCCACGCCCTACTCGGCCTGGTGACCGTATTCATGTTGAAGCTGAAATTTCCGCCATTACGCCATCCAAAACAAAATTGGATCGTGGTATTGTAAGCTACGTTACGCAAGCCTTAAATCAGCATGGGGATGTTTTACTTATTTCAACGACAAAAATCGTTGTCTTTAAAAAGAATGTTTAATGAATCGTTGATATGATTGTCTAACAGTTTTTATAAACTCAAATTATATTTCATGACAAGATGTGTAAGAAATGCACGTAGAAAATTGATGAGAGCAACGGAACGCATATGAAAATTACCTCAGCTCGTCAAGATCAAGGTATTCCAGGAGTCTATGGCTTATTGCTATTAGATGTAGTTTCACGTTGGGGATACAACGATGAAACATTATTTGCTCCTTTTCATCTTACTAGTGAGCAATTGGCCGATCCTGAATATCGTATTTCAACACCCGTAGCAAATGAGCTGGTCAAACATGCCTTAAATCTTACCGGTGAAAGTACACTGGGTTACCATATTGGCACTCAAATGCGTATTTCCATTCACGGATTTATTGGCTACGCGATAATGACAGCAAAAGATATTACAGAAGCGATTGCTCTCGCTGCCCGTTTTATCCAATTACGCTTACCTTTTTTACAATTATATTTTTCTACTTTCGGACCAAAAGCCACATTACAATTGCAATGTGATATTGAGTTAGAACCACTTCGTACCGAAATTGTTTTAGGCTTAACCATTGGCATCATGACCATGGCTAAAGCTATGACAGGTATTGAAGATTTAGCAGGCGATGTTGATTTAGACTTTCCAGAACCAGCAGGCTTTGATAAATATAAGAGCAAACTAAGCAGTACTATTCGCTTTAATCAACCTCATTTAATTTCTAGTTTTGATAAAAAATATTTAGGTCTTAAATTAATTAATTCAGATCCAATCGCAAGTCAAATTGCTATTAACCAATGCGAGGCTGAACTCTCTGCTTTAGGTGAACGCCGACGTCTAGCCATGCGTGTACGTGATATTTTAAGTAATTCGGAACAACATTACTTAAGCATAGAAAGTGTAGCAGAATATTTACATATGTCAGATCGTACCTTAAAGCGACAATTGGCAGCCGAAGGTACTTCATTTTCTACTTTAGTAGATGAAGTTCGATATCGTCATGCGACCTCTCTGCTTTCGCGTACAGATTATAGTCTTGAACAAATTGCAGATGAACTTGGTTACTCGGATGTCGCAAATTTCAGTCGCGCTTTTAAACGCTGGAGCGGTCGTAGTCCGAGCAACTGGCGCAAAGACCCCTATTTATAATGTTATTAAAATATTGGACACAAGCTTAAGGAGTTATCATGAACCATCCTTCAGAATTGAAGTATGCACGTACACATGAGTGGGTAAAAATTGAAGGAGACCTTGTTATTACAGGGATTACCGACCATGCACAAGATGAGCTTGGAGATTTGGTCTATGTTGAAACTCCTGAAGTGGGTAGCCAAGTAACAGCTGGCGAACAAGCCGGAGTTGTTGAATCAGTTAAAACTGCTTCTGATATTCATGCCCCTGTCTCTGGTACAGTAGTAGAAGTTAATACTGATCTTGAAGATGATCCGGATTTTGTAAATGAAGATCCATATGGCAAAGGCTGGATTTATAAAATCAAACCAGACAATATTGCAGATGTTGAAAAACTTTTAACAAATGCAGAGTATGAAGCTGGTCTATAATATAGATATAGTTTTAATAAAAAAACCAGTTTAGATTTAACTGGTTTTTTTATATATGTATAGATCAGATTTAAAAACCAAATTCATGAATGGATCATTCATATGACAAAACTTGTGGTATTTTCCGGCGCCGGTATGAGTGCAGAAAGTGGAATTAGTACTTTCCGCGATAGTAATGGTCTCTGGGAAAATTATGATATACAACAAGTTGCCACTCCCGAAGCGTGGGAAAGAAATCCAGCTTTAGTTCAACGCTTTTACAACGAACGTCGTAAAAATATTTTAGAAGCCCAGCCAAACGAAGCTCATCAATATATTGCTAAACTACAAGACTATTATGATGTACAAGTCATTACACAAAATATTGATGATTTACATGAGCGTACTGGAAACCAAAATGTCTTACATCTACATGGCAATATTCGACTAGCGAAAAGTTCTGGGCCAGATGCACAATATACAACTCAATTTTATGAAGTTAATGGTTGGAAGCTCGATTTAGAACAGGACTTTTGTCCAGATGGTTACCCGCTTCGCCCTCATGTCGTTTGGTTTGGTGAAGCTGTACCTGCTTATGAAGAAGCAATTCGTTTAGTACAAAGTTCTGATATTTTTATTGTAATCGGTTCGACATTAAGCGTATATCCAGTTGCCGCCTTGGTCCATGAGATTCCTCATTATACCAAAGCGTATTATATAGATCCCCAAGCAGATCATTCTCGTGTTCCACCTCAATATAAATTATTAAATATGACGGCTACAGAAGGTATGCACGAGTTATTTAATCAATTGACGAGTTAATATTCCTCTTTTGATATTCTTTTTTTCTTATTAAAACCATTTTTTCGCGTAAAATTGATGAGAAATTATTCATCTAAATAATAACTTTTCTTAAAAGGTACCCTGTCATTACTATTTTTGTAACTAAAAAACTGAATTTAGCTCTTAGTTTTTTTATATTATTAGTTTTTTAATAAGTTTTGATATTATTTTAAATTTATAATTAATTGATTTCATTAAATTAAATATAATATGTAATCAAATTTACACTTGTTTACACAAAGATACATAAAATACATCACAAAGATAACAGAGCAAAAAATTTCTTTTATGGTTGAATCTCAACCTCTTGAAATGCCGTACAAGAAAACAGCGACCTGGATTAGGTTACAATCACGGATTATGGATATAAGGACACACATCCATTATGAGTTATTTTGATCCCACCCTCATCATGTTTATGGTGTACATCGTAGCAATGGTACTTATCGGCTTATTTGCCTACCGTGCTACAAGCGACTTCTCTGATTATATTCTTGGTGGTCGTAGTTTAGGCAGTTTCGTTACTGCATTATCCGCAGGCGCATCGGACATGAGTGGTTGGTTACTCATGGGCTTACCAGGAGCGATTTATCTTTCTGGTTTATCTGAAGCGTGGATTGCAATTGGTCTAATTATCGGTGCTTGGCTTAACTGGTTACTGGTTGCTGGTCGATTACGCGTTCATACTGAAATCCAAAATAATGCACTCACTCTGCCAGACTATTTTACAAGTCGATTTGATGACCAGAAAAAGATACTTCGTATTTTCTCTGCCGTTATTATCTTGGTTTTCTTCGCTATTTACTGTGCTTCAGGCATGGTAGCTGGTGCCCGTTTATTTGAAAATTTATTCGGTATGTCATATACCACCGCAATCTGGTTAAGTGCTATTGCAACAATCAGTTATGTTTGTATTGGTGGTTTCTTAGCAATTAGCTGGACTGATACTTTCCAAGCGGGCTTAATGATTTTTGCCCTCTTGCTCACTCCAATAGTGACTTACCTCGCAATTGGTGATACAACTCAGTTTGTGACGCTTATTGAAACTGCTCGTCCACATGCATTTAACATCATTTCTGATTTAAGTGTGGTGGCCGTTTTATCTTCCATGGCTTGGGGGTTAGGCTATTTTGGTCAACCGCATATCCTTGTACGTTTCATGGCTGCCGACTCTGTAAAATCAATTCCTGCTGCTCGCCGTATCGGTATGACCTGGATGATTTTATGTTTAGTCGGTGCTGTCGGTGCCGGTTTCTTTGGTATTGCTTACTTCCAGCAACACCCTGAACTTGCAGGTGTGGTAAGCAAAAACCCTGAAACTGTATTTATGGAATTGACTAAAATTTTATTCAATCCATGGCTTGTCGGTATCATTCTAGCTGCTATTTTAGCTGCGGTTATGAGTACATTAAGCTGTCAGCTTTTGGTATGTTCAAGTGCACTAACTGAAGATTTGTACAAAGGCTTCATTCGTAAAAATGCATCTCAAAAAGAGCTTGTATGGGTTGGGCGTATCATGGTTCTTGCAATTGCCGTTCTAGCAATTGTGCTTGCGGGGAATCCTGACAGTAAAGTTCTTGGTCTTGTTGCTTACGCTTGGGCTGGTTTTGGTGCTGCATTTGGACCACTCATCATCTTGTCATTGTTCTGGAAACGTATGACTTTAGAAGGTGCTTTAGCAGGTATGATCGTAGGTGCTGTTGTTGTAATCGGTTGGAAAAACCTTTTCGCAAGCACTGGGGTTTACGAAATTATTCCAGGCTTTATCTGTGCATTTATCAGCATCATCGTAGTAAGCTTGATCAGCAAAGCGCCAAACTCTGATGTGACTGGTCGCTTTGAGCAAGCAGATAAACTCTATAAAGAAAGTACATAACTCATTGAAATAAATAAAGGGGCTTCGGCCCCTTTATTTATTTTTAGTTTTGATTTTAATTTTTGAACTATCTTTCACAACTTGCATCACGGGATAACTACGGGTCTCTTTTACACCGGGTAATTGCCATAGCACTTGCCCTGCGATACGTCGAAACTCCTCCATACTTCCACTGCGTAATTTAATTAAAAAATCAAATCCCCCACTGACCATATGGCATTCAACGATTTCTGGATAATGCACGACTGCGTCAATAAACTCATCTAAAACATTAGGTGTGGTTTTATCGAGTAAGACTTCAACAAAAACCAAAAAATTTGCATTTAACTTAACCGGATTTAATTTAGCTTCATAACCTAAGATGAATTCATCTTTGGTGAGCTTCTGCACTCGTGCCATAACTGCTGTTGGAGACAAATTGACGAGTTCAGCTAATCTGCTGTTGGAAATACGCCCATCTGTTTGAAGAATATCCAAAATTTTTAAATCGGTACGATCAAGGCTTAATAATGGGCCATTCATCTGAATTTTCCTCTAAAAAATGGGCAAAATATAGTGAGTTATTCGGTGTTTCTTCTGTAATGATAAATTATCTAAATCTCTCTACTCAAGATGAGTTTACGAGAGCTGGTTGGCGGAAATAGATATGAACACAATGGATACTTTTCATCAAATGGATAAATCTCACCAAGGCTATATCACCGAATTCAACGATAAAAGTGAGTTTGAACAACGCATTAATACAGCTTGGCGACGTGCCGAACCTGAAGCTGTAGAAGAGCTATTACAAGCTGCTGCGGTATCTGATGATTTAGATCATAAAATTTATGACCTTGCATTTAACCTTGCCCATAATTTACGTGAACGTAAGACCTCTTCAGGTAAAGCAGGTATTGTTCAAGGGTTATTACAAGAATTCTCTCTTTCTTCACAAGAAGGCGTGGCTTTGATGTGTCTTGCTGAAGCTTTGCTTCGTATTCCAGACACAGCAACACGTGATTTGCTCATTCGCGATAAAATCAATCAAGGTAACTGGAAAGAACATGTTGGCCAAAGCAGCTTAATGTTTGTGAATGCTGCTGCATGGGGTCTCATGTTAACTGGTAAGCTTATGGAAACACCAAAGCAAACCAGTCTTTCAAGTGTACTTACTGGCCTTTTAGCACGTAGTGGCCGTGGCATTATTCGTAAAGCAGTTGACGTTGCAATGCGTATGATGGGTGAACAGTTTGTGACTGGTGAAACCATCGAAGAAGCTGTCGACCACGCAAAAGTACTTGAGGATAAAGGTTTCCGCTATTCTTATGACATGTTAGGTGAAGCTGCCTTAACCGACCATGATGCTGAACGTTACTTTAATGATTACACACAAGCCATTCATGCAATTGGTAAAGCGTCTAATGGTAAAGGCGTATATGATGGCCCTGGTATCTCAATTAAGCTTTCAGCTTTACATCCACGTTACCAACGTGCGCAAATTGAACGTGTTCACAAAGAACTCTACGGCAAAGTATTTGAACTCGCTCGTTTAGCTAAACAGTACAATATTGGTTTAAATATCGATGCAGAAGAATCAGAGCGTTTAGAAATTTCTCTTGAGTTACTTGAGCGTCTTTGTTTTGAGCCAGAACTTGCGAACTGGAAAGGCATTGGTTTCGTAATTCAAGCTTACCAAAAACGCTGCTTCTTTGTGGTTGATTATATTATTGACCTTGCTAAGCGTAGCCAAAAGCGTCTGATGATCCGTCTTGTAAAAGGCGCATATTGGGATAGCGAAATTAAGAAAGCACAAATCGAAGGTATGGATGACTACCCTGTCTTTACACGTAAAGTTCATACTGACTTGTCTTATATCGCTTGTGCTAAAAAATTACTTGCAGCACCAGAGTTTATTTATCCACAATTTGCGACGCATAATGCTCAAACTTTAGCAACGATCTATCATTTAGCAGATCCAAGCAAATATTACGCTGGTCAATATGAGTTCCAATGCTTACATGGTATGGGCGAGCCGCTTTATGAACAAGTTGTTGGTCCACGTGAACAAAATAAATTAGGCGTGCCATGCCGTATTTATGCTCCGGTTGGTAACCACGAAACATTGTTAGCTTATTTAGTCCGTCGTTTACTTGAAAATGGCGCGAATACTTCATTTGTTAACCGTATTGCCGATAAAACTCTTAAAGTTGAAGATCTTATCCAGTCTCCAATTTATGATATTCGTAATGCAGCTAAACTTGAAGGTTCGGTTGGTTTAAAACATCCATCAATTCCACTACCTTTAGATATGTACGGAACGCTTCGTAAAAACTCTAAAGGTTATGACTTAGCAAATGACACCCCACTTGCAGCTTTAGATAGCACAGCTCAAGAATTACGTAATCGTATTTGGCAAAGCCATCCGTTGTTGGCTAATGCTGATTCTTTAGAACAAGGTCATTCTGTTGCAATTACAAACCCAGCACAAAATGATGAAATTGTTGGTTATGTACAAGAAGCTGATCTTAAGCATGTCGAAATCGCTCTTACTGCAGCTGAACAAACCCAGTCAGAATGGTCAAATACGCCTAAGGATCAACGCGCTCAATACTTAAAACGCGCAGCTGACCTCATGGAAAGCCGTATTCAAGAGTTGATGGTATTACTTTGCCGTGAAAGTGGTAAAACTTATGCCAATGCGATTGCAGAAGTTCGTGAGGCTGTAGATTTCCTACGTTACTATGCAACCCAAGTTGAAAATCTTCCTGCAAATACAGTTATTCAGCCTTTAGGTACTGTACTTTGTATTAGCCCATGGAACTTCCCTCTTGCAATTTTCTCAGGTCAAATTGCTGCGGCATTAGTCAGTGGTAACTGTGTTATTGCTAAACCAGCTGAACAAACTCCATTGATCGCAGCCCAAGCAGTTCAGATTTTATGGGAAGCTGGTATTCCACATGGTGCTGTACAGCTACTTCCTGGCCGCGGTGAAACAGTAGGTGCTCAGCTCAGCCAAGATAGCCGTATCGATGGCATTATGTTTACTGGCTCGACTGAAGTTGCAAAAATTTTACAGAAGACCGTTGCAAAACGTTTATCTGAAAATGGTCAATCTATTCCACTCATTGCAGAGACTGGCGGTCAAAATGCAATGATTGTTGACTCATCTGCTTTAACTGAACAAGTTGTATTAGATGTTGTAAGTTCTGCTTTTGATAGCGCAGGTCAACGCTGCTCTGCTTTACGTATTTTATGTGTACAAGAAGACAGTGCTGCAACCGTTATTAAAATGCTTAAAGGTGCAATGCAACAGTTGATCGTAGGTAACCCTGCAATTTTAAAAACTGACATTGGTCCTGTTATTGATGACGAAGCAAAACAGACGATTGACCAGCACATCCAGAAAATGAAATCGAAGGGTTATCCGGTACATCAATTGATGTTTGGTGCAACAAGCCAAACAGAATTAGATAAAGGAACTTTTGTTGTGCCAACAGCAATTGAACTTCCTAATCTTGATGACTTACAACGTGAAGTTTTTGGTCCGGTTTTACACATCATTACCTATAAGTATGGTGAACTTGAGCAACTCATCTCAAGAATCAACGCTAAAGGTTATGGTTTAACTATGGGTCTGCATACCCGTATTGATGAAACCATCCAAACCGTAATTCAACATGCTGAAGTGGGTAACCTTTATATCAACCGTAATATTGTTGGTGCTGTTGTTGGCGTACAACCATTCGGTGGTGAAGGTTTATCTGGTACAGGCCCTAAAGCGGGTGGCCCTCTTTATATGTATCGCTTAATGCAGCATTGTTCTAACAAAGTATTAGCAACTCCATTTGCGGTAAAAAATGAGCAAACCGTTTTTGAAGGCTTTACCCGTGAGGTTTATCAAAGCTTACAAAACTGGGCGAAACAACATTTACCACAAGCAAACCGTGAAATTGAACCTTTTGGTGTTGGAAAGTTTTATGAGTTACAAGGCCCTACTGGGGAAAGTAACCAATATATTATTTTGCCGCGCCATCGTGTTCTTTCAATTGCTGATACAGAACAAGATCAATTGCATCAGTTACTTGCAATCTTTGCAGTTGGCAGCCAAGCTGCTGTAATGCCAAATAGTCCATTATTGGCAAAACATAAACAAACGTTGCCAAAAGATGTACTTGATGCGATTACTACCATTAAAAACATCACTACAGATGATTTTGATGCAGTTTTACATCACGGCAACCGTGAAGAAATCTTCTCATTACAGCAAGAAATTGCTAGCCGTTCTGGCGCAATTGTTGGTATTACTCATGTTGAACCAAATGAGTCGATTCCACTTGAACGTTTGGTAATTGAACGTGCAATTAGCGTAAATACAGCTGCGGCTGGCGGTAATGCAAGCTTAATGACAATGTCTGAATAATTAAGTAATTTTCTAAAAAGCCCAAATTACGATATTTGGGCTTTTTTGTTTAATAAAATAATCTATTCTTAAATATATAAATTTTATCAATTTGAGTTTTTAATAATGATTTTTTTTGAACCAGAACAATACCAAAAAAGATGCACTCAGCTTTTTAACTTATACCGAAAACAAATTTCCGCTCTGCTACCATCTGCCCAAATTGAGCATATAGGTTCATCTGCAATACCTAATGCATTCTCAAAAGGTGATTTAGACATTTATATTGAGGTTCTACCCGATCAATTTGAGTTTGCAATAGAACAGTTAAAAACGCTTAATTTTATAGAAAAGCAAAATACATTAAGAACAAATGAGCTTTGCATGCTCGAGTCACTCAACAACGATGATGTTGCCTTTCAAGTTGTAGTAACCGGTTCAATATTCACATTTTTCTTAACCTTTAGAGATAAGCTTATAGCTTCTCCAACATTAGTTAATGAATATAATCAATTAAAGTTACAGTCCACCCACTTAGATCATGACCAATATAGAGCAGTAAAATCTAATTTTATTGAACGCGTTTTAAGTCACTCCTAGTGTAAGTATTTTTTCTTTATGAATAACTAACTAAAATTGGCTCCTTTAAGTTCAATTTTTTGGTACCATTCACCATTTGATTCTGTCTAAATTTTCTTTGTCTATGACTTCTTCTTATCGTCAACAACTTCAAGCTAAAATTGATCGCATTACTACTCAATTTTCTGAATTTACACCGCCTACATTAGAAGTGTTTGAATCGCCTGAACAACATTTCCGTATGCGTGCTGAATTTCGTATCTGGCATACAGAAAATGATATGTTTTATGCCATGTTTGAACGTAATGACGATGGCAAGCAAAAAACCGTTGTACGCATAGATGAGTTTCCTATTGCAGATAAAAGCATTAATGACTTAATGCCACTTCTTTTAGCAGAACTTAAGGCCAACTCTTTACTTTCTCAGCGTTTATTTGAAGTTGACTTTCTCGCAACTTTAAGCGGAGAAATGTTAGTTACCTTGATTTATCACCGTAAGCTTAATCAGGAATGGGAACAAGCAGCTAAAGCACTTGCTGAAAAATTAAATATTAAAATTATGGGCCGTAGCCGCGGCCAGAAAATTGTTATTGGCGATGACTTTGTTGTAGAAGAATTTGAACTTTTAAACCGTTCATTTAAATACAAACAAATCGAAAGTAGCTTTACGCAGCCTAATGCACAAGTTTGCAAAAAAATGCTGCAATGGGCATGTGATGCAGCTGAAGGATCAAAAAAACACCTATTAGAACTTTATTGTGGTAATGGTAATTTCACGCTTCCACTCTCTTTAAAATTTGAAAGAGTACTTGCGACTGAACTTGCAAAATCATCAGTTTATGCGGCGCAGTGGAATATCGAACAGAACCAGATTGATAATATTCAAGTAGCTCGCCTATCGGCTGAAGAGTTCACTCAAGCCTATCAAGGTGAACGTGAATTCCGCCGTCTACAAGAAGCATATATTGATATTCAAAGCTACGACTTCGGTACGGTATTCGTTGATCCTCCACGCGCAGGAATTGACGATGAAACTTTAAAACTATTGCAGGGCTTTGAACGTATTATCTACATTTCATGCAACCCCGACACTTTATATGAAAATTTAAAAACGCTCACTCAAACTCATCGCGTTACTAAGTTTGCTTTATTTGATCAGTTCCCTTATACGCATCATGTAGAGTCTGGTGTCTTACTTGAGAAGATTTAAACAAAATTTTTCAATGTAACCCTATTTTATAAGGAGATTAAATATCTCCTTATTTTTCAAGGTGTTTTAATTAAGTATTTAAATTTAAAAAAAATATCAAGTCATCTATTCGTCATAATTTCGTTTAACTCGACCATTACTATCGAAAATTCTCTAGTTCAACTGGTGGATTTATCACATATAGAGTCTTGTATTTTAATTTATATTGGCTATATTTCGAGCTATGTTAGGTTGTATATGAAGGCTCTATGAGTTTTTGGCAAAAGCTGTTCTTGGCAGATCAACAGCATAACGAGCATAAAAACCAAACTGCTTGTGTTGAAAATGACTGCTCATGTAAAACTAATGAACAACTTCTAAGTGCGCTTGCGCAAGCGACTGATGAAGATGTCATTAAGGGAATCAAGAAAGTTCTTATTTCCCGTGGTTATAGCCGAAAAGAGTTAAATGAACTCACTCAAAAACCATCTATTCATTAATTAAAAAGCCAGTCTTGTACTGGCTTTTTTATATTTTACTTGGGTCTACAATCTGCCTGATCCACCCATCCAATAATAGGTCCCATATTAAATCTTTTATCATTTCGATTATTCTTGTGCAAATATAAACTAGAGATAGAACCGTCAAGGTATAGAGCTTGCTCGACTTCAAGATTTTTTTGGAAGAACTGAGCAAAACTATAGAAATTCACTCTATTTTTAGATATCACAAAATACAACTTATTATTTTTTATACCTACCCCATTACGTATTTTCTTTGAATCACTATTTGCTAGGAATAAGGGATTTATTTTGCCATTAATCACTAACATAGGGCCGGACTGCGTAGCATAATCGGGTTGAAAAACTTTTGCTTTATATTGTTCAGTTGTCAATATAACGGCTTGTTTGTCATTCCATGCTAAAACTCCATTAGGCTGCAAAAAGAAGTTTCCCCAGCCTTTATCTTCATTTAAAGGTTGGTTCTCTCGTCCGTTTTCAATATATAGTCCTACTGGAGAAAAACCGGAATGGAACATGCCTCCATTCATCGCAAAAGTAAGCTGTTCACATGCTTTAAGTTGATATTGAATATTGTCGAAACTTTTATAATATTGATCAGTTTGCGGATTTTTCAAAAATAAGCGTAATTGTTCTAAATTAGAAATTTCAATTACCTCAAACTGATCATCAGTAGTATTTCTAATCTGTCGATACTCTAGTGCTAAAGCGGATTGTGTAAAGATTATGAAGTTCACGATACACAGTACTAGTATTTTCATTAATGCCAAACCTTAGATGTCATTTTATTTTCATAAACACACTTTATTAAATAAAAAATGTTTGAAGTGATATATACCCGAAAGTCGCTTATTCCACCTAATCAATACACTAGAACACAACTATATTCGTTATAATAGTCACAGCTTTGTATAAAAGTGATTAAACTTTATTGGATCAGCGTGAATATGCAACAAACAAATAAACGCTACCCTTTAGGGGCTCATCTTATTGTAAAACATCTCGGCTATAGCCATCATGGTATCTATGCTGGGAGAGGTCGAGTTATTCATTATTCGGGCCTCGCACATTTCATCAAAAAACGGCCCATTGAAATCACTTCCCTAGATGCCTTTTCTCATGGCAAAAAAATTCATGTACGTTCTTATGATGCACCACGCTACAGAGGAAAAGTTGTTGTACGACGTATGCGTTCACGTATGCATGAAAACCATTATCATTTGATTATTAATAATTGTGAGCATTTATGCAGTTGGGCGATTACTGGTATCGAAAGTAGTACTCAAGTTGAGCGAATGATGCATCGTTTAACCACCATTGGTTACGTGAGCTCAATCATGAGCTATATGAATGGCATGATGCTAACCGTAGCAACCACCTGCTTTGCTCTTGTTCTTTATATAAAAAAGAAATTACGTGATCAGGCAAAAATGAATATTCCGACTTATCAATTTCTAAGAGAAAAAGCCGAAAAAAGAAATATAGACCCAACCTCACCTTTAGTCTTTATAGAACCAGATAAAAAAGAAACTATCTAATTAAAAAAGTCCTCAAGTTGAGGACTTTTTTAGAAAACTTACAACTTATTTTTTAGCTGCACTAGCCGCAGTTGCTTCAGTTGTAATGTTTACAGTGATCTTATCACCTACATTCGGCACATAGTTACCTAAACCAAAGTCAGAGCGCTTGAACGAAGTTGTCGCGTTAAAACCAATCGCTGGAACTTTTGCCATTGGGTGCTCGCCTTGCTTATTTAAGACAGCATCAAGTACAACTGGCTTAGTAATACCTTTAACAGTCAAATCACCAGTAATTTTGAAATGCTTTTTGTCTTTCGTTTCTACTTTCGTACTTTTGAAAGTAATATTTGGGTATTTAGCCGCATTAAACCAAGCTTCTTCTTGGAACTCTTTATCTAAAGCAGGTACGTTTGTATTCACACTGCTTAAAGGAATGGTCACATTTACAGATGAGTTTGCTGGTTTAGCATTATCAACTTTAATTACACCTTGGATGTCCGAGAAGTTAGCACTTGGAGTTGAAAAGCCGAAGTGATTCCACGAGAAAACTGTAGCTGTGTGTGTTGGATCAATTTTATAGTCCACTGGTGCAGCTAATGTAACTGTACTTGCCAATGCTACTGCTAAACCGAAGCTTAATGTTTTAAGATGCATTTTTCGTATCCTTTATTGATATAGTCGTTAGTGTATACATCAAGTAATTTAATTCACTATTCTTTATAAAACGATATGTTTCATCCATGCAACAATAAAAGCGTTACAGTTGTTATTCAAAAACCATATTATAAAGTATAGGTATTCTTTTTATTCGAAGCTTTCAGATTTATTAATTTTTACTACGATTTTATTGATAAATAACAAGGTAAAACATGGTTAACACTGCCCAAGCACAAAGTACTTCAACTCCTTATCGAGTAACACTTACCGATCCTTCGGGTCATCAATGGTTTGCAGATGAACCCACCGATAAAGGTGGACGAGATACAGCTCCAAATCCGGTTCAGCTTCTATTATCGGCTTTAGGAGCTTGCACTACAATTACACTAGAGATGTATGCAAATCACAAAGGCATCAAAATTGAGCATGTACAAGTTGATTTAGCATTAAATCCAAATGGTGATCCAGAAGCAGGTCAAAATAATATTGAGCGTAAAATTACTCTAAAAGGTGAATTTACTGAGGATCAGCATAAAAGATTATTAAAAGTTGCTGAAAACTGCCCTATTCATAAGCTTTTAACATCTAATATTACGATCCAAACTGAACTTAACATTTAAATAGCTCATAAAAAAAGCGCCCCAATCGGGACGCTTTTTATTCTGCTCAAAAGATTAAGCAGTTAACTCTTTTACCGCAGCAACTACAGCCTCAGTTGTAATACCGAAGAATTGGAACAAGTCTTTTGCTGGTGCTGACTCACCATAAGTTGTCATACCAATTACTTTGCCATCAAGACCAACAAACTTCCACCAGTAGTCAACATGAGCAGCTTCTACAGCAACACGTGCACGAATGTGAGCTGGTAATACTGCTTCACGATATGCAGCATCTTGTTTCATGAACTCTTCTGCACATGGCATAGAAACAACACGAACACCTTCAAGTTGAGCATAAGCTTCCATTGCTAAAGAAACTTCTGAACCAGTAGCAATAATAATTGCTTTCAACTCACCTTTCTCTTGAGCAAGAACATAACCACCTTTTGCCGCATTTTGGATTTGCTCTTCAGTACGCGTTTGGAATGGTAAGTTTTGACGAGAGAAAATAAGTGCTGTAGGGCCATCTTTACGCTCTAAAGCAGATTTCCACGCAATTGCTGTTTCTACAGTATCAGCAGGACGCCAAGTATTTAAGTTTGGTGTGCCACGTAAAGAAGCAATTTGTTCAATTGGTTGGTGTGTTGGACCATCTTCACCTAAACCGATTGAGTCATGTGTGTACACATGAATCACGCGCTGTTTCATTAATGCAGACATACGTACCGCATTACGTGCATATTCCATAAACATTAAGAACGTTGCAACGTAAGGAATGAAGCCGCCATGCAATGCAACACCGTTAGCGATTGCAGTCATACCGAACTCACGTACACCATAATATACGTAGTTACCAGCCGGGTTTTCTTGAACGCCTTGGCAACCTTTCCAAAGTGTTAAGTTAGAACCTGCCAAGTCCGCAGAACCACCTAATAATTCAGGTAATAAAGGACCAAATGCTTGTAATGTGTTTTGGCTCGCTTTACGAGTTGCTACAGTCTCAGCTTTAGCATTTGTTTCACGAATAAATGCATCTGCTTGAGCTGAAAATTCTGCTGGTAAGTCACCGCTAATACGACGAAGTAACTCAGCCGCTTCCGTTGGATATTTTGCTTGGTATTGAGCAAATACTTCATTCCAAGCTGCTTCAGCTTCATTACCTTTTGCTTTAGCATCCCATGCAGCATATACATCAGCAGGAATAACAAATGCTTCTTCAGTCCAACCTAAAGCTTCACGAGTTAAGGTAATTTCATCTTTACCCAGTGGTGCACCGTGACAGTCTTCTTTACCTTGTTTGTTTGGAGAACCTAAGCCAATAATTGTTTTACAAATAATAATCGTTGGTTTTTGAGTTTCTGCTTTAGCTTCAACTGTTGCTTGACGAATCGCATCAGCATCGTGGCCATCTACACGAAGAACTTGCCAACCATAAGACTTGAAACGCTCTTCAGTGTCATCACTGAACCAGCCTTCTACTTCACCATCAATCGAAATGCCGTTGTCATCATAATAAGCAATCAATTTACCAAGCTGTAAAGTACCTGCTAAAGAACATACTTCATGAGAAATACCTTCCATTAAACAGCCATCACCTAAGAAACAATAGGTAAAGTGATCAACTACTTTTAAGTCATCTTTATTGAACTGAGCAGCTAAAGTTTTTTCTGCTAATGCAAAACCAACAGCGTTTGCAATACCTTGACCCAAAGGACCTGTCGTTGTTTCAATTCCTGGAGCATAACCATATTCAGGGTGACCAGGAGTTTTTGAGTGCAATTGACGGAATTGTTTTAAATCTTCAATTGAAAGATCATAACCTGTTAAATGAAGCAAAGCATATTGCAACATTGAACCATGGCCATTTGATAAAACAAAACGGTCACGGTTTGCCCATTGTGGATTATTTGGGTTGTGATTTAAAAACTCGCGCCAGACGACATCAGCAATATCTGCCATCCCCATTGGAGCACCCGGATGCCCTGAGTTTGCCTGTTGCACAGCATCCATTGCCAATACACGAATTGCGTTTGCAATACGACGTTCGTTTAAAGGGGTCGTCATAGATCAGAATCCAATTTTAATAGATTGATGAAAAGAAGAAGATGAATAACCATTCAATGCCGCTATATTGTCTTAAAAAAACGCCTAGGGGTAAACCCCAACACTGTATATTTCTTTATTTTTAACTATTTCTTGGTTACTCAAAAAACATTTAGATTCTTAAGCTGTGTAAAACAATAGTATTTATACTTATTTCCATGCTCAACGATTGTAAGCTTCTTCCTCTTAATCAACATATAGAGTTGTATTTATTTTCTTTATTTATAGCTTTTCACTTCATAGTCTAAATCTTCTTGATTAATATTTAACAAAATCAAATGTTTAAAATTTAAACATTTGATTAAAACTCTAATATAAAAATGATTAATTTTCATCTATCTATATCAATTTCCCTGATACACATATCAATTAAAACATAGTAGAAATGAAAGAAATTCATGCTTTTTAGTCAGTATGAACTGGTCCTCAAGCTCAAGTCGATGTAACATATTATGTCTTTTTGAAATAACCAAGATAGGACTTTCATGCGCGAGTACGCTGTTTTTACCTCGGAATCTGTAAGCGAAGGTCATCCCGATAAAATGGCCGACCAAATTAGCGACGCTATTTTGGATGCAATCTTAAAAGAAGACCCATACGCACGTGTTGCTTGTGAAACACTGGTAAAAACAGGCGCTGTTGTACTTGCAGGTGAAATCACAACAACTGCGAATATTGATGTAGAAGCTGTTGTTCGCCAAACTGTTAACGGTATCGGCTATCACCATTCAGATTTAGGCTTTGATGGTTCAACTTGTGCTGTAATCAACATGATTGGTAAACAATCACCAGAGATTGCACAAGGTGTAGACCGCCAAAAACCTGAAGACCAAGGTGCTGGAGACCAAGGTTTAATGTTTGGTTATGCAAGTCGTGAAACCGACGTGCTTATGCCAGCCCCTATTTCGTATGCTCACCGTTTAATGGAACGCCAAGCTGAACTTCGTCGTTCAGGCGCATTACCATGGTTACGTCCAGATGCAAAAAGTCAGGTAACTTTTGCTTATGAAAATGGCAAACCTGTACGTTTAGACGCAGTAGTACTTTCTACACAGCATGATCCTGAAATTACTCAAACTCAGCTTAAAGAAGCTGTAATTGAAGAAATTATTAAACCGATCATTCCTGCTGAAATGTTCCATGCAGCAACTAAATTCCACATTAACCCGACTGGTATGTTTGTTATCGGTGGGCCTGTGGGTGACTGTGGTTTAACTGGCCGTAAAATCATCGTTGATACTTATGGCGGTATGGCTCGTCACGGCGGTGGTGCATTCTCTGGTAAAGATCCATCTAAAGTAGACCGTTCAGCTGCGTATGCTGGTCGTTATGTAGCTAAAAATATTGTTGCTGCTGGTCTTGCGGACAAATGTGAAATTCAGGTGAGTTATGCAATTGGTGTTGCAGAGCCAACTTCTATTTCAATCAATACTTTTGGTACTGCAAAAGTTTCTGATGAGTTAATTATCCAGTTAGTACGTGAACATTTCGATTTACGTCCGTTTGGTATTACTCGCATGCTTAACTTAATTCAACCTATGTATAAACAAACAGCTGCTTACGGCCACTTTGGTCGTGAAGGTTCAGATACTGCATTTACATGGGAAAAAACTGATAAAGTTGAAGCACTTAAAGATGCCGCAGGCCTTTAAGCTGATTATATTAAAAGCCCGCTCTTTAGCGGGCTTTTTTATTATTTTTGTATTTGATTAAAATTAAACAACAGCCCCTTCAACATACATTATTTAAAGGCATGTAGTGAGTATTAAGCAATATTATTGTTTTGTGCTCTTATCACCTTCATTTAATACATCTAACAGAGTCGATTGCACAGGTGTGTCTTGATGATTCTGGATATAAAGATGAACAACTTTGAATACGACAACAACTGCTAGACAAGCCATCACACAAAACATCCATAAGCCATATGGACTACGAATATGGTGTGAACCGCAATATGGACATGATTTATCAGTTGATGCCACAACTTTGTCGCAACAAGCACAATGATATTGATATAGCATAGGTAACCCTCCTTCCCTCACTTCAACCGTTGTTGTTTTAATAGGTTTGCTACATTTTTAAATTTATACATCCTTTATATTTATCCTATGTGAAATGAAAAGATAATTCAATCTGAATGAACAATCCGTTCAAATTTCAAATATTTAATTTATACAAAGAGATAGACTAAATATTATTTTTTTAGCACTATTTTTCTTATTTTGATATTTTGTTGAATTTGTTAAAATAGAAACATATTTTATTTTCTAGGCGAATTTATGACACAGCTCATTAATAAAGGTGGCTTTCGTGAAAGAGCCAATAGAAGCCGAAAATATCAACAATCTGAAAACAAGCAAGTAACTCTGCCTTCAAACAAGTATCAACCTCAAACTAAGCTCCAAGATAATCAAAACGAGATGATTCAAGCAAAAGCAGGTACTTCTGAAACTTCAGATGATTAACTGTTATAAATTAAAAAGGGCCTAAATCTTTTAGATTTAGGCCCTTTTTTATAATGGATTAATTAATCTTTATTTTTATGCTCAATTTTCTTGTGGTCTGGAGTAACTTCTCTCGCTTCGCCATCAATAATACTAGAATCATGATATTGGCTACCACCACCTTGTTGATTCTGCATATCCTGCATTTGACGCATTAAATCTGCAAATGGGTTTTGACCAGCACCTGCACCACCCATACCGCCCATCATTTTGTTCATCATGGCTTGCTGACGTTTTGCCAGTGTTCTCATTGCAATATTACGAAACGCAGTTTGTACGCCCGGAATTAGAATTAAGAGCGCTAATACATCCGATACCAAACCTGGCAACATTAATAAAAAACCAGCAAAAGCATAAGCTAATTTTTTAGTCACAGTCGGATCATTACCCAATTGTCCAGTCATCTGCATTTGTTGTAATTGCGGCATAATACCAGCCGTACTATTACGAATAAGCGTTAGACCAATAAAGAAAGCAATAATGAACCAGAAAAACACATACCATCCACTGATGAACTGTGCTACGCCAATCCATACGGCAATTTCAACAATCGCGCCCAGAACCACAATAAGAAGTAAATTCATGTAAAACTTTATCTATCTCAAAAAGAAAATTCATTGCAGTTGTTACTACTTAACTAAACTCATCCATTTTTCATTTGAAATCATGGATTAAATTTAGTTGCGAAGCTTAGACAATGTTTTTGTTGTAACCTAAAATCATAGCTAAACTAAGGTTCTGCAATACTATAAATAAGACTGATTCTAACTTAATAAAACAGTCATACTCTATTATTAATGAGTGCTATATCAACTTTATCAAGTGTTTTTTCTACAAGATAGCAATTTTTTCATGAATTGGCCGATGCTTTTATCTATTAGCAGCTTTTTTATAAAATTTAACTTACATTTTTGATATCTAATAATTGATCTACTCAAGTTACATTAATTAGCTAAACTTCAAATTCAATTTTATAAGTCTTATGAACATTAAAGCACTCTTACTTATAACAAGCGCTATTTTTATTTCAGCCTGTTCACCTTATATAGTGACTGCTAATCCAAATCACAGCGCTTCAAAATCTGATGAAAAAGCAGAGAAAATTAAAAATTTATTTAACGAAGCACACACTACGGGTGTTTTAGTTATCCAACAAGGCCAAACTCAACAAAGCTATGGTAATGATCTTGCTCGTGCTTCGACCGAGTATGTACCTGCTTCGACCTTCAAAATGCTTAATGCTTTGATCGGCCTTGAGCACCATAAGGCAACCACCACAGAAGTATTTAAGTGGGACGGGCAAAAAAGGCTATTCCCAGAATGGGAAAAGGACATGACCCTAGGCGATGCTATGAAAGCTTCCGCTATTCCGGTTTATCAAGATTTAGCTCGTCGTATTGGACTTGAACTCATGTCTAAGGAAGTGAAGCGTGTTGGTTATGGCAATGCAGATATCGGTACCCAAGTCGATAATTTTTGGCTGGTGGGTCCTTTAAAAATTACTCCTCAGCAAGAGGCACAGTTTGCTTACAAGCTAGCTAATAAAACGCTTCCATTTAGCCAAAAAGTCCAAGATGAAGTGCAATCCATGTTATTCATAGAAGAAAAGAATGGAAATAAAATATACGCAAAAAGTGGTTGGGGATGGGATGTAGACCCACAAGTAGGCTGGTTAACTGGATGGGTTGTTCAGCCTCAAGGAAATATTGTAGCATTCTCCCTTAACTTAGAAATGAAAAAAGGAATACCTAGCTCTGTTCGAAAAGAGATTACTTATAAAAGTTTAGAACAATTAGGTATTTTATAGAGTTAGTTTATAGCCCAGTTCACTTTTTACCATTTTGATCTGGGCCATTGCCTATTTTCAAAACTGATAATCTATCCATCCACTGGTTCAAATGGAGTATCCAAAACTAGTTGGTAAAAAGCAGCGTCAAGCCATTGCCCAAATTTAAAGCCCACTTGTTTAAAAGTACCAGCGTGGGTAAAGCCCATTTTCTCATGAAGGCCTATACTGGCTTGATTTGTCGCATCAATACAACCAATGAGCACATGAAGTTGAGCCTGTTGAGCACGTTGAATTAACGCTTGCATTAAAACTTTACTTAGACCACAGCCACGATGTTCATGATGAATATAGATACTATGCTCAACCGTATATTTATAAGCTGGAAACGCTCTAAATGTTCCCCAACTAGCAAATCCTAATAACTTACCTAACTCATCTACTACCCCAATGACAGGGAAACCATTTTCTCTTTTTACCGAAAACCATGTTTTCATTGAATCAAGTGAACGGGGAACATAGTCATACAATGCGGTAGAGTTAACAATCGCATCATTTAGAATTTCTAATATCGCTGCCGCATGCTCTGCTTCATTACAATCAATTAAACGGAAATTAGAATCAAGGGAATAGTTCATAAAGATTCCTTAAGAGCGGGCACCAGTTGATTAGAAACGACTAAAATATAACGAGCAACTTGAGCTGAATGATTACTGTATATGACAGGTTGATCTAATTGCATTGCCAAGCAATCCCCTTGACCTAATGCATAAGAAGTTTCACCTAATTGAATTTCAATTTTCCCTTCAACGACCCAAAGCTGCTGCTGTACCACTCTAGAGCTTTCATTAGTTTCATAAGTAATTCGAGAATGAGGCGGAAATTCAATTTCAACAATCTGAAAGGGTAATTTTAAGTTCGGAGGTGAAACTGTACGGCGTATATAGCCAGTTTCCGGATCTCGCCACTCAGCTTGTTCATTCCGACGAATAAGCGGTTGAGATGATGAATTCCCTGCTTCATTCGTAAAAATTTGAGTTAAAGGTACTTCAAGACCATTTGCTAGTTTTTCAAGAACAACTGCCGTAGGACTCGTTTCTCCTCTTTCAATTAAAGAAATAGCTGAACGGCTAACTTGGCAACGGGCAGCTAATACATCTAAAGTATATCCACGTGCTAAACGCAGCTCTCGTATTCGATGTGCAATCCTTATATTGATATCATCCATTAAAGAAGCTCAATTCCATCATTATAGATAAGTATTCCATTAAAATAGAATTACATCAAATGATTTCAAACTCTTCCTTGTGAATATATGGAAAATTGGGTGGACAATATAAATCTTTAGGCTTAAAAACCGAAAAGTAACCATTCATAGCAGCATTCTTTAAATTACTCATGCAGAACCGATTTGGCTATGTAACAATACCCTCTAAACTATTTAAGTAAGTCTTCACATGCCATTGATTATTGGAATTGATCCAGGTTCACGCTTAACAGGTTACGGAATCATTGAAAAAGATGGTAGTAAACTACGTTTTGTTGATGCCGGTACAATCCGAACGGAAACTCAAGAGATGCCAGAGCGCTTGAAGCGTATTTTTGCTGGTGTTGAGCGAATTGTGAAATTTCATGGTCCTACTGAAGCTGCGGTTGAGCAAGTCTTTATGGCACAGAACCCCGACTCTGCCTTAAAACTTGGTCAAGCCCGTGGAGCTGCTATAGCCGCTTTAGTGAATTTAGATTTACAAGTTGCAGAATATACTGCACGCCAGATTAAACAATCTGTAGTGGGATATGGTGCTGCCGATAAAGAACAAGTCCAAATGATGGTAATGCGTTTACTTAACCTGACCATTAAACCTCAAGCCGATGCAGCCGATGCTCTTGCTGCTGCAATTTGTCATGCCCATGCTTCAGGAAGTATGAGCAAACTAACTGTTTTGAATGCCTTAGGTGGTATGGCTCGTGGACGAAGTCGCTCTAGTAGCCGTAGACGCTAAAGCTTTACTGGTTTACTACTTGAGTAATTGCTTGGTTCATCTCATAAGCTTGTAAACCGCGCATGCCTTGTTTGGCAAGTTGGTCACCTGCCTGAGCATGGAGGGTTACGATCTCATGTAGGGTAACTGCTTTATGGAACTGGGCTTTCAAGCTTGCAATCATTCCTGCTAAGACATCTCCCATTCCACCAGTTCCCATACCTGCATTACCTTGCTTACAAATATACAAGTTATCTTCTAAAATTAAGCTGCCTGCTCCTTTAAGCACCCACTGGCCTGCATATTTTTGCTGCAACGCATAAATCGCAGTAATTCTGTCATTTTCAATTTGCCAAGTAGAACAACCAAGTAATGTAGCGGCCTCCCCCGGATGAGGTGTTGCATAAATATGTAAACTCAATTTTTCAGGCTGCTTTGCGAGAAACCATAGGGCATCTGCATCTAATACAACTTCTAAATGTGAAGTCTGATTTAAATAATTAAACCACTGTTGATAGATTTGGTGTGCCCAGTCATCACGACCTAACCCCATTCCAAAACATACTGCATCAACCTGAGATAAAATTTCTTTAATACCGTTTTCATCGAAATCATTAATATCACGCAGCATAATATTAGGAGCTCGCGACAAAATAGCCTGATGATGGTTGCGATGACAAACTACCGTAACCTTGCCTGCCCCTGCATGAAAAGCAGCTTCAGCAGCCATAATGACGGCCCCACCCATTTGCTCATGTCCACCTATCACCAAAACATGCCCATAACTTCCTTTATGCCCAAAAGCCAAACGTTTAGGAAGTTTGATATGTGTTGGCGTAAAGTAAGCAAGAGGTTTCAGCTCTTGGTCTATTGGTATTAAATTAATTAAATGAATTTGCCCTGCATATTCTTTACCTTGGCCTGTAAATAATCCTGCTTTAAGTCCTAAAACAGTAAATGTATGATCAGCCCGTATTGCACAAGGTAAAGTAGAGCCAGTATTTGCATGTAAACCACTTGGTATATCAATCGAAATTTTTAGCCCAGCTTGCCCATTAAATTGTTGAATAGCGTGTTGCCAATAACCGTTTAATTCACGGTTTAAACCAATCCCAAACAACGCATCAATATGACAATCAAATGTTCTGTTGACCTCAAAACCTTGGTGTATTTGAACATGATTTGCTTTAGCAAAATGGACAGCATGGTGTAAATCGGCTGACTCGCCCAAGTCAGCCGCAAATATTTCAACATAAAACCCAGCTTGTTTGAGATAGCTTGCTATAAAATAGCCATCACCAGCGTTATTGCCCTGTCCACACCAAACAGCAATATTCTTAAAATTTTGTTTTTGAAAAAGTACAATGAGTTGTTGAGTGATTGACCAAGCTGCTTGTTGCATTAAACCTAATGATGAGTTTTGCGCAGCAAACCAACGTTGCTCCCATGCCTGGATATCTTGGCTATGGTAAACTACCGCCTGCATATTCTTATCCTCTTGCATTTTTCGGTTTATGACATCTTCCAACACATCACGCATTGCAGTGCAACAAATTGATCCACATGAATTAAAAGCATGGATCAAAGCTCAAGCATTAGACTTGGGTTTTGCTGATTGTGTCATTGCCAAACCAGATGCTCAAGAGCAAATGCCACGTTTTTTAGAATACCTTGAACGTGGTTATCATGCAGATATGACCTATTTAGAAGAAAATCTGGAAAAGCGAGCAGATCCAACTTTATTGGTGCCTGGAACAAAAAGTATTATTTGCGTACGTATGAATTATTTGGTGGAATCACCAAAACCACGATATGTACCCTTCGAACCAAACTCTGCGATTATTGCCCGTTATGCTCGTGGTCGTGATTACCATAAGGTGATGCGTGGCAGATTAAAAACGTTAGCCACACGTATCCGTGAAAAAGTGGGCGATTTTGAATCCCGCCCTTTTGCAGACTCGGCACCTATTTTTGAGAAATCATTAGCTGAAAGTGCTGGAATGGGCTGGACAGGTAAGCATACTTTACTCATTCATAAAAAGTCGGGTTCATTCTTTGTCTTAGGTGAACTATTTACATCACTCGACTTACCTTTTGATGAACCTGCTACTTCTCACTGCGGTTCTTGTAGTGCGTGTATTGATATTTGCCCGACACAAGCGATTGTCGAACCTTATATGTTAGATGTTAGACGCTGTATTGCTTATCTCACCATCGAATATAAAGGAATCATTGCAGAAGAATTACGTGCAGGCATTGGTAACCGGATATTTGGTTGTGATGACTGCCAATTAATTTGCCCGTGGAATAGTTTTGCTAAAACAGCGTCTATTCCCGATTTCAATCCTAGACATGGTTTAGATAATATTAGTCTGCTTGATATTTGGCAGTGGGACGAAGCTACTTTTTTAGCCAATACAGAAGGCAGCCCAATACGACGTACAGGTTATCAATCCTTCAAACGTAATATTGCTATCGGTTTAGGCAACGCACCGTACTCAAAAGAAATTGTAGATCAGCTAAACAAAGGCAAAAGTTTACATGACGAAATCGTCAATGTGCATATTGATTGGGCAATTGAACAGCAACTTAATCAACTTTAGCTATCAAATTAAAAAAATGATGTTTTTTGCCCTATAGCTTTAATACGAATTCTGTATGATTATGTACAGTGAATTAATGCCATCATCATGGATATGACAATGACTCTACGTAATGATTGGACTCGTGAAGAAATCCAAGCTCTATATGAACAACCTTTTTTGGATTTAGTTTTTAAGGCTCAACAAGTACACCGTGAGCACTTCACTGCCAATACAATTCAGGTCAGCACCCTTTTATCTATTAAAACGGGTAAATGTCCTGAAGATTGCAAATATTGCTCTCAATCTGCACATTACGATTCAAAATTAGAAGCAGAAAAACGTATTGCTGTTGAAAAAGTAATTAGCGAAGCAAAAGCTGCAAAAGATTCAGGTTCATCTCGTTTTTGTATGGGTGCTGCTTGGCGTAACCCTCATGAGCGCGATATGCCTTATGTTTTAGAAATGGTACGTGAAGTTAAAGCACTTGGTATGGAAACCTGTATGACTTTAGGTATGCTTAATCAATCACAAGCAGAACGCCTAAAAGATGCTGGTTTAGACTATTACAACCATAACCTTGATACATCTCGCGAGTATTATTCCCACATCATCAGCACACGTACTTTTGATGACCGTTTGAATACTTTAGATTATGTACGTCAAGCTGGTATGAAAGTATGTAGTGGCGGTATTGTTGGTTTAGGTGAAAGCCGTGAAGATCGCATTGGTTTGTTACATGAGTTAGCAACCTTACCTATTCATCCAGAATCTGTGCCAATCAACATGCTTGTTCCAATTGAAGGTACACCATTAGCTGATGTTGAAAAACTAGATGTTATTGAATGGATTCGTACTATTGCGGTAGCACGTATCATTATGCCGCATAGTTATATTCGTTTATCTGCTGGTCGTGAATCTTTAAGTGACTCAGATCAAGCTTTAGCATTTATGGCGGGTGCAAATTCTCTGTTCTCTGGTGATAAATTACTTACGACGCCAAATGCAGGTGAAGGTAAAGACCAAGCATTATTTAATAAATTAGGGTTAACAGCTGAAAAGCCAAAACCAACTGTTTCTGATTTATCAGTAGATGCGATGAGTGCTTAACCTCATCAAAATTGAAAAGCCCTGATCATTCAGGGCTTTTTTCATTTATACAGAAGTGACTAATATGCCATAAGTAGCATTCAGAAAGGTTCCAACTCGAATAATATCCCTACCTGCCGCATGGGTAACCGATAACTCTTGGCTCAATACATCAAAGTGAAAAGATTCAAAAACATCTTGATGGTGTAAGAGCCAAGTCACTGTATCTGCTATATTATCATCTGCAATATAAGTTAAGGCTTTAAAGTCTTTACTCATAAATAACTCTTAAAAATAAATTTTATGAATTCTATATGAGTTCATTCTACCTTAAAAGAAAATCTAAGCAGCCTTCGGATTCACTAATGAACGCCCCGACAATAAGCTTGTTAACGCTTTAGGTGAAAACTCTAAAGAAAGTACATGATTCTTTAAATTGATTGAGTGGCTACTAATCAATGGTAAAAGCCCCTCTTCTGTTTCTAAAACATACTCATCCGCAATGTTTAGAATACCTTCTAGATTTGTTGTGCTAGAGGCTAGATCGTGGCTAAAGACATCATAAATTGTTTGTAAATTAAACGTCGTGTTCTGTTCAGTAGGATGTTTGAGTAAATAGTCTTTTAAAAACAAGACTAATTTATGAGCAAAGAAAAAATAATTCGGTTTATACGTGTATTTCATGTTGTTCATGGAACCAAACTCCAGATGATCTTTTATTGAATTACAACTAAAACACTAGGAATTAAACCTTAAAATTTTCTTAAAAAAATAAATATATTTACACAATATATAAAAATTAATTTTAATAATGAAAATCAACTAGTTAATTTATCCAAAAATATATAATTTATATAAAATTACAATAAAAAAATCAATTCTTAAAAATTAAAAAACTTAAATGAAAATTATTATCAAATTAATTTAAATAAAATAATTTCATGATATTTTACCATATGGTATAAATTAAAATAAAAACCGCATTTATCAATAAAAAATAACCAATCAAAATACATAAAAATATAATGTTATTCTTGTTTTTTACTTGAAAGGTGCTATATTTCCACCGCATTACTTGATCAGAATAAAAGCACTGAAGAGTAATAAAGCGATATTTATTGAATATTCTGGGGATTTTATGAAAAAATTTATTTTTATTGCGGCTAGCTCTCTTTTTAATATTGCAGCAGCACAAGCAGCTGATGGTACGATCACTATTAATGGTTTAGTAACTGATAATACGTGTACGATTGATACTGGTGATAAAAATCTCACTGTAAATTTACCAACAGTATCATCTCAATCTTTGAAAAATGCGGGCGATGTTGCTGGTCGTACACCTTTTCAAATCAATTTAACGAATTGTGCTTCAGTTGGTAAAGTCGCGACTTATTTTGAACCAGGCGCAACAGTTGATTTTAATACTGGTCGACTATTGAACCAAGCTACCTCTGGTGCAGCTACCAATGTCAACATCCAATTATTGGGTAGCAACAATGCAGTAATTCCTGTAATTGCGAAAGGTGCTTCTGGTGCACAAGATAACTCACAATGGGTAAATGTTTCTGCTGGGGGGAATGCCGATCTTAATTATTATGCTGAATATTATGCAACTGGAGCATCTACAGCAGGTACTGTAACGTCACAAGTGAAATACACGATTATTTATCAATAAATTAAAACCAGCTTCTATTTTTAAATAGAAGCTATATCTCATCTATTATTTATTATTGAGAATATGACTCATGCTTTTTCGTGGTCGTAAATTTTTTTGGGGAATGGCTTGCCTTCAAGCATTAATTGCTACTACAGGGCATGCCGAAATAGTGCTTCATGGTACACGTGTAATCTATCCATCAGATGCTCGAGAAGTAAACTTACAACTCAGCAATAACGGTACAGCGCCTTCCTTGGTTCAAGCTTGGATTGATGATGGAAACGCTAAATCAACTCCCGATGAAGCGAATGTCCCTTTTATCATTACACCACCTATTTCAAGAGTTGAACCTTCTAAAGGGCAAACTTTACGAATTACTGCACTACCTAATGCTTCTCAATTAAACCAAAATAAAGAAAGTGTATTTTGGCTTAATGTATTAGATATACCACCAAGGCCGGAAGGTAAAAAACAAGAAAATAATGAAGTATTAACCAATAATTTTCTTCAATTAGCGATACGTTCACGAATTAAGTTTTTTTATCGACCAGTAAGTCTAAAAGAAAATATTAATACATTAAGTGAAAAAATTCAGTGGGTAAAAAATGGTGAAAACTTGCTTATTAAAAACCCTACTCCCTTTTACATTACAATAAGCTCAATTTTTCAAGAAATAAATCATCAAAAAACAGATTTATTAAAACAGGGTTTAATGCTCTCTCCTTTTTCAGAAGATCAAATAAAACTTAAAAATAGCAATATAACAAATATGAGCTTTGTTTATATAAATGATTATGGTGGAAGAATTGAACAAGTAATAAGGTTCTAAGCTTACCTACTTTTTAATTTAAACACCTATTCATGAACAGGCATAAAGACGATGTCAGAATGGTTCATATCCAGTATATGCTTTAAAAAGTGCACTACATATTATTTAGTATTGAGTCTCGCAATTAATATCCCCTTAACTGTATATGCATCAGACAATATGAATAGGGAAAATATTTTAAAAGCTGACTTTGATACTAATTTTTTAGTGGGAAATGCACAGAAAATTGATATTGGTCGATTTAAGTACGGTAATCCTATTTTACCGGGTGAATATAGTCTTGACGTCTATATTAATGGGCAGTGGTTAGGAAAACGAAAGTTTGTTTTTAAAAGTACTCATTCGAATGAGAATGCAAAGACCTGTTTTACCCCAGATATGCTTTTAGAATATGGAGTTAAACCAGAAATTTTTCATCATGAAGTAAGTAGTACCTATACCTGTAATGACTTAGACAAGTGGGTTAACGATGCTTTTTATCAATTTGATACTTCTCGTCTGAGACTTGATATTTCAATACCGCAAGTAGCTTTACAAAAGAATGCTCAAGGGTATGTCGACCCACGTTTATGGGACCGTGGTATAAATGCAGCTTTTTTTGCATACAATGCTTCTGCCTATCGTATTGTAAATAATAACCATGAAACAAATCATGCGTTTATGGGTACAAATGTTGGTCTAAATCTCTATGATTGGCAATTACGCCATACTGGGCAGTGGAAATGGCAAGATCATAATGAAATACAAGAAAAGGTTTCTTCCTACACATCAAATAATACATATGCCCAAAAGGCTTTTCCCAAGCTCAATAGTGTTGTTACTTTAGGTGATTATTTTACCAATAATAATTTTTTTGATGCCCTGCCTTATCGTGGGATTAACATATCAAGTGATGACCGCATGCTTCCTAACAGTATGCTCGGATATGCTCCCCAAATTCGAGGTTATGCTAAAACCAATGCAAAAGTAGAGGTACGTCAGCAAGGAAATTTAATTTATCAAACGACTCTTACACCCGGGAGTTTTGAAATTAATGATCTTTATCCCACAGGCTTCGGTGGCGAATTACAAGTCTCTATATATGAAACAAATGGAGAAATTCAAAAGTTTTCTATTCCTTATGCTTCTGTCATTGAGATGCTAAGACCTAAAATGAGCCGATATTCTTTTACTTTGGGACAGTTTAGAGATGCCAATATCAATCTAAAACCATGGCTAGTGCAAGGTAAGTATCAAAGAGGTATCAATAACTATTTAACAAGCTATACAGGCTTTCAGGCAACTGAAAACTACCAGTCTTTTTTAATAGGTAGCGCATTTGCAACCCCAATCGGTGCAATTTCATTTGATGCAACTCAGTCATCAGCTGAGTTCGAACAAAAGCCCACACTTAAAGGACGAAGTTATCGTTTAAGTTATAACCGACTATTTACTCCAACCAACACCAATTTAACATTAGCTACGTATAGATATTCCACAGAAAATTATTTGAAATTACGCGATTCAATTTTAATTCGTGACTTGCAACAACAAGATATTGATAGCTTTTCCGTGGGGAAACAAAAAAGTGAATTTCAGATCACATTAAACCAAGGCCTTCCAAATCAATGGGGTAATTTTTATTTAGTAGGCTCGTGGATTAATTATTGGAACCAGCCTAATCGTAATCAACAATTCCAATTTGGATATAGTAATCAATTTAAAGATCTGACTTACAGTATTTCTGCAATTACTCATGAGTTTGACCAAGAAAATCAAAATTCTGGTCACGAAACACAATATTTGTTGTCTTTATCTTTTCCACTTCAATTTAAAAAAAATACCGTTAATTTTAATAGTTCTATTGCAAAAGATAGCCGAACTTTAGGAATGAGTGGTTATATCGGAAACCGCTTTGATTATGGCTCATCAATTTCATATCAAGATGCAGGACAAACAAGCCTAAATATTAATGGCACCTACCGTACTAACTATACAACTATAGGCGCTTCTTTTGGTCAGTCCGATACATACCAACAAGAAATGATCAATTTAAATGGAAGCTTGGTCGCTCACTCACAAGGTATTTTATTTGGCCCAGACCAAGTACAGACCATGGTATTGGTATATGCGCCTCAAGCGACTGGTGCTCGAGTCGGCAATACACCTGGTCTAAGCATTAATAAACAAGGTTATGCTGTCATTCCTTATGTAACACCCTATCGCTTAAATGACATTAGCCTTGACCCTCAAGGGATGCCATCAACTGTTGAACTTACGGAAACAAGTCATCGTATTGCCCCGTATGCAGGATCAATCACTAAAGTTAACTTTTCAACAAAAACGGGATATGCAGTTTTTATTAGCACCCAAACACCTAATGGCGGCCATTTGCCATTTGCAGCACAAGTTTTTAATCAAAACAATGAAATAGTCGGAATGGTAGCCCAAGGTAGCCGGATTTATTTACGTACTCCCCTAACTCAAGATCATCTTTATGTGAAATGGGGACAAAGTAATAGTGAAGAATGTCAACTTGATTATGACATTCAATCAAAAATCTTACAGGAAAAACAATCAATTATTATGACAGAGGCAGTCTGCAAATGAAAAAAATGCTTATAAAGAGCGGTTTACTCATCACTAGTTTTTTTATTTATAACCAAACCTATGCCAACTGTACTTTAAGCAAGGGCTTTACCACAGTCGATATTCCAATGACGATTGGAACTATTGTAGTACGCCCGACCGATCCAATCGGAACAGTTCTCCAAAAGAATACTTTTACTATTTCACCCAATAATTCGACTGCAACTTGCAACCGTGCCAATGACCAAATTACAGCGGCACTTCCATTAAACTATCCTGTTAGCTCGATTGGAAATAATGTGTATGCAACCAATATTCCGGGTATAGGTATTCGACTTTATAGAGAGGCATTCGACTCTACAGATTTTTCTGGATATTACCCTTATAAACGCAGCTTGACTCCTAATACAACATATACGCTTTCACCAGGATATTTTGTTATGGAAGTGATTAAAACTGCTGCAACTACAGGTTCAGGTGCATTAGTTGCTGGTCGTTACAGTACCTATTATGTAACAGGACAACAAAATCGCCCTTTCTTAACAACTACAGTATTGAGCAGCTCCCCTATTCTTATTGCATCATCTTCTTGTGAAATTCAAAACGGCATAGATACGGTTGTTCAGCTTCCCACTGTGATGAAATCAGGTTTTAGAGCTATTGGATCAACTCAAGGTGAGAAAAACTTTAATTTATCGATTCTTTGTAATGGTGGGGAAAATAACTCAGGTGTACCAACGAGTAATACACTGAGTTTAAGCTTTGACTACATTTCTGACACTTCAAATAGCCAGGTTATTAATAACAGTGCTGCTGAGTCAACTAAAGCAAACGGAGTTGGTGTGGAATTGTTATGGAATATGAATGGCGCGAACAATCCTATTCGAAAAGGAAACAAACTAGATATTGGTACAGTAAGTTCTAACCAGACAGTACAGTACGATATTCCTTTAACAGCGCGTTATTATCAAACTGCTTCGAATGTAACAGCCGGTGAAGTCAAAGCTAATGCAACGGTAACGATCCAATATGATTAGTATTTCTTCTAAACGCTAGAGCTTAGTAGTAATTAGTCGGCTTTATAGAATGAATAATTTTTAATTAATACTAAAAAAGTCAAATGATCACACACATTATTTTTTAATTTTTACTAATAAATAAATTAAAAAAATGCTCATAAGCGAAAAAAGCTAATGAGCATTAGTGATAACCACTTAACCTGAAATACAAATTGTGGGAAATAGATCACAATTTGCATGACTATAATTTCAAAATTTAGCTTAAATATCAAGTCTTTTTTTTAACAAAAGTTTGATAAATTTATTTAACCCCTTAATTTTAAATAAAAATAAATTAAAAATAAAGTTTGCAATTTCTATTTTACAGGCTTTCTAAAGAATTATCATTCTATTAATTCAAAAAACATAAATTTTATATATACGAATGTATAGTAAAATTAAAAAGTGCTCAAATAGGAGGGTTTAGTTAGAAGTAAATATTATGTAATTCGATAAATTATAAAGCTTTACACAACCTATAAGAAAAAAAACAAACACATATCTGGAAATATTTTTCAATTACAGTCTAACTTCAAGTTTTTATTACAAAACCACATGCTCATTATTTGGAAAATATTTTGTATTTTATTATTAAGTTTAGGGGCTTTCGGAGTTGGTTTAGGTATTAGTTATTTAGATTTTTTCTTATTTTTTATTGGTTTACTTTTTTTGCTGTGTTTTTTTCTAGCCTTGAAGCAAGCAAGAGAAGATGCAGGAAGTTTTCCTGATGAATAAAAATTAATTAAGCTAATTGAAGTCAAGGCTTAAGCAATATTAAACACGAAAAGATTCAAAACAATCTAAAAGAAAATCCATCACTACCCTTACTGCAGGACTACTCCGCAGATCTTCATGAATTACTAACCAAATTTCAGCACTCATTGGGTCATCATCAGGTAATTTTACTAAATGACCTTGCTGGCCTAAAAAATCAGGTAGTACAGCTAAGCCAACTGCTCCACAAGTAGCCCGCCATTGAAGCTCAGGATGATTCGTAACCATAACAGGCTCTTTATAATTTAACCGTTGTTTTAACTTTTGCTGTTTTTGTCCTTGAACTCCACCAACTTCAACGCTAATCCATTCATAGTTTTCTTCTTGTATAGCATCCAAATATTCTTGGGCTGCATATATGCCAAAAGGAACTTCACCAGCTTTACGCGCAATTAGATAATCATCTTTAGGGCGTCCAAAGCGAACTGCGATATCTGCTTCACGATGCTGTAAGGAGGCATAATGAACATCACCGAGTATTCTCAATTGTAGCTCAGGATATTGACGATAAAACTTACCAAGATGAGGCATTACTAAATGCGCAGCCGTAGCTGGCGGTAGACTTACCGAAACTACTCCACTAATTTCCTGTTGTCCTGCCTGAGCTAGACGTTCAATAGAAAATGTTTCTTCCATCATACGTGTCACGATTTTGGCCAGACGCTCCCCCTCTGAAGTTAAAATATAAGTACGAGGTCTACGGTCCACTAATTTTAGTTTTAAATTATCTTCTAACTGGGCAATTCTTCTTGCAACAGTAGCATGGTCAACACCTAACTTTCTTGCAGCAGCTGAAAGTGTCTTCTCTTCAGAAAAAACTGAAAAGTAATGTAAATTTTCCCAATCAATCATTGTGCAAATTTTCACATCAGAGATGAATTAATATGGAATTGTACACCTTTATGTGATTACTCAGAATAAAGACATTCTTTTTCGGAGCCCAATCATGAATAAATCAATGGTGTATGCCTATACTGGTGTTGTAATCACAATGCTGTTTTGGGGCTCGGCATTTAATGCGATGTCTTATGTGATTCAATATATGCCACCTCTTTCAGCAGCAGCTGAACGTTTTACAATTGCAAGCCTTGGTCTATTTATTCTTTTTGCAGCTATAGGAAAGCTACGTTGGGCCGCATTACGGCAAAATTTAGCTATCTATCTTATTATTGGAATTATAGGTATTGCCGGTTTTAACCTAGGCTGTTTCTATGGTTTACAAACCACCTCAGCAGTCAATGGCGCTTTAATCATGGCCACAACACCTTTAATTACTTTATTGTTAACAATTTTACTTGATGGAGAAAAACTAACACTTAATAAGTCTATTGGTGTTGTATTTGGCTTAAGTGGTGTACTTTTTGTTATTAGTCATGGCCATATTTCAACGCTACTACATTTAAAAATAGCAATCGGTGACTTATTCATCTTACTAGGTGGTGTCAGTTTTTGTTTAGCGAATATGCTATCACGCCGTTATGTAAAAAATGCTACACCTTTAGAGACCACAACCTTTTCCATGATGTCCGGTGCTTTGACTTTAATCATATTAAGTGTAATTTTTGAGCACCCTTCTCAAGCAATTGCTATGGCGCCTATCACTGCACACTTAGCTATGGGATACGTCATTATTTGTTCTACCATGATTGCTTATTTATTTTGGTTTAATGGTATCCAAAAACTAGGTGCAGGCCGAGCATCAATCTTTTTTAACTTTGTTCCGGTTTTTAGTATGTTAGTTGCCTTGTTAGCTGGTCAATCACTTAATATCTGGCAACTTATAGGCACAGCTTTAGTCATGCTTGGCGTGATGAGTAGTGGAGGATTTATTCAGATTAAACGTCCTACACTTATAGCTAAGCCTTGCACAAAGTAATGATCACACAAATTCATCTTAATTATTGCGTTGTAACAAAGAATGTATGTTTCTTTAAAACTTAACAAATGGTTGCCATATATAGTTTTAAAACACAACAAGGAGAATTAAGATGAATTTGGATTTTACAACTATCGAAAAACAGGCCAAATTGCTAAAAGAAGAGCAAGAGAAACTAGAACAGCAAGATCATGATTTTCAGTTAGCTTTAGACAAGCATAGAGAATCATTAAAAAATTTATTTAAAGAACTTTTTCATGATCGAGAAATTAAAACAGAAAATGGAGGACAGTTTTGTGTAGTATTTGGTGATTTTAAAATATCTCTACTCATTGAAACAGCCAAATTCGAGAATGGTGTTCCTGTTAAATTAAATTCCGTTAATCCAATTATTGTTAAATTTAAAAAGGATAAGCCCGTTGCAAAAGCCCAATTTTCTGATGCAACCCAATATCTTGATAGTGGTTTTGAAACATCCCACTATCAGTACTATTACAAACACGCTGATAAAACACAATTAGTTCAATTTTCGGAGTTACCTGTATTTTTTCAAGCAATCCTTGATGCAGAAGTCTGATTATCTGCCCTCAATGGAGGGCTTTTTTATAAACTGAATTTACGGATCAAACAGACTCATCTTTATAAAAATAGCCATAACATCAGTTTCGTTTTCTCAACTCGTTTTAATTTACAAACAAAAAAATTTTAAGGTATCGGCTCAAAAAACCATTTGCTTCTTTTTCAAATAACTTGTATATACATGTTTGTATTTGTTTATACAAAAATGGATCTAATAATAGAAAAGCTCTTAAAGGATAAGGAGAGTGTTATGGACTCATCAGCTGGGAAATCGAAAAGCGGATTTGTTGAAAACCGAAGTATTGACTTTATTCCTGAAAATGAAAGGCATGGCAGTATATTTGCCCAATTTACGCTTTGGTTCGGGGCCAATTTACAGATTACAGCTATTGTTACAGGTGCATTAGCCGTCGTATTAGGTGGTGATGTATTTTGGTCAATCATTGGCCTCTTTATTGGACAATGCTTTGGTGCTGCCGTCATGGCTTTACACGCAGCTCAAGGTCCAAAACTCGGCCTTCCACAAATGATTTCGAGTCGAGTCCAATTTGGGGTATATGGTGCCTGTATCCCCATCATTCTTGTTTGTCTTATGTATATTGGCTTTACGGCCACTGGTGAGGTACTCGCAGGTAAAGCAATTGCTCATCTAGCACAGGTGAGTAATACAACAGGTATTTTAATCTATGCTTGTTTTATTATTATATTTGCGACAATTGGCTATCGTTTAATTCATTGGGTAGGCAAAGTTGCAAGTGTTATTGGTTTAATTGCTTTTGTTATTATTTTAACTCAAATTTTAGCTCTCTCTAATATTTCAGAATTGCTTGCTGTACGGCATTTTAGCTGGTCATCATTTTTATTAGCAGTTTCTCTTTCTGCTTCTTGGCAAATTTCATTTGGACCTTATGTAGCAGATTATTCTCGTTATCTTCCTACAAAAACCTCTTCAACACGCGTATTTTGGGCAGTTGGGCTTGGGTCTTTAATAGGCTCCCAAATTTCAATGATGCTCGGTGTATTTATTGCTCAAGTCTCGAATGGTGGTTTTGTTGGCAATGAAGTTCAGTACGTTGTAGGCATGAATCCAATCGCTCTTGTGATTACTTTTTTATATTTTAGTATTGCATTCGGAAAGGTCACTTTATCTACACTTAATGCTTATGGCAGTTTTATGTGTATTGCGACCATTTGGAACAGTTTTAAGCCAAGTGCTCAAATTTCAAAATTAACGCGACTTACAATTGTTCTTGCAATGGTAATTATCTCAACATTTATTGCAGTTGTAGGTGAACATACTTTTTTAAGCGCATTCAAATCTTTTATTTTGTTCCTTCTTACATTTTTCATTCCTTGGAGTGCAATTAATTTAGTTGATTACTATTTTATTTCTAAAGAAGAATGCGATGTAGATGCCTTATATGACCCAAATGGTAAATATGGCCGCTGGAACACGATTGGAATCGCTTGTTATTGTATTGGTATCTTACTTCAGTTGCCCTTTATTGATAGTAAATTCTATAAAGGACAAATTGCCGAACTGTTGGGTGGAGTCGATTTATCCTGGTTAGTGGGATTGTTATCCACTGCAGTTTTATATTATGTACTTGCCAAAAGAGCTCAAATAAAAATTTCAAAAGCTCTTCAACTTGAACGAATAAAATAATGTTAAGACGAGATATCAAAGTCTAAAATAATACTTTGATATCTCATTAATATTTTTCTACTGTTGAGCAGTGTTTGGTTGTGCAGAGGCAGGCAATCCAAATAACTTATCGAATGTCCAATTAAATATGAACGTATAAATTGGAATGATAATAATAAATGCAACATCTAACCAAAATGCGGCAACAAGAGAAATATTCATCCACCACGCAATAAGCGGAATTAAGAACATTACTAAAGTAATTTGAAATCCGATCGCATGCGCAATTCTTCGTTTAACCGTACGCGACTTACTTTCTTGGCGAGCCTCCCATTTTTCATAAAGAATGTTGTAGATAAAGTTCCACGTTACCGCAATAGTAGTAATCATCACTGAAAGTGGCCCAGTGTGCTCTACACTATCTCCGGCCAAAAGAGCCAAACCAACTGATGAAATCACCATTCCAATAATTTCATATGAAGAAACATAAACAATACGACGTTTTAAACCTTGCATAATCTTTCAACTTTTATCACTTCTTTTTATTTTAGTTTCAGTTAAAATCACATATAAAGTTAACAGCTTTCAGTTCTACTGATATCAAAATGAATTTTAATAGTGAAAATATCGAACTTTTCTTAACTGTATTAGATACTGGATCTTTCTCGGCCGCGGCACGAAAGTTAAATCGAGTACCATCAGCAGTGAGTATGGCAATTGCCAATATTGAAGCAGAACTTGGTTATCACTTATTTGAACGTACACACCGCAAAGTTATTCCTACCGCGGCGGCTTTAGCATTGGAACCTCAAGCCCGTATTATTGCTGAACAACTTAGGCTATTAGCTACGCATGCTTATGAACTTTCACTCGGCCTTGAAAGTAAATTAAAAATAGGTGTGGTTTCAGATGCGAATACTGAATTACTTTTTAAAGCCATAAAGCAACTAGCAGAGAAGTTTCCTCTTCTTAACCTAGAAATTATTACAGCTCCTCAAGATGATATTCTAAATTTACTTTATACAGAAAATATTAGCCTTTGCCTTGCAGGTTCAAATCTCAATATAAAAATGCGTGAAAGCTTACAATTAGTAATGACAGAAACAGTTGTTGCTACGATCTCTGCTCATCATCCATTTTTAAAAGAACAGAACAAGTTAAACACGATTGAAGAGTTAATTAATATTCGGCAAATTGTAGTCGCAAGTAGTGAGCTAGATATGGAAGATTCACGTTCAATCATTGGAGCAATGTACTGGAAAACGAATAGCTTACAAACAGCAATTAATATGGTCGAAGCTGGCTTAGGATGGGGAAATTTTCCCTTATCGTTGGTAAAAGAAAAAATTGAACAAGGCCACTTAGTTCAATTAGATTTTAAAAATACGAAAAATCATTTGCCTTTATCTATTTATCTCATTTGGCTTCAAGATAAACCGTTATCGAAAGCAGCCAGAGAGCTTGTCCAGATTGTTCAAGCAAACTTATCTCAAAATTGTCATTAAAAAACCGCCATTTAGACGGTTTTTTTAGGAGCTATTTAGATTTATTAGACTCTATAACTTTTTCATCATAATGCTTATAACAATAGCCAAACATCGCACCTGCACTGAAGAAAAACATTGCTTTAAACATGATGACACTCCTATGCCTTATTGATTGAAAGTTAAACTTAGCATTTTGCCATGTTTCACTTTGAGTACTATTTAAATCAGTTTTGTTCATAATGAAAAATTACGTGACAATCTTTTTCAATTTATTAAAAACACTTATTTTATTGATTTTATTATATTAATTTTCATAAAAACGAGAACTCTATGATTAAATTAAAGAAAGCAAAAAGCCTATTCATGATGAATAGGCTTCTTACTGTATTTCAGGACTAAGCAATAATAATTATCAAAAATACTCTACTACTGTATAAATTCCAAGTGTTTTAGTCAAGTATAAAATTGATCAATTACAAAAGGTTGTAGAAAATGCGAAACAATCTTCATTCTAGGTTTTATCTATAAAACTTACTTTAAATTTATACTATTTTTGAACCCGGACGGCTTCTATTCTAGCTTTGAAAGGACAAAATTTTATAGGTTAATATTGATAGATTTAATAAGTTCATCTCGATAGGGACCAAGAATAATTTGCTCAAACTTATTCATTCTATTACGCATATCCTGAGCATGAGCAATATTCTTAACGTCCAGCTTTTCTTCATACTGATCTGTTCTTTTGCTAGCTAATGGTTTATTAGTTAAATTATTTAACACAAAATAAAATGTTCTACGTAGATCTTGAAAAGTAAAAGAAAGATTACATTGTTCATTAATTTTTTTTCTAAATTTTGAAATATTAATAATATGACCAGATTCAGATTTTACAGATGGAAAAACCCACTCTCCTTTATTTTGTATTCTTCGTTTTTTCATCAGATACCAAAGAAAGTTTCCCATATAAATTTTATAGTACACATTATTGTATGGATTTATAAAAGACAGAGTTCCTTCCTCTAAATCTATATTTTTCCAATGTAAAGATTCACACTCATTCCTAAAAAGCCCTGTTAATATAAGTGTTAATAAAAAATCCTTATTTGTTTCATTTTCCTGTCCCCTACCTTTATATTCAATAATTGCTTGCACCCACTTGGTTAAATTATCCACATCGATATAGTTTCTTCGAGGTGGGATTTCTTCCCAGAGCTGTTTCTTCTTTAACAAATTAACCGGATTTATCCTTGGTATAATTACTTCACAATTTTTATTTTGATAATACTTAATTGAAAAATGATAGACCGCTCTAAGTACACGCATAGATAAATTAGCTTTTGCATAACTATACTGAGATAGCTGAATATACTTTTCTTCAATCCTCTGTTCAGTAATATCAATCAGTTTAAGTTCACTTAAGTCTATTAAATATTTTTCTATAACTTCTTTATAGTCGGCTAATGTCCTTTCTTTTAACTCGTGGTGATTTATATATACTTGGAAAGCTTCTTTGAGATAAGGCTGGTCAATTTTCTCATTTAAACTATTTTTTAATATTTTATTATTTTTAATGCTTAAAGAGTTTGAGTCAGTTAACTCTTTTAACTTCTGCTGTGCAAGTATACGGGCGTCTTCAAGAGTAATTTTTTCGTAATCCCCTAATTTACAACGAATTGATTTCCCTTTTACTTTCTTTTCCACAATGTAAGTTTTATAAGAGTTATTTACACGAATAGCAAAGCCAATAATCTCACTGTCACGATAAATAGCCGGTGTGAGTTCAAGTTGATCGATAAATGACTTAGTTAGCTTTACTCGTGAAGTGCTCATAAGCTAGAATCCCTATCGCTTGTGATAATTAACAATATAGCAAAATATTTTTCAGGTCTACTGCTGCTACTTTTGAAAAATACTTGTGTTTAATAAAAAAATTGATTAGTATTGCAGGCACTGAAAAGCCTTGAGATTAAAAGCTTTTCTGATTATAGGGCCTATAGCTCAGTCGGTTAGAGCAGCGGACTCATAATCCGTTGGTCCACAGTTCGAGTCTGTGTGGGCCCACCAAATACAAACCCCAAAAACTTTAAGTTTTTGGGGTTTTTTAACTTTAGATATTTTTAAAATATAGCCAAATATCACTTCATTATTCAAAAATTGTTCAATTAAACATTAAAAGTCTTTTCCAATTTCCGTATTATTGAGCATTCCTTTTCAACCTTTAGGACTGTTATAAATGTTTGAGTTGATTATTTGACCTGTTCTTAAGCTAAATTTTGTTTCAGGATTGATTTCGAGTTTTCCATTTGAACATCCCAAAACTTTTCCCATAAATCACAATATTCGAGGCATAAGTTTTCTAAATAAGTGTAATCTTCTTCTGTACAAGCTTGCATTAAAATAAACCATAGATCTTCTTCATGATCGTCATCTGCTGCCTCAGCAGTTTCATCTTCAGATACTCCATGCACATGGTAATAGCCACCACCCTCGACCGCTATACCTACAGCACTGGTTGCTTTTCGTAAAGGTGGACTGTACAAAATAACTTCTTCTTCAGCTACAGCTAATAAAGCAGAAACGGCTTTATAGTCTTTATAGGAATTTTCTAGAAACTCTCTCACCTGATGTGCAATTTCTGTTGGTTGATAACTCTGGCGCTCTTCCTCCGTTACTTCAAAATCATCAAGGACATCTTCAAATAAAGGATAATGTGCATATTCTGGGTTACCTTGATAATAACCGTCTTTGTCGGTCCCAGGCCGAAACCCAAACTCATCAAATATATTAAGACTCAAAAGACAGCGCGGAAACATCTTTGCACCTGCATGCAACCTAGGTTCTAACTGCTTTGTCTGGTATTGAGCCATTAATAAAGCATCTGTAAAAGTTTGTACGATTGCATGGCGATACTCTAAATGAATACGCTTTAAGTTTTCTTTATTAATTTCACCGTTATTTAAAGTTTCTATTGCAGGATGATGAGATACTGGATGTTTCGCGATCTTGGCTCTTAATTGATTTAAAAAATTAAGATTTTTGTCCCAAAGTTCAGCTGAAATGCTTTGTTTCATCCCTGCAAGTGCTTTTTTCCTAGGATTATTAAAGTCCTCAAATTTTTTAGGCATAATCCACTCTCATTAAACTTATTAATTTTTTAAATTTCCATATTCTATTTTAAAAACAAATAGTTAAGATAAAAATAAGACTCCTTTTGTCGAAAATTCATATTAGAATTAAAATTCTACTAAATCAAATAGAATATTTAAAAAATTTAAAAATAATCTTGAGTAGCTTTTATAATATTCGCTTGAATAAAATTATGTTTTTGATTATGATTAATTTGATTAAAATTTTAAAATCTATATCAAGTAATAATTAGTTTCAATTATATGGAAGTGTAATGTCAAAAAAAGAAGATATTATAAATACTGCTTTAGAACTTTTTAACCAAATTGGTTACAATGCTACAGGGGTAGACAAAATTATTGCTGAATCAAATGTAGCCAAGATGACTTTCTACAAATATTTTCCATCGAAAGAAAGTTTAATCATGGAGTGCCTAAATCATCGAAATATTAATATACAAAATTCAATTTATGAAAAATTAAGCTTACATCCAGCTGTGAGTCCAATTGAGAAAATACATTTAATTTTTAATTGGTATATTGACTGGGTTAATAGTGAGAATTTTAATGGTTGTCTATTTAAAAAGGCTTTTATTGAAGTGTCTAAACAATACACCTCAATTCGTGAACCATTTCAAGAATATACAAACTGGCTTATAAATTTATTAAATAGTTTATTAGTAGAGCTAGATATTAAAGACCCTACTCCACTTACTCATATCATCATTTCAATTATTGATGGTATTATTATTGATGGGACAATTGATAAAGATCTGATTGATCCCTCTAAGAAATGGCAATATATTGAGTATTTGATTAAAACTGAAAATCCTTAATACTTCTAATATATACAATAATATTTTAAAAATTCAATTATATATTTTTCTATTATAAAATTAGAATATAATATTTAAAAATATTTTTAAATTAAAATAAATAAAATTTGTTTGGAAGATAATTTTCTACCTTTTTAGACAAACTCATATTAGAATTCTGCAACCTTATTGTCTCCCACATCTCTATGAAAAAGTTTTTAGGCAATTCTATCTTCAAAGCAGTTGGTTGGACCTATGATGCAGATCCTACAATTCTTGAGAAAAAACAAGTTATTATCGGTTTTGAACATACTTCTAACCTTGATGCGATCTTATCAATCGCTTTGTTTCAAATATTAGATTTAAAAATTCATACACTAATAAAAAAAGAACTTTTCAAAGGTCCAATGAAGCCTATTCTTGAAAAGCTAGGTGGCATTCCCGTAGACCGAAAAGCAAGCAAAGATATCGTCTCTCAAATGGTCGAAAAATTCCAAAGTAGCGATACATTTAACCTAGTAATTGCACCTGAAGCAACGCGTGCCAAAGATGGATCGGAACGCAAACCTATTCGTACCGGTTTTTGGCATATTGCTAAGGCAGCAAATGTTCCAATTGTACTGATGTATGCAAATGCAAGAACCAAAAAAGGCGGTATTTTAGGTAAGATTTATCCTACGGATTTACAGAAAGATCTTGAAACGATTAAAGAACTTTATGCGCAATATGATATTGATGTGAAAATTAACTAGCTAACTCTCTCATGAAGTTTGAGCCTATATTTTTATGTAAATTTAGGCTCTCTGAGCTTATTTAATTGGCTAACAAAACGTAAGGCAACAGTTTTCAAGAAAACCATGCCTATGCTAATATTCTGTCACTTTTGCATTTTTTAATTTTTGGAGTTCACTTCCATGGCGGGTCATTCTAAATGGGCCAATATTAAGCATCGTAAAGCGAAACAAGATGCCAGTCGCGGTAAAGTTTTTACTAAATATATTCGTGAAATTGTCACTGCTGCAAAACTTGGTGGTGCAGATCCTGCCAGTAACCCTCGCCTTCGTGCTGTTGTCGAAAAAGCGCTTTCTGTCAACATGACACGAGATACCATTAACCGTGCAATTCAACGCGGTGTGGGTGGTGAAGATAATGATGATTTAAAAGAAGTAACCTACGAAGGTTATGGTGTAGGTGGTGTTGCTGTTCTTGTTGAAACAATGACAGACAACCTGAACCGTACAGTTCCAGATGTTCGCCATTGTTTCAGCAAAACTAATGGTAACTTAGGTACCGCAGGTTCTGTTGCTTACCTATTTACCAAACGTGGTGAGATTACTTTTGACGATATTTCTTTAGAAGATAAGATCATGGACGTTGCTTTAGAAGCTGGTGCAGAAGATATTGAAGTTTCAGAAGATGAAATTTTAGTAATCACTTCTCCAGAGACTTTTGGTGAGGTTCAAGATGCTCTTGCAGCTGCTGGTTTAAAATCAGACAATGCTGAAGTAGTGATGAGCCCTTCTACTAAAGCAGAAATCACCGATATTGATCAAGCTAAACAAGTGATGAAACTCATTGATATGCTTGAAGATCTAGACGATGTACAAAACGTTTATACAAACGTTGAGTTTAGTGATGAAGTTTTAGCGCAACTTGATGCCTAAGATGAGAAAACGCACCAAATGGTGCGTTTTTTATACTTTATTTAATAAGTTATAACAGTTAAATACATTGTATTCTTTAATGACAAAGCTCGAATGCAGAGCAACGACATTATCAATTTTACCAATCCGTCTTAATAAAATTTCGCTGTAGTCGTCCATATTACGTGCAACTAATTCAAGAATAAAATCGGCGCTTTGACCAGTCACCAAAAAAGCATTTGTTACTTCAGGAATGGCTTCAATTTCAGAAAGAAATTTATCAAATGTCTCACTATCATGCTTGCTTAAAGAGACCTGTAGCAAAATATGCAAGGTAAAACCCAATTTGCTAAAGTTAATTTCTCTTTTGAGTTGCCCCATGATATTAGCTTCTATCAAGTGTTTAATTCGGCGATGAACAGAACTAACTGAAAGATTAATCCGTTCTGAAAGCTCATTCAAATTCAGGTCTTCATGAGACAAAATTTCCAGAATTTGTTTATCAAAACGGTCTAACTCCATTCTTTGCTCCAATTAACACGCTTTATAAATCACAGTATATCCTAAAGCTAAGCCTACTTTGGAAATCAAATATCATTAAAAGAGAAAATTAAGCTTTACCCCCCTCTTAACTTAACTTTTGCTTGTTAACTGTGCAGTAGTATAACGTTCATAGCGCATTTTCAATTACTTATAGCCTATAACTCTTCAATGATTTAATTAGTATATGAATAAAAGCATATTTAATTTTTAAAAATTTTATAATTTCTTAATTAAAATCAATGAGTTTAAATAATTTTAAAAAGTTGGCACTCTTTTTGTTATGCACATATTGGAAATCTTTTATATCCAATGTGGGGAATGCCTGTGAAAAATATCAAAACATTAATTCTTGCAATGAGCACTATCAGCTTAACTGGTGTAGTTATGCCAGCTCATGCTGCTACTGATGCAGAAGTAGATGCTTTACGCAAAGAAGTTAGTGAGTTAAAGCAACTGGTCCAGCAATTATCAAATCAGCAAAAAGTAGTAACTGTAGTAAATACTCCAACAGTTCCACCAACTACAATTACAGCAAGCTCACCCGTTCCTCAGAGCAAACCGGGTTGGATGCAAATGCCTGATGGCCAAACGCAAGTCAAGCTTTATGGGAATGTCCGTGTAGATGCAACCTATGACTTTAAGGGGTCAAATGGCAGCATTTCAAATGGTGCTAACTATCCTTTGAATAAAGATGACCCAAGACAGGACTCCTTAAATGTATCTGCAGCGACTACACGCATTGGGTTAGATCTTACTCGACCTACACAATATGGCGATTTAACAGGCAAAATTGAAGCCGATTTTATGGGTGGCAATGGCGATAATGGCAGTGGAACTTTCCGTGTACGCCATGCCTATATGTCTTTAGGCAAATGGTTAGCTGGTCAAACCACTTCACCTTTCGTCAATACAGATACTTCTCCAGAAACACTAGACTTTACCGGTGCAGTAGGTACAGGAACCACACGTACTGTACAGGTTCGCTATACTCAACCAATTAATGCTCAACAAAAAATATTAGTTGCCTTAGAAGGTGGTGATGTTGAAAAAGTGAGTAATGCTGCGGGAGGGAGCCGTTTCCCTGCTCTAACAACTCGTTATGATTTCAAAACCGCAGATAATAAAGGCTTATTACAGCTTCATGGTCTTGCCCATGAAAATCGAGTAGCGACTAAAGATAGTTCATCTGAAGAAAAATTTGGCTGGGGTGTAGGTATCGGTGGCAAGTACGATATCACACCTAAGGATAGTGTGGTTGCCAACTATTATCATGTTAAAGGTGATGGCCGCTATTTATCTTATAGCAATTCTGCATATGCATACGATACGTCCACTCAAGATATCAACTTAGGTGAATTTGATAGTGCGGTGATCGGCTACCAACGGAAATGGAGCCCTATTTTCCGCTCTACTTTTGCTGTAGGTGGTATTCAATATAAAGATGATAGCGTCTATGCAAATAGCAATTTAACCAATACTAGCTATAACAAAGAAATTTATAACGCTTTGGTCAACTTAATCTGGAATCCGGTTAAAAATATTGATTTAGGTGCAGAATATACTTACGGCCAGCGTGAAACTTTTGCAGGTGATAAAGGTGATTACTCACGCATAAATTTATTAGCAAAATATAATTTCTAAAATTTAGATGTAAAAAAAGAGCCACTCATGGCTCTTTTTTATTGTCACAATTAGTGCATTGCCTGAATTTTTTCCAAGAAAATTTTAGCGCGCTCATGACGTGCTTCTAAATTATCAAAGAATTCATGGGTTGGGCAATCTTCAAGAATTTTACCTTCATCCATAAAAATTAAACGGTTAGATACGCGTTTTGCAAAGCCCATTTCATGTGTTACACACATCATAGTCATACCTTCATGAGCAAGTTGCACCATCACTTCAAGAACCTCACCTACCATTTCAGGGTCGAGTGCCGAAGTAGGTTCATCAAACAACATACAGATTGGGTCCATTGATAAGCCACGGGCAATAGCAACACGCTGTTGCTGACCACCAGAAAGTTGCCCTGGAAATTTATCCTTATGGGCAAGCAGACCTACACGTTCTAAATATTTAAGACCTTTTTCACGCGCTTCTGCAACTGAACGTTTTAAAACTTTTACTTGGGCAATGGTTAAATTTTCCAAAACAGTCATGTGAGGAAAAAGTTCAAAATGCTGGAACACCATTCCTACCCGAGAACGGAACTTTGCAAGATCAGTTTTCGGATCTTTTAGTGAAACCCCATCAACAATAATGTCGCCTTGCTGAAACGGCTCTAAAGCATTTACAGTTTTTATGAGCGTTGATTTGCCTGAACCGGATGGCCCACAAACAACAACGACATCACCTTTTTCAATACTCGTCGTGCAATCTGTTAAAACCTGAAAATCACCATACCATTTAGAGATATGTTGGATGTCTATCATTGGCATTTAAAATCTCCAATTAGCGAATGATGGCAATTTTTTTCTGCAAACGTTTGACTAATTGCGATAGCACAAACGAGCTACAGAAATACACCACAGCGACGATTAAATAGAATGTTGCTTTCGTTTCAGGACCATAGGTATTAGCCAAAGTATCTGCACGACCTAAGAAGTCTGGTGCACTAATGACATAAACTAATGACACATCCTGAAATAGAATGATGGTTTGAGTAAGTAATACCGGAAGCATATTGCGAAAGGCCTGCGGTAACACCACATAACGCATGGATTGTCCGTAGGTAAATCCTAAAGCGTAGCCTGCATTGACTTGCCCTTTTGAAATAGACTGAATACCCGAACGTACAATTTCCGAGAAAAACGCAGCTTCAAAAATAGCAAAGGTCACAACGCTGGAAAATAATGGCCCCCAATATGTATCTGATTGAAACTCAAATATCTTTGGCAACAAGAAATAAAAAATAAAAATAACCTGAATTAATGGGATACCACGGAATAAATCGACATAGAACTTGGCAAAGTTACTTGCAAGGGCGTTGTTGGATAAACGCATCATTGCCAAAGGAGTTCCAATGAGGATGCCCCCCATCATTGCAAGCACGGTTACGGTAAGTGTAAAAATAAATCCTTCTTTTAATGCCGCAATAACATCAGGATTATGCAATAGAGAAAAATCCATAATTATTTTCCTCCCGAGCCTAAACCTGGTACAGCCATGCGTTTTTCAATCCATGCCATTATAAATTTAATGGTGTATGTAATGATTAAATAGACAGGTGTAGACAGGATAAGAATGATAATGTCCTGTGAAGTCTCTTCACGCATGGTTTTGGTATAAGCAAAGAAATTTAAAACACTTAAGGCATATAAAACTGCCGAGTTTTTAAAGACGTTCATTGCTTCTGATGTAATCGTTGGCCATACCGTACGGTATGCAACTGGCAAAATCACATAACGATAACTTTGAGCGGTGGTAAATCCCATAGCCGATGCCGCAAACTTTTGACCACGAGATACCGTGTTAATTCCGGCTCTGACATGCTCCGAAACACGCGCCGCAGTATAAAGGCCTAAAGCAAAAACACCGATAACAGCGGGTTGTTGATTTAAAATGTTTTTCCACCATCCCCCTGCTACAACATCTCCACTTCCTGCACTTAAACTGTCCGGTAAGAACTCCGGAAAAACAAAAGCCCAGAAGAATAACTGTACAATTAATGGAATATTACGGAATATTTCGACATAGCAGTTGCCGATAAAAGCAAGTGGTTTATTGGGTAAAGTACGAATTACCCCGAGGAGAGAACCTAATAAAAATGCGATAAGAAAGGCTACAATGGCAGTCCAAACCATAGTAAAGACACCAGAACCTAACATTTGTAACCATGTGGGCGCCTCAGCATAGGCATTGTAGCTAGAACTACCAATAACCTTACAAACTGATTCTGCCCATGCGGCTTTATCGACACCATATTCATTAGACTCCGCACAGAATATAGTCCAGTTTAGTGAGCCGACTGACATGTTTGCCCCTTAAATTAATATCTTTAGAAAATAGACCACTTGTGCAAATGAATTTTTACACCTGCACAAGTAAATTTAGGACAAAAAGATCCAGTTAGATTCCTGCATCTGTTGGGTGAGCTTTGAGTTTTTTATAAGATGAACTTTGTTGCATGTTCAAATTAGTATTTTTCGGTGGAATTGGCGATAAGAACCATTTTTTATATAAAGCATCCATTTGACCAGTTTTCCATAAGTTATTTACAGTACGGTCAGCAATTGCTTTAAATTTTGGATCATCTTTTGCAATCATAATGCCATAAGGTTCTGATGAAAGTACTGGACCAACAATTGCAAATGCTTTAGGTGTAGAAGACTTAGCAATTAAGCCTGCTAAAATATTATCATCCATTACAAATGCAGCAGCGCGTCCAGATGCCATCATGGCAAAAGAGTCAGCATGGTCTTTACCATAAATATTTTGTACATTAATTGCTTGGCCTTTTTCATTCATCTTAATGTACTTGTCAGATGTAGTACCTTGAGTCGTAACAACTGCTTTACCATTTAAGTCTGCCAAACTTTTAATACCAGAGTTTGCTTTAACAGCCATGCGTACTTCTGTTGCATAGTAGTTAGTTGAGAAACCCACTTGTTGCTGACGCTGTTTAGAATTTGTGGTGGTACCACATTCCATATCAATATTGCCCGCTAAAAGCTCAGGAATACGTGTTGATGAGGTTACTGCCTTGTATTCAACTTTTAAACCAGGCATTTTCAATTCTTTTTTAATATCATTTGCAAACTGGTTACAAATGTCGACTGCATAACCTACTGGTTTACCTGCAACAACATATGAAATCGGGTCAGACGATTCTCGGTGGCCAATAACGATTTTCCCAGTACTTTTAATTTTAGCTAATGTATCTGCTGCCTGAATTTGAGAAGTAGCACCAACCGTACAAAGCATAACTGTTGAAACAATGAGAGAGGTTGCAGAACGTTTCATAAGAACTCCTTGATGATCATTCCCTCTATTTGTCTACAGAATCATTCATATAGAGAAATAGAGTGATTTATTATTAAATTGCAATTATCGAGCCAACTTTTCCAAGTAGGACACGTCCATTTGCTTCACTTATTATTTATCTATTTCGCAGAATTAATACCTTTAAAACTGCTCACATGTTTCTACTTTAATCTATGTTTTAATCTTCTGTCTATTATTAAGCTCATCTATTTACACTTAAATGTGGCAATTATTGATTACAATGTAAACACATGCACAATAAAGTGGCTTAAATTTTTCTAAAAACTGTTTTTAGCAAAAGTAACTTTTATCCCCAAAATAAAAGATCAAATTTATTAGTAGCTTATACTTAAGTTGAATAAACAGTAATAAATATTAAATTAAGCATCAAAATAATGTACATAAATGTTATATTAAAAATCATTTATAAAATTGATAGTAATATTTTTTAAGTATCTTTAAAGTTAAAAAATAAAAAAGCCCCGATTTTATCGGAGCTTTTTAAAAACTAAAATTTAAATTCCTCGCCAGTCAACGCGTGCATTACGTTCAGTTTGATATATTCTTAAAACGTACTGTCCAAGCGGCAAATCAAGTAAATATTTCTGATAATTACTCCAATCAGGCGATACTTCCCCATCTTCTTCCCTTTCCCATGGTGTACCTTTTATTTCTAATAAAGGTGCAAGCATAGAACATACTGAAATATCAGCAAGGCTTAAGCGGTCACCAACCATATAACGTGCTTGGTTTTCAATTAAATAGTGGTTTAACTCATTAATGAGTTCATCCATGCGTCCTTTTGACTGACTTACGAGCTCTTCTTCAAGCTTATAATTCTTCTTGACTAGAGTCTTGAGAAACGGTTTTGATATTTTCTCAAACTGTCGTAAGTAGCCTTGTTCGCCCATCATAATCTCTAGAGCATGATCACCTTGAGCTAAAGTATGAGCAAGTGCCCAACGACGTACATGCACCCCAAGTTCATCTGCCAAACTATCAATTTTAAGAGTTTGCTGTCTAAGTTGTTCATCACGGCGTAAAAGTGCATGTTCCGGATAAGTATCATCCAGATAAAGCGCAATTTTAGTCGACTCAGCAATCCAGCGATGGTCATCTTTTAAAATCGGCAACAAATTTTGACCTGTTTTAAGTTGTGCAAAAGCACGGTGAAATCCAGGAATCAAATTATGTGCAACGTAATCAAGTTCTTTATGGTCTAACAACCAGCGAGCTTTTTCACAATAATGAGACAAAGGAAACTGATACAAAACCCGCATAAAATCTCCACGTTTATTTTTATTTGACTATTCGTACAAAAATCGTCTTCGGTAAGTAGATACTTTAGAAGCTATTTTTAATGAAAACAATGGATATTGTGCTCATTTTTCACTGACAGTTAGGTCTATATTTTTTATATCTTTTTTTACCGTACTTATAGCTGTTTTTCATATTAAAGTCCTTTTAGTTATTCATTTTACAAATAAAAATTATAATTTGTTGATTTTTAATATATTTCTATATCTCTATTTATATATTAAAAATCAAAAAAAGTGCTTTGCATTTTTATTCATAAGCTGAGCATAAGTCCTCGTTTAGTGGAAAAATATTTCTTTTGTAAGGTAATGACAGTAATACAAGGTGTCATTATGTCTAATTCTCTATCTAAAACGACGGCATACGTCCAAGTCATTCAAAATGATCAACAAGCAATTAATGCTGCTTATCAAGTGGCTGATTTTGCTTTAGAGGGTCGTAATACACGTGATCAACAACGCTTATTACCGCATGAGCAAATCGAAAGCTTTAGCCAAAAAGGCTTAGGCGGAATTCGTATTGCAAAAAAATACGGCGGTGCTTTCGTTTCCAATAAAACACTGGCACAAGTTTTCCGTATTTTAAGTAAAGGTGATGCAAATGTTGGTCAGATTCCACAAAATCAGATTAGCCTGTTAAACCTGATTGAAATCATGGGCACAGAACAACAAAAACAATTTATCTTTTCAGAAATATTAGCCGGTAAACGTCTTGCCAACGGCGGTCCCGAACGAAATACCCATGACTCAAAAACCTTAAAAACCACGCTTACTATTGAAAACGGCAAATATTTTTTAAACGGCGAAAAGTTTTATTCGACGGGAACAAGTTTTGCGCATTGGCTCGCAATTAAAGCGATTCATCCAGAAGGCCATGTCGTTTTAGTGATTGTTAACCGAGATGCTCAAGGCATTGAAGTTATTAATGACTGGAATGGGTTTGGTCAGCGTACTACAGCGAGTGGTACGGTTAAATTAAATCAAGTTGAAGTTAATCCTGAACTTATTTTTGATGAGCGATTATTAACACAAGTTCCAACCTATCGCGGTGCGTATTCGCAGTTATTACAAGTGGCAATTGATGTCGGTATTGCGGAAGCTGCTTTTGAAGATACTTTATCGACCATACACAAAGCGCGTCCAATTATTGATGCAAATGTTGAAAAAGCCAGCTTTGAACATTACACCCTACAAGAGGTGGGTAAGTTAAATATTTTACTCGATGCGGCAATTTTACTGCTTGATGAAGCTGCTGAATATTTAGATGAACTTGATCAACTTCAAACGGTGACTGACGAACAAGTAGCAAAAGCTTCAATTTTGGTCGCAGAAGCAAAAGTCTATGCCAATGATGCGGCTCTACAGATCTCTGAAAAACTACTAGAGCTAGGTGGTAGCCGTTCAAGCTTAAACCAACACAATTTAGATCAACATTGGCGAAATGCCCGTGTACATACCTTACACGACCCTGTTCGCTGGAAATTACATGCCATTGGCAATTATTACCTTAATGGTCATTTCCCTGCCCGCCATGCCTGGATTTAAGGAGAAATTGTCATGACTTCATATCAATCGGTTCAAACTAAACAAACATCGGCATCTGGCCAAGCCCACATTATTCAAAATGATGCTGAAGCATTAGAAATTGCCAAACAGTTTGCCGAACAATTTAAAAAAACCGCAGTTGAGCGAGACGCTAAGCGAATTTTACCGTATACCGAAATTGATGCATTAAGCCAGTCTGGGCTTTGGGCAATTACAGTACCAAAGCAATATGGTGGTGCCGAAGTTTCAAGCCATACAGTTGCCAAAGTAATTGCGCTTTTAAGCGGTGCAGATGGTTCAATCGGGCAAATTCCACAAAACCACTTCTATGCATTAGAAGTGTTACGCAATACAGGTACAGAAACTCAGAAACAACGTTTATACGGCGAAGTGTTAAATGGCACCCGCTTTGGTAATGCACTTGCTGAGTTTAAAACTAAAACTTCAACCCATAAACAAACTAACATTCGTCCGCATGAAAATGGCTATCTTATTCAGGGTGAAAAGTTTTACTGCACAGGAAGTTTATTTGCTCACCGTATCCCAACCTTAGTTTTAGACGATGCAGGACGTGAGTATCTGGCATTTGTAAAAAGTGGTTCACAAGGATTAAAACTTGTAGATGACTGGTCTGGCTTTGGGCAAAAAACCACAGGCAGCGGAACGGTTAAATTTGATCAGGTTTTTGTCGATGCAGATGATGTTATTCCTTTTGATACAGCATTTTTACAACCAACCTTAGTCGGTCCTTTTGCTCAAATCATGCATGCATCGATTGAGGTAGGCATTGCACGTGCAGCCTTTGAAGAAAGCTTGCAAAGAGTACATCAAGCTCGCCCATGGATTGATTCAAATGTAGAAACTGCAAACCAAGATCCTTTAACGATTTATGAATTAGGACGCATTGCGGTAGATGTACGAGCTAGTGAAGTCCTATTAAAACAGGCAGCTCAATCAATTGATGCCGCAAAAATTGAAACTACACCTGAGAGCATTGCTAAAGCATCCATCGATGTTGCCAAAGTACGTGCTCATAGTACCGATATCGCACTCAAAGCATCGTCTAAGCTGATTGAACTTGCTGGTAGCCGTGGTAGTCAGTCTCAAGATGGCCTAGACCGTTTCTGGCGTAATGCGCGAGTACATACCTTACATGATGCCGCACGATGGAAATATTACTTTATTGGGAACTACGTTCTTAACGGTGTTCTACCACCTCGTCGGGGGACATTGTAATGGCAGATTTCAAAGCGAAAGAGATTTTATTAAACGCCTTTGATATGAACTGCGTTGGTCATATTAATCATGGCTTATGGACACATCCACGTGATGAATCACATCGTTTTAACGAATTGAGCTATTGGACAGAACAGGCCAAAACTTTAGAAAATGGTTTATTTGATGGTTTGTTTATCGCTGATATTACAGGTGTGTATGACGTCTATCAAAACGGTATAGATCTCACTTTAAAAGAGTCCATTCAGCTTCCGAGCCATGACCCGTCTACACTCATTTCAGCAATGGCGGCAGTCACTCAAAACTTAAGTTTTGGGGTCACTGTGAACTTAAGCTATGAGCATCCATATCAATTTGCTCGCCGCTTTGCAAGTCTCGACCATTTAACTCAAGGTCGTATTGGCTGGAATATTGTTACAGGTTATCTAGATAGTGCGGAACGTCTAATTGGCCAAAAAGGTTTAAAAGACCACGATGCCCGCTATGAGCAAGCCGAAGAATTTTTAGAACTTTGCTATAAATATTGGGAAGGTTCATGGGAAAACGACGCAGTTAAAAAAGATAAAACACGGCGTGTTTTTACAGATCCATCTAAGGTGCATACCATTCACCACCATGGAAAGTATTACCAGAGTGAAGGCGTGTTTCAGGTATCTCCTTCTGTACAACGCACTCCAACCCTATTTCAAGCAGGTGCTTCACCTAAAGGTATGCAGTTTGCAACACGTCATGCTGAATGTGTATTTATTGGCGGTGACAAACCCGAAAAGATACGCGAACAAGTGAAAAAGATTCGTACTCTTGCCGAACAGCAAGGACGCTCAGCGAACGATATTAAAGTGTTTGTCGGCATAACTGTTGTTGTGGCCGAAACACATGATCTGGCTGTACAAAAACTTAATGAATATCGTCAGTATGCGAGCCCTGAAGCAGGCTTAGCGCATTATGCGAGTTCAACAGGCATTGACTTAAGTAAGTTTGCTGACGATGAAGCGATTCCTTACCAAAAAAGTAACAGCATTGTTTCGATTACCGAAAAGTTTAAAGAACAGCAAATCACAAAAAATGACTTAAAAGCTCAGCATGTTTTAGGTGGTCGTTATCCCCTTATTGTGGGTAGTGGCGAAGAGGTTGCTGAATACTTAATTCATCTTTTAGATGAGACTGATATTGATGGCTTTAATTTGACACGTACTGTTGCACCTGAGTCTCACCATGACTTTATTCGCTTGGTCATTCCAGAGCTACAACAACGTGGTCGCTATAAAACTGCATATAAAACGGGTTCACTACGGAACAAAATTTTTAATCGGGGTGATCAATTACCAGAACAGCACCCTGTTCAAGCGTTCCGATGTAGTCCCTATAACAACAGCAAAAACTTAACAAAAATTGAAGAAATAACCGCTTAAATTTGGAGATAGACATGGCTCAAACAGCCTCTAAAAAATGGCTAGGCATAGGCTTAGTCGTTGTAGTCCTTTTTGTTGCTTTGTTCTTATGGAATAAACATCGTCAAAGTGGCTTAAATGAACTTGTGATTGGCATTAGTCCACCATTTGCAAAACCTTTACAAGCTGCTGCCGATGAAGCAAAGAAACAAGGTTTAAATGTAAAACTTGTTGAATTTTCTGACTGGAATACCCCAAACATTACCTTAAATCATGGGGATATTGATGCGAACTTTTTCCAGCATCAACCTTTCTTAGATAATGCAATTAAAGAAACTGGCTTTAAATTAAAGGCATTTGCGGTGGGTGCAGCCTCACATGTGGGGCTGTATTCAAAGAAATATAAAAGTCTTGATGAATTGCCACAAAACGCACGCGTAGTCATTCCAAATGATCCGGTGAACCAAGGTCGTGCCCTACTTCTTTTACAACAAGCTAAGTTAATTACGCTTAAAGATTCAAATAATCACTTATCTGCACTCAAAGATGTTGTTTCAAACCCTAAAAATTTGCAATTTATTGAGGTTGAAGGACCACAGACTGCTCGTGCAATTGATGATGTTGACTTGGCTTTTGGCTATCCACATTACTTGCGCTTAGCAAAAACAGCAGACCCTAATAGTGCGCTTTTACTAGATGACAATACCAATAAACGTTATGCCATTTTGTTTGTAGTGCGTGATGACTATGAAGATAAGGGCGACAAATTAAAGAAATTTGTTGAGATCTATCAAAACTCGCCAAAAGTTAAAGCTGTGTTAGACGCTGAAATTGGGCCAAAACTTTGGTTCCCTGGCTGGAAGTAATAACGGAAAGATTATGGCGATTCATTTCAAACAGCATAAGCCTTGGTTACTCGGAATTACGATTTTAATCGTAGTTCTGGGCCTCGTAGGTTACCCTTATATTAAAAATAAACAAGCCGATGATGTTTTAACGATCGGGATTAGCCCGCCTTATGCTGAGCTATTACAAAGCGTTGCCAATGAAGTAGAAAAGCAAGGCGTTCATGTCAAACTCGTTGAATTTTCTGATTGGCGAGCACCCAATGTTGCCGTACAAAACGGTGATATTGATGCAAACTTTTTCCAGCAAAGCGTATTTCTACGTAATGCTGTTAAAGAAACGGGTTATGACTTACATGCATTTGGTGTGGGTTCAGGAAGTCATGTGGGTTTATATTCAAAAAAATATAAATCACTTGAAGAGTTGCCTTCAAAAGCACGTGTAGCTATTCCAAACGATCCGGTCAATTTAGCCCGTGCTTTAATTTTATTGCATCGTGCTGGCTTAATTCAGCTTAAAGATATTAATAATGAACTTTCAACTACTCAAGACATTATTGCTAATCCGAAACAGCTGAGCTTCGTTGAAGTTGAAGGACCACAGACAGCACATGCCTATAACGATGTCGATTTAATTTTCGGCTTCCCCCACTACTTAAAAATGGCAAAGGTAACCGACCCACATAGCGCATTATTTTTAGATCCAATCGATAAAAAATATGCAATTTTGTTTGTGACTCGTCGCGATTACCAAGATAAAAACCAAAAACTTGCAACCTTTGTTAAAGCATTCCAGAACTCAAAACAAGCACAAGATATTCTGGATAAAGACTTTGGTAAAGGTATGTGGTTTCAAGGCTGGAAATAAGGAGAATGACGATGGTGAGTTTTGGATCACAAGTTGATTTTTCTCTACCCCACATCAAAATTCGTGGTTTAAATAAGTTTTACCAATCTCAAGGTCAAAAACTGCACGCTTTAAAAGAGATTAACCTTGATATTCCCCAAGGTAAGATTTTAGGCATTATTGGTAAAAGTGGAGCGGGAAAATCTTCCCTACTCCGCACTTTAAATGGTTTAGAACAAGTAAATACTGGTAGCATTCATATTCATCAACAAAACATTGCTGAATTGAGCCATTCCGAGCTTATTCAAACCCGTCAACGAATTGGAATGATTTTTCAACATTTCAATTTAATGTCGGCAAAAACAGTTTGGGAAAACGTGGCATTGCCCTTAAAAGTTTCCAATTACAACAAAGCAGATATTGACCAACGCGTAAATGAGGTTCTAGCTCTCGTAGGTCTTGCAGATAAATCTAACTATTATCCATCACAACTTTCTGGCGGACAAAAGCAACGTGTTGGTATTGCACGCGCACTTGTTCACCACCCAGAAATTTTACTGTGTGACGAGGCAACCTCGGCACTTGATCCTGAAAGTACTGCCACTATTTTGACTTTACTTAAAAAGATTAATCAGGAACTTGGTCTCACCATTGTATTAATTACTCATGAAATGCAAGTGATTCGAGAAATTTGTGATCAAGTCGTGGTGATTGACCAAGGTGAGATTGTAGAGGCTGGGCAAGTTTGGTCGGTATTTTCACGACCAGAGCAACAAATTACTCAAGAACTATTAAACCTTGAGCAAATTACCCTGCCTTTTAAAATCAGCCGTCTACCCGATGAAGATTCGACTCATATTATTGTAAAACTGAAATATGAGGCTGAAACACATCAGGTTCCAGATATCCAAGAACTACTTGCCAGATTCAAAGCACCAGTCAATTTATATCAAAGTCAGGTCGATATCATTCAAGGGCACATTATTGGTTCACTTTTAGTCGGTATTCCTAACGTAGAAATTGATCTTTCATCTATACAACAAGATGCATTAACAGCAATCGCACAATTTGAGGTACTTGGCTATGCAAGACCAGCTCATTGATTTATTAATTACTGGAACTGTAGATACCTTGCTCATGGTAGGCGCATCTGCGTTCATTGCCTTTTTAATTGGCTTACCTATCGCTGTTATTTTAGTCAGTACTTCTGAACATGGCATTCATCCGTCGCAAAAGATTAATCAAGCTTTGGGTTGGGTCATCAACATTACTCGTTCTGTACCCTTTCTAATTTTAATGGTTGCACTTATTCCGCTTACTCGCTGGATTGTGGGTACAAGTTATGGCGTATGGGCAGCGGTTGTTCCCTTAACGATTGCGGCCATTCCGTTTTTTGCCCGTATTGCAGAAGTCAGCTTACGTGAAGTCGATCAAGGCTTAATTGAAGCTGCACAAGCCATGGGTTGTAACCGCAAACAAATTATCTGGCACGTACTTTTACCAGAGGCTTTGCCAGGTATTGTGGCAGGCTTTACTGTGACTATTGTGACAATGATTAACTCATCTGCGATTGCTGGTGCTATTGGTGCAGGTGGTCTAGGAGATATTGCTTATCGTTATGGCTATCAACGTTTTGATATGCAAATTATGTTGGCTGTTATTTTAGTATTGATTGTTTTAGTCATGTTAGTACAAGCGACTGGTGATGCATTAGCCCAGCAACTCGATAAACGTAAAGTTTAAACACAACAGAACCCTGCTCTAGCCATGACTTTGTCATGGCTTTCATGTAAAATCAGCCACAATTTTTAATTTACATATTTGTGAGTGGTTTTCATGGGTTTTAATTGCGGTATTGTTGGTCTGCCAAATGTAGGGAAATCTACCCTTTTCAATGCATTAACTAAAGCAGCGATTGCAGCGGAAAACTTCCCGTTCTGTACCATTGAGCCAAACACAGGTATTGTTCCTGTTCCAGATCCACGTTTAGATAAACTTGCTGCAATTGTTAACCCTCAGCGTGTTTTGCCGACCACTATGGAATTTGTAGACATTGCAGGTCTTGTTGCTGGTGCATCAAAAGGCGAAGGTTTGGGTAACCAGTTCCTTGCTAATATTCGTGAAACTGATGCAATTGCACACGTTGTACGTTGTTTCGAAGACGAAAACGTCATCCACGTAAATGGTAAAATTGATCCATTAGATGACATTGCAACTATCAATACTGAACTTGCACTTGCAGACCTTGAGACTGTTGCTAAAGCAATTTTACGTTTAACTAAAGTTGCTAAAGGCGGTGACAAAGAAGCTGTAGCAACTAAAGCAGTTTTAGAAAAAATCCAACCGTTACTTGACGAAGGTAAACCAGCTCGCGCGGCTGATTTGTCTGATGACGAACGCAAATTAATTCGTGGTTTTGGTTTAATGACTTTGAAACCAACCATGTACATTGCAAACGTTGCAGAAGATGGTTTTGAAAACAACCCACATTTAGAAGCTGTTAAAAAACTTGCTGCCGAAGAAAATGCAATTGTTGTGCCGCTTTGCAACCAAATCGAAGCTGAAATTTCATTATTAGAAGATGAAGATCGTGCTGAATTCTTAGAAGCAATGGGCATGGAAGAACCAGGCTTAAACGTAGTTATTCGTGCAGGCTATAAACTTTTAGGTTTACAAACTTATTTCACTGCTGGTGTACAAGAAGTTCGTGCATGGACAGTAAAAGTTGGTGCAACGGCTCCTCAAGCAGCTGGTGTTATCCATACTGATTTTGAAAAAGGCTTTATCCGTGCTGAAGTTGTTGCATATGATGACTTCGTACAATACAACGGTGAAAACGGCGCTAAAGAAGCAGGTAAATGGCGTTTAGAAGGTAAAACTTACGTTGTTCAAGACGGCGATGTAATGCACTTCCGTTTTAACGTTTAAGTTAAAGCTTAAAAAAAGCCCCACTAGATTGGGGCTTTTTTATATTTAATGGCTTAAATCCATCATCTCTCGTTTACTGCGTGCCTCGTGTAAAATTCGCTCATGTAAAGGCTTTCTAAAACCTAACATAAATATAAATTCTGCCAATACAAATAACGGTCCTATCGCGAGTCCAATCACATCATCAACAAAAGCAGGTTTTTTCTTTTCAAAATAATGCCCCACAAACTGAAAAGCCCATCCCACCACAAAGAAACCAATACTTGCAGCCAACCATTGTCCTAAAGAAAGTTCGGCAATTTGGCTCGCTAATGGATACACAGCCACCAATATCATGAGCATGATTAAGCCAAAAACTTTATCTAGAAATAAATAATAGATTGTACTGAATGCAATCAGTACCATAGCTAAAGTAACTTTAAAATTACCAATATCGATTCCTGCCCTCGCTGTTAAACATAAAATTGAAAACACGATGAGTGGAATGCCTATAAAATGCGTCAAAATATTTTGATGATTTAAATGATAAGCCGCATATTGGCTCAGTTTCTGCTCCAGATTTGACATGAGTTATTCCCTATTCACCTAACTATAGTCATACTGTACAAATAAGGAAAATTTAAAGTTGTCAGCTATTTGACAAAGTAATGAATTTTTTCATGGATGACTGAATATTGGACCTAATTTATATTAACCGATTAAAAGAAAACACATGGTTTAGTGTGCTTCCGGAAGTATTCCAAAAGTTTATTCTAGAATATGGCAAGCAAATTACTTTTGAGAAAAATAGCTATGTTTTCCACGCTCAAGATGAGTTTGATGGTATTTATACCGTCCTTGAAGGCTCAATTAGCTTAGGTTATGTCGATGTAAATGGTAATGAAGCACTTTCTGCAATTGCTGAGCCGATTATGTGGTTCGGTGAAATATCTTTAATTGATCATGAGCCACGGTCACACGACGCGATTGCTTTGAAAAAAAGTATAGTTCTGCATATTCCTGCAAAACCATTAAATGAGCTACTAAAAGAACATCCATATTATTGGTATTATTTTGCACGTTTAACTAGCCAAAAACTCAGGTACGTTTTCTTAGAACAGATTGCGATACAAACACGCAGTATTTCTCAAAGGCTGGCACAACGTCTTCTGTTCATTTTAGAAGGATACGGTAACCATATTCTTATTCAAGATCATCACATTCAGATTTCTCAAGAGCAATTAGCCAACATGCTGACTACATCTAGGCAGACGATCAACCATGAATTGAGCCTACTTGAAAAACAAAATATTATTAAAATTGCTTTTAGAAAAATTGAGATTTTAGATATTGAAAAATTAAAAGTAATTGCTCAATTTCATTCATAATTGTACGAAACGCCGCTATATAATAAAAACTTAAAATTAAATTAAAAAATTAGATAACACTGCAAATCAAAACATTGTTCAAACTCTATTTCCACAAAATAAATGTTTTAAAGCAGAATTTTTCACCTTACACTCAAGCTGAGCAATAATACTCAACAAGGCGCTGATTAACATGAAAAAATTATCAACAATTCTTACAGCAGGCGTATTGGCTATGTTAAGTGTTTCGGCATTTGCATGTCCAAAAGGAACTCAACTACAAGGCGGTACTGGACCAAATCACAAAGGTGGAAAATGTGTAGCGGTACATGGAAAGGCTACAGCTCAAAAAACAAAGAAAGAGGCAACTAAAACTAAACAGGAAGTTAAAAAAGACTTAACCATGCAAAAGCATGATGCAATGACCAGTGCGACTCATGCACAACATGAATCACATCAAATGACTCACCAAATGAAGCAAGATGCTGTAAAAACTGCCAACTCAGCTAAAGCTGCAACAAAACCGTAATTATCATTCACCCATTATCGTTTAAAGCAAAAAAGCGAGATTGATCATCTCGCTTTTTTATATGTATAGGCTTTATTTAGGAGATGTGTTTCCTAAATTCGGATTTTCAATCGCTTCCTTACATTGTTGTTTATCGCGCTCATAATCTGCCTGTTTTTGAGCAACCGAACTATTATTTTCAAGCGTTTCGCGCGCCCATACATCTAGACTCGTTAAAGCTTTACGGCAAAGCGCATATTTTCCTTCAGTGACCGAATCTGTCATTTTTACATTAATACGCCAGTCTGTACTGAGCTGACGTAGTGGTTTACGAACATTATCATTAATTTGGCTGAGCTGTTTTTCATAGACTAAATGATCAACGGTATTGATTAATGTCCATGCCTTTTTTGCATAAACTGTCGCATCATTCGTTAGTTTCGGCGCTGGTTTAATTTCTACTTTTTTATCTGAGCTCTGATTGCCATTATCACAACCTTGCAATATAAATACGCTCGCACTCAGGATGGCGATATAAACTAAACGAGTCTTTGATTTGAACATATCAAACTGCCGAATTAAACATTTCGGCACTATGCTATTAAATTCGGCTACAATACTCAATCTTTCAAGTTTTTATAATTGGTTTACTGCCAAGGTGTATTGTGTCAAATCAACAACAGATGGCTGCTCAAACAGCAACTTTTTGGCAAGGTGCCAAAGATAGTCAAGCCATCGTTCTCACCTACTTACCAGTTTCTTTTGCCTTTGGCGTTTCTGCATCTCAATTTGGTTTTAGCCCATGGGAAGCATTTTTTCTTTCTTGTTCCATGTATGCAGGTGCAAGCCAATTTTTAGTGGTCGCACTTTTAGCAAGTGGTTCTTCTATATGGTTAACCGCCTTAACAGTCATTGCACTTGATATACGACATGTACTTTATGGGCCTGCTCTTTATAATTTGATTCCCACTAAATTAAATTTAAAGAAGACAGCCGTTTGGGCTTGGGGTTTAACGGACGAAGTTTTTGCCAGTGGTATGATCCAACTTTCACAGCGCAGACAACAATGGTCCGAGTCTTGGATGTTGGGCTTAAGTCTATTTAGCTGGATGTCTTGGGCAAGTGGGTCATTATTAGGCGGGTTATTTGCAGATCAAGTCGCACACCTTCCAAAGTTTTTACAAGCAGCTTTAGACTTCTTATTACCTGCTTTATTTTTAAGTTTTTTATTAGCGGCATTTGAACGAAAGCATAGCCTTGTAGTTGCTGTATCGTTAGTGGTTTCAGCTTTAGCATGTTATTGGATTAACTTATCAGCAGCTATCTTTATTGGCATTCTTTCAGGCATTTTAGCAGGTCTATTTAAACATTATGTGCTGAAACAATTTGATGAGGTTGAAACTTAATATGAACCTAGAAATTATTTTGGTCGGCATTATTGTGGGTATCGCTAATTTTGCTTCACGCTTCGGACCATTTTTCGTAATACAAAAACTACAGGGCAACCAACAAAGACGCGGCTCAATCTGGTTAAAAATCGCTTTAGGAAGTATTGGTATATCTGCAATTAGCGCCATGCTTGTGGTTGCAACCCTTCCACCTTTACTTGAAACCCCAAATAAGAGCTTAGCAATGCTTATCGGTTTTATGGTTCTAGCTGGTCTTTATTTTAAATTTAAGAAAATTGTTCCTGCCACCTTAACAGCCGCAATCGTTTATGGCCTTATCTATACTTATTTACCTTTATAAATAGATAAACTGATCAACCTTATATAATATATAAATGCTAGAAGTGATTAAGAATAATAACTTCTAGCATAAAAACTCATTTTTGAAATTTATTAAAAGATAAATCCATCTAGCGATTAGAGATAAAAATGTCACAAGTTAAAATTTATGCAAATGAACGAACCATTATTCAGTATCGCGAACTGCTCTCTCATGCGATCCATCAAGCACTTATTGAAGAATTGAAGTATCCCGTCGAGAAAAGATTTCAACGCTTCATTAGCCTTAAACCTGAGAATTTTATTTATCCATCTGACAGAAGCCAACATTACATTATCATCGAACTTTCAATGTTTGCAGGCCGCAGTCCAGCCACTAAAAAGCAACTTATTCAAACCTTATTTCGCAATATTGAAGAGCAATGCAAAATTTCACCTCAGGACATTGAAATTACCATTTTTGAAACACCTAAAGAAAACTGGGGCATCCGTGGTAAAAATGCAGATGAATTGCTTTTAAACTATCAGGTTAATATCTAAAAACTACTTTTTTAATTGTCCGACAAAATTACTTTTTTTATGCATGATAAGGCTTAACTCCACCATAAGTTCTGCTATGCTTAAAAAAATAATTTTGTCAGGATGATTCGCATGAGCGTGACACTCGGTACCCCACTTCAATCTTCTGCATTTAAAGTTTTATTGTTAGGTTCAGGAGAGCTTGGCAAAGAAGTTGTAATTTCCTTACAACGCCTTGGTGTAGAAGTACATGCAGCCGACCGTTATGATCATGCTCCAGCTATGCAAGTAGCACATTTTTCTTATGTGTTAAACATGGCAGATCCAGCCCAATTAAAACAACTCATTGAAAAAGTTAAACCAAATTTAATTGTTCCAGAAATTGAAGCGATTGCGACAGAAGTTTTACTGGAAATTGAAGCAAATAAAACTGCAACAGTCATCCCATCTGCTAAAGCTGTAAACCTGACCATGAACCGTGAAGGTATTCGCCGTCTTGCTGCTGAAGAACTTGGTTTACCAACATCTGCTTATCGTTTTGCTGATACGCTCGAAAGCTTCCGCGCTGCTTGTGATGATATTGGTTATCCAAACTTTGTAAAACCGGTCATGTCTTCTTCTGGTAAAGGACAGTCTCGTGTAAAAAGTTTCGATGAAGTCGATGCTGCATGGGAATATGCAATGCAAGGTGGCCGTGTTAACCAAGGCACTGTTATTATCGAGTCTCAAATTGATTTTGACTTTGAAATTACACTCCTTACCGTTCGCGCTAAAAACCCTGAAACAGGTGAAATTGAAACGCACTACTGTGACCCAATTGGTCACCGCCAAGATGCAGGCGACTATGTCGAAAGCTGGCAACCACAACCCATGACTCCTGCAGCACTCGAGGAAGCCAAACGTATTGCAAATAAAGTGACTACAGCACTTGGTGGCTGTGGTATTTTTGGTGTAGAACTGTTTATTAAAGGCGACAAGGTTTGGTTTAGTGAGGTTTCACCTCGTCCACATGATACAGGCCTCGTCACTTTAGCATCTCAATTTCAAAGTGAATTTGAATTACATGCACGTGCAATTTTAGGCTTACCTGTAAATACAGCACGTCACAGTGTTGCCGCAAGTGCGGTAATTTATGCTGGAGTTGATGCTAACAATTTAAGTTATAGCAATCTGAATGTGGCTTTAGCTCATCCAGATACCGACTTACGTTTGTTTGGTAAACCAGAAGGTTTCAAACGTCGTCGTATGGGTGTGGCAACTGCTCGCGCTGAAAATACTGATCTTGCCCGTACTTTAGCGAAAGAAACCGCTGATCAAGTAAGCGTTCAAACTAACTCTTAATTTTTACTTATTGGTAGACCCATTTTCATGATCAATACATCGCCATTGCTGAACTATGTCTCAAGTCATCATGATATTAAAGCCATTAATCAGTGGCGAACGGATGTAGAAAAGCAATTGCAAGATTCATATGAAAATGGGCAATCTATTCGAGAAATCATTAAAGCTCGTTCAGATTTAGTAGATGAAGCGCTCGTCTTTTTATGGAAACATGCAGAACTTGACCAGTCAAAACTAGGTCTTTTTGCAGTAGGTGGTTACGGGCGCCGTGAAATGCTGCCCTATTCTGATGTAGATATCATGATTTTGTCTGAAGATGAAATCAGTGAAGAAAATGAAAAGCGCATCTCCACATTTATTTCCTCTTTATGGGATGTAGGAAATTTCAAACCAGGCATTAGTGTTCGCACCATTCAAAGCTGTGTTGAACAAGCCGCTACCGATTTAACTGTTGCCACCACCTTAATTGAAGCGCGTTTAATCACGGGCAATACACAACTTGCGAAATGGCCTCGCCGTATTGTTTCACAGACATGGACAGACAAAACATTTTATGACGCAAAAATGGCCGAACAAGCCAAGCGTTACCACCAACACAATAATACCGAAAGTAATTTAGAACCTGACATTAAAAATGCACCGGGCGGTATTCGTGACATTAATCAAATTGGTTGGATTGCCAAACGCCACTTCCGAGTGAACCGTATCTATGACTTAGTGCATTTAGGTTTCATTTCAGAGTTTGAATTGGCTGTTTTAGAAGAAGCTGAAAGCTTTCTTTGGGAAATTCGACATCATTTACACCGTTTAGCCAAACGTGATGAAAACCGTTTACTCTTTGACCATCAAAGAGAAATTGCTGCTAAATTTGGTTACGTTCGCCAAGAAGGCCAACCTGTAAATTACGGCGTTGAGCAATTCATGAAACGCTACTACCGTACGGCGCAGCAGGTTTCAACACTCAATGAAATGTTGCTGGCGTATTTTAGTGAGTCTGTCATTACTCCTCGACTCCCCAACTATGAACGCAAAATTGAAGTTGTGAATGATCACTTTAAGATTGTCGACAATAAACTTGCAGTACAGCATCATAAAATTTTTGCAGAGCATCCGAGCGCGATCTTAGAGCTATTTTATATTTTAGCCAATCGACCAGATATTGAAGGTATTCGCGCTCGGACTTTACGCTTACTTATTCTTGCTGCGAAACGAATCAACCAAAGTTATCGCGATAATCCAGAGCATCAAGCACTGTTTATGTCGATTATTCGCTCACCATATCGTTTATACGATACCTTGGTCGCGATGAAACGTTATGGTGTTTTAGGAAACTATATTCCTGCTTTTGGCCAAATTATGGGCCTTATGCAATATGACCTATTTCATATCTATACGGTTGATGCCCACACCTTATTATTGCTGCGTAATTTAAATCGTTTTAGAGAACCTGAATTTGCCAAAGAATTCCCTGTGGTAAGTTCGGTTTTCCAACGTCTTGCTCGTCAAGATATTGTCTTTATTGCTGCTTTATTCCACGACATTGCAAAAGGCCGTGGTGGTGACCATAGTGAACTTGGCGCAGAAGACGCGATTGAGTTTGGACGTGCACATGGCTTTACTGAGCGTGAATGCAAATTAATTGCATGGCTTATTCAAAACCATTTGCTCATGTCACTTACAGCTCAGAAAAAAGATATTTCTGATCCAGATGTCGTGAAAGATTTTGCAGAAAAACTTGGTGACATGGAGCATCTTGATTATCTCTATACTTTAACAGTTGCAGATATTAACGCCACAAATCCAAAACTTTGGAACACATGGCGCGCATCGCTTATGCGTCAACTTTATACGCATGCCCGTGATGTAATCCGTACAGGTTTAGGTCGTCCTGTTGACTACCAAATGTTAATTGAAGACACCAAATTTGCAGCAAGTGAATTACTGGTAAATAACTTTGCATTGGCTGATGTCGAAAAAGTATGGCAAGAACTTGGTGATGAATACTTCATTAAAGAGTCGGCAGATGAAATTGCATGGCATACACAAGCAATTTTAAAACATGGTGATAATCCAGAGCCATTAGTCCTCTTGCGTGCTCACCGTAAAGCAGCTCAAGATGCGGTGCAAATCTTTATTTATACACGTGACCAACCTAACCTGTTTGCTACTACTGTTGCTGTTTTAGACCGCATGAACCTAGACGTTCAGGACGCAAAAATTATCACAGCAAGTACAGCATTTAGCTTAGACACTTATGTTGTACTCGATCGTTTCGGTACATTGCTTACCGACCCAGAGCGCGAAGAAACCGTTAAAAATGCATTAGTGAAGGCGCTTAGCCAACCAGACCAATACCCGGGACTCATGCAACGTCGTATTCCACGTCAATTACGTCACTTCGATATTGAAAATACAGTCGACGTAACATTAAATGAAGCCTTACAGCAAAATATGGTCGAAATTTCAACACTCGATCACCCTGGCCTACTTGCACGCGTGGGTGGTTTATTTATGATGCAAGGTTTAGACATCCATTCAGCCCGAATTGCAACTTTAGGTGAACGTGCCGAAGATATTTTCTTTGTCACCAAAAAAGATGGGAAACCGCTGAATCACGAAGAGGTCAAACTCTTCTCGGAAAAACTGAAAGCTGCATTAGATGAAGCATCTAATCAAATTTGTCAGCACTGAAACTCAACTACTTGGTAACTGTTTAATGAACTCTAGCTTGTCGTTATTACACCCGTATCCATTTGAAAAGTTAAACCAACTTTTTAAGGATATTACCCCAGCGAACCTTCCCTTGATTCCTCTATCAATTGGCGAACCGAAGCACCCAGCACCAGAGTTTGTTAAACAGGCTATTATTGATAACTTTAACCATCTATCCACTTATCCAAACAGCAAAGGCTTACCTGAGCTTCGCCAGAGTATTGCAGACTGGCTAACTAAACGCTTTAAACTTAACAGTATTAGCGCTGAAAACCACATCTTGCCTGTCTCTGGTACACGTGAAGGTATTTTCTCTTTTGTACAGGCATTAATTAACCGTGAAGATGCACCGTATGTGGTAATGCCGAACCCGTTTTATCAAATTTATGAAGGTGCTGCTTTACTCGCAGGTGCAAAGCCATACTTCATTAATTGCACAGAAGAAAATGGCTATTTAGGTGACTTTGATGCTGTGCCAGCAGAAGTTTGGGAAAAGACAGCCCTTCTTTTTGTATGTACACCGGGTAACCCAACAGGTACTGTGCTTTCTAAAGAACAATTTAAAAAGCTGATTGCCTTATCTGATCAATATAATTTCGTTATTGCGTCTGATGAATGCTATTCAGAACTTTGGTTTGACCAAGCTCCTACGGGTTTATTAGAAGTATGTGCGGAACTTGGCCGTGATGACTACAAAAACTGTATCGTTTTTCATTCACTTTCAAAACGCTCAAACTTACCGGGTATGCGTTCAGGTTTTGTAGCGGGTGATGCTGCTTTATTAAAGCCATATTTGCAATACCGTACCTATCACGGCGCAGCAATGCCAGTACAACATCAGCTTGCCTCAATTGCAGCATGGAATGATGAAAGCCATGTTGAAGAAAACCGTAAGCAATATCGTGCAAAATTTGACTTATTTCAATCTGAGCTAGGTCATTTGCTTCCATTACAAAAACCAGATGCTGGTTTTTACTATTGGTTAAAAGTGGATAATGATGAAACTTTTGCCAAAATGCTGATGGAAAAAGCACATATTAAAGTCTTACCGGGCCGTTATTTATCTCGTGATACCGAACAAGGTAACCCAGGAGCTAACCATGTACGTATGGCGTTAGTGGCAGATTTAGCTCAATGTGAAGAAGTAGTTAAGCGTTTAAAAGCGATTTTGTAAGCCTCTTCTTAGCAGTTGTACAGCCTTTTACTCATCAGGTTGTACAACTGAGCTATAACACTATTTATATGTAATCAAAAGCACAGCAAAAAGAATAAAAGCTACTGCAGAACAATAATATAAACCTGTTGCAGAGCGCTTAATTTTGATTAAAATTCGATCGTTTGCCAGCAGTTTAACCCATAAGATATTCCAGATTAAAACCACACTGACCATCCATACACTCATAAGCAGTTTTTGAAATAAACTAAATTTATGTTGTATAAGCAGCATTAAGCTACTATAAAACATAATATTTTTTGGATTTAGAAGACTCGATTGCAAACCTAATACCAAGCTTTTAATTTTGTTGTGCTTATCTTCTGCTTGGTCACTTAAATTATTTACATCGGTTGAGAAATTTAGAACTGTAGATCGGGCTGCATTAAAACAAAGAAAACTCAAATAAGCCAAATACAAAGCGCCAAGCCATTTAAATATTAAAAGTAAGATACTACTTAGATTTCCAAGCAACATAAAACTAAACAGGCATCCAGCCAGAATTAAAGCATTTCCCAAAGTGATTCCTAGAACAATACCATATGTATAACGGCGTCCTTTTTGTAGAAGACTAGTGAGAATAAGAAAGAAATCTGGACCTGGTGATAAGAGTGCTAAAAAATGAGTAAATGCAATAACTAAAAAAACTTCCATAACAGCTTCATCTGTAAAACAGTCTGGAAAATCTTAAAAATAGAGCTAAACAATTTCTTGTAAATTATTGCGCGGCTGCGAGCTGGAACTGCCGAGGAGTTACCCCTGTATGTGCTTTAAAAGCTTTATGGAAATGACTTTGATCACTAAAACCTAAATTTACAGCCAATTCGGCAAGTGGCACGCCTTTTTTGAGCTGCTCTCGAGCCTGATTAATCTTTAAGTTAATTTGAAATGCATGTGGTGTTAAACCTACATTTGCTTTGAATAAACGTATGATTGCATATCTGCTTAAACCTACTCGTTGAGCAAGTTCTTCTAAAGAAATAAAACCCTCTGAGGATGAAATCACATCGATCAGGTTTAAAAAGTCTTTATATAAATATTGAGGCTTTTGTATTTCTTCTAAAATAAAATGAGGTAATAACAAATGAATCAGGCAATGGAGAAGAGACTGCTCTTTTTCAAAAATTAATTTTTGCGCATCAAATAATGTCTCATTCATTTCAGTAAAAGCGTCATATAAAAATTCGTCTTTTATAATGAGCGGCTTATGCTGAGGTATATGTAAATCAAGACCTTGCTCTTGAAATTCTGAATACAGTTGATTTAACCATGCTAGATCTAAATGAAGCATCTGGTAACTCCATGCCTGATTTGGCATAGGATTACATGAATGCTCAACATGTGCGGGCACAATAACTAATGTACCCGCCGTGATCTTTTGTGCAGTGCCAAAAGAACTTTGAAAAACACTATTCCCCTCATCTATAGCACCAATTGAAAATGTTGGATGGCTATGAGACTTATAACATGTTCTGCCAAAACATGACCTTCGGGTTTCCACATAAGGCATTCGCCGATCTTGCCAAAACTCGAAAGTTTGAGGAATAGCGTTCATTGAACCCATTAACTCGCTAATGCTTTTTCAATATCAGCTTCCAATGCTTCAGGCTTGGTTGTTGGTGCATAACGATTTAAAACCGAACCATCTTTACCAACTAAAAACTTGGTAAAGTTCCATTTAATAGTACTGCTTCCTAAAATTCCTTTTGCTTCACGGGTTAAATATCTAAAGATCACATGAGCTTCAGGACCTTTTACATCTACTTTGGCAAACATAGGGAATTTCACTCCATAGTTACGCTGGCAGAATGTACCTATCTCTTTATTGCTTCCGGGATCTTGCCCACCAAACTGATTGCAGGGAAAACCTAAAACTTCTAAACCTTGGTCTTTATATTTTTCATAAAGTTTTTCGAGACCCGCAAACTGTGGAGTAAAACCACATTTACTTGCAGTATTTACAATTAATAAAACTTTACCTTTGTAATCAGCGAATTGTTTAATATCTCCCTCTAACAATTCAGCTTCAAACTGATAAATGTTACTCATGGATAGGTTTCCTCATCATTTTTTTCTTGTGTTTTCAGTTGTAATGATGCCGAGTTCACACAGTAGCGCAAACCTGTCGGCTGTGGTCCATCTTCAAAAACATGCCCAAGATGAGCTTCGCAATCATGACAAACAATTTCCGTTCTGACCATACCATGCGTTAAATCTTCATGTTCATCAATAACGCTTCCATTCAGAGGGCGAAAGAAACTTGGCCAACCACAACCACTATCATATTTTGCATCTGACGAAAACAATTCCGCGCCACAACAACGACAAACATATGTGCCATGTTGCTTAGTATTCCAGTATTGCCCCGTAAATGCTGGTTCAGTGCCCTTTTGTCGCGTTATCCGATATTCTTCAGGTGATAACTCTCTTTGCCATTCTCGGTCTGTTTTATTAACTTTTCCCATGACCTGCACCTTTTATTCTGATGTAAACATAAATTGATAATCGTATTTTATATTTACGCCATTCATCAAAAAAACACTAGTCTCTGAACGTAAAATTTGTTGGATTTTAAACATCTAAGTAACAGAAAGCAAAAAGTAAGCAAAATACAAAAACAAAAGAAAGCAATTTTTTATTTTATTTCCTTTTAAGGAAGCAAAGATGGTGCTATTCTTGTGTGGCACGGTTGTATAGGACAAAACATGTCTCAGAAAAAAAGTGTGCTTTTCCAGCAACTATTACCAGTTATCAAACAATATCAGCAATCGGGCTTTACCCATGAAAAAATTGTTGAATTACTTAAAGATCAACATGATCTGAATTTGGTAACAGTCAAAACATTTAAAAGTTATTTATACCGATATGCAAAAGTGAATCCAGCTATGTCTAAAAATACTGCTACTCTCCAATCCATGCCAACTTCCCGAGAAATTAAAAAATCATCGAAGCTTGAGCATGTTTGTTATGACATTCGCGGACCAGTATTACGAGCCGCCAATGAAATGGAAGAGCAAGGACATAAAATCATTAAGCTGAATATCGGCAACCCTGCTCCATTTGGTTTTGAAGCACCACAAGAAATTATTAATGACGTTGCTTTAAACCTACCAAATGCAATTGGTTATGTAGATTCAAAAGGTATCTTTCCGGCACGTAAAGCAATCTGCCAGTACTACCAGCAAAAAGGCATCTTAAATATGCACGTTAATGACGTGTATATCGGTAATGGTGTATCTGAACTCATTGTCATGGCTATGCAAGGCCTACTCGATGATGGTGATGAAATGCTCATTCCGATGCCGGACTATCCGCTATGGACAGCTGCCGTTAACCTGTCGGGCGGTACAGCCATTCACTATAAGTGTGATGAAGAAAACAGTTGGTATCCTGATATTGCCGATATTGAAAGTAAAATTACTTCAAACACACGTGGTATTGTCATTATCAATCCGAACAACCCAACTGGTTCGGTATATCCACGTCATGTGCTTGAGCAAATTGTGGCACTTGCAAAGAAACATGACCTGATTTTATTTGCTGACGAAATTTACGACAAAATCGTTTACGATGGCATTGAACATGTTGCTGTTGCTTCTTTAGCAGGCGACCAATTATGTATTTCTTTCAATGGGCTATCAAAAGCATATCGTATTGCTGGTTTCCGTTCAGGCTGGATGGCAATCACAGGCGATAAGAGCCGTGCAGCAGACTATATCGAAGGTCTGGATATGTTAGCTTCAATGCGTTTATGTGCAAACGTACAAGCTCAGTATGCAATTCAAACGGCGCTTGGTGGCTATCAGTCTATTAATGACTTGATCCGACCAGGTGGACGTTTATATGAACAGCGTAATATCGCATGGGAAATGTTAAATGAAATTCCTGGTGTAAGCTGTGTTAAACCAGAAGGTGCGATGTATTGCTTCCCGCGTCTTGACCCTAACATTTACCCAATCGAAGATGATGAAAAGTTAATGTTAGATTTACTTCGCGCTGAAAAAGTACTATTAGTTCAAGGAACAGGTTTTAACTGGCCAACACCAGACCATTTCCGTGTTGTTTTCTTACCGGCAGAAAACGAATTACGTGAAGCAATTGGTCGTTTAGGTCGTTTCTTGGCCAATCGCCGTTAAAAAAATGCATACTAAAAAGGCATCTTAAATTAGGTGCCTTTTTTTATTTTTACATCATTTAAATAAATATTTAATAACTAATATCACCTATTTTAATCAGATCAATAAACCAAATTAATATATTGAATAATATAAACTTTTAAAAATAATATATAAGACTTATTTTCTCAAAAAATCTCATCCATATTTTTTTACCAAACGTTTAAATTACTATATTTATCCCCTATTCCTCCTTTCGTTATTATGCAAAAAATGCATAAGTTGATATTTTTTTGCATTTCACACTGCTTCAAAATCGAGCAACAATCCCTTCCCATAACAACATCACCATATTCGATTCGGTTAATACTGATGCAAATTTAGGAAGATGAAATCAGTTACAGGACCGAACTGAACTACAAGGAAAGCTTTCAATCATCGTTATCCCATCTAAAAGATGATTGAACCCAAAGGATAGAGGTTCCTATGAAGCAAAAGAAATTGCTCAAGTATATTGTGGTTGCTATTTTACTAGGAGTATTGACGGGTTGGATCTGTCATCACTTCTTTAATGAAGGCGAGCAACTGAAGCAAATCGCTTCTTATTTCAACATCGTCACAGATATCTTTTTACGTCTCATCAAAATGATTATTGCCCCATTGGTATTTGCTACAATTGTGTGTGGCATTGTGTCAATGGGCAAATCAACTTCAATTGGTAGCATTACACTCAAGTCAATGACTTGGTTTATTACCGCTTCGTTTGTCTCACTTGCCATCGGTATGGGTTTAGCAAACTTTTTCCAACCTGGCGCGGCGCTAGACCTAGCATTACCAACAGCTCAACAACTTAGTAGTTCTTCTCTCCCAACAACTACTGGTTTTACCTTGCAATCATTCTTGAGTCACGTGTTCCCACGCAGCATTGCAGAAGCAATGGCGAACAATGATATTTTACAAGTCCTTGTTTTCTCTATTTTCTTTGGTTCAGCTCTTGCTTTTGTAAATCAGGGCAAAGAAAAAGACTCAGTTATCATTCGCTTAACTGATGAACTCAGTAAAATCATGTTCCGCATTACTGACTACGTAATGATGTTCGCACCTTTTGCAGTATTTGCTGCAATCGCTTCAGCAATTACAGTACAAGGCTTAGGCTTAATTGTTGATTATGGCATTTTAATCGCAGAATTCTACTTCGGTCTGCTATTACTTTGGATCATTTTGTTCTCTGTTGGCGCAATCGTACTTAAAAAAGATATCTTCCGTTTAGGTAAATTGATTCGTGAACCTGTAACACTTGCTTTTGCTACAGCTTCAAGTGAATCAGCCTATCCTAAAGTTATGGATGCTTTAAATAAGTTCGGCGTGCCTAAAAAAGTAACGAGCTTCGTTTTACCTTTGGGTTATTCATTTAACCTTGATGGTTCGATGATGTACACCACGTTTGCAGTACTTTTTATCGCTCAAGCTTACAATATTGATCTGAGCTTCACACAACAAATCTTGATTTTGTTGACGCTTATGGTGACAAGTAAAGGTATTGCGGGTGTTTCAAGAGCTTCTATTGTGGTTATCTCGGCAACACTCACAATGTTCCATTTGCCTGAAGCCGGCATTCTATTATTACTTGGTATTGACCAGTTCCTTGATATGGGCCGTACTGCAACAAACGTAGTAGGTAATAGTATTGCGACTGCAGTTGTTGCCAAACTTGAAGGCGATAAAGTAGCTGATACTGAAGAATTACCAGAGCCTGTATTAATTAAATCAACTCAAGAACAAACAATCGCTTAAGTTTCCTTTTTCTCCCACTCTCCCAACTTAAGAGCAATTTTATACGACCTTATAAAATTGCTCTTTTTTTCTTTCGAACTAAACAATAAAAAGTTATCAGTATTTCTATATTAAATAATAGGCCAAATTATGGATTTTAATTCCTATTAAATTTCTTAAAAGTAAACCTTAAAAACAGAATAAAAAAACAATCATTCAAAAATTTATATACTTAGAAACATGCACTAACTGATTATTTTTTAATTCAATTTATGATTGATTCATTATATTAAACAACTAAGATTATTATTTAATTCGAACATGAAAAATTTTATTTTATATTCTTAATAAATATAGTTTTAAAAATCAATTCAATAAATCCACTAAATGTTAAATAAAGGCCCAACCCAACCTATTATTTTTTAATTTTATAAAGACTAAAAAATCATTTGCGTGAATTATATTAAAAAGTAAATAAATTCAGATAAATTAGAAAAACTTAATAGATTTTTTATTTTTTTCATGATATTTATTAGCGCTGAATAAAAGCAATGATTAAATGATTGTTGTCGAAACAAAATGATATTCAAGGATGCTTTTATTCAAACAAGTTACGGATATGTTTTACATGGTATGTATTTTGCTTAGGAAAAGCAGGCGTATTCGGCAAACTTTATACTTCGTCACTTCATAAGGATATTTTCGATGTTGACTAAAACTGTTAAATCTTTCGGTTTAGCGATGGGCTTATTAGCCTGCTCTCTCCCACTTTACGCAAAAAACAATGTTGTTGTTGTCGCTACTGGCGGTACCATTGCTGGTGCTGGCGCAAGCTCAGCAAATAGTGCAACTTATACGGCGGCAAAAGTTCCAGTTGATGCTTTAATCAATGCAGTTCCTCAAATTCAAGATTTGGCGAATGTATCTGGTATCCAAGCATTACAAGTAGCTTCGGAAAGTATTACTGACAAGGAATTATTACAAATTGCTCGTCAAGTAAATGAACTTGTTAAAAAGCCAACTGTAAATGGCGTTGTGATTACACATGGTACAGATACTTTAGAAGAAACAGCATTTTTCTTAAATCTTGTTGTTCATACTGATAAACCAATCGTACTTGTTGGCTCAATGCGCCCATCAACTGCTCTTTCAGCAGATGGTCCACTTAACCTTTATAGTGCTGTTGCATTGGCCGCTTCTGATGATGCAAAAAATAAAGGCGTTATGGTTCTCATGAACGACTCTATTTTTGCTGCTCGTGATGTAACTAAAGGCATTAACATTCATACAAATGCTTTTGTAAGCCAATGGGGTGCTTTGGGTACACTTGTTGAAGGTAAACCATATTGGTTTAGACAATCTGTTAAACGTCATACCAATGCTTCAGAATTTAATATTGAAAATATTAAAGGTGATGCTCTTCCGACAGTACAAATCGTTTATGGTTCTGATTCTATGCTTCCTGATGCTTATGAAGCATATGCAAAAGCTGGCGCTAAAGCGATTATTCATGCAGGTACAGGTAATGGTTCTGTAGCGAAATATATCGTTCCAACATTACAAAACCTTCATGACAAAAACGGTATTCAAATTATCCGCTCATCACGCGTTCCACAAGGTTTTGTGTTACGTGATGCAGAACAACCTGACTCTAAATATGGTTGGGTAGCAGCTCATGATTTGAATCCTCAAAAAGCGCGTCTTCTTGCAGCGTTGGCACTTACCAAAACCAACGATGCGAAAGAAATTCAACGCATGTTCTGGCAGTACTAAAATTTCTAACCAGCCCAAATCAATTTGGGCTGGTTCTTTTTATTCGCTTTAATTTTCTATTTAAAAATAAAAGAACAACTTTGATCAATCCTTCACTTTCGTGTTCTCAACCTTCTGTTTAAATACTAAAATCCATAACAGTTGCCAAAATATTAAGCATTTCGTTTGAACTTTGCGTGTTAAACTATGCTGCGGTCGCATTAAGGATTGGTTTATGCAGTTTGTTCATCTCGGTATTTACACAGAATTTTCGATTACAGAGTCGATTGTTCGCATACCCGACTTGGTCAAGACTGCGGTAAAGGATGAAATGCCTGCGCTGGCACTTACCGACTTATCTAACCTTCATGCTGCTGTAAAGTTTTATAACTCTTGCCTTAAGAAAGGCATTAAGCCAATTTTGGGTAGTACAATCCGTCTTAATGATGCCCAACATCGTGCAACTTTGCTTGCAATGAGTGATATTGGATGGAAAGGACTGACCGAAATTGTTTCGCGTGGCTTTATTGAAGGTCAACAACTCAGTATCCCTTGTGTACAAAAAGAATGGGTCCTAGAGCAGCATCAAGATATTATTGTTTTACTTGGCCAACATAGTGATGTTGGGCAAATGCTTTGCTCATCTAACCCGCAAAAAGCAGAACCTTTACTTGAAGAGTGGATCGAAAAGTTTGGTAATCGTGTTTATCTAGCCTTAACACGTACTGATCGTCCTGGCGAAGAAGACTTTATTCAAGAAGCTGCCAAACTTGCAGCTAAATATAATATTGGTGTTGTTGCACACAACGATGTGCACTTTATTGAAAAAGAAGATTTCGAAGCGCACGAAGCTCGTGTATGTATTGCAGATGGTTACGTTTTAGCAGATGATCGACGTCCGCGCTTATATAGTCCAGAGCAGTATTTCAAAACTTCTGATGAAATGATTGAGCTGTTCTCAGATATTCCTAGTGCTATTGAAAACACCTATCAAATCGCTAAACGCTGTAATGTCACTTTAAAGCTCGGCACTTACTTTTTACCTGAGTATCCAATTCCTGATGGTTTTACCATCGATACCTATTTTGAGCACTTATCAAAAGAAGGTTTGGAAGAACGCTTAAATTACCTTTACCCTGTTGAAAAGCGTGGTGAAGACTGGCCTGAAATTCGTAAACCATATGATGAACGAATAGATTATGAAGTCGGAATCATCCTGAAAATGGGATTCCCTGGTTACTTCCTGATTGTCATGGACTTCATTCAATGGGCGAAAAACAATGGTGTCCCTGTTGGACCGGGCCGTGGTTCAGGTGCAGGTTCATTAGTAGCTTATAGCTTAAAAATTACAGATCTTGATCCACTTCGTTATGACCTACTCTTCGAACGTTTCTTAAACCCGGAACGTGTATCGATGCCCGACTTTGACGTCGATTTCTGTATCGCAGGTCGTGACCGTGTGATCGATTATGTATCACGTACTTATGGCCGTGAAGCGGTGTCTCAGATTGCAACGTTCGGTACGATGGCTGCGAAAGGTGCGATTCGTGACGTTGCCCGCGTTTTAGGGAAGTCTTATGGTCTAGCTGACCGTATTTCAAAAATGGTTCCAACTAAGCCACTTGGTGTGGATTTGGCAACTGCAATTGAAATGGAACCTCAGCTTAAAGATATTGTTACCAACCCTTCCAACCCAGATAATGATGATGCCAGCGAAATTTGGGAAATGGCATTAAAGTTAGAAGGTATTACCAGAAATACAGGTAAACATGCCGGTGGTGTTGTTATTGCACCCGGTAAAATTACCGACTTCTCTGCTGTGCTTTGTGACGCAGACGGTACTAACCGCGTAGCACAGTATGATAAAGATGATGTAGAAGCTGCAGGTCTCGTAAAATTCGACTTCTTGGGCTTACGTAACTTAACCGTTATTGAGGATGCTATCCAAAATATTAATAAAAACCGCGATAGCAATGACCCTTTAAACATTTCGCACGTCCCTCTTGACGACCCTAAAGCTTATTCTGTCTTTGCTGATGCAAATACAACCGCGGTATTCCAGTTTGAATCCGTCGGTATGAAACGAATGCTTAAAGAAGCGCGTCCAAGTAAATTCGAAGAAATTATTGCGTTCGTATCTTTATATCGTCCGGGTCCGATGGATCTGATCCCAGACTTTATTCACCGTATGCATGGTGGAGAATTTGAGTATCTTCATCCATTGCTTGAAGGTGTATTAGAACCAACCTACGGGATTATGGTTTACCAAGAACAGGTAATGCAAACTGCACAGATTTGTGCAGGTTACACACTCGGTGGCGCTGACTTGCTCCGCCGTGCAATGGGTAAAAAGAAACCTGAAGAAATGGTGAAACAGCGCCAAATCTTCCTTGAGGGTGCTGGACAAAAAGGTATTGATGAAAGCACAGCTAACCATATCTTCGACTATATGGAAAAGTTCGCAGGCTATGGTTTTAACAAATCGCACGCCGCAGCCTATGCGCTTGTTGCATACCATACAGCATGGTTAAAAGCCCACTATCCTGCCGAATTTATGGCAGCAGTAATGTCATCGGAAATGCAGAACACTGACAGTGTCGTATTTTTGATTGATGACTGCCGAAATAACGGTCTCGAGGTCTTACCACCATCAGTCAATATGTCGACTTATCATTTCCATGCGAGCGATGATAAAACCATTGTCTATGGTTTAGGGGCAATTAAAGGTGTTGGTGAACAGGCAATGCAGTCTGTTATTGACTCACGTCGCCAACAAGGACCTTATACTGACCTATTCGATTTCTGCCATCGTATTGATTTGAAAAAAATCAATAAACGAACCTTAGAAGCACTTATCCGTGCTGGTGCGCTTGATTGTTTAGGTATTGAACGTTCAAGTTTAATGGCTCAATTGCCAGAAGCTGTGCAAGCTGCCGAACAGGCACGTAGTAACCGTGAAAGCGGTATTATGGACTTATTTGGTGAAGTTGAAGAAGTTCAACGTAAACCAGCTAAACCTGTTAAGCCATGGAGTGATGAAGTTCGTCTCAAAGGCGAAAAAGATACACTTGGACTATATTTAACAGGTCACCCAATTGATGTTTATCGTCAAGAACTCAAAGCGTTTATTCCTGCAAAACTTAATGAAATTACCGCAACTCGTCGCGGTGTAACGACTGTTTATGCAGGACTTGTCCTTGATGTAGCGAATTTCCCAAACCGTGTTGTTATTGTACTTGACGACGGAACAGCGCGTATTGAAGTCAGCTGTAACCACGAACGTTTCCAACGCTTTAAAGATATTATTCAAGTTGAGCGCGTAGTCGTCTTTGAAGGCGAGATCTATGAGCGTGAAGGTTTTGATCGTCCAATGGGACGCTTGAACAAAGCGTTTAGCTTAAATGAAATCAGACAAAAACGTGCCAATAGTATTCAAATCAAATTAACCCATGATCTATTGCAACCAAGTTTGGCAAAAGATCTACAAAATATATTATTGCCGTATTGTAATGTCGATATGCATCAGCATATTGCAATACAGTTACAGATTGACCAACCATATGCTCAGGCTGAGCTTCAGCTTGGCCCACAATGGAAAGTCGCTCCTTTAGATGAACTTCTTGCCAAACTAAGAGATTACTTTGGTAAGGATAATATTCATATTGAATATCAGGTAAAATCTAAGGCAGCTAAAGCAGCAGAACCTGTTCGTCCACAACCTGTTGCCTCACCTCCTGTGGACATGACTATTGATGATGCATTGGATTCATACCAAAGCGAAGTTTCTCAATATTCGTAATTTCTGGAAATCTTATGAGTTTGTTTGACGACACCGCCGTGTCAAAACAATTAGCACAAGTGCGTATTGTCATGGTCAATACCACTTTACCGGCTAATATTGGCAGTGCTTTACGCGCAATGAAAACGATGGGCTTGAGTAAGTTGGTTCTGGTTTCACCAAAAACCTACCCACATCCAGATATTCAGGCGCTTGCTGCTGGTGCACAAGATTTATTAGAACAGGTTGAAATTGTTGAAACACTCGAAGAAGCAATTAAAGATTGCCATTTAGTTTTCGGAACAAGTGCAAGAAGCCGTACTATTCCATGGCCTTTGTTAGATGTTCGCCCTGCTTCCAAAGAAGCAATCAAGGCGGCTGCACAAGGACAACAAATTGCGATCGTTTTTGGACGTGAAGACCGCGGTTTAACCAATGAAGAACTGGCTTTGGCAAACTATCACCTTACTATTCCTGTAAACTCGGACTATGGTGTACTTAACGTTGCTCAAGCGATTCAAGTGGTTTGTTATGAACTTCGTATGTCGGTATTAGAGCAAAAAGAAGTTGCTTCTGATGCTGGGCAAATGCCGCTTGCTCAAGGTCAAAGCATGCAATGGGATGAGCCGTTAGTGACTCAGCAGCAAATGGAAGAGTTCTACCCTCATTTGGAAAAAATGCTCACCGAAATTGAATTTTTAGATCCAGAAAATCCACGTTTACTACCTTTACGCTTGCGTCGTTTATTTGGTCGTATACAATTAGATCGTATGGAATATCATTTACTTCGCGGTATTTTTAGTCGAGTCCAAGCCCTCACAAGCGGCAAATGGAAAAAAGCATCATCGGACAAGGAGGATCAATCCAATGCTTAAACAGCTTAAAGAAGATATACAGGCTGTATTCGCGCGAGATCCTGCTGCACGAAATACACTCGAAGTACTTACCACTTACCCGGGTATACACGCTTTACTTTTGCATAGACTTGCACATGAATTGTGGAAAAAAGATTGCAAAGGTACCGCCCGTTTTGTTTCGTCATTTAGTCGTTTTGCAACGGGTATAGAAATTCACCCTGGAGCTAAAATCGGCAAACGCTTCTTTATCGATCATGGCATGGGCGTTGTAATTGGTGAAACTGCTGAAATTGGTGATGATGTAACGCTATACCACGGTGTTACCTTAGGTGGTACGACTTGGAATAAAGGTAAGCGTCACCCAACTTTAGAAGATGGCGTGGTTGTCGGTGCTGGTGCGAAAATCTTAGGTCCATTTACGGTAGGTAAAGGCGCCAAAGTTGGTTCAAATGCGGTAGTCACAAAAGCAGTTCCTGCTGGTGTAACAGCTGTTGGTAACCCTGCACGTTATATCTATAAAGATGCCGACAAAACTAAAGATAAAGATGAAGAACGTCGCCGTGATTATGCACAAAGTATTGGTTTTGCTCCGTATGCGACTACTGCTGATCAATCTGACCCAATTTTAGAAGGAATGCGAGTTTTACTTGACCGTATTCAGCACAATGAAACGCGTATGAATAATTTGTGCCAGCGTTTGTCCGAACTTGACCCAACTTTCAAAAAAGAAAGTCAAGATGAACAGCCTTTTAGTGATGAAGAGCTAAAAATTCTTGAAGAAGTTCGTCGTGAATGCGGTGCGCAGAATAAGACATCAAAAACGTAATATTCTTGATTCATAATGTAACACGCTTACCCTTGCATGTCGGTTTAGGTTTTCCTAGACTTGTTGTACCTTATTTAACTTTATAAAATGAACGGAAGATCCTATGAATTTTAAGCCTTTGGCATATATCCTTCTTGCGACCTCAAGTTTAACAGCGTGTACCATGGCACCTGTAAAAGAACAAAAAATTGAGCCGTTTGTTTTTAAGGAACCAGAGCTTACACCTCCATTTTATGCATTAAACCCATTTAATTATGATGCTCCGCCTGCATTTGAAGTTGCTTTAAAAGAAGCTGCTGCACAGCCTGTAACCAAAATGGTTGTAACTCGTCAGGACGATCCAACCAAAACACTTACATTAGATACGAATAAATTGATCGTACCTACAGTCAACAACTCACAACGTTCAATGAAGTACGCAGTTTTAGCGGGCGATAATGAAATTGATGTAACTGAAATTGATGACTTCTTACAACTTGTTGAAGGTAAAGCGCGTCACTATCCGCCTCGTTTTACTGACCGTCAAGAACGTAAAGGCTTTGAAAGCAAACTTAAGGAAGTCACTCAGCGCTTAGATACTTTAGCTGCTAATCCAGATGCTTCATTTGATATTCTTATTCGTGCTTTTAAAGCAAGTGTACTTGCCCGTAACCTTGATTTAGGTACTGCTCATACCACTAAGTCTTTAGAATATGCACAAAGACTTTTAAAAATTAATCCAGATGATGCTGAAGCGAATTTCTGGTTTGGTTTTGGCTTATCTGAAGGTGGCGGTCAACGTGAGGCTATTCCGTATTTAGATAAAGCTATTAAAGGTAATGTTCAGGAAGCATATTTAGCCGCTGCAAATAACTATATTGCAATGGAACAAAAGAAAAATGCGATTCAGACTCTAAAAAATTACAAGGTTAAATACCCTGATGAAGCTGAAGTAGCAGACCGTTTAATTCAAGAAATTGAAAAACAAGGTCGCTGGAATGTATGGCAAGTTTTAACAAACCCTGCTATGTCTTCTGCTACCCCAAGCGCAGCTACAAAAAAGTAAGCACTTAAACTTTAAAAAAGGGCTGATTTGACAGCCCTTTTTTTATGTTTGATCAATTGAAAAATACTTTAAAATTTGTATGATCAGCATATTACTGATCCACATATTTGACCATAATGTTTGTTAGAAAAAGAAACTCAGCGCTCTTCACGGTCATACTCCTCGGTTCAATCCTGAGTGGATGTCAGGTCGTCAATGTTAAGCAACAAGCTCTCAACGTTACTATTGCAAATGAGCGTAATAGTATTCTTACCCAAGATAAACTAAGTGAAGCAAGTCTTAATGTTTTGTCCATGTCAGGGCAAGAAGCTAAGGCCTGTACAGACTCCCCTGACACTTGTGTTAATCAACTTAAAAATCTGCCCCAAATTTTAGATGAACAGTTGTTATCGGCTGCAAGTGAAATGTATCTGGCGAAAGCAATGGCTTTGTCAGATTCTTCTGAATGTAAAATTAGTCGTTTCACTAAACATAAGCCAACTGAAGAACAAAAAGTTATTCAAAATAAATATGATGAATGCTTAGATCAACAGTTAAGTCTACTCGATAAGAGTATCCGTTATAGCTATGCTTATCTGTTTTCTACAAAACGTCAGCCAACTGATCGTATTTTTGATAATAGACAAGTTCAGATACGCGACTTCTATAATCAAGCGATTGCCAAAATGGTCAGTGTGTATGATTTAAGGTATCCACAAAAAAATGTGGTAGAGCCACAAATCCATATTGGTAAGAGTGTATATTCAATTGATTTTGAGTTTCATAGACAATTATCTGGCCAAAAATTAGAAAAATTAATTTCAAGTTATAACTTAAATTTCTCAGGTTTAAGAACAATCAACCGTCGTGATGGTTTCGGTTCCGAATTTGTAGCTGTCTTCCCAAGTTCAGGCAAAGAAGACATTAATGAATACATTTTAGATCCACTTAATTACAGCTATAAAAATGGTGTAAATCCAAATATTCACCATGCACGTTATTTAGCGGCAACTATTGTTGCAGAGCCTAAACATGCTAAAACCATTCAAGAAATTATTAATGACCCAGAATTTGTGATTCGGGTTTATGATCCTTATCGAACCGATAATATTAATGTCGCTGGTAAGCAATATCCTTTAGCTGCAAACTTCTCAGCTCCTTATGGTCTGTGGTTAGCTGAAAACAACCTAGGTGTAGCGGCTTATTTAAGCTTGATTGATCGTGATCAGCACTTAACCATGCCGCATTTATATATGCTTGAACCTTATAATCCAAACAAAAAAATTATTGTGTTGGTCCATGGTTTAGCAAGTAGCCCCGAGGCATGGATTGCGCTCACCAACGATGTCATGGGTGATACTGTTTTAAGAGATAACTATCAAGTTTGGCAAGTTTTCTACTCGACCAATATGCCAATTCTGGAAAGCCGGTTCCAGATTTATGCCCTTTTGAAACAAGCATTCGGTTCGTTAAACCCAAGTGATCCTGCCGCGCATGATGCGGTGCTTGTTGGTCATAGTATGGGAGGAATTATTAGCCGTTTACTTGTAAGTGATGCTGATATTACTAAACCTGCCTTGGAGATGATGACGATCCGTCAGCAAAACCGTTTTAAGAAACATCCTATGGTGACTGAACGGCTGCAAATGCATTCAATTAGTAACTTTGATCGTGCAATTTTCTTGGCATCGCCACACCGAGGTACAGATTATGCCGATCGTTGGTTCACATTAGCTGCGCGTAAAATTATCCGCTTACCGGGTGCTTTTTTATCAGCTGTTGCAACTTCGCTCACCACAGAAAATTTAGATATTAAAGATTTCTTGAATAATATTGATAATGGCCTGATTCAAAATGGACCAAGCGACTTAAGCCATCAATCTAAATTTATGGAACTCACTGAGAATATTAATCCCCATCAAGGGTTAATCTTCCACTCAATTATGGGCAACATTACCAAAAGTGATGATCCAAATGTGATTACCGATGGTATTGTTCCTTATAAAAGTGCTCACTTAGAAGGTGCTAAATCTGAGAAAGTTCTACCGGGTGGACACTCTATTCAGTTAACACCACAAGCCGTATTAGAACTACGTCGTATTTTACGAGAGCATTTAGTTGAACATGGTTTGTATAAACCATAAAAAATAAAAAGAGCCAAAGGATATCCTTTGGCTCTTTTGTTTTAGGTTAGATTTTATTGCCCAGAACGGATGATGTAATCAAACGCAGAGAGTGATGCTTTAGCGCCTTCGCCTGTAGCAATAATGATTTGCTTGTAAGGTACAGTAGTACAGTCACCTGCAGCAAATACACCTTTTACATTGGTTTCGTTGCGGTCATTGACAATGATCTCGCCACGGTTGGTTAACTCAACCTCACTGTCTTTTAAGAAGTCAGTGTTTGGAAGTAAACCAATCTGTACAAAGATCCCTGCAAGCTCTACCACATGCTCTTCATCAGTTGCACGGTCTTTATATTTAAGACCAGTTACTTGTGAACCGTCACCCAATACTTCTGTGCTTAATGCATTCATAATCACAGTGGTGTTTGGCAAGCTGTTTAACTTGTTTTGCAAGACTTGGTCAGCACGAAGTTTAGTGTCAAACTCAACCAGAGTTACATGCTCAACAATACCTGCAAGGTCAATCGCCGCTTCAACACCTGAGTTACCGCCACCAATCACGGCAACACGTTTGCCTTTGAACAATGGACCATCACAGTGTGGACAGTACGCTACACCACGGGTACGGTATTCAGCTTCACCTGGTACATTCATCTCTCTCCAACGTGCACCTGTTGAAAGGATCACAGTTTTCGATTCAAGTTTTGCACCGTTTTCAAGTTCAATTTCAACCAAGCCATTTGCTGTTTGGTCTGCGCCGGTGATTTTGCTGACACGTTGCAGGTTCATGATATCCACATCGTATTCACGAACATGTGCTTCCATCTCGGCAGCAAACTTAGGACCTTGAGTCTTTTGCACAGAAGTGAAGTTTTCAATGTCCATGGTATCCATGACCTGACCACCAAAGCGTTCAGCCACGATACCTGTGTTAATGCCTTTACGTGCCGCATAGATTGCAGCTGTTGCACCTGCAGGTCCACCACCAATCACCAATACATCAAACGCATCTTTGGCATTGAGTGCTGCTACGTCTTTTTCAGCCGAGTTGGTATCAAGTTTTGCCACAATCTCTTCAAGGGTCATACGACCTTGACCAATGTGTTCATTATCCTGGAATACCATCGGTACAGCCATGATTTTGCGTTGTTCCACTTCGTCTTGGAAGAATGCACCATCAATCATGGTTGCTGTGGTGTTCGGATTATAAATAGCAATCAGGTTAAGCGCCTGTACCACGTCCGGACAGTTATGACAGCTTAATGATACAAATACATCAAAGTTAGCTTTGAGGTTTAAGCCTTTAATCTGATTTAAAACTTCATCCGACACTTTAGGTGCATAGCCAGACACTTGTAACAGAGCCAAGATCAAAGACGTAAACTCATGGCCCATTGGTAAGCCTGCAAAGAACACACGAGGTTGTTCACCTGCTTTAGCCACACCAAAGCTTGGACGACGTGTATTGTTACCGTCAAAACGGGCTGTTACCTTGTCAGAAAGCTCAGCGATTTCAGTTACTAATTCTTTAATTTGAGCAGCTTTATCTGATTCATCTAAAGCAGCAACTAATTCGATTGGACTTTCTAAACGTTCTAGGTAAGCTTTTAATTGAGTTTTAATGTTTTGATCTAACATCTGTTTTTTACTCCAATGCATCCAAATTCTTTCAATAGATGCATAGTACGTTAAAACAATGAATAGGTAAAACAGTATGTTTTTATATATTTGATCGGTTTTTTAGATTTTATCATTTCTTCAATCAAAAAAAGCCAACCTGAACTCATCCCAGCGCAGGTCGGCAAACTGGTTAAACTAGAGTAAGACCACACCAAATACAGCCCCAGCAATCAAAACATGCAAAGGATGAACTTTTTTAATTAAAGATAATAAAGTTGCAATGACTACCATAATGATAAGTAAAGTATTTATTGCCGCTGCCTCAGAGATAATCCAAGCACTGGCAAGTACCGTTCCCACAGTGACAGGTTGTAAAGCAAGCTGTAAAACACGGCGCCATTTCTTATCTTTGAATTTTGACCAGCCTCTCATCACAAATACAGTAATAAGAGATGACGGTAAAAATTTAGCAGTAGACGTCACCAATAAACCAGACAACCCTGCTACATGCCACCCTACCAAAGGTACAATCATCATATTTGGACCAGGTGCAGCTTGTGCCATGGCAAACAGAGCACTAAATTCTTGCGCCGTCATCCAGTGATGGATATCGACTACTTGGCGTTGCATTTCGGGCAAAATCGTATTCCCACCACCAAATGCAATAAGAGACAACTGAGTAAAAATGATTGCTAAAGTAAGTAGTACGGCACCCATTACACACGTCTCCAAATGATGGCTGAATAAAACGCAAGTAAAATCAGCATAGTCAAAAGTAAAGGAATTTTTAGAAAGGCAATGCTGACAATTGCCGCTACCACAACACAGATTGCTAATGGATTACATAACAAAGGCTTAAGCATTTTCAGACCTGTGGCAACCAGAAGCCCTGCTGCTGCTGCTCCTAAACCTTCAAAAAGGTGTTTAACCATTAAGTTGTCTTGGAACTGCTCATAGACATAATGTAAAAGTACAACAATTACGGTAGGTGCGAAGATTAAACCAATGAGTGAGCTCACTGCTCCACGGACACCGCGAAACTCCATGCCAATCGCAACCGATAAATTAATAATATTGCCGCCCGGTAAAAATTGACACAGACCAAGTAACTCAGTGAATTTTTCAGGGCTTAACCAATGCCTTTGCTCTACAATAACTTTACGGGCTAAAGGCAGCACACCACCAAATCCAATTAAACCTAATGTTAAAAAACCTAAAAATAACTCTGTGCAAGTAGGAACGGTATCCTTCTGCACGGCAATCTCAACATGGTTCATTTTCGTTACTTTTCACTTTATCCGACCAAGATAGAATGATACTTTTATGATATATCTACAAATGCTTTTATTTTCATTAACCATACCCTAAAGGTATTCCTATGCTCGATTTATATAAGCTTCATGCCTTTGTAGTGGTGGTTGAAGAAAGAAATATTACTCATGCAGCAAACCGTTTGTTTATTCAACAGCCACCTTTAACGCGTTTACTTAAAAAACTTGAACAAGAACTCGGTACACAGTTACTTATTCGTCAACCGCGCGGGATTGAACCGACGGAAGCGGGTTTAGCATTATTTAAAGAAGCACAACTTTTATTAGAACATGCCCGCCATATTCCCCAATTGGTCCAAGATGTTAGCCAAGGTAAAACTGGACAACTCAATATTGGCTTTACAAGTTCCGCAGGTTTGCATCCGCTCATTTCACTCGTATTACGTTCATATCGGGAAATGTACCCTGCTGTGCAAACCAAACTTGAAGAAGCAGGCAGTCAAAAGCAACTGGACTGGTTAATTTCAGAAAAACTTGATATTGCCTTTTTAAGAGCGCCGATTAGCCGAGATATTGGTTTGAAGCATCTTCATATATTAAACGAGCCAATGGTGGTGGCCTTACCTATCGGCCATCCGCTTACACAGAAGAAAAAAATTAGTTTAAGTAACTTGTCAGAGGAAAATTTTGTTTTATACCGTCGCTCTTCAGGGCAAGGCTTATATGACAATATTTTATATAGCTGCTATCAGGCAGGTTTTAGTCCGCGTATTATTCAAGAAGCGCCGCGCCCTACTGCGACCCTCAATTTAGTGGCTGCCGGTATTGGAATTAGTATTGTGCCCGCTTCAATGCATAACTTTTGGGACCATGAAATTGTCTATCGCGAGTTTGATGACTCGATAAAATTAAATGCGCCTATTTACTTAATTACACGAGAAAATGAAAACTCAGCTAAAGTGTCTAATTTCATTGAACTCATGCAAAAACTATTACCTACAATGACCTAAGTGTAAAAACTAGGCAATAAAAAGTGCCTATATAAAGGCACTTTATTAAAGTCATTTTTAGCAAAAAATAGTTCAAATAAATTTTACGATTTTAAGAGTAATACTTTTTCTTTAACCAAAGCGAAACGGTGACGAGTGAAATTAAAACGGGTACTTCAACCAATGGTCCAATCACTGTGGTAAATGCTACAGGTGATGCTAAACCAAAAGTTGCAATAGCTACAGCTAAAGCCAACTCAAAGTTATTACCTGCCGCGGTAAATGAAATAGCAGTGGTACGTGGGTAGTTATTCCCCATCCGTTTACTCATAAAGAAACTAATAAAGAACATCACTACAAAGTAAATCGTGAGTGGAATCGCAATACGTAATACATCTAAAGGTAAGCTCACCACATCGCCACCTTTTAAACTAAACATCGCCACAATGGTAAAAAGTAAAGCAATTAAACTAATCGGGCTGATCTTTGGTAAAAATTTAGTTTGATACCATTCCAACCCTTTCGACTTGACTAAAATCAAACGCGTCAAGAACCCCATTAAGAATGGAATACCTAAGTACACCAAAACAGCATGTGTGATGGTCCAGAAATTGACATCAATCACTTGTCCTGCCACACCAAAATATGGCGGCAAGAAAGTTAAGAACAACCATGCATAGGTACTAAAAAATAAAATCTGAAAAATACTGTTAAAGGCGACTAAAGCTGCAACATATTGGTTATCACCACAAGCTAAGCCATTCCAGACCAATACCATTGCAATACAACGTGCCAAGCCTATCAAAATAAGGCCCGTCATATACTCCGGATAGTTATGCAAAAAAACAATCGCAAGGATAAACATTAAAACTGGAGCAATAATCCAGTTTTGTATCAAAGATAAAGTTAAGGTTTTCTTATCCTTAAATACTTCTGGTAAAGCCGCATATTCCACTTTTGCCAATGGCGGATACATCATTAAAACCAAACCGATTGCGATTGGAATATTAACGTTATCTACACTTAATTCATTTAAAGACACAGATGCCTGAGGAAAGAAAACTCCAATCGCTAAACCTAAAGCCATTGCTATAAAAATCCATAGCGTCAGGTTTCGATCTAAAAAGGAAAGCCCTTGTTTGGTCATGTTCTACTCGAAGAAAGAATTGATTAATTTTGCTCAATACACACAAATGACTTATGCACTTATGCTAAGAAAATCTAAATTTTAAAGACGGAAATCTAGGAAGATTAATCACAACACGTTGTCGTGATGAAAGACTGATCTTGTTGTTTTACTTTTGTCCCACTCTCGTCATTTTCTATCACCTTTAAAATATCTAAAGCCCAAACAGGTAAATCAGGATTTAAGCTGTAATAAACCCACTGTCCTTTTCTTTCATCCAGTAATACGCCATGAGTTCGTAACAAAGCTAAGTGTCTAGAAATTTTGGGTTGGCTCAACTCAAGCTGTTCGGTTAGCTCACAGACACAAATATTTTGTTTATTTAGAACTAATTTAAGAATATTTAACCGAGTTTGGTCAGATAGACATTTAAAGAAATCGACTTGGTTGATCATATCTTCAACAAAATATATTCGTTATTGCAAATATACGGATATCCATATATAAATGCAATATCTTAATTCATCGATAAATTTGTCATGACTGAGCTAGTGAAGATTTACCATAACCCTGCTTGCGGGACCTCGCGCAATACATTGGCGCTTATTCGTCATGCAGGAATTGAACCTATCGTTATTGAATATTTGCAAACACCGCCAAGTAAAGATGAATTGATTCAACTCATTAAGGATTCGAACCTAACTGTACGTGAAGCAATCCGTAAAAATGTTGATCCATATAAAGATTTAGAGTTGGAACAAGCCGATTGGACCGATGAGCAGTTAATTGAGTTTATGGTTCAGTACCCAATTTTAATTAATCGCCCATTTGTGGTTACACCAAAAGGCACGCGACTTTGCCGCCCTTCTGAGATGGTACTAGACATTTTAGATTCACAAAACTTAGGCTATTTTGCAAAAGAAGATGGTGAAGTGATCATTGATGAACAAGGCCGTCGTTTAAAGTAATTGAAGATACTTATTAATATAAAAAGCTAAATGACATGGCACCATTTAGCTTTTTTGAATGAAACGGATTAAAAATAGGATTTGATAAAAGGAAGCAGTTGCTCTCCTATTACCATGCCTAATAATCCGACTAACGCAACAAGAGGTGGAGCTGGTGACTTAACATTTAAAACGTAATATAAGACACCAACGAGCAACCCTACAGCCAAAGATAACAAGTACATTTTCATCGTACATACCTTAGGGAAGCAAGCCATTTAATCTGGCAGGTTCCCAAACTGTTTTATTTAAAATGCAAAACAAGAACACCCGAGTGCACCCCAGAAAGATTTTTTGTCCTTATCATTTACAGGAACATCAAGTATCCAAGCGTGGCTGTGTCCATGCATACCACAGCTGCTAGCACATGCACACAATGCACTTTGTGACTGTAATGATTGATTGGAAGGTGCATTACGGTTTTCGGATAAACGCCACTGACCGCCAAAACGTTTTACTGGTGACCATGTTGGAGATGCAGGTGGTAGCGGCGGATCATCTTGCTTAAACTCTGCACCTGCATATACCACTTTTCCGCCTAAAACAGTGAGTACAGACTCAATCCACTGGATATCTTCTGCTTCAACTTTAAAGTAGTCATCTGACAATACGACCAGATCAGCAAGCTCACCTGCTGTGAGTGATCCTTTAATATCTTTTTCACCTGAGAACCAAGCCGAACCTTTGGTCCAGAGTTTGAGTGCTGTTTGGCGATCTAACAGATTTTTTTCATCATAGAGTGGCAAACCACCCACTGTTTTACCTGTAGTCAGCCAATACAAACACACCCAAGGGTTATAGGATGCAACACGAGTCGCATCTGTCCCCGCACCCACAGGAACACCGAGTTCTAACATTTTCTTAACTGGTGGCGTTGCCTGAGCAGCCTCAGCACCATAGCGTTTTACGAAAATCTCACCTTGATATGCCATACGGTGTTGAATAGCGATACCGCCACCCAACGCACCAATACGTTCGATATTACGCTCAGATACGGTTTCGGCATGGTCAATAATAAATCGTGTCGCAAATGGCTGTTTTGAATTGACGCGCTCAAATACATTGAGTAACCGACTAATACTTTCATCATAGGTTGCATGAATACGGAATGGCCATTTCTTTTCAGCCAAGTGCTCTACGATGGCTTCGAGTTCACCTTCCATTTTTTCTGGTAAATCGGGACGTGGCTCATAGAAGTCTTCAAAGTCCCCCGCTGACCAAGTCAGGTTCTCACCTGCTCCATTCATTCTAAATAACTCATCACCCTCACCCGGAAATGTCATTTCTGTCCAGCGTCGATAATCATCAAGCTCTTGGCCTGCCTTTTGAGCAAATAGGTTATAAGCAATTCGTACTGTCATTTGATTTTGATCGTGCAATTGCTTAATCACATCATAATCTTCAGGATAGTTTTGACCACCACCACCTGCATCAATTGCTGAAGTAATACCTAATCGGTTCAATTCACGCATGAAATGTCGAGTTGAATTGACTTGATCTTCAACTGGCAATTTCGGTGCTTTCCCTAAGGTCGAATACAAAATCATAGCCGATGGCGTAGCAAGCAAGAGACCTGTTGGCTCACCTTTTTCATTTCGTACAATCTTGCCACCAGGTGGGTCAGGTGTATCTTTGTTAAAGCCTAATACATCAAGTGCAGCTCGGTTCAACAAAGCACTGGCATATAGATGTAAAACGAATACAGGAGTATCTGGCGCAGCTTTATTAATTTCTTCTAAAGTCGGTAAACGCTTTTCGGCAAACTGGAATTCAGTCCAACCGCCTACGACACGAACCCATTGTGGAGCTGGCGTATTATCTGCTTGTTCTTTGAGTAAGCGTAATGCATCGGCAACGGATGGCACACCTTCCCAGCGCAGTTCCATATTGTAATTTAGACCACCACGAATAATATGCAAATGACTGTCATTTAGACCCGGTATAACGCGACGACCATTTAAGTCTACAACTTTACTTGTTGGAGTTGCGAGTTTCATAACCTCATCAGTTGTACCAGTACGTACCACTTTACCATCTGCAATCGCTATTGCTTGTACTTCGGGGTTCTGAGGATCTAGTGTTGTAATTTTACCGTTTTTAAGTATGAGGTTTATTTCGGTCATTCTGAACTCCATTCTTGTGAATTATCGTTCTAAAAAATAAAGGTATAGCAATATATATATTTCATTATTCTTTTTGATTTTACACGACGGAGTCTGACCGTTTTACATCCAATAAGAGTAGTTAATTCTGTTACTTTTCTTTCGGGAAAAGTAACCAAAACCTGAGCTGCCATTAAGGCAGCGCAAGATCTGCAAAACTCGTTCACTTACAATCTTTTCAGATTTTGTCTTGCCTCGAATAGTTGCAGATGGCTTTTTCCACTTATCAAATATAGTCAAAAATCGAATAAATCAACTTAAATATCGAAATACCCTTAACTCAACTATTTCTTATTTTGCAGGAACTGGTGCAAGTACTTCATGTTTTGATGTTGTACGCTCAGGTGCCTTATGTACCATCGTATAGGCATAGTCCACACCCATACCGTAAGCACCAGAATGCTCACGTACAATCGCCATAACTGCATCGTATGTATCACGGTGTGCCCAATCACGCTGCCATTCGAGTAATACTTGTTGCCAAGTTACCGGAACCACACCTGCCTGAATCATGCGCTGCATGGCGTAGTCATGTGCTTCTTTTGATGTACCGCCTGAAGCATCCGCGACCATGTAAATCTCATAATCCCCTTCAAGCATCGCACCAAAAGCAAAGGTGTTGTTGCATACCTCAGTCCACAAACCTGAAACAATCACTTTTTTACGATTATTTTTTGCAAGCGAATCACGTACTTTTTGGTCATCCCATGAATTCATTGAAGTACGTTCTAGTAATGGAGCATCTGGAAATATGTCTAAAAGTTCTGGATAGGTATGACCAGAGAAGCTTTCAGTTTCAACTGTCGTAATCGTGACAGGAATATTGAATGTTTTAGCTGCTTTTGCTAACCCTACCGTATTATTCTTTAATACTTGGCGATCTATTGACTGTACCCCAAAAGCCATTTGCGGCTGGTGATCAATAAAAATAACCTGACAATTGGTTGGTGATAGTTGTTCTAAAAGTGATTTATTCACGTCTAAACTCCATTATTCATTATATAAGGCTTTTAAAATTGCCTACGGGTTATTATCAAAACAAATAAAAATGTAAAAACATAGACAGCAAAACAGCTCGAATCTGTATCCTGTATGGATACAATCAAATCAATGATTGCTTTTTAATTTTTATAGTTTAATCATGGATATATATTTTTTAATTTTTAGTTATCCATGGATCGATTAGACTGTATTTCCACTTTTGTAAGTGTCGTAGAACATGGGAATTTTAGTAGCGCAGCTAGAGCACTCGATATTTCTCGTGATTTGGTAGCCAAACGTGTTTGCTACCTTGAAAATGATTTAAAAACAACGCTATTAAATCGAACAACCAGACAAATGAATTTGACCGGTTGTGGGGAAAAATTTTACCAACATTGCAAGGTTATATTGAGTGAATTTGAATGGGCAACTTACGAGATTAGCTATAACCAGCAATATCCTGAAGGCGAACTCAAGCTCAATACGCCCATGTCTTTTAGCAACATTTTCCTTCAACATATCATTTCAGACTTTATTGAGAAATATCCCAGTATTAAAATTGATTTGTTTATGACAGATCAGTTATTAGATGTGAATCAACACAAATTTGATCTGACCATACGCTTAGATGGATCTGCGCCAAGTTTGGCAAATAGTAAAATTTTAAATACCTATCAACGTTATTTATATGCAACACCTGAATATTTCAATCAACATGGATTACCTACTTCTTTAGAAGAACTTAAAGAACATAAGTTTCTAATTTACTATCAAGATAGCCGACATAAAAAATTGATTTTTCAAAAAGATCAGAAAGAAGTGTCTTTTAATTGTTTCCCTGTGATGACGTGTAATAATGGTGAACTATTATTGGATATGTGTTTAAAAGATCACGGTATTGTTTTTCTTCCAGAGTTTATTGCAGAGCCTTATTACAAAGAAGGTAAGTTACAGAAATGTTTGGAAGATTATACCAGTCAGCCACTTCACTTATATGTCACATGGCCAAATCGTAAGATTTTATCGAAGAAAGTAAAACTATTTATTGATTTTTTAACACATCAAATCATTCCCATAAAATAACCAATCTGGGCCTTTTCCACAGGAATTGGCCCAGATTTTTAATTAGTTTGAGGTGTTTCAATTCTCTTATTTTTAAATAAATTTAATAAATTTTGCTCGGCAGATACTGTACTGTTTTCTTCAATAAATGTGGTTGCGTAGTGTTCTAAATGTTCTTCCATCAATTGCGTTGCTCGTTTTTCATCGCCTTGTTCAATGGCATCTAAAATTGCACGGTGTTCATCTGCCGAACAATTATTATGTTTTGGAATTTCATATAAGCCAATTAATAACGAAGTCCTCGCAATAAGTGTCTGCAAATAACTGGTCATTATCGTATTTTGATTAGCTTCAATCAGCTTTAAATGAAATTGACCTGATAGCTTAATCCACTCTGCCCAATTTCCAGCTAAACGCTCATGAGACTCTTGATCTACTAAGCTTCGAAGCTCACTCAAATCTAGGCGATGAGATTTTTGTGCTAGTTTTTTTACAGTGGCGATTTCCAGCATGCTGCGTGCTTCAAAGACTTCTTTTGTTTCATTTGTGCTATGTTTTGCGATGAGTGCCCCACGATTGGGCTGAATTTCAATAACCTTATCATGTGCAAGTTTGACGAAAACACGTCTTAACACTCCTCGCGTTACACCAAATGCTTCGCATAAGGGTGCTTCAACTAAACGTGCGCCAGGGGCAAGTTGTCGATTTAAAATAGCATCTACAATAGCGTTATATATATGGTCATCAATTTCATCATTGCTCATTTCTACGGCTTTTTTTGGTGCATTCGATGGCATTGATTTCTCCATTTTTATTAACGCCTCCTCTTTTTAGAACTTCATCTATTTTGAATAGTGTAAGTTTAACTTAAGCGTTTGGAAATATTTCTCTCATTTTCACAACGCTTATGTTGAGCTGAACAATTTAATATTAGATCTCTAAATATCCACTTATATACCTAAATTTACTTACTTTTTATAAAAAATTAAGCACTTCTCATTTTATAAATCTGTCTCTTCATATCCAAAATCCATACCAGTTTTAATGACTCATAAACACTACTTCCTAAATTTGGCATAACTTTTGCTCAATAAAATTGTGCACAATTTAAATATTACATTGTGCACAATTTTAATTTCATTCTTTTAGTCAGAAAAACAATACTGCTGAAAGTGCCTCCATCTTAAGGAAGTGAGTGTTCAAGATGAATAATACCGAAGCAATAATTAAATCTTCTTATGATGCAAAACTGACAAATCAAGACTTAGCTCCTTTAAAAAAGCAAACATGGGGCGCTTATAATATTTTTGCCTTCTGGATGTCTGATGTTCATAGTGTCGGCGGCTATGTCATGGCTGGGAGCCTTTTTGCACTAGGGCTAAATAGCTGGCAGGTACTTTTATCTTTACTCATCGGCATTGCAATTGTTCAGTTTTTTACAAATCTCATTGCCAAGTCTAGCCAACAAACAGGCACGCCCTATCCTGTGATTTGTCGTGCCACTTTCGGTGTGCTTGGTGCAAATATCCCTGCCGTTATCCGTGGTCTTATTGCTGTCGCATGGTATGGCATTCAAACTTATTTGGCCTCCAGTGCTTTTTTATTGGTCATTTTAAAGTTCTTTCCAGAATGGTCAGTCTACGCCAATGTTTCAACTTACGGCTTTCTTGGACTTTCCTATTTAGGATGGGTTGGCTTTATGCTGCTTTGGTTACTGCAAGCAATTGTTTTTTGGTCTGGCATGGACAGCATACGTAAATTTATTGACTGGGCAGGTCCGGCTGTCTACGTTGTAATGTTTGCGATGGCAGTATGGCTCATCTGGAAAGCTGGCTGGCAAAATATTGATTTAAACTTGAGCGGTGTTCAATACGACGGCTTTGCGGTTGTACCTGTCATGATTGGTGCTATTGCGCTTGTTGTTTCATATTTTTCAGGGCCGATGCTGAATTTTGGCGACTTCTCTCGTTATGGTAAAAGCTTTAACGCGATTAAAATGGGGAACTTTCTTGGCTTACCAATTAACTTCTTAGGCTTTTCTTTACTTACTGTGGTGTGTATTGCGGCAACACTTCCAGTGTATGGAAAACTTATTACAGACCCTGTCGAGATGGTCGGTAAACTGGATAACACATTTGTAGTCATTTTAGGTAGTTTGACCTTAATGATTGCCACTATCGGAATTAATATTGTTGCTAACTTTGTTTCACCTGCATTTGATTTTTCTAATGTTTCACCGAGCAAAATTAGCTGGCGTATGGGGGGAATGATTGCAGCAGTAGGTTCAATTTTCATTACCCCATGGAATTTGTTTAATAGCCCTCAAGTGATCCATTACACCATTGATATTTTAGGTGCATTTATCGGTCCACTTTTTGGTGTATTGCTCGCCGATTTTTACCTCGTTAAAAAACAGAAAATCGTGGTAGATGATTTATATACTTTAGATAGCAAGGGTTTGTATTGGTACAAAAATGGTTATAACCACTCTGCTTTTTATGCCTTAATTCCAGCTTCATTAATTCCTATTCTCTGCGTACTTTTACCACAACTATCGGGGCTAGCTAATTTCACATGGTTTATTGGGATGGGATTCGGTTTTGTCATTTACCGATTTCTTAACCAACCGCTTGCCCATGCTAAATCGGCAATGACTAAGGTAAAAGTACAATGAAAATTAAAATTATTAATCCTAATACCACCCAAAGTATGACTGACAAAATTGCTGCATCAGCAAAGATAGTCGCAAATTCTGATACTCAAATTATTGCTATGAGTCCTCAAATGGGCCCTGCAACAATTGAAAGTTATTATGATGAAGCACTAAGTGCCGTAGGTGTGTTAGAGGAAATCCGCCAAGGTGAACTTCTAGATGTAGATGCTTATGTTATTGCCTGTTTTGGTGACCCTGCGCTTTATGCTGCCCGTGAAATGACGTCAGCACCTGTGATTGGGATTGCCGAAGCAGCTATGCGAACTGCAAGTTACGTTAGTACAGGTTTTAGTGTAGTCACAACCTTACAACGCACAGTGAATATGAGTTGGCATCTGGCTCATCGCTATGGGGCTACGCCATTTTGCAAAAATGTTCGAGCTTGTGACATTGCAGTTGAAGAGTTGGAGCTTCCTGACTCAGATGCTTATCGAACAATAAGAGATGAGTGCAAAAAAGCACTCGCAGAAGATAAAAGCGATGCGATTGTTTTGGGCTGTGCAGGTATGAGCGATTTATGCCTAAAACTACAAAACGAGTTGGGCGTAATAGTTATAGACGGCGTTGCAGCAGCAGTTAAACAAGCTGAAATGTTAGTTCAGTTAAATTTAAAAACCAGCAAAGTTGGTGATTGGGCCTCACCTCCTGTAAAAAATTACACAGGTATATTGTCAGGATTTGGAGCACATTAGAAATAAATTACTGTTTCAATTCCAACTCAAAACTCAGAGTTGGAATTGAAACAAAGAATAATTAAAGGAATTAAGCCTCTGCTAACTCTGGCTGTTGTTCTTCTTTATAAAATGGCACATCGCCATTAATAGTTGCGCGGTGCATAATTCGATGGGCGTCGCCATAATCAAATAATGCTTTATGTTGTGTGCAACGGTTATCCCAAATCGCGACGTCACCGTCTTGCCATTTCCAGCGTAAATGAAATTGCTCTTGGGTCGCATGTTCAAACAAGAAATTAAGTAATTGCTCACTTTCTTGTTCGGGTAACTCATTAATGTGTGTGGTAAAACCCTCACTTACAAATAACAAAGGCTCACCTGTAACCGGATGAGTACGCACCACTGGGTGAACCACTGGTGGGTTACGCTTAAAGGTTTGCAAAAGCTTTTCACGTTCTTCTTCGTTATGGGCAAAACGCTCAAGCGGAAAAGACTTACGAATATCGTGCGTTGCAGTTAAGCCACGCAATTTTTGCTGTAACTCAAGCGGAAGCCCTTTAAAAGCTGCTGTATTACTCGACCACAACGTGTCACCGCCTACAGGTGGAATTTTAATAGCTTGCAACACACAACCTAAAGGTGGAGTTTTACTAAAAGTCACGTCTGTGTGCCAAAGTTCATTGTCACGCAAATCTTGCTTCCAACTGTCGAGCACCATCACTTCTGGTACATCTTCAATTGAAGGATAAATCGGGTGCACATGTAAGGTGCCAAAACTACGTGCCAAGTCTGCTTGTGCTTGCGGAGCTAATTGTTGCTTTCGAAAAAAAATGACCTGATGATCAAGCAAAGCCTGCTGGATTTGTTGCGTTGTCTGTTCATTTAACGCATTCAAATCAATATCGTGAATAATTGCGCCAATGGTAGGCTTGATCACTTCTATATTTAAGTTTGCTACTACTGTATTCATCTTCTTTACTACAACTGCTGACCATACCAAGGAGAAAACTGTTTTTGTAACCAACGTAAAAACAGCTCAAAACTAACTGCGACAATCGCAATCACAATAATGCCCAGAATCACCGTATCGGTAATTAAGAACTGTGCTGCCGATTGCACCATAAAACCAATACCACGGTCAGCTGCAACCAACTCTGATGCAACTAATGTTGACCAGCCCACCCCAAGACCAATACGAATACCGGTAATAATATGAGGCAAAGCCGTTGGTAAAATGACATGCCAAAAGACTTGTGACTGACTTGCCCCTAATGACAATGCCGCACGTTCACGATTTAGCTGATGGCTTAACACACCATGCGTACTACTAATAATGACAGGCGCCAAAATCGAGAAGAAAATTAAAAGTACTTTTGTGGTTTCGCCAATACCGAACCAAATAACAAGTAACGGCAAATAAGCTAACGGTGGAATTGGACGTAATAATTCAACCAAAGGATCTAGAACAGCACGAACCCATTTGTTCAGCCCCATCCACAAACCCAGCGGAACACCAATCACCACGGCAGCAATCAAAGCTAAAAATACACGAGAAATGCTGGCTGCCAAATGTTGCCACAAAGTTGCTTTCATAAAGCCTTCTTGGCTGACCGATATAAATTTTTGCCAGACTGCCTGTGGACTCGGTAAAAACAGTTCAGGTACAACATGCAAAGCAGTAATGAGGAACCAGAGTGCAACTACACTTCCCACACTGATTATGCTGACCGCCAAAGTACGATGCTTCTCAAAAAATGACGATAGAAATGAAGCATTTTCTGTTTGCACATTTAACTCAGGTTTAAGCTCTGCTTTGTCATATTCATAGACGTTATCTTTAGTGTTCATGTAGGTAACGCCTCCTTACCGCTTTGTTTTTGTGCCCTTAAACTTTCAAATAGCTGTTCTCTGAGCTGAATAAATTGGGGGTCCGATTTAATTGAGCGAATAGCCTCACCCTGACGGTACCGTTGGGCAAAATCGAGGTGTAGAGTTTCTACAATTTTGCCTGGATGCGCTGTCATTAGTACCAGCTGATTGCTGAGTAATAATGCTTCTTCAATGTCATGAGTAATCAAAAAGAAGCTTTTATTTTGTTGAATCCATAAATCGAGCACTAACTGCTGCATGTTTTCACGCGTAAAAGCATCTAATGCGGCAAAAGGTTCATCTAATAAAATAAACGGCGCGTGACTGATCAAAGCTCTGGCAATACCAACACGTTGTTTCATACCACCAGAAAGTTCCCAGATATTGGCTTTTTCAACGTGACTTAAACCCACAATTTTTAAAATTGCACTCACTTGTTTCTCAATCTCTGCACGCTTTAAACCTTTTAACTGCAAAGCGAAGCCAACATTATCTGCAACATTCAACCAAGGAAGTAAGGCGTGATCTTGAAATACAACAGCACGAGTTACATCTGGTCCAGTTACGACTTCATGATTTACAAGCACATCACCAGAACTTGGCTTTTGAAACCCTGCCAAGATATTAAGCAAAGTTGTTTTGCCACAACCCGACTCACCTAAAATCACGGTTAAAGAACCTTCTTCAATGGTTAGGTTAATGTCTTGTAAAACTGGCTTTTGCTGTTTAGGAAAAGTCAGATGAATATGTTTGGCTTCAAGTACACTCATGACAACTCCTTAAGGCTGCAAAAATGAAGAATTCACATTGCCTTTATAATCGGCTTTAAGTTGATCGACTTTGCCTTGACCTTTTAAGAATTTCGCTGTATCAAAAATATTTTGCGCAAATTCACCATCTAACGTTTGTTTTTGCTGAGCGTGGTCAAGGTAAATATTTCCACTTAATAAAAGCGGGATATCTTTTGCATCAGAACCTGTGAGCTGCGCAATTTTTTGCACATTATCGGCATCTTTAACGTAAGCGGCTGGGTCTTGGTTATATTTTTCGAGTTGCTCAAGTGTGGTTTGAACAAAAGCTTTCAAGAAGTCAGGATTTTTCTCTGCAAAATCTTTACGTACAACCCATAAGTCATAAGTTGGAGCGCCCCATTCACCGACTTGTTTTGAGTCGGTTAAAACCGTACCAGATGCTTTGGCTTTACTTAAAGCAGGTTCCCAAACATAGGCAGCATCAATATCACCACGTTCCCAAGCAGCTGAAATTTCAGGTGGACGCAAGTTAATAATTTTTACTTTGTCTTCTGGGATGTTCCAATGTTTAAGTGCAGACAAAAGGCTGTAATGGGTTGTCGAAACAAACGGTACAGCAATGGTTTTGCCAATTAAATCTTGAGGAGTTTTAATGCCTGATTTATTACTCACCACGAGTGCTTCAGATGCACCAAGTTTTGAAGTAATTAAGAATACTTCAATCGGTAAATTACGGCTTGCCGCGGCAGCAAGTGGGCTTGAACCAATATTACCAAGTACCACATCACCTGAAGCAAGTGCATTAACTACATCTGAACCCGCATCAAATTTTTTCCATTGAATAGTACGTTGACTATGTTTTTCATAGTCTCCATTGGCCTGCGCCACTTTGCTTGGGTCAACCCCAGTTTGATAAGCAATCACAACAGGTTTGTTGTCACGAACTGAAGCACTTGTATTATTGTCTTTTTTATTTTGCCATACGATAAATGCAACAATTGCGACTATAACAATTGCCGTGATGATCAACGGTTTGGTCTTCGTGCTCATAATTTCATGATCTTTCAATAATATAAGCTCATGGTATGCAGCTGGCCTTATAATGAAAAATAAAAAAATATGAGTTGCTTATCTGGTTTTTATAAATAACTTTTCTTCATAAGTTTTTATCTTTTGGTAAAAAGCAAATTTTAAGCAAACTTACAGATTAGTGGTAAAATTAAATTACTTATATATCAATAATTAAAAACGATATTCCCAAATCATATGATCAGAAGTCCCTGACATCCCCCTTTTAATTATTTTATCCTACTCATATTTCATCATTTTTATTTTTGTCTCTATACCCAGAGTTTTGCATCTAATTAATTTTCGAGATTTTTTATAACGCTCAGATTTTTATTATCTTTTTATCTTAAAACTTCTGCAAATATTGAGATTTGGACAAATCTTTTTCTGGTTTATACATGACGCAAATTTACTTTTTATTTTTAAGAGGAGAAAAATTCTTTTGTTTAAGCATTCTCAAATTTTGACAAAAACATTAATTACAACGTCTTTGCTTACATTCAGCCTCTCAAGTCATGCAGCGCTTACCTTTGGCAATGTTGAAGAAGGTGAACTTAAAGTAAGTGGTACTGTTCGGGCTAAATATATTTATGATTTTGACTCTGATCCCACTACCAGTAAATTTTCTTTTAATGACGCGGTCTTATGGCTAGATTACAACTCCCCGAAATGGATTGGCCGCCTAGATTATCGGGTTTATGAATATTACGGGCATTTAGGAGATGCCAATTGGCTTACCGATGCGTGGTTAGGTTATAAAATTAATGACAACAGTAAAATTATTGCTGGCTTAAACCCAGTTCCTTTTGGCTTGGGCCGCTTTTGGGGAAATACTTATTATTTAGGCATTGCCAATAGTGCTGGTTGGGAAGATGTACACAACCTTGGGGTAAAATATGATTTCAATGATGGAATCAATGAAGCACAACTCGCCTTTTATCCTACCGATGGTGGCACTTATAGAGGTAAAAGCAAAGACTCGAGTCGATTTAGTATCAACCCTGTCAATGCAGATGACTCAGTATCACAAGGTACCAGTACCAAAGAAAAGAACTCCATTGTTGTTCGCGGTGCTCATACCTTTAAGAATATCTTAGGCCAAGAAAATTTCTCTACTCAACTTGGCGCCTCCGCATGGTATTCCACCATTGAAAATAAGCGTTCAGGGCAAGATGGCGATCGCCAAGTTTATTCGGTTTTTAGCAATACCAATTACAACCAATGGAATTTACAGCTTTTGGCTGGTTATCAAGACATTGATAATGCCGACACCCAATATAAAGATCATCTGACTTTGGGCGGTTTCGATTATTCATTTAACTCGGCAACCAAAGGTCAGATTTATTCAGCCGAACTGAGCTATTTATTTCCTCAGCAGTTTGGCCCCATTACCGCTGTTCGTCCGTACTTAAACTATAGTTCTTATCGAAAAGAGCAAGATGGCTTTAAAGACTCCACCCGTTTTATTCCCGGCATTGCCTTTAACTATCAAAAATTGACAGTACAAGCCGAGTTGCTGATGGGTAAACACGATCCATATCTAGGAGACAGTGAAGGCCTTGCGGCTGGCGGAAGCAATGATAAATGGAACAAAAAAGCGTTTGTGATTTTTGCTTACTACTTCTAACTTCAAGAACAAAGGCCAACAGTTGTTGGCCTTTGTTTTTATCTAGATATTTATTTTTACTCTAATCGATTACTGGTGAATTATTGAGAGGAAGTTCTGTTTTATCTTCATCAATCACATCGACATCTTGGGCGGTAGGCTCAAACTTAATCAGTAGCCCAATCACAATTAAAGGAATAAACGCAAAGATAGAAATAATCAGGTAAACATCGGTTTTGTAACCCGCCATCCAGATGGGTAAAACAAACAAGGCAATTGCTTGAGCAACACCCGTTACTGCACGGTTAAAGCCAACACCAACACCACGAATCGAAGCAGGATAAGCCATGGTTGGATAAACCATCATTTGTGCACCTGGCCCAAAGCCTTCGGCAAAAAGCCACAAACCGAGCATGCCAATTGCGGTGTAGAGTAAAAAGCTATTACCGGGTTCACCAATGAATGCCAGTGCAATGAGGGCTATAAACTGAAGTAAAAAGCCTGTAAGCAACACATGACGAGATTTAAATCTGCTGGCAACAACTACACCTAACAGCCCGCCCGTAAATGCAAACAATAAATTAAGCCCGAGTGTTGTAGTAATGGTCGTCAAGACATCGGTATGAAAGAAACGCGTTAAAATAGAAGGTAAAAAGAAGGCAATGGTCGTGTACTGAAATGCCACCGAAATATGAATCACAATGGCCACAATAGTTCTTGGCAAATAGGTTTTATTAAATAGAACTGCAAAACCCTCGCGCTTTTTCTTTTCAGCAGTTCTTTTTACTTTTTCAACTGTAGCGACTGCATGAATTGCATAGGATTCTTGTAGAACTTGAGCGGCTCCTTTTAAATCGCCTTGGTTTGCAAGCCAGATTGGTGACTCAGTTAAATATTTACCGCGAATAAAAATAATGAGTAACGCTGGCACTGCTCCGAAAATTAAAGATGCTCGCCATAACCAGTTGCTATGCTCTGGTGGTAAAAGAAAATAAAGCGCCAAAACTAGGCCAAAACACACCGAGGAAGCGGCATACCACATTGGGCACCATGCGGCTAGACGCGCTGCCTTATTGCTACTACCATTAAATTTGGAAAACTCAGATAAGTATGACATTGCCACAGGCAGATCAATACCAACACTAATTCCCATAATAAATCGGGCTAAGATCAAAACCCATACATTCGGTGCAAAACCAGCAACAATTGCCGCAATGACAAAGAGCACCATGTCCGCCATAAAGACTCGATAACGGCCGATTTTATCTGTCAGCCAACCACCAATCAGGTTACCCACAATGGTTCCGCAGACAATTGCTGAAGCTACCACACCGGTCATGACAGGGCTTAAGGAAAACTCTGAGATGACTTGCTCAATACCGAAAGAGAGCGTTGTTAGATCATAGGCATCAATAAATACACCAATCAGTGCCAACCAAATAACTTTATTCGATTTACCCTTCCCTGCAAATTTGGAAATTAATTGTGAAACATCATCGGGAGATTTAATTTCATAACGGTGGTTATGATCGAGTTCTTGTGTGCTCACTTAATAATTCCTGTATTTTAATCACAGGAACAAAATAATGATTATTCACACCATACAAAAACAAATTAATCTGATGTTTTAATCTAAATTATAGAATTATCTTTTCATTATTAACTCAGCAATAAAATCGATATAAAAAGACAAAATAAAAGCTGGCATTTAACCAGCTATTTATTTAAAGACTTTCCAAAATATTTAACTCGCCTCAGCAAGTTTTAACTCTTTTAGATTACGATATTTTGCACCTCGGTGATTTTCAGGCAAATATGGCCCAGCACCAAATAGTTTTTCTCTTAATGTTCCTTGTGCATATGAGGTTTGATATACCCCACGTTTTTGCAACTCTGGCACAATAAACTCAACTACATCGGCAAAGGTTTGATGCGCCAAAATGTAGGCTAAGTTAAAGCCATCGATATCGGTATCTTCAACCCATTGCTGTAGAGCATCCGAAACGGTTTCTGCCGAACCCACTAACACAGGCCCATTACCACCTAAGCTGTTCCAGTTTGCAATTTCTTCAATGGTCCAGACACGTTCTGGATCTGCATTTACATAAGAGTCTAATAAAGATTGAATCGCGTTGGTTTGAATATATTCAACTTTATCGGTCGGTTGATATTGTGAAAAATCCACACCCGACCAGCCAGACAGCAATGTTAATGCCCCATCGTAGCTTCCATAGCTTTGATATTCTTTAAACTTAGCCTGTGCTTTTGCATCGGTTTCATCAGTGACAATCGACAAAAGCGCATAAATTTTAACAGAGTACGGATCGCGGCCTTCTTGAGCCAATTTTTGGCGAATGCCTTGTACCACTTTTTTAGTGGCAATTTTAGACGGCGCTGCGATGAATACACACTCGGCATTTTGACTGGCAAACTTCTGGCCGCGTGATGACGCGCCTGCCTGATAAAGTACTGGCGTTCGCTGCGGTGATGGTTCACAAATATGGATGCCCGGTACAGTAAAGTATTTACCTTCGTGCTGAATTGGATGCACTTTTTTATAGTCAGCAAAGATACCGCTTTCACGGTCACGTAGTACCGAACCCTCTTCCCAAGAACCTTCCCAAAGTTTGTAAAGGACTTCTAAGTATTCATCAGCAATATCATAACGATTGTCATGATTAACCTGAGTTTTTAGGCCCAAGTTTTTCGAACCACTTTCCAAATAAGACGTCACGATATTCCAACCAACTCGCCCTTTGGTTAAATGGTCTAGCGTGCTAATACGTCTAGCAAAAGGATAAGGATGTTCAAAGGAAATAGAAGTCGTGACACCAAAACCCAAGTGCTTTGTGACTGCGGCCATCGCTGGCACAATCTGTAGCGGATCATTGACTGGAACTTGTACTGCACCTGTTAAAGCATGTTCAGCACTTTGATGATAAACATCATAAATACCAAGCACATCTGCAATAAAAATACCATCAAAAAAACCATGCTCAAGAATTTGTGCTAAATCTGTCCAATATTCTAAATCTTTATATTCAACAGATCGGTCTTGAGGATGTCGCCATAATCCAGGAGATTGATGGGCTATACAATTCATTTCAAAAGCGTTAAAACTAATTCTCTTAGTCATAAAATATCAACCAGCATTTTATTTAATTTTATACTAAAGCAATTTTTATATTTTCTTTATAATATATACCCCAAACAAAATATGATTTTATTCTAATAGTTTTTTATAATTTATTTTAAGAAATAAAAATAATATTAAGCCACTCAAAATAGCAGCTTAATATCTAAAACTATAATTTATTGTTTAGCAACTTCACCAATACGCCATTGATAAGGTGGTAATGTTCCATTCACACTAAAATCACCTACAATTCGATTTTTAAATACTCTCGGGTTATGTGAAGCTAGAGTTCGTACATTACGCCAATATCGATCTAGACCTAAATCTTTGTCTGTTGCAGAAGCACCTAAAGCGTCAAATAAAATCGTGGAAGCATTTAAAATTAGATCGGTAATGACCGTTTGAGACTGCGCACTTTCAAGCTCGGCAAGTGCATTTTGTTCTTCTTCAAGCTGCTCATTATTTTGAAATGCAGCCAAGTAAGCACGCTGTAAGCTTTGTGCAACTTTTTCAACAATCGCTCCTGCACTATAAGCCGCGCCACGAATTTGTCCTACTACTTGTAAAATTTGCGGATCCTGTTTTACAAATTGGGCATTTGCATGCGTGTAGTTTCGGGTACGTTTCGCAACAGCTTGAGAAACATCATAGGTTGCAGCACGCCCTAGACCTGTAATGATTGCCAGTTGGACCAGTTGATAGTAAGCCGCCGAATATTTAAAACGGTCATCGTCAGGTAAAATTTCAGCTTCATCGACCAATACATCGTGGAAATATGCCGTACCACTTGCAGTAAGCTGCTGACCAAAACCATTCCAGTCATCGACAATTTCAACACCTTCATCTTCACGGCGAACAACAACTGAGCCAGACTCTCCTTTTAAATCTGTTACCCCAACATCCACCCAGTCTGCATATAGGCTCCCTGTGGTGTAGTATTTTTTGCCTTTAACGCGAATTTTTCCGTCACTGTCTCGATATAAGTGAGTTTCAAACTGATCGATTGACTCTTTCCCGCCTTCAGACCATGCACTACCGACTGTTTCCCCATTGGCAATTCGGCTAAGCCAACGCTGTTGAAACGTTTTGTCTTTACTTACCAACACATCTTCAGTGAAACCAAAATGCACACGCAAAGCTTGCGGTAAATTTGAGTCGGCCTCTGCAAGTTCAATGAGCAATGCAAATAGTTCAGGAATAGTTGCATCAAAACCACCATGAGCTTTAGGAAGTCTTAACCGTGTAAAACCAATATCTTTAAGCCACTGAAGTTGCTCATACGGCAAAATATGCTGCTGCTCACGGATTAAAGCCCCTTCTTTAATACGGGCAAAAGTCGGTCTGAAGTTACTTGCCAATTCATCATACCGTTCAGAAGGTCCTTCACCCCATACCCGCGAAATGATTGAAACCTGACTCAGTGCAGCGTGAGTTAATGAACCGAGATGATGCTCAAAATTTAAATTTGTCATGTAAGTAAAACCAATATTGCTTTGCTTTTACCATAAAATATTTATTTCACATGAAAACGATTATTTTTTTATAACAGTATTCAATCTTGATATAACACCAATCAAAAGCATGGCATTGCTAAGCAATTTGTTTTTTGTGAAGACTATGCTGACTTTGCAATAAGGTTTGCATATATTCTGAATAGACAGAAAGTTTTTCGAAAATATGCTCTGAGTAAAACATATCATCAATTAAGTGTGTCATTTGACTGACAGTAAAGGTATCGCATAGGCCGACCAGTGCTGCATTCATTTGAGCAAACAGAACGCATAATTGAACATGCGTTTCATCTTTATTTTTAAATAATAATTTACGCATATCCAACTGATCCAAGTCTTTTAGACCCTCATCTTTTACGACTTTTACCCAATGAATTTTTATTTTTAAGAACTGTTCAAGTTGCTTTAACGTCTCTAAATCAAGCTCTAAATGGGTGATTAAAAAAACTGTAGAGATATCACTTCGACATAATGCTTTAATTAAATTCAAATAAATAAATTCAGCTTCTCCCATCTCTATTAATTCTAAATCTAGATATATTTTTAGGCTTTCTAAAACTTCGTCTACCTTAAATACGACCTTCTTGTCAGCTTGATAGTATTTATTAAGGATATTTAGCGCAGGTGGAGTCGCCGGTGTTGTATAAATGGCTGCTTTGTTTAAGTTTGCAAAAATAAATGGCGAGAATAGATAAGCCAAACTGCTTTGTTGTGGCTCAATATGAGACTGAATTAAATACACGGTTTGAGTTTTAGAAAAATCCCTAAGTACTTTCGCTCTAAGTAAGGTTGCTTCAAGGTTCACATAAGTCTGTTCCAACTGATCTATTACCAAGGTGGAAATAGACTGATTTTTAATAATTTTATGAATAATGTTCAGTTGAGAAGTGATAAACATTTTTTAACATCCAAGCTATTTTAGAAGCGTTACACTTACACTTAGGTCTTTAAGAAACACGCAACAACCAGACCCTACACAAAACAACAATGGAATAGAAAAGAAGAACACTATCATGTACTTATATAAAATCTAAAACAGCGTTCACATTATGTCTTGAAAGTTGATTTAGGTTGGCGGTAAATCCTGTTCATTTTTATTTTGAACTTTAGAGGACTGGATATATAGCTACAGATGATTGAAAAAAAACTATAGCACGCCATCAAAACACAGTTTAACTGTTATAGTTTTATAAAAAATTTCTGTATCTACATATACAAATACAGTGAGTGCATGATTAAGAAAACTTCTTAAGGTAGGTAGTTTTCATGAAACGATCTATTGCATATCGCCAGATATTTCATCAATGTTTCAATGCAACATGTATTTTTACAAATGCAACATCAAGCCTAAACTTTGTTAACAGATTGAGAACAATCAATCGTTCTATTCTCTTGAAATATCAAGCAATTATGTTGCTTTACCCTGTTGGCACTTTACTTGCTAAGAACATTTATCACAGAAGTAAGCCTAATTGCCAAAGTACTTTTTTGCCTGAAATTAAGTATTTAAATCATTTAATCATCATCAGCTAGTTCACAGGGGGAAAGTTTATGAGCCTCGGTCTAACCGCTTTAGAATTAGCACGAATACAATTTGCTTTTACAGTATCCTTCCATATTATTTTTCCGGCCACCTCTATTGGACTTGCCTGTTTTTTGGCAGTTTTAGAATGGAAATGGTTAAGAACGCAAAACCCTATCTATAAAGATCTATTTAAATACTGGATTAAGATCTTTGCCGTTGCGTTTGGTATGGGAGTTGTTTCCGGTGTCGTGATGAGTTACCAGTTTGGTACCAACTGGAGTGAGTTTTCACGAGTAGCAGGAAGCATTACTGGTCCTTTACTTACCTATGAAGTCTTGAGTGCCTTCTTCTTAGAAGCGGGTTTCTTAGGAATCATGCTATTTGGTTGGGGCCGTGTTGGTCCTAGAGCCCATTTCTTTGCAACGCTTATGGTTGCCATCGGAACATGTATTTCCATGTTCTGGATTTTATCGTCCAATAGCTGGATGCAAACGCCGCAAGGTTTTGCCATCGAAAATGGTATTATTGTGCCAAAAGACTGGCTAGCTATTGTCTTCAACCCGTCCTTCCCTTACCGCTTTGCACATATGGGTGCTGCTGCCTTCTTGGTTTCATCTTTATTGGTAGTGGGAACATCTGCTTGGCACTTGGTGAAAGGCCGTCGTGATGAATTGGTAAAAAAATCGTTCTCGATGGGTTTATGGATGGTGCTTGTGACTTCTTGTTTACAAGTGGTGATTGGCGATAATCACGGTTTAAATACTCGTGAGCATCAGCCTGCCAAACTTGCTGCTATGGAAGGTCACTGGGAAACCAATCATAACGAGCCTATGCCGTTACTATTATTTGCCATACCGGATATGAAAGAAGAACGAAATCACCTTGAAGTGGGCGTTCCATATTTGGGTAGCTTAATTTTGACTCACAGTTTAGATGGGCAAGTGACTGGCTTAAAAGAATTCGCACCTGAAGACCGTCCAAACTCGACCATTATTTTCTGGAGTTTCCGTGTCATGGTGGGTCTTGGTGTACTCATGGTCACCTTATCACTCATTGCTCTTTGGTTACGTAAAAGAGGAAAACTCTATGAAACATCATGGTTTCATAAATTTGCTGTAGTGATGGGGCCTGCAGGTTATGTGGCAATGCTGGCTGGGTGGATTACTACCGAAGTAGGCCGTCAACCTTGGGTGGTCTATGGCATTATGCGAACCAAAGATGGTTTATCGCATACTGTTTCGGCAGATCAGGTGGGTCTAAGTCTCTTTATTTTTGTGGTGGTTTACACCATCGTTTTTGGTAGTGGAATTTACTACACCTTAAAACTCATTAATAAAGGCCCTGTATTTATCGACACGCCAAATATGGAAGCAGGCGGCGTAGGACACTTTAAAACACCGATGCGTCCACTTAGTGCAGTTGATGAAAATATTGACAGCAAACAAAACTCTGGGGAGAACCGTCATGATTGATCTTTCTTTAATATGGGTCGGTATTATCGGTTTAGGTGTTTTAATTTACGTGGTCATGGATGGCTTTGACTTAGGAATCGGGATTATGTTCCCCTTCATTAAGAATAGCCAAGAACGTGACGTGATGATGAATACCGTCGCTCCTGTCTGGGATGGTAATGAAACCTGGATGGTACTTGGGGGTGCTGGCCTGTATGCAGCCTTCCCGCTGGTCTATTCAACGGTTTTATCTGCGCTCTACCTGCCTATTATTTTCATGGTCATTGCCTTGATTTTCCGTGGAGTTGCTTTTGAATTCCGTTTTAAAGCTCATCGGACCAAACACCTTTGGGACTTAGCTTTTATTTGGGGTTCGGTTTTAACGAGCTTCCTCCAAGGGATTATTTTAGGGGCCTATATTCAAGGGATTAAAACCGAAAACGGTATTTTTGCCGGTGGGCCTTTTGACTGGCTTACTGCATTCTCCATTTTCACAGGTATTGGTGTAGTTGCCATGTATGCCACTTTAGGCTGTGGTTGGCTCATTTTAAAAACTGAAAAAGGCTTGCAGCAACGTATGTATGAGCTGATGCCAAAGTTAATTATTGCGCTGCTCATTATCTTTGGTGCCGTCAGCTTATATACGCCGTTAACACACCCCGAAATTGCAGATCGTTGGTTCTCTTTACCAAATCTGTTTTATTTTAGTCCAGTGCCTATTTTGGTCTTATTGTTTGTTGGCCTGATTTTATCGGCATGTAAAAAACAGCAAGATCACAAACCATTTATATATACCTTGGCATTGGTCTTCCTTGCCTTTACTGGTTTTGTAATTAGTTTGTGGCCAAATATCATTCCACCATCAGTTACGATTTGGCAAGCGGCAGCGCCTCATTCCAGTCAAATGTTTGCTTTAGTGGGTGCGCTTATTCTGATTCCAATCATTATTACTTACACCATTGTGTCTTACTGGGTATTCCGTGACAAAGTTCGTGTAGGTGATGAAGGTTATCATTAAGTACGGGGGTGTTATGAAAAAGTCGTCAGTTAAACTCAGTCAAACCCAATGGTTTATTCTGTTATGGCTTGGCGGTTTTTTAGCCTTAGCTGTGATTGCGGGTTTGTTTAAAGTGATATTGATTTATGCTGCCCCTTACTTAAAGTAAACCCATCCTTATAAACAAATGCCGTTTGTAGATTCTGCAAGCGGCATTTATTATTGGTTCAGTGCATCTTTTATTTTGTTATTTCGTGCAGCCCATACATGTATAAATCAGAACAACTCGCCCATAGCATTCGCCAACTTATTGAAAGCGGCACTTTAAATGCACATGAGAAATTACCTTCATTAAGAGATCAGGTCCAACGTTCTGGTTTTAGTTTAATGACTGTGATGAATGCTTATCAGGAGCTTGAATCACAAGGTCTGATCTATTCAAAGGAAAAGTCTGGCTATTTTGTTGCCGAGCAAATTGCACTAAAGCCACTGGAACAATATTCGATCGTTTCACTTAATTCTAAAATTGAAATTAATTCTTTAGTTTTTAAATATCTTAAATCGATTCAACATGAGTCTGTTGTGCCTTTTGGTTCAGCTTTTCCTGATAGTCAACTTTTAGCTGCTCCCAAACTTATTCAAATTATGGGGCAACTTGCACGGCAAAGGCAAAGCTATGACCAGACAGCAAGCCTACCTCCCGGTAATTTAGCGTTAAGAAAACTAATTGCTCAGCGCTACTGTATGCAAGGCATACAGACCGATCCAGATGACATTGTCATTACATCTGGAGGATTAGATGCACTCAATCTTTCTTTACAAGCAGTAGCCAAACCGGGTGACTATATTCTATTGCAACAAACCGTGTTTTACGGTGCTTGGCAGGCTGCTGAACGTTTAGGGCTTAAGGTCATTACCATTCCCGAACATCCACAACATGGTTTTGACCTAGAGGCTTTTGAGCAGGTTATTCATACATATCCAATTAAAGTATGTTGGCTCATGTTAAATAGCCATAATCCGATTGGGTTTACGGTCAGTGATGAGATTAAATATAAAATTGCCAAACTGCTTCATGAACACCAAATTTACTTAATTGAAGATGATGTCTATGAAGAGCTTTATTATGGCGGGCAAAAACCACTTTCGATGAAGTACTTTGACCAACAAAATCTGGTACTGCACTGCTCTTCATTTTCTAAAACTTTAGGGGCAGGTTTTCGGGTAGGTTGGGTCTATGCGGGTAAATTTTCGGACCATATCCAACACTTGCAGCTCATGAGTACTATTTCAGTGAATGCACTCATCCAAAATGCCTTGGTTGAGTTCTTGTCTCATCATCATTATGAAAAGCATTTGCGCACACTTAGACTTTCACTTGAACGTTATAAAAAGCAGTTTTACCACTATTTGAAGCAACATCTGCCCGCGATCTGCGAGATTTATTATTACCCAAGCGGTTATTTTCTATGGGTTAAATTGCCTCATAAACTCGATAGCATGCAAATTTATGAAGAACTCATCCAACAAGATATTGGTGTTGCGCCAAGCCCACTCTTTAGTGTCTTACCCGCACAGCAACATTATTTAAGAATCAATTGTTCTTTTGAGTGGAACGAAAAAATTCAAGCTGCTTTAGATCAAGTCATCAAAACTATTCAACAAAGGGTCGAAGCAAGCCTGTAAAGTGATGCTTCGACCTAAGCACAATTTTAAAGTATTTAATTTATGATAGTTTCATCTTAAAGCGCGATTTTAAGGGTAAGAATATCTGGATGTTAATATGGAAATAGATGAAGAACTGACTCTTAAAAAAATACAGATTTTTTTGGCCTTTATGCGCTGTGGCAACTTGTCTAAAACCGCGGCAGAAATGCAACTGAGTAATGTCAGTGTTCATAAAGCACTACACTCTTTAGAAAGCGCTTTACGTTGTCCTCTTTTTAAAAATGAAGGCCGTAACCTCATTCCTTTAAAAAGTGCTTATGTATTTGAAGAACGGGCGCAAAAAATCGTACAAGACATTTTTATCACCGTAAATAAAACTAGAGAAGCCGCTGGCTTTGCAGCCAAGGTTTTACATTTAGGGTCTCTTTATTCTTTGACGGTAAATACAATTCCAAATGTGATTAGCGGTCTCAAACTCAGACGTAGTGAGCTTGATATTCAACTGTTGCTGAGTTCAAATCAGGATTTGGTGAAAAAGCTCAAAGCAACTGAGCTGGATGCAATCATTGTAGCTTTAAATGAAACCACTCAAGATGATGACTTTGAAATTTTGCCGATGTTTTCAGACGATATCTTTCTGGCAGTCAATAAAGATTCAAAATATGCTGAGTTTAAAGATATTGATTTAAGCCTTTTAAAAGAAGAAACTTTTTTAACTTTAACTAAGGGTTTTGCAACTCATAACGACAGCGATATTATTTTTAAAAAAGCTGGTTTTTCACCTAAAGTTGCTTTACAGGTCAATGATATCTTTACCCTAATTAGTATGGTTAGCTCAGGTGTAGGTTTCGCACTATTACCTGGTCGTATTTCTGCGGTTTATGAAAGTTCAGTTAAACTTATTCCACTAAAACAGCAATATCATATGCAGCAAGAAATTGGTCTGGTCTTTTTAAAAAGTAAAGAACGCGACCCAAACTTACTTGCTCTGATTGCTGAATGTCGTATGTTTGCCTCTAATTTTAAAAGATAGAAGCTGCTGCGAATAACAACAGCTCTTTTGCCTGATTATAAAATACGTATTAACCCACCAAAGCTTTAACTGCAAAGAACAGAATAGTTGGACCCATTAAACAGCCAAGGCCCGTGTGAAAAGTTGCTGTAAGTGCACCGTAAGGCACTAAACGGCGGTCTGTAGCAGCTAAACCAGCTGACACACCACTTACCGTTCCTGCCAAACCACCAAAAATCATCGCAGAACGTGGATTGTCTAATCCCATAAATTTCGCAGTGAGTGGTGTTGAAACCATTACACAGATTGCTTTCACCAAGCCAGTTGCAATTGATAACGCCATGACCTCAGAACTCGCACCAATGGCCGCACCCGTAACTGGCCCAACAATGTAAGTCACTGCACCTGCGCCAATTGTGGTAATACTTACCGCATCGCGATAGCCAAAAATCCACGCAAACATACAACCGACAATAAATGGCAAAATGGTCCCGAGAAATAAAGAGAAGGCACCAATAAATCCAGCTTTTTTGGCCTCAGTCGCTTGTACTTCAAATGCTGTGGCTACAATAGTAAAGTCACGAAGCATTGCACCGCCCATGAGTCCTACACCTGTAAAAAGTGCAAGGTCAGTCAAGCCTTTTTCACCACCTGTCATTTTTCCGCCAAACCATGCCAAAATCAAACCAATTACAATCGCAATTGCTGAAGCATGCACACGTCCATTGGTTAAATATTTAGAGAGCTTGGTCGACAGCCACATAATTAAGGCAATTAAAGCAAAAGCTGTAATTAAACCTAAATGTGTTAAGTCTTTTAATAATAATTCAACCATGAACTTTACCTCCGATTCGGTTTAAGGCTGTGTCCTCTTCTTTAGGTAAAGGGCTGGCTTTGTTAAATCGACTTAGACCAGCAATAGTGAGCGTACAAACTGCAACTGAGACTACAGCCGCAAAGAGTGCCATATGGCCACTCGATAATGCTGCCACTACATTTTGTTGGGCTGCCATAGCAACAACAACCGGGATATACATGGTGCCCCAGAATGAAACTCCTTTTTCAGTTTCAACTGTCATCATTCCACGTTTTTCCATCCATAACCGTATACAAATGAGTAAAATCATGGCGATACCCACGCCACCAACATTGGACTTTACACCCAATAAAACGCCTAATAGATCACCAGCAATTACACCAACCAAGGTGCAAAGTGCGAGTAAACCAACTCCATATATAATCATGACAATCCCTCATATCCTTGGATCATTTATGCTTTTGTAAAATCTGACTCAAAAAGAAAAACTATTTGCCTGTTCTTTTTGCATTGCCATCTGAATGCTGTCTAAACGTGTTCCCTGAAATGACAATACAGTTCCTTCTTTAAATGTTCGACGTGCAAGTGTAGTAAGCACCGTTCCCGGCAAAGCTTCGATCTGTAACCTCACACCTCGCTCCCATGCAGCTTGGATGGTACTTTCCCAATCTACAGTTCGACTCATATTAAAAGCCAAGTCATCACCAATCTGTTCTGGCCTGCTAAGCGTACGAGCCGTTGTACCACTTAAATAACGTATTTTAGGCTGCTTTAAAGTCACTCCCTCCATAGACGCTGCAAGTTGCTTTGCTTGCTGACTTAATAATTCACAGTGCGATGGCACCGATACATCTAATTTTTTTGCCACCACGCCTTGTTGCTTTGCCAAAACAGCAACTTGAGTCATGGCTTCAAAGCTTCCTGAAATAACAATCTGGTTATGTGCATTAATATTTGCGACAAACACCTCTGGCGTTATTTCATAAATTTGTTTGACCCATGTTTCAACAGCTGCACGGTCTGTACCAATCAGGGCCGTCATACCATAGCCAGTTGGATAGGCGTTTTGCATGAGTTCACCTCGATAGGCAACCAAACGAACAGCATCTTCATAGGCTAAAACTTCTGCTACAACTGCAGCCGACCATGCACCAATTGATAGACCTGCTACATAATCAGGTTTTAAGTTTTCAGCCCTTAATAGAGCTGAACTCACCACACCTGAAATAAGCAAACACAGCTGTACTGCACGCGTTGACTTTAATGCTGCCGGACGATCTAACATCAAGACATCTTCTTTGAGTGCATCCGATGCACGCTCAAGGTATTCTTTAACCAGTGCGGTTTGAGGTAAATCGTGCAACATATTGCTTCTTTGCACACCTTGTCCCGGATATACCCAAATTGAAGCCATGATATCTATTCCCTAATTCCATGGGTTTTCTAATAAAACAGCACCATCAGGACGTTTTAATAGAACTTTTCTGCTATTCCTTGCCCATTCTTTTAATGCCAAACCGCCTTGTGGAAGTTGAAGCTGTATATCCACATTCAGCCCTGCTTGCTGAAAATTTTCGAGTAGCTCAACCGCCTGCTTTTTGGCAAAAGGCTGTTCAGCTCGAATCAACAAATCTATGTCACTTTGCTCGGTTACTGTTTCAATTCCCGTTGCTAGTTCAAAGCCGAAACTTCCTGTATATCCCCAACATTCTGAAAAGTTTTTCATAATGCTGGAAATGCTCTGTAAACGTTCTGCCAAGTGCTCAAACTGTTGCGTATCTACGCGAGTCAGCGCTTCTGGCTTAAGCTGTCTGCTAATTAAAGATCTTGGCATTTGAGCTGCATATCGTTGATAGCGAAGTTGTCCTCTTACACCCACAGCCACCTGATCTACAGGAGTAATTGCCCGTCGAACCACAACAGGATCACCACGTTGCAATACCTCTCTCACCCAATGCGGAGCATCATCAGCCAAGCAATCGACCGTCATACCCCACAACAAATCATGGGCTTCGAGCTTAAGTTTCATAACCATTGCTCACGCAATAATTCACGGACCTTTTTAGACATTTGACGGTTTTGGCCATGCAGTCTTTGTTCCAGTCCTCTCGATTGCTCAGCATTAATTTCTTTAAACGCTTGAGCAATTGCCTGTTTCGCTAACAAAAGATCATCGTTTGTCGGTTGTTCAGGGTTTTCAACAGATAACAGTTCAGATAACAAACCTAGAGTTGCATAACTTTCAATGTCATAAGCCATTGGCGGAATGCTTGATGCCAATTGCTCTAACTCATCAACCGACCGCAAGGTAACGCGTGCAGCAGATTCCTTACCCATCGCATGCACCATAACACCTGAATCTTTTAAGGCAATAATACGATTGGCTTGGTATCCATGCGCCAAGAAAGCCCCAGACATCGACTTACCAACCAATAAACTCACAATAGGATGACCTGCCAATCTGGCTCTAGCATAGCTATCTACTGCACCCGCTAAAGCTTGATGAATACCTAATAATTCTTCGCGGCGCCCATAGGCCTGACTTGGAACATCAACTAAACATAAAATAGCGCGTTTAGTTTCCGAATGAATATCAGCTTGAATCACTTCATTAACTGCTTTTGCTAAACTCCAGCCTTCTAATAATCCAACTTCCCCTTGTTTTGCCCGAGGGAACAGATTATTGCTGTCTTGAACAACGGCAATCACACGTACCGCTTGCTGGTCAAGCTGACCATCAGCCACCCAAATCGAAGCTGGAAAACCTTCAACTGTTTTAAAGGCCTGCGTGAGTGCTTTAAACCAATGTGCACCACGAGTAGATGCTTTTAATGTATCAACGGCGATATTCATGCTTGCTCTCCTTGATACAAAGCTTGAACTTGTGCTGGGGTAATCTGCTCAGCAGTATCAACTTGTTGTAGCTTTTCTAAATAGAATGGGTAATTTGAACTACGATGCTGATGAGGTACGCCTTGAGTTAAATAATCGATGACTCGCTGACGAATTTTCTGGCGATCATCGTCTACATAAGCATCTGCCAAACCACTAGCAAACCGTTGGTTCCCGCCAGTAATACTCCATATAAATGGACGATCTTTGGCGTTATATTCTTGTACACCAGCTTCTTGTTCTATCACTTGTGGGCCATTTAGACCTAAACGTCCTTCTTGTGTCATTACAATATAGCTACATAGTCCAGCTGCAATTGACATACCGCCAAAACACCCTACACTACCAGCAACCACGGCAATCACGGGTTGATACTGACGTAAATTCACAATTGCAGCTTGAATCTCAGCAATTGCAGCCAAGCCCAGATTTGCTTCTTGTAAACGAACGCCACCCGTTTCCAACAATAAAATTGCAGCTGTTGGAATGCCTTTTAGATTGTCTTCAACCGCAAGTTCTAAGGCTCCTGCAATTTTGGCACCACCTACCTCACCTAAACTTCCACCTTGAAATAAGCCTTCAATAGAAATTAAAACTATTGGCTGTTCTTGAATAGTTCCCTTTGCAATCACTACACCATCATCGGCTTGCGGCACAATATTTTGCTGAACCAACCAAGGCGACATAACACGGGCAAATGGGTCCAATAACTCTCGAAAAGTCCCTTCATCTAATAATGCTTTAGCACGCTCTCTCGCACTCAGCTCAATAAAATCTTGTTTACTTAACAAACTCTGAATATCAGTCATGAGCAATCTCCTCCAATGCTTGTTCCAGACGTAAGCGAATGACACCGGGAGTTGCACCAAAGTCATGAATATCAATATTGACCGCTGGCGGTATTTGCGCAGTAAAAATCCGTTCAAAAAGATTGTGCCAACGCGCCGCACTGCCATCTACCGAAGTCACCACTTGAATAGAAGCTTTTCCTATTTCGCCGGGTTCCATCAAAATTTCTAAATCACCTGAACCAACACATCCTACCAATGCTTTTTTTACAGGTGGCTCTGTCGCCACAAATTCAAAATGAAGTGTTTCCATAATCAGAATTCCTTTTTATTTTTCGCAGATGACTGCTCAACACGATCTATAAACAATGTGGCTGCCAATAAATCTGCGGCACCACCAGCGGAAGCTTTCATCCGAAGCAAATCAATCTCTAAAAGATGCAAAGCACGTCGACCTTCCAAGCTTGAGCTGCCGCCCAAATCCAGTATTTGCTGAGCACCTTGTTGCATACGCTTTAAGCCATTTGTTCCAGAACGATAAAGCACACAGGTATCGGTTAGATCAGTCATCATGGCAAGTAAGGCATCTAAGCGAGCGAACTCTTCTTTCATAGGTTTACTACGACTTTGGTAAAGCTGCTTTAAACCAAAATTCACAATAGTTGGAAAACCTTGTTGAGCCTGTTCTTTGGCACCTAAGATGCCTAATTTCTTTTGTACTTGCTGACCATGACTCAAGGCCTGCTCTGGAATAAAACGATCTTCAAGCTGAGCAATCTGGCCTGCTAACTGGCATAGCTCAACAGCCGATAAATATTGTTGATTCGTGCGCGCCAATGTTGCTGCCGTAACCATTAACCCTAATGCCCAAATTGCACCGCGATGTGTATTTACACCATCTGTTGCCAACATCATGGTGTTTTCACCTTGGCGACCGATTTCACCAATGTCTTCACGCAAAGCTAAACAGACTTTTCCATGATGCTTTGCAGCTTGCGCCATCGCATCAAACATAGGCCCTAAACTTTTCGCAGAGCGCTCCATTAACTCCAAAGTCAGGTCATCATGCGCACCACTACCACGGCGATCGACCAAAGCTGGTTTCGGTGTCAGATTAACTTCATCAATTAACGCTTCGACTGCCATATCTGCCAAAAGCTGACTATCGCTGAGCGTTTGATATTGAACTTGTGCCATCATTACCAACTCCTGAATTTTGCAGGTGGTTGATATAAGCCATCTGACCATGTCACCAAGTCGGCAATATTTTTCGCCGCTAAAAGTTCACGTGTGGCATCGGTGCGACGAATACCTAAATCTTCAGGGAATACCACCAGACCTTCACGTCTTAAACGTGCTGTTGTTTTCGGGTCTTGAGTTAAACCAATACTGGTCACACCTGCCACCGCAGCTATCATGGCTTGACGTTCTTCTTGGCTGCTTGCTTTATATAGATAAGCAATGCCTTCTTCGGTCAGTAAATGGGTCACATCATCGCCATAAATCATGATCGGGGCTAAAGGCAAGCCTGCGGTTTTGGCCACATCAATTGCATCGAGACGATCCACAAAAGTTGGCTTACCACCCTCTTGGAAGGTTTCCACCATTTGTACAACTAACTTTTTACCACGTGCCAAATAAGTTTCGGTTTCATTGGCACCTTGCAAACGCATATCTAACCATGCAGGTGTATCATGACGACGTCCGCGTGGATCATGCCCCATGTTTGGTGCACCACCGAAACCAGCCAAACGACCTTTGGTGACAGTTGAAGAATGGCCCATACCATCAACTTGCAAAGTTGCGCCAATAAATAGATCAACGGCGTACTGACCTGCGAGCTGACACATCATGCGGTTGGAACGTAAAGCGCCATCACGACCTGTAAAGAAAACATCGGGACGAGCAGCAACATATTTTTCCATACCGAGTTCGGTACCAAAACAATGCACGCTTTCAACCCAACCTGTTTCAATCGCTGGAATTAAGGTCGGATGCGGATTTAGTGTCCAGTTTCGGCAGATTTTTCCTTTTAAACCTAAAGATTCACCATAGGTCGGTAAAATCAGTTCAATTGCCGCAGTGTTAAAACCAATACCATGGTTTAATGATTGCACATTATGCTTTTCATAAATTCCGCGAATTGCCATCATCGCCATAAGCACATGCACTGGCTTAATGTGTTTCGGGTCACGAGTAAATAACGGTTCGATATAAAATGGCTGATCCGCCACCACCACATAATCCACCCAAGAAGCAGGAATATCGACACGGGGTAACTCTGAGACGTCATCGACCAGTTCATTGACCTGAACAATCACGATACCGTCACTAAAAGCAGCAGGTTCAATGAGTGCTGGAGAGTCTTCGGTACTTGGGCCTGTATAGATATTGCCTTGACGGTCTGCCATAAAGCCCGCTGAGAGCACCACATTTGGAATGAGGTCGACTACCAAACGTGAATATAGTTCGATATAGGTATGAATCGCACCAATCTCTAGTAAACCATCTTCAATTAACTGACTAATACGCAAACTTTGTGGGCCAGCAAAAGAAAAATCGAGTTTACGCGCAATGCCTTTTTCAAACAGATCAAGATGTTCTGAACGCCCAACGCTCGGCATAATCATATGTAAATCATGCAAAATATCTGGATTGGTTTGAGCCAAAGAGCGCGATAAAAAATCAGCCTGCTTTTGGTTATTCCCTTCGAGTACAACTTTGTCACCCGGTGTAATTAAGGTTTCCAAAACTTTAATAATGTCTTGAGTTGGAATCACCACACCATCGGTATATTGGTTTGCCATCTCTAGTTTTAGTTGTTTGGCATGACGCCGCTTTGTCCATAATCGTTCTTTATTCTGAACTGATCCTTCCATGTACTTACCTATAGATCGCAGTTTTGTTCTGAATCTATAAAAACGCTTTATGGAATTTCGATCAATCAACCTACTTCGTTAGTTATTAACTTCAGGTTAATGATTAATTTTATATTCGATGAATTTCTTCAAAAAACCAATCTAGACAGATTTTGACTTTGGGTAAATTTGCGTATTGTGGTCGGTACACCAAATAATAAGAAAAGGGCGATGAGAAGTTAATTTGAGGAAATAATCGTATCAAACGTCCGGTTTGTATATCTTTTTGCACCATAACACTACGCGCTAATGCAACACCATGTCCTTCCATTGCAGCCTGTAAAACTGCAGATGAACTGTTGATTTGCATACCACGGCTAATATTGATGTCATTCAAACCTACACTTTTTAGCCAAGATTGCCACCCCGGAAATTGTTGATGTTTTTCCATAGAAAGATCATGAATTAAAGTGATATTTTTCAGATCATTTGGGGTTAAGAGAAATGAATGTTCATTTAAAAATGCGGGCGAACATACGGGATAAACCTCTTCATCCATAAGTTTAACGGCTTCTAAACCTTGCCATTGTCCTTGACCATATCTGACACCCACATCGACTTTTTGTTCTAAAAAATCTACGGTTTTCAAGTTAATGTCTAAACGAATATCAATATCTGGATATTGTTTTTGAAAATGATCAATTCTTGGTAATAGCCATTTTTCGGCAAATGCTGGACTGACCGCAATATTAAGCACACCTGATAGAGAATCTTGTTTTAATTTCTCCAAAGCCAAAGTGAGCTTATCAAAACCCGCCCGAATATCTGGTAAAACCGATTCAGCCAGTTCAGTAGCGACCAGCCGATTTTTACCGTTAGTTTGCCGATGAAATAAAGGAAAACCTAACCAATCTTCAAGTGTGCGTACCAATTGCCCCACTGCGGCCGGAGTCACATTCAACTCTTTTGCGGCAGCAGAAAAACTTTTGTGGCGTGCGCTGGCTTCAAAAGCACGAAGTGCATTCAAATAAACTGGTGAATTCATAGGCACTAAAGATTTTCTTTATTGGATAAGTAGATTATCTCATTTGTACTTATAAATCTTTATTTCTAAAATGCTCTGTAATCTATTCATAACGATTAAATTTTTACATCTTGAGTAGGCTTGCTCACTCACTTTATTTATTTTGTTATTGAATAAAGAGAATTGCGTTTAGGAGGAGAGTAGTCATGTTGATCCATGCCGATTTTTCACAGGCTGTGATTATCAAACCTGAAGACTATCACTGGGTGAAATCTCCCCGTGGGGAAGTTGATCGTGTCATGCTCGATCGTATTGGCGATGAAGTAGCCCGTGCAACCAGTTTGGTGAAATATGCACCCCATACAACCTTCCCTGAACATCGACATCATCATGGTGAAGAAATCCTCGTACTTTCAGGCGTATTTACTGAAAATCAAAATCAGCACTACCCTGCTGGATGGTATTTACGGAGTCCCCATCAGTCGGGACACCAACCATCGAGTGAAGAAGGTACATTGATTTTTGTCAAACTTATGCAAATTCCTATGTCAGAAACTCAAGCTTTACGAATCAATACCAACGACCCAGCACAATGGCAAAAAATAGATTCGCGTTTAATTTGCACATTAATTGATGCAAGTTATGAACACACTTATTTAGAAAAACTCAAGCCGCAGCAACTTTTTATTGAAGAAGCTGAGGGTGGAATCGAAATTTTGATTACCCAAGGTCAGTTGGTTGATAAAGAAATGGTTTTTGACGCTGGAACATGGATACGCCTACCTCCAAAAACACTTGCCTATTTTCAAGCTGGTTTGTCTGGCGCTTCTCTTTATGTAAAAACTGGACACCTAGCCTCAGCCATTGCGGAATATAATTAAAGGCTCTTTATGCTTCAAAATACTATGCACCGCCAAGTATTAATTTTGGCGAGTTCCCAATCCCTTTTCCAAACCGTTTCTGTCATGGTCATGACCATTGGTGGCTTGGCTGGGGCAAATATTGCAAATACCCCAACACTTGCAACGCTGCCCATCGCATCTATGTTTTTGGGTACGGCTTTAATGATGTTCCCTGCCTCAATATTAATGGCACATATTGGACGGCGTAACGGTTTTCTATTCGGTGCTTTTTTAGGTGTGCTCGGCGGCATTATCGCATCAATTGGTATTTTTTATAGTTCACTCATGCTTCTGGCTCTGGGTACGCTATGTGTCGGGGCCTATCAATCCTTTGCTCAGTTTTACCGTTTTGCTGCCAGTGAAGTGGCAAATGATGCGTTCCGCTCACGCGCTATTTCTTGGGTGATGGCAGGTGGAATTGTTGCAGCACTGATTGGTCCGACTTTAGCCCGTTTTGGTGGACCCTTATTCCAGCATTTAGAATATATCGGTTCATTTTTAATTATTAGTATCATCTCACTTGTGGCAATGGGCATTTTATCTAGCTTACATATAGCTGATACAGTTGAGCAAAAGTCTGACTTTACTGCTGGTCGTCCATGGCAACAGATTGTCTTTCAACCCACCTATTTAGTTGCTTTATTTGGCGCAATAACAGGTTATGGCATCATGATTTTAGGTATGACTGCCACACCCATTGCCATGCGACATTCACACCATGAACTTGGGTCAATTACGACAGTCATTCAGCTACATGTGCTTGGTATGTTTCTGCCTTCATTCTTTACTGGAAACTTAATTACTCGCTTTGGTGTGCTTAAAATCATGTTTGCAGGTCTTTTATTATTTGTCTGCTATATCGGATTTGCTCTCTCAGGTATTCAGTTCACATCTTTTGCTATTTCTTTAATTTTATTAGGTGTGGGATGGAACTTTTTATTTATTGGCAGTACTTCTTTACTCACAGGAACTTATTCTGTGGCTGAAAAAGCCAAGGCCCAAGCTATTAACGATATGACTGTTTTTGTTGTCGGTTTGATTTGTTCGTTTAGTGCAGGTGCTTTACTGGATTTATTTGGCTGGAAAGCAATGAATATGGCTTTAATACCATGGTTGGTGATTGCCGCAGCTTCTCTCTTTTGGCTAAGCCAAAAAAGAGAAAAACAGCTTGCTTAAAATTCCTTTTAACGCGGTTTATTCAATAACCATTCCAAATTTTGGCGAACCGCAGGCCACTCATGTTTTAAAATACTGTAAACATGAGTGTCCCGCAAAATATCATCTTTCACAATTTGATGACTTCTTAGCACACCATCGAGCTTTGCACCCAAGCGTACAATCGCGGCTTGGCTTTGAACATTTAATGAAGATGTGCGTAACTCAACCGCAATACAGTTTAAAGTCTCAAATGCATGAGCTAGCAATAGTTTTTTACATTCAGTATTTACAGGCGTACGCTGTGCAGACTTTCGGTACCATGTCGAACCAATTTCTACACGGCGATGCGCTTCTTCAATATGCATGAGTGTTGTCATGCCCAGCGCTCGTCCCGTTTTTCGGTCTTCAATATAAAAAGGCAACATAGAGCCGGATTTTTGCAAATCAAGACGTCTTTCAATTTCAGCAGTCATCTGTTCAGGTCTTGGCACACGGGTATACCAAAGATTATAGAGCTCCCCATCGCAAACGGCCTCTTTGAGCGCTTCAGCTTGAGTTACATCTAGCGGCTTTAAAATAACGTGCTCACCCACTAATTCAACAGGTGTAGTCAAAGACATCTTTATCTCCTCAATTGATCTTAAGCTTTTATATTTTCAAAATTATTTATTTAACTCAGCCACACTGTACATGGCATTCGCTATAGTTTGATGACCAGATTTCAATAGGCCATCTGCTGCGCCTAAAATGTCTCGGCGTTCTTTGTTTTGCCCGAGTTTTGATTTTCCTTGCAGCTTGGTAATTTCAATCTCGATACCTACAATGGCTTTTAACATCGGTTCAAGATAATCCTTTGGTGCATCTGACATTTTCCATGGTTCAGGTTGAGAAACTTCATGGGTGCGGGTTAAGCGAGCCACTACACCACGAACATAGCGTTCGTCATCTCGAATCGTCACTTTGCCATAAGCATGCACAACCCTATAGTTCCACGTCGGTACTTGTCTGTGCTGTTCATGTTTGGATGGGTACCAGTTTGGTGAAATATACGCATCGCCAGCTTGGAACACGACAAGTACCTCATCTCCATTTTTAATGTCCTGCCAAACAGAATTATTTCGTGACACATGGGCATGTAGCATGCCAAATTTCCCTTCATTTGCTTGTAACTCGAATGGAAGATGATTTGCATCTAAGCCATTACTTCCATGCGTAAAAAGCACCCCAAATGGATGTTCTGCAATAAGAGAATGCAATACATCCAAACGGTTTTCTGCAAAATCATCAGGGATATACATGGCTAAAAACCTCGCTGTAAATATCAGGGCTATTTATATTTTGTGTTGTAAATTTTCTGGTTTATGTGGTTTATTAAAAAGAACCACTTTGTATTTTTTTAAGTAGACCAGAATTATGGCAAGAATGGCAAAAGTTGTAGAACTTCCGTCTATTGCAAAGATTGACAAAAGCCAAGGAAAGATTAGTGCTCAACTGACTCAAGCTTTACGTGAAGCTGTACAAAGTGGTGATTTACAACCCGGCGATCCGTTGCCTTCTTCTCGTGAACTGGCTTTAACCCTAGGTGTCGCTCGCGGAACCATTATTGAAGCTTATGATCAGCTTTTAGCTGAAGGTGTGTTTGACTCTCAACCACGAACTGGCACTTATGTGTCTCATGCTTTGGTTAAAACATCTGTAATACAACATTCATCAAAAGAAAATAAACCTAACTCGATATCGTTGACCAAATCGGCACGTTCTTATGCCAAAGTGCTTGATGAATTTAAGCCACTTCCCCATGTTCCTTTTGCAGTATCTGTCCCCGTCGGTCGTACTCAACCAAGTGATATTTGGCGTAAATTTGGTAATAAATATAGATCACGGGGAGCAGGTGTTCCTTCAGGATATGGTGAACCTCAAGGTGTATTATCACTAAGAATTGCTATAGCAGACTATATACGACGGTCACGTTCTGTCCACTGCGAACCTGAACAAATTGTGATTACACCCGGTATTCAACAGTCACTTTATATTTGTAGCCAGATTTTATTTGAGGCGAAAGATGAAGTTTGGGTTGAAGATCCAGCTTATCGCGGTACAACAGCCATTTTTGAACATGCTGTACAAAACATTCGGATGGTGCGTGTTCCTGTCGATGAAGAAGGTATTCAAGTTGAAACCGGAATTAAGCTTTCTAAACATGCACGTGCTGCTTTTGTGACACCGTCTCACCAATATCCACTTGGTATGCCAATGAGTCTAGCAAGACGTACAGCTTTATTAGCTTGGGCAAAACAGCAAAAAGCATGGATCATTGAAGATGACTACGACAGTGAACTTCGCTATAACGGGCAGCCCTTCCCATCTTTACAAGGCATGGCACCTGACCAAGTCATTTATCTTGGCACTTTCAGCAAAGTCTTATTTCCATCGCTTAGGCTTGGCTATGCAGTGTTGCCTAAAGAACTGGTAGCTCCTTTTTGTGGGCTTAGAGTCTTAATTGATCGACACCCGCCTGCTGCCGACCAACACGTTTTGGCTGCTTTTATTCAAGAGGGTTATTTAGAGCGACATATTCGACGTACTCGAAATGTCTATGCAGAAGTTCGAGAATACATTATTGGCTTGATTGAAAAATACATACCTCAAGAGCTTGCTTGGTTACAACCGGGCGATCAAGGCATGCACATGGTGTTATGGCTTGCTCAACATATTAATGATATTGAAGTTGCAAGCTCGGCAGTCGATGCAGGTATTGCCATCAAAGCAATTTCACCGACATTTTCAAAAGAGCGGCGACGTTCGGGTTTAATTGTCGGCTTAGGCGATTTTGAACCCGAACTGATGCAACAAGCTATCAAAAAATTATCAAAGATTATTCAACAGCACGCCAAATCAATGTAGGTAAACCTTACAACATCAACCATAGATGAATCGCAAATGGTCCAATCAGCACCATTAAAATACCAGCAATAACCATAGTTAAACTGGCAATCACCCCTTCTTCACTATTTCTTTGCTGTGCTCTGACTGTACCAAAACCATGCGCTGCGTTACCCAAGGCGGCACCATTTGCCACATTAGAACGGATTTTAGTAATTGCCAAAATTGCATCGCCACAAATCATACCGACCAAACCGGTAATAACGGTAAATAGGGAAACCAATGCTGCCGAACCATGAATATCTTCAGCTAAAATCATGGCAAAAGGTGTTGAAATAGAACGTGCCATCAAACTGTTAGTGACTTCAGGACTAAAGTGGAACCACTGCGCCATTTTATAAGCAGTCATCACGCCTACACTCATGCCCACAATAATCGCAATCGTAAGAACTCCGAGGTTTTTACGAATCGTTTCCCGATAACGATAAATCGGTATAGCGAAAGCTACCGTTGCAGGACCTAATAAATTAACAATCCACTGGGTATCTTCTGAATAAGTTTGGTATGAAATTCCAAAAATCGTCATCAAAATGATGGTAAGTACAGGCACACTAATTGCGGGTGATAACCAAAGTTTTGGATGTTTTTGATAGATTCGCTTTGCCACAACATAGGCGGCCAAAGTCCAGATGAGACAAAGAATTGACCAGATATTCATGTCATTATGCTCTTTAGATATGCTTATGTTGAAGACGTTTTCTAGCCTGTAAGTAAGCCTTCAAACGATTGTAATAATGAATAGTCAGTGAAGTGCTTAACATGACTAAAATGGTTCCAACCCCAATGCTTAAGACGATTTGCCATCCTTCGGTCATAAACAGGGTTTTATACTGGACAACGGCAACGACTACAGGCACAAAAAACAGTAATAGCTCACCTAAAACCACAGTTGCTCCCATTGCTACCTGATCCATTTTGATAATTTTAAAGAACAGGCATAAAAGCAATAAAAACATACCTAAAATACCTGCCGAGACAGGCACACCGAGTTTTTGGTGTAAGAGATATCCGACCCACCAAAAACCAGCCAAAATGAGAATTTGTTTAACTAACACGAACAGTGATGGTTGTGAGGGTGTTCCAGAAGCAGATTCAGTACTCATTTTTCGAAATTAAATGGTTAACTACACTATTATGCTAGCTTGGTTAAACCTGCTAAATATGAATTATTCATGTTAAGATTATTCCAAAATGGAATAATCTATTCTTTATTATGCTTTCTCTAAAATCATTACAGTGCTTTGTTACTCTGGTTAAAACTAAAAGTTTTACCCGTACTGCTGAAGAGTTATATCTGACTCAGCCCACCATTAGTAAAATATTACAACAACTCGAAGAGCAGCTTCAGGTACAGCTTTTGGTTAAACCCGATCATGGACGAAAAAGACAAATTGAATTAACTGAAATTGGAGAGCGTATTTATCAACATGCGGTCGAACTTCTTCAGGCAGAGCAAAACATCTTTCTTGAAATAGAAAACTATCAACAATTAAAAACAGGTACTTTAAAACTTGGCGTTCCACCTTTAGGTTCCCAGCTCCTAACGACTGCCCTATTTGACTTTCATCGTCAATGGCCAGATATTGAATTAGCTTTTATGGAAGTGGGTTCACGCGGTATTGAACAGGCTTTACTCAATAACGAGCTAGACGTTGGTGTTTTATTGCAGCCTTTTGATGAGCAAACTTTTAATAGCATCGAATTATGTAACTACCCTTTAATGGTACTTTTACGCCGTGATGCCACTTGGGCAACCCGCAAAAAAATAAATCTAGAAGAGCTACAACACCAATCATTTTTAATGTTTCCTGAAAATTTCTCTTTGAACAGTATTATTCTCGATGCTTGTAAGCAGTATGGTTTTTACCCAACCATTGCTTGCCGTACCAGCCAATGGCATCTCTTGGCAGACATGGTGTTACAACGTATGGGAATTGCGCTTCTCCCTCAATATTATACCGACATGCTTGACCCGACTTTATTTGCAGCAGTGCCACTCGAAAAACCAAATATTCAGTGGCACTTAGTCATGGCTTGGAAAAAGAATCTTCCTGCCTCACCAGCGGTACAAGCTTGGCTTAGCATTGTTCGTCAACATTTTCAGCACATTAAACCCTAACGTTGACCACTGAAATAGCTTAGTTCAAAAACCGATAAAGCTTTTCCACAAAAAAGCTACCCAATCTTGGCTTAGCTCACTTAGACTAGACCCATCTGTTTATCACACGGACAATAACAATGAATAACGAGCATTTTAAGCTGTATACAGATTCACAATTTCTAAGTCCCTATGCATTTACAGTTTTTGTAGGACTACACGAAAAACAAATTCCATTTGAAATAGCAACCATCGACTTAGGTCAGCAAGGCCAGTTTGAAACATCTTTTGTAGAAAAGTCATTAACTGCCAAAGTGCCTGTACTTGAGCATAACGATTTTGCCTTATCAGAATCTTCTGCCATTTTGGAATATTTAGAAGAACTTTATCCAGACACAGCTATTTATCCAAAAGATATTCAAGCTCGCGCAAGAGCAAGACAAATACAGGCATGGCTCAGATCGGACTTAGTGGCACTAAGAACTGAGCGTCCAACCGATGTTATTTTTATTCAGCCCACCTCCACTCCACTTTCCGAACAAGGCCAAAAAGCAGCCGAGAAACTTTTCTTTGTTGCAGAAAAACTTCTTGCATCTGATGCCGAATTTCTTTTTGGTTCATGGAGCATTGTAGATGCTGAACTTGCCCTGATGTTGCAACGCCTTATTCAAAATGGTGATGCTGTACCACAGCGTTTAAAAACCTATGCATTACAGCAATGGCAACGTCCGACCGTACAAAAATGGCTTGCCTTGCGACATAAATAAATCCTTATATTTACACCAAACATGAGATAAAAAATGAGCGATTCAAACTATATTCCTCCACAAGTTTGGCAATGGACTGGAGAGAAAACCGATTTAAACCAACCTACCTCAGGTGCGCGTTATGAGCATACACTTCCAGTAGGGAAACATCCGCTCCAGCTCTATTCTTTAGCAACGCCTAATGGTCAAAAAGTCACTATTTTGCTAGAAGAGCTTTTAACGTTAGGACATAAAGATGCTGAATATGATGCTTGGCTGATTAAAATTGGTGAAGGACAGCAATTTGGTAGTGGCTTTGTAGAAATTAATCCCAACTCTAAAATTCCAGCATTGGTTGATCATAGCCAAAACCCGCCATTAAGAATATTTGAATCTGGCTCAATTTTGCTTTACCTAGCTGAAAAGTTTAAAGCGTTTATTCCGACTGATATTGCTGCACGTACTGAATGCCTCAATTGGTTATTCTGGCAAATGGGCAGTGCACCTTACTTAGGTGGTGGTTTTGGACATTTTTATGCTTATGCCCCTGTTAAAATTGAATATGCAATTAACCGCTTTGCAATGGAAACAAAACGCTTACTTGATGTATTAGACCAGCATCTGGCAAAAAACGAATATTTGGCTGGTTCTGAATATAGCATTGCTGATATTGCAGCGTTCCCTTGGTATGGCGGTCTTGTTAAAAACTGGGTGTATAACGGCGCGGAGTTTTTAGGTGTCGATCAATATAAAAATGTTCAACGTTGGGCAGATGCGATTTTAGCGCGCCCTGCGGTACAACGTGGCCGTATGGTCAATCGTACTTTTGGTGATTTAGCTACGCAGTTGCATGAACGCCATGATGCGAGTGATTTTGAGACCAAGACTCAAGATAAATTGCAGAATCAGTCTTAAAAATATCATTTAGTTTTTGACTTACCCGCAAGATATTTCATTTTTGCGGGTATTCAAAGTTGGCAAAATAGCCCGTGTATAACTCACTCAGCCAAGCGACAAAAACTCGTACGCGTGGCGAGAGCTGCCGATGCTGCGGATATAAAGCAGAAACTGACATCTTCGGGCTTTCCCATTCAGATAAAACCTCAACCAGTCGCCCATTTTTTAATTCATTTGCCACATGGTAGTGCGGTACTTGAATTAAGCCAGCCCCTTGTAAGGCAGATAATACATAGTTTTCAGCGTCATTTACCGCGATCCAGCTTTTCAAAAAATAATCTTGTTTTTTGCCATTCACCATCAATTCAAATGGATAATTCCGCCCGCCTGATGTCGAAAAGAAATTGACACAATAATGTGATAACAAATCTTCTGGTTGCTCTGGCGTTCCATGTTTATTTAAATAGTCAGGACTTGCACAAATGACCTGTGGCATATCCACCAAATGTCTGGCAATTAAAGTGGAATCATCCAAACGCCCCGCTCTCACCACACAGTCTATGCCTTCCCTAATCAGATCAACCAAGCGATCACCTGTACTGATTACCAGTTCAATGTCGGGATACAACTCGTGAAATTGGTCGATATTGGGTAAAACAATTTTAGTTGCATGTGCGCCTGATAAATCGACACGTAATAAACCACGGGGCTGAGCAATTACATTGCGTAAAGATGATTCGGCATCATCAAGTTCCGATAATATTTGTGTGCAGCGCTCATAAAATGCTTGTCCATCTAGTGATGGTCTTACATGCCGAGTCGTCCGCTCTAACAAACGACACTGTAAATTATTCTCTAACTCTTTAATGGCATTACTTGCTGTAGCACGTGGGATATTTAGCTGATCGGCTGCCTGACTAAAACTACCCAGCTCTACGATGCGGGTAAAAAGCTGCAAGGTATCAAATTTATCCATAATGCTCGCTTTTAACTCTACCAATTATTAATATATATGGAATTATCTTATCCAATTCTGAGGATTTATCCCATATTTCTATATTATTAAAATAAGCCATACCTACTCAAACAGGCAATCTAAAAATGAATATTTCAAGAAAAACAGCTCTGGTTACTGGTGCATCACGTGGTATTGGCCGTGCTATTGCAGAACGTTTAGCTCAAGATGGTTTTTATGTGATTGTTAACTATGCTGGTAATAAAGTGCATGCTCAAGCCATTGTAGAGCACATTATTGAGCAAGGTGGTCAAGCCTCAGCTATTCAAGCGGACGTTGCAAATGAACATGAGGTGAGCCGTTTGTTTCAAGAAGCTAAAGCGATTAACGGGCAATTAGACGTTGTGGTTCATAGTGCTGGTATTATGCCTATGGCAAAAATTACACCTGAAAGCCTGCCAGATTTCGATAAAGTGATTCATACCAATTTACGTGGCGCGTTTTTAATATTGGCGCATGCGGCCGAAACGGTGCCAGATGGTGGTCGAATTATTACGCTTTCAACCAGTGTAATTGCCAAATCTTTTCCGGCATATGGCCCCTATATTGCTTCAAAAGCAGGTGTTGAAGGTTTGGTACATGTGTTAGCAAATGAGTTACGTGGGCGAAATATCACTGTAAATGCTGTTGCGCCTGGCCCGACAGGCACTGACCTTTTTTACAATGGAAAAACTGAAGAGCAAGTGGCAGCTATTGCAAAACTTGCTCCATTGGAACGAATCGGGACACCTGACGAAATTGCTGGCGTAGTTGCCATGCTGGCTGGTCCAGATGGGCGCTGGGTAAACTCTCAAGTCATTCGTGTAAATGGTGGATTTGCTTAATTTAAAAAACCGTGCGGATTATTTTAATCTGTACGTTTTTTTACTAAATAATAAAATTTCTTAAATCTATTTTATTTTAATAACTTTATAAAATTAACTAATACTAATTTATATAAAATATTCACCGCTCTTATTTATCAAAATAATATATATAAATAGATATTCCTTATTTTTTCTTATATTTAAAACCGCGTAAATTGAACCTTAACAATCTGAATCAAAAATAAGGATATATTCAATGAACGCTAAATTAAATACTGAAACTCCGCAAAGTTTTATCTCAAATGGTTCAAATACATCCTTTTTAGCCGAAGATATTCTTGCTAAAGCACAGCAATATGCACAAGAACACGAACTAAATTTTAGTGGCAGTTTATCACCTGTTGATGCATGGCAGCTTGTACAACAAGGAGAAGCTGTTTTAGTTGATGTGCGTACCAATGAAGAACGTAAATTTGTGGGTTATGTCCCTGAAAGTATCCATGTTGCATGGGCAACAGGCACATCATTTAACCGTAATCCACGCTTTTTAAAAGAACTTGAATCAAAAGTTGGTAAAGACAAAACCATTCTTTTGTTATGCCGTAGTGGCAACCGTTCAGCACAAGCTGCCGAAACCGCATTTAATGCAGGTTTTGAACACATTTATAACGTTCTTGAAGGCTTTGAAGGTGATCTAAATGAACAGCAACAGCGTAATCAGAAAAATGGCTGGCGCATCCACCAACTTCCTTGGCAACAAGACTAATACTTCAATCAATTTTCAGTGAATCAAGGAAAGCTTGTGACTCAATGGAACATTAATGCGGTTGTACAAGGTTTACAACAAGCAAGGCATGACTGGCGTCAGCAACAGCACAGGACAAAAGAATTTGGGGGCCGCGAACTTCCATCTAAAGAAGCTTTAAAGGCCATTTTAGATGACCTGTGCGGCATTTTATTTCCAATGCGTTTAGGCCCTGCCGACTTACGTCAGGAAACTGAAGATTCTTATATTGCCTATACTTTAAATCGGGTGCTAACAGCCTTACATGCTCAAGTACAACTGGCTTTGAATTATGAAGCAAAACGTCATTTGGGTCATTCAAGCCCAGTGCAGCAGCCACAAGAACTTGCTCAAACTATTGTGCAGGATTTTGCCAACACTTTGCCCTCTATACGGCGCCTTTTAGACGGCGATGTGCGGGCGGCTTATGAAGGTGATCCAGCAGCACATAGTGTAGATGAAGTATTACTCTGCTATCCGGGCATATTTGCGATTATTTATCACAGAATTGCTCATCAGCTCTATGCTCAAGTGCCTTTATTGTCACGCATTATTTCGGAGTTGGCTCACTCTGCAACAGGTATTGATATTCATCCGGGTGCGCAAATCGGCAAAGGATTTTTCATTGATCATGGTACGGGTGTGGTGATTGGCGAGACTTGTGTGATTGGGGAACGCGTTCGTATTTATCAGGCCGTGACCCTTGGAGCAAAACGCTTTGAAACCAATGATGATGGTGGTTTGAAAAAAGATTATATACGCCATCCAATTGTTGAAGATGATGTCGTGATTTATGCAGGTGCCACTATTTTAGGCCGTATTACCATTGGTCGAGGGTCAATTATTGGGGGGAATGTTTGGCTAACCCATAGTGTTGCTGCAGGTAGCCAGATTTTACAGTCACCGAATGAGTCTTATCAAAAAAATCATATTGCCGGTTAAAAACTATAGATGTGAAATAAATAGATAAGGAGATAAATAAACAAAGAACGTGCAGATTAATAAAATGCTTATTTCTAGTTTAAATATATTTTTATTTAGAAAATAGATAACTCATTAATAAGCTCAGTATTTAAAAAATTTATAACGCGATTTTAATTTTAAAACCAGAACTAATTCTAGTTTATATGCATCCTAGAATTTTTATTTTCAAAAAGCCAATGCAATAAGGAAAAATGATTCATGGCGAAAAATACAGACAAAGCCCAACTTGCACTTGGGGACCATGCGGCCCGTCAACTGGCCAATGCAACCAAGACAGCTCCCCAGCTTTCTACAATTACTCCCCGCTGGCTGACTCACTTACTTCAATGGATTCCTGTTGAAGCAGGTATTTATCGCCTAAACCGTGTCAATAATACCGATGATATTCAGGTAGCTTGCACACAACGTGATGAAGCAACTTTACCTCAAACTTTCGTCGATTATGATCCAGAACCACGTGAATACTTTTTAAATGGTGTATCTACTGTTTTAGATGTACATACACGTGTTGCTGACCTTTACAGCAGCCCACACGACCAAATTAAAGAACAGCTCCGTTTAACCATTGAAACCATTAAAGAACGTCAAGAAAGTGAGCTGATCAATAACCCTGAATACGGTTTACTAGCAAGTGTGACAGATGACCAACGTATTTCGACCTTAAATGGCCCACCCACTCCTGATGATCTTGATGATTTGCTACGTAAAGTCTGGAAAGAACCGGGATTTTTCCTAGCACACCCTGATGCGATTGCAGCATTTGGCCGTGAATGTACACGCCGTGGTGTACCGCCTCCAACAGTTAGTCTGTTTGGTTCGCAGTTCATTACATGGCGCGGAATTCCACTTATTCCATCAAATAAAATTCCTGTAGAAGATGGCAAAACTAAAATCTTGCTGCTTCGTGTTGGTGAAAAGCGTCAAGGGATTGTTGGTTTGTTCCAACCGGGTCTTGCGGGTGAACAGTCACCGGGGCTTTCAGTACGTTTTATGGGAATCAACCGTAACGCGATTGCCTCATATCTAATCTCATTATATTGCTCACTTGCAGTATTAACAGACGATGCTTTGGCAGTGTTAGATGATGTGGAGGTGGACAAATATCATGACTACCCAGTTAACTACAAGTAATCTGCAAGGTAGTTCAACGGGGCCTGAAGTGACTGGTGTTAACCCACCAGCCAACTTCCCTGATGAGTCCACCATTGCTCGACTTGCTAATGAGTTTTTTTCAGCAGTGCCAAGCTCAAGCAGTTCGACTTCTTCATCGGGCCTTAACTTGGACTTACCTGTCGGAGCGCCACCTCACCCACCGCAACCGGGTGAACCATTTTCTGCACTCAGTGGTCGTGCGCCCAATATCGCCTTTCAGAAAAGTCTCAATCCGGAATATCCTGAGCATATTCCAAATTTGCCAGACTACCCTGAACGCCGAATTGTAGCGTCTGCACCTGTGGTTGGTGGAGCTAATTTGCCACGGCCACCATTTGAACCACATTTGCCACAAGCTGCTCATAGTGAACCAAATGTGCCACGCATTGAACCCAGCTTACCCACTGGTGCAGGTGAATCACCTTATTATTTTTTAAATGATTTTTCTGCCCCCAATGCAACAGAACCATCTGTTAAAGGTGTTGAAGATAATTATTCGGTTGCACAGTCATTTCAATTACCACATGGTGATCAGCTAAAGTCCTTACTGACGGAAGATCGTTTTGCAACGAACACGCCCCCCCAAAGTTCAGCAAGCTCTGCATTTTACTTTTTAGACTTGCCTCAAAGTGGACAAAGTTATAGTCACTATCAACCATCACAACCAACCTTTGTGGCAAGCAGTGCGCAACCACTCGATGTGCATGCCATCCGTCGCGATTTTCCAATTTTGCAAGAACGCGTCAATGGCCGTCCATTAGTCTGGTTTGATAACGCCGCAACTACACAAAAACCGCAACGTGTGATTGATCGGATTGCTTATTTTTATCAGCATGAAAACTCAAATATTCACCGTGCTGCACATGAGTTAGCAGCTCGTGCAACCGATGCCTATGAACATGCGCGAAATGTGGTTGCTCGATTTATTGGTGCACCCTCTTCTAAAGAAATTATCTTTGTTCGAGGAACAACCGAAGGCATTAACCTGATTGCAAAAACATGGGGTGAGCAAAATATTGGTGAAGGTGATGAAATTATTGTTTCTCACTTAGAACACCATGCCAATATTGTGCCTTGGTATCAACTCACTAAAAAAACTGGAGCAAAATTACGAGTCATTCCTGTTGATGACACAGGCCAGATTATTTTAGAAGAGTTACCAAAACTGATTAATGAACGCACTAAACTGCTGTCAATTACTCAAGTTTCGAATGCTTTGGGTACAGTCACACCTGTTGCTGAAGTCATTAAAATTGCCCATGCCAAAGGTGTACGCGTTTTAGTTGACGGTGCTCAATCTGTTTCGCACATCCCTACCAATGTACAAGCTCTCGATGCAGACTTTTTTGTGTTCTCTGGACATAAAGTGTTTGGGCCGACGGGCATTGGTGCGGTCTATGCAAAACCAGAACTACTTGAAAGCATGCCTGTCTGGGAAGGCGGCGGTAACATGATTCAGGATGTGACCTTCGAACAGGTAGTTTACCAACCTGCACCAAACAAGTTTGAAGCTGGAACTGGAAACATTGCCGATGCTGTTGGTTTAGGTGCTGCACTTGAATATGTCGAAAGTCTAGGAATTCATAACATTGCTCGCTATGAACATGATCTACTCGAATATGGTCAAAATGCACTGAGCAGTGTGTCAGGTTTACGCCTGATCGGAACGGCACATCACAAAGCCAGTGTGATGTCCTTTACTTTACAAGGCTATTCAACTGAACAAGTCGGTAAAGCTTTAAATCAACATGGCATTGCAGTACGTTCTGGCCACCACTGTGCACAGCCAATTTTACGTCGTTTTGGTGTAGAACAGACCGTGCGTCCGTCTTTGGCTTTTTATAATACGACTGAAGAAATTGATTTATTGGTGTCGGTGTTACATCAACTGACACGTAATAGACGTAGCAATTAAATTTATTAAAAAAGACTGCTTTCGAGCGGTCTTTTTTATGGATTATTTATTAAAACTACTTGAGCTCAAAAATCATTTATAGATGTAATAAGTCAAAGTAGTTATCACTGCGGAGTCTTATTACTTTAGATCCGATTTCTAGGTTAGCCTTCGGCTAGACTTACTTTGGTTTCGCCCAAAGTAAGCAAAAGCATTTTCATCTGCAAAACCTGTCCTCTTCTTATATCTAATCGATATATCGCAGAAACATAAACTATTTAAATTTAATACCACGCAGGTTGCAGATGATTTTAGCTCGAATTAAGAGTCATCAATAGTTCGGACAACTCAAAGTAGTTATCACTGCGGAGTCTTGTTATTTTAAATTCGATTTCTGAATTAGCCTTCGGCTCGTGCTAAGAGTCATCTACAGCCTGCCCATAATTTATAAAAATAATGTTTTTGCAACATTTCCTGATAGATGAAAAACAGTGAACAGGTTCTGTAGATGACAAAGTTTTTTGGTTACTTTTTCCAAAAAAAGTAACAGAATTAGCTACTTTATTATGACGTATAAACGGTAAGACTCCGTCGTGACAGTCCATCCACTTATAAATAAAACCAACTTAATTAAACAATCCCCAAATCAATCTCAATGCAATCCCAATCAACAACAATCCCATCACCCGCTCAAAATAAACCCCAAACTCCAAAAATCTTTTACGTACGATAGGCTGTGCAAACAGTACACTCACCACCATAAACCAAATAGCGTTAACCATACACATCCAAACCCCATAAAAAACCTGAACTTTCATTGGCGTGGTCGTACTTACAATCGTCGTAAAAATTGCCAGAAAAAAGATAGTGGCTTTGGGGTTCAATGCATTAGTGAGAAAACCCATTGTAAAAGCTTTAAACAAACTTGGAGCATCACTATCAGTTTGGCCATTAATATCAATAGTGGTATTCGGCTGGCTACGTAAACACTGCCATCCTAAATACACTAAGTAAGCTGCCCCCGCTGTTCTGATCAGTGACATGAGCCATTCGCTTTGCTGAATCAAAAAACCAATACCAACAAGTGTATAAAACACATGTACTGAAATTCCGACACCAATACCAATTGCAGTCAGACATCCAATCAAATAACCATAACGTACACTTTGTCTTACCGTAATCACAAAATCTGGTCCCGGTAAAATCACCGCCATAAAGTGAATAAGAGCTAGCATTAAAAACTCATGCCCATACAACTGCCACATAACAATTTAGTTTCCTGAAAATCACCTAAAAGATTGTATTGCGATTTTTTAAACGCGATAATCCAATCAAAATCCAAATAACTTTTGCCTCATGAGCACAAATCAAAGTCCGGTTCTGTTAAATGAAATGGCGACCTTCGTTAAGGTTGTCGAGTCGGAAAGCTTTTCTGAAACTGCACGCCAGCTTGGTACAACACCTTCTGCTGTGAGCCGCGCGATTGCTCGATTAGAACGTGCTTTAGGCACCCGCTTACTCTATCGGACCACACGGAAACTTCGTTTAAGTGAAAGTGGACAACAGGTCTATCAACGCTGTTTAGACATGGTGAATGCTGCGCAAGCAGTCATGGAAAGTTCAGGCCAATTTCATGTCGAACCAGAAGGCGTTATTCGTATGAGTGTTCCGAAAGCGGTGGGACATTTTATGATTCATCCGCATTTACCCGAATTTTTAGAACGCTACCCGAAAATTGATATTCAAATGCTTTTAGAAGATCGCTATGTAGATCTCATTGATGATGGAGTCGATTTAGCACTTCGAATTACAGAGCAACCACCGGGCGGCCTTATGGGTCGAAAGCTGATTGATATTGATCACTTGGTTTGTGCTACACCTGAATATTTGTCCAAGCACGGTACACCGAACCATCCTCATGATTTAAAGCAGCATGAATGTATTTACTTGGGCGAACAAGCCAGTGACTCAAAGTGGAAATTTCAACAAGGAAATAAATCGATAAGTGTGGCTGTGCGTGGCCGCTATGCTGCAAATCATACGGGTGTGCGTTTGAGTGCTGCATTACAGCATTTAGGTATTGCGAGCTTGCCGTACTTCGTTGCACGCCATGCTCTACAACAAGGCACCTTAGTGCAGGTTTTACCAGATTGGTATTTTAAAACCTATTACAGTGGTGGGCTGTGGTTACTCTACCCACCGACACGGCATGTCCAGCCTAAATTGAGTGTGTTGATTCAATATTTGGCAGATAAATTAGCAGCAGAGCCGACTTTATTTAAATTAAAGTAATATAAAGTCAAAGAATTAGCACGATTGAATCCTACCTTTAATCTCTAAAGCAATCAGCTAATTCTGTTACTTTTTTTTGGAAAAAGTAACCAAAAAACTTTCTCATCTACAGAACCTGACCACTGTTTACATCTATAAAAAATATTGCAAAAACATTATCTTTATAAGTTATGGGCAGGTTGTAGATGAATCTTAGCTCGAGTAAATACTATCTAGAGTTCTAATCATTAGAGGTTATTAGCACGATTACTCAACCAATAGGTCTTTTGGATTAATCGTATCGCCATAGACTGGTTTTAAGGTTTTTTCATAAGCCTGATGAATTACGCCTTCTTTCGCCAGTTTCTCTAAATCTTGATTCAACCAGTTCAATAACTCTTTATCACCTTTTTTCACTGCTGGTGCAATTAAGTCCTGCTCACCTAAATTGGTAATGCCAACAGTGTAATTTGGATTTTCTTTAGCCCAAGCTAAAACCAGCAAGTTATCATGGGCAAGCGCAGCACCACGTCCATCTTTTAAAGCATCAAAAGTTTCAGTGTTTTGTTCATACTTTTGTAGTTTAATTTCAGGATGAGTCTTGGTGAAGAAAGAATCAGCCGTTGTACCTTTGTTTACCAGCAAGGTTTTATCTTTAAGTTGAGCCACATCGGTAATTGGATGGCTTTTAGGAGAAACCACACCGAGCGCCACTTTTAGGTAAGGCTTAGCAAAATCGACCACTTCCTTACGTTCTGGTGTAACCGTAAAGTTTGCAAAAATAATATCGACTTTATTGGCTTTTAAATATTCGACACGGTTAGCCGCTTCCGTTAAAACAAACTCTACTTTGTTTTCATCACCAAGTAGATCTTTAGCGACATGCTTGGCAATCTCAACATCAAAGCCTTGGTTTTTACCTTGAGCATCTAAATATCCAAACGGCGGTTTATCACTAAATACGCCAATTCGTACCACGCCATTCTTTTTGATCTGTTCAATACTTGACGTAGTTTGTGTGGTATCGGCCGATTTTTCAGTAGACTGAGTTCCTTTATCACATGCAACCAAACCCAAACTCAGTAAAGATGCAGCCAAAATATGCTTCACGTTTTGAAATGTTAATGTTGTCATTATTTCACCCTCTCGTTCTTGTAAAAGTCTTATTTAGAATCGCAGCGCCTACTTTTAGCCACTGCTCTAGCGATATCGAAAATTATTGACCTACATCTAAAAAAACATTCGGATTGACTGAGTCACCGTAAATTGGCTTCAAGGTTTCATCATAAATTTTCTTAATTTCACCACTTGTTCTGAGCTGCTTAATTTCAGTATTGAGCCAATTCAATAGTTGGGTATTGCCCTTTTTAACTGCCGGTGCAATAAACTCTTGATCACCAATAGACTGAATACCTGCAACATAACTTGGGTTCTTCGCGGCCCACGCCAAAGCATAAGTACTATCTTGTGAAATTGCGTCACCACGACCGTCGGTTAAAGCTTTGAAGGCATCCGAGTTTCTCTCAAACTTGAGTAAATTCACTTTTGGATAATGCTTGGTAAAGTAGGTATCCGAACTTGTGCCTTTATTTACAATTAAAGTTTTACCTTCTAATTGAGCAATGTCAGTAATCGGCTTGGCTTTAGGCGAGACAATCCCAAAAGCCCCTTTTAAATAAGGCTCGGCAAAATCGACAACTTCCTTACGTTCAGGGGTTACTGTAAACGTCGCGAATACAACATCGGCACGGTTTGATTTTAAAAACTCCACCCGATTTGAAGCTTCAGTCACAATAAACTCAACTTTCTTTTCATCACCGAGCAAGTCTTTGGTCACTCGTTTTGCTAAAGCCACATCAAAGCCCTGATTATTACCTGCACTATCTACATAACCAAACGGCGGATCATCGGCAAAAACAGCAACGCGTAGAACCCCATTTTTTTTGACTTGTTCTAAAGAATGGTCTTCTTGAGCATTACTTGCCTGTTCAGTTGATGGCGTTTTACTACATGCAGTTAATAAAACCCCAGCAACAGCAAGACTGCTTAATATTTTTATTGAATTACGTTTAAACATTCACTTCCTCATGATTCAAATAATAAAAATTTAGTACGACAAAATATTTAGAAAGGCTTTCGCTCGTTCTGTTTTTGGCTGTTCAAAAAACTCTTCTGGTGAAGCCTGTTCAATAATCTTGCCCTTATCCATAAAAATAATGCGGTCAGCAACCTTGCGCGCAAAGGACATCTCATGTGTCACAATCAACATGGTCATTCCTTCATTCGCCAATTTAAGGACTACATCAAGCACTTCTCTGACCATTTCCGGATCAAGCGCAGCGGTAATTTCATCAAGTAAAATGACTTTAGGTTGCATGACCAGTGAACGCACAATAGCGATACGTTGTTTTTGTCCGCCTGAAAGCTGTCGTGGATAATCAAGTTTTCGCTCAAACAGTCCCACTCGCTTTAGCAACTCATCTGCTACTTGTTCTGCTTCATCGCGGTGGCGTTTTTGTACTTTGAGTGGTCCAAGCAAAATATTGTCAATGACGTTCATATGCCCAAATAACTCATAGTTCTGAAAAACCATGCCAATTTTTTGACGAGCATTAGTCCAGTCCACATCTTTGCCCAAAACACCTGAGCCAGTTAAACGAATCTCGCCACCCTGAATCGGTTCTAAGCCGTTAATACAGCGCAATAAGGTACTTTTACCACAGCCCGATGGACCTAAAATAACAACCACCTCTCCTTGTTCTACATCTAGATCAATGCCCTGTAAAATATGACTTTGTGCAAATGATTTCTGTAATTGTTGTATCGATAACAAAGGCATAATTACTCCCAGACCTTTTCTAAATGTGCTGCCAAACGAGATAAGGGATAGCAAATCAGAAAATACAAAATAAAAATAAAGCCATAAATCCAAAGAGAAGCGCTCGGCACGGTCAACAGCGAATTTTCAATAATTTGCTGGCCAACTTTAATGACCTCAACCACACCAATCAGGACTGCCAAAGAGCTGGTTTTCACCATTCGGGTAAACAAATTAATCGCGCCTGGTGTTACTCGTTTTAGACTTTGCGGAAAAATGACGTAGATCAAAGCTTGAACGTGGGTAAGTCCGAGCGCATAGGCCGAATCGCGTTGATGCTGATCAATCGAAGTAATGGCTGCACGAACCAAATCGCCCATTTCTGCCGTACCCCATAAAACAAATACAACAACGCACACCCACATTGCTGAAAACTGCCAGTTAAACCATGTCGCAAAGCCGAAATAAAACACAAATAGCAAAACTAAAATTGGAATGATTCGAATGGCTTCTAGATACAGGCGGCACAGCGCTTTAACGACTATATTCTTAGAAGTCATAATGACGCCGAAGACTGTCCCGAAAATTGCAGAGAAAAACACTGAAATAAATGCAATTTTTGCAGTTGCCCAAAGTCCCCACATTAAACGTTCGAGGTGACTCGCTTGAAATAAATAATCAAGTTCCATGGCTCACCTTCCGACTTCTGTGCTCTAGATAGCTGGTTAAAATAGACACGGGCAATAAAATAATCAGATAAGCCATGATGAGTAAGAACAAAGCTTCGGTGGTTTTATAGTCCATACCAATTAAGTCTTTGGTGACAAAAAGCAGCTCAACAACAGCAATGGCACTCACCACAGAACTTTCTTTAATTAGAAATAGGCAATTTGCCCCTATTGCCGGAATTGAAATGGCAAGCGCTTGAGGGAAAATGACATATCTAAAAATTTGAGTCGGTTTTAGACCAATACTTTTTGCTGAGTCAATCTGCCCTTTTGCAACAGACTGCAAACCCGCTCGAAAAGCTTCAGCCATATAGCTTCCGCCTAAAAAGGTCAGTCCGATCACACCACAGGCAAAACCATCAATTTTGATACCGAGTTTTGGCAAACCGTAATACAAAAAGAACAGTTGAATTAATAAAGGGGTATTTCGAGATAACTCAATATAGAACTGGGCAATTCTATTTAGCACCCGCACGCGATATGTGATTAAAATACTGCAAATTAACCCCACAATAATTGCCAAAATAATGCTGATAATTGAAATTTTCAGCGTGGTCAAAGTTGCAGAGAAAAATTGCGGCAACACACTATGGATATACTGCCAGTTCAAGGAAAATTCCAACAAATAATATTAAAACGTTATAAATATTTAGCTTTCGTCAGCCATTAAATATTTGTGTAACAAGTTTATTTTTTTCCCAATTGGTCTAAAACTATTTTTATTAGATAAGCTTTTCTATAAGTTTGATAAATTCGATTTGGCAATCGAAAACCTTCAAATCAGTTGAATACAACTGCTTAAAACACATTCACTAAAACAAAGATGAATAATAAAGCCAATAAAAAAACGGACACCAAGGCCCGATTTTTATTAAATGATTTTTAATCTATTGTTTATTTTCTAAGTACATCACCAATGCTTGGGTCTTTATCAAAAACCGATTTTGCATATGGGCAAAGTGGAATTACTTTTACGTCTTTTTCACGAACAAAGGCAACCAAAGCATCAAGTAATTGGCGACCTACGCCTTGTCCACGATAATTTTCGTTTACATCTGTGGCATCAATAATTAGCATGCTTTCGCCTGCCCATGTATAAGTCATTTCGCCTGCAACGGTTTCACCATCAAGTAAACTAAAGCTGCCGTGTTTTGTATCATCTTTTTGTTGAATATTCACAATGAATTCCTCATATTACAAATCGTATTTATTTAAAAATGACTTTGTATAATCTTTATCTATAAGAACAAATTTAACTGTAAAAAAATAGCCTATTTTTAGCAGTGAGTCTGTATGCTTTTTAAATACAATCTTCACTTAAATTAGTGAAACTCTTGCACCAAGCTATTAATATGCGCCACCGCAGCAGTTCGGTTTTCAACGCAAAGTTTTTCAAAAACATGCTCTAAATGTTTATTCACTGTCCGTGGACTCAGCTCCAAAATTTCTGCAATGTCTTTATTGGTTTTTCCTAACAACAACCAGTGCATGACTTCTGCTTCACGTTGTGTCAACTGCGGGCAATATTTTAAAATATCAGCCATTTCCAAAGCTGGCGTAGTTGTCTTGATCTGTATCAGATAATTTTTTGCCACACTTGGTTCAGTTTCCCACGGTGTAAGCAATAAAAGCTGTAATTGCTGAGATGGTGTTGAATAAGAACAGCTGGTTAATTTTTTAGGGTCTTTTTCATGCTCTAAGTCTGAAAACCAAGCTTTTAAGCCTGCTTCAAAACCTTCTAATTCAGGTAAATATTGATTTAGTAGATCACTAGCTTTTTGGGTTTTCCACACAATTTTACCGTGAACATCTAGCGCAAGAATGGCTGTTTCCGTTGCATCAATCACCTGTTTCTGTTGTTGCAATAGTTTGGCATGTGCCAAATGTGTTTTTACTCTTGCTAATACTTCTTCAATATTCAGTGGCTTAGTTACGTAGTCCACCCCGCCGACCTGAAAACCACGCACAATATGCTCTGTCTCAGACAAACCTGTCATAAAAATAACGGGAATAAACTGCGTAATTGGACTCGCTTTAAGCTGTATACAACTTTCAAAACCGTCCATATGTGGCATATTGCCATCAAGCAAAATCATATCTGGTAAGCATCGGTGTGCAATTTCAATTGCACTTAACCCATCGGTTGTGACAAGCACGCGATAACCTGCCTGATCCAGACTTTCATGTAACAAGCCTAAATTTTCCGGCACATCATCCACAATCAGAATAACAGCCTGCTCGTTTGGTGAAGCTTGCTGAAAAGAAACATGTTGCGTACTCATTGCTTATCCTGAATTAACCGTTGGGCGTGTTTTAAATCAAATTTTTGAATCGCCTGTTCAAGCTGTTCCCATAACTCGTTATGCTTTGGAAAATTTTGACGACATTGCGTTAAAGTCTGTTGAATTCCACGAATGTACCCCTGTCCAATCAAGTCATTTAACTGTTGTAAGCTTTGCGGAAAATCGAGCAGCTCATTATTTTCCGGTTGTTGGATTAGCGTATGAACAGTGACTTGCTCTTGCTTAAACACCTTTACATCAAGTGCTTGAACATCATTATTTTCAAGGAGTGTCTCTGATTTGGAATCAATCCACACCAAGCCCAACTTGTCTCCAATTTTACTCAGCAACAAATTGAGATCGATTGGTTTTAGCATAAAGTCTTCACTTAAGACCGCATCTTGTGGATTGACTTCGCGCTCGCCTGCATTGGCTGAAATAATTAAGATCGGCACATTGGTAATATTATTCTGACGCAATAATCGTGCTGTTTCCCACCCGCCCATCAAAGGCATATTTAAATCCATCAAAATCAGGTTCGGCTGAAAAATAGGTACACGTCTTAAACAGTCAATACCCGACTCGGCTTCTTCAATCATAAATCCCAAAGGTTTTAGAAAATTAGCGACTAGGCCTCGGTCCACCGCTTCATTATCGACAACCAAAATTCGTTTACGCTCGCCCTGATAACCCGTAATTTGGTTGGAGTAAACATTAGAAATTGGATGAACTACTTCTTTTGAAGGTAAGTAAAACTTAATCTTAAACTGTGAACCCTGATTGAGCTGACTAGTCACAGATAGCTGTCCGCCGAGTAAATCGACTAATAATTTTACAATGGGTAGTCCGAGTCCTGTTCCGGTAAATCCGCCTTGAACCACATTACTGCCCCGTTCAAACGGGTTAAAGATTCGCTCTAAATCTGCCTCGGCAATACCACAGCCCGTATCTCTAATTTCAAAATAAGCCGTTTGAAAACGGTACTCGACTTTTAAAGTAATTGTGCCACTCGTTGTAAACTTTAAAGCATTGCCCAGCAAATTGATGAGCACTTGTTCTAAGCGTTTTTTGTCGGTACGAACATAGTGCGGTAGGTTCTCTCCAATTTCATAAACAAACTGTAAATTCTTCTGTTCAAACTGTGGTTGAAACATTTGAATAATTTGTTCAATAAAATTGGGGAAATGAACGTCCACTACATTTAAAGAAATCTTGCCTGTTTCAATGCGTGCTAAATCTAGTAAACCGTCAATGAGTGAAGTCAGATGCTGGCCACTACGGCTAATCACCCCGAGCGCCATTTTGCCTTGTTCAGAGAGTTGCTCTTGTTTTTGAAGCAATTGGCTATAGCCCAAAATACTATTTAGAGGTGTTCTTAGTTCGTGACTAATGCCAATGACATAACGGCTTTTTGCGTCATTTGCCCGCTCCGCTGCTATTCTGGCGTCTTGTAAGTCTTTTGAAGTGACTTCATGGGCAGCAATTTCATCAATCAATAATGCTGTTTGTTGGTGTGTCTCAATTTCGGCATTACGTCGGCTTTCATCGTTTAACACTAACCACCATGCAGCAACACTCATCAATAAAAATAAAATGGTGTAAATTTTCACAAACAGTGTAAAGAGCTGTGGAACGGCTGCCGCATTGATTGTTTCTAAATAGGTTTTTTCTTGGATATAAACCAGACTTAAACTTACTGCCAAAACGATCGACAGCCCTAAAGTCAGTAATAAATACAAACTGACCCTGCTATTTAAACGGCTAGCCCAACGTTCTGGTAAATAGTGCCAAATGGCTTTTTTGAGCTGTACCGACCAACGTGCATCGGGTTTACATAAATCGTGACAGCGTGCTTCAAGTGAACAGCATAGAGAGCAAATCGTACCGTTATAGGCTGGGCAACCCGCCATATCAGCGAGTTCATAGTCCCTTTCACATACCACACAGTTAGCAACTGAAGTCGCCTGAATTTTTTCAGGCTGGCGTGCAATGTAATATTTGCCTTTGGTTAGGTAAGCAATAATAGGAACGCATAACACCGCACTCCCCAAAGCAATGAAACTTGCTAAACCTTTCGCCATGAGACCGAAAAAGCCCAAATAGCTCAGCATCGATAACACTGAAGCGATAAGTAACGCACCTACACCTACGGGGTTAATGTCGTATAAATAAGCACGGCGAAATTCAATTCCCTTCGGACTTAGACCTAAAGGCTTACAGATAATTAAATCGGCAACGACGGCACCAATCCATGCCAAAGCGATATTGCTATATAGTCCCAAAATACGTTCAACCGCATGGCTAATTCCCATTTCCATCAAAACAATGGCAATAAAAACGTTAAAAAGAAGCCAGACAATTCGTCCCGGATGACTATGAGTTAAGCGCGCAAAGAAGTTAGACCATGCCAATGAACCAGCGTAGGCATTGGTCATATTAATTTTAATTTGCGCCAAGCAAACCAGTGCTAAAGTTAATATTAAAGCTAGCTGAGGATTTGGAATAAACTGCTGATAAGCAACCCAATATAAATAAGTCGGATTGTCTAGTTCAGAGACAGGAGTAAACAGCTGAAAAGCCAACACCATCAGCAGCATGCCCATCAAAACTTTCAAAAATCCAAAAATTATCCAAGATGGACCACCTAAAAAAACGGCAAAACGCCATGCAGTTCTGTTCTTTTCTTTTTGTGGTAAGAAACGTAAATAGTCAGCTTGCTCACCAATTTGGATCACAAATGAAAAAATAAGAGTGCACGCCGCACCAAAGTAATACAGGTTAAAATCGGTTGAGTTTGAAACCGCCCCAACAAAATGCAAGCTACTACTTAAAATTTGTGGCTGTTTCCAAAGTACAAAAAACCACGGTAATAACAGTAATAAGAGCCAGATTGGTTGTGTGATCGCCTGAACTTTATTAATAAAACCAATGCCTTTGACCACTAAAGGCAAAATCACTAAGGCAGAAATTAAGTAACCAATAACTTGCGGAATGCCTAAGGCAAGCTCAAGTGCCATTGCCATAATTGCAGCTTCAAACGCAAGCAAAATAAAGGTAAAGCTGGCATAAATCAGAGACGTAATGGTCGAGCCAATATAGCCAAAACCTGCACCACGAGTAAGCAAATCGACGTCTACATTATATTTTGCGGCGTAATAACTAATCGGCCAACTGGTTAAAAATATAATGGTACATACGACAATTGCTGCCCATACTGCATTGCTAAAGCCATATTGCCAAAGCATGGTTGCCCCAATGGCTTCCATCGCCAAAAAACTAACGGTCGAGATTGCGGTATTAGTTACCGTCCAAGGCGACCATTTTCGTACTGAGGTAGGTGCATAGCGGAGTGCATAATCTTCGATACTTTCATCTGCCACCCAAATATTATATTCACGGCGTGTTTTGATCACACGTTGTGGCGCTTGTTGGGGACGTGAAGAATCTGGCATAACACTCATGTTTTGGATAGGGCTGCATTAAACCCAGCAATCCTTATGCCAAAAGTCATTTATCATGGCGATTTTTTCTAATACGCACATATACGCAAAATAACGTATTTTCAATTTTTCCCAAAAATCACACACTCAAAACCATCAAAAAACAATGATCAATATTTGTGTTGATTGACCGAAAATGATTGGGAGATTGATGTTATGAGTGTATCTGAACATCCAAATCTGGACACTGTACAAGGTACAGATTCACAAAAAGCAGTGAATGAAACCTTAGAAGATTATACTTTACGTTACGCTCCACACAGCTTTCGGCGCTGGAGTCCCAAAGTTGTTGCTATTACTGCACTTGGTGGTATTGCCTATCTTGCTGACTTTTCTATTGGTGCCAGTATTGGTATGTCTTATGGAACAACCAATGCTGTTTTCTCCATTTTATTTGCAGCGATTATTATCTTCTTAACCGGCATTCCTTTAGCCTACTACGCAGCTCGCTATAACATCGACCTTGACTTGATTACCCGCGGTGCAGGTTTTGGTTATATCGGTTCGGTCCTGACCAGTATCATTTTCGCCAGTTTCACCTTTATTTTCTTTGCCCTTGAAGGTTCAATCATGGCGCAAGGGTTATTGCTCGGTTTAGGCATTCCGCTTTGGGCAGGTTACCTCATCTCAACCGTTATGGTCATTCCACTCGTCATTTACGGCATGAAAGCTTTAAGTAAATTACAAGTCTGGACTACCCCACTTTGGCTCGTTCTGATGATTGGTCCGGTGGCCTATCTGATTTACCAAGAACCTACCTTAGTTAGCCAGTTTGCAACGTTTACAGGTCATGAAGGTTTTGCTCCTGTAGATATGGCAGCGATCATGCTTGGTGCGGGTATATGCTTATCCCTCATCATGCAAATCGGTGAGCAAATTGACTACCTACGCTTCATGCCTGCAAAAACAAAAGAAAATAGTAAAGCATGGTGGGCAGCGGTTATTTCAGCGGGTCCGGGCTGGGTGATTTTAGGAGCGATTAAACAAATTATTGGGGCATTTTTAGGTTTCTATTTACTCACTAAAATACCGGGCGTAAACAGCACTGAACCTGTTCAACAGTTTAATGCGGCGTTTCATGACATGCTTCCGGGCTGGGCGGCTTTAACACTTGCGGTTATTTTGGTGGTTATTTCTCAAATTAAAATTAATGTGACCAATGCTTACTCTGGTTCCCTTGCATGGACAAGTGCCTACACTCGTATTAGCAAACATTATCCGGGTCGTATTGTCTTTGTGATCGTAAACTTGGCAATTGCGCTTGCTTTGATGGAAGGCAACATGTTTGCGGTACTGGGTAAAATCTTAGGATTCTATTCAAACTTTGCGATTGCATGGGTTGTGGTTGTTGCAACAGACATTTCAATCAACAAATATGTTTTAAAACTTTCACCGAAAGAGCCGGAATACCGTCGTGACATGCTCTACAACGTAAACCCTGTCGGTATGGTTGCGTTCCTTGTATCAGCAGGTTTATCGATTGCAGCATTCTTCGGATTATTGGGTAATTTCCTAGCGCCTTACTCTCCAATTATTGCACTTGTACTTGCCTTTGTATTAACACCAATCATGGGCCTATTAACCAAAGGAAAATACTACATCAAGTCACACGATGACGGCGTTAAAGAACCACGTTACGATGCTGAAGGTACACCTGTAGCAACTGTTTATCACTGCCGCGTATGTGAGCAAGGTTATGAGCGTCCAGATATTATGTTCTCTCATAAACATAACGGTACAATTTGTTCTTTGTGTAAAACACTCGATGCTTAAATACTCTCGAAACTAAAAAAGAAGCTTTAAAGCTTCTTTTTTTATATCTGATGATTCTTAACCAATCGGAAATAAACGTTCAGGCACCACATCTTTCATCACAATGGTTGAGATGAGCCGTTGCACACTTGGAATAGCAGATAATTTTTCGTCATATAAACGCTGAAAAGCCGGTAAATCTTTAGCGACAACATGGAGTAAATAGTCAGGTTCACCAAACAAACGCTGCGCCTGAATAATTTGCGGAATCTCAATCACGGCATTTTCAAACTTCTCAACCGCCTGTTTATCGCCTTCTTTAAGCGTAATAAAAACAATTGCTGAGAACTCAAAACCGACTAAGTTTGGGTCGAGTTCTGCCCGATAGCCTTTGATAGCTCCCGACTCTTCTAAAGCCTTCACTCGTCTGTGACAAGGTGAAATGCTCAAACCAACTTTTTCTGCCAACTCAGTGATAGATAATCGGCCATTTAATTGCAATTCAGCAAGAATCTTTTTATCTATGCGGTCCATTTAGAAAAATTTACCCCAAATGCATGTGATATGAGCAAACATTTAAAAGCACATTCTAAATACATGAGCATATTATTTTCAACAAGCTCGAATAAATAGGGATTTTTTCTAAACCACGGGCGAAACCTTTGGAAAATAGTTTGCCGAGATAAGCATATGGCTTTTAACATTTTTATTGCATTTTGGAGTGTCTCCATTCTTTTTATTATTACGCCAGGGGCAGACTGGGCCTACGCCATTTCCGCAGGTATTAAGGGTAAAGTTGTCGTACCCGCTGTTGCAGGTATGCTATTTGGGCACTTTATTACGATTTTATTGGTAGCGGCTGGTGTTGGTCTGCTTGTAGCAAATAACCCAACTGCGCTTATGATTCTTACTGTTGCGGGTTCTGCCTATTTATTATGGATGGGAATAAATTTATTACTTACCCCTCCTACTCCGAACAAGTCTGGTTCTGAAAAGGCTCAGTCATGGTTGAAATGGGCTACCAAAGGCGTTTACGTGAGTGGATTAAACCCGAAAGTTTTTTTACTCTTTTTAGCGCTACTTCCTCAATTCATTGACACCACTGCTTCATGGTCAGTAACAACACAAATTGTAGCCTTTGGTGTTGTCCACATAATTAGCTGCGCGATTATTTACTTAATGGTGGGTTATGGTTCAGAGGCTATTTTGAAAACCAGACCACAGGCAGCCCAATTAGTTGGCCGTTTTTCGGGTGGCTTGATGGTCGTTATCGCGACGTGCTTATTGATTGGGCAAATTTAAAAGTCATTCAACGAAAAGTTACTGACCATCATTTCTGGTCAGTAACTTAAATAATAAAATATAAGAAAATTTATCTCATTCGTTTGAGGTTATAGGTCACTACTCCCCAAATCACCAGTTCTTGCCCCTCTTCAATATAAATATTTTGATAATCAGGATTTTCTGCTTTTAGCCACACTTTAGGGGGCTGAAATTGGGTATCAATTATTAAGCGCTTAACAGTGAAATCATTATCGATAAGTGCAATCACAATATCGCCCGATTTAGCAGGAATACTACGGTCCACAATAAGCGGATCATCAATATCAATTCCGGCATCTAACATGGACAACGAATTGGCTTTGACAATAAAGGTGGCATTTTCATTTCTAATTAAATATTCATTTAAATCGAGTGCTTGCTCAATATCATCTTGCGCTGGTGATGGGAAACCCGCAGCAACACGTTCTGTCGCCAAAGGAATGTGGTAAATTTTATCGTTGTTCGGATGAACCTGCTGTATCTTTAGTTTTGAAGTGAAATCTGTCTGGTTATTGGTTTTGACATTATTCAGTAACCAATTTTTGATAAAGTTGACTTGAGATTCAGGAACACGAATCACTTTGGTGGGTTCATTGAACTGTGCTTTACGGCCGGCGTTTTCCCGTGCACCGCCATGCTCGAATTCTTTCTTCTTTGGCATATCGCCTCCATTTCACCGTTCAAATCCTACACAAACAATGTAACTTGAAAAAGTTACATTTTCAAGTTGACGAAATATTTTTTTTGCATAACAATAAATTTCATGATCAGATTTTAATCCATTTTGCTTTTAACAGGGATGTTAAAACGGAAATGGTAATTTGAAGAGAATCAAAACCTATTGTGAAATAGTTCTTATTACTGACTGTTTTGATTTTTATCAATGAAATTCTGAACACTTAAATATGAGTTAGATTCAGTTTTTGGTATGGAGACATGCGAAATGAAAAATCAACGTGATGCAGTTTTAGGTTATGCAGATGAACAACATGCCTACTATATCCGTCTTATTGAAAATGATGCGGTATTAGGCGAAAGCTATGGAATTTTCTGTGAAAATCCGGAAAGTGAAGCAGCCGAAAGTATTATGACGACACTATTTTTAAAGAAATCATTTTGGTTAAATGGCTCAGAATTCACAGATATTGTAAAAGGCTTACATCCCCTTACCCACTCATAAGTTTAAAATAATAAAAATAAAGGAGGCATAATGCCTCCTTTATTCTCAAAAACTGTTTGCTTAAGACGTAAAGCGTCCATAAGCATCGCGTTTTTGATTACGAGAGTTCTGACCACGACCATCTGAACGGCCACGGCGGTCATCATCGTCGTCATCGTCATCACGACGGCTGCGACCACGGCCTCGGCCACCTGAACGACCACGATCATCATCTTCATCGTCATCATCATAACGACTGCGGCCACGGCCTCGACCACCTGAACGACCGCGATCATCATCTTCGTCATCATCATCACGACGGCTGCGACCACGGCCTCGGCCACCTGAACGGCCGCGATCATCATCTTCATCGTCGTCATCATAACGACTGCGACCACGGCCTCGGCCACCTGAACGGCCACGGTCATCATCTTCATCGTCGTCATCATAACGGCTGCGGCCACGACCTCGGCCACCTGAACGACCGCGTTCATCATCTTCGTCATCATCATCTCGACGGCTGCGGCCACGGCCTCGGCCACCTGAACGACCGCGTTCATCATCTTCGTCATCATCATCTCGACGGCTGCGGCCACGGCCTCGGCCACCTGAACGACCGCGATCATCATCTTCATCGTCGTCATCATAACGGCTGCGACCACGACCTCGGCCACCTGAGCGACCGCGATCATCATCTTCATCGTCGTCATCACGGCGGCTGCGGCCACGACCTCGACCGCCTGAACGACCGCGATCATCATCTTCATCGTCATCATCACGGCGGCTGCGACCTCGACCTCGGCCACCTGAACGACCGCGATCATCATCTTCATCGTCATCATCACGGCTGCGACCACGGCCTCGGCCACCTGAACGACCGCGATCATCATCTTCGTCGTCGTCATCACGACTGCGACCACGGCCTCGACCGCCTGAGCGACCGCGATCATCATCTTCGTCGTCATCATCATAACGACTGCGGCCACGGCCTCGACCACTTGAACGGCCGCGGTCATCATCTTCGTCGTCATCATAACGGCTGCGACCACGACCATTACGATCATCGTTTTTATGACTTAAAGCACCAGCTTCACGAGCCTCTTCTGAGGTAAATTCATGTGCGTTACCACTGGCATGTGCAGCACGGCCAGCTTCACGAGCTTCTTCTGAAGTAAATTCATGCGCATTGCCACTGGCATGTGCAGCTCGCCCACCTTTACTGGCTATTTCTCTGACTCTTTCAGGATCCATACTTGCAAATCCACGATTTGAAGTACCTGAACTATTGTTATCATCTTCATATCTAGTATTAGCCATAGTTATATCTTCCTATATTAAAATTATAAGTCGCTACCGCTTTTATTGAACGGATAAATTTAAGATAAGAGATTTAAATTATTTTTATACCCATGCTATGTTTCAATCTTTTTAAATGTATATAATTTAAATTTCAAATAAAAACTCTAACTTCATTATTTAAATGAAAATTTTCTTAGTTAAAATATTTATCAATTATTAGCTAATTTTACTTTTTAAATACTCACCATACTTATTATTACTCAAACCTACATAACAATATATTTTTACAAATGCATTTAAAAATTCAGGCTAAATAACACAAACTTTCATAACGTACAAATCAATAAAAAACAAAAACATCTTCACTATTGAAGAAACAAACCTAAAATATAATTAAAATTATTTAAAAACAATAACATAAACTATTACTTTTGCATAAAAACTTTACTTGAGTGATTAAAATCAAGATTTAAAATTAATATATAATATTTGTGAGAAAAGAATGATGCAACCTATTCATACACACTCAACGCTACAATATATTCATATTTCTGTACCTGAAATCTTACTCAGTAATATTCAAATAAAAAATTCTTGGCAAGATTATAACCAAGAATGGAGCTATAGATTAGACCCGCCTCACGCAAGCCATCCTTTTCAGAGAGACTTGTATATTATTAAATCAAAAAATATTGAAACGGAAGATATAAAAAAATTACTAGATAATACAGTTGTTAAAAACAGTAAAAATAAAGATGACTTAAAAAATATAGTCGAAGCGGAAACAGTAATAAAAGAAATTTTAGATTTATCTAATTATATACCTATAGAAAATTGGCTAAATGATACAGGTAATCGATCAATTGTTGAAAGTATGATTGATAAAAACAAGGTTAAGTTATTAGATATTATCTAACCTAACTTGATATGTTATATTTTTTTACATCCTTATATATAAAATAACAAAGACAACTTTTTAAAAAAGACTATTTACTCATATTCACGTGCAGATTAACCAATATAGAGGGACTGAAAATTAAATAGAGGTAGTCTAGACATGGAAAATACAACGAATCAGTATCCATCAGAAGTTCCTGCACAAGTTCAACCTCATCAACCAGGTGATCAGGAGAAAATGCATCCTGAACCAGAAATTATTAAAGCATCTCATAAAGGCAGTGAAAAACTAAAAGGCAAAGTTGCCGTCATTAGCGGTGGTGATAGCGGTATAGGCCGTTCAGTTGCCGTACTATTTGCCCGTGAAGGTGCCGATATTGCTGTACTGTACCTTGAAGAAGACCAAGATGCCGAAATTACTAAACAGCTTATTGAAAAGGAAGGACAACAATGTCTTTTATTAAAAGGTGATATTTCCGATCCAGACCTTGCAAAACAAAATATTGATAAGGTTCTACAGCATTTTGGTAAAATTAATATTTTAGTAAATAATGCGGGTGTGCAATATCAACAAAAAGAAATTGAAAGTATTAGTAATGAACAATTAGAAAAAACATTTAAAACAAATATTTTTGCCATGTTTTATTTAACCAAAGAAGCCATTCCTTATATGGAGGAAGGCGATAGCATTATTAACACCACCAGTATTACCAGTTACCAAGGTCATGATGAGTTGATTGACTATGCAAGTACTAAAGGTGCAATTACCTCTTTTACTCGTAGTCTATCGAACAATTTAATGAAGCAGAAAAAAGGTATTCGTGTAAATGGTGTTGCACCAGGCCCAATCTGGACTCCCCTTATTCCAAGTAGTTTCGATGCCGAGACTGTCGAAAAGTTTGGTAAAGATACCCCAATGGGTAGAATGGGTCAGCCAAGTGAAGTCGCCCCTGCTTACCTTTTCCTTGCCTCAGATGATGCAAGTTATATTACTGGTCAGGTTATTCATGTAAATGGCGGCCAAATTGTTAATGGCTAATAACATAATTTAGAAAAAGCCCTGAAAGCGTTTAAACTTTCAGGGCTTTTTTTATTTAAGCCGGTACATGTGCGGCTATTTGTTCTCGTGACCAAACCCGGTGTGCTTTAATCAGGTTCTTAAATTTTTCCGTAACATGCTGGAACTCATCTTCAATTAAAGTTCCTTCATCCGCCACTAAACCTAATGGTTCAAGCAAATCAGATTTATTACCTAAAAATACGATTGGCTTTAAGTGCTTATAAGCTTCGAGTAAGTAATGGCGAGCTACCCCGTCTTGCATAACCGTATTTAGGTTATCGCCATCCGGAATAATTACCGCATCATAGGCAATTGAAGGCTCAGACATTTGCATGCCATCAGCCACAATAACGTTATCTTTATGATCTTTGACTGGAGCCAAGCTCGGCGCTAGTAAGTGAAGGATTACGCCTTCTTTAATTGCCCAGTTTTTAATAGCCTCCAATGCATCAGACTTCACCATGTTATGGATAAGTACAGCAACTTTTCTACCTTGAATATCTTCAGGTGGGAAAGCTAAAAAAGATAACTTGGCAGATTTTTCAACTGCTGTTTTCTTATAGTTTAGGGTTAAGTCAGGCACTTCAATACCTAAATTTGCCCCTACTTGACGTGCCAAATCTAGGTCGATATTTGCCAAAATTTGTTGAACTTGACGCTCACGAATATGCTTTCTTTGAACTTTACTTAATTCAAAAGTATAGGCATCGACCACATGTTTTTGTTCATGCGGTGCAAGGCTTTTGTAATATAGTCGCGGTTGAGAGAAATAATCAGAGAACGTCTCACTTCTTTGACGAAGTTTATGTCCACTAATTTTTTCAGGATAACTTTCAAAACCACCATTTGATGCCGCTGGCGGTGTTTCTGCTGGCCAATTTCCATCAATTGAGTTTGGTTGATATGCAGCCTGTCCTTTATGAATGGTATGCTGATGAATACCATCACGTTGATTGTTATGGAATGGACACACAGGTTTGTTAATCGGAATTTGGTGGAAGTTTGGTCCGCCTAAACGGCTTAACTGGGTATCTGTGTATGAAAATAGTCGGGCTTGTAAAAGTGGGTCATCAGTAAAATCAATACCAGGTACTACATGACCCGGACAGAAAGCTACCTGCTCTGTTTCAGCAAAGAAGTTATCTACATTTCTATTTAAAACAAATCGGCCAATTGGTGTAACAGGAACTAATTCTTCGGGAATAATTTTTGTTGGGTCCAGCAAATCGAAGTCAAAGTTCATTTCATCTTCTTCTTCGACAATCTGCACGCCGAGTTCCCATTCTGGATAAAAACCTTGCTCAATTGCTTCATAAAGATCACGACGGTGGAAATCTGGGTCTTTACCTGCAAGTTTTTGAGCTTCATCCCATACCAGCGCACTCAAACCTTGTTTTGGTGTCCAGTGAAATTTCACAAAATGTGATTTACCTTCAGCATTAATTAAACGGAATGTATGAACACCAAAACCTTGGATTGAACGTAAGTTACGAGGAATCGCACGGTCTGACATCGCCCAAATTACAGCATGTGCTGACTCGGGTACTAAAGACACAAAATCCCAGAAAGTATCATGCGCAGTTGCACCTGTTGGGATTTCTGTGTCCGGTTCAGGTTTTACCGCATGTACAAAGTCTGGAAATTTAATCCCGTCTTGCACAAAAAAGACAGGTGCGTTATTTCCTACCAAGTCGAAGTTACCTTCTTGGGTATAAAACTTAATGGCAAAACCGCGGATATCACGAACAGTGTCGGCTGAACCACGAGGCCCTTGCACTGTTGAAAAACGTACAAAAATAGGCGTCTGAATAGTTGGGTCTGTCAAGAATCCAGCTTTGGTTAAACGTTCGTTTCCTTCATATGCCTGAAAATAACCATGTGCCCCTACACCACGCGCATGCACAATACGCTCAGGTATACGCTCATGGTCAAAGTGGGTGATTTTTTCTCTTAAAATGAAATCTTCCAATAAAGTCGAGCCACGAATACCCGCTCTTAAGCTATTTTGGTTATCCGCTATTTTAACCCCCTGATTTGTGGTTAAAGCTTCATTAGTTGCATCATCTCTAACTGTGTCTAACTGTTCAGTTTTCTGGGTAGTATTGGCTTTATTTGCTGCATCGGCACCAGCCATTTCACTTGTTTTATTGGTTGATTTAGTATTGTCGTTCATGTCCATTACCTATGTTTTTGAAAGTTAAACTTGGGGTTGAAGTAGAAAACGTTTATAAAACTAGTTTTTAAACGTACCTAAATAAGGAAAAAGGAGTTCTACGTATTTACGAGTACTCCAAAGACCAATACTTTTATGATGAGAATCTGGGGCAAGAAACGGAGTAAGTTTGCAAATCTTTATGGCAAGGTCACTTGATTGTTGGACGCGCTCTTGTAGTGCATCAAGTTCGCCATCCGAGATATAACTAAATAAATAGTCCTGAATACGCTGGCTATTCTTTAGTTCTCTGCTGTATGCCAAGAAGCTAGAAGAATGACCACTACCAGCAATCCAGTCATGAATAATTTGGCGCTCTACAGGGTTAAACACCCCAAACATTTTTCCATTTTCTTCATTAATCATTCGCCAGAATACGCTCTGTTCAGGGTCGGTATTAAACTTAATCCATTTGTGTTCAGTTAAATGAGTGATTAAACCTGCAATGTCATCGGGATTTGATAACCATTGATTAATGGTCTTGCACCCAAACTGTCTGGTTTCGTTATGGATTAACTGACCGACAAGCGCCTTTCTTTTGAAAATTCTATGGACAAAGTCTTCAGTATTTAAATTTTTTATAATGTTTGAAGAGGACACCCCATGATTATTAAGGGCAAAACCACGTTTTAGCTTGGTCAAGAAGAGTTCTTTATCTCTATATTTATTATAAATATCTTCAATAACTTTAATGGCTTTATAGGCATGACCATTGTCAATATTGTCGATAGTGATATGAAGATTAAAGTATTTAGAATCAATACCTAGTTCAGCAAGCTCATAATTCGAAATTAAAAGATGCAGTGGTAACTGCTCATAGCCTAAATTAAAACCCACAATCTCGGGAATAAACTCAGGAGGCGCATAACCCAGAGCAAGCTGCACAACTGCTTGATGATAATATTCGTCTTCTAAAAGCAGATCGAAACTGTCTAGCCCTAGACTGCGTAAAAGGTCATCATAGATACAGACATGGTTTGCTTTTGGCTCACCTAACCCAAGCTCTTCGAGATAAGTAATAATTAATTCATGAAAAATAGGATCATTCCAATAATGCACTGAGCTATATAGCCATGCACCGTCTACTTTTTTGGTTGGAGACACCTTTATTAAAAACTCAAATGCCTGAGCGACGTTCTTAAAATACTCTCTATCTTGACCAGATTGTCTACGATTTAAATATGCCTGAAATTCCTGACAATTTTTTTTATTATCGTTTTCACACCATGCCTTAATCAAATTGATATCCGAAGGAAAATCTATTTCCTTCATTTCTAGTTTATCTATCTCTTTAACAAGAAAATCTCTAGCCTTTTTCTCTTTCTCAAAGCTAGAAACATCAGGATCAAGGAAAAAAACAAACAATTCATAATAATTTTGTTGATTATCTTGTAATAAGTCTAATAATCGTTTTTTCACTACAACAGGCATTTTCATTCTCCGTTTGTGAGATATCAATTACCATACGTCACCCTAACTATAATCGAGTTTTAAGTTTGTTATTTTGCGTTATTAAAAAACAAGGTAAATACAATAAATTCAAAAAATTCATAGACATATAAAATAACGTAAAATTACATTTAAACTTTTAGTATTATTTAAGCTGCTGTTTTTATATAAAATTTGCAAATCTTAATCCAATTTAACATTAACTTCACCATCAAAATTATAAACATTAAAAAAATAACAAAGCAAACAATTAAATAGTTTTATAACATTTTAAAAACAATTGTAGGGAGAATTAAAATGTTCAATAAATGTTGCGAATTATTAGCAAAGGAAAAAATTAAAATTGCATTTTTTGAAAGCGCCTCTGCAGGCTACCTTGCTTATCGTTTCTCTTTAAGTCCTTATTCAGGCGATATTCTGATTGGAAGCCTTGTGAGTTACGACCTTCGCGTAAAGGAAAATACCTTACATATTTCAGAAGAGCTTATTGAAAAATATACTGCAGAATCAATGCAAGTAACTGTTGAAATGATTAATAAAGGTAAAGAACTTTTACATGCTGACCTGTATGTTGCCTGCACAGGTCTTTTGAAAAAAGGCGGCTCTGAAACACCAGAAAAACCTGTAGGTACTTTCTTTTACTCAATATATTATAAAAATAATTTTTATAATTTTAGACGTGTTTTAAGGGGGCCTGCCTTTTTAAAACTAAGAAAGTTGATATACTATGTTACTCAAGATATAAAACTTATTATATTAGAAGACAAAAGGCGTTAATTTTATATAAAAGTTAACAAATATACATTTAGAAATATTTATTATCTTTCTTAAATATTATGTGCTGAAATGTAATTTTTTAAATGTTCATATTAATAATGTTTATGACTTAAAATTACATACATTAAAAATCAGCAAGTTATTTAAAATTTATAAATTTTAAGTTTACAGTTAAATATAGGGTAACACCCCTACCCTACACATTTAAAATCTACATGTTTTAATAACCCTATCTGAAGCTCTCAGATAAAACACATCGTCATAATTGATATGAGGTATTAAAAATGAGCACTACTAATAATCAAGCAAATCAACGCAATAATCAGCAACAACAACAACAGCAAAATGACAACCGTAATCAACAGCAACACGGTAACCAACAGCAAAACGATCAACAGCAACAAAATAACCAGCAACAACAGCAAAATGATAACCGTGGCCAACAACAAGGATCTAACCAAAAAGATTCTGGCCAACAAAACTCAAATAACAACCAACAACGTTAATCGTTTGTAGTTGTTCTTTGATGCGGTCGATCATTTAGGAAGGTGACCTCACCTTCCTAAATCAAAATATAAGCATAAAATTCAATAAAATATGAGGGAATTCTGATGACAGATCAAAATACAGATCATGCTCAATTGGTAGCTGGCGATCATAACTATTCTGACTCTCGCTGGCGCGAAAGCTATCTTACTCGACCTTATTATCAAGAAGCGCAATTAACTACACCAGATCTAGATTATGATCGTGATTTCTCTGCAGCTTATGAACTTGGTCATCGAGCTCGTTCTGAATCTAAAGAAGGAACTCAGTTTGAAGATATGGAAGGTAGCTTGCAGCAAAAATGGGAAGAGCTAAAAGCTGAGTCCCGCCTAAAATGGGAACACGCTAAACAAGCGATTAAAGATGCGTGGGATGATATGTAACATCCTCAAAAGGTCCATAGCTATAAGCTTATTTCCTATTGGCCCTAGGAAATAGGCTTTTTTATTGTCATAACATTATGAGCATCAAAAAATGGTGGCATATTAAAATTATGACTAAGATATTGATTTGCTAAATTTGGATCATCAAAAACTTCTTTTTTAAATTGTACGCTCGGTGTTGTAGCGAGTACATGTGTCGGCTTAATAGTAACTTCCACTACATACTTATTTTGCTCATACTTAGCTTTTACGCCATAAATCTCAGAATCATTAATGCAAGTTCCATCTGTAAAATATACAAACATATGTACTACCTTAAATATTACTCATCATAGCGGTCTTATCAAAAATAAAGCCTGACTCAGATAATCAGGTCAGGACTTTCATCAAAATTAACTTTGATTTTTTTTAAAATATTCAATTATTTCTTCCCCATTATTTACAGGCTTTTTCTGCGAAGGGTAAGTTTCTTCATAGGCATAGGCGGGTAAAGTAATTTTAGCTCGAATTGGAGGTAATTTTTCTTGTCCACCTGTGGTAATTCGCTCAATAAAACCAGCAAGCCAAAGGACAAACTCCTGAGTATTTTTACTTTTAGGAATAAGACTTAAATCCAATTTAATTTTTGACTCTTGCAAAGGTTTAATGAGTATTTCGGCAAAATCAATATAATTATATAAAAGCTTTAATTTTGTCCCCTTTATTTCTTGTCTGAGTTCAATCATCAAATTATTAAGATCTTCCATCGGATCATCCGTAAAGCCTTTTTTTTCTTTAACATTTTGATATATTTTCTCAGCTATTTTTAAATATTGGGGCATATCCTTACCTTTTATAGTTCGCTCTTACTAAAATGAATTTTGGATGAATATAAGTAAGCTATTGTGTTTGTTTTATTAACTTTTTGAAACGGTAACTTAAGATTGCAACAAAACGGTAACAACAAATTCTCCAAAATGTAAAAACAAAATAAATATTTGATTAATTTTATATTTTTATATATTTCATTATTATTAAATTATATTTTTTATATAAAATAACGATTAAAAAAGCCTACTAATAAAGTAGGCTTTTGAAAGAAGCTAATCTATTACGAGTTTTTATTCATGTCATGAGATGTAGCTGGATCACTTGCTTCATGCATGCCGTCATTTCTTGAATTACGATCTTGGCAAGCACTCATACCCATAGCAATTGCCAACACCATACTTACTGCACAAAAGATTCTTACCATTTAAATCACCTTTATAAATATTAAAATGTAGGTTTATGAATAACATTATCTTATGTTGGCCTACCGCAGTGGTTCTCTTAACTTTTGTAGATTATGCAAGCTTTTGTAAAAACCAAAAATTATGATTAATAAAATTATATTTCTTGCAATTGATATTTTGGTTATTTTTTGGCAAGCAATGTTTAGGAGACTCTGGTCATGTTATAAAATTCGAATTATTAAATAGTTTAGCCAAACAACACACCCAATTAGAGATATTGATATACTATACAAATAAACAATTAATAAATATTTGATATATAAGATTAAAAAATAATAGTGTGACTTATATTCAAATTATTTATACTCATATTATATTTTTTAATTTTTCTATTTTCTAAATAAAAACAGTGAAATATTTATATCAAGTTATATAAATCAATCTTTTATTTTTGCAATTGACCCACCCCAATGCTCAGCTTATGATGCTCGCGCTGACCAATTTTGTCAGTCGGTTTTAGCAGACCGTCTACCTAAGTGCACTAAAAACACGTTTTTTGGTGTGACGCCCCTCGTGCCTTTGATGGAGGAACGGGAGTGGGACACCCTTGGGTGTGCTGGTTTCTTAGGTATCAGTCTGCTAACCCTCTTTCGTTTCGCCACCATAATAATGAGCAATGAGTGGGCATAACTTCTTTTAACCAAGGAGTCACTCATGACTATTATTCTATATTTTTTAAATTCTTTTATTAAACCTACTTACATTCAACCTCTTTTACTCAAGCAGTCATTTCTTAGAGTTCTTTCTCATCCTCTGTTTAAAAGAACTAGCTACTATAGAGTTCGAAAAATTTTTACTTAATCTTTTTGTGTACCCATCTTGATATACAAGATTGGGGCAGAAGTTTTATGTATTCAAAATCACATAAAGATTAAAACTTCTATCAACATCACTTAACGATAACAACAACCCATGAAGAGTAACAAGAATGTTTTTTCTCTATCGTTTTGTTTTGGTGAGCCTTCTGACAATAGGTGTTTTAAATTTGATGGGGTGCAGGCCAATGAGTAAAAATGAATTTAATACGCGTTGTGTATGGGCCGGACATGACCTTTCAGCGTGTAATTGTATTTATAATTCTTTAGAGCAGCATTATTCACCTCAATTTGTAGAAAGTTTACCAAAATTAAGTTTGCAAAATATTGATGCAAAAATGAACTTTGTAGAAACCATGAATCAAACAATGCAGCAGTGCCAATTGAGTGCGAGCAAACACTAAACTAATTTATAGAGGCATGCTCTACCAAAAAATCCAAGAATGTACGTACGCGATTAGGAACATACTTATCGTGGCCAATCCAGACAGCATGAAATTCTTCAGAAGCATGAATATTCCAATCTTCAAGAATTTTGACGAGTTGTTTTTGCTGTAACGCATTTCGAATCTGGAATTCATTTAGTTGAGCAATGCCAGCACCTGCCAGTGCCAACTGTAAAATTGCTTCGCCATGGTTTACTTTTAAAACTTTAGAGGGGGTTAGGCTGATTTCCTGAGTTGCTTTTTTGAATAACCAGGTTTTGTTCTGGCGTTGATAACTTACATCTAAAAGCTGATGTTCATGTAGTTCATCTGGATGCTCAGGACAACCGTACTTTTCAATATATAGAGGAGAGCAAACATACTGTTTATAAGTACTGCCAAGCGAGCGGGCCACCAAATTGGAGCTTTTCAAAGGTCCTGTTCGAATCGCAACATCAATTCTTTGTTCAACCAAATTAATTACTTCATCACTCAAATGAGCTTCTAATTCAATTTCCTGGTAACGTTGATTAAACAAACTAATGCATGGCAATAAAAAGTGTGTCCAATATGAAAAACTGGTATGGATTCTAATTCGCCCTTTCGGTATATGATTTGCGGTAACCGATTGTTCCAGTTCGTCCAAGCCATTGAGTATTTGAATGCCTTGCTCATAAAACTGGCATCCTTCACTGGTAAGCTGAAACTGACGTGTTGAACGATTGAGTAACCTGACACCCAATCTTTTTTCTAAACGAGAAATTAACTTGCTTACGGCAGACGGCGTCATATTACATGCTCTTGCTACCGCTGAAAAACTTCCAAGCTCGACCACCCTTATAAAAATTGCTAACTCGCCAGAACGATTGATATCAAAATAAGACATAGCAAAATTTATTTATGAATTAGATTCACAAATCTTATTCCGCTTAGACCGCTATAACAAGGCATCAATTTGTTTCAAGATACCTTTAATTCGTTTTAAAGAGTTTTTGAGATGAAACTTTATCAAGCTCCCCTATTTTCTTTGGTTTTAATTACGAGCTTTGCACAAGCTGATGTAGAAAACAGCCAATGGATTACCACTTGGTCTGCGAGCCCTCAAAAAGTCTGGAATAAAGACTTCGTTTTTCCAACACTCATTCCAGAGCAAGTATCTAATCAGACTATTAGACAAATGAGCAAAATTAGTTTGGGCGGTGAAGCTGTTCGGCTCGTTTTTACCAATCAATATGGTAAACAGCCACTTTATATTGATCAAACAACGATTGGTTTAGCGAACGCAGCAACTCTAAAATCTAAGAGCACCTATCCCGTTTATTTTTCTGGTCAACTTAAAGCAAGAATTTTACCCGGCAAACAACTCATAAGTGATCCAATTCAGTTGCCTGTACCCGATCATGCTCAATTAGTGGTGAATAGCTTTATTCAAAAGCCTACAATGTTTAAAACATTTCATTGGGATGCCAAACAAACCAGTTGGCTGATTAGTGGAAATCAGACAACAAATTTAACTACACCAACCGATGCCAAAACAACGACGGCACGGTTATTACTGTCTGCAATAGAGGTAAAACCCAAACAAAAGGCTCATGTAGTTGCAGTTGTTGGAGATTCAATTACCGATGGGGCGACTGCAACCTTAGATGCAAATACAAGATGGACCGATTTTTTAGCGAAACGTTTATCAGCACACCAAGTAGCAGTGATTAATAGTGGTATTTCAGGAAATCGATTACTTACCGATGGTATGGGCGATAGCGTTTTAAAACGTTTAAACAGTGAGGTATTTCAGTATGCAGGCGTTAAAACTTTAATTGTTTTGGTTGGTATCAATGACATTTCATGGCCCGGTACAGCTTTTGCACCTAAACAGCAAATACCCTCTTTTGAGGCGCTCACTCAAGGTTATCGACGTGTTGTAAGTGAGGCCCATAAACATAATATTCAGGTGATTGGTACAACCTTACTTCCGTTCTCTGGTGCTTTGCCTAATACCCCTTTAGATAATTATTATCAACCCAACAAAGATCAATTACGTCAGCGCATTAACCACTGGATAAGAACTAGCCATACCTTTGATGGTGTGCTTGATCTTGATGAAGGCTTAAAAGATCCAAAACATCCCAATCGATTAAATCCAATTTATGATTCTGGAGATCATTTACATCCTAATGATCGCGGCAATCAGCATATGGCAGAATTGGTAGATTTAGATCAAATTATTAAAAATTAATGATTCCCCCATCAGGTGAAATCTTCACATGATGGGGCTGCTTATTTAAAAATCATAACTCGCTATCATGTTGAAGCGGTTATCAATCCCGTTACGATTATCAAATGTTTCTCGTTCCCCATAAACATATTCGATACCCAAAGTAATCGGCTTATACGGGTTATAAAGTGCATTCACCCAACCTTGCCAAAGCTGTTTGTTTTGGGTGGTACTAGTACGCTGTAATTCGGCAAAACGGTTATCATCTTTAGCCTTCATATAGCCATAGCCTAAAGTCGAGCGAATTTGCGGTGTAAATTGATGAGTGATACCCAAAGAAACCGTGTCAAATTCATTGCTATGCATATTATTTTGATCATCTATTGCATAGCCACTGTTACTCCATAGCAAGAAACGTCCATCACCCTTAACATGGTAATAATCGGCTTTAAGTAATGTATCAGGGGTAATTTGATATTTACCGCCCAAGCCTACCCCCCACGCCCACTCGCTATCATTGTTAGTTCTTTTTTCTGCAACAAAACTACGGCCTGAAAGCATTGAACCATTGGCAAATTTATGATTTAAACGCCCCACTAAAGCGGGTAAACGCATTTTATTATCTGGATCTGTTGCCGCAGTATATTTCGGGTCTTCAACTGATACTGCAAAACTTGTATTTGCCGTTAAGTTATCGCTATAGCGAACAAGCGGTGATCTTAATAATGCACTACCTACAAATGTACCTGCATCAATCGTTTCTGGATAATATTCAGGGGCAATAAATGTCGACCATGTTTGACCAATAAGCCATTTATCAAAAGTTAAATAGGCATGACGTATCCGAAACTGATCACGTGTAGCCGCCCCAAAAAAGTCCATTTCTAACTTTCCGCCTACGTCACCAACGGCTGTAGGGGTTTTAAAATTCAATCCAAAGCGTGTCACATACACAGTACTGTGCAACTGGTCTTTCTGGGCAGATTCTTCTGGCGTATTTTCAAGAGGAACGCCGCTAATATTGTTATACATGCTAGATGCACCCTTAATTTGATAAGAAGCATCTGCTCGTATATAACCGTATAAGTTAAATTCCGCACCAGATTTAGTTAATGTTTGCTGTATAGGTGGTGGAGCTTGAGTAACTACAGGAGCAGCTTGTTCTACTCTTTTTTGAGCTAAAGATTTTTGAGCCTCCATATTAATTTGTAGCATAGCTCGTAGTTCTTTTATTTCTTGGCGAAGTTGCTCTATTTCTGGGTTTACTTGGCCTGCAAAAGCAGAAGACATAAGCAGAGTCACAGAAACTGCCAACAAGCTTTTTTGAACCGTTGTATTTAAAATTTTCATCATGAAATTTTCCTTTAGACCTTTAAGTAGTCTTAAAAGTCTCGACATCCTTTTTGTTATGTACCTATCTAAAATAGATCCTTGAAAATTTGCCTTTCTTTCACAAGAAAGACGTTCCCTCATATTTTTTAGATCCACCCTCCCTAGTGCAGCAAAAGCAACTTTTTAATTTTCCATTTTTTATATTCTCTTCCAGATTGAGAATATTCGGTTTTAAACCCTTATTTATATTCCCCAATAGTATTATTTTTTTGCCATAAACCCCTGATAAGTCAAAATTTGCGTATATGGCTGTACGCTTTCAAAGCCTGTCTTTTCCAAAAGTTTTATATATCCTTCAGTCGTTAAACTAAAAAAGTCCTCAGCCATACGCTCCAACATTTTTTGACATTGTTCTTCTGTTAACCCTTGAGCCAAACACAAATAACGTAATGCTTGAAGCTGCTGTAGATTTACACAAGTCATGAGGTCATAGGTAAGTAAAGGCGCCTTTTCTTTTAAGCGATCATAAATATCCTTAAAGAAGGCTGGTTTTATGTCATCTGCAATAAAATGAGCCACGAGAATAGAAAGTGCAGCATCAAAGCAACTCTCGAGAGGTAAAGCTGAAGTTTCACCGTGAACAAAAGTGACTTGGGTAGATTTACCTAAAATCTCCACCTGCTCCTGAGCTTTTTGCAGCATGGTTAAAGATGGATCAACCGCTGTAAATTGCCAGTTTGGATGTCTTTTAAGTAAATATTCGAGTTCGTAACCCGTACCACAGCCCACAATTAAGATATGAGGATCTGGTCGCAACACCGACTGCAAAATGGCATCCACCTGTTGGTGGATCACGTCATAGCCCGGAATTAATTTACGAATATGCGCATCATATCCTTCGACTACTTTAGGGCTATTAAAGTCTTTTGCCATTTTGCGTGTCCTCTATTTAAACCGTATTTCGATTTTCCTTTGCTGCACTTTGACCGAGCTTTTGACTTATTTAGTCAAAGACATTTCCCGTTAAATTAAGTTCAGCTCGCATAATTTCCTGCAATTTAAACTTTTGGGCTTTACCAGAAGCAGTCATTGGAAACTCATTAAAGAATCGGACATAACGCGGCACTTTGTTGTGTGAAATGTGTTCTTTGCAAAATTGGCGGATGCTGTCTTCATCGACTTGGTGATGCTCATGCAGAATAATGCATGCACAAAGTTCTTCACCATATTTCGCATCTGGCAAGCCAATCACCTGTACATCGCTTACGTCTGGATGAGTATATAAAAAGTCTTCAATCTCTTTTGGAAAGAGGTTTTCCCCACCACGGATCACGACATCTTTAATACGGCCTTTAATTTTAATAAAACCGTCTTGATCCATCTCGGCAATGTCACCCGTATGCATCCAGCCAGCCGCATCAATCACTTCACGGGTCTTTTCCTCTTCACCCCAATAACCAGCCATCACTGAATAACCACGGACGCATAGCTCACCCAAAGTCCCTTGCGGAACAATTTGCCCTTCTAAATCGACAATTTTAATTTCAACATGTGGATGGACATGCCCAACTGTGCTTACTCGCTTATCAATCGAATCGTTTACCGAGCTTTGTACACTCACTGGCGAGGTTTCGGTCATGCCATAACAAATGGTGATTTCAGACATATGCATTCGGTCTATAACACGTTGCATAATTTCACGTGGACAAGGACTACCTGCCATAATGCCTGTTCTTAAGCTCGACAGATCAAAATCATTAAACTGTTCATGCTCTAAGGTTGCAATAAACATGGTTGGTACGCCATAAGCTGCCGTACAACGTTCTTGATGAATTGCTTTTAAAGTTTCCAAAGGATTAAATACAGCAGATGGATAGACCATGGTTGCCCCATGCGTCACACACGCCAGATTCCCCATCACCATGCCAAAACAATGGAACAATGGCACAGAAATACAGACTTTATCTTGGGGGGTTAAACGAATGCCTTCACCGACAAAATAACCATTATTTAAAATATTATGATGGGTTAACATGGTCCCTTTCGGGTTACCTGTTGTGCCTGAAGTAAATTGGATATTAATAGTTTCATCAAACTGGAGCTGTCTGGCTAATTGTTTTAATTGTTCTAGCTGTTCAGAAGTTGGTGTAGTTAGTAAATCACTAAAACGATAAATACCAGTATGTTGTTGGTCATCAATTTTAATGACAAATTTTAAATGTGGCAGTCGCTCTGAACTGAGCACTTTATCTGTACAGGTAGTTAACTCAGGGGCAATTTTTGTGAGTAATTCTTGGTAATCCGTCGTTTTAAATTGAGAAGCAATAATCAATCCTTTGCATGAGACCTTATTCAACACATATTCAAGCTCATGACTTTTATAAGCTGTATTTAGATTGACTAAAATAATCCCTGCTTTAAAAGCTGCAAACTGCGTAATGGTCCATTCCACACAGTTAGGTGACCAAATCGCTAATCGGTCTCCTTTTTTTAATCCCAATTTTAATAGGCTACAAGCAAAAGCGTTTACTTCATCCTGTAAAGCTTTATAGGTTAATCGTCTGTTTTGATGAAAACTGACAATCGCTTCCTTTTCAGCATATTGCTGACAGGCCTGATCAAATTGTTCACCAATGGTCATACCCAATAAGGGTTGTGTACTTGGTCCCGAGGCGTAGCTTAACCGTTCTTGTTGCATTGAATCATTCTCCTTGATTCTTCTGATTCTCTTCTTACCTGATCTAATTGTTGTTACTGCAACTACTTTTCCAAACTACTTATTTTGTGTTGTTTTATCCTTTATATGCCCTATTTCTTTTGCACAGCATCTACACAAAAGTCAGCAATCTGTTTTGAAAAATAGTCTTTGTGCGCATGATCAAACTTTGTATTTTGAGCTGGGTCTAGGGGTTCAACCACCACATAAGTCATAGCACCGACTACACAAAGTGCTGCTGTGTTTAAATCATCCAAGACAAACTCACCACTTGCATTTCCATCCGCAAGTATTTTTTTAATACTTTGTTTAATCAATTGCTTCACACGAAAACGTTCATGTTCAACCGTGGAATCGACAGGTTCAAACATGAGTGAATACGCAAGCTGAGGACTATTCAGTGCCCGTTTTACAAAAGTTGCCACCGCCTTGTGTAATTTCTGCTTTGCCGATAAGTCACTTTCGGTAATCGAATCGATGACCAATAGCTCTGTATTAATGGCATCAGACAAAACTTCTATTAGCACTTGGCTTTTATTATCGAAGTAGCGATAAACCAGTCCACTAGATACACCTGCTTGCTCTGCAATTGTTTGTATTTGTGCGTCCTTAAATCCTCCTTCTGAAATTATTTTTCTAGCTGAATTCAAAATCGATTTACGATTTTGCTCCATCCGCTCTTGCATTAAAGATGATCGTTTATAGCTCATAATTTATTCTCTAACAAATAAAATGAATTGTAAATCATTTTATGAATCTGTATTCACTTTTTCAAAAAATCATTGTATGTTACTTATCAAATACCCACAAAATATTTTATGGACAACAAATATAACCAATAGGATGAAAATATCATGAACCTACGCAGCTTGAATTTCGGTCTAGATGAAACTTTAATTGCGCTTCAAGATTCGGTAGCCGCATTTTGTGCAAAGGAAATTGCACCAATTGCCCAACAAGTTGATCAAGACAACAAATTCCCTGCACATCTCTGGAAAAAATTCGGAGATATGGGCCTTTTAGGTATGACGGTTTCTGAAGAATATGGCGGTGCCAATATGGGTTATTTAGCTCATATTATTGCCATGCAAGAAATTTCTCGTGCTTCGGCAGCTATTGGCTTGTCATATGGTGCTCATTCTAATTTATGTGTAAACCAAATTAACCGTAACGGTAACGAGCAGCAAAAACAGAAATATTTACCAAAATTAATTTCCGGTGAATATGTTGGTGCCCTTGCCATGTCTGAGCCAAATGCCGGCTCTGATGTGGTCAGCATGAAATTACGCGCCGAGCAAAAAGGTGATCACTTTGTTTTAAACGGTTCAAAAATGTGGATCACTAACGGCGGTGATGCAGATGTACTGGTCGTTTACGCTAAAACTGATCCACAAGCTGGCCCGAAAGGCATGACCGCATTCTTGATTGAAAAAGGCATGAAAGGCTTTAGTCACGGCAACCACTTAGACAAACTCGGTATGCGCGGCTCTAACACTTACCCTCTATTCTTTGACAATGTAGAAGTCCCTGCTGAAAACGTACTTGGTGGTGTGGGTAACGGGGTTAAAGTACTCATGAGTGGTTTGGACTATGAGCGAGCAGTTTTAAGTGCAGGACCTTTAGGCATTATGGATGCTTGCTTAGATGTGGTGATTCCTTACTTACATCAGCGTGAACAGTTTGGTCAGGCTTTAGGTGAATTCCAGCTTATGCAAGGTAAACTTGCCGATATGTATTCAACATGGTTGGCATGTAAAGCTCTCGTTTATGCGGTTGGTGCTGCCTGTGACAAAGCGGATCATGACCGCAGCCTACGTAAAGATGCTGCAAGTGCCATTTTATATGCTGCCGAAAAAGCAACATGGATGGCGGGTGAAGCAATTCAAACTTTAGGTGGTAACGGTTATATCAATGAATTCCCTGCTGGCCGTTTATGGCGCGATGCAAAACTTTATGAAATTGGCGCGGGAACTTCTGAAATTCGCCGCATGCTGATTGGCCGCGAACTTTTCAATGAAACCAAATAATAATTATAAGTAAGGACGCATCTTATGAACCAATTACAAAGCAAGATTAATGTTCGAAGCGAAGACTTCAAAACAAACCAGCAAGCCATGCAAACATTGGTCACAGATCTCAAACAAGTTGCCCAGCGTATTGCTTTAGGCGGTGGTGAAAATGCCCGTCAAAAACATTTGGCTCGAGGTAAACTTTTACCCCGTGAACGTATTGATCAACTGATTGATGTCGGCACGGCATTTTTAGAAATTGGTCAATTGGCAGCGTACAACGTTTATGAAGATGATGTTCCTGCTGCGGGTGTGATTGCAGGTATTGGTCAAGTCAACGGCATCACTTGCATGATCGTTGCTAACGATGCAACGGTTAAAGGTGGAACGTATTACCCACTTACGGTTAAAAAGCATTTACGCGCACAAGAAATTGCTGAACAAAATCACTTGCCTTGTATTTATTTAGTAGATTCAGGCGGTGCCTATTTACCAATGCAAGATGAGGTTTTCCCAGACCGTGATCACTTTGGGCGTATTTTCTATAATCAGGCACGCATGTCGAGTCTTGGTATTGCCCAAATTGCCGTAGTAATGGGTAGCTGTACCGCAGGTGGTGCTTATGTACCAGCGATGTCTGATGAAACGATTATTGTCCGTAATCAAGGTACGATTTTCTTAGGTGGACCTCCTTTGGTAAAAGCTGCAACTGGCGAAGTGGTAAGCAGTGAAGATTTAGGCGGTGGCGATGTACACACACGTCTTTCAGGGGTAGCTGACCATTTAGCCGAAAATGATGAACATGCAATTGCGATTGCGCGAAACATTGTTGCGAACTTAAATAAAAAGCCAAATGAGTTAAACAAACAAATTGATGAACCATTATTTGATGCATCGGAACTCTATGGCGTGGTGCCAAGTGATGCGCGTAAACCTTTTGATGTACGTGAAGTGATTGCGCGTATTGTAGACGGCTCTCGTTTTGACGAGTTTAAAGCCCGCTTTGGCTCAACACTTGTAACGGGTTTCGCTTCTCTCTACGGCATGCCAGTCGGCATTATTGCCAATAACGGAATTTTATTTTCCGAGTCTGCACAAAAAGGTTCGCACTTTATTGAGCTATGTACTCAGCGCAATATTCCATTGTTATTTATACAAAACATCACTGGCTTTATGGTTGGTCGCCAGTATGAAAATGAAGGGATTGCCAAACACGGCGCTAAACTGGTGATGGCAGTTGCCACTGCAAATGTCCCTAAACTCACCCTAATTATTGGCGGTTCATTTGGTGCAGGTAACTACGGTATGTGCGGCCGTGCTTATTCACCACGCTTTTTATGGACTTGGCCGAACTCACGTATTTCAGTCATGGGCGGCGAACAAGCAGCAAGCGTACTTTCGACTTTAAAACGTGACCAGATTGAGCAAAAAGGTGCCGAGTGGTCAGCGCAAGAAGAAGACGAATTTAAACAACCAATTCGTGAACAATACGAGCGCCAAGGCCATCCATACTATGCTTCTGCCCGCCTTTGGGACGACGGTGTCATTGACCCAGCGCAAACTCGTCAGGTACTTGGTTTAAGCCTTGCTGCGGCCATGAATGCTCCAATCCAGCCAACCAAATTTGGCGTGTTCCGCATGTAAGAGGTGTATATGAGCTATCAATTTTTACAACTCGAACAACAAGGTCAGGTTGCCTATGTTTGGCTGAACCGCCCTGAATTGCACAATGCTTTTAATACGACAGTCATTGAAGAATTGCATACTTGCTTTAAGCAAATTAATACTCGTGATGACATTCGTGTTGTGGTTTTAGCTGGTCGCGGTAAAAGCTTTTCGGCAGGTGCCGACCTCAACTGGATGAAACAGGCAGGTCAGGCATCTTCAGCAGAAAATGAAGCAGATGCATTAAAACTTGCGCAAATGCTTGATGCACTTGCAACACTTAAACAACCGACTATTGCTCGCGTGCATGGCATTGCCTTTGGCGGCGGTATGGGCTTAGCATCGGCATGTGATATTTGCATTGCCAGCACTGATGCCAAGTTTGCAACTTCTGAGGTTCGTTTAGGACTTGCTCCATCTACCATTAGTCCCTATGTGATTCGTGCGATTGGTGCAAGACAAGCCTCTCGTTACTTTTTAACTGCCGAGCGGATTTCAGCACGTGAAGCCAAACAAATTGGTTTAGCACACGAAGTAGCAGATGCTGAAGACTTAGATAAAAAAGTTCAAGAAATTATTGATGCTCTATTACTCGGTGGCCCGCATTCCCAAGCGGCCTCAAAACAACTCATTCAAATGGTGAGCAACCAGACCATGAGCAATGACTTGCTGCAACAGACAGCACATCATATTGCTCAAGTTCGTCAAGGCAGTGAGGCAAAAGAAGGTCTAAGTGCCTTTTTAAATAAACAACAGCCTGCTTGGGTTTCTAACTCGAATAACAACAATTAAGGACGATCATCATGTTTGAAAAGATTTTAATTGCGAACCGTGGCGAGATTGCCTGCCGCGTAATTCGTACAGCTAAAAAATTAGGTATTAGAACGGTTGCCGTTTACTCAGATGCAGATGCAAATGCCCAACACGTCAAACTTGCAGATGAAGCGGTTTATATTGGTCATTCCCCTGCAACACAAAGTTATTTACAGGTTGATCATATTATTCAAGCTGCCATTGATACAGGCAGCCAAGCGGTTCATCCGGGTTACGGCTTCCTTTCTGAAAATGACCAGTTTGCACTCGCTTGCCAACAACACAACATTTGCTTTATTGGGCCACCAGTGGATGCCATTTTAGCGATGGGCTTAAAAGCGACCTCGAAAGCTTTAATGGAAAAAGCAGGTGTCCCTTTAACACCGGGCTATCACGGAACCAACCAAGATGCTGACTTTTTAAAGCAACAGGCAGACCGAATTGGCTATCCTGTTTTAATTAAAGCCAGTGCTGGCGGCGGTGGTAAAGGCATGAGTCTGGTTGAACGCAGTGAAGATTTTCTGCATGCTTTAGCCTCTTGTAAACGTGAAGCCAAATCCAGCTTTGGTAATGATGATGTCTTGATTGAGCGTTATGTGATTCAACCGCGCCATATTGAAGTGCAAGTGTTTGGCGATACACATGGCAACTATGTACATTTGTTTGAACGCGACTGTTCTGTACAACGCCGACACCAAAAAGTGCTAGAAGAAGCCCCTGCTCCACAAATGCCAAGCGAGAAGCTCGATGCAATGCGCCAAGCTGCAATTGATGCTGCACGCGCTGTAAATTACGTTGGCGCAGGTACGGTTGAGTTTATTGTAGAACAAGACGGTACAGCGTATTTCATGGAAATGAATACCCGCCTACAAGTCGAGCACCCTGTCACTGAAATGATTACAGGTGAAGACTTGGTCGAGTGGCAACTTCGCGTCGCTTATGGCGAACCTTTACCTAAACTACAAAACGAATTGCAGATTCATGGACATGCGCTTGAAGCACGGATCTACGCTGAAGAACCAGAAAAAGGCTTTTTACCTGCTATTGGTAAAATCGACTATTTGCGCTACCCAACTCAAAACCAATATGTGCGTGTAGACAGCGGTATTGTTGAAGGCGATGAAATCACGACCTATTACGACCCGATGATTGCCAAACTCATCGTCTGGGGTAAAAACCGTGAAGCTGCGCTTATTCAAATGCAAAATGCTTTAAGCCAATTCCATGTCGATGGTTTAGGCAACAATATTGCCTTTCTGGAAAAGATTGTTCGTAGCGAATCGTTTAAACAAGCCAAGCTTGATACCAACCTGATTCAACGTGAACAAAACTTCTTGTTTAGCCCTGAAGAGATCAAACCGGAACTGGTGGTAGCAGCGGCATTTATTGAGTTTTTAAGCCAACTTAATAACAACAGTTCAAGCCAAAAACAGCTTTGGCAGGCTCAACCGCTTTGGCGTTTAAATATTGCCTATCAGCACAGTATTAAACTGAACTATTTAAACCAAAATATTCAAATCAAATTTGCCTCAAATGAAGATGGCTTCACCGCAGAATATAACGGTCAAAGCTACCCAATTTCAGGTCAATTGATTGATGCTCATACTGCCTCTGTTCAAATTGGTGGGACTCAGCAAAAGCTATCTTTTAACCAAAGTCAGCAAGGCATTACCTTGTTCCAAAATGGACAAAGCTATAAGTTTGTTTATATTTGCCAAGATTTTAATCAGGCAGATAGCCAAGCCGATGAAGGTCATTTAAAAGCCCCAATGCCGGGTGTGGTCACTCAAGTGCTAGTCAGTGCAAATCATAGCGTGAAGAAAGACGATATTTTAATGACGCTTGAAGCAATGAAAATGGAATATACCATCCGCGCCCCTAAAGACGGCGTGATTGTAGACTCCTACTTCCAAGTCGGTGATCAGGTCAAAGCTGGCGATGAGCTTGTGGAGTTTCAGCCTGCTCAGGAGGAAGTTGCATGAGTGAGTTTGTCAAAATCGTGGAGGTCGGTCCCAGAGACGGCCTCCAAAATGAAAAGCAGGCTTTAACTGTCGAACAACGCTTAAACTTCATTAACGATCTAATCAGTGCAGGCCTAAAATCCATTGAAGTCGGTTCATGCGTTTCGGCAAAATGGGTACCGCAAATGGCCCAAAGTGACGAGCTATTTAAGTTATTACCCCAAACAACCGATGTGCAATTTAGTCTGCTCACTCCCAATATTAAAGGTTTTGAAACTGCTCAAGCGGTAGGATGCAAAGAGGTTGCGGTGTTTACCGCAGCTTCTGAAAGTTTTACCCGTAAAAATATCAACTGTTCAATCGACGAAAGCTTTGAAAAGTTTAGCGATGTCATGAACGCAGCAAAAGCACATAACATCCGTGTACGTGGTTATGTTTCTTGTATTGTCGATTGTCCTTATGAAGGCGCAATTGCCCCTGAGCAAGTCGTAAAAGTGGTTAAACGACTCTATGACATGGGCTGCTATGAAGTGTCTTTGGGTGAAACCATTGGCACCGCAACACCAGATCGCGTTCAAAAGGTATGGCAAGCCTGCCTTGCTGAACTCGATAGCAAGGTTTTAGCTGGGCATTTCCACAACACCTATGGCATGGCAATTGCCAATATTTATCAGTCTTTACAGCAAGGTATTCGTGTTTTTGATTCGTCTCTTGCAGGACTTGGAGGTTGCCCTTATGCCAAAGGCGCCTCTGGCAATGTATCAACCGAAGATTTGTTTTATTTGCTGTCACACATGGGCTTTGAAACTGGCATTGACTTAGAGAAACTGATGCAAGCCAGCCAAAATATTAGCAACGTATTAAACCGAAAAAGCTTGTCGAATTATGCAAATGCGTATTGGCAAACCAAGTGTGCATAGTCATAAATTAAAATAGTTCAGCATCTGGTATAAAGCTGAATATTAGGCAAAGTACCAGATCATCCTATCTCATCTTTATCTCATTCTGTTCAGGAATTGGGACACAATCTCTCATGCAATTTTTTTAAAATTTATTTTCATCTGTGTATTAAATGCCTCTTTAAAAAGAAGCATTTTCTACCCTATTTTTATTCTAATCCGTATTATTCTTCATCCTTTTTTATCTTAATCCTTAAAAAATTTATCTCATTATTTATAAAAATAAGATGCATCCATTTCAATTTTTGGAGAAATATATTCTTCTACCCAATCCAGCCATGCGCGTGTTTTGGCATCAATAAAATGGCGTGAAGGCAATAAGGTATAAACTCCGATATCGGGCGAACGCCACTCTGGCAAGATATGACATAATCTTCCATTTTGAACCGCGTCTAAAGCCGAAAACATTGGCAATAACGCGACACCCATATCTTGTTGTACCACATCTAGTAATAACTCAGGGTTATCTGCAATGAGTTGCCCCCCAATGTCGATTTGATAAGACTCACCATTGGCATTTAACAAATGCCAATCTGGTGTAATAGACGGGTTTACCAAGCGTAAACAGGCATGATTTTTTAAGTCTTCTGGAGACTTCGGCACACCATGTTTTTCCAGGTACGCAGGTGAAGCACATAAAACAGAAAAAATAGTGCCAATTCTACGTGCAACAAAACGAGAATCTGTTAATGATTCAGTGAGATAAAGACTGACATCTACCCCTTTTGCCAACAGGTCCGGAACGTATTGTGAGGTCGTATATTCCACGGTTAATTCGGGATAATGCTTACAAAACTCGGCCATGACAGGGAAAACATAGTGATGCCCAAAGCTTCCCATACTTAATACACGTAAACGACCTTTGGGTTTAGATGCTGTTCCGGTGACTTCTGCCTCTGCTTCATCCACCATTGAAATAACTTGCCGACAACGCTCTGCATAAGTCGCACCAATATCGGTCAGTGCCTGCTGGCGCGTTGAGCGTTGTATTAATTTTGTACCTAAGCGTGTTTCTAGCTCGCTGATAAGACGTGAAACCTGTGCTGTGGTCAGATCCATCTGCTCAGCTGCTGCTGTGAAACTCCCGCTATCAATCACTTTCAGGAATGCATGCATTGCATGCAAAAGTCCACCATCGAGATTTTTGCGCATAACGTAAATATCTTTTCCTAAATTACGGATTGTTGCACCAGTTTAGATCAACCACAATGACTAAATGTACATACATTGGCACTAATTCTTTTTTAAGAAGAGGAACCGATCTTTTTTATTTCGTATGTCACTTGCTCCAAATATTCAACTGGATGTTGAAAAAAGAAAGTAGTCCGAGCTACTAAAAATTCTAAGGAGATATAAATGAATATAGCTACAAAAGTCACTCCAAATATTATTGCAACAAAGGATGTGTCACTTGAAGATAAATATGTAAGTGATAACGGTACAGCATTTATGACCGGCATTCAGGCACTTGTTCGCTTGCCTCTTGCCCAAACTCGCCGTGACGCGATCAATGGTTATCATACTGCTGGTTTTATTTCTGGTTATCGTGGTTCCCCTATTGGTAACTATGATAATTTCCTTTGGCAAGTTGAAGGATTACTTAAATCCCATAATGTCGTATTTCAACCTGGTGTAAACGAAGACTTGGCTGCTACCGCAATCTGGGGTACACAACAAGCAAATCTTTCAGGTCAAGGCAAATATGATGGAGTGTCTTCATGGTGGTATGGTAAAGGCCCGGGTGTTGACCGTTCAGGCGATGTACTCCGCCATGCTAACTTAGCTGGTACCTCTGAACGTGGTGGTGTTGTTGCTTTATTTGGTGATGACCACTCATGTAAATCTTCTACAGTTCCCCACCAGTCTGAACATGTCATGATTGGTTGCGGTATTCCAATTTTCTACCCAACATCCGTTCAACAAATTTTAGACTTTGGTGTTCACGCCATTGCAGTTTCACGTTTTTCTGGTCTTTGGACTTCAATGAAGCTAGTCAGTGAAATTGTAGAAACTTCCGCTTCAGTTCATGTCGACTTAGACCGTGTCACTCCTGTTATACCAGAAGATGTTAATTTCCCAGAGGGTGGCGTCAATATTCGTTGGCCAGATCATGGCATCCAACAAGAAGAACGTCTTTATAAATATCGCTTACCAGCTGTTTTGGCCTATGCCCGTGCGAATAAAATCAATACCGTAACATGGCCTTGTGAAAATGCCCGTGTCGGTATTGCTGCAAGTGGTAAAGGTTATTTAGATACCATTGAAGCCCTACGTATTTTAGGAATTGAAGATGAAACAGCCCAACAGCTTGGGCTACGTGTTTATCAGGTTGGTCTGATTTGGCCTTTAGAACCACAAGGTATTCGTGAATTTGCCAAAGGTTTAGAAGAGTTGATCGTTATTGAAGAAAAACGTCCAATTCTTGAAACACAAATTAAAGATGAGCTTTACTCACTTCCTGATGACCAACGTCCTCGTGTCATTGGTAAAGCAACTGACGGCAAAGGTGAATGGAGTACCTCTATTGAAGAAGCACCACTCATTGGTCACTATGAGTACCAGCCTGAACCGATTGCAAAAATGCTGGCTGCTCGCTTCTTAAAACTAGATATTCCAGAAAGCTTAAAAGTACAAATTCAAAGCAGAATCGACTTACTACTAAAAGCAGAGCAAGAATCAAAACGTGTTATTGACCTTGCTGAACGTAAACCTTATTTCTGCAGTGGTTGCCCACATAACTCATCAACAGTCGTTCCTGAAGGTAGCCGTGCATTAGGTGGTATTGGTTGTCACTATATTGCTGTTTCGCTTGACCGCGGTACCGAAACATTCTCTCAAATGGGTGGTGAAGGTGTAAGCTGGGTCGGTGCATCACCTTTTACCAATGAAAAACACATTTTTGCTAACCTTGGTGATGGGACTTACTTCCACTCAGGTTACTTGGCAATTCGTCAATCTATCGCTGCAAAAACCAATATCACCTATAAAATCCTCTACAACGATGCCGTCGCTATGACAGGCGGTCAGCATGTAGATGGTCATTTGAGTGTTGCACAATTAACTCGTCAGCTCGATGCCGAAGGTATTAAAAAACAAGTCATTGTGACTGATGAAATCAAACTGTTAAATGAAGAAGACGGTATTGCACCAGGTGTAGAAATTCGCCACCGTAATGAACTTGACGCAGTTCAACGTGAGCTGCGTGAAATTTCAGGTGTAACTGCTTTAATTTATGTACAAACCTGTGCCAGTGAAAAACGCCGTCGCCGTAAACGTGATGCTTACCCTGACCCAGCTGAACGTTTATTCATTAATACCGATATTTGCGAAGGCTGTGGCGACTGTTCTAAAAAATCAAACTGTTTATCTATTGAGCCAGTAGAAACGGCTTTAGGCACTAAACGTCAAATTAACCAAAGTAGCTGTAATAAGGACTTCACTTGTGCTGAAGGGTTCTGCCCAAGCTTTGTGACTGTTCATACACGTGATATGAAACGTCCTGCTAAATTTGAAGGTATTAGCGCAGGATGGCCAACGTCCCCAATCATTCCTCAGTTATATGATGTTCCAAGTCGTATTATGGTCGGCGGTATTGGTGGTACGGGTGTTGTGACTATTGGTGCACTTCTTGGTATGGCAGCTCACCTAGAAGGCAAAGCAACACGTGTTATGGATATGGCAGGTCTTGCGCAAAAAGGTGGTACGGTTTATTCATACGTACAACTTGCAGCAAGTGATGAGCAAATTTCTTCAACCAAAATTCCAGCAGGTCAATGTGAATTACTCATTGGTGCAGATGCGGTAGTTGCTGGTAGTGGTGCAGCCCTTTCACGCTTAAAAGAAGATGCTCTAGTCATTGTGAATGAAGACAGCACTCCTACTTCTGAGTTTATTAAATCTCGTGACTGGTATGCGCCTATTACCGATTTAATTGACCGTCTTCGTGGTCGTGTTCGTCAAGGTCAACTGGTTTCTCTACCAGCGGCTCGCATTGCCACACTACTCTTAGGTGATTCAATTTATACCAACCAGTTATTACTCGGTATGGCATGGCAATCTGGTCGCATTCCGCTATTACGTGAAAGCATTGAAAAAGCAATTCGCCTAAATGGTACGGCTGTTGAAAAGAACATCGAAGCTTTCCGCGTAGGTTGTCATCTTGCAAGTGACCCGACTTTAGCTGCTCGTTTACTTGCAGCAATGCCAAAAACTAAAAATCCGCAAACATTGGCTGAACTTGTTGAAGACCGTTCTGCTCGTCTAACAGACTACTGGAATGAAGCTTATGCAGCTAAATACCGCACACTTGTAGAATTGGCAGCTAAAAAATTACCAGAAGAGTTAACAGGTACGATTGCAACTCAGCTTTATAGAGTTATGGCTTATAAAGATGAATATGAAGTTGCACGTCTACTAACAGGTAAAAGCTTCAAAGAATCGATCGAAATCCAATTCGGTAAAGGCTTACGTTTAACGTATCATCTTGCTCCGCCAGCGTTACTTGGTGGCCTGAAAAATGTCCGTAAACGTGCGTTTGGTTACTGGATGCGCTTCCCAATGATGATGCTTGCTCGCTTACAATGGCTTCGAGAAACTTTCCTTGACCCATTTGCACGTCAAGAAGAACGTCAACACGAACAAGCTTGGCGTGACCGTTACATCGCATTTGTTGAAGCACTTGTTGAAGCACCAGACAATCATAACTTGGCAGTTGCTGAACAAATTGCAAAATTACCGGCAGAAGTTCGTGGTTATGGGCATATCAAAATGAAAGCAATGGACGCTGCAAAACAACGTTGGGATGAACTTACCCCAACACTGCTAAAAGTCCGTAACTAAAAATTAAATCTCAAAATAAAAAAGTCATCCTTAGGGATGACTTTTTTATTGGCTCAAAAATTTATTTAATCATTTTACGCAAAGTCAAAATCTGCTCGCTTCGTCCAAATGGGCCATATACATCATGTAAAACTGCACTGGTTAAACCAATGCCATCCGAACCATATTGCTGAACGGTTTCCAAACCCAGCCATTTCCCTTGCGGATAACGGTGCATGTGGATTTGTAAATCAAGATTTGGAAAGCCCCAAGTAAATTCTCCTTCTTGTCTTGGTACAATGCCGTTTGCCGCATCTACCATGCCAATTAAATGCGCAAAATCTGTGGTCGGCTGCCCTTCAACCATTTCTTTGTCATTGTTTAGCCACACAATGCCTTTGCCCGCGCGGTGCTGATCATTAGTTTTAGTGACTAATGTCTGGATAAAACCACCCGGCCATCTTTTCATGCCCGTCCATTCGCTAAAGGTATCGGGATGATGAATTGGTTGATCTTCAAGCCCCGCAATCTCGGAACTGTCTTGAGTGCACATGCACCATGCTCTAGCCACAATACAAGTTTTACCTTGTGCTTGTAATTCTGCTTCAATCAATTCAATCGTTTTACCGGCACGAATCACATGGGTCTTAATCGTAAATTCACCAAAAGCGATCAAACCAAAAATATCAAAACTAATTCGGCCAATTCGCATATCTTGTCGCGGTGAAAACTGTTCTAACTCTACTGCGATGACACCACTTGCAGGCGCCATATGCTGTTCATGAGGGTTCCAAGCACCTTGTGCATGAACAGTTGAGCAATAATGAGCAATCACTTCACCTTGAGGACCAATTGTTCTATTCAGTAATTGATAATAAGCATTCATGATTTTCTTTCCGTAGTCCTTATGCAACATCTATATTTGATGAAAATTCACGTTTTAATGCTTATGTTAACCCTCTATTTGTTTGGCTCAACTGGTTTTTCCTACCAAAAACTGATGAGTCTAAAATTACAAATTTAATCACTAGGTAAAATTCCGCATTTCAATTTCACCCAGTGTTGTAAAAAAGTACGGCATAAATTTTTTCACTATAAATAGTACTCAACAGAACTTACTGTACAAATTCAAATTTGGAATCGTTTTTCTGTTATAGCTAATTTTGTAAAATCTTAGATATTCCTTAATCCACCTTTTTGTTATTCTCAATTAAAAAGATTTAATTTATTAATATTATTTAAATTTAAATTAATAAATTTAAATTAATATTAACAATAAAACCCAACTTCACCACTACACAAACTCAACAGATTAATTAATTCTAAAATCGATATTATCATTACAAAATTATCAAAAAATATAGAAATAAATTATATTTTAAAGCATTATAAACCATTTCCGAATCTGCACTCTAAAAAACACCTTAATGGAAATAATAAGTAATGAGTTATAGTTTTTTATCTTTTGTTCTAACGGCGCTAGTGATTAACTTAGCACCTGGCCCTGCTATGTTTTATGTAATGAATCAATCATTAAAATATGGAATAAAAGTAGGACTAAAAGCAGCAGCAGGAGTTGAATTTGGCGTATTTTTTTATGTATTGTTATCAGCATTTGGATTAATGTTTGTATTTCAACAAATTCCTCTGTTATATAAAATTCTTCAATTCACTGGTGCTTTATATTTACTATATCTTGCTTATGTAGCTTGGCCCAAACGTAAATCAATAAAAAGCTCGAATGTTCCTTCACAAAATTCCACAGAATCAACTCGTTATTCATTTAGTAAAGGTATGTTAATTAACTTATCTAATCCAAAGATTGGTCTCTTCTTTGTTAGCTTGTTACCACAATTTATATCTTCGGATTCTCATCCAGCTTGGCAATATTTCCTATTATATGGCTTATTATTTAACTTTGGTGGGATCTGTGTAAATATGACTATAGGTGTAATGGCTCGCAAATTAAAATCTATTATACAAAAAGCATCATGGTTTGATTATGTTCCATCACTTCTATTCTTAACGATTGCGATTTTAACTATAGTACGAGATGCCTTGTCTAGCTAAACCATTAAAATCAACCTGTTAAAATAGTGAGTACTAAAATTAATTCCTAAGTTTTTATTAGATACTCCAGTAGATTAATTAATACCTAAAAAACAAATTATGAAGTTCATAAATTAATTATAAAAGACTTTATAATACACATATTCTTATTTAAACCGTACCAATACTGGCATTTCCAGCTTTCAAAAAAACCTGCTTTATAGCAGGTTTTTTTACGCAGGCATTTGTTTAAGGTCGTTCACCCTGCCCCAAACGGCGTTCAATATCATCTAGTACGTTTGGTAAGTCAGCGACACTATCAATCACATAGTGAGCGCCCGACGCATTCATTTTTTGGTATGCCTTATCTTTTAGCACAATCTGTTCATCGGCCGATAATGCGCTCCACTCTTCATAGCTTAAACCGACTTCATTGCCACTAATTGCAAGTCCTACTGTCCAACATCCCGCATTTAAACCTTCATCAATACCCACCACGGTATCATCTACTTTTACAACAGTTTTGATGTCAGATACGTCGAGTTGAATTAAGTTCTTCCATAGCATTTCAGGATATGGACGGCCATATTTCACGTCGCTGGCAGTAACGATACAGTCTGGTCGATAGCCCTGATCGGCAGCATCTTTAACCAAACGACCAATCATCATGGATGCATAGCCCGTGTTACTGCCAATTTTTGCACCGCGCTTTTTAATATTTTCAAACGTTTCCAATGCACCCGGAATTAAAGCAGAACATTTCGGAATAGAATTTAACTGGTACGGAATAAAGTCTTTATATAAACGGTCAATATCTGCTTCAGTTGCCGCCTGCCCATATACTTCCTGCCATGCAGCTGCCACACGTGGCATTTTTAAAACTGCTGCAATATGGTCACGTTTTTCTAAGCCCATTGGGACACGGGCTTCTTCAACCGTAATTTCAACTTTATTATCTTTAAATAAAGCCATAAAAGCTAAAATTGGTGCGCGTGAGCCAAAATCTACAGTTGTACCAGCCCAGTCAAAAACCACAGCCTGAATTTGTGTATTGTTGGTTGTCATGGTGTATTCCCTTTAATTCAAATGTTTTAATAAAAACTATACTGTTACAGCTTGATTTAGATGGTTTTCGCAGTAGCTGGCAATCGCAGCAAGAAGCCCTTCAATGTCCTGTACATAAACTTCGCCAATATTGCCAATACGGAAGCAGTTGAGATCTGTGACTTTGCCTGGATAAATTACGTAGCCTGATTTTTTCAGCGTTTCATAAAATGACTGGAAGCTAAATGTTTCGGCTGTCGGGTACAGAAAAGTGGTAATGATGGGTGATTGTGGACTCTCTTCACCAAGTACCAACTCAAAGCCAAGTTGTTGCATACCTTTAGATAAGGTTTGTTGGTTTCGTAGATAACGTTGATAACGTGCAGCAACACCGCCTTCTGTCTCAAGCTCAAGCAAGGCTTGATAAAAAGCACGCACCACATGAGTTGGCGAGGTAAAACGCCATTTACCATTATGCTGCTCCATCGTGTTCCACTGGTCATACAAATCGAGACTTACCGAACGAGCTAAACCTTTACATGCTTCTAGGCAATCACGCTTTGCCAAAATAAAACCAAAACCCGGAACACCTTGAATACATTTATTTGCACTTGAAATTAGAAAATCAATTTCAAGCTCAGCCATATCCATAGGTACTCCACCAAATGAACTCATGGCATCCACAATCCAGATTTTTCCTGCTGCTTTAACTAAACGGCCAATGTCTTGAATCGGATTTAAAATACCAGTGGTGGTTTCACAGTGCACACAAGCAACATGGCTAATGGTTTTATCTTGTAAAACACGCTCAATCTCTAGTAGATCTGGTGTTTGGGTTTCTAAATAGTTCAGCTCTACAACTTCAATATTTAAGCAACGTGCCATTTGCACCATACGTGCACCGTATGCGCCGTTATTAATGATCAAGATTTTGCCATCACGTGGAATAGCTGACCCAAGCACAGACTCCACAGCAAAACTTCCACTGCCTTGCATTAACACAGCCGTATATTTTTCAGGTTCGCTGGTTGCCAAGTTGACCAGTCGATTACGAATATCTTGTACCAGCGAGTTGTATTCTTGGTCCCAAGTACACCAGTCTTTTTGCATGGCACAGCGTACTGTTGCCGATGTTGATAAGGGTCCTGGAGTAAGAAGCAAATACTTGTTCTCTAAATCCATATCGAGTTGGGGTTGCATGTTCATAATGTTACTCATTTCGTTCGCGTTCATTTCAATATATATCAATCTGGTTTAAACCAGATGACAAACTAGTAAATATTTTGTTCTAATATTTCTTTCATAAAGCCAGCCCCTGTAGTCATGCCTTTGCCAGCAATCGCGCTCACCAGAAAGATATTTTTTTCAGCTTCAGCGACACAGGCCAACTCATGTTCATGGGTCAGGTAATAACCATTCCAACGTTTTTGAATTGGAGGTAAAGTCAGCCCTAGTTTTTGGCGGCAGTATGTTTGAATAAACTCATTAATCTCTTCACGCTGCTCGAACTGAGGCGCTTCATTAATAGAATGATATTCGTGACTATCGCCTACGATCAGTTCGCCAAATTCGTTTTGTTTAATCAGAATATGAATACCGAATTCTTTAATGAAACCCTGCTGTGATGCTTTAACTAGCTCGGCATGACTTGGGCAAATTTCAAAAGCCGGATAACGTGAAATAGATAAGCCTGAATAAAGAGAAGCATTTAAATTTTGGTGAAACGGTTGAGTCAGAGCCATTTGTAGGCCACAACGTTTCAGATTCAAACTTTGTAAAAGATCTGGATATAAAACATCGATGACTTCACCGTGACAGATCAAAACTTTATTTGCCCGATATGCCTCGCCACTTGCCAAACGAACCTGACAACTTTCCTTCTGATATTGGGTTTGAACAACACAGGCATTGGTATAAATCTTTACGCCGTTTCTTTCGGCATATGCCAACAGTCGCTGCCCAATCACATGCGGTTCGACCGAATAGTCTTCTTCAAAAACCAAACCGCCTTGAAACTGCTGCGAAGGATTTAAATAAGAAAATTGGGTGACCAGCTCATCATGGCTAAACAAATGAACTGGAATTTGGTAGCTATTTGCACGCTCGGCAAACTCATTTAAAACCTGCCATTCAAGTGCCGTATTTGCCAGATACACACCTTGTCTTTGCTCAAATGAAATATCGGTTTCAGTTTGAATACGCTGATAAAAAGAACGCGTTTCAAGTGCGTACTTTCGCCACTGTTGCTCTGGATGGGTTAAGGTCGAAGTTCCGACCATGCCGAAATTACGGCGAGTTGCGCCCACAGGCTTGGCATTTTTCTCGAAGATGCAAACTTTCAAGCCTTGTTCTTGTGCCTGTATTGCAGCGGACAAACCTAAAATACCGGCTCCGACAACAATTAAATCAAACTGTGCATTATTCATAAGACTTCCAATTTGCGAAATTTAGGATGAATAAACCCTTGCCTTGTTGAACAAAGCATTTCGTTTCAGTCGGTTAAATAAAAATTGTGTTTAGCTAAAACTTAGTGAGAACTTTCACGCCATTGCTGACTTCTTGCCATAATTTTTCTGGTAAATAACCAGTGAATGAGTTTTACAACACATGAGGTTGTCAAAATGAGAATGCTCATCGCAACAGCAGCAACCGTGTCTCCTGCATCATCCATATTTAAAACCGCCACCGCAGCTAAACTGGTGTCTGGTGAATAGAGGAAAATGGCAGCCGATACAGTGGTCATTGCATTCACAAAAACATAGACCGATACATCGCATAGCGCTGGAAAACACATTGGCAAATACACTTTCCAAAAGGTTTTCCACTTCGATGTTCCTAAAGTTTCTGCTGCCTGATCGAGCTGTAAAGGAATCTGTTTAATGGCATTGGTTAAAGTCAGGTGTGGCACTGTGTAATAATGCACGATGGTTGAAATCACCAAAATGGTCATGGTTCCATACAGCACATTTAAAGGGTTGCTTTGCTGGTTAAAAAACAAAATATAAGCAATACCTAGAACCAACCCAGGTACAGCAAGTGGCAGTAAAACCAAAGCTTGCACATAGTTTTTAATGAGTGGGTGTGCCTTAAAACGTTCGGTTAATAGTGCCACCATAAAAATCAGTGCTGTTCCAAAAACCGTACTAAAGAGTGCCATACGAACCGAGTTAAAGTACGCTGCCCAACCGCCGCCATCGACATATTCAAAACTGTAATGTGCTAAGGTTAAAGACAAATCATAAGGCCAAGACTGAATGAATGAAGCCAGCACTGCAGTAAAGATAATGAGTAAAATCGCACCTGAAACTAAACCACAAAATAAGCCCAGAACGACTTCAAGTTTTTTATTCGATGCTGAAACATAAGGTTTAGCCTGAAAAGCTTGAAACCGTGCATGACGCTTACTTTGTATTCGATCGAAAATGAATACGAACACTGCTGGTAGCAATAACAAGATGGAAATTACCGCACCCATGCTCATATTTTGCTGACCAATAATCTGTTTATAGACATCAAGCGCCATCATGTTAAATGAACCGCCAATGACTTTTGGAATACCAAAATCGGTCAACACATAAATAAAAGCCACCAGACTTGCACTGATGAGTCCATAGCGAATTGCAGGTAGTGTGACGTGGTAATGCGTCTTCCAGATATTTTTGCCGAGCGACAAAGAGGCTTCAATTAAACGCTGATCGACACTGCGAAAAGATACCATCATCAACATCAAAATTGCTGGAAATAGCCAAAAGCAATAACTGATTAAAATACCGATTGGACCATAAATTTGTATATCGCCCAGTAAAGGTTTAAACACACCTTGTTTACCAAACAAATAAACCAATGCCAAAGAAGGCAAAAGTGATGGCGCTAAAATCGGTAAAAAAGCCACCAATTTAAAGAAGCCTTTGCCTTTTATATTTACATTGGTGAGTGCAAAAGCATAAATACTGGCAAGAAATACTGTAATGACAGTAGCAGCACAAGCAACCCACACTGAGTTAAATACAGAACTGAGTAAAGCTGGACTTGCAAAATAGTTATAAAAATTTTCAAGACCAACAAAATTTTGATTTTCATCAAAAAATGCAGTTTCAAACAGCATGATTAATGGAGCAATAATCGCTAAAGTCAAAGCGATTGCGACCATAGCCAAAGCAATATTTGATCTTAATGAATATTCAGTTTTTCGACGCGGCTGTGTTTTTAAAACCGCTGAAGCAGCTTCATTTAACATAGTGCGTACCCATGTTCGTCAAAGACATGGATGAGCTGATTAGGCACTTTTATAAACATCAGTTCTTGCAAAGTTTTGAACTTGATATTTTCAATTTCAATTTGCAAAAGGTGTTTTGCCTGCTCAATTCCATCGATATGAATAGCGCAAAATAAACGACGCTTGGCACCTAAAAATTCAGTACTTAATACTTTAACCGGCAAATACAACGACTCTTTATCACTACCGAAATCATCAACCAACTCGACAGCTTCGGGTCTAAAACCAATGCTGTAGTTTTGCCCAGCTTTAAGTTTTTGCTGTTCCAAATTTAGAGGAATAAAACCTAAAACCTCGAGCTGATTCGGTACAGCGCAAGTGGCTTTTAAAAAATTCATGGTACCAATAAACTTGGCAACAAATTGGGTTTGTGGCTTGTAGTAAATATTGTGCGGTGTATCAATTTGCTCAATGACGCCATGATTCATCACCACAACACGGTCAGAAATGCTTAATGCTTCTTCTTGATCGTGCGTAACCATAATGGTTGGCAAATTAAGCTGCGTTTGAATCGAACGGATCTTTTGTCTTAGGTTTAGACGTACCTGAGCATCGAGTGCAGACAATGGTTCATCTAACAGTAAAATATCAGGATTCGGTGCAATTGCCCGAGCCAGCGCAACACGTTGCTGCTGCCCACCCGACAATTGGTTTGGATATTTTTTAGCAATATCGGGTAATTCAATCAGTTCCAATAACTGTTGAACCCTTTGGCTACGCTGTGCCTTATCCCATTTCTTTTTATCTAAGCCAAAAGTAATATTTTCTTCAACGTTTAAGTTTGGAAATAACGCATAGTTCTGAAACACAATGCCACAGTGACGCTTTTCAGCACTTAGCAACGTAATGTCTGCGCCCTTTTTTATAACCTTTCCATAATCAGGTTTTTCTAAACCCGCAATTATGCGTAGCAATGTGGTTTTACCGCATCCAGAAGGTCCCAAAAAGCTCACGAACTCGCCAGCTTTTAGGTCTAAATTAATATGCGTGAGGGCCTGAAAGTGTTGGAACTTTTTTTGAATATCCACCACTTCTAAAATCGACGGACCATGTTCAGGATATTTATAAGTCGTTAAGGTCGACAATAAATGCCCTGCTAACTCGGCCTTTTGGTTTTGACCTAGCAGCGATGACTGCAATGATGAAGGTATTTGCATAATGAAGCCCTTATCCAAAAGATCACTTTTCAAAACGCTTTGACCATTCAGCCAAAATACGTTCACGCTGCTCGGCCGCCCAATAAAAATCATTTTTTACGAGCATTTGAGGAAGGTTTTTTGGGAAGTCCATGGTGGTATTTTCAATGCCTTTATAAGCCACCATTGAAAAGTTGTGTGCATAAGCTTCATTTGCTGCTTTGCTTACCGACCAATTTATAAATTTCTGTGCGCTGCTTAATTTCTTGGTTCCTTTCACAATTGCTGAGGCTTCCATTTCCCAGCCTAAACCTTCAGTTGGATAAACCACTTCTAAAGGTGCATCTTCTGCTTTTAACTTAAATGCCGGATAACCAAAAGAAACACCAATTGGAATTTCGCCCTGTGCGGCCATTTTGCAAGGTTTTGAACCCGAGTGAGGATATTGTGAAATGTTTTTATCCAAAGCCTGCATATAGTCCCATGCCTGCTTTTCGCCCCAAATTTGCATCCAAGCCGTGACATCCAAATAGCCTGTGCCACTCGAAGCCGGATTTGGCATCACAATTAAGTTTTTATAAATGGGGTTGGTTAAATCTTTCCAAGTTTTTGGAATCGGTAACTTACGTTTTTCTAATTCGACTTTATTGACACAAATTGCAGATTCCCATGCATCCATACCCGCCCAAGTTGGTACAGATTTTTGACTTACAAATTCCGATTTTAGATTTTGCACGCCTTCAGGTTTAAAAGGCTCAAGCATGTCTTTCTTTTCCATGACCAGCAAACTGGTTAAAGCCACACCAAAAACCACGTCCGCTTGTGGGTTTTTCTGCTCTGCCAAAAGTTTAGCGGTGATTACACCAGTTGAATCACGTACCCATTTTACTTTGAGTTCAGGATAGGCTTTGTGCAATTCTTCTTGGTATTGCTTAAGCTGGTCGGCTTCCACTGCCGTATAGACTGTAATTTCTTCTGATTGTTTTGATGTTGCTGATGAACATCCCATTTGAATAGCGACCACTACACCTAAAACTGATGCAGTGCCAAGTTTAATTGTCTGTTGAACGTACTGTTTCATCTGCAAACCATCGAATGCAATTATTTGATGATCGTATTTCAACAGCTTTATATGACAGTTTAATTAATCTGGTTTAAACCAGATTTTATTTTATGCTCGCGCTTCGAAATGTAAATCTAAAACATCATGTAGCCAATATTCTTGGTCAACATCGGTAATCACACCTTCTTCATTTCTGTTGCTACGGCAAATATATAAACCGAGCGCGCCAACATTCACATGTAGTGCTTTGGCCTGCTGTTCCGATAAAGCTGTTGGATACAGATTAATATCGGCTCTGGTGATATGGCAGTTATATTGATTTGCCATCAGCAAAGTAATCGATTGCTTGAGATCATGAGTTAAAAACTCGGGAAAAAGCTCGGCATTCACACGTAAATATTCAACCAAAACAGGTCGACCATTAATACAACGACGTCGCCAAACTGAATAAATCGGATGCCCTTTTTCAACTTTTAAATGCTTGGCATCCCAAGAAGTAGCCTGAGTCAGCTCACTCGAAATCACTTCTGTAGAAGGTTCATAGCCTTGTTCAATCACAAACTGATTAAAGTTTTTAGTCGATTGTGGGTGATAAATAATACGAGGAGAACGAACATACCAACCACGGCGGTCTAAACGATAAATCAGACCATCAGTTTCCAAAGCCAGTAAAGCTTCACGTGCAGCCACGCGAGTGGTTTGGAATTGTTCCGAAAGTACTCTTTCCGAAGGGAGTTTTGCGTGGGCTTCTAATACGCCAGATTCAATATCATGGGCAATTGCATCGCGGATAGGAATATATTTAGGTATGCGTGCTTGGTCCTGTTCCATACAAACTTAGAATTTATAAATAAAGAAATTAATAGCAATATACTGAAAAAATATGACAAAAGCTTTTATTAATGCTGATTTTTTGAGCAAAACGCGTCCTATTCCCCCCTTTTCTTCAATTCAGCTTTTCCATAAAAAAACGTGTGTGCACGCGTACTCTGGCTTCGGAAAACTTTCCTTGACTCATCTGTTTATCAAGGAAAATGGCATAGCTTAGTCATTACATCATATTTATTGAGACACTTATTTAAGATAAAAATTCATATTTTGTACTGACTCTTACACAGGAATTGAGGATTTGTACTAACACTCAATATCCGCCCCCTATATTACTGCCTTGTAGAATTAGAATAGTATGGTCAATAAAACCCCAAAACTTCTTGAGTAATTTAAAAAACAAACCCGCCATCTTATATTTAAAAACTCTCAATATAAAACCACCCATTTAATAAAAACTAAAATATTAAGAAAATTTCCTGATTTAAAAATAAACATAAAATTTTAATTTAATCAAAATTCCAAACAATAAATTTAATTTAAAAAACAAGATAAGGCCAATTTGTCGATTTGTTAAACAAAACCATAACTACACCTCCAAGGTTAAATACCACTCAACTATTTATTCAATCTAATTAATATTTCATTTATAAAATTTAAATTAATTAATTAAAAACTATTAAATATGACATTTGATGCTTAAAAATTTGTCACGGTATAACCAAAAATTTCTAAATAATTTTAATAAACAAATATAAATATATAATAAATATCATAATTTTAATATTTCATATGCCATAAAACAAAGTTTCGGATGTTTACCTCTATATATTTTTTATATTTTACCGAATGATAAAAAATCATAATCAATAAATAATAAAAATAAAAAACCTCTTGTAATAATAAAGTTAATTATTTACCAAATGTTATATTTTAAAAATTGTTATTAAAAATATTATCAATAATTAGATTAAAAAAATAACATTCAAAAAAATATAATAACTTTTCTTCTTGTTTTTTTGTGAATGTATATTTAGATTTAATTAAGATTATTTAAAATCACATTCGAATTTTATGAATACAGTTTAAGCAAAATTAAATTTCACTTAACACTGACTGTAATATTTTAAGGAGAAAGTATTATTACGACCAAATCGTGTGACATTTTAAATTAATTATATCTCTGTACTTAACCATAAAAATCCACCCAGCGTTAAATCATATTCAGCCAGGAAAGATTAAAAAACTCATGAAACTTAAAACAAATTTTTCGCATCTCGCTTATAGTTGTGCATTGGTATTATTCGGTTCCATGCAATTTGCCCATGCTGCACCTTTACTCACGTCTCATATCACAAATGAAGTCAGCCCTGCACCTACAGCAAATGCATGGATTGAAGTTGATACTCAAGCTTTTGAAGATAATATTAAAAGGACAAATCAATTACTTAATGGCAAAACACAACTTTGTGTAGTCATGAAAGCAAATGCATATGGGCATAGTATTGACCTACTTATGCCGAGTGTTATGAAGTTAAACGTATCGTGTATTGGCATCACCAGTAATGCAGAAGCGGCGATGGTGCGTAAGCATGGCTATAAAGGTAAAATTACACGTTTACGTACAGCCACAGATAGTGAAATCATCAATGCACATGCGTTAAATATCGAAGAGCTTTTGGGTAATTATGATCAGGCTACCCGTATCTCTAAATGGGCAGAAGCGAACAATACAACTGTTCATTATAGCTTGGCTTTAAATTCGGGTGGTATGGATCGTAATGGTCTTGAAATGTCTACAGCTCAAGGTAAAGAACAAGCTGTTGCAATCACTAAGCTTCCAAATCTTAAAATTGATGGCATTATGACCCATTATGCTGTAGAAGATGAAAAATATGTTCGTGAGCGCCTAGCTCAATTTAATGAACAAACAGCATGGTTGATTAAAAAAGCCAAACTAAATCGTAAAGAATTAACATTACATACAGCAAATTCATTTGCTACCGTAAATGTTCCTGAATCACATTTAGATATGGTCCGTGCAGGCGCAATTATTTATGGAGATTTTCCTAATCACCCAGAATATAAACGCATGATGGCATTTAAAACACAAATTGCTGCAGTTAATAATTACCTTAAAGGTTCAACTGTAGGTTATGACCAAACTTATACGTTGACACGTGACTCCAAACTTGCAAACCTGCCTGTCGGTTATTCGGATGGCTACCGTCGTAGTTTTAGTAATAAAGCTTTTGTCTTAGTCAATGGACAAAAAGCGCCAGTGGTTGGTCGAGTATCAATGAATACTGTTATGGTTGATGTAACAGATATTCCAGAAGCCAAAGCGGGTGATGAAGTTGTATTATTTGGACGTCAAGGCAATGCTGAGGTTCAATCTAGTGATTTAACGAGTCTTACAGGCCATATTTTGACAGAGGCCTATACTCCATGGAGTAACTCTAATCCACAAGTGATTAAACCTATTCAATCTCCACAACAAGTGATATTAACCAATAGTAAAGTTGCAGCAACCGCTGAGTAAACTTTAGGTGAATTGATAAGTAGCCCTATATTTCAAAAAGTATCGGGGCTACTTTTAGTATGACCATATCTCTTAATCTATTACATCCTACTTAAATTTTTCTATAAAAAAAGAGCATTTTCATGCCCTTTTTATTTTTACTTAGTCTTTAGCTGGCGTGCTTAAAACTATCAATTTGCTTAATCTCATAAGGCAAACCGACATAATTTTCGGCCAATGTGGTTTTACCCGCAATCGAACCCAGTACATAACTCAACTCGGCTTGTTTAATCTTATGGTCAAACTCACTTTCAGTTTCAAAACGATGCAATAAATGAGTCATCCACCAAGAAAAACGCTCTGCTTTCCATACGCGTTGTAGGCATTTTTCAGAGTATTCATTTATACCATGTTCGGAACCTTCGGCGTAATATTCAATGAGTGCGCTTGATAAATAAGCAATATCAGATGCAGCGAGATTTAAGCCTTTTGCTCCTGTTGGTGGAACAATATGCGCAGCATCACCTGCTAAAAATAGTTTTCCAAAACGCATTGGCTCGGTCACAAAGCTACGTAACGGCGCGATACTTTTTTCAATAGAAGGTCCTGTCACTAACTTTTCACGGCTTTCAGGATCTAGGCGGTTTTTTAACTCGTCCCAGAACTTTTCATCGGACCAGTCTTCTACGTGATCTGTTAAAGGGACTTGTAAATAATAACGGCTGCGCGTTTCTGAACGCATACTACATAAAGCAAATCCACGTTCAGACTGTACGTAAATCAGTTCATCGGCTACAGGTGGCACATCGGCCAATACCCCTAACCAGCCAAACGGATAAACTTTTTCGAAGGTTTTAATTTTGTCTTCAGGCACGCTGGCACGGCAGACACCGTGGTAACCATCACAACCAGCAATAAAGTCACACTGAATTTGAAAGGTTTTACCTTGGTATTCAAATTCAACTTTTGGTGCAGTGTAGAAATCTTTTACTTGTACATGGTGAGCTTCATAAAATGAAGTGAGCTGTGCTGCTTCACGCGCAGCCATTAAATCTTTAGTCACTTCGGTCTGACCATATACAGTCACTTGTTTTCCACCCGTGAGTGCGGCTAAATCAACTCGATGTAACTCACCATTGGTTAAGATTTCGATGCCCGAATGTGGTAATCCTTTTTCTTTTAAGTTTTGGTCAACGCCTGCTTGTTTAAGTAAATCGACCGAAACTTGCTCTAAAATTCCTGCACGAATCCGTGAAGCCACATATTCAGCGCTACGTTGCTCAACAATAATATGATCGATGCCAGCTTTATATAGAAGTTGCCCAAGCAATAACCCTGCTGGTCCAGAACCAATAATTGCAACCTGTGTCTTTAAAATATCCATAACTTCATCCTTGTTTCATCCTGACTTTTAAATTACTGGCTTTAAGTTTTGTTCACTATGTATTCAAGACGAAAATAACCGTTTATCATTTAGTTTGTCCGAATAGCGGACAGAAACAACCAAAATAACAGGAATGAAAGGATGCCTTCTCTCGATGCTTTTCTAGAGCACCCGAACTCGCATGAGAAAATTCGTCAAGATGACTACATTGCAGGATTAGCAAAAGGCTTGGCTTTATTGGAAGCTTTTGGAACAGATCGGCAACGGCTTAATGTCACTCAAGTGGCAGAACGAACAGGTATTAGTCGTACAGCGGCAAGGCGTTACCTAAAAACTTTAAAATACTTAGGCTATTTAGAGACAGATGAACATTACTTTTGGCTCACTCATCGCGTGCTGCGCTTTTCAAGTTCTTATTTAAGCTCTGCTCATCTGCCTAAAGTTGCTCAGTCATTTTTAAATCTTTTGTGTGCGCAGACATCACTTACTTTTTCAATTGTGGTGTTAGACGATAACGAAGTGGTGCCGATTGCCCGTAGTTATCTACCACAGCAAGATAATTTGCGTGTCAGCCCTTATGGCATGCACTTAGGAAACCGTCTCCCTGCCCATGCCACTTCCACGGGTAAAGTATTGCTGGCAGCACTACCTGAAGAAGCCCAACATACGTGGGTAAAAAATTACGGTTTAAAACGCTTAACGCCTTTTACCATAGTAGATGAGTCAAAGTTTTTTGAAGTGCTTAAGGGTATTTCGTTATCGGATTATTGTCTTTCTAAAGAAGAACATGAACTTGGTGTAATTGCGATTGCCGTGCCCGTTTTTAATGCACAAGGTCAAGCAGTGGCAGCACTTAACTGCATGTCTCAAACCAACCGTGTACAAGAAGATTATTTGGTTCAGCAAATTTTGCCATTGCTGCGTAACACGGCAAATGAACTTAGAAATGTAATTTAAATAGACTTAGAAACTCTCGTCATCAATTAGAGGTAAAGAGTTTCAGTTCATGATTTTAAATGGCGAATTCTTTCACTTGCTGGCTTGCCAAATCTAAAGCGTTGCTGCGATAGGCCTGCATGTCTAAGCCTTCTGCATAGATAAAATCGACGTCATGAATGCCCATTAGCCCTAACACTGCTTTGAGATAAGGCGTGACTGCCTCAGTTTCTTGGCCGACATGAATACCCCCCCGACTGCTTACCACCACAGCTTTTACGCCTTCAACCAAACCTTGAGGATAAGTTTCGGTATAGCGGAATGTTTGTCTTGCTCGTGCCACCAAATCAAACCAGTTTTTAAGTTGAGTCGGGACATTTAAGTTGTACATGGGTGCGCCAATAACCAATAAATCAGCGCTTTTTAATTCAGCAATTAATTCATCAGACAAAGCAACGATTCGTTGAATGTCTTGATTTACATTTTCAGCCCCACGAAGCGCCTGAAAGATTTCTAAATCTAATACAGGCAAGTTCATTTCAGCTAAATTGCGTATGGTAATGTCATCTTGCAAACCTTGGTCTTTACGGTGTTCAAGCATTACATCAATTAGGCGATTGGTTTGTGAACCCTCACCCATAATGCTGGATTTTAATACCAATATTTTAGCCATGACTGTCTCCACGTTTTTGATGAAGCCATATTAACTCCGCAATAAATTCAACAGTGATGATATTATTTCTTTATATTGGTTCCTTTTAGGCAACAATCATGCAACATGAGCTAAGTGCAATTTCTATATTTGTGACTGTGGTTGAAGCTGGAAGTTTTGTTAAAGCTGCCGAGCAATTGCATTTAACTCGCTCAGCCATAAGTAAAAATATTGCTCGCCTTGAAGATCAGCTTGGTGTGGCTTTATTTAAAAGAACAACACGTTCACTCAGCATGACTGACGAAGGAGCTTTGTTTTATGAACATAGCCGTCGAGCGTTAAGTGAAATACAAAATGCAGCAGCTTTATTAGACCAAAGGAAAATTAACGCAACAGGCCGGTTAAGAATGTCTGTGCCAGTGCTGTTCGGGCAACTTTTTGCTGCCCCGCTCATGGTTAAATTTGCTCAGCAACATGCGGACTTACAGTTAGAAATTTCATTTAATGACCGAAATGTAGACTTGATCGAAGAAGGTTTTGATTTATGTATAAGAATCGGGGCATTGCCTGACACCACTCAGCTCGTTGCCAAACCGATTGGTGAGCATCGAATGCTACTTTGTGCCTCACCTGACTATTTAAATAAAGCAGGTCCCGTAGAACATATTGAAGACTTAGACCAGCACGCGACGATTGCCGATCCGCATTTTGGTCAAATGCAGAAATGGCGACTTCAAAAGGAAAATGACGAGCCTTTATTTATTAAACCCAAAGCAAAACTTCTTTTAAATGATCTACAAGCTATTAAAAATGCAGCGCTTGCTGGAGCTGGTATCGCTTGGCTACCCGACTGGCTCATTCAAAATGAATTACAGGACGGTAAGCTGGTACAAGTGTTAGACGCCATGTCGAGCACTGCTTTTCCGATTCATCTGGTATGGCCTACACTGCCTTTTATGCCACTCAAAACCCGTCTTGCAATTGATTATTTGGCGCAGCATTTACCCCCTGAACTGAACAAATAAGCTTAAAATAAATTATGTTTTAAATGAACCCGACAAAAAACCTCCCCATTAACTCATCTGAACAAGCCCTTTAGCAGTCATGCTTGCTTTGTGAATATCATAATTTATATAGATCAAACTTAATATTTGTTAGAAAAAAGCCACATGCAAAGATGTGGCTCAATAGAGTTTACTCATCATTCAATCGAAAACTTTCAAGCAAACTAATCGATATTCTCTTTTTTAGAAGAAGACCCCAAAGCCATACTCGAAAATACGCCATCGCGATAAATCCATGCATGTAATAACGCAGCAGATAGATGACCAATCACGACAGCAAATAATAACCAAGCCAAAATTCCGTGTAGAGTACGGAACCAAGCGTAAAGCATAGAGTTGGTTGGTGCTATAGGCGGAAGATCCCAACCCGGAAATAAAGTGACAGGCCAATTACCTGCCGAGAGCGTTGCCCATCCGAGCAATGGCAAACTAAACATCAAAATATAAAGTAGCCAATGTGATGCATGAGCAAGAAACGCCTGCCAGCGCGGTACAGTCGGCGGCAAAGGTGGAATTGGATAACAGAGTCGATTTATTAATCTTATGATGACCAATAATAAGATTGCGATTCCTAAAGGACGGTGAATATCAATTAACCACGGACGCCAAGTCATTGAGGTGGTCATTCCTACCCCAATAAATAGCATAGCCAGAATTGCTGCCGCCATAAGCCAATGCAGTATTCGAGCAGTCAAATTAAAATGACGTGGAGCATTATCGTTAGATTTATTTTGCATTGTTCATCTCTCCTATTTGCCCACGGCATCCGTTGCTTTGCCAAATCCAATTTCACGTAATCGAGCATTGTAAGACTGTGAATAGATAGCCGCTCGTGCTGCGAGTACTGGGTCATCTGATAACTCAATTCCCGGTGGCACCAAAGTTGGGTCAAAGTTAATATCACGACATGCGCCATTTACCTGATCAGTCACATTTTTGACTTCTAATGTTCCGGCTATAACTTCTTTACGGTCTTTTGGCCAAGGCTGAGATGGGTCATTCACTGGGTCTCCCGGCTCGGCAAGTTGCAAAACTAAGTCCCAATAGAGCGGTCCTTCAGCCAAACGTTTTTTGATGTCTTTAAATAAGAAATCATGATCAGCTTGATCACGTTGCTCTTTCGTCAGACTAATAAATTTTGAATGAGGACGCATAGACCAACGGACTGGCTGTTCTTGTCCATTGGCTGCCCGCAATATAAAGGCATTTACGACATAAAATTCTGCACCGCTGAAACTACCGGTTAATGGCATTTTTGCCTTTTGCTCAATAGACTTACGCGCTTCGGGATATTCTTTTAAAAACGCCTCAACAAGGGCTGGATCAGGTTTACCAGTAGACGGAACCGGTTTAAATGCTTTTTGCTGCGCCAAAAAACCTTCAGCATTTCGCGTCGGGAAATAGGGAAAGTTGTTTAATTTCATGCGCCACTGCGAATGATCGGCTGGAGAAAGTAATAAAGCCATACTCACTGTTGCGGTAGAATTATCTGCCGCATGCGGATTACCGCTTCCAATAGAAAATCGGCCAATTGCTGGTATATCAGACTTGGCAAACACAGTGGCTTTAGAGAGTGCTGCTGCCGCACCATTACTATGGTAAGTGCCATCAAAACAAATACCTTTACCATGTGCTCGTCGATATCCGGGATCAAAGTTTTTTAATGTGTCACCCAAAAAAGTTTTGGATGTTGTTCGATGTCCAAATAGACCAGCGGTCCAAGCAAATGCCAATACTAAAGCGCCTGCGATTACAGCAATACCTACGAATCGCAGCCAGTACTTCTTTAGAGTTTCAAAATTCAAATTATTCATTCTTCATCCTGTGTAAATTATATAGCTGCATTTATAAAGAAAAGTTTTATCCTATAAAATACGCAGGACTTCTTATCCTGTCGTCCTTTTGAACCAAAAAAATAATTTTCGCTTAAGCTTATTTTTTTATAGGTAGTAGTAAAACAGGGTCTTCAATGTCGTAACCAGTTTCTTCTGGAACCCCCAAATATTTAACGACAACCAACCTCTTATTGTGTTTAGGCACACTATAATTTTGGGAAATTTTTATTGCTTTGCTGTAATGAACCGCAACATGGGTCTTACTTTGTAAAGACGGCGATTTTACAACATATTCTGTTTTATATTGCGTGATCTTTCCTGAAGGATCAAACCAAGACGATACCTGATTCTGATGAGTTTTTAATGTTTGAATTTTTACAGTCTTACTATTACTTACGATCAAAGGAGTTAAATTCTTTTTAATTTTATTAAGTGCCTTATTAAACGCTGTACTATCTTGATCATAATCAATCTTATGTGTTTTTGGATTGATATAGAGAGATTTAACCTCGATAAGTTTATCAGGCGATTTACTATTTAATAGATAATAATAGAGTTGTGGCAGACGTCCTCGGCCATCTTCATAATGTCTTAATACATAAAGTTTCTTCTCTTTTTGCTGATAGCCCAACACTTCAATTTTTTGTCCACCACCCACTGTCGCATAGCTATGTGCGGATAAGGTAAGAATCGTGCTAAAAGTTAAAAATTTTAGAAATTTCATTAGTTCATATCCTTGTGATCTGATAACTATATTGTATAAATACCAATCAGTTTAAAATGACACTTGAGTAAGTGTTACTTGCTGTTTTTATATTCTTTTGTACACAAGCAGCCTTTCTAAGGAGGCTTTATTTATTATTTCTCTCCCCCCTTCAAAACAACTCGTCTAGCTTTTACATATAAGCCGTCATAGAAGAACAGGCTAGCACTTGCTAGCATCGACATGAGTAAACATACATGGACTAAAATTTCTAACAAAAGAATTTAAAAAACAATCCAACATCTTTTCCTGCTCGATTGCCCCATCTGAGCTTAAAAGCTGAATGATTGTACCCTCCACCATATATACAAATAGCTTAGCATCATTAAAAGAAGTATCCGCGTTTAGCACTCTAAGCTGACTGTAAATTTCATTTTTTAGCCATGTTCTATAGCGCATTGCGGTCTGATAGGCTTTTGGATAACTATTTTTAATCTCAAAAATAGCTTTAAATAATAAGTAATACGGCCCTTCTAAATCGGTATGTAAATAATAAAGCTTTTTAAGTTTATCTATTGCGGGAGTGCTTAAGTCATACTCGACCATTGCGACTACTTGCTCTTGGAGCTTTTCTTTTTGCACCATCAGGCAGATTTCAATAAGCCGTTCTTTAGAGTGAAAGTAATTATAAAAAGTGGCTTTCGTAATTTCTGATTCTTTCACTATTCTGTCGACCCCAATAAGGTGAAAACCACGGTGGTGGAATAGATCAATTGCTTTATTTACAACATATAAGGTACGTGTTGGGAGAACTAAATTTGGCATAGTTTTACCGTTATAAAAATTTTTGTTGTATGTAGAGATAAAAAAGCCTGTGCCCTTTTTGGGAGAAAAAAAGGCACAGCAAAGCCACAAAGACTGTGCTTGGCACATCTCAAATTTGTTGTTGCTAAGTTTTAAGTAAAAATGACTTTAAGCCTGACAACCTTAAGGCGTTCAAGCTACTTTAATTTTTAAGCTGTGTCGTTATAGCTTTTGGCATTGAGAGCCAAGAAATAATGGATGTGCAAAGCCAACTCCTTTTTATTGGGAGTTCTGCCAGACATTAAAATTATGGTGGCAGAACGAGAAAGGGTTCGCGGACTGGGTAAGATAAACCAGCACACCCGAGGGTGTCCCTCTCCCGTCCTACCGCTACGGGAGGAGACTAGGAGTTTACACATGAGACTATCCCTCAGAAAGGAATAAATCTGATGTGATCTTACAACGGTCCGCGACGACCGGCTGGCAATGTGGCCAGCAGGCAAAGAATAGTGCCCAACCCTATTGCAGTCAAGCACACAAAATGCCATTTGTTTTAAATTAAATCATTAGAAAAGCAAGGCTAAATAATGAGGGAGTTATTGTTAAGTGGGGGTTGTAAACTAGAAATAGGATTACCAATAAATATTGATGGGAAGTCATGCCTAAATAAAATACAGCAATATTTAGCTACCCCCCTCTTTCAAATGATCAGCATTATATCTCTCAAATTAAATAGATATTTAAATTAGTTCTTAATATCATTTAGAAGTTATCGGAATACTTTAACTGCTCTATCGAAGCATAAAAATATAAATTTTTAAACATGACTAATTAGAAAAAGCTCTATATTGATACAACAATAAAAATGTTATATTGTCAGGCAACCAAACGGTCAGCACTAACTCATTAATGCTCTCACTGTTGTAAACATTTGGTTCGGGCGAAAACACAGCAATGTGCTTGTCAACTGAACCATGACGAGGGTCTGGCTAGTCTTATCACCGATGAGATGAGCTATGTCCATGTTGATAACTGTGCCCCTTTTTAACCATTATGAGATAGCTTCACAAGTACGTAATGGAACAGAAGGTTTTTATTAAAAATGTTATTTTATGATTTTTTAAAAGAAGGTTTTGATTTTTACTTCCAAGAGTTTAAAAAGAAAAATATAAATAATTACGATAAAAAATATCATACCAATTATATTTCAATTAAAGAGTTTGAAAAAGATATTAAAGTTAATTCAGAAAATATTTTCAATTCTATAAAAAATAACAATTATAAATTTCAATCTCTATACCCTATAGTTATTGAAAATAAAAAGGAATTAAACAAAAAGCCACGTTTAATTTGCATACCGACAGTTAGAGATCGCCTAATACAGATGATCTTAATTTATTATATTTCAATACATTTAAAAAATGAATTAGCTGTTCTTAAATCCCAAGATTTTTCTGTTTCTGGTGTAGGAATTTTAAAAGCTCGTCAAAAAGCAAAGGATTTGAGAAATACTAAACCCTATGTATTAAAGACAGATATATCTTCTTTTTTTGACAATATTGATCGAGCAAAATTATTAAATGAGATAAAGGATGTAATGCCACCAGATATACTTTATTTATTCCAGTCAATTATTTATTGTGATCCAAGCATTCCTTATGAATATAATAAAGATTATAAAAAACTAATTTACTCTAAATTAAGGAAAGGCGTAAGGCAAGGTATGCCTATTTCTCCACTCCTTGCTTATTTCTATTTAAATGATTTTGATGAATGGTTAATTAAGAAGAAATACAAGCATGTACGTTATGCTGATGACCTAATTTTTTTTCTTGACTCAGAAAAGCAATGTAAAGAAGTCTATAGAGAAGTTTCTCAAGAGTTACTTAAATTAAATTTAACTTTACCCACACTTGAAGAAAATACAAAGACTCAAATTATTTCTCCTAAAGAAACAGTCAATTTTTTAGGTTTAGATCTGCGTTATGAAAATGAAAAATATAATTGGTATATTCCACCCCATGTAATTGAAAATGTAAAATATAATTTATTACATCTAACTAATATTCAAAATAATCTCAAAATGAAATTAAATTTCTCCAAAACTATAAGTCGTATGGAACAAATTATTTCTGGTTATCAACATTGTTATAGTGATGCCGACTCTTTAAACTTAAAAGATTTCAATAAAATACTAATTTTAGAAAAGCAAAAAGCTATTAATTTACTTTTTAAAAATTTAGGAATTGATATTAGCACAGTACATTCACAATATTTAAAATATTTATTAGACAATTAAATATTTAATTGTCTAATATTTTTAAATACCTTATATTTAATTTATACACACATTACAATTTCCCACCTATTTTAATTAAGCTTGTAGCCAAATTAGAAGGGGGTGATTTACTAAAATGTATATGAATATGTGGAAATTCAATTTTTTCTTTATTAAAACAGCATTCTTTGAATATTTTTTTAGATTCTTTACATGGACATATATCATTTTCGTCAACAGTATTAAATTCAGAACGATCAATTAATTTTTTGGTTTTAAATGGCTTCCAATAATCAAAAGGAGATTGTAATCTTTCTGATATAAAATCAACTGCGCTATAATCATAATCTAGCATTGGTATACATGATTTTTGGACAGGATTTTTTACCATAGAAATTTCTTTCAGCTCACAGCCCCCATCTGCTACATGCACACACAATTTACCATTATATAATTTACCTTTTTTATGAATACATTTATTCCTTGGCCGAATAACATGCCCACATATTGAACATGTATACTGCTTTATTGTTGCACCAATACTAAAGAAAATTTTGTAAGGAAATAACGATTGCCAACTCTCAACAATCTCTTTGTAGAAATCCAACTTATATTTTTTTATAAAATCTTCATCTACATTTTTCTCTAGGAAAGAAATGTCTATTTCTATCCTTTCTAATAGAACCCAAGCTTCATAATGCTTCTTATCTTTCAATAAAAAGAAAGTTTTAATATATCTATCTTTAATTATAAGTATAGTTTTCAATTTCCACAAAAAGTTAGATAAATCTTCATCTCCTTGTTCCTGAATATTTTCTAACAGTTTACTAACTTCTTCTAAAGCAACTTTATAGTGACTTTCATTAGTAGAATTGCTTAGTAATAAAGTATCTATATTATTTAGCATGTCTATTAACTTCATTGTCTCTACTCAACTCATTAACTTTATCTAGAACACTATTAATATGCTCAGCTTTACCACGATAGGCTACCTTGATATTCTTATCGTTGTTCTTTTCAATTATAATATTGACCTCTATTTCATCATTACTTTTTGCCTGCAATTCATTTGAAATATAATCACTCATAACATTTGTGAATATTGGTACAGCTACTTGAGCTACTAAAAAAACACCTAACCAATGTGCTTTTGAATGTAATGCTAACTCTTGATACTCCTCATCAAAAGCAAAAAGTTCAACTTCATTTTCACCTAATTCTTCTTGTAAATAAGAAAAAATATCAATTGTACCAGTATGAAATGCATCATTCTGTCTAACACTAGGAAGAATTAATACACTAACATCCCTATTTAAAATTAAAGGTTTTTCATTTTTCAAAGTTGAAAAGTTTAAATCTGTTTCTTCCACCTTAAGCAATTGATCTGAAATCATTTATTCCCACCTAAAAATTTAAATTTTATCTGAAACTTTCTTTCAATTATTTCTATTTAATATAAACCAAAGCTAAGTAAGATAACCATACTTAGCTTTGGAAAATAACCAGCTTATTCAACTTTATTATTATCTTAATGTATTTTTGCTCTAGCTCTAACCAGCAAACAATCACACATCACGGCGCAAGTCTGTAACACGTAGATGTAAACAAAGCGACTCTATTATTCAAACCGTCTGTTATCACAACTTCATAATGCGCAAATTTTTTACTACTTCCGACCTTGGTTGCCGTTGCAAATAACACCTTATCTTTAGCACCGCTCATATAGCGAATATCAGCCTGTAGGCCTGTATATGGCGCATCCCCTGCATTACAAGCCATCGCAAAAGCGATATCGGCTAAAGAAAATATGACACCACCATGCACGCCGCCCAAGGCATTCATGTGCTCGTCTTTTACATTAAGCTGACAACGCGCTTCATCAAAACTGCGATGCAGCACTTGTACACCCAATAGCTCTGCGAATTGATCAACCGCAGTATTTTCCATTTTTTGCACAAACGTCTCCCTACTCGTGCGAGTATTCCTTAAGTATTAAACCTATATGTATTGAAATCGACTGATTAAAAGCCGTTAAACACTATCTTGTTTAATCTGATAGTTTGAAGAATTAAAGTCCTTATAAGTCAGGCGGTCATCCAACTCTGAAGTTAAAGGCTGAACCTCTTGCATTGAATTTAAGCAGCGCTGTGCAAGCTCCATATATTCTTGCGTGCCTCTGGTTTTCCATTTTTTTTCTTGTTCTGATAAATCACGTGCAACCTTGGCTGGACTGCCCATTGCCAGTACATTTGCCGGAATAACATCTTTGGTTTTGACCAAACTATTTGCACCAATAATAGTGTTTTCACCAATTTCGGCATAGTCCAAAATTACGCTGTTCATGCCGACCAAAACATTTTTACCAATGCGGCAGCCATGCAAAATTGCCCCATGCCCAATGTGCCCCATTTCCTCAACTAAAGTCACGCTTTGCGGAAAGCCATGTACGGTGCAGCTATCTTGTATATTGGCATTTTGCTTAATATGAATACGACCAAAATCGGCACGCAATGAAGCAAATGGCCCCACATACACGCCCGCTTCAATAATCACATCACCAATTAAAACAGCAGTTGGGTGTACAAAAGCCTCTGGGCTAACAACGGGAATAACACCGTCAATACTATAACAAGGCATGATTTAACCTCTCATTTGTCGCAACCAAACCTCCGAAACGGCGCCAGTAATGTGCTGTGGCATTTGGCATTGGTCCTTCTGCTGTTGCGGCAACAGACAAGAAGTATTCATCGGCAGGTTCAAATACTTTTTTATAAATATTCATTGATAAAGTTCGTGCACTAATCGCGGGCCAGTCAGTTGGCAATAACTCAAGCGGCAATGCAGGATCTTTCAATAAAATCCGTCGATAATAATGAATGAGCAAAGTTCGAATTTGAAAGGCTTGAACAGGTTCGAGTTGTTCGTTTTCTTGCATCAGCAACACGCCAATTTCCCTAAAAATATCGAGAAACTGTAGATATCTTTGGCGCAATTCATCGATTGGCCAGTTGGTTCTGAGCATACGTCCAATGGTATCGACCGAATTATTAAAGAGCTGCAAAGTTTCGGCTTTAAACACCACCACTTGCTCACTCATATTTAAGTCAACCAACAAGCGTTGCAGTTCAATACGGTTACAACCCGGATACGCCATTAAGTTTGTTGAAATATTGGCAAATCCTAACCATTCGAGTTCTTTCTTTAATAACGCTTTATTTTCAGTGTCGAGGCTAGACATCAGAATAAGATCCCAATAATGGTCCCACTCTTTCATCTGGTCGTTATAAATGCGTTGTTCGGCCTGCAAATAAGTCGAACGGCTCGAATCGGTAATTCGATAAAAACTGGTTCTGCCGATTTTGTCTGAACATAACCAATCATTTTTAACTAAACGAAAAACAGAGGTTCTTACAGCGCGGTCATTAAAACCAAATAGCTCTAATAACTGAATCAGGCTTGCAAGACTAATGTTTCCACCCCGATGAAGTACTGAATCTCCAAAAATTGTCGAAATAAGCGAAGTTCCACTTAAGGTTTCATTCTTTACAACAGAATCAATTATTTGCTGTATTTTTGCACTCATACTCATGTCTTGGCGTTTAGTTTCAGGGTATAGATTCTATACCCTGAATGATCTTGATGTTAAGCAATCTGACGCATATCGATTACCCGCTTTGCCTTGCCTTCCGAACGAGGTAAGGTCGCTTCTGTCACAACTTCTACAGTAACGCTAATCCCAATCATGGTTTTAATGCGTTTCATCAACTCCTGAGCAAGTTGATTGGCCTGTATAGTACAGTTATGACACATCTCTGTACGAATATGCAAAGTATCCATATGGCCTTTTTTAGTCACCAAAATTTCATAATTTGGAACTAAATGCGGAACTTGCAAAATTTGCTCTTCAATTTGGGTCGGGAAAACGTTCACACCGCGAATAATCAGCATGTCGTCGCTACGGCCCACAATTTTATCCATCTTACGCATTGCCAGATTTTCACCCGGTAGTAAGCGGGTCAAATCACGAGTACGGTAACGAATAATCGGTAAGCCTTCTTTGGTAATGGTTGTAAAGACTAGCTCGCCAAGTTCGCCATCTTTACAGACTTCACCTGTTTCAGGGTTAATAATTTCTGGGTAGAAATGATCTTCCCAAATGGTTAATCCCTCACCCTCACCTAAGCACTGCATCGCAACACCCGGTCCCATCACCTCAGACAAACCATAAATATCGAGTGCTTTAATATTGAGACGTTCTTCAATTTCACGGCGCAGTTCGTTGGTCCACGGCTCGGCACCAAAAATACCGACTTTTAAAGACGTATTACGTGCAGTACCAAATTGTTGCTCGAGCTTTTCAATAATACTCACGCAATACGATGGCGTAACCATAATTGCAGTCGGTTTAAAGTCTTGAATAAGCTGAACTTGCTTTTCAGTTTGCCCGCCAGACATTGGAATAACCGTTGCACCTAAGCGCTCGGCACCATAATGTGCGCCTAGACCACCTGTAAATAGTCCATAGCCATAAGCCACTTGAACCATATCTTTTGCGGTTAAACCCGCCATGCGTAAGCAACGCGCAACAATGTCCGACCAAGTATTAATATCTTTTTGGGTATAGCCCACTACTGTCGGTTTACCCGTTGTACCTGATGATGCATGTAAACGCACAATTTGCTCTTGCGGTACGGCAAACATCCCAAAAGGATAGTTGTCTCTTAAATCCTGTTTGGTGGTAAATGGAAACTTTGCCAGATCGTCTAAAGTCACGAAGTCATCAGGATGCACACCTGCATCATCGAACTTTTTCTTATAGACCGGACTATTTTCATATACAAAAGTCAGGGTTTGCTTTAACCGTTTAGTTTGCAGCTCTCTAAGCTCTGCAAGTGTTAATTGCTCAACATTATCCATTGTAAGGCTGTCCATCGCCTCTCTCCTCATTATGTAATTTTAAAAACCGTCTGAATTAATTTAAGTTTTCCAAAATCAGTGCAACACCTTGTCCAACACCTACACACATCGTGCAAAGTGCATAGCGTCCACCGCGTTTTTTTAGCTCACGTGTTGCGGTAATCACCAAACGTGTACCACTCATACCGAGCGGATGGCCTAACGCAATCGCACCACCATTTGGGTTAACGCGTTCATCGTCATCTTTTAAACCAAGTTCACGCATACAAGCCAAAGATTGGGCTGCGAATGCTTCATTCAGCTCAATCACATCCATCTGATCTAGCGTTAAACCTGTTTGCTTTAAAATTTTCTGTACAGCCGGAACAGGACCTATACCCATATATTTGGGTTCAACCCCTACACTTGCAATGCCTATCACGCGTGCTAAAGGTTTTAAACCATATGTATTTGCAAATTCACGGTTGGTAATTAACACACACGCAGCACCGTCATTTACACCAGAGGCATTTCCGGCAGTCACCGAACCACCTTCTTTTTTAAATGGGGCTTTTAGTTTTGCGAGTGCTTCAAGTGTCGTTTCACGCGGATGTTCATCACGGTTCACCACAACTACGTTTTTCTTACGGTCTGTAATCTCGACAGGCAAAATCTCATCGTTAAAGAAACCGTTTTGTTGTGCAGCAGCGGTTTTTTGTTGGCTACGCAATGCAAACGCATCTTGGTCTTCACGACTAATCTGATATTTTTCAGCTACATTTTCAGCAGTTTCAGGCATGCTGTCGGTGCCGTATTGCGCTTTAAGTTGCTTATTTACAAAACGCCAGCCAATGGTGGTGTCATAAATTTCAGGTGTACGGCTAAAGGCTTCGGTCGGTTTAGCTTGTACAAATGGCGCACGGCTCATGGACTCCACACCACCCGCCAACACAAACTGCGCTTCGCCTGCTTTAATTGAGCGTGCTGCAAGTCCTACCGCATCTAAACCCGAAGCACATAAACGATTGACGGTCATGGCTGGTACTGTATCAGGTAAGCCTGCTAACAGTGTTGCCATACGTGCAACGTTACGGTTGTCTTCACCTGCTTGGTTGGCACATCCCAAAAACACTTCGTCTACCGTATTCCACGGTAGGTTCGGGTGTTTATCTTTTAAATATTTGATGGGCAATGCAGCTAAATCATCTGCACGTACAGCACTTAGGGCACCTGCATATCGTCCAATTGGGGTACGAATAAAATCGCAAATTAAAACGTCTTCCATGTTGACTCCTGATTATGCAAATTCGGTCATATCACGTGAATATTGGGTAGCAATGTTTTGAGTTTTTGCTACATATTGCTTGAGGTAGATACTCGCGCGATATTTTTCCTCTCCATACAGTGCATATAAGTTATTTAAGGTTTGGAGCACATAAGCGCCACCCATTTGTGTCAACCACTGGTAAGGGCCTTTAGGATAATTCACTCCATATTTCATGGCATTATCAATATCTTCCAGACTCGCAACTCCATGTAAACTTGCTTCGCAGGCTTCATTAATGAGTAAAGCGATGGTACGTAAGGTTAACAGTGCCGGATGGTCTTTAATCCACATCACGCTCATACCAAACTGTGCAAAGTAAGCCTCAACTTTAGCCAGATCATTTGTTTCACAAAGCTCGTTATGACTGAGTACTAAAGCCTCTGCGTGCTCAAAATCATGGTGCCAATCCATTAAAACCACTTTACGGCTTAGGTAATGAATATTGGCTGACTCACCTTGGCTTAAACGCAAGTCGATATCATCAATTTGAAGGATATTGTCATCACTTGCAGATCCGCTTTTTAAACCTAAACGGGTTAAAAACGCAGGTAGCTGAGACCAAGTCCCTTTTAGCTGAATATGGGCATCAACTGGTTTGGCAACCACAGCTTGAGGCTGAAATGCCTCATACTGATTTTTTTCGTTATAACTATAGAAACCCTGTTTTGACTTACGGCCCCAAGCTCCTGCATCGACCAATTCTTTTTGAATGAGGCTTGGGCGGTAGCGTGGCTCATAAAAAAACTCTTGATAAACGCTTTGCGTCACCGAAAAGTTAACATCTTGCCCAATGAGGTCGGTGAGTTCACACGGCCCCATCGCAAAACCGCCACATTGCTTTAAGGCATAATCTAGCTGGTCATAGCTGGTGACTTGTTCTTGCAGTGCTCTAAAGCCTTCTGCATAAAACGGACGTGCAATTCGGTTAACAATAAAACCCGGAGTCGACTTGGTGAGTACCGGAATTTTTTTCCAGTCCAACATTAAGTTTTTTAAAGCCAAACATAAGCTATTTGGTGTTTTTAAGCCTTGTACAATTTCAACCAGTTTCATGACTGGCGCAGGGTTAAAAAAGTGTAAACCCACTACGCGCTCAGGGTGAGCAATGCCCGCCGAAATTGCAGTCACTGAAATTGAAGATGTGTTACTTGCAAAAATAGTTTGCGCACTACAAATTTCAGCGAGCTGTTTAAATAAAGATTGTTTAACTTCTTTTTTCTCAACAACTGCCTCAATAACCAAGTCAGCATCACGCAGTGCTTCAACTTGGTTGACCACAGTTAAACGCGCTAAAGCTTCATCCGCTTGCTGTTGGGTAAGCTTGCTCTTTTCAACCAGCTTTTTAAACGTCTGCCCTAAACCTTGAACGGCTTGTTGCGCTTTTTGAGCGTCCAGATCATATAAAACGGTCGTGTGTCCATTAACGATGGCTAACTGGGCAATGCCGATGCCCATGGTGCCAGAACCAATAACGGCAATTCGGGCACGAGATAAGTCTAAATCTGTCATGCTTAGCGCCCTTTAAAATTTGGTTCACGTTTATTCATAAAGGCTTGTACACCTTCACGATAATCTTCTGAACGACCCGCAATGCGTTGCAAATCACGCTCTAACAGCACTTGCTCATCAAAGGTGTTGTTGCTTGATTGATGAATGGCTTTTTTAATGAGAGATAGACCAAAAGTAGGCTGTTTCGCTAAACGTTCAGCGAGTTCAGTCACTTTTGTTTTAAGCTCAGCGTCTTCAACCACATCCCAAATCATGCCCCATTCTTTTGCGGTTTCTGCTGGGAGCTTGTCACCTAACAAAGCCAATCCCATAGCACGTGCATGACCTACAGCACGTGGTAAAAACCATGTACCCGCAGAGTCTGGAACCAGTCCTAAACGGCAAAAGGCTTGTACGAAGTTTGCCGATTTAGCTGCAATCACTAAATCACATGCCAGTGCAATATTTGCTCCTGCACCTGCTGCCACGCCATTTACCGCGCAAATCACAGGCTTTGGCATATTTACAATCGTTTTAATGAGCGGGTTATAGTAAGTTTCAATGGAATATCCTAAATCTGGAGCTTCAGCATTTGGGTCAACTACACGGTCACCTAAATCTTGCCCTGCACAAAAGCCACGACCTTCGCCACTAATCACCACACAGCGAACTTCCGGATTTTTGGTCCACTGGTTTAAAACCTCAGCAACTTCACGGTGCATATCAACGTTAAAGCTATTCAGTGCTTTTGGGCGGTTAAATGTCAGGTAGCCAACACCATTTTTTTCTTCAGCAATAATATTTTGATAGTCCATCACTCACCTCTAAACACTGGCTTTCTTTTCTCAAAGAAAGCATTAATCCCTTCGTTTCGATCTTTTGTAGCCGCCAGCCAGACAAAGTTTTGACGTTCAAACTTGAGTCCCTGACTTAATGTTGTTTCATGAATACTTTTAATTGATTGTTTAATCACGCGAATCGCTAAAGGCGCTTGTTTGGCAATTTTGGCTGCAAGTTGAACCGCATATTCAACTGTTAATTCGGTCGGTACCACTTGACTGCAAATGCCATGTTGCTCGGCTTGTTTTGCCGAAATCATCTCACCTGTCATGGCCCAGCGCATGGTGAGTTGTTGCCCAACCAAGCGTGCTAAACGTTGTGTTCCACCTGCACCCGGCAACATACCTAAGGTAATTTCAGGTAAAGCAAAACGGGCATTTTCACCGCAAACCACCATATCTGAATGCAAAACCAACTCAAACCCAGCGCCTAAGGCATAACCATTGACTGCACTAATGAGTGGCTTACTAAACGCATCAATTTTTTGCCAAAGCTTCGGGCGAATATCGAGTTGCAAAGACACGGCATCCATTGCAGCCAACTCACTAAGATCTGCTCCAGCCGCAAAACACTGAGCGTTACCAGTTAAAACCACTGCTTTGACTTGAGCATTATGTTCAGCTTCTTCGAGCAACTCGCATAAACACTGCAATGTTGCATTGTTTAAAGCATTTCTTTTTTCTGGACGGTTTAGGGTTAATAACAAAACACCGTCAGTTGCTGTGCTGGCTTTGATGAACTCTTGCATGACAGCCTCTATTCATCAAAACTCAAGCGAACATTTGAGCCTTTTGGTAAGGTCTGACAGCTCAGCACATAGCCCTTTTCAACTTCATCTTCTTCAAGACTATAGTTAAGGAACATGTCGACTTCGCCAGAAAGCACCTTACAACGACAGGTCGCACACACCCCACCTTTACATGCATACGGTAAGTCGGCACCTGCACGTAAAGCCGCATCAAGAATACTTTCATCATCTTGAGCCACAGAAACAATCAGTTCACGGCCATCTAAAATGATGTTTACTTTTTCTTCTTTACGGTTTGCATCCGCTTCAACACTACGTTTACGCGCTTGTCCCGTATGGAAACGTTCGGTGTGGATGCGCTCTTTGGCAATACCAAAGTTCGGTAAAGTATTTTCTACGGCATTCATCATTTCATCTGGGCCGCAGGCAAACACATGGTCAAAGTTTGTTTCAAGCACTTCATAATCAAAAAGTTGCTTAAGCTTTTCTGCATCAATACGACCGTTCATGAGTTCACTATCGTTGAACTCACGAGAAAAAATATTGATGAGTTGAAAGCGTTCTTTGAACTGATCTTTCAAATCCATAATTTGCTCGGCAAACATGGTTTGTTTCCATGAACGATTGCCATAGAGCAAGGTAAAGTTAGCTTCAGGTTGTTCAAATAAAACTTGTTTAATAATTGATAGAATTGGCGTGATACCACTGCCTGCCGCAACGCCTAAATAGTTTTGTCCGCCCATCTTGGCTGCTTTTTGAAAAAACACACCTTGTGGTGGCATGACTTCAAGCACATCGCCCACTTTTAAATGGTCATTGGCCCAGTTTGAAAATTGACCCTGATCAATTTTTTTAACCGCAATACTGATGTCTTCTTTGCCCGCATAGCTACAAATTGAATAGCAACGGCGGATTTCACCCGCTTCAGTTAAATGGCGAATGGTTAAATGTTGTCCCGGTTGAAATTGAAATTGTTCTTGTTGTTCAGGTACAACGTCAAATGCAATACAAATTGCCTGATCGGTTTGCGGCGTAATACTTTTTACTTTTAATGGTACAAATTGGCTCATGGCTGATTTCCTTATCTAAAGACTTAAATACATTTGAAGTAATCAAAAGGCTCAAGACAGTCCTGACATTTATAAAGTGCTTTACAGGCGGTAGAACTAAACTCTGTTAACAGTCGGGTATGTCGGCTTTTGCAACGTGGGCACTCGACACCATCATTTAAATGAACGTGAGTTCCACACTGATGCGCCAACCCTTCAGGTGGTGCAATGCCATAAACTTGCAGTTTCTTTTTACCCGCATCAGACATCCAGTCCGTGGTCCATGCTTCTGACAAATCGACCATGACTTTGACCGGTGTCAAAGCTTCTGCGGTAAATGCCTCAACAATTTGTGCTTTGAGCATATCTGTTGCCGGGCAACCGCTATATGTCGGAGTTAGACGAACAATAATTTCTTGTTGATCGTTAATCTCTACACCGCGAATCATGCCCAAATCGACAACCGATAAAACCGGAATTTCAGGGTCACTTACCGTTTGTAGAACGTCCCAACATTGGTCGATGCAATGACGAATCATTTGCATGGCTCACCTCCTTGTCTTACCAGGTCATTCCCGGATAAGTTCTTTGAATACATTGCATTTCAGCCAACAAATAACCCAAATGCTCGGTATGCAATCCTTGTTTCGCACCACGGCGATAAGCACCGTTCACAGCAACATTTAATTCAAAACGCTTAAGCTCATCTGCAATGGATTGGTTCCATTGTTCTTTTTCATTTGAAAAATCTGGAATCACGCCTTCTGCAACTAGTGCTTGCTCGTCTGCATTGAGTTCAAATAACTCGGCGGTAAAGCGCCATAAATTATTTAAACCGTCTTGCACACGTTGATGCGCTTCATCTGTGCTTAAACTTAAACGTTCCATCCAGCTTGTCGAAAAGCGGATGTGATACTTCACTTCTTTTAAAGATTTCACAGCAAGCGCACTTAATTCAGGAAGTGAGCTTTGCGCTAAAGCCGTAAATAAATGAAGATGGTAATGGTCCATCAACCACTGGCGTACAATCGTTTGTGCAAAGTCACCATTGGGTTGTTCGCACAACAAGAGGTTTAAAAACTCACGTTCTGTACGGAAATACGCAAGTTGGTCTTCATCACGCTTAGCTTCATCATATTGACCAGCCAAAGTCAGAAAGTTTCTTGCTTGACCTAACAAGTCCAAGCCGATATTGGCTAAGGCAATATCAATTTCTAGCTCAGGTGCATGCCCGCACCATTCAGCCAAACGCTGAGATAAAACCAGTTGGCTGTCGCCAATATGTAATAAGAATTTAGATAAAACTGAATGATTCATTTGCCATTCCCCTTACATGTGCTCAATGCCATCTGGGATATGGTAAAAAGTCGGATGACGATAAACCTTGTCTAAAGAAGGATCGAAAAATTCAGCTTTTTCATCTGGCTGTGATGACTTAATCAGTTCTGAACGAACCACCCAAATGCTAATTCCTTCATTACGACGCGTGTAAACATCACGAGCATGTTGTAGTGCAATTTCATCATCAGGTGCTCTTAAGCTGCCTACGTGACGGTGGCTTAAGCCTTGTTTACTACGTACAAATACTTCGTAGAGCGACCAGTTGTTTTTATCTTCCATTTTGATTTCCTCAAATTTTTCCATAAATCTTGTTAAGCCACTTTGTTCGCTTCAAGCTGCTGTTTTTTCGCGTAGACCACTGCTGCATCACGAACCCATTTGCCGTTTTCCCATGCTTTACGGCGTGCTTCGATACGCTCGTGATTACATGGTCCACGTCCGGCAATCACTTCATTAAATTCGTGCCAGTCAATCTCGCCAAACTCATAGTGGCCTGTTTCTTCATTGAACTTTAGATCTGGGTCCGGTACTTCCAAGCCAAGTTGCAACACTTGAGGTACGGTGTTATCGACAAACTTTTGACGTAATTCATCGTTACTAAAGCGTTTGATTTTCCACGCCATGCTTTGTGCGCTGTTTGGAGAGTGCTTATCACTTGGGCCAAACATCATGAGTGCAGGCCACCAGAAACGGTTCACTGCATCTTGTGCCATCTGTTTTTGTTCCGGTGTACCGTTTGCCAAAGCCATCATGGCTTCAAAACCTTGACGTTGGTGGAAACTTTCTTCTTTACAAATACGTACCATCGCACGTGCATATGGCCCATATGAAGTACGGCAAAGCGCAACTTGGTTCACAATGGCTGCCCCATCGACAAGCCAACCAATTGCAGCGACATCTGCCCAAGTCAAAGTTGGATAGTTAAAGATTGATGAGTATTTCATTTTCCCATTAATCAACTTTTCCATCATGTCATCACGGTCAGCACCTAAGGTTTCTGCCGCGCTATACAGATATAAACCATGACCCGCTTCATCTTGTACTTTCGCGAGCAAAACTGCTTTACGTTTTAAAGTCGGCGCACGAGTAATCCAGTTTCCTTCAGGCAACATACCTACAATTTCAGAATGGCCATGTTGCCCGATTTGACGAATCAATGTTTTGCGGTAGGCATCAGGCATTTGATCCTTAGCCTCGATCGTAATTTCATTGGCAATATTTTGTTCAAATTTCTGGTAATTGTTTTCCATTCTTTCATTCCCTGTAGGTATCACCCTTAAATCTATTTTTCGATACACAAAAAACAAAGTCAACTAATTTTTTGGTATCAAATTAAATCCACAACAACAAACCAATACAAGCTATTGAAATTTATATAATTAAATTAAATTTAAAAAACTTTTTTACTTTTAAAAATCAAAATAAAGTTGACTTTTATACAAATTAATCTGAAATTATGAATCAAATTTTCACAATTTTTATAATTGATGTATCACATAAAAAAGGAGTTTGGTCATGCTTGAACAAGCACACCTAGAAGGAACCTCAACTGACACAGATTTTCAGCAGTCTGGGCTTCAACTGCCTCATCTTGCTTCTTATGTCTATGGAACATGGCATTCGTCTGACGAAGAATTACGTACCGTTTATCATGCCATTACAGGTGAATCGATTTATGCCGTAAGTAGTCATGGCATAGATATGAAACGTGTTGTTCAGTATGCCAAACAGATTGGTTCAGAACTGGCTAACTGGACGTTTCACCAACGTGCCAATGCGTTAAAACAAATTGCCCAACATTTACTTGAACGTAAGGAAGACTTCTACAAACTTGCTTATGCGACAGGCGCAACTCGTAAAGATGCATGGATTGATATTGAAGGTGGGATCCAGACATTATTTGCTTATTCGAGTCTGGTTCGCCGTGAACTCAATGATGAAAAAATTATTACTGAAGACAGCTGGATTCAATTATCTAAAAACGGCACTTTCGGCGCTAAACACATTTTAAGTCCTAAAGCGGGTGTTGCCGTTCACATTAATGCTTTTAACTTTCCAATTTGGGGAATGCTTGAAAAGATTGCACCAACTTTACTTGCAGGTGTGCCATGTATTGTTAAACCTGCAACCGATGGTGCCCAATTAACTCAAGCGGTTGTAAAAGCCATTGAGGAAACACATGTCTTACCAAAAGGCTCACTACAACTCATTTGCGGTCAGACTTATGACCTGTTAGAACAGTTAGGCCCACAAGACTGTGTGACCTTTACAGGTTCTGCCTACACAGGCCAAAAACTACGTAACCACCCTCACCTCAATAAATATTCGATTCCATTTAGCATGGAAGCCGACTCGGTAAACAGCGCAATTTTAAGCCCTGATGCAAATGAAGAAACTGTCGATTTATTTGTGCGTGAAGTCTTCCGTGAAATGACCACAAAAGCAGGCCAAAAATGTACTGCGATTCGTCGTGCATTTGTTCCTGAAAATTTATTAGCGACTGTGCAAGAGAAGCTGACTGCCAAGCTTGCTAAAGTTGTGGTGGGTGACCCGCAAAAAGAAGAAACCACCATGGGGGCTTTAGCCAGCATTAAACAAAAACATGACGTTGCAGAAAAAGTTGCCGAACTCAGCAAAGATGCAAAAATTGTTTTTGGTGGCAACGATAGCTTTACATTTAATGCAGATCATCCTGAAAAAGGCGCTTTTTTCGCTCCAACTTTATTGGTGTGCGAACAGCCTTTACAAGCGACGAATGTTCATACCACGGAAGCTTTCGGTCCGGTATGTACACTCATGCCATATCAAAACATTGAAGAACTAGCTGACCTTGTTTCACGTGGTGAAGGTAGCCTAGTGGCTTCTGTCGTTAAAAATAACGATGAGAATATTGAGCAGATTATTCAAAAAATTGCGCCTTGGCATGGTCGTGTGCATGTACTTGATGCAGAGTCAGCAAAAGAAAGTACAGGACATGGTTCACCACTTCCACATTTAGTACACGGCGGCCCTGGCCGTGCAGGTGGCGGTGAAGAGTTAGGTGGTATTCGTGCCGTTAAACATTATATGCAGCGCACTGCAATTCAAGGCTCTCCAAATAGCCTGACGCAAATTACTCACTCATGGACTGCTGGCTCAAAAGTTAATGAGGACCGTGTACATCCATTTAAAAAGTCTTTTGATGAGTTAGTGATTGGTGAGCGTTTATTAACTGCGCGCCGTACAGTCACCGAAGCAGATATTGTCAATTTCGCGTGTTTAAGCGGTGACTACTTCTATGCACATACTGACAAAATTGCAGCTGCCGAGTCTTTCTTTGGTGAACGTGTGGCACATGGATATTTCATTGTGTCTGCCGCAGCAGGTCTATTTGTAGATGCAGCACAAGGCCCTGTAATTGCCAATTATGGTATGGACAACTTACGTTTTGTTGAACCGGTTAAAATTGGTGACTCAATCCAAGTTGAACTCACCTGTAAACAAAAAACACCTAAACCACAAAAAGACCCGTCTCAGCCTGCACATGGCGTTGTGGTATGGGATATTAAAGTCAAAAACCAACGTGGTGAACTTGTCGCAACTTACGACATTTTAACCTTAGTTGCTCGTGAGGCTTAATGTTTAAAATGAGATGGGGTCACCTCGTCCCCATCTCATTTTTTTAACACTCAATAGCGTTAACAGCGAGGCCGCCTTTTGAAGTCTCTTTATATTTCTCAGACATATCTTTACCTGTTTCCTTCATAGTCTGAATGACTTTATCTAGTGTGACAAAGTGTTCATCGTCATCATGAAGTGCCATTTGGGCTGCATTAATGGCTTTTACGGCTGCAATTGCATTTCGTTCAATACAAGGCACCTGAACCAAACCACCAATCGGGTCACACGTTAAACCTAAATTATGTTCAAGCCCAATTTCAGCCGCATGTTCCACCTGTTCAGGCGATGCTCCTAAAATCTCGGCTAAACCCGCCGAAGCCATTGCACATGCCGAACCGACTTCACCCTGACACCCTACTTCTGCACCAGAAATAGAAGCATTGAGTTTACATAAAATGCCAACGGCTGCCGCACTTAAAAAGAAACGAACCACTTTATCTTCGGAAAAGTCTTTAGAGAAAGTCACGTAGTAATATAAAACTGCCGGAATAATTCCTGCGGCCCCATTTGTAGGTGCCGTCACTACTCGACCGCCAGCAGCATTTTCTTCATTTACCGCTAAGGCAAATAAATTGACCCATTCCATCGCATGAAAAGTCGTCACAATCAGGTTTGAGTTTTTCTTATTTAATAACTTATCGTGAATTTTTTTGGCTCGGCGTTTTACGTTTAATCCGCCCGGTAATATTCCTTCATTAATTAATCCGTTGTGAATGCATTGCTGCATCACTTTCCAGATTTCCATAATCTTGCTACGAATCTCAGTTTCACTACGCCAACTTTTTTCATTTTCAAGCATTAACTCACTCACTGATAAATGATGAGTTTTACATAAGCTTAAAAGTTCAGCCGCACTGTGAAACGGATATGGAACCTTAACGTCGTTTGTTTCAGTTTGAGTTGTTGCTAATTGCCTTTGGCTAACAATAAAACCGCCACCAACCGAATAGTAAGTTTCTGCATATAAAATTTCTTGAGCCTCGTTATAGGCAATCAGTTCCATTGCATTGGGGTGATAAGGCAAAGATTCATCTAGAAAAAGCACATCATGCTTATAATCAAAAGAAATAGTCTTTTGCTGATTAAGCTGGATGGCGTTATTTTCTAGAACATCTTCAATCAAGCTTGTACTTACTTGGGTATCAATATGTTCAGGGTCAAAACCCATTAAACCTAATAGAACAGCCTTGTCTGTCGCATGACCGACACCCGTTGCCGACAGCGAACCGTATAACTTCACCTGAACTCTAGCTGTTGCTTGTAAATCGTTTTGCTTCAATAAATCATCCACAAAACTGTATGCCGCTCGCATTGGTCCAACTGTATGGGAGCTAGATGGGCCGATGCCAATTTTAAAAAGATCAAATACACTAATAAACACGTGGTCCTACCTTCGATTCATTATTATTCGTATGTTCGTCATTATTGTGTCCTTTCGGATAGCTCTAAAATTATCATTAAGCCATCTATAAAGCACTGAAAATAAATGGTTCATTGCCTAAAAACAACACAATCAATTGCTAATATAGCCTTTTTAAAAAATTGAATTTTCCATTAATTTAAATGGTAAATGACTCAACCAATATTGAAGAATTGTTCTTTTGAGCAAATAAAATCACAAACCTTTGCCAATTTTTTATAAAAAATATTTGGTTTTCAAGTTATTCACTTGAAATTTAATCTATTTAAAATCAATTAAAAACAAATATTTACATAGTATTTAAATCATTCATTGCCCATAAATAGAATAAAAATTCCCCTATTTACCAATAACCATATATCGTATACGATATATGAAAGAACAATAGTTCTGTCGTTAAGGAAAACGTAATGAAAAGTCAGTTTAAAAAACAGTTATCTCTAATGGATCTTACATTCATTGGCTTAGGCGCCATTTTCGGTTCAGGATGGTTATTTTCAGCAAGTCATGTGGCCTCTCAAGCCGGCCCTGCGGGTATATTGTCATGGATTATTGGGGGCTTTGCCGTTTTAATTCTGGGAATTATTTATTGTGAGTTAGGCGCAGCCTTACCCCGAGCAGGCGGTATTATCCGTTATCCCGTATTTTCACATGGCCCATTACAAGGATATTTATTGGGTTCTGTGACCGTCATTGCCTTTTCAAGTTTAATTGCAATTGAAGTCGTCGCTGCCCGCGAATATGCAGCAGCATGGTTCCCTTCTCTTACCGCCGTACATGATGGTGTTCGAACTCCAACGACCATTGGATGGTTGTTTCAGTTTGCACTTTTATGCGTATTTTTTGCATTGAACTATTACAGCGTAAAAACCTTTGCAATTGCCAACAACCTCATCAGTGCATTGAAATTTGCTGTTCCGGTTTTAGTGATGGTTGCACTTCTATACCATTTTAAACCTGCAAACTTTTCAATGACCGAGTTTGCTCCAATGGGCGCTCACGGCGTACAAGGTGCCGTATCTGCTGGCGGTATTATTTTTGCGTATTTGGGTTTAACGCCGATTATTTCGGTAGCAAGTGAAGTAAAACGTCCTCAATTTACGATTCCTTTTGCACTCATCTTATCTGTCGTTTTGGCAACGATTATTTATGTAGTGCTTCAAGTTGCTTTCTTAGGTGCAGTACCTACCGATATGTTAGCAAATGGTTGGTCAGGACTTAGTGACAAGTTCCCATTACCTTACCGCGACATTGCCATGTTATTAGGCTTGGGATGGTTAGCACTCTTAGTTGTTTCAGATGCCATTATTTCTCCGTCTGGCTGCGGCAATATCTATATGGCTGCAACTCCACGTGTCATTTATGCATGGTCAAACAGTAATACATTCTTCCGTATTTTTACACGTGTAGATCCAAAATCTGGTATTCCACGTTATGCGTTATGGTTAACGTTTGCACTTTCAGTATTTTGGACCATGCCGTTTCCATCTTGGGATAAATTAATTTCCGTAGTTTCAGCAGCGTTAGTTTTAAGTTATGCCCTAGCTCCTGTCACAGTGGGTGCTTTACGCCGTAATGCTCCTGAGCTTGAACGTCCATTCTATGTAAAAGGATTTACTGTTCTCGGGCCGCTCGCTTTTGTCATTGCGTCTTTTATTGTGTATTGGTCTGGCTGGAATGTCATTTCATGGTTATTAGGCGCACAAATCGTCTTGTTTGCACTCTATGTCATTTTTAAGCGCTACGTGCCAACCCAAGAAGTCAGCTTAGCCCAGCAGTTAAAGTCATCAACATGGCTCCTTGTTTACTACATTTTAATGATTCTTGCCTCTTACCTTGGCAGCTTCGGTGATGGCGCATCACACCTATTGGCAGCGCCTTTCGACACCTTATTCGTCATGGTGATTTCTCTTGGTTGCTACTACTGGGGTATACGCTCAGGTTTACCAAAAGCACTGATTAAAAATGACGATGAAGCTTAGCAATCGTTTGCTTAAACACATATAAGTTAAGGTTTTCTTTTGATTAATACCGTATACAAAATACAATATTTTCAAATGTAAAACCTTCGCTTTGATAACTCTCCAACGTCAGAAGAACCACTTTTGACGTTCACTCTCAAGTGAGGTTGATAATGTTAAATATTACTGGTCAAAATTTTATTGCAGGTCAACGTTCAAGTGCAGGCAGTAAGTTTGTATTAAGCTACGATGCTGCAACAGATGAAGCATTACCCTATCAGTTTGCTCAAGCAACTCCTGAAGAAATTGATCAGGCAGCTCAAGCAGCTGCATTGGCTTATCCGGCTTTTAGACAAACTACGCCAGAACAACGCGCTGTTTTTCTAGAAACGATTGCCAGTGAAATTGATGCGCTTGATGACCAGTTTATTGCAACAGTCTGTCAAGAAACTGCCTTACCAGAAGCGCGTATTCGCGGTGAACGTGGGCGGACTACAGGTCAATTACGCCTATTTGCTCAAGTATTACGCCGTGGTGACTATTTAGGTGCCCGTATTGATTTGGCTTTACCTGAGCGCCAGCCACTTCCACGTCCAGATTTACGTCAATATAAAATCGGTGTTGGACCAGTTGCCGTATTTGGTGCAAGTAACTTCCCTCTTGCCTTTTCTACTGCGGGTGGCGATACCGCTTCAGCACTTGCTGCTGGATGTCCAGTTATTGTGAAGGCTCATAGCGGTCACATGGCAACGGCCGAATCTATTGCAAATGCCATTTGTAGTGCGATTGAGAAATGCGCCATGCCAAAAGGTATCTTTAGCATGATTTATGGTCAAGGTGTCGGTGAGCCACTGGTAAAACATCCTGCAATTAAAGCCGTTGGATTTACAGGTTCACTTAAAGGTGGTCGAGCTCTATGCGATTTAGCTGCCGCACGTCCTGAACCCATTCCTGTTTTTGCCGAAATGTCGAGCATTAACCCAATGATTTTATTACCCGAAGCTCTAAAAGTGCGTGGTGATAAAATTGCGACCGAACTTAGTGGTTCAGTGGTTTTAGGCTGCGGTCAGTTTTGTACCAATCCGGGTTTAATTATTGGAATTAAATCACCGGAATTTAGCCAATTCCTTGACCATTTCAAGGCTGCAATGGCTCAACAACCGCCACAAACTATGCTTAACAAAGGCACTTTAAGAAGCTATGAGCATGGTCTTAAAGAATTACTCGCACATGACAAAATTGAGCATTTAGCGGGTCAACCCCAACAAGGCCAGCAAGCCTATCCTCAGCTCTTTAAAGCCGATGTATCTCTTTTACTAGAGCATGATGAATTACTTCAAGAAGAAGTGTTCGGCCCAACGACGATTGTGATTGAGGTTGAATCGGCAGAGCAACTCGCTCTCGCGTTAAGCGGTCTACGTGGTCAACTTACAGCATCATTAATTGCCGAGTCACAAGATTTTGAGAACTTCGCGACACTTATTCCATTACTTGAAGAAAAAGCAGGACGTTTGCTTCTAAATGGTTATCCAACAGGTGTGGAAGTCTGTGATGCCATGGTTCACGGCGGGCCATATCCTGCAACTTCAGATGCACGTGGCACATCGGTAGGAACCTTAGCAATCGAACGTTATTTACGTCCAGTATGCTACCAAAACTATCCAGATCACTTATTGCCACTCGCCCTTCAAAATGCCAATCCGCTTGGTATTGCGCGCTTGGTCAATGGTGAAATGAGTAAAGCTGCTCTTTAATTTTTTAAAGGAGTTTATCCAAGAGATGAACTCCTTTTTTAGTCCAAAACCTCCAGCGTAATCGCACATTATTTAAATAAAAAGTGCAAAAAATAAATAGCACGATGCTCCATCAAATCAATGCGTAACATATTTTCAAATAAGGATATTGGTATATGACGACAACACTAAAAAAGGTAGTCGCGGCCTCTATGGTCGGCTCCGTAGCAGAATGGTATGAATTTTTCCTTTATGGCACCGCTTCTGCCCTCGTCTTTGGCGAACTTTTCTTTCAACAAACTGGCAATGCTATAGATGGAATTTTGGCGGCCTTTGCTCTGTATGCCGTTGGCTTTTTAGCAAGACCTCTCGGTGGCCTCGTGTTTGGTCACTACGGCGATAAAATTGGGCGCAAGAAATTATTGCAAATTAGCCTGATCATTGTCGGTATCACTACTTTTTTAATGGGCTGTATTCCGACCTTTCATCAAATTGGCTATTGGGCTCCTACACTCCTAGTGATATTACGTTTAATTCAAGGTTTTGCTTTTGGTGGTGAATGGGGCGGCGCAGTTATTTTAGTTTCAGAGCACAGTCCAGATGATCGCAGAGGTTATTGGGCAAGCTGGCCACAAACTGGTGTACCGCTCGGAAATTTAGTAGCCACACTGGTTTTATTATTACTTTCAAAAAACCTCTCACCCGAACAATTTCTAGATTGGGGGTGGCGCTGTGCATTCTGGTTCTCAGCAGTCGTGGTACTGATTGGTTTATGGATTCGAAAAAATGTAGACGATGCCGAAGTGTTTAAAGAAGCACAGGCCAAACAACAGCTTCTTGAAAAGCAACAACTCGGGATTATTGAGGTTTTAAAATATCATAAGAAATCTGTTATTGCGGGTATCGGTGCCAGATTTGCAGAAAATATTTTGTACTATATGGTGGTTACTTTTTCGATCAGTTATTTAAAGTTAGTCGTCCATAAAGATACTTCGCAGATCTTACTGCTCATGTTCGGCGCTCATCTGATCCATTTCTTTATTATTCCTTTTATGGGGCATTTAAGCGATATATTTGGCCGTAAACCTATTTACCTTATTGGGGCTGTACTTACTGCTTTTTGGGGTTTTGTCGGCTTTCCTTTAATGGATACAGGCAATGACTGGCTCATTATGTTAGCAATTGTGCTTGGTTTATTTATTGAGTCCATGACCTACTCGCCTTACTCTGCGTTAATGACTGAGTTATTTCCAACTCACATCCGCTATACGGCGCTTTCATTTTGTTATCAAGTCGCACCCATTATGGCAGGTTCGCTTGCTCCATTAATTGCCCTAACATTACTCAAAGAATTTAATAGTTCGATTCCGATTTCTTTATATTTGGTTGCCGCAAGTCTGATTTCTATTGTCTCGATTTTGCTGGTGAAAGAAACCAAAGGCCGATCTCTAGCTTTTAAAGATTAATCTTTAATATACAAATTCAACACTTAATAATTATTTTGGGTTGTTTTATACAACCCATTTTTTTATCTAAATATTTTTGATAGAGGCCCGATACAAAGTAGGTGACATGCCTGTATGCAACTTAAACTGACGACAAAAAGCACTATGGTCGGTATAGCCACAACGCAAACCAATTTGAGTGATTGGTAAATCTGTCGCCAATAGTTCAGTGGCGACTTGAAGACGAATTTTGCTAATCATTTGCCGAGGCGTTAAATGGTATATTTTTTTGCAATAACGTTCTAACTGAGCCACCGACACGCCAGCAATTGCGGTCAAATGCGCCAAAGTAATGGTTTCGGCGTAATTCTTTTTAATATATTCCTCAACCTGAACCATTTTATAAAAAGCAGGATGTGTATTTTCAGGCACATTTAAATCATTAGAAATACCCGCTATTCCTACTAAGTTTCCATCCGCATCAAATAATGGTTCTTTATAAGTTAAACACCAACCCGACTGATTTTTTGCATATAAATGTAGTTCTAATTGCTCTGTTAACTTTTTACCGCGGCGAATAACTTGCAAGTCTTGCGATGTATATATTTTTCCAAGTGAATGAGGAAAAACTTCAGAAGAGGTTTTTCCCAATATTGCAGTTTTATCTTTTAGACCGCAGCGATTTACTAATGTTTGATTGACAAAGACATAACGTGCTTCGGTATTTTTGATGAAAAACACCACCGAAGATAAAGCATCAAACAATGGTTCTATACTTTCCAGATTTTTTAAGAAATCTTCCAAAGTGGTAGTTAGTTTCGGAATTTGAACCAAAGTCATGAGCTAGAGCGGACAAAGTTATAACTTGTCTACTCTAGAACATTTCATTTTTGATTTAAAGGAGAAGTAGACATCGCCATGAGGCTTTTTACACGAGTAGGCAGTAATGGTGGTCTAGAGTTAGGCAACTGCCAATCAAACAGGCAGGCCGCTGCTGTTGCACATGTGCTTCCTTGGCAAGCTCCCATTCCACAACGTGTATGTAATTTTGCATCAATCCAACTACTACGCTTGGCAACCTTATCAAAAGTCACATCTTCACATCGACAGAAAATAGTTTCTGAGCGTGCAAGTGTTTTTAACTCAGCACGTAAATTGAAGCTTTTCTCAAGGAGATGTGCAAATAAACGATACCGTTGTCTTTGAGCAAATAATTGTCTCGCTTTTTCATTTTGGCCTATAGCAGCATAACCTGCGATGCTACCTTCGACCATCGCCAGCTCACTTCCGCCAAAACCTGTACACTCACCTGCTGCCCACACCTGTGGCTGTGATGTACGTTGATAGTCATCGACCGTAATCGCATTGTCCTTAATTTGACAACCCATTAACTGCCCTAATTGAGTATTCGGGACTAAACCAAATCCGCACGCGAGTCGATCACACTCAATTTCAATGATTCCTTTCGGCGTTTGTAGCCTTACTCGTTCAAGACGTTCCTGACCAATCGCTTCAACCACATAACTGTCAGGTTGATATAAACGATAAGGCAAAGATAACGCCTGTATTATTTTCGCAGGCCAACGCCAAAGTTGTAGTGCAAACTTACGAACGGAAGATGAAGCCGCCTGTTCAGCAACATAGAGAACTTGAGCCTCTGCTTTTTTTGCTGTATCCGCACTTGCTAAAAGTAATGGCCCGGAACCTGCAATCACAATGCGTTCATTTTTGACAGGTGTGCCTGCTTTAATTAAGGCTTGCAAACCACCTGCCCCTGTTACGCCAGGTAAAGTCCAACCGGGAAAAGGCAAAAACAGTTCTCTTGCTCCCGTACACAATATAAGCTGGCGATAAGACAAGTTTAGGCTGTCGTGAGGTCGCTCAACAAGCAATTGGCCTGCAAAAGGTGCGGCGACAATTTTCGCACCAAACATAAATTCAATATTAGAATGAGCCTTAATTTGTTGATATTTCTGCTGCGCCATTTCAGGTACAGGGAAAATCGGTCCAGCGCGCCAGATTTGACCGCCCGCCTGTGGGTTATTATCCAATATTAAAATTCGCCCGCCACTTTCGGCGGCTGCAATAGCAGCTGACAACCCTGCAGGCCCAGCACCGACAACCACCACATCATATTGTTTTTCCATTATTGTGTTTCCACTTTCATGTCTTGCTGGCACAGCGTCTGACAAGCAAGCACTCTGAGTCCATTAATATTGACACGGCATTCCTGACACACTCCCATTCCACAAAATGGAGTGCGTTTTTCACCACAGACAGACAAACGACTATAAGACTTCGCTTGTGCTAAAGCAGCAGCAACACTGGTACCCTCAATCACACAAACCGATTGGCCGTTAATAAAAAGCTGAATCATCTATGCAGCTCCTATAAAACGATGAGGTAAAAAAGGTTCTGGATCTATATCAAAAGTTAAACCACATATGTGTGAGGCAATAAGCTTTGCTGTACCTGTCGCCGTGGTTACACCTAATCCTTCATGACCTACCGCTAAATAAACCGATTGAAATGCAGGATGTTGTCCAATTACCGGAATACCATCGGGTGTGGCTGCGCGAAAGCCAGTCCATGCCCGAATAACATTAAGATCAGCCAAAGCTGGAAAATAATCGACAGCCTCTTTAAGTACCCGAGTAAAGACTTCTGGCTCTACAGTCGGATCAACTGTATTAAACTGACGAGATGACCCAATAAAAAGCTGGCCCGTCGGTCTAGGCTGAATATTACAAGCCACCGAAATTCCACTTGTCGCTTGAGTGCTGGCTGCATAGGCCAAAGCCACCAATGTATGTTTTACATTTAATTCGGGATAACGATCGGTAATCGCCAAATGACCTTTTTTAGGTTCAATCGGTAGCTCTGGAAAAAAATCTGTCGCATGAATACCGTTAGCCAAAACGATATGCGCAGCTTCTAGCCATGTGCCATCACTTAACTGAACCCGATTTTCTTCAATATGAATAACTTTAGTTTGTTGAACCTGAACCTTGTGGGGAAATTTTTTTAATAACCATTCAGCAGCACAAGGTGCATATAAAATTCCATCATCAAAAACTTCTAAACCACCATAAAGACCCTGCTTTAAGTGAGGTTCAAGCTGATGAACTTCATCTGCGTTTCGAAGTTGGCAACGGACACCTTGTGCAGTGAGACGTTGATATTTTTCCTCAGCAATCTGCATTTCTTCTGGGCTACTTGCCAGCCATAAAGTTGGCGTTTGGCGATAGGCACAGTCTTCCGAAAGTTCGTGTCCTAATTCATGCCATAGCTGAACTGACCAATGACTAAGTTTTAATTCGGCTTCCAAGTCATCCATAATGACCAAATGCCCCATGCCCGCGGCTGTTGCACCACCAACCCGAGCATCCAAAACTTGCACATTTAACCCTTGCCGAGCCAATTCATAAGCACATGCCGCACCTACAATGCCTGCCCCAATGACGATGGCATCGGTTCTCATAGCTGAATACCCCAAGCAAATGGGTCATTTTCATCCATAAATAAAGTTGCTTCGGCACTCATGTAAGCTTCACCACGAATGGTTGGAATCACATATTCCCCTGCTTGCTCATACGAGGCAATAAACTGGCTACCGATAATGCTGGCTTGTTTCCATAACTTTCCTGGCTCAAGTTTGCCATCTGCGGCCAAGCAAGCAATTTTCGCACTGGTTCCGGTTCCACACGGTGAACGGTCATAGGCCTTGCCTGGACAAAGCACGAAATTTTTACTATCTGCTTCGGTGTCACTTGCAAATAATTCGATATGGTCAATTTCTTGCCCATCTTTACCAGTTATTCCTTGTGCCGTAAGTGCTTGTCTAACAGTCCACGCATATTCAGTAAGTTGATCTAAATTATCACTTGCAACACGCTGACCATGATCATTAATCAAGAAGAACCAGTTACCGCCCCATGCAATATCACCAGTAACTTTTCCATATTTTTCAACATCAACTTCGACTGCTTTTTTATAACGATATGCCGGTACATTTCGCACACTCACTGAATGGTCTTCATGCAATGTCGCTTCAACATCACCTACTGGAGTTTCAATTAAATGCGTGCCCACTTGTATTTTTCCCAAGTGTGCTAACGAAGCCACTAAACCAATCGTGCCATGACCACACATGCCTAGGTAGCCTGTGTTATTAAAGAAAATAACGCCCGCGCTCGCTTTGGGATTCACTGGCTTACACAATAATGCGCCAACCAACACATCATTACCGCGCGGCTCTAACATGGTTGCTCGACGGAAATGGTCATATTGTTCTGATAATATTTTTCGGCGGCTTTCCATATCTCCTGTGCCTAAATCAGGAAAACCTTCAAGTACTAATCGTGTTGGTTCACCACCAGTATGAGAGTCCAAAATTTTTACTGTTTTCATAAAAGTATCCTTACATTTTCCTTTAGGATGACTGATCTCAAAACAGCAAGCTTGATCGTTTTCTTATAAATCTATGACGAAATCAGCATAGTGAAAACTTAGTTCAGCTAAAATAAAGACAAAAAAATTAGGCCATTGGCCTAATTGAAATGATAAAGAATGCAGCGCTTATTTTTTCGCATTTTTATGATGAGGTAAGTGCTCATAAAGTGATTGACAAACACCATTAATATGCTCTTCAATTAACTTAACCGCCAAATCAACATCCTTGGCTTTACAGGCTTTCACAATTTCTTTGTGCTCATCATTTGCACGCGATTTGCCTTCGGAAACATTCATCTGCAATCTTAAATAGCGCTCAATTTTATCGTAAATCGAACGAATTAATCCGAGCATATAAGGTCGCTGTGCCGGTTCATAAAGGCACGCATGTAACTGCCAATTTAGTGTGGTCCAACTTCCAATATCCATGTTATCAATAAAGGCATTACAAATTTCATCTGCCTTTTTATAAGTTTCTTCTGTCATATTCGGCACGGCGAGCTGAATCAGCTTCGTTTCTAACATAACCCGTACTTCAAAAATCTGAGCTAATTCTTCTTCAGAGATTCGGGTCACAATTGCACCGCGATTTTTTATAAACTCTACTAAGCCTTCGGCTTCAAGTTGCTTTAAGGCTTCACGTACCGGAATTTTGCTGACATTAAATAGCTTGGCAATTTCATCCTGACGGATAGGCTCACCTTCAGCAATATGCCCTGCAATAATTGCTTCTCTAATATATTTGACAATAACTTCAGATACCGAAGGCATTGCACCAAGATTTGATACATTAAAAGATGGTAGCGTCACGAATATTCTCTTAACCTCAAAATATGACACAAACAAAAGGATGATAATTTTAGTCATCCACCATAATGAAATTATTGCTTTGAAAGCATCATTTTCGGTACGGCTTATCCTTCATATAAAGCTTTTAAAAACTATTTTTATATCACTATAAACCAATAATTTTTAAAATCATTCATATACAAAGTATACTTTATACCATTTAATTCACAAAACTATTATTAGACTATGCCGAAATCGTCATTATTTTATTGTATTTAACCAAGCAAATCGTCATAAATACCAGCATACTACCCTGTTCTCTTGACGGGAAACTGTCAAAAATTCTTATCCATTGAGCTGATTATTCCTTACAAGGTAAAAATTATTATCTTGTAGAAATCTTGCTGCATAAAACTTTCAGAGTTTGAGTCACTTCATATGAGTACGCCAACAGAAGCAAAATTTTCCCTGACTTATTATACGGGTTTCTTATCTGTACTATTTGCTGCTTTTCTATGGGGTACGGCAGGCACAGCAGCATCTTTTGCAAAGGGCATCAGTCCACTTGTAATTGCTACTATTTCTGTGGGCTTCGGTGGTTTAATTCACACATTTTTAAGTTTAAAAGCTATTAAAAAAGATTACCGAAAGCTTTTTGACTATAAAACTAAAGTTTTGATTGCCGTCATTGTTTCTATTCTTTGTCCATTTGCTTTTTATTCCTCGGTCTCATTAGCTGGTGTTTCTATTGGTACTGTTATTTCAATTGGCTGCGCCCCTTTGTTCTCAGTTATGCTTGAGTGGCTATTAGATAAACGTAAGCTTTCTTTAAAATGGCTTATCAGTTTTATTCTTGGTTTTTTAGGAGTCGTTTTACTCTCATATGCAGGCGAACACAGTCACCAACATCAAGGCGTCCAATCCGAACGGCTATTAGGTGTATTTTTTGGCTTACTCTCAAGTCTGAGTTATGCAACATATTCGTGGATTATGAAAAACTTAATCCATAAAGGCATCAACTCAAGAGCTGCCATGGGCGTGATCTTTGGGATTTCAGCAGTTCTGTTATTACCTACTTTATTAATTACAGCAACTCACCTATTTAATTATCCAAATAATATTTGGGTAGCCCTTTATATCCCAATCGTACCTATGTTCTTAGGCTATTTATTTTTTAGCTTTGGTTTAAAACGTATTCCAGCCAGTCAAGCCATGACGTTAGCTTTGGTCGAAATTCCTGTTGCAGCGTTATTGGCAGTTGTTGTAGTAGGCGAAAGTTTAACAATGAATAGTTATTTAGGTTTAGTTTTAATATTCCTCTGCGTTATTGTCCTCACTAAAAAATAAATAATAGAAGTAAAAAAGAGGCTAAATCGTTAGCCTCTTTTTTTTATAGATATTTGCTTAGATTTCAGCTGACCAGTTACGGTACCAAGTACGGAATAATTCATACTGAGTTTCAACGTATTTACGTTGTGATTCACTCAATGCATCCGTCTCGTTAAAATGTAAGGTATATTCTTTATCGCCATTAAGTACCATTAAGTACTTGTAATAAAGGACTAAATCAGTACCTTCATCAAAAGACGATAAAACTTCTAAAGCGCTTGATAATTCTTGTGCCAAACGACGAGCTTTCGCATCCCCTGCTGCAGCTTTCTTACTAAGGTCAACCAACTGTAAAACTTCTTTAGGCAAAGCATTACCAATACCCGTAATTGCTCCCGTTGCATTGCAGTTAACGAAACCATGGAAAACCTGAGTATCTACACCAGCCATCAATGTCACAGAGTCATCTTGAGAAGTGATGAACTCAGCTGCATAACGCATATCAGCAGCGCCGCCAAACTCTTTAAAACCAATTAAGTTTGGAAATTCACGGCGCAATTCAAAAAACAAATCTGCACGAGTCGCAAATCCATAATACGGGCTATTGTAAATTACCGCAGGTAAGCTAGGAGCAGCTTTTAAAATCGCAGAAAAGTGTGCCTTTTGTGCAGTTGGTGATGCACCACGTGATAATACACGTGGAATTACCATAAGCCCTTGTGCACCTACTTTTTCTGCATGAGCTGCATGAGAAACTGCTTCTTTTGAATTAACTGCCCCAGTACCCACAATTGTCGGAATACCAGCAGCTACAAGTCGTGCTACACCTTCTTGACGTTGAGCTTCGGTCAATAAAGGCCAATCGCCCATTGAACCACAATACACTACCGCACTCATTCCCGCTTCAATAAGCTCATGCCCTTTTTTCACAAGCGCATCAAAATCTGGCTCACGGTTAGGAGTACATGGAGTCATTAGCGCCGGGATACATCCTGTGAAGATATTACTCATAATTATTCCTCAGTAATATAGTTAAAACTATTGGTAGTTGTACTTTTGAGTTAATCCATCTCAAAAGTTATGGAATGGGTATCAATAGCTGTCCAATCATTCTTCATATATCGTATACGATATACATAAAAAAGAATAGTCTTTGTTCTAAAATTCTTTTCATCTAAAAAAACGTATAAAAAACAAAGATAAAAACTGTAGAACTGATAAATAGGATATGTTTTGAAAGCTTTTTTCTGATTTATTAATAATAAAGATTCAAAAATTAAACGGGTCTGAAGTAAATTATTTACTTTCAAAAATGGTTAAAAAAGATACAGGAAACATTAGCCATTAGTCGCACATCCCTATTTTTACTCATTTTTACTGGTAAAGTGCTCTACATGGTTTGATACAACCTACTTAACTCAGATGCATAATTCACCTGTTACCTGCATCTGAAGTTTTTCTGCCTCTAGTCCGCTAGGGGCTTTTTTTATGATTACTTAAAATATGTTCTATTCAATGGGTGGAAATAATACAAAGAAAAAAGCCTACTCAAGAAGCAGGCTTTTTAATCATTTATTTTGAATCATTGGCTTTTTTAACTTTAGCATCGTAATGACGATAGCAATAACCAAAAACTGCTCCAGCACTAAAGAAAAACATTGCTTGCATCATAGCTCGGTCCTACACATGATTTAAAAGGAACTTAAAACTTAACACCTATGTTTGTTTTTCTTTGAATGAGGTTTAACAGGTTTTTGTGCATTATGAAAATTTATGTGATTAAGCTTAACAATTTATTTGGCTATCAAAAAAAGCCTGTCTTTTGACAGGCTTTCTTGTTCAAACTTAAATTAATTCTTTAATTAAAGAATTAACCACATGTTGCTTGAGTAATTTTTTTAGAAGTTGGATCAATTGTGACAGTTACTCGATTTGAACGATAATCCATTGTCATCGGTTGACCTGGAGCAACTTTACGAACAATTTCTGACTTCGTTTTTTGCTTAATTTGATCATCGGTTAAACCAGATAGCCCAACTAATTTTTGAGCTTCTTCTGAAACACAGTTCGCCTGATTATCACGGAATAATTTCCACTCTTCGACGACTTGTCCATTTGGCAAATGGCAATAACCTACCTGACCATTTGCTTCATTTCTAATTTCTAATTTCCCGCCTTGTTCAACGCAATATTGACTAGCAGGATTTGGTGAACCAATTTTTGGAGGAGTTGAATCTTTATGTTGTACTGATGAGCAAGCCGTTAACGAAACAAGCGCTAAACCAAGAAAGATAATTTTTTTCATAAATTTTGCTTCTTACTAAAAGAAATAAAGATATCAAAAAAATTTATGTTTTATATGACTTGTTTACAATAAAAAACCTTCATAGAGAGCAACTTACAAAATAATTCTCTATTGCAAATGTTAAATTATGATGCGTTATATCTAACAATAAAATTTATCTTCTATGGTCTTTCTAAAATACGCGGCCCGGCACCTTCTTGCCCCAACACATCATTGGGATTTCTTAATGGACATTGTTCTAATGACAAACAACCACATCCAATACACCAATCCATTTCGTCTCTGAGTCTTGTGAGTTTTTGAATACGCTCATCCAAATTCTTCCGCCAATCGAGAGATAGCTCTTTCCATTGTTGTGCAGTTAATTTAGAACCCATCGGATATTTACTTAGGGCTTGTTTTATTTCATCTAATGGAATACCAACTTTTTGAGCAATTTTAATGATCGCAATGTAACGTAACACCACTAGAGTAAAACGGCGTTGGTTACCATTGGTTCTTATACTTTTAATTAAACCTTTAGATTCGTAAAAATGAAGGGTTGAAACTGCAACACCGCTACGTTTTGCAACCTCACCAACCGTTAACAAACGACTTTGATTCCTTTCACTCATTTTTATTAATCTCAAGCTTATTTGAGGTCTTATAAAAGGTTGCTAAAATTTTGTCAAATTGCAATCTAACTTTAACCTTTCAGCAATTTAAGCTATTTATAAAAATTAAAAACTATAATTTGCAAAATTGAATAAAAAATCATCAAAATTATTTAAATTCACTATTCATTTTAGATTCAATAAAAATATTATGGTCTGTTTTCACAACCACATATCCAGAACATATTATAAACAAATGGCATAGGTGCACCTAAAGGATAGACTTTAGCCTCCTCTATTTTATATGTCTTTTTTCTTGATTCGATATGTAAAATACTATCGCAACGTGCAATTACAGTTCCTTTTTTATATAGTTTTTTTCTTTCATTTTTTGCATCGAATTTATATACCAAAAAGTAAACTTTTTCCCCTACCTCTATCCTTGAATGATTAACCATAATGTAACCATTACAATACTTACATTGCCAATCGTCCATATCTTAAAATATCACATACTCAAATGAGAAAAATAGAATAACTGTTTTAGTATAAATTTATTAAAAATATAAATCTAAAAAAATATTTAAATTTAAAAAATAATACTTATTTGAGACGTTCATCACACATTTTTTCTAGCTAAAACTAAGTAGATAAATATATAAAAGACAAATAGTTACACAAATATAAAATTATTCCTATTTTCTATAGAGTGTACTTTTTTGACAATAGAAAGTTAAAATTATTTTTAATAATATTACACAAATATAATATATTATTTATTATATGTAATAAAATTAAAAAATACTTTATTATTCAGCACAAATAATAAAGATTAGATATTTTCATCATTAATTGAAAAAAATTCATTTTTATAAGCAGTTAAAAAATCTAAAATATATAAAAATATAACTTATTTTTTAATTATGGCTATTCAACGTCAAAAACTCGAACTCCCATCTGGACATAATAAATTATTACTCCATTCTTGCTGTGCTCCCTGCTCTGGAGAAGTAATGGAGTCATTAATTGAGTCTAATATAAACTTTTCTATATTCTTTTATAATCCTAATATTCATCCGGTAAAAGAATATCTGATTCGTAAAGAAGAAAATATCCGCTTTGCAGAAAAACATAATATCCCCTTTATTGATGCAGATTATGACACCGATAATTGGTTTGCCCGTGCTAAAGGTATGGAAAATGAACCTGAACGCGGTATCCGCTGTACCATGTGTTTTGATATGCGCTTCGAGCGTACCGCTTTATATGCTTATGAAAATGGGTTTAGTCTAATCAGCAGCTCTTTAGGGATTTCAAGATGGAAAAATATGGCGCAAATCAATGACTGCGGGATTCGCGCTGCTTCACACTATCCCGATATTCAGTACTGGGACTACAACTGGCGAAAAAATGGTGGCTCTAGCCGCATGATTGAGATTAGTAAACGTGAAGAATTCTACCAGCAAGAATATTGTGGCTGTGTGTATTCCCTACGTGATACGAATCGCTGGCGTATGAGTAATGGTCGAGATCGCATTAAAATAGGTGTTAAGTTTTATAGTAATGCAATGGAAAATGATTAAAAAAACTTATAGCGATTCAAAAATAAATATTTAATTATATTTATTTACTTCTAGATTTTCTAACCGCAAATAAAAAGAGCCACATCTGGAGAATGTGGCTAAAAGGTGTACTTAGACGAGCTTTGTTTTATTAGAATAATAAAGCTAGCTTAAAATAAGATTAATAAAAAAAATTTTATTTTAGAAAGTTATAAAAATAAGCAATTTCTTTTCTCATCAAATTTATTGTGTTAGTTTTTAATACTTTAATGTTTCTATAAAACATTCATATCCAATATATAATTTCATCAATTAGTCAGAATGAAGTGTAATTATGATTCAAAATGAAACGATCGAAGTCTCGCCAGTTCAACAACAAGACTATACTCAATGGTTAGAATATTGGGTTGCCTATCAAAATTTCTATCAGGTCAATTTACCCCTCCATATCACAAAAATGACTTGGGATCGTTTTTTCGATGAAAAAGAACCTATTTATTGTGCTGTTGCCAAAAATAAAGAACGTATCTTAGGTTTTGTCACTTATATGTTTCATCGGTCTACTTGGGCAGAAAATAACTACTGTTATTTAGAAGATCTGTATGTATCACCTGAAGTTCGTGGACGACACATTGGTAAACAACTTATTGAGTATGTACAGAAGCAAGCCACCGAACATAGCTGTGAACGTTTATATTGGCATACTCAAGAAAGCAATCAAACAGCCCAAAAGCTCTATGATTGGATTGCACAAAAGCCCGGCGTTATTCAATACCGTATGTCTTTGAACTAAGCGAAGTTAAACACCAAAAATTTTTACTCTTTTGGTGTTTTAGCTTTAATCATTTTTGACTACCCAAATAGATTGGTACTTAAAGCTTGCTGCGAATGAGTTTGACTACCTTATCATTCACAGTTGAGCATTGATTAAATGCTGCAAAACGCTTGAGTTCCTGATCTAATTCAAAAAAGAAATGCTCTTTATCTTTTACCGTTTTTTCTAAATGTAGACTAATCACTTCTAGTTCTTTTACTGTCCGGTGTGCTTTACAGTCGATTCGTCCTACTAACTCATTTTGATAAAGAATAGGCAAACAAAAATATCCAAATACCCGTTTGGCCGCTGGTAAATAGCATTCGATCCGATAATCAAATTCAAATAAGGAAGTTAAACGGTCACGATGAATAAGAGAGTTATCAAAAGGCGAAAGTATTTTTAGACCAAAATCAGTATCCAATTGTTGCTCTATTGCAGTTACATCAACATATAAATTTTGTCCGTCGGCAAGTTTAATCGCTGATACGACACCTGCATCAATCTGCTCTTTCAGCACGACACGCATGGTTTCTTTTAAATCATTTTTCTTTAAATGAACCAATTGTTTCCACGTAAATGCACCATGAGCTCGAAGCGTATTATTAAATAAATACTGAGCATATTCGTAAAGCGTAGGCAAACTTAAATCAATATTTTCAGGTAGGCAGCGTTCAGTCAAATCGTAAACTTTTTCCATACCGTTACGTTCACAGATCATCAGGTCACCTTGCATATATAACTGCTCAAAAGCACGGCGGCCTGGACCGGTATTCCACCAATTCCCTAAACTCTCTTTATTTTTCTTATCAATATCCCTTAACCGAATTTTACCTTCGGCACGTACACGTGCCAGAATTTCATTCATAAGGTGTTGATCGCCTCTATTAAAATAGCGACTTTCCCCTTTTCTGACAGACATCATTGCCGGTAATGCATATCGATAATCTTTCATAGGAAGATAAGAGGCCGCATGATACCAATATTCGAAAATCTGCCGTTCACGAACCAAACTGTTTAAATGGCTTAAATCATAATCCGGCACTCGACTCCACAATATATGGTGATGAGCACGTTCAACGACAGATATGGTATCAATCTGTACATAACCTAAATGTTCAATCGCCTCTAATGTTCCTTGCCTACCTGCTGCGAATGGACTATTTTTTTCTAAGCCCTGTTTTAATAAAGCTATTTTTTTCAAAGAAGATGTCATAAAAATCAAATATTGTTGTGTTCATTTAAAAACTGAAAGTTTCAATATTATCCTATCACTTTTATTTAACTATCTTCCCTTCAAAATAGTATTTCTTTAGGTCCGTAATATTCTTTACTCACCTAAACCTTTATTAGTGAATTTTGTTATAACTTCTTGGAGCTAACCTTACCACTAACACAATGACCAATATCACACTACATAAATGAAAAATCCAACCTGCCTTATAAGTCCCTGTAAAGTCATGCAAAACTGCTACAAACCAAGGCGGTATTGCAGCAAGTAAAAAACCGCCTCCTTGCATAAGTGCAGATAAAGCACCCGCATTGTTCGGCTCTTCAAAATGATCTAATGCCACAATAAGTGTTAAGGTAAAACAACCTCCCAAGCCTATTCCTAAACAAATTGCCCATAACACAGATGCAAATTCAGGTATAAAAGCAAGTCCTGCAAAGCCAGCAAATTGCATGAATAGAGTAAACCACAACCACGGACGTCGATCTTTATATTGTCTAGCTAAAATAGGCAAAGACAGAGCCGAGGCTGCTTGACTCAAGGCAAGTAAGGCAAGCAATTTCCCACTTTGAGAAATACTCCAGCCATGATCTTGAAACGAAGGTGCCAGCCACGCAACCACCGAAGAATAGCCACCATTGACCAAACCAAAACACAGCATTAACAACCATGTTCTAGGTTTCTTTAATAACGTTTTTACAGGTGACAGATGGGCAGTCGAACTTACAATGGAGGGTAAAAAAATAAATGTTGATACTAATGCTAATACAGCGGGTATAGTAAAGAAAGCCAGCCCCAGTGACCATAGACCCGTTATATTGGAAATCACAGGTGCCAACCATGCGCCTAGTGCGCCACCACCCATAAGCATAGCTGAATAAAGCCCCATCATAGGCCCGATATGTTGACTAAACTCTCGTTTAATAATTCCTGGAAAAGCAGCCTGTATCAGCGCGACGCCTAAACCAATAATTATTGCACTAGCAATTACGCCCTCAGCTGTAGGAAATAAAAATCTAAGTGTGCATCCAATACAAATAGTCAGCAAAGCACCCAAAACAACTCTGCGTTCTCCAACCATGCTCTGTACGATTGGACCAATAAAGGCAATAAGTCCCATCAACATCATGGGCAATAAAGTGAGTAAAGCTATTCCTTGTAGACTTAATCCAGTACCTGCTCGAATCTTTGAGACTAAAGGACCAATACTGGTCATAAATGGTCTTAAATTGAGTCCAACCAGAGCGACTGTCAAAATAAGCATGGGACGAGCCAAGAAAGCTCCAGACTGCTTCATTACTTTAGGCCCGATTGCTTAGCTTGATAATTTTTCCAAAACACATAAAGGTCGGTACGGTCTTCAAATCGAACGGGCACATATTCAATTTTCATAGACTGTTCAGCAAATGGTTTTACAAGATCGGCATATATTTCAGCTGTAGATAAACCAAATGGTGCGCCATCTTCATTAGAATAAGCATAGTTAACTGTTTTTATACCCGCTAAACGCATTGCAGCCATACACATAGGACATGGATGCCCGCTTGCAAATACCGAACAGCCTTCTAAATTCGCGGTTCCTAGAACTTGGCTGGCTACCCGAATCGCCAATAGTTCAGCATGTGCAGTCGGATCATTGGTTGTCAAAATTTGATTAACACCTGAAGCAATTACTTTGCCATCTTTTACAATTACTGCGCCAAATGGTCGGCCACCTTTTTCTATATTGTTATAAGCAAGCTCAATGGCTTGACGTAAAAATTCCTGATTTGCTTTCACTTATTCCTCCTCCATCTACTTTGCACCAGCTACAAGCAGGAGTTTTTCAATTTCACGATATCCTCTTGTACGTGCATGTTGTAATGGTGTGATCCCATCTTTATCTGCCAAATTCGGATTGGCACCAGCTTTTAGCAAAAGTGCCACAATTTGCTGATAGTTGGATTTGCCATTACCTAAAATGATTGCTTCTAGTAAAGCTGTCCAACCTAAATTATTGACATGATTTATGTTTACACCTGCAGCAATTAAAGTACGGACAGTTTCTACATGGCCCCGTTCTGCTGCTGGAATAAGCGCGGTTCCCCCATAACGGTTAGTACTCTTTAAATCGGCACCATGCATGAGTGTCATTCGTAAAATTTTTAAATAACCTTGTGCGCCTGCATACAAATAAGGACTATCTTGTATATTATCTTTAGCATTTACATCTGCGCCGGCCTCAATCAACATATGAGCAGCATGTATATTGTTTGCTCTTGTTGCCACCATTAATGCTGTTGAACCTGTTTCATCACGTGCATCAATTAAGGTCTTTTGAGACAAAATATGTTTTATTAACTGAATATCGTCATTTGCAGCTGCCATGTGTAAAGGGTATTCATCCTTTGCATTTACCACATTTGTAAAACCCAAAGCACCCATCGCAATGATCAGATTGATCCATATGAGGGACTTACGCATGAAACACTCCAAATAAAAATGAATTGCATAACAATTTGGCACTAGAATAAGCGCGCTTAAAAGTATTTGAAAATTAAATTATTTAATCGATTGTATTAAGATTATAAATACTTAAGTATCTTGTTCTCTGCGTTATTGATGGTATTCATTTATGTTTGACCCTCGTCTTCTTCGTGCATTTGTGACCATTTTTGAAAGTGGTAGTTTTACAGCCGCCGCTGATAAGTTGCATCTGACACAATCAACTATTAGTCAGCAGTTAGCACGCCTCGAAGAATCGGTTGGTCACTCCCTTATTGATCGCACAGCAAGACCATTACAATTAACAGCTTCAGGTGAATATTTAATTGGTTATGCTCAAAGGATTTTGACGCTTCAACAAGAGGCCGAGGCGGTCTTAAAAGATCCAGCTGGCAGCATCCCTATTCGAATTGGATTGCCAGAAGATATGATGAGTACTGCTATGGCAGAAGTTTTTGGTCTATTTGCTCAAGAACATCGTACTATTCGGTTAGATGTCACTTCAGGCTTAAGCCGTAACCTGACAGAGCGCTATCGTAATGGTGAACTGGATATTGTTATTGTGAAAGAATCAGCAGCCAGCGCCGATTGTTATGCCTCTTTTCCTGAAGAAATGGCATGGTTTGAAAGTGAAAATGCGATTACGCCTTTGTCTGAACCAATTCGTTTAGTGACCTTTCCTCAAGGTGGACTTTACCGAGATGAAATGTTTGAAACATTAGAACGTGAACGACGACGTTGGTATATTGCTTTTACAGGAAGTAGTTTAGAAAGTGTTCTAGTGAGCGTCGAAACAGGTTTGGGAATATCTTTACTACCAGTTAGTACCACAAAAGGCCGTCGTGTACGTAGATATAAATCTTTAGGTGAAGCTTCACCTATGGTTGTTTCAATTTATACATGGGAAAAAGCTGGGTTGATTTCCCAGCTTGTCGATCACATGACTACCGTTTTACATGATCGCTTCCAATCAGGCTCCTAGGTTTAACTGATGTCATTTAAGCTTTCGGCAATCAGCTTTTCCGCCATTTCTTGAGTTTTCTTCAAGCCTGGCATTCTATATTCTGTATGGCCATAATCTTGTATAGATTTCCAGCGACCACCCCAGGTAAGCCCGACGGACTCAGCAACTTGCCCATAGAGGCGGTAACCTTGCATAGCCCATGGGTCACGTTCAGAAATAACAACTTTACCGTTTCGCTTAAAGGCCACATCTGCCGCTAAACCAAATTGATGATAACTTTGATACCCTTTTGCTCTGGTTGTATTCGGATTGCCTGCCAACATATTTTGACGTGCCGGACTACGATAACCTTCAAGCAAAACAAGTTCATAACCATATTGTTCTTTCATAATTTTAAAGACCATAAGCAAACGCTGCTTATAGCGTGGGTTCATTTTATCCCACTTACGGTTGACTAAACTCGTATCTAAAATCGCACGGCCATCAAAACTTGTATTATCAATTGGTGAAGAATTTATAACACCACTTTCTTGAGAAGCATATTGCTGCTCTAACTGAGTTGCTTCAACAATTGCAGCTTCAATCAGGCTTTCATCTACTTCAGGTGGAGGCGATAATATTTCTCCATTTAATAATGCATAAATTTGCGGATCAGTTTTTTTAAGATACTCGGCTTCAATTCGTGTTGAACTGATTGGGCGAGTAAAAGCAAAAATTAAAATACTGGCAAATAAAAAAAATCCTGCAATTACAATCCACCATTGCTGTAAATGCCAATGTGATTGTAGTTTTTCAGGAGCCGCAGCCTGATTCATTGTTTGAGCAAATTGTCTAACTTGGTTTAGCTGCCGACGCCCCTGAGGTAATAAAGATAGAACAAATGTTCTACCCTTATTTCTTAACTCATAAGACATCAAAAATGCTAGCCCTATAGCAAGACAAGCAAAACAAAAGAAAATTAGAAAAATCATCATGACTTAACTAATTCACAGCAAATGGACTTCGTGTAATCTTAATATCAACCGAAGCTTTAGGTGGTTCCACATCAGCCTCTTGTTCAACCGGAGCTTTATTTACCTCAGCGGGTTTGGCTTGAACCACTTTCGTCTGGGTAGCCGGTTTTTGCTGAACTACCTGTAGTTTTGGCTGTACAGGTTTAGCTACAGCCTGTTGCTTAGGTACAACCTGTTCACCTGTTAACTGTGCATCAAAAGGTGAAACACGTTGTGGGTTAGGTGCGGCCTCTTTATGAGGAGCAGGCTTAAAAATGTTACTTAACTCATTCTCTTTAGGTTGCTCAAAACCATCATGGCTCATCGGATCAGTTTGCTCTTGCTGATCACTTACTGCTTGGTCATGTGCAGAAGAATTAGTCATCAAGACTTGGTCAAGCTCCTGATCTTGATTCGATTTGCTCTCAACACTTGTAGGATCTGACGAATACGGTTGAGACAAGAACAGGAACAGCGAGATACTTACAAAAACGCCTGCAATAATACCAATGATGATATAGATTACTGGTGATCTCGACTTTTTTTTATTCGATTGCAAAACTCGAATAGAAGTTGGTTTTTCCTGAGCCATTTCTTTCCATCATCAAGGTAAGTAAATAGTAATATGTGCCTGCTCTTGTGGGGCAGAAATCACATTTTGATAATTAGATAATGCTTTATCATTTTGATTGTTAAGCATAAATCTTAAACCTGCAAAGGTAAGTAATGCAAAAATCAATAAGAAAATCAAAATCCAGAAAAAAGGTAGCTCACGATGGATAATATTTCGTATCTGATCAGGAATTGCCGAGAATGGCGAAAAAGCCACTTTTTTCCCTTTCAGATAATCAATTTCATCGCCTACTCGTGCCACCAAATGGTTAAGGCTTTCAATTGACTCAATTCGGTATTTACCCTGAAAACCTAATAATAAGCAGTAATGGAAGACTTCAAGAGCAGCTAATCGCTCTTTTCCACGACTACGTAGTTGCTCTAAAATTTCGAAGAATTGATAACCCGCTAACTGAGAACCAAACAGACTTAACTGTAATGGGCTAATTAACCAAGAATTTTGTAAATTAAAATAGCTTGGGTCTTGCTGGGTTACGATCGTTTCATCAATTAGCGCACAAAACGCATATTTAGCATCATGAATATCATCAGCTGAAAATTGTAACTTTTTCGCTTGTTGCTCAAATCGATTAAGCAAATCTAGAATTTTTTCACGAAAGCGCTGTGGATCAGCTGGCACATACTGATTTCGAATTAAAAAGATTAAGTAAAAACCATCATGCAATAAATCAATCAGATTAATTGCCTGTAACTTTACTTGGGACTGGCTATTATTATTCCCCCCTGTCCCAATTTGCCCATCGTCAAATAAAGAAGGAGCACCTGTAGATTGTGACATTTTTCTCTCCTTTATCTTTAAGCGTTCATGACCGCAATCAGCTCAATACTGATATCTTGGAATCCAGCCGGAACATAAATACAAATCGTTTCTGAATCCAACATACGTTGATAGAGTTCATGATGCGGTTCGATTTCAAAATAGCTCACACCCGAACGTACTGGAATAGCAGTTGGAACTTGGATTAAGTGATGTAATGGAATTGCTGGTAATGCTGCAACAACACGTTGTTCAACATCTAAAGTACTACCGATTTTAAAACGTAGAGGAACGATTTGAATCAACTCGTGGGTCTGCATCGCGCTACTTGATACAGCAATATAAAGTCTGGTATCTCGAGTAATCTTATCGGTTTCGAGACTTCCCACCCAATATGAAGGGCGAATTTCTTTAAGGGCAATACTGATGTAACGACTCGAAATAATCGTATCGAGTAAATCACGTAAAATTGTGTCGAGCTGGGTGAAGCTCTCTTGCAAATTATGATGTTTATATGCAGGCAACTGATCAACTTCATAAGCTGTCGAGAAAGTTAATAATGAACCTGCTAAACGTAGCAATTCAAAGAATAATCGTTCCGGATGAATTTGCGGATATTGCAAGAAATGGCTCAGACCAGCATGAGCAGTATTTAAAGCATTTACCAACCAAAACGAAACGATATCACCTGAACGGAATTCAATTAATTTCTGCTCATTTTCTCGGTTATTGGTTTGAATCGTTTTAATTTTTGCCTTAATAACATTCAAGGTTCTTTTTAAATTTGAAACCAAGGTCTCAGATGCATCGACATGCAAAATGGGCGGAATAAATTTGCGGTCAATTTCAAAAGCACCTGAACTCTGACGTTTAATTTTGCCTATTGGCAAATACAGGAAACCATCTAAATTATGATCAGGATTACTATGTGCATCTAATAATTTAAACACAGCTCGACGACGTAATAAGCTGATATCGGCCTCTGTCGCGTTTGTGAACAGATCATGGGTCTCAACCAAATGTGATTGATAGCGCCCCTTTTGTGATTGATTTTGATCGATTAAATTTTGTTTATTGGCTTGTAATACTGGTAATGCCAAATAGATGACCATCTCACCACGTAAATTAAGCTCATCAAGCAAAATAGGTTCAGGTAATAAGTCATAAGCAGGCGCTTGATATATTTCACCGTCTTGCCAAATCATTTCTACCGATTCAAGTGCAAGAATATGCGTACTTAGCTGTGCTTCATCAAAACTAAGTTTTTGAACGCCATAGGAAAATGGAACAACAGCACGAACCGTATGATTTAAACGTTGTTCATGATAGGTATCTTGAATCTGGAAATGTTGAGGTCTTAAAAATAAACCTTCACCCCACAGGACTTTTTCAGCTTTAAACATATCTCTTTACCAATCTTTATTCATATTCATTTTTAGGTTGAACACCTAACATTTCCTGAACCATTTGCAATGGATGCTCATCTTTAATCACTTGTGCTAACCATTCATGCAGCGGCATTTGGCTCCATTTAATTGTTTTTTGGAGCATATAGCTCACAGGACTATGTGGCTCATTTGCTTGAAAATAATCAGCTATTTCTTGCAGCACTTTCATTGCTTGCTCGCGATTGGCCAAGTGAGTTTGTGCTTGTGGCTGAAACATAGGCTGGTCTGATACGATTTGTACAGGCACTTGATTTTCCATAGACGGTGTCGTGATGACAGCGGCCTGTTCTTCTTGGCTCGGCGCAAGCCCAGTACCAAAAGCCTCTGCTTTGTAAATTTTACGTAAAGTGCTGTGTATTGTTTCAAATGCAGAATCAATTGCAGCAAAACTCGGTGAATCTAATCCCATTAAATGGTCGAGTGTCTGCTTTAAAACATTCCACTCCGTTAAAACCGAATTAAACTCTTGATAATTTGAGTATTGAAAGGTTTTAGAGGTATTAAAGATCGCTTGATCAAATTGTTCTAATTCAGATGGACCTGACTGACTCTCGTACTCTTCTGTTTGCTTACGGCGTATATTTTCGTGATATAGAAAATTATCATAATCAAGCAAGTTATAATAAGGAGCTGTGTTGGTTAAAGGTACTTTCTTCAACAGCATTGGCAACTGATTAATAAGACCTTGTAATAAACCAATACGCTGATCCAAATCATCATCTTCAATAATCGGATGAATATCCTGCCAATATTGGTTCAGCATGGTATGAGTTAAAGTGATTCCCTTTACCATGCCTTCAAAACCATTTAGATGAGTCCAGGCTTCTATTACCCAAGTTAATAGACGGATATCTTTGGTTTTTTCAATGAGCAAAGTGCTTACACTCTTCGCAACAAAGTCCCAATCTGCCTGCTTCCGTTCAGCAACCCAATCCCCCTGATCTAATAATAGATCATCCTGTGTTCTGGCTTTCTTTATCTCGTGAAATTCATTAGAAAATGAATAATCCTCACCACAAAGCAAGCTGTCATTAATGGGTTTAAGTAGTTCAGAAATATCAATACTCATCTAATTTTGGCTCTATTAAATTTTTAAACTTCTGATTTCAACTTTTTACTAGTCCGTTTTTTAGCAGGCTTCGCCACAGGATCTAGTAAATATTGGATCTCGTCATCTTTTGCATCAATCATGATCAATTTCGGCAATTTTTGATCTGCCAACGCCACTAAAATTTCAGTTGCCAAAGCAGGTAAAACTGTAGAATTTAAGATGTTATCAACATTACGGGCGCCACTATCCACTTCAGTACAACGGCTGAGTAGCAATTCAACCAAGTCATCTGAATATTGAACTTCCGTTCCATATTGTTTTTCAATTCGAGCAGTAATTTTGCCCAATTTATGTTTAATAATTCGAACCAATAAATCATCATGCAATGGGAAATATGGCACAACTCTCATGCGCCCTAAGAAGGCTGGCTTAAACTGTTTATATAAACTCGGCTTTAAATGTTCGATTAAATCTTCTGCGGTAGGCCATTTTTCTACAGGCTGATTTAAACATGCCTGCATAATTGCACTCGAGCCTGTATTTGAAGTTAATAAGATTGTCGTGTTTTTAAAATCAATAACGCGCCCTTCACCATCCTCTAAAGTGCCTTTATCAAATACTTGATAGAACAACTCCTGAACATCGCTATGTGCTTTTTCAATTTCGTCAAGTAACACAACACTATAAGGATTACGGCGTACAGCTTCAGTTAAAACCCCACCCTGACCATAGCCAACATAGCCTGGAGGAGCACCTTTAAGCGAAGAGACAGTATGTGCTTCTTGATACTCAGACATATTAATCGTGATTAAATGCTGTTCACCGCCATATAACTCATTAGCTAAGGCTAAAGCAGTTTCAGTTTTACCAACCCCACTAGGCCCGACTAAAAGGAACACCCCTTGAGGTTTATTTGGATCTTCTAATTTAGCTTTTGAAGTTTTAATCCCTTGAACTAATTGTGTAAGTGCATAATCTTGCCCCATTACACGCTCACCTAATTTATCTTCAAGCGTTAAAATCTGCTTAATTTCATCATTGACCATTTTCCCAACAGGAATACCTGTCCAATCAGAAATAATTTCATTGATGATCTGAGAGTTTACTCGCTCAAAAACTAACGGCTGTTGTCCCTGAATATCAGCAAGGTCTTTGCGTATTAAATTAATCTGATCGTAGGCTTCAGACTCATTAGAATGGCTCTGCGCTTCTAATTCCTGAATTTTACGAACTAGCTCTAATTCTTTTTGCCATTGTTCCTGAGTCTCTTGGATCTCACTTTGTAATGACTCTAGTTGGTTTTTCAGATTTTCTAATCTTTCATGATGTATTGGAATTTGACGGTGTTCATTTTCCAAAATTTGTTGCTCAAGCTTTAAGTTATGTTCTTGTGCTTTTAATTGATCAAGTTTGACTGGCTGTGCATTTTGGGTCAAAGCTACACGCGCTGCCGCAGTATCAAGAACACTTACTGCTTTGTCTGGGAGTTGACGACCACTAATATAGCGATGAGAGGCATGTACAGCCGTTACAATTGCTTCATCATCAATTTGTAAATTAAAGTGCTTTTGCATTACGGGAATCATTGCACGTAACATATCTACAGCAACTTCTTCGGTCGGTTCTTCAACCTTTACCACCTGAAAACGGCGGCTCAATGCAGCATCTTTCTCAAAATACTGTTTATATTCTGCCCATGTCGTTGCAGCAATAGTACGTAACTCGCCACGTGCAAGTGCAGGTTTTAAAAGATTGGCAGCATCGTTTTGCCCCGCTTGGCCACCAGCTCCAATAAGCGTATGTGCTTCATCAATAAATAAAATAATAGGATGAGCCGATGATTGGACTTCTTGAATAACTTGCTTTAAACGGTTTTCAAATTCACCTTTAACACTTGCCCCAGCTTGCAAAAGTCCCATATCTAAAACGTGCAAATGAACATTTTTTAATGCTTCAGGAACTAAACCTTGAGCAATTTTTAAAGCCAACCCTTCAACTACAGCTGTTTTACCTACACCTGGCTCACCAGTTAAAATTGGGTTGTTCTGACGTCTACGCATTAAAATATCGAGCATCAAACGAATTTCATATTCACGCCCAATAACAGGGTCAATCCCGCCATTCTTCGCTTTTTCAGTTAAATTAATTGTATATTGATCTAAAGCAGGTGTTTTTTGAGTTTTTGCAGTTGGAGTCGCGGCTTGTTCTAATTCATCTGCTTGTGAAGATTTTTTTGATTCTTCTTGTTGTTCTACACTTTTTTCACAAATTTCAAGAAACTTATGTTTCATTGAGTCTATCGGGAAAAGATCAAATAAACTCGAAGCTCTCGTTGCAATTTGATAGAGGTCAGGTGCAGTTAATAATGCAACCAGTAAATGACCACTACGAATGACAGGATTTTGTTCTGCTGAAGCCAATAACCAAGCTTGTTCAAATAAACGAACAATTGATTTAGCAAAAATTGGAGTACGTGTATTACCTTTTGGTAATTGAGAAATTGTTTCTTTTAAATCATCTGCTAAAGCATCTGCTGAGATTTTATATTTTTTTAATAAAATTTTTAAATCGTTTTCTAAAGGCTGATTAAGTAACTCTAAAAATAAATGTTCAATTTCAATTTCGTAGTTTTGCTGAAGAACACAAGCATTAGCAGATTTTTCTAAAGCGGTGCGTGCAGCTGTAGAAAGTTTTGTAATTAAAATTTTTAAACTACTCATCATTACTCTCAATATTTTTAAATAATTTAATACTTAAAATCATAATGCCCGTATATTACCAAAATTTAGCTTTATCCGACAAATAACCCAGCATTACAATCATTAATATGATTTATTCGATTTCTTATATCTAAATAAAAAATCTAATACCATTTAAGATCATTTAATTAGTACACATATCTTTTTAACTTAAACATTTAAGAAAAAAAGATATACCCTCTGCTACCCTTGATTAACCAAACTTTGTTTCGGTAATAATTTACAGCCACACGATAATGAATCATTTACTCTTGCAGCTGCTTTTCCCATCACTTGCATATTTGGGTCACCGGAAACAATCGTAGAAACCGTTTTATGCGCCGGACAAGTTGCTTTATCACCTACACATGCAATTGCGATTCCATCAATTAAAAATGCACTATTACCAGAAATGACTTGCCCTCCACCTGTCGTTGGGCATCCAATCGTAATGTAAGGGCTAGCCATATTCTTCTCCTTATCCCTATAAAACGGTGAACTCAATTCGGCGGTTTTTCTTTCTACCTTCCGCAGAAGTATTGTCCGCTACAGGCTTAGATGAACCTAAACCTTCGGTAGATAAATGATCAGCAGGAATATTCTTACTAATTAAGTAATTTTTAACTGCCAAAGCTCGATCTTGGCTGAGTTTTAAGTTTTTGTTCGCATCACCAGAACTATCGGTATGCCCCACAATTTTGACTTTTTTCCCGCCCACTTTATTTAAAGCAACAGCCATTTCATCAAGAATTTTTTGCCCAGCTTCAGTTAATACTGCACTACCAGATTCAAATTCAATAATTCGATTTTTTAAAGCATCATCAATAATCTTCTGCTCAGCCTGATTTACAGAAAGCTGGGAAAATAATTGATATGGAGGCTGTACCAAACTCTGAAAAGACTGAATGGTTGGCTGTATTTCTGTCGGATTTAGCATTTTCCCGGTCAGTTCAAATCGGGTTCCATTAACACTTAACTTACCCTGAGAAACTTTTTTAAGATCAGGTGTAATCACTCGTGTGACAGAGTCACTCCATCCATTTGGAGCGGCAACTGGTCGAACTTGTATTTTATCAACAACTTGATCTGCACCATAAACAGACTGCATTTTCATTAAAATAGCCTGTTTACTTGCTTCATTTGGCACTACACCTTCTACAACTATAGGCTGTGCTAAAGCATAATTCGCAATTGCATATATAAAACAGCCTTTTATAAATTGTGAAAGTTTAATTTGATATTTTTGATTCATTGTTATTCACCCAAAAAAGTCTGTCTAAATAGTTTTAAACCTTGATTTAAACTTAATTGGCGTTGACATAAAGATTGTTCTAGCGTTGCTAAACCAGCATTCTGTTCCAAATAAGTATCAATCCATTGAGCTTGTATTAAAGAAACCCAATGTTTGCTATCCATATTCTGAGTAAAAATATCGCTAAGAGCTAAAATATCAGCACCCTGAAAACCAAAGAATAATACCGGCTGCTCCCGATGTAACAACCCAATTAATACTTCGGTATTATGCTGTTTTAAAAAACGACAAATAATACTGACCCAGAATGCCGCTATTTCATAACAATAAGCAGGATTATTAATCGGTAGAATCAAGACTTTATTTAAACGGCTAGTCCCATTTTGTAAAATTGGTTGTAGTAGTAATCCTAAACCAATCATACTTTGAGCTAACTCATAAATACTTAGCTTCATTAACTGAGCAAATGAATGCATGGTATGATTTTCATAAAAACCTACACATTCACGTTCAGATAAAACCTGAATTTGATTTGGTAAATGATTTAGCTTACCAAATAATAAGTCAGAGTCTTTAATCCCTCTTAATGCACGATTATTTTGAAATAAATCAACTAAGACATGCTTATAGCTATAAGGTGCATATAGTAAATTTTCATATGGTAAATCAATCTCAAGTAAATGACTGAGTACCATCGGAAAAGCTCGACCTGAACTGTCTTCGCTCGCCAACAAATTAGCAGCCAAGAACATGTTCTCTTGTGGATTTGCAATAAAGAAATCCAATGAAGGCAACTTGCTATATGCTTCTTTGAACATATTTGACTGCATTGCATATTCCAATGCTTCTGTTATCCACTGATCAAGTACCTGTATTAAGGCATATTGACCTTTTGTCTTTAAGAAGTCACCACGTGCAGGGCTTTTCCCGTAATACAGAGGAGTTGTTTTTAATGTATGCATCAATGCTCCTCCTTGAATGTAGAGGTTAGTTTCCATGTCATGGCTTAACTCCCGCAGCAGGTTGTGCTAGTGCAGAAACTGGATTTTCAGTTTTGGCAGGAGCAGCTGCCTGAGCTGGTGCTTGCTGTGCGGATACAACGCGAGCAGCCTTATCCGCAGTTACTTTGTCAACCAGTTGCATACCAGAGTAGCCACGGCTTGAACCGATACTTCCTGAATTACTACTAATAAGACGGAAGTTCATTTTCACAAAGAGTGATGGATCTGTCTTACTGCGCCAAAGCATTTCAAAACCACCGTTTTGCTCTTTACGCTGTGCACTATCGATTAAACGGTTAATCCCGTATTCGCCTGGTTCATCAAAAATGGTATGTGTTTGACCTTGTAAATCTACAGCTGTAATACGAGCACCCGGAATACTGCCTTGATTTGGCCAAATAAAGTTAACCCATTGCTGCACCCCATTTTCATAAGTCATACGCTGACCATCAATATCAACGGTATATGAAAGTAATTGCGGGTTTTGAATTGGGTAGAACTGGAAGTTAGACTGATTGGTTGCCGGAGCAGCTGGTGCTTGGCTATTTAACTCACCTGTTGCCATTCCATTTGTAGGTGCAACATAGCGTTGGAAGTTCATAACAAATTGTGGGTTTAAACTAATCCCCAAATCTTTCCATGTTTTTGAAGTTAAAGTATAACCACGGCGGATAACAAACGGATCTAAACTCTCTTTAACAAAACGGGAAATACTGCCGTTTTCACCAAGAATTTGTCCAATTTCACTACTTGTTGCTTGTAAAGAAGCTGATGAGTTAAATGGATATTTCTTAGCAAGATTTGCAGTAAATGGTTGATAGGCTTGCATTACCCATAGCTTATTAATTTCATCTTGAGTAGGTGTAATTAAACTTTCAAAGGCTTGGGTAAGTGGACTCACCACTAATTTTTGTAGAAGTTGCTGATCAATTTCACTGAAACCAACCGCCATCTTTTCATCTACAATTTTTTGAGTCTGGTTAAATACCGATGTCTGCTCATTTAAAGTTTGCTTAACCAATGTCATCGCATTCGGTCCGATCTCACCCGCATTCTTAAGTTCATTAAACTTACTACGTACTAAGGCAAGATTCGTCATATATTCATCAAGCAAAGATTTACCTTGCTGATCATCACGTTTACGAACCAATTGATAGAACATTTGATATTCTTGAGAAATAGGCCCTTGAGCATTCGTTACAGCCTGATTTGCTAATTGTTTATCATCATGGTTTAAAACCTTACGTTTAAACCATGCAATAAATCCTTTTTGAGGTGCTGCTAACTCGGCTTGAACGACCGGATTATCCCAATTTGTTTCAATGGCTACGCGTTCAATAAGTGTGCGAATTGGTGAATTTTGTGGTTCGCCCAATACATCAATATTTTTAACTTGCTGAGCAAACTGAGTTGCTTTTGCATAGTGAATACCACTTAAGAATTTTCTCCACTCTGCAATATATTCTTGTTTATACAATGCAGTAAGCTGCTTTCTGATTTGCTCTGGACTACCAGAAAAAGTTAAATCATCAGATTGACGGCTATTAAGCACCCAGTCTTTAGTATCCGTAGGTTTGTCTGCTGCTTCCTCCATTGCTTTTTCTACATACTCGTTCCAAGCTTTTTGAGTAAATACCCCTGGTAATGCATAACTACCCAATACAATATTTTTATTTGCATCACCTACAATCTGGCTTACAGTTAAAGCTGGAAAGCGCACAGCAGCACGCATTTTAATTTGATTATAAACACGGTCACGTGCTGGCATACCTCTAATAACAGAGAGCAATACTTGACGTGTCTGATCCACGAGTTGAGAGTCAGCATCCAAGATCGGGAATTGTTTATCATTTGCCAATGTCATTGCATAAGATAAGATCTGCTCAGCTTCTTGGATCATATCTGCACGTGGCATCTGCCCTTTATTGGCATCAAGCCAAGAACGCCAGAAACGCGTTACCTGATCACTTAAGTGACTTGCATCCATATACTGTGGATTGCTCATCATTAAATATGCTTTTAAAGCATTATAAGCATCTTGAGGGTTGGTATCCGAAGGCTCTAAATATTGCTGAGTTTGAGCAGTTTGCTTGATCTCAACATTGGTATGATTTGCTTTTAAAGTTGCTTCGTTATTTTTTACACGTTGCAAATACTGAGCAATATTTTGCTGTGTAGGTATCAAAACAATTTGCTTAACACCTTTTAAATATTCAGCTTTTAATTTTTCACGTAGCTCATTACCTTGATATAAACCAAAACTAAATTTTAGTGGTCTATTTTCATCAAATTCGTCTAACTGTTGTAGACGTCTTTGCAAGACAAGTAAGGCCTCTAATTGAGTCGACAATTGTTGACCTGAACTCTTTTCCAATTGAACAACTTTATTTAAATCAGCTTGAACTTCAGCAATAAGTTGTTGATTGTTACGATATGACCAAACCCACACACCTAGAATAATGGATACGCCAGCTAAAGCACCAATAAATGCAATATAACGCTGACGCTTTTTGCTTGTATTGACATGCTGTTTAACCAGATCTTTATCTTTTAAAATGACATCTGAAAACAAGCCTTTTAAGAAATAACCATGGTTAGGCGTTGTTTTTAGTTGATCTTTTACTTCACTTTGAGCAATTTGGGAAAGCTGGAATTCCTGTGCAATTTGCTCAGTCATTGGACTTTCTATTACGCCTTCTTGCAAAGCACTCGTGAAATAAAACCCACGGAAAACTGGTTGGAACTGGTAAGGGTTATCTTCAAACAGTGTCGCAATAAAACTTTTTAATGCAGGTTTTAATGTCTTAAATTCTAATGGGAAAGTCATCACACTAGGTGAGATATTTTGAGAATGTCGACGGCTAAGATGAGTTGAACTGACCCCTTTTAAACCGTCATAAAGAATATTGTAGTGTTTCTCAAAAAGATCTACAGCATTATGAGAAGAGTTTTGCTCATATGGTAGTGTTGCACCCCACGCCTGATTATATTCTTGTGCTTCATAGAATTCGAAAAATTCAGTAAAACCCGCGATCAAATCCATTTTTGAAAAGACTAGATATACGGGTACAACCACTTCTAAACGTTCAGTTAAATCCTGAATACGAGCGCGTAAATTTTTCGCAAGCTTTAATGAGTGTTCTGGACTCTGACTAACAAGCTCAGCAATACTAACAATAAGAATTAAACCATTTACTGGAGCCTTCGAACGGTTCTTCTTTAAGATATTTAAAAAGCCTAACCATTCAGAGTGATCTTCGCTATAGACTGAATAACGTCCAGCGGTGTCGAGTAAAATACCCTCAGTTGAAAAAAACCAGTCACAATTACGCGTACCGCTTAAACCAGCCGAAACCATTTTTTGATGGGTTTCTTCAAAAGGAAACTTTAAACCGGAATTATAGATCGCAGAACTTTTACCAGCAGCCGGGTTACCAATGACCATATACCATGGCAACTCATATAGTGCTGCGTTCCCCTTTTTATCGCCTAACTTTGACTTACGAATCAATTGAATAGATTCTTTCATTTGTTGGCTAATAAGTTGCAGCTCTTCTTTATCTTTATTTTTGCCGTACTCTGCTTGGGTATCCTTTTCAATCGCTTGCGCAAGCTCTTCACCTTGAACAGCATGCTTTTTACGCTGAATTAGCCAATAAATTCCATAAGCGATGAGCCCTAAAGCATATGCAGATGCTAAAGCCCAAAATATATGGCGAGGAATTGAAGTATAGGAAGACATCAATGCCACGAACAATGACAAGGCGATAATTGCTTTAGGATTCGTGATGTACTGCCACAAGTAGCCTAAAATTGTATGCATTCTATTCTCGTTCTAAGTTCAAAGTTTAAATTAGCTATTCAACACCATCGCATCATCTTCTGAATTTTCAGTGACACTCTGCACAAATGTATGTGCTGACACTGTATTTTCTCCAAAGACAAAAGGAACGATATGTTCAGGAAAATGCATACTGAGCATAAAGCCATAAATATCAACTAAATGCTGGGTATGCCCCAATGAAGATTTCACATAAATATAGTGATGTGGTTCAACAGATGTTTGTGCAAACTGCTGCTGTAATTGCTTCACTGCTTTTATATCTGTCTGGTCTGAAAGAATAAGTACGTATGGCTCATCTCCCTCATACTGCGGTAATTCATTTAAGTTCAGCGTATGAAGAACTTTGGCTGCTTTTTCTTGGCCCACCACAATTTTTAAGTTTTTATCTGGTTCGAGTTCTTCGATTTTTAATGATGGGTCCGCAAGGAGGCAACTTGCAGCAAATTCAGCCGGAATATAATCTTTGACCATCCATGATTTTTCATCAATAAGATCTTGATCAATCTCTGAATCAACTGCCAGCATGAGAAATACCTCATGTTCTTTCTTTTGAATGCGTTTTAATAAATGAATAAATTCTTGATAAGCTACACGCTCACCCAAAAAGTGATATTCGATATGAACTTTTTGGGAAATAATGCCAATCTCAGTAAAAAACTCTAAAATCAGATCATTACTTTGCTCATCATTCCAAACATGTAATAAATCTTCTGGAAGAAAAATATGCAAATTCAGTCGATTTAAACGGTGTACTTCAACTACTGGTGTTTCCACATCTTCATATTCGCTATTTGGATCGACCCATGCAGGATGCATATGATATTCACGGATCTGATGAGACTCATAAAATAAAATTGAGCGCTTTAAATGTTCAGCCAAGCGATACAAATTCTCTATATTTTGTTCTAGTTGTTGTCTGATTAAAGACATGATACGAACTTGTCTTGGTGAAGCAGCGTATTGAATATCTACATCATTTGTCTCAGCTAAATCTTTAATTCGATAAGATAAAAGAGGTAATCCATACGAATTCAACAATTGCTCATCAAGCTCGGGGCTTTTAAAATTTTGTATTTCTTCAATAATAGTTTCATTCTCGCCTAGGGCATGTATGGCAAAAGCGGAATATACATTAAAATCCAGCTGTTCTAGAGGTTGTTCAATTACAGCAGATGGTTTTTGGCTATCATCATCTTGACTTTGATTTGCAGCCTGCTCTTTCTTTTCTTTGTAGCTTTTATAAACCCTATAAATTAACCAAGGTGACAAGATCACCAAAGTAATGATTGCTGGCAATAATAAAAAATAAAGGAAAAAGTCGATTTTATTTGGGTTATATTGAACATCACGCCAGTAGAAAATGATAATTCCACTAACAACTGTAAAAATAGCGATGAATGAGAGTAATATTTTTTTAATCATATTTGCTCTCCTATAAGGCTATAACATGTTTCATCGTTATGTGTATTAGGCTTACGAGACATTAAAAAAGCGCCTTGCCCTAAGCCACTTTCTTGGCCTTGAGTTAAGCGAACAGGTTGTATTTCAGACTCATCCAATATCAATCTTAAATCTATCGATAAAGTTGGACTGCACCAGGTTTCTACGATTTTTTTGAGCTTTAAGCTAAGCTCTTGATGAGGTAAAAATTTTAAATATTGCTGACGCTTAAGCGGTCCTATTTGAATCTCAATTTTTCCATCAATTTGTTGAATGGTTTCCCCACAAAATGTGTTAATACCAAGTAAGCTCGGTTGACTTCCACCCAAAGTGGTTAGCTGATCACCCGCTAACTTAAACGATTCCTGTACAAACTCTTTAATTGTAATTTCATGCTTAAAAATACAACTCAACATCGTCTTTAAAGCATGAACCGTATTATTTTGCCCTTGCATTAGGCCTGAAAATTCAGCGAAATATTCATCCAAGTCTTGTTGCTGATGTTGTGAGCGAACATAGCCATTCAATGCATGAAGAATATCCAAATAATCATTTTTATTTTCAATTTCATAGCGCACAGGCAAGTGATAAGTAATACTTGACTCTACATACTGACTGGTCAACTTATGATTAAATAAGCTTAAAAACTCTTTCGTTTCAGCGCGTTGTTGCCTTGGAGCCTGCTTAATTTTATTTGTATATGTATAAGGTAATGCACCTTGTATACCGGTAAGACCAACGATCAGGTTTGTTAAATGAACACGCTCATCTACTAACTCTAAACTTTCAATTTCAGTAGCCGGAAAATTTAAGTTAAATGAGGTCTCAAATTTAAAATGGTCAGACCATGACAAAGCTGCGTCATTGGCAGGCATATGACGCAATAAACGTGTTGCTTGAATAAACTCAAAAGACTTAGGGCGTTGAAACAACTCAGCCGTTACAGAAGAGTCTTGCCACCAACGTTCTGAGTGCATTGGTATAACTCCTGCTGAGATGAATAATCCTTAACCACCAAATCAACAAAACTATTAATTTGAACCTTTAAATTAAAAACACGACTTAATAACTGACTAAAAATATATAAGCTATGCCCTCTAAATACGGATGAATCAATTTGTAATTCAGCTTTCACTCCTCTTACAAACATTGGAAATGGTTTGCCATCTACGAGTTTATGGGTAAGAGAAAATTCTAATTTTTTAATTGATTCTATAATTAAATAGTTTTCTTTTGACTGCGGTAAGTTATATAAAGCCAGCAGCTCTTTAACATGAGAAACAGCATCCCCTTTCATAAGCGCCAAGCTATTTAATGAAAGATGCGAGATCACACGCCACTGTTCACTTTGGCCTTGTTCAAACTTATAAGGCTTGGTAGGTCGTTTTAAAACAATGGCACGTCTCGCCAAGCTACTATCATTTAAATTTAATACGTTATTAGACTGACCCAGTGCTTCATGAGGTAAATCACGGTTTGAACATAATAATTTGGTGCTAATAAAATCTGAGCGCGTTGAAAATGGATTTAAATTTTTAGAAATAATAGAATAACCCATTTCAACGAAATTGGACTGTAACTTTTGATAGTTCACTGAGTAAAAAAAGCGAGCTGTATCATTGTGGTAATGGCTCATCGCAAAAAAAGGCAAAACAGGAACATAGCTTTCTTCCTGATTTGTTTTTTCACGCACCATATTCATCTCAAGTATTGAATATACCTGATAAAACTCAGGATGATGTGCATCTGTAACTAAAGGATATTCTAATTGCTTGTGAACTATCTTCTGGGGTTCAGCATATTTTTCAAATAAATTAATTACTGGGGTAGTAAATAATTTAAAGTTTGCAATATTTAGCTCAGAATAGTTTCTAACAACGGCTTGATCATTTAAGTTTAATTTGAAATGAATTAAAAGCTCAAATTCGGATACATGCTGAGGTATTCGCTTTAAAAAATCTAAATCGAGCTTAAGATAACTAAACTTTTCCGGGAAACAAAAGTATTCCATCAACAAACGATAAGCATGATGGGTATGTTGATCAAGCGGTAATAAACTTTCTTGTTCTGCAAAACCAATCAATTCGAATGGATTCTTGCTCAATTCTACAATTGTTTGTCCATATTTAACCGCAAAACTGGTTCCTTTTTTGAAAATACTATCAAGGACCTGTAGAGGAAAATTAGAGATAGCATCCAAATAAATAGGAAGCTTCTCATCAGTTAAACAAGCATGAGCATTATTAAAAATTTCAAATTTAAGGCTCAACGTCGCATTTTGATTTAAGTGCATATGTGCACTAGGTGTAGTTTTAAAATCTAAACCACTTAAATGAATAGGCAGTAATTTAACATCTTGAGTTGTATTAAACTCACACTGTACTCCTTTGAAACTACGAGATTTCAAAACCGTATGATGAGGTACAAGATGAGGTTCTTTAAGCTGTTTAATCTTATTAATATCTTCAAAGCTAACAACTGAACACGCAGGAAAATGTCGTAAGTATTGAGGGAACATCACCTCAAATAAAGAACGAGTAAAAACATCGTAACTGTCTGTTAGTTTTTTATCGATTCGAGCAGCAATCAGCGAAAAAGCCTGAATCAGACGTTCAATATGTGGGTCATCAATTTGCTCTTGATTTAAAGATAAGCGCTGAGCAATTTTTGGATATTTTTGGGCAAATTCCCGAGATTGTTGACCAAATTCTTGTAATTGTTTTTCATAAAACGGTAAAAGCTCTTCTATCACAACACACCCACTACGCTTAAGTTCTTGCTGAAATTACATATTGCTGCGTTGTTGGTTTTAACAATGCATCAAATACAACAGGTTCATATAAGGGGTGAATATTTAGATAAGCCTGAATACTTAAACATAATGCGCCCATATTATGTCCATCTAATAACATCTCTACCCGTATTTGTCTTAGCCGAGGTTCATGAGCTGCTATTGATTGCTCAATGGATTGGCAAATTTTATCCCGATCCAGAGGGTTGGCTGTAGAAAGCCCCACAAAATCAATAATCCCGAACTGAAGTATCGATTTTTTTACAAGTGGATAGTCATCAATCACATGATCTAACTTTGCTACCCGACTATTGAGCAAATCTTCTAAATCCTTTGCTACAGATTCTCTTAATTGCTGAATAGAAAGACCTTTTGCATAATCTTCACTTTCTGGAATTAAGCGATCAAATAAAGTTGAACGAAATCCGTATGGATAAAGCCGATCTAAGTTCATTCGAGTTCACAACAAAGTATATTTAAAGACAGCAGAGGCTAACTTTATGTCAGCCTCCACCAAATATTCACTTAAATAATTACGCTGCGTAAGAAGCTGTATTATTAGAAAGTGACCATTTCTTAGTAACAGCACCTTTAGCAGTACCGTTAATATCTTGTTGGTTATAAGTCCACTCAACAGCAGCATATTTCAAACCGAATGCTTCTGTAGGAACGCCTTCTTCGTTAACAGTTGGAGTCACACTAGAAACTAAAACGTGCTTCAATTTGATTTGTAAGTACTTGATACGTTTATCGCCATTTGCACGATAGAAGTCGATTTGTACTTCATCAAATGTATAACCAGCTGAACAAGCTTCCCATAATTTAGGGCTAGTTGCATCTAAGTCTTTTACGAAAACCATGTCAGAATGTTCAACACGTTCAGCAGTGTGGCCGCCTACACTACTTGAAGTAGCAGATTTAGGTTGACGGATGTTATGAGACCAAGAGTTAACTTCTAACCAACCTTTGTGCTCAGAATCACGAGATTCTCCATCAACTTTATATTTACCGCGAAACTCAACGTATATATCTTTCATTTAGAACTTTCCTATTTTTAATTTAAAGTTATTCTTTAGCTGACCTTGATTAATTTGAGGACTGAGGTAACTCAGTGACAAGTCGTAAAGAAACCGACAACTCATCCAGCTGGAAATGTGGTCGCAAGAAAACCACAGATTTGTAGTGACCTGGTTGAGCAGGATCTTCTACAACTTTTACAGACGCTTCACGTAACGGGTATTGAGCTTTCGCTTCTTGAGAAGCACCATCGTCAAGTAAGACATACTGTGACAACCACTCATTTAAGAATGCTTCAACATTTCCAGCAGAAGCAAAGCTACCCACTTTATCTCGCATCATTGCTTTTAAGTAATGAGCAATACGTGAAACAGCCATGATGTACTGAATCTGACTTGATAAAGCCGAGTTTGCATTGGCTGTATCATTGTCATATTTTTTAGGTTTTTGAGTTGATTGCGCGCCAAAGAAAGCTGCGTAATCTGTATTTTTACAATGTACTAACGGAATGAAACCTAGATCGCTTAACTCTTTTTCACGGCGATCCGTGATTGCAATTTCAGTTGGACACTTGAATACCACTTCGCCATCTTGTGTTTTAAAAGTATGTACTGGCAAGCCTTCAACTAAACCACCACCTTCAACACCGCGAATAGCAGCACACCAACCATGCATATCAAATGCATTTGTTAAGCGAGTACCAAAAGCATAAGCTGCATTCATCCACAAATATTCATTGTGGTTTTCACCAGAAACATCTTCAATAAAATTAAAGCCTTCTGTCGCAGTACCTTCTTTTGGATGATATGGGAGACGACCCAAGACATGAGGTAAAGTCAATGCAACATAACGTGAGTCTTCACTATCACGGAACGAACGCCATTGAACATATTCAGCGGTTTCAAAGATTTTTGAAACATCTCTAGGACGATCAATATCTGTAAATGATTCAAGGCCTAAAATGCTCGGACTAGCAGCTGAAATAAATGGTGCATGTGCTGCCGCTGAAACATGAGAGATTTGCTCAAGCAAATACATATCAGATGGAGTACGATCAAACTCAAAATCACCAATTAATGCTGAGTATGGTGCACCACCAAAAGAACCGTATTCTTCTTCGTAGATTTTCTTAAACAAAGTGCTTTGATCAAAGTCTGTAGCACCTTGGAAATCTTTTACCAACTCTTTCTTAGTCGTATTAAGCATACGAATTTTAATGAGCGGATTTGAAGGCGTTTCCTGACAAAAGTAATAAAGACCACGCCAAGTTGACTCAATTTTTTGGAATTGTTCATTGTGCATGATCTGACTTAACTGCTTTGAAATCAGAGCATCAATTTCTGCAATACGCTTATCAATTGATAAAGTCATATTTTCAGAAACAGTAATGGTTCCTGCCATTACTTCTTTAGCGAGCTCACCAATTAAGCTTTTAGCACGAGAATGTTCTTCTTCATTTCGTGCAATACGGCTTTGTTCAACAATCGAATCTAAAAGATTAACTTCTTCATTTTCAACAAGTGGCATTGCTGCTGATTGAGTATTATTCATGATCGGCCTCCGCACTTAATTTACGGATTTGATCAGTATTTTTAAGAACCTCATCAAGCAGATCTTCTAAACGCTCACTGTTTGAAATTTTGTTTCTTAAATCGGTTAAACGCTCACGCGCCTCAACCAATTTCTTTAATGGATCAACTTGCTGTACAACATTTTCCGGGCGAAAATCTTCCATTGATTTAAATGTTAAATCAACAGCCATTTTACCGCCTTCTTCTGTCAACGTATTGTCTACTTGAAAAGCAGCTCTTGGAGACAGAGATTCCATTACTTCATCAATATTATCTAAATCGACATTAATGAATTTTTTATCTTTTAATTTTGTACGCTCAAGCTCAGATGCAGCTGAAAAATCACCCATTACACCTACAACGAATGGTAGTTCTTTCGCTTCTTTCGCATCACCAATTTCGACATCATATGTAAGCTGAACACGTGGAGGTCGAATTCGCTGAAGCTTCTTTTGTACGCTTTCTCTCTTAGCCATAAGATTCTATTCCGGATTATTTAATTAAAGGGTCAAAAGGCGAACTTTTTGATTTATTGACAGTGGCTGCAGGTGCAGTTTTAGGTTTGACAGCGGTGGCCTTTGCTGGACTTACTACTCGTTTATTTGATGTTCTAGAAGCACTCACTTTATTACGCGTTGCGTACTGTTTTTTATAATTTCTTTTTTCATTATCAGTAGAACTGCTTTCCGAGTTGTTAGTTTTGAAACTCGATGGATCAGGAGCCGGCATTGCAGTATGAATATTTTCAACTAACTGCTTTGCAGGAGGATATGTTATGTCATTCGTTAAATATCGCATTTCCTGATTACGCATTTGTTGCAATGAGTTATTTGCAATGCTCACACCAGATAAAAATAAGACATCTGTGATTAATGAACCGCGTATATTTTGACTTTGCAATTGACTTGCTAAATTCAATGCTTTAACTGGTTGATTGGTTTGATAAAACCGCATAGCAGCTTTAGCTAATAAATCATTTTTTTGAGTTGTATTATCACTATCACAAACTTGTTTAAAAATATTCAATAGCTCAGGGTCATTTTGGCCTTCTGCTAGAGGGTTCTTCTTAATACAACTTTTTTTAAGTTTTACAGGCTCTAGTTCTGCTGCTTGAGCATATGATAGACCGATAATGTTTCCAGTCAAAAAAAGTATCAAAATACTTCGTTTCAACACAACTTTCATTCCTCTGTTTTCTTATTTATTCAAGGCTTTACCGAAAAGTTAATATTTTTAGAATATTAAAAAATCAGTATAAAAACCTTATATTCAAAAAATTTAGTCGCAGTTTAACATATAAATAAACATATTTTATATAAAAAACATATTAACTTAAACTAAAAGCTAATAGTTAAGATGCCCATAAAATATAGCTCAATAAAGTTTTTCTTATAAAAAAATAATATTGTTAATTTTTGTAAATAAAAATAAATTATTGATTTTTATTAATTTATTTAAAAATTAAACAAAATTAAAAATTGATTTAAATATCATGAGATTAGGCTTTATGAAACATTTTCTTAAGAATATTTAATCATAAATGGCATCTAAGTTAATCCTATTTGATTAGTATCGATACAGCCCACTTTACAAAAATACAGGCTCTACATAAAGTCCATAAAATTGTCAAGACTAATCTGTCTACCTATCATATTTTTTTAAAATTAATTTAATGCTTCCTTAGCACTAAAAAACATACTTTCCCTACATAAGCATAACTTTTCTATATTTTTTGCTTAAACATGGCTTTAGATAAAAATTACAAGTAATTATTTTTGGTTCTTGTAATCGTCCAGACTAGGAAATAACATATTAGCAGTACATTGTATTTCCTGAAAATACCTTTTAATCATCTTAAACATCAACTCAATTGAATAACAAAAACTCTATTTATATCTTTTCTGATTCTAACTAGAATACTTATATCACAACTCAGCTATATGATTTTTAAATAAGATGATTAGACAGAATTTAGCAATCATTCTACTTTCAAGTATTACATTAACTGCTTGTGCAAAATCATTGAATAATACAGATGAACCTCAAACCCAAGCAACTAAACAAAATCTCTCACCAGAGCAACAAAAGAAGTTGCAACAACTACTCGATAAAACAAAAAAGAACCTTGTAGAAATTAAAGGTGGTACTTTTATGATGGGGGATTTTGGTGAGCAAAAAAGTCCAGATAAATTACCATACGATAGTGATGCTGATAGCAAACCTTTACATAAAGTCACTTTAGACAATTATGCATTAAGCGCAACAAAAGCAACTTATGCTGACTTTGATATATACACTGAAGTTACTGGTCAAGAAAAAATTGGTAAATTTGATGAGCTATCAATTCAAGATCGACTTCCTAATTCAGCAGCAGGAGTAAATTGGCAACAAGCTCGAAACTATTGCCAATGGTTAGGAAAACAACTTAATTTAAAAATGGATTTACCGACAGAAGCCCAATGGGAATATGCTGCTCGAAATCGAGGACAATACATTCTTTACCCTACAGACAATGGTAAAATCGATACTGGTAGAAACGTTTGGAGTTTTGAACAAAGGCAAAAACAACAAAATAAATTAAATGCTTTTAGAAATATTCCTGAGTTAATGAAGTTTCCTGCAACTCCTCTAGGTCTTTATGACATGATTACTGATAATTATGAGTGGATGCTAGACTGGTATGATCCACAATATTACAGCAAATCTCCTGAAAAAAACCCTCAGGGACCTGCAAAAGGTAGTCTCAAAGTTGTACGTAGCTCAATTCCTTCTGAAGGACAATCTCTACAAATGTTTGGAGGCTTCACTTTCAGTAGACATGCTATTCACCCTATAGAGGACCCTAAAGCTGCTAAAGATGAATTAACAAAAAAACATCATCTTGACTTAAACCAAAATAATTCTGTCAGATGTGCGGTTAATTAAACCAAATCCTATAGAAACATATAATATAATTACACATTATATGTTTCATATTTATCTGTATCGTCTTGATCAAAAGGCGATAAAACATTTAAATTACTTGCTATTAGTGTTATTTCCTCTGAATCACCCCATACACCCTGCTGTATTTCTAGCTGTTTAAATCGGTTATCATCCTGATTTTTTACCAACATGTAATTCAAAGAACCTGCTATCTTTTTTGCTCCTTTACGATATTTTAAATAATCCTGAAGCCATGCATTGATTTGAGTACCTTTATATTCAATCCCAGAATTTAGACAACGGATTATATCTTCAGCATACTTTTCATCATTTCCATAATTAAGAAAACGAATAATATCTCCCTCAACTTTACCTAATTGAGTTTGAGTAAGCTTATTACCACGTGGATGAATATGTTGAATCGTATTTTCCCACTCTTCTGTAGAAATACATGTTTTAAAAATATTGATTACTGCTGTCTTACGAGTTGGGAAAAATTCAATTTTCATATCTGAGAATTTAACATTCATATCAAAAATAGGAGCAGTTCTATCTGTCCAATGAGTTACTGCATATAATAATATTCCTTTAGTCTCTGGTGTAGCATATAATAACTCCTTCTTTCCAGAACTAGAGTTAATATTCTGTGCAGTTTTATAGCGCCCTTGATCAATATCTAGCCTTCTAATCCAGTCTCCATATGAAGCTGCAATTCTATTTATATCACTGATTACTGGATGATTCTCACCTATACAATAAGCCAGAACTTGTGCAGCTAACAAAAAAGCCGCTTCATTTATGTAAAGTAACGTTTTAAATCCTGCGTGCGCAACTTGGGATTTAATAAAACCAAGATAACTTAATAAATGTTCCGTACCCACAACAAATGATGCCACACCTTTTGCTCCCATTCCCCAACACAAATGAGCCGCTACCAATATTTTAAAATTACCTGAAGTTTGATCATATCCTATTTGAAACTGGCCTTGCGCCCCCACGCCCGCACTAACACCACCGCCAGCTGCAGCTGAAGCAATCGCCACAAATTCTCCTTCACCACTACCATCCCCCTTAGGCTTAAACCACTCTACAGCCCCTTTAAGTAGCCCCTGTATTTGAACTCCAGCAAAAGCATTAATACTGATATTACCCTGATTCTGCGCATTTTCCTGATTATTATTACCAATTATTTTTAAACTTCCTTGTGCCGGCTGAAACATAGGTTTTTTGTTACGATCTACCATTTGACTCATTGACCTTTCTGGCGGTCTTACTACAGCTTTTATAACCTGAGCTGCTCCTTGATGAGAAATATCAACAGATAGATTGCCAGCGATCCCTAAATTTGCTCCTGAAAAACCAGATATCTCCGCCCCAATTAAAAACCGGATTGTTCCTAAATCATAGTTATCGTATTCAAGTTTCCAGCCTGTTTCGCACGGATAAAATTTACGCCATTCTTTAACGCCTTCAAATAGTGTCCATTTAGCTGACATATCTCCAGAAGTCTTAATACTAACTCCTTTTGGTGCAGCACTTATTGAACCTTCACCACTTGCCCCAGCAACCATACGCATCCATTGTGCTTCTTGAGTAACTGTAACATCCCTACTATTTTTATACTCTTCTGCAATTTCGCCACCCAAACCGCCTATCAGGTTATAAACAGCTTTCTCATCACTTCCGGCATTCCCTTTTACTGTCAAAAGTTGCTGCGAAAGTTTTTCAAAGCTACTACGAATTTGTGCAGGCTGTTGTACAGTATATTGATTTGCAGTTACATCTACTTCTGTTTGAGGGTTTCTACGTTTTGCTTTTAACTCTTCATATTCCGTAACTTTTAAATAACGGCGTTTTAAATTATATTTAGATATTTTTTCATTTGTTTTACCTGTGGTCTCTACCACCCACACTTCTCTTAGATCAGCTGTTTGCTTAAATTCACCATTAATTTTTTCAATGGCTTTTTCCTGATTTATATTTAAACGTTTTTCTAATTCTTTGATTTCATCCAAATCACGACTTTGAATTGCCTTTATCAGATTTGCATTCGACTTATGAACTTCTCTCACTGCATCAGATAATATCTTGGTTTTTTTATCAAATTCTGCATAGACTGCAGACGGCAAAATAAGCACTTCATTTGTAGTCGGGTTAATCACTATAGGTGGTTTTTGTCTTGCCTCCATATTTTCTTTATGATTAATATCAGGCTGAGTTACTGCTATTGAAGTCGGAAAAATAATTTGATAAATGGTTTGTTTATCTACACAGGTAATCGGCTCGTACCATTCACTATTTTTTCTAGCAGATCCTAAAGTATACGTAACTCTACTTTTCAGGTGTGTGTAAACCAATTGGGTATATCCTTTTTTATCAGGTGGTCCCGGCCTTGCATTTATTAAAGGTCTACTCTGGCCTTGAGCGAATATTTGATAATCCACTATTGGAATACCATTTCCAGCACTATCGACAAATCTATATAAAGCATAGTTTTTAAATTTAAGATATTTTGTTTTTTTTACGATATGAGTATTCTTTTTTCTATATTCCTCATAAGACATATTAATTCTTTCATTTAATTCTTCTGCCAAATCCAAAGGAAAAGTTGGTCTTATTTTCGATAAATTAAAAAAATTTTTCTGTTTAACCGCTTTAGCATTTTTCCTTAACTCTTCCAAATCTTTACTTGTTTTTTTCTGCATGAGTTCATATTGAGCTTTTGTTAGAAATGAAGTATTGCTTTTAAGTCTTATATCATTTACTTCAACTATATTGCTTCCTTCAGCCAAAATAGGTTTTATAGTCTTCTTAGGACTGAAAATAGTTTCATGCCCCTCAACAAAAATATGCAATTTTCCATTTTGATTTAATGGAATTGGTTTTGTTTGTCCTTTTGGGTTTGTAGCACCCTCATAAGTCTTTTTTGTTCCATCTTCACAGAAAAAGATTATACTATATTTTACATTTGGTAATTCTTTATTTCTTTGATTATAAAAGACTATTGTATATTCAAAAATAGTATAAGGATTCATTATATCTTTAACCTTTTGCCGCTAGTTTATATTTAGAAGCATTTTCATCACAAATATGAATGGAAATTTGTTCTGAGCCATCAGTTTCAAATCTTTGAGTTAAACCTTGGGCATTAGTTTGTCCCTTTTGCCGGCTACCATCCATTCTAAAAGCAATATACTCTACATTTTTCGCTGGCTTTCCATCTAAATCAGTAATTTCAAAAGTCAAATAACAAGGTTTATTTTCCTGCTTTTTAGGAGGAGTAACTTGTTCTCCCCCCATAAACAAGTGCTGCCCAGCCTTCACCTCAAGCTTACCACCCGTGACAGGGAAAATACCTGAACCGTTCAGCTTAACTTGAGATCCGTTTGCTGTCAGATTAATCTCAGTTGGGCTAGTAATAAAAACTGTGTCTTCGGTTGAAGTAATCTGTATACCTTTTCGAGCAATGACATCTAAGCCATCACCTTGAGCTTGAATTTCTACTTTGCCCTTCCCAGCAAAAAGTCGAGCACCCTCCTGAGCGGCAAAGAGACTAATCTTTTGGCTCGCATGATTCACTATATTCTTTTGCGTACTCATATTAATGCTATCTCCAGCACTTTGAGTGAGCTGACCATTTGCACTGAGGTGTATATCTTCATTACTACTTACAGCAATACTTTTTGGTGATGCCAGCAGCATCACTGCTGATTGAAATTCAGCAGCTTTTTTAGGATCTTCTTGTTTGAGAACTTCTAAAAAAGTCTGAATATTCTCAAGCATATCTAACGGGTCAGTTTGCTGATTTTTAGCAACTTCACTGAGTGCCTTGGCATTATTGAGGCCGCCTTCGATTTGTTGCTTAGCCTCGCTTGCATCAAGATGTACACCTTGAGCCTGATCCTGTTTGTGGGTACTAATGAGTAAGCCACTGCCTGCTCGAACCGCGCCCCACTGGTCAGTTCTGAGTTCAAAACCTTCCCCACGACCATCGCTTTCCGCCTTGTCTTTTGGATGGCTTAAGTTACCCAAGTTTAGCTGGCTTGCGGCATGGCTACTTTGTAACTGGGCACTGATTTGGCCTGTGGTGTCATCAAAACGGAGCTGGTTAAAGCCTTTGCCATCGACTTCTTCTGAACGGATACCGCTAAGTTTCTTGGTGTCAGGTAGCTGGCCTTTCTGGTCGAACTGCGTTGGTTGGCGCTCGGCTTCATGAATACGCCCCACCACAAACGGGCGGTCAACATTACCGTCAAAGAAATCGATGACAACAATTTCACCAACACGTGGCAAGAAACGTGCGCCATAACCTGCCCCTGCCCAAGGAGTGAGTACATCGACCCAAGCCGAGTCGGTGTCATTGTCGTTACTTCCAGCTCCACCATCATGGCTGTGGTCATCAGCTCGGGTAAACAGGAAACGGACTTTAATGCGTCCCCACTGGTCGACATGAATGCTTTCACCCTCTAAACCCACCACTCTAGCGCGCTGTGGGTGAGCGGCTGGTCGGTGCTCTAGCGGATTATATTCAGGCACAGCTTTGATGTTACGACGAACGACATTCAGCTCAGCAAAGTGGCGCTGCTCAGGGTTTTGACTGTCGAGTTGGGCTGCCTTGAGTTTGCCTTGTGGTAATAAGCGCTCAAGTTGCTGTTGTAATTCTTTCGGTAAATTATTCTGGTTATAGTAGTGTTTGCTTAAGATTAAGAACTCTTTATCAGCACTGTCATGTTGGTCAAGTTCCGGATGATCATTGAGTTCAAACCAGTAACCTACCTGTGCATCACGGACATTCCCTGCAACGGTAAACTGTTTAGAACTCAGGTGATGGTAAGCATTGATGTGCTGGTTAAGTTGTTCAATCTGGCTATTTCCCGAAGCTGTGGCTTGATCTTTCCCGTTTAAATCCTGCATCCACGCTGGGCTAACATGCCATGCATCTTCAAGGTTCAGGCTGGCATTGTCATAGTGTTCGCTGTGCTTTTGGGTGCCTTGTACGCTGCCGCTACCTTCTTCTTGTTGCAAAGCATCGGCTTGCCAGCGTTGCACATGAACCGAGGTTGGTTGTAAACGACGCTCAGCTTTGACTTGGGTAATCGTATCGAACTGCTCTGTCGCACTGCTGCGTTGATAGCGGATGCTACGGCGTTCAAGTGCCTGATAATTTTGGTTATCGTCAATTAGACGTAAGACTTGTGGCTGAATAGAAGCATTTGGGTCAGCGATAAAAAGCTGTGACTCATCGACCAGCCAGTTAATACCTTCACTACGCCACAAACGAGTTAAAAAGTCATAATCGCTTTCATTTGACTGCATCACAAATGGACGCACATCGTAGTCTTTAGTTAAGCCGGATGTATCGAGCGTTATACTTGAGGCAAATAACGGACTTTTGCCTTGCCATTCCTTAAATAGAATTTCACTAATATCGCGCACGCTTTTATTCATAAACACGCGGCTATTACGGCGCTTATGCCAGAGTGCAGTTGGGTCTTTTAAAGTTAAATTATAAATAGTGAGTGAGCCGTCGCTTTGCCCTTGGCTGGCTTCGGTAATAATACCTGTCGTTCTAAAAAACTGGCCTGTATCGGTGACCTGATCGACGGCAACCTGACAACCAATAAACTGTTTTAATGCAATATGCGCGTTTGTCGACAGACATAATAACTCAGCAACGCTGCCCTGATTAAGCGTATGTTCGCCTTCAATACGTTGTAAAAAAACTTGATTGTTTAATGATGCGTTGGAAAATTGCACATGAAGAACGCGATTCTGTGCGACCAATCCTAAACTATCTAAAATTTGAAATATTTTATGGGACATCATTATTATAAAAACTGAGTCATATTCATCGATATTTTATAAAAAACAGACAGAATTGTCTAATTTATATAAATTAGCTTATCTTCCCCTAACTTACATACTTTTTAGTTTATCTAAAATAAAGGTAAAATTTTAAAGGAGAAAACCAATGTCTAAACAAATGGATCAGGTCATTCAAAGTGTCATTGACTTACATGTTTTGATCGAAAATGTTTTTACAGGTCAAAATGCAGAACAAAGTCTCACACCACTTTTAAACAGTTTTGATCAAAATTTTAAGATGGTTACGGTTCAAGGTCAGAGTATTGGTTTAGCCGAAGTTAAAAACTTATTTAGTCAAAATATTGGAAAAAAGCCCTCTTTAAAAATCACTATTCTTAAAAGCACAGCCTTATACAAATTTGAAAATTACTGTTGGGTGCAATATCAGGAACATCAGCAAACTAATGAAACCGAGACAGTACGTACCTCTACGGCCTGCATTAAAGTAGAAGGCGAAAAATGTTATTGGGTGTATTTACATGAAACTTTAGTTCCCTCGTCTTCTTAACTCATCTAATGCACTTTAAAGATGGCACCTATTTTGCTTAACAATATTACGTTTTATGAAAATCGTAATACTGATCAAAATGGGGAGCTCTCAATATGGGTTATGTTGCAAAGGAATTTACGCAAAAGAACAAGCTGATTCTCAGTATTTGTTCTTTCGTGATTCCAATATGTCTTTGGTGCGCAATCAGTTACTTACCTTTTGTTTGGCATCCTCAAGTACAAATCACAAGTTCGGGAAGTGTTTCTTACTTACAAGTAGGAAGTCGCGTTGATAAAAATGTGTTCTATCTCGAAGCACAAAATGCAGTCAATCGAGATTCTGCACCACCACAAGGTATTTTAGTCAATCCAATTTATTTACCCGCTCCCCATGAAGTCGCTAAGGCTTTGGTCACCGCATTTACCACACCACCTGAACAACCTGATTCGCCATGGTTTCATCAAAGTTTATGGCACAGTATTAAACTGGTATTTTCAGCTTTTTTTATCTCTTCCTTAATTGGGATTCCACTGGGTATTTTGTGTGGTTTTTCTAAGCGGATATCCCTGTTAATAGAACCGTTTGTCGAATTTTTCCGTTACTTACCCGCTCCCGCCTTTGGTGCCCTTGCAGTGGCAATTTTAGGGATTAATGACGCACCTAAAATTGCCATTATTGTGATTGGTACGCTCTTTCAGCAAATTCTCATTATTGCCAATACCACCCGAATGGTTGATCGAAGCTTAATTGAAGCTGGCTATACGCTTGGCACCAATAAGCTCAAAAGTTTATTTCACGTGGTGATTCCTGCTGCGTTACCTGATATTTACCGTGACTTACGTGTGCTATTGGGCTGGGCATGGACCTATTTAATTGTTTCAGAGTTGATTGGTACGACCTCGGGTATTACATGGTTTATCACCCAACAGGCACGCTATCAAAACTTTGACAATGTCTATGCGGCCATTTTGATTATTGGGGTGATTGGGCTGGTCTGTGATTGGTTATTAATGAAGTTAGGTGAGCGGGTGTTCACTTGGAAAGTAGGAGCAAAATAATGAACGATTCAACATTTAACGCACATGAATACTTTCAAAAAATTTATGAACGTCCTGTTATTTTGGAAGCTAAACAACTGAGCCAAGTCTTTAAGCATGGTCACAGCGAACGCACTGTTTTAAATAAACTCGATTTAAAAATTCATAAAAGAGAATTTATTTGTGTGATTGGCCCTTCTGGCTGCGGTAAATCGACGCTAAGCCGTGTTATTGCAGGTTTAGACCCATACCATAGCGGAGAAGTTTTAGTAGACGGCGAATGCATTACAGGCCCATGTCCTGATCGCGGCATGGTGTTTCAGGGCTATACCCTTTTTCCGTGGAAAACTGTAAAAGAAAACGTAATGTTTGGTCCGCAAATGCGCGGCGCCAGTCAAATGACAGCCGAAGCTCAAGCACGCGAATGGATCAATATTATTGGTTTAGAAAAATATGAAAATCAGTATCCACACCAACTTTCTGGTGGCATGAAACAGCGCGTTGCGATTGCTAGAGCTTTAGTTAATCAACCTAAAATTTTACTTATGGATGAACCTTTTGGTGCGCTCGACCCACATACTCGCCAAAAAATGCAAAAGCACTTAATGGATTTATGGCAAAACATTGATATCACCATTATTTTTGTGACCCATGACATGGATGAGGCTATTTTACTGGCAGACCGAATTGTGGCACTTAAAGCTAACCCCGGTGAAATTAAGGAAATTATTGAAGTTAATTTACCTCGCCCACGCTCACTCGATTTAATGAGTACACCTGAGTTCAAACAACTTCGGGCACGAGTTGATTATCTAGTTCACGCTGAAGAAGATGAGCTTGACCCTGCGTTGCAAGACTTACCAAAAATTCCACGTATGACTCAGGTCAGTACAGAAAAATAAGTAAGACATTAAAAAGCCCAAGTTCAACTTGGGCTTTTTGCTTTATGGAGCTTATTTGAGTTGTTCTATGAGTGTTGGATAAATCAGCCCATCTACATTTTGTTCGGTTTTATAAATACCGTTTTCGACATTAAATTTATTGACGTGATAGCTAGAGCCATAAATCGAGTCAAAGCCTTGAGATTTAGTAAATACTTTTTTATTGGCATTGATATCTAATAAATGCGTACCGCTAACCATCAACTCATATTGCTTTGGGTCAACCCCTGAACGATTTGCCATAATTTTAACCGCATCGGCATGGGTTGCAGGGTCATTAATATATTTAACTGTTTTGTCCCACACCTGAATAACTTTTTTCCATTCCTCTTGATGAGCTGTTAAATGACTCATGTTGACTGTTAAGGTGTCGTAAATTAAACCCGGCTTGTCTTTAGAGGTATAGATAATTTTAGAGCCTGCCACTGCTTTTAATGCCTGACCAGCAACAGGTTGCCAAACAGCAATCGCGGAAATATCTGGGCTATTAAACACTTGAGGTAATTGGTTCGTCGCTGAATTTACCAGCTTCACCTCATTCGCTTTAATGTTATGATCGGACAAAGCTGTTGCCAATAAAAGATGGTCAACCAAGCCTTTTTCGACACCAATTGATTTTCCTTTTAAGTCTTGAATGGTGTTAATACCCTCTTTTGCAATGATGACATCATTGCCCGCAGAATAATCCGTTGCCATGATCATCATGCCTTGCGTACCGCCAGAAGCAGTTACCAAGTTATCGCCATTGGTAACCAACACAGCATCGAGCTGATTTGCCGAAAAGGCCGAAAGAGAAGCCGAATAATCAAACCACTTAAACTCTACATTTAGCCCTGCTTCTTTTAACCAGCCTTTTTCAATAGCCACTTGCCAAGCCACCCAGCCCGGCCAATCGCTATAGCCAATGGTAATTGGTTTTGTATTTGTAGATGCCTGAGCGTCTTGTTTAGCCTCGGGCACTTTAGCCGTATTGTCACACCCACCCAATACAACTGCCGATAAAATAGATACGGATAAAAACGCTTTTTTAATCATATAGAAACTTCCCCAACATTTTTACTAACAACACTTTGAGCGGTTTGATTGAGTGACTGTATGTAAGCTCGCCAGCCTCCAAAATGGCTAATATCGGTTGCATCTTGAATGGCATACGCTTCACAAATGAAGCCTTTGACCCATGTTCCATCTTTTAATTTCAAGTTCCCAATGCCAAGAGGTGCAGGTACTTCAGCCACAATGGCTCCAAAATTTGCTAATGGAACATCCCATACTTCAACTTCAATTGAAGTACCTGCTGCATCGCATTGCAGCCCCGGCTTTGGTGGCGTGGTATTTTTTAAGGCAAAGAGTTTATAAGTCTCTGCGGTCTGGGTTTTCTTAAGCAAAGTTGCATTGCGGCTAGTCAGCTGAAAATTAAGTGGCATGCCTGTTAAGTGTGCTCCCACAACAGCAAGCTGCACTGAATGATTCGACTGGATGTTTATACTTTTTTGATAATGTTGAGTTGATTTACCTAAACTCAGCGATGTTTCGGTTTGCCAAAGCTGCGCAAAATTAGCGAGTGCCTGATCGTGCCAAGCTGGTGCAATGAAGGTTACCCCACTTGGTAGACCATCTTCACGGAGTACATTAGGTAAAGCTAAAGCCGAAAGATCAGCAAAATTAACAAAGTTGGTATAGGCCCCCATGTGTGCATTTTTAGTCAACGGATCGGCTTCAACTTCGGCAATGGTATAAATGGTTGGCGCTGTCGGAACCATTAATGCATCAAAAGGCTGTAAAGCCAAATTAATTTTTCGAGCCAGAACGGCGCGGTTATATTCGGCTTGAAGTGCATCTGTTGCCTTGAATTTATCTGCCTGCGCAATAATTTGAGCAATGACTGGATGAGCCTTTTCACGTGTGGTCATGCGTTCAACGGCGACTGTTCTTTCTGCCACCCATGCATCGTTATACAGTGCGGCAGCAAGCTCATTAAACGCGCTGAAATCAATACTCTCAACGTCATAGCCCAGTTTTTTTACGCGCTCAATTGCAACTAAAAAAGCTTTTTCAGATTCAAGATCACCATAAAACTCAAGCTGAGTTGGAATAGCTATTTTTCGTTTAGAAAACTGATTCGGTACATTGGCTGGATGTACTCGTGAATATTCATCTGTTTCATCGTAGCCCTGCATTAAACTGGCAACTGTCCAAGCATCATCAACATGCAAGGCAAAAATAGAAATGACATCAATAGTCCGACATGCAGGAATTAAACCTGTGGTAGAAAACCAGCCCTTTGTAGGTTTAAGGCCCACAATATTGTTATGGCCCGCAGGTACACGCCCTGACCCCGCCGTGTCTGTCCCCAAACTAAAAGGTACAATACCGTTGGCAACCACTACCGAAGAACCAGAGCTTGAACCACCGCTGATATATTCGGGGTTAAAACTATTTTTTACTGCACCATAGGGAGAACGAACACCAACCAGTCCCGTTGCAAACTGATCAAGGTTGGTTTTACCGACCACAATCGCCCCTGCTTTTTTCAGCTTGGCAACTACGGCAGCATCTTGGTTCGCTAAATATTGAACCTCTTTACAAGCAGCAGTAGTGTGAAATCCAGCAACATCAATATTGTCTTTAACTGCAAATGGCACACCATATAGAGGTAAGTCAGCAACATTCTGGTCTTTTAAAATATCAATTTGTGCCTGCATCTGCTCGTTCGATGCAATTTCAATCCATGCATGATCATCATTTTGAATTTCTGCCACATAGCCAATCAGATCCTTAAGATGGATTTGTCCGTTTTGATATGCTGTTTTCCAGTCTTGGATGGTCCATAAATTTTTCAACACGCTACCCCTCATTTAGTCATTTTGCTGTATAGGCGGCATGACGGCATCCATCAGTTCTAGATGTCCTTTGATTACCCCTTTCAGCACAATAAATTGCTGGCTAATTTGTCTAAGCTCAGAACTCGCGCCCTGCATTAACATGACTTGCAATATCTTTTGTTGGTCGAGCTGAATATGAAGTGAACTAATCACTTGTGCTAAAAACTGTTGTTGCAAATCAACCAATTGGTTGCGCAAGGTCATTTGGCTAGCGTCATAAAGCAGCGTCAATGTGCCCACCATGACTTCATTGGCCTGTGCTTGCTCCGCAATTAAGTGTTTATTAATCATGTCGACAATAGCTTGCGAGCGACTTTCATAGTTCTGCTCGACAATTTTTTGATCGAGTGCGTTGAGGGTCGATTCAGGTACGGTAATACTGATTCGAGCAAGCTTTTGTTTTGCCACAGTCTTATCCTTTTGTTTTAGGCAGCTGATTGTTTTGTTTGATATATACGCCTGCACGTACGCTAAGTAATTCGACTAAAAAGGCTTTTAAAGTTTGCTTTGGTTGAACCACAGGTTTTACATCGTTCATATCACACCTCTAGCTTGGTATTACCAAATTCAGTTTTTGTATTACTGATATGAGATGCAGAAAATGTGCCAGTTTTTAAGGGGGGTTTTGATAGGTGTGGCAGAAATTTATGAGTGATTTTTGGGCAAAAAAAAGCCCCATGCACAGGGATGGGGCTTTTAATTAACTAGCTCTATCTAATGTCACAATCATATGTTTCTCATAATTATTCCGTAGTTGCTGCTTTAAGTTATCTGATATTACTGGCCATTGTTGGAAATAATAATAAAAGTGGTGATCAATATTTATTAATGTCTTGATGTTCGATAAAGTTTGCTGGTCATCCATAAGTGATTTACAAGATATCGTAATTTCTTGTGAAAGAGATTTAGAAACGATCTTCTTCAATTCTTCATAAATACTATTTGATAATTGCCCATTATTAATTTTTTTGTAAGCAGTAGCTTCATTAATTTTTAGCACAGCTCTGTCATCCTCATCCAAATCTTGAATAATCTCAGAGCTATTTTTCAAACATTCTAGAACTTGATCAAATTTCTCTGCTAAAAGTAAATCATAGGTATATTTAATTAAATATCTTGAAAAACTTGGACAGAGTTTTCTTGTATTTTCTAAATAATCCATAAATTCATCAGATTTTGCCCCATACAGCAAAAGTGAAACATTCTTTGAAAATAAACTAGCTTCATATGGTGTTAATTTATCTTGATGGTTTTTCATTATCAAATCTAAACTTCTTACTTCATCTTTTAAATCTAAACTTTCCAGAAGAGAAACTAACTCTAAAGCAATTTCATAAACATTTTTATGATTAATACATTTTTCGATTAGATTATAAAATGAAATATCCCTTATATTTAAAGAAATCATAAACATAGTTTTATATAACAAATAAAATATATTGCTATCAAACTCAGGTTTCGAGAAAAAGTTTACGGCCTCTTTTTTAATATCACTATCTTTTTGATAACGTTCTAACATTTTTCTTTTATTAAACAACATAGCAAAACTTTTAATAATATATCTTTTTTGTTTCTTACTAGATTTATCAATATTTAAAAAAATTTGATTATAAAATTTTAAAAAATCAACTGAGGAATCACTCTTTATTAAGTAATTAATTAAACAATCAATGCTATTTTGATGTTTGGGACTCACAGTTAAAACCTTAACAATTAATTCTTTTATTTGATCATTAGTTTCATCAATAATTTTATTACGATTAAGAGTACTTGAAGTTTTCTTTGAAATTAAATCTTTTTTAATAAAAAGCAATTCTACTTTTATTTCATAAGCAAGGTTATCCAAACTATTATCAATATTCAAACTTTCTTCAATATAATTTAAACACTTATCAACATTAATTAAATCAGGTTCAACTTTATTCTTCAAATAGTATGAAAGATAACTTCTACAAATATCATTTCTAATTGATGCACTATAAGGAAACAAATCAAGAATAGATAATAAGTATTCTATATTTTTTTTACTATCATTAATAAGTAATATTTTTTTATGATGATAAGTTAAATTAAATTTATCACTTGCTATTAAACTATTAATTGCTTCATTGGCCTGCTCGATCTTTTTTTCTTTTTCAAGACAATCTATTTTCATAAAAAATAAATTTTCCTGAAACTTTGTTAATTCACTTGATAGATCACATCCGCTATCTTGCAAAAGCTTATCAATTTTAGCTACTGTTTTATTAAAACTACCGGTTAGAATCAAATTTTGTATTTCTAGTATTTGTTTAAATTCTATTGAAGATAAATTATTATTTTGATTAGATTCATTTAACTTTGCAATTAATTCAGAAATATCTTGATTATTAGATTTTTCTTTTAATTTAAGTAAATCTTTTCTAATATAATCATTAGAACTTAAATTAAAATCATCTTTAATAAAATTCTCAATACACTTATCAATTTTTAAAGAATTTTTTTCAGAAAACTGTTTTAGATTAATGCCTAATTCATTATTTAATTCTGCAAATAATTGATCAAAACCATCAATTTTCACACAATAAACTTTATCTTTCCATAATATCTTTCGAACCTCATGTGATATCTCATCATCTTCTCTAAAACACCAATATACTCCATTTTTAAGATATTCTTCTTGCTGTACTAAATAATTTAAAACATCCATGATGGACCTATCTTGGCCAGAATAACCAACAATTATTAATCCATAATCTTTTGAGAATTCAATAAACTTTTCTCTTGTGTTATTTTCTAAACTTTCGGTTTCCTTTAAAGTATTCTTAATATCATCAAATAAATAATCTCCATGCAATTTAATAATTTTAGGTCTATCAGATAAGACTGAAAGACTACCTATTGAGGAATCATGAGCGCAAACATGGGGCCTAACATCCGAAAAGTGATAAAATGCTTCATTTAACAAATCATCAAAATTAGTTGTAAAAATTGTATTAAATGCTTTTTCATTAACAAGATTGATTAGATAATTATATCCTATAGATGGTTTTTTATTATCTACTATTGATTCTACAAACCTTCTTCTTTGAGATGGTAAATCAAATTTCCTTTCAAATAGAGAAGAATATTCATTTTGAGGATTATACCAAATCCCCTCATTTTTAGATAAATAATTAATTATTTCCAACTCATTATCTTTTAAAGATTCAATATTACTATCAAATACTTCTTTATATATTTCTTCGCGCCATTGTTTAACTAAACTTCCTCCGGTTGGTATTCCAGATGTTACAGATGCACCAGCCCCTAAAAATACACTATATGACGGATAACCATTATTACGTTGAACAAACCTTGCTAGATCTTTAATTGATCTAGTTTTATTTTTAAGTTCTTGTTTAACTAAATCTTTAAACTTTTGATTTTGCATTTTATTCCAAGGATTTTATTAAGTGTAAAGTTTAAATAATACTCTTTGATAAATATTAAAAACAATACTTTATCACTAATAATTTGAAGAAATTATTGGTGATAAGTTACAACAACTAATTTTTATACTATTTTGGATTAATCATCGTATGTGCCCATACCGATAAAGACTCTAAAACAGGCTTAAAAGATTGACCTAATTCGGTCATTTCATAAACCACCTTAATCGGTGCTTTTTCACCATAAACGGTTCGAGAGATTAAGCCACTTTGCTCTAATTGCTTGAGTTGCAGGCTTAAGGTCATTTCTGTGATGGTTGGCATTAATTGATTGATTTCATTAAAACGTTTTGGCCCATCTTTTAGATAATACAAGATCACGCATTTCCATTTTCCACCGACTAAATCCATAGCCATACTGATATGACATGGATACGTTTTTCCATTCATGGTGATTTCACATTTATTTTCAGTATTTGCCATTTTTAAACGCTACCTATCAACTTTGATAGTTATTGTACACCCATACTATAAAAATTATAGTGACTATGATTTTTATAGCTACAAGGCATTATTATGGCTTTACTGATTTTGGCTCATCCCTACTACGCTCAATCAATTGCAAATAAAACGATTGTGAATGAACTCATAAAAACCTATCCGGACCTTGAAGTGCGAGATATTTTCCAGCTTTATCCGGACTATAAAATTGACGTCAGCGCTGAACAAGAAGCGTTGTTACGCCACGACACGATTATTCTGCAATATCCAATGTTCTGGTTTAATATGCCGGCAATTTTGAAGTTATGGTTTGATGAAGTTTTTACTTATCAGTTTGCTTATGGCTCTCAGGGCGACAAATTAAAAGATAAAAAAGTCATTATTAGTATGACGGTCGGGCAAAAAGAAGCGAACATGGTGAACGACCAAGAAAACTTAATCGATAGCTTTTTAAAATCAGTTCAACATTCAATTCAATATACGCAAATGCAGTTAAGCGGCACATTTTTGCTTTATGACGTATCGCCTTTATCGGGTAACCCAGAGTCGAAAATTAAATTAGAAGCTGTTGAACATGGCCATAAAGTATTAAAACATTTGACCGAAGCATAATAAAAAAGAGAGCATCAATATCGATGCTCTCTTTTGGTTTAAGCGACTGGTGCCAAAGTAAATAGCACTTGTCCTGTTTTTACGGTTTGCCCTTTTTCAATGGTAATGGTTTCTACTTTCATGCGTTCCGGCGCAATAATCGGAATTTCAATTTTCATTGCTTCAATTACTGCAAGGGTTGCACCTTCTTCAACAATATCTCCTGATGCACATTCGATTTTCCAGATTGAACCCGGCATGTGTGATTCGACTGCACAGCCTCCTTCAGGGATCACCACGGTTTCACCTTCATCAACAGCATCTAGGCTTTCAGAGATATATTCTTGTAAGCCCGCTTCGTGCCAACGGCGGCGCTCAGCCTCAAAGTTAGCTTGTTGCATGTCTTTAAAGGCTTGAATGCTGTCTTGATGTGTTTTTAAAAACTCGTTGTATTCTTTTAAGTTAAGCACACCATCTTCAATACGAAGTTGTAGTCGGCCCGCCTTAAAGTCTTCACGCATTTGTAGAAGTTCAGTCTCAGAAACTTCATAAAACTTAACTTGGTCAAAAAAGCGCAGTAACCACGGTTTGCCTTCTTCGAAGTTGGCATTTTTACGGTAACGGCTCCACATTTGGGTCGTGCGACCAACAAACTGGTAGCCACCCGGCCCTTCCATACCGTACACACACATATACGCCCCGCCAATGCCGACCGCATTTTCAGGTGTCCAAGTTCGCGCAGGGTTATATTTTGTGGTGACTAAACGTTGGCGTGGATCGAGTGGCGTTGCAACGGGTGCACCTAAATACACATCGCCTAAACCCATCACCAAATAGTTTGCGCTATAAACCACATCTTTAACTGCTTGCTTTGAAGCTAAGCCATTAATACGGCGAATAAACTCGACGTTATCTGGGCACCACGGTGCATCTGGTCGAACAATTTGTGTGTAGCGCTCAGTTGCAAGTTGAGTCTGCGAATCTTCCCAAGCCAAAGGCAAATAGACAGTCCGTGAAGGCACCTGCATATTTTGAATATCGGGTAATTCGGCTTCTGCTTGTTGAAGTTTCTGTAAAAGTTCAAGTTGATCGAGCTGGATTGAATCAAAATGAATTTGCAGTGAACGAATGCCAGGTGTTAAGTCGATAATACCTTGAATGTTTTGATCTTTGACCCATTGCATGAGTGCATGAATACGGAAGCGTAAATTTAGGTCAAGTACTAACTCGCCATATTCCACCAACAAATAGCTATTTCCTGCTGGTCGATAGGTCACGCTTGGTAAACCAGCGTCACCGTCTAAAGTAGCTAAAATGGCATCTTTTAAAGTATCGGGTTCTGCTTGAATGGCTGGGTTAAAATCGATCTGAGTTGTATCAGTCGCGGTTAAACTTTGATGATATTTTTGATCGAGTGCTTTTGCTTGCGCATAACTCACGGGTACAAATTTGACCTTGTCGCCTGCTTTTAGCTGCCCGATTTTCCAAAGTTCGGAATGAATGACTACCGCAGGGCAAACAAAGCCACCTAAGCTCGGACCATCTGGACCCAAAATAATTGGCATATCGCCCGTAAAATCAATTGCGCCAATGGCATAAGCATTGTCGTGAATATTGGAAGGATGTAAGCCTGCCTCACCACCGTCTTCACGTGCCCACTCTGGTTTTGGGCCAATTAAACGAATGCCTGTGCGGCTTGAGTTATAGTGAATTTCGAACTCATTGGCAAAGAAGGTATCAATATCTTGTTTAGTGAAAAAATCTGGTGCGCCATGTGGCCCATACATGACGGCAATTTCCCAGTTTTGGGTAAAGCTAGGAATTTGCGCTTGAGCTAAAGCTGTAGTCGATTGAGCGGAATATTCAGTAATTGGCAACATATCGCCAATTAATAAATTACGGCCTGCATGTCCACCAAACTGCCCTAAAGTGAAAGTCGCCTGTGACCCTAAATACTCAGGAACATCGAAACCACCTTTCACGCCTATATAGCTACGGCAACCTGAACGGATAATCCCACATTTTAAAACTTGGCCTTTTTTTACATTGATGGTTTGCCACATCGGCACCAGTTCGCCATCAAGTTTTGAAGGCATATCACCGCCCGTAATCACAATTTGGCTGTCGCAGTGAAACTTTAAAGTTGGCCCTTGCAAGGTACATTCAAGCCCTGCCGTATTTGGCTCATTGGCTAGAAGCTGGTTTGCCACAGTTAAACTGAGTGGATCGATGGCACCTGATGGCGGCACCCCAACATCCCAATAACCTAGTCGACCTGTTACATCCTGAATGGCGGTTTGAATGCCAGCCTGCAACACCTCAATTTTTTGAGTTTTCCATTCAAAGGTATTTAAAAATCGGGTGGTTTGAGTACCTAAAGCAAACACATCACAAGCAATAATATTCTGCAAATATTCCAGATTGGTTTCAATCCCTGCGACTTGCGTGTCGGCAAGACTAGCACTCATTGCCTGTATGGCTTGGTCCCTTGTTGCAGCAGTTACAATGATTTTAGCAATCATTGGGTCATAAAAAGATGATACTGTTGAACCTGTTTCAACCCATGTTTCGACTCGTGCTTGCGCGTCAAATTTAACATGTGTGAGTAGGCCTGCACTCGGCTGGAACTGTTTAATTGGGTCTTCGGCATAAAGACGAACCTGAATGGAATGTCCTGTTGGCTCTAACTTTTCTGTGGGTGCTGACCAGTCACCGCTTGCCAAAGTAACCATCCATTCAACTAAGTCGACACCAAACACTTGCTCGGTCACGCCGTGCTCGACTTGCAAACGCGTGTTGACCTCTAAGAAATAAAATTCTTGCGTTTCGGTGTCCATGACAAACTCAACCGTGCCTGCCGAACGGTAGTTCACCGACTGCATGAGTTGAATCGCAACTTTTTGCAAGTAGTCACGTTGCTGTTCATTTAAATGTGGTGCGGGTGTTTCTTCAATGACTTTCTGATTACGGCGTTGCACCGAGCAATCACGCTCACCCAATGCCAAAACTTTCCCTTGCCCATCACCAAAAATTTGTACTTCGATATGGCGTGCATGTTGTACAAATTTTTCTAAATACAAACCTGCATCTTTAAAATTGACCTGCGCTAAATAAGATACGGTTTGGTAGGCATCTTTTAATTCAGTTTCATTCCAGACCAGACGCATACCAATACCACCGCCACCCGCGGTACTTTTCAGCATGACTGGATAGCCAATACGAGCAGCTTCGGTCAAAGCCTCGGCTTCATTAGCAAGTAATGAGCTACCCGGAAGTAGAGGCACATTGCTTTTAATAGCAAGTTCACGTGCAGTATGTTTTAAACCAAAATCGAGCATTTGGCTTGAAGTTGGCCCAATAAAGGCAATACCTTGGCTTTCGCACAAATCACAAAACTCGGCATTTTCAGACAAAAAACCATAACCGGGGTGAATAGCTTCTGCTCCCGACTGTTTTGCTACTTCAAGGATTTTTTCAATATTTAAATAACTTTGATGGGCAGGTGCAGGACCAATCAAGAAAGCTTCATCGGCCAAAGTCACGTGTAACGAGTCACGGTCGGCCTCGGAGTAAACAGCCACCGAAGCGATCCCGAGTTTTTTAAGGGTGCGAATTACGCGACAGGCAATTGCACCGCGGTTAGCAATCAGAACTTTTTTAAACATGCTTACACCCCTTCCGCTTCACGGACAACCAGTTGAATTTTGGTTGGGTTATAGGCATTACATGGGTTATTGAGCTGCGGACAATTGGAAATTAAAACAATTAAATCCATTTCTGCCCGAACTTCGACATATTTCCCCGGCCCTGAAATTCCATCATCAAATTTAAGCTGACCGTCTGGTGTAACAGGCACATTCATAAAAAAGTTAATGTTTGGGCCAATATGACGGACATTTAAGCCATGCTTTTTTGCAATCGGGTGTTTTGCCAAGGCATACATAAAGTTGTTACGGCAACTATGCATTGGGTAGGTTTCATGTGCATAGCGAACTGTATTACTTTCACAAGAACAAGCACCGCCAATGGTGTCATGGCGCCCGCAGTTATCATCATGAATAACGGCTATTGGACGGCCCAAATTACTGTAGAGTTTGGTGCCCTTTTCTAAATAGATTTGTTGGTTGATAGCCAAGGTATCCATTGCGCTATAACGCTCAGTCGGGTTTTCTGCACTCATAAATAAAGTATCGACTGCTTGGTTTCCCTCAAGGTCAATAATTCGAAAATATTGGCCTTTTTTAACCTCGCACATCCACGCTTCGCCAGCAGGACAAACTTCATTTAAAACTGCTTTTTCAAATGATTGTAAAACTGTCATGATGCTTCTCCTGATTTAAATATTGCTAAGTGCGTAGTAGCGGGCTGTGTTTTGAAACGCGCGCTGATTTTGCGAACATGCATCACGACAAATATCGCTGTCTGTTAGAGAATGGGCTTTAAATAAACTGAGTTGAATATCGGCAGGTTGATAGCTTGGGCTGGTGTCTAAACCATGCGGCGCAGCAGATAAAAATACTAAGCAGTCCATTTCAAAACGCAGTTCAATGCTTTGATTGGTGTTATCAGAACTGGCATAAGACAAAGCACCGTTTTCATCTGGTGCAACTTTAGAAAATAGATTAACGGTGGCACTGAGATCTTGGCTGGCAAGTCCGTATTTACACATTTCAATGAGTAAGCTGTCTAAGCCGTTTTGGTACATATCATTGCGGGCATCTTGAAATGTACGAGTACCGAATTGCTTTTCAATTTGTTCTGGTCGGCTTGGGCCACAAAGTGCATCATTCCAACCATGATCATCACGAACAATGGAAGCCATGACACGGCCAAGGTCTGAATACAATACGTTGGAAGCTTTTAAATAGGCAGTGTGTTGCCCTTTTAAACTGTCGGGCATGTTAAAACGTTCAAGCACATCAGCAGCATTTACACAAAACAAAGAAACATTTGCCTGAGCGCCAAGCGAAGTAAATCTAAGAATAGTTCCTTTTTGAATACGACCCGACCAGTGATGTCCTCCGGGTAAAAGTTCGGTCCAAATCGCCTGATTGTTATGATAACTTGCAGTGTTCATAGCCACTCCTGTCGGATAGTTTTAGACTTCCTCCCGGGCTTTTATCCCTCCGTGTAGTTCGCTAGGAACCGTGAACTCTCGGTCCAGACATACTGTAAGTATCGGAACCCTAGATCACTTTTGATTGTTTAAGACTATGCAAAGGATATGCCAGCTTAGTATTACGTTTTTGGAGAAAAGTAATACTCAATTTGAGCAAATTGGGTGCGCTTTAGAATGGAAAATAAAAAGCTGCACTAAAAATTGTGCATCTTGAAAATAAAAAAGCCCCTTTCACTAAGAGGCTCTAGAGTGAAATTATAAGATTGAGAGTTTTAAGGAAGCAGAATCACCTTACGGCAGTCCTCTTCTCTTTCATTAAAAATGCGGTATCCCTCTGCGGCATCTTCTAATTTCATTCGGTGGGTAATAATTGTTTCAGGTGTTAATTCGCCACGCTCAATCAATTCTAATAGTTGCGGTAAATATTGATGCACATGGGTTTGTCCCATTTTAAAAGTTAGCCCTTTATCAAAAGCATCACCAAATAAGAAACCATGAATTGGACCTGCATATACGCCCGGTACACTCACCACACCACCACGGCGAACCGCGGCTATACATTGACGAAGCGCTGCGCCACTTGAACCTTCAAGTTTTAAATTGGTCAGGACTGTTTCAATAACACTGCCCTTTGCCTCAAAACCAATCGCATCAATCACCGCGTCGACCCCACGGTAATTGTCCGTATTTTGAATAATAAATTCGGCTGCATCGACTTCATCAAAATTAACCGGAATAGCGTCATAGGTTGCCGCCGCATAGTTCAATCGATATTCATTGTGATCGACCATAAATATTTTTTCAGCCCCAAGCATCTTGGCACAAGCAGCACTTAATAGCCCGACTGGACCAGCACCATAAATTGCAACGGTTGAGCCACGTTTCACTTGGGCATTGGTCACGGCTTGCCAAGCCGTAGGCAAAATATCGGTCAAGAAAAGTACTTTTTCATCTGACAGTGAGCCGGGTACTTTAAAAGGTCCTTTATTGGCTTTTGGTACGCGAACATATTCTGCTTGCCCGCCCGGTACACCGCCGTAAAGATGACTATAGCCAAATAAAGCTGCACCCGGTGGAATCTGCTTTTTATTGATAATCGCGCCGCGCCCTGTATTGGTGGTCTCACATGCAGCGGTTAAGTCAAGTTGGCAAAAGAAACATTCACCACAGGCAATCACAAATGGCACAATCACACGGTCGCCCTTTTTGACTGCGGTGACGGCTGGACCGATCTCTTCAACAATGCCCATGAACTCATGCCCAAAGATATCGCCATGTTCAGTCTTTGGGATTTTGCCTCGATATAAATGTAAGTCGGAGCCACATATCGCTGTGGCAGTCACACGTAAAATAATGTCATCTGGTTCTTGAATAATTGGGTCTGCAACCGTTTCTACTCGAACATCTTCTGCACCGTGGTAAGTAAGAGCGCGCATTTGTTATTCCTCTATTTCCTATAATTGTCATTTGATTATGAGGAGGCTTTCTTTACGGTTTGCAACGATTGTTATTTTTCACGTAAGGCATATTGCTCAAATGCAAATGAATTAAGGCTCCACTTCTAACAAAAAACATGCAATATAGAGATGAAATCACGCCGACGAACTAGAATTCCACCCTAGTGAAAAGCATGCTAATATCCAAATTCTGACAATTACTCATGTCAAATTTACTTTAGAGGGAACAAGATGTTAAAAACTCAAAAAATCAACATCGTACAAGAATTTGATGCGCCCGTAGACAAGGTCTTTGCCGCCTTAAGTGAACACGAAAATCTAAGTAAACTTTTTGCCCCTGCTAAAGTCACTCGCATTAGTAATGGAAAGGATGCACGTAATGGGGTTGGCTCTGCACGCAAGATGTCTATTCCGTTTACACCTTCATTTGTTGAAACAAATTTAGTCTACAAAGAAAATGAACTGATCGAGTACGCAATTACAAGCGGCATTAGCCCAATTAAGGCACACCGTGGTGTGATGCAATTTACAGACTTGGGAAATAACCGAACTCGTTTAAATTACACCATTAGCTTTAAAGGTCGCGTTCCTTTTATTGGCCCAATTATTAAAGCGGCTTTACAAAATGGCGTGAGTCGTGGCCTTAAAAAGCTTAAGTTTTAATAACCCCATACTCACTAAAAAAGCCCAGTGATGGGCTTTTTTATTTTACTGTTTCTAGACTTAACACTCAGACAGCTTTCTTAAAAAATAATCTAATAATTTATCTCGTTCATCTGTTTCCTCTTTACTTAAAAGCTGAACCATTGCCCCATCAATCACAAACAAAAACATGTGAGCATCTTCCATTAAAGCTGTGGGTTTGACGGTTAAAAGTAGGCCATGTATTTGGGTCACTAACCAGTTTCTATAATCAACCACCACTTTGTAGGCAGTGGGATAAAACTTTTCAATTTCAAAAATGGCTTTAAAAGGTAAACGGTACAGCCCTTCGAGGTTGGCATGGAGATAAAATATTTTTCTCAGCTTATCAAACACCATAAGTTCACGATAAGAATGAATAATAGAAAATACCTCTTCTTTTAACCCATCTTTTTGAAAGGTTAAGCACATTTCAATGAGCCTTTCTTTTGAATGAAAATGGTTATAAAACGTGGCTTTGGTCACCTTAGATTCGGCAATAATTCGGTCAATACCGACTTTATGAAATCCATATTGGTTAAATAAATCTTTTGCTGTATGAAGCACTCTGAGTGCTCTAAATGAAGCTTCTAAATTTGGCATAGTTATACCGTTTAAAATAATTTTTTGTTGTATATAAAAGAGATAGACATGCCGTCACTCTTAAATTGAGCGCTAAAAACAGACATGCAAAAGCCGCACAATAAAGATGTGCTCGCCTATCTCGGGTTTATTGTTGCTATGATTTTTTAGTCGTAACGATGTTTTGGTGTAAAAACCTAGAGTCGATTAAACCAATTTATAGAGTATTTAAACGGTATAAATAGAGAGATTTTGACAAAGACCAAAAATTGAGAAGAATTAGTACGCATAGCGGACTCCTTTGGCTATAAAGAAGTTTCACCACATTACTGTCAAATAATGGTGGTGAAACGAGAGAAGGTTGACAGACTGATAGCCAAAAGATCAGCACACCCGAAGGTGTCCCCCTCCCGTTCCACCGCAGAGGGGGCACGCAGGGATGCCCACAAAAAAGAGAGACTTTTTCGTGTGCGTTGGCTATCCGACCTGTCAAAGTCGACTGGCAATGTAGGCCAGCAGGCAAAGGATAGTATTCACTTTTGTTATCGTCAAGCGTAGGAAGTGACAATCGTATTAAAGTAGAGCGTTTGGATTCTAAATTATTTTTAAGTTTTGAAGATTTAAAATCTAATTGAATATTGATATATAAAATATAGTTATCACAATTAAAAAATATAAAATTTCGATTCGGTTAAAATTTATTAAAGGTAAGCTCAGATATAGTTAAATATAAGTTTATTATCTAAAAATAATGACAATGATAGAGTGAAGAAGGGTTAGCAGACCAGACATCTAGAAACTGGCACATCCAAAAGATATCCCCTTTTCACTCTACCAGAAAGAAAGGATATTATTCACTTTTCTTGACGTCAAGAATATAAAATCCTATTCGTATCAAATTAGAACAATTGTTTTTAAATATTATCTTTTCACATTAACAATAAAATAACTTATACAAATCAGATTTAAAGCCTTCAAGTAATAAAATTAAGTTTTACCTATTATCTCAAAAGATTTAATAAATTTAGATTAAATTACTAGATGGTTGATCTGTTTTCACTTCATCATTATTTATATCTGATAACTCCTCTTCAACAGATTTATTAAGATTATCAGAAGAATGCATATTTTTTATCTTTTCTTGATATTTTTCTTTAAATATTTCTGCTAGTTCAATATTCATTCTTTGCACGTGTTCAGTTGCTGTACTAGAGTCAATACCATTTGGTATATAGTAATTATTATTTATCCTAGTTAATACTCGTTCATCCATTAAGTAATCATCACGAATAATACCCATTGTCTGAGAAGCACCTAAATCAAGCATTCTAGCAGTTAAATCTAAAAATAGACAATAAAGCCTCTCTTCTTTTTTATCTACGTAGCAGTCATGAATTTCTTTGATCACACCTATGATGCCACTCTCTTCTTGAATATTAATAACACTTAGGACAGCTTTATTCATTAGATCTGGTCGATATGGAATTACTTTAGGCTCTTCATTGGTAGTATTAACTAATTCTGGTGTACTGACAGATTCAGAAGTAGAGGCATATAAAGTATTTACTGTCTCATCAGCTTGTTCAGCTGGTAAAGGGCCTTCAGTAACAATATTTTCTGAGTATCTTGTATTCTCATATATTGATATAATAGTATTAATTAAAATTATCGCTACGCCTAAGATGGATAAAGATATAATAATTTTTTTGCTATTTCTTTTTACTACATTGTAAAGACTTAAAAATGGCTTAAAAATATAAAGCCCTTTTGAAATATTGATATTAATATTGATATTAAAATCTTTGGCTTCTTTCTGATCTTTATCATCATTTTTTGAAAATTTTCTACTATTTTTCTCTTGCTGCTGAAAATCTTCATACTTCTTTCTTTTTTGATATTCTTGAAAATCTCTCTCTTTTTGTTTTTGTTGATTAAAAGAATTTAATTTCAAATCAAAATCTTTACGTTTATTTTCATTAGTTAACACTTCAAGTGCTTCATTAATTAATTGCATTTTTTCATTTGCATCATTCCCTTGGTAACGATCAGGATGATATTTTTGTGCTAAACCTTTATAGGCCAATCTAATAATTTCAACAGGAGCATCTTGAGATACATGTAAAATCTCATAATAATTAATAAATGTATTCAAGTAAAACCCCCTTTTCCTAGTAAAAATTTATATTAATATTATAACTATCTTTGAATTAGATTCTTAGTATATCTAATCCTACATAGTACACTTTTTAATTTTTTAGTAAAAATAAGTTTTTCTTAATTTTCTAGGAATGCTTCTAAATCAGTATACGAAGATAGAACTCTACTAAACAATCAGTATTATTTTTAATTAGAACTAACTGAGTTAAAGCTAAATCAAGTCAATTTTTTTCATGAATAACTTACTAATCCATCAACTTTTTACGGCGATACAACCCACAATTCCCAGAAAATAGCGCTGCCAACAAACAAGTAATAATCGCATAAGTGGCAACATTCATTCCAAATAGCTCAACAGCTAAAATAATAGATGTTAACGGTGCCTTACTCGCGCCTGAAAACAGACTTACCAAACCTAAGCCAGCAAGCAATGAAATAGGCAGGTTTAAAACCGCCCCTAAAGCATTACCTAATGTCGCACCCACATAAAACAGCGGCGTAATTTCACCACCTTTAAAGCCTGAACCTAAAGTGATAGCGGTAAAAATGGTCTTGTTAAAAAAGTCGTAGAACTCAATCGGCACATAAAAAGATGAAATGATTTTATCTGTACCCAAACCATTGTATTGCTGATGCGCAGTGAACAAAGTAAGTAGCATAATGACTATACCGCCGACCATCGTTCTTAAAGGCAAATACCGAACGTATTTATAAAAGACGTCACTCGCAAAATGAATAGCTGCAATAAAGAAACGCGCAACTAAACCAAAGATCAACCCTGCCGCAATCAGGCTCATGAGCGTTCCAAAATGAATGGCTGGAAACTCGCTAATTACATAAAAAACATGTGGATGGACAATTTCGAATAGCTCAGGTATGGCCGAAGCAATCAGCGCCGACACAAAACATGGAAAAATAGCTGAGTATCTTAAATTACCTAAAGCAGTAATTTCTAAACCATAAATTGCACCCGCCAAAGGCAGACCAAACACCCCAGCAAAACCTGCTCCAATACTGGCGATTAAACAGATTTTTCGGTTGTCTTCCGAGATTTTTAATATATAGCTTAAATGGTCAATTAAGGCACCCGAAAGCTGAACCGCTGGCGCCTCACGCCCTGCCGAACCACCAAACAACTGCGTTAAAATTGAGGTGATAAAAATGATAGGACTCATTCGTTTTGGAATAAACGATTTGGGTTGATGAATCTCATCTATGAGTAAATGAGTTCCCCGTTCAATCGGCGAACCATATTTTTTAATGAGATAACCAATACCAAAGCCCACAAAAGGCAAGAAATAAATAAGCCAGTGATGCAGGCTTCTCACTTTATTTGAAATATCAAAAGCCACAAAAATTAAGGTCGATGCCAACCCTGCAACGACTCCAATCACAATCGAAATGACGAGCCAGTAGACACTGTATTTTAGAATTTGATCATATTCAGATGAAGGTAGAATTTTCATTCGCTTTCTTCAATTCGCCTTTGAGTGAGTGCCAAATTCTCAAATTGTTTTTATGCTGCCAGCTCATTAAGTGAGAAATGCTTAAACTGGGCTAAAAATTAAAGCCCGCATATGCGAGCTTTCAATACAGTGATTAATTTTTAGTATCACCAAACTGTGACAAATATCTCATAATTACTGTATTTTTTCAAGACGAAATTCGTTAACGACAACCTCGAAAAAATTCCTCACTCACTTGATAGATAAAGGTTATGTTGAGTCTTAGCGAACTAAGACTCAATCAATTTAAAACAGTTCAAAGCTTAGTGAATACTCGCAATAGCAGTTTCTGCATGACAGGTCGCGCCTTTCTCGGCACCAATCTGAATAACACCACTGCGGTGTGCCAGTACCTGAACTTCCATTTTCATGGCTTCCATAATGGCAACCACTTGCCCCTCGGTGACCTGCTCACCATTTTCAACTTTCCAAGCACTAATCACACCATTAATTGGGGCAAGTAAATGCTCGACACTGACTTCTGGCTCGGCTGTTTGGGCTTGAACGGCGGTTGCTGGCCCTTGTGCAAACATGCCCGCAGGTAAACCTAGACGGTGTAATTTGCCATCAATTTCAATGTAGCTGAGCAGCATTGGTTGTTGATGGTTTGGAATGCCACGTTTGGTTGGCTTTAACTCTTGTTTAAAGTCATTTTCGATCCAGCGTGTATGTACATTAAATTCATCTGTAAAGTCAGGTTCATTAAGTACCGCACGGTGGAAGTCTAAAACCGACGCCACGCCTTCAATTTTGAATTGTTTCAAAGCACGTTTCGCACGGGCAATTGCAACTTCGCGGGTTGGGCCAGTGACAATCAGTTTTGCCATGAGTGAGTCAAAGTGGCTAGATACCAATGAACCCGTGCGAACACCTGTGTCGACTCGTACACCGTTACCAAACGGCGCTTCAAACAAACTCAACACACCAAAGGCCGGAATAAACCCACGCGCTGGGTCTTCGGCATTAATGCGAAACTCAATGGCATGACCTTGAGCTTTCGGTGTTTCTTTAATAGAAAGCTCATGGCCTTGTGCCACGCGAATTTGCTCAACCACCAAATCGACTTTGGAAGTTTCTTCGGTCACTGGGTGCTCAACTTGCAAACGTGTGTTTACTTCTAAGAATGAAAGCTTGCCATCATGACTCAGTAAATATTCAACTGTTCCCGCACCGACATAGTTTGCAGCCTGACAAATATTTTTTGCCGAGCTTAAAATTTGTTGGTAAATCTGATCGCTAATAAATGGCGCGGGCGCTTCTTCGACTAACTTTTGGTTGCGGCGTTGCAACGAGCAATCACGCGTACCCAGTACCACAATATTGCCATGTTGGTCGGCTATTACTTGCGCTTCTACATGGCGCGGTTTATCAAGATATTGCTCGACAAAACATTCACCACGGCCAAAGGCCGCTTTTGCTTCACGTACTGCCGACTCATAAAGCTCTTTGACTTCTTCGAGTTTCCACGCGACTTTTAAGCCACGCCCACCACCACCAAACGCGGCTTTAATGGCAATTGGTAAACCATATTGTTTGGCAAACTCTAAAACTTCATCTGCATTGTTGAGTGGGTCTTGCGTACCCTGAACCAAAGGCGCACCAACCGAAGCTGCAATTTTACGTGCTTCGATTTTATCACCTAGTTTTTCAATGGCACTTGGAGATGGCCCTACCCATTTTAAACCTGCATCAATCACAGCTTGGGCAAATTCAGCACGTTCAGATAAAAAGCCATAACCCGGATGGACCATGGTTGCTTTCGATTTTTTTGCAACTTCGATAATGGCTGGAATATTTAAATAGGTTTCACTGGCAGTCGCACCAGCCAAGCCCCATGCTTCATCTGCAAGTTCGACATGCATGCTATCAATATCGTCATCTGCATATAACGCGACCGATGCAATTCCCATGTCACGACAAGCATGAATAATACGAACGGCAATTTCACCGCGGTTAGCAATCAATAATTTTTCTGTATTCATCATTCATTCTCAAAATCTGTAAATTCGGCAATTTTTTTAAATTTGATGCAGCAACCTGCCGGAATCTGTGCCACCAAATCCCAATGGTGTTTAGCAACTGAAGCAATGACCGGATATCCGCCCGTTAAAGGATGATCATTCATAAACAAAACCGGCTGCCCACTCGGTGGAATTTGCAAAGCGCCAATACACGTGCCTTCACTTTCCAGTTCATGGGTAATTTTGCGAGTTAGAGGCTGCGCACCTGAAAGTCTTAGCCCGACACGGTTGCTTTCATTGGTCACGAGCCATTCTTGCTGACAGAGCAGTTCAATACTGTCTTGTTCGAACCAATCGGTACGTGGTCCCATCACAATATCTAGCTCAACGACTTCGCCAGCTTGTGGCAAATCGGTTTTACCAACTTCATTTACGCTAATATTGGCTGCCTTTACTTGCCCTTGGTAAATGCTATCTCCAAGCTTTAAAGGCTCTGGCCCTAACACTGCTAAGCTATCAAACGAAGCACTATTGAGCACTGGTTCAACGTCTATACCACCGCGAACTGCCAGATAGTTTCTTAAGCCTGCGGTTGGTGGCTGAATTTGAAATTCATCGCCTTCATCTAAATCAATCGGTTGATAGCTTGCAAAGTCCGCGGTTTGACCGTCGGCAAATTTCACACGAATGTTTGAAATGGCACCTGCCACCGCAATAACGCCAGCATGCTGCATTTTGGCTTTTAGGCCGCCATTTAAAACTTCAATAACGGGTGTATCGGTTGGATTCCCGACAATACGGTTAGCACTATGCATTGCAGACAAGTCCATTGCACCTGCCACACCAACACCAATATTGGTCTGATTTAAACGCCCTTCGTCTTGAATAAGCATTTGTAAACTTGGCGCGGTAATCTTAAATAGTGGCACCGATTGTTTCGGCTCAGCCTTACGTGTGATTTGCTGCGGTACAGTCACCGTAGTTGGACGATGCGTGACATCTTCAAAATGTACAGTCATGCCCGGTAACAGCAATGCAGGATTTTTACGCTCTAAATCCCACATTTTTTCTGTTGTTGTACCAATCAGCTGCCAACCACCCGGACTGTCTTTTGGGTAAATACCAGAGTATTTTCCAGCCAACCCCAAAGAGCCTGACGGTATTTTTTTACGTGGGACCGTTAAGCGTGGAATATCGGTAAAAGGCTTATCGGGACTGCTCATATACGCAAAGCCCGGCGCAAACCCAATAAAAGCCACATTCCACACGCTTTGGTGATGTTTTCTAATCATATCAGCAACAGTCAGCCCTTGTAACTCGGCAACTTGCGCAAGGTCTTCGCCGTTATAGCAAATCGGCACAATCACTTCTTGGCTGCTACGCTCAAATCCAGAATCAATTTTGAGGCTCTGAATTGAAGCAACTAGCGTTTTAAAATTGGTTTCGATCTCATTAAAAAAAACCAAAATTGTTTTTGCAGCGGGGACTAAGTCTTTAATTCCATTCAATTGCGTATTTTGCAATTTATTGTACAACGCCAATGTTTCTTCTAGGCTCGCAAGCTCAATTAGAAAACAATCGGCGTTTACCGATAAAAAACGCATTTGCTTATCCTTTTTAATTCTTCTTTAGCTATTTAGCCTATCCAAGCACGGTCAGGAATATCGGTAATAAACATGTAGCCCGGTGCATGACTAATGGCAAAAGGAATTTTCGAGTTCATGACTGCTGCTTGCGGTGTTACCCCACATGCCCAAAATACTGGAATTTCACCCGCTTCTATACGAGAAGCATCACCAAAGTCAGGCTTATTTACATCCTTAATGCCTAAACTTTCAGGATGACCAATATGTACAGGTGCCCCATGTACACTTGGCATACGCGCTGTAATTTTTACCGCTTCACTAATTTGATGCGACGGAATTGGTCGCATGGACACCACCATGTTTCCTGAAATACGCCCTGCCGGTTCGCACTTTATATTGCTTAGATACATCGGCACATTGGTATCGTCATGAATGTGGCGAACTTCAATACCCGCTTCTTGCAAAGCTGTTTCAAACGAAAAACTACAACCAATTAAAAAAGTCACCAAATCAGGATGAGCATTATAAATTTCTCTCGCATCAGTCACTTCATCGACCATTTCGCCATCTTTCCAAATGCGATAACGTGGAAAGTCAGTTCGAATGTCTGAATCTGCTGCAAGCTTAGTTGCATAGATGCCTTCTTCGAGCACATCAAGCACCGGGCAGCTTTGCGGGTTACGGTGTGCATAGAGTAAAAAGTCATATGCCCAATCTCTTGGCACTGAAATCATGTTGACCTGCGTCATACCCGCAGCCATGCCTGCTGTTGGTTTATCGAAACCTGCACGGATTTTTAAACGTGCATCTAATGCCGCTTCAAGCTGAGCTGGGTCGACTTTAATATCCTTATACATTGCGCTCTTCCTTATGCTTTATTTACAAATGGGCGAATTTCAATATTATTTTTTACAAGCTCGGCTTTAATGGCAGCCGACATTTCTAGTGCACCGTCGGTATCGCCATGTAGGCAAATCGTGTCAGCCTGAATTGGGGTAAATACACCATCAATTGACTCGACCCCACCATTTTTAAGCATAGACACCACACGGCTCGCAACAAATGCCGAGTCGTGTAAAACCGCACCTTCTAAACGGCGAGACACCAATGAACCATCGCTGTTATAAGCACGGTCTGCAAATGCTTCGGACACAACTTTTAAACCAGCAACTCGTGCTTGCTCGACTAAGTTTGAACCCGCCAAAGCCACTAACACCAGTTCAGGGTTATACATTTTAATTGCATCAATTACGGCTGCTGCCTGAGCTTGGTCATGGGCAATGGTGTTGTAGAGTGCGCCGTGTGGTTTAACGTACTGCACTTTTGAGCCTGCCACTTTCGCTAAACCATCGAGTGCAGAAATTTGGTAAAGCACATCGGCAATGAGTTCGTCACGTGACAAATCCATATTACGACGGCCAAACCCAACAAGGTCTGGGTAAGACACATGAGCACCAATGGTCACGCCAAGCTCAACTGCTTTACGAACCGTTTTTAAAATGCCGAGCGGATCACCAGCATGAAAACCACAAGCAATGTTCGCACTGGTCACGACAGGTAAAATCTGGTCATCATTACCCATTTTCCATGACCCAAAGCTTTCGCCCAAATCACTATTTAAATCTACAAACATGGCATTATCCCTTTATCAATTCATGTCGTCTGGCTTAAAGCTTGGTCAAATAATTAAATACTGTCGTAAATGACATATAGCCCATCCACCACGTTAACAGACATGTTAATCCACCTAAAATAAGCAACCATTTTGGATAGTTATAATTACCCATTAAATCTTTACGGCACGCTGCGACATACACAAAAATTGTAAGGCCAATTGGCAACACCAATCCGTTAAAACCACCTACGAAAATGAGTAGGCCTGCCGGAGTTGCACCCAATAACACATAGAGCAATAACGCTAATGCGATAAAGGTAATGGTCGTATAGTTGGTCTGTTTTGGTGTTAAGTTCTTTTTAAATGCAGTAAAGAATGAAACTGAAGTATATGCTGCGCCGATCGTGCTACTAATACCTGCTGCCCAGAAAATTAAACCAAATAATTTAAAACCAAATGTGCCTGCCGCATATTGGAATGCTTGGGCTGCCGGGTTGGCATCGTGACTGGCTAAATCAATATGAGCACCGCTTACCACCACACCTAAGAATGCTAAGAACAACACATAACGCATGATGCCGACTACAACAATGCCCTTGGTCGCAGCTTTGGCAACTTCATTAATATTTTCAGGTCCAACAGCACCTTTATCGAGTAAACGGTGTGCTCCGGCATAACAGATATAACCACCAACTGTACCGCCAACAATGGTGGTAATAATGGCAAAGTCGATCTGATCTGGAGCAAAGGTTTGCTGAACTGCTTGCCCAACAGGAGGCATTACAATGACGGCCACAATAATAATCAGGAGGATTTTAAGCAATCCCAACACGATCATGCTTTTATCCATGGCAAGCGTTGCTTTTTTAGAAGCAAAAATCAAAATGGCTAAGGCGCCACTTAAAATACCACCCCACTTTGTGTCTAGGCCAAAAAGTGCATTTAAACCTAAAGCCGCACCTGCAATGTTACCGACACTAAAGAAAAACCCGCCTAAAATCACCAGAAATGCCAGTAAATAACCACTACCCGGTAAGGCTTTATTGGCAATATCAGATGCACGCATCTGGGTAAGTGTCACCACTCGCCAGATATTTTGTTGGACGACATAATCAATCAAAATAGAAATTAAAATTGCAAAGCCAAATGCAGCACCTAACTTAACTGTAAATACAGCAGTTTGGGTTAAAAATCCTGGCCCCATTGCAGAGGTCGCCATCATAAAAATTGAGGCAACAATGGCCCATTGGCGATCTGATAAAAAAGAAGATTTCAGTAAAGACATATTAATGCGTTCCTCATCCATTTGAGCTTAACAACGCTATTTTCAAATTGAATCAAGAACATCATTTTTTTGTCCCAAACGATATTCTTTAATCCTTTTAAATGACAAAGATTCCCTGTTCCCCAATCAACACAATCGGTGATCAAATCTTGTGTTTAAAATAAAAACATAGCTAATCCCTACGAACAATAAGACTTTTTACAGAAATTTAAAATTTTAAACTATTGATTTTTATAAACTTATCTTTAAAAGGAAGAGTGGGATAAATTTTACTTATTGAAGTACATAAGCTGCTTTTATCGTTTTACCTACAAAACAGCTTTTTTTAATAAGAAAAAATAGGGATAAAAAGCATTCAAGAAATAGCTTATTTTTTAATTTGTTCATTGAGTCTTTTCATGGCACTTTCTGAAACCTGAACCGCCACTTCAGTTAATTTTTCTTTCAAAGCAACGTCATTACCATGAATATAAATAGACGTGAAATGAAAGGTTTTTAAACGGATGGGCGTATTTAATATTTCCAATCGTCCGTCGGTAATTTCCTTTAATGCCGTTAAGGTCGGCACGACCGCAATACCCAAACCTTGCTCGGCTAGACGCAATAACGTCGCTAAAGAATAACTGGTAATAGAAAGTGGTTCATCAATCCCCTTTTCTTTCATTTTTGCCTTTAGTTCTTTATAGGGATAGGTAATTTTGGGATAGGTTAAAATGGTATGCGACATTAAAGCTTTAAAAGACATTTGCCCAATTCCACCTTTAAAAGATGGTGCCGCCAAGAAACTCAGTTCAAAGTTACAAAGCGACTGCTCAATACATTCAAAAGCCAAAGTTGGCCCAAGCAAAAAGGCCATGTCCAAGTCGCCTGTACGTACCCCTTCTTGCAAGTTAGGGGTCAGATCTACCACGATTTCAACCGAAACTTTTGGGAATTCCTGTTGAACTTTTTCGATATATTCAACGAGCCATGTATACACAATGGTTTCGGAAACGCCTAAACGTATGGTTCCGGTCAGGTGCTGGTTTTCGGTAAGCTCTGCAACCAAATCAGTTTCTAAACGCATAAACTTTTCAGCATACTTAAATAATGTCATGCCTTTATGGGTCAGTTTAAACTGCCGCAAGCTCCGGTCTAAAACTTTAAAACCTAATTCATTTTCAAGAGCTGTGATTTTTTGAGATACCGCAGGCTGCGTGGTTTGTAATTTAGTTGCTGCCTTATTGAAGCTATTTAAAGTCACCACCCAGTAAAATGCTTCAAGATTCTTTAAATTCACGTTTCGTCCTGTCTTAAAAATTCCTTTACTTTTATAGTATGTAAGCTTTTAGCTGAGTTAGGCTACCCATTTATTCGTTTTTAGTTAAATTTGATTTATTTCACTTAAAAAATAACGTTGAGTTTTTGATAGAAACTTACTTAAAGCGAAATGTATTCAATGTTTTCATTCTTCTAAAACCTACAAATATAAAATACTGTAAATTACATCAACCGCCCTTAAGGACGGTTGATCGTTATAAATTAAAAGTAATTGAAGGTAATTTTTATAACATCACACGTGGTTACTGTCCTGCGTTCACACCAACAATAAACTGACTACAATTTGAACCTTCAGAAGCATTACCTAATTGCTTTTCAGAAAACTTAAATTTTGATGCAACAGAAGCATAATCTTTTTTAAGGGTTTGACCTGTGAGCTCACCTAACTCTTTCACTTGTTCAGGCTTCAAGATTTCATGTTCAACTGCCTGATTCACCATTACACATGCGGTGGTCATCGCATCATAACGTGCGGCCGTTTTAGAGTAACCTATTGCACCGACTACACCACCAATAATTAAACCAACCACTACAGCCAAAGTTACATGCATTTTATTCATTTTAAATACCTAAAAAATCAAACTAAAAAGGAGCACTTTAAGAGTTTGTGCTCAAGTAGAACTAAGATAACTACTTTTTCTTGATCATAAAAGTTAGAATCTTTCAGATTTATTGATAGTTAATGTAATCATTTTACATTTTAATTCTTTGAATATTTACTTAAATACTCTCAAAAAAGATTAAATATTTTTCTGTTTCTTCTGCCTTTTTAAAATAATTAAGTTTTAAAAACTGGATTATAGAACTTATGAAATTTATATAGATATATTAGGTTTGATAGGCCAAAATGAATGTGTACTTTAAAACTATTTTATAAAAAACTGTAAATGAGTCTGAATATAAGAGGACATTTAATGAAGAACTTTCTCACCAAGAAAATGTACGCAACTAGAGCTTTATTTTTTGCTGTAGGTGTTATGGCTTTGAATGTTTCCCCTATTGTTATTTCTACTACTCATGCAGCGACAGAACAAAAAATGGATAATTTATCGACTAAACTTTCATTAATTTTTGCAGATAAACCCATAGAAGCTTCTTTATTTAGCCCTCAATTTTTAGAACAAGTTCCCATCACACAAATTCAAAAAATCGTTGATGATTTAAAAGTCTCTTTAGGTGCTCTTAAAAATATTAATGTTTCAAATGGCTCTGGGACTATTGATTTCGAAAAGGGAGAATTACCCGTTTCAATTAGCTTAAATGAGCAAGGACAAATTAGTACTCTTTGGTTTAGTGCGCCTCATTTTAAGACAATAAGCCTAGACGAAATGGTTAAAGGTCTACATGAAAATGCGATCGGTAAAACTTCTCTTTTAGTTATTGTAGATAACAAGCCTGTGGTTGTAGAAAATGATAAAACCCCTATGGCTGTCGGTTCGACTTTTAAATTACTGGTTTTAAAAGCTTATGAAGATGCAATAAAAAAAGGCGAATTAAAAAGAGAAACTATTGTTTCTTTAAAAGAAAAGAATCGCTCATTTCCAACAGGAGTTTTACAAAACTTGCCTGCTAATACACCTGTAAATCTCGAACTTCTTGCGCAGTTAATGATACAAATTAGCGATAATACAGCAACCGATAGCTTGATAGAGGTATTAAAGAAACCTCGTATAGAAGCGTTGTCACCTAGAAATTCCCCTCTGCTGACGACACGAGAGCTATTTCAACTGATTGACCCAAGTAATGAAAAGTTCAGAAATAAGTTTAAAACAGGAACAAAGTCAACTCGTCTAGAAGCACTCGCTGAACTAGACAAACTGCCGCTACCAAGTGTGAGTAGCATTGGAAAATTGGCTACTTGGCAAGATGCTGAATGGTATATGTCAGCCAATGAGATTTGTCCTCTTCTTGAAAGTGTTCAAGATGCTCCTGCTCTGAACAGTTCTTTAAATCCACTTTTTAAAAATTTAAATTGGCAAAAGATTGGTTTCAAAGGTGGTTCTGAATATGGCGTGATTAACTTTTCCGTGATTGGAAAAACTCAAAAAGGCCATAAAGTGTGCGCCGTATTTACCGCAAATGGAAATGAGCCACAACCCGAATCAAAACTAGCAATATTATTTACTGGAATACTACAAGCAGTTGATTCTATAAATCATTAAGTACAAAAGCCCATCATGAGTGGCTTTTAGCAATTCCTTATGATGGGCTATTTTGATTTAGAGTTATTCAAAGAATAATCGTAAAAGTATTTTAATTAAACTGAACAATAGATAGAAATTCGCTATAAATATTAATCTATTTATAAAAGATGCTAAAAATGAAAAAAGTTCTCTTGTTTGACCTAGATCAAACTATTCTTAACCGAAATGAATCACTTTTAAAATTTCTTAACTGGCAAGTAAGCTACTTAAACTTGGTACCCCATGAGCTAAAAAAATCTTTTATTAACCGATTCATAGAGCTAGACAATAACGGAAGCGTTTGGAAAGATATTGTTTACAGTCAATTAATTAAAGATTTTAATATCAAAAAATATGATACATCTGAATTGCTGCAATCTTACATTAATGATTTTAATAAATTCTCTACAGCATTTGAAAATGCTCCAAAAACTATTCAAAATCTTCATGCTCAAGGGTACACATTAGGCTTAGTATCCAATGGAAAAACACCTTTTCAGGAGAAAAATTTTTATGCTTTAGAATTAACGGACTATTTTTCGATTATCGTGATTTCTGAAGCTATAGGTTTAAGAAAACCAGATCCTGAAATCTATTTATACACTTGCAATCAACTAGATTGTAAGCCATCAGATTGTATTTTTATTGGAGACAATCCCAAAGCAGATATAGAAGGTGCCAAAAAAATTGGTATGAAAACAATATATTTTCATCCAACTCTTACCCTTCATCCTTCTCTTTCAGATGCAAGTATTCATCATTACGATGAACTCGAAGAAACGGTTAGAAGGTTAATTAATCCGCCTCATTTTTAATCTAATACGCACTATATGAAAAAGGCTAATTTAAATAATTAGCTAAATTATTTATCTTGTTTTATATCGTATGAATATTTTTGAAAAAACGAAGTCTTGAATATTATAGATAATACTTGCAGGAAAAAATGATGGAAATTTCATTAAGATTCGCGACCCCTGCCGATCTAAAAGCTATAAACGAACGCTATGCCGAAATTGATTTTGTACCATCACATGATGATGAACTTATTGTACTAGCTTCAATTAGTGAGAAAACTGTTGGGCAAGGTAGAGTTGTAGGTATTGATGCTAACAGCGGCGAGCTTGGTGGAATTTATGTTTTTCCGGGCAATGAAGGGTTAGGAATCGCCCGTAAGGTAGTTGATTTCTTAATTAAAAATTCAGATTTTTCTATGCTTTACTGTTTACCCTTTGCCGAGTTAGAGGGCTTTTATGGCTCTCTGGGTTTTGCTGCTGTGAAAGACATAGCTCAAGTTCCAGAAGCTATACTAAAAAAACATGAGTGGTGTAACAGTAATTACGACAAACCGGTTTTACTTTTAGAAAGAAGTAAATAAAGGAATACCTATAAAAAAACCGCCCCAGAAGGCGGTGGCTGAATTTAAACCAGCAATATATAGAAGTATGGTGGACGAATACTTCTATATTCTTTTACGAAGGAGTTTTATTGGTTTTCATAAAATCTTCCGATTTAAAATATTTAATAATCATATCTGCATGCTCTTCTTTAGGAGGAGCAACAGTCACAGGAAATGATTCTTTAGAAATTTTAAATCCGTGCGGAATTAATTGTGAAATTGGTGGAAATTTAGGTTTTCCACCATCGGTAATTCGCTCGATAAAACTTGCTAACCAGAGCAAATACTCTCCTTCGTTTTCAAACTTCGGCATTACACTTAGATCAACTTTGACTTTACATTCACTAAGAGGCTTCGTGAGCTGCTCGTCAAAATCAATATAATTGAACTTAAGTTTAAACTCAGTCCCTTTAATGGCCTTACGTATCTGACTGATTAAACAATTCAGATTTTGTGTAAGGTCATTGGTGAATAAGTCGTCTTTTTTAATATTCTTATAAACCTTTTCAGCCACGGCTAAATACTTTGGCATTTTTACCCTCCTCAATCTCAATTGTTATAAAGTTTTGATCTTAAAATGTTTTATGGTTCTGATTATGATTAAACAAATGTAAAGGAGTGAAACAATATTATACTCAAACGTAAGTAGTTAAAGCTTTATGTAAAGACTATTGAACAATCACCTAAAAAAATTATGGTTTTGATAACTCATCCGCAATTTTTTTTAAAATATTATTATCTTTTGAAATATTTATTTTCAATTAAAATTTACCATTTGGTAAAATTAATACGGTCTCATCTGCTGATCTCGTCTTACGAGTCCTAAAAATGATCTACGAACTCTTATTTCATCTTCAGAAAATGGTAAATGCTCTTTTAGCTCATCTATAGAAAGTGAATTATTTTCTATTAAAAAACAGTCTTGTTCGGTCGTCCAACGTGAAGCTATTGATTCGGTTTGTTTCCAGTAACGTTTCATATGCCCTAGTAAATTAATCAGTCTAAAAGCTTACGATGAGTACAAGCTTTTTATAGATTGTGTGCAGAAAGAAGAATAGGAATAGTACCGAAATACTCAAAAATAAAAAAGCCAAACACCTCAATAAAACGCTGTTTGGCCTTTCATAAAAACTGGCTTAATCCAACTCTAATTGTTGTCTCAATTTTAAAATATCGACTAGTCCTTTATCCCTTTTTTGAGATAAATCGATATCTTTATAATGTGTTAAAAGCTCTTTAGTTTGTTCTTCTAGCAACTCAGTAGTTTCTTCAGAGTGCTGAAAATTTTGCATATCATTCCACCATTCGGTCATAGGTGGTCCTAAATGGTGAATTGCCTCTTTAAACCCCTTCTGATTGGCAAGTTCCATATTTATATAGGGGCCAAATAAAGCCCATCTCAGCCCAGGCCCACTGGTGATTGCGATATCAACATCTTCTGCTGAACACACCCCTTCTTTAACCAGTGAAAATGCCTCTCGCCACAAAGCAGCTTGTAAACGATTTGCTACATGTCCTTTAACTTCTTTATTTAAAACAATCGGATGCTTACCCAAACTTTGATAAAACTCGGAAGCTTTCTTTAAAATTTGCGGATCTGTTAATTTTCCACCCACAATTTCAACCAAAGGTAACAGATGAGGTGGGTTAAATGGATGACCTAAAAAAATACGCTCGGGATGAGTTGCATCTTTTTGAAAGTCAGAAACTTTTAGACCTGAAGAACTTGAAGCAATTAGTGTTTTTTCAGGGCAATATGAAGTGATTTCTTGATATAAATTTTGCTTTAAATCTAACCTTTCCGGTGCATTTTCTTGAATAAAATCGACATTAATCACCGCATCTTTTAAGTTGTTATAAAGCTCTAAATTTAGAAAAATATCTTGTAAATGATGAATTGAATCCGTTTGCTGATCTAAAGCGAGCAAATCACTAAGATTTGCCTGTATTCTCTTTTTAAATAATTCTTCGTCTATTGGATAAGGGTCATATACCTTTACCTTAAAGCCTTTATATAAAAATAATGCTGTCCAGCTTGCACCAATGACACCGACACCAACCACACCGATTGTTTTAATTCCTTCCATATCTTCCTCGTGACCTTATTACTTCAAAACTTTTCTTATTCCTTGCATGACTATAAAAATAGTCGACTTCTTACCTTTTCTCAGTTATTCAAAGCCAATTTATAATAAGCATGCCTAACCAGAACTTCATACCATTATTGTACTTTTCTTGCATTACCTTCATTTTTTAAGCAAATTTTGGCTACCGCTTGCAGCCCTATAAGCACTAACGGTGTATGATTGGCAAGATTTTGAGCCATTTAACTTTAATATGACAAATACATTTTCTGACCACAAGCAAGTTGAAGTGGTATCTACTTTTGCTGAACTTGTGAATACACATTTTCAGGGAAATAAGAATGCTATTTGTTGGTACAGAAATTTGGTAGGCGACTTTAAAGAAATTGTGAATAAACTTCAGTTAAAAGAAAATATTACAGAAGTTTCTGTTGAAGACTTGTTAGCCCTACAACTTTCAGAAAAAGGTAATCTAGCAAGGACAACTATTTTAGAAGATATCGAGCTGTTAAGTGATTTTGGCGCATCACCTGTACTTAATTTGCTTAAAAACTATGAACGTGATGAAGAGCTAGATTTCATTTCAACAGATGTATATTCATTTCATGTTGATCGCTCGCCCATTGAAACCGATACATTCTTATGTACCTATCACGGCGCTGCTAGTGATATTGTGCCGAATGATCAGGTTGAACAAAAAGTTTTAATTCCTGAAATTAGAGAAAAGCTCAAAGCTTTACATGACGGCCCAGAAGCCGAATTTGAAAGCTTTTTAGCAGAGTATTTTTTTGATTTACATTATCAGCCTAAACCCGATGCACAACCTATAAATTTAGGTATTGGACATATTTGGCGCTTAGCAGTAGATCATCCAACTCAAAAGGTTTTACCGTGTGTGCATCGGGCACCAGTTGAAAATGACGGTGAATATCGGTTGCTATTGATTTGTTAGGTATTTCAAAATCTTATATAAAACCAGACAAAAACCAAAAATTACTTTTAGAATCGTGAAGAATTTCTGGTCGTTAAACCACAGTAAAAAGATAAATCTGAACATTTATCAAAAATAAAATAATAAAAAATTATGATTTAAAGTAGTTGACCCTCACGTAACGTAAGCCCCTAGCATAAAACACGCCTAAGGAAGAAGGAGCTAAAAAGATGCTGTTAAAAGTTGGTGAATTGGCTAAGCAAACAGGACTTACTGTCCGTGCTCTTCATCACTATGACGATATCGGTTTACTTCAGCCTTCGGCCCGTTCCGATGCTGGTTATCGACTATATACCCCTAAAGACATTACTCGTTTGCATCAAATTCAAGCATTACGAGGGCTGGGTATGTCGCTAGCTGAAATCTATACGGTTCTTGAAGATCCCAATCTAGCACTTTTACCGATTATTGATCGGCAGATTCAAGCAATTGATCAAAGACTGGCAGAGCAGAAGAAATTGCGAAATCAGCTAGGACAATTGAAATCTCAGCTCATCAATGGTGAAGAACTTGATTTGGAGGATTGGCTAAATATGCTGGAGCTTATAGCAATGTACGAGAAATACTTTACGCAAGAAGAACTTGAAAAGCTTACATTTTTACAATCAGGTACTAAAACCCACCAAGAATGGCAAGAGTTAACTCAAGCTGTAAATACGGTATTTAATGCTGGAGAATCATCTAGCAGTGAAACCGCTCAAAAGCTCGCCCATAAGTGGATGAAAACACTTGAGCAAAATACGCGCACCAATCCAGAATGGCTTGTTAAATTAAATAACATCAATTCTGCAGAACCTGAATTTCAGGAAAAATTAGGGGTACTGCCAGAAGTTGTTGACTTTTTACTTAGGGCCTTTTCAGAGAGTAAGCTGAGTATTTTTGCTCGTTATTTATCTGATAATGAGTTTGCTTTTTTAAAGGAAAATTATGGTCGCGAGATGAAAAAATGGCCTCAACTATTAGTCGATATTGAGAAATTGATTGACGCTGAGGTTAAACCGAATAGTGAAGGAGCAAAGCGTTTGGCACAGCAATGGCTCTCTATGCTACAAGGTTATACTGGCGAAAATCCAAGTACTCAAGAAAAGATCCGTACAGCAATGCAAAATGAACCAAGCCTTGCTGACGGTACTTGGCTTAAACCGGTTACCCTACACTTTCTAGAAAAAGCAGTAGCAGCATTCAAGCATAGTGCTTAGTTCTATCTATCAATTTAAATGGCTCTTTTTTTAGGAAGAGCCATTTACCCGTAAATATGATTAAAGTAAAGAAACAGTTTCAAGATTTTTAGTTATAAAGCTGAATATTGCAGACTGTGATTCAATACTAACTAAATGACTTTAAAAAACTTAATAATTCTGTCCATTCTCGCAATTGCATAAGTAATGTATTCAAAATAATATTTAGACAAATAGATTATAACTTTACATATTGTTTAGCTTATAGATCAATACTAAGAAGACTGTGAAGTTAAATTTAAAATGAATCATTTTGGCAGTTAAAGCCATCCATATTTAATTAGAGAAACATTTGATATGAAAAAATATTTATTCTTACTTTTACTGAGTTTTTACTCAATTCATTCATTTGCTTCGGACAAACTACATGGCAGTGTTTGGAAAACTATTGATGATGCCACCAATCAACCGAGAGCGCTGGTAAGATTTAGCCAAGACAAAAATGGAGTTCTATCCGCAAATATTGAAAAAATCCTTGTTCCAAGCGAAGCCAATAAATGTACGATGTGTGAAGGGACTTATAAAAATAAATCTTTAATTGGTTTAACCATTGTCAAAAATTTAAAAAACGTAGGTCAAAATAAATATGACAAAGGATCTATTCTCGATCCTCAGTCAGACAAGACTTATCGCTTTAGTGTAACCGTATCACCAGATGGGGAAAAACTTACCGCTCGTGGCTACATTGGTATTTCTGCAATTGGCCGAGACCAAACATGGTATCGAGTTAAATAATCCATGAGTAGCTTGTGACCAACTCTCTTTAGCTACTCACCGATCATAATTACGGTCTATATGTGCACTATGTAAATTCTATATTTAGACCGTATTATGACCGATACTTGGCCTGAATCATCAGCATGATAATGACGAATAGCGAAGGTATGGCAGCAATCACAAATAAATGGGTAATGACCAGAAATTGAGAGAGATAACCGCCAAATAACGGCCCAATGACAGAACCCAAACGAGCAATTCCAATACTCCAGCCCACCCCTGTAGTACGAAGTGAAACTGGGTAATAACTGGCCGACAAAGCATTAATGGCAGGTTGCCCACCAACAATGGCAAAGCCAGCAATAAAAATGATAATAAACAATAAAACGATATGACTAACAGAATAGCCAATTAAAGCAACACTAATCACTGCAACCAGAAAAACAGGAATTAATACTTTATAAAATCCTGTCTTATCAATTTTAAGGCCCATCACCACACTACCAATCGTACCGCCTAATTGTAGAGTGGAGCCGATCAACAATGCCTGATTTAATGAAAGCCCTGACTCTTTGGCCAAAGTCGGTAGCCAATTTGCCAGAAAATATAAACTGATCATATTTAAAATACTAATGATCCAGATGGAATAGGTAAAAAACGCACGCTGATTTTTAAACAACTCAAGCGGTGACTTTTTAACCTGAACCTCAGTATTATTGATGATTTTTATCTCTGAATTGAATGTTAATGCTGGATAAAACTTCTTCAACCAAAACAAAATTTTGGAGCTATTTTTGCTATTTTCACTCAAAAAATATAAAGATTCTGGTAATTTAAAGAATGTGATAAAGAAAATAATTAAAGGGATAATACCGCCAAAATAAAAAATCGCCTGCCATCCTCCCCAAGGAACTAGTAAGGCTGATATTCCGCCCCCCAACATTGCCCCTACCGTATAGCCACAAGAAATGACCATCATGGTAAAAATACGAGATTGATATGGAACAATTTCGGAGCTATAAGCCATCACATTTGGCATGATACCGCCTAAAAAAATTCCTGTAACAAAGCGGATTACAGTCAATTGCTCAATATTGCCTACATGTGGTGTCAACAGCATCAATATGGAGAATATAAAGGTCGAGATCAGTAGTATCGGACGGCGACCAAAACGATCAGAAAGTAAACTTAATAAAAATGATCCAACAAACAAACCAAACAAGCTTGCACTAAACACAACTCCCAACATGGATTTTTGAACACCCCATTCTTCTATAATCAGTGGGGCTGCGTAAGCCATGGACTGAATGTCATACCCATCCATAATCATTAGTAATAAGCAGGTGGCCAAAATAAATTTTTGATAAGGTCCAACTTTCTGCTGATTGATCAAATCACTTAATACAATTTCTTTCATGGTATTCCTTTCTCCATGACTCGCTTTAAATTAATTCCATTTTAATTATGATATGCGTAATCTATTTACGATTAGCGTAAAAATAAAATAGCAATATTATCGCCACAAAGTCAAAAATATTAATTTTTATAATATAAACAGTATATTAGATCGAATTATTTGATCTAATCTGGGTAATGAGATCACCTCATCGCATGGTGTATATGGTCTGCTCATCTAATAAAAATCAAGCAAACCATACATCCTTTTATTTAATTAACTCATTTACCTCAAACAAGTTGGCTTAAAAAAATACTCCACCACCACATCCCTTTCATCCAAACTCTTTGTACTCAAAAACCCGAACATCAAGCCATCTATTAAGTTTAAAACCATATTAGCATCGGGTTTTAAGGCACGTGTTTCTAAGCTAAAAATCAGTTCCAAAATTTCACGAGTCAGCCATTTTCTATACTCAATTGCCATACGGTAAGCCTGCTGGTAAGCCACTTTAATTTCAAAAAAGGCTTTAAGTAGCAAGTGATACAGACTGTTAGAGTTAACATGTAAAACTACTATTTCCTTGAGCTTATCGGTTGGCGTGCAATAACGGCTTGAATAGATAATCGCAAGCACTTCTTCTTTAAGTAGACTTTTTTGGAAAGCTATACAGATTTCAATAAGTCGTTCTTTTGAGTGAAAGTAGTTATACAACGTGGCTTTCGGTATTTCTGATTCTTTGACAATCAGGTCTACGCCTGTTGTATGGAATCCATGTGTGGTAAACAAACGAATAGCGGTACGAATAATATGTAATTTTTTAGAAGAGGTTTCTAAATTTGGCATAGTTTTACCGTTATAAATTCTTGTTGTATGTAAAGAGATAGAAATGCCGTCACTCTTAAAATGAGTGCTAAATACAGGCATGCAAAAGCCGCACAAGTGGTGTGCTCGCCTATCTCGAGTTTTGTTGTTGATATGATTTTTAGTCGTGACGATTCTTAAGGTGTAGAAAACCTAGAGCCGTTTTAAAGACTGTTCCGGTGGTATAAATAAAGAGAATTTGGCAAAGGCCAATAAATAAGAAATAGTACGCATGTGCGAACTCCTTTGGGTAAGAAAGAAGTTTCGCCACATCACTGCTAAATGATTATGGTGGCGAAACGAAAAGGGGTTAGCAGACTGATTTACCCAAAAATCAGCACATCCGAAGATGTCCCCCTCCCGTTCCGCCGCAGAGGGGGCACGTAGGGATGCCCACAAAAAAGAGAGACTTTTTCGTGTGCTTTGGGTAAATACGGCCTGCTAAAACCGACTGGCAATGTGGCCAGCAGGCAAAGGATAGTGCTCTGCCCTATTACAGTCAAGCACACAAAATGACATTTGTTTTAAAATAGATCATTAAAAAGTAAGGATAAATAATTAAAATTTATTGTTAATTTGGGATTTATATAAAAATCCTTTTCATTTGAAAATTACTTATAATTATTTTTTAGAAGTTCTGAATTTTGGGTTTGAAGTTTTTTCTAAAACAACCACTTTACCTGTACCTAACCCGCGAAAAAAATAATTAATGATATATAAGAATAACAAGCCAAAATAAAAAATCGGGAAAATACTAAAGACAGTTGTTACTATTTCCCAAAACATCACCCCGACTCTGTAATTATAACTAAATGCTATAAGTCCACCTCTACGTCTAGGTCTTTGCTGAGTAATATCATCCTCAATAAAGTGAATAATTCCCATGACAAAACACCCAGCAAAGGTACTTGAGACTAAAGTCTTTTTAACTAGAGGCTTTTCTAACCAACGGTATTTTTTTGAAGATTCAAATTCGGCTTTGAAAAAGAATTTATAGATTTCCTCTTGATAAGCTTTATTAATTCCATATTTTCTAATAAAAAAATAACATATAACACAACCAACAATAAACATGACTATGGTTATATAAAGGCTGTAAAGAATCGTAAAAAACGGTAATGGCCCTTTCGTACCAATAGTCACATGCATAATTTGTGTGATGTATTGATATATTTCGTACTGCCATTCGTTTTTAGGATAAGTAGGAAATACAAATAAAGGAATAATAAAAAGAATAGAACATATAGCTATACTCCCTTTGTTCTCTTTAATTTTCCGTGGCAGCGTAGAAAGAAAGTTTTTAGAGGCCATATCTATATTTTACAATTTGGAATCATATGTTTAGCTTTATAAAACTCATCAAAAGCTTTTTATAATATTTATAAAAAGCCATGCATTTTATTTAATAGCTTGCGAGCAAACTTTACTTTATGTTTTAAATGAAATCAAAAAAAATGAAAAGAATTAATAGAAGGAAATATACGCTCACCTTTTTAAAATACTTTTATTATGCCCTTTTATATTCGGAAAGAGCACATTCTGGATATAGAATAACGTAACCAACCTTTGTATTTAATATATGCTAAAGGTATTATCGCTACTGCTAAAGTAAGTATCATACAATATAAAAAACCGTGCTCCCAAGATAATTCAGGCATTACATCAAAGTCCATCCCATAAAATGTACCTACCAATGTTAGTGATAAAAACACAGCAGTAATAATAGTAAAGACCTTAACAATTTGGTTTTGTTTAATATTCATAATATTCGTGACAGCATTCTGAAGATATCTAACTTGTTCATACTCAAATGACGCGTATTTCTTAACTTCCACAACGTCACAAGCTAGTTTAGATACTAAAATCTGCGGTTCTACCAAATCACTATCAAATGATGGTGGTAGAACGAAGGCGGGTTGACAGACCAGTCATCTAGAAACCGGCACGCACAAGGCGTCCCACCTCCGTCCTACCGCTACGAAGGTTAGTAGCCAAGCCCCATACAGTCAAGCACACAAAATGACTTTTGTTTTAAATTAGATCATTAAAAACTAAGGATAAATAATTAAAAATTATTGTTAATTTAGGATTTATAAAGTCTCGGTTTAAAGGCCTTTAAATCTCTCAGTTGACTGTATAAAAAGGCATAACAAAATCAGTAAAACTTCGCTTCACCAGCAGGACGAGTTTTAAACCTTCTATGAAACCACATGTATTGTGTTGGGGCGATCCGAATCTGGTTTTCAATAATTTTATTGACGCGTTCAGCATCATTCACTTCGCATTCGCTAGGAAAATTTTCAAGTTTAGGTTCTACCAGTACATTGTATTGAGGATCTCGAATATCCCCGCTTCTGTAAAAATATAATGGTATTGCAACAGCGTTTGAAATATCCATGAGTCTTCGATGTGCCGTGACTGTGGCTGCTTGTATTCCAAAGAATGAAGCCATGACACCTTGCTTTAAACCAAAGTCCTGATCAGGGCTATACCAGATTGCATGACCATTTTTGAGTTTTTCAATTAAGCTACGCATGTTGTCTTTTGCAATCTGATTTTTATAAACCCTAGCGCGACTACGATGAATGAGGAAATCCATGAAAGGATTATTTTGAGGTCTATACACCACATCCATATCAAAAAATAGCGTACATGCAGCACCTCCGGCATCGAGTAATGTGCTATGCGTGCCTAACAGTAGAATACCGCGATCCCGATTGTCATTTAGATGTTCCAAGCCTTCTATATGAACTCTTTTTTTAAACCATGCAGGACAATACCAAGCATTTAAGGCTTCAAATATACCAATCATCGTATCGGTAAAAACCGACTTAGCCTTGGCTTCAATTTGTTCAGATGTTTTTTCCGGAAAACACGCACCTAAATTTCTTAAAGTCGTTTTCCTTCTAGAACCCAATAGTGTCCAAGCAATTTTTGAAAACAGTTTTGCTAAGCGCCACTGGATTGCCCAAGGCAAATACGCAAGAAACATTAGAATAAAAGCTGTGAACCAGATACCCCAATATTTTAATGATAGAAAGGAAAATTGAAATTGCCCTGATTGATACTGCGCTTCAGGTTTCGTCATACTGTAAATATCTAGAGGTATAGAAATTCATCCTAACACACTCGCACTCTACATACGTTTGTAAAGTGTGTCTTAATATTAGGCTCAATCTACCGAACAGCTACTAAACAGTACTGGTGAGTGCTCCGATTTATTCTTTATCGATCTTGATGGGCAATTGCTTGATAAACTCATTTAAAGACATTGGACAGCCCCATAAATAGCCCTGAAACTCGGTACAACCATTACTTTTAAAAGCACTAAACTGTTCAGCCGTTTCTATTCCTTCTACCAACACGCGAAGGTTTAAATCTAGGCCAATTTTAATTATACCCGTCACTAATTTATTGCTGCGTTTATCATCTAAAGCTGCCTGTACAAAGCTGCGATCAATTTTAATTTGTTTAATTGGCATTTTTTGTAAATAGCTTAACGATGAATACCCTGTACCAAAGTCATCAAGTGAAAGCTGAATACCATGCTTAGACAAGAAGTGCATTTTTTCAATCATGCTCGCACAATTATTTAAAGCAATATTTTCAGTAATTTCTAATATGAGCCGAGATGGATTAATATCATACCGCTGAACCAGACCAATCACCGTGTGCTCAAAGTTAGATTGCATAAAATGATCAGCACTAATATTGATTGAAAGCGTAAGATCTTTGGTCTCTTCTTTTTTACTCCAGTCTTGTAAAACTTTGCAGGCTTGGGCCAGTACCCACTCTCCGATCTCTGGCATTAACCCAAAAGTTGCTGCTGCCGGAATAAACTCTTTTGTTGGAATATACCCTAAAACCGGATGATGCCATCTTAACAAGGCTTCCGCACCAATCAGTTTTTCTGACGAATTAACTTGGGGCTGATAAAAAAGCTCAAATTGTTGCTTAGTGAGTGCCAAACGTAGATTGTGCTCCATACTGCTTTCTATTTGTATCTCTAGTTGCATGGTATAAATTGAAATACAGATCATAAGAGTAGCGACACAAGTGGCTATCCACCCACCATGATCACGAATATCTTCTGATAAAGGTATGGCACTATCGAGAGTAAAAGAGCTTCCACTAAAAAATATAAAGCAGCCAATCGAAAGTAAAATTAAAACAATTTGTAAGAAGCTTGGCTCTCTACGGTAATTCAAATACCCCAGTATCGCTCCGGCAGGTAAAAACAAATGGGCCACTCGAGGGCGATCAGGCGTAGCAACATCGAAAAATAAGCAAAAGACAACTGGAAAAACCAGTAGAACCGCTTGTGATAAAAGTATCCCTGCCGAAATACGGTTTATATAAATAAGAAAAAAGCTAAATATGGAAATTAGTGTGAAACAGATATCCATATAAACAATCACCCACATTTGGGCAAATGCAAAATATATAGTCCAAAACAAGCAAAAAATAATACAAATAAAGATATTTGCTTTGGCTGCGATTGTAAGCTGCTGGTCCTTTAGGGAGCGGTAATTTTTCTTGTGTTTTTTAAAGTAAGACGAAGTTATCATAAATAAACCAACCGTAAATATTTCTTTAAAGGACCCCAGCCAGCTTGGTCATTGATACTCCATTTCAATATTTACCAATAAAACGTAATCGTTTCTCCCATTGTGATTTGTACTTATTATTTTGAGTTCAAGTTTCAACCATCTTAATGGTATAGCCCGATTAGGTCACTTGAACGATACTGCTTTTTAAACACTCTATAATTTTAAAGTATCATGACTTAACGATACATGCCTATGACTCTCAGGTACAGCCTTTAAGTGCAGAAAAATTAGTGAATTACAATTTTTGCGTTAAATATTTTTATTATTTAGATTCATCAATAGGACCATTTAAAATAATGCACATGTGTGCTTAATTATGCTGCTAATGACCAAGTTGTGAGCTTTGTTATTCTTAGGTTGGAGCTAAAAGCTAAAGAACCCATGAGATACCCATCTCATATTTTTGATCGGTCTATCTCATGTTTACCAGAAATATTTATTTTTTAATAATATAGTAGTCTCAGCTTATACCTTATTGCGTTTATAAGAAAAATAAGAGCAACCTGCACACGATGCCATAATAATTGTTATCCCTAGAACCTGAAAACTATTTAATCGTTCATCTAAAATCAGCCATCCAGCCAAAGCGCTGACTGCGGGTGACGCACTTAGTAAAATCCCAAAAACTCGAGGATGCAGTTTTTTCATGGCAATCATATCTAATATAAATGGAATAGCACTTGCTAGCATCGCCATAAGTAAACATGTAAAAAGAATCTTATAACTATCAAAAATATGGATAATGTGAGATGCACCTAAAGGTGTTGCAAATAAAGCCGCTATAAACATTCCAGTCGCAACAGAGCTACCACCACCTTGTGCAACTTTTGAGCCATAAATCACATACAGCCCCCAACCCACTGCGGCTAATAAAGCATACGTCATGCCAATAAAACTAAAGTTATTATTGGCATTGCCCATAGGTAGAAGAAGCAAACCAATAATAGATAATCCACCCCAAAAATAATCTAATTTATTTTTAGACATTAAAATAGCAACCGTAAGTGGTCCTAACACTTCGATGGAAATCGCAATCCCAACAGACATGTAAGAAAATGCTTTATAAACCAAAGTATTCATTAAAGTGAGGATTGATCCATAAATAATTAGATTTTTCCAATTGGTCTGTTTATTCCACTGTCGCCATGGTTTAAAGACTATCCATAAGAAACAGGCCGATAAGGCAAGTCGAGCTAAGGTGACTCCTTCAGCAGTAAGAATCGGAAAAAGGACTTTTGCTATTGCTGCGCCGATCTGTACAGAAACTAAAGATAAAAATGCGGCTGCAAATGCCATGCCTTGCTTGGAGTTTGTCTCAATCATCATATTTACCGCTCTGGGAATGATTGAAATTTTAATTCTCTATAATCAATATATTTCTTCTATTTTTCACGGTAAAACGATTAAATAACTCTATATTTAACATTTAATGAGAGATTTACTCATGTCAGAGATTTCTTTAGATAATTTTGATTATGCGATCTTAAGAATACTGCAAAAAGACAATAAAACTTCCCATCGAGAAATTTCTGAAAAAATCGGTCTATCCGCTGCATCTGTACAAAGGCGTATAACTCGGATGGAAGAAAAGGAAATTATTTTAAAAAATTGCGCTATCTTAAATCCCCTCAAATTTGGTGAAAAAATTACTTCCATTATTGAGGTCCGCCTTAGCGAAGATCGTTCAGTAGTTATGGACAGAGCGAAGCTATACTTTGCTTCTGTTGAAGAAATTCAACAGTGCTACTTCGTGAATGGAGGAGTCTCATTTATAATTATCATGCTGAGCAATAACTTATCTCATTTTGAAAGTTTAGTTAGAAAACATTTCGCTGATAATGAAGACGTGAAAACTTATAGGACACTCATTGTTTTAGATCGTGTAAAAGTAAACTTTGAGTTGAATATTTAAATTTTTCAATCCTTGGCCTAAAAGGCCCAATCGCTCTATTTTTATGTCTTGCTACATTCAACCTCTATTTCAATGCTTGATCACTTTTTTTCGTTAACTCAAATTTGTTACCATTGCACCACTGGAATGGTCTGAAGTCACTTTATACTAGGGATGCTGATTCTAAAGTTCATCCAGTTGTTGTACTTTTCTTGAATTACATTCATTTTTAAAGACTTGAAATTGGTTAATAAACCAAAAGTAGATTTTTCGTTTTTTTAAGGGTTTATTACGCATGAATAGCGCTGAAATCATGGCTGATCTCTCCAACCACACTCCAATGATGCAGCAATATCTCAAAGTCAAAAAAGACTATCAACATGCGTTGCTGTTTTATCGTATGGGCGACTTTTATGAACTGTTCTTTGAAGACGCGCATTTAGCAGCCAAACTTTTAGGAATTACCTTAACCCATCGGGGTAAAGCAAATGGCAACCCGATTCCAATGGCAGGTGTTCCCTACCATTCAGCCGAAGGTTATTTGGCGCGTTTAGTAAAAGCCGGCCGAACTGTAGCTATTTGTGAGCAAGTCGGCGAAGTTACTGGCAAAGGCCCGGTTGAGCGCAAAGTTGTTCGTATTCTTACACCGGGTACTTTAACTGACGACGCATTACTTACAAGTTATCAGTCCTCTAACCTTGTTGCGCTATGTATCCATCAAAACCAGATCGGTTTTGCTTTACTCGACTTAAGTGCGGGTATTTTTAAAGTTCAACAACAAGAATACAAACCGGAACAACTTCCAATTGAACTGGCTCGCCTCATGCCAAGTGAAATTTTGATTGATGAAGATCTGGTTGACCCGAATATTATCGAACAAATTAAAAAGCATTTAGATTGCCCTGTAACCAAGCGCCCAAATGTCGATTTTAATTTAAACAATGCGCAAAAAACCTTATGTGACCAGTTCTCTGTATCAACACTCTCTGGTTTCGGACTAGACCCGTTACCTTTGGCTAAAGCCGCCGCGGCAGCACTTATTCACTATGCCAAAGAAACTCAAAAAACGGCTTTACCTCATATCCGTTCAATTCTTTTAGAACAAAGTACTGACTTTATTGCGCTCGACCCAATCACGCGCCGTAACTTGGAAATTATTGAACCTTTGTTTGAGCACGGAACTTCTTTATTTCAGCTTGTGAACGATTGCCAAACCGCAATGGGTGGACGTTTACTTAGCCGAACCCTCATGCAGCCTGTCCGTGATACAGCATTACTTGACGCACGTTTAGATGCGATTGAGCAATTGATTCAAGGCTACCATGAAAGCCCAGTTCGTATGGTGCTTAAAGAAATTGGGGATATTGAACGTGTTCTTAGTCGTGTGGCGCTGGGTAGTGCGCGACCACGTGATTTAGTTCAACTTCGTCATGCTTGCGCGCAAATTCCATTTTTACGAAATGCTTTAGCACCTGTTGTACAAGCAAAGAAATCTAAGTTATTAGGACAGCTCGATCAGGAATTGGGTGACTTTAAATCGCTTCATCAACATTTAATGGCTGCAATTGTTGAAAATCCGCCTGTATTACTTCGTGATGGCAATGTAATTGCAGAAGGCTATGATGCTGAACTTGATGAATTACGTCAAATTCGTGATCATGCAGGTCAATTCCTCATTGATTTAGAAATAAAAGAGCGTGAACGTACTGGTATTAGCACCTTAAAAATCGGTTATAACCGTGTGAGTGGTTACTACATTGAGCTGACTCGTGCTCAAGCCGAGCAAGCCCCGGCCGACTATATCCGCCGTCAGACATTAAAGAATACCGAGCGCTACATTACGCCTGAACTAAAAAGTTTTGAAGATAAAGTTTTATCAAGTGAGTCGCGTGCATTAGCTCGTGAAAAAGCATTATTTGAAGCTTTACTTGAAAACCTTCGTGAAAATATTGCTCACCTACAAATGATGAGCTCAGCAATTGCGCAAATTGATGTAATTGCAAACTTTGCTCATCAAGCGCGTTTAAACAACTGGGCACGTCCTGAATTTACACCAGAAACAGGTATTAAGATTCAAGGTGGCCGTCATCCTGTAGTTGAAGCGTTAAGTAAAGCACCATTTACACCAAATGATACTTTCCTTGATGTGCAGCACCGTATGGCAATTATTACCGGTCCAAACATGGGCGGTAAGTCTACCTTTATGCGCCAAACAGCATTAATTAGTTTGCTTGCTTACTGCGGTAGTTACGTTCCGGCACGAGCTGCCAAACTTGGCCCAATCGACCGTATTTTTACCCGTATTGGTTCAGCCGATGACTTATCGACAGGCAAATCGACCTTTATGGTTGAGATGACTGAAACTTCACAAATCTTGCACCATGCGACGAATCAATCGCTTGTGTTAATGGATGAAGTTGGTCGCGGAACCAGTACCTACGATGGTCTTTCTTTAGCGTGGGCTTGTGTGGTTGATTTAACCAAACGCGTTAAATGTCTTTGCTTGTTCGCGACTCACTATTTTGAATTAACAGAGTTGGGTAGCGAACCTGGTATTGATAACTACCATGTCACTGCTCAAGAGTTAAATGGTAATCTCATTTTATTGCATAAAGTCCAACAAGGACCAGCGAGCCAAAGTCATGGTTTACAAGTTGCAAAATTAGCCGGTATTCCAGCTAACGTGATTAAGGAAGCTCAGAAGCGTTTACGTATTTTAGAGAAGCAACAACAGCAGCATTTACAAACTAGTGTTCAAAGTGATTTGTTTGCAACTTTAGATTCAGAAGTTACCCCAAGCACTCAAGTTATAGAGAAAGTGATTGAAGTTGAAGTCTCTTCACCTGCCCTCGATTTACTTAAGCAAATCGAAGTAGACAACCTGACTCCTCGTCAGGCACTTGAACAGCTTTATGAGCTAAAAGCAGCGCTTAATTCATAATCACTCATTGAGCAAACATGTGTATAGGCATGTTTGCTCTTACTTTAAGGAGAATAAAATTTCTATTTTCTTAAGGCCACTGCAATACACAGAGATCGATTTAATTTGGCAACAGATTAATCGTCGTGAACTGATTACCCAACTCTACTTACAAAAGCAAGAACACTTAGAATTAACAGATTGTTTTTATGATGTTAAACATTGGGATGCTTATCATTTAGAAAATGATCCGCCCAAATTAAAAGAACTTTATGAACAAGGGGCTTTATTTATCGGTGCTTTTGATGCGTCTGAACAGTTGGCTGGCATTAGTGTAGTCTCGAATCAGACTATTACTGATTATCCCGATGCAAAATTACTGCAATATTTTTACGTCGATGCCGATCAACAAGGTAAAGGTATTGGTGCAAAGCTGATGCAAGCGGCAAAAGAATCGGCCAAGCAATTGGAAGCCCATCAACTTTATATTTCAGCCACTCCAAGTAAGCGTACAGTAGATTTCTATATAAAGCATGGCGCGGTCGTATTAAAGCACCCAGATCGTCAATTATGGGAACTTGAACCAGAAGACATCCATTTACTTTGTACACTTTAAGCTCATTACTTAAAGATTTTTTGTCTATCGATTCAACATAGAGGCAAAATTTAAAAGTAAATGTTGTAGTTGAGGTGTCTGCTTAAACAGATACCTTGACCCAAATGACATTAAAACTCATGACAAAAAAATTATTTAAACTATTGTTTTATAAAACTTATTATTATCCTGATTTTATAATTTAGCTCTTATTTAAGCTGAAACATTCTTTTGAATATCAATGTATTAACTTATCTTCATATGTATAAATAAACAATATCAATAAAAGCAATTGTTTGTTTACCCCTTTTTTGCCTAAAATAAGCTATTCGAAATGAAACCATATTTTTTAGGTAGCTGTCGCCATGACCTTTGTTGTCACTGAAAATTGTATTAAATGTAAATACCAAGATTGCGTAGAAGTTTGTCCTGTAGACTGTTTTTACGAAGGTCCGAATTTCCTAGTGATTAATCCGGATGAATGTATTGACTGTGCATTGTGTGAACCAGAATGCCCTGCAAATGCAATTTTCTCTGAAGATGAGCTACCAGAAGGTCAAGAAGTATTTATTGAATTAAATGCTGAACTTTCTCAAAAGTGGCCTAACATTACCCAAATTGGTGAACAGCCTGCTGACCGCGAAGAATGGAACGGCAAACCAGATAAGTTACAGTATCTAGAAAAATAATTTCAAAAAGATCAGCAACCGCTGATCTTTTTTATACCCTATTCAAACATTTCATTGCAAATTCCTCGTAATTTGTGCACTGTTTTGCATTAAAATAGGCGCAATATTTATAAGCTTTTGATTTTTCTTATGCGGAAGTTTTTGCAGAGCATGCTGCCCCTATGCATAATCCCTGCGATTATGGTGGGTTGCGCCAGCTCTCCTCAACACACAACAACAGGCAAAACCTCTCCAAGCGGTAAGCGCATCTTTATTCCTCAAGAGCGCGTTATTATCGAACGTCCAATTCCACCTAAAGTTGAACCTGCTTCCTATCGCGCTTGGTTAAATACAGGCGATCATTATGAACGTGTACGCGAATATGAAAAATTTCTGGCGCGTCATGATGTGGCAGGTATCGTACCAAGTTTTGAATTATTAAGATCCGCTCGTGATTGGCAGAAGTGTGGCCGTTCAGAATATGCGGTACCTAACCGTGAACTTTGGAATAATTCTTTATCGACCTTACGTGTCTTTAAATATCTTATTGCCGCAAAAGTTTTAACCGACTTTGAGGTAACTTCGGTTTATCGAGACTTACCTTTAAATGAATGTGCAGGCGGCGCAAGTTCTTCTAAGCATTTATTTAACTCTGCCATTGATTTTCGTATTGGACCAGAAGTTCCACAGCCCCAAGACTATGCTTTTATTGAAAATACGAAGTTTAAATTGTGTCAGTTCTGGGCTCAGCACGGCCAAAGTTTAAATTTAGGTATTGGTTTATATAGTTCAGGACAAATCCATATTGATACTCAAGGCTATCGTACTTGGGGACCTGACTTAACCCGCAATACGTCAATGTGTAATTTCTAAAATATAAATCCCCTTATGCGCTTCAGTTTAAGGGGATTTGCTCATTCTATAATCAACCAAAATTTCTTGAATCGAAGATTTTTGCACTCTAGTCATAAACGTTTAAAATACGCCTATCAACATACAGGTAAATTTGACTATGCAGCAGATGTGGACAGACATTGACGAATATATCGATTCACATTTAATTCCCGAAGATCCTCGACTCGACTTTGCATTAAAAAATACCGACGAACACGGCTTTTCAAATCATCTTGCAGTTGCTCCAAATCAAGGAATGTTCTTGCAAATGCTCATTCAGATGAATAAATGCAAGCGTGTTTTAGAAATTGGGACCTTTGCTGCCTACAGTACAATCTGGTTAGGACGTGCACTGCCTGAAGATGGCTATTTGCTTACCATTGAAGGTCGTGATACTCATGCAGAAATGGCTCAAAAGAATATCGATCATGCCAACCTGCCTGTAAAAGTTGAGCTTAAATTAGGCCGTGCTGCCGATGTACTTTCCGCAATTGACCCTCAGTCGATTGAGCCTTTTGATTTTATCTTTATCGATGCCGATAAACAGGGCTATCCGGAATATTTAGAACTCAGTCTCAAATTTTCAAAATCTGGCACTATTATTGTGCTAGATAATGTCATTCGTGCTGGTGATATTTTGAATCCTGAAAACAAAAAACCAAGTATTGAAGGCATTCGTGAAACCTTTAAAGCCCTAGAAAATCATCCGCAAATTTTGTCTTGCACAGCTTTACAAACGGTTGGCTCAAAAGGTCATGACGGTTTTGCAATTGCAATTGTGAAATAATGGTTAAAAAATCATCTTTTTCATTTTATTATTTATAATCAATAAATTACTTTTATTACCCCTGCTTTTCCATATAGTTATCCACAAGATTTGCGGATAACTATATGCAAATCTCATCATTTAGCCACAAGTAATGGTACAGTCGCGTTACGGAAAATCGTGGTTGCAATACTTCCCAAGAAGAACTGATGTATTTTGCTATGGCTAAATGCGCCGAGCACAATAATTTGAATGCCGTGTTCTTGTTGGTACTCTAGAATATTTTGCGCCACATCGCCGTATCTATAAACGGTCACTACATCTAGCCCCGCTTGTTTCAAGTAATGCTCTGGTTCATTCAATATTTCAGGATGGTCACCGACATAAACTAAATGGCACTGTAAAGTCCGTAATAGGTCACTTTGCGCAATACGGCGCATCATCTTTTGACATGTCGGAGAGTATTCATAAGCGAAAATAAAACGTGTCGGTACTTTGAAGTTTTCACCAATGGTCAAAACCGTACAATTTGCACCGCGGATAAAGTTTTCAACATTGCTGCCAATCGGTTTATGTTTTTCGGCAGCTCTTTCGCCTACGCGACCTAAAATCACGATATCGTTTTCGTGTAAGAGATTAAAACTTTGCTCTAGAAAATCCCCTTTTTCCTGAATTTTTGAGCAAGTAATTCCGTGTTTTTCTTTAATTAAGTCAGAGATATGTCTGAGTAAATTATTGCTGTAATCTAAAGCGAGTTCACTTTGTTTTTGCTCTAATTCAGCTAACTCTTTAAGCAACATTGCATTGCTTTCAAAGCCGATTACACCACTAATTTCACCAAGGTGATAACTTGCCGGGTAGTAATCTAGAATTTGTAATAATACAAGCTCTCGTCCAGTTGCTTTCGCAACCCAAGCCGCTGCATCTGCAATAGCATTAATACAAGGTGATGAGTCAATACACGCAATAACACGGTTCATTTTTGCCTCTCTTCTTCAGGTCTATTTGCCTTGGAGATTTTTCTATAACTTAGCTTTAACTTAACATAGATAAAAATCCGTATGTTAAGGTTTATGTATTAAAATCCACTTTTTTGTTTAAAGATCAAACATTTTATTACATTCTTGAGACTGCATTATTCTCTTAAACGGATAAATTTTGCTGGGTTTCCTCCCACAATATGGTACGGCTCCACATCTTTTGTCACCATACTATTCATGCCAACTACAGCATGTTTTCCAATTTTAATCCCGTCTTTAATCCCCACATGTGCACCTAACCAAACATCTTTTTCAATTTCGATACCCTGTGAGCGAACAGGCTGTTGGTAAAGTGGACGGTCGAGTTGCATGCCATGATCAAATGCATAGAGATGACAATAAGCAGCAATACGAACTTGATCATGTAGTTTTATGCCTGCTCGACCACCATCTAAAATACAGTGGTGGTTAATTGCAACCTCATTACCAATCTCAAGCGGTCCATGCAAACTACAATCTGCCGCAATAAAACAATTATCACCAATCTTAATTTTCCGTCCCGGCTCGGCAAAAATATGGGCTAACGGTGAAATAAAACAGTTCTCCCCGATCTCGACCGTTTCCATATCCATTAAATAAGCCTGATATTCTTTTTGCCATTCTTCCGCCCAAACACGGTGTTTGGGTTTCAATGTCCAATATAGCCATGGCATATAATTTAAACGGTGTTTATGTTGCTCGCGGTACTTGAGTAAAGAATCAGTCATCAGTCAATTCCTCCTCAACTTTTAATTCTTCGCGACCACGAGTCACATCTCGTAGTTTTAAAGCGAGTGGTTCAATTTGGTGAACCTGTAGTCTCGCTTCAATATCGACACCTATTGCAGTGTAGCTTTCCTGATATTCAATTTGCTGCTGTGTCAGCTCATACTGAAAAATGGCCCACTCATTAAAATGACAAGAAAAATGAATCGTTTTCTTGGCAATCAGTTCAATACGTTCAGCTAACAATAACGATTGTCCGGCACAACCACCATATGCCCGAACAAGCCCACCAGTTCCCAGTTTTATACCGCCATACCAGCGGTTCACCATGACAATAATATTAGTCAGGTCATTTCCTTCAATAGTTGCCAGAATTGGACGTCCCGCTGTACCAGATGGTTCCCCATCATCATTAAAGCGAACGTTATGACCAATTTTCCATGCCCAACATTGATGTGTGGTTGAGATATCTTTATTTAATTCTAAAAACTCTTTCACTTGCTGTTCATTTTCTACTGGCGCAGCAATCGCCTGAAATCTACTTTTTTTAATTTCTTCTTCAAAAGTAACGGGTGATGCAATTGTAAAAGCCATAAATGAAATAAAGCATAATAAAAATCAAATTATAACGTGAATTTAATAGAAGCAAACCTATAAAAAAGCCCCGAATTTCGGGGCTTTTTTCTTATCTTTCTCTTAATGCTTCTTTGGCTTTATTAAATGGTTTAAGTAAATAATCCAGTACAGTCTTCTCACCCGTACGAATATCTACAGTTGCCACCATACCCGGTGTAATACCGAATGCTTTACCTTCTTTATTGTAAAGCTTATCGGAATCAGTTCGGATATAAACACGATAATAGAATTGATCCTGTTTCACTTCATCGCGAATGGTATCTGGAGAAATAACCGTAACCTTACCTTTTAAACCACCATAAATTGAGTAGTCATAGGCCGTGATCTTAACCAAAGCTTCTTGACCAGGACGAATGAACGCAATGTCACGAGGCAAAATACGGGCTTCAATTAATAACTGTTCATCAATTGGAACGATGGTCATTAACTTACCGTTTTGTGGAATCACACCGCCATGCGTTGTCACTGTGATTTCTTTTACCACACCGCGCACAGGGGCTTTAAATACGGCACGCTGTAAACTGTCATTACGGCCCATGACCACTTGTTGTTGAGTTTGCGTGTCAGTATTTGCTTTAGATAACTCTTCACGTGCTTTAACGTAGTATTGGTTACGTGCATCGTTCATCTTGTTTTGCAAATCATTTGCTTCACGGCGTAAGCGTAAAACCTCAACCTCACTAGCCGCACCTTTAGCAACCAAAGGCTCTGTCATGGCCAATTCTTGCTGAACCAGTTGTAAAGCCTGTCTTAATCCTGAAAGCGTTTGTTCAAGATCGGCTCTGCGTGATTCATACAAAGCAGTCTCTTCATGAACAAGCTTCGGATCTTGTGCAACTATTTCAGGGAAAACCAATGGTGTACCGTTCACTTCCGCACGTAAACGTGCTGCTGTGGCCTGAGCTGCAATTAATAAAGATCTCGACTCACCCACATTTGAAGCAAAACGGGTTGGGTCAAGCTGAGCAAGAATTTGCCCTTTTTGGACAATATCGCCTTCTTGTACATTTAGCTTAGTTAAAATACCACCTTCTAAAGACTGGATGACCTGTTCTTTAGAGGATGGAATAACCTTACCTGTACCGGTCGAAACTTCTTCAAGCTTAAAAAACCATGCCCAGATAAAGAAAATCACTAAACCAATGCCCACAATCCAGATGACTAAACTGGCACGTGGTAATGGTGGTTCACTATAAGATACATTCATTGAACGGGTAAGTTCTTGTTGTTGTTCGCTCATGAATTGCCCCCTTGGCTCACTTGTTTTTGTTGGGCTGTAGATTGATTAAGTACCTGATCTCGTGGTCCATCCATCACGATTTTGCCTTCATTGACAACAATAATTCGATCGACCAGTTCAAGAACAGCTCGGCGGTGGGTCGCCACAACCAACGTTCGGTGTGCTAACCATCCTTTGAGATGATCAATTAATTGTTTCTCTGCAACATCATCAATGGCTGCTGTCGGCTCATCAAGCAATAAAATATTCGGTTGACGAATCAATAAACGCGCCAGCAATAAAGCTTGCTTTTGACCACCAGAGAAACCAACGCCTCCTTCTAAAACCAAGTAATCCAAGCCTTCTTTTTTCTCTTGAACAAAAGACAAAGCACCTGTTACCACCAATGCACGAAGAATATCTTCATCTGTTGCAAGCGGTGCACCTAAAGTCAGGTTTTCACGGATTGTTCCGTAGAATAAATGTGCATTCTGGTTGAGTAGCCCCATATCTCGGCGCACATCTGATGGGTCAATTAAAGAAAGATCGAGTCCATCTAAATGCACAGCTCCCTGAGTTGGAACCTGCATGCCAGATAAAAGCTGAAGCAATGTTGACTTACCAGCACCATTACGACCCAAAATCGCAATTTTTTCTCCGGCACGAATTTTTAAATGGCGGATCGCAAGACTTGGTCTCGGATCTTCTTCCCCATATTGGAACAAGATATTTTTTAATTCATAGTCGCCATTTAAAACAGCTTTGTGTACCAGATGTGAACGGTCGGCCTGATCAATCGGACGCTGCATGAGCTCATCTAAACTTTGCTTAGCAACTTTTGCCTGTTGTAAACGACCTAATACGCCCGTAATCTGGGCAATTGGCCCTAACATACGCGAAGATAAAATTGAACATGCGACTAACGCACCTGTGGTCATTTCACCGTCCATTACCGCAAAACAGCCCACTAACACCACAATGGCATAAGTTAAACCCTGAACCATTTGGGTCCAAGCCATTAAGGTACCCACAATTTTACGCTGTCTCATACCGATGTCGGCTGAGACTTCATTCATATGGTTCCATTGGTTTTGGAAACGTGATTCAGCACGTAAGAGCTTAATGTCTTCAATACCTTGCACCGCCTCTACCAAAATTGCGTTACGAATTGAAGATTCTCTCATACCCTCTTGTGCAAGTTGAGCCAGCTTCTTCTGCACCAAAATACCCGGCAAGATCATAAGCGGCACAACAAGTAGCATTACCCAGAACAGTTTTCCACCAATAATGGCAAAAATTACTAAGAACAGGAAAAAGAACGGAAAATCGGCAATCGCACTAATTGTAGTTGAGGTGACCAGTTCACGAACGCCCTCGAGTTCACGAATCTGGGAAATAAAACTACCTGTAGATTTCGAGCGATCTTTATTTTTAATTCTTAAGGCATGGCCAAATACACGATCCGACACACGTAAATCAGCACGTTTACCAATAATATCGGATAAATATACTCGTGAAACGCGTAAGGTAAACTCAAAAAGAGCGGCAATCAGTACACCACCCACCAAAACCCATAAAGTTGGAATTGACTGGGATGGAACCACGCGGTCATACACTTGCATCGAGAAAATAATGGTTGCCAGTGCTAACACATTGGCAATCAGCGAGGCAAACATAATATCAACGTAGCGTTTCCAGTCTCTTAAAACGATTGACCAGAACCAGTTGGCTTCATAAGGTTTGATATATTCGTCAATACGTGCATCTGGAATAGATGTTTCAGGACGCAAGATATAGACATTTTTAAGTGTAGTTTTTAAAGCATCTAAAGATAAACTTTGCGAAAGGCCCTGATCTCCACTGAACTGGATACTCACATTTCCTTGTGTATCGGCCTTATCGATTACACCGACTTGACCATCATTAAACTCCACCATGACAGGTAAACGCCATGGGTTGAGTAAGTCTAAGGAAAATGGTGCCTTACGAAGATTCAGACCGACTTGACGTGTCATTAACTGCAAGACGTTATCTAAATTCTGATTTTGGTTCCAATCAATTTGTAAGCGAATTCTTTCTTCTGAAGGCTCTATTCGATAATGTTTAGCAATAGTTAAGACCGCCTGTAGCCAAGGCTGGTAATTTATTTTTGTCATCATGGTTGTACTTCGAACCCCTGAATTGAAATATTATTTAAGCCATAGGCTTGGCGGGAACGTCCTGTTGCTTCAATGTACTGAACAATGCTGCTATAAATGTCATAACGTGCTGATTCGAGTTCTGAGTTGGCACTATGAATAGCTTGTTCAGCATTTAATAAATCGACCAATGAACGCGTACCGAGCTTGTATTGCTCTTGATAGAGTTCACGTGTACGAACCGTTGTTGCTTGGCGACTTGCCAAAACCTGCATTTGACGCTGTTTATTTTCAATCTGTTCGCGACTTGTTCTAATTTGGTCCAGAACATCCATATATACCGAATTCACTTTGGCTTTTGCAGCTTCTTCGGCATAACTTGCCATTTTTACTTGTGAAGCTGTAGCACCACCTTGGTAAAACTGACTGGTTGCTTCAAGCATGACTGAACTATATAAACCGTCATCTTTGTCGTTATTCGGGTTTTTACCATTAATCGCCTGACTTACCGAACCTTTCACAGCCAAGGTCGGATATCGGGTTAAACGGGTTTGTTGTTTTTGAGCTTTTGCAACCTCAACACCTGCCTGCGCGGCAATCATTTTTGGAATGGTATTAAACTCAGGTTCACCATAAAGATCGGATTGCTTCACGAGATCGTCGGAAATAATCCATCCGGTATGACTAACATCTGCACCTAATAAGGTTCTTAAATGCTGTTGGTATTGACGTAATAATGATTGCTGAGCAATCAAAGCAGACTGCGCTGCCTGTAAGTATGACTGCGCCTGAATTGGGTCGGCTTGACTCGCGACACCAGCGTTTGCACGCAGGTTAGCAATTTCCTGAATACGTCGAATACCGGCGATTTGCTGCTCAGCAATTTTATTAAGCTGTAGATAACGCTGAATATTCACAATGGTCTGTGCAACATCCAAAGCTAGAGTATCAACGCTAACCAAAACATTGGCTTGTTCAACCTGAACTTTCGCTTCTTCAACATCAACACCTGATTTGACTTTACCGAAGTCATAAAGCATTTGGGTAGCACTTAAAGTTAATAACTGCCGACCTCGTTCTCCACTGCTTAAATCACCAGTCGTAATCCCTCCTGAAAGCTGGGGATAGTAACCGGCTTTAGCAACGTCAACTCCTGAATTTTGACCTGCTAAAGTTGCAATAGATTGTGAAATATCGGGGCTACGCTGAATGGCAATTTTTACCGCATCTTGCAATGTCATCGTTCTAGATGGCAAGTTAGAAAAAGATGAAGCTCGATTATCATTAAGTTGAACAGTAGGAAATTCCTGCACAATAGAACGGTCTAGCTTAAAATTACTAAGCTTGTGCATTTTGGCAACTTTAAAGTCATCACTACTTTTAGGGACAAAAAGTTGTGACAAGTTCTCTTTCAGGGTGTGGTATTGCTCACTTGGCTTAGCAGCGTATATCACGACAGGTACATGTAGTGTACTTAAAAGCATAAGCCCTTTCAGGAAAGCCTGCTTTCTACATATCCCTCTTACTCTTCTTTGGTTATATCCAATCAGGCTTATCTTGTTGATCTTGTTTGTTATCGTTTAAAAGCTTCTACATTCTACATAGTTTTTCACCTAAAGCAGCATAATTGATGGAATAAATCACACATTATTTTTTTCATTAAATGATTGATATATGTATTTGTTTTTATTTATAAAATACCAAAAAATAAAAAAAGAGGCCTTGACCTCTTTTTAACCAAACAGATTAATGTCTTTAATTAAACTGTGAAATCATCACCTAAATAGACTTTACGTACCTGTTCATTGTCTAAAATTTCTTGTGGTGTGCCTTCGGCAATTACCGAGCCTTCACTTACAATATAAGCACGTTCACAAATTGCTAAAGTTTCACGAACATTGTGATCGGTAATGAGGACACCAATACCGCGATCCTTTAAGGTCTGGATAATATCTTTAATATCGCCTACTGAAATTGGGTCAACACCAGCGAACGGCTCATCCAGAAGCATAAATTTCGGATCTGCGGCCAAAGCACGTGCAATTTCTGCACGACGACGTTCACCACCAGATACACTCATTCCCAATGAATCTTTAATATGACTAATTTTAAAGTCATTTAATAACTCAGTAAGGCGCTGCTGACGTTGCTGTTTATTCAAATCTTTACGCGTCTCTAAGATCGACATAATATTTTCAGCAATCGTCAATTTTCTAAAGATAGAAGCTTCTTGAGGTAAATAACCAATACCCTTACGTGCACGTTCATGCATCGCTAGGTCTGACATATCCAAGTCATCAAGATGAATCTCACCTTTATCCATGCGCACTAGTCCAACCACCATATAGAAACTGGTGGTTTTTCCAGCGCCGTTAGGACCAAGCAAACCAACAATCTGTCCACTTTGCATACTAAAAGAGACGTCTTTGACAACCCAACGCTTACTATAGTTTTTTGCTAAGTGTTTAATACACAAAGTTTGCGGTTGTTGAAGAGCTTGCTGCATTAGTCACGCGCTCCTGGGAAACTTTTTGAACTTGAAGGTGGAATAATGATTTGTACACGGTTTGAAGAAGAACCTTGAGCTTCAACATCACCCTTATTCATACTATATTTCAGGGTGTTACCGCGAATACTTGAACCATCTTGGTATAAATATGCACCGCCAGACAAGGTAATAATACCTGTATCTGCATTATAAACAATCGTTTGTCCTTCACCGCGTGCAATACCTTTATCAGCACTTATTTGTTGCTGAAACTTAGACGGTCTACCTTTAGCAGTGATCGTTTGAATTTCACGTTTAGAGTTTAGCGTAGCCACAATTGAGTCAGCCTGAAGCTTCATGGTGCCCTGCTCAATCACGACATTACCCGTATAAGTCGTCAAACCGGTTTTTTCATTATAAGTTGCTCGGTCTGCCACTAACGAAATTTGTTGATTACGGTCAGACGGCAAAGCAAAAGTCGAAGCAGATGATAAAGCAACGAATGTAATTACCGCAGCTTGTTTTAGGAAAGCTGAAGAACGTTTTAAATTAAGACTTTGGTGCATACTTTCCTCGAATATTAAAAAATTCGTACTGACCATTATTCAAATTGGCTTTTAGTCCTTTACTCACAAACTCGCCTTGTGGAGACTGAACTGTCACTTGATGATTAGTTTCAATATCTCTAGTTTTTGGATAACCAGTTAATTCATCGGTTTGAAACTCAATGGTTCCTTGCGGTGCCAGCTTAGTGGCTACCACATCACCCGATAACACAACCTTTTGATTATCATCATATCCATAAGCTTGTTTAGCAAAGAATGTTGCATCAACTTTACCTAATTTATACATAGTGGCATTGAGTTGATCCAACTTTGACGTTTTTTGTTGCATATCCTGTTCAAGCTGACGAACTTCAGCACGAATATACAAATTGCCTTTGTCATCAGTTTGAGTCAAATGGACGCCCTGCGCCGAATAAGTCATATTCTTCGCCGAACCAATGTCCAGTTTTTTTGCCTTGCCACTATAGTAGTAGTAACCACCACTCACAGCAGCAACCACTACAGCAACAATATATAAAACTCTGGTATCCATGAGCAGGAATAGCCTACCTTTTTAAGTAATCTTGTTATTAATGCGGTACTGCAAGATATTTTTCAAGAAGTTCTTGGTAAATGCCTTTTGCGATCAGCAACATATCACAAACTTCACGCACAGCTCCACGGCCACCCATCGCCTGTGTTACCAAATCCGCACGACGGCGCACTTCTTCATGTCCGTTTGGAACAGTAACACTCATTCCGGCAATGGCAAATGCTGAAAGATCCGGCCAATCATCACCCATGTATAAGCAATCTGAAGGCAGGATATTAAACTGTGCACACGCTTCACGTAGTGCCGAGCCTTTATCTTCACGGCCTTGGAAAACCAGATCGACGCCTAAATCGGACATGCGTTTTTCAACGATATTACTTTTTCGTCCAGTAATAATGATGACTTTCATACCTGCTTGTTGCGCAAGTTTCATACCCAAACCATCACGAATATCGAATGATTTAATTTCATCGCCCGTGTTGGTTAATGTCACAAAGCCATCACTTAAAATACCATCAACATCCAGAACCAATGCCTGCAAATGACGTGCTTGTTCTAACAATGCATACGATGCCATTGATTAATTCACCCCTGCCTGAATAAGGTCATGCATACTAATTACACCAATCACTTTGTTCTGGTCATCGACTACCACAAACTGACTGATTTTTTTCTGGTTAAGTTGTTGTAAAGCTTCTACAGCTCGTGCTTCTTGAGAGATCGTTGACGGTTTCTTTGTCATCACTTCAGACACAGGTAAATTTACATCAAACCCTTGCTGTTTATCGATGAGACGACGTAAATCCCCATCTGTAAAAATACCAAGTAGATGGTCTTGTTCATCAACAATTGTTGTCAAACCTAAACGCTTATTTGAGATCTCGTAAAGTACTTGATTCATTGGTGTATTAGGTGAAACTTTTGGTAACTCGTCCCCTGTATGCATTAAATGTTTTACATGTAACAGTAAACGCTTACCCAACGCACCCGCCGGATGCGAACGTGCAAAGTCATCAGCAGTAAAACCACGAGCTTCAAGTAAAGCAACTGCTAAAGCATCGCCTAAAACCAAAGTCGCTGTCGTACTTGAAGTAGGTGCTAAACCTAAAGGGCATGCTTCGTCAGACTCACCCAGAGTTAAAGCAATATCTGCATTTTGCGGCATTGGGCCTTTATCATCACGACTAATCGTAATAAGAGGTACACCAAGATGCTTAATGAGTGGCATTAACATCATGATTTCATCGCTTTTTCCCGAGTTGGAAATTGCAATAAGTACATCGCCACGAACCAGCATTCCTAAATCACCATGCCCTGCTTCGCCAGGATGCATAAAGAAAGACGGCGTGCCTGTCGAAGCAAATGTCGCTGCCATTTTTCGGCCAATATGCCCAGATTTACCCATACCTGTGATCACAACACGACCTTTGCATTGTAATAATATTTCACAAGCACGATTAAAACGGTCATCAATTTGTGTTGCTAATACATCTATGGCTTGTTGCTCAATGCGCAATGTCGCTAATGCACTGCTTTGGAAATCTGTAGGATTAGGCATACGAGTTTGACTCAAAATAATTGATCTGATCTCTGGTTGAGATCGGTGATTTTAATCAAAAGATTTGGGGGCATTCTAGCATAACTCAATCAGTTACACGTTTTTAAATGTATAAGATTTCACAAGCTTATAAAATTCATGCATAAAACTTTGTTAAAAATGATGCATCAGTTATGATGTAACACTATTTTTGTTGAGTGTTTGAAAACCCTTATGCAACCGTTTGTTTTATATAACTCTGAGCAACGAAAAAAAGTTGAATTTGTACCTCGCAAAGAAGGTCACATCGATATGTACGTCTGCGGTATGACCGTTTACGACTACTGTCATATCGGACATGCTCGAGTTATGGTTGCATTTGACTACATTATCCGTTTTTTGCGTAGTCAAGGCTGGAAAGTCCGCTACATTCGCAACATTACCGATATTGATGACAAAATCATCAAACGTGCGAATGAGAATGGTGAAACAATCCAACAGCTCACCACGCGTTTCATCGATGCCATGAATGAAGATGCAGCGAACTTAGGCTGTTTAGCACCAGATGAAGCACCTAAAGCGACTGAATATATTGACCAGATGCAAAATATGATTGGCAATTTGGTAAATAAAGGCGCTGCTTACCCTGCTTCAAACGGTGATGTTTATTTTGAAGTCACCAAATTTGAAAAATATGGTCGCCTCTCTGGCCGTAAGCTTGAGGATATGCAAGCTGGCGCAAGTGAGCGTGTTGATGTAGAAGTTGAAAAGAAACATCCTTTTGACTTTGTGCTTTGGAAACATGCAAAAGAAAATGAACCATCTTGGGCGTCCCCTTGGGGTAATGGCCGTCCAGGTTGGCACATTGAATGTTCTGCAATGTCGACTTGCTGCCTAGGCAATCACTTTGACATTCATGGTGGCGGTTCAGATTTAATGTTCCCGCACCATGAAAATGAAATTGCGCAAAGTGAAGCTTCGACTGGTGAGCAATATGTAAACTACTGGATGCATGTTGGCTTTATTAACGTTGATGGTGAAAAGATGTCTAAATCTTTAGGCAACTTCTTTACGATTCGTGACGTAATGGAGAAATTCCACCCAGAAGTGATCCGCTACTTTATTGTGTCTTCACACTATCGTAGCCCTGTGAACTTCTCTGATGTAGCACTTAAAGAGGCAAAAACTTCTTTAACTCGTTTCTATCATTCATTTAAAGCTTATCAACAAGTGTACGGTCAAACGACAACTGAAGCGCTTGATCAAAGCTTTATTGAACGCTTTAACAATGCAATGTGTGACGATTTCAATACTGCCGAAGCAATGGCTGTATTGTTTGAACTGAACAAAGAGTTAAACCGTGCTGTAAAAGAAGAGCAAGCTGACCAAGCGACTGTGCTTTATTCGACATTACGTCACCTCACCAACATTTTAGGTTTGGTACAACACAATGTAGACGATTTCTTAAAATCAGATATTGGACAAGATGCACTTGCTTTGTCTGATGCTGAAATTGAAGATTTCATTCAACAACGTGTTGATGCGAAAAAAGCAAAAGACTTTGCTAAAGCAGATAGCATTCGTCAGTCTTTACTTGAGCAAGGCGTAGTTCTTGAAGACACTCGCCAAGGTACAGTTTGGCGTCGTGCTGATTAAACGTTCAATTAGATCACAAGAGTGTTGACACTTTAATGAAACACTCTATAATGTGCTCACATTGCGGGAATAGCTCAGTTGGTAGAGCATAACCTTGCCAAGGTTGGGGTCGCGAGTTCGAGTCTCGTTTCCCGCTCCAAAATTCAAAAACCACTTAATTCGAAAGAATTAGGTGGTTTTTTTATTGGCTGTTGATTAGCTTTGACTACTCAAAATAGTCAAAATTCGCATTAAAAAATGCTTTATATTTCCGTGCCCCTTTTGAACAGTACTATCAAGAAGAAGGCAGAAAAATGAATAGTGCCCGCTTAATTGTTCAAATACTTAAATGCCTAAAGAAAAAAGAATAATGAAAATATAATTAATATTTTATGATTAAACCCATCATTAAGTTTTTATTGATATTGAAATTAAAAAATGGCTTAAAATTAAAAATTAGGTTAAAAGTATATTATCGCAAAGTCTCCCCCATTGAGGAGACTTTCTAAGTATTAAATGACTTAAGGATGAATTTTTTTCAATCCATCTTCTACAGCAAATTTAGCGTCCTCCCACTGTAAGCGTGAACTGCCTTTAACTTGTTCCCATTTAGTTTTCAATTTAGATTCAACCTCGGAAAAATTAATTTCTGCATTATTATCTACACGATTTTCATAACCTAAACGATAAGCCGCCCGATAATCACGATCATATTCTAGATTCTTGTTTTCAGTATAATATGGCATTTTTTTATAGTTTTCTCGCCAATAATTATCTTCTTCTTGCCAGTCATTACTATCATCTTTTTGATTATTTGTTTGAGCTATATCATTACCTGCTATTGCCCCTACCACACCACCAATAATCCCCCCAACAACAGCACCTGGAGGGCCACCAACAACACCAAATGCAGCACCTACCGCCGCTCCTCCCAAGGTTCCTGCACCTGTAGCAACCAAATTCTCTCCCCCTTCATTCATATCGGGTACATGATTGTTATTAGTCGGTGGAGAGTTTAAATCTGGACGAGCATTATCAATTGTGGATGAAATGTCTTGTAATGGTTTGCTATTTGATACATTACCATTAGAAGATGGCTCCTTTTGAGCCGTATGATTACCAACTGAATTTGATTGTTTTGTATTTACCATTTTCTTACTCCCTATATTTTAAAATCTAGTGTCTTTCAAAAGAGCTAGAATATTAAAAGAACTTTTGAAGTATGCTTGACAATTATTATTATAATTCACCTTTAGGTTAGTTATGTTTCATAAATACCCCTATTAAGTAAGGAGATGTTATTCATTAAAGAAATTATTTCTCATCAATAAAAATTCTTATTCAAATAATCTTCACAATTATATCATTCTTTACCCCATAATCATTATATTTCGCTAGATTAAACATTACCCATAACATTCTAGTTTTACACTACCCTGCAGGAAATTATTATTTTATGTATATGCAATTTAAAAAGCCTAGTTAATTAATACTAGGCTTTTTAAATGTATTTTTAAAAGATAATAATTATATATTATTTCATATTTTTAAATATATCTTCAGCTGCTTTTAGGTGTTTCGCAACAGCATCACGTGTTTGTACGAGCATATTTTTTAATTCAGAACTTTTCGTGTTTGGTATTAACTGCTTATCAATTATCGTCAAAACTTTACGGTGAACTTTAACTTGACTCATCATATAATTTTTATCAGTATCAGATGTTATTTGATTAAGCTTACTAACAATTTTATCACTATCATTTTGCAATGATTTACTAAGATTACTGGTTTGTGAAATCAACTGTAACCGACTTGCCAACGCTTGTGTATTTTTTTCATTGGCTGAATGTTCTTTAATCATCATTTCAGCATATTTCTTAGCTTCATCCATTTTTAGTTTTGGCAATGCAGTTTTTGCCTGCTTAATTTCACCATTATTAGCTGTACTTAATATCTTGAAAATTTGACTATCAGTCAAATTTTCATGGTTTTCATTTAATATTTTAGAGTGGTTCTTCCCATCATTTATAGTTTGTTGATTCGCTGCCATAATCTCAAATGCACTGAAGCTTAAAACACCACTAATTGCGATACAGCTAATAATTTTCTTCGTTAAAATAGCTTTCATACCAATATCCTTTAACTTAATTCATGAGTATTTCTACCAATGGGTAGCTTTTTCACATTTCCAATCTATATCCCTACTTGTAAATTCAAGGTTGGGGTTATTTATTCATTATTTCAATTAACCATATTTATACCGCTCGTTGAATATTCTTCGCAAAGGGTAAATAGCTTATTTAAAGTAGATGATATAAATTTAATAATGAATCATGCCTCTGTATCCAATCTTATTAATGTAAATATAAAATATATATAATTTTAAAAAACATTAACTTAAAAAAAATTTTTATTTTTTATTTTTACGAAAATAACAATAAAGCTCGTTATATTAACTTATAGATACTAAAGCTAAAATTAAATATATTTAAAGAAAATTTAAACCAATTTAACTTATTCACCCATCTATAAAAAAGCGTTCTCCTAAAGATTTTAAGTCACACACTGCACACAAACAGTGACATGCACTTTTGTAGATATCGTATGAGCTGTGCAACCTAAAAGTAGAATACACAGCGAAATCAGAGCCTTCATAGTGAAACGCGGTTAGCAATCCAGCCATAAAGGAATTGTTCCTGCGTGGGATTTCACTCACAAATTTCGATGTAACGTTGGCCTTGCATGATATTAAGAACCCGAACTAATACCTTCTCTCCTTCTTTACCGCGCTTAGCCAGTGTTAGCGAAGAGGTAAGTAAGAAATAAAGTTCTATCTTCCAACCTAAGCTAGCCATTTCCCCCTAACACTCACATATTTTTAGCTAATTCTTTTGCCAAACATTGTTCATGCCAAGTGGTTTGAAAATTCTCGACAGCTTTTGACTTAATGAGAGGGTCTTCAAATAGCTTTGAAGAATATGCAGATTTGATAAGCTCTTGATAAAGTTGTTTGGCTTGTTGCTCTTCAAGATGATTGGCGATGTCATGTAACTCTTTAGCTGGCACTTCATGTTGTCTAGCATCCATCACGCCACTCGCTGCTTTTTTCACAGTTTCACAGTAATGGAGTTCCATCGCTTCCGATGCTGCATAACATTGAATTGAAATTGCGCTTATAAAGAGGAATATAAATCTCATAATCTCACCTTAATTTGACGCGCAAGGTTAGCAATTAATCTCCCAAAATTTAAGTTAAAAAAGGTTAATTTTTCTATTCTCTTATTTTATTTCACCTTTTGCACTTGAGTATCAGAGGCTTTTAGCAATTTTCCATCTGCCGCGACTGGCACCATAAATGGAATTTGTTGACCTGTATTTTTATCAATTAACAGAGAATGGCGCTCACCACTTTCGAATAAGTTGTGTTCTCCCCATTGACGTAGAGCAACAATCACAGGAAATAAACTCTCCCCTTTAGGGGTTAGCACATATTCCTGATAAGCCGTACCATCTGAAGCATCTTGCATTTCAAGAACACCAACATCCACCAACTTTTTCAGCCGGTCAGAAAGAATATTTCGTGCAACGCCTAAGCTCCGCTGGAAATCTCCAAAACGGCGCATTCCATCAAAAGCATCACGCACAATAAGCAGTGACCAGCGATCTCCTATGAGATTGACACAGCGTGCAACAGGACAAGGTTCTTCTTTCATCAATGTAGAGTTAGCCATTGAGTTTCCTTACCAATAATCAGTAACAAGATATCTAGTTGCATTTTAAAACCAGTCAATCTAATATTCAACTAGTTGCATTTTAAAACTAGACTGAATGGATTTAGGATAATGAAAGCTTCTCTTGTATCTTCAACATCTTCAGTAGATAACAATAAAACGCATTCGAACCTACCTCGTAGCGTAGTTTTACTATTTGCTATAGCAAGTGGTGCAAGCGTAGCAAATGTCTATTATGCACAGCCTTTGCTCGACATCTTGGCGAGTGACTTTAATGTTAGTCATGCCGTCATTGGTGGTGTGGTTACAGCCACTCAAATAGGTTGTGCACTTGCCCTCGTGTTTTTAGTGCCGTTGGGTGATCTTGTAAATCGGCGTCGGTTAATGACACTGCAACTACTGGCTTTAATATCTGCATTGCTAATGGTTGCCTTTGCCCACTCTACAATTGTTCTTTTGACAGGAATGCTTGCGGTAGGTCTACTCGGCACAGCCATGACACAGGGGCTTATTGCCTATGCTGCAAGTGCTGCGGCCCCACATGAGCAAGGGCATGTGGTTGGTACTGCACAGAGCGGTGTGTTCATTGGGTTACTACTTGCCCGTGTATTTTCAGGAGGAATAAATGATATAGCGGGTTGGCGCGGCGTGTACTTTTGCGCAGCTATCATTATGCTCATGATTGCCTTACCACTTTGGAGGCGACTCCCTCATTTAAATGTTCAGCCTGTTACCATGCGCTACCCGCAACTTCTATCTTCTATGTTAAAGCTACTGCGCCAAGAAAAAGTCCTACAAGTACGCGGTGTATTAGCCTTACTCATGTTCGCGGCATTTAATATTCTCTGGAGCGCATTGGTACTACCGTTAAGTGCACCACCCTATAACTTTTCGCATACTGTAATTGGGTCTTTTGGACTGTTCGGTGTAATCGGTGCTCTAGCCGCCACTCGTGCTGGCCAATGGGCCGACCGCGGATATGCTCAGCGCACAAGCTTGGCAGCACTGTTAATATTGCTGCTCGCATGGTGGCCGCTTTCACTCATGACCTACTCACTTTGGGCGCTGGTGATTGGCATAGTATTGCTCGACTTAGGTGGACAAGCCCTGCATGTGACCAACCAGAGTATGATTTTTCGTACTCGCCTAGAAGCACATAGTCGTCTTGTGGGTCTATACATGCTCTTTTATGCAGTAGGTAGTGGACTGGGTGCAATCAGCACAACAGCGACTTATGCTTATGCAGGATGGCTCGGCGTATGTAGTCTAGGCGCATGTGTAAGTTTATTGGCGTTATTATTTTGGTGGAGAACGATGAAGCTATAACCCAAGTATTTTAAAAGTTCGTTCATCTAATTCTCTCAATTCATCCAAAGTATAGAGCCGCCCCTTTGGGTCAAAAAATTTATCAAAATCAAATTGCCCTTCTTTATATAACTTATAACGTTTAGGGCCTAACCATTCTTTTTGGAAAAAATTATCGGTCAGATTAAAAAACTCTTTGAAGGAAATATTTGCATCTATTTGGCCCATTAACTGAGTCCGCTCATCTTTAGGAATATCTCGTACTTTTCTTTCATCCATAACGAAAGATCGGTTCCCAATAAGCCTTCCATCCTTACTTACGGGAACCAGAATACTTCGGCAATTTGGATGCAAAGGTGGCACTCTTTTCGCCGAGTCATTCAGTTTCCAAATAGAACCATCAACGGCTGCACAGATTTTAGAAGTCCTGCCATCTAAAACACTCACGAACCTTACATATTCAAAATTAAAATTTTTGAAGTTATATAAATAGACCTGATTTGATATATGGCTACGTAGCGTTCTAATAATTCTTTCAATATCGATTTTGGTACTGTTGAGCAATCCATCTTCGTACTTAAGGCGTTTTGTACCAGTAATACGTTTGATGATTTGCTGAGGCGTCATTCCGGTATTCATACCATCCCGAATAGCATATTCAATGCGTTGAAGGGCATTTTCACTAATTTGAGCTAAGGATTCATCAACCAAGGCACCGCCAGCCAAAGGCACTCGTTTTATTGACTGATAAAGCTGCTCTCCCTCTAAATCTTTAATAACCTTACCAAATAGTTTGGCCATATAGTTTGACTCATATATAGCCAAAGCAGTTGCCGAATGAGTAAAAATTTCCGGTAAAACTGTGCTAATTGAATTAAACCAGTTCGAAATAACAAGTTGGATGTTTTTTAGATGCTGAGTTGTATACTCTCCACCAGCAAGAGCAAACCTCTCAGTTTCATTCAGCTCTTTCATTAAATTGCTTAACCGATCAAGCATAACCATCGTTTCACTATTAAAAAACTTATAAAGTTCATTTACCGATCGCGATGATGCTCGGTAGAGATAAGCTTGATGCTGGGTAAAAACATCAAAAAGTGATTTTTCAGTAATATTCTTCATGTAAGTTACCTCTACAAAGGTGCACTTTATTTTTCTTTTTATATCGCTGTTCTATAAAATTTATTAATAGTTTTGAGTAGTTAAAAAGTTTATAAAGCTAATTAAAATAGTACTTTTGTTTTACAAACTTTTTTTGCACACTAATATTTCTAATAAAATTAGTGAGCCACAAAATAAACTCATCTCTATACTCAAAACGAGGAAGTAGACTTAAGTCAACCTTTATCTCTCTTTCAGAAAGAGGTTTAGTCAAACATTCTTCAAAATCAATTTTGGTATATTTTAACTTTAAATCATTTTGTTCGGCTTCTTTTCTAATTTCTGCCATCACTCTATTGAGATTAGTTATAGGGTTATCCGTAATCTGGTACTTTTCAAACATATTTTCGTATACATTTTCGGCAATATCTAAATATTTAATGAGTTCAGCATTCTCATTCATCTCTTCATCATCCTATTTTTTTGGAAATTATGTACCAGTAAATGTTTCTATACGTAATTTAAGATTATTTTTATGTGAAAAATATTTTAATAAAAATAACAATATAATGTACAACTTATTATTTTTTATGTCATTATTAATTCTTTATAAAACATTTCCATATTTACTGACATTTTTGATAAGTTTTATATGCTGATCATTTAAGCTTGTTAAATAAAAAAAACCGCCCCAGAAGGCGGTAGCTGAATATTATCAGCCAGATATAGAAGTAAGGTGGACAAATACTTCTATATTTAAGAGGATATTTTATTATTTTTAATGAAATCCTCAGATTTAAAGTAGTTAATAATCATCTCAGCATTTTCTTCTTTGCTTGGTTCAGCCGCCACAGGAATTTCGGTTTGATCAATTTTAAAGCCTTTTGGAATATAGTTTGAAATTGGAGGAAGCTTCTCTTTCCCTCCAATTGTCATTCGCTCAATAAAGCCTGCAAGCCACAAAATGAATTCATCTTCATTTTTAAACTTGGGCATAAGACTTAAATCAATATGCACTGATTTTTCTTTATTAAATTGATTTAAGCATTCTTCAAAATTTATAAAATTGTACTTAAGTTTGAACTCAGTACCTTTAATTGCTTTACGAATCAAGCTAATTAAACAATTTAAATTTTGAATGGTATCTTCAGTAAATAAATTATCTTTTTTAATTTCCTTGTATACTTTCTCCGCTATAGCTAAATACTTTGGCATTTCTTCCTCCTCAATATTATTATAAATAATTGAAAATAAAAAAAATTCATCTTCTAATTATGAAGTCTTAATTGTAATTGAGTGCAAATAAATTTAAAACAATGTAAGAACTACCTATATTATGTAAAATTGCACCATAACGGAACACAAATAGTCAAACTAATGTTAAATGTTTCACAATTTTATATAATACTTTTAACTAATTAGAAATATTTTCTTTCAATTGTAAATGATTATTTTTCACACAACATGAGTAATAAATTATTATTAAAAAACAATGTAGAAATAATTTTTATAAGTACCTCTCATGCTTCTAGATTCACCATACTTTAGTCTTTTTTCAGTCATAAATTTGAAGAAAAACTTAATTAAAGATGAGGTTATAACACCTACCCATCTGTTATATTTTTTTGAAAAAATTCTGTATCTATGATTACACCTTGCCTTTCTTCATGATAGTAACTATCTAGACATGAGGTAGCTAACATGAGTTTTTTAAGAAAGAAAAATAAAGCTAGTTTTGTACTATTTATTATTACCCTCTATTCAATGCTAGGGTTCGGCTTAGGTTTTATTATTTGGGAGTATTTCCTACAAATTCCATAACTTAAGCTAATAATTGATTTTTTAAAGTAGCCGTTTTGATGGTTCTTTGAAAGATAATGTTTGCTTTACCTTTATACGGCTAAACCATGGTGGTTAAAAAATACCTTCCAAATATAAGGTGTTAATATTTGGAAGGTACTTTGTAATCAGCTAAAGCTAGTGTCTCGTAATTTCTGCATTAATTTCTAAGCTTATTTCTTTACTACGATGGTAAGCTGCTTTTAAAGCCAGCCGAATATCATCAGAGAGGTTGCCTAATTCAAACATTCGTAATGCAGACTCTGTAATACCATTCGCTAAGGTGACCTTGCCACATAACTCGCTAGGTTGAACATTACTTTTACGAACCATTTCTACAGCGCCTGATGCAGCTTGAAGTATTAGATCTAAAGCAAATTGCTTATCTAGCCCCATAGAAACACCTGTTTTCACCATACTGTCGAGAATATAGAAGAAGTAAGCTGGTCCTGAACCCGATAAAGCAATAATCGCATCACTTTGAGATTCTGAATTTGCCCAATAGGTTCGCCCTGTTGCTGAGTAAATTGTTTCTATCACTTCTTTATCTAAAGGCTCTAAATAGTCTGAACCAATTAACACATGAGTACCTGTATAGGTTAATACAGGGGGATTAGAAATGACTCTGATAATTTTTTTTGAACCCGTAATACTCATTAATTGTTGAATATTAACTCCGGCCATCATCGACACAATAGTTTTATCAGCTAACCATTTTTTTAAGGGCGCCAGTATAGCCTTTAAGTCTTTTGGGTCTAGTAATAGAACAACTATATCTGCCTTTTTCACCTCATGTTGCTTTTGCTTTAGAATGATTTGATTCTCAAATTTGACTTCCTCTATTAGATTAATTTTTTCTCTTTGAAAGCCTTTTAAAACTAAACCTCCAATTAAAGCTAAAGACAAATTACTGCTACCAATGAAACAAATATTAGGCTGTACTATATTCAACATTTAGAATTATTTCCTTCCTTTAGATATACTACAAAAAGAAATATTATTTATGACGTAAGTCATGCACCGTTAAGACAAGAAAAATTTAATAAATTTTCATGAATGTTAAGTTTAATTTTACAACGATTTTAAATTCTGAGCTAAGATTACTCTTTACTTATGACTTTATGAATAACAAATTAATCTAAATTGTTAAAAATATGTAATTAAAAATAATTTTTAGCTTATCTCATTAAAGAAATAGACTTACCAGACTTAAAGTATTTAATTAAAATTTACTTAATAAAACTTTGTTCTTTTTTAAAGAAACTTTCAGCTATTCTGGAGGCTTCTTGAAAATTGATTTCATTACACACCCAAAATGATAAAAGCTTTCCATCCAAATGGAAATATTGCTTGTGATACTCCGTTACATCATCTGAATGAGGATTTCCTATAGAGAAATAATTTTCATTATTCTTTCTTACTTTACCGTTTAAAATACCGCCAATACAAATATCCATTTTTATACCAGTTATAAAGTCAACTTATACAACACAATTCTAATTTCTATATTATATAAAACAAATAATCAACTTATTTAATTATCCATATAAAAAACCCACAAAGGAAGAAGTGGGTTTTTTAACTATATTGATGATTAGAGCCGTTTAATTGAGCAAATCGTTACAGATCAAATCGTCTAAAATCATCAAATTACTTTAGTTTAAGCATTCGTCACAATTGTGATATTCGAAGCTTGTGGGCCTTTTTTACCCTGTGTTACAGTAAACTGAACACGCTGACCTTCTAAAAGAACTTTAAAGCCTTGTGTTTGAATCTCAGAAAAATGTGCAAAAACATCTTTACCTTCATCAGTTTGAATAAAACCGAAACCTTTAGTTTCATTAAACCATTTTACTGTACCAGTAGTATTAGACATAAATTAATCCTAACTTTTAAAAACATTATCATTTATTATTGGGCAAACCAATAGAACTAAAAAATACACATTCTACTTAAATATCTAAAAATATACGGAGGATTATAAATAAAACTGCGAAAAGAGAGACTTTGGGTAACATGAATATTTTTGTAGTTAGTGTCGACTATACACGCTTCTTAACGAATTGCAATCGATATCTTAATTAATTCATTTCTTATTGAATACGAAGGTATCAAATTCTAACTTTCTATCTGATTTTCAATGATATTTAAATATAATTTTTTAACACTGTATCTATATATTAATTAAAAATATTTAATGCTTTTTAAAGTATTGGATTTTTAATTTTCAAATAATTTAGAGTTTAAAAAATAAAATTGTGTAGGACTTTCAAATATTATCCTATTAATTTACTTTTTTATAAATTATACATACTTGTCTGTATACATTATTCCTATTCTGCTTTAAAGTAGGCATGCAATTAACATATTGATGATAAACAGGAAGTATCAACGTGAGCGGTCTTTTAGTTTTTATAACCATTGCTTTTCTTACTTTATCAAGCCCAGGCCCAGGCGTTTTATTTACAGTAACAAATTCAATAAATTATGGTGTGAGGACAGCTTTATTTGGTATTAGTGGTTTAATTATTGGTATGTTTATTATCGCTGTGATTTCTGCAAGCGGTGTCGGACTTATTATTACTAGCAACCCTACTATCTTCACTGCTTTAAAATTTATTGGGGCCTTTTACTTAATGTACTTAGGTTATAAAAATTTTATTAAAAAATCCCCGACTCAAGACTTATTAGAAACTGAACATAATCAAAAAAGTATAAAGAAATCAAAGCTTTTCTATCAAGGGTTGTTTGCCTCACTACTTAATCCCAAAACAATTGTCTTTTTTATTGCCCTTTTCCCACAGTTTATTGATATTAAAAAAGAAATATTAAATCAGTTTTTGGTTTTATCTTTAACATTCTGCTTGATCGGATTTTTAATTCATTTAGTTTATGCCAACTTTTCCTCAATATTCAAAGAGAAGATGCTTGCCGGAAATAATTTTTCTAAGCTCAATAAAGTCAGTGGTTGTATATTTTTTCTTTTAGCAGTTTTACTTATTACTCAATAAAACTATTTTATGAAAGTGAGCCAACTTGTAAGGCTATAACTCAATAGCTTTAGCAAGTTGGCTTTTTTATAAGCTGATACGATTAGCAAGCCATCCATAAAAGAATTGCTCATGCTTCGGATTTGTTTCAGTAATTTCAATATAGCGTTGGCCTTGCATAATATTAAGAAGCCGTACCAGCACTTTTTCACCTTCCTTACCACGGTTTTTAATATATTTTATTAAAGCATGCAAAGTGGCTGGCCCATATTCACCATCTACCTTAAGGTCTACCCAGCCTTCTTTGCCCTGCCTATTCAATAAATTTAATGCACGTTGTAAAAGTGGTTTTGTGAAACTAATACCACAATTCACACCCGTGTCGAATAACTCTTCAGCAACAAGTGCGCTGATCAAATTAACTTGATCAAATCGCGGCTCAAGCCAATATTGATTCCTATAAATTTCTCTGGCTGTCTCTAAGGTTAAATTCTCCATTGCACCTTGATAACCATAACTACGAGCAACGGCTTGTGTAATTCCAAATTTAGTCGCATGCCCATGATCAAGCGGATCATTTACATAGCCACCTTCGCGTTTTATTAGTGCATCTAAATATTGCTCAATATTCATAAGAGTTGTCCTCGTCTTTATTAGGGCCAAATAGCTATTAGCTTTGGATATCATCTTTCGCTTTTTTTAGATCTTGCATGACTTCAACAATGGTTTTTCCTTCTTGTTTATTAATGAAATTAAATATCCACCTCACAATTGCCCAACCAGGTAAGCCACAAATAAAGAAGAATCCACCTAAAGTGATCATTCCCCATATATCTGTCACCCACTCATGTAAATTCCATTTCATGATAATGAATGAGCCACCAGTCAAGCTTGAAACAACCGTACAAATCAAACCAACGACCCATTCTTGAGGTGAACGTGGAAAGCGCATAATTAAAACTACTGCAACAACTAAGCTCACTGCTAAAACCACCATCATGACGGTGCCATAAAGGTTAAAAGCGGCAGCTAGCCCATTTGAAGTTAAAAAATTTTCCATAATTTAATCCTGTCTAAAGCGTATTTTCATATTTTTATATCTAACTCTGCTATGTACACAGATTTAATCTAGTCGCTCTTGTTCTTTTTAAACCGCTATGAATGACATAAGCCTCAGTAAAACTGCACCGCTAGATAACCTCTCTTTTTTGACCAAAAAGTTGAGATAACACGTTGCCGTATATCGGAAACTTTTGTGACGCATTAAATTCTTTGTTAGATTCTTCATGTTCTTGATACCCTTTATCGACGAACATTAAGCCTGATCCACGGAATCGGGCTTTTTTTATTCCATTTCTTGTTTTTAATAGTCTGTACAAACCACTCATCGACTATCGCCATTTTTATATTCTGTCATCCATTGAGGCAGAATAATCGTTACTTTCTTAATAAGGTATTGATAAAATTAAGAAATTAATTTCAAATAAAATATTATTTTCGTTCTATCAATATGCCCTTATAACTGATATTATAACTATAGTTATTATTAGTCAATAACTATAGTTGTTTTACTAAATATAACTTAAGTTATATATTTGTTATAAGTTAGCTGGTGCGATCATTATGGCTCTTAAAGACCGTTTAAAAGATTCAAGGATTAAAGCTAAAAAAACACAGGCAGAGGTTGCTGAAGCAGTAAAGATGTCTCAGCCTGCTTATCAAGCTTTAGAATCGGGGAAGAATTTAAAATCTGCTTTTCTTCCACTCATTGCACAGTTTTTAGGTGTAGATGCTTATTGGCTTACTACAGGAAACTCAGAAGACTCTTTTAGAGAAAGTGATGTATTTAGTCCTACTGTCGTGAATAACGATGCAGCAGACCAATATGTCTGGATCGAAGTAGTTGAAGCGAGTTTTTCTTGTGGTACAGGCGAATCAATTGAATTTCATTTTGATGCAATTAACGGAAAAATTCCTTTCCCCGCTTCATTCTTTAAAGAAAAACGTGTTGCTCAGGAATGCATGCGTATTATCAAAGCTAAGGGCGATAGTATGACCGATTACATCAAAGATGGTGATCTGGTCGGTATTGATATTTCTCAAACAGAAGTAATTGATGGTGAAATCTATGCCGTTTATTTTGCTGGTGAAGGCATGATTAAACAAATTTTTAAAGAGGCAGATGGCTCTTTAATTTTGCATAGTTTAAATGAAAAATTTAGAGACCGACGTGTCACTGAAGAGAACGGTAAAAACTTTAAGGTCATGGGGCGTCAGTTCTGGAGAGCAGGCTAATTTAGTTATTAAATATAGCTAAAATAATAATAAGACCTTTTTAATCACTTTCGTCTTTTTATAACTTTAATTATTTAGCTTTCTTCTCGATATAAAAAAACCTATCTCCTTTAAAAGGGATAGGTTTTTTTGCTTTATTACCATGATTTTATCAACAATATGTATTTAAACGATAAAGTTGATTAAACCCAGCATAGAAGCTTTTTCCATCTTGGTTTAACTCAATTTCTTCACCAGTTTGAAGCTGAATTTTCTTTCCAACCTCAACCCAACGATAACCATCAAGCGAGTTTTGCTTACGGACGTGAGGAACAATCCTCACATTAATTTCATTGCCATTTACGGCTGTGGCGATTTGCCACTCATTTACTATATTCACAATCATTCACTCATCACTGAGCTCATGTGATTTAACGGTATTTAATTAGAACGCTAGATTTAAGGTATGGACAATTCGTCTAGAATTTAATATTTAGCTTGATATAGGGTTATTTATAAGCTAATTGCTTTCCATGATTTCGTATCATGAAAAGTAGTACATCACAGAGCATAATATTTTGGATGCGGGGGTCGGATTTGAACCAACGACCTTCGGGTTATGAGCCCGACGAGCTACCAGACTGCTCCACCCCGCAATTGGAAGTAAGCTTTATACGCTTATATATTTTATAAAGCAAACTTTATTTTTTAATCGGTTGTAATTATTAAGAATTATCTTTTTATTAATTTTTCTTTTTATCCGTTCAAATTAAATAAGCCCCCTCAATTTCAATTTTATCACTCTAAATTGTTGTATTTATTTTAAACAGAACCCGTTATTCCATAGACAACAATTGCCATGCTTGGGTAGCTTTTATACTATCTAGTCTCAACCCATCATTTATAGTTTATATGTCTGATCCTCAGCTCTCTCTTAGTGAATATCTCGGTACAGTGCAAGAAGTCATACGCCTGACTTTTGACGAGCCTGTATGGGTGAGAGCGGAAATTCGTAATTTAAATGTTAAAGGTGGACATTATTATTTAGAGCTTGCAGAAAAAGATGCTGACACCGACAAGGTCATTGCAAGCTGTAAAGCAACCATCTGGAAATTTTCAGCCAGTAAAATTGTTCTAAAGTTTGAACGTGAAACAGGTATTGAGTTAGCTAGTGATTTAAACGTTTTAATCAAAATTAGAGCGCGTTTCGATCCACAATATGGATTTTCAGTCAATATTGAAGAAATAGACTCAAGTTTTACACTTGGAGAAATTGCAAAACGTTATCAACAAATTGTTGAACGTTTAACTCAAGAAGGGTTAATACATAAGAATAAACTTCTCCCTACTCCTTTTGATATTCAAAATGTATTAGTTATTGCTCCTCAAAATGCTGCGGGTTTAGGTGACTTTAAAAAGGATGCGGATGCTCTTGAGCGAAATGGGGTTTGTCATTTTGTTTATCAAAGTGCGACCTTTCAGGGAAATACGGCTGCCGTCAGTCTTATGGAGTCGTTGGCAACAGGTTTAAAACAATGGGCAAATAATTTTAACTTTCCACCCGACCTGATTGTAATTATTCGCGGGGGTGGCGCTGTAAATGACTTAGCTTACTTAAATGATTATGAGCTCGCCGCCCTCCTCTGTAAACGCAGCGTGCCGATTTGGGTCGGTATTGGACATGAAAAAGATCGTACTATCCTTGACGAGATTGCACACCGTTCGTTTGACACTCCAAGTAAAGTGATTGCGGGTATTCGCAACCATATTGTTGAACGTGTACAAGAAGCTGTAGACAACCTGCAAACAATCAAACTCTTGTCACAACATCAAATTACGACCTACCAAAGTAAGAGTGATCAATATCTACAACATATTAAATCCTCTGCCCAAGCTCAGCTTAATTCAGCTCACCAGTTCCTTGAGCAGATAAAGGAACGCATTCAATTTGTTTCACAGCAACAAGTTAAATTTTCTTTGTCGCAAACTGAATCCCTTATGCGAGAAATTCTTTTGCAAAACCCGAAACAGATTCAAGCAAAAGGTTATGCAATTGTAAGATCAGAAGGCAAAGCAATTCGTTCCATTCACCAAATCACAAACTCTACCATTACTGTTGATATGCAAGATGGAGCAATTAACGCTAATATTACCGAGGTAATTCCAAATGAATGATAAAGAACTGACTTTTAAAGAAGGTCATGACATTTTAAAGCGAAATGCCGAATTACTTGAATCTCAGGAAAGCCCAGATATTGATAATTTGATGAAGATTGTTGAAGAATCCATTGGTGCTTATAAAGCTTGCAAAGCTCGCATTGAAGCAGTCCAGCAAGCTTTAGATGAAACTTTTAAAGAATAAATTTCCATAAAAAAAGCCCATTTCTACTTCTCATTGAAGAAATGGGCTTAGTGAACACCACTTAGTCCTGAAATACAAAAATGTGGATTAGGTCACATTTTTGCAGAAACATAGTCCCATAAGGACCCCTTGGTGTTCAAGATTTTAATTGTGTCTATACGTTAGTTTGCTTTTATTTTAAGCAACACTAAAACAGATGAAAAAATCAATTTTCCTTCGCCCCTCTATATTTCATCTTCATTAAACGGGCCAACTAATTTATAAATTTTTCCATCTTTTGGGTTTTCATAGAGTAAATCCATATTCGGTAGAATAATATCGTCATCAATTTCGATATGCTCTACACTTTTATACAGCTCTAATTTCTGATCGTTCGCAGGTCTAACCTTTGCTAAAGCAATACTTTCTTGGTCAAACTGATCTTTAATAACAACTTTTAATCTCTTCATGAAAAAACTCCTGTATATTAAATTTTTTAATATAAATTAATTTGTTAGGTCTAAAATGAGCTAATCGCTGAATAGCCGATTGGCATGGCAAAAAAAGTTAAAATAAATGCAGCAATACGTTGTAAGTTACGTTGATTTAACCAAGTGACTTTATTTGAGATTAATACTGTACCAAACATAATCCATAAAAAAGCAATTGGGGTAATTAAAGATAAAAAGACAACAATGTGAATAAAATATAAATGAGGAATTTCCCACGCTGTATGTGGAAAAATCGCTGAAGCAAAAAGTAAAGCTTTCGGATTTAAAAGTGTCGCAAGAAATAAAGCTTTTGGTGTAATAAGCGGTCGGTCTAACTTAATATCTTCAGACGATGTCATCCAGAGTTTAAAAGCAAGATAGAGTATAAAGCCCGCACTCATCAGCTTTAATATGGCTGGAAGCCATGGAATGAAATGAGACACCGATTCAAGTAAAACACCCCATGAGGTAATTGCGATCAGGTAACCTATGACCTCTGCCGGAATCAACTTAAGAGAATGCTTTACCCCTGCTTGTATGCCAGCCGAGGCTAATAATGTATTTGTTGGTCCTGGAGTCAACAAAATAGTGACTACAAGTCCAATAAATAAAAATGACACCATAGGCAAAAAACTCTATTGATTACGCTAGGCGAAATATGTCAAAAACAATCCTGTATTGTCGACAAAATCGTTGTAACAAGAAATATTACAAATATTTTTTATTTTTTAAAATCAAAGTATTAATAAAAAATGAACTCAAGCTTCACTATAAATTATTCAATTTTAAATTTGCAAAATACGTCACATAAATTTTAAAAAACCAAATTTAAGTTAAAAATAGACTTAATTTATCTATAAAAATGAAGTGGTTATTTTTGTATCTTTTTTAAACAAATTATCACGTTTTTCATCCCACAAAAAAGAAAAATTACAGAGCTTGAAATTATCAAATTGATCAATATATATACACATGAAAATCGTGATTTTACTGAATAGATGTATCATTCCCATCAATTCATTGATCGCCGCTTTCATCGAATTAAATAGTTGATGGAGGATGCATGATGAATGCTTATGTACGCCCTCATCCCGATGGTTTTAAATCTTATTTAGGAAAGGATCAGAAAACCGGCCTCTATACAGTACGGGTTGGTTGGACAGTATATGAAACCAATGCCAATGGTTCTGTTTTGTATATTGTTAAAGAGGAAAGTAAGATTCCACTGGATGTAGAAAAGTTTAAAACTGACCGACCTAAAATCTATGATGCGCTTTTAAATGAAGTGCAATTTCAACGCAGAAAACAATTGGCTATTGATCTTCAAAAGTCCAATATTCCCTCTTATGATCGTAAAGCCTACAAAAAGCGCCGCGGCTTTACAGGCTCTTAATTCAATTTACCTATAGTCAAGTCATACAGAAAAAGCACCCGTGGGTGCTTTTTCTTTATCGACCAGTTGCAATTAATACAAACAAACTCAGTATTAAAGTGCTTAATGATCGTTTGCAGTGTACGTGGACTTCATGCTCAGCTCCGTGAGCGTACTGTTCAATGTTTTCCATTACGTGTGCCCTTAAAGTTCACACTGATAATTTGCCTAATTTTCATACATTAAAAAATTAGCCAAAAGTATTATATCCAAACAAATTTTATTTTTTGTTTTTAGGTATCTCTTCTTAAGGCTTTACTGTCTTTTTAGAATTTAGCTAACAAAGTATCTGTAACATTCTTATACGAGGTTAATCTCGTATTGAGCATTTGTAGATCTTTCATTTCAAAGTGTCCGATAGGAAAAATGATTTTATAAAATGAAAAAAGATAACAATATTCGGTTTTTTAATAATAGCCTTTCAAAAGGAGAATATTAAAATGAATAGCTCACAAGAACCAAATCAATCTCTGTTTAATCAAGCATCTACCTCTATTCAAGCCTGCATTGAATGTATGTTTGCTTGTAAGCATTGTGCCTCTGCATGCCTACAAGAAGAGCATGTGCATATGATGCGTGAGTGCATCAAACACTGCTTAACCTGTGTAGAAACCTGTCAGTTATGCACATCTTTAGAACTAAGACATTCCGAACTTGCTGAACAAGCCATGCAGTTATGTGCTAATGCATGTCAACTATGTGCAGCTGAGTGTAGTAAACACGAACATGAGCATTGCCAGGTTTGTGCAAAAGCATGTTTAGCATGTGCTCAAGCTTGTCAGGCATATCGTGCTTAATTTTTAGACGTGCTTAGAAACCTACGGCCTATTACGTTCGTAGGTTTTTAAACTTTATAGAATAAAGGATTAAATTTTTAGATCAGATGAGTCATTACTTTTTTAGGCATAAAAAAAAACCCGCATCTTGGGGAAAATGCAGGCTCTTAGATCTCCCACAACGACCATGAGTTCATTATTAAGCTTGAACTTTAAACCGTTAACTAAATGTACCCTTAATAAAAATAAATTGCAATACAGAATAGTCTGTATATTTTAAATATTTTATTATTTTTACATTACTTTTTCTTAAATAGTTTAAAAACATAAGTTATCCCACATTTAGAAATAACTTTTCATAGGCATTAAAAAAGCCCGTTTCACGGGCTTTTCTGCAACGTTGAGCACTCAAAAAATGTGTCTATCCATTTTTATTTGCTCTTTGCTAGCTGTTTATAAGGTCTTATCGTATCTTTTGCCCTGTCCCAAGTTTCCCTGTGGATCGAGGAGATATTACGATTACCTTAAGTACATTTATAGCACATTATTTATTCATGGCTAGTGCTGTTCACGTTTTTTTACAAATGAATAAAATACTTCAAACCTTCATATTTCAAGGGTTTTCGACGCCATTTGGGTACTGGCGAGCCGTATCACAAATTGGATACCACTTCACTTGTGAATTGACAAAAGCATGAGAGATGACTGGCGTCGATATTTCTTCATTAATGAGCCCTACCCTTAAACGCACCACATCAGGTTTATCTAAACGTTCACTCCAGACAGGTGAACCGCAGATTTTACAGAACACTCTTTTTTTATTAGGCGATGCAAAATACGCTTGCAAAAGATTTTCCCCCTGTACAATCTCTAAATCGCTTTTTTGTACTTGAGTGATGGCCGCAAAAGCAGCCCCTTGTGCTTTTTGGCATTGCTTACAGTGACAAACCATGATGGGTTCTAATTCGGCATTAATACGAAGTTGAATCCCATTACAAAGACAAGAAGCTGTATAAGCCATGATTTTTCCTTTTTTATTTTTATAAGATTTAACTTACGCCTACACCTTTTTCAATATGGTCTAAAATCGCACACGAAGCCTGTTGGTCACCACAGCAATCATCAGCTGAAGCCTGCAAAATATTAACCATTTCCTGTAAATGAGCAATTTTTTGCTTTAATTCGGCAATGTGTTTTACGGTTAAAGCTTTCACCTCTGCACTATGCCGATCGGTATTTTTCCAAAGCGAAATAAGCTCTTTCATCTGTTCAGATGAAAAACCTAACTCTCGAGCATGTTTTAAAAAGTTTAAAGTTTTAAGGTCTGTTTCTGAATAAATACGATACCCTGAAGCAGAACGTTGAGCTGCTTCAAGTAAACCGATTTCTTCATAGTAGCGAATCATTTTCGCTGAAATACCCGAATGTTTGGATGCCTGACCGATATTCATCTCACACCTCAAATATTAAATTTGGTTTAAGACCTGCTGTCATGATCTTAAACCAAAAGTTGATTTTCAGCACGCTTACTCTACTGGCGCATGAAAGCGTTTTAAGCGTAACGCATTGCCTAAAACAAATACCGAAGAAAGTGCCATCGCGCCTGCTGCAAACATAGGTGAAAGTAATACACCAAATGCTGGATATAGCGCACCTGCTGCAATTGGAATCAGTGCAACGTTATATACAAATGCCCAGAACAGGTTTTGGCGTATGTTTCGCATAGTTGCTTTACTTAGCGCAATTGCGTTCGGTACGCCTTTTAAACTACCTGACATCAGCACCACATCGGCAGCTTCAATAGCAACATCTGTTCCTGTACCAATGGCTAAGCCCACGTCCGCTTGTGCCAAGGCTGGTGCGTCGTTAATACCATCACCAACAAAAGCTAAGCGACCATATTGTTTTTGCAGTTGGCGGACTGTATCCACTTTGCCCTCGGGTAAAACCTCTGCCACAACTTCATCAATGTTCAGCTTTTTGGCAATCGCTTGCGCCGTATGACGGTTGTCTCCTGTAATCATGGCCACTTTGAGACCTAATTTATGTAAGGCTTCAATCGCAGCATAGGTTGTTTCTTTAATTGGGTCTGCCACGGCAATAATTGCTGCAAGTTGCTGGTCAATGGCAACATAGAGTGGTGTTTTGCCTTCTTCACCTAATTGAGCAGCAATCGCTTGGAATGAGTTGGTATCTAAACCAAGTTGGTGCATATAACGGTCTGCGCCAATTTGTACTTTTTGACCAGAAACTTCCGCCTCAATACCTGATCCTGTAATCGAGTTAAATGCTGTTACTGGTAATAAGTTTAGGCCTTCGCTTTCTGCTGCTTGAACAATCGCAAGGGCAATTGGGTGTTCAGATTTCGCTTCAACAGAGGCAACTAAAGTCAGCACTTGGTTACGTTCAAAGCCAGATTGCACATTAAAGTCTGTCAGTGTCGGTTTGCCTTCGGTGAGCGTTCCTGTTTTATCAACGGCAACCACTTGCGCTTCTTGTAAAAGCTGCAAAGCTTCACCTTTACGGAACAAGACACCTAGCTCAGCACCACGTCCAGTACCGACCATAATAGAAGTTGGTGTTGCAAGCCCCATCGCACAAGGACAAGCAATAATTAGTACCGCAACGGCATTCACCAATCCAAAAGTCAGCGCAGGCTCTGGTCCCCAAATAAACCAAACAAAGAAAGTAATTGCAGCAATTAGCATGACAGCCGGTACAAACCACATGGTGACTTTATCGACCAACCCTTGAATCGGAAGTTTAGAACCTTGGGCTTGTTCAACCATGCGAATAATTTGTGAAAGTACAGATGAGCTACCCACTGCGGTTGCCCGAATGTTTAGAGTCCCGTTCTGATTGACCGTACCTCCAACTACTTGTTGCCCTTCTCTCTTTTCAACAGGAACAGGCTCACCCGTAATCATAGATTCATCAATATAGCTATGCCCTTCAACCACCTCACCATCGACTGGCACACGCTCACCTGGACGGATTTCTACAATAGTTCCACTGACCACTTCGGCAACTGCAACTTCCACTATTTGTCCATCACGCTGAATGCGGGCAGTTTTAGGCTGCATTCCCACCAAATGTTGAATCGCTTGTGAAGTACGCCCTTTAGCTTTTGCTTCAAAATAACGTCCGAGTAAAATTAAACTGACAATTACAGCAGCCGCTTCAAAGTAAACATTGACCGTGCCTTGTGGTAAAACCTGCGGCATAAAGGTTGCCACGACTGAGAAACTGTAGGCAGCTAAAGTTCCAACAGCGACCAACGAGTTCATATCTGGCGCCAAACGCCATAAGGCTGGAATCCCTTTTTGGTAAAAACGGCGACCAGGAAAAACGAGTACTAATGTGGTCAAAACAAACTGTAAAAGCCAGCTATTGTATTGACCAATGGTGTGCATGACCCACATGTGAAAAGCTGGAATGAGATGTGAACCCATTTCCAAAATAAACACAGGTAAGGCCAACACAATCGAAATGATCAGATCTTTTTTAAGCTGATCTAACTCTGAAGCTTTTTTATCGAGTTGCTCATCTTGATTTTTTTCAGACGCTTTCGCGTCATAACCTGCTTTTTTAACAGCACGAATTAAGTCTTCAACATTAACTGAATTATCTGCCTGTACCCAAGCCTGCTCTGTTGCTAGGTTGACCGTAGCGTTTTGAACGCCCTCTACTTTTTTAAAGGCTTTTTCTACACGTGCAACACAAGATGCACAGGTCATACCCTCAATAGACAACTCCACTGGCGCAGCTTTTGGAACATCATAACCCGCACGTTCAACTGCTTTAACCAGTGCTTCACGCTGAATCGGTTGATTTGAATAAACAACGGCTTTTTCTGTTGCCAAATTAACATTGGCAATCTCTACATTTTCAACTTTCTTAAGTGCTTTTTCGACACGTCCTACACAGGAGGCACAAGTCATGCCCTCAATTGAGAGTGTTTCACTATATGCTGGCAATTTTGTGGTTTTTGAGTCCATCAAACACCTCTGCAAATCTGCAAAATTTAATATTCTGTATTGAGCATACAGATTCCCATCATGGGAAGGTCAAGCATATTTTTTTAAAAATTTTGTCTTGACCTTACAATCATGACAAGGTTTAGACTCAGTGTTATCCAAACAAACATCTCATTCTTGATGGAGTATGAATATGAAACTACTTATTGAAAATATGACTTGTGGTGGCTGCGCACGTGGTGTGACTGCAACGATTCAAGATGTCGATCCAAATGCAAAAGTAGATGTAGACTTAGCGACCAAAATCGTGACTGTTGAAAGCAGTGAAAGTGTCGATAAAATTACCGAAGCACTTGAAGAAGATGGTTTCCCAGCGAAAGTGCAATAAGATATAAAACTGCATAGCTTCAACCTTTGAGGCTATGCACTTCCCTTATTTAAAAATCGATACCATTTGAATCATCTATCGGGTTCTGATCAAGTGTAAAAACAGTTCGTTGATAAGGTATCCCTTCTAAATCATAAACCTGATAAATACAGTCGAACAATGATTGTAAGTCTTCACTTCTGTCCATTGCCCGTGCAGTAATAAAAATTGGGCTGACCGCGCCGTTATCTAAAATCGGAATATAGTTTAAGTGTGGAAATCGAATGGTATCGGCACTTGCTGGAATAATGCAGATCCCTTCCCCCGCTGCGACTAAGCCCAAAGCCAATTGAATTTCCCGTATCTCATGCATATTTTTGGGAACCAAACTATGTTCGGCAAAAATATTCAAAAGCTGGGTTGAGAAGTTCGGTTTTGGCGAGGTGGGATACATAAACATCTTTTCATCAATCAAATCGGCCAGATATACCCCTTCTGTGCGCTGTGCAATTGGATGACTGGTATGCGCGGCAACGACCAAACGCTCTTTACGTAAAAGAATACGCCTCACAGCGGGGTCACTAATTCTTAAACGTCCAAACCCGACATCAATACGGCCTTCTTTTAATGCCTGCAACTGTTCGGTTGTACTTAATTCCATGAGCTGAATATTCAGATGAGGCTGCTGCTGACGAAATAAATAAATGATTCGAGGCAGCAACCCATAAAGTAAAGACCCGACAAAACCAATGGTCATGCTTCTTTCGATGAGACCAATACGCTTGGTCATACTTTTTATTTCTTCAGCATTCGACAAAAGTTTAACAGCGTGCTGATAAAAGAAATGCCCTGCTGGTGTGGTCTGTAAAGGACGGCTTCCTCGTTCAAAGAGTTGAATTCCAAGCTCACTTTCCAAATTTTGGATTTGCCGACTCAAAGGCGGTTGAGCAATAAATAGTTTTTCGGCTGCCTTGGTGAAGCTCTGTTCTTCTACAACAGCCACAAAATACCGTAAATGTCTTAGTTCCATCAGGTTTCCATACCTTTAAGATATATTAAAATGCAAATTCAGTCTTAGACACAGTTTAACCATTCTTTTAAGGTATATACAAGCAATAACCCGATGAAGTTATAGATCACTTGTATAGCACCGATTGAAATCTACTGGCCAACATTCGATCTATCTTTATCCATTCGCGGTTAAACACCCGACGCGTTTATGCGCTTCATTGACATATTAGGATATCAAGACCTTTTAAATCGTAGCGAAGGTCTTGATGACTTCCACCCTTTGGAAAGTCGGAGAACGGACATGCCACGTATTCCTGTAATCAATACCAGCCATCTTGACCGTATTGATGAATTACTTGTAGACAATATCGATACAGGTGAATTTAAACTTCACCGCTCAGTTTTTACTGATGAAGCCTTATTTGATCTCGAAATGAAATACATCTTCGAAGGTAACTGGGTTTACTTGGCACACGAAAGCCAAATTCCAAATAATAATGACTACTACACGACTTATATTGGTCGTCAGCCGATTATCATTGCCCGTAACCGTAACGGTGAACTTAATGCCATGATCAATGCATGTTCACACCGCGGAGCACAACTTTGCCGTTACAAGCGTGGTAACAAAGCAACGTATACTTGCCCTTTCCACGGCTGGACTTTTAATAACTCAGGTAAATTGCTCAAAGTAAAAGACCCAACTGACGCAGGTTACTCTGACTGCTTTAACCAAGACGGTTCACATGACCTTAAAAAGGTAGCTCGTTTTGAGAGCTACAAAGGCTTCTTATTTGGTAGCTTAAATCCCGATGTTCCTTCGCTTGAAGAATTTTTGGGTGAAACCACCAAAATCATCGACATGATTGTTGACCAGTCTGAACATGGGTTGGAAGTTTTGCGTGGTTCATCTACCTATACCTACGAAGGCAACTGGAAACTCACTGCTGAAAATGGTGCCGATGGTTATCACGTTTCTGCTGTTCACTGGAACTATGCAGCAACAACTCAACACCGTAAAGAAACTCAAGCTGCCGATAACATTCGTGCCATGAGTGCAGGTTCTTGGGGTAAACAAGGCGGTGGCTCCTATGGCTTTGAAAATGGCCACATGTTGCTTTGGACACAATGGGCAAATCCAGAAGACCGTCCAAACTTCCCGAAAGCAGATGAATACACCGAAAAATACGGTGAAGCAATGTCGAAATGGATGATCGAGCGCTCACGTAACTTGTGTCTCTATCCAAACGTTTATTTGATGGATCAGTTCGGTTCGCAAATTCGTGTACTTCGCCCACTTTCAGTCAATCGAACCGAAGTCACCATTTACTGTATCGCGCCTAAAGGTGAAGCACCTGAAGCTCGCGCACGTCGTATCCGTCAATATGAAGATTTCTTTAATGCATCAGGTATGGCAACGCCAGACGATTTAGAAGAGTTCCGTGCTTGTCAGGCAGGTTACGCCGGTATTGCACTTGAATGGAATGACATGTGCCGCGGTTCAAAACACTGGATTTATGGACCAGATGATGCAGCAAACGAAATCGGTTTAAAACCGATGTTAAGTGGTATCAAAACTGAAGATGAAGGACTGTATCTGGCCCAGCATCAATATTGGTTAAAAACCATGAAACACGCGATTGCATCAGAGAAAGAAATTGCTGATCAGGGAGAAACAGCATGAGTGCTCAAGACAAAGCAACTTTAGAAAATATTGCTCAGTTTCTTTATCGTGAAGCTCGCTTTTTAGATGATGAACAATGGGATGACTGGCTTGAATGCTATGCGCCAGAAGCTTCTTTCTGGATGCCAGCTTGGGATGACGACGATAGATTAACTGAAGATCCGCAATCTGAAATTTCACTTATTTATTATCCAGACCGTCAAGGTTTAGAAGATCGAGTGTTCCGTATTAAAACCGAACGCTCTTCTGCAACCATGCCGGACACACGCACAAGCCACAATATTGCCAACGTTGAAGTTCTCGATCGCGACGGCGACAAAGTCACTGTTCGCTTTAACTGGAATACCTTAAGTTTCCGTTATAAGACAAATTACAGCTATTTCGGTATGTCACGTTATGTGATCGATTTTTCAGGTGATCAACCAAAAATCTTGAGCAAGTATGTCGTTTTGAAAAATGACTATATCAATCAAGTCATTGATATCTACCACCTTTAAGACATACCCCTCAGCTAAACGGACTGTTGGCTGAGGGTAAAAGTTTCAAATATTTTGTAGGATACATGCCATGTCAAACCACAATGTTGCACTTCAATTTGAAGATGGTGTTACACGTTTTATTAACGTAGCTCAAGGCGAAACCCTATCTGACGCAGCCTATCGCCAAAAAATTAATATTCCTTTGGATTGCCGTGATGGTGCATGTGGAACTTGCCGTGCATTTTGCGAGTCCGGTAGTTATGACATGCCAGAAGAAACCTATATTGAAGATGCATTAACCCCTGAAGAAGCTGCGCAAGGCTATATTCTTGCTTGCCAATGTCGGCCAACTTCAGATGCCGTATTTCAGATTCAAGCGTCTTCAGATGTTTGCAAAACAGAAATTCATAGCTTCCAAGGTACATTGGCCCGCGTTGAAAACTTATCAGACTCAACCATCACATTTGATATTCAACTTGATGAAGGACAACCGGATATTCATTTCCTTGCAGGTCAGTATGTGAATGTTGCAATTCCAGAAACTGGCGAAACACGTTCATATTCATTTAGCTCAAAACCGGGCAACCGCTTAACGGGCTTTGTGGTACGTAACGTACCGAATGGCAAAATGAGTGAATTCTTAAGCAAGAATGCCAAAACTGGCGACAAAATGACTTTTACCGGTCCATTCGGTAGCTTCTATTTACGTAATGTAGTGCGTCCAGTGCTTATGCTGGCAGGCGGTACTGGTATTGCCCCATTTATGTCGATGTTACAAGTGCTTGAAGAAAAAGGCTCCGAACAACCTGTTCGTTTAGTCTTTGGTGTAACCAATGACTTTGATTTAGTTGCTCTAGAAAAACTCAATGAGTTGCAGGCGAAATTCCCATGGTTTGAATACCGCACTGTAGTTGCAAGCCCTGAGAGTAACCATGAACGCAAAGGCTATGTAACGGGTCATATTGAAAGTGAATGGTTAAACGGTGGCGACGTCGATGTTTATCTATGTGGCCCAGTACCGATGGTAGAGGCTGTACGTGGTTGGTTAGAAACTGAAAATATTAAACCAGCAAACTTCTTGTTTGAAAAATTCTCTGCAAACTAACTTAAGGTGGAGAAATTATCTATGTCAAACCGTCAAAGATTTACCGATAAAGTTGTGATTGTTACGGGTAGTGCCCAAGGTATTGGCCGCGGCGTGGCATTGCAAGTTGCAGCTGAAGGTGGACAAGTCGTCATGGCTGACCGCTCTGAATATGTTGAAGAGGTACTCACAGAAATTCAGCGTACAGGTGGTGATGCTGTCACGGTTAATGCTGACCTAGAAACCTATGCAGGTGCACAAGCGGTTGTTACAAAAGCCATCGAACATTATGGTCGGGTAGATATCCTGATTAATAACGTAGGCGGCGCGATCTGGATGAAACCTTTTGAAGAGTTTTCCGAAGAAGAGATCATTAAGGAAGTGAATCGCTCATTGTTTCCAACTTTATGGTGCTGCCGCGCTGTGTTGCCTGCCATGATTAAGCAACAAGCGGGCGTTATTGTAAATGTATCTTCCATTGCAACCCGTGGTATTAACCGTATTCCCTACTCCGCATCTAAAGGTGGGGTAAATGCCCTAACAGCGTCTCTTGCTTTTGAACATGCTAAAGACGGGATTCGAGTCAATGCTGTTGCGACTGGTGGAACCGAAGCGCCACCTCGCAAAGTACCACGCAATGCCAACCCGTTAAGTCAAAATGAAAAAGACTGGATGCAACAAGTAGTTGATCAAACAAAAGATCGAACATTTATGGGCCGTTATGGCACAATTCAAGAACAAGTCAATGCAATTTTATTTCTTGCATCAGACGAAGCATCGTATATGACGGGATCGGTCATTCCGGTCGGAGGTGGAGATCAGGGTTAACCCTGATCTTTTTATATATTTGGATAAATAACATGATTTGCATGGAGGCAATCAGACATGGCAACCCTGTTCAAGACATTAAAAAATGACTGGTCCATATCAGCAACAGTTGCGGGCTTTCTTGCAGTTTTAATTTCTTACTCAGGCCCACTGATTATTTTTTTCCAAGCTGCTCAGCGTGCTCATGTGTCCACAGATATGATGGTGTCATGGATTTGGGGAATTTCAATCGGCGCTGCCATTTCAGGTATTTATCTTTCGATTAAATATAAAACTCCTGTGATTACCGCGTGGTCTGCACCGGGTACTGCCCTGTTAGTTACCCTATTTCCAAATGTCTCATTGAATGAAGCAGTAGCCGCCTATATTACTTCTGCCATTGTTATATTCTTAATTGGCGTTACAGGTTACTTCGACAAATTACTGAAATGGATTCCGCAAGATGTCGCTGCGGGCATGATGGCAGGTCTTCTTTTTCAGTTTGGTATTAGCCTATTTACTGCATCTGATAGCATGCCTTTGATTGTCTTTAGTATGCTCATTGTCTTTTTAGTTGCCAAACGTTTAATGCCTCGCTACACCATGATTTGGGTGTTAGCTGCCGGAGTTTTATTAAGCCTCATTTTAGGCAAAATGAATCCGGTTGATGTGAGTTTTAATTTAGCAATCCCCCAGTGGATTAGCCCGGAATGGACTTGGAACTCAACACTGAATCTCGCTGTTCCTCTTATTTTAGTCAGTCTAACCGGCCAATTTTTACCGGGTATGGCGATTATGAAACTGAGCGGTTATGACACGCCAGCCAAACCCATTATTACGGCTACCAGTATTGCCTCGTTAGCCGTTGCCTGTATCGGTGGTATTACCATTGTACTTGCCTCGATTACCGCGGCTTTATGTATGGGTAAAGATGCACATGAACTTAAAGAAAAACGATATATTGCAGGAATCGCCAACGGAATTTTTTATATTTTAGGAGGCTTATTTGCTGGCAGTATTGTCATGCTATTTAGCTTACTTCCTAAAGAGTTGGTGGCAGCACTGGCAGGTTTAGCTTTGCTTGGTGCAATTGCTACCAATATTTCTGTTGCCATAAAAAATGATGGTCAACGTGATGCTGCACTTATTACCTTTTTAGCTAGCGCATCAGGTATGCATTTTCTTGGATTAAGCTCAGTGTTTTGGGGTATTTGTATTGGTGTAATCGCCCATTTCATTCTTACCCCACGCTCAACTCCAGCCACAAATTAAATTTTTATCTAAGTGCCCACCACTAAAATAAAGCTTCAAACGCCAAATCAGGATACAAATAATTCGCTATCCCTGATTTGGCAATTTTTTATTGAATATAGATTAAATTTCATTTTTAAGATGAGTTTCTAAAATAATTGACTTTAATATTTTTTATTTATTTTCACTTTAGTTTCTAATATAAATTTAGCTATATTTCTAGCTGTGATTCTCAGAAATAAAATCTATAAAAAGATATCTATAAAATCCTTAAAATTCTCACAATACAATATTTAACCCTATTTTAAACATAACAGAAGCAACAACCAAAATTATTAAAATAAACTATATTTTTCAATATTTTAGTTTAATAAAAACATAATACCTTAAAGACATAAAGATATATCAATTAGGTTTTTGACTCTATTCCAATAACAAAATAGTTTATTAAAAAATAACGCGATGCTTCACAAATTGGAGGTGAAGAAAATGGACACAAGCAAGGTTAATATTAATGAGTTAATTGATAAAGCCCGTTTTACATCTTTTCATTGGAAAGTTTTAATCTGGTGCTTACTTATTATTATTTTTGATGGATATGATTTAGTTATTTATGGGGTTGCTCTTCCTCTGTTAATGCAGCAATGGTCGTTAACTGCAGTTGAAGCAGGCCTGCTCGCCAGTGCTGCACTATTCGGGATGATGTTTGGTGCCATGATTTTCGGCACGCTTTCAGACAAACTGGGACGCAAAAAAACCATCCTGATTTGTGTCACCTTATTTAGCGGATTTACCTTTATAGGTGCCTTTGCCAAAGGACCAACTGAGTTTGCTATTTTGCGCTTTATTGCAGGTCTTGGGATTGGCGGTGTCATGCCAAACGTTGTGGCACTTATGACCGAATACGCACCCAAAAAAATCCGCAGTACATTAGTTGCAATTATGTTTAGTGGCTATGCAATTGGTGGCATGACATCTGCTCTACTCGGTGCATGGCTCGTAAAAGATATGGGCTGGCAAATTATGTTTTTAATTGCGGGTATTCCCCTGTTGCTGCTCCCGCTCATTTGGAAGTTTTTACCAGAGTCTCTCGCCTTTTTAGTGAAATCTAACCATAGCGAACAAGCAAAAAATATAGTGAGTAAAATTGCGCCTCAAACTCAAGTCAATGCCAATACTCAACTGGTGTTAAATGAAAGTACAACAACAGATGCACCTGTCCGTGCGCTTTTCCAACAAGGCCGCACCTTCAGCACGTTTATGTTCTGGATTGCTTTCTTTATGTGCTTACTCATGGTGTATGCCTTAGGAAGCTGGTTGCCTAAACTCATGCTGCAAGCGGGCTATTCGTTAGGGGCAAGTATGTTGTTCCTCTTTGCACTCAATATTGGCGGTATGGTCGGTGCAATTGGTGGTGGTGCTTTAGCAGACAGATTCCATCTAAAACCTGTCATTACCATTATGTTTATTGTGGGATCGGCAGCTTTAATTCTGCTTGGCATTAATAGTCCACAATTTATTTTATATAGCCTGATTGCGATTGCCGGCGCTGCCACAATTGGTTCACAAATCTTACTCTACACTTTCGTTGCGCAGTTCTATCCGACGGCACTTCGTTCAACTGGCATGGGCTGGGCATCGGGAATTGGCCGTATTGGCGCGATTATCGGACCAGTTTTAACAGGTGCTTTGCTTTCATTTGAACTTCCTCACCAAATGAATTTCTTAGCGATTGCAATTCCGGGTGTGGTTGCTGCACTTGCAATATTTATGGTCAATCTCAAAGCCTCTGTTGCTGCACAAACGCCATCAACTTTTAACCCTCAAAACACGCTTACCCAGCAGTAAACACAAATGTGCCGAGGACTGGCGCATCTTTTTGGAAATGGATTATGGAATTATTACACCGTTTTAAACCATGTAATTTAGCAATAACTACATTATTCGGTTTATTAACTAGCTCAAGTTTATGGGCAGCAGACACCACTCAACAAAGCGAAGATGAATGGAAGTTCACGCTAAAAAATGCCTATATCAATCGTGATTTTGATAATGATGCACTCAAAGACACAGGCAGTTGGTCTCAGGCAGCCTCATTATTTTATAAGTCGAAAATGTATGACACTCCGTTAATCATAGCAGACAAGCCAATTACGATTGGTGCCGATGCTTCTGTTCAATACGCCGTGCGCTTGAGTTCAGACAAACATGTCGCAGATACAGTTTTGCCTTTTAATAAAGAAACGCAATCTCAAGCATCAGATTTCTTAAAATACGGTGCAACCTTAAAACTGGGCTATGACAAAACCCTGTTGAGTATCGGTGAACTCTGGCTGGATTTACCTGTAACGGCTGTCGATGCTAGCCGACAATTGCTTGCTTCTTATTGGGGAACCAACCTTAAATCGCAACTTTCAGATCAGCTTTATGCCGAAATTGGTCGGGTTGAAAAAGTTTCGCCACGAAATGAAGAGGACTTTAAAAAGTTTTCATTCACGGCAAATGGAATGACCAAAGAATCCGATGGCCTGAACTACATTGACCTACGTTATCAATTTACACCGTCACTCAAGGGTGAATATTACTTTGGTAACTTAGAAGACCTCTACAATAAACACTATGTAGGGCTTGAGCATACGTGGAAACAACCTAATTTTGCCCTCACCTCTAAGTTTAAATACTTCAATGCAAAAGATGATGGCAATACTTTTGATATTGATGCGCAAAACATCGGGGTGCTAGAAACACTTAAAGTAAAAAATCATACCTTTGGTTTGGGGTACCAGCAAATTATTGGTGAGTCGGCTTATCCATTACCGGATGGTTTTTTACCAGAAACCTATTTCATTAACTGGAATGCTACAGGTTTCTTTAAAGAAGATGAGAAGTCTTATCATGTGATGTATGGCTATGACTTTAAAGATTACGTTCCGGGCTTAAATGCAATGGTGAAATATGTTTACGGTCATGACTTTAAAGCAGCCAATGGGGAGAAAAACCACGAAACCGAGTCGAATGTGATTTTAAACTATGCGTTTCAACAGCCTTTCTTGAAAGGCTTTGCCCTGCAATATATTCGAATTGATTACAACGTAAAACATGGCAATGACTTTGGTGAAGATCGCTTGTTTGTAAACTACACTAAAAAGTTTTAATCATTTTTAATTCAACTAAAGCGGGCTAATTTTGGCTCGCTTTATTATTTTTGAGCCATAAAAAAACGCTCTTACGAGCGTTTTTAATTAATCTAGTAACTTAAGCAACATGCTTTTGTACAACAATCGAACCTACTGAATAGCCAGCGCCAAAAGATGAAATCACGCCATATTCGCCATCATCCACTTCGTGGCCTGTACGGTGTAAAGCAATAATTACACCTGCTGAAGAGGTATTGGCAAACTCATCTAGAATAATTGGTGCACGGCTTAGATCTGCATCTTTACCAGCCACATATTTCAAGATTAATTCATTCATGTTGGCATTGGCTTGGTGTAGCCAGAAACGCTTAATATCGTTTGCAGTTAACTGCATTTTTTCCAACTGCGCATTAATGATTTTTGCCACCAACGGACAAACATCTTTAAATACTTTGCGGCCATCTTGACGGAATAACTTGTCGTCAACCACTGCATCTTCGCTACGGTTTAAGAAACCAAAGTTATTGCGAATGTTATTTGAAAATTGAGTAAATAAATGAATATCTAAAATTTCAAAACCAGTTTTAGTAGTGGTTTCTTCAATAATAGAAGCGGTCGCCACATCACCAAAAATGAAGTGACAATCACGGTTACGGTAGTCTAGGTGACCAGATGTAATCTCAACATTCACTAATAAAACACGGCGAGCACCTGAACGAATTGCATCTGCCGCTTGTTTCAAACCAAAAGTAGCAGCTGAACATGCCACGTTCATGTCGTAAGCATAACCTTGAATACCAAGTGCCGACTGGATTTCAATTGCCACAGCCGGATAAGCACGCTGCATATTTGAACACGCCAAAATCACAACATCGATATCTTCAGCAGTTACACCTGCATTTTCCATTGCCTGTTTTGCAGCAATAACGCCCCACTCTGCTTGAATTGAAAGTTCATCATTTGAACGTTCAGACAAACGCGGACGTAAACGTGTTGGATCAAGAATACCCGATTTTTCAATCACGTAACGGCGCTTAATACCAGAAGCTTTTTCAATAAATTCAGCACTTGAACCACGTAATTCTTCTAGCTCGCCTGCTGCAATTTTCTCTGCATTCTCTTGGTTATATTGTTCCACATAAGCATTTAAACTGTCGGCCAGTTCTTCATTAGAAATGATTTCTGTTGGGTGAAATAGCCCAGTACCTGTGATACGAATGCCCATGTAAAACTCCTAAAAAAATGAATAGGGTCTGTTAATCTTTCATTTATAAATTGCGTTGCCAGCTAAAAACAACATAAACAGACCCCGATCTATTTTAACTGATTCCCAAACGATCCCATAACTTTTGTAGTCGAGTTGGCGAAATAGGCATCTTGGTTTTCATCGGCTGAGAAAATAAAGAAATCCGTAATTCTTCCAGCATCAAATACAATTCTTTGATTCTTGGATCATTTTTGAACTTAAATACCTTGTCCATCCATGGATCGACATCGTCAATAGCAGCATGATCTCGCTGTAGATTATTTGGCAATCGATCTAAACGCAATAGCAGCGCTTTTAAATAACGTGGATATTCCTGCCAAAGATCAACTGGCTGGCAATAGACAAAATTGCCGAGTGACATTAAATCTAGCTGATCTTCAATATCATCGATACTGCGTCCAAATACGTCCGGATCAAGTACTAAAAGTTGACGACGGATTTGTTGCCACTGAATATAAATATCACTTAATTGCTCAAGTGCTTGCTGCCCATAGCTCAAAAATTGTTTTTTAACTTGTTCAAGCAATTGATTAAATTCACCAGCATTGATTGGCAAAGTCGTAATTGCCATTTGTAAAGTCGCGTATACCAGCATTTGCTCAAGTTTAGCTTTATCGCCTAAAGGTGAATAAGCCAACGCAAGAGGTTTCGAAATCTGCTTTTTCAACTGACGAACCAAATCACCAAGTTGCATATGGACCAGACGAATAATACCTTCGCGATGTTGTTTAATCGCCTCTGCCTGATCGTTAAATGTTTGTATAACCACGCCGGACTCATCTTTCGCCTCGAGTTCGGCAAAATTTTTAGTTGGCACTAAAGCTTGATATTGTTTAACAACAACACCTGTCACCTTCTGTGAAGCTTCAAAGGTAAAGTTTTCAGGGAAAGTTTTAAATTCACCTTTTTGCTGTTTCACCGGACGATGCGTTTCTACGCGACAACGAGCCTTCAACTCAGCCAAGTCACGGCCTTTGGCGATCAATTTACCTTTTTCATCAATCACCTTAATAAAAGGCACCAAATACGGATCTATGCGTTCAAATGAAAAATCTTTTTCCGTAATCTGCTCACCACGTAAAGCAAATGCCAGATAGCTAAAGATATGTTGTCGCAAATGTACAGCATCAATACCTTGCATGAGCTTACGCGCCGTATCTGGAATCGGTACGAGGTTACGACGTTTATCTTTTGGTAAGGCTTTCAATAAGGCTTCAATGAGATCTAAACGCCAGCCTGGAATCCCCCACGACCAAATATTTTCATCTACCTGAGGCAATGCCTGTACCGGAATTTGGACCGTTGCGCCATCTTCATCATGACTTGGGTCAAAGCGATAAGTAGTTGCCAAACGTAACTGACCATTATGTAAATGATCAGGGAATTGCTGCGTGGTCGGACGGTCATTGAGCCAAAGCGCATCATCTTCTACATATAAATAACGTGGATTTTTTGCTTCTACAGTTGCACGCCAGTCTTCAAAACTACGACGACTCGCAATTTCTTCAGGAATTTTCGACGCATAGAACTGATAAATTGTTTCTTCATCGACCACCAAATCGCGGCGACGTAATTTATCTTCAACTCGCTCTACTTCTTCAAGTTTAAGCAAGTTGTGTTTTAAAAATGGTGGAACTGTCCCCAGATTTCCTGTGGTTAATGCATCACGTAAGAAAATCTCATGTGCAGCAGGTTGGTCAACTTTCTCAAAATTAACCAAACGCTTCGGTTCAATAATTAAACCAAACAATGAAATTTGTGCATAAGCATTTACAATACCGGCTTTTTTAGACCAATGAGGCTCGAAATAGTGATATTTCAATAAGTCGCGTGCAGCAAGCAAAATCCATTCAGGATCAATTTTTGCTAATGTACGTAAATAGACTTGAGAGGTTTCCACCATCTCAAAAGCCATCACCCACGCAGTATTGGTTTTGTGCAATGTGCTGGCTGGAAAAACTTTTGCCTTTTGCTGACGTACTGCCATAAAGGTATTACGTTCATCAGTCTTATTGGCAATAAAAGACAATAAACCTGTTAGCAACGCACGGTGCAAGTTTTCATAATTTGCAGGCTTTTCATTAAAACTAAGTTTTAAACCTTCGGCCAGCTCAACCAGCTGCTGGTGTGTCTGTTTCCATTCACGTAACCGTAACCAGCTTAAGAAATGCTGCTTAGCAAATTGACGACGCTTATTTTCCGACATTCCTGCTTCACCTTTAGGATTTAAAGTATCCCAAAGTTTTAAATAAAACAGAAAATCTGAATCTGCCTCTTTGAATAGTGCATGCTTTTGATCAGCTTGCATTTGTTTATCTGCTGGACGTTCACGCGCGTCTTGAACTGCAAGTGCACTGACCACCACCAAAATTTCTTTGAGTACACCAAAATGAGCACCACCCACAATCATACGTGCGAGTCTTGGATCAATCGGCATACGTGCCATCATTTGGCCGACTTTGGTCAGTTCATTTTTCTTCTCGTTCAGCGCACCTAACTCAATGAGTAGCTTACGACCATCATTGACTAGACGGAAATCTGGCGGCTCAATGAAATCAAAATTTTCCAGCTCACCTAAACCTAAGCTCTGCATTTGCAGAATAACCGATGCTAAGTTGGTTCGCTTAATTTCAGGTTCGGTAAACTCAGGACGACTTAAAAAGTCTTCTTCGCTATATAAACGAATACACACACCTGGAGCAACACGACCACAACGTCCTTTACGTTGATTTGCTGCAGCTTGTGAAATTGCCTCAATTGGTAAGCGTTGCACGCGTGAACGGTAGTTATAACGAGATATACGTGCAAAGCCGCTATCAATCACATAGCGAATATTAGGAACAGTCAGTGCAGTTTCTGCAACGTTCGTCGCAATAATAATACGGCGGCCCTTTCCACTTGGGCTAAAAATCTTTTGTTGCTCAGAAACGGCTAAACGCGCATACAAAGGTAAAATTTCGGTATGTCTCGGCCCGTACTTTTGTAAGGTTTCCTGCAATTCTCGAATTTCTTGCTCTGTGCTTGAGAAAATCAGAATATCTGCATGTTCTGGATGGCCTTTTTCCTCGGCATCAGCAAAGCATTCTTCTACAGCTTGAACGACTGCACGCGGCAGGTTTTCTTCAAAGTCGTCGAACTCGTCGTCATCACTACCACCAATATTCATTTCTGAAATTGGGCGATAACGCACTTCAACCGGATAACTACGCCCTTCTACTTCAAAAATTGGTGCATTATTAAAGTAGTTACTAAAACGATTTACATCTAAAGTTGCCGAAGTCACGATGACTTTTAAATCTGGGCGTTTTGGCAGTAACTGCTTTAAATAACCCATAATAAAATCGATATTGAGTGAGCGCTCATGCGCTTCATCAATAATGATCGTGTCATATTTAGACAAGAAGCGGTCATTGCCTAACTCGGCAAGCAAAATACCGTCGGTCATTAACCGGACAATCGAATCTTGCGAGCCTTGTTCATTAAAACGGATTTTAAAACCAATCGATTCGCCGAGCTTTTCGCCGACTTCTTCTGCAATACGCTGCGACACACTACGTGCAGCTAAACGACGTGGCTGGGTATGACCAATCATACCAGTCAAGCCACGCCCTGCTAACATTGCAATTTGAGGGAGCTGAGTAGTTTTCCCTGAACCTGTTTCACCTGCCACAATAATGACCTGATGCTTTTGAATCGCTTCTATTAAACGGTCAGCATATTGGGTTACAGGAAGATCCTGATTTAATTTGATTTTTGGTAAGCGTTCAAAACGCTGTCTAACTTTTGCATTAGACTGTTCAAATAATTTTTCAATCTCTGCAGTATTGGCTTTTTTATCTTTACGTAAACGATTTAAACGGTAACGATCTCTCGCCATCACCCATTGATCTATATTTAAACCATTCAGCACAGATAAATTTTCCTGAAAATTCAACAATCCTCTATTTTACGCCTTAATGACCATAAGGTAAAACAATTGGTTTTTTATATATTTTTAATTTTTTTACATTTCACCCTTGAATTTTTAGTAGGTAAGCTTCATGTTGTTAGGCAAGTTTCTTTTACTATAACTGTCATTTGATTTACATGTTTTTGCAGTCAAATCGAATACAGTATTTGGGGACTTAAAAATCGAAAATTTCATACTTATTCAATTTTCCGATTTTAGTCATGTAAAAATACTATTTCCCCAATAAAGAATTTTTATTTATTCTACATCTCGTAAACAAGTTTAAATATAAACCTCAATCATGGAGACAATGATGAGCTTGATTAATACTGAAGTTAAACCTTTCCAAGCAACTGCTTACCACAACGGCCAATTCATCGAAGTGAACGAAACTAACCTTAAAGGTAAGTGGTCTGTTGTATTCTTCTATCCTGCTGACTTCACTTTCGTATGTCCTACTGAGCTTGAAGACTTAGCTGATAACTACGCTGAATTCCAAAAATTAGGCGTGGAAATCTACGGTGTTTCTACTGACACTCACTTCACTCACAAAGCTTGGCACGACACTTCAGACGCGATCAAGAAAATCCAATACCCATTAATCGGCGATCCAACTTGGACTCTTTCTAAAAACTTTGACGTTTTAATCGAGTCTGAAGGTTTAGCTGACCGTGGTACTTTCGTTATCGATCCAGAAGGTAAAATCCAAATCGTTGAAATCAACGCTGGCGGTATCGGTCGTGACGCATCTGAACTTCTTCGTAAAGTAAAAGCTGCTCAATACGTACACTCTCACCCAGGTGAAGTTTGCCCAGCTAAATGGAAAGAAGGCGAAGCAACTCTTGCTCCATCTATCGACCTAGTTGGTAAAATCTAATCTCTCTTAGATTTTAAAAACCTAAAGAACCATCCTTTATCGGATGGTTCTTTTGTTTTGAATAAGCACATCACATTTTCTACTGATACTTTTACAATTCTGCCCTTCCCCGTTACCTAAACATTGAGTAATGTCAAATAAACAACTGGTTAATTTTTGAGTACGTTTGATATGAAATAAAGGGGTGCATTTATGGCGAATACAGCGGTCGTCACTTCATGGAAATACAATGCGACATCGCGTCATTTAAAAATCTTTTATAGCGATGGCTCAGGAGATCTCTATCATCCTGTTCCTGAGTTTGTTTATGACAACTTATTGCGTTCAACCGATAAAGCCGCTTTTGTACACAAATACTTAGAATTTAATTTGCACTTTACCCGACTCTCTTTGGTGATTGCCTCATAAAATTATAAAAAAGGCCTGTTCAAAACAGGCCCCAACTGGAATATAAAAAATTATTTCAGCATAACTATTTTGTGACCACTAAACACAAACCTGCGCCGACAGGCAAAATGCTACTCATGTAATCCGGATCTTTTTTAATTAAGGCTATAAATCGATTTACTTCTGCCGCATGGGATATCACATTATCAACGACTAAAACCCCACCTTTAGGCTTCATTAGGCGTTTTAAATCTGGCCAATAATTTTCATATGCATCGCGTTCAGCATCTAACAAAATAAAATCAAATTTTTCCTGAGCTGCTTTTAAGTAATCGGCTGCATCTCCTACCCAAAATTGAACAATTTCACTGAGCTCTAACTCAGCTACATGACGTTTTGCCTCTGCACTTCGCTTTGCATCAATTTCAACTGTAATGACTTGCCCACCAGTCGCTTGGGCAGCTTCGGCAAGCCACAAAGTTGAATAGCCTGTTGAAGTGCCAATTTCCAAAATAGACTTGGCTTGCTGCATACGAATAAGCTGGGAAATTAGCTGAGCAGATTCTACTTCTATATTACGATATCGTTGTAAACGATCGGATTGCTGTGAGTCATGCTGTTTAAAGGTGTCATATAAATCAGCAACTCTTTGTAAGAAAATAGTATTTGGCATCTATTTTACTCCTTCTTTATATGACAGCCATTTTATTTAAGTACTTTGTATTAATTTAAAACGCGGTACGACGCTACCATCACTCATTTGCACGGTTTCAGTAAACATATCAAGTGGTCGAACCCAAGTTGAATAATCACCATATAAACATTGATAAACGACCAATTCCTCTTCAGTTTCACTGTGTTTTGCTACAGAAAAAACTTGATAGAGATTACCTTTATAATGCTGATAAATGCCGCGTTGCAATGACATGAAAGTACCTTTTAATGTTATGACATAAAATCTTTACAGCCATATAACATATATAAATTTTCAAACACTTTCACTTTAAAATACTGCAAAACTAAAAATGAAATTAAGATGCACTTTTGCACTTTCTTAACTTACGCGTTGTTGCAAACCAACATTCAAAAAAACGATTAAATTCATAAAAACATACTGTTTTACCTATTCATTGTTTTAACGTACTATGCATCTATTGAAAGAATTTGGATGCATTGGAGTAAAAAACAGATGTTAGATCAAAACATTAAAACTCAATTAAAAGCTTACCTAGAACGTTTAGAAAGTCCAATCGAATTAGTTGCTGCTTTAGATGAATCAGATAAAGCTGCTCAAATTAAAGAATTAGTAACTGAAATCGCTGAGCTTTCTGACAAGGTAACAGCCCGTTTTGACGGTAACAATACACGTCGTCCAAGCTTTGGTGTGGCTAAAGCAGGTGAACAACCTCGTGTGTTCTTTGCAGGCTTACCAATGGGCCATGAGTTTACGTCTTTGATCTTGGCTCTGTTACAAGTGTCTGGCTATGCACCTAAAGTGTCGGATGAAGTTTTAAATCAGATTAAAGGCTTAAACCTCAAAGCTAACTTTGATGTATTTGTATCATTAAGCTGTCATAACTGTCCGGACGTGGTACAGGCGCTTAACCTGATTGCTATTTATAATCCGAACACCACAGCAACCATGATTGATGGTGCATTCTTCCAAGACGAAGTGGAACAACGCAAAATCATGGCTGTACCGATGGTATTCCAGGATAATGAACACATTGGTCAAGGTCGTATGACCCTTGAAGAGATTGTGGCAAAACTTGATACCAACTCGGCTGAAAAAGACGTAGCAGCACTCAATGCCAAAGATGCGTTTGATGTATTGGTGATTGGTGGTGGACCTGCAGGTGCAACAGCTGCAATCTATGCGGCACGTAAAGGCATTAACACAGGTATCGTGGCTGAACGCTTTGGTGGTCAGGTCATGGATACCATGGACATTGAAAACTTCACTTCTGTGCAAAAGACTCAAGGTCCTAAGTTTGCTGCCGAGATGGAAGCACATGTTCGTGAATACGATGTGGATATCATGAACCTGCAACGTGTCAGCAAAATCACCGGCGCAGACCAAACAGCAAATGGCTTGGTTGAAATTGAACTTGAAAACGGTGCAAAACTTGAATCGAAAACTGTGATCCTTTCAACAGGTGCACGTTGGAGAGAGATGAATGTACCAGGTGAAGCTGAATACCGTACCCGTGGTGTAGCGTACTGTCCACACTGTGATGGTCCATTGTTCAAAGGCAAACGTGTTGCCGTGATTGGTGGCGGTAACTCAGGTGTTGAAGCGGCGATTGACCTTGCAGGTATTGTTGAGCATGTAACTCTGGTTGAGTTTGACACTAAACTTCGTGCTGACCAAGTCTTGCAAAACAAGTTAAACAGCTTGCCAAACACCACTGTGATTATGAATGCATTAAGCACAGAAGTATTGGGTGACGGTTCACAAGTAACTGGTCTTAAATATAAAGACCGTGCAACTGATGAAGAGCATGTGGTAGAGCTTGCAGGGATCTTTGTACAGATTGGTTTACTTCCAAACACTGACTTCTTAAAAGACAGTGAGGTTGAGTTAACCAACCGTGGCGAGATCATTGTGAATGACCGCAACGAAACCAATGTAAAAGGTGTATTTGCTGCAGGTGACTGTACCACTGTACCTTACAAGCAGATCATTATTGCTACAGGTGAAGGCGCTAAAGCATCACTCTCTGCGTTTGATTACATTATTCGTTCTGGGCAATAAAACTGGTCAAATCACTATCATTTGGTTCAAGCCTAGCATTACAAAATGCTAGGCTTTTTTAATACGAGAGTTACAACTTTTTAACAATTTTTGATCTTTATTAATCAGTTACTTTATGTTTATATTTTAGACATCCATAATTTTGGATGCCATGAATTAGAAGGAAAAACACAATGAATAAATTACTTGTTGCTTTAGGTCTTGCTGCGACTGTTGCCCTTGTTGGTTGTAATAAAGATAAAGCTCCAGAAACTGGCGCGACTACAGGTGAACACTTAGAAAATGCTGCTCAACAAGCAACAGCAGATATCAAATCTGCTGGTGATCAAGCTGCTAGCGATATTGCAACTGCAACAGACAACGCTTCAGCTAAAATTGATGCTGCTGCTGACCACGCTGCTGATGCGACTGCTAAAGCTGCAGCTGAAACAGAAGCTACTGCACGTAAAGCGACTGCTGATACAGCTCAAGCTGTTGAAAATGCAGCTGCTGATGTGAAAAAAGATGCTCAACACTAATTAGCTTTAGCATTAAAAAAGCCCCTATTGCTTAGGGGCTTTTTTAATGCTTTTGAAAATTGCTTATGAAATTAAACCTTCATCACGCATTGCAATTTGTACTGACTGACGTTCTGCAACTTTATTACGTAAGGCAATAATATGTTTATATGGCGTTAAATCATGCTCAATTGAGTTTGACCAATTTGTTAAAACAAATAAATACGCATCTGCTGGACCAAAATTATCATTTACCAAATAGTCATAATCCGACTCAGCCAAATAATTATCGATATATTTTAAAAGACGGTCGATTTCAGCATAAGCTTTTGTTTTTTCATCATTTGTTAACGGCGCCCCAAAAAATACCGCGTATGCATCATGCAATTCAGAATTTAAATAGCCCAACCATTCTAATACTTTCGCACGGCCTAAGCCCGAAGGAGGAATCAAATCTTGTTTAGGGTCGTGCTGAGCAAGGAAAGGTAAAATCGCTACGTTTTCAGTTAAAATTAAGCCCGGATTAATTTCTAAAGCTGGTACATATCCCTTTGGGTTAATTTCATAATAATCTGCACCTTTTTCTGTTTTATGTGTTTTTAAATTTACTCGTTCTAAATCAAAATCAACATTAATTTCATTTAAAATAATATGTGCAGCTAAAGAACATGCGCCTGGCGAATAATATAATTTCATATCTGATCCTTGTTATTTCACATTAACGTTTTAAATTGGTTCTAAAAAACCTGCAAGGTTTGTACAATTCCTTAATTGTAAAAAAGCGTAAATTTATAAATTACTTACACTACCTAATATTCTTGAAAAAGTTTTCCCTTGCAAGTTGTCTTGCGTGACGATTGTTTAAAATATGATAAAACACATTCACATCACGCATTTTTACCGTTAACTACGTTTAAAAAGCTGGCTAATCCATTCCATTAATTGAGATAAGAAATCGAAAATTGGACTTTTCTGGTTATCATTTGGCTGATTCGAGTCTTTACCATTTAAATCTAGATCGACAATCACAGGGTCATGGTCCGAAGAACGATAGGCATCTTCACCATAGAACAAAGCTTTTTGCTCATCAGTTTTATATTCTTCGTTGTAATCTAGAACCGTCGGCTCGTCAGCATTAATATGCCAAGCAAAAGTACGAACTACTTTTGGATATAAATCTGCATCAGCAATAGCATGATCCAAATTACCCGCTCCACCATTACCATTTGCATCACTTGCCACACCAAAAACATAACTGTACGCCTGAGCGCCTTGCCCAACTTTAGCGTCATTGAGTAAGACTTTATAATTGGCTTTTTCAAATGCCAAAATCGGCGCCTCTTTTGCATAACTGTTCATGTCTCCAACGAGTAAAGCATTTTGCTTAGGCACTTGCGTTGGATTTTTTGCTAGCCACTGCACAATTTGATCAACTGCTTTTACGCGGGTTGGATTCCAGCATCCCTGACCATCATTTTGATCTGCATCAGAAGAGTTGGCATCTACTCCACTACATCCTTTTGATTTCAAATGGTTTGGAATAACGGTAAATGTTTTATTACCACGAACAGCTTGGAAAGTTTGAGCTAAGGTCGTTCTGTTTTTATCCCCTAAATCAAGCACAACAGCTTTATTTAAAGGCTTCACACGCTTGCTGTTATAAATAATCGCAACAGCAATAACATCGCTACCTAAACGGTCCAGATTTTCAGGAATAACATATTTCCAGTCTGGACCTAGTGCACTCGTTAAATGAGCAATCGCGCTGTTTGGGCCATAGCCATTGTTGGCAATTTCCATTAAACCGTAAACGTCAGCATCAATCGATTTGAGTGCACTCACAATTTTACGGTGCTGTTTATCAAACTCTGCTTGTGTGTTTGCACCACGCTCTGTTGGGAAACCTGTTGCACCATTGTCATAGTTCAAGACATTAAATGAAGCTACACGAATATGATTGGCATTTTTCGTAATAACATTTTGACGCGGGTTGATTTGAGTAATAACTTCTGGTTGCGTACGTCCAAGCACTGGTTGTACGCGCCAACCGTTAAAACGATATTCTAAAATCCCTTCGACATTTTTAAGCTGATAGCCTGAACGCAATGTATTGGCAGCACTAAAATTTGTAGGTAACCATGGCGTACGGTTTTGGTTGTTATAACCATCATCAAAAATAATTTTAGATAATAAATTTTTCTGAGCTAGAGCTTTAGCTTCAGGAGATAGCGCTGGATATAAATTGGTTGGAATATATAAGCGACCTAAACTTAAAGATAGTTCACCATAACGACCATAATTATAATTCTCACTCACCGTTAAAGTCTGAGGCAATTTCACCAACATGCCTTGATAACGCTGCGGAGAATGGGTTGAACCGCCTGTTAAGCTCGAAAATGGTAGTTCAAGGCTAATTGGCTGAACCTGATTTGCCATATTGCTATTACAGGTTTGAATATCTTGTTGTAATTGGTCAATCTGTAGCTGATTTTGATAGCTGGTTAAACGGCCACGTAAAATAACCTCATCACCAATTTGTCCACCTTTCACCGTACTACTATTCGGAATATAAACAAAAATGGCATTGCTCACATTTGCACGTGCTTTCGTATCAGGTGTTTGAACATAAAAACCTGAGAAACCATTTGCATAACGATAGTCGGCAGTAATTACCCCACGCACGGTATAAGTCTGGTTTTGTGCTGATGTTGCTAAATCGGCAATTGGTGTATCTGAGCTTGAACAGCTGACCGTTTCAATAGGAGGCTGAGTAGTAGTACCTGATAGATTTGTAAAATCATTTCGGTTTGCCCATGCTGTCCATGAATGGTCCAAATCAAATACCGCTGTCGGATCAATACTCAAAGCTGGATTTTCAGTTTCAATACGTTTAAAGCTATTTCCCAAGCTTGAAACAGCAGTTCCCCAACCTGCCTCTGGTCGCTCCCCAATACGGCCAAAACGATCTACAGGTGTGCCTTTATAAACAAGCACAACTGCATCATCCCCATTAAAAGACAATGCAGCCACTTGATTTACTTTATTGCCAAGTTCTGTCTGTAACTCTGAACGCCCCACCAAAAATTTTTGTTTACTTGCAAGTGTACCTTGTAAACGGAAGGTAGCTGTTTTCGCAGTTCCACCATTATTAAATTGTTGAATTTCATAATCAGCCAAGTTAACGGTAGTACCATCCGGGTTATAAATTTCCAACCCTTTTTTATTACTGCTACCATCAACATACTGGCTAAACATGAGCTGTGCCTGAGCAACAGAACTATATGAAAATGCACCTAATGCACTTAAAAAAACCGAAAGTGTTTTTAATTGAAAAGTTTTCATGAGTAAAAATGTTCATGTGAGTTTTAATTAGCCTCTTAGCTTAAATATTGATCATGACATCTACATGAAGAAAAACACCGAAACATTTGACTTGACCACCTGAAGACTTAAAATACCGCATTTGAATTTCAATATTGCCAAGGTTATGTCGATCGATCAGTTAGAAACGCAAATTGCAGAATTGGACAATTTGCCTGAACACCGTGAAATTGTGACGTTTATGCGTCGTTCAGCCCCACTCAATACGTCTCAACGCACGGCTTTAGAACAACATCGCGATTTAATTTTGGAATATCCCGTGGGTGACTTACGTCAGCACTTCGAGCATCCAGAGCGCCCTTTAACTGTTGAAATCGGTTTCGGTATGGGCCGTTCTTTAGTGCTTATGGCTAAAGCGAACCCTGAACGCAACTATGTGGGTATTGAGGTTCATGTACCGGGCATTGCTCAATGTGTCTATGAAGCAGGTATGGCAGAGCTTAAAAATTTACGTGTACTCGATGCTGACGCAATTCAAGTTTTACGTGAAATGCCTGACAACAGTATCAACTGCGTACAACTTTACTTCCCAGACCCTTGGCAAAAGAAACGTCATTTCAAACGCCGCTTCGTTATTCATGAACGTATGCAATTGGTTGAACAAAAACTTGAGCTTGGTGGCACATTCCACGCTGCAACAGACTGGGAACCGTATGCTGAGTGGATGTTAGATGTTTTAGACAACCGTCCAAACCTTGAAAACTTGGCTGGTAAAGGCAACAGCTATCCTCGACCAGAATGGCGCCCAGTAACTAAGTTTGAACGCCGTGGCATTGAGTCAGGTCATAAGATTAATGATTTTATCTTTAAGAAGATTAAGTAAGAAACAGGGCTTAGTAATAAACTAAGCCCTTTTCATTTCAATATTAAAAATTAAATAAACCTATAACTTATCTTGTCCATTTTTCTGGCTAATTAATGATTGCCAATTGAACTCAATCTCGTTATTTATATGAAAGGTACTTGCCATACTAAAAAATACTAAGGAAAACGCATGTTAAAAATCTTAGGGCGTGATAATTCTATTAATGTTCGCAAAGTCTTATGGCTATGTGACGAATTAAATCTTACATATGAGAGAGAAGATTGGGGCATAGGTTTCCGCTCCGCTCAATCTCCTGAATTTTTGCAATTAAATCCTAATGGTCAAATTCCAGTGATTTTAGATGGTGACTTAGTCCTTTGGCAGTCGAATAGCATTATACGTTATCTAGCAAATGCTTATGATAAAGACCATATACTCTACCCAACTCAAGCTAAGCAAAGAGCTATTATTGACCAGTGGATTGATTGGCAAGCTATAGAACTGAATAACAGTTGGACTTATGCATTTATGTCGCTCATTCGACATTCAGCCCTTCATCAAGATCCGAATTTGTTACAACAAGGTATTGATCAGTGGAATAAACAAATGCAGATTCTCGATCAACAACTTGCAAAAACTCAAGCCTATGTTGCAGGTACTGAGTTTACCCTAGCCGATATACCAATTGGGCTGTCTGTACAACGCTGGAAAGCAACTCCTTTTGACCATCCAGCGCTTAAACATGTTGACCAATATTTTGAACGTTTAAATCAGCGTAAAGGCTTTTTAAAATGGGGCAATAACGGTCAACCTTAACCTCTTAAAATTAAGATGAGTGATGGCGCTTTACGATGCCATCACTTAAAAGTTGATAAACCTGTTTTAAATCATCTCGATTTGCTTGGGCTAATAAGCTTTGATGCATTACCAAGATATTCTGATCTCCTCGCATTGCAGGTCCTGTTTGCATTTGCTTTGGATCATTTTCAGTAGCTTTTTTTGCTGTTTCCAGAATTAATGGGTAAAGCAAGCCAAAGTCGACCTGCTCTGCATCTACAACTTGCTTTGCCATATCAAAACAATAATTACTAAAATTACAGGCAAACACGGCTGCCAAATGCAAAGTTAAACGTTGTTTGGAGGTATATTGATATACACGCTTACTTAGGCTATTTGCTAAATCAGAAAGTATGACTAAATCGTCTTTATTGGTCGCCTCTACAAATAATGGTGTGGCTTGCCAATCAACGTCTCTTTCAAGACTGAACGTTTGCAAAGGATAAAACACCCCTGCTTTTTCATGAATATTACTGATGACTTGAATGTCTGTGCTACCCGAGGTATGGACCATAAGCGTTTCTGGGAATATCTCATGTACCTGCGTTGCAAGTTCAGTAATAGCACTGTCTGAAACAGCTAGAATAATTAAATCGCTTGGTTGAAACTCTTGAAGAGACTGACATGCTTTCGCTTGAATTTGCTCTGCAAACTTCTTGGTTTTCTCAAAATCACGTGCATAGACTTGTGCGATGTGATGACCTTGAGCCAACAGTGCCTTTGCCAAATGGAAGGCAACACGCCCACTCCCTAACAAACTAATTTTCATGCCAACCTAACAATATTTATTTCTATAAAAAAAGCTTCTCAAAATGAGAAGCTTTTTTCAAATTAGAATTCAATAAAACCTGTTTTTTATTGAGCTACTGAAAACTCAATACGACGGTTTTTAAAGCGTCCTTCTTCAGTCGTATTGTCTGCAACTGGCTGTTCTGAACCATGGCCTTTAGCAACCAGTTTAGAAGCATCCACTCCTTTAGAAACTAAATAATCTACTACTGCTTGAGCACGTCGTTGAGAAAGCGCTTTATTAGCAGCGGCATTCCCTGTTGAGTCGGTGTGACCACCTACATCTAATTTAACACCAGACACTTTATTTAAAAGGGTTGCTGCTTGATCAAGAATAGCTTTGTTATCTGCAGGTATGTCACTTGAGCCACTCGCAAAGTTAATAATTTGTAAATTAAGTGCTTTAACTAGTGCGTTTACATCTACATTGTTCGGGTCAATTGCAGTTAAGGCTGTTTGTGAAGCACTTAAACTATTGCTTACAGACTGTTCAGCTGTTTCTGGCGCTGCGGCAACAACTTCGGTATGTGGAACAAGTGCTTTTACTTTAGCAGTTAACGCTTCTAACGCTGCAGCATCACCTGCTTTCAATGTAATCTTGTCACCCACCCATTCTAAAGAAGCGTTTGGAATACCTTTTAATGCACCCAACACGCCTGCTAAAGCATCCTTATCGGTAAAAGCAGCCGCATAAGTTTGACTTGTATCAACATCACAATCTTTAGTAGCTGAAAAGACTTGTTTAACTTGAGTTTGTAAAGTCGCCAAGAAACCTTGATCGCCAATTCCAGCCTGACACTGGCTCACAGCACCTTTATCATCGGTGCTTAAAGTTAAAGTAGCTGGAGCAGCCGCGGCCTCTACACCGCTTGCAGCTTTAGTTTCAGGTGCAGGTGTAGCTTCTTTATGCTGGCAAGAGCGCCACAACCAAGCAATTAATAACCCGAGAATAATGAGCGCAATAATGGGTAAAAAACCACGAGATTTTCCCGTAGTCTCTGTTGCTGCTGCAAGTGGCGGTGCTGTCGATGATGTTACAGAAGATAAACCAGCTCCAATACCTAATGGAGCTAATAAGCCCACGGCCCATCCTGGTAAATATGAACGGATCGTTTCAGCATGCTGACGTAAATAGTTCACAATACTTTGTTGATCATTTCCGGCAACGTCAGAAATTGCATTAAGGCTCGGTTTTAATGCGCTATTGAGGGTATTTTCGATTTCATTATTTGGTGCTGTACCACTTAAATGGGTAAGCACAGTATTCTTAATTTGCTCATTATGAGAAAAAAGATCGGATAATGACGGAGCCAAACTGTTTTTCAATTGTCCTATAAGATCAGGTTTAGCAGCTAATAATGAAAGTAGAATTGGATAAAACTTAGATAAAGCATTTGTTTTTTCGCCGAGGTATCCATCCTGATTATTTAATATTGTTGAAGATACTTTTTCTTTAAGCAGTTCTATAGGGTTTATCGACATTGGTTATTCTCCCGAATCTTATACGTCGTAACCAGCAACTTTTTGATTATTCAAATACTTCTCTTTGCTGATAGTTTTTTATTCTAATGCGCTCGAAATCTTTTGTTGTTTTTTAAATAATTTATATACAATTTTCCATCTAGTATTTACAAAACAGGTAGATCTTTATGATCTACCTGTTTATATTTTATATCGGCATTTTGCTGCTTAAAATTAAACAGCAAAAGTCTGTAAGACTTTACCTGTAAGCTTTTGACCCAGTAAAGGGGTATTTTTTCCTTGAGATAAAATAGTGTCTTTACTTACAGTCCAGCTTAACTCAGGATCTACTAACACCCACCCTGCTTCGGCTTGCCAACGAGCTGTCATATTTGCTACCTGTGCAGGAGCACTTGTCACTTTAGTTACCCATTCTAAAGGTTCAAATAGACCTTCATTAATGAGCTGAATACCTAAAGCCACATAAGTATCAAATGCAGTAATACCCGGTTGCGTCTCTGCAAATGGAGCCATTTTAGCTGAACTGCTTAAAGGCTCGTGGTGGGTACAGATTGCATCAATTACACCTTGTTTTAAACCTTGGCGTAAAAGCTCTTTATCTTGCTCAGAACGTAATGGTGGACGAACATGTGCAAGTGAATTGAAGCCATCAATTAGTTGCTCAGTTAAATGTAACTGATGCATTGCTACATCGGCAGTAACCGGTAAACCTTTTGCTTTTGCAGCACGAATTAATTCGACCGAAGCGCCACAAGACAATAAACCAAAGTGAGCTTTAACACCTGTCGCTTCAATCATAAGCAGATATTTTGCAATCGCTACGGTTTCTGCAATTGCAGGAATCATTGGTAAACCTTGACGTGATGCAATAAAACCTTCATGAGCACAGCCATCTTTAGCAAGTTGTGGCTCTTCAGCATAGAAAACGACGGTTAAACCAAGACCCGCGGCGTACTCTAATGTACGAACAACAACATCGTCATTTTCAAAAGCAGCATTCGCATTTGAAACAGCAGTACAGCCACCCTTTTTAAGGCCGGCCATATTTGCTGGTTGCTTACCATTTAGGCCTTGAGTCTGGGCACCGATGATATGCATGTGAATACCACCATCATGCCAAGCTTTTTCAATTAAGCCATGAATAAGCGCACCATTGTCCTGTACAATCGGCTTTGAGTCTGGCGGCGTAATGACGTGCAAAATACCATTAGCACGTGCAGCTTTACCTTCTGATTTCAACGTTCCATGCTGCTGCTGACCTGGTTCACGCAAACGTGCACACAAATCAACCATAGTTGGCATTAACCATTTACCCTGACCATCAATAGTTTGTTCAACCTGATCGATTGGGGCAACGAGCTTACCGTCTTGAATATATACAGTTTGTACGCTGTCTGTTTTTTGGATTGGGTCTAACACACGTACATTTTCAATTTTTACAATACTCATGTGATCCATTCCTTACAACGCAATCGCTTCAATTAAACCTTGTTCTTGGAGTTGCCCTTGCATAGACAACGCTAGCACAGCCATACGAACTGCAATACCGTTAGTGACCTGTTTTAAAATCACTGACTGTTCACCGTCGGCAATACTCGAATCAATTTCTACACCACGGTTCATTGGTCCCGGATGCATAACAATACAGTCCGGTTTCGCCAAGCTAAGGCGCTCTTTGTTTAAACCGTACATTCTGTAAAATTCAGATTGCGAAGATAATGCTGGTGAATCGATACGTTCATTTTGAATACGTAAAGCAATAATCACATCACAACCGGTAATGCCTTCGTCCATGTTATTGAACAAACGAACATGGTCGCCATATTCTGAAAAACCAACTGGCAATAACGTATTCGGAGCAATCACACGGATATCTTTACATCCGAGTGTTTGAAGTGCAGCTACATCTGAACGCGCAACGCGAGAGTGTTTAATGTCACCAATAATGGCAACACTCAAGTCTTCAAATGGTTTTTTCGTCTCACGGCGAATAGTGAGCATATCGAGCATCGCTTGCGTTGGATGAGCATGACGTCCATCTCCGGCATTAATAATTGCGACTTTCGGACATACATCTTTAGCAATGAAATGTGCAGCACCTGAAGATGAATGACGTACAACAAAAATATCGGCAGCCATTGCTTCGAGGTTCCAAAGCGTATCTCGTAAAGTCTCACCTTTTGACGTGCTTGAACGTGCAATATCAATGTTCAATACATTGGCAGACAAACGTTTTGCTGCTGCTTCAAAAGTAGTACGAGTACGGGTGGAGTTTTCAAAGAAGAGATTCATAACCGTCCGACCTTCTAAAAGCGGGCGGTTAATTAAATTATTATTATCATCTAAAAAGCTTTGCGCGGTATCTAAAATCTTAGTGAGGTTTTCTTTTGAAAGGCCCTCAATCGTTAAAAAATGTTTTAAATTTCCGTCTTGATTGAGCTGAACCTGGCTCGGTTGATGCAACGCTGCAATATGCATAATGGATTCCTATGGGTCGAATCGCGAAAACGTGCATAGTGTAGCTGAATTCCGTTCTTTTCGCAGAAGAACTTTACAGAATAAGGCCCTAAATTGACCAGAAAATTTAGAGCCGTGCTCAGATTACCTTAAAGCACCAATATAATGATGTGGAACTTGTGCCCGATAAATGTCTTCGGCTGTGATTTCTGATTCTTCACTAGTTTGAATACTTACTGTCATTTCTTTTTTAGACTGCTCTGGTATTGAATCAGTCAATACCATTAATCGTTCAACACAGCGTTTTAATTCGTCATCTTCTGCTTCTAGTGCCAGTGCAATTACATATTTCGCATAGTCTTTATTTTGAACAACGTACATTGCATCTATCACCCTTCCCGTTACTCTGCGCATACGCACATAAATTTGAGTAGCTAGTGTGAAAGCTTCTGCATTCGCTATAAAACCATTCCCCATCATATCTTTCATTTATATTCCCCTATGTATTCAAATCATGAAATTGGTTAAAAACCATCAATAATGATTAATTAAATAAGTTTTATTTCGAAAGATTTAGCAAAATACATACCAGTTTTTATATTTTAAGCTTTAAAAATCAATTTATTGGTTGCCAAGTGATAGGTTGCAATAATTTAAAAACTTTTAGACACCAAAATACGTTAAACTTTGCATCGTTAATATTTATATGTTTTGGTCAATCAAGTTTATGAATACCTCTTTACGTTTAAACCACTATTGGATTACTTGTGCTGATGGTTTAGAAACCCTCTTACAAGAAGAAATAGAACAGCTTGGCACCAAAGTGACAGAACGTAAAGCAGGACGTTTAATCATTGAAGGAACGCTTGAACATGCTTACCGTATTTGCATGTGGTCACGTCTTGCTTCACGTGTTTTACTTCCAATTCATACTTATGAACTTGAACGTACCCACGATGCGCGTGATGTAGCAGAAGAGCTTTATGAAGGTGCAATTAGTTTTGATTGGTCTCTTATTTTTGCACCACAAAGTACCTTTGCAATTCGCTTACATGCAGAGCGTGAAATTAAGGTAAATACGCAGTTTGCAACCCTTCGTGTAAAAGACGGCGTTGTTGATTCCTTTATGGAAGCTGTAGGTCGCCGCCCAAGTATTGATACCAAACAACCGGAAATTACATTATATGTGCTTGCGGGCAAAACCGAGCATACATATTGCCTAGACTTATCTGGTGATTCATTACATAAACGCGGCTACCGTCGTTTCATGACAGATGCGCCAATTAAAGAAAACCTCGCAGCAGCAATTTTACAAAAAGCCAAGCTTCAGGAACGTAACCCGGAAATCGTACTTGACCCAATGTGTGGTTCAGGCACATTTATTATTGAAGCGTTAATGATTTTAACTGATCGTGCGCCGGGTCTTGTACGTCGTTTTGGTTTTAATGGCTGGCATGGTCATGACCGTGAACTTTGGCTTTCACTCAAAGCGGAAGCAGCAGAGCGCCATGAAAAAGCACTTGAACAACCGTTACCTAAGTTTCATGCATACGATGCTGACTGGGAAGCTGTAAAAGCAACACGCGAAAACATTATTGCAGCAGGTTTTGAAAAGCTACTAGGCGATATTCAAATTGAAGAGCGTACTTTAGCAGACTGGCCAGATTTCGGTGCTGAAAATAAAACTGCTTTTATCGTTACCAACCCTCCATATGGTGAGCGCTTAGGTGACAAAGCTTCTAACCGTTCTCTTTACTTAGGCTTATCTGCCCTCTTACAAAAGAACTTCCCAAATCAATATGCAGCAATTATTGCCGCACAAATTGAACAAGCCGATGTTTTAGCATTTGAAGCACCAGAAACATTACGCTTAATGAATGGTAAATTACCGATTTATGTTCGTTTCGGTACAGTTAAACCTGAAAAAGTCACTCAACCATTCTTGGCAAACTGGCAAGCTCAACCTGTTGAAATGGAAGAAGCTCAAGACTTTGCTAACCGTTTGCAAAAGAACATGTCTGCCTTGAAAAAGTGGGCAACCAAAGAAAATATCTATTGCTTACGTTTATACGATGCAGACCTCCCTGACTTTAACCTTGCTGTAGACTTATACGGCGACCGTTTACATGTTCAGGAATATGCACCACCTAAAAAGATTGATCCTGAAAAAGCAAAAAAACGTTTCAACTTAGCGCTTGCTGCTATTCGTGCGGTAACAGGATTAAATCGCGATGCAATCTTTATTAAAACACGTGCGCGTCAAACTGGTACAAATCAGTACACCAAACAAAGTACAGCCAATAAACGTTTCATCGTGCAAGAAGGTAAAGCTAAAATTTTAGTGAACCTGACTGACTACCTTGATACTGGTTTGTTCCTTGACCACCGTCAAATGCGTTTACGTATTGCTCAAGAAGCACGTGGTAAGCACTTCTTAAATCTTTATAGTTATACATCGACAGCCAGCTTACACGCGGCCTTAGGCGGCGCTGCAAGTACAACCAGTGTAGATTTATCTAATACTTACTTGAGCTGGTCAAAAGAAAACTTCGTTTTAAACGGTTTAACGGTAGATCATGCAGACGAACAGCACATGTTCTTTGCAAGTGACTGTTTTGAATGGTTAAAAGAAGGTCATGAACAATATGATCTTATTTTTATTGACCCGCCAACATTCTCTAACTCTAAAAAGTTCCACGGTACTTTTGATGTGCAGCGCGATCACGTCTCTTTGATTAAACGTGCAATGAACCGCTTAACAAGTGAAGGTACACTTTACTTCTCAAATAACTATCGTGGTTTTGAGATGGATGAAGAGATCGAGGCTTTATATGACGTTGAAGAAATTACTTCTGAAACGATTGGACCCGATTTTAAACGTAATCAAAAAATCCACCGTGCATGGAAAATTCAGCATCCAGGGCTAAACTAATCTGAATTTGAAACAGGAAGTTATCATTACTTCACGGTAATGATAACTTCACCATGTACATTCTTTGACTCAAAATCATAACGCGTAAAACGATCAGCTCTTTCTGGCAGAGCAACCATTTCTAACTTTTTCTTCTCTTTTCCATCAATGACCTGATTTTGCTTTTGTTCTTGATAAGGCGATAACACACTTGTGCGCAGTGAATTCCATCGAACCTGTTGTAAATAGTTATCCCCTAGTGTTTGCCGAACTTGACGTTGCTCTATTTCTGGCTTCTTCGCATCATCTTGAGCTTTTGCAATAATTACGGGTAGAGCTGCCGTTACTGCTCCTGTTTGAGTTGCAAGCGCACTTTCATTCATAGGCTGTGCAGCCCATAGATTCGTCGGTAATACCACTATACAACTTAAAATTCCCAGCACACACCCTTGCTTATTGTTCATCATGTTCATCCTAAAATTGTTATTGTTTGTTATATCGAATCAAACTAACAAGTTTTTAACCTTGTCGCAATGTTATAAAGAAACTTCCCGATAATTAGCATTGATCATTTTAAAACCTGAAATTCTTCACAGGCTTTTTGTGAATATTCAAATAGTTTTATAGATTTTTATCTTAGACTTGAACCAGATCCTTAGATCACTTAACGTGATTTTATAATTTATTTGTAGTTAGATTTATTCATAAATAAACACCATACGAGGTGGAATAATGCTCCAGCAATGCTGTCAGTTATTAGAAGACCGTTTACTTAAAGTTGCATTTATTGAAAGTGCGAGTTCAGGTTACTTAACCAGTCAGTTTTCGATTCATAAAAATAGTGGTGCTGATATTTTACTGGGTGGGTTAGTCAGTTATGACCCCAGTATTAAAATCAGTGTTTTAAAAGTTGATCCAAAGTTAATTGAAACCTACACAGCAGAATCGCCACAAGTAACTGAAGAAATGTGCAGGCTTGGTCAAACCCTATTTCAACAAGCTGACATTGTTGTGAGCTGCACAGGTTTATTAAAACCTGGCGGAAGTGAAACCACGGAAAAACCTGTAGGTACTTTCTTTATTTGTATTTCTTATCTAGGACGTATTTATCATTATCATTATTTTTTATCAGGTCATGCCGAACAAAAACTTAAAACTCTCACACAGAAAGTAGCAGATTCAATTATTGCGCTTATATCTTCAAATCAGCATAAAAGTTAAATATAAAAAAAGAGAATATGTTTCCATATTCTCTTTTCGGTTTTAGCAGAAAAAACTTAGCTGAGTTTCAGCTTATCAAACACTAAGTGACCATTTTCGCCTTTAACTAAAATGGTATCACCCGCAACAAAGTCACCTGACAAGATTTTTTGAGCTAGTGTATTTTCAACCTGTTGTTGAATTGCACGTTTCAATGGACGCGCTCCGTATACAGGATCAAAACCAGCGTCAATCAATAAGTCAAATGCACTGTCATCTACAGTTAAACTCATATCACGATCAACAAGTCGTGAGCGTAAGCGGTCCAACTGAATATCGGCAATGCCACGAATTTGTGCTTTTTTGAGTGAATGGAAAATCACCAGCTCATCAATCCGGTTAATAAACTCCGGACGGAAATGCTGACTTACCGCATTCATTACAATAGTACGCACTTCATCATCAGTTGCACCTTCACCAAGTTCACGTACATCTTGTGAACCCAAGTTCGATGTCATCACAATAACCGTGTTTTTAAAGTCCACTACACGACCTTGTGAGTCGGTTAAGCGTCCATCGTCTAACACTTGCAGCAAGATATTGAAGACATCTGGATGCGCTTTTTCAACCTCATCAAACAACACTACGCTATATGGTTTACGGCGAACAGCTTCGGTTAAAACACCGCCCTCTTCGTAACCTACGTAACCCGGAGGCGCACCAACTAAACGGCTGACAGAATGTTTCTCCATGAATTCACTCATATCGATACGAATCATGGCATCATCACTGTCAAACAAGAAGTTAGCTAAAGCTTTAGTCAACTCAGTTTTACCAACACCTGTTGGTCCTAAAAACAAGAATGATCCGCTAGGACGATTCGGGTCAGACAAACCAGCACGTGAACGGCGAACAGCATTCGATACCGCAACAACTGCTTCATCTTGCCCTACAACACGGTCATGCAAGAACTCTTCCATATGAAGGAGTTTTTCACGCTCGCCTTGCATCATTTTAGCAACCGGAATACCTGTTGCAGCACTAACGACTTCGGCAATTTCATTTTCAGTTACTTTTGTACGAATGAGTTTTGGCTCTTCGTTTTCTTCAGCAACTTCATCTTGTTCAAGTTGTTTTTGCAACTCTGGAATTACACCATATTGCAAACGTGCTGCTTCTGCCAAATCGCCTTCACGCTGAGCTTTTTCAAAAGCAATACGTGCTTTATCAAGTTCAACCTGAGCTTGTTTAGTGCCTTCTACCAGTGTTTTCTCAGCTTTCCACACTTCTTCCAGATCGTTGTATTCTTTCTCGACTTCAGCGATCTGTTTTTCAAGATGAGTAACTTCGGCCTTACTGCCTGCGTCTTCATCTTTTTTCACCGCTTCCAATTGCATTTTCAACTGGATTAAACGGCGATCAAGTTTATCAAGTGCTTCTGGCTTAGAATCGATTTCCATCTTAATACGAGAAGCGGCCTCATCAATTAGGTCAATTGCCTTGTCCGGTAATTGACGATCTGTAATATAACGATGAGACATTTTCGCCGCAGCAATAATCGCTGAATCTAAAATCTGTACGCCATGGTGAGTCGCATACTTTTCTTTCAGACCACGTAAAATCGCAATGGTATCTTCTACACTTGGTTCATCGACCAGCACTTTTTGGAAACGACGCTCTAAGGCTGCGTCTTTTTCAATGTATTGGCGATATTCATCTAAGGTTGTTGCACCCACACAGCGCAACTCACCACGAGCCAACGCAGGTTTTAACATATTACCTGCATCCATCGCGCCGTCACCTTTACCAGCACCAACGAGTGTATGTAACTCGTCAATGAATAAGATGATTTCGCCTTCGTGTTTCGCCAAATCTTTTAAAACAGCTTTTAAACGTTCTTCAAACTCACCACGATACTTAGCACCAGCAAGCAATGAACCTAAATCTAACGATAAAACACGTTTATTCTTTAAGCCTTCTGGTACTTCACCATTAACAATACGTTGTGCCAAACCTTCAACAATAGCGGTTTTACCTACCCCAGGTTCACCAATGAGTACTGGGTTATTTTTAGTACGGCGTGACAAGACCTGAATGGTACGGCGGATCTCATCATCACGCCCAATCACCGGATCAAGTTTCCCCGATAAAGCCCGCTCGGTTAAATCAATCGTATATTTATTAAGTGAGTCACGTTGGTCTTCGTGATTATTACTCATGACTTTGTCACTACCTCGAATATTTTCAATTACTTTGCGTAAGCTGTCGGGAGTTACACCTACGGCACTTAAAATATTTTTTGTTTCACCAGTTTCTGCCAAGCCCAATAAAACCCAGTCAGTTGACAAAAATTCATCGCCAGCTTTTTGCGCGTATCGATCTGCCAAGTTGAGTGCTTTAACTGCTTCTGGGTTTAAATTGACATCGCCCGTCGGGTTAGCAATAGTCGGAGCATCTTTTAAAGCCTGCTCTAGCTTTTGTTTAAGTTCAGGTAACCGTGCACCTGCTTGTTGCAACAAACTAATATTGGACGGCTCTTCCAATAAAGTACTCAAAATATGAATACCTGCTATAGCTGTATGGTCTTTACCCATCGCTAAGGATTGAGCATCTGAGAGGGCTTGCTGCAAGCGGTTCGTAAATTTTTCAAATCGCATTCTTGTTATTCCTCACAACAAATTCGTACTTGTGTAATAGATGGGAACACTTTTTCGGATTTCAAATAAATTTTTATATATTTTTCATTAAGTTACAAAAAATACTGCGAGTAAAACTCGATTATAATATGGGTTTGTTTTGTATATATTTCAAGTACACTTCGGCTACATTTTATTAAATATCTTGAATATTTATATTTACTCTCAACTATTTTATGGTCTTCACAAAGACTTCATTGAGAATTCCCAAATTAAGAATTAATTTATCTTGCCAATTCCATCCTGTTTTTGAAATTAAAAATGCGCTTAAAACATATTATATTAACAACTTGTCTTTTTAGCTCGACTCTAGCAATGGCGGAGTTACCCCAAGACTCAAGAAGACCCGGTGGTATTGCAGTTATTCCTTTAACGTCGGATATTACTCAGGTCACTTTTCAACACAAACCGGTTTTAATTAGCCAAGAAGGACAGCAGCGTTATGCAGTTTTCGGTATTCCGTTATCTACTCCACTTGGTAGTGTTCAACTCGATACCAATAAAGCCCCTATTCAAATAGAAGTTAAATCTTATCCATATGCTGAGCAACGCCTTAAAGTTACCAATCAAGACTATGTAAATCCCAATCAAAGTCAATTAGATCGTTACGCTCAAGAAGCTAAAGAACAAAATGATGTTTATAGTTCATTTACGCAAAGTTCGTGGCAAGCCTTACCAAAATTTATACGCCCAACTTCTGGTAAATTTACCAATTCTTTTGGAAGAAAACGCTTTTTTAATGGTGAGGAACGTGCTCCACATTCAGGTCTAGACATTCCAGCACCAATAGGCCAAAAAGTAGTTGCTCCAGCAGACGGCGTAGTCGTTCAAACAGGTCATTATTTTTTTAATGGGCAAACTGTATTAATCGATCACGGTCAAGGCTTAATTAGTATGTTTTGTCATTTAAGCGAGATAAAAGTAGAAAAAGGCCAACATATTCGTCAAGGGGAAACTTTAGGTCTAGTCGGTAAAACAGGACGTGTCACAGGCCCCCATTTACATTGGGGAATGAGCCTTAACAATGCACGGGTAGACCCTCAACTTTTTCTAAACACCACTCATTAATTTAAAGCTTTACGAAAGTACTTTGGCGCTTCGACATAGCCTTCTCTTAGGTAAAATTGATGTGCCAAAGGTCTTTGTATCCCCGAATGAAGTTCCATTCGGTCACAACCACGTTGCTTTGCTATCCGTTCTGCTTCTTGTACAAGCAAATGCCCCACTCCTTTACTACGCATTTTCTCGTCAACACACAGATAGCATATTTTGGCAAAGTCACCTTGTAAGGCAATTTGTGGAATAAAATAAAGCGATAAAACTCCATACACTTTTAAATCGTCAGCTGCGACCAACGTAATCGCATTAGGATCTTTACTTAGTATTTGAAATTGTTCCTGAACTACTTTTAAAGGCTGTGAATATCCCATTTGTTTAAGTAAATAACATATGGTCTCGGTATCTTCCCATTGTGCTAAACGGATATTCACTTAACTCTCTCCTTTTATTTTTTAATTATTCTTATCATAAAAAAAGCCAACATGACTGTTAGCTTTTTATTTTTTAGGCATTCACAAATAAAATTACGCTGCTTCAATAATTTCAAAATCGTGAGTAATTTCTACGCCACCATCTGAAAGCATTTTACTTGCTGAACAATATTTTTCAGCTGATAGCTCTACTGCTTTTGCGACCTGTTTTTCTTTTACAGCTTTACCTGTCACTACAAAGTGTAAATGGATCTTGGTGAAAACTGCCGGAATTGCATCTGCTCTCTCAGCTTTAAGCTGACATACGACATTCGTCACATCTTGACGGGATTTCTTTAGAATAGTCACAATATCAAACGAAGCACACCCACCAAGTCCCATTAATATCAACTCCATAGGACGTGGTCCACGGTTTTCACCACCGTACTCAGGTGAGCCATCCATCACTACACTATGACCGCTCTCTGATTTCGCTTCAAAAGCAACATTCTCTAGCCAATGTACACTTGTTTGCATTGCAACTACCCAAAAAAAATTATAAATTTAAGCAGGGTCTGTTGACATTTCATCTATGGATTGCGTAATAGCTAAAAATTAATCCAAATAAAACGCAAAACACAGACAAGGGCAATCCTTTGTCCAGTTTTGTAATAAAGTTTGTTAAATTTCAGCCGGAATCTGAGGTGCAATTAAAGCATCTTTGATGCAGCGCAAGGCCAGATTTTTTGTTCGTTTCGTTGTTAAGCTCTATTGATTTAGAATGACTAAATTCCATAGTTCTTGCTTCGTAACGTCCAGAAAAATTGTCTTATGTCGCAACCATCTGTGAAATGTCAACAGACCCTTGTTTTGTACACTAACATAAAATGAGTTGATAAGGAATTTCATCTCTTCTGTGTAATAGCTCATCTCGAGCTTGTGTGAATTGTTTACCCTATTCGGAACATATCAAGCATGACTTCAAATTTTTCACAACTCAGCACAGATGCTTTATCTCCGGGGCAACTACCTGAATCCGTTAAAGCATTGTTAAAACGTGCTCACATCAACAGATATCCAAAACGAACCACAATTGTTGATGCCGGAACAGAGTCAAAATCTTTATATTTAATTTTAAAAGGCTCAGTTTCAATTATTTTACGTGAAGACGATGAACGTGAAATTGTTGTGGCATATTTGAATCCTGGTGACTTCTTTGGGGAAATGGGGCTTTTCGAACCGAACCCTCAACGTACAGCTGAAGTTCGTACCCGTGATGTCTGTGAAATTGCGGAAATTTCATATGACAACTTCCACGAACTGAGCAAACAGTATCCAGATCTCAGCTATGCCGTTTTCGCGCAACTCGTTCGTCGTTTAAAAAATACAACTCGTAAAATGACCGATCTTGCATTTATTGATGTGTCAGGCCGTATTGCGCGTTGCTTAATCGACCTATCTTCACAACCAGAAGCAATGATCTTGCCGAATGGCCGTCAAATTCGTATTACTCGACAAGAGATTGGACGCATTGTCGGGTGTTCACGAGAAATGGTTGGCCGTGTATTAAAGACCTTAGAAGATCAAGGTATGATTCAAACTGACGGTAAAGCTATTTTGATTTTTGATACTTCATTAGAAGAAACCCCAGTCACTGACGAAGACTATGATGACGAAGAATAATTACTCGTAATTATTTAATAAAGAGCAAACTTCGGTTTGCTTTTTTTATATGCAACAATGAGTTAATACACAAAGCTTACAAACTATTCTGTTTTTATGATTTAAGTTGAATACATATTCTCCGTTAGGCTAACTTAAAATTTCTTAAGGATTTCGCAGTATGCAATTTAAACCACTTGGTCACACTGGCATTAACCTTCCTGAAATTTGCTTAGGTACCATGACATTTGGTGAGCAAAATACTCAACAAGAAGCTTTCGAACAACTCAATTACGCTTTAGAACACGGTTTATATTTTTGGGATACGGCAGAGATGTATTCCGTGCCTCCTAAACCAGAAACATATGGAGCAACCGAAACCATCTTAGGCAATTGGTTTGCACAGCATGGTCAGCGCGATAAAGTATTCCTTGCTTCAAAAATTGCAGGTCCCGGCTTTGGTGGAACCCATATTCGAGAAGGCCATACCAAGTTTAATAGTGAACATATTTCACAAGCAATTGATGGCTCTCTCAAACGCTTACAAACTGATTATATTGATCTTTATCAATTACATTGGCCTGAACGCCATACCAACTTCTTTGGAACGCTCGCTTATGGTAATCAGCAAGCCCAAAATGATTACGATACTACTCCCTTAGAAGAAACATTACTCGCTCTCCAAAAAGAGATTAATCGAGGCCGCATTCGTTATATCGGCTTATCTAATGAAACACCGTGGGGCACCATGAAGTTTCTTCAGCTTGCTGAAAATTTAGGTGTGAGTAAATTTGTGAGTGTGCAAAATCCGTATAGTCTGCTTAATCGCACCTATGAAATCGGTATGTCAGAAATTGCCAAATATGAGGGTGTAGGTTTACTTGCATACTCCCCTCTTGCTTTTGGTTATTTAACTGGCAAATTTAGAAATGGGGCTCGACCAGCCAATGCCCGCGTTACACTCTTCCCTCGCTTTAGCAGATACAGCAACCCGCAAAGTGAATGGGCAACTGAACAATATGCACAGCTTGCTGAAAAGCATGGTTTAAGCCTGACTCAATTGGCTCTGGCTTTTATTAAGCAGCAATTTTTTGTGACGAGTACGATTATTGGTGCAACCAATTTAGATCAGCTCAAAGAAAATATCCAAGCTTTTGAAATCGAGCTTTCACCAGAGATTTTACAAGGCATTGAGACTATTCATATACAACAGCCTAATCCTGCTCCTTAAAAAACAAAAACGGATGCTCAAGCATCCGTTTTTAACATCAGTTCTATAAGTGTTAAAACTTACTTACGACCATTATAAATAGCTAATGCCGCAGGTAAATTCTTACGCATGTCATTAATACGTTGAGCGTTTGATGGGTGAGTAGACAAGAAAGATGATCCACTGCCTTCAAGCTTGTTCATTTTTTCCCAAAGCGTAATCGCTGCATTCGGGTTATAACCTGCACGCGCCATTAGCATTAAACCACCTTGGTCAGCACGGCTTTCCAAACTACGAGAATATGGCAGACCCACACCTACTTGCGTGCCTAACTGAGCCGCAGCCGCGCCTAGTTGACTCACATTACCACCATTAATCTGACTTAAGCCAATATTTAACGCTAAATCAGTTAAAGCTTGTGCGCCAATTTTACTTTTTGCATGCTCTTCCAAGGCGTGAGTCATTTCATGGCCCATAACTGCTGCAATTTCAGCATCAGTCAAGTTCAGTTTATTTACAATACCTGTGTAGAACACGACCTTGCCACCAGGTGCAACGTAAGCGTTAATCGTATCTGACTTCAATACAGCCAATTGCCAACTAAATGGCTGGCCTGTCTGATTCATTTGATTCGCATAAGGTTTTAAACGGTTAAAAACCGCATTAATACGGTTATAGGTACTTGAACTTGTATCTAAAGCACCTTTACCACGCGCTTCCTGCACCATTTTATTGAAACTTTGTGCAGATTGAGCATTTAAGGTTGCAGTATCTGCACCTGCCATATCAGCCATTGTGGCACAACCAGAAATTGTTACTGCACCTGCTGCGCACAAGCTTAGAACGAACTTTTTATTCATTAACATGGGTCACCTAAATCGTTAAAAAACTGTTTATTCTTTTGCACTTATTATAAGAAATACCACTCACGCTTTAAATCTCTCATTTCTTCACGATCATAGTATTTATGTAACGGTCAATTAGATAAAGTCATCAAATAAATCCAGAATATTAAACATATTATGTTTAAACCAAGATAAACGTGACTTAAAGTCTTAACTTTCTCTTCAAGATTAGGATTTTTCCTCTTCCAGAGTAAATAACTGTTTTGTATGAGAACAACAGGGATGAGGACACAAGCAATCAGGACAGAAAGACTCATAAATGCCGTCATGAAGAAGTCCGGATTATAATTTTGACCATAAATAATCAGCATTGCTAATGTGGGTGAACCACCTATAGCAAATAAAAAAGAATAAAAAATGGTTTTTGAAATAGTGGGTTGCAGCTTCATCCTGAGCCTATGATTCCTGAACTATATATCATGTTTTAATCTGAATCGAACCAAACCAAAACTGCACTTTAGTAGGGTATAAAAAAAGCCCCCTTTTAGGAGGCTATTTTTATCTTTGCGAATTACGCAGAGAATGGATGACGTAAAATGATTGTTTCTGCACGGTCTGGACCAGTTGAAACGATATCAATCGGACATTCGATTAATTGTTCAATACGTTTTACATAAGCCAAAGCATTTGCAGGTAATTGGTCAATGCTCGTTAAACCAACAGTTGACTCGCTCCAACCTGGCATAGTTTCATAAATTGGCTTCAAGCATTCGAAGGAAACCGCATCAGAAGAACCTACACAACCTGAATCTGTATTTTCATAACCCACACAGATTTTCACTTCTTCTAAACCGTCTAAAACGTCAAGTTTAGTTAAGCAAATACCTGAAAGTGAGTTTACATCTACAGAACGGCGTAAGATTTCAGCATCAAACCAACCACAACGACGTTGACGACCAGTAGAAGCACCGAACTCATGACCCACAGTACCCAAATGTTTACCAATTGGGTCACCAGAATCACTTGCAGCATCGTAAACCAATTCAGTTGGGAACGGACCAGCACCTACACGTGTTGTATAAGCTTTCGTAATACCTAATACATAATCAAGATGTAAAGGACCCATACCTGAACCAGAACTTACACCACCAGCAGTTGTATTTGAGCTGGTAACATACGGATAAGTACCGTGGTCGATGTCTAGAAGTGAACCTTGAGCACCTTCAAACATTACAGCCTTACCTTCTTTGCGGTAGTCATGTAATACTTTAGTTACGTCAATCACTAATGGAGCAAGAACTTCACGCCATTGGTTGCAAAGAGCCAATACGTCTTCAAATTTAACCGCTTCTACACCGTAGAACTGAGTCAATTGGAAGTTATGTAACTCTAGCATTTCGGCTAGTTTTTCTTCTAACGCTGCACCACCACGAACAAGGTCAGCAACACGCACTGCACGGCGCGCAACTTTATCTTCGTACGCAGGACCGATACCACGACCTGTAGTACCGATTTTAGCGTTACCACGTTTCTTCTCACGTGCCTGATCAAGAGCAATGTGGTTAGGCAAAATAAGTGGACAGTTTGGAGAAATGCGTAGACGCTCCTTAACCGGAACACCCTCAGCTTCCAAAATTCCCATTTCTTCAATTAATGCTGCTGGTGAAAGCACCACGCCATTGCCAATTAAGCACAATACGTTTTCACGTAAAATGCCTGATGGAATGAGGTGTAATACAGTCTTTTTACCACCTACGACAAGAGTATGACCTGCGTTATGTCCGCCTTGATAACGTACTACCGCAGCCGCCTGATCTGTGAGCAGGTCGACGATTTTACCTTTACCTTCGTCGCCCCATTGGGTACCAAGTACCACAACATTTTTGCCCATAATAGCCTCATTACATCATGCTGTTAAAATTGGAAACCATCAGTAAAAAACTTACTGCTGGCGTTTAAATCTTTTCAATATTCCATTGTCCGTTTTGCAATACCAATTGATGTGTTGCATAAGGAATAGAACTTAAATCATCATTACCTAACAATTGAACTACACGTAAACCCTCTGAACGCGCATTCGCAATTGCTTTAAGTAAATCAGCTTCTGTACCTTTAGGTGCCACTACAGTTTCGATTTCGGCAAACTGGTTCGCACCTAAAGCATATAAATCACAACTAAAACCGGTAGCCGGACGTGCACGACCGAAGTGTTCCCCAATACCATCATAACGGCCGCCTTGCGCTAAAGGTGCGGCACGATTTGGTGCATAAACTGCATACATCAAACCAGTGTGGTAGTGGTAACTGCGAAGCTCAACCACGTCAATTCCAACATTAAGTGCTGGCCAACGGTTTTTAATCTGTTCGAGAGTGGTTTTAAGTGCATTTAATGCAGCATCAAATTCAGTATCTTTTAAAATATCTGCACTTAAATGCGCTTGTAAGGCATCTAAATCACTTGCATAACGGCCAAGTGCATAGAAATCTGAACCCATATTTAAATTTTGGGTAAATTCAGCTAACTCAGGTAATGCTTTTCTTTGATAAAGATCAGATAACTCATGCTCTTCATTTTTAGAAAGACCAGCATATTTTACTAAGCTACGAAATAGGCCTACATGCCCTAAGTCTAAATGTGCGCCTTGTAAAGTATAGGCATTTTCAATCAAACCAAGCATCACGTCGACCATTTCGACATCAGCTTCAATACTATCGTGCCCATATAACTCTGCGCCTAATTGTAAAGGTGCGCGAGTCGCATTGAAATTTTGTGGTTTTGTATGTAATACAGTCCCTGCGTAACAGTAACGTGCAACACCTTCAACAGGTCTTACATGTGCATCAATACGTGCAACTTGCGGTGTCATATCAGCACGGATACCGAGTAAACGGCCTGAAAGCTGGTCAATCACCTTAAAAGTTACTAAATCCAGGTCTTGATTTGATTCTGATAATGAAGACAACGATTCGATGTATTCGATAAATGGTGTATATACCAGTTGATAACCTCGTACTGCGAGGAAATCTATAGCTTCACGGCGAAGTTTTTCAATGACTTGCGCCTGTTCCGGCAATACATCTGCTACCCCGTCAGGCAGCAACCATGTCTCTGAAATGGTCATATTTCAAGCCTAAAATCTGATCAACGTGGAACGACCCCACATAAAAAAATCGGGAACACACCCGATTTCTCTTAGTGTAGCATGATACTTTGTGCCATGCACCTGACAATTTGCATAAATCTTTCTTAATAAACTCTAAAGTCAAAAAGTAGACTCTATGAATTAAAAATAATATTCAAAGACTTATTGTGTTTGACTTCCATTATCAATAAAAGTTCTTAGACCAAAGAATGGGGCAATAACTGAACTATCACCCGGTTTCCAATTAACCAAATTTAACTTTTAAAAGAATCGCATAAATCCAATAAACGATTTGCATAGCCCCATTCATTATCATACCAAGCAAATACTTTGGCTTGATGTCCAACAACCATGGTCTGAGTTAAATCAACAATAAGTGAATAAGGCGAATGATTAAAATCACTTGAAACTAATGGTTCATCTGTTACAGCCATAATTTCTGCATAATCTGTTTGAGATGCTTTAATTAGCAATTCATTAATATGATGAACCTTAATTGGAGATTGCGCGATAAACGTTAAATCAATTGCCGCTACATTAATGGTAGGTACCCGAATTGAGTAACCATCAATACGGTCTTCCATTTTTGGCATCACACGCTTTAAAGCACCAAGCGCACTAGAAGTAGTCGGGATAATGTTTTGCCCAGAAGCTCGAGCACGACGCAAATCACGATGTGCATGATCAAGCACAGACTGATCTGCTGTTACCGCATGAATTTCCGTCATAAGCGCTGTTTCTATGCCAAATGCATCATCAATGATTTTAACCAGTGGAACTAAAGCCTGTGTCGTACATGACACACTCGATATAATCTGATCAGTCGCTTTCACATCAGCATGGTTAACACCATAAACAATTGCAGCATCAACATGATCAAAAGGCGCAGCGCCAATAATGACCCTTTTAGCCCCTGCTTCTAAATGGCGGGTAGCATCAGCATGGGAGCGGAATAAACCTGTACACTCAAGTACAACATCAATTTTTAAACTTGCCCACGGTAAAAGTTCCGGCTGTTTTTGCTGCAAAACTTCAACCTTTAAGAGTCTCTGGTTAGATTGAATATTTAAATAAATCTTTTCATTTTCAATGGTGATATCAACCTTGCCATTAAAACGACCATGGGTTGAGTCATATTTGAATAAATGTACCAGTGTATGTACATCTGCTATATCGTTAATCGCCACGATTTCAAAATGAAATTGTTTCGGGCTCTCAAACCAGGCACGTAAAACATTACGTCCAATCCGGCCAAACCCATTAATGGCGATACGTTGCATGACCTATCCTTATCTACAAAACGAGAAGCGAAAGAAGGCATATAGTAAAACACGTCATGGCTAATTGAATATAGATTTTTAGCCAAATCACAGTTTTGTAAGATATTCCCTCTAAAATCGTTGGTTCGGTGGGGTTTTTCCGTTACAATTTAGCGTTTTTTAAAAATAAGCCCCGTATCACATGCGAGTTTTATGAACAAATAAACTTGTGGTGATGCTTTTAGCCAAATTCGAAAATATGGAGTGACTTGGTTGTGAGTACTCGTTTAATGACATCTGCTGAAATTCGTGAAGCATTTTTGCGCTACTTTGAAACGCAAGGGCATACACGTGTTGCATCGAGTTCTCTTGTTCCTGCCAACGACCCAACTTTATTATTTACAAATGCTGGGATGAACCAGTTTAAAGACTGTTTTTTAGGTCTTGAAAAACGTGATTATGTACGTGCAACAACATCACAAAAATGTGTACGTGCAGGTGGTAAACATAACGATTTAGATAATGTTGGTTATACAGCTCGTCACCATACATTCTTTGAAATGTTGGGTAACTTCTCATTTGGTGACTATTTCAAACGTGATGCTCTCAAGTTCGCATGGGAATTTTTAACTAGCGAACAATGGCTTGCTTTACCAAAAGATAAACTTTATGTCACGGTTTACCATACTGATGACGAAGCTTATGACATCTGGAATAAAGAAATCGGCCTAGCACCAGAACGTATTATCCGTATTGGTGATAACAAAGGCGAAAAATACGCATCAGATAACTTCTGGGCAATGGGTGATACAGGTCCTTGCGGTCCATGTTCAGAAATTTTCTTCGACCACGGTGAACACATTTGGGGTGGTTTACCTGGTTCACCTGAAGAAGACGGTGACCGTTTCATTGAAATCTGGAACAACGTTTTCATGCAGTTTAACCGTACTGCTGATGGCGTACTTCACCCACTCCCTGCTCCATCTGTAGATACAGGTATGGGCTTAGAGCGTATTTCTGCCGTATTGCAACATGTTAATTCAAACTATGACATTGACCTGTTCCAACACTTATTAAAAGCTGCTGCAAACATCATTGGTATTGAAGATGAAGGTCAGCCTTCTTTACGTGTAGTTGCAGACCATGCCCGCTCTTGCTGCTTCTTAATTGCTGATGGTGTAAACCCAAGTAATGAAGGACGTGGTTATGTATTACGTCGTATTATCCGCCGTGCTGTCCGTCACGGTAACAAGCTTGGCGCAACAGGTACGTTCTTCTACAAAATGTTGCAACCATTAATTGAAGTAATGGGACAGGCTTATCCTGAATTAGAAGCTCGCCGTGAAGTCATTGAAGCAACATTAATTCGTGAAGAAGAACAGTTTGCTAAAACCTTAGAGCAAGGTTTAAAACTTCTTGAAGGTGAACTTGCTCAGTTAAAAGATAAAACTATTCCGGGTGCGACTGTATTTAAACTTTACGACACTTATGGTTTCCCAACAGATTTAACTGCTGATATTGCACGTGAACGTGGCTTTATTATTGATGAAGCAGGTTTTGAAGTTGAAATGGCTGCACAGCGTCAACGTGCGCGTGATGCTGGTAAATTTGCCGTTGACTATAACAACATTGTAAAAGTTGAAGGCGAAACTCAATTCGACGGTTATACCAACACAACCGGTCAAGGCCAGATTGTAGCGATCTATAAAGATGGCGTACAAGTTGATGAAGTTTCTGAAGGCGACGAAGCACTTATCGTTTTAAACCAAACTCCTTTCTATGCTGAAAGCGGTGGTCAGATTGGTGATACTGGTATCTTCAAAAACGAAACAGGTATTTTTGAAGTTCAGGATACGAAAAAGTCTGGTGGCGCCTTTGTTCATCAAGGTATTGTGACTGTTGGTAACCTTAAAACCAGTCAAAATGTAGAAGCGATTGTTAAAGCAGACATTCGTGAAGCTACTGCGCGTAACCACTCAGCAACTCACTTGTTGCATGCTGCCCTTCGTCAAATTTTAGGTTCGCATGTACAACAAAAAGGCTCTTTGGTTGCAAGTGATATCTTACGTTTTGACTTTGCAAATGACCAACCTGTGTCATTTGAACAACTACAACAAGTTGAACGTCTCGTAAATGCTGAAATCATTGCAAATACTGCCGTAACAACTGAACTACTCGACATTGAAACTGCGAAAGCAAAAGGTGCAATGATGTTGTTCGGTGAAAAATACGGTGATGAAGTTCGTGTGCTCTCTATGGGCTCTGTCATTGACGAGAAAAACTTCTCAATCGAACTTTGTGGCGGTATTCACGTAAAACGTACAGGTGATATTGGTTTATTCAAAATCACTTCTGAAGGTGGTGTAGCTGCCGGCGTACGTCGTATTGAAGCAGTGACCGGTACTAAAGCATTAGAAGTAGTACAAAAAGCTGATCATGATATCCAGCACATTAATAGCTTATTAAAAGCACAGAAAGACCAAACGGTTGAGCGTGTACAAGCTAATGTAGAATTGGTTTCTGCATTACAAAAGCAGATTGAACAACTCAACCAAAAATTGGCAAACTTCCAAGCGGCTGATTTGATTGACCAAGTTCAAACTATTGCTGGTCGTCAAACGCTTATTACTACTGTTCAGGGTGTTGATGCCAAAGCGCTTCGCAACTTACATGACAGTGTAAAATCAAAATTAGAGAACGCAGTGATTGTGTTAGCAGGTGTAGAGGGTGACAAAGTCAGCCTGCTTGCATCAGTCGCGTCGCAATACACTGCAAATCTAAAAGCAGGTGACATCATCAAACATCTAGCGACCGAGTTAGGTGGTAAAGGTGGTGGTAAACCTGACTTAGCACAAGGTGGCGCGCCACTTAACGAGAAGTTTGGACAAGTTATGGCAGCATTACCTGCTTGGCTTGAACAAAAATAAGACTTCACTTTTTGTGTAACTGACCCTGACAAGCCTCTCAGGGTCATGGCTTATATGGAACAACTATGGCATTAATCGTTCAAAAGAATTAATGCCATTTAGCCACTCCAAGACATACTAAGACAAAAACTACAATAAAAGCCTTATTTCTCAATATTTCCCCCATTTTTAATATAGACATACTAAGACATTTTAGGACAGAATAAGCCTCATCAATTATGTACACATACGTGTACATATTCGCACTTATCTCTTACTCGACCAAAATTATGTACACAGGTGGACTATGGCTTTAACTGAAGTGTGGCTGAAAGCTAATAACGGCAAGGCACGTGATAAGGTTGAAGAAATAGCAGATCGGGATTCAATGAGTGTCAGAATCTCACCTAAAGGTAAAATTGTATTCCAGTTGAGATATCGATTTGCTGGAAAAGCTGAACGCTTAGACTTGGGCACCTACCCTCATATGTCACTCAAAGATGCACGAATTAAAGCTGGTGAAATGCGGTCGCTTTTAGATAAAGGAATGAATCCTAAAGTTGAGGTTCGTGTACAGCAGCAAAAATATATTGATGCAAGCACATTTGAAGAGGTTTTTAATGATTGGTATGAAAGTTATTGCCTGAAAAAGAAAACTTCTGCCCAACAAATTAAGAATACCTTTGAACAACATGTAATTCCTGAGGTTGGCGATTTACCAGTTGACAGAATCACCTTGCAACAATGGTTAGCTTTACTTGAGGAACTAGCTGATGAAGTACCTTCTATTGCAGATCGGGTTTTAACGAATGCAAAACAGGTTCTTAAGTGGGCTAAAAAGAGACAGTTACTTGAAGTAAATGTTTTATCTGACATCTATGCCAAGGAAGATTTAGGCATAGAGAGAAATAGAGGAACCAGATTTCTTTCTGATGAAGAAATTAAAATGGTTTTGATGGCTATTGAAGAATCAAATATTTTGCCTAAAAACAAAATTTTCTTAAAACTATGTTTAATGTTTGGTTGTAGAAATGGCGAACTCAGAAAAGCCAAAAAGACAGATTTCGATTTAAATAGAAAGGTTTGGATTGTTCCTGTAGTAAACAATAAGACTGGCAAGAAAACTGGCCGTGAAATTATTCGCCCTATTTTGCCTGAAATGGAGGCATTAATTGTCGAGGCTTTTGAATACAGCAGTTGTGAGTACTTCTTAACAAATGATAGTGAAGAAACTCCGATGAGTCATGGTTCTTCAAATTCATTGCCAGCCTACTTAATGGAACGCCTAAGACGACATCATGACTATTATATGAAGCATTGGTCCCTTCATGACCTACGAAGAACAGCACGTACTAATTTCAGTGCATTTACATCGCGTGATGTAGCACAACTCATGATTGGCCATGTAATGTCTGGTGAACAAGGTACTTATGATTATTATGAATATTTGCCGCAACAAACAGAAGCTTATGCTAAGTGGATTGAAAAATTAAAGACTATTACTAAAACATAAATTAATAAATGAAAAATTAGCTCTAAATCCACATCAAATTCCTACTTAGCATCAGTGAGCTTTTTAATAGATATCCTCATTAATCATCACTTTTACTCTTCTTTATCGGAGCTTTTTTCATTCGGATGATTTGATAAAGTAATTTTTTCGACAACTGTAATTTCTTTATTTTTATCCTCGGACTCTAATTTCGTAGCTGGCTTGTTGGTATTCTCTTCAACGTTCGGCACACTTTTAGTAGTGGTTTCTGTTGTGATGCTAAACAAATTTTCTTTATTAACATTGTACATACCACCTAAACTAATAAGCAAAATCACAAGAAAAAATGAAACTGATTTGGTGTAAAAATCCCATTGCCACACTTTCCAGCAATGATGGGCGAGATGCTGATTGGCAGCATTACTATGTTTTTCTAGAGCATTTTTTAAGTTACTCATAGAATTAACCCACTTAACCATCATGTTTAATAATGTGAGAAGGCAAATCATTAATAGGGAAACAATAAATACTAGATATGGCAATCTAGAGCTTGTTTCTAGGAGTTTTACTGTAGAACCAATTAAGTTCACCCCACCAAATAGAGTAAAAATAATTGAGGCAAAAATACCTAAAATTGAAATATAGTTAGCAATTGTTGATTTGGCTTGTGCATCGGCTTCATTTGCTATGCCTTCAGCCCTTTTAGCGATTATTAAAGCATCATTTGAAGCCTCTTGGATAAATTGCTTCTGTATGAATGCTAGTTCGATATGATGGGTAAACTTTTCATAGCATTTAAGAAGATGCTCAAAATCATTACTACTTTTTTTATATTTATCAACTAATACTTCTTTTACCGTATTTGCAAAACTATCTAAAGTATTAGATTGAATTTCATTAATATTACTTTTAAATATTCTGACTGAAATTTCTTTATAAGGTAAATTATAAAATGTTTCATGATTAGTTTTTTGAACAAAGTCCGCCTCAAACAAACTAAATAGATATGCAGCTTTATCAACAATCTCACTCTTATTAAATGAGGAAGAGTCTAAGTGCAAATCTATTAATATAGTTTTAGCTTGTTCAAAGTTCATTTATTCAGATGTCCTTTGCCTTTTTTAGCTCAGACAATGAATATATTAAATTCTGAATTCCTGAATTAATTTCAGGCTCATACCTACTCCAGGCCTCTTCTCTATGAGTCATTTCTACCAGATCAAAAGCCTTTCTGCGAATTAATCTTTCAATTATAGGATCTGCAGTCTCAACAAATTTTTTATCTGCTAAAAATAATTCCTCTTTAAAATCTCTTTTATGTATACCAAATGGTGCATCTGATGATTCTTCGATGAGAGATTTTGGTTTACTTATGTGATATATATTGGCCGACTTAAACTCTCTATATACTTCTTTAACTACTGGACCATATTGCCATTTTTGGAATGGCTCATCAAAAAGTAATTCATCATTATTTTTCAGATAATTAGCAGCAACATAGTATAAAATCTTTTGAAGCTTTAGAGGCGTTAATTCTCCTAATGGAACGTCTTCATCTTTATTAACATACCAAATAATATAGTTAGCAATATCCATCGCCTTATAATTATTCATTATCCACCTCACATATAACACTTACATCAACAGAACTTAGAAACAACAAACTAAGATTTAACATTGTCGAAAATCAGTGACGGTGTACATTTTATATTCCTTGATATAGATATGACAAAAGGCAAGACTATACTTACCTTTTATACAATTCAAATTATAGCATTTGCTATAAATAAGCAATAGTGTGGAACATTAAGTTCCACAAAGATTTACAATCTCAAAGCTAATATTTTGATTCCCATGCTATGGTTGCCTCACTGTACAGCAATGCATAAATTCCGACCAAATGCACTTTTGGCTACGTCAGTTTTTGACTTCCCCTTGTTTATCCACAACTTTTTAAATTTGAATTTATGCTCATCTCTAGAATATCATCTTGAATATGTTACAAAATCAAGCTAGGGGAAACATATGAGCGAAATTGCACCATCCATTATCCAGATAAAGCCTTATCTTACTCAAGGTATTGTTTTATCTGAGGCCTTATCAATCAAACAAGTTGTACCATCAACTCATCTACTTATCCCTTACGCATTAGAAAAAATAAATGCAGGCTTCCCAAGCCCAGCACAAGATTATGTAGATAAAGCTCTCGACATGAACGAGCACTTAATAAAAAATGAAACCGCTACGTTTATTGTGAAAGTTGCATCACTATCAATGCTCAATGCGGGTATAGATATTGATGATGAATTGATTGTAGATCGAAGTCTTGATGCCAAACACGGCGATATTGTTATTGCACTAATTGACAATGAATTCACAGTTAAACGTTTAATGATCGATGAAAAAGGTCAATGGCTTAAAGCAGAGAATCCTGAATATAAAAATATCTATCTACAAGAGGGCCAAGAACTAATTATCTGGGGTGTTGTCACTCATATCATTAAAATGACACGGCATTAAGTCATGAAACATGAGAACAAAGTATTTTTTCTCATCGATGTAAATAACATGTACGTTTCATGTGAGAGAGTCTTTGATCCAAGTTTAAATGATAGACCTGTTATTGTGCTCAGCAATAACGATGGGTGTGCCGTAGCTCGTAGTAATGAATCAAAAGCTTTAGGCATTAAAATGGGTGTGCCTCTTTTTCAAATTAAAGACATTGTTCATCAACATAACGTAATCGTTCTTTCAAGCAACTATGCAATGTATGCAGAAATGTCACGGCGCTTTCATACGATCCTTGCCTCTTACGTAACTGCAGAAGAAGTTGAACCGTACTCGATTGATGAGTGCTTTGTTGATTTCACCGCCTATGAAAAGAATTTTGACTTAGAAAAAGTCGGGCAACAAATGCGCCAACAAATATGGAAGTGGTTAGGCTTACCTGTCTGTGTCGGAATCGGCAGAAGTAAAACAGAAGCAAAGATCGCAAATCATATTGCAAAGAAAAACGCCGGCTTTAACAGCGTTTGCGATCTCGTTAATATGGATCCTTGCAATAAAGAATATTACTTCTCGCTTATCGACGTTTCTGAAGTTTGGGGCGTCGGCCGTAAGCACTCAAAAAAGTTGCAAAGCATGGGGATCAACACTGTTTTAGATCTCGCATGTGCAGAACCGCGCGAGATGCAAAAACGTTTTTCTATAGTTATGGCTCGCACGATCTACGAATTACAAGGCATATCATGCATTGAGATCGAGCATACACCCCCATCTAAAAAGCAAATTATTAAGTCATGTTCTTTTGGTGCGAAAGTTACCGAACTTATTGACCTACAAGAAGCAATAGCCATGCATGCACAAGAAGCATGTAAGAGATTGAGAGATGATGAATCATTATGCGGCTGTCTTATTGTTTTTGTTCAATCTAGTCCTTTTGATGAAAATGTACCGTTCTATAACAAGTCAATAACCGGATCATTTTCACAGCCAACAGATAGTGCATTAGATTTCGTAAAAGCCGCAACAAAAATGGTTTCTCATATTTATAAAGAAGGTATTAAGTATAAAAAGTGCGGCGTGATATTAACTGGACTAGAACCGAAGGCTGGTCATACATATGACTTACTCACAGATTTTGAAGCTATAGAAAAGAAAGAACAATTGATGAAAACACTAGATAACGTACATACAAAATTTGGAAAGAAAAAACTCGGTATAAGTACGTGTTATGTGCCGGGTCGCAATTGGTCAATGTCTCGAGACAAATTAAGTAAGAATCCATTTAAATGGGATGAGTTATTAACTATTTTGAATTAATATAATTATTATTACCTTAATAATGAAATAAATACTAATGAATAGTTTTTTAGATGCACTGGAGATGGCAATAGAAACAGAGAACTGGTATTCAGCTCTATTTTTGACATTAACATTACCTGATATTTGTGGAAAAATTGATGAACCGAATGCCAATTCGTCTAAACGTTATATAAACTGGTATAATAACTATCTACTGGAAGAATATACTATTCGCATTGAAGTTGGACATATAAAGCGTGAAGCTCCATTAATTACTGGCAAAGACTTTTATGCATTACGATGTGCTGTATTGCATGCAGGAAGTGATACCTTAACTGAACAGTTTATTCAAGAAACACTAGAAAAAGTTAACTTCACTATTCCCCATACAAATGGGACAAGAATACATAAAACCCGAGTTCAAAATGTGCTGTACATTCAAGTGGATCAATTAGCAAAAGAAATGATAAATGCAGTTAGATTATGGATTAACCATATAGCCAGTGACAGTATTAAAATACAAAAACTAGAAAATATGGTTACTATAAAAATGTATAGTTTATTTTGATAGTTTTAAAAAATAGCTTTAACATAAATATATAATTAATAATTGTATGAGCTGTGCATCCTGATAGCAGGATGCACAGCTCAGTAAGGCTTTGTTGCACAAACCTATCTCTAAAGGCTTATTCCACAATATAATTTTGAGATGAATAAGCCTACACCTAAAATCTACCGTACAACCAATTGGCCCACATACAACCGAGCTCTCATTAATCGTGGGAATATTGCCATTTGGTTTGATCCCAAAACACAATGGTATGCTCAACCAAAAAGCCAACATGGTCGAAATCAAACTTATTCCGATACAGCCATCCAATGCTGCTTAATGATTAAATCCATATTTCGTCTTTCTCTACGCATGGTCACTGGCTTTGTACAAAGCCTGATTAAACTTTGCGGATTAGATTGGACAGCGCCAGACTATACGACGCTTTGCAGAAGACAAAAACATATTGATATTGCGATTAGCTACCAAAAAAGTAGCAATGGTCTACATCTACTCGTAGATTCAACTGGTTTAAAGTTTTTGGGCGAAGGTGAATGGAAACGGAAGAAACATCAGCCTGAATATCGTCGACAATGGCGTAAGCTTCACATTGGTATAGATGCTGAAACGCTGCAAATACGTGCAGTTCAGCTCACAACGAACAATATCAGTGATTCACAGGTGCTCGGTGATTTACTTGGTCAAATACCACTTGATGAGCGAGTAGATTCTGTCTATACCGATGGAGCCTATGACACTAAATGCTGCAGACGAGTGATCTCAGATCGTCAAGCATATGCGGTGATTCCGCCAAGAAAAAATGCGAAACCGTGGAAAGATACAAAAGTTCATTCGCAAGAGAGAAATGAATGACTAAAAACAGTTAAGCGTCTAGGAAGAGCCCTTTGGAAAAAGTGGTCTGGTTATCATCGGCGAAGTTTGGTCGAAACCAAGATGCATTGCATCAAATTATTAGGCGATAAACTCTACTCAAGGAATTTTGACAGCCAAGTGAATGAGATCCATGCACGTGTAGCCGTATTAAATAAATTTACAGAATTAGGCAGACCTCATACCCAAGTTGTAACCTAAATTTTAGCAACTTAGGAAAACTTTACCTTCAAAGGCTTTATGCAACAAAGCCGCTCAGTAATGAAAGAAGCAAATTTAGTTCGCTTACAATGAAAAACTTTCATGCTAGCTGATCCGATTAGCAATCCAACCATAGAAAAACTGTTCTTGGCTTGGATTCCGTTCACAGATTTCGATGTAGCGTTGGCCTTGCATGATATTGAGCACTCGCACCAGTACTTTCTCGCCTTCTTTCCCGCGTTTGGCCAGATAGATTTTTAGAGCTCTAAGAGTTTCAGATCCATAAACCCCATCAACCTCTAAATCTGCATATCCAGCTTTACCTTGGTTGTTTAGTAAGTTCAAAGCACGTTGTAAAAGAGGTTTTGCAAATCCGGTACCGCAATTCACACCAGTGTCTAGAAGCTCTTCAGCTACAGCAGAAGAAATGATATTCACCTGATCAAAACATGGGGCTGTCCAATAGTTTTTGCGATAAATTGCTTTGGCCACTTCAAGAGGCAAATCTTTCATATTGCCCTTAAAACCATTTGTACGTGCTACAGCTTGAGTAATACCGTATTTGGTAGCACCTCCTCGATCGGCTGGGTTGTTTACATATCCACCTTCACGCTTAATTAATTCATCAAGATATTGTTCAATGTTCATTTCACTTTCCTTTAGATAATAAAAAACCGCCCGAAGGCGGCATTAACTGTTTTCGATATCTCTTTTAGCTTTCTTAACTTCTTTAAGTACTTCAATAATCGTCTTACCTTCCTGTTTGTTAATGAAGTTAAAGATCCAGCGGACTAAAGCCCAGCCAGGTAAACCACAAACAAAGAAGAATCCACCAAGTGCAATCATCCCCCATATATCAGTAACCCATTCATGAAGCCCCCACTTCACGATAATGAATGAACCGCCAGCAAGGCTTGATACAACCGTACAGATCAAACCTACAGCCCACTCTTGTGGTGAACGTGGCATACGTGTCATTAATACAACTGCTGCAACCAAGCCGACCGCTAAAGCCACCACAATTGCAACCCCATAAAATTTTAATAGTGCTGTAAAACCGCTTGTAGAAACTGGTTCCATGCCTTTTACTCCAGAATTAGGCAATAAAAAAGCACCCTTTTGGGTGCTATGAATTAAATAAATTTAAGCTTCAGAAGTACTCTGAGTAATCTGATTTGTATAGTTCCAAACCGTGTTTTCCCATACATCACGTGCAGCAACACGAATGTAATATGGAGTAGTTGGTTGTAGTCCTCCAAAAGTAGTTGTTAAATCTGTGCCGGTCCACGTAGGCGGCATTTGTGTTGGATCAAAATTAGGTGTTGGACTTAGCCACACTGCATAGTCTTTCAGATCCGGTACTTCACTAGGCACCCAATTCACCGTAATAGAATCTACAGTTGCTGCTGTGTACACATTGAGAAGTACTGGCGGAACCGGATTACTAATACTCAATTCAGCAAAGGTACTAACTTGGTCACCATTTTTGCTGGCCACTCGAATTGTGTAAGCTCGGCCTAAACCGTCTTGTTTGGCTTCTTCGATCGAATAACTATAATCCGTATTAGTTGTATCAACTTGACGAATCATTGTCCCATTAGACCAGACCTGAACACGATAGCCATCTGCACCAGTTGAGCTTTGCCATTGAACCTTGAAAGTGGTACCAACAAACGGTGATTGGAGGGAAAGACCTTTAACACCTGCTGGACGGCCGCCACTTAGAGTATAGCTATACGCCGTAACCTCATCTAAGGTTTGCTCCTTACGTTCCAAACCATTAAAGCTTGTGAACTTTAAAAAGATTTGTTTTTCTACTAGACCCTCATTGTACGGATATTTGAATATAGCTTTATCCAAACGAACAAATGGCTCACCAGCGTTGTGGCTTTGTGCATCATCAAAACGTCCACGTAAAACATCACTTAAGGTATAAAGACCAGATCCGTTTAAGGTGGCTACCTGATAATTAAAATACTCATCCCCCACTTTACAAAGTGTTTGGTCAGCTTGAGCATCTTCTAATGTTCCGCTGAAGATCTGGCTTGCTGTATTTAGCTCAACTTGTAATGTCGTATCATCTGCATCAATTGTTGTAACAAGCTGCCCATAACGTGCCGATCCATAAATTGTGCCAATCATTTCATATGTCGTATTATCAAGGCTCACCCAAACATTACATCCACCCCAATTAGCCCCGCCCGAGACAGCAACCCAAACTTGATTCTTGCCATCCGTAAGATCCAGCGGTGGCTCAAATATAGATGGTGCATTCACATTACCCGGCTCTTCATTTCCGCCCTGATAACCATTTGACACTTGAGAGTCATACTCAATGGCAGACCTTGAACCGATAGATAATTCTTCTGCAGTAACGGTTAACATGCCGCTTTCATCTTCCTCTATACGTGTAATACGAACAGGGAATTTATCAAGCCCCAATCCCGATTCAGTCAACGTAAGAATGTCCATTGGCTCTAATCGGCAGTACTTCCATCCCAAATCAAATTCATACTCATTGCGAACATATAGCAGTCGTTGTAAGCGAAGTTGTGCAGCATGGCGAGCTATTTTTGGCTCACAGAAATAATGACATTCCACGGGGTCCTCGGTACGCAAGCCAAACATTTCAATATTTGCTTGGTCCTTGGCTTCTGTTGTTTCGGTGTTGTACTGGTTATAGCGATTAATATATTCAATCTGCACATGATTATAGGCATCTGTGTCACGACTACGGCGCACACGTACAGGCTCATCATCGCCAATAAAGTCATCATCAGTTAAGTGGTAAACCGGTGTGAGATCAGGTGTAAAGGTAACACCGTTACCCGTTATTGCAGAGTCCCCAAAAGAACGGATCTTTAAGCCATCTGGGCTTGGTACCACAGCACAGTTAACCGCCTCGACAATCTCATTGATAGTTTCATAAGCTGGGCGTTGCTCTGTGAATGCAGGGCTAATCAAGAGATTAGCTGCCCGGCAATAGGTTCTAAACTCTTCCAGATCTGCAATGTTAAGATTTGGGGCCGCACCATGACGTGGATGAGTAATAAAATCTTCAATAACATCTGCCGGGTTAGCATCATCAATTGTGTCAGATAGCGTGATAGTACTGATCACTTCAAAATTATGATTTGAAAGGCTGGCGCTATTACCCATCTCATAATTAGCTACAGCTACATACCCCAAATACGGATAGTTAATTGCCTGTTCTGGATGCTTTGATACTAACCATCCCCACGGCGGATTATTATTTCCATCGAATAATTCAAATTTTAACTGGTCGATGGGATCTAAAATAATAGATCCTTCTTGTTTAGGTACATATTGCTCTTTGTCTACCCAAATCAGGCCAATCTTTTTAATCTGGTTTTCACATAAACCGAGCATGAGAGAGGCGCTATAACTAAAGGTGGTATTACTGGTTTTTGTACCCCCACCCTTACCACCAGACTTTTGAACTGTTGTATGAGGTGTAGCTGTAAAATCTCCATACCAAAACATATTAGCCGCAACACGGGTTTTACCATAAACCAATGGCTGGCAAAGCCCATAAGCTGACTGCTGGATCCGCATAGAGTTAATACGGGTATCCGTTGTACTAATTGTAGTACTACCAAATAATCCACCCATTTATTTAAGCCTCTTCATACGAAAAAACCCGGCAATTCGCCGGGCTAAACTTCCTTTTGTTCCATCTTGGATAATGACTCCCTGATGGAGGTAACTATGAATGACCTGTGGCCATTCGATAACAATTGCACCATGACTGATGCATTTGCCAAAATGATATAAAACAATGTCGCCCGGTTGCGGTGGCCCTTCCACTGGATCACATACACCTAAAATGAGTTCTAAATAACGCTGTCCCATCTGGTGTAAGTGCCAGTCAGGTGGATATGGCCGCGGGTCTAAATGGTCCATGAGTCCAACTTTTTCATAGACTTCACAGATCAAAGTACCACAGTCCACACCAACTCCCTTAACACGCCCTTGATGGTGATAAGGTGTGCCGAGCCATGTAAGAGCTTCTTTAACTGCTTCTAAATTTTTCATTTAAAAACTTATATTCCTATTCGCCATACGATCTTTAGAGCGTAATGCTACATTTTGAATCTCAGCCAAAGTTAAAGCGTTATCAAAAATGATTGCTTCAGAATAAGTAGCTGTATTACTAGAGCCTGTATAAGCCACGTTTCCTATACCGATTTTATTAGCTGAAGATTCATAGCTAACAGCGGTATATGACGATTCATTACTAGACTCAACGCCTAATTGTTGAAGATAGATGATTCCTTTTTTTGTATTCTTATCAACGCTTGTTGCAATAAAAAAGTTGGATGTCTGTACAATTGATGATGGAGGCGTTAAAGATGAAATACCCCCTGGTCCACCTGCAGTAGCAGGCTTAACAGTCAGATACCCCTTCCCTGCCGATGCAAAAGCAGCTAGACCGCTACTTAATGTAGATGAACTCGGAACTAGATTGCCCAGTAAAATGGCCAGAGACGTTGTACTACACTTTACTACTGAACATAAAGTCATACTCTGTGCAGAAGAATCAACCAAATCTGTCAAAAGCGCATTGCCGATGGCTGTGGATAGCGTAATTGTTTTATCGCCATATACTGGCTGAACTGTTGCCCCATTTTGAAGCGTCAATATTCTTCCATTTACAACATCTACCAATGAAGAAGGACCTCCTCCAAACAACCAGTGACCATATGCATTATTCTCATATTGCGGAATTAAATCTGAAACATCTTTAAGTTGAGGCAATGAATGGGCGCTTGAGAAATCTTTTGTCTTAAAAAATAAAAAACTCATTGATTAAATTCCTTTATCTATAAATGCAGTCAATTCAAAATGCGGGCATACGTGATAAAGTGGCTTTAACACTCCATCAATTAAAATTTCATCTGCAGTAGAGTCCCTGAGATTTCCAGATGCTCCACCAGTTAGACTGATGCCAGCCCCAAGATGGTCCAATGCATATCGAACCTTGACCACCCCCGTTGGCGGCTCAGATAATTTAAGAACAACTTTATCGTCTTGAACTGTAACACTCACAATTGTTGTTGCGTCTCCATCAACAAGAACTTTAAATCCATGATCTGTCGTTAAAGCTAAAGTTGTTGTATCAAGTACAAGAGGGACCTTCGGCACGTCAAAGTTGATATGAATTTCATCACCGATTAGTTGAGCTACTTTGGGATTGATAAAATCAGGCTTTCGGTTATCAACAACCAATTGTTTATATGCGCGCCCGAAATAAGCACTGAGCCACTTGTAACCAACATTTGTAAGGTGAATATTGTCAATGGCATACGGCATGTGATACATCGGCGTAGCCATCAAAAACTTATCTGATTGCTGACAAAGATGCAGTTGAACAAGCGCTTGTTTTTCCCACGTTCTTGCTGCATACGACATTTGATAAGTAATAAATTTCACTTCATCCGTTTGACCAGTAATCGCTTTAATATCTGCACTGGCATCTGACTGAAGTTTTAAAAGTTTTTGTCGATAAACTTCATAACTTGTTTGTACTGAACTTACTGCATCATTTTCACCTTGCACCCAGCACACGACTTGTACTTTGTAATCTTCGCCATTTAGACGCTTTGCTTCGGACACATGCTCGATAAAAAAGTTATACCAGTCCGTACCTTTTTCAAGCTGATCGATGCGATACCCCCCATGTCCTGCGGTAGATGCAAAAATTACATGGTCCTTTGGATCAATACCATTCTCTAGCATCATTGCTCGACTTGCGTAATTTGCTGCACCAGAGCAACAAGTCTCACCGCGATTATCATAGCCATCTGAACTTGGATTATTAAATTGCTCAATCAGTGGAATGACTGAATTTGCAGCTGAGTCTTTGCGTGGGCCCGTGTCGAATGTCACATTAAAATAAGGCTGCGATGTACTTAGAATCGTGGTTGCTGTTGCTCCGACTGATAGAGATTGACCATAAAACAGAATGTGATTAACGGCCTTCACGAGAGGTCTTTGATTTGGTAACTCTAGCCCCGCTATGATCGCTTGGTCTTTCTCCGTATCATAACCAATCAAGATTTTGTGCGTTGAGTCTGTTAGAACAGCAATTTTCCCAATGTCTTCCGATTTTTTTAAGTTAGGTAAATTTTCTAAAACCTGCTCTTGCAATCTCCCTGCGGCAATCTGGTCTTTCTCTGTGTCATAACCAATTAAAGTCTTATTATCTTTATCAACCAAGACTGGAATAACAGAAGTGGATTCACTACTGGTAGAAAGTTTAATTTTTTCAAATTTCTCCTTAACATCTGCAGAAACTTTACCTACTTCTTCACTTGTAAATTGTCTCGATTTATCAACAGGATCATAAGGACTTTTAACTAATTCCGTACCGTTCCACGTGTAATCACCATTCTTTGTTTCATCGGGATCACTGGTCACAGTTATCTTGTAATCAATTGGCATTAAGGTGGTTTTAGAATCAGCAATTGCTTTTGTGGCAAAGGTATTAACTAATTTTTCATTAGTTGGAACTTCATCACCTAGAAATTGAATCAGTTGAGTTTGGGCTTGCTTAAAGCCCGATTCAGTCACATTTTGACCAACGAACTGGTCGGCATTAGGTAAAGGCATTTCTACCCCCAAATAAAAAGCCCTGCATTTGCAGGGCTTGGGTTAAATTTAAAAAATTAAATTGATGTTTCAGGAACGGGTACGAATGGTGCACCACGAAATCGAGCACGGTTGTTAAAACGATTAGTACATGTATCGAGACGTTTATCACAACCCGGATAAACACGAATCGCCTCTCCTATCTCTGGCATTTTTAAAAGCGGCAAAGTTAGGATTAGCGAACCAGCTTCATGCAAGCGTACGGTTCGTTTAATACCAATATTTGCACCTTCTAAAAACTCCACAACTCCTTGAGTAAACCAACCTTGTGGCTGACTTAAATCGCAAAGTATGCGGTTAGGCGTACTATTGGTACCAATAGTAGTATTTACCGCAAAATCCGCGCTTAAAAGCCCACATGCACTATCAAATAAAGTGTTTAAGCATCCTGGTGTGTATAAATTCCTTGGCATTTGAAGCTTTAAATTATCAACATCAGAGACCACACTTGCGTTGATTTCATATCGATTAAGCTCAGGCTCAACAATACGCCCTTCAAATAAGACTAAAGTGCCGGCACTGGTATCTGTAGGAGTATTCATATCCATGAAAATTCGTTCTAGCTTAAACCGAGCGCCGTCTAAAATTCCGTTATGGAAAGCTTGAGCTATGGGTACATCGCCGAACTTTGTATTTTCGGTTGCCTCAATAGTGATAGATAAGTTATCCACTTCAATGCCTAAAGAAAGGCTAGTCCCTTCTCGGCTGATAATTGGTCCATCAGCTCGAAACTCCTTGCCTTGCACCGTCAAATTGACGTCATAGCTTGTATAGCGATACTCAATGCCCTGAATAGTTGTAATGGTGTAAAGATCGGCCATGATGAACTGATCGGCATCTAACAAGGCTATAAGTTTTGGAGAGGCCTGTCTCATATCTTATTCCCCAAAGAACCAATTAATTCAACCTTCCCTGCTTTCCAAAGCTTATGCATAAAGTTGACATATTGCTGTGTGTCATCTTTAAAACGGCAACGGTAGTAAAAAGTACCCGTCACAGTTACCTCTACACCCTCCTCGATCGGCTGTGAAAGTACATATTTACCGTCACTCGTTATCTGAGCAGTTGCGTTATTCCACATAAGCTTTTCTTGGTCTGTGTTCCACATTGTTTTGGCTGGTGTTTGATTCCACATGTTGGGATCTACTTCACCTACAATCTGCTCCTCTGTATTACCTAGAGGCAATTGGCTTGTGTACATATCCTTGTATAGCTGGAAAGTTGTAGTAGTTCCATCACCAATAAATGTGCAACTAAACTCATTGTCATCAGGCATCTTATAAAGAAATGAATCAAATGCCCCACGGCGCTCTAAATAAAATCCTTGAAGTTGCTGCAATTCCTTTCTCCCCTTATTTTCGCGCAAGAATGCGTAAGACAACGAGATTTCATATTTAGGTGAGGCCTGAAAGCTTGCTCGAAGCTCCCGGCCATTAATGGAGGTCATGATTTTGGTGTTAAACATGGGAGTAATAGATGTATCCCATTCAAGACCGGGTAATTCTGGAAATAATACGTTTGACACTTACACCTCCTTATTTACCGTTTTTACCAAATCCACGGGCATAACTTTGCAAACCACTAGCAACTGCACGGCCATTGCTCTTCAAGAGCCGTTGAATACTCTTGGCATCAATAGCACTAATATTAATGGTTGCTCCCGCACCTCCACCTTCAGCAACTGCAGCTGCTCCGAAACTTGCACCGTTACGTAAGGCTTTACCCATTTCACGGATGGTATTTGCATGTTGCGAAGGTAATACCATTTCATCTTCATGCAGTTGAGTAACAGGATTTACACCGGATGGAATGTCGTAACCGCCTCGAGCAGATTTAATCTTGCCCGCAAGACCAGCAACCAAACCAAAAGCAGCTGCACCAGCACCAACGGCTAAAATTGGACCAACATATGGAATTGCAACCATGGCTTTAAAAGCTCCGGCCATGGCTTCCCATGCCGACATCATGATTCCTTTGATCGCTTCAGCTGCTTTTAAGCCTAAACGTGCCAAACCACCTGCTGCAGTAACGCTGGTACGTGTTGCTTCACCTGCAATGGTTGCCCCTGTTTGAGCAGCTTGGCCAGAAGCTTCTGCTGCTGTTTCAGCACCCACAAAGCCAAGTTTACGAGCCAACTTAATGGCTTGGATTCTTAGCCATCCTTGCAACTCTTTAGTAGCTGTTTGCAAGGCAAATGCTCCCATGTCAGCAAGCACTGCTTTAGTTGCGTTACTCCAAGTGAGGGTACCATTCATAAGAGACTGAATGCCCTGATCCCAAAGGTTAGAAAGTCGAGAAGTAAAGCCACCAAACTTAGCTTCAAAGTCTTTCATTTCCGCATCACTGATTAAGCCCATAGACTTAGTGTCAGCAACTTTCTGATCCGTCTCTAAATCAGAAATATTGTTTGTGATTTGGTTTTGATTACCTTGCTTACCCGTAATGTTTGTCTGTTCATTTTCCAAAGCCAAACGCTCTAAAAGACCTTGTCGCTTAATTTCGCGCAACTGATCTTCTAGCTGTTTTTCCAACTGAACTTTACGAACATTTGAAATTTTCTTGGCATCAAACTCAGCCTGAATTCGTGCCGCTTCAATTTCATATAGGCGTTGTGCTTGCTGTTGATAATTGTCTATCTGTTCTTCACGAGCTTTTTTGTATTCCTCAAACTCTTTTAAACGAATAGCAATGATCTTGTCGGATGCATCCTTTTCGGCTTTGACTTTCGCAGCAGCTTTTTCATCTGCAGTCATCTTGGATTTTTCAATCTCATCTAATGCCTTTTGCAGATCTAAAGCGACTTTCTTTTCTTCGGATGCATATTTATACCGAATATCCGCAAGTGCTTTAGCAGCCTGTTCAGCTTGGCGCTGACGCTCTTTAGCTTCCTGCTCGGCTTTAGATTTAGCTGATGACTTAGACCCACCTTTGTCGTCTTTTTCACCAGTACCAATACCCAACTTAGGATTCGGCGGTGCAGTACCTAAACCAAGCTTAGGAGGTTTAGGCGGCTCAATTGGTTTTGTCGGGTCCTTAAATACATAGTTTGTAATCTTCTGATTACCCGCTGTTGTAACCTCAAGAATTCGCTTACCTGCTGTGACAAGTGAATTTGCTGCTGTAGTGGCTCCTGCATTCCAAGAGTTTTTCAGCTCAGCCATGCGGCCCTTCATTTGATTAGTGTATCGATCAGTAATACTACCAAGCTGAGATAAACCACCCTCCCATGCAGCTTTTGCGCCTGAGAAGTTAAAATGGAGGATATTATTTACAACGCTACCAAATGTTTGAAACTTAACTTGTAGTACATCCAAACCATACTGAATAGTACTTCGTACCATATCAAAGCCAGCCATAAGGCCATTAAATGCAATGATTAATGCTTGGCAGACCGTAACAACAACGGCACGAATGATTGCAAAAGCAGATTGAACGCCTACCTGAAAGCCGGTAACTACAACACCTAATGCTCGTAGTACTACAGATATAGCATCCATAAAGCCAATCTGTTTATTCGCATCGTCTCCAATGCTTCCAGTCAAGTCACTCCAGATTGCTCCAATCGTTGTGAACTGCTCACTTAGAATGCTAAACAAGCTTTCAAAAATGCCAATAATCGATTTAATTGAATCATCAATGGCATCCTTGGAATCAACCGCAAAAGTTAAAAATTGATTAGCTAATTCAGTAAGGGATGGAGCTGCTTGTGCTGCAATACGGGTTAATACACCTTGAAGTGTTGTTTGGACAGTCTCAAGGGACGTATTAAATTCTTTGGTAGCAGCTATGGCATCTTCACTCATGATTACGCCTAAATCATGAGCCTGTTTAGCGTACTCTTTTAATTTTTGACTGTTGTTATCCAATAATGGTGCTAATAATGTTGCATCGTTCGCAATGGCTTCCATATAGAAAGTCATTTCAGCCTGTGACACATTAGCTTTTTGCAAAGTCTGGTAGTACTTTTCTAGGATTTGCGGACCAGATAAACCTTTAAATTGTTGGGCAGTGACACCGACTTTTGGCGCGATTTTCTCAAAGAAATCGGCCATTTCACCACCACCAGTTTGCATGAAGTCACCAAACTTATCGTTTACATCTTTCATGATGTCCGATAGCTTGTCCTGCTCCACGTTTACTTTTTTGGCAGCAAATGCCCATTCTTGAAATTCCAAAGTATTCGAGTTTGCTAATCGGGCTTGAATTTCTAACTCTTTTGAAGCCTTACCCACTGCAGATACAAGATCAGGAATTGCTGCAACCGCTTCCGCTGCACTTCTAGCAATCTCTTGGCCAATACCAAGAAAAAAACCACCTCGGACCAAAGATAGACCATTAGTCAGCGAGCTCTTAATATCATTGCCTACCGTCTTGAACTTATCTGAAAGATTTGAGGCAAAGCCATTTAGCTCTGACCGTAGATTAGAAAGATCAAGTTTAAAATCAATGTTATGCCCAGTACTTTCAATCTTCTTGGCGGAATCTGAAACTATTTTTTCTGCATCTTGCATACCTTCCTTTAACTCGGAAGTTTTAGCACCAACATGCACTTCGACACGGTTATTATTTGCCATACACACCTCATAGGCATAAAAAAACCTTGCCGATGCAAGGTAAATTTGAAAAATAAAAAACCCCGTGTGAACGGGGTTATTTTCTAAAGAATATTTATTGAATTACAACTAAGTCAGTTATTCCACAACCTGACGATGCAGCTTGAGAATGTATAAATCCCATATTAAATTGTTTGACTGTTTTAGTTTCACCAGCTTTAACAATCTCATAAATTACTCGGCTATTGCTGTCGATCTTTGTTTTACTATTAGAATAGTGCTCACACTCTACAGTGATATCTTTAATATCATATTTACTATTATTTTTGATTTTAAAATCAACCAACATGACACTATCAAAACCACCTTTTGACCAATCATAATCAAGTACAGTATTTTTTAATGCATCTTCTTTAGGTGACAATTCTCTAGTGCTACTTGATGAAGAAGATCCCTCTCCACCACCAGCAATAATACCAATAATAAATAGAATAACAAATCCTAGAAAGATCCATTTTAATAAGGAGCGTTTTTTAACTTTTGCTCCACAACTTGGACAATTTTTAGCTTGAGTACTAACTTGTGCCCCACACTCTTTACAATTTGTTAAAGCCATTGATTTATCCTTATAAAGTTTAATCAACAAACTTTAACCAACGCTTACAAATAATGCAAACAGGGCAGCCTCAACCACCCTGTGGAAAATTCGACAAAACTTCCAGCATATCGTCCTCGTCATCATCTGAAACGGTGATAGCTTGCGGAGTTTCATCAATTCCCATAAATGCTTCCAAAATACGGCAAAGCCGTTGTATCCCAATATGCGCGGGAGGATTACTTTGCTGATACGCACTTAATGCTCTTAATCTAGGCAGGTCCATTTCATTACGTACATAGTCGTAATCTTTACCCATCGTTAACACTAAATGCGTGTACAGCTCCTCCCAGTTTATTCCCCCGAGCTTTCACCTGCGGGTTTACCTGTATATTCCAAACCGGATGTTTTAGTTACTAGGGCTAAAACTTCTTCCATGTTACCCATATCTAAGAGCTCATCAGAAACATATTCACGGGTAATATCCGGGTAATTCCGTTTTAAACAAACATGAGCCATGTCCACAATTACAGATGCTGGAACATTGTTTGAGCTTAATTGTTCTTGGAAACGCTCAATCGTACCCAATGGTGCTGGAGCAAAAATCCAAGTCTGACCAGCAATTTCTTTACTATTACCACGTGGGTTATCAACTTGCTTAAATTGCATTTGGCATTACTCCGATAAATCGATTTTGAAAACACGGTTAAGATCGTCAGCCATAGGCTGGAATTCAAACTCAGGAATATCGTAATCGTCCTGTTTTGAACTGAATCCAAGTTTGTTACTGGTACAACGGAAGAAATTCATGTGCATGAACTTACCTTTGTAGTCACGTTGAAGGTCAACGGCAAACTCTGGCGTATAACCCATATCTAGGTTAGATACAGTGATTGACTTAGCACCCGCCACCATTGCTGAATAACGGAAGTTAATAAATACCGTTTTACCTGCATCTGCAGCAGCAAATGTATAAGCACCGGTTGCCGCATCTACACTGTATTGCCCTGTTGCTGGCGCTGAAGCTACACGTTTAAGTGGGATTGCCTTAGCATCTGTTACGCCTAGATCCTTTACGTACGTACCGCTATTAGGAACAACCGGTGTAACAGTACCACCAGCCGGAATCACTTCACCATTAATGGTTTGGGAAACTGTTTCAATTCCACCTTCAGCAACAACTCCACCGAAGAAGATGGAATTTAACAAGGTACCGTTAATACGCCCGAAAGAAGCTTTACATTTAATGGTACCTTTACCGCGTGCAGCATCTACGGCGAACTGTCCACGACCGAAAAGTTCTTTTAAGTCATAGCTAATATCTACACCAACGGATTGCATTACCCCCACTTCAACTGGTGTGGGATTACTAATCGGTTGCCCGTATACATCTTGAATCGGTGTAGCAAAGATCTTGCCGGCACCAAATAAATATTGAGCCATTTATTTTGACCTCTCTAAAATGACAAAACCGCCATCGAGGCGGTCATAAAATGAATGTTTTGTTAATTGGTTGTGAGGATCCGGATAGGAATAATGGCAATCGCCTGATCATCCAGCATGTTTTCTACAGCTTCATATACTTCGATTGTGCCCTCGATCCAGCAATGCTCGACCAAACCACCTAAGGTTTGATATTCACTGAAATCCGGATGGTCTGGCTGAATAGCTTCACGTACACGATCGATGAATATATTCATCTGCGATGATGGTGGCTTTGTAGTGTCCGATTCATGAATATAGAGATAAACCTCAGCAGCTAGTTCAACTTTTGAATCTAAACCATGTACCGGGACTTCTTGCTGATTGCCTTGTGTAATAAACATGGCTGGGCGCTGTTCTGGTGTTACATGGTTAAAGTGACGTAAACGGCGACTTACCGTAATCAATCCTTCTACCCTTGTGCTTAACCTTTCAAACAACGCCTGATAGATTGCTTCGCTATCCACCTGCTATACCTCGCTCAATTGCTGCATCAATATTTTTCGGCACAATCTTGGCCACGATATCCAGTGAATCACGCATGAACCGCAATTCTCTAAACCGAACATTCCTAGAATGGGCCTTAATATTGACCTGAACAGGTGAAATAGGTCGGCCAAACGCCTGTTTAATTGTCCTTAGGTGTGCTTTAACACCCAAAGCACCATTTAGACCAAACTCATGTGCAGGTGCATAAGGCACCAAAGCACCGCCAGCTCCCACGGTTCCCTCAATGGAATCCTTATCCTCATCCACCTTTGATGAAACGGATCCACGCAAGCGGCCTGACTGAACTTTAAGTCGTTGGCCACTTAACATGTCTTCCTGAACAATCCGCTGTAAGCGCAAAGTAAGAGCGTTAATCGTGCGTCTTATTTCAAACCTAACGCGATTATTCATCTCATCAAAATTGACCTGAGCATCAACACGATAATCGCTCATAGCTTAATTACTCTTTAGCAGAGGCTGTCGATTTCTTTGGCTCAACAACTTCAACGTAACGCTCAAAACCTAAGGGCTTTAAAATATGGATAATGTCACTATCAGATTCTAAAACGCCGTTTTTGATATCTAGGTTTTGCCCGGCAATAACGAGTTTTGTTGGCTTATAACCTTCTGGTGCCTGATATTTAAAAGGCATGGGATTCTCCTATACAACAAAGGCACCAACGCCTAAACGATTAGGGTTTGTGCCTTCATCATCGATTGGAATGGAATTTTTTAACGCAAGATAGCGCTGGCCATACATGCTGAGATCATAGAAAGCTTCTTTCGATGATCGTGAATAACTCACACTTTGGCCCGCAATTGTCATACTTGAGGCAGTACCAAAAGCAGCACCATTGCCGCTTGAGATACCTACTTTAAGGATATGTGCTGCATATAGACCTACAGCACGTTCCTTTAATGCCCCGAACTCAATTTGAGAAACAATCAGATCCGCTTCTTCTAAAGCATCCTGAATTTTTGCATCTGGCAAAGACATTAAACTCGAATCAGTCGAGAACTTTTCACGAAACGTTTGTACGTCCATAGACTCACCTTATTCTTTAGCCTGAGCTAACTTAGCTTGTAACTGCTCAAGTGTTTCATCATCACTGAACGTTACTTCAAGCGCTGTTAATTCAGCTTTCACGGCGGCCAAAGCAGCTTCTTCTGCAGTTTTTGCCGCATCACCTGCTGAATCGTTTTGTTTACCGCCTTTACCACCACGACCACCTGTTTTACCCGTAGTTTTTGGCTCATCATCTGGGATTTCCTGAACTTCAAGTTCACCGATATCAATAAGATGTTTAGCAAACTTATTTTTACTGAGCTTCTTGTGTGCTTCTTCATCCACAAGAGTTGGGGAACCTGTAGGTAAAACAGCAATACCAGAAAAAACAAAAGCGGCCTGTAAGCCGCTATAAATATAAGAATATTTCATACTGTTTTTAATCCTTACACGTGATCCAAGTAACGGAGAGAATCAACACGCTTCAACCATACGCCCTGATATTTGTAGTGACCAGGCACTTTAATATCCACACCAACTGGTTGAGCTGCCAAGAAAGTGACGTCATCACATTTCATTTGGATGCATGACGGGTCACGGCGGTAAATAATAGAACGGTCAGCACCTGCCGTACCTTTACCATTTGAACGACCTAAACCACGAATGGTTAACGGCTTACCTTGTGATGCGAAGATGTTATTTTCTTCAATGAATTTTAAGAATGTCTTTCCGCCAGAATCAGCAACTACACGAGTAGAAAGGTGTAAGTATTGATTTGATGCCATCAAATAAGTATCTGGCTGTACGGACACATCCCCATCAACAAGATCTTCAGCATCTGCCAAGCTTGCATTGAAGTCACTTAGTACTTCTTCAATGGTTGCGGTGGCCCAGTTATGTTGGGCTGTAACTATGGTTACACCCGTCTGATTTAAGAAGCCTTTAACTCCGGTAAGAGCATTGCCATACCAAGCAATGTTACTTAAGTGTTTTTCTGCAGCTAGACGAGCGGCCTCTACTTTATCTGCTTCAAGTGCTAAATTTAATTTTTGGGCTGCTTGTAACTCAAACACTGAATACATATAACTGATCGTGCCGACCTTCACTGGCAATTGAACAGTATCATATTCAACTTCAGCCACGGGAATATCATTACCAGTTCCTGAATGATCTTTACCCATACCCACACCCTTCTTACGGCTTAGGATCTCTCCTCCTCCATATACGGCATTGACAGGTTTAACAGGAATGTATTTAGCGTAATCCATCACTTGCTGAAGCTGAGGACCCATTTCGTTAAATTCTTCCAATTTAACGAATAACTGAGCTAATGCATCAATATTAAATGCATCCCCAATATTTGCCTGAACCATTTGAGCTACTGGTGTTAGACGTAGCTTCATTGCTGCCAATTTACTCATAATTATTATGCCCCACGTAAGCGAACAGCAGCTAAGCCCTGCTCATTTGAAATTGTTTCCCAAGATGCGTTCGGTAACTCTGTACCGTCTGTTGCTGTTGGGGATAAAGAACCTAACGGCGCTGCTGTGGTGCCGTTAGCTGTTTTGACATAAACCTTTGCGTTGATATCGGTGACTGGTGCGGTGACCTTCACGTAAATCGAGCCTATCGTCATAACCGGTGCTACATCAGTAGCCTTATAGGCTTCTTTGCCATCTGCCGTTTTGCCTGTCTTACCTACGCCGTGACGTACGATAATTCCAAACTTGGTATTAGTTGCGCCGGTTACTGCAGAAAATGTTTTTCCGTCTGTACTACGTACAACCACGTCACCATCGTTCACCAAACCGGTACCAGCCATAGGCAGGGATAAAATATCCTCTGGTCCGATGAGGTGAAACTTCATACCGGGTACAGCATCGTATTGCTTAACCATGATTTACTTCCCCTTAGATTGTTTTGTATGCGTTTTCTTTACTGTAGGTCTTTTCATCCCCACCGCCTGCTGGGTCACCATCGCCAGCTTTAACACTTTGTTGCTGGTGAAGTGCATCACCTACAGGGTTAGAAGGTTGAGTACCCTTCACAGCACAGAGGGCACGGAAAGTTGTATCGATCTGCTCAGGCTTTGCATCGCCTACCGACACGTTACCCATCAAAGCTGTTACTAATGCATCACCCGCTTTAGCAGCAATAACATCACGCTTGATTTGCTCACATGTACAGCCTTCAGTTTTAACTGTTGGTACTAATGCCTTAGCATCGGCAATCACAGCAGCACGTTCAGCCGCAGCTTGCTCAAGCTTTTCAGGAGTCATCTGGTTCTTTTCCAGATCACCTACTTTTTGCTCCAGAGCTGTTTTTTCAGCATGTAACTGATCTACGACTGCTTGAATTGCTCCAAGCTCATCACCGATTGAAAATTGCTTATCACCCACTTTAAGTTTTGCAGCCTTCATGTTTTCAAGCTGCTCTTGTTGCTGCTTTAATGCATCGGCCAGAGGCGTGTTATCGCCGATGTTAAAACGGATACCGTTTACAATTACTTCCATTGATTTATTCCCCTTTGGTGGAGTTTGCTGTTTGTCACCGATGCGGCAATCACCACCACAACGGCCATATTTAACGAGTGCTACGTGATTGCCAATAAAATTGATAAATCTGGCTTGATACGGCGTGCCATCTGGCGCAGTACCCTGCTCAACGATTAATAAGGCTCCATAGCCAAGCGACATTTCTAGCCGTTCGTTGCTTTGGATCAAATCAATGCTGATCTTGTCTTTAATGAGCAAATCACCCACCAGATAATCGCCTTCCTGTCGAACGTTCTCACAATAGCCAATGTGATAATCCTTCCAGTTAGATGCGTTAATTTCATTCTTAGGCGGGTGATAGTCTGTAGCGTCTACACCATTGAAGCTTTGAATAGCCTCAGGCTTGAAAAGCTCTTCTGCAGGCGTGTAGACATTAATGACTTGATCAGCGGTATAACCTTCCAGTGATGGAAACTCATACGCATAGTACTGACGTACTTGAGGCGCTTTAGCTAAGCGAACATTGACGCATTTCAGATACCCCTCTTTGGTAAATGAGCGTGTCGATTCGCTTGGCGCAAAGTCACCAATTTTGAGTTGGTAAATGTGCTTAGTCATTAGGTACCTTCTGAGGTATTAAGAACTCGACTGTAATTTTCGTATACCGAAGTCCCTTATCTTCATAAGACTCAACGGTAGTTCTTTGCTGGCGACTAAATGGGATGCCGGTCTCAACATCTACCAACTGAAGTAAATTAGTCCCCTTTACAAAATCAACTTTGACGTCACGGCGTATCTTTTCTGACATAAGTTTTTCTCACAAAAAAACCACCCGAAGGTGGCTTTATTAATTTTCAAAATTACGTTCTTGAATAGGTAACAGAAAAGTCTTTAGCAGAACCGAAATCTACACCATCAATAAAAATATTAGTTTTAATGGGTTTGATATTCGGCGGCTGCAATCCTTTTAAACTTTCCACCACCTCTTGAAACTTTTCAGCAGCCTTACCCGCCGCCTTAGCCAAGTTAGGAAACCCGTCACAGCAAGACATTAACCACAGTGGAGTGAAGTCGCCACCAGTTACAAACCCGCCTTTAGCAAATTTCTGTGCTTGTAAACGGCGATAAAACCGTTTTTTACTAAACTTTTTACGTTTCATAAATTTCATCCAAATAAAAACCACCTGTTTAGGTGGTTCTTTAAAAGAGTAAGAATTAAACTACGGTAAAAACAATTTGGTTAATAAAATGAATCATCTTAATTATTTATGGGCATTAATCGGAGCTAATTCAGGCCAATTACAAACACTTCTTGCTGTGATAGGTTTAATTTTTGCAGTTATTGCAGCTTTATATGCGAAAAAACAAATTAAGCTCTCTCAGGATCAAAGACTTTTTGAGTTAAAACTTTCAATACTAAGTGCCGCTTATGAATGTAAGGATTTAATTTATGAGATTAAACACAAGAATAACGCTCTTAAATCTGAATTTTCGAAAATGCTACAAGCTCAAAATTTAACTCTCGAAGATAAACTGGATGGCTTCGACTACAACTATCACGAATACTTTAAAAAACAATTAGATCTATTAACAACACCCGAGCAAGTTATTAATGAACTAATTACAGGGTTAAGTGATGAAAAACAAAATCCTTCTTTAGAGGAATTGGAGCGATACCTAAAACATTTAACAACTTCTAAAGGAAGAATTTATTATGCCCACAATGGATATTTAAGAAGAATAGAAGAACTAAAGCAAAAAAACGATATCTTTAGTCAATTAAAATATCCTCATAGTTAGGCAACGCTGTACAACGACAACGGATAGGCTGGCCCGGATGTCCCCCTTCTGGCGGTGAATCCCATCTAAATGTCTTGCCCTGCTTATGTTGATGATCTGGCCTTACACGCTCATCTTTCGCCGTTTGCCATGTGTATGTCTCAACACCCATTGAAAGCTGTCGGGCTTGGTTAATTTGGCCGTTAATCTTGCCCATCTGATCACTAGCAATAAGACGTGCACGATAATCAGTAGATAATCCTAATTGCTTAATAGCTTTGGCCAACTCTTCATTAGTTTGTCCATTCTGCAAAGCATTGGTGATTAATACCTCAAGCTTATCGGCATATTGCTGCGGAATAGACTTAATCAAACTGACATTTGCCGTAATGTTTAGATCTACCTCGTCTTGGATATCAGCAGCTCGATAAAACGGCGTAAGATCCACACCAATAATTGTTTTGGTGTGCTCTGCAATTTGCTTGTCCACTTCCTTTTGGGTGTCAGTCACAACCTTTGTGGCCAACGGACGGGAAACCTCAACAACATACTTTGTGAGCTTTTCCCTAAACGCCGCCATCATGTCAGAGAACCATGCATCTCCGATGTTCTGGCCTACTGTAGGAATAACTAAATCCTTAGTTTGTTCCTGACAATATTTTGAGATAGCCAGTAATTGCCGTGTGTAATATAGCTCTACACGGCGATTTACGTGCACGGCTCTCGGCTTAGATGCTCTACGCCCTTTCTTACGTTTCTTCGCCTGCTGGAGGTGTGGTTTCAGGATCTGAATTATCGTTGTCATTAAGCTTCACCATTGTCTCAAGCTCTTTGATATGAGCTTCATCGATCACTGAATAAACACCGTCAATAACAAGCTGTTTTGCTATCTGTGGCTCGGTAATGATGCCCATTTCTAAATACTTGGAATCCCGTTCAGCGTTAGCTTTCTCAACCTCAGAACGCACCTTAGCGTCTAATTGCCATAACGGGTTAAATACAACGTCTAAGCTTGGAATCTGACGACCAAACGTAGTTTGAACAATCACTCTTAAAAGCTTCATCATGAATGGCTTTAAGGACCATGTTTGCTTAGTTGCGATACTGTCATAATAGTTCCGTGTGTCGTGCTCACCAGTTGCGTTCATGCCTGCAGGTGATTGCCCGAATAAAATCGTATATGGCATATCGGCAGCACCAGCAGCTTGGATAGAGAATTCACGCATAAGGTCAGGCAGACCGCCAAAGCTATAAGATTTAGAGTCATACTCCTCCTCTTTATCCAAGACGATCATGCCATTCAAGCCCTTAAGCAATCCGACACTAAGAAAGCGTTCTGCTACGGATTTCATGTCCTCTTTGATCTTATCGACCAAGTTAGGTGTTCTAATCACGTCAATTTTTGATTCATGCACGAGACTAGCTGAGGCTTTCTTAACGGCGGCATGATCAAGCAGATCTTCATAAACTTCCTGCAAAACACTTACAGGTTCTTCATTAACTACATCGGCATGGCCAAACTTATATAAGCGTGTATGGTGGATCCTTTGCGTAGATTTTCCGTCAAGCTTTAGCTTATAAAATTCAGGCTGCTTTAAAAGTCCACCTGCCTCCTTAGGCGATAAGTATTTACTGGTATCAGCTTCAATGTACTTTTTCTTAAGCACCGTGAAAAACTCTAAACGACCGATGCCTAACTTGTTTAAATCAAACGGTTGATCTAAGTCACCGCCGTCTACAGTCCCTAGAAGCACATAGCAAACGCCATATAAGCGAGAAAGTACCAAACTAGATAAGAGCACCCCATCTAAGTTAAAAGCTTTACACGCCTCTTTAAGCTTCAATAAATCGTTATCTTGAATACCTTCAAAAAACCAACCAGCTCGGAGCATATCACTTGCTGGACGGTTGACGATTCGCTTAGCTAACCAGTGTTGATACACGGCTTCTAATTGCTCATCAGGAATTACTTTCTTAACGAAAGAACCGTGTGAAGCTTTGTCACGTTCGGTACCAATATTTGAGACAAAGTTTGTATACGCCCCTGCATCGCCAATTGCATCGGGCTTTTTAGTTTCAGCCATAATTTCCTCTAATCAAATACAGTTGGCTTTTTGGCTAATGAATCATTAATTGCATCAATGGTCGGGTCCCACTGGTCGTCATGGTCATGTGACCAATCAGCAGTAAGGCCTTCAATCTCTTCAATGTAGTTCAATAACCACGGTGCATTAGCTGGTAACCAAACGCGCTGATCTTCAACATAAAGAATGACGTCCATTGTCCGTGACAATTTGTCCTCATCCCGCTGAATTGCCCTAATAGGTAATGTAGTTTCCCTAGAAATAGATTGAATTAATCCGGTACCACTCGCCTTATCTTCTACGGCCATATAACGAAGTTTGCCGATTTTGGTGTTGCTATCCTTATGCTTATTGATAAAGGCTTTAGCCTCCTTCAATAGCTCAGGTGCTTCCCATTTGCCACGCTTCACGTCAATGATGTAAAGGTTATTGTCATAGCCTAGACCAGCGCATAAGAACACCGAGAAGTCATTATGCTTTTTGACCTTCTGAGCAGTATCAGCCCATACAGCCCGCCACTTAAGAACAGGTAGCTCTAGATAGCGTGGGAACCATTCAGCCTTAACAAGATCACCACCGAGCTTTTTAGGTGCCTGTTGGTATTGGCTTGCAAACGTATAACGCGATACCGTAGCGCCGTCTTTATCCTGTCCGCCTTGTTCAAGTTGCAATAGCGATTGCAATGATTCTTTTAATGGCCAATAACTTTGACGGCCTTTCGCATCTCGCTCAACATCACGTGGAATTTTTCTCTGTATTTTTTCAGGCAACTTACTGATGTATTCATCATCGATAAGTGCGGGAATACTGATTTGTTCCCACTCACCAGGCACATTACCAGTCAGCACAAAGTTAGTCGGATCTTCAACGTGCAAACGCTGCATGATCAGAATAATTGGCGTATCAGATTTAGCTTTACGCGAGTTGACCGTATTTAATATCTTACGGTTAGCTTTACGTCTTGCTGTCTGACTAAATGCATCCTCAGGCTTTAATGGGTCATCGAGAATAATTGCACCGGTAAAGCCTTCATCCGCTAATGTACCGGCACGGCGACCTGTGACCTGCCCACCCATCGAAGCAGAATAAACATGACCTGCGTCATATCCATCGACTGTAGTTTTCCAGCTCGACTTAGCGTCCGTACTAGTAGAGATCTTTACAGGCCATAAATTCTGAAAGTCTTCCGACTTAACAATATTTCTAGCTGTAGCTGATACATCCTCTACAAGTGATTGCGAGAAAGACAAATACAAGAAGCGGGAACGAGCATTACGTGCTATGCCGCGGGCAATAAGGTTTGTGAGTAACTCAGTCTTACCGCTTCCGGGTGGAACGTTAATAACTAGATTTTTAACCTTGCCAGCAATTACCTCGTCAATCTTGTCGGCAATATATTCATGATGCCAATTGACCGAAAACTTAAAGCCCATACGTGGCAAGAAAAAAGCACGTGTGAAAAATAAATGTTCTTTCTCACACTTAATCCGCTTAGCTTTGGTTTTAACAGGATCAATATTCGTTCTCGAGTTCATCTATCGCCTGCCTTACCTGCTCATCGGTAGCAGTCACATAGGTAATGTTTTCACTTTGTAATGGACCACCACCAGCTCCTGTTATTTCAGTCTTATTCGTGTACTTGCCGCCTATGTCCTCAGCTGCCTGCTTAAGAATGCTTAGAGCTGCTACACGGTTTCTACTGTGCTTTTGATATTGGCTTTCGTAACGCTGTAAACGTACCGCTAAATTTGCAATGGGGATTGCTTCCGGTTTACCCAAAAACATTTCGCGAGTCTTTTCAAAATCTTTTCTTAATTCTTCGCTCAGGTTCTCGCCTGCCCGTTTGGTTGGGTCGTATTTCTCACACTGCTGTTTAGTAACTTTTATCCCGTATTCTTGGTTGACGAGTTCAGCAGTTTCTGTGGGTGTATTAAATACGGCAAGTGACCGAACTATAAAGAGTTTTACCTCTTTTTTTAGAGCCGCCATATCCTCAATCCTGTCAACCTACGTCAACCTAAATAGCCAAAAAAAAGAGCCTCAAGGCTCAGGTAATTACGCAGTTTCCACAACATTTCGAAATATCTAAATCAGAAACAAACGGCGGGTTTTTAGCGACTTCAATAAGCCGCTTAACGTTTTCATTTGCACCCCAGCGCTTAACAACACCGATAAACTCTTCCACATCGTGACCGGCTAAATAGTGCTTTGGTAAGCCAGTATGATCACTGTAAATAATCTCACCGTCCGAGTCTCGTTCTACACCGATGTGATAAAGCTCATGTTCAAGCAAAGCACAGAACTCGCTATCGTTTGCCTTTTCACAAAAGCTTGCATCGATTGTGATTAAGTAAACTGGAACGAATCCGAACCAGTCGCGCATTTGCTGCTCTTGTCGGGCTTTCTTCCAGCCGCCTTGTTGAAACATAACCTTTTCACATTGGCCGAGCACCATACGCTTAGCTCTCGTATAAGCAGAAGAAGCCCATGCGAAAGCCAAGAACCCTTCACTATCATGAAGCATCTCAGCAATATGGTCATGGTCTGGATTATGTAAAGGTCCACCCAGCGTAAGAAAATTAGCAACTACCCAGTTTTTTAAATCAGGGGCAGGTATTAAACGGAGTGCTTCCTCTTCTTCTGCCTGATCCATAAAATCAGTTGGAGGAAATGGTCTTATTTGTTCCATCTTCAATTCTCGCTAATTCGCTTTTAATCCAGTTGATTGCATAACCTGATTCAATTTGGTGAGGCTCAAGACGCTCAAATACATAACCTCGATCTAGAGCAAGATCATATTTACATAATGCGTTTGCTATCTTTGAGCCACCGCGACCTACTGCCCAAGGACTTCCAGCAATTTCGATAAGAAGATTCAACTTCACAATATAAAAATCGAAACGCCAATTTTTGGTTGATTCAAATTGGAATTTTCTTCGATAACCAATTCGATGCTCTTCTAATTCTTGAAATAACGTTTCTTCAGCTTCCAGATATTTTTCTTTAGCCTTAGGCAATGGTCTACTTTTAGGCTTAGTTTTAGGTTCTTTTTTTCTTGTAAGCCAAAAATAATCTTTACCGTCCATACCAATAGCCTCTTATAAGAAGCCTTCTGGTTTATTGTTGAGTCGTGCAATTAATTTATTTTGCTTTGCTATGGCTAAAAAAAATCGCTCATCTAAGTGAGCGATCTCTTCTTCTGTTAGGCCTTTGGTTGTGCAACTGCCTGTGTGATTTAGCTCTATTTGGAGCTGTCTAATCTCATGCGTAATTTTTTGAAATTCAGTCATACATACTCCAAAAAGAAAAAGCCCCGCCAATAACTAGTATTTGGCAGGGCTTCATGCGCCGTAATACGCTCGGCAAATTAAAAATTTAAATCTGAAGAAAAATTTATACTTCTTATTAAATGGATAAATTGATTGTATTCATCTTCACTATCGAACGGAAACTCTACTTCAGAACCATCCGAGAAATTAACTAATACGGAGCTAAGGTCTATACTTGATTCTATTTTGACAATTTGATCAAGATTATAATGACATGTACCAACTTGATAGAATTTAGGCAGATTACCCATTTCTTATTCCTGTTTAATTTTATTTAGAAAATTATAAGGCCTAAGCATAAAATTTCATAATTCATTCAATACAAAAAAGCTCACCATTTGGCGAGCTTTTAAAATCTTTCTGGCGATTACTTTACATTTCGCCCATTTTAGAAATACTTATACTCAACCGTTCTGTTTAAGTCAAGCTAATGATATTTCTTCTGGTTCAAAATGAAACGATCTAGCCAGGCTAGTTCTAATGGTGTTTTCCCAATTTTCGATACATGCTTCAGCAATTAATTCATATGGTTCATATCGCTCAGAATAACCAGACTTAGACACTTTTAATTTTGCGATCGTAATTTTTTCATGCAATGTATATGGGCGTTTCCCCGTACCACTGCATTTATCACAAAACTTAGATCCGCTTGGATATCCCTTTTCATTAAATAACTCCAATTTGCCTAATCCCTGGCAATGGCCACACATTGCCTTTGTAAATAATCGCCCACGCAAAACAACCTCAGCAATACCTTTGGCCACATTTGATAAATCACCCTGACAATTATTTGGCTTAAAGTTCTTTTTGATCATTTCACGATGGATCTTACCAGCCAGTACGTTTCTAATGCGGAAAAAATCAGCTGAGTTAATTTCCCCTTTTTTTATTTCAACTTTGCCCGGTATTTCACCAATACGCTTTTTTGATTCCTTACCATTAATTATCCTGGTCTCATAAATTTTCTTTGTTTCTGTGATTTCTGCTATGCGCTCAAAATCAACACGTTCAAGCAGTAATTCTGCCCATTTTTTTGCGCCTGCAGGCAATAAGGCAATTTCTCCCAAAACAACATGCTTAGTAATTTTCCCTTTACCTTCGCTTTGAGCAATAGCAAGGCGAAGTAACTCAATAAAATCAAACTTTTCAACTAACATAATCGCCTTCCTATTTACCCTTCATTAATATTTCAATTTGCTGTATTGCCATGCCAGACTTAACTTGCTCTGTGCTGAACCGTAAAACTGTAAAACCCATCATTGCTGCGGAGTTGTATTTCTCCATATCCCCTATATAGCCTTTGCCCCTTGTATGACGGCCTCCACTCCAGATCCCGCCTTCAACCTCAATCAAAATTTTTGTACCAGTAATCAGAAAATCAGCTCTCCATTTGCGTTTTGGATGGAACTTATATTCCTGTTCAAAACCGATCTTGCATGCTCTTAAATGCGTTGCCAGAACCATTTCACCCACACTTGGTTGTCTGGCAACTTGCTTTGCTGAACGCCGCTTTTTATTTTTCTTTATCGGAAATAACTTGCGGTATTCAGCAATGCTGACTGATGACATCAAGCACCACCTTTCAGCAAATTTTTCAACTGATTAGCAAAGCAGTTATAAACTCGTGCTTTATCTTGATCGCCAAAAAGGCTTGAAGCATGAGCATCGTGTTTATACTTTTGAACTAGGTTTTCAATTGAACTTCTTAGCTCAACTAAATTCGCTTGTTGTTCTTTTTGAATCTCCCAAGCCCACTTTCCAGATTTACCCTCAAACTCACTCATGACTGGCTCCTTTATAATTCTCAAAGAAGAACGTCACAGGTTTTGTCTTAATTTCAATCAAACCGAAACGAAGTAAATGGCGGGCATGGGTGCTATCTCGCAATAACTGCACATCACGGTAATGTGTAAGCATCTTTCGCCACCCTTCCAGCGGCATAGACGATTTGTTTGTATTGCAAGGAACACATGCAGGGTTCATGTTTTCTAAAGTGTCGTTTTGCGGTCTAGTCATTTCACCCGTAATTAACTTTCCACCACCCACATGAATTAAATCTCGCTTCACTGCTTCGATATGGTCTGCATGCCACTTATCGCCAAGCAACTCACCACAGTAAGCGCAATGTCCACCAAACTTTTGTTTTAGCTCAGCACGTTGCTGTTTAGTTAACTTCATCGGCTATGCTCCACTTTCATACCGTCAAACTCTTGATCAATTACGGCCATACCGCGCACTACAGCTGCTTGTGAAGGAAGCTTCTTAAAATCAATAGTGTTTACTTCATGGCAGTGTTTGCACATAAACTTATTTTTCTTTTCAAGCTTTGCCTGTATTTCACGGACCTCTGCCAGCATTCTGTTATTACGTTGGGTGACTTGATTCAATTGGTCTAAATATTTGGCAATCCATAAAACTGGATTAAGTTTTGTTTTGCAGTCCATACAAAGGATCTCATTATCTTCCTTTGATATTTGAATACGCCCGTGATCACACTCCACAATCTCATTTCTACGTGTGAACTTGATAACTTGATTTTGTTCATCAACATGAATCACATGCTTATCTTGGAAATGGCTCATACATTCGCCCCTTCAATTAGCTGAAGAATATTTCTAGGTATCGGCATACCTTCTCGGCGACACATCTCTGCGTATTCGTGCGGATTATCGAAAGGATCTGGACCTAATTCCTTTGCAAGCTCAGGCTCTTTTTCTTTTGCCTTAAGCTTTTGTACTGGTGCAGGTTTACGGCCATTAATCTTTAACCGCTCCATTAAAGATTTGAGATGCTTTTGTGCTTCATCATTGCTTACTGGAGTGTGTTCAGGTTCTTTATGCTCTAGTTGTAGCGGTGGGGTGTAAAACTCTTGCTGACGGCCTTTTAATTGCGCTTTAGCCACCATGACATTGTATGTACCAAAGAAATTATCTTGAGCAGCTCTCATTTGACCTGCTTCGATCAAATACATAACCTCATCTAATGCATACTTTGTAATTTGTGTAATAACCACGGTACGGTCAGTCGTAAACTTACATGCACGTGACCAAGCTTCTTCGGGAGACATCCAACTTTCACCGATGCACCAGGTGCGAAACTCGGCAAATGACGGCATAAAGCGTCCACCTGCTGTAAGTAATCGAGCAAGTGCGTTGTTAAATTGGTTTTGTTGAACGCCAACCAGGGTTTTAAGTGCGATCTGCTCTACTACTGACAGCGGTATTGCACTCTCTCCACTTGTTGGGAATTGCTTATTGAACTGAGCAGCGTAAACAGTGCGAAGAGATGCGATTAATTGACGCACTTCGTTCAAGGTAATCTCATGCATGACCTACCTCCTCAATCATTGGAAACTTTTTTGCTGGGGTTACATCCACGATTTGAGATTCGCTCTGTTCTTCAAAAAGATTAGCGAAGTAACCCGACTCTTGTGGTTTTTGACCGGTTGAAGTGATTTGCTCTTGCTTCTTGCGGTTAGCAGCAACTTGTTTCTCGTTGTTTTGAACCCAAGAGAACCACTTAACCAACCAGATGCTTGGTGTATTCAACGAACTTGATTCGTTTGCAAAGTACCAGTCACCGAAATTTTGAATCATGGTTCTCAAGTCGATTTCAGGTACAGAAACAAATCTTTGTTGAGCAAGTGAGATGAAATCGTATTGAAACTCGCTGTATTCAGAAATGAATTCACGCATTGAGTAACGCTTGTGATCATCGATCTGATACTGAGCAAATTGGATTGGTGTAAATTGCGAATTTTCTTCACGCGCATTACTACTACTATCAATAATTGGTTCTTGGTTTATGGTTAATGGTTTATGGTTATTGGTTGGTTGCACATCCGTTTGTTCTTCGTTTAACGGATTTTCAACGACCGTTGAATTTTCGTTAGACGCTTGATCATCTTTTGATGAATCACTGTTGGACGAGCCTTTCTTTTTCGCTGCACGTTTTGCAGCAGACGCTTTACCAGCCTCACTCGCTTGTTTCTTTTTCCCGTGATATTCAGCAATTTCTCGTTCACAACGATTATTGCGATAAACACCTTCTTCAAGAATGAAAAACTCATCAAGTACATATTTGAGAGCTTCTTTTTGCTCTTCGGTAGTACATTGCAAACGACGTGCTAGACGATCAATGCTTGATGCATCAATCGCCTTCTCTGTGTCGTAATACATGTCTAATAAGTCGCGGTAAATCGCACGCTCAATTAAACTGAGGTGGCGAGTCGCATTGTTAAAGTCACCAATATGGTGTTGGTAATAATTCATTTTGCACCACCTAAATATTCGAATGCGCATTTAGCCACGATTGAAACTTGTCCATTTCCAATGGCTTTAAGTCGGTCCACCCGATTGGCCACCCCATCAGCCACTCGACCCAATTCGGGTTCAACTTCCCACCATGTGAGTTCATTACATGATGATCGAGCCGATCGTTTATCCTGCTCTTGCCATCTTTCCTGGTCAGAGTCGCTGGTGATGAGCCTTTGCTCATTGAAGCAGTCGGAGTTGGAAGATTCTCCACAACACCGGCTAAGCCGTTCCTTGGATGATTGCTCACCTTCCCACGCTTGTTCCCATCCGATGCTTTGGGAGTTGGGAATTTCGCAACTTGATCGTTTAGGTTTCTCGATCGATCCGGATTGTCCCATCGTTGGGGTTGACCACTTCGAAAATCCCTTGCTTGTGGCGTGGCCCACAATCCAGATTCGGTCACGGATATGGGGCGCTCCAAAGTTAGATGCTGAAAAACGTGCCCATTGCGCGTCATACCCCATTTGGGCAAGGTCACTGATGACTCGTGTAAGTCCTCTGGAAACAAGCATTGGTGAGTTTTCCACGAACACGTATCTAGGTCGTACTTCACCAATAATTCGTGCCATTTCTGACCAAAGCCCAGAACGTTCACCTTCGATTCCAGCACCTTTCCCCGCGGATGAGATGTCTTGGCACGGAAAGCCGCCAGATATAACGTCAACAATTCCTTGCCATGGTTTTCCGTCAAAAGTTGTAATGTCAGACCAAATTGGGAAAGCTTCGAGAATTCCATCATTCTGTCGTTGCGCCAAAACTTGTGCGGCGTAGGCATCACGTTCAACTGCGCACACTGTTCGCCATCCCAAGAGATAAGATGCGAGTACTCCGCCACCAGCGCCTGCGAAAAGAGCCAACTCATTCATTTGGTCTCCTGAACATTTAACTGAATGTAAGTACTACCCAAGAAACGAATACGCCCAGCACGACCAAGGCTTTTGATAATTTCCTCAGCATGGTTATATGTAATACGATGCTGACGAACTAAAACGTCCTTGAAGTCATCGCGCTTAACAGCCGCATTTTTAGTGTCAGCTTTAACTTGCTCTAGGTTCTCTTCACACTTTTTGATTAATGCTTTAAGTGTGTGGAGAGCCGGTTCAAACCAGCTCTGGATTATTTGCTCTTGATTTGATAGATTAGTTTGCATATTCGATTCCTCTAGCCAGTAATTGAATTAACTAAGCCTGATGGACCAGATCAGGCTTTTTCTTTCTTTACCTTAGAAATATAAGTTGCAGCTTCCGACTTAAGCGCCTCTCGAAGTTGGCGAATGTGGTTTTCCATTTCTTCTAAGATTTCTTCTGTATCTGCTAATTCCGCAGGTGTAACAACTCCATCCTCTAAAACTTTGTGGACCTGTTGATTGGTTTGGCCATTGTTAATATTTATATGTAGCAAGGTTTCAACAATGCTGACTTCATGGCCTTTCTCATCCACTTGATTAGCTGGCACTAGAACATAACCAAGCATGTGTGCCCATGCCTTAACTAAAGCTGGGTTGCGTGTAAACTGAATCATTGCCTCAAGCTTCTTAATACTTGGTAAATGGCTTTCCATATTTGGGTTTGCGTAATTAAGTACGCTCTTGTAAGAGTCACCAAGTACGTTTGCAATTTCTTGCGGCGTAACTCCTTGTGACTGGTGAATCATCTTGTAAATTGCTGTTTTAGCCTCTGGGCTTAAGTTGATTTCACTCATATGTGAATCCCTCTTTAAATTTCACGTATACGCACGTTTGCTAATTTGTGAGAATTAGCTCACGGATTGGTTTTGCTTCTTAAGGTTCTTGCGAACATATTCCCAGTTAATATCTGGTCGTAATTGTTCTGCCTTAACTTGACCCTGAGTAATTTCCTCAATTTTCAAACAGCGATCTTCTGGAATTTTCTCAGGATTCCATTTGCTAGCAGCCCAAGGTGTAACCCCTATTTTTCGAGCTAAAGCTGAGATGCTCCCTGCAAAAGTCACAGCGTTATTAAATGCTTCATGTGGAGTAGTCATAAATGACACCAAAAAACCTACTTAAAGTAGAAAGAAATATACTACCAAAAATAGAATTGGTGCAACTAAAAATTGATAGTAAAATTCTACCCACAGTAGAAAAGAAGCCTATTTTGATGGAAGACGCTAAATACAAAGACTTTGCGGACCGACTCAACGCATTGATGAAGGCAAAAGACTCTCCAATTAAAACTATCAATGAGTTAAAAAATGCTATTGGTGTTTCTTATGAGATGGCTCGTAGATATACACTCGGTTCTGCTAAACCAAGAATTGAAAAGCTACAAACATTGGCTGATATTTTTGGAGTGGAAATTAGTTACTTAGACCATGGCACTAAGTTAGACAATAATATTGATTTATCAGATAAAGTTGGTTTCGAAGGACGCAGGGTTCCAGTAATCTCTTGGGTTGCGGCTGGTTCATTTACACCGATTGAGACAGTTTTGAAAGATACGGAAATTGAAGAATATTTACCGCCAAATAAAAGATGCGGGAAAAATGGATATGCTTTAAAAGTAGTAGGATATTCTATGGCTCCAACCTTTCTACCGGGTGATAGAATATATGTGAATCCAGACATTCAAACATTTGATCTTAAAACAGATGATCTTGTAATTGTAGCTTGCGCTGGCGATTCAGAGGCGACTTTTAAAAGGCTTATCATTGAGGGCGAAGGAACAAGTAAATTCTTGGAACCATTGAACCCAGACTGGCCTGATAAAATTATTAAACTTTCCGAAGATTGCCGCCTTGTTGGAAAAGTGGTTGGCTTGTACCGAGATATTTATTGAATTTCAGCTTATTTTCTTTGAAACCAATTATTAATTTTTTACTTTAAACCCACTTTTTGTGGGTTTTTTATTATTTAAAACTAATAATATACAACTTTAAGTAGGAAATAATTCCTACTATGTATTGACTTAATTTCTACTTAAAGTAGTATTTGTCTCGTAGACAACAAAAAAGCACACCGCCCCTCCCCAGGTCCGATGTGCTTTTGCAAACTGCGAGATCAATTATGAACGTAAAAGTTAACTCATTCAACTCATTTGCATTTGTCAGCATGGCTGCTCTTGCAATCTCTGGTGGTTCTTTAGTTGCTTGCCAATTGCAACCAGCTTTCCAAGCAAAAGAAGCCCCTTCTCTATTTACCCCTAAGACTCAACCAAGTACTTACAGTGTCTTAACTGCCAAAATCACAGGTAAACATTCTGGCGTTGCCGTAATCAAATTAGATAGTTTCCGTTTAAACGTTAGCTTTGATTTTGAAGCTCATCCAGACAGTTACGGCGTTCCGGGTTCTGAATTCACTGCTGTTGAAATTACTCAACTCACGGTAAATGAAATTACTGATGTTAATGGTAAGTCATATAACGATTTCACCGAATTTGAAGACATCCGAAATATCAATGATCTTCTAAAAGGCTTCATCGAACGTAACAAGTTGGTGGAGGCTTAAAGATGACTAATTTCAAAAAACACCCTGACGGCTACATCTCATTTTTAGGCCGTGATGATAAAGGGCTGTATTCAGTTCGCATTGGCTGGCAAGTGTACGCATCTAATGCTAATGGCTCAGTTCTTTACAAAGTTAAAGACGGAGTTAAGACGCCTTTAAATGTGGCCAAGTTCCAAACTGACTATCCAAAAGTTTGGAATGAACTCACACAAGAAATCGATTTTCAACGCAGAAAGCAGCTCGCTATAAAACTGCGTGAAACAAACATCCCTACTTATGACCGCAAAGCGTATAAGCAAAAACGCGGCTTCACCGGTTCTAGATGAGGATAAGAAAAATGACAACTGAAAACTCAAAAGACAACTTACATATCTGGAATGCAGTTAAGCAGACGCCTACCAATTTTCTTAAAAAGATTGAGTTTGGTTATTTAAAAGGTAAATCAGATATCAACCCTCAATGGCGATTAATGGCTATGACTCAGGCCTTTGGTCCTGTTGGTCATGGCTGGACTTATAGACATGTACGTTTATGGTCTGAAACTGCGCCAGATGGAACCATTATGGCTTTTGCTGAAGTAGCAGTAAAAACCAAGATTGATGGTGTTTGGGGTGAGGAATTTTTCGGCAACGGCGGTTCAGCAATTGTTGAAGTTCAAAAAGGAAAATTAGTAGCGATTGATGAAGGTTATAAAAAGGCCGTTACTGATGCTCTAGGTGTAGCGTTTAAAGCTATTGGCGTGGCCGCTGATGTTTACCTCGGAAATTTTGATGGAAGTAAATATCTATACAACTATGACTATGCCTATCTAGAGCAAAATGCCTCTACCCCAGCAGGTCAAAATACAAATCAGAATAACCAGTCAACCGCTCAGGGTGGTAACCAGAAACCGCCCCGTACTCAGGATCAACTATATCAAGATGCATTGAAAGCAATCAAAGATGCACCTGACACTAATATCTTAAATGCTGCAATTAAGAAGTTTAAAGGCACTACTTATGAGGCGGGTATCAATAGAGCATGCCAAGCACGTGCCGATCAGATGGGTTGGGCCCCTAAAAACAATCCACAGCAAGTTCAACAACAACAGTCGTTACATCACTAAAAGGAGAGCTTTTCATGTCTAATTTATTAACTGCAGCTGAAGCATTTGCAGCTCTTCAAAAAGGTAAAACTGTTCTATGCCGTCCTATTGGAGACATGTTGGACTTTTCTGACTTAGATCAATTCCCCGCTTCTGTTTTTGGTAAACCGGGTTTTGAATTCTGCATCAAAATCGAAACTATTGAGCTGGCTGGAATTACATTCACAAAGCCATTAACTATTGATGAGTATGAAGAAGGTCAGGAAGTTTATGTAATCAGTACATATTCACCTACGGTTTATGTTTTAGATTTTAAAACTAACGCACTTATTGATTCTATTAATAGTGGCTTTGTTCAGCGTGATGCAGAAAACGCCAAGCTTCAATTAAAAGCATTTTCAAAAGCACTCGGTATTGAAATCAACAATGATTTAAGTGTTATTCGTCTTGGTGAGGAACCTAAAAAACAGAGAGGCAAAAAATCAAAAGCAGAAAAGCCTATTGAAGTTATTTCTGCAGAAATTCAACCAACAATTGTTATTACCGAACAAACAAATGTCACCACATCCGAGGATCTATTAGTTCCAGAAACTAACGAGCCTAAAGTAGATCCAGAATATCAGCAAACCCTAGATACTCTTCTACAGCGTGTGAAAGAGTCAAAAACACCTGCAGAAGTAAATGCGGTTTATCGTTATACCCGCACATGGGATGACGAACAAATGAAGCCTATCCTTCTCGCCACTCACAAGCGACTTGAAGAGCTAGAAAAAGATAAGGCATCTGCGAATGAGCCACCCTCTTTAATGGTTCAAATCCAAACTGCACCAGACCTTACAACGCTAGATGCTTTGGAAATAGACGTGGCTGCACGAGATCCGCAGATTCAACCGAAGCTCATGGGCTATATAAGAAAACGCCGCTATGAATTAGAGAATCCTACACCTACCCAACCTGAAGCTGATCCTGATTATCTATTAGTGGACGGTTTCTAATATGAAAGATCAGTACAAGAAAGTGAGCCAAAAACACATGCTTGGTTTTATGTACTACTTGCAATTGCTGGGCTACGTAATAGTCCGGCAAGGCATGGATCAAGCAATGTTTCTAACAAAACATTATGCGGTACCAGTCGCTTGGCGCCGCATAACGATCGACTATCACAACCGTTTAAATAAACCTGCCCAGCAGCTTTATAGAGAGTTTGTTGAGTGGACTAAAGAAGAATATGCAGAGATGGTGGCTTAAATGACAGGTAATGAACGTATCCCTTTTGAATCACAATTCAAAACTACAGAAATTTTTAAACGTGAAAGTGCTATTCGTAAAAATGACATCCTAGCATTCAGTGAAACAATGAATGTCTATTTCAATATTGTAACTAATGATGCTTGGCAGTTATGGAATAAAGCCAAAGCCGAGACGGTGCCAGATACTCCCACCCCTAGTGTCACTCTAACTTGCGCTGAACTAAAAGAAGCCTTTGATTTTGGTGCGCCAGATGGGGAAAAAGATCAATTCCAGATGGAAACTGAAATGACCATCAAATGGCTCCAAGATGGTTATGACGGTGAAGGATACTACTGTTGGTATGCTGATTTACCTGAGGAAGGTTGCATTAAGTTGGGTGTTAGCGAATCAGGAGCTGAAGGATGAGCAAAGTTATTGGAGAAGTTAATTTGAACCCTAGCAGAATTGAAGGCACTCCCGATCAGGTAGCTGTTCATTTTTTTGAAAAAATCATTTGTCCAAGTACCGATGAGCTTCTCAAAAACAATCCGGAAGCTGCAAAAGTTTTTGCATATCACATTTTTGGTTTAGCACTGTCTCAACTAGCAGAGTTTCATTCAACCAAAAGTCTAGATAAAGCTGTAACCGTTACTCTTCACAACCTTTTGCGTCAGTTGAAGAAAGAACGCAATGAGTTGAGGAACTAAAGGATGAGTGGATTAAAAGTTAAAACATGTAATTTTTGTGATGACGGGAACGGTGAATGCATTTTCCCCTATTACGGCCTTGCCCCTCATATTCATACGAAGCCAATTGGCGGTACTGAATTTATAGATGTTTCATTACCTGAAAACTTTAGTCCTGATGGGGATGGTTTAGGCATATATACACACTGTCTGAATTGTGGGGGTGATGGCACATATGAAGGCATCCAGTTAGAAGTTAAAGCGGAAAGTAAGGAGGGCTAATGTGGATAAATATCTGACATCTAACAATGTGTGTGAGATGTTTCATATTACTAAACGCACACTTAATCGGTGGGAAATTAACACACCTTGGGGGATTCCATTCCCAGCCCCAGCATTAAGTTCTGAGGGCGGAACAATGAAAAGATACCTCGCTACTGATGTAATGAAGTGGGAGGAAGAATGCCAGCAAAAGAAGCAACTAAAAAAAGCTATATAAGTTGTACCGAAGCTAACAATCAGCAAACTTGATGAAATTAGTCCAGATCAATGATTGTTAGCATATTTACGTTACTATATACTGTCCGCCGAATCACGGCTTGCTAGATAAACTCAGCAATTTCATTTATGTACATAAAGGTGTACATATAATGAAACCAAGGAAGCAAGAATATACTTTTCCCGTTTAATTATAAGGGTTTAGGCGATATGGCATTAATCGTTCAAAAATATGGCGGTACTTCTATGGGTACCCCCGAGCGCATTTTAAATGTTGCTCGTCGTGTGAAGCGTTGGCATGATCACGGTCACAAGGTTGTTGTGGTCGTATCTGCAATGAGTGGTGAAACAAACCGCTTACTTGCCCTCGCTAAAGCCATTACCGAAACACCTGACCCACGCGAGTTAGACCAAATGGTTTCAACCGGTGAACAGGTGACGATTTCCATGTTAGCTATGGCACTTAATTCGATTGGTGTGGAAGCTAAATCCTATACCGGACGTCAAGTCGGTATTAAAACTGACAGTGCATTTACTAAGGCGCGTATTGAGTCGATTGACACAGATGTCATGACCAATGACCTAGATGCAGGCCGTGTTATTGTAGTTGCAGGCTTCCAAGGCTTCGATGCCAACGGAAATACTACAACTCTAGGACGTGGCGGTTCAGATACTTCTGGTGTTGCCATTGCAGCTGCCCTAAAAGCAGATGAATGCCAAATTTATACTGACGTTGATGGGGTTTATACTACAGACCCTCGTGTTGCCCCTAAAGCGAAGAAAATCGATCGCATTTCTTTTGAAGAAATGCTAGAAATGGCATCATTAGGTTCTAAAGTTTTACAGATTCGCTCAGTAGAATTTGCCGGAAAATATCAAGTTCCTTTACGCGTATTATCAAGTTTTGATAATGATGACGACGGCGCATTTGACGACGAATTTAAAGAAAATGTAGGTACACTCATTACTACTGAGGCAGAAGACACTATGGAACAGCCAATCATTGCAGGTATCGCTTTTAACCGTGACGAAGCAAAATTAACAATTTTAGGTGTACCTGATGAACCGGGTATTGCTTCTAAAATTTTATCACCAGTAAGTGATGCCAACATTGAAGTGGATATGATAGTCCAAAATGTTGAAGAAGATGGCACAACAGATTTCACGTTTACTGTAAACCGTGTTGATTTAGCAAAAGCTGAAAAAATCTTAAATGAAACTGCCAAAAATATTGGTGCACGTGAAGTTTCAACACGCGATGACATCGTTAAAGTATCTATCGTGGGTGTAGGTATGCGCTCGCATGCGGGTGTAGCAAGCAAAATGTTTACTGCCCTTGCTGACGAAGGTATTAACATCCTTATGATTTCAACATCTGAAATTAAGGTTTCTGTCATTATTGATGAAAAATACCTTGAGCTTGCAGTTCGTTGCTTACATACCGCTTTTGGTTTAGATCGTGAACATGGTGAAAGCAGCGCACGCGCTTAATTTTACCGAACGGTCAAGAATTCATTAAAAAATGTTTACTTGTCCGACAATAATCAAAGAAAACACAGAGCCGCTATAGTTTTTTTTATAGCGGCTCTGTTATATTAAACGGAAAGTTTTTTGGCAGTGATTATCAAAATATGACTTTGTTCTCATATTTCTGTTAGAATCTGACTGAAAACTGAGGTTGAGCTTTTTATTTGGGTACCAATATTGCAGTTTTAAGCGTTTAGCAAGGAGATAAACATGCTGATTCTGACCCGCCGTGTCGGGGAAACATTAATGATTGGGGATCAAGTCAGTGTTACTGTGCTTGGCGTCAAAGGAAACCAAGTTCGAATTGGTGTAAATGCACCAAAAGAGGTTTCTGTTCATCGCGAAGAAATTTATCAACGTATTCAACATGAACGTGCAATGCATGAACACCTTCAACATCTTGATCAAGATTATCAAGTTTCATATGAAGATGATAATTATGCACAGAAAAACTTCAATCGTTAGTATGAAGTTGTTCTCTCCCTAATTAAAGCGACTTTATAGTCGCTTTAAATTTTTTGGGAATATATAAATTTATAGTCCTAATGCCCGTTTTACAGGTGCATAACTACGACGGTGTTGATCAATCACGCCATGAGCAGCAATGGCTTCAAAGTGTGCTTTGGTTGGATACCCCTTATGCTTGGCAAAACCAAATAATGGATATTGTTGATCTAATTCTGCCATTTGACGATCACGCGTAACTTTAGCCAAGATACTCGCCGCACTAATTTCGGCATGGCTTGCATCTCCCCCTACAATCGCCTCACAAGGAATAATAATTCCTTTGGGGATTTGATTGCCGTCTACAATTACCTTTTGAGGTTGTGTTTTCAGACCTTCCACTGCACGTTGCATAGCCAAAAAAGTTGCCTGCAAGATATTCAGCTCATCAATTTCTGCATGTGTAGCTTCTGCTATTGACCATGCTAAAGCTTTTTCTTGAATTTCAATAAACAACTTTTCACGTTTCTTTTCAGTTAATTTTTTAGAGTCGTTTAATCCTAAAATTGGATTATTCGGATCTAAAATAACAGCTGCAGCAACAACAGAACCCACTAATGGGCCTCGTCCTGCCTCATCTACGCCCGCAACAAACATGTATACTCCAATGAAAAAGAGGCCGATTTATAAGAATCGGCCTTCTTTAATGCTTAAAACATCAATTATTTTTGTAAAGCTTCTGCCACACAAGCATTTACAGTTTTAGAAACCACTTGGTTTACGATTGTAGCACGTGCATTCACGTCAAGCGCAGCAGCAGCTAATTCTACTGCAGTCACACTATTTGGTGCTTTTTCACTTACACAGCCGCAAACATTCGTTTGGATGCTATCACGCTGTTCAGCAGTCATATATTTTGTTGCTGTCTTCCATGCAGCAACATTATTAATTTCTGTAATACATTTCGCATTAACAGCAACTTTTAATGCAGCTACGCCTAACTGTTGAGTTGTTGTTTGTGCAGAAGCACCGCCAGTACCGGTACCTGTAGTGGTTGCACATGCAGTTAAAGCTAAAACAACTGGTGCTACAGCGAGCATCAATTTTTTCATCATTTTTTCCTTTGATCGAACGTAAGCAGCGCGTATTTTGCCTAAACTTGTGCTTAGAAGAAACAAATAAATTGATGCATTTATGCAAATTAAGTCCCTTAATCTCTAGCTCAACTTAACCGTGTTTTTTAAATTGAAGCGTTCTGTTTATAGCACGCTCTGTTACGGGAACAACATTTCTCAAATTTAACAGTTTCCCATAAAATCTAGCGCTAGAATGACAAAAAAAAGGGTCTTTTATGCCTGCCTCAACCTCTCAATACTACACCCGTACTGCACAGATTCTGCATTGGGTCATGGCCATCATTTTTATCACTGCTTGGGTGATTGGTTTCTATAGTGGAAATTTTCTAAGTTATGACGTTGATGGCAGCTTTAAAGGCGATGTCATTACGCTACATAAGAATATCGCCACCACCATTATCTTCCTCGTGGTCATTCGTCTGCTTTGGCGTTACACCCATCCTGCCCCACAATTGCCTGACACGATGTCACCAACAATGAAAACTTTAGCTCACATCGGACATTTATTACTGTATGTGATTTTAGTCGCTTTACCAGTCACTGGTTGTTTATTTAGCTGGAGTGCTGGTCACCCTGCTCCGGTTTTATATTTATTTGAAATTCCACGCCTGGTGCAAGATAACCCTGAGTTATTAGCCATTGTTAAGCCATTACATATTTATATTTCATGGTTTGCAGGTTTACTTATTGCTGGACATGTACTTGCAGCTTTAAAACATCACTTTGTAGATAAAGACAATGTTTTAAACAGTATGACCAAACAACCTAAATAAATTCAATGTTAAAAAAACCGCCTATCACAGGCGGTTTTTTTATTTAGATTTTCTGGATTTCTGAAATCCACTTTTGTTTCTCTTCATCTGAAATGAAAGAGGCTTCAAAAGAGTTAATTGCGAGTTGCTTCAACTCATCATTGGTTAAATCTAATGCCTGTTGAATGGCAAAGAAATTATCATTCATATAACCACCGAAATATGAAGGATCATCTGAGTTAACAGTCACGTGTACGCCTTTTTGTAAAAGACGGCGGATATTGTGATCTTTCATATCCTTAACAACACATAGCTTTAAGTTACTTAAAGGACAAACCGTTAATGGCATTTTTTCATTAATTAAACGAGCCATTAGTTGTTCGTCTTCTTCAGAACGCACGCCGTGGTCAATACGGTTTACTTTGAGTAGATCTAAAGCTTCCCATACATATTCAGGTGGACCTTCCTCACCTGCGTGAGCCACGATTAAGAAGCCTTCTTCACGCGCTTTAGCAAAAACACGTTCAAATTTAGCTGGTGGATGGCCTACTTCGCTTGAATCAAGTCCTACAGCGATAATATCTTCTTTAAACGGTAAAGCTTGCTCAAGCGTTTCAAATGCAGCTTCTTCGCTTAAATGACGTAAGAAACACATGATCAGCTGAGAACTGATACCAAATTTGTCTTTTGCGTCAGCACATGCACGTTTAAGCCCATTGATCACGGTTGCAAAAGCAATACCACGGTCAGTATGAGTTTGCGGATCGAAGAACATTTCTGTATGAACGACACGATCTTCTGCACACTTTTCAAAATATGCCCATGCTAGGTCGTAGAAATCTTGCTCATGAACAAGAACATTTGCACCAGCATAGTAAATATCTAAAAATGATTGAAGATTATGAAAGTTATAAGCTTGCTTTACTTCTTCAACAGATTTGTAAGGAATCTGAATCTGATTACGCTGTGCAATGGCAAACATTAATTCAGGTTCAAAGGTCCCTTCAATATGCACATGCAACTCGGCTTTTGGTAAGGCCTGAATCAGCTCGACTTGATTCATATTAACTCCACATCTAAAGAAAAAAGGGTGTGGTAAGCACACCCTTCTATAATTTCCTTCTTATATCCCTATCACTAAAATAGTTCTAGAAGGAAATTATAAACAATCGTATTAACCGCCAAAGGCGATAAATTTAAATACCCAAAGGGCAGCAATAATCCACACCATGTATGGAACAGTTTTTGCCTTACCCGTAAATAATTTAACTAATGCATAGCTGATAAAGCCCATTGCAATACCATCTGCAATTGAGTATGCAAATGGCATAAATACAATCGTTAAAAAGGCTGGTACAGCTTCTGTAATATCATCCCAATCGATGTGAGTGATCCCTTGGATCATCAATACACCAATGAACAATAAAGCGGGTGCTGTTGCAAAACCCGGCACAGATTGAGCAAGAGGTGCCAAGAATAAACAGCAAATAAATAAGAAAGCGACAACTACCGCGGTTAAACCTGTACGTCCACCTGCTGCTACACCTGAAGCCGATTCAATATATGGCGTAGTTGATGATGTACCTAATGCAGCACCAGCAACGATTGCAGTAGAGTCAGCAAATAGCGCTTTTTTCAAACGTGGCAATTTACCATCTTGTAAAAGGCCCGCACGGTGTGAAACGCCAACCAAAGTACCCGTACTGTCAAACAAGTCAACAATAAAGAATACAAAGATGACACCAACCATACTTGCGGTAAACAACCCTTCAAAGTCCATTTGCATGAATGTTGGCGCAATTGAAGGAATTTCACCAACCACACCCTTAAATTCATTTAGACCTAAAGCTGTGGCAATTGCTGTAACGACTAAAATACTAATAATAATCGCACCACGAACTTTAAGCTGATGCAAAATTACAATAAGTAAAAAGCCAAATAAAGCTAATAATACAGTAGGTTGTTTAATATCGCCCAAACCGACCAACGTTGCTTGGTTTGCGACAATGATTCCAGCATTTTTTAACGCAATAAGCGCAAGGAATAAACCAATACCACCACCTATCGCAAATTTAAGCGACATCGGGATTGCATTGACAATCGCCTCACGAATTTTAAAGAAACTAATTGCAAGGAATACCACACCTGAAACAAAAACAGCTGCTAAAGCTGTCTGCCATGGCACTCCCATGCCCATACAAACCGAATAGGTAAAATAAGCATTAAGCCCCATACCGGGTGCCAAGGCGATTGGATAATTAGCAATAATACCCATCACTAAGCAACCGATTGCTGCTGCCAAACAGGTCGCAACGAATACGGCGCCATGATCCATGCCGGTTTCAGATAAAATGAGTGGATTGACAATGATGATGTAGCACATTGTTAAAAATGTAGTTACACCAGCAAGAACTTCTGTTCGAAACGTGGTTTTATTGTCGCTTAACTTAAATAAACGCTCTAACCACCCTGCCGAAGAATTGGGCGCCGCCATAAGTAGCCTCTATGCAAAATCTGAGCTGTGGAATATGTACTTCTATGTAGGTATCTGAGCAATCTTGTTTTTCTGTTCAGATCTCTAGACAAAAATCTTAAATAGACGAAGCAACAAATATGCCACTCATTTGATTTCTGCTGTCATACACAGAAAATAGCCACAGCCCCTCTTGAAACACAAAAAAGCTGCATAACCCCTATGCAGCTTTTTTACTATACGTTCAATAAGTTTAACAGATTCAACAGCAACATGATCAAAATTTATGAAAAGATATGATCAATGGCACACTTTTTAAAGCAAATCACAATCACCCCTGTGCTTAGAAAAAAACTTTTTTATCACTGATATATTTTTGCAAATTATATGAAGCTAAATTGCTATGACTAACACGGTTAGGATTACGTTCGATTGTCTGCAAATTTTTTTCAGCTTCTTGAATGATCCTCATGAGCTCTTGATGTCTTTTATTTTGGGTCTCTAAATATGCCCAATACCCTAATACAAATACAATACTCACGCATAACACTATTAATACTTTATTGATCATTATTATTATCTCTATGTTTTTAATGTTAATGATCTTAACAAAAAAAAATAAGGTTGTGAATACTTTCACATTTATTTACAATAATTATCAACTACACAAGTTATTGATATAAAAATGTTTTCCACTATGCAATTTAAAAAATTGATTAAAAAGAAAACTTTTCACTTAAAAATTCATTTTTAAAAATAGCTATATTATTTTAAATGAAAATTATATAGACTGCTTGGCCCATTTTTATTTTGAAGTATATTTAAATTTATCGTTTACTTTAACTTCATTATATTATTTATTGAATTTTCATATATTTCTTTCATTATTTAATAGTAAAAAGCCCACCTTCCTCAATAAAGTGGGCTTTTATAAATTAATTAACCTGCGACTTCTTCAACTTTAGGTTTTACTTTTACAAGATCAGCTTCATAGATGACCTCATATTCTTCTAAATTTAAATGATGTAAACGCTGTTTAAGCTTTTTCAATGACCATGGCCATGCTGCAAAGTTGCGACCATTTGCATCAAGGTAATAACTCTTACAACCACCACTATTGAATACTGTAGTTTGTAAATGCTTTTGTACAAGCTCATTATGCTTTTTAATTATTTCTGATTTTACAGAAAGTTTAACAATACCTTTCGCTTTCATTTGCAATAAACCATCTACAATATATTGCAGTTGGGCTTCAGCAAGACCAATGAATGAGTCATAAACCAAGACATTTGGCCCTAGCATAAGAAAAGCGTTCGGCACATTTTCAATGTTGGTTCCTAGGTAAGCTTCCGGTGAGGAGTCTTTCCAGAGTTCTGCCAGACATTCCCCTTTTTCATTATGTACCCGTTTACCAATGGGTGGATGAGACACTTCAAAACCTGTACCCCAAATAATCACATCTACTTCGTGGCGTTCACCGTTAGCTGCAACCACGGTGTTGCCTTCCACTTTAACTAGACCATGTGGAATAAGCGTGGTATTCGGTGCTTGTAATGCTGGATAATAATTATTGGCAAATAAAATACGTTTACAGCCAATATCAAAGTTAGGTGTGACGTTTTTACGTAAAACCGGATCTTTAATTTGTAACTTTAATAGTTGTTTTGCAGCAAAATTGACAGGCTTTAAAGCTTTTGGGTTGCGTAAACCAAAATTGATGACATTTAAGGTGCCTGCTACAGTCTGGCGCCAAGTGGCCTGTATTTTTGGGTATTTGGCAATAATTGATTTACTCAACTCACCTAAGTCTGTATCCGGTTTTGGCAGTACCCAAGGGGCTGTACGTTGGAATACAAACAGTTCTTTTGCTTTAGGCTGAATTTGGGGCACAAACTGGATGGCAGATGCACCAGTACCAATCACGGCAATACGTTTTCCAGTAAGGTCATAGTCATGGTTCCATTTCGCCGAATGGAACATTTCACCAGTAAAGGTATCTAAACCTTCAAGGCGTGGAATCTGGGCTTCAGTAATTGGACCTGTAGCAAATAGAACTGTTTTAGCAATATATAAACCAGAGCTTGTCTCTAGTTTCCAGACATTTTTTACATTGTCCCATTCCGCTTTTAATAGTTCGGTATTGAATTCAATTAAGGACTCGATATCAAACTCACGACTAACATCTTCTAAATAGCTTAAGATTTCCGGTTGACGTGCAAATAAATGGCTCCATTTTGCACTTGGAGCAAACGAGTAAGAGTACAGAGCTGAAGGTACATCACAACCACAGCCCGGATAGGTATTTTCACGCCAAGTACCACCAACGCGGCTTGCTTTTTCAATAATTTTAAAATTAGTTAAGCCTGCTTCATTTAGCTTAATTGCAGCAGCAAGACCAGAAATACCCGCACCGACAATAAAAGTGTCATAAATATGTGCAACTTCTTGGGTTTTACGGGTGCGTGTATTTGTTCTAGGTTTAGTGACCATAATTTTTCTGCCTATACAAAATTTTATTTAAATAACTGATACGAAAGCCCAAGGAACTTTGCATATAGCGTTGGAGATGTCCTTTTCATAAGCCAGAATAATTTGGCGTCGATCTGTGGCGTAGTGTAGAGCTGCCCACGATCTAATCGATTCAATGTTAAAGCCGCAACTGCATCACTGGTTGTCATGGCATAGTTCATGAGTGCATGGTCTGCAAGTTTTGAATAACGCCCCGGAATACGACCATTTTTAATGATATTGGTTGGCACCAAAGTCGGGCAAAGTACATTGACTTTAATATTGAATTTGCGAAGCTCGGCTGAAAGGGTTTCGGATAATGCTAAAACACCCGCTTTCGTTACATTGTAGACACTCATTTCTGGTGCTGCGGTATACGACGCGGCAGAAGCCACATTAATGATTGCACCGTAACCTAGTTTTTTGAACTTTGGCACAAATGCATGACAACCATGAATAACACCCCACAGGTTTACATGCATACACCATTTCCAGTCTTCTAAGCTCATTTCATCAAATTTGCCACCTAGACCTACGCCAGCATTATTAATGATGAGGGTTACCGGATGATCAAGTAACTGCTCTGCCTGATCAGCCAAAGTCTGTACTTGTTCTGCTTGCCCAACATCGCACTGTACAGCAAATGCTTTTTGTCCCAACTGTTCAATTAACTTTACGGTTTCTTCAGCAGCTTCTAAATTAATATCTGCACAGACTACGCTGCCACCACGTTTTGCCAGCTCAACTGCAAAGCTTCGTCCAATCCCACTGCCTGCCCCAGTTACGACCGCATATGCGTTTCGGCTCGGCTGGTCTTTCTTACCAAATAAAATCATAGTAAATCCTAAAAAACTTTAGGGAGATGGCAGTAATTGTCATATTACTGCCATGACCAATAGGCTTATGAAACTGCACGAACTGGTGGTGTAAATTCCTTCACAAAGTAAGGCGCAATTGCACCGCCCTCGTTAAGTAATTTCTTTTTGTAGTACTCCAGATATTCGGTCGTGTCATGGTCATTTGGATGGAAGTCTGGACGTAAGTAATCAAAAATCTGACCAATGGTGCTACCAAATACGCCATCTTTTGGACTAAAAATTAAGTTGACGCCACGACGTGCATCTTTCCAGAATTTTCTGGTCAACAGTTCTTTTGGCTTACGCAGTAGAGGTACAAATAACGTTGCTGTTGGAATAAGCCCTAAAATGGTAATGAAAGCCATTAAAAAGCCCGTTGCCCGTAACGGATAATTACCGTTTAAAACCTGATAGACGTCATAAGCAATATCTTTATGCTCAGATTCTTCAAGCATATGCCACATCCATAAGGCACGACTTTTGGCATCGTCGGTATAATAGAAATTCTTTTCATGCTTCATCATGTATTCGGCAAGTACCGCTGTAAAATGTTCAATACCCGCCATGAGTGAAAGCTTTAATGGTTGCGGGAATTTTAAGAACACATATTTAAAGAAGTTCTCACCCAAGAAACGATAAAAATCGACCGGATATTCCAGCTCTTTAATTGCATCATTGAACTCATTATGCAATTTTGAATGGATGGCTTCTTGACCAATCAGCGATGTAACACGCTGTTTTAAAATCGGATCTTGAATAAATTCACGGTGGTGACGAGCTGTTTCAATCACCAGATCTTCACCATAGGTCAAAAAAACCGAAAGCGTTGCAAAAAACAAAGTTGCAAACTGGTTGTTGACGTAAAACTCGATATCAATTTCTTTACCATCAAACCCGATATTTAAATGGCGAATTGGGATAGTTCCTTTATTTGAGAAATCTATCTTTTGATACTGAGCTATAACTGATTTAGGAGAAATAATATTTCGGATAGCTTGAGCGACCATTTTCGACACCCTATAAAATTTGTTAAATACAAGGCAGCGTCGAATCAAACAGCTAAAGTTGTCTTTGGATTATTTCTTGCAATCTTTAACTGCTCTCGAACAAAAATTTGCTCGAATACCTCTGCCTTGTCATGTTTTATGAACTTAAGCGTTGTTAAGTTCACCAAATCAGGTTAAATAGTGCGCTTGCTATAACACTCGAACAAGGACAAAAAAAGCCAATCCATTTTGAAACTTTTTGCCAACTCAAATATTTTTCGATTATTTTAAATTATTTATATAAACTACTATTATTCATTATTATTTAAATAAAATACATTTGTCCTAAAATGATAAAAACATGGCTTAAAAAGATAACACACGAAGTATTCTGCCTATTTTTATAGGTGCCTTAGTTCTATATTTGAGCGTTCCAAAAATCACACCAAGCTTTCTGTTTTTAGAGCTTTATTGCACAAATGAAAACGATAAACTGCATTCAGTGAAAAAATTGGATGAGGAGAATAAATCATGTTTGATATGCGTTTATCTCATGAGCGTGGTGCAGCACATCATGGCTGGTTACAGTCAAAACACACGTTTTCATTTGCAAATTATTGGGACCCGAAACAAGTTGGCTTTTCAGATTTACTTGTAATTAATGACGATACAGTTGCTCCATCAAAAGGCTTTGGTACTCACCCTCACCGTAACATGGAAATTATTTCTTATGTGCTTGAAGGTGCGTTAGAACATAAAGACTCAATGGGTACAGGTTCGGTTATTGTGCCTGGTGATATTCAGTTAATGAGCGCAGGCCGTGGGGTTGCACATAGTGAATTTAATCACTCTGCTCAAGAAAACGTGCACTTCTTGCAAATTTGGGTAGTTCCAAATGAAGTGAACACAACACCGGGCTATCAACAATTGCATATTTCCGAGGAAGACAAACGCGGCAAATTGCACTTGACGATTTCACCAAAAGGTGGCGAAAAAACTTTATCGATCAAACAAGACATTAATATTTATTCAGGTCTTTTTGATGGTGAAGAAACAGCAGAGTTTGCAATTCCTGAAGGTCGTTATGTTTACCTACATGTGGCAAAAGGCCGTATTGATGTAAACGGTAAAACCTTTAATACAGGTGATGCTGCGCGTATTCGCGATGGAGGCAAGTTATCATTTACCAATGGTGACAATGCTGAAATTCTGATTTTTGATATGCGTCCGGAAGAAATTCCAACCATGCCATAAATAGTAAAAACACCTGCGTAGAAGTATATGCAGGTGTTTTTTATCGCATTTGAAAATCTAAAAATTATGATTGATCTTCTGAGCGTGCCATTTCAGTATTGATATAACTCATAATCATAGTGGTTAGTCCCTGCACCATTTCATCAAAACTAATAAATGGGTTGGGTAAAATAAGATGTCTTGCAACATTAAAAATACCGCTATTAATACAAATATAGGTAATTACAGGTAAGTTATTAATTTTTAAATATTTAGGATTATGCATCATATACTTCATGATGACTTCCATTAAAGCCTGTTCAATTTTTGGAATATATTTATCGTATTGCAACTCACCTGCATAACGTAAAACGGTTAAATAACGGTCATTATTTTTCTTTAATAAATCACTGAACGTATAAAAAATCATTTCAATGACAGGCTCTAACTCCAACTCTAAAATTGTGGGGGTTAGTTCTTTAATCATGTCTAAAATTTCACTCACAAAGTAGTGATTCATCGCATCGTAGATTTCTTCTTTGTTTTTAAAATACTCATAGAGTGACCCCACACTCACCCCTGCAATTTCTGCAATATGACGTGTGGTGGTACCACTTGGTCCATGCAATGCTACAGCAATAAAACCTGCTTCAATAATGGTATCGACAGTAACTTTGGCTCGTGCCTGACGGGGTTTTCGCGTAGACATATTTTCTTATAAATAATCCGAACATAAGCTCAGATTAGCATGTAATTTAGCCCTACCCTAATAAAAAAACAAAATCCGAATAGTTGTCAACTTTCATGAAATATTTCTTTTAAAACTACAATGAAACACAGTTATAAGTTCTTTTATATTTGAGTATTTCTTTTTAATCATATTAAAATATTTAAATAAAAATCAATATATTAATAAATTTTAAAACTAATTTTTTATTTTATAAAAACATGAAACTTTAGGTTTAGAAACTTGAGAAGTTACCCGAATTGAATCCGAACATAAACTCAGATTAACATGAAAAAATCTAAAAAGAGGTTGAGTCGTTTTACTGAACTTTCCTCTTTTTCCCGTTATTCAGTCAAATAATCACACAAATAACGGAGCAACATCACCGTAGTCAGTAAGCAGAGAAAACTGCTTTTTGAAAATGGAATTTACAGTGTCCTGTTGCAAATCAAAGCTTTTGGTTTTCAACGTAGCTGCACTATCACTGATTGATCTGAAGGTGTCACCATGATCTCGACCACAGTTAAAAAATCACTAAACAAAATTAAATTTTACCGTGAAATCGAGTTACCGGATTTTGCCAGTAAAAAATCCATCCCAATCCGTCATTTAAATATCGGATTTGAAGGTAAAGAGATTGATGTTGAATTCTATATGAATAATCAATTTGCCACGATGTTTTTTGCTACGCTTTCAGTATTTCTAACTTATGGTGAAGATCTGGTGATTGAAACAGCTCGTCATCACCGTGAATTTATTCAAGATCCAGTTTTAAAACAGCGTGTTACTTCATTGATTGGACAAGAGGCGATTCATTCTAAGTTACACAATGAATATAACGATGCACTTAAAGATGTTGAATACCCTGTCGATTTATACCGTTTCTTGGGCGAAAACTTCTTTAAATATGTGTTTTTGAAATTCCCGCAACCGCTTAAATTATCGATGATGGCTGGTATTGAGCATTTTACAGCGGTACTTGCCGAATACATGATGAAACACGAAAAGAATTTCTACTATTCAGATGATGCAAAAAGCCGTGCTTTATGGATGTGGCATATGCTTGAAGAATCTGAGCATAAAGATATTGCCTATGATGTATATCAATTACTCAATGGTAGCTACCCACTACGAGCTTCTGGCTTCTTCTTAGCTTTCTTTACTATTTTAGGTTTAATCCCAGCAACTACCTTGTTTATTCCGGTTTTAAGAAAACCGCAGGAAATGTTGACTAGAAAATTCTGGAAAGACGCGCGCCGTGGTGTAGGACTTATTTTTGGTCCAAAAGATGGTGTATTTGGTAGCACCATTGGCCAGATTTTCGATTATTTACGTCCTGACTTCCATCCAAATGACCATGACACGACCGAATATCTGGAGTACTACAAAGACAAATTACTCAAAGAAGGCGGCGCGATTGCACCTTACTTTGTGAAGGAATTTACCCCACCTGTACGCTTGTCATAACTGGCTTGCAACCAGCCATTACTTAATGGCTGGTTTTCCTTAAATCTATTTCGGGATGAATCATGATTTTATTTGGCAAAAAGAAAGTTAAACCAAGCCAAAAAGCTTATGCCGTCGTGACGGGTGCGGGCAGCGGAATTGGACGAAGTTTTGCAATTGAACTGGCAAAACGTGGTGGCAGCGTAGTCTGCGCAGATATTAATTTAGAAGCTGCTGAAGAAACTGTAATGCTGCTTGAACAACAGGGTGCAAAAGCATTTGCAATGCATTGTGACGTAGGCAACCCTGAACATGTCACAAATTTGGCTGAAACTGCTGAAATTTTACTTAGTCATCCTGTCACCCTTGTCATTAATAATGCGGGTGTAGGTTTGGGCGGTAAGTTTGACGAACTCAGCCTAGAAGACTGGAACTGGGTCATGAATATTAACCTATGGGGTGTTATTCATGGTTGTCATGCATTTGTGCCAAAGTTCAAAAAACTAGGTTACGGCGCAATTATTAATGTAGCTTCTGCGGCGTCTTATACCGCAGCACCAGAAATGACTGCCTATAACGTAACGAAAGCTGGAGTCCGTGCGTTGTCTGAAACACTTTCGGCTGAACTTCGCAAATTCAACATTAAAGTCAATGTGCTCTGCCCGACTTTGGTGCCTACCAATATCATTAAAAATGGTCGTATTCCGGGCCGTTATTCAAAACTTGCAGACCATGCGCTCATGAACTACGCACTCACCACAAGTGATGATGTAGCCAAACTGACACTTAACCGTCTTGATCAGGATGAGCTTTATACCATTCCTCAAATCGATGCGAAGTTGTTCTGGCTGATGAAATGTGCATCACCAAGTTTGTATACCAAGTTTCTTGGCACATCGTACAAATTATTTAAATAAGAAATTTTATAGGTAGTACCCATATGACTGCTCAAATGAAAACAAATGCATCAGCAAAAAAAGCTGTCAATTCACCTAGCCATATTTACGATACCTTTATTGTCGGTGCCGGAATTTCCGGTATCGCCGCAGCGATTCGTCTCGACCAAGTTGGCTATACCAACTATAAAATTATTGAAAAAGCAGGACGTGTAGGTGGCACTTGGCGTGAAAACACCTATCCGGGCTGTGGCTGTGATGTACCTTCGGCTTTGTATTCTTATTCGTTTGCACCTAGTGCAAAATGGAGTCACTTATTTGCACGTCAGCCGGAAATCTTAAGTTACTTAGAAGATGTAAGTAACGAGTTTAATATCACGTCTAAAATTGAGTTTAACAACGAACTACTCAATGCTGCTTGGGATGAATCACGCCATTTGTGGGTACTTGATACAACTACTGGTCAATATCTATCGCGAACTGTTATTTTTGCAACAGGCCCAATTACCGAAGCCCAGATTCCACGTCTTGAAGGTTTGGATACCTTTACAGGTGAAATGTTCCATTCAGCGAAATGGAATCATGACTACGACCTTACTGGAAAACGCATTGCTGTAATTGGTACAGGTGCATCTGCTATCCAGTTTGTGCCACAAATTCAACCTAAAGCCAAAGAGCTATTTGTGTTCCAACGTACAGCTCCTTGGGTACTGCCAAAACCCGATACAGACTTAGGTGAGTTTAGTAAATCAATTATTGCAAAATATCCAGCGATTCAGGCAAGTTGGCGTAAAAGTGTAGCGCTAACCCTCAATGCGATTAATTTTGGTTTACGTAACCCACTTGCCCTAAAACCAGTAAATGTACTCGGCAAGCAATTACTTAAACTTCAAATTGCAGATCCTGAGTTACGTAAAAACGTAACGCCTAATTTTGATATTGGCTGTAAACGTATTTTGTTTGCTAACAATTACTACCCTGCACTACAAGCACCAAATACCACGCTTATTCCACATGGCCTGGTTAAAGTCGAAGGCAATACGGTGATTGCAGCTAATGGCGAACGCCATGAAGTTGATGTGATTATTTGGGGTACAGGTTTTGAAGTATCTCACCCACCAATCGGCAAACGTGTGTTTAATGAAAAAGGCCAACGTTTAAATGATTTGTGGAAAAATAGTTCACCGGAAGCTTACTTAGGAACTAACATTGAAAATGTACCAAATGCATTCTTAGTGTTGGGACCAAACGTACTGGTTTATGACTCATTTATTGGTTTGGCAGAAGCACAGCTCGACTATATCGTAGATGGTTTGTTAAAAATTAAAAACAAAGGAATTAGTAAGTTAAATGTTAAGGCTGATGTAATTAAAAAGCACAACGACTTGGTGCAAAAGCACTTACAAACAACTGTATTCAATAGTGGTGGCTGTAAGAGTTATTACCTTGACGCTAACGGTCGCAACTTTGCAGCATGGCCGTGGTCATTGAAAAAGCTTAAACAACGTTTGAAAAAACTAGATTTGAAGGATTATGAAGTTACATATCAAATGTCAAAGACACATTAATTTGTAAATTTGACCAAATCAGTTGTAAGGAATGGGCAGTGTATTTTAGATTTTCATGAAATACACTGCCTTCTTCATTCAATCTTCAAGAAATAAAAGAACAGGTTAAAGATGAAAGAAGGTCAATCAAGTCGTACTGCCGAAGCCGCTGCTGCTTTACGTGCGAATCACTTTAAAAATACGACAAACCCTGTATTTTCAGATCCCTATGCTTTTGAAATGACCAGTAAAGGTTGGAAAAAGCTTTTATCTACACCACTCATTGTTAAATTAATGAATTCACCCATTTTAAACCGTACCTTAGGTTTATTGAGTGGACAGGTTGTCGGTCGATCACGTTATGCCGAGGACTTACTTAATCAAGCTGTTCAACACAATATTGAGCAATATGTTTTGGTTGGAGCGGGTTTAGACTCTTTTGTGCTCCGAAAATCACAGCATTATCCAACTTTAAAAATTTTTGAAGTTGACCATCCTGATACTCAGGCTGCCAAACAATCTAAACTCAAAAAATTAGGCGAACTTCCCTCTACTGTTGAATTTGTTTCTATTAATTTTGAAAAAGAATCTATCTCTGAAGCGCTTGCCCGAAGTCGCTATGTACGAAAAACTCCGGCTTTCTTTTCTTGGTTAGGCACCACTCATTATTTAAAGCCGGACACTACGCTACAAACTTTAAAAAGTATTGCTGAATTTGCTGCAAACGGAAGCGAAGTGGTACTCGACTATTCAACCGATTTTCAGGAATTAAAAGGTATTGAGCGACTTGGGAGTATGGGCGTTGCACAGTTTACCCATTTGCTCAAAGAACCTTTACTAGGTCAATTTAAACCTTCAGATTTACATCAGGCGGTTGAAAAAATGGGTTTTGAAGTAGTCGAAGACTTGTCTGGTGAAGCTATTACTGAACGTTATTTTTATAACCGTGCCGACAATATATGCCATACATCGGCAACACGTTTGCTACATTTGCGTTTAAAGAAATAAAGATACTTTGACTATTGGCTATTTAACCGCATGGCATGAGGTGTTTTCCCATGCCATCTTTTATAAGCATGAATAAAACTGGCAGGTTCTGCATAACCCAACCACTCGGCAATCTGTTCAACTGAAGCTTTTGGTAATGCCAAATATTGCTCTGCTAAGACCTGTCTAACCTCTTCACGAATCTGGATAAAAGTCATTCCTTCCGATGCCAAGTGACGGCGCAGGGTTCTTATATTTAAATGCAGTCGATCAGCCACTATATCCATAGATGGCATTTCCCCGCGCATACTCATCAGCTGCTGTTGCACTAAGGTTGTAAATTTATTTTGTGATTGGCGCTTTTCTAATATTTGACGACATTGTTCTTCTGCAGTGTGCAGAACCAACTCATTCGCCATGAGTAATTTTTGATCCACTTTTTGCGGATCAAGAATTACAAAACTTTTAGCTGCGCCAAATTCTGGCATGACCCCAAATAAATTCCGATAAGGCTCGGCATCACCTTTAGGTTGGAAAGAAAAAGCCAAATATTGGCAAAAATTGTCCTGCACCAAATCTCGCTGTACCGTAATGAGTGCAGCGGCATCGCGTTCAATAATGAATTGACGCACTGAAGATGGAATATCTTGCTCATCAATTTCGATACGGATTCCTTGTGGTGTATCCGACACATCAAAGCGGGTAAAAGCAAAGGTTAAAGTAAAATAGGTTAAAGCCAAATCCAGTGCTTCACGAATGCTCGCACTACTCATCAGAGCCATGCCTAATGGCCCAAATGTGGTGAAATGATAGCGTGTGCCCACCTCTAAGCCTAATGTCGGTCTGTCTCCTAGTTGCTCAACCAAGTTATGAATCAACTGTAATTCCTGATGGCCTGTCACCACCATATTAGGGTCAAGTAATTGTTGTTGGCTAAGCCCAGTCCCTTGCAAAATTATCTGATAAGAGATGCCTGATTCCATCGCGAAATCAGCCATTAACCGAACACTATGTACACTGCGTTCAAATGCCCATGCATACTTCACTGTATCGCTCAGAATGTCCTCGAATCACAATATTTTGTCCTCATCCATCCTCTAAATCAAGTTAATAAACGTCTATTCTGCATACAGGAAATTGCGATTTTTTCGCTCACTGTTTTTAAGGATTTTAGAGCAGCCTATGTTTAATTCATCGTCTAATTCAAATAAAAATGTACGCATCGCCATTATTGGCACTGGCTTTGGTGGTCTAGGACTTGCCATTCGACTCAAACAAGCAGGTTTTGAACAATTTACTCTATTTGAAAAAGCTGCCGATGTAGGTGGTGTCTGGCGTGACAACACTTATCCGGGCGCTGCATGTGATGTGCCGTCACATCTTTATTCTTTTTCTTTTGAACAGGAACTTGGTTGGAAAAATCGCTACGGGACATCTCAAGAGATTTATCAATATTTACGTCACTGTGCCGATAAATATGACCTTCGCCCGCACATCAAATTTAACACTGAAATAGCCAGCGCCGAATTTGATGCACTGCAAGGTATATGGCACATCCAAAGTACAACTGGTGAACAGTTTGAAGCTGAATTTTTAGTGGGCGCGGTAGGCCAACTTAACCGCCCTGCCTATCCAAAACTTAAAGGCATTGAAAACTTCAAAGGTAAGGCATTTCACTCAGCACGTTGGGACCATGACTATGACTTAACTGGTAAACGTGTTGCAGTCATTGGCACAGGCGCAAGCGCGATTCAGTTTGTACCTGAAATTGCAAAACAAGTGGCTCACCTAGACGTTTATCAACGCTCAGCGCCTTATGTTATTCCAAAACCGGATCGGGTTTACCAACCTTTAGAGAAAAAAGCTTTCCGTAAACTGCCGATCTTGCAAAGTCTAGACCGCGCCTTGCAATATGGCCATCATGAAATTCGCCTACTTGCCTTTACAACTTCACTCAATGAAATGCCTTTGGTGGAATACATATTCCAGCGCCACATTCGAAAAGTTGTTAAAGATGGGAAGTTACGCCATCGTTTAATGCCGGACTATCCAATTGGTTGTAAACGTATTTTAATCTCTAACCACTGGTATGAAACGCTGACCCAACCTCATGTTGATGTGATTGATACAGGTATTCAGGAAATTACTGAACATGGCATTTTAGATACGGAAGGAAAACTGCGTGAAGTTGATGCCATTATTTACGGTACAGGTTTTACGGCGACTGAATTTATGGCGCCAATGCAAATTACTGGACTTGATGGACGTACATTAAAAGACACATGGAAAAATGGTGCTGAAGCCTATTTAGGTCTGACAGTAAACGGATTTCCTAACTTCTTTATGTTGTATGGACCAAATACCAACCTCGGACATAACTCAATCGTCTATATGATTGAAAGTCAGGTGAATTATATTCTAGATGCACTGCGCACTACTTTGAAAAATAACCTGCTGTTCACCAACATTCGTGCCGAAATTCAACACGAGTTTAATCAAAATATTCAGGAAAAAATGAAAAAAACGGTGTGGGCGCAAGGCTGTACCAGTTGGTATCAAACTGCTGATGGCAAAAATACCAATAACTGGCCAGGTTTTACCCTTGAATATCGCCAACGCACTCGTCGCTTTGACATTGAAAACTACACTCAGGTGTCGGCTATTTCTTAAATACGCTTCGCCATAGGAAATGAGAAAAATAAACGGAGAATTTTATGAAGTCTTTTAAAAATAAAGTCGCAGCTGTGACAGGTGCGGGTTCAGGTATTGGACAAGCAATTGCAATCGCCCTCGCCAAACAAGGCTGTCATCTGGCACTTTCTGATATTAGTGAAGCCGGGTTAGCCAAAACAGTCGAGCTATTAGCACCCTATTCTGTCAAAGTCACCACTCAAAAAGTTGATGTGGCTAAACGTGATGAGGTTGCAACTTGGGCAAAGGCAGTGGTAGATGAGCATGGCCAAGTTAACCTGATTTTTAATAATGCTGGTGTCGCAATAGGTAGCACGGCTGAAGGTGTGAGCTATGAAGATCTTGAATGGCTCATTGGTATTAATTTTTGGGGCGTGGTTTATGGCACCAAAGAGTTTTTACCTTACTTAAAGCAAAGTGGTGATGGGCATATTATTAATATTTCCAGTATGTTTGGCTTAACAGCTCAACCGACCCAAAGTGCTTATAATGCAAGTAAATTTGCCGTTCGTGGTTTTACTGAATCATTGCGCCAAGAACTTGATATGCAAAATGCTGGTGTGAGCGCGACTTGTGTGCATCCGGGTGGTATTCGCACCAATATTGCCAAAGCTGCACGTATGAATAATAGCGTCCAGTCTTTAGGAATGGACCCGCTAAAAAGCCAAGATGCTTTCGATAAATTACTTCGCACCCCTGCTGATGATGCAGCTCAACAAATTTTGGAAGCTATTCGTAAGGACCGCCGCCGTTTACTTATTGGAGCCGATGCAAAAGCCGTTGATGTAATTCAGCGTATTCTGCCGCAAGGTTACCAAAAGATCTTTGCAGCCGCGACAGCTTGGCAAACTCGCCTACTCAACAAATCAGCAAAATAAAAATAGTGGTCAGCATGCTCTTAATTTTAGGAGATGCTGGCTAATCTCACATGCTTAGTATGAGTCCTTATTATGAAGCAACTTCTTGCATGGACCATCCGTACCACACTACGTCCAGCTTTATCCCCTAAAACACCACTAAAGCTACAACGTTTTTGTAGTGATGCAGCCAGTGCTATTGTGCTTGGGCCTCGTGGTTATCAAACAAAAAAGCAAATAATTGCTCAAGTTCCTACGCTTCATATTCGGCCTAAGACCATTAAGTCAGGTCGCGGTATTTTGTATTTACATGGGGGTGGCTATGTCGTGGGCAGTAGCAAAAGTCACGCTAAACTTGCCGCTCAGGTTGGACATATAGCTCAAGCACAAGTCTGGTTACCTGAATATCGTCTGGCTCCAGAATACCCAAGCCCTGCTGCTATTGAAGATATCGTTGCTGTCTATAAAGCTTTACTTGCTTATGGACAAGACCCTAAAAAACTTGTAATTGCGGGGGACTCAGCTGGTGGCGGGCTGAGCTTAAGCACCGTAATTGCTTTACGAGATGCGGGTTTACCTTTACCAGCGGCTTTAGTTTTACTTTCGCCTTGGGTTGACTTAAGTCTTTCAGGAAACACAATAAAAACTCATGCTGCTCAAGATGCGATGTTGTCAGAGGGCTGGTTAGCTTGGTGTGCAAAAAACTATTGCGGCCAAAAATCGGCAACCGATCCAACATGTTCCCCACTCTATGCTGACTTAACCGGATTACCGCCAATTCTGATCCATGTCGGTACCGAAGAAGTTTTATTAGACGATGCAAAACGTCTTGCTGAACAGACTGAAAAATACGGCATTCCGACGAACTTAAGGGTTTATGACCAAGTCGGACATGTTTTTCAATTTCATGCAGGTATACTAAAGGAATCTAATGACTCCATTGAGTGCATTGGGCAATTCATTGATAAACATACAGAGTCAATATAAAAAATATCATTAGACAGGAGCCTTCATCATGACAATAAACAATTATGACTATGATTACCTGATTATTGGTTCAGGCTTTGGTGGTAGTGTTTCTGCTTGCCGTTTAACCGAAAAAGGCTACTCGGTTGCCGTAATGGAAATGGGGCGACGCTGGAAAGCTGAAGATTTTGCTAAAAACAACTGGAATACCCGCCGCTGGATTTGGCGTCCGGGCATGAAACTTTTCGGTTATTTCAACATGCGTTTTTTTCGCCATGTCACCATTATTTGCGGTAATGCCGTAGGTGGCGGTTCAATTACCTATGCCAATACCCTACTGGTTCCACCTGAACATATTTGGGATGAAGGCACATGGGCAGATGCCGCGGACTGGAAAAATGAAATGCCTCAGCACTATGCTGAAGCAGAACGTATGCTTGGCGTGACTGATAATAAAATTTTCGGCCCTGCCGACCACATGCTAAAGAAAATGGGTGAAGCAGTCGGTGTTGGCCATACATTTAAACCTACTCGTGTTGCCACTTTCTTTCCACCGGAAGGTGAAGAAGGTGGCAAGACCTACCCCGACCCTTATTTTAACGGCGAAGGTCCAGACCGTGGCACTTGTACCGCATGTGGCGGTTGTATGACGGGTTGTAAACACAACGCAAAAAATACATTAGATAAAAACTATTTGTACTTTGCCGAAAAAAATGGCGCCAAGGTTTATGAAGAAACCAAAGTAGTTGATGTTAAACCACTCAATGGTAAAGCCGATGGCAGCGATGGTTATGAAGTCACGACTGAATGTTCAAGCTCATGGTTTAACAAACAACGTCGTACTTGGCGAGTTCGTAATGTAATTTTCTCTGCATCTTCTTTAGGGACACAAGAGATGTTGTTCCGTTTAAAACAGTCCGGTTCTCTGCCAAATATCTCTGATGATTTAGGTAATCGCGTTCGTACTAATGCCGAGTCGATTTTAGGTGTTCGCTTTTTTGGTAAAGATGTCGACATGAGTAAAGGTGTTGCTATTGGTTCAAGTATTTACATTGACCATGACACTCACATTGAAGCGACTCGCTACCAAAGTGGTTCAGATGCCATGGGCCTTATGTGTACTTACATGGCTAAAGGCAAACCGGGTTGGACACGTATTTTCTTTTGGTTATGGGCACTCATTTGCCATCCATTTATTTTCCTTCGCATGAGTAATCCTGTCAGTTTTGCACGTCAAACCTTAATTTTCCTTGTCATGCAAACTGCCGATGCCTCAATCAACATGCGCTTGAAACGTAACTGGTTCTGGCCTTTTGGCAAGGTGTTATCGAGCGAGGGTAAAAAGCTACCTGTTTATATTCCGCAGGCCAATGCATTTACCGAAAAAGTTGCCAAAATATTTAATGGCCACCCCATGACGACCATTACCGAAATTTTGTTTAACGTACCTTTTACAGCTCACTGTATGGGTGGTTGTGCAATTGCTTCAAGTCCAGAGCGTGGTGTGGTAGATGGACAAAATCGGGTGTTTAACTATAAAAACTTATACGTTGTAGATGGTTCAATGTTAGGTGCAAATTTGGGGGTTAACCCAAGTCTCACCATTACAGCTCTAGCAGAACGTGCAATGTCTTATATTCCGGCTAAACATACTTTAGAAGAACAAGCTTATACTCAAACTCATAATGAAGTTTTAGAAGCAGCAAAAGTATCTGCTTAACCACATCCAAAAGCAGGTTAAAACCTCAAATAAAAGGTTTTAACCTGCTTTTTTAATATTTAAAATTTAAAGGTGTAATCGACATTCAAACGTGTTTCATTTGCCGAGTGGAAAGTCATATTCGTTGGCATGTCATTACGGTAGTGAGAAAAGCGGGCCCGCATTCCTAAGCCTTTTAACTTGCCTTCTGGAATTTTATAACCCAAATCAAACTCTAGCGAATCTTCTTTAAATCGCTGATCGCCATATTGCAACAAATCAATATCTTCACCTTTAGCATAACGGGTCATAAAACGTAGTCCGTTTAATGAAACATCCCCTATCCGTGCATTTTTAAAGTCATATTCATAACGAATCGAGTAGACTTTTTCGTCTTTATTTGAGTAGTCCGAACTCATAAAATCAAGCACAACCGGACTTTCAGTTCCCGACAAAAATGGCAGACCAGTCGAGCCAAACGACTGCATGTAGCCCAAAGAAACCGTATGATTTTGATAGTTCAAACCAAATAAGCCACTAATATGTCGGTTATCGACCTCTCCTATTTTTTTACTTCCAGTTTCTTCACTATTAAAAAACCGCACATCACTTAAAAAGTTAAGCTGGTCATTCAAAGGTTGTTTGCCGTTAAAGCCCAAAAATTGTTGCTGGTAAATGTCTTTGAGTTCAGCATGATAAGCACGTAAACGGTAATCTTTTAACTGATAACTTCCACCTAAAGTATAAAACGAGTCAGTGGTGGCAGCTTTGTTAAATCGATGATTGATATTGTCTGTTCCAACATCGGTATAACGAATGGAGTCACGCTGCCGTACTTCGTCGACATAAAACCCTTCGAGTTGAAGATTTGGAATTTCATTTGAAACAAAGCGGATACCACGGTAAGTCTGAGGGAACAAACGAGCTGGCGATGAAAATATGGTTGGTAATTGCGGAACTAAATCGCCCACAAAAAGCTCATTTTTTCTAAATTTAGCCTTCCCTGTAATACCAATTTTCCCATAATAATCATCACGCGAGTTATCGGTATTCACTGGTAATAAGCCACTCCTTGCATAGTCATCAGCACGGCTTCCCATCAGGTTAAAACCTGCCATTGCCAGTACATCAACTCCGAACCCAACTGTCCCTTCGGTATAACCCGACTGTCCTTTAAAAATTAAACCCTGCGCCCAATCTCTGGCTGCTGTATAGGGATATGGATCTTTTTTATAGTCTCGGTCAAAGTAAAAATTACGGAGTGTCAGCTCAGCTTTACTGTCTGCAATAAACTCGGCATGCACAACTTGACTAAATAATGGGCACAAGCATACCCCCACCCATAATGGTGTCTTTTTCATTTTTTAACTCAACTATTTAATTTTTAATGGATTAAGGTGCTGTTTTAAGTGAGAAGTTTTGCTCTTTCTTACTTCGGTAAAAAGCGCTACCTAAACTCAAAATCAGGAAAATAGCCAAAATAAACACCACACCGTAATAGGCATACAGCGTTGCAGGTGCAATACCTTTATCTAAGAAAATGCCTGCAACCGTTGGCGATAAGATTGCCCCAATCCGACCAAAACCAATTGCATAACCCACGCCGCGACTACGGATTTCAGCATCGTAAATCGTTGGAGAAATAGAATATAAACCTGCCACACAGCCATTAATGAGTGTGCCAAGTAATAAACCGACTATGAGAGCAATGCTCACTTGAGATGAAACGGCGACAAATAGGAAAACACAGACAGCGGTTAATCCCAGAAATAAGCTTAGGGCATAGAATATTTTCATACGCGATGCCAATAAACCAATAATGGCTGCTCCGAAAATCCCACCAATACTAATTAAAATACCGGTACTTACGCCTTGCTCTGGTGACATCCCCATTGAAATCAGAATTTTTGGTGTCCAGCTCATGACAAAGTAAAAGCCAAACATCACTAAAAAAAATGCAAACCAAAGACAAAGTGTCTGGAACCCCTGCTGCCCTGAAAATAATTTACCAATATCACCTGTATTTTTTTGATTATTCTGGCCGTAATAAGGTAAAGCTTTTAAAGCAGTTAAACCCATACGGTTCACTGTTGCGTTAATACGTTCTAGTGCCTGTTTTGGTCTTTTCGCCAACAAATAATCTAAAGATTCAGGTAATAACCACGCACTAATCAATAACATCACTATGGTTGTGATGCCCCCTGCCAAAAAGATTGAACGCCAACCTAAATGCTCAATTAAAGCCAGTGAGAGTACTCCGCCCAGTGTCGCACCAATGCCATAACCTGTAGACATTAAGCTCACTGCGAGACTACGCCAACGAGCGTTGGCATATTCACTTGCCAAGACATTACTACTCGCAAGAATCCCGCCTACCCCAATTCCGGTAATAAACCGAAGTACTGCCAACATGCCGTGACTTTGCACTAAAGCACAGCCCAACATACTAAGACCTGCAATCACAAGACAAACTAAGATGAGTAAACGGCGACCGATTTTATCGGCTAAAGGTGCGAGAAAAATGGAACCAGCAGCCATCCCAAAAAGGCCTGAACTCAGCAATAAGCCAATTTGTGCGCCTGAAAGTGACCATTCTGCTGATACAGATGGAGCGGTAAAAGCCATTACCATCACGTCAAAGCCATCAATAATATTGAGACAAATACAAATCAAAATGATGAACCATTGATAACGGCTCATATTATTGTGATTAATCTCACTTAGAACATCTCTTTCCATTTGTGCATCTCCCAATGTGGATAAGAGATACACACGACATTGCTAATATGAGCGATTGGGTGGTTATGCATATCCGTATCCATCATGACCTAGAGGAATATTTGTTTTTTTGAGCATCCTGCTCTTTTTCTATACTGAATATTTGGATCCAAAAAATCAACAATATTTTTAAAATTTAATCATCACTAAATTAAGTAGCTGAAAAATATAATTATAATTTATTTAAAATTAAAAATATGGATCCATAAGAATATTATCCATTTTCAATTGCACAAATCAAAGGATTTTCCCTTATCCTTCTTTTAATTTGATCAATATGGATCCAAATTAAACTTCAATACTCAAAACTTTAAAAAACAAAAAATTCTGGATTAATATTAAGAATATAAATAATGTGGGGAAATAATATAAAAAAAGATCCTGCTTATCAATTGACCAATATTTTTATTTATTATAAATTGGATCCAATAAGTGATAAGGAGTCGTCACAAATGTTTATTAAAAATGCTTGGTATGTCGCTTGCCGTCCAGAAGAAATCCAAGATAAACCATTAGGTCGCACCATCTGTGGTGAAAAAATCGTTTTTTATCGTGGTAAAGAAAACCAAGTTGCAGCCGTTGAAGATTTTTGTCCGCATCGAGGTGCCCCACTCTCACTTGGCTATGTCGAAGATGGCAATCTTGTCTGTGGTTATCATGGCTTAGTCATGGGTTGTGACGGAAAGACCGTTTCAATGCCAGCCCAACGTGTAAATGGTTTCCCTTGCAACAAAGCATATGCAGTTGTTGAAAAGTTCGGCTTTATTTGGGTATGGCCAGGTGAAAAGGCTTTAGCAGATGAAGCAAAACTGCCAACTTTAGAATGGGCAGATCATCCTGAATGGAGCTATGGCGGAGGCTTGTTTCACATTCAGTGCGACTATCGCCTAATGATCGACAACCTAATGGATTTAACCCATGAGACCTATGTTCACTCAAGCAGTATTGGGCAAAAAGAAATTGATGAAGCCCTGCCAGTGACTAAAGTTGAGGGTGACCATGTCATTACCGAACGCTATATGGAAAATGTGATCGCACCTCCATTTTGGCAAATGGCCCTTCGCGGCAATCATTTAGCAGATGATGTACCTGTCGACCGTTGGCAACGTTGCCACTTCTTTGCGCCAAGTAATGTCCACATTGAAGTAGGTGTAGCGCATGCTGGACATGGCGGTTATCACGCACCGAAAGACAAAAAAGTTTCCTCAATCGTGGTCGATTTTATTACACCGGAAACTGAAACATCACATTGGTATTTCTGGGGAATGGCACGTAACTTCCAGCCAGATAATGCTGAACTCACCGACCAAATTCGTGAAGGCCAAGGCAAAATCTTTACTGAAGATTTGGAAATGCTGGAGCAACAGCAGCAAAACATTTTAAACAATCCACATCGCAAGTTACTGATGCTCAATATCGACGCAGGCGGTGTTCAGTCCCGTAAGGTCATTGACCGACTCCTTGCCGAAGAAAATAAAACACCTCCTGAAACGTCCACACAGAAGTTTCCAAACATTCGGATTATTTAAAGGAGCATGAACATGGACGTTATCATTCAAAAAATTCACCAGCTCACCCCGACTATTCGTGCGTTTGAATTGGTTACAGCAAATGGTACAGAGCTGCCGAGTTTTGAAGCAGGTGCACATATTGATGTGCATCTAAAAAATGGCCTCACCCGTCAGTATTCACTTTCAAACTGCTGCAGTGAAAAACATCGCTATGTCATTGGTGTTTTACATGATGCCAATTCACGTGGTGGTTCACGTTGTATCCATACTGAATATCGCGAAGGCGACCATTTAAAGATTGGTGAACCGCGTAATTTATTTGAGATTCACCCACAAACCAAACAGGCAGTTTTATTTGCTGGTGGTATTGGTATTACCCCTATTTTGTCGATGGCATATCGGCTTAAGTCAGCCAATATTCCTTTCGAATTACATTACTTTGTTCGTAGTCATGAAATGATTGCCTTCTATGGCAACTTAACCGAACACTTTGGTGACCAAGTTCATTTTCACATTCAAGACCAACCAGACACCGAATGTAATATGGCAGAGGTTTTGGGCCAAGCTTCACCTGATAAACACTTATATGTGTGTGGACCTACAGGGTTTATGCAGTTTGTCATGAGCTCAGCCGAACAAGCGGGTTGGCATAGCGAACAGTTACATCAAGAGCATTTTGTCGCGCAAAAAGTAGATACGTCTAATGATGAAGCTTTTACAATTGAAGTGAAAGGTACGGGCCGCCGAATTGAAGTATTGCCAGAGCAGACTGCAACAGAAGCATTAATTGCAAATGGCTTTAATATTCCTGTTTCATGTGAACAAGGTATTTGCGGTACCTGTATTACCCGCGTGGTAGAAGGTATACCTGATCATCGGGATCTATTTATGACCGATGAGGAACATGCCCTAAATGACCAATTTACGCCTTGTTGTTCTCGTGCAAAAACTAAACATCTTGTGATCGAGCTTTAACTCGAAAGTTCCTTTATTCAAAAATAAAGGAACTTCTTTTACCTTAAGCGCTGAGAACATTTCTTAGGGTTTCACCTAAAATCACCACACTACTGTGTTCGCGCATTAATGTTTCAGCACGCCCTGCCTGACGATTTACCAATGCATCGAAAATCGAACAATGCTGTAAATGCGCATAGTGCAAACGGCGATATTCCGATAAAGCTTGGTTCTGGTCATAGGTAATGGCTTGGGCAGAAGCCATTGGCAATTGGTTGTTTTTTGCTAAGGCTTGGATGAGCGCAACGTTTTGCGCCCCCTCAATAATGGTGTCATGAAAGATGACATTAAAATGATGATAACGTTCTAGCTCAGCATCACCAAACTCGTCTTTTTCATTAAAGAGTTTTTCAGTTTCCTGAATGCAATGTTGCAACGTCTTTTTCTGATCTTCGCTTAAGCCTTGCTCTGCCAAAGTTTTCGCAGCCAACCCTTCAAGCACACCGCGTACTTCAAGTGCGTCATGCACCAGTTTTCCGGAAATTTCACGAACCGTATAACCACGAGTTGGGTTTTTAATGAGGAGACCTTCTTGTTCGAGCAACCGAAAGGCTATACGAACAGGCTGGCGTGAAACGCCAAGTAACTCGGCAGTAGGAATCTCGGCAATTCTGGCACCGCCTTCAAGTTCCCCTGAAATAATCATTTTTCTTAGTTTTAGTAAAACTTGTTGTCCTGAAGACATTCGTTGCCACACATCATCAAAAACGTCACTTCGATGCTAGCAAGTTCATTTGCAAAATGAAATCAATTTTCTGTGTGAATCAGTACTTAGCAATTTAACTCAACCTAAACAAACACACTTATTTAAAATTTTTAAGATTATTCACCATAATATCGAGATTATTACGAATTAAATAAGCCAAGTTAATATCAATGCCTTCAAGCATTTTTTCTTCGACTTTTAAAACCACTTCATTGCATTTGTTTAATTTTTCAATCCCGCTTTCGGTCAGGGTAATTAAAATACGGCGGCCATGTGTCGGGTCCGGTTTTTTCTCAATCCAGCCATTCACCAGTAAATCTTGCAAGATTTTATTGGCAGATTGAGGCTTTATGAAAGAACGCTCAGCAAGCTTGGCATTGGATAAATTACTTTTTGAAGCTAAAACAGAAAGTGCGGTAAATTGCGGTAAGGTAATTTCAAGCTCTTTTAAATGTTCTGTTAAATGTTTACTAATAATTCGGTCAACACGAGCAATCATGTAACTTAACTTAGGCTCATCTTCTACTTTTTTTTGAACTAAATTCGAACGTACCATAACCTTTCAATCATCATAATAAAATCTGTAGTGAAAGTATGAGGTTCTAACCCCATACTTTCGTTAAAACTTAGCGAGCACCTGAGCTTTGTACTAAATGTACAGGCTGTTTAGGTTTTTTGACAAGAAGTAATGCAGAGATCGCTGCAATTAAAATCACTGGAATACTTGAACCAATCACAATGGTCGAGCTTTGCCCAAGCGAGAGTAAAAAACCAGCCATTAAAGGTCCAGCAAACGAACCAATACGCCCGATTGCAACCGCAGCGCCAACTCCGGTTCCACGCATTTCGGTTGGATAATACATGGCAGCCAAACCATACAACGCCGATTGCCCACCCACAATGAATAAGCCACAACCCACTGCCGAAAGTGCAAGTAAAGCAACGGTTGGAGAAATTGCTAAACAGCATAGTGAGAATAAAATGCCGAGATAAATTAGCTTAATCACAAAGCTCATGCGTAATTTATCAAGCAATATGCCCATCAGAACCGAACCTAAAATTCCGCCAACGTTATAGCCCATCTGTACATAGTTCGCCTGTAGTTTTGATAATCCCTGCGCACCCATCAGCAATGGTAACCAGTTCAACAAGAAGTACAACACCACCAATGTGCAGAAAAAACTTATCCAAAGTTGAATGGTTGACATACGACGCTCTTTGGCAAATAAAACCTCAAAGAATGGCGTAGTTTGCTGTGCTTGAACTTTGCGTTGCAGGTAGTCATTTGACTCAGGTAAAAAGCGCATAATCAGTGGGATTAGTAAAATAGGCGCAATCCCCCCGATATAGAAAATATGACGCCACTCTGCATCGCCTGCCAACGACATCGCAACCACAGAAGTGAGTAAGCCACCAAAAGGAATGCCGCTATACATCACACTAACTGCAGTGCCTTTGTGCTGGTCAGGTACAGCTTCAGAAGCAAGTGTAATCATCATGGGTAATGCCCCACCCATTCCCAAACCAGTACAAAAACGAATGAGTAGCAACAGACTAAAATTGGCGGCATAGGCGGTTAGCAAAGACATAATTCCAAAAAGTAAAATACTAAAAATCAGAATTTTCTTACGCCCGACAATATCGGCAAACCGACCACCTAATATTGCGCCTGGGAGTGTTCCCAAAATTGCAGCACTAAATGCCCACGCCATCTGGGCATTATCTAACATAAACTCAGCCCGCATTCGTGGAGCGGCTACCCCCATTGATTGAAGATCAAATCCTTCAAAAATCGCTATGGCAAAGCACAGTAGCAACGTGATTTTTGCCCTTGAAGGCTGTCCTGATATTTTTTCCATTGTGTTGTCCTTTATTGACTAGTCGTTCCATTTAGCCCTTTGTGTATTATTTTTAAACACACCAAAAATATCAGTTAAACTTATTAAAAAATCAACATATTTTTATTTAAAATTAATTTTTAAAATAATTAATATTTAAAATACAACAAATTATAAAATATTTATGAAATTTTCCAAAAAAGACTTGAATGTAAGTTTAACTGATATTAGATTAAATCCCAGAACAGCAAGAAATCATTCAAGGAGTATGAAGATGAGTTATGAAAACCGCTGGGAAACAGTAGATGTTAAAGTTGAAGATGGAATTGCATGGGTCACTTTAAACCGCCCTGAAAAGAAAAATGCCATGAGCCCAACCCTCAATCGTGAAATGATTGATGTGCTTGAAACCCTTGAGCTTGATCAAAATGCTAAAGTTTTGGTTCTGACTGGTGCAGGCGACTCTTGGACAGCGGGTATGGATTTGAAGGAATATTTCCGTGAAGTCGACACTCAACCAGAGATTTTCCAAGAGCGTATTCGTCGTGACTCATGTCGCTGGCAGTGGCAACTTCTTCGTATGTATTCAAAACCAACCATTGCTATGGTCAACGGCTGGTGCTTCGGAGGCGGTTTCTCACCTTTAGTGGCGTGTGACCTAGCAATTGCAGCAGATGAAGCAACTTTCGGTTTATCTGAAATTAACTGGGGCATCCCACCGGGCAACCTTGTAAGCAAAGCAATGGCAGATACGGTAGGTCATCGTGCATCTTTGTATTACATCATGACGGGTAAAACCTTTAGCGGTAAAGAAGCTGAAACCATGGGACTTGTGAACAAAAGCGTACCGCTTGCCCAATTAAAAGCAGAAGTGACTGAACTTGCAAATTGCTTACTCGAGAAAAACCCTGTGGTTCTTCGTACTGCTAAAAATGGCTTTAAGCGTTGCCGTGAACTGACATGGGACCAAAACGAAGATTACTTATATGCCAAACTCGATCAATGTATCCACCGAGATACCGAGAATGGTCGCCAAGAAGGTTTGAAACAATTTTTAGATGAAAAATCAATTAAACCGGGTTTACAGAGTTATAAACGTACTGGTTAACTTTTGATTCTTTAATGGCAATGTAAGGACGCAACCCATGCAAAATGTACAGTTACTTATTCACGGTCAATCTGTTGATGCATCAAATCAGGCAACTTTTGAGCGTATTAGTCCAATTGATGGAACGGTAGCAACTCAAGCTGCTGCTGCAACATTGGAAGATGTTGATCGTGCAATCGATTCGGCACAACAAGCTTTCAAAGTATGGTCGAAACTCTCGCCTACCGAACGCCGTTTACGTTTATTAAAAGCAGCCGATTTAATGGACCAAAAGACCGAGCAATTCATTGAAACTGGAATGCAAGAAACAGGTTCAACTGCAACATGGTATGGGTTTAACGTTCACCTTGCTGCCAACATGTTACGTGAAGCAGCAGCAATGACCACACAAATTGACGGAAGCCTGATTCCGTCAGATGTGCCGGGCAATCTTGCAATGGGTGTACGGGTTCCTTGTGGTGTGATTGTAGGAATTGCACCTTGGAACGCCCCTGTCATTTTGGCAACACGTGCGCTTGCCATGCCTTTGGCTTGTGGAAACACGGTGGTATTAAAAGCATCGGAAGCTTGTCCAGCAACACATCGTCTCATTGGTGAAGTGTTACATGAAGCAGGTCTGGGTGAAGGTGTCGTGAATGTGATTACGCATGCCGCCGAAGATGCACCACAAATCGTAGAGCGCTTAGTGTCTCATCCAGCTGTGAAACGCATTAATTTTACCGGTTCAACTAAAGTTGGAAAAATTATTGCCGAGACTGCTGCCAAATATTTAAAACCAGTTTTACTCGAACTCGGTGGTAAAGCCCCTGTTGTGGTTTTAAATGAAGCTGACATTAATGAAGCCGTAAATGCAGTTGCTTTTGGAGCATTCTTTAATCAGGGGCAAATTTGTATGTCGACCGAACGTGTTTTGGTTCAAGATAAAATTGCCGACCAGTTTATTGAAAAGCTGATTGAAAAAACCCGCTCTATTCAAGCAGGTAATCCAACTTCCAAAGACAATGTACTCGGCGTATTAGAAAGTCGCCGCGCTGCAAACCGTATTCAGCATTTGCTGGAAGATGCTCAAAACAAAGGGGCTGACTTACCTTTAGGCATCCATATTGAAGATACCACCATGCAACCGACGCTGGTGCTCAATATTAAACCTGACATGCTGCTTTACCGCGAAGAATCATTTGGACCTGTATGCACAGTTCAACGTTTTTCAAGCATTGAAGAAGGCATAGCACTGGCAAATGACAGCGAGTTTGGTCTGTCTTCGGCAGTGTTTAGCCAAAATATTTCACAAGCATTAGAAGTCGCTAAACAGATTGATTCGGGTATTTGTCATATTAACGGCGCAACCGTACATGACGAAGCTCAAATGCCATTTGGCGGAACAAAATCGAGTGGATACGGACGTTTTGGTAGTAAAGTCTCTGTTGCCGAGTTTACCGAACTACGCTGGATTACCATTCAAACCCAATCACGTCATTACCCGATTTAGTCAGGGTAATGCGGACAACAACATATTAAATAAAAATTGCATGATGCAAAAAATAAAGCGCAGTGATGCGCTTTCCATGGAGTGAAAGAAATGCAAATGAATGCCACTCAATCACAAGACCGCGAACGGTTCGTAAAATTAGGGCAACACGATATTCATTATCACTATAAAGATCAAACGCTCTATATCAGCCCAAAAGAGCAATTAAAACCGTATCCACAAAAACTGACAGATCGGTTAATTCATTTTGCACAAACCAAGCCCGACCATATTTTTGCAGCAAAACGTAATGCTCAAGGCGAATGGGTCAAACTGAGTTATGCAGAAGTTCTACAACGCGCATGGCACATTGCTCAGGCTTTGCATGACCGTAATTTAAGCCAAGAACGACCACTCGTTATTTTAAGTGGTAATGATCTCGAACATTTAACGCTCTCTATGGGTGCCATGCTGGCGGGTGTGCCTTTCTCGGCTATTTCCCCTGCCTACTCTCTTATTTCTCAAGACTTCGGCAAACTCAAACATGTGTTTGAAGTGCTCACACCTGGTATGGTTTATGCCAGCGATGGACAAGCTTTTGCCAAAGCCATTCAAGCATGTATTACATCCGACATTGAAGTGGTGACCAATAAAGGGATTGTGGGCGATCAGATCTGCACATCTTTTCAATCACTGTTAGATACGTCAGTTACAAATGTTCAAGAGTTTTACCAAACCCTTGATGAAAACCAGATTGCCAAATTTCTATTTACATCAGGTTCAACCAAATTGCCTAAAGCTGTGCCGACCACACATTTAATGTTGTGTGTTAATCAGCAAATGTTATTGCAGACTTTCCCTGAGTTTGAAGAAACGCCGCCTGTCCTACTCGACTGGTTGTCTTGGCACCACACATTTGGCGGCAGTCACAATGTCGGCATCGCACTCTATAACGGCGGTACGATTTACATTGATGATGGCAAACCCGTTGCAGGAAAATTTGACGAAACCATTCGTAACCTCAAAGAAATTTCTCCAACTGTTTATTTAAATGTGCCAAAAGGTTGGGAAGAGCTCACCGAAGCTTTAGAAAAAGATGAAGAATTAAGAGACCGTTTTTTTGCCAAAGTTAAAATTTTATTCTTTGCAGGCGCAGCGCTTTCAGAAGCGGGCTGGAACAGACTCGATAAAATTGCTCAGCAACATTGCGGAGAAAAAATCCGCATCATGAGCGGATTGGGTATGACCGAAACTGCTCCCTCTTGTGCTTTTACAACTGGCCCACGTGTGATGGCTGGCTTTATTGGTTACCCTGCTCCGGGATGTGAAATTAAGCTAGTGCCATGTGGTGACAAACTTGAGTTTTGCGTCCGTGGCAAACATGTCATGAAAGGCTATTGGCGCTTAAAGGCGGACCAACAAAGTACTATTTTTGATGATGAAGGCTTTTTCCATACAGGCGATGCCGTTCGTTTAGTCGACATCAATGATCCAACCAAAGGCCTAATGTACGACGGACGAATTGCCGAAGACTTTAAACTCAATACAGGCACTTTTGTGAATGTCGGCACACTACGCAACAAAGTACTGATTCAAGGTAATTTACTGATTCAAGATGTTTGTATTACTGGTTCAAACCTGAATGCTGTTGGTTTTCTGATTTTTCCAAAATTAGAAGCTTGTGCTCAATATGCAGGTCTTAAGCTTGGTGATCATTCTGCAACAGAGATATTACAGCATCCTAAAGTCCAGCAATGGTTCCGCCAATTTTTAACGACCTTTAATAAAGATGCGACTGGCAGTTCAAATACAGTCTCAATGCTTTATTTAATGACCGAGCCACCTCAGTTAGATGCCGGCGAAGTGACCGATAAAGGCAACCTCAATCAAAGCAGTATTACCAAGCGTCGTGCCGCTTTAATTGATGAACTTTATCAAAAGCAGACTGATAACCCACTGATTATTCGGGTGCCCACCTTAAAACAATAAGCAATTGAAATAAAAAAGGAAGCTCAAATTTCGGTTTGGGCCTTAGCCTCACTTTTGCCAAAAAAAGGTTCAACATGCCACACGATACAGAATTTGAACTATTTCGGGACAGCTATCGCAGGTTCTTAAAAGAACAGGTTGCTCCTTACTACGAACAATGGGAACACGATGGTCTTATCCCACGTGACCTATGGCTTCGTCTTGGGGAAAATGGCTTTTTGTGCGTCGATGTGCCCGAGGAATACGGTGGCTACGGTGCTCCTGTGCACTATTCACTCATGCTGGTTCAAGAAACGGCTCAAGCTGGCTTTGCATCTTTGGCAGTTGCCATTGGCGGGCAAAATGAGTTGGTCTCACCTTATCTGCAAAATATTGGAACTGAAGAGCAAAAACGTTATTGGCTACCCAAAATGGTGACAGGTGAAGTCGTCACTGCAATTGCCATGACAGAGGCCAACGCGGGTTCAGACTTACAAGCCATACGCACTCAAGCCATTTTAGAAAATGATCATTACCGTATTAATGGTTCAAAAACATTTATATCAAATGGCTTGCATGCCGACCTGATTGTTTTGGTGGCAAAAACTGACTCTCAAGCTAAAGCAAAAGGCATTTCAATATTATTAGTTGATGCTGCTTTAGACGGCGTTAAAAAAGGTCCCTCTTTACAAAAAATCGGGCTGCATGCCCAAGATACAGCCGAACTATTTTTTGATGATGTTTGTGTGCTGGCAACTCAGCGTTTGGGTGAAGAAGGACAAGGCTTTGCCTATTTAATGCAAGAGTTACCTCGCGAACGTTTAAGCATTTCAATGATGGCTTTGGGGGCAATTTTAGGCGCCATCGAACTGTCCAAAGACTATGTGCTGGAACGTAAAGCTTTCGGGCAACCTTTAAGCCAAATGCAAAACACGCGCTTTGTTCTCGCAAATGCGCAAATCAAAGCCAAAGCCGCTCAAGCTTTTGTAGACCAATGTGCAGCGCTGTATCAACAACACCAGCTAAGCGTGACTCAAGTTGCCGCACTGAAATGCTTTATTACCGATGTCCAATGTGAAGTGATTGATCAATTACTTCAGCTTTTTGGTGGCTACGGTTACATGCAGGAATACCCGATTTCACGCTTTTTTGTGGATGCGCGGGTACAAAAAATTTATGGGGGAACCAATGAAATTATGAAAGAAATCGTCGCCCGAGAACTGCTCGGAAAATAATTCGATTTAAAAACTAAACAAGGCAGACACAACAACTATGCCTTGTTGAAAACAAAAAATGTTATTTCAGGAAGAAATGCTATGTCGAAATTATGGATGTACTCTACCCTTATGCTCTCAGGTTCAGTGTGGGCTGGCAGTTTTATTGATAACAGTTCAGTAGAACTCACCACGCGAAATTTCTATTTTGACCGCGACTACCAAGAGCAATCTGCTTACCCTGCTGCCAAGGACTGGACACAAGGGTTTATTCTTAAAGCCAATTCAGGTTATACCGAAGGGACTGTCGGTTTCGGGCTGGATGTGCTTGCAACAGCAGGCTTTAAACTCGATGCCGATGCCGAGCATGGCGGTACAGGAAACTTACCTAGAGATACGCGAACCAACGAACCTGCCGACTCTTATGGCGAAATTGGAGTCACAGCAAAAGCTAAAATGAGCCAGACTGAGCTACGCATTGGTACACTCATGCCAATGAACCCTGTTTTAGTGGCGTCACCTGCTCGTTTGCTTCCTCAAACTTATCGAGGAATTTCACTAACCAGTAAAGATATTAAAGATTTTGATTTACAAGCCGCATACCTCGATAAAGTGAATCATCGTGATTCGACCAATTATGAAAAAATTAAAATTTCTGGGGTGAATGGACGATTTAAAAGTGCCGAAACTGATGGACTCTATTATTTAGGTGGAAACTATCAGTTTAATCCTGCATTGAAGCTCACCGCTTTTTACATGGATGTTGATGATCTTTATAACCAAACCATGGTCGGTGCATTACACCAACATAAAATTAATGACACCACCAACTTTAGCTCGCAATTACGTTACTATCGCAGCCGAGATGACGGACAGGCAAAAGCAGGCTTAGTCGATAATGACCTCTATCATGCGCATTTCGAACTCAAACATCAAAACCATAAATTTATTTTTGGAACCTTCCAACATCACGGCGACACCGCGTTTCCATATTTGACGGGAGGTGAAACGGGTCTACTCATTGATACATGGCCGGGCGAGTTTTTGAACCCAAAAGAAAAAGCCTATAGCTTCCGTTATGAATATGACTTTAAAGATTATGTTCCGGGTTTACGTTTTATGACCCGTTACACCACAGGTCACAATATTTATGCACCCAATTTAGGCGGAACCAATCTAAAAGAACGCGAAACAGACTTTGATTTAGGCTACACCATTCAAAGTGGCTGGTTAAAAAATCTAGGGTTACGCGCACGCTACGCCATTTATGACAACAACATGCTCTCTACAGCCAATATCAAACCTGTAAATGAAACCCGTCTCAACATCGACTACACATGGAAATTTAAATAATTAAAACCAGAGGTTCTGTCACACATAGAACCTCTTTTTATTTCGGGAAATTCATCATGAAGAAAGTTGTAACACTACTCTGCGGAATTAGTCTGATTGCCCTGACTCATGCCGCAACTCAATATAACCCACCACCTATTCAGCTTGAGCCTTTAGCAAAATTTAGTGTTGATCTAAATGCGCCTGTTTGGGAATTAGGCACGACCAGTGATGCAGGTAAACGTCGAATTATTCCCATTACAGGTGGGACATTTGAAGGCAAATCCCTTAAGGGCCGCATTTTAAATAATGGTGCAGATTGGCAAATCGTTGACAGTAAAGGACTGGCCATTATTGATACGCGATATTTGTTAGAAACCGATGACGGTGCGCTTATTTACCTTCAAACCAAAGGTTACCGCCATGGCTCGGCAGAAACACTAAAACAGCTTGCCCAAGGCAAAGATGTCGACCCGAAAAACTACTATTTCAAAATTACCATGCAGTTTGAAACCAGCTCACCAAAATACTCATGGCTTAACCAGACCGTTGCGGTAGGCAGTGCAATGCGCTTGGGTAAAGCAGTTATTTATGATGCCTATACCGTGAAATAATAATTTTTATAACACCTACAAAAAGGATGGAGCCTTCATTATGGATCAAAAAACTTTAGAACACTTACCGCCCATCCATCAGCATTTGGGTGGACATAATATCCATTGGAATGACCAAAACACTGAACTAACCATCCACTACACGGCGCTAGAAAGCTTTACCAATCCACGCGGCACCGTTGAAGGCGGCATGATCTGCGCCATGCTTGACGATGTGATGGGACTTTTTGCATATCTCGCTAATGACCGTAAACCAGCCACCACCATCAACTTAACAATGGATTTTTTAAGGCCCTGTGCTGTGGGCGAAGTCATTACAAAATGCCGATTCATTAAACAAGGCAAAACTGTACTAAATCTCGAAAGTGAAGCTTGGCAAAACAACAAAATGATTGCACGAAGCACAGCTAATTTTTTGGTTTTAGATTAATTACAAACATTCATTCAATAAGGATATGAATAAATGAATTACACCAACAATAAACGAATTTTGACCCACTCCGCTTTAGTACTTGCCATGCTTGGTGCTTTGGCAGGCTGTGGAAGTGATAATGATGACACAACGGCTCCCTCAACAACCAAACCACCGCAGTTATCTCCTGCTGTTGGTGTAAAAATGACAGGAAGCTGTTCAGACTTACTCGGATTTCAGTACAACAATACCGTTATTAGCTCAGCTACCCTTCAAGAAACAGGCACATTGACTGTCGCCAACAAACCGATTGGCGCACATTGTCTGGTCAAAGGTTATATGGATCAACATGTAAGCCCTGTAGATGGACAAACTTATCAAATTGGTTTTGAAATGCGCTTACCAATAGACTGGAACGGCCGTTTTCTCTATCAAGGCAATGGCGGAACCGATGGTAATTTAGTACCTGCAACGGGTCAGGTCGGTAGCGGTGGTCCACTAACCAACGCCCTGCATGATGGTTTTGCTATTATTTCTTCCGATGCAGGACATAATGCTTCACAAAATCCAATGTTTGGTTTAGACCCTCAAGCCAGAATTAACTACGGCTACGGTGCCATTACCAAACTCACGCCTATGGCAAAAAACCTAATTAAAGCCGCATATGGTAAATTGCCAGACCGCTCCTATGCAGGCGGCACATCTAACGGCGGGCGTCATGCCATGATTGCTGCAACTCGTTTGGGTGACCAATATGACGGAATTTTAGCAAGTACACCGGGTTTTCATTTACCTCGTGCAGCTGCAGCTCAACTCTATACAGCACAGCAGCTTCGTCGTGTAGCAACAGATGAAAATGACCTAAGTACTGCTCTAACTCTTCCAGAGCGTAAAGTATTAGCAAAAGCGATTTTAGATCGATGCGATGCTTTAGACGGTGTTACAGATGGACTGGTTCAAGACGTTGAGGCTTGCCGTACAGCTTTTGATATTCATAAGCATGTAACCGTTTGCTCAAGCACAAGAGACGGTACTTGTTTAAGCACCGAACAAATTGATGTATTAGCCAACATTTACCGTGGCCCTGTAAATTCGGCTGGACAAGCCCTCTATGCAACCCAGCCTTTCGACCCCGGTTTAGTGGGAAGCAACTGGGCAAGCTGGAAATTCGAATCTTCGGTGGGAACAGCACGTGACCCCGTTGCAGTCGGCATTCTTTTTCAGGTTCCACCAGACCCAACTGTGACTCAAAACTCTAGACAATTTGCCCTTAATTTTAACTTCGATACCGACTATCCAAAACTATCAGCAACCAATGATGTTTATACCGAAAGTTCCATGTCATTCATGATGCCACCCGATGAACTCAATCTAGATAAACTCCGTAATCACGGTGGAAAAATGATTGTGGTACAAGGCACAGCAGACGGCGTTTTCTCTGTAGATGACACCCAAAATTGGTACGATCAACTGCTACAACACTATAAAAATGATGCAAAAGGTACAGCACCTGAATTTGCACGTTTCTTTAGAGTTCCGGGCATGAACCATACCCGTGATGGCATTGCGACCGACCAATTTGATGCATTGACTGCTTTAGTCAACTGGGTGGAATATGGGCAAGCACCTGACAAAATCATTGCAACTGCACGCGGTGCAGGTAACCCGAGTGGTCAAGTGAATACTGAAATTCCACAAGACTGGGCACCAGACCGTACCCGTCCACTTTGTCCTTACCCACTGATTGCTCGTTACAATGGTCAAGGTGATAGCGAAAAAGCTGAAAACTTTAGCTGTAAATAACACCCAAAAAATTAAAAGAGAGCTTAAATAAGCTCTCTTTTTTATCTTGATCTTAGCTCAAGCTTTACTGCTTAAACTTTTTAATACTTTTAGACAAATGAGCTCGCATCATTTGTCTAGCCAACAAACCATCCTGATCGACAATTGCGTTATAAATATTGACATGATCATGGTGAACCGCTTTTAAATATTCTTCGCGATTTTCAGGACTTTGCTCAATAGATTTAACACGTGCACGTGGAATAATTTTTTCACCCAGATACTTCAAAAAATCAACGAAATATTGGTTTTCAGAAGCTTCAGCAATGGCAATATGGAAATCATAGTCAGCTTTTACCGTACCATCATTTGCATCTGAAGAAATATGTCGTTCAAAGTCTTCAAGCGCAGCTTTCATTTTATCAATATGGATTTGCTTACGGCGCTCAGATGCTAAAAAGACAGCTTCAGATTCAAGACTAATCCTAAGCTCAAGCAAGGAAATAATGTCATTAATGGTTTCTAAACTGGCATTAGACAACAGAAAGTTTTGCTCAACAGTCTGCTCTTTGACAAAAGTACCAATTCCGTGACGAGTCTCGACAAATCCTAATGAACGCAACTCAGTAATTGCTTCGCGAATGACAGAACGGCTTACTTCAAAAGTTTCAATTAATTCAAGTTCGGTCGGGATCTTTTCTCCAACTTTAAATTCTCCAGACTGAATTTTTTCGATCAGTTGTTCTACAATAATCTGGCTTAGTTTTTTTGTTGATCTAGGTTTAATTGCGCTAGACATAATCTGAAGAACTCATGAAATGTTGAAAAAAATTATAAAATTCATTTTACTATAAACTTAGCCGATAGTCATATTCGGTTTTTAGATCCCTAAGTTATTAAAAATAAAATATTTTCTCTCACTTATTAAACCACTACTCATATTTAAAAAGTAAGCAATTTGTGCTTATTTAAATATTTAACAATTCTTTGAATAAGTTAAAAAAATATGCAGCTCAATACTCTTGATTAAGCTGCACCATTTTTAAATTTGGGCCTGACTTAACTGCCCATTGACCAGACGAGTAATCTGTAGTGGATTACTGTCTTTTAATGCATCGGGTAATAATAATTGTGGGGTATTTTGGAAGCATACTGGGCGTAAGAAGCGCTCAATTGCTCCCGTACCTACCGAAGTGCCACGGGCATCACTGGTTGCAGGGAAAGGACCACCATGTACCATAGCATCCGATACCTCTACCCCTGTCGGGAAACCGTTAAACAATACACGGCCAGCTTTACGAGTTAACAAATCAAGAAGCTCGCCTGCCTTAGACAATTCGTTTTCATCACCAATAATGGTTGCTGTAAGCTGTCCACCTAAAGCTTCAATACCCTTCAACAGAGTGGCTTCATCTTCGACCGCAATCACAATCGACATCGGTCCGAAAACTTCATGTTGTAGTTTTGGGTTGCCTGACAATAAAACAGATTGGTCCGCTTTAAATAGATGTGCTTTTGCTTGAGAAACCAACTCAGGTTCCTGACCCGATGCAATGACCTCAAAACCAGCTTCATTTATTAATGCATCAATACCAGTTCGATAGCTTTTTAAAGTACCTTCATTCAACATAACCTGAGGTACGGCTTTCTGCGTGTTTTCAGCTAAAGCTGTAATAAAGCGATCAAACTCAGGGCCTTTTATACCTAAAATTAGACCCGGTTTTGTACAGAACTGGCCACATCCCATATTAAAAGAAGCAACCGTATCTTGTGCAATCTGTTCACCACGTGAATGAAGTGCTTCAGGTAAAACCACCACAGGGTTCACACTCGACATTTCAGCAAAAAATGGAATCGGCTGAGGACGACTCTGCGCAAGGTTATAAAGCGCCATTCCGCCTTCAAGTGAACCTGTAAAACCGGCTGCCTGAATCAGTGGATGTTCTACCAAGTTTGCACCAATACGGCCGCCAAAAATCATATTGAATGTGCCTTTAGGCATACCGCAAACTTCAATTGCTTTTTCAATGGCTTCTGCAACAAGCTCAGCAGTCGCCATATGGCCAGAGTGTGCTTTAAAGACAACCGGACACCCTGCTGCTAAAGCAGCTACGGTATCACCGCCTGCAGTTGAAAATGCAAGTGGAAAATTACTTGCACCAAACACGGCAACTGGTCCTACCCCAACTTTATACTGACGCAAATCAACACGCGGTAAAGGCTTACGTTCTGGCAATGCCACATCAATACGGGCACCATAAAAATCGCCGCGGCGTAAAAGTTCAGCAAATAGTCTTAGCTGGCCAGTAACCCGCCCTGTCTCCCCTTGAAGACGAGCAAGTGGTAAACCTGTTTCAAGTGAAGCAACCTCTTGCAAGTTCGCACCCATTGCTTCAATTTGGCGAGCAATTTCTTCAAGAAAAGATGCACGTTGTTCTTGAGTCGTTTGGCTATAAACTAAAAAAGCGTTATGCGCAGCTTGAGCAGCCTGATCTACTTCTTCAAGTGATGCCTGACTAAATACATAACCTGTTGGCTGATAGTCTTTTGCACCTATACTTTCTAAAGCTGGCGCATTTACAGCAACGCGTTGACCATTAATAAACTGCCGACCGTTATTTTTACTCATTTTAAAGCTCCAATACCTAAACAGTTAGAATTATTGCGGACCAAGTGTCGCAATGAGAGCAGCCAAATCTTCATAGTCTGCTTGAGTTAAATCACTTAATGGTGGACGCACAGGACCTGCATCATGCCCAACAATTTTGGCACCTGCTTTAATCATGCTTACCGCATAACCTGATTTACGGTCGCGAATTTTAATCAGTGGCAAGAAGAAATCTTTAATCAAACGATTGGTTGTTTCAAAGTCATCACTGCGAAGCGCGTTATAAAACTCCATAGCAGTCTTTGGAATAAAGTTAAATACAGCTGACGAGTAAACTGGGCAACCTAAAGCTTTATATGGCGCTGCAAAAACTTCTGCTGTCGGCAAGCCACCTAAATATGACAAACGGTCTCCAATAGTTTGAGTCACTGCCGTCATCATATCAATTTGGCCAGAGCTGTCTTTAAAACCGATTAAGTTCGGGCACATCTCAGTTAACTTTTGGATCGAATCGAGATTTAATCGTGATACACTACGGTTATAAAAAATTACGCCAAAGTCTACTGAATTACATACTTGCTTAACGTGTTCAATTAAACCCTCTTGGCTTGCTTCAGTTAAGTAATGCGGCATTAACAAAATACCGTGTGCACCTAAGCGCTCTGCTTCTTTTGCCTGTTCAATCGCCTGACGTGTCGGACCACCTGCCCCAGCAATAATCGGTACACTGCCTTTGCATGTATCTACCGCAGTTTTAATTACTTCAGAATATTCATTGCCAGTTAATGAGAAAAACTCACCTGTACCACCTGCAGCAAATAAAGCACTTGCGCCGTATGGAGCTAACCACTCAAGACGTTTTGCATAAGAAGACTTATTAAAATCTCCGTTTTGATCGAAATCTGTTACGGGGAAAGACAGTAAACCATCAGAAATAATGTTTTTTAACTCAAGAGCATCCATTTGCAAGTTTCCATACGTGTTTATGTTGTCAGACATCTTACATCATCAATCTAATTTCTTTCAATATCTTTTTTCTTTTTAAAATTAATTTTTTTATAGCAATAAAAAAGCTGCCCCAAAGGACAGCTATCAATTCAATATTTAAATACGAATCGAGTCAGATTAACGAACCAAACATGGCTTTTTATTATTAAAAGTCCAATTAGGAATCAGAAATTGCATCGCATCCGCATCATTACGAGCTCCTAAACCTTTTAACTTATAAAGTTCATGGGCTCGATTAATTCGATCCCAATCAAGTTCGATGCCAAGTCCCGGTGCTGTTGGTACCTGAATTTTACCGTCTTTAATTTCAAGCGGTGCTTTAGTCAGTTGATCTGTACCTTCTTGCCAAATCCAGTGCGTATCAATTGCAGTCACATTACCCACGGCAGCCGCTGCAACATGGGTAAACATGGCAAGGGAAATATCAAAGTGATTATTTGAATGCGATCCCCACGTTAAGTTATACATTTTACATAACTGAGAAACACGCACCGAACCTTCCAATGTCCAGAAATGCGGGTCAGCTAATGGAATATCAACAGCTTGCAATTGAATACTATGCGACATCTCCCGCCAGTCGGTCGCAACCATATTCGTGGCGGTCGGTAACCCCGTTGCTCGCTTAAACTCAGCCATAATTTCACGGCTTGAATAACCTTGCTCTGCACCACACGGGTCTTCCGCATAGGCCAGCACACCTTTTAAATGTTTACCTAAAGCAATTGCTTCATCTAAAAACCACGCACCATTTGGATCAAGCGTCACACGTGCATCCGGGAAACGGCGCGCGATAGCTGTAACAGCTTCGGCTTCTTGTTCGCCCTGTAATACACCACCTTTTAATTTAAAGTCTTTAAAACCATAACGGTCATAAGATGCTTCTGCTAAACGCTGCACAGCCTCAGGTGTTAACGCTTTTTCATGACGGACTTTATACCATTCATGCTGCTGAGTAGATGTTGCGTAGTCTAATGAAGTCTGTTTTCGGTCGCCGATAAAGAATAAATATCCTAATACTTCAACTTCACTACGTTGCTGGCCTTCACCCAGTAAACTTGCAACATTTACATTTAAATACTTACCAAGCAAATCAAGTAATGCCGATTCATAGGCCGTTACAACATGAATTGTGGTACGTAAATCAAAGGTTTGATTGCCTCGACCACTGCTGTCACGATCAGCAAAAGTTTGCTGAATTTTTTTGAGCAAGTTTTTATATTCACCAATCGGCTGCCCTTCTACCAAGGCTTTAGCATCATTTAATGTCGCTAAAATTTTCTCTCCGCCTGGAATTTCACCTACACCAATATTTCCAGAGTTATCTTCAATGATGAGTATATTACGAGTGAAATAAGGTCCATGGGCACCACTCAAATTGAGCAGCATACTATCATGCCCAGCAACAGGGATTGCTCGAATGGATTTAACAATAGGTGTAGAGGTCGCCATTAAAATACTCCTTGGCATACTGATATTATTTTTTCATCACCAAAACTTATAAGACATCAGACAACTTGTCAATATAAACTCGCACAAAAATTATTTTTCGAGCCTACTTGCCAAAATAATATTTTTAATCATATGATGTCATACATCTAAAGGCGCGGTTTTAGAATTAGGACTATAGAGTAGATACAACATTCCGTTTTCTCATCTATTCTATCGATGAATTTGACATGACGTCACCTATTTCACGGATATGCAAATAGGTCGATTATTAAAAAGAGTTTGTATATGGATAATCTGCAAACAAATATTGCTGTAGTGACTCAGCAAAGAGCCAAGCATACAAAAACTCGCTATTACATTCTTGCGATGATTTTTTTGGTCACGGCTTTTAATTACGGTGATCGTGCAACTCTATCAATGGCAGCAACGCCAATGTCTCATGAACTGGGAATTGACTCAGTCACTATGGGATATATTTTCTCGGCCTTTGCATGGGCCTATGTGATTGGTCAAATTCCAGGTGGCTGGCTACTCGATAAGTTTGGTGCTCGCCGTGTATATTTCTGGAGCCTGTTTTTATGGTCTTTGTTCACTGTTTTAATCGGTTTTACCGACATTTTAGGTGATACTGCGACCATCATTACTTCACTCTTTATACTCAGATTTTTAGTCGGTTTGTCTGAGTCACCTGCTTTTCCGGGTAACAGTAAAATTGCTGCTGCATGGTTTCCAACCAAAGAACGTGGAACTGCCGCTGCCATTTTTAACTCATCCTCTTATTTCTCGACCGTACTTTTCGCTCCCCTCATGGGCTGGCTTGTTGCAACCGTCCACTGGCAGTCTATTTTCTGGGTCATGGGTGGTTTAGGAATCATTCTTTCCTTTATCTGGCTCAAGGTCATTTATAGCCCGACCAATCATCCAACAGTAAATCCTGAAGAAGTAAAATACATTGCTTCAGAAGGTGCTTTACTCGATATGGGCGAAAACAGCCAAAACGCTAAAAAAGAGAAAATTACTTGGAGTAAAGTTAAACAACTGCTTGCTTCACGTATGATGCTCGGTATTTTTATTGGTCAATATTGTGTAAATACACTGACCTATTTTTTCTTGACTTGGTTCCCTGTTTACCTTGTCAAAGAAAGACATCTCAGCATTTTAGAAGCGGGTTTTGCGGCGGTTGCACCAGCACTCTGTGGCTTTGTAGGCGGAATTTTAGGTGGCTTAATTTCAGATAAGTTAATTCGAATGAATTACAGCTTAAGCTTTTCTAGAAAGCTCCCTATCGTAGTTGGCTTCTTGGTTTCAACCTCAATTATTTTATGTAATTACGTAGATTCTCAAGCAGCAATTGTATTCTTTATGTCCTTATCATTCTTCGGTAAAGGAATCGGCTCTTTAGGCTGGGCAGTGATGTCTGACGTTGCCCCCAAAGAAATGGTTGGTTTATCAGGTGGAATGATGAATGCATTTGGTAATACGGCAGGAATCGTGACCCCAATTGTGATCGGCTATATCTTGGCAAGTACAGGCTCTTTCAACCTTGCATTAACTTATGTCGGTATACATGCCATCGCAGCTGTCATTTGCTATACCGTTATTGTCGGTAAAATTCAGCGCTTCGAGTTAAAACCTACTTCTTAAACCTTTACACCATAACGCTTAAACACATTAAGCGTTATGGCCTCTCTTCAAATGTATACAAGGAACGATCATGCTGAAGCCTCTCCTAATAAGAATCAGTCCTCTCGATAATGTAGCCATTGTAGTCAATGACGGTGGCTTACCATCCTCTACATATATTGAAGAATACCAACTCACCTTGGTTGATGAGGTACCACAAGGACATAAGGTTTTATTGGAGCCGTTAAAGCAAGGTGAAGCAATTGTTCGTTATGGCGAAATCATTGGCTATGTCAACAAAGATTTACCCGCAGGTTCTTGGGTAAATGAAGCCGTTACCCAAATGCCAGAGGCACCTGAGCTAGATGCTCTTGAGTTAGCAACTCGCCCCGATCCTAAGCTTCCTCCACTGACCGGATATACATTTAAAGGTTATAAAAATAAGGATGGCAGCGTCGGCACAAAAAATATTTTAGGTATTACGACCAGTGTTAACTGTGTAGAGGGTATTGTCGATTATGTTGTTAAAATTATTGAACGTGATTTACTTCCAAAATATCCAAATGTAGATGGTGTAGTTGGATTAAACCATTTATATGGTTGTGGTGTGGCAATCGATGCACCCGCTGCAATTGTTCCTATTCGTACCATACATAACCTTGCACTCAACCCTAATTTTGGTGGAGAAATTATGGTGGTGAGTCTGGGCTGCGAAAAAATGCAACCCGAACGACTTTTAAATATTCCTAAAGAAAACAAATATATTCCCCTAGCAAACGAAGATATTATTCAGTTACAAGATGAACGCCACAACGGTTTTGAAAGTATGGTAAACCATATTTTAACCGTGGCAGAACAACACCTTGAAAAGCTTAATCAACGTACTCGAGAAGAAGTTCCAGCCTCTGAATTAGTTGTAGGCATGCAATGTGGTGGGAGTGATGCATTTTCCGGAGTTACCTCTAACCCTGCCGTTGGTTTTGCAGCTGACCTGATTGTGCAATGTGGCGGCACCGTCATGTTTTCGGAAGTTACAGAAGTCCGCGATGGTATTCACCTACTTACTCCACGTGCAGCAAATGAACAAGTTGCCAAAGATCTAATTCGGGAAATGAAATGGTATGACGATTACTTAGCAGCAGGCCAAGTGGACCGAAGTGCCAATACCACACCAGGTAATAAAAAAGGTGGACTGAATAACATTGTAGAAAAAGCGATGGGATCAATTGCAAAATCGGGCCGCTCACCGATTGTAGAAGTTCTCGCACCGGGTCAAAGACCGACTAAAAAGGGTTTAATTTTTGCGGCCACCCCTTCGAGTGACTTTATCTGTGGTACGCAGCAAATGGCATCTGGTATTACCGTTCAAGTCTTTACCACAGGTCGCGGTACACCCTACGGGCTGGCAGCCGTACCTGTCATTAAAATGGCAAGCCGAAACAATATTGCAAACCGTTGGTATGACCTGATTGATATCAGTGCTGGCGATATTGCGATTGGAAAGAAAACTATTGAAGAAGTGGGCTGGGAGCTTTTTGAAATGATTTTACGCGTGGCTAGTGGTGAGCAGCAAACGTGGTCGGACCGTTGGGGTATTCATAACTCACTCGCTGTATTTAACCCTGCACCAGTGACCTAATAAGGTTTAGAAGATGAGGTTATATCACCTCATCTTTCTTATTTCCCCTATTAATTACGACACATTTCACTAAAACTTAACAGCGCTGCTAAAATAACATCGAAAATTAAGAACTGTATTTCTCTATGCAAAATCAGACTGCTTCAAACCTCCCCTCTACACAACTTGGAAAAGCACTGCTTTGTCTTATGACGTCGGCATTATTGTTTTCTATTATGGGAGTGTGCATTCGTTTTGCTTCACAAACGGTAGATAACGCGACTGTCGTGTTTTTTAGAAATGCAGTAGGTTTATTTATTTTTATTCCGATGCTCTTTAAACAGGGGCTAGATTTTATTAAAACCGATAAACTCTGGATGCATACTTGGCGAAGCATTGTCGGGCTAGCCGCTATGTATGGTTTTTTCTATGCCATTGCGAACTTAAAACTATCGAACGCCATGGTTTTTAGTTATTCATCTCCTATCTTTATTCCACTCATTGCATGGCTTTTCTTAAAAGAAAAAATTACCAAATCGATGATTTTTGCCGCTGTGATTGGGCTCATTGGAGTTTTATTTGTCGCTAAACCCGATCAAGGTCTATTTAACGCATTATCTTTTATTGGCTTGGGTGCATGCTTTTTATCAGCAATGGCCTTTGTCACCGTAAGAGCTTTAACCAGTACAGAGCCACCTGAACGTATCGTTTTTTACTTCTGTGTTTTTGGTAGTTTAATTTCCTCTATTCCAATGTTCTGGCATTGGCGTATTTTCACTTGGCATGAACTAGCACTACTCATTGCCGCAGGACTTTTAGCTAATATTAGTCAACTGTTTATGTCTTATGCCTACAGCTTAGCGCCAGCAGGACAAATTGGCCCAATGAATTACATTGCTATTATTTTTGCAGGAATTTGGGGATTTGTTTTTTGGCATGAATTACCGGATCTTTTTAGCATTATCGGCATATTTATTATTTTATTTGCCATCTTGCTCTGTAATCCATTTTTGCAGAAAAAGTTACTTTCTCGATTAAAATAACAAACAAACCTTAATCTAATTTAGGTACTGTATTCGATACTCATTTGGTGAAATGCCTGTCCAGTGACGGTAGGCTTTTCGAAAGTTAGAAGTATCTGAAAAGCCAATTCTCTCAGCAATTTCATCTATGGTTAAAGTTGTCTCTCGCAAATATTCATCAGCAAGACGGCGCCGAGTCTCATCTAACAGTTCTTGATAGGTTAAACCAAAACCTGCCAAGCGCCGGTGTAAAGTACGTTTTGAGATATGTAAACGTTCAGCCATTTCTTGAGCCGACGGAAAAAGCCCCGTTCCATCCAATAGTATTAAACGAATCATTTTCACCAACTCAGGTTCCTCAAGTTCAGCAGCACCTAGCATCCGCTCACAAAACGATTTACACATATCAGCGGTAATCGGGTTGGCATTTGGGCAAGGTACATCGAGCCACTTTAAATCAAAGTGCCATTGCATCACCCCAGCATTAAACTGAACGGGACAATGAAAAACTTTTTCATATTCTTCTGCATAGTCAGGCGCTGGGTATGGTAATAAAAGCTTCTTCGCTTGAAATGGTCCTTCAAGCACTCGTTCAATTAAAGTTTGCATAGAGCTAAACCAAAACTCGCACACTAAAGGTAAAAGCTTACCAAGTGCAATAATGTCCTGCCCTTCAAAAACGGCAACATCATCTCGAATATAAAATGACTTCTTTAAAATAGGCCCTGCAAGCTTAATGTGTCGAATACCAAGCTCTACCGCTTGTCTAAAATTACGCGAAGAATATAGTGCGTAGCCATACACCCCAAAATCTGACAACCGCTGCTTTTGTCCTGCGCGTAGTCCAATTAAAGGATCGTGAGATAGTTTTTGAATATTTTGAAATAGCTGAATTTTTTGGACTTGAGAAATATATAAAGAGGATTGATTCATAGCATCTGGCGAAATATTTGTGCCAGATAAAACATCGGATATTGAATGGCCTTGCGATCCCACTTCATCAAATAAACTGGTTAAACCCAGCAAATATGTATTGGCACCTAAGGGTGTATTATCATAATTTCCTTCGCTAACATTATTTGCATTTTTATAAAGATTTTTAGGCATTTAACTCACACCATCCCTAGAGTGACGTGCATAATGGCACTAAACTACCTCTTGTTGTCTCAATTTAACATCGACCACACGACGCTTCAAGCATAAAGTATGATAAGCAAAAGTATGGAAGGAACAATAATGGAAAGCTCCACTTTAAAAGAATATAGCGGCTCTGCCACTGAACATATGGAACTTATTTTTTCCAAACAACGTGCCAATTTTGAGGCAGATCCTTACCCAAGTCTTGAAGCACGCCGCACAAAACTGCATCAACTTAAAAAACAAATTATTCGTTATCAAGATGCTTTAGCTGCCGCGATTAATGCTGACTTTAGTTCAAGATCACTCGATGAATCTAAACTACTAGATTTGCTTGGCTCCGTGTTGGAAGCTGATCATGCGATTCATCATTTACGCCGCTGGATGCGTCCAAGTAAACGCCGTACCGAGCTTTTATTTTTATCAAACCGTTTAAGTGTGCAATACCAACCTAAAGGCGTGGTTGGTGTGATTGTTCCTTGGAATTTCCCTGTTTATTTAGCACTTGGTCCCCTCATTGCCGCTTTGGCTGCGGGCAATCGAGTCATGATTAAGCTGCCTGAAATTACACCGAATACTAATGCCATGCTTCGACGCATGCTTGCCGAAGTTTTTAATGAAGATGAAGTGGCCGTATTTGGCGAAGAAATTACAGATCCAGCTAGATTCACCACTTTGCCATTTAACCATATTGTCTTTACCGGCTCCCCGGCTATTGGCAAGGTCGTCATGCGAGCAGCTGCTGAAAATCTAACACCTGTTACACTTGAGTTAGGTGGTAAATCACCAGCAATTGTAAGCCGCAACTACCCACTTGCCGATGCGGCAAAACGTATTACACATGGTAAAGCAACTAATAGTGGTCAAATCTGTGTAGCGCCTGACTACGCGTTGGTACCAAAAGAAAGTATTGATGAATTTGTGGATGCAGCAAAATCCAGCTTTATAAAAATGTTTGGTCAAAGCATTGAAAATAATGAGAATTATACATCTATTGTGAACGACCGCCATTTAAAACGTATTCAAGATATTTTGACCGATGCACAAGAAAAAGGTGCCCGTATTATTCCTTGCGATACTTATAGTTTTGACCAACAAGGTCGCAGGATGCCTGTACAGATTGTGCTGAATTGCACACCAGACATGCGCATTATGAAAGAAGAACTCTTTGGCCCTATTTTACCTGTGGTAGCTTATGATTCTTTAGATGATGCAATCACCTATGTGAAATCGGACGAACGACCTTTAGCACTTTATTGCTTTACGCATAGCTCAGTAGAACGCGACCGAATTTTACGTGAAACTCATTCGGGTGGTGTGACCATCAATGATTGGGGCTGGCATGTAGTTAACCATGATGCTCCTTTCGGTGGTATCGGCAACTCAGGTATGGGGTCATATCATGGCGAAGAAGGTTTCCGTGAACTTTCACATGCAAAAACTGTTTTTATTCGCCATCGGTTTTTCCCAACTCAGCTTTTCCACCCTCCTTATGGAACATTCCTACAAAAACTAGCGATTCGCTTTTTCTTGAAAAAAGGCGATCCAAATATTAAATAAGAATTATAAAAAAGCCTCGTAATGAGGCTTTTTATCCGATTTTAATTGATCACTAGATTTTAAAAGAATAATAAAAAATCTAAGCTATAAAATTTAACTAAAAAATGGTGAATCACTGCATAGCTATCTGTTTTATAATTAAAAAACAGACCTAAAATATTAATTTTTAAAAATTATTTAATAAATTCTATTGTATACCCATCAATCTTTTTTTGATCATTTTCAAACAGTTTCAATTTAATCAATCCACTAGTAATATTTCCTTTAACAGAATACGTATAGTAATAGTAGCTTTTCTCATCACCACCGCCTGAAAAAGATTTCCCAGCCTTACGTAAATTATATTCTGTTATATCACCATATTTATTATGTAGTTCCACATCTTGCTTTAAGACTTGATCAATATAGATTTCATTCTTTTTAGAAAGCCTATTTGCTATATAGTTTGTTATCAACATAAGTGGTGCTAATAAAGCTATTATTATCAGTATTTTTTTCATATTCAATTTCATTATTACGCACCATAAAAATTAAAAAACCAACTCACACAAATGATATTCCACAATTCATCATTATAACTATAATTTTTCCAAAATAGTTAACCCAAAATTACTGCACCTAAAATTAAATAAAAATTATTTATTTAACTTGTTAATATTTTTTACGATTATTTTCCCCCTTCTTTCATTTACTATTTTTAAATAGATGCAAAACCTAAAATGAATCTCCTAAATGCTTATCCGACAAGCATGATTCCTCATAATCAAAAAAATCCTTCCTATCATCTAAATATTTTTTAATTAGAGCATAATCAACCTTTTTAGGTATATTAATTGCATAATAGCGTCTACTTTCAAAGCCCTCCCAACCACATAAATAAGATTCCAAAGTAGTTAATATTTTTTCAATACATTTAATATCGTTATTAAAAAATACAATTCTTAATGTTGAATTGTTAGATGGCTTTATTAAATCATCAAAATAGAGCGTTTCATCATCTATTTCAACCTGAATAAGATCACCAAATGCAAGGTTAGGTGCAAACAAAGGAATACTTCTAACAAAGTATTGATCAGTCTTGTACATCTCTCCCCATATTAACTCTTTTGAAAGTTCATTATTTTTATCTAAGTAGTCTATTACAATTTTTTGATTATTCATGATATAGCCTTTTATTTAAATATTTGTTGTTTAAATGATATATATTTTAAATACCATTTTTCCTTATAGATTTAATCATAATATCCTTCTATGAATATTATAATTGCTTCAACTGGTAAAAATGGTTCTTCTTCATAATTCGGCTCATAAAAATCTATCCCAAATTTAAATGAAGTTAGACCATCCCTATCAATAGCAATATCTTTATCTAATGAAGCCATTAGTTTATAAGCTTCTGATGCAGAAAGCTTAAATAGGTCTATTCCTTTAAAAACAACTTGTGCAGGTTCACAAAAGACTAATGCGACAACTCCATCCTTATTATCATAATCTAAACTAATCCCAAGTTCATCATAACCATCAGTAGACGAGTTTTCCCCAAACACTCTAGGTTCATACTCAGAAAAAACCTTTCTTACTTCTTCTCTTTTCATACCAAACTTAATTAAACTAGCTCCCACATATGGGGTTATTTCAAACATTATTCTTTCTCAACTATTTTCTAGGTGATTAGTAATTCTATAAGTAGTATATATAAACACATTTATAATTTTTTAACATATCTCTTTTCAAATTTAATTTATATATTACCTATCTATTTTAGTTAATCTTCTTCTTTAAGTTTTATCTTTCAATTAGCTCCTTCTTTTAAGAATAAAAAAGCTAGGCACCCACCTAGCTTTAATATAAAAACAACTATACTCGACTTAAATATAATCAACCTTTTGAGCTTTTAAAATATTAAGCTGCAACATCTTTTTCTTTTTATATTTATAAGCAATAAATAAACCAATAAACCAGATTGGTGAACATTCAAGTGCAATTAAAGTATCATGGTCTAAAGCCAAAATTACGATAGTAAACACTAAAAACAACATAGTCATCCATGCCATAAATAAACCACCCGGCATTTTATATTTTGACTGAATGTGTAGTTCTGGGCTTTTCTTACGATAATAAATATACGAAAGCACAATCAACATAAACGTAAAAATACATAAAATTGAAGTGAGCGCTGAGATAATCGTAAACGCGGTCATGACATTAGGCACAATAAATAAAATAGAAGTACCAACCGTTACGCATGCCATTGAAAATACGAGTCCGCGAATTGGAACTTTTCTTTTTGACAGCTTACTAAAGCTTTTAGGTGCATCGTTGTCTAAAGCCAAACCGTATAGCATCCGGCTAGTTGCAAAGATTCCACTATTTGCAGAAGATAAAGCTGAAGTCGCAACAACAAAGTTGATTAAACCTGCCGCAATTGGTAACCCGACCAAAGTAAACATTTCTACAAATGGGCTCTTTTCTGGTGAAATTTTTGCCCAAGATGTGACCGCAATAATACAAACCAATGCACCCACATAGAACAATAAAATGCGTAAAGGTATAGAGTTAATTGCTTTCGGAAGTGATTTATGCGGATCTTTGGTTTCAGCAGCAGTTGTACCAACAAGTTCAATACCCACAAACGCAAAGATGGCAATTTGAAAGCCTGCCAAGAAACCGGTTACACCATAAGGAAACATCGACTCTGTTTCAAACAAATGGCTCATTGAGGCCTTAACCCCATTTGGAGAAGTAAACCCTGTCCCAATTAAATAAATACCAGCCAGAATAAATAGAATAATTGCAGTAATTTTGATGAGTGAGAACCAAAACTCAAGTTCACCGAACAATCGAACGGCCACAAAGTTGAGTATGGTTAAGATCGCTAATGAAGTAAATGCCGGAATCCAAACAGGTAAATCAGGATACCAAAACTGCATATACCCCCCGATCACGATTACATCGGCAATGGCTGTAATAATCCAGTTACACCAATACGACCAACCAAGGAAAAACCCCGCCCATGGACCGAGATAAGCCGTTGCAAAATCGGCGAAGGTTTTAAAATTGGTATTCGCAAGCAACAATTCACCCATTGCCCGCATCACGAAGAAAAAGAAGAAACCAATAATTAAATAGGTTAAAACAATTGAAGTACCCGAAACACTTAATGTTTTCCCGGAACCCATAAATAATCCAGTACCAATTGCACCACCAATTGCGATCATCTGAATATGACGATTGGTTAATGAGCGCTGCAATTTCTCTTCTTCTTGCTCAGTCATATGTTGACTACCAAGAAGATCTCCTTCCAGGAACTGCTTTCCTTTATTCTTACTCATGTAATATTTACTCCAATTTATAGCAACCGTCGTAAATGCTTTAATAATAAATAAGTTATATGATTATTAATTTAGTCCATTAAACCATTCTAAAGATATTATTAAATCACTTAAGACCTTATAAATTCCTTTTTAAAAGCTATCACCTATAACAATAAAAATTATTCATCATTCCTTTCCTTCATTATTATATTAACCTGCTCTCCAAAATATAATTTCGATAAATAATTAAAATATATAGATTAATTAAATATTTTATTGATTTACCCTTTATATAGAAAAACAGGCTAATTAATTCCAGCTCAGCAAGCAAGATTGTATTTATCCATATACTTATCTTGCGCTAGCGATAATATATTATTCCTTCTTAAATTTGGTGAAATGTATAGTAATTTCCGCTTAATTAACAGCCATTCGAAAATGTTCAGTCTCTTTGAGTTTATTGACCACTTCTGGATTCGAAACATGTTTAACTTGAACACTGAGCACCCGAACTAAAGAGCCATTTTCAACATTCAATTGTTTTGCCTGTTCTTTTGTTAATTGCAATATGTTCTGATGAGGCTGGCTATACACAAGAATGGCGCGATAATTTTCATAATCATCATTGGCTACAATGTAAGCTTCATCACCTACAGCGATATTTTCAGGTTGTTCAATTTGTACCGCTACAGACTGACTTTCTTTAATCGCCCGTAAATTTTCGATATCTGCTTGCAGCGTCGCACCACCATCAAAAATATCGACATAGCCTTTGTAGCGTAGTCCCTCTTCAAGCAAGAGGTTGTAGGCTGGTCGAGTATTTGGGTGAACAATGCCAATCGCGGCTTTCGCATCATCAGGCAGCATATCGACATAAAGTGGATGTCTCGGCATCAGCTCTGCAATAAAAGCCTTTTGCCCTACTCCACTCAAATAATCGGCCTTGGTAAATTCAATATTAAAAAACTTATGGCCTACCGCATTCCAAAATGGTGACTGTCCATTTGCATCGGAATAGCCACGCATTTCAGCAACAATCGTTTCTTCAAAATATTGACGGAATGCTGAAAGAAATAAGAAACGGACTTTAGATAAAAATTTGCCATTTTTATTTAAGCGATAGTCAGGATCTAAAAATAAAGTACACAGTTCACTACAGTTGGTATGATCATTACTCAAATACAAAGTCGGTAAAGCGTTATAAACACTTAAGGGTTCAGATGCATGAACTTGGGTTCCTACATGAAAGTTATACCAAGGTTCTTTTAAACCAAGTGCAACTTCAATTCCGCAAACGCCGACAACTTTGTTGAGTTTAGTATCTTCTAAAACAAATAAGTAAACCTGATCTGCCTTTGGAAGTTCGCCTGCGACTGTCTTACACGCCCGTTCAATACGAGCAGCAAGTTTTTCCATATTTGGCTGCAAAGATGTCAAACCAAAACCTGCTTTTTGTGCCAACAGGTAAAGGTCATTAACATCTTTAGGTTCAATGTAACGAATAATCATCATGCTGCTTGTTCATCCTTTTGCATTTCTACAAAGCGAGCAAGCGCACGTTCAAAGCGTTTTATACCTTCATCAATATCAGCAAATGGAACGATTAAAGAAGGTGTAAAACGTACAACATTTGGACCAGCAATAAGACTCAGTAAACCTTCTTCACCCGCAAGGTTATTAATATCTTTTGCTTTACCAGCAAACTCGTCTTTTAAAACACATCCGAGCAATAAACCACTGCCACGAATTGCTTTAAAGACTTCATATTTTTCATTTAATTGATTTAAAGCGTTTTTATAGTAGTCGTGACGCTCTTTCACACCTTCAAGTACTTCTAGTGTATTAATAAACTCAAAAACTGCACCTGCAACTGCACTTGCTAACGGGTTACCACCGTAAGTTGTACCATGTGTACCTACAGAAAAATGCGGTGCGAACTTATCAGTTGTTAACATTGCACCGACCGGGAAACCACCGCCCAAGGCTTTTGCAGTCGTAAGTACATCCGGAATCACACCGTAGTTCATGTAGGCATAAAGTGCACCTGTACGGCCCACACCAGTTTGTACTTCATCAAAAATAAGTAAGGCACCGAACTGATCACACAGTTCACGTAAACCTTTTAAAAATTCGATATCAGCTGGAATAACTCCGCCTTCACCTTGTACAGGCTCTACAATTACTGCACAAGTTTGTTCATTTATGACTGCTTTAGCCGCTTCTAAATCATTATAAGCAACATGGCTAATACCGTTTGGAAGTGGTGCAAAGTCTTGTGAATATTTTGGTTGGCCACCTGCCGAAACGGTAAATAAAGTACGGCCGTGGAAAGCATTGTTAAATGCCACAATGCCACTTTTACCTGCAACACCGCTGTCGAGTCCAACTTTACGCGCAAGTTTTAATGCTGCTTCATTCGCTTCAGCACCTGAGTTACAGAAGAATACTTTATCGGCAAATGTATTTTCGGTGAGTTGTTTAGCAAGGCGTAGAACGGGTTCATTTGTATAGCCATTACCGACGTGCCAAAGTTTTTTTGCTTGTTCTGTTAACGCATTGACTGCCACTGGATGCGCATGACCTAATGCATTTACTGCAATCCCGCCTGCAAAATCGATATATTCTTTATTTTCTTGATCCCAGATACGTGAACCTTCACCACGTACCGGAATGAAATTTGCCGGTGCAAATACTGGAACCATCCACTCGTTAAAGTCACCACGAGAAACTGCAAAATTATTCATCTTATCTAGTCCATTAAATTGAATTATTCGGGTTAACTGATGACCTTATTATTCAAAATCAAATTGATTCACAAAATTTGTAATTCAGTCAAAAATGAATTATTTTTTACCAATCTGATAATTGACAATTACATTATGGACAATATTGATCAAATTATTTTAGGTTTACTTAAAGATAACGCACGGATATCTGTAACCGAATTAGCCGAAAAAGTTCACGTCTCAAGAGCAACGATTAAAAAGAGAATGGAGTATCTTGAATCCTCGGGCATTATTACCGGATATACGGTTCGTTTTAAACCAAATGCGGAACGGAATGTCATCCGTGCATGGATGAGCATTATGGTCGAAGGCACCAAAGCACAGTCTGTGATTAAAGAACTACGCCTAGAAAGTGCGGTTGAATGTCTACATAAAACCAACGGTAAATGGGACATTCTGGTTGAGCTACGTTCCGACACTTTAGAAAACTTCGATAAAGTATTAGAAAGAATTAGAAATATTTCAGGTATTTACAATAGTGAAACTAGTATTTTACTTGCTAGCCATAAGACCTAATCACTGCGTTCAAACTTAAATTAAACATGGGGTGAGCCAACTTACGGCTGAGCTCATCCATTTTCCTTTCATTAAAAAAACTCTCTATGGCCGCTCGTTAAATCTAAAAGGCCATCCTCATGATGAACGTATTCTAACAATCCTCAATAAATTTTTAATTTTTTTAAATAATCAAAATCAAAAACTTAAAATCTAATTTGATTTAAATTCCCACTTTTTCACTCACTCCCCTCATCAAAGCATTTGACAGAAAATTTAAAACATAATACATATAGTATTATATGTTATATGTTAAAACCTAAGGACAAGGTATAAAAATGGCTAAAACTCAACTACAACACTTCATTAATGGCGAATATGTTGCTAGCAAAGGAAATGATTTCTTCGATTTGGTAAGCCCAGTCACTGGTGAAGTCTATGCACAATCGCCGAATGCGACCGAGGCAGAAGTTGATGCAGCTTATGCTGCTGCAAAAGAAGCATTTAAAATTTGGGGACGTAGTACACCTTCGACTCGTCAAAAAGCATTACTTAACTTGGCAGATGCCATTGAAGCAAATGCTGACCGTTTAATTGAAGCGCAAAGCCGCAATACAGGTCAGTTAAAACATTTAATTGCATCTGAAGAAGTAGGTGCATCGGCAGATCAAGTTCGTTTCTTTGCAGGCGCTGCCCGCTTACTCGATGGCACAGCAACTGGAGAATATTTAGAAGGTTTAACTTCTTCTATTCGTCGTGAACCAGTCGGTGTGGTTGGTCAGGTTACGCCTTGGAACTATCCACTCATGATGGCGGTTTGGAAAATTGCTCCAGCTTTAGCCGCAGGTAATACTGTCGTATTAAAACCAAGTGACACCACTCCTGAAAGTACCCTTTTACTTGCAGAAATTGCTGCACCATTTTTTCCGAAAGGTGCATTTAACGTGGTGTTAGGCCAAGCGCAAGTTGGTTCAAAAGTTGTATCACACAAAACCCCTGCTCTTGTTTCGATTACAGGTTCAGTTCGCGCCGGATTACAAGTTGCTGCTTCTGCTGCGGCAAATTTAGCAAAAGCTCATCTTGAACTTGGCGGTAAAGCACCTGTACTGGTTTTTGAAGATGCCGATCTTGATAAAGCCGTTGAAATGATTGCTTTAACAGGCTATTTCAACGCAGGCCAAGACTGTACTGCTGCAACACGTGTGATTGTGGCTGAATCTGTTCATGACGAGTTTTTAGCTAAACTCGTTGAAGCTGCAAAAAATACCCGTTTTGGCGATCCAGATGATCAAGATGCACTTTATGGTCCACTTAACAATGCCAATCAATTAAAGAATGTTAAAGCGTTTATCGACAACTTACCTGCTCACGCCAAAGTTGAAACAGGCGGAAAACAGGCAGACCGCCCAGGTTTCTATTTTGAACCGACTGTTATTAGTGGCCTAAAACAACATGATGAAGCTATTCAAAATGAAATTTTTGGACCAGTGATTACCGTTCAGAAATTTACCGATGAAAATGATGCGATTGAAAAAGCCAACGATGTTGAATATGGCCTAGCTTCAAGTGTTTGGACCAAAGACCATGCTCGTGCAACACGCCTGTCACGTGAACTTGATTTCGGTACAGTTTGGATTAATACCCATATTCCTTTAACCGCGGAAATGCCACACGGCGGCTTCAAAAAGTCAGGATATGGTAAAGATTTATCTGGTTACGGTTTTGAAGAATATACCCGTGTTAAACATGTGATGAGTTCAAACGAATAATAACAATGCGTTTTGAAAGGAGATCAAAATGAATAAGCAAGAAATGAAAGACTTGGTGACTAAAGCCCATCATGAGCTCTTTAATTTGCATGACACCACTGCTCTAGACCGTTATTTTTCTGAAGACTTTATAGAGCACTCACCACTCGTTGCAAATGGTATTTCAGGTCTTCGTCAATTGGTAGAAGATTGTCCCGATATGCAACATGAGGCTGTACGTGTACTAGCAGATGGTAATTTGGTTGCAATTCATGGCCGCTTTCAAGGCTTAGATGAAAACCCATTGGTTGGATTTGATATTTACCGAGTAAAAGACGGCAAAATTGTCGAGCATTGGGATGGTCTTGTGGCAGAAGCTGCACCGAATGTAAGCGGTAGAACTCAACTAGATGGTCCGACTGAAATTGTAACTCACCATGACCCAGAGAAAAACCGCGAGATTGTGACGTCTTTCTTCAAGAAGTCATTAATTGATGGAAATTATGAAGCCTTTAAAGAATATACCGACGGCGATCAGTTCATTCAACATAGTCCAGATATTGGTGATGGCGTTAAAGCCGTGATTGATTTTTTGAACAATATCCGTAATGAAGGACAAGGTTTGGTATACTCAAAAACGCATCGCTCCATTGCTGATGGTCAATTTGTATTGACACATTCCGAAGGCAGTATTGCCGGAAATCGACATGCCTATTTTGAACTATGGCGTGTAGATAATGGCAAAATTGTTGAACTTTGGGATGCAATACCTGCTGTGCCTGAAGATGAACAGGCTGTCCATGGTTATGGCGTGTTTTAATAACTATTTATCCGCTTCATTAAGCTAAGTCTTTTGACTTAGCTTTTAGAGAATTCGCCATGTCAGCATATACGATAATTTTTGCACCTATTGCTCAAGCAACTCGTTCGGAACAAGTTGTAGAACGCTTGGAAAATGCAATTATCTCTGGTTTGCTCAAAAGCAATGAACAACTTCCTAATGAAGCAGACTTAGCACGCTTAATGGGAGTTTCGCCAATTACCGTTCGCGAAGCATTAAATACTTTACGCGTAAAGGGTTTAATTGATACACGTCGCGGAAGAAATGGTGGAAGTTTTGTTTGTGAGCTACCTTCGGATTTACTTTTAAATCAACATCCTTTGCGCCAAGCTTCAAATGAGTATCTTGCCGATTTAGGCGAGTTTCATAGTGCAATTTTAAGTCATAGTGCCTATCTGGCTGCTCAAAGAACAACTGAATACGAACTTAACAAAATCAAAGAGTTGATTGATCAATTTGAACAAGCCGTTGAAGCAGATACACGTGCACAGCTTGATTTACGTTGTTTACTCACACTGACCTCATTTGCCCAATCTTCAAGACTGGCAAATCAGGAACTCACGATTCAGGCTGAATGGGCTCCGCTCATTGCCGTGCTTTATCAAGATGATGATTTTCACCGTGAAGTTGTAAAGCAATATCACCATCTTTTGTCGTCTTTTATTGACAACAATGAAAATGAAGCTGTTATTCAAGCCAGAAAAATAGTTTCAATGCTCACTGACCAAATGCTTCGATATAAGTTATCGAGTGAATAAAAATAAGAAATGAGATGGCTTATTAATACACAAGTTAGGAATATGGAATTTTAGGAGTTATAGGAATGACCCAACATTTAGATGTAGAAGAGCTTCAAAATTTGTTAAAGACGGTAGTTGACGAAACAACCTCTATTACGGAAACACTCGCAAGTAAAGCAAGTAAAATTCTGTCAAAACACGCTTCTGAAAAAAATGCAGATATTAAGCTTTCAACTTCAGAACGCGCTGCTTTACAGAAAGAAATTAAAAAAGCACTCTCTCAGAGCCATTATAGTCAAGGTACGGGTTTTGCAAGTTATAGTCCGGCAACTCAAGATGAGCAAGACTATTGGACGCTAGAATGGTGGTATAAAAAAGAAGATCAATTACAACAAGCGAAACTTGAAAACTACCAAAATGCGCAGCGCTTTTTAGATTTCCGCTCATTTGAATGGTTCCATAAACCTGCACAAAATAAAAGTCCATGCATACATGGTCCTTATGTGGATTATATTTGCAATGGTGCCTATACCATTACCATTGCTCACCCTGTCATGATTCATGACCATTTTATCGGTGTCATTGCGACCGATATTTTAGTTTCGGCCCTTGAAAAACTACTTATGCCAAAACTCAAAAACATTAAGCAAAAGGCGGTCATTATGAATGATTCATCTCGAGTCATTACTTCAAATGACATTAGCATCAGAACCGGGACATTATTTAAAGATAAGACTGATCAACAGTTTTTCTCGCAACCCTGTCAGTCTTTCCAGTTGGTTGTCATCTAAAAAGCAAAGAATATTGGCCTTTTATTCCCGCTTTAGTGTACCACCAAGGTGATATAGCACTTTAAGCCCTAGCTGTTGTTCAAACTTTCTTCAAACAGACTTGTTTATTCAGGTCTAGGGGAAGTTTTGGCCTAAAAATAGCATCGCCTTTCTGGATGAAAAGCAAAAACAACGAAATTTGAGGTTGAAAAGACATGGAAAATAAAGCGTCTTCCTTAAAAAAATTATCGCTATGGCAAGTAACAATTATTGGTATTGCCTATATGACCCCCATGACGGTTTTTGATACTTTCGGTATTGTTTCCGGAATTACCAATGGTCATGTCCCTCTCGCATATTTACTTGCTTTAGGTGCTATGTTGCTTACCGCTTGGAGCTACGCAAGGTTTAGCCAAAATTCGGAAAAATCAGGCTCAGCCTATAGTTATACTGCCGAAAGCTTAGGGCCCAAAAGTGGTTTTTTTGTCGGTTGGTGCTCTCTACTCGACTATCTGTTGTTACCACTCATCAATGTGTTACTGGCTGCAATTTATCTCACCGCACTAATTCCAAGTTTGCCTTATTGGTTTTGGGTGCTGGTATCGGCGGGCCTTGTGACTTTAGTCAACTGTTTCCGTATTCGATTACTTGCCAATTTAAGCCTCGTGTTTGTGTTCGCCCCCATTATCCTCATGGTCATTTTTGTATATTTAGTGGTCCGGGGTATTGGCTCTACCCAAGGTTACGAACATGTACTTACCTTGGCTCCGCTATGGCATGGTCAGCAATCACTATTACCACTTGTTGCTGGGGCCTCCGTTCTATGCTTTTCATTCTTAGGTTTTGATGCGGTCACCACCCTTTCAAATGAAACCAAACAACCCACCAAAAATATTCCCCGTGCAGTCATGTTAACCACACTTGCTGGCGGAGCTATTTTCTTCACAGCCGCTTGGTTTATTCAGCTTTATTTTCCAAACAATGTCCGTTTTCACCATCCTTCAGAAGCGTTACCAGAAATTGTGCTTTATGTCGGTGATGCTTTGTTTCAGTCCGTCTTCTTATGCGGACAAATTATGAACACTGTCGCCTCTGGCCTTGCCTCACATGCCAGTGCTTCGCGTTTACTGTATATAATGGGTACCGACAATATTTTCCCTAAAAAGTATTTTGGAACCATCCATAGCTCTTTAGGGACACCATTTTTCTCGGTTTTATTTGTCGGGCTTATTTCAATGTCGGCTATTTTCTTAGATTTAGCTCAAGTTGTCAGTCTGATCAGTTTTGGTGCGCTCGTTGCGTTTACAGCCGTAAACTTCTCAGTTTTTATGAAATTTTATATTAAAGATAAGCAACGCTCAGGTTTTAAAAATAAATTTCTAAACCTATTTTTACCGCTGTTATCGGTCATCAGCATTATTTGTTTATGGCTCAATCTCGACTCGTCTTCACTGACTTTTGGGTGCTTCTGGTTAGCTTTAGGCATTCTCCTATTTATCTATAAAACGATTAAAAAACAAAGTATTGCAATTAGTAATGCTTATTAATTTTTTAAGGAACTTCGTCATGAAAATTATTTCTAAACCTCAACTTTTAAAAGATGTGGAATACAAACCAAGTCAGTCTTTACAAGTGGGTAAAGAATGGAGCTGGTTAAATCCAAAACATGCACAATTTGATACATCCACGATTAACGGCACTTTGGTAGATAACCCAGCAAACTACTATGAAAGTTCCCTCTCGAATTGGCATACATTTGACAGTTTAAATGCTGACATCGAGTGTGATGTGGTTGTTATTGGTGGTGGCTTATTAGGTTCATCAACTGCCTTACATTTAGCTGAACAAGATGTAGATACGGTTTTATTAGAAAAAAATCGTATTGGTAGTGCAGCTTCAGGTCGAAATGGTGGACAACTCACCCCAGGTTTAGCACGTTGGGAAGCTCAAGAAATGGCCGATCGACTCAGCTACGAAGATGCCAAAAAGCTATGGCATTTTACCTCTACTGAAGCGATGCAACTGATTGATGACATCTCGGAAAAATACCAACTCAACTTTGACCGTAAATACGGCCATATTACTGCCGCCGTTCATGAGGGACATTTGGTTGGCTTAACACAAGGTGCCGATGCCCGAAAATACTTAGGTGAATACCACACCCGTATTGTAGGTAAGCACGAACTCATGGACTATATTAAGTCTGACTACTATACAGGTGGTTTAATTGATGAGTTAGGTGGACAAATCCATCCGTTGGCTCTAAACCGTGGCTTAATTTATGGCTTTTGCCAAAACGGCGGCTCTGTGTATGAGCAAACAGAAGTTATTTCAATAGAAGAAAAAGCAGATGGTATTTATGTTCACACAGCAAATGCAGTCGTAAAAGCCAAAAAGTCTGTGGTTTTAGCGGTACACCATGCTTCATTTAAACTTTTATCTGAACAGAACAATACCACTATTCCGTTTTACACTTATGTCGCGACCACCGCTCCTTTAGAGCTAGATACCAAAGAGCTTCTGCCATTTGGACATCCGGTTTATGACACTCAGTTCCAGATTGATTACTACCGCCCTGTCTTTAATAACCGTTTACTGTTTGGTGGACAAGGTACTGGAACATGTTGGGGACCAGAGAAAACTCTAAATTATCTAGAGCATCGAATTCATACCGTATTCCCGCAAATTAAAAATCTAGAGATGGATTTCGTCTGGAGTGGAACTACTGATTTAACGGTAAATGGTGCAGTCGATAGCCGTAAATTTGGCAACAAGTTCCCGATTTATGCAGTTCACGGATGGAGCGGTCACGGCGTGGCACAGACAGTACGTATTGGTAAAGCCATTGCCAATGACTTTGTTGGCCAATCTAATGACTTTGAAATGTTATCTAAAATTGACCACCAAAATATTATTTTTGGTCGTACCCTTGCCCCAGTTGTTATTCCACTCGCTAAAAGCATGTATGGCCTCGGTGCAATGATTAATCCGGGCAAAATGGTTTCTTTCTAATTTATAAAAATGTCATTTTCTAAAAAAGATTCGTACAGTTTTGTGCGAATCTTTTTATATCAAAGCAATATTCATTTTCAAACTAGGTTATCCCTTTTCAATCTATTACAATAACGCCGGCTTCTTTATTCAGCGCATAGTATTTTGAGTAACTCATCTTCCCAATTAAAACGTGGACTTAAAAATCGTCACATCCAGTTAATCGCTATGGGTGGTGCTGTGGGCACAGGACTGTTTTTAGGCTCAGCACAAGTCATTCAATCTGCTGGTCCTTCAATCATTTTGGGTTATGCCATTGTCGGTTTGGTTGCATTTTTAATTATGCGCCAAATGGGTGAAATGATTGTCGAAGAACCTGTAGTCGGTTCTTTTAGCTACTTTGCACAAAAATATTGGGGAAGATTTCCCGGTTTTTTATCGGGCTGGAATTATTGGGTAGTGTACATTTTGGTTGCCATGACCGAGCTTACCGCCGTAGCTAAATATGTACATTATTGGTGGCCTCATATCCCTGCTTGGGTTTCAGTTTTATTTTTCTTTGTGCTGGTCACCTGCTTGAACTTAGGCAATGTTAAATTTTATGGCGAATCTGAATTTTGGTTAGCCATTATCAAGGTTGCTGCGGTCATTTCAATGATTGTGTTTGGCTTATATTTACTGCTTACCGCGGGTAGTGACTCTATAGCTAGCTTTTCAAACCTATGGCAGCATGGCGGATTTTTCCCACATGGCTTTTCGGGTTTGTTTTATATGCTCGCTTTTTTAATGTTTGCCTTTGGTGGTATTGAACTCATTGGAATGACGGCAGCTGAAGCTGAAAATCCTGAAAAAAGTATTCCACAAGCCATTAACCAAGTCATTTTTCGAATTTTGGTATTTTATGTGGCTTCGCTGGCAATTATTATGTCGCTTATTCCATGGAATCAACTGGACCTCGGCGGTTTAGATAAGAGTCCATTTGTCATGATTTTTAGCCAACTGGGCATTGGTTGGGCAGCACATTTACTTAACTTTATTATTTTGACTGCTGCACTTTCTGTTTATAACAGTGGGATGTATGCCAATAGCCGTATGTTGTACGGGCTAGCAGTTCAAGGCAACGCACCTAAAGTTTTTGCAAAAGTAAGCAAACAAGGTGTACCTACATCCGCGGTTATCTTTTCTTCTATTCTAATTTTTGGGTGTGTATTACTTAACTATTTCATACCAGAAGAAGCTTTAAGCTATCTTATGTACATGGCTGTAGCAGCTTTGGTTTTAAACTGGGCAATTATTAGTTTTACCCATTTAAAATTTAAACGTTCGATGAAGCTTGAAAATAAAGTTGCCAAATTTCCTGCCCTATTTTCACCTTTGAGTAACTATATCGTTTTGACTTTTATTGGCATGATTTTATATATCATGTGGACTCAAGGCTTTGAAAAGTCGGTAATTCTTATTCCAATCTGGATTGCTTTTATGTTTGGGCTATATACAATTTTGAGTTGGAAAAAATCACTCTAATCTTCAAATAAGGCTTATTCAAACAGGATAAGCCTTTATTATTTTGGGGTTTACAAACAATTTGCCTTCAGAACAAACCAATTATGCCATATGCCTATTTCTAATTTAATTCACAATAATTAATTCTGAGATATTTTATGTATTCTTTATTCATTTTAAAACAAGCAATTAAATCATACTCAACAGATCATGATTAAAATACAAGTGTTTACATGATCTATAATTATTTGTGCTTATGTTCAGCTAAAATCGAGGCTGACAAAGTATATTGTTGCGATGCCTTTCTAGGAAAAAGACACTTCATCTAACACAGTGTTCTTTACCCACATATAGATTTCGCATTATTCACTGCGTCGCTCAATGATGAAAGACAGGAAAATTTTATGGAAAAAACACTGCAATGTCCGAAATGTGGTTCTACAGAAATTGAAACACGTGATCATGACAAATTACTTAAAACCACTGGCGGTGTTTTATTAACAGCTGCAGGTACTACGGCAGGTACTGTAGGCGGCGCCGCAACTGGTGCTACTGTAGGGGCAGCGATTGGTACTGTTGCCGGACCATTAGGTGTAATTGTTGGTGGAACTGTAGGAACATTTGTCGGTGCAATCAGTGCAGGTATCACTGGCGGTGTGGTAGGTAATATTTTTGGTAAAAAAGCAGGCGTAATGATTGATAAAAATATATTTCAGGACTATCGCTGCTTGAAATGTAAATACCGTTTTAAACAGAAGAAATAACCCTATTTCATTAAGCTTATTTTTAAAGCACGTTCGTGACTTTAAAAGATAGGAAAGCCACTATTTAGGTTGCTTTCCTCTCTCTTATCTCATCTTATTCAAAGAATAAAAATAATCTAATAACTAGTATCGACACTATATTTTATATGTAGACTATAAAAATCAGTCATTTACTTTACGCTATTCATAAGATATGAAAGAATTGTGGCCTCATATAACATTTGAAATTTAAAATGAAAAAATTATTACTTTTAAGCTTAGTTAGCATTTTCAGCTCATATAGTTTTGCAGAGGACAATAGCTCGATTTATCGGGGACTTGGTACTGGTCCTGAAGATTTTTTAAAGTTTCAAACTCTTAAACAAAAAGGTTTCTTAGCCAAAAAACCTAATGTTTCAAGAGCAGACTATAACGATATATACAAACTCAAAAAACCTTATGAATTTATGGGACAAAACGTTGTACTTATTTCAGATGAATATATGTCTGAATATGTGGGCTGTTGTGTGAGTGAAGGTTGGGGAGCTGTATTTAAGCAAACCACCAATTTAAAATTAATTGAAAAATTTGCAAAAAAGAATCAATGTAATATCGCTCCGATAGAAACCGATAGCACTTACTATGGGTTTAAAATTAGTTCTCTGCCAAAAGGTAATTATTATGAATTATCATACCGCGAACGTGATTTAGATGAGTCTCAATAAGTCAAAATCAAACTCTGAAAATAAGAGCCAATATTCCTGTTTAGCTTAAAATATCAGAACCATATAAACTAAGTGAGCAAGATGCTTTTGAACTACCTTTTCAAAAGCATCTTGTTCCAAAGCACTATTCATCAAGTTATTTTAAAAAACCGCTCCAACACCTCATCCCTCTCACTCAAACTATTGGTACTTATAAACCCAAAAATCAAACCATCTATTAGGTTTAAAACCATATCGGCATCAGGTTTTAAGGCACGAGTTTCCAAACTAAAAATTAAGTCAAAAAGTTCTCGAATTAGCCATTTTCTATACTCGATTGCCATACGGTAAGCTTGAGGATATGTCCCTTTAATTTCAAAAAAGGCTTTAAGTAATAAATGGTACAGACTATTCAAGTTGACATGTAAAACCACAATTTCTTTGAGCTTATCAGTTGGCGTGCAGTAACGGTTTGAGTAAATAATCGCGAGCACTTCTTCTTTCAGCAGGCTTTTTTGAAAGGCGATGCACATTTCAATTAGACCTTCTTTTGAGTGAAAGTAGTTATAGAGCGTAGCTTTTGGAATTCCGGATTTTTTAACAATCAGATCTACACCAGTGGTGTGAAATCCATAGGTAGTAAATAAGTTTATAGCCGTACGAATAACGTGTAATTTTTTGGAAGAGGTTTCTAAATTTGGCATAGTTTTACCGTTATAAATTCTTGTTGTTTCTAAATGAGATACTTTTTTGGGAGAAAAAAAGGCACAGCAAAGCCATAAAGACTGTGCTTGGCACATCTCAAGTTTTATAGTTAATGCAAGTTTTTTGAGCCGTAATGACTTAAAGCATGAAAACCCTACAGGCTATCAAGCTGCTTTAAATTTTTAAGTTGTGTCGTTATAGCTTATGGCAATGAGTGCCAAGAAATAATGGATGTGCAAAGCCAACTCCTTTTTATTGGGAGTTCTGCCAAAACATTTAAATTAAGGTGGCAGAACGAAAGGGGGTTAGCAGACTGGCCGAAAAAACCCAGCACACCCGAAGGTGTCCCCCTCCCGTTCCGCCGTAGAGGGGGCACGAGGGTTCGTCACTAAAAGATTGCTCTTTTAATGCTTTTCGGAACGGTCTGCTAAAACCGACTGGCAATGTGGCCAGCATGCGAAGAATAGTATTCCACCCTCTTGTAGTCAAGCACACAAAATGACATTTGATTTAAATTAGATCATTAAAAAGTAAGGATAAATAATTAACAAGTTATTATTAATTTGAGGTTTATAAAGCAGCTTAGTGATAGGCTGCTTTGAATGTATGCAAGTATTTCGTATGAGGGAGGATTATTTTGATTTTAGAAATAGTTTGAAAAGCGACCTCTAATAATCTTTGATTGTTTCTTTTTAAGAAGAATTAAAAATCCCCAATAACATAGACCAGGAAATAATATAAATATAATAAAAGTTATATCGGTATACATCATCCACCATTTTAGAGGTGCTTCTCCCTCCATAGATTCCATATAATTTATTTTTGGAGGAATTTCTCCTGTAAAAAACCATCCTAAGAAAAAGAAAAATAGCGATGTAATAATTACCGAATTAATACAGATGGTCCACAAGTTTAGATAATTATAATGATTTAAAAGAATGGAAAAAATAAAGCTAAAGGGTACGGTCAAAATACAATAAGCTAAATAAACAAGACTATAACCTACAATACTAAGAAAAAATGCAAAAAAGATATCTAAGCTAAGTCTAACGTTATCCACATCCATAAATTTAAAAAAGAAATGCCATAAAAGTAATGGCAATGGAGTAAGCAATAAAGCTTTTTTAATTTGTTCACTTGAGTATTTCATTAACTTGATGTTCTTATGTATTCAACAATCATATTATGATTATATATTATTAAAGAAGGCCATAAATAATTCACTTAATAAATTTTAATTGAAATACAATGTACTAAATAAAACAAAGCTAAGCTCCGATTACCGTAGCTTAGCTTTGCAAAATAATTTTAATTAAAAAATTACTTATTTGATGTCTGCAAATTCAGAAACAGGCTTGTTCACTTCAACTTTTGTGCCGCCAAATTTTTCATTTACAAACTTTTGAACTTTAGGTAAGTGGTAAAGTTCACCAAGCTTCGTATAGATCGGGTCATTTTTGTTCGCTTCAGCAACACCTAATAAATTGACATAAAGCTTAGTAGACTGATCGATTGGCTCACGGAAGATTGCGTCTTTCATTACATTGAGGCCACCCTCAAGTGCCAATGTATTACCCAGTACAATCGCATCTACATCGTTTTTAACACGAACTGCGGTTGTCATTTGAATTGGTTTTAATTGTAAGTTTTTCGGGTTTTCAACGACGTCATTGGTCGTCCCTTTTACAGGGTCAAAGTCTGGTTTAAGTTTAATCAGTTTAGCAGACTGTAATAATGTTAAAGCACGAGCTTCGTTAGCAGTATCGTTTGGAATTGCAATAGTAGCGCCTTGCGGGAACTCATCAACGGTTTTAACTTTATTTGCATAAATACCCATTGGTTCCAAGTAAGTTGTCGCAACAGCAGCAACTTTAGCTTTATTTGAAGCATTATAAGCTGCCAAATAGTTGAATGACTGGAACGCATTTACATCTTGTTCGCCACTTGCTACAGACGTATTGAGCACAACATAGTCAGTTAAATTGGTCACTTCGAGTTTAATGCCCGCTTGAGCAGTTTCAGGAAGTGTTGCTACGTATTTCCATACGTCCGTATCAGAACCTGTTGAAACCAATTTAATTGTACGAACCGACTCAGTTTTATCTTTGGCTGCTGCTGTATTTTCAGTTTGTGCAGGCTGTTTATTACATGCAGTCAGTGTCAGTACAGAGGCACTGAACAGTACGCTAAATAATTTTTTCATAAATATATCCTAAAATAGGAAACGCCTACTCTAAATCAGAGCGAGACATTTCCAACCATTGGGTCGAAATGCAATATTTGGCTGGATATAATTTCCAGATATAGGGTTTAGAAGCCTGATTTCAGCATCATTCCTTCCGTGAATTTGCACGCTGAACAATAGAATTATGTTTTGAAACAGTTTCTAAATATGGGCACATCATATATCAATAATTAAACGTTCGACAAATGACTTGTTCAATTTTGATCGATAAAGCTTTTAACACTAAGATGATGAAAATAAAAAAGATATTATATAAATAAAATAATTTTGATTAAATTATATACTTGTTTGATTTATATGAAATTTTCAGGATTTGTTAGCAATATTTAAGCTAAATGAAGTTGTAATTTTTATTTTAGGCATAAAAAAGCCCCTGCTTTTAACAGGGGCTTTTAGAATTTGGCGGAAGCAGTGAAATACTAATTCCAACTAAGTATTGATGAAATTGCGCTGTATAACTCATTATCTGCCGATTCAATTACGTTGCTTTGCCAAGCAATATAGCCATCTGGTCTAATCAAAATACAATCATTTTCATCATTAGTCCAAGACCGAGAAAGTTCTCCATAAGAGTCTTCGACATCTCTTTTTGGGCCTACCTGTATAACTTTAATATCCAAGTTGAGCTGTCTATTCAGGTTGTCTACAGCAAGTTTCCATTTATCACCTTGTAACCAACAAAACAGCGTAAACTTTCCATTTCCAATTAAATCTAAAGTTGAGATTTTTCTATGATTTTTGACTAACCATATATGAGGGAGTTTATGGCCAGGAGTAAATGAGGGATAGTAATAAAGATCTTCATCTCGACAAGAATCTAGTTCATTTTCAATATTATGTTCTGCCCCAATAATTGCAGATGAATTATACCGCACATTAGTTTCTACTCCTAAAGCAGCAAATTCATAAGCTTTATATTTAATTGCAGATCTTAAATCACGGCGTTTAACAGCACCTTTTTCATTACTCTCACTTAAAGCATTAATGCTTTTTTGCATTGTCTCTGTACTGTACTTTCCATCTAAATCTAAAGCAGAAAATATGGTAGAGAACTCTCTAACACTTTGATTTGCTCGTTTAACAATTCGCTCACCAACAGGTGCCCTTTCATCATTATAACTGTTTAATAAACCACGACCTGCTTTGCCATTTAATACAAATGCTAATTTCCAACATAAATTATAAGCGTCTTGTATAGATGAGTTTGAACCTAAACCATTCGAAGGTGGATGGCGATGGACGGCATCACCCATACAGAAAACTCGACCTTTCGAATATTGCTCTGCATACATTTCATTGACTGTCCATAACGACTTACTACTTATGCTTATTTCAATGTCGTTATCACCAATAAGCTGCTTGCAAATTGCAATCGCTTCTTCATTGGTGAGAGAGGGTTCTTCTTTTTCAATGTCATACCCCCAAACAATCTGCCATTCATTCCAAGGTCTGACCATACGCAACAACCCTAGGCCAATCCCGCCAATGTTTGCTCCAGGTTGTATAATCCACCACAGGTAACCAGGTCGATGTGAAACGTATTTTGTTAAATCGGCTTTAAAAATAATACTGATACTGCCACTTTTCCCCATTTTACCTGCCATAGGTAAATCTAAATCTTTTACGACTTGGCTACTCGCCCCATCAGCTCCAATTAAATACTTACAACGAATTAAGTATGTTTGTTTAGTTAATCTATCTAAAACAGTGACAGTTACACCATCCTCATCTTGCACATGAGATAAATATTCCGTATCAAATCTTGGATGACTCCCTCGTGATGCTGCATTTGAAAGTAAAATAGGTTCAAATAGATGTTGAGGAAGATCGCACTGTTCACAGGGACTCGCTTTAGCATATTCTGACATTCTTTCTGGATGATTCATTCCATAAGGAAAGCGTCCAATTTCATCACCCGTTAAAGATGTGCAATAAACAACATCTCCCATAACTTCTTTTGGTGCTGCTTTTGCGATTACTTCATCTGAGATCCCCAAGTCTCGAACAATTTCCATAGTTCTTTGACTGATATAATGGGCACGCGGACTGTTTGCCAACCATCTATATTTAGTTATTATGATATTTCTGATTCCATAAGTACTTAACATAAGTGCAGCAGAAGAACCAGCCGGACCACTCCCAACAATTAAAACATCAGTTTCTAACATTTTTATCCTATTACTTACATATTTTTAGCAGCTAAATAGTTATTGCATACATTTAAAGCAAATAACCATCTTAAACATAATATTGCTTTAAAAACTCATTTAGACTAATTGAAGGCAAGTCTTTACTATATTAATTTTCAATAAATCTATAAAATAGATTCCCACATCTTTATAGATTTATTTTTTAAAAAATAATACTAAACTTAGAAACCCAATGATCTAGAGTCTAAAATAAATATAACATTTAGGTTTTGTTCGTGACATTGGCAAATCCCTACACAATATATTTTTGGTTGCACCTCTTTCCTCAGTTAGTTTTTTTATTTTTAAATAAGGTTTTTATTTATTAAAACAGTATAATTTATACTTTTAAAATAAAATTATAGAGTCATTATGTACTTAATTTTACTTTATACAAACGAGCACTCTCAACACCTCTAATAGGAATATGAGTTATGGAAAAACAAGAAATTATATCAATTGTAGATAGATATTTTTCTAACCCTATCTCTAAAGTAACGAATTCTCCTACGCATAAGCTAAAAAATAATACACCTACTGAAAATGAAAATTCTTTCTTCTTTCTCCATGATTTTGGTACTTATGAATTAGAAGCTAAATTCAATTATTGTGATGGTTTTCCACAGAAAATAGCTTTACTGATACATGGCGGAAATTCTGATTTAAGTTCTTTAAGTCCTTTGGAAAATCTACTTAGAAGTAAAAATATTGGAACGCTTTCATTCAATTTAAGTGGCTTAAATAATACGAGTGAAACGAAATCATCTTTATCTCAGAACATAAATGAAAGTATGGTTTTTTACAGACTTTTAAAAAAGGTGGATATAGTTATTGGATATAGTTTAGGCGGTTATATTGCAATTAATTTAGCGAAAAAATTTCAAATTGATCGATTGATTTTATTATGCCCAGCGATATATTCAGATCAAGCAGTCAAAAAAATGTATGGAACCGAATTTAAGGATGAAATCTCCAAACCTTATAGCTTTTACTCATCATCGATTTGGCTTTTTTTAATGGAATATAAAAGAGAAATCACAATAGTTTATGGCGAGTTAGATGGTATAAAAACAGATAATGGAAAGTCAAAAGGATTTTACGAAATAAATGATATTACAAATTACTCTCCTATTCCCTCTGAAATAGTCCAAACCTTAAAAAAAATTTCTATGCGAAAAGCTAACTTTAATTTCATAATTGAGAAAGATAAAGATCATTATCTTTTAAAAAATATCAGGAATTATAATATTTAAAAAACTGATTAGGTTGGACTGCAAAAATCCTCTTCTTGTTAAAAGCTGAGAAATTGAATTTTGAACTCCTACTTATCTTAGGCGCAGATATTATCTTCGCAAAAATAAAGCCTCTTAAACTTTCTAGATTAAGAGGCTTTTAAAATTCATTTAAATAAGAAATAGCTTTAATTTTTAGGGGCTAATTCAAAATCTGAAACAATACTGCAAAGAGTAGAATATTTGCGATCACTATGGCCCAACCACCATAGAGCATGTATTTCAGTTGACTTGAACGTGCTAAGCCCATTTGACCAAACATATCAGAAGATGGAAAAGGACCAAACCAGTCTACTTGGGAACTTGATAATAGAACTGCTGTAACCGCTACAGGTGGAACACCATTTGCCAGTAAAATTGGTCCAAAAATTTTATTGGTAAAGGTCATTTGTGCAACAGCTGCCCCTGGAATATGCCCCACAATATTAAATAAGAAAATACCAAAACACAGCATAGCAGGACTTAAGTCGACCAAATACGGTGTCGCATTATCTAATAGTGTTTGATAAGCATTGAGTTTTTCAACAAGAACTAAAATTGGATTGTATAACCAGTAAAGAATAAACATCCATACTAATTTACCGCATCCCTCATAGAGTGCTTCCAAAATTTGTTTAGGACTAAACCCCGCCACTAACCCAGTTAATGTGGCAACAGTAAGCATCACAATAATTGCAAAACTAAAGCCTGCTTTAAAAATAATTCCAAGAATTGCCATCACGATAATTGTGCCAATAAATACAATCGCTGCACGTTTACTTCTTTTCAATTCAGAGGCACTTTCTATTTTTTCAGAAGGTTCTAAGAAATTTTCATTATAGGTATATTTTCCGAAAGTCCACTTTTGGATATAGCCAGACATGAACCAACCTGTCAGAAGTGTGACAACACTCATAGGGATAGCACAAGTGCTCAAATATTGCGGATAGGTCAAACCTCCCAACTCTAAAATAGTCACTGTACTTGGTGTAAAAGGTCCTATAAAGAGGCCGACAGAACCTGCTGTCATCAAAAGTAATGCAACTGTAGGCGGTGTTAAACCAACTGCTGCCGCAATGGGAATAATGACAGCAACAATAATGGCATTACCACCTGCCATAGTCCCCAATGAACCGCAAATAACAACTGATGAAATCATGATGCCAAGTTTGACGCGAGGAATACTTGAAAGCCCAACTTTATTGACAATAAATTTGACCAATTCTTTCGCTGCACCTGTTCGGTTGGCGACTTCACCAACCCCAGCACCTAGCATAATAATAAGACCTACAGTCGCAATAAATGAGCCCGTAGACTTTGCAAGAATTCCGCCTAATTCAAACACACTGGTGGATGTCATTATCACGCTGATAATAATTGCAATAATAACAGCAAGGACAATATCGAGACCGATAACAGTTAAGAGCGCCAAGGCAAAAATGGGCAATAACCCAATTAAACCAACCTCCTCTATTGGCAGGCCTTTTGCGTAAAATGCTAAAGCAAAGCTAAGAATAATAATGGTGATAAGGGCAATATTTTTAGGTGTCCTTATATTAGGTATTGTTATAGAAGATTGCTCAACTGACATATGTATCACTCCTTGATCATTGGGCATTGAATTTCATCCCAATTTACAAGGGTTCATTGACATTAAATAATGAATTCTAATAGATTACCTATAACTATTAGTTATGTGCTCATTTATGAATCTTCGACACCTAGAGATCTTCTATTTAGTCATGCTTTTTGGTTCACTCACAGAAGCAGCATCATCACTATGCATTTCACAGCCTGCGGCAAGTAAATTGCTCAAACATGCAGAGCAACGCCTTGGTTTTGCTCTATTTAAACGAGTCAAAGGGAAATTACAACCTACGAAAGAAGCCTATACTTTATATGATGAAATTAAGCCAATTTATGAAAAAATAAATGAATTAAATAAGTTGACGGATAATTTAGCAAGAAATACTCAAGGGCAAATCACACTCGGATGTTTACCCAGTTTAGGTTTAAGCCTCATTCCCAAATTAACTGCAAAATTTCTAAAAAAATACCCTGATGTTTTTGTCAATATTGGTACCGATCATACTCAAGCCTTAGAGCAAAAATTATTAAGACGTGAAATTGATATTGCGGTGACATTCCAGCCCCATACTCAGCATGGCATTATTGCTACGCCTGTTCTGGAAATTCCTCTGGTTTATATTGATTCTCAGCCTATTAGCTCAAATCAAGATATTCATTCAATTGATGAAAACAGGTGGATTCAACCCTACGCAGATTCCCTCATGCAAGTCGTAAAAAAGTACAGAACATTTAATAAAAGTATTGTGAATGTACAAACTTACTATATGGCGAGTGAACTGGTACGCGAAGGTTTAGGATGTAGCATTACCGATATTTATACTGCTGCACACTCCTTACCAAATCATATGATTCATGAAACAAAACCAAGTTTATCTACCACAATTTATATTTTAAAAAATGCCAATGTAAGTACGAACAAAGCGACTGAAGATTTTATTGAATTAATAAAAAGAGAAATTGCTTCGATGACGCCATCGATTAACCAAAAGTTATGAGTACTATGTAAAAACTCATTTGTTTAACCCTTTTTCTTCTTCTTTAATACAAATGTGTGTTGCAAATATAGCATGGAAGAATGAAAAAACATGTCGTTGTCATTGGTGGTGGAGTCATTGGTTTAAGTACAGCCTATGCACTTATTCAAGCAGGTCACAAAGTTACAATAGTGGAAGCAAATGACAAGATTGGTTGCCAGACAAGTTTTGCAAATGGTGGTCAACTCAGTTATCGCTATGTTGCACCTTTAGCGGATGCAGGCGTTCCATTTCAGGCGCTGCAATGGTTAGGAAAAGCCCATTCGCCTTTAAACTTTAAATTGAATTTTTCACCTCTTCAATGGTCTTGGTTATTCCAATTCCTCATGGCATGTAATCGTAAAGACAATATTGTGAACGGCAATCATATTTTACGGTTATCCCTATATAGTCAAAGTATTATGTCTAAATGGCGTGATGAAATTGATGATTTTGACTGGGTAAAATCAGGAAAAATGATCATTCATCGCAATGAAAAAGCTTTTAAAAAAGCAGCAACAGGAATAGATCCAACTGTACAAAAAGTGCTGTCATCTGAAGAAACAGTTCAACTTGAACCTGCATTGAAAGGTATTGAATCTACATTAGTAGGTTCAATTTATACACCTGATGATGAAACAGCAGATTGCTACAAATTTTGTTTAGCTCTGTATAAATCACTAGAAAAGAGTAGTAACTTCACATGTTTATATGCACATGAAGCGAAAGTTTTTTTTGTAGAAAATAATAAAATTACTGCAATTGAAACAAATCAAGGACGTCTAGAAGCAGATGAATTTGTCGTTGCTGCGGGCAATGGCAGTACTGCAATTTTTAATATGGTGGGTATTTCAGTCCCAGTTTATCCATTAAAAGGATATAGCCTAACTTTACCATTCCCAGAAAAAGCCAATGTTGTACCCAATATGAGTGTAACCGATTATGCAAATAAAATTGTATATGCAAAATTGGGGAATCAACTTCGAATTGCCGCAATGGTCGATATTGGCTATCAAGATATCTACATTCGAAAAGAGCGAATAAATGCATTGAAAGATACAGTACGAACAACATTTCCCGATTTATTGGGTGTAAATACAGCACAAGAATGGAGTGGTTTACGTCCATCCACCCCTACAGGTTTACCCATTTTGGGTCGCACGAAATATTTGAATTTATGGGCAAATATTGGCCAAGGTAGTTTAGGTTTCACATTGGCTGCTGGTTGTGCCATGGTCATTAGTCAGTTAATTAGCCAAGCAACCTCGCCAATTATATTAGATGGTTTATCTCTGGAGAAATAAAATGAGTCATGATATTCAACGTATTGATACAAATCCACGATTATCAGGTTGCGTGCTTCATAACGGTTTAGTGTATGTTTCCGGTCAAGTTCCAACGAATTTAGATGCTGATGCCAAGCAGCAAACTTTAGAAGTTCTGGCAAAAATTGATGCTTTACTGGAACAATCTGGTAGTGATAAAAGCCGTATTTTAACTGCACAAATTTGGATTAAAAATATTGCCGAAGATTTTGCAGTGTTCAATGAATGTTGGGAAGCATGGTTACCAGATGGTGCAGCACCAGCACGCGCGGCTATTCAAGCAGATTTAGCACGTCCGCAAGTATTAGTAGAAGTAATGGTTACGGCGAGTATTAAATAATATTTGCCTTAAATAAAGCCAGTGAATTTACTGGCTTTATTAACTTCATGTTCAAATATAACCAATCATCAACTCGATGTTGCACATATTTATAGGTAGTACTGATCGCCTTATCCTTACTAAATACTTTACGAATTGATTTTAATCTAACCATTTAAGCTGAGATAAAATAAATTTTTCAAAAGGCATTTTTAAAATAAAAAACCCATTCCAAAAACTTAAAATGGGTCTAGTGAAAACTACTGAGCCTGAATTAGCCTGAGAACGCTCCCCCCCAATTTTGTAAGTTAAAGTTCCGGAAATATTCGATCTATTATTTAAGAAAAACTTTACGAGCTAAAATCATAGAATCTAGCACTTTGTTCAAATATCTCTGAGATCGATCCACAAAGCCCACTTATACGGTGTTATTAGCAATGATTTCATATCAGTGTATTAGAATCCAAATTGCAACGGAAAGGTACAAGATTGGATACGTCAAAATGAGTAGCCCTCCCATTGATATGCCATACTTATTTTTCCATGCACTTATCATTTTGCATAAGCGATGTAAATTTCTATTTTTAGCATTATTCATGACTTTCATTTCGTCAATTTCAGCTTGTGATTTCATTATTTTCCAACTACCACCATTATAAGTATCTGAATATTTATAAGATCTATCCTCTTGTTTTAAAAAAGGTTGTAATTCAACATGAAAATAGTGTATTGAACACATATAACTAAATGATTTATAAAAAACTGTAGTGCGAGGATATCGTTCTAAAATGGCATCTTTTGTATCTTTCAGGAGGTTTGTTTGCCCACCGTCCTTATAGTTATTTCATTTAGAAACAAGCATGATCTGCAAAATATCTAAGTCAGAAATACCTTTAATGTAGTCCAACGTCCATAAGACCCTACTTGCAAACAATTATCTGTTTGAAATTCCTTGTTACGGAAGTTTTGGTTTAAAGCTTTCGTAATCTCTTGATATCGAATCGTAATCTGTTCTTCGTTATTAATTTTAATATTGCTTAAGAAATCTTGAAACATTTGTGAAACTGACATAACTTATCCTTTTAATTCAAGATAATTATTAAATTTAATATTTTCACTTTAGTAGAACCAAATATGTTTAAAATACGTACTACTTAAATGTGCGACAATCTAAGATATATACATAAAGTTCTGATCCCATTTAATCAAAAAATGATGTTCTGTAGGTGTTGAATAGAATTTTTTCTTATCTAATACCGTAGACACCAGTTACATAGCACTTGTATTAAGTATTCCCATAAAAAATTCATCAAGCTTAGATGATCATTTGAGCTATTTTTACCCTTTCCTCTACTTTATTTTTATTGGTAATAAAAAAGTACTAGAGGAAAACGCCTCTAGTACTTTCAATTCGTTAAATCAAATATTGTGTTAATTAAACAATAACTTGTTGATTGTTCAATAGATCATTTAAATTGGTATTCACGTTATTTAATGTCAGCAGTAAGGTACTGTTATAACTCGCTCCACTTCCATCTCTGTCTATGTAAATCTGCGTATTAGAACCACTTAACAAGGTTTTGATATATGGATCTAAGCTACTAGTATTATAATTACCAGTGAAATTAATGAGCAAATCACCAAAGTCAATTTTATCCGCATTCATGTTGGTCGAAACATTGCCAACCGTGAAATCTGACCAACTATCTGTACCATTACCCCCAGTAGCTTCTGATGCAATCAATAGCTGATATATCAACGTATCCGATCCAGTTCCACCTGTAAATTGGTCATTACCGCCTTGACCATCTAAGATATCATTACCAGCCCCACCATTCAGAATATTTACCTCATTATTGCCAATAAGTGTATTATTGAGTGCATTTCCTGTTGCATTTATTGCTGTGGTACCTGTTAGTGTAAGGTTCTCTAGATTATTACCTAGTGTGTATGTCACCGAGCTACGAACAGTATCAATACCCTCATTAGTATTCTCTGTAATCGTATCAGTTGTACTATCAACAACATAAACATCATTACCTAGACCGCCCAGTAATTTATCATTTCCGGCACCACCATCTAGATAGTCATCACCTGCTCCACCCGTTAAGGTATTAACTGCACTGTTCCCTATAAGAGTATTATTAAGCGCATTTCCTGTTGCATTTATTGCTGTAGTACCTGTTAGTGTAAGGTTCTCTAGATTATTACCTAGTGTGTATGTCACCGAGCTACGAACAGTATCAATACCCTCATTAGTATTCTCTGTAATCGTATCAGTTGTACTATCAACAACATAAACATCATTACCTAGACCGCCCAGCAATTTATCATTTCCAGCACCGCCATCTAGATAGTCATCACCAGCCCCATCTGTTAAGGTATTGATTGCACTATTTCCCAACAAAGTGTTGTTGAGTGCATTACCAGTTCCGTTAATGGCAGTTGTACCTGTTAAGGTGAGATTTTCGACATTATTGCCTAAGCTATAGGTGATGCTACTTTGAACAGTGTCTATTCCTTCATTAACATTTTCATTGACAATATCCGTAGAGCTATCAATGACAAAGATATCATCGCCTTTCCCGCCATACATGGTATCGTTACCCGTACCACCATTGAGGGTGTCATTTCCAGATTGGCCATACAATACATCATTACCCGCTAGTCCAGTAATCGTATCATTCCCTGATGCACCATAGAGTGTATCTATACTACTTGTTCCATTTACAGTTAAATTCTGAACCACAAATGTGAGTTTAAATATATCTGACACCGTCTGATTTGCAGTATCTTTGGCTGTAATTTTAATATTTAAGGCCCCAGCATAATCTGGAGAGGTTCCGCTTAAGACATTTGTACTTGCATTGAATGTTAACCATGGTGGTAGCGGGCTTCCATCTTCTAAGGTTGCAGTATAGGTTAGAGTATCACCATCTAGATCTTTAAATGTAGTCGAAGGAACGGTATAATTGAATGCTTTCGCATCTGTAACACTTTGATCAGCAATTGGATTCAATACAGTTGGTGCTTGATTCGGTGGATTCACTTTTAACGTAAAGGAAGTCCCTGTTCCATAACCATACATATCTGTGCCCCAATAGAAGAAGGACAAATTACCTACCACAGATGATGGTGGGGTCCCTGACAAGGTTTGCGTGGTAACATCGAAGCTTAACCATGATGGTATTGGCTCATATTGTCCATTGCTGTCTTTTGTTGTGAGTGTGATCTTATAACTTAAGTAGTCCCAAGCATCCTGATCAATAATCACATTACTTGCAAATTTATAGCTAAAAACCGCTCCTTGATTACTGGTAATGATAGGGATTGCAGCATTAACAGTTGGAGCATGGTTATTTGCAGCACGATTGACCAAAGTATCTATATCGCTACTGCTCCAGACAGTCCCTGAATCAAATTCAATTTGATCCATTTTATAGGTATTACTCTCTGTATCCGCGACATAATAGTTAGATAACCAAATATGATCACTCGTTCCTTTAAAACTAAGATAAACACTATTACCATACTTTTGAGCAAAGACATCGCTACTATTATAGCCCTGAATTTGTAATGTATTGGTTGCGCTTAGATCATCATAGAAACTGTAGGTATCTGTTCCACCACCTTTGGTATAGATATAGGTGTCATCTCCACCTAAACCATCAATATAATTGTCTTGTGCATTACTGGTAATAATATTATCTAATCCGTTACCAAACGCAGTTTTAGCACTACCCTTTAAAACAAGATTTTCAATATTATCTTCTAATAATCGGTAGTTATTTGTGAGTACTGGATTACCATTTTCATCCTGACCAATGAATCGTGCATCTTGCCAAAGTTCAATGGTATCTGTACCAGCATCAAAATCTTCCGCGACCTGATCACCATCAATGATACGGGTATTTCCATCTTCGTCAGTAATAATGGTATCAGTCACATCAACGACATAATAATCATCACCTGCACCACCAGCCATATAGTCGCTACCTGTACGACCATCTAGGTAGTTATTTCCACTGTTGCCTATCAAACTATTATTAGCTGTGTTACCCAATAAATAACTATCACTAAAACCAAATAATTCAATCGCTTCAAATTGGCTATTTGCTAAATCAATATTTCCTACATCATATTGGTAGACAATTGTGTCATACCCCCCAGTTTCATTCTCTAACTGGAGTATATCTAGTTCATCTACAATATAAGTATCATTTCCTGAGCCACCTTGTAATATATCAGCACCTTCACCTCCATTCATGTAAGCACTATCATTGTTAGCAATTAAGGTATCATCACCTTTACCACCATAAAACTGTCCACTTCCCATTAGGACATCATTACCGTCGCCACCATAAGAAGCATCAGTCAATATAGTTATTGAATCATTCCCATCACCACCATATGCATCTCCTGCTTGGATTATGATTAAATCATCCCCATTTTCACCATAAGCGATTCCATTATTTATTGCTATTGCATCATTCCCTTCACCACCATAAGCATCGCCTGATTTTAGTGTGATTGAATCATTACCATTTCCACCATAGACAGTACTTGTGACCTCCATAATTTCAATAGTATCATTTCCATCTTTCGCATAAATATAGTGGTTATTATAATATCCAGATATATTACTGCTATGTATCAAATCTGATATAGAGTCATTTGAATCTGTATAATTATACTGAGTATAAGTTCCATTGATTAAATCTTTTAATTTTGTATTTGTTGCTGAGGTTTCAAAAGAAAATTCTCCTGTAATCATATTATAATAACGAACACCAGGAATATAAATATCCAAGTTTCCAATCTTTTCAAAATCACTTTTGTTATACAATCCAATTATTGAAAAATAATTTTGACCGTCTTTGGTGAAGTTTAATATTCCTGAATTAATATCATAATTTGCTTGTAATAGCGTTCGTGACATACTACCTGAATTATTGCTAAGGTATGCCCAAAGTACACTAGAATTTAAAGAGATTAATCCTAAGCCATCTGCATCGGTAATTTTATAATTTCCATGAACATTAGAGTCTTCGCTAATATTATAAATATCATATCCATTGCCACCATCTAGATAACTTCTGTCTCCTCCACTCAACCTATCATCACCATCACCGCCAAATAATGATCCCTCACCGTAATTATAAATATTATCATTACCACTATCACCAAATATTATATTTTTACCAGTTCCTCCTGAAATATTATCATCACCATCACCGCCATATGTAACACTACCTTTATTTCCTGTAATGATATTATCATTACCACCCTTGGCATATATGGTATTTAATATATCTTCTGAATGTATTTCATCATTATTTTCAGTCCCAAAAATTTCTACCTTTGAAATATTATCTATAATTTTTTTATAATTCCAGATAGTTCCATCTGAAAACTCAAGCTCAGCTATAGAATAACTTTCTGAGAAACCATATCTAGTAGACATAGTATCCTTAAAATTTGTAATGATAATTTTATCATTCATTCCATATGTAATTTCTAAATCATTACCGACTAAAATTAATAAAACTTCTTCTTTTAAAACATCCTGAAATTTAATTCTATTATATTTACCATCTTGTCTAGCAAAGTCTTCAAATACACCATCTGATAATTTTATTCCCCAATTTAATTCTGTTACTTTTGCATTCATCTCATCAGAATTATCTAAATAAGTATAAAAATCATATATTTTATCTACACCATCTCCTCTATTAAAGATATATGTATCATTACCCCGACCACCAAAGAGACTATCATTTCCTTTTCCACCAATAATAATATCATTCCCTTTTTCATAATACATTAATGAAATAATTCCATCTTCATTAATAATAGTATAATTTCCTTTTAAATCACTATCTGAGTTATCAACTATATCTGCATAGATCAGATCATCTTTATTTCCACCAATAATTTTATCATCGCCTTGAAGTGCAATAAATTTATTTTTGAGATAAACTTCCCCTGCTAATACATCATTACCAGAAGTTCCAAAAATTTCTGATTTTAACTTTTCTCCAATTTGATCTTTTGACCAAACTTCATTGTTGGAAAAGACCAGTTCAAATTGTTCTGAGTAATTAAAATAGTCCTTGATAAGAATATTAGAGTTTTCACCATAGGTAATTGTTAAATCACCATCTGAAATAACATGCAGAGAGATCTGATTTGACAAACTATGGTTTAAATAAATTTTATTTAAACCATCTGAATCGACGATAACATCATCACCATCATTATCTTTAAAAATATACTGGTCATTGCCTAATCCACCATAGAGCACATCATTACCCAAGCCCCCGATTAGTGTATCATCTCCCGTCCCCCCATTAATTTCATCATTACCAAAGCCACCTTGAAGAGTATCATTACCATCACCAGCAGATATTGTATTATTCCCGGAGTTTCCTATGATTTTATTGTCTAGGTCATTCCCAACAATGTGAAAATCTCCAGTACCTAAAATTACAACATTATTCTGATTTGACTCTAAAAAATAATCATGATTAACAGAAATATATCCACCAAAGTTTGCTATAAAATCATTTTTTAAATATGTAATTCCATTAATAATAATGCTTTCAAATTGATTGATATCCAATTGAATAGAACTATTAGAATTTAATAATAAAATAGTGTCTTCGGCTAATACCAGATTTAAGTTATCAAATCCATTGTTTAATATTATAATTTTATTATTATGATCCACATCAATGATCTGGTCATGCCCAAAGTTTCCATTAAAGATATAAGTATCCTTCCCGGCTCCGCCTTGCAGGAGGTTATTTGCAGCATTTGAAATAAGAGTATCATCACCTATTCCTCCGATTGCATTTTCAATCACCGTACCATAACCAATGAAGGTCTGACCTTCATCTAAAATACTCTGTGATTTTTGTCCAATGTAACTCCATCCGCCCGCATTCAGGTCAATATAAACATTCTGTGTCAGGGTGAATGCATTAAAAGTATCTATCCCATTCCCATCCCAAATATACTTATCGGCAAAGGTATAGGTATCATTCCCCACATGAACATTTTGATTAACACCATGCAAATATTGTAGGCTTGCCAAATCATAAAGTTTGAGATTCGTATCATTAACACCATTGCTGGTATAGGACATGAGGGTATTATTTTGATTATTCTCTAATTCTGGTAAAACTGGTGCTTCAAATGGATGTTTTAACCCTAGAGCATGGCTTATTTCATGGAGTAAGACTTCAAATCCATTTGAACCTTCACCTAAATCACTTGATACTTCAAAAATCAACGAATTGAGATGTATTTCTCCTGTCTGAGCACTTGCATAACCAGCAGCCGCACTCGCATCTGCACTAGACAAATCATCTAAATAGAATTTTAAATCTCCACTGCCCATCTCTGATTGCACAAACTGAATATTTAAAATTTCAGCAAACTTATTTAAAGCTTTTCCAACTGCTATGACTTGTTCTGGCGTATAGTACTGATGATTTGATAAGTCGTTTGCTGGAAATGCATACGTTATTATCGTTTTACCTTGTAGGGTAATATCTCCACGAGTCACAAGTGCATCAATAAAATAGGCAACACCATCCAGTGGATCAGGAGGTAATTCATTCTCTCTAGGAGGCGGGGCCATTTCCATAATTTTTGCCGTATCCCACACGACACCATCTTCAAATCGAACCTCTGATATTTCAATTTGATCGAATATTCCTTTGCTATCTAAGTAACTATGATTATTTGTATTTCTAACTTTGTAATAATCTTTCACTATCACTTGATCATCTTGATTATATTGATCATATTTAATGATCAGGTCATATCCATCGCGGATAACACCTCGAATCTGATCTGAATTAAAAGTGAAATAAATAAAATTTTGATAATTAAGTGAAGCTATGTCTGAGACTTCTTCAACAATCGTATCGGTCCCATCTCCTATTGAAAAGACATATAAGTCGGAACCTTGACCGCCTTGTAAATTATCATTACCAGTACCACCAAAAATAATGTCATCTCCACTGTCACCATGGATTTTGTCATTAGCGTCTTCACCATATAGGATATCGTTACCTTCCCCACCAAACAGAAATATATCATTACCATCTCCGCCGTAAATGATATCATTTCCATCTTCGCCTTTGATTAGATCATCATTGGCTCCACCATACAGTATGTCATTATCCTTGCCGCCATAAAGCTGATCATTGCCTGCCCCTCCGAATAGAAAATCATCTCCTTTACCGCCAAACACATCATCTTTTTCTTTACCATCGATATCAATTAGCTGGTCTTCATTATCCCCATATAGGTAATCATTACCCTCACCACCGTCAATGTAATCCTTATCCGTTCCCCCAAAAATAATGTCATCCCCACCATTACTCCAGATCTGATATTCACCTTTTCCACCAAAAATGAGGTCATTGCCATATCGAGTACTATCCGCAGAAGTTGGAGGTGCTGTGGTACCGAACAAATTAAGGAGATCGCCTGTAATATTATCATTCCCTTCACCACCGTAAATGACGTCGGCTTCGTACCCACCAATTAATTTATCATCATCATCTCCCCCGCTAATATAATCTCGACCTGCTCCTCCATAGACCACATCCTTTCCAGTCCCGCCATATAAGTAGTCATCTCCTCCTCGTCCATACAGATGATCACTGTTTTCATCGCCATATAAATTATCGACAGAGCCAGAACCTAATATAAAATCATCACCAAGACCACCATATACCGTATCTGCTCCCAACGCTCCTCCATCATCAGTTTCTAACAACGAATAAATACTGGTCAAATTTAATGTATTACTCGCAATGTCTGAGAATATGTTTATTCCTGGTAATAAAAATGGAGTTATCACTCCATTTTCAGTAAAAAAATACGTATATGATTGAGTCTCTTCACTCCATTGTTTAGTAAAATTAAAATTGATATCCCAATGCGAAGATGCGTCATTCGTGATAAGGTTTGTTAAATCCGCTAAAGTTGCATTCGGATTAACTTGATTGTTATATTTTTCCAATAGATATGTAGCAAAAGAAGACGCTACTATTGTGTCTTTACCTGAACTAATCAGCAAGTCTTCACCATCGCCACCATAGATCTTATCTTTCCCCACTCCACCTAAAATAATATCCTGATTATCACCACCTTTTAAGGTGTCATCACCGTCTAGTCCGTTAATAAAGTTATTACCATTGGCACCATCAATAATATCATTTCCAGTCGTTCCACTTAGATAATCATTACCACTAGCACCATTAACACTAGTTTGATTGTATGCAATATTATTTCCATTATTTAATGTAGATAAATTATCAAAAGAAGGTAAATTTGTAGGGGTAATTTCGCTGAAGACTAGACCAAAATCACCATTTTTCCCCCAACCTTCTATATAAATTGTATTTTTTTCATCACCAATTTTATGAATACTTATTATTTCTTTATCTGTACCTTCACCTAATTTTCTTATAATATAAAGATTATTGGAACTATACCAAGCTCGTATATTTTCATCGTAAGTACCAACAGCTAATGTAGCTAGGTTAATCTGAATCCTTCCGTCTTGATCAATAATATACTGTGTACCAAGCCCTAATCCTTCATTTTCAGTGATGATATAATTATCAACACTTTCCTTTCCTTCTAATATATTGGTTCCTACCCCACCTTCAATAAAATCTGAGTTAACACTTCCATAAATTAAATCATTTCCTGTACCACCTGACAAATTATTTCTAATTGTACTTTCCGTTGTGTCTTCTCCAGAATAACCGTAAATAATATCATTACCATCACCACCTGTAATAATATCTTGGCCATTTGCAGAATATATAATGTCATTACCCTCAGCTCCTTTTATATTTGAAGGTCCAATACTTCCGTAGAAAATATCGTTTCCTGCACCACCACTAAGCTCGTCAACTCGCTCTAAATTACTTACTTTATTAGGGTCCGCAAAAATAATATCATTACCCTCGCCACCTTCTGCAATTAACCAGTTAGGTCCTCCAACTAAAATATCGTTTCCTGTACCACCATCTAATAAATCAGCACCTGAACCGCCATTCAGATAATCATTACCTGAACCGCCATAAAGTTCATCTTTATCTGCTCCTCCTAATAAAAGATCATTTCCATCATCGCCATAAAGATAGTTATCCCCATCCATTCCGACTAGTTTGTCATTATCATTTCCGCCATGAAGTTCATCACTTCCATGGCCGCCTTCAAGATAGTCATCCCCTTCACCGCCATAAATTTCATCGTCACCACCACCACCATAAATATGATCATTCCCATCCCCACCTTGGATATCAATATTATTATCTTCAGAGCCAAAAATGTAATCATGCTTACTAGGTTTCGATACACCTAAAATAGATGGATTTTTTAATTCTATTCCTGTCGCAATATCTATAAAGTTAAACTCTGGATGATCATATAATCCTGCATTTTTATTATATTCATAAAAATACTGTAAAGCTTTGGCTCTATCCTCTATCCATTCAGGCGTAATATCTCCATACCCAATTATAGGATTATATAAATCAAATTTTTCCTTAACAGCTGGACTAGTTTCTATTGATACCATTGAAAGTGCATTAAGCGCAGCACGGATATTTGCATCATTTTCTGCAAGATCAATTAAATTATCTAAGGTTAATTGATTTAATGTTTGAGTTTCTAAACTTAAAACTGAACTTTTGAAAAACTCTTTCGCATTTGCAAAGAAATTATCATCATTGGTTGTTCCGATTATTGAATCACCTAGCACTACTCCCATTAACATATCAAGAAATTTATTTACGCCTACACTATTAATTAAATTAAAAGCAGATAATAAACCTTGACTATCACTTCCTGTTGCTAAAGTAGAAAGATAATCGATAAACGTTTTTTCCCCTGTCACATAGCCATAAAATGTATTGCCTAAAATATCTATATCTGTCTTTTCTTGTTTTAAATCTTCAGAAATAAATTCTGATCTTGCTGCTTTGAGCCCAGCTTCATAACTAACATAAGCATATAAAACATCTCGCCAATCGTTGAGTGAATCTACTTTTAATCCATCTTCCCCTTTACTCATTAAACGGAAACTTTGATCACTAGTTAATTGGGTAAAGAGTAAGGTCCCAGACCATGCAGAGTTTGCTTGCTTTTCAGCACTAGTATCACCTAAATCACGATTAAATATGATTTTTCCGACTGCCGTCGCATCATCCGCAGCAATTTTATTAATATCAGGGATTATGGCGTAATCTGCTACACCATTATCTCCTTCACCAAAAAGGTTTTTTAATAAATTTTTAGCTACTTCATTTGATGCCTGCTGCATCAAACTATTTGAAATATTCTCCCCATAGCGTAACTGTGCTTGAGTATTACTATAAACTCGAATAAGTTCAGATAAAGAACCACGCCCAGCATTCGCTTCAGTTGCACCCCGTAGCCATAATACAGTTGGATCTGATGATGTATAACTATAGTCACTTTGTAGTAAACTAGCTAATGTTGAATAAATAATATGATAACCAATTTGTCCATTTTCTGCCTGTATGCGTAAAGCAGAAATTTGATTCATATGATTTTGACTTAATTTAGTTAACAAAATGTAATTCCTTTATTTTTACGTTTAATATTTTTAAAGTGGTTAAACAAACATCTAGATATTGTTCATCTGTAATATTAATAAAATGAGCATTATAAATCCTAATAAGAATCCCATTCCATTTAAATCGATTTATTTTAGAAGTACATAAAACATAATTAAATGTATTCAAATCCCCATCGTAATATTGTTTTGAATACATAGATATCCTAAAAAAAGTTCCATAACCAAATTCATTTTTCCATTTTTTATTTAGCAGATCATTTACAGTATCAGGCCAAATTACATTTAACCCATCAACTCCATAATATTCTTTAGGGATTAACCAAAAGCGTTTATTACGTTTTATCAAAATAAATTTACGTGAGTCATATTTGGGTAATCTTGCTCTATCTGTATCTGTAATAGCATCAAATTCCTGAGCCAATCTTCTATTCTTTGCCTCCATCAGTCGCCGAAGTTCTCCCTCCCGTTCCTCGTTTGTTAAAGGAACACACTTATATACAACCCAAGCTATAAAAACTACTAAAAGTAAAATCCATATAAAACCTTTAGTTGGTGTGTAGTTTTTTATTTTCATTTTTCCACCTTTAATAAACTTTTGGGCCTCACCTTTTCTACTTCAGCAAACAATGAAAAAGTCTGATTCACATAGTTCACCACTCCCGAAATCTGATCCATGTAGTGCATCAATTCTGGGGTTTTCTCAGCCTGAATCAGTTTCATTGTGCGTGAGGGATCATAACCATCAAATTGACAGTAAAATAAAGGTTCACCTCGTTTTAAAATTAAATCTTTAGAAGTGTCATACCATTCAAATGCCCACATTAGTGGTCGAGGCCAAATGTGAATCGGAAAACGACCTCCAAAGATAGTGCCGGGTAAAGGGTGTTTACGATAATATCCAAAGGCCTCTAATTGAGTGATATACACCACTTCATCTGCAATAAAACAATACGGCAGTTTCAGTTGTAAAATGGGGACTTGAGGTGTACGCCATTCATTTTCATTCACCAGTGTAATCAGTTCTCGCAATTTATTGGTCCGCACAGGTGACTGCTCCCCCAATACATTCACGATACTCGGTTTGCCCTGTGCATCTCGTGAAAAGCGTAAATGAAAGTCAAATGGACAATTCACCACAAAGTAGCGACTCTCTAATTGCAATACTGCTGGACAGCGACTGGCGGATTTTGCATGTTTGGTTTGTGATTGCGAACGCATTCGATAAGGTGGCTCATATAGAATGGAGGCTTTCTCTTCTGTTAAAAACCAACCCACCTGAATTGGACCCGTAGCTGTGCTAGGGTCACGATCTTCTACCGTAAACTGAATGTGCATTGTTGTTATTCGAAAGTATTAAACCCCAATATTATAACCGTAATTCTGATTGCTTTTTTCCCTAAATTATACATTCATGCTTAAAATTCCAGCTATCATGTAACGCTATGCCCATGATTTAATTATCTTTATTCTAGCCTTAGTCATGTTAAATATTCATAAAATGAAAAATTTGTGGATCTGATCTCAAAATCAATTCTAATGTTTTCGTAATGCTTCGTTAGCTTTATTAAATGACTTTAATAAATAGTCGAGAATAGTTTTTTCACCGGTACGAATATCGACCGTGATTATCATGTCTTGGGTGATTGCAAATTTCTACCCAGCCTTATTCTCTAATTGATCACGGTCAGTTTGAATATATACCGTAATAGAATTGATCCTTCTTGACTTCATCCCGTATCGTGTCCGGGGAAATAATGATCACCTTACCTCCAAGGCCACTATAAATCGAGTAATCATAAGCAGTAAACTTGGCCAAAGCCGATTGATTTGGATAAATAAATGCAATATCACGTGGTTAAACACGCGCTTTCACTAGTAATGTATGATCTATCGGCACAATACTCATCAGTTTTCCACTTTGTGGGATAACACCCTCAATGTAACGGTATCGATTTGTTTTACAATTCCCCTACTGGAGTCTTGAGCACCGTACGCTGTAAACTGTCCGAGCGACCTTTTATCACAGCTTGTTAACTTTCAATTTCGGTATTGATTTTTGCTAATTCTTCTCGAGCATTGACTTCATATTGATGACGTATATCTTGAATTTGATTGTTTAAGTCTGCCGCTTGTCGTTGTAGACGCAATACATCAAATTCACTAGCGACGCCTTTGGCAACCTATAGCTCAGTCATCGATAATTCAGTTTCTAACAATCTCAGTGAATGTTGCAGCCCACTAATCGATTCTTGTAAGTTACTGCGTCGGGCATGATTCAGTACGGTTTCTTCATGCAGTAAGTGAGGGTCTTTTTTATACTCACAGGTGGATAATCAGCGTGTTTTAACCCATCAGTATGCACGTCCCCCACCTATTCATTCAATACAATTAATACATCTTTAAAATAAAACATGCCAACCTTTAACAAGAGTATGTATAAAGTCTTACTATAATTCTAAAAGCAACGTATTTAAACGCGATCAGATTCATAAACACCACAAACACAGATTAAAACTCCAATAAATTTACATATAACAAATTGTGGTTTCATGGAAAAATATTTTTAATAAAAATTCAGTAAAATTAATAGTTTGATTATTTCCATTTTAGATATAACCTATCATTAACTCGATGTCTAAAAATCTTTAGATGTGGTATTAATCACCCCATTCTTAATAAATACTTTACGAATCGATTTTAATCTAACCATTTAAGCTGAGATAAAATGAATTTTTCAAAAGGCAATTTTAAAATAAAAAACCCATTCCAAAAACTTAAAATGGGTCTAGTGAAAACTACTGAGCCTGAAATAGTAAAAAATTAGAGCCTAACAATATATACTGTAATGAATTGAGGAGAAAATACAATATATATTCAAATAATTTTTAGATAAAATTTACTAAAAATTAAATTATATTAATTAACAAAATATATTTCCTTTACTTCTTCATTTAAAATTTTTAATGCAGTTAGGCAAACATCCAAATATTGCTCATCTTTAATATTTCTATGGTAAGAGTCATAAATTCTTACGAGCACACCATTCCATTTAAATTTTCCTACATAAGGTTTTGGTTGACAGGATGCATTATTATAAATTTTTCGCCCCCAATAATCTGTCGTACGATTATAATATTGAGGTGAATACATAAATACATTAAATGCATAATCCCTATCAAAATCATTTTTCCATTTTTTGGCCAATAATTTATTAACATCTGTAGGCCATCTGATTTTAAATCCACTATCTCCTTGATACTCTCTTGGTATTAACCAAAACCGACCACTACGCTTTATTAAAAAATATTTACGAGAGTCAAATTTTGGTAGTCGTGCAAAGTCTTCTTGTGTATAAGAGTCAAACTCTTCAGCTAGCCTAATCCTTTCCCGTTCCATATTTGAATGAATAAGAGCATCTTGATCTTTCTCTGTTAAAGGAACACATTTATATACAAGCCATGCTATAAAAATAATTAAAAGCAAAATCCATATAAAACCTTTAGTTGGTGTGTAGTTTTTTATTTTCATTTTTCCACCTTTAATAAACTAAGAATTAATGCGCCTACATTTTGATGTGGGTTCTTTGGGGGGTAAAAGCATAGATAAAAAAAGCCCCTGCTATTAACAGGGGCTTTTCGAATTTGGCGGAAGCGGTGAGATTCGAACTCACGGAGGACTCACACCCTCGTCGGTTTTCAAGACCGGTGCATTAAACCGCTCTGCCACGCTTCCATGTGCGTAAGAATACAAAGCTTATTCATTTTATTCAAGAAAAATATCATCGCTTTGTGTTCAAGTGCATATTGTTTCATCAATTTTACAATCGAGCAGCTAATTCTGCTCCTTCTTTGATCGCACGCTTCGCATCTAGCTCTGCTGCGAGCTTTGCTCCACCAATAATATGGTAGTTCGCTATAGTCGACTCGCCTTCTTTTGGCATCAAGTCTTTTACCGACTCTTGCCCCGCACACACCACAACGGTATCTACACGTAAAAGCTGGTCCTGACCATTATGCTCAATCCAAAGCCCTTCATCGGTAACTGCTTTATATTGCACGCCACGAAGCATGCGTACACCGTGCTTTTTAAGCTGAGCACGATGTACCCACCCCGAAGTCTTGCCAAGACCAATACCGAGTGGGGTTGTTTTACGTTGCAGTAAATAAATTTCTCGTATTGCTGGCTCAACTACTGGTGGTTGCATACCGCCTTCCGAAACATAATTTGGATCTGGGTCTACACCCCACTCACATTGCCACTCGGCTAAAGGTTGAGGCTGTGGTTGATGTGGTGGTTTAAGTAAAAATTCTGAGACATCGAAACCAATACCACCTGCCCCAATCACTGCAACTTTTCGTCCAACTTCAGCACCCTGTAAAACTTGAGCATAAGAAAGGACTTGAGGTGAATTACTTCCTTCAATCTTTAATGCGCGCGGCACGACTCCAGTCGCCACAATCACCTCATCAAAACCTTCGCGTTCAAGTTGTTCACGATTAACACGAGTATTTAAACGAACATCTACGCCAGTTTTTTGAAGTTGTACTTTAAAGTAGCGAATGGTTTCGTGGAATTCCTCTTTACCCGGCACAACCTTTGCAAAGTTAAACTGACCACCTACATCTGCATTGGCTTCAAACAGGGTAACTGCATGACCACGACTTGCAGCAACAGTTGCAGCAGACATACCAGCTACACCACCACCTACAACGGCAATACGCTTTGGTTGTTTGGTTTTTAAATAAACCAATTCAGTTTCATGGCCTGCACGTGGGTTTACTAAACAAGATACACGCTTATTTTTAAATGCATGATCTAAACATGCTTGGTTACAGGCAATACACGTATTAATTTCATCTACACGATTGGTCGCAGTTTTATTTACCCAAAAAGCATCCGCCAATAAAGGGCGAGCCATTTGAATCATATCTGCTTTGCCAGTTGCCAAAATCTCTTCAGCAGTTTCAGGCATATTAATACGGTTAGACGCAATTACCGGAATTGAAATATGTTGTTTTACATGAGCCGTATAATCAACAAACGCTGCACGAGGCACAGAAGTGACAATAGTCGGCACACGTGCTTCATGCCAACCAATACCCGTATTTAATAAAGTGACACCCGCTTTTTCTAAAGCTTTCGCAACCGTAACCACTTCTTGCATGGTGTTACCGTCATGCACAAGGTCGAGCAGCGATAAACGGAAACAGATAATAAATTTTTCGCCAACTTTTGCGCGGATCGCTTTGACAATTTCAACCGGAAAACGCATACGGTTTTCAATTTCACCACCCCAACAGTCTGTACGCTGGTTTACATGGCGACTTAAAAACTGGTTAATCAGATATCCTTCCGACCCCATAATTTCAACGCCGTCGTAGCCTGCCTTTTTGGCAATGTCGGCACACTGTGCATAATCTTCAATGGTACTGAGAATATTTTTTTCAGAAAGTTGACGTGGCTTAAATGGTGAAATCGGTGATTTTATTGCACTCGAAGATACTACAAATGGCTGGTAACCATAGCGTCCCGCATGCAATATTTGCATCAGAATTTTTGAACCATGCTTATGGACGGCATGAGTCACCAAACGGTGCTGCGGAATATCAAATAAGCTATTCATGGTTCCGCCAGCCGGAGCCAACCATCCTTGACGGTTCGGAGAAATACCGCCAGTCACAATCAAACCAACTCCACCCTTGGCACGCTCTTCAAAATAAGCTGCCAGTTTTGGGTAGTTAAAAAAGCGGTCTTCAAGCCCCGTATGCATAGATCCCATGACCACACGGTTTTTAATGGTTGTGAAGCCCAAATGTAATGGTTTTAATAAATTGGCGTAACTTGTCATGCTGCGTCCCAATATTTTTCTGCAACTTGTTGCATAGTACTTTGATTTGTTATTGGAGTGGTTGACACATTTTCACTAAAATGTAGTCAAATACGTCAATATTAGAATATAGTCAGATTATATAATTGATATAACACTCAAATCTTGGAAGCTAACAAAACAATATGCTATCTAGGCCTAAATACTTATTTCATGGCTCTACAAGCTATCGAGAATATCTTGAGCCAAAACAAGCCATAGGCGATGGAGAAATGGACAATGCCATTGGTATATATGCCGTTGAAGATAAAAGAATTGCGCAATTATTTGCAATTGAATATCTCGGCCTATCCAATGACGCCCGCTTCAGTATTAAATTTAAGGATGACTTCGTCTATGTTGAACTTTACCAATGTAGCGTCAATTGGGATCGTATTGGTTATTTATATACACTTCCTTCAGAGAACTTTATAAAAATTGACCATATGCAATGGCTATCATCAGAAAGTATTATTCCCACGAAAGTTGAACCTGTTAATCCTCACGATTTCAAAACATTTATCCAACAACGTTCAAAATAGATGTATCTCTAATATGAAAAATCCATCCATCTATTTTGACTCTTCATTTCAATAGATCACCCAAATAGAAAAAATACCAAGACTTATAAAAATTTTAATTTTCACCATGATCAACTCGATTTTACAAAACTTTACTGCACTAAAAGTGTTACAATAGTTCCGATTTTTTATTCTCAAGATGCCCTATTCGGCGTCTTTACTAATAAATGTTAGGATTAGCAATGACTGATAATGCAACTATCTTGCAGCATGTACCAGTAGGCAAAAAAGTTGGGATTGCCTTCTCCGGTGGTCTAGACACTTCAGCTGCCTTATTGTGGATGAAACAAAAAGGCGCTGAGCCTTATGCATATACTGCAAACTTAGGCCAGCCAGATGAAGATGACTACGATGCAATTCCAAAGAAAGCAGAACAATATGGCGCTGTAAAAGCTCGCTTGATTGACTGCCGCTTACAATTGGCGCTTGAAGGTATTGCTGCAATTCAGTGTGGTGCATTCCATATCAGTACAGGTGGTGTTCCTTATTTCAATACAACTCCACTCGGTCGTGCAGTAACAGGTACTATGCTCGTTACTGCCATGAAAGAAGACGACGTAAACATCTGGGGTGACGGTTCAACTTATAAAGGTAACGATATTGAACGTTTCTATCGTTATGGTTTGTTGACTAACCCAAATCTTAAAATTTATAAGCCGTGGTTAGATCAAAACTTTATTGATGAGCTTGGTGGCCGTGCAGAAATGTCACAGTTCCTCATCGACAACGGTTTTGACTACAAAATGTCAAAAGAAAAAGCGTACTCAACTGACTCAAACATGTTGGGCGCAACTCACGAAGCAAAAGATCTTGAATACCTAAATGCAGGTATCAAAATCGTTGACCCAATCATGGGCGTTGCTTTCTGGAAAGAAGAAGTTGAAATCAAACCAGAAGAAGTGACTGTACGTTTTGAAGAAGGTGTACCTGTTGCATTAAATGGTCAGCGTTTTGACAATCCGGTTGAGCTTATTCTTGAAGCAAACCGTATCGGTGGCCGTCATGGTTTAGGTATGTCTGACCAAATCGAAAACCGTATTATCGAAGCGAAATCTCGTGGTATTTATGAAGCACCGGGTATGGCCCTTCTTCATATTGCTTACGAGCGTTTGGTTACTGGTATTCACAACGAAGATACGATCGAACAATACCGCATTAACGGTTTACGTTTAGGCCGTTTACTTTACCAAGGCCGTTGGTTCGACTCACAAGCGCTTATGTTGCGTGAAACTGCACAGCGTTGGGTAGCTAAAGCGATTACTGGTGAAGTAACACTTGAACTTCGTCGTGGTAATGACTACACCATCATGAACACTGAATCTCCAAACTTAACGTACGAAGCTGAACGTTTAACAATGGAAAAAGGTGATTCAATGTTTACGCCAATGGACCGTATTGGTCAGTTGACTATGCGTAACCTCGACATTACCGATACACGTGCAAAACTAGGTATCTATACAGATGCTGGCTTGCTTTCAATCGGTCAAGGTTCTGCTGTACCTCAATTAGATAATAAGAAAAAATAATTTCTTATAACGTCAAAAAGCCACCTCAATAGGTGGCTTTTTCATACTTAAAGTTAAGTTAGGCAATTTCAGCGACTTGTAATGGCTGATAATAAATTTGATTACGGCCAAGCTGTTTTGCCCGGTATAAAGCCTGATCTGCCGCATGAATAAGCCTATCTTGTCCCATCTTTAGCCCACCCGTATATACGGTAAACCCTAAACTGATAGTGACATACTTCGACACTAAAGAAGCTGCATGAGGAATCGCTTGCCGTTCAATGGCTTTATAGATATTTGCAGCCACTGAATAAGCGCCCTGTGCAGGTGTTTCAGGTAAAAGTACAACGAACTCCTCGCCCCCATAACGCGCAACAAAGTCAACATGACGAATTGAGTTTTTAATTGCTGCGGCAATGCTAGAGATGACTTTATCTCCCATCTGGTGCCCGTAAAAATCGTTATAGTTTTTAAAAAAATCAATATCAATAAATAAAACAGCTAAAGGACGCTTCTCTTGATTTGCTCGGTAGTAGAAAAAATCAAACATCTCATCAAATGTACGTCGATTCGAAATTTGAGTCAGGGCATCCTGCTGGCTTAAATGCAATAACTCCGACGCTTCAATCCGTAAGATCTGTTCATTAATTTCAGCAAGCTGGTTATTTAAAAAAAGGCTTCTTTCTCTTGAGATGAGCATACTGCTAATCGAGAAACCTAAAATACAACTACCGAACAAAGCACGGCCCAACGCAATATAGTCACAATTTACGTCTAACAAAATAAGAAAAGCAAAAACTAAAAATGCTGCCAATAAACCAACACAAAGCATATGCAAAGGTTTAATACCGCTTAATATGAACCCGAGCATATATAAAAATGAAAGAAGCAACATAGACTGGTTCTTAAGCGCCATATTTCCGACACTAAGCAATAACATCGCATTAATAATAATGGTTAAAAATACAATGCCACATGCAGCTAAATAAAAGTGCTCGGAGAGTTTTGTAAATTTGGCAAAAACCCAGAACAATAACAGGGCAAGTGCAATATTCATTGCACTAAGTAAGCAATGAATAAAGTCCAAAGTAATATAAGGTACCCCAATCACTAAATAGTCGATCGGCAGGGCCAATAAAATAAAAATTAAATAAGTGAGTACACCACTTGCTAGAAACTTTGAGATGTTCTGTCTAGTTCGATCAAGATTTAAACACCAGAATTTTTTTTCCAGTTGTTTGGGCAAAGGCATATTGGCATAACGATGGGTATGTAGAGTGACCAAATACTCGATTTCTTCTTTAGATTTGAGTAATTGATGTACATTTCCCCTATTCGCCACTAGTCGATTCCTACATATTCTGCATTAACAAAATATAACATTATTTTTTAAAGCTCCCTGCGCTTTATTTTGCCATTTGTCCGTAATTCTCGTTACCATTTTCACACTTTATCGATTATCATTTGTTTTATTTCGAAGTTTGAACTGCCTTGAACTCTATTACCCTGCTCCAGCCAGATGATTGGCATGCACATTTACGTGATGGTTTAGCATTAAAACGTACTGTTCCAGATTTGGCTAAACAATTCGCCCGCGCGATTTGTATGCCTAACCTTGTACCGCCTGTAAAAACAGTAGAAGAAGCTTTAGCTTATCGCGAACGCATTCTTGCTCATGTTCCAGAAGGCAATAATTTTGACCCTCGTATGGTGCTTTATTTTACTGACCACACTTCACCAGATGAAGTTCGTAAAATTAAAGAATCAGAACATGTAAATGCGATTAAGCTTTATCCTGCTGGTGCGACCACAAACTCCGATAATGGTGTGAGTGATATTCGTAAAGTTTATGCAGTCATTGAGCAATTAGAAGAGCATCAAGTTCCGTTATTGCTTCATGGTGAAGTAACTCATAATCATGTAGATATTTTTGATCGTGAAAAACGCTTCCTAGATGAGGTATTATCACCTCTATTGAAACAGTTCCCGAAGCTTAAAGTTGTGCTTGAGCACATCACTACCAGTGATGCAGCACACTTTGTTTTAGAACAAGACCGTAATGTGGCGGCAACAATCACTCCACAACATTTATTATTTAACCGTAATGATATGTTGGTTGGTGGTATTAAACCGCACTTCTACTGTTTACCAATTTTAAAACGTCAAACGCATCAAACGACTTTACTTGAAGTGGCGACAAGCGGTAATCCTAAGTTTTTCTTAGGTACAGACAGCGCTCCTCATGCACAAAATGCAAAAGAGAATGCTTGTGGATGTGCAGGCTGCTATAGTGCACCAAATGCAATTGAGCTTTATGCACAAGCATTTGACCAAGTCGGTAAATTAGAGCGTCTAGAAGGTTTTGCTAGCCATTTTGGTGCAGACTTCTACGGTCTACCACGTAATACTTCTACCATTACTTTGGTTAAAGAAGATAACCTCGTTCCAGAATCTTTTGATTATTTAGATAATCAAAAAATCATCCCGCTGCATGCCGGGAAAACGCTGCAATGGAGAAAAGTGTGACACAAGAAAACTCTGTCCCGGTCATTGGCCAACGTTTTCGTGGCTTCTTACCTGTTGTTGTCGATGTTGAAACGGCAGGTTTTAATGCCCAGACAGATGCATTGCTAGAAATCGCATGCATTCCGATTGTGTATAATGCTCAGGGACAATTTGTCCCTGGTCCTGCATTTCATGCACATATTAACCCTTTTGAAGGGGCTAACCTCGACCGCCGTTCGCTAGACTTCATTGGTATTGACCCATTCAACCCAATGCGTATTGCAATGGCTGAAGATGAAAGAACTGCTTTACGTCGCATTTTTAAATCGGTCAATGAAGTTCGTAAACAGCAACATTGTACTCATGCAGTACTCGTAGGCCACAACGCGCATTTTGACCTTGGTTTTTTACAAGCAGCCATTGCTCGCTCAGGTACAAAAAACCAAAACCCGTTCCATAGTTTTTCAGTGATGGATACGGTCACGTTAAGTGCAGTAATGTTTGGACAAACTGTACTTGCAAAAGCATGTATTCAAGCTGGAATTGAGTTTGATGGTAAAGAAGCACACTCTGCTTTATACGATACTCAAAAGACTGCTGAACTGTTTTGCTATATTTTGAACAAACTGTCTCCTTACCTCCTTGACAGTTTGGTGGCGGCTTCTTAAGATACCGCCATCCTCAACGTCCCTATCGTCTAGAGGCCTAGGACATCGCCCTTTCACGGCGGTAACCGGGGTTCGAATCCCCGTAGGGACGCCATATTCTCTTCATATAAAATTTTTCTCTCTAAGTTCTGTCTTCTTATTCTTTTTATATTTTTCTTTATTTCTAAATAAAATACACTTGTGCAAATATATCACTGATCCAGTATTTCCTTTACATCGTTTTACAATATAATAATTCTTATTTTTATACTGATATTTATTATCAAAAAGGTTTTAAATGGATCTTAAGCTTCGCCTTCTCTCCCTGAGTATTGCACAACTATGCTGTATTCCAGCTACTTTTGCAGACACGAACAACTCTTCAACTACTCTTGCAACTATCAAAATTAAAGCCCAACAGGCATCTGACCAGACTTATAAAGTGGATAGTTCCAGTAGTGCTACGCGTAGTGAAATTGCATTACAAGATACCCCGCAATCTGTGAGCGTGGTAACCCAAAAAGTAATTGAAGATATTGGTGCAACTCGCTTAGTTGAAGCACTTGATTTAGCTGGTGGCGTGACTCGTGCTAATAACTTTGGTGGTCAAGGTTTAACTGGTTTTAACGTGCGCGGGTTTACCAGTGGTGAGTTTTATCGAAACGGGTTTCCAATTAACCGTGGCTATCCAAATGCGCCAGATAGTAACACCATTGAACGTGTAGACGTTTTACGTGGCCCCTCTTCTAGCTTATATGGACGTGGTGACCCAGGTGGTACGTTTAACTTAATTTCTAAAACACCAAACTCTGAGCAACAAACCACTTTAGGTGCACAGCTCAACAGTGAAGGTTTATATCGCACTACTGTCGATACAACAGGTACTATCCCAAATGCAGAAAATATTGGTTATCGTCTAAATGTGATTGCAGAAGGTGGGGATAGTTACCGTGACCATGTCGAATCTAAACGTTATGGCATTGCTCCCGTCATTCAATGGCAAGCTACTGATGCCACCAAAGTTACTTTTGAAGCCGATATTTTAAGAAACCAACATCCACTCGACCGTGGTCATACACGTTATCCAACACAGAAATCCTTTAATAGCTCACCAGAAACCTATTTATGGGAAACGGGTAAATACTACAATCGACTCTACAATGATAACAATATGACTCAATTACGAGTTGAACATGACCTTGGGAATGACTGGAAGCTAAATGCTGGCGTGCAATATTTAAATGGCAAATTGCATGGCTATGCAGTAGAAGCAAATGGCATTCAAAATGACGGAGAAACATTAGGGCGAAATTACAATTATCGCGAATTAAAATGGCAAGATACCGATGCCCAAATTAACCTTACAGGCAATTTCCAGCTTTTAGGTTTAGCACATACTTTAGTGACTGGGCTTGAATATGAAAATTATGATTATAAGTCGTATATTATTCGCTCAAGCGAAGATATCGGTAGCTATTCTATTAATATTTATAATCCGGTTTTAGGGCAACCACTACCTGAACTTAATACAGTTACTACACATGACCGCGAAAACTTAAAAACAACGGCCCTTTTTGTACAAGACCAACTCGAATTAAATGAACGTTTAAGTGCACTATTAGGTTTACGTTTTGAGCACTATGAACATGATTATCAGGATTTGCGACCGGGTAAACCCAATTGGAACACTAGTCATGATGCATTTATTCCACGTTTAGGTTTAGTTTATAAAGCCAGTGATGACCTTTCACTCTATGGCAATGCTGCAAAGTCTTTTAAACCAAATACTGGCGCAAGTCATAGTGGCGAAGGTTTTGATCCAGAAGAAGGTATGGCTTATGAACTAGGGTTTAAATGGTTGGCTCTCAACAATATGCTGTCAGTCGACTCTGCTATTTTCTATGCCAATAAAGAAAACGTTTTAACAAATGATCCTTTATTCCCAAATTATAAAGTGGCTGCTGGTGAAGTCCGTAGCCGTGGTATTGAGTTAAATATTGCTGGTCAAATTACACCAGCTTGGAAAATTATTGGTGGATATGCTTATACAGATGCGGAAGTAACTAAAGACAATACTTTGCAAAAAGGAACAGCTCTAGCCAATATTCCAAAGAATAGTTTTAATCTTTTAAATATCTATGAATTTCAGGATGGTCCTTTACAAGGCTTAGGTCTAGGCATCAATCAAAAATATATTGATAAACGTGCAGGTCAGACAGCCAATAGTACCTATATCATGAAAGGTTATGCAGTTACAGATTTGGTTTCTTATTATCAGGCGACACCAAAACTTCGTCTTAACTTAGATGTGAAGAACATTTTTGATAAAGTTTATGATGAAAGTGCTTTCAATTTATATGCTTATCCGGGTGAATCACGTACCGTTCAATTAGGTATGAGCTATACGTTCTAAATTGAGTATAAAGGTACTATTTCATCCTTAGAAATAGTACCTTTACTTTAAGAAATTTTTACGCTGACTTACGTGAATTTACGCGTCCTTGAACAACAGCCTTAATATTACCCTTGGCATAATTTAAAAACACAATTAAAGGTGACAGTTTAGGATTTGGCTTTTTACCCTGCCCAATGGCTTTAAATTGTGCTGCGTACCAAATGATTTCCATAATTGCCATTTTATCGACAAAAGGTAATCCTGTTTTAATCGGTTTTACGGCGTAGCGAACGTCTTGGCCTGCAATTAAACGGTCAGTTAAATCAGTTTCAACAGCAAGTGGACGAGCAATACCAATAAAATCACATGCACCACTTGCCAAAGCAGCATTCATACCTTCGACTGTACGGAAGCCACCCGTCACCATAAGTTTACATTTTACATGCTGACGGATTTTTTCAGCGAAGTCTAAGAAATACGCTTCACGTGCAATGGTACTTGCCTTACGTTTATCCACTTTGGCACCAGCCATTGCAGGTGCTTCGTAAGTTCCACCTGAAATTTCAATTAAATCGATCCCAGCTTCATCAACTGCTTTAAATACCGAAATCACATCTTCTTCGCTAATACCGCCGCGCTGGAAGTCGGCAGAGTTAAGCTTAACGGAAATAATAAAATTATCAGAAGTTGCTTCACGTACTGCTTTATAAACCTCTAGTAAAAAGCGAGTACGGTTTTCGATTGAACCACCCCACTGGTCTGTACGTTTATTGGTTAATGGTGATAAAAACTGGCTAATTAAATAGCCATGTGCACCATGTAACTGTACCCCTTCAAAACCCGCCTTTTCACAAATACGAGCAGCTGTCGCAAAACGTTTAATAATATCCAAAATTTCTTCATGCTTAAGAGCACGTGGAGTACCAAACATAGTCGCTAAAGCTGGGCTAAAAGGAACTGCCGAAGGTGCAACTGTTTCTTTATTTAGGCCCTTTGGACACTGACGACCAGGGTGAGACAATTGAATAAGCTGTACCATTCCATATTGTTTACCGACTGCTGCCCATTCTTTTAAACGCTCTAGGTCACGCTCGGTTTCAATCACCACTACCCCAGGTTCGTTTTTGGCCTCTACATTGACCATAACATTTCCAGTAATCGCACAGCCCAAACCACCTTTGGCCCATGCACTATACAAGCCTAAATGTAAGTCATTCGGCTGGCCTTCATAGTTTGCAAGTGCCTCACTCATTGCACCTTTAATAATCCGGTTTTTAAATGTGGTATTTCGAATTGTGATTGGTTGTGCAATCTGGCTCATGGTTAACCTCTTTTAATATTTTAGAGCAATTACTCTAATTTAGATGAGTTATAGGTCATGTCAAGGGAAAATCGATAACTGACAATAGCACATGTCAAATTTAAAAAATATAAAAAAATGCAACTTTTTGCATTAAAAATTTAAATAAAATTTATTTTTATAAAACATAATCTTATTAAATAAATTTAACAACTTGCCGCAATTAACTGCTTGGTATATTCAGTTTTTGGAGCATTAAACAACAGCTCAGTCGGCTGATATTCCATAACTTTTGCATGTCGTAATACCATCACTTTATGACACAGTGCTTTGACCACATTTAAATCATGACTAATAAAAATATAGCTCAAGTACTCTGTTTGCTGTAAACGTCGTAATAATTGAATCATCGCTTTTTGCGTGGTTCGGTCTAAGGCAGACGTTGGTTCATCTAAAATTAAAAGTTTAGGTTGAACTACTAAAGCTCTCGCTAAAGCAACACGTTGTCGTTGCCCACCAGAAAGTTCATGTGGATAGCGATGTTGAAAGCCCTCAGCCAACTCAACTTTTATCAACGCTGATTCAACTTGCTGTTTAATTTCTTTATCAGCTATCGCTTTGACTTTTAACCCTTCAGCAATAATCTGCCCTACCGTCATACGTGGGTTTAGACTACCAAATGGATCTTGGAAAACAATCTGTAAGTCTGACCTGATCTTGCGTAAAGCTTTTTGTTCTAAGCGGTTTATATCTTGCCCTAGAAAGTTAATCTGTCCCTCACTTTTAATTAATCGAACCAGAGCCAAAGCCAATGAAGATTTTCCGGATCCACTTTCACCCACAATGCCTAATGCTTCGCCTTGAGCAAGCTCAAAATTTACATTTTCAACCGCATTGGTATAACCCTGAATTCGGTTAAAGAAACCACGTCGTATTGGATATTTAACATTGAGTTGTTGAACAGATAAAATCTTATGGCTGGTTGAATATCGCTCAGCGAAACCAAGATCATGATCTAACAATTGCTGGGTATAAATTGACGCAGGATTTTTAAAGATTTGCTGAAGCTGACCTTGCTCTACAACTTGCCCCTTGTGTAATACAATCAGCTCATCGGCATAACGGCGTACCACGTTCAAATCATGGCTAATTAAAATCAGCGCCATACCATATTTGCTTTGCAAAGATTTTAATAATTCTAAAATTTGCGTCTGTAAAATCACATCAAGCGCGGTAGTTGGTTCATCTGCAATTAAAATTTTAGGTTGAAGAGCTAGCGCAGCCGCAATCATCACCCGCTGTTTTTGACCACCTGAAAGCTCATGCGGATAACGTTTTAAAATGTACTCTGGATTAGCAATTCCTACATCTTTTAATAATTGAATTACCTGCTGTTGAGCTTTCGCTTTTGACCCACCTTGTAAAATAAAATTTTCACCGACAATTTTTTCAACACGATGCAATGGATTTAAAGCCGTAGAAGGCTCCTGAAAAATCATGGCAATTTGGCGGCCGCGTATGTGTGTTTGCGTCTTTTCGTCTATTTCTAAAATATTTTTTGAATCAATAATAATACGACCAGATGTTTTTAATTTTTCTGGTAGTAATCCCATCATCGCCAAACAGCTTATTGTTTTACCTGAACCACTCTCACCTACAATTGCAAGCGTATCTCTGGCTTGTAAGTGTAAATTGAGACCTTCCAATAAAATCTGATCTTGCGTAGAGATTGAAAGGTTTTCTATATTTAGCAATCTAGCATCTACATTTAAGTTATTTTCTTGGGTCAAATGCATCACGTGCCGCCTCCCCAATATAAATTAATAATGACAATACAAAAGCTAAGCTAAAAAACCCAGATAAAGCCAACCACGGTGCGTCTAAGTTATTTTTACCTTGCAACAACAACTCACCTAAAGAGGCTGCATCTGGCGGCAAACCATAGCCCAAGAAATCAAGTGCGGTTAAAGCAATAATATTAGTGGTCAAAATAAAAGGTAACTGCGATAGGCTAGAACTTATGGCATTTGGCAAAATGTGCTTAAAGATAATTGCTCTATCAGTTACACCTAAAGCCTGAGCCGCACGCACATAGTCAAGTTGACGCGCTTTTAAAAATTCGGCACGGACAATTCCCACAAGTACAGTCCAGCTAAAGAACAGCATAATAAAAAATAGCCAATATACATTTGGGGTAAACATGCTGACCAAAATCATGACCATAAAGAGCATAGGTAAACCATTCCAGACTTCTACCAGTCGCTGCCCCAACAAATCAACCCAGCCACCATAGTAGCCTTGTATAGCACCCACAAAAATACCAAGTAGCGCTGCACAACCTGTTAAAGCCAAGCCGAAAAGTAATGAGACTCTAAGCCCATAGAGAATACGTGCAAGCACGTCTCGCCCTTGGTCATCTGTTCCTAACCAGTTCTGCTTAGAAGGTGGCGATGGCACAGGTACAGCCAAGTCTAAATTAGGAGTCTGGTAAGAAAATCTTATAAGGGGCCAAATAGCCCAGCCTTTATGATTAATGAGTTCTTGTACAGCGGGATCTTTATAATCTGCTTCTGTTTCAAACACGCCACCAAAAGTGGTTTCGGGATATGTTTTAAAGACAGGCAAATAATAAGCGTCCTCATATTTCACCAACAATGGTTTGTCGTTGGCAATGAGCTCAGCAGCTAAGGACATCATCAAAATAAGGCTAAACAAAACAAAGCTTGCCCACCCTAATTTATGTTGCCTAAACTTTTGCAGCCGTGACCGCACAATAAAAGACATTATTTGCCTCCTTGTGCGTCAAAGTGAATACGCGGATCAATCCATTGATACAGTACATCGCAAATAAGACGTAAAAGCAGGCTAAACAGCGTGAAGAAAAACAATACGCCAAAAATAACCGGATAGTCTCGCTGAACAATTGCTTCAAAGCCCAACAACCCCACACCATCTAGGTGAAAAATAATTTCAATAAAAAGATTTCCCACAAAGAAAATGCCTGCTAAAGCTTCCGGCAATCCAGCAAGAACCACTAAAATGGCATTACGGAATACATGTTTATATAAGACTTGTTGGCTATTTAAACCTTTTGCATAAGCTGCCAAGACATAAGGTTTATTAAGCTCTTCTAAAAATGAATATTTGGTTAGATAAGTTAGGCTGGCAAAACCACCCAACACCATGGTAATAAGCGGCAACGTCATGTGCCATAAATAGTCCGTAATTTTTCCGAACCAACTCAATTGATAAAAATTATCTGACACTAGGTTTTGTAATGGAAACCACTGAAAATATGAACCGCCAGCAAAAAAGACAATAAGTAGTATACCAAAGACAAAGCTGGGTACTGCATAGCCCACCACTAGCAATAAAGAAGTGGAACGATCAAACCATGTACCTTGTTGCTTCGCTTTTTTAATTCCAAGTGGAATTGAAATAAGATAAATCAGTAAAGTGCTCCATAGCCCAAGTGAAATTGACACAGGCATTTTTTCCCAGAGCAGCTCAACCACTGATTTATCTTTAAAAAAGCTTTGTCCAAAGTCTAAAGTCAAATAGCCTTTTAACATCAGTAAAAAACGTTCTACTGGAGAATGGTCAAACCCGTACTGTGCTTTAATTTGCTCGACCATTTCAGGACTTAATCCTTTAGCACCTTGATAATACATTTCAGTGCCTAATATACGCCCTGCTCCTAAGCCACTTTCTACTTCATGAATTGCCTGTTCAACTGGTCCACCCGGCGCAATTTGCACGACCACAAAGTTGATCAATAAAATAATGAACAACGTTGGAATCATTAAAAGAAGTCGCTTTAGAATATATGAACCCATATAACAGGATTTCCTTTAGGTACGTGCTTTTATTGTTGATGTAAATATTGAGCAACTTTCTTAGCTTGGTTTGCATTACTCCACCAATACTCTATACCGGCAGAGAGCACAGGTTTCACCTTAGGCTGCTGATACATATTCCAGTACGCATACCAATAATCCCCTTTTCCATAAGTCGGGATCTGGTAATATCCTGCACGAAGCAATCGGTCAAGAACATGAGTATAAGTGATTTGCTGTTCACGGTCTCTGGCAGTGACCAGTTTTGAAATCACCTCATCAATTACCGGATTACGAATACCAGCGTAGTTATAGTTACCATCTTGAACTGCTGCTGCACTTCCCCAGAACTGAGCCTGTTCATTGCCCGGGTTTAAAGATTGCGGCAAATTCATCGTAGTCATATCAAAGTCATAACGGCGTGTACGCTCTAAATATTGCGGCGCATCAACCTGCCTTAAATTAATATTAATTCCTAATTTTTTTAAATTTCTTACAAATGGCATCAATGTTCTTTGTTTGCCATCTTGCTGAATGAGAAACTCAATTTGTACAGGTTTGCCTTCGGGCGTATATAACTGCCCTTCTTTAATTTTATAACCCGCCTCAATCAGCAACTGTCTAGCAAGTAATAGGTTTTGCCGGTTAAAACCACTGGCATCTGAGGCTGGATATTTCCAATCAGCCAAAACAGCTTTTTGCATGACTGGAGAGAGCTTTGGCAAAAGAGGCTTTAGTATGGCCAGCTCATTGTTTGAAGGTCGACCTGTCGCTGCCAAATCACTATTTTCAAAATAACTTTGTAGTCTTTGATATTGTCCGTAAAACAAAGCTTTATTTTGCCATTCAAAATCATAGGCATAAGTTAAAGCTTGTCTAAAGCGGATGTCATTGAAAGGTTTGCGCCGTGTGTTAAAAACATAACTCTCGGTTGCAATGGGGTTATGATGTCTAAATTTATATTGCGTTACCAAACCTGCTTTTACAGCCGGAAAATGATAGTCAGTGACCCATTTTTTAGGATTAGTTTCTTCATGCAAGGTATATTGCCCAGATTTAAAACCTTCGAATGCAATATCCCAATTTCGGTAATAAACATACTTTAAATGATCGAAGTTATAGCGCCCTTTATTAATAGGTAAGTCTTTTGCCCAATAATTCGGATTACGTTTATAACTAATACTTCGTCCTGCATCAATTTTCTCAACCACGTAAGGCCCTGAACCTATAATCGGTTGCAAGCTAATACGGGTAAAATCACGTTTCTGCCAATCTGCTTTTGAGTAAATCGGTAAACTCGCTACAACAAATGGCATTTTAGGATTATGGCTGGACTTAAAAGTGAATTTAACTTGATGTGGGTTTATCACTTCTGTTTTCGCTAAGTCTGCAAGATACATTTGTAGACCAAAATTAGATTTGGTTTGATAGGTATCAAAGCTAAATTTCACATCTTCAGCTGTTACGGGCAGTCCATTACTAAATCGAGCTTTTGGGTTTAAATAAAAAGTAACTGACTGGGTTTTTATAGGATCATACGAAACTTTTTCTGCCAGAAGTGGATATAACACCCCCACTTCATCAAGTGACTGGGTCATTAAAGTATCAAAAAGATAATTTACCCCTTCTGTCGCATTTCCCTTACCGTTCATACTGTTTAAGTTATCAAATGTCCCTTGCGCAGCCTGACTCAATACTCCGCCTTTAGGTGCATTCGGGTTGGCATAAGGCATAGCAGCCATTGCCAGATATTTAGGCTTAGAATGAATTGCGATATACGGCGTGGTTTGCTGAGCAGAGAATATAACTTGCGAAAAAACACTGAGCCCGACTAGCAGGCTCAGTTGAGAATATAACTTTTGCATAAAGTACTAATTATTCTATAAATTAGGCACTTTAATGATATCGCCAATACGCAATTGAGTCGACGGTGTTAGGTTGTTAAGTTCCGCCAGTAAAGTGGTTTCTAAACCATATTTACTCGCAAGACCAATTAAGGTATCACCACGTTTGACTTTGTATTCCACTACAGTTTTTGGAATCACAATATTTTGTCCACGCTGTAAATTGGCATTTGCTTTTAATGCATTCATTTCAGCAAGTTCACGAACTGAAATACCTGCACGACTCGCAATAGCATTTAACGACTCACCAGCCTTAACCGTGTACTTTTCAGTATTTTTTCCTGCAACTACAGCTTTTGGAGACGATTTTGCTGTATCCGTTTTAGCTGTTTCTACTGTTGGTAAATCACCTGTTAATTTTAAGCGTTGACCAACACGAACATTACTGTTGCGAGACAAACCGTTCAATGCAGCGAGGTAATCTAACTGTAAATGATAGCGGTTAGCGATATTTCCTAGGCTATCACCAGATTTAACTGTGTAGGTCTCTGGTGTTTCTTCTTTGGTATTTTTAGCCGAAACTTTGCTAGTTGTTTCAACTTCACCAGTTAATTTTAAACGCTGACCAGCACGAAGGCCTGCAGTACGTGACAAGCCATTCAAATCCGCCAAATAACTGGTTTGTAAGTTATATTTAGCTGCAATTGCATTTAAGCTATCGCCTGACTGCACAACATATTGATCAGGAACTGATGCACCAGCCGGAACTTTTAGAGTTTGTCCCAGTTGGACATGACTGTTGGCTTTTAAGTTGTTCAGTTCAGCAAGCTCAGCTAGGCTAATTTTAGATTTGGTCGCAATGCTTGATAATGTATCGCCACGCTGCACTTTATAACTTTCAGTTTTATATGATGGACCTGCTGCAAGCTTTTCATATTTACCAGAAGCCTTGCTGTCATCAACTTCATCAACAGTGATTTCTTTTGCAGGTACATTAATTTTTTGGCCTACAATTAAATTACTACCAGCTGTTAACCCTGGTGTTAGGTCTGCCAACTCTTGATTAGATAATGCATAACGGTCTGCAATTAATTTCAAGTATTCGCCACGTTTAACCGTATAACTCTTCGTTGCAATACGACGTGTACTTGCTTGAATTGCCTTTGGCTCTACTTTAGCAGCACGATTACCTTTAGGTTCTTTTAACTGTAATTTTTGCCCTACAAACAAGCCATCTGTTACAGACAAATCGTTATATTCAGCTAGCTGTTTCACTGACAAATTAAATTGATTTGCCACTCCTGTTAAACTGTCATTTGCTTGAACAACATAGACATCAGGTTTAGCTGCCGATTTTGCCGTAGTTTCCGCCTCTTGAGGCTTAGCATCATAGAGATATAGACTGGTTCCTACAAATAAAGTCTTTTCAGGGTCAATCTGGTTCCATTTAGCTACATCACGCCAGTTCACACCATTCTTCATGGCAATAACTGCTAAAGTATCGCCCGGTTGTACTGTATAAGTACTACGCTTACCTTTAGGTTGTACAACCACAACATCTGTATCAGTCTTGATATAAGGCTTATCTTTATTGCGCTGAGCATCTTCAGAGTTTGCAAGAGTTGCATCTTCAGCTAAAGTTTTTGGATAAGCAAAACCTTTACTTACTTCTTTACCTTGCTGCTCAGCAACAGATTGGCTGGTCTGAATTGCGGTTAACTTAATTTTGCCATCATACGGATCGACAATTTCTGTACCCTGAGGTGCAAGTGCTTTTAACTCGGCAACAACTTGGTCTTTTTCAGCTTGAGTAGCTTGTGGTTCCAAAGCCTGATCAACTGTTTCCTTTTCCCCTTCAGCACGCACTGCCGCTAAAATTTTCTCACGTTCAGTTGCTGAAATTGGTGGTTCCGTTCTCACAGGTTTGATATTTGCAGCCGGAGTGACAGCAACAGGAATACGTGGTGCACTTGGTACATCAGCTGACGCTGCAAAAGCAGCTAGCGCATCAGAACCACGAGGTGTTGCAGTTTTTACCGTTACCGAGCTGCTACTTGTTTTAGCAGGTGTCGATGGTCTTACTGGCTGAGCTGGAGTTGATGGAGTAGTTCTAACTGTGACTGAAGTTGAAGTCGTTGTGGTCGGTTTAGACGGCGAAGTAACACTTGCCCACCAGCCTGAACTTCCACCTGCTTTCATTCCTTTTAACTTGTTATCCACTGAAGGACTTATATCAGCTGGAATCAAAATACGCATTGGACTTGCTGGGTCTACTGTTTCACCACGATAGCCTGGGTTTAATGCATATAACTCAGCACGGCTAAGACCCGTCACCGACGCGATTTCATTTAAAGATAATGGTGCAGATAAGGTGACTTCACGGAAATGGGGTCTGTTTGCAATCGGAGGTAACGAAACCCCATAAGCGCGTGGGTTTTTAATAATTTGTGCAACAGCCAAGAAACGCGGAACATAGTTCATGGTTTCTTGCGGTAATTTTAGTGACCAATAGTCTGTTGGCAAACCAGCAGCCTGATTTCGGTTAATCGCCTGTTGAATACGACCCGGACCAGCGTTATAGGCAGCCAAAGCTAATTCCCATGAACCGAACTGGTTATATAAGCTTCCTAAAAACTCATAGGCAGCACGAGTAGATTCCACAACATCACGGCGTCCGTCGTACATACCCGTTTGTTGTAAACCATAAATACGACCAGTACTTGGAATAAATTGCCATAAACCCGCCGCCGCCGCACTACTTGTTGCAGCTGGGTCATATGAACTTTCAATCACTGGTAATAACGCAAGTTCGGTTGGAAGACCACGGCGTTCTGCTTCTTTAACAGTATGATATAAATAACGACTTGCGCGAGCACTTAAGCGGTCAAGGTAGGGCTGACGTGAGATAAACCAACTACGCTGTGCTTCAATACGTGGATCCCAATGATTAAGGTCCATTTTGAAGCCTACGGCCATACGCTTCCAGACATCACCGTGTTTTAAAATAAGTAAACGGTCGCCCTCTACAGCACGCATATCTGTTGCTGAAAGTAAGTCTTCTAAAGAGTCCAGACTGCTTGCATCAAGATAGCCTGCTCCACTCACCTGTTTTGTTTTCGAGGTTTTTGCAGATTGCGGAGTCGAAGAACAGCCTGTTGTAATACCCAACGCAGCTAAAGCAGAGCTAAGGACTGTAATTTTGAATAATGATGCTGCAGATGGCTGCCACACAAATGTGGTTGGTTTATACATAAAAACTTCCAAACAACTCGCGTAATATTTCTTGGGGTCTGCCCACAAACCCTAGGTCTTCGATGCCATTGTAGTAAAGCATGCAAGATAGACAAGGCAATAATTTAATGTCATTTGCATGGAAATGTTACAAGAAATTAAAAAAAGCTTGCTTTGTAACGATGGAACCGAACTTTTTGCGTATACAATACACCAAATTCAGCTCTTTTTCTTTCAGTTTAGGTTTCGATTTATGTCTCAAACAATCACACTGTATGTTGATGGTGCATGTCGTGGCAATCCGGGTTTAGGCGGTTGGGGTGCATATGTCATTACCGAACAGGATGAACATAAATTATTTGGCGGTGAACCCGACACAACAAATAACCGTATGGAACTTACTGCGGCTATTGAAGGAATTTCTTTTTGCCCTCCTGATGCTCAATTAATTGTCTGGACAGACTCAAATTATGTGAAGCAAGGTATTACAGAATGGATTCATGGTTGGAAAAAGAAAAACTGGAAAGATGTTAAAAATCCTGACCTATGGCAAAAACTCGATGCCGTTTGTGCGGGTAGAAATATTGAATGGAACTGGATTAAAGGCCATGCAGGACATGCAGGTAATGAAATGGCTGACCAACTTGCGAATTTAGGTGCAGACAAAACTGCTCAAGAACTTAAGCAACCACAGTCAGCCACTGTATCGCAAGATATAAAAAAGCCTGAACAGGACTGGTTACTAGACGATCCTTTCGGATTCGATCTGGTTGAAACAACCGAAGATGAAACAGTCACTTTAGAGCAGACACAAGAAGTTGAGATGATTGTTGTGGATGAAGAAATGAATGTAGTTGAAGCTGTAGAACAAGAAGAACAACAGCAAAATACCAATATTCATCCACAAATTGTGATGACTGAAGCCAAGCTTAAATTACAAGGCCCAAGACAACTCATACTCGATACGGAAACAACTGGTTTCTATTTTCAAGATGGTGACCGCATTATTGAAGTCGGTGCCATCGAAATGATTAACCGTAAGCTTACGGGCAGTTCGATTCACATTTATATTAATCCTGAAAAACCAGTGGGTGACTCTGTTCAAGTCCACGGTATTACTGATGAGTTTTTGGTCGACAAACCAAAATATGCAGAAATTGCAGATACCTTATTTGAATACCTAAAAGGCGCAGAAATTATTGCCCATAACGCAACCTTCGATATGAACTTCTTAGATATGGAGTTTAAACGTGTTGGGTTACCTGCTCTTTCAGAAGTTTGTGAAGTTACCGATACTTTAGCTTTAGCGAAAAATAAGCATCCTGGGCAGAAAAACTCACTTGATGCCTTAGTTAGACGTTATGAAATTCCAGCGCGTGACCGTACTTTCCACGGCGCATTACTCGATGCTGAAATTCTTTCTGATGTTTACTTGGCAATGACAGGTGGTCAAGTTTCCTTTGATATGGATGCCCTATCGCAAAGTGAAAGTGACCAGCAAAAAACGACCAAAGCTAGAGTTCAAATTGAATTACCTGTTATTTACCCTTCAGATGAAGAGCTAAACATACATGAGACTTGGGTCAAAGAATTTGAGAAAAAACATGGAGAACCTTGCCTTTTTGCAAAATAAATTTTTGATTCTCTAATGTTTTTTTAGTTTCCCCTTTTGCAAGTTAAGTTATATTAGTCGTATAGATTTTTAGCTCAAACTATTGAGCCATGACGAATATAACAATTGATTTTTTTTGCAAAGGGGAATTTTTATGTCTGAGCATAATTCGATTCAATTTGATCCAACAGCGTTGCTCATCATTAAAAATGAAATTGATAATTCAATAAAACTGGTGGAAGGCGCTGTAAGTACCTTAATTGAAGAACAGGCTCTCCCTTTTGGTATTGATGATGCATTAGAACAATTTAAACAATGTACTCAAGTCTTACGTCTCATTGATATTCCGTATTTGGCAAAAATCACTCAATATTCAACCGAGTTGATGCAAAAGATTATGGCGAATCCAGAGCGCATCAATACAGATGACGTTGTTGCTTTAAGTGAAGGCACAACCATGGTTAAACGTTATATTGAGTTCATCTGTTTACGTGAAGTCGAAGTACCTCAGTTTCTTTTAGACACCTTAAATAATTTAGAAAAAGCCTTAAATAAGCCACTAACCTCTTCTGGACAACAGATTGCGTCAAAGCTTTCAACAGTTTCACTTGAGTTACCGTTACCCGAAGTGCTTATTAATGAAAGAACTCAGTTTATCCATCAGCTTTATAAATTATCACTACATCAATTTTTAAATAAAACTGAAAGTGCTCGAGACTTTCAAGCGTTTAAACTGATTGGCAGTTATTTAGTGAGCATGGCTCAAGGTCAACCAAGCCAGCAATACTGGCAATTGGTGAACTCTGCCTTTAGTCATATTGATGAACTTGTTTTAAATGATGCTCGCCTACGTGTGTTCATTAACCTTGAAAATGCCATAAGTTTATTTTTAGCTTCACCTGAAGGCTTTGAAGCAAACTTAACTGCTCTAGCAGATATCCTGAGTATTGTGATTGGACAAGAAGACCAACTTGCGCAGCAAATCCGTAGTCAGTTAAACATTGGTCATGAGTTTCTCACCGACACTCAACTTAAAGCACTGAGCCAACACTTGTATGGTCCAGACTTTGATACCATGCAAACGGTAAGTCAATTAATCTTAAGCGAAATGAATAAAGTTCGTAATGATATTGAATATAACTACCAAAACATGTCACCAGAAAAAGCTCAGCAACTACAAAGCAATCTTATGCAGCTTGCTCATACTTTTAAATTACTCAACTTAAATGAAGCTGCTTCAGAGCTTTCTCAACAAGCCAGCAGTTTAAGCCAAATCAATATCTTGAGTAATGAAAACTATGCTCAGCAGTTGATGAAAAGCATTTTATCTGCCATGAATGCCATTGGTATTTTGGTGCGCCATTATTCATCTAACCGTCTACAAATTCGTGTGAACAATACCAATATCTCTCTAGATCGTTTAGATGAAGCACATCAGACATTATTGAATGAGACCAAAAATTTAACCGATTTTGTATGCCAAAGTTTGACTCTCTATGCCAACGATCAAACTCAAAATATTGAAGCAATTGCAGGCTCTTTAAAAGAGTTGGCTGGCGCGGCTGAATTTTTAGGAAGCACAGTTCAACAAAATGCTTTGCTTGAAACTGCCAAATTTGTACAAAAGCAAATCGATCAAAATCAGCCTTTCAATCATGATCAGATTCACTGTATTTTTAACGTTTTAGCTGGGCTAGATATGTTAGTTGACAATTTAAAAAATAAACAGCCTGTTCTACAATCCATGTTTGATGTAGCATTGCTAAGTAGTCAACAACTTCAAAAAAAGGCAGCTTAATGTCTGAGTTATCACTTGCTTATATTTTTCATCATCAACAATTATTGGTTGACCAAAACCTTCAATTACCTAAAGTCGAAAAGTTAGCAAGTGATCTGCTTTTCACTCATGATGAACAGGTCATTGCACGTGACCTGTTGAGTGAAGAAGCCATTCCGGAAGGACTGCAACTCGTTCCAATTCGTCAACTTATTTCCAACTGGTCAAAAGAACAATTTTTACAGGCAAGTCGTGCTGTACAGTTGCTCGAATGGCGACGTAATCACAAGTTTTGTAGCCACTGTGGGCATGCTACCGAAGTACACCCTACAGAATATGCTATGGTGTGCCCTTCTTGTCGCTACCACCAATATCCGCGTGTAAACCCATGTATTATCACCATCATTACTAAAGGTGATGATGAAATTTTATTGGCGAAATCTATTCACAATAAAACCAATATGTATGGCTTGATCGCAGGATTTGTAGAAGTTGGGGAAACGCTTGAAGAAGCTGTTCAGCGCGAAGCTTTAGAAGAAGTGGGACTTAAACTCAAAAATATCCAATATATGTCAAGCCAACCTTGGCCTTTTCCAAGCAATCTCATGATTGCATTTAGAGCTGAATATGAGTCAGGTGAAATTTCTTTGCAAGAAGATGAAATTGCCGATGCACAATTCTTTAAATTTGATCAGTTACCTGAAATTCCATTTAAAGGCAGTATTGCACATGCAATGATTACGCAGATTACTCAAGCGAAGTAATCTGCGCTCTCAAACAGATGTTTTAAAATACTTCATCCAGAAAGTGCAAAATGGTCCGTTTAGTTCGGAAGTAATGACTTACAAAACTCGATAAACTAGCCAAAATTGTAATATGACCTGTTTTAGGAATCACAGCAATATGACTGTGATTTCCGCTTTGTCTAAGTGCCTGATCAAGATCAAAGGTATTTTCTTTTTTTACAAGCTGATCATTTTCAGCCATGAGCAGATAATGCTTAATATGATTTTGATTTACAAAATAATATGGCATCACTTCTTTATAAGAAATGCTTTGATCAAAAGCATCTTCGGCAAGCGGATCACCTTTATAATCAAAATGATAAGGACCTGCCAAACCAAAAATTGCTTTAATATTACCTAAACATTGAATTGTATTTGGCTTTGGATGATAAACAGCAGACATCACATTAAATGCACCTGCCGAATGTCCCATAAGCACAATATTCTCTGTCGAGATTTCCAGTTTTTCTTGGTTCTGGTGTAAATAGTTTAACGCTTGCGTTAAGTCATCTACATAACTTGGAAAAATATTCTTCGGTGCGAGCTGATAGTTAATGACAGCAACGTCATAACCTTCTTTCGTAAACGCTTCACCTATAAATAAATAGTCTCGTTTATTACCATGTTGCCAAGCACCACCATGTACAAAAACAATGAGTGGTCGATGAGCTAAGCGCTTAGTAGAACGATAAATATCTAGACGATGGCGAGGCTTTAAGCCATAACGCACATTTAAAACCTGCTCAAAACCATCTTTTGGTGTAAAACGGTTTAAAGCAAAGCTCCCCAAATCATACAGACGGAACTCTTTATAAAGAGTTCTCGCCTGCTCAATTTTGCTTTGTAATTGTTCAATCAGGTTCATATTTTATTGTGCAGAAGATGCTGGATCTGTTTGGTCCGGATCAATTGCAACAGGAGTTTGAACTGTTGGTTGAGCAAGAACGTTATTAATTACTGGTGTAGTTGTTGCACTGGCAGTACTTGCTGCCGGAGCAGGCGCCAAATCAATATTATCAATGAGCGTTACAATCTTAGTCACATTACCGACATTTTGAAGCACATTGTTTAAGTCATTAATTTCAGCTGTGTTTAAACGACCCATCACATATAAAACACCATCTTCGGTATGAACCAGTACTTTACTGTCCGATACTACTGGCGCTTTCATTAATAAAGCACGTGTATTTGCGGTTACCCCAGCATCTTGCATGATCGTGTTATAGCTTACTTTGTTACCCACCGTAATATAGTTATGTACGGCTTTCACATCACTCATGGCTTTAACGTTGTCTTCTGCCAACTGTTTTAAGTATGGGTCTGGCACCTGTCCAGTTAACAATACTGTGCTATGGAAGCTTTCGATGTTAATACGAGATTGTTTAAAACGCTGATCAAGCTTATAGAGGTTAATATTCGCTGTACGCTTAATTGAAGAATCAATAAATACTTGGCCTAAGCTACGTACACCACTATCTGTTCCAACTGGAGCTGTACCTGTTCCACCAGAAATAAAACTTGCGCAACCTGACAAACTTGCGACACAAAGCGCTGTTACAGCAATACGTTTCAACACTCCACCAGACTCCTATCAATCTCTTCTTGGCTTGATCATAAAACATCGGTCTTTAATTTGCTCAAAAGAGTAATGAACTCTTAATCCAAAGTAAATGCATTTTCGATCCATTGCAGATCATAATGGAATTTTGAAAAGTCTTGCTGTACTGTTTTTGCAATTTTCTGTGGAAAATCAAAACAAATCACATCAAAACGACAATAAAAATCCTGATAAGATGGGTAGCGCTGTAAAAACCTCATCGCCGTCTTAATTATTTTTTTCTGTTTGCTCAAGGTCACCATTTCACAAGCTTGACCATAATTTCCCTGCCCTCGCGCTTTTACCTCAACAAAAATCAATTCGTTACCGCGTTTTACAATCAGATCGACCTCTCCACGGCGTGAATGATAATTACTGGCGACCCATTCATAATTTTGTTCTTTTAAAAGTTTTAGCGCTGTTTGTTCCGCCCATTGGCCCAACTGCTGTGCAACTAACATAATTTTTTTGTTTCCCCAATTAAAAATGTAAATACTGTTAATGCCGGTTCTATGCCTTTTTATTTTTGAATTGAACAAATCAAAAGCAGATGTTTCGAAAAATAAAAAGCCTACTGACATTGTTCACGCCAAAAACATAATTTCGGGTACACTAACCCATTAAAATTGTTTATCTGTACGGAGTAAAAACCAAATGAGTGCTCAGTTATTTGTTGTAGCCACCCCAATCGGGCACTTAGATGATATGACTTTCCGTGCAATTGATATCTTAAAATCAGTTTCTGTTGTTGCTGCCGAAGATACACGCCAATCAGCTCAATTATTCAAACACTATAATATATCTACTCCACTTACCGCATGCCACGACCATAATGAAAGCAACAAAATTGAGCAGTTAGTTCAAAAGCTACTTGCTGGTGAAAATATTGCTTTGATTAGTGATGCAGGCACACCACTTATTAGTGACCCTGGGTTTAAACTGGTCCGTGCTGCTCAAGAAAATGGTATTAGGGTTGTACCTGTACCGGGTGCATGTGCTGCAATTGCTGCTTTAAGTGCTGTAGGCCTACCAAGTGACCGTTTTAGTTTTGAAGGCTTTTTACCATCAAAGGCTTCTCAACGTATTTCGCAACTCGAAAAGCTTAAAAATGAAACTCAAACCTTAATTTTCTATGAAGCGCCACATCGTATTTTAGAATGCGTAAAAAATATGGCTGAAGTATTTGGTGAAAACCGCCCTGTAGGCTTCGCGCGTGAAATTACCAAAACATTTGAAACAATCAAAAAAATGACCTTAAAAGATTTGGTTAGTTTTATTGAAAATGACCATAACCAAGAAAAAGGTGAAATTGTTCTTGTAGTTGGCGGTGCACCAGAAAAAACCGATCTGGAACAAGAAAAACTAGATGAACTTTTAAAGCGCTTACTTCAAGATTTATCAGTTAAAGCAGCATCTCAACTGGCTGCTGATTTAACGGGTATTAAGAAAAAAGTCGCTTATCAACGTGCGCTTGAGTTAACACAATCTTAATTTATTAACTAAACGGTGATGACCAACGCCTATGTCATCACCTCGCATAAATTTTGCATAACAATATTAAAGATAAAAAAATAAGAGTATTGATATGACTGAATCACTTGGAAAACTTGGCCCGCATGAAGGACAAGAACTAGAATTATTACTTTCAGGCAAAAAACCTATCGCTTATTTTTATGAGTTATTACCCATTGAATTTATAAAGCATCTTGAACAAGGGTCTTTATCTATGATCAGTAAAGACATTGAAACTTCTCTGTCTCTCCCCTTTTCAATTATGTTGATCTATAAAGATGCGTCTTTAGCAGATTTGAATGAACTCATGTTATGTATTGAAAAATCACTAAAGGAGACTCAGCTCGAAGATCGCTTAGAGCTTGACCGTAGAATCGGACAACTTTTAGGTTACTCAACACAAGATATAGAGTTTTATATTCAACACATTTCAAATCGACATTTAAAAACTAAGATCTAAAATTATCTCAATATCTGTTTTGCTGATTCAACAATGGTCTCAGTCAGTACATCAAGTTGTTTCGACTGTCTTTTCCAGTGATGCCAATATAAAGGAACATCAAGTTGAGCCTCAGGCATAATATCAATAAGTGTTCCATTTTCGAGTAATGGTTGAACCTGAAGCTCGGGCACCATGCCATAGCCCAAACCTAGTTGAATTGCTTTAACAAAAGCATCTGTCGCCGGAATAAAACTATAAGGATAACTCTGCATTGGTAAACCGTATCCTTTTAATAAAACCTCTGAATGCATTAAATCTTTATGGTTAAAAATAACCGCCGGTGTTTTTCTTAAAACTTCTCGGTTAATTCCACCACTAAACCACCGATTTACAAACTCGGCCGATGCCAGCATTTTATAGCGCATTTTACCAAGAGGCTGAGCTAAGCAACCCGCCATCACTTGCTCTTCTGCTGTAATACATGCATTGACCTGACCTGTTTCTAGCAAAGTATGCGTGTGAGATTGATCGTCAATTTTTAGCTCTAATACGATTTTTTCTTTAAAAAGTGTTTGCTGAATACTGGGTAAAAGCCAAGTTGCTAATGAGTCTGCATTTGAAGCCAACGCAATTTTATAAAATTCTGATTCAGAAGATTTGCCCATTAAACCTTGTAATAGATTTTGCTCCATTAACCTTGTATGACGTAAATGCTGGAGCAAGGTTTGCCCTGCTTGTGTGAGTACACAAGGACGGCCCCGTATAATTAAAATCTGCCCTAAATATTTTTCTAGGGCTTGTACACGTAGTGATACAGCAGAGGGAGTTATACATAAATGCTCTCCTGCTGCATCAAAACTTCCGACTTCTGCAACCGCCAGAAAAGCTTCACACTGCTTACTATCCAACATATAAAACCTAAATTATTTTTAGCCAAACCTAAATATTCTTAATTTTACTTATTTCTTAATAAAAAGTCAGATAATTCTCCCATCTGATTTTTTTCTGCTTAATGGTTATGCTTTCTCTGAGTGTGTTTTTTAAAGGTTTAGGTATTGGTAGCGGCCTAATTGTAGCGATTGGCGCCCAAAACGCTTTTGTTCTAAAACAAGGACTTAAACAGCAATATGTATTTTGGCTATGTTTAATTTGTGCCCTGTCCGATTCAATTTTAATCGCCTGTGGTGTATTAGGTTTTGCCGAAATTATGACAGCATCACCCATCTTAATCACAGTCGCTAAATATTTAGGGGCAACGTTCTTATTCGTCTACGGTGCAAAAGCCTTCTATGCCGCGTTTAAAACTACCCAAGGCATGGAGCTTGATAGCAGCCAAAAGCAGACTTTAACCCAAGCACTTATAACCTGTCTTGCCTTTACTTGGCTGAATCCACATGTTTATTTAGATACCATTGTACTGATTGGTTCGGTTGCGACACAGCTAGAAGATAAAATCAGTTTTGCCTTAGGTAGCATTCTTGCCTCTTGGATCTTCTTTTTCAGTCTAGGCTATGGTGCAAGATTTCTAAAACCATTATTTATCAATCCAAAAGCTTGGAAAATTTTAGATTTCATGATTGGTTGCGTTATGTGGAGTATCGCAATATCACTTCTCATCTAATGCATTCAAAAACAAAAAAGTACCATGTAAGCATGGTACTTTTTTATGCAATCAAGATTAAGCTTCTGAACCCAACATTAACTTTGATTGTTTTCTTTCTTGTAATGATTGCTTAATCACAGCATAACCCGAAGATACACCTAAATATGCAATAACAAAGGCTACGAACAAATCAGGAAATATAGTGCCTGTTCCAAACACGCCTACAGCAGCCAAAACAACAGCAATGTTGGCGATAGAATCATTTCGACTACACAACCAGACAGAGCGCATATTGGCATCGCCATCGCGGAATGCATAAAGCATTAAAGCAACAGAAACGTTAGCAATTAAAGCGATTACCCCAATTGCCCCCATGACCATCGGTTCAGGTGAAACGCCATGAAAAAATGACCAAACGACTTTTGCAATAACGAAGAACCCAAAAGCGGCCATCGTTATACCCTTAACAAGTGCTGCGGTTGCACGCCAGTAAAGGCTCATCGAAAGCACGACTAAAGACAGAGCATAATTTGCAGCATCTCCGGCAAAATCTAATGCATCTGCCCATAATGAAACAGATTGGGCTTTATAACCGCCGACTATCTCAACGACAAACATGAGTGCATTAATTACAAGAGCAATCCATAACGCTTTTCTAAAGCGCGGGCTTGCTTTCTTTGTAGGAGAGCAGGTTGAAGCACATCCACATCCAGCCATTTTATTTCCTCAAAAACTCTTTTATAGTGATTAAAAACCCTTGAGTAGCTCCAGAGTCAAGTCTTATGAGTCTTTCTATTGGTCAATTATCAAAAAAAGCGGATGTCCCGATCGATACTATTCGTTATTACGAAAAAGTAGGTGTATTGGACCGCATTCAGCGCTCAGAAAATAATTATCGTGTTTACACAGATCAAACACTCGCAGACCTATTATTTATTAAACATTGCCGTGAATTAGATATTTCTCTCAGTGATATTAAAACGCTAAAAGAAATGAAAGCTCAGCCGAAACGGGCTTGTACGGAAGTTGATAATTTGGTGAATAAATACTTGATAGAAGTATCGGAAAAGATTGAGCGACTGTTGCTTTTAAAAGAAACCCTAATCGATTTAAAACAACACTGTTCTACCGACCGTACAGTAGATGAATGCGGCATTTTAAAAGAACTACAAAACCATCCTTAAATCATCATAAAGTGGGCAATAAAAAAGCATCACTCAAGTGATGCTTTTTTAATATTAACGATCGCTATGTTCATCTGGTGGAACTTCTGTGATTCTTCCGCCACGAGCTAAAAACGCAGCGACTTCATCTTCCAACGCTTGGCGTTGTTTTTGTTTCGCAGTTACAGTAAGCGTTTCTGCTTCTGCAAGATCGGCATCAGTTAAGTTGCCTGCTTCTTCATCAGCTGCGCCACTTTCAGCCGCTTTGGCTTCATCTTCATCTACAGCAGAATCTTCTGCATCTTCATAATCATTGATATCTGTCATTTTTACACTCCCCACAATGATTTGTATTGCATCATCGCTATGGTCTTCGAGACCTCAGAAATTTAGCAATCTCTTTGCATTTAGCAAAGAGCCAAATTGGTCAAATCCGTATCTTTTCTGACCGAATTGGTAATGATATATAAATGATTGTTTAAAAAATATCTACTGATATTTATTTAGATCAGTAGAGCATAAACTTCGTAATTATTTTAACGACTATACTGGGTGTTTTGTAAAGCCCCTAAACCATTTGCTTGTTGCATAAAACGCTCTTTTAAGAACGAAATTTGTTCAACTTGCTTGAGTCCCACATTCCGGGCCCAAATCAATGGAAATAGCTCACTGCTTTCTAGCCAACCAATTGCCGACATACTATGCATCATCGCATCATTCTGTCCTTTACGGCGGTGTTCATAACGCATTAAGGTTTGTTCATGCGCCCATACACCACGACCTAAATCATGCAATAGTGCATCACAGAGTACAGCTGCATCTAAACAACCAATATTCACCCCTTGTCCAGCAAGTGGATGAATCACATGAGCTGCATCGCCAATGAGGGCTAGGCCATCTTTAACGTATTGTTTTGCGGCACGCGCTTTCAATGGAAATTGGGCTCTTGAACGAACATCGAGCACTTCACCCAACATATGTTGGCTTTCACGAGTTAGAAGTTGCATAAACTCAGCATCACTTAAAGCTGAATATTCATCGGCATAATCATCTGGTAGTGTCCAGACAATGGACTGCCAGTAGCCATTTTCACTTTCTTCAAGACTCGCCATTGGCAAATATGCTAAAGGCCCTGTAGGTAAGAAGATTTGACGGGCAACATAGTGATGAGGTTTGGAAGTCTTTATTGCACAGCTAATGGCTGCTTGCTTGTAATCTAGTACGTCGAGGTCAATAAAAGCTTGCTCACGTACAAATGAATTTGCACCATCTGCACCAATAAGTAGTTTTGTTTTAAGTGTCGTACCATCTGCCAATTGAATATGCCAACACCCAACTCCCTGCTCAATGCGAGTCACGCGAACTTGAGTGCGATAATCTGTTAACTGCTCAAGCATTTTTTGTTGAATAGCAACATTCAATACACTTGGCTCAACCATAGAACCCAAGGACTGTTCTGGTATTGGTCTTTGTACAGACTCATGGCCAAAATTAATTTCACCATAGCCATTTAAGTTCCACACCTGCATGCCTGTATAAGGCATTTGACGTGCCAAATCATCCCAAACATTGACAGTTTTAAGTAAATGAATGGTCGCTTGGCTAAGGGCTAAAACACGCGGATTCATCACACTTAGTGTTTTTCCAACATCCAGTATAGGAACCGCATCAAGCACAGTAGGCTGCACCCCACCTTGAGCAAGTAATAAAGCAGTTAAGCCACCAACCAGTCCACCACCAACAATGACAACATCTAGTATTTCACTCATGCTTTTAACCCCATTGCATAGTTCGCTACCAGTGGTTTAACACCCGGAATGACATCAAATGCAATTAATCCCGTATTACGAATTAATTTTAATAATGGATTTTGGTTACTAAAACCACGAACCACGGTGTCACAGAACTTAATCACTCGCTGTTGATCTGACAAACGGGCTTGTTCATAGGCAAGCAAATTATCTGGGTTACCAATATCATCAGATGCGCTTAACTGGTTCACTAAATAACGCAGCAATACATCTGCATCACGCAGACATAAATTAAAACCTTGCCCAGCAACAGGATGGATTGTATGCGCTGCATTACCCATTAAAATAACTCGTCCGACAGCTTGTTTATGTGCGAGCACTTGTGAAAGCGGATAACTAAAACGTTTACCCGTTTTTTCAAATTTACCCGCTCTGTCACCATAAGTTTGTTGTAAAGCACTTAAGAAATGCTGATCATTTTCATCGCCTAACCACTCACTTTCAGTGCCTTTTTTAACAGGCCATACAACCGAACGACGATACTCACCCGGTAAAGGCAATAAAGCTAAAGGACCTAATGCACTAAAACGCTCAAATCCTACATTCTCATGCGGTTTTGAAGTCTGAACGGTCGTAACAATTGCAACCTGATCATAATCATGAACATCTACACCAACACCAATTGCTTGACGACAGAAAGAATCGCGTCCATCTGCTGCAATTAATAATTTTGACTCAAGCTTTAAAAGTTCATCACCACGCTGAGCTTCGATATGTACCTGTTCAGCGTCTTGAGTTAAAGCAGTCACTTGTACGCCATCAATCAGTTCAATCAACGGTTGTTGGCGTACTTGAGTTAATAAAACACGACCAAGCCAAGCATTTTCAATGACTTGCCCAAAGCTTTCCACTTTTTCTTGTTCTGCAACTAAACGAGCTTTACCAAAACTGCCTTGCTCAGTAATGTGAACTTGCAAAATTGGAGTGGCATGCTGTTGTAAGGCATCCCATAACCCTAACTTCTGATAAATCTGTACGCTACGACGTGATAAAGCCGTATTTCGCGCATCAAAACTGGAATGATAAGGGGCAACATTTTGATCATCATAGTTTGGGTATTTCACAGCTTCTAATAGCTTTACCGCGATATTAGCCTTCGCCAGCATGAGGGAAAGGCTTAAACCCACCATACCCCCACCTACAATAATCACTTGTTGTTGCATCGAGTTTTGCTCCTTTGGCGAATACGTTTAATTATGCTTTAGCTTGCGCCATTAAATGTTCAATATCTGCAATATCTTTAACCACATCGGCCGTTAAAACTCGTGGGCCTTTTGAGGTTGCGACTACATCATCTTCAATACGAATGCCAATACCACGCCATTTTTTATCTACAGTTTCGTCATCTGGTGCAATGTATAAACCGGGTTCAACAGTAACAACCATGCCCTCTTCATATTGGCGCCAGTCGTCATCTTTTTTATAAGAACCGACATCATGTACATCCATACCTAACCAGTGGCCTGTACCATGCATATAAAATTGACGATAGGCTTCTGTTTCAATCAGCTCACTCACATCACCTTTGAGGAAACCTAAATCAACTAAGCCTTCCGTTAAAATTTTGACTGCCACCTCATGAGGCTCACGGTATGAGTTACCTATACGTACTGCATCAATCGCCGCATATTGAGAGGCTAATACCACTTCATACAATGCTTTTTGTTCGGGGCTAAATTTCCCATTTACGGGAAAAGTACGGGTAATATCCGATGCATAGAACTCATATTCACATGCAGCATCAATTAAAACCAAATCACCGTCTTTAAGAGCTTGGTTATTTTCAACATAGTGCAAAATACAAGCATTGGCACCGCCACCAACAATACTGTTGTAAGAAGGCACACAGCCGTTTTGCCCAAAGATATAATTAAGCTCAGCTTCTAGTGCATATTCCATCATGCCAGGGCGAACAGTTTGCATTGCACGAGTATGTGCCTTAGCACTAATTGTTGAAGCGATTTGCATCAGCTCAATTTCTTGCGGTGACTTGATTAAACGCATTTCATCAACAATGCGATCAAGTTGAACTAACTGGGCTGGAGCGGCTTCATGACGATGCTCGGCATTCGCTTTTTTGATCCATTGGCTTACTCTGGCATCAAATGCAGCATTGTGTCCGATTCGATAATAAAGACGCTCTTTATTTAATAATTTTTCAATAATTTCTTCATCAAGCAGATCAATTGCATAAGCTTCATCTGCTTCGTACTCTTCAATTGCGCCGTCAATTCCCGCACGATAACCATTCCAGATTTCCATCTCACGATTGCGTTCACGGCAAAAAAGACTATAGCTATAGTCTGTAACGTCATCAAACGTTTCAATGACAGCGACTGCCTCAGGCTCTGCAAAACCCGTCAAATAGAAAAAACTACTATCGGCACGGAATTTATAATCCGCATCACGATTACGGTACATTTCCTCACGCGTCGCAATAATCGCAATGCTGTTTGGACCCATTTTTTCTGCTAGACGGTTTCTGCGATGTTGAAAATCAGCTTGAGGCAATTTCATAATGATCTACTTAATTTAGAATTTTAAAGTCAAAAAATTAAACACAGCCAATAACACATCGCCTCAATTAACTTGGGCGATGTGGTGTAAACATTTCTACAATATTTTGATCTGCGGTGCCTACAGTAGAAGTTTTACTTTTTGCATAAAAGTTTTTCAACAATGAACTTTCAGCCACTGTTACTTTCTTTCTACCAATAGATAAGCTTACTGGAATAAGGCGTACAAATTCATACAATTCTTCGTAACTGCTTTCGCCTTCTTCATCGTTATCAGAGTCTTCAAATTCTACTGCTGCAACATCTTGCAAATGTTCGATCAACTCACGCTCATCTGTACGAACATGGCCCGATGCCAAACCAAAACCGAGCACAACGCCAGCACACCAATCTGACAATGCTTGTACACGGTCTTGAAGAAGATGTTCATCATCTGGAAGCATTGGTAAATAGTCCAATTCATCTTCCGATAATGCATGTGCTACATCTTCTGCTTCATCTGTTAAAAGCGCTAAAGCTTCTTCATTTAACTCAGGCACATTAAGAGTTGTTAAGATTTGTGTCCATTCTTCACGCGTAGGCGCTTCTGTCACACAAACAATACCTGTTAATAAACCATGTAACTCACTAGGGCTTGAAATTTCTTCAATTCCTTCAAAATGAGCGTTCCATTCTGTCCAGCCTGAAATATCGTCTTGCATTCGTTTATCCAATCTCTATACTTCGTATATATTACCTTTGATTGCAATTCTGTGCGACCTCGTTATGTTAGAACAATTACAGCGTCTACAAGCGCATATTGGCGTTTTAAAAACACGCTTACATCATCTAGAGAGTGAAAATTCTGCTCTCTCGGAAGCTAAAGAACTGGCTGAAACAGAGCATCACGCACAAGTTGTGCAAAAAAATAGCATCATCACTAAAAAACAAGAGGAAATTGAGACATTAACCGAGCAACTCACTCAGTTACAAGGCCAATTTCAACAATTGAATCAAGATGCTAACACACTTGCAGAGCGTTACAGCCGCCTAGAAAAAAGTACGACCGATTTAAAAAATCGTTTTCAGGAAATTTTGGCAGAGCGTAATGAATTACGCGTTACCAAAGAAAAACTTCAGTCACAGCAACGTCAAACTCAACAAGAGTTACACGACTTGCAGCAAGATCGTGACCGTTTGTTACAAAAAAATGAACTTGCCAAAGCAAAAGTTGAAGCCATCATTCAACGTTTAGCAATTTTAGGTACTGCTCAAGATCAACATGCGCAAGAAATTCAGCAACTTGCTCATCCAAATGCTGAAGCTGGTGAGGAGACACAATCATGAGTGAACAAGTCATGGTAGAGCTTCGGCTGATTGAACAAACTTTTAGGCTTGCAACGACTTCTGATAAAAGAGAAGAGCTTGAACGTGCAGCTGAGCTTCTCAATGAAAAATTTAACGATATGCGCCGTAGTGCACCTCGTGTTGAGCATAATAAACTTGTCATCATGGTAGCTCTACAGCTTACTCAAGAAGTATTAAGTTTAAATAAATCTTTGCAAGAATATGCGCATTGTGAACGTTTACTCCAGACTATTTTGGAAGATGTTGAACAAATAGTGTAAACAATTCGCATAAAGCTTCATCAAACGCAAAGTAAGTTTACAGTTCGATAGGCTCAGATGATTGCCAACGAAGTCAGATCAGTTATACTAAAGCTGTCTCTGGGATGTTCGCCAGCCGGTCTGATTCCCCTGAGCCGATATCATCTCTTTAGGATGGTGTTCTGCATATTTAGAGCGTATGCCTACCCCGAGTAGGAAACCCAGCAAGTATGCGTCACCTCCACCTTGAACTTTAGGGTTCAAGGGTAACGACATGCAGCGGCATCTTCGGAGCATTTATTTTTAAATAAATACCTATAAATTCGAATTTTATTTTCAAATTAAAATACCTAGACAGACCTGTCAGTCTATTTTTTATTCTCTTAACTAATTAGTTGTTCTTAAAAATTAAATACTCATTATTTTTTAATTATTATTCATTTCTACGTAAACATTCCTCATACCACCCTGCTTGAAAATCTTCAATTGCTTGGCGTTTAAAGAAACTTGTCTTAAATACTTTGGCAGCATAAGCTGAGCTAATTAAGTCTTGATAAAGCTGCTTGGCTTTTTCATCTGCTAACCCATCGGCAATTTGTTGTAAATCTTGTGCTGGTACTTTTTGCTGTCGTGCTTCCATTACGTTATAAGCAACCTTTTTTACGATATTACAAATATCTGGGTCAGCTGTACTTTCATTAGCATAGCAACCGGTGGCAATAAAACTTAATAATAATATTTTAAATTTCATATCCTTACCCTATTATTATTCATCTTCCGTTCTTAAAAAAGTAATAGATGAGAAGACCTATTCTTTTCAAAATGTTCATGCAGGATTAATTACATAAAAATAAATGATCATGACCACAAGCAAGATGGAAGCAAGTGTTAAATAGGTGCCGACTGTATTAAAACTCTGTAAAAATTTTAAGATCTGCATTTCAAATCCAGAGGAAAGTTTAAGTAATTAACAGAGGAAATTTAGCACAACTAAATAATGCCAATCAATTCACACTTTTAAATTTTTATCGTGATTTAATTCAAATATTATTCATTACATTTTATCCCCAAAGTCCCTTTATAGTAGTCAGTTGCACTTTTCAAATCTGACAATAATTTTTCTTCAGTATACGGTTTTGGTGAAACTTTTATTAATGCAGGCATGTATTGTTTTTTATACACATCAGGATAGTCATGACATAAAATTTTAACTTTAACTTCTTGAGGGGTATTTGGATTATCTAACTGATCTAAAAATTCACCAATTTTTCGGTCCGACTCTTCAAATTGAGCTTTATAATCAATTTGAGGTGCCTCAGATTCTGCCTGTTTCGTACATCCGCTGAGCAATGCCACACATAACATCATTGTTAAAATTTTTAACTTCATAGGTTTCACATTTTCATATTCATCCTTAAATATACTTATCCTGATTAAATGTAAATAAATACTATAAATACGTAAAAAAGAAAAAATTATATGTAGATAGCTTCTCCTAACAGCAAAACTATTTTTACCTGGTCTAATACATTAGAAGACTGCTTTTTAATAATTTTTAAATTTCGGTGAAACCATAGAAAAGTAGGTATAATTTTGCTCGACTGTCCGCAAATCTTTGTTAGATTTCTCCATGAATGAATTAAGTTTTATTAGAAAAAATTTAAGATCTAGAAGACGAGCTTTAACCCAATTTGAGCAAAAACAGGCTCAGCTTAATGTTTTACATTGCCTAAATCACCTTCCTATTTTTCATTCATCAAAAAAAATCGGTTTATATCTGCATGCTTTTGGCGAAATCCATACCGATCTTCTTATCAAATTATGTTTTAAAAAGAACAAACAAGTTTATTTACCCATGATTTGTTCGATGAACCAACGTTTAGTATGGGTAAAAATAAATAAAAACCAATATTTAAGTCGTCGTTTTTCTCATCACCCATTGGGAATGAAAGAACCTATGGCAACTCGCGGAAAACATGTATCACAACTTGATTTGCTACTTATGCCACTTTTAGCTTGCGATCACTATGGGACACGTATTGGTATGGGTGGTGGTTATTATGATCGTACATTAGCAAGTGCTAAGCATAAGCCCTACCGTTTAGGATTAGCACATCAATTTCAATTTATTGAACACACTTTAGAACGTCAAAGTTGGGATCAACCATTAGATGGTTTACTGACTCCACAGCACTTTTATTATTTTAAAAGATAATTTTTATATAAAATTTATAAAATCTCAAATATATCCTTTTACTTTTTTAGCTCCTTAAAAACGAAAAAGCAACCACCCTAAGGATGGTTACTTTGCCGTGACAGACCGTTTTACCAACTTATATTAACACGTCTATTTGGCGCTAAACATTGAATAAGTTGTGAACTATTGTTACTACTACACTGCTTGTATATGTCGGTCTGGCTATTCGCCTGTATTTGTATACGGCTTGCATCAACACCTTGTTGTACCAGTAACTTGGCAACCGTATTCGCTCGTTTAGATGATAACTCTTGGTTATAACTAAACTTACCCAATGGGTCTGTGAATCCAGAAACAATAATTGGAGTTATTGTTGGACTTTTCTTAATTTGCTCAGCAATTTTCACAACGCTATTAGTACCTTCTTCAATCGCACTCGCATCAAATCGGTCAAAAGCAAACAGGACACTCGCTATACGATCTGCAATCACAGTGCTATGTGCTGGTGCCTGATTATTTTCTCCCAAAACAACTAAACCTTCACACGCTTCACCCTTCCAAGATAAACGTTCTGCTAAATAGTGCTTATCAAAATCAATACGCAACTGGCAACGCTGGTACTGGTGTGTGTTGGGAACACGGATATCTAGCACATAGTTCCAAACTTTTACTGCAAACAGCCCTTCACTAAATTGTGGATTGCCTAGTAAAGCTCGAATTTGATCTTTATTTAGTCCTGTATCTAAACGAGCAACATCTGGGTATTCATAACGTTTTACTTGTTTCAAATAACTCTTTTCAATCGCTGGAAAATGAATTTCCTGTTGCTGAGCCTGTTCATTTGCATAAGTTGTGACTGCGAAACCAGCAAAAGCTGCTAAGACTAAGCTTTGGATTGTTTTGTTCATCTCTATAATCTCTTTAATCTGTCGAGCAAGGAGAGCATTGCCCTCCCAACCAGTTTCTTAATTAATCACACCACTAATACCAACGCGGACGCTTGGCTCACCTTGAGAAGCAGCTGCCACACCACCTGTAATTGACCAACGGCCATTGTCAGAGGTTTTGCGTAAGGTCACACCGACTGCGTTCTCACCACCATGATATGCAGCACCAACAGCATAGGTATATTTACCTGCTACAAACGGCGCATTTTCTAAGGCCATGGCAGCGGCAATACCTGCATTAGCTTTTTTCTCAACGTCATCAATACGTTTATTGGTGTCATAGAACACTTGTTGTAACTGATCACCCAGATTGGTAATTTTGTTACCCAATTCTTGGTTCGACTGGTTTAAGGTCCCAATCGCATCATTAATATTGTTCTTACCTGTACCACCAATATTGTTGGTTGTAATTGAGCCATCTTTAGGATCAATCGTAGTATTTCCACCAATACTGTTTTTGATGCTTTCTGAAATTTTATGGATTTGACCACCATTTACAGCTTGGTTCGAACCAGCTTTAATCTCACCATCTTTAACACCTTGAACAACACGATCACCCTCTTTACCAGCCATATTAATGCTAGTACCGCCAGTATCTCTACCGACCGTGATTTCACCATTGGGTTTTTGCTGTTGAACTAACCCAGCTTTACCATTAGAAATGTTGTCGATGTTATTTTGAATATTCTTAATATCATTCGAGTTCTTATCGACTTGATTTTGAACATTCCATAATTGACCACCATTCACGGCATCTTTAGAGCCTTCAGCAACTTTACCGTCAGCTACATTTTTCAGATTGGTACCTTTTTCTCCACCACCTAAAGTGACTGAGCTCTTGTCGACATTGCCATTTTTATCTTTGTCATACTGCACAGCATGATCAGAAAGCTTGCCAATATCTTTACCAATTTGATCTTTAACTTCGTTAATTTGCTTGTCTAATTGGCCTTTGTTCACCGCATCTTTTGCATTAATACCGTCTGCAACATTGGTAATTTGTTTACCACCTGCATTAATACCATTCACTGTGATGCTTGGCCCACCCTTGATGATTAGACCTTGTTGATTTAAGACATGGCCCCCGACATTCACGCTATCGAACTTCACATCTTTTAACATCTCAATTTTGACACCATCTTCTGTGGTACGGGTAATGATGTTCTCGCCACTAGTTTTATCTTCAGCAGTTTTTGCGTCCGCACCACCTACAATATTGATAGTGTCACCAAGCTTACGGTGAACTGCTTTGCCTTGGGTTGTTTTCTGGTCATTCGCACCAAAATTTAGCCCTTTTTGAGTCAAGTCATTTACACCATTAGTGACTTTTTCATCTACAGACTTAATTGCGTCATTGATGTTGTTTTTACCTGTTCCGCCAATGTTATTGGTCGTCAGACTACCATCCGGGTTTACAACGGTATTTCCACCAATACTGTTTTTGATGCTATTAGAGATATGGTGAACCTGAGCGCCATTTACAGCATCTTTAGAATTTTGTGCAATTACACCATTAGCCACATCAGTAATTTTCTTACCGCCGGCATTAACGCCATCTTTAGTGATGCTTGGGCCATCTTTAATGGTTAAACCATTATTATTGAGTACGGTATCACCTGTAGTTACACTATTTAATGTCAGATCTTTTTTAGTTGACACTTCATAGTTAGTGCTGCCATCTTTATTAACAGTTTCTTTTACAACAATGTTGTCACCTTCAGTTACAGTAGTCTTCGCTTTCGTAGCTGTATTTTTTACTTCACTAATTGCATCATTGATGTTGTTTTTACCTGTCCCACCAATATTATTGGTCGTCAGACTACCATCAGGGTTTACAACGGTATTTCCACCAATACTGTTTTTAATACTGTTTGAAATATTGTGAATCTGACTGCCGTTTACTGCTTCTTTTGAAGTCGATGAGATGTGGCCTGCTTTCACATTATCTAAAACCGTACCGTCTTTACCTTTTAAGGTAACTTTATCTTTCGTCTTGGCATCATCGTATTTCACCGCGGCATCATCGGTTGCATTCTGCTTGGCAGCAAGATTGTCCAACTGACCTTTGTTTACTGCATCTTTGGCATTTACACCATCAGCTACATTGGTAATCTGTTTGCCACTAGCATTAATGCCATCTTTGGTAATGCTTGGGCCTTCTTTAATCGTCAAACCATTCGTATTTAAGGTGGTGTTGCCAGTGGTAACACTGTCAAACTTCGAGTCTTTTAACAGTTCAATCTGAATACCATCTTTGGTAGTACGGGTAATAACGTTCTCACCGCTGGTCTTAGCCGCCGGAGTTGACGCAGCTGCGCCACCTATAATATTGAGCTTCTCACCAAGCTTACGGTGGACATCTGCTCCGCTATTGCCAGCAAAGTTCAAGCCTTTGTTTTCAAGCTCGGTCTTGGTGCTGTCAATTTTGCTATTCAGCTCAGTCTTGGTGTTACCAATCGTGTTATTTAACTCAGTTTTAGTGTCGTTAATCTGAGTTGTGAGCTGATCCTTGGTATTATTTAACTTGGTGTTGGTATCAGTAATCTGGTTACCAAGATCTTTCTTGGCATCATTCAGATTCTTGTTGGTATCCGCGATCTGATTACCTAAATCTTTTTTCGCATCATTTAATTGATTATTGGTATCAGTGATTCTGCCATTTAAGTTATCTTTGACTTTGGTGAGCTGATCAACATTTACTGCATCTTTGGCATTGATACCATCAGCTACATTGCTAATCTGTTTGCTACCAGCATTAATGCCCTGTTTGGTAATGCTTGGGCCTTCTTTAATCGTCAAACCATTCGTATTTAATGTGGTGTTGCCAGTGGTAACACTGTCAAACTTCGAGTCTTTTAACAGTTCAATCTGAATACCATCTTGAGTTGTGCGAGTAATAACGTTCTCACCGCTGGTTTTAGCCGCCGGAGTTGACGCAGCTGCACCACCTACAATATTAAGCTTGTCACCAAGTTTACGATGTACATCTGCACCGCTGTTACCAGCAAAGTTCAAGCCTTTGTTTTCAAGCTCTGTCTTGGTGTTGTCAATTTTGGTATTTAGTTCAGTTTTCGTATTACCAATCGTGTTGTTTAACTCAGTGTTAGTGTCGTTAATCTGAGTTGTTAACTGATCTTTAGTGGTATTTAACTTGGTGTTGGTATCAGTAATCTGGTTACCAAGATCTTTCTTGGCATCATTCAGATTCTTGTTGGTATCCGCGATCTGATTACCTAGATTCGTTTTTGTATCATCTAACTTCTGATTCAGGTTAGTAATATTCTGGGTATTCTTACCAATATTGCTCGTATTTTGATTAACACGACTATCAACATTTTTAAGCTGGCGTACTGTTACTGCATCTGAGTCAGCTGAGCCATCTTCTACATTGGTAATACGGCGTTCTTTTCCAGCCGACCCAACAGAAATCACACCATTAGATTGAGAAGCATCACGATTAGTCAGGAAAGAAGTTCCTGTTGCTTCTGTCGCTACAGCATCTTGGCCTAAAGCAACACTATTTTTGGCTTCTACTTTACTGCGTGCGCCTAAAGCAACACCACCTTCAACTAATGACTGAGCACCTTGGCCAACTGCAACTGCATTTTCTTGATCGGCAATTGCACCGCCACCAATCGCTGCAGCATTTTTACCTGTGGCTTTAGCACCACCACCTACAGCAGCAGCATTTTCATTTGTAGCCTCAGCTCCTTTACCAATTGCCGCTGAGTTATCACCTGTTGCCTGCGCACCACTACCAATTGCTGCAGAACTGTTCCCAGTCGCGTTTGCTCCTTCACCCGGTTTATTACCAGAGCCAATTGCTGTTGAATTTGTACCCGATGCCAATGAGTTAATACCCATTGCCGATGCGCCATCACCTGTTGCTTGTGCAACAGCGCCGAATGCAGCGGCGCCTTTACCCGAAGCATTTGACATGACGCCGAAAGCAGAAGAAGCATCACCAGTTGCTTTAGAGGTCATACCAAACGCAGAAGAAAACGCTCCTGTACCTACAGCTTGAACCCCAACAGCAGTTGAACCATGATTTGCTTCGGTTGTTGGATATTTACCTGCCTGTAAAGTACCACCAGTAATTTCCGTATAGGTATTACTTAATTCCGTATCACGTGCAATTTTATCAACGTCATCTCCACCAATCGCAACTGATGAATTTCCTTTTGCAATCACGTCGGCACCAATTGCTACTGACTGATCCCCAATTGCTTTCGTCTGATCACCAATCGCAACAGATTGATTACTATTGACTCCTTCGGCACCTTGAGTCGATGCATTACGACCTATAGCGACATCCCCACGTCCTACAGTTTGGCTACTACTTCCCATTGCAATAGCACCAGAACCTATTGCCTGTGCATTGCCCCCAATCGCCATTGCCTCACGACCAGCAGCAGAAGCATTTACCCCTACAGCAATGGCATTACGACCAGTCGCACCATCATTTTCAAAGTTACCACCTGGCTGGCCATTGTCATTAATACTGACATAATGGGTACGAGCAGCTTTTAACTGACGCACAGTTGCAGCATCAGAATCTGCTGCACCATCTGCCACATTTTGAATACGGCGTTCCGTTCCAATATCTCCGATTGACAAAACACCTGTTGGTGCTGATTGTTTAGTCAAGAAACTTTCACCAGTTGCTTGACTGGCTTTTGAATCTTTACCCAAAGCAATACTGTTTTCCGCTTCAGAACGGGCACCTTTACCAATTGCTACGCCGCCTTCAAAACTAGCTTCTGCTTGGTCCCCAATAACAACTGCATTATCTTTTTGTGCCTTTGCACCGGTACCAATTGCGACAGACTTTTTACCTTTAGACTCTGAAAATGCACCAATTGCTAAAGCATTTTCTTCAGTAGCAACCGCACCTCCACCAAATGCAATCGAGTCTTTACCCGTTGCTTTAGTAGCCATTTTTGGTTGATAAGCAGCGCCTGCCTGCCCAGCAACAGGATCAGCATTTTCAATATCTGGTGAGCCAATCGCAATTGAACGGTAACCTTCTGCAGTGGCTGAATGCCCTATGGCTAAAGAACCTTTACCCGTCGCAGCAGCAACATTACCAATAGCTTGTGAGAAGTCGGCTGTCGCTGCAGATTGACGACCAACTGCAAGAGCAGTATTTCCAGAAGATAAAGCACCCGTACCAATTGCCACACCTGAAATACCTTGAGTCGTCGCATAAGAACCGATTGCTGTTCCTAGGCCTTTCTCAACTACAGCCCCCGTACCAACACTGATTGCTCCGCCTTGTTTCATTGCGCCAGCATAAGCACCGGTAGAATTATTATATGGATTATTACGATTTGCGATGTTAGAGCCAGTTCGGTCTTGAGTTTGTGCCCCGCAGCCAATAGCAATATCTTTTTGATTAGCCGTATTAGCGCTTCCTTCACGACATGAAGTTGTACCAGAAATAGATGTTCCTTGGCCTATTCCCCCTTCGGTATTTGTCCCAGCAAAAGCATTTGGAGCAAAACAAATTACACCCGATAAAACTGCCGCTGATAGATTTAAAGTTTTTGATTTAGTCTTTGTTTTACTTTTTGCAATTTCAGAGGTTGCAACCCATGCTCCAATCGAAGCATTCCAAATGACCTTGTAAACTTTATTCATAAAACTTCTCAGACAAATACCGAACTCAACGACCAATAAAAATGTACAAATACATTTTTAAAATTTTTGGCCCCAAAAAAAGAGGCGGCATCCTAATTGAATAAATTTAAAGGGTAAATATAAAACCGAAACAATGATAAGAAAATTTGTGATTTTAATCACAAAATATATTTTTATAATTAATTTTAAGTTTTTGAATTAATTTAATAAAATTTAAATTATAAATATTGTGTGTTGTTTTTGTTAATAATAAGTAACTTTATTTTAAAATAGAATAATAGCTCTAAATAAATATTTATTTTTTATCAAATTAATTAAATATAAATATTTTAAAAAATCAATTTTACTTCAACAAAATAGAATATTAGCTCTAAAAAATAATATCTAATTTTATATAAAACATATTATAAAAATACAGGTGTATATTATAAATTATAGTGTGATTATTCTAATATCAGGCAAATGATATAAATAATTAATATTTAAATATACTTAATAAAAATATGTATTTTAAAATTAAAACTAAACAAATAATTTTACTTACAAACAAGTCTTGCTCCAGTAAGAGAAGAAGAATTATTAAGTAAAAATGAGTAGCCGCTCTACAAAATTTTATTCTTCTTAAGAATTAATCTATTGATTCATAACATTTTTAAAAAAAAGTTGACTAAATTAGTCCTTTTTTCAACATTTTCTATTGTCATGCCCTTGTAATTTTTAAAATACACATCACTATAAAAAACATGGCAACCTCGTTGTCACTCATTAGGAGTGCCCATGTCTGAACTTATTATGAATGAAAAAACTGACTTAGAGCCTCAGGTTCCAAGTGTATTACCACTATTAGCCTTACGTGATGTGGTGGTTTATCCACACATGCAGATTGCGCTATTTGTGGGTCGTGAAAAATCGATCAATGCAGTTGATGTGGCTCGTAACAGTGACAATTTAGTATTTGTAGTTGCGCAAAAAGATTCGCTTACAGAAGAAATTGATCACGACAATTTATACCAGTACGGTACAGTCGCTAAGATTGTACAAGTAGTTAATCATGAAAATGATGAAAACTGCATTAAAGTACTTATTGAAGGCTTACATCGTTCTAAGTTGAAAAAAATTATCGATGAAGATAGTTATTTGACTGCCGAACATGAATTAAGTCCAATGACGATTAATGTAGATAAGGCAACGCAAGAAACTCGTTTACAAGAGTTACGTAATTTATTTGCTCAATATGCAGAAGCAAAATTACGTAATGCACGTGAACTGGTTGCTGCTGCCAACAAAATCGAAGACTTATTGCAATTGATGTTCTTCGTAGCAACTCGTGTGCCTCTAAATATTGAAATTAAGCAGAAATTTTTAGAGTACGATGAGTTTGAAGCTCACTTGCAAGAGTTGATGAACTACTTGATGAATCAATCTGCTGAACAGCAAATTGAGCAAACTTTACATGACAGCGTAAAACGCCAAATGGAAAAGAACCAACGTGAATACTTTCTAAATGAAAAAATGAAAGTCATTCAACGTGAACTTTCCGACATGAATGGCGGTGCTGAAGATGACGTTGCTGAAATAGAGAAACGTCTTGCTGAAGCTGATTTACCTGAACACGTACGTAAAAAAGCCGAAGCTGAGTTCCGTAAACTTAAAGCAATGCAGCCTGCATCTAGTGAAGCTGCTGTGGTACGTAACTATCTAGAAGTGATTCTAGATACGCCATGGAACAAAGCGAGCAAAGTCAGTATTAACCTGAACAAAGCGCAAGAGATTCTTGATGCCGATCATTATGGTCTTGATGACGTTAAAGATCGTATTGTTGAATACCTAGCTGTTCAATCACGTGTGAAAAAACTCAAAGGCCCTATCCTTTGCTTGGTTGGACCTCCAGGGGTTGGTAAAACTTCACTTGGTGAATCAGTAGCGAAAGCAACAGGTCGTGAATTTGTTCGCATGGCGCTTGGTGGCGTACGTGATGAAGCAGAAATTCGTGGACACCGTCGTACTTATATTGGTGCGATGCCAGGTAAAATCGTGCAGTCTTTAACAAAAGTTGGTGTGAAGAACCCATTGTTCTTACTCGACGAAATTGACAAGATGGCACAAGACTACCGTGGTGATCCTGCTTCTGCTTTGCTTGAAGTGCTTGATCCATCACAAAACAGTAAGTTCAACGATCACTATTTAGATCTTGATCTTGACCTTTCTGAAGTGATGTTCATCTGTACTGCAAACAGCATGAATATTCCAGAAGCCTTGTTGGACCGTATGGAAGTTATTCGTCTACCGGGTTATACCGAAGATGAAAAAGTTAACATTGCTGAGCGTTACCTTGTTCCTAAAGCAATTAAGAACAATGGCCTACGTCCAAAAGAGTTAACTATTCATGAAGAAGCGATTCGTGACATTGTTCAACGCTATACACGTGAAGCTGGCGTACGTAATTTAGAACGTGAAGTTTCTAAAATTGCACGTAAAGTCGTAAAAGAAGCGGTAAGTAAAAAATCTAAAAACTTACAGCTTGACGTTACCTCTGCCAATCTTCCTGAATACCTAGGTCCACATAAATTTGACTTTGGTATGGCCGAAGATGAAGCACAAGTAGGCCGTGTAAATGGCTTGGCATGGACTTCTGTAGGTGGTGAATTGCTTACTATTGAAGTTGCAGCTGTTAAAGGTAAAGGTAAATTCATTACAACCGGTTCACTCGGTGATGTAATGAAAGAATCAATTACCACAGCAATGACAGTAGTACGCACACGTGCCGATGAACTTGGCATTGAAGCATCTCGCTTTGAAGAAACTGATGTACACGTTCACTTACCTGAAGGTGCAACTCCAAAAGATGGCCCATCTGCTGGTTTAGCGTTAACAACTGCACTTGTATCAGCATTTACTGGAATTGCGATTCGACCAGATATTGCAATGACAGGTGAAACAAGTCTAGGTGGTCGTGCGATGCGTATCGGTGGCTTGAAAGAGAAACTTCTTGCTGCACATCGTGGTGGAATCAAGCTCGTCTTTATTCCTCAAGATAACGTTCGTGATTTGGCAGAAATTCCAGACAATGTGAAAGAAGGATTAGAAATCAAAGCTGTGAAAAGCATTGATGAAATCTTACCTTTAGCATTAACTTCGATGCCAAAACCTTTACCTAAAACACCGATTGTAAAACCGGTGGAAGGCTCAAAAGCAGCGCGTCACTAATTCACATATAAAAAAAGAGGGCTTCGGCTCTCTTTTTTTTGTTACACAATTTGATTGAAAAATATCCAACCATTCTCATAATAAGAAGTAAGAGTAATTAATTCTATTATTTGCTCTTGTCTATCTTTTGTCACAGATAGCCTTGTTTTTATTCTCTATGATCATCTGAACTCCAGACAGATGATCATTTGATCGCAGTCCAACACCGTTTTTTGGACTGCGTTTTTTATGCCCACTTACCCCCCCGCAGTTAACCTCTCCTCAGGTATAATGTGCCAGCTGTTTTGACTGAATAGACAACATGAAAATTCGTATTCTGACCATTGGTCAAAAAATGCCTGCTTGGGTACTTACTGGTTTTGAAGATTATTTCAAACGCATCCAGCCTTTTGTTCAAACTCAGGTTATTGAACTCCCAATGGCAAAACGCGGTAAAAATGATTCAGAAGCAGATATTTTAAAATACTGCCAAATCGAGGGTGAAAGTATTTTAAATGCTTTAAAACCTAATGAGACCCTTATTGCTTTAGAAGTTGGCGGACGCGAGCTCAGCACAGAAAAACTAGCAGACACCATGAAACAATGGATGCTTGAAGGTAATGATGTGGCACTCGCTATTGGTGGCCCAGATGGCTTGTCAGATCAGGTACGTAAAGCCGCTGCTTGGCACTGGTCACTTTCAAAACTTACCATGCCACACCCTTTAGTACGTATTTTATTAATCGAACAACTTTACCGAGCAATGAGTATTAATCATAATCATCCTTACCACCGTGCATAAAAAGAACAAACGTTTCATTTTAAGAACAATCCGTTGAAATCAGGATACTTTTAACATGTCCTGATTTTGGCATAATGACTATTATTCTGCTTTTCAACTCAGGTGTAATGAAATGGAACTACAAACCCTTCCCGGACTGTTTATTTCACATGGTTCGCCCATGCTTGCACTTGATCCAGAACAAGTGGGTCCTGCCTTACATCGTCTTAGTGTAAATCTGCCTACTCCAAAGGCAATCATAGTGATGTCTGCTCACTGGGAAAGTAAAGCACTCGAAGTAAGTAGTTCGACTCGTCCGGAAACTTGGCATGACTTCCGTGGTTTCCCGCCAGAGTTGTATGAAATTCGCTATAGTGCCCCCGGTCAACCCGAACTTGCAGAAGAAATTTTGAAGTTGTTAGCAGATGCTCATTTTGTCGCACATGCCAATAGCACTCGCCCTCGTGACCACGGCGTATGGATGCCTCTTTTACATATGTATCCAGAAGCAGACATTCCTGTCGTTGAAATTTCTTTACCTATGGGCTTAACTGCACAGGAAATTTATCGGATTGGCCAAACGCTTGCGCCTTTACGTGAAAAGCAAATCTTATTGATTGGCTCTGGAAGTATTACTCATAATCTTGCTGAACTGTCTTGGCAAGGTGACAATTCGAAAGTACCTGAATGGGCTTCAACTTTTAGAAATACAGTGGTCAGTAAGCTGAGTCATCAAGACTATGATGGTGTACTTGAGTGGCAAACCCTGCCGTTTGTGAAACGCAATCATCCTTCACTTGAGCATTTTGCACCTTTGTTTTTCGCTATGGGTACGGGACATCGTTTTACGATTGTTCATAGTAGCTTCACAATGGGCTCACTAGGTATGGATATATACCGCTTTGATTAATTTTTGGAAAATACCCCGTTTTGCGGGGTATACCACTATTTTTGTTGAAAAATAGAATAATTTACAAACTTATACATTTTAAAAACCGAAACAATCAAATGTTTACATTTTCTTTTTTTAAGAATGTTTTAAGCTTAGTGCTGTTGTTTTTTTACTTGAAGTTTTTTAAATGAAAATTAAATATTTAATTCTTGCGTTATTACCTTTTTCTTTGATGGCGTGTCAAACAGTTTCAAACACTCAAGCTCCAATTGTATCTGAGCAACAACAAAATTTGGCTACTACTTTAAGTGAATATGCTTGGACTTATCAAAATGTAAAAGCATCTAAGCCACTTATTCTTAACTTTAATGCAGACGGTAAATTAGCAATTAACACTGGCTGTAATGGCCAAGGCGGGACTTGGAAAGTTGAAGGCAACCAACTTGTAACTTCTCCACTTGCATCAACAATGATGGCTTGCCAAGACGATTTAATGAAACAAGAACAATTATCTAATAGCATCTTTAGTGAAGCGAAATTGCCAATCGAAATTAGTAATAACAATGGTCAGGTAATCTTAAGCGTGACAGATAAAGCAGGTCAAAAGCATATTTTCCAAGGCGAAAAAGCAACTAATACTCAAGCTTTAACTGATTATTCATGGTCATACCAACCTGAAAATACTAAAAAGCCGATCGTTCTTAACTTTACAAATGACCGTTTATCAATTGATACGGGTTGTAACCGCCAAGGCACCACTTGGAAAGTTGAAAACAATACGATTGTAACGACTGATGTCATGTCAACTATGATGGCTTGTGAACCTGCTTTAATGAAACAGGAACAATTCTCTAGCAGCCTCTTCCAAAAACGTGCGATTCCATTTGAACTCAATACAACAAATGTTGATCAACCAACATTGACAGTAACTGACGCTCAAGGCCAGAAATATACTTTCACAGGTAAAATGACACCTGAAGCAAAATATCAATCTGAAGGTAAAACTGTTTTCCTTGAAGTAGCGCCAGAAACTAAATCTTGTACGGGTGTTGCACCACAAACTTGCTTGCAAGTTCGTGAAGTTAAATATGATGACAAAGGCGTAAAAACTTATGCTGACAAAAACTGGTCATTATATTATGGTCAAATCGAAGGTTTTGAACACAATCCAAACCAACGCGTAATCTTACGTGTAAAACGTTTTGAAGTGAAAAACCCGGCAGCAGATCAATCTAGCCAAGCAGATGTGTTAGATATGGTTGTAGAACAAGAACTGGTTAAAAAGCCTAAAAAATAAATTTTAGACTAAAAAAATCCGATGCTTTTGCATCGGATTTTTTTATTTCTATATTTTAATAGATACCTTGTGCAAGCATCGCATCAGCAACTTTTACAAAGCCAGCAATATTGGCACCATCTACATAATTCACAGTACCATCTTCTTTAGTACCGTATCTAACACAGTTGGCATGAATATCTTTCATAATTGCATGTAAGCGTTCATCGACTTCAGCATGTGTCCAGCCTAAACGAATCGCATTTTGAGACATTTCTAAACCAGACGTTGCCACCCCACCCGCATTAGAAGCTTTACCAGGCGCATATAAAATCTTAGCTTCAATAAAATGCTCAACAGCTTCAAGTGTAGATGGCATATTAGCGCCTTCAGCCACACAAATTACCCCATTAGCGATGAGCGTTTTGGCATCTTCGCCGGTTAATTCATTTTGTGTTGCACATGGTAAGGCAATATCTACAGGAATATGCCAAGGTGTCTTCCCTTCAAAATATTCAAAGCCATGCTTAGAAGCAAATTCTGAAATACGGCCGCGCTGGATATTTTTGAGTTCCATAACTTCAGCAAGCAACTCATCTGTAAAACCATTTTTTAAATAAACGGTACCATTTGAGTCCGATAGCGTAACCACTTTTGCACCTAAGAACATTGCTTTTTCAGCAGCATACTGCGCAACGTTACCAGAACCAGATATCGAAACGGTTTTACCAGCAAAAGACTGCCCACGTGTTTTTAGCATTTCTTCTGCAAAATAAACCGTACCGTAGCCTGTTGCTTCAGGGCGCATTAAGCTACCGCCAAATGAAATTCCTTTACCTGTAAACACACATGCCGTGTCATTACTGAGCTTTTTCATCATGCCAGCCATATAACCTACTTCACGTGCACCCACACCAATATCTCCAGCAGGGATATCAGTATTTGGACCTAAATGACGGTAAAGCTCAATCATAAGTGCCTGACAGAATCGCATAATTTCAGCATCAGATTTACCTTTAGGGTTAAAATCTGAACCACCTTTTCCTCCACCCATTGGCAAAGTTGTAAGCGAGTTTTTAAAAGTTTGCTCAAACCCTAAAAATTTTAAAATAGATAGGTTGACCGACGGATGGAAACGCATACCACCCTTGAATGGACCAATTGCTGAATTGTATTGAACACGGAAAGCACGGTTAACTTGAGTCTGCCCTTGATCATCCATCCACGAAACGCGAAATTGGATCACACGTTCTGGTTCCACCAAACGTTCTAGCAATCCCTGCTCGGCATATTCTGGATTTTTTTCAATAAATGGCCACAAGCTTGTCATAACCTCTTCGACAGCTTGTAAAAACTCAGGTTGATGCGGATCACGCGCTTGCACGTAATTCAGGAATTCATTCAGGTTGTTATATTTCAATGCACGGTCCTCAGCATAGTAATGAATTAAATTGGTGCAATACATTTTAAAATGCATCATTTAGCAGCAAAATATTAAATCCCTTTCCATCAATTTTAACAATAGTTATTTTAAATTATTTTATTCTTCTTAATTATCATAAACTTATTTTTAAAAAAACTGTCTAACAATCAATAATAGTCATTTATCTTTTTACTTTTATTGATCTATTATTGTGCAATATTGGCGACATTTTAGGTCAATCAAAAAGCCAATAAATTCGTTAAAATCCATTGACCTTACTTAGGTTTTTCTTCATTATCGCATCGTTTTAAGCAAGCTATTTTCCTCTATGAATCCATCTATTTCTCTCATACGCGAGATTGATGCGTTATTACCACAAACACAATGTGGTCTGTGTGGGCACCGTGACGGCTGTCTACCTTACGCAAAGTCCATTGCTGAAGGTGAAGAAGCAAATAAATGTGTTCCTGGTGGACAGCCAGTGGCCGATGCACTGGCACAATTATTAAATCGCCCATTATTACCTGCTGAAACAAGTGTCTGGCCTGTACAGGCGGATGGACGCCCACAACGCATGAAAGCGATTATTCGCGAAGACGAATGTATCGGATGTACAAAATGTATTAATGCTTGTCCTGTAGATGCCATTATTGGTAGTGGTAAGCTCATGCATACCATCTTGACTGATTTGTGTACAGGTTGTGAGTTATGTATTCCACCCTGCCCAGTTGACTGTATTGATCTGGTCGAAGACACTCAAGCATTGCCAAGCGAACAGCAACGGATTGCCGAACAAAATGATTTACGTCAACGTTATTACGCGCATATTCAACGTGAAGAAAAACGCCGTATTCACCGCAAAGGCCCTGTTGTACGTGCTGAAATAGATACCCAGCTGTTTGCACAGTTCTCTCAAGCACTTGATGATTTACCTTCAATTCAGCTCATCGAGAAGCCAAAAGAAGCGATTGTAAGCGATGCAAAAACCACAATTGAATTAGCGAAAATTCGTACACAAATTAAAAAGTTGGAAAAGCAGCTCAGTGTTCGAGAAGATGCCAAAAAGCGTCTTCAACTTGATGAACTACAACAGCAACTCATTCAATTACAGGAGGTCTGAATGGCCGTCAAAAATATGACGAAAAAGCAGATTCAAATTTTCTTTGAACGCCTTCGTGAACAAAGACCTTCTCCACAGACCGAATTAAAATATTCATCACCATTTGAATTGCTCATTGCCGTTATGTTATCGGCACAAGCAACCGACGTTAGCGTGAACAAAGCAACTGATAAGCTCTATCCTGTTGCGAACACCGCTGAAAAAATCTATAACCTAGGTGTAGACGGGTTAAAAGAGTACATTAAAACGATTGGTCTTTATAACGCAAAAGCCGAAAATGTTATCAAGACCTGTAAGATTTTAATGGAGCAGTTTAACGGTGAAGTTCCAAGTAACCGAAAAGATTTGGAAGCTTTGCCAGGTGTAGGCCGTAAAACAGCTAATGTAGTTTTAAATACTGCATTCGGTCAGCCGACAATGGCTGTCGATACCCATATTTTCCGTGTTGGAAACCGAACGGGCTTAGCAATAGGTAAAAATGTTCTTGAAGTTGAACACCGCTTAGTAAAAGTCATTCCTAAAGAATTTATTTTAGATGCACATCACTGGCTGATATTACATGGTCGTTACTGCTGTATTGCCCGTAAACCAAAATGTTCAGAGTGTGTGGTTGCTGATGTATGCAACTGGCCGGACCGCTTTGAGTTTGGTGCTCAAAAACAAATTGCGGTTAAAAACATTGAGGCAGAATAAAAGTTGGGTATAGCTTATACCCAATTTAGTTACTTTAAACGCTTTTGCTGTTTTCTTTCTTCTTTCGCTTGTTTTTGTACTTTTCTCAGCATTTTGTAGCTTTGATACAGTAAAAATAACAATAGTGCCAGACTCAGCAATACCACCAAAATCAAAATGATTTTCAAATCATTCTCCTGCACATAATGAAAGAAAAGAGCCCTCACAAAGAGGGCTCGGTATTACAAATAATATTAAATTATTTGTCTAAGATGTTGAACAAATCTTTTTGTACATCTTCAATTGTACGCAAGCCATCAAGCTTGTCATAAGTTGGCGCATTTTCACCAGAAGCAGCACGACCTTGGTAGAAACCAACCAATTGTTCTGTTTCAGTGTGATAAGACGCTAAACGCTTACGGATTGTTTCTTCTTGGTCATCTGGACGTTGAACAAGATCTTCACCAGTTTCATCATCTTTACCTTCCACTTTAGGTGGATTGTATACAACGTGATAAACACGACCAGAAGCAGGATGCTGACGACGACCAGAAAGACGTTTTACGATTTCTTCATCAGGTACATCAATTTCGATTACATGATCAATGCTGATCCCTTCTTTTTCCAAAGCTTCTGCTTGAGGAATAGTGCGTGGGAAGCCGTCGAAAATACAACCATTCACGCAGTCAGGTTGAGCAATACGTTCTTTTACTAAACCGATAATGAGTTCATCTGAAACTAAACCGCCAGATTCCATCACACTTTTAGCTTTTAAACCTAATTCAGTACCTTCACGAATTGCAGCACGGAGCATATCACCGGTTGAAATTTGTGGGATATTGTAGCGCTTACAGATCAACTGAGCCTGAGTACCTTTGCCTGCCCCAGGTGGTCCGAGTAAGATAATGCGCATAAAAAACATCCTCATTTAAAACAATGAATGTGAGGTCTGGCAGATTTAGTTTCATTGATCTTCAATAGATCCTGCCCGACTTCGAATTATAAGAAAGCCACAAACAAATGTATTGTACCAGCAATAAATCCGGTTACCCCACCTAGTACAATAAGAATCCACTCGTCCTCTTGAAATGCTGGACGTAACAAATTCTGAAACTCTTTTGGTGTTAGTTCACGAATACGCTCTTTAAACATTTGAAAAATCTTCTGTGCCCGGCTTGCATTGAGTGCAGGGTCACATACCGGTCCCATCGTAATTTCAATTGAACGATCAATCAAGTCCGTCTTTAACCTTGCATACTCTCTTGGGCCTAAAGAAAGCTGTAAAGATGTTCGAACAAGTGGAGTTTCCATGATTTCGTTAATATGACGTTTAACAATACGACGCGTTTTGTCCTTGCGTGAACCATACATCATTTCTGTCATAATTGATTTTAACGTAATCAGATCTTCTGTCACTACGCTTGAGAAGACTTCTGAAACTTCTTCTTGACGCTTCATGAAAGCCCCTTGAACATTATAAGTACCAATTCGTAAAACAGGTACAATCCAAGGAAACTTACGATCTTTTGTTAATCTAAATATTTGCGGATAACGAATGTAATGCGGTTCAATCGGGTTAAATACCATCCAGATTGCAATCCAGTTAGTTAAAAAGCCCCAAATAGACGCCCAAAATGGTACTGTCCAATGCCAAGGCACCACAAACCAGACCACCATTTGGAAAACACCAAAGAACATCCCGATTAAAGCACTAATATGCCAAATAAAGTTGATTTCTTTTTGTCCAACTTTTAAAAACATACGTACCATTAAACGGCGATCACCTTCCATTTGGCTCACCACCATTTCACGCATATCAACCAGTGACTCAACGTTCATAGTCAGCTCAGTCACTAATTCTCTGAGTACACCTGGTAATTGCTTATGCGCTTGAGCATAAATACGGCGTTTAATTGAATAGGGTAAATTTTCCCAAAGCACTGCATTACGATCGATCATCACTTCATCAATCAAATGCTCAAGTTCAAATCCGACTTGCTCACCAATAATACGCGCCATGTCTTCAGGGTCCATTGCCTCTAAAAACTCACGCAAAGAACCTAACTTGGATAAAGTATTATCGGTAATAATTCCAGAGATACGTCCAGCTTTACGTGGCACAATACCTTGCCAGCCGACTGGTAAAGGACCTAAATGAAATCCCCAAAACTTGATTGGGTAAAACACCATTTTTAAAGCCATCCACACATGTGCCCATGTGACAAAGGCAGTGACCGGAATGATACTCAAAACGGCCCAAAAATCAGGTCTGTGTAAAAAGGTCTGCCACAATCCGCTGACGTACTCTAACATGTAAGACTCTCGTATTTATTTGTGCTCTGCTTATGGCGAGTTAACGATAAACTGCTTGTTTTATAAACCAAAACTTAGAGAATAAGAAAATTGAATTTGTGGTTTAGTATCTGCAGCAACATCACCATTCTGGTCCGTTAATTTTTCCGCTGCGCCGATACCCACACTAAACGTACTAATTCTTTCTGAATTCAACAATACATATGCCAAATCAACACCAGCACCTAAACGAGATTTATAATCTCCATCTACCGATTTACTATCAAGATGTCCAGCATAAAAGCCAATATAGTAACCATTTTTATCTGTTCCAGTAAGGTAGTACGGATAGCGGAATCCGACTTGTCCTCCAGCAGTTTTATCGCCATTTAAAAATGCACCAACTTTTGCGTAAGCAATGCCATAAGGATTTACCCACTCACCATTGAGATGTAACAATTTTTGTGTAAAACCGGCGCCTACATTCCAGGTAGATGCTTTATGATCTGCTAATTTTGCTTCTGGAAGAAATGAGTAATCTTGAGCATGTGCCCAACTGCTTACTGTCAAAACTGCAAGTAAGGGATAAATTTTTCTCATTATTTTCTCCATTTTCCCTAATCGTATGGTGAGAACAACCCTATTCTATTGAATGAGAGACTTTAACAGAATTATTTTGCTTCTTATATACAAGACTCTACAATTTTGTTGTCTACAAAGTCAAAAAAGCCAATTTACCTCTTCACTGAAACTTTGAAAAATATGCGATATTTTAAGTGCGCTTGCGTTAGAATAAGCAGCTATTTTTCTCACCCTATGTCATTAAGTCGATCCGTATGAAACAGCACTTTCCTTTAAAAGATATCCAGCAAGAAAAGCGCATTTATCGAGGTCGTATATTTTTTGCCGTAGGGCTTGTGATTATCTGTTTATTGGTACTAGCCAGCCGATACGCTTATCTACAAATTTTTCATTATGATGAGTTCTCGACAGCATCGGATAAAAACCGTATTCGCCTACAACCCCTTCCACCTGCTCGTGGTTATATTTATGACCGCAATGGGGTTTTACTGGCAGATAACTATCCTGTTTTTACTGCAACATTAAGTAAAGCAGATGTTGAGAACGTTGATACCGTTATTGAACAATTACAGCCTATTTTAGAACTCACTCAAGAAGATGTAGATCGTTTTAAAAGCCGTATTAAAACAGCACGTAAAACTGAACGTGTGGCCATTAAACTGAATTTGACCGAGACAAATATTGCCAAGTTTAGTGAAGTTAAATACAAATTTCCTGGGGTTAGAATTGAAACCCAAATGACGCGCTATTATCCACATGGTGATTTATTTGCTCACGTGATTGGATATGTTGGCCGTATTAACGATAAAGAATTAAAAAGTATTGATAAAGATTTATATGCTGGAACAAACCTGATTGGTAAAATTGGTGTAGAAAAAAGCTATGAAGATTTACTTCATGGAACACCTGGTTATGAGTCTGTAGAAGCAGATGCTCATAGTAATATTTTGCGTCACCTAGGGCGTAAAGACCCAACCCGTGGTAACGATCTCTACTTATCATTAGATTATGGTTTGCAAGTTGTCGCGTCGCAACAACTCGCTGGTCGACGTGGTGCAATTGTTGCGATAGACCCGCGTACCGGTGAAATTCTTGCGTTGGTTTCAAGTCCAAGCTTTAACCCTAACTTATTTGTGACGGGTATTAATCATAAAGATTATAGTTCTCTACGTGACAATATAGATCAGCCTCTTTATAACCGTGCAGTACAAGGTGTATACCCTCCCGGTTCAACCATTAAGCCAATGGAAGCGATGGGCGGTTTACATTATGGAATTGTTGATTGGGCTACTGCCATTTCCGACCCTGGTTATTTCCATTTACCCGGCGACTCGCACAAATTCCGTGACTGGAAAAAAACCGGTCATGGTATCGTGAACATGCACAAAGCCATTATCATGTCTTGTGATACCTATTTTTATATTTTGGCTAATCAAATGGGCATCGATCAGATGAACCAATGGATGCGTCAATTCGGCTTTGGCCAAAAAACAGGTGTCGATTTACCAAGTGAAAGTGAAGGCTTATATCCAAATCCTGAATGGAAAATGCGTACACGCAAATCCAAATGGATGAAAGGTGAAACGATTTCAGTCAGTATTGGTCAAGGTGCATTTACCGCAACTCCTTTACAACTCGCCATGGCAACTGCCATTACGGCGAACCATGGCTCGCATGTAGTTCCACATGTTTTACGTGCAACCCATGGTGCAAAACCTTTTACCGTACGTAATGCACCTGATGGAAAAATTAATTTCAATGGTACAGATGAAGATTGGGTAAAAATGCGAGAAGCCATGATTGATGTAATTCAATCAGGTACTGGTCGTGGCATCCGTACACCGCTATATCAAATTGCCGGGAAAACAGGTACAGCACAGGTTAAAAGTATTGCTCAAGGCAAACGTTATAACGAAGCTGCGCTTAGTGAACGCCAACTTGACCATGGTCTTTTTGTTGGCTTTGCTCCGGCTGATAAACCAGAAATCGCTATTGCAGTTATTTGGGAAAATGGCCGTCATGGTGGTTCAGCAGCCCAACTTGCTAAACCCGTGTTTGATTACTGGTTATTAACCCGTAAGAAAAATCCGATTCGACCAGCCAACCATCAGGTTAATGGTGGCTTGATGACCGCTGGAATTAAACCAGGTGAACTCCCAAGTGGTAATGAAAGTGCCAGCTCAACTCCTGCGACCTCTGCTCCGACTTCCGCAGCAGCCTCTACTCCACAGGCAACACCAACTCGTCCTGCTACAAACGAGGTCGATGAATAATGAAAAATCAATTACGCATTATTGGGGGCGAATGGAAAAGACGAGTTTTACCATTCGCCAGTATTGAAGGATTAAGACCAACTCCCGATCGTGTCCGCGAAACTTTATTTAACTGGCTCATGTGGGACATTCAAAACGCTCATGTTCTAGATATCTGTACAGGTTCTGGGGCATTAGGCTTTGAAGCATTATCGCGCGGTGCTGCATCTGTTTATATGATTGAGCCAGATAAGATGCAGGCACGATTTTTAAAAGATAATATTCAATTGCTCAAAGCGCAGAATTGCCATTTAATTAATGCAACTGCTCAACAAGCCTTACCACGCCTAAAAGAACAGTTTGATGTCGTTTTTTTAGACCCTCCTTATAGTCTTAATTTATGGCAAGAGCTTGCCCACTTGGCAGACACCCATATTAAAAATAATGGGTACATTTACGTTGAAGCTGACCGAGATTTATCTCAGCTTCACCTTCCTGCAACATGGCAGCAAGTTAAAACAACCAAAGCTGGTACAGTCCATGCAGGGCTTTACCAAAAAGTAAGCGAATAAAAAGGTAGCCTTAAGCTACCTTTTTCGCTACAAAGTTTTAATTAACTCAAACCAATCACTGCAACAAGTGCTGCACAGGCACCTACAATTTTTTTGCCATATGGCACATAACGTGTAAATACTGCACCGAGTGCAAGCCCACCACAATAGATAAGTGCCATACCAGCAACCATACCAGTTACTAACGCCACGATATGCCCTGCATGTGCTAACTCAACACCATGAGCCATACCATGAAAGCTTGCGAATAAAGCGGCAGCGATAGGTAAAATCCGATTTGATTTTGTCCATAGCGCAATCGCTGTAATAATTAAAGAAGCAACAATACCGTATTCAGCAACATTGGCGGGCACCAAACCTTGAGCACCTACCAAAAAGCCGATCACTAAGGTGATACTTAAAGTGATGACGCCAGCGATTTTCCACTGTTTGGCTGCCGACCATAGCAAGACACCAAAGCCTAAAGCCATTACTAAATGATCCAGCCCTGTAAACGGATGAATAAAGCCTGCCATAAAACCTGAATGTACATGATCATGCCCCGGATGAGCCATAGCTAACGCAGGTAACATGCTAAGGAGCCCAACGCTCCATTTTTTAATGAAGTTCATAGTTACTCCTTAAGCCTTAAACAGCCCTTGCTTCTCAATAAATTGAATAATTTCTTCAAGCCCATCTTGTGTTTTCATATTTGAAAATAAAAATGGCTTTTCACCACGCATGCGTTTTGCATCTTGGTCCATGACATCAAGGTTTGCACCCACCATAGGTGCGAGGTCAGTTTTATTAATAATCAGTAAATCTGACTTGGTAATACCCGGTCCTCCTTTACGTGGAATTTTTTCACCACCTGCCACGTCAATAACATACAAGGTTAAATCAGAAAGCTCAGGGCTAAATGTCGCAGCTAAATTATCACCACCGCTTTCAATAATAATGAGTTCTAAGCCATCAAATTTTTCGCACAGATCATCAATCGCAGCTAAATTAATTGAAGCATCTTCACGAATTGCTGTATGCGGGCAACCACCTGTCTCGACACCCACAATACGATCTGGTGACATCGCTTCATTACGGGTTAAAAAGTTTGAGTCTTCTTTGGTATAAATATCATTTGTCACCACTGCCATATTATATTTATCACGCAAGGCACGGCATAAGTTAAGTGTAAGTGCTGTTTTACCTGAACCGACTGGTCCGCCAATTCCGACTCGTAATGGACTACGTTCTGTCATGATTTTTATCCTTTTTCCTAAACTTAAGATCTGAATAACCGTGAATATTGAGTTTCGTGTTTCATGCTCAGCATGGCATAGCGCGGCAAAGCACTACTCAATTGCTCATCTTTAAGTTTTAAAGCCTTCTCTACAGCTTGTGGTACTCGCCCATGCAAATGCCATAAAATTCTTTGTCCTGCCATTTGGCCCAATGGGACAGTTTTTACTGCGGCTAAAACCTGATTTTCTAAAACGGTAAAGGTATACGCCGTAAGTACATCAACATCTTTAAGTTCTAAACGACCGCAAAGCTGTGCATAGACAGGCACAAAACCAAACTGCTTTTTAACCTCAACTGTTTTCTTTAAAACATCTTTAATCCATGCATTTAAAGAAAATGCGAGTTGCTGAGATTCGGCCAAAAGCTCTCTACTTTCTCGGCTTGCCTTATACAAATGTGCCCAAATTAGAAACTGATCTGGGTCATCATAATGTTGCATAAGACGTTTAAGTACAGGCAACTCAAAGCGTACTAGCAGCATTTCAAGCACTTCTTCAAAGTAAGCAATTGCCGAGGATTCATCGTGTATTAAGCCAATATCAATGGCGGTTTCCACACCTTGCGAATAGCAATATGCTCCAACTGGCAATGCCGTAGAAGACAATGTCAGCAATTGCAGTAATTGCGCAGCATTATGAGTGGACATGGTGTAAAGCTTTGATTGGGCTTAAACGATGGTCATGGCTATGCTGTGCATAGGCACCGCTTTCAGGTTCAAATGGATGATCGGTTTCTGTCACAGCAAGCCCCAAACCTTCCACCATTTCTGCAAGCACATGATCAGGCTCAAAATATAAAGCCGTTGGTGTCAGCATTAATGGCACATGTCGGTTACCTAAGTGATAAGCCGCTTTAAGCAAGTCAAATTCAGTCTGAGCAGTGACTTTCATTAGCCGTTCAGGCTTGGCATCAACACGTAATACATCACCCTCTTGCGTTGCAATATATGAACCGCTACGCAAAATGCCGGTACGTGGCAAATCCGCACCAATATCTACGCCACTCGCTAAAGCCGCTCGAAAACGTGATTTTTGGCGGGTATCAAACGTTAGCTCAACCGTTTCAAATGCCTGATCAGGAGAAATATCTTCAAGACGTTGGGTGTAAATTTTCATTTAGCTTTTCTCTCCTTACTTATTTCTTTCATATATAAGGTAATGAGGCAAATCACCTCTATAAATTCATTAAAACAAGAAATAACGTTGTGCCATCGGTAATACGTCAGCAGGTTCACACGTTAGTAATTCACCATCGGCCCGCACCTCGTAAGTCTCAGGATGAACCTGCATAACAGGACAATATGTATTATGTTTCATATCGGCTTTGGTAATTGAACGCGTGTTTTTACAGGGACTGATTAACTTTTTAAGGTTTAGCTTCTCAGCAACTTTTTCATCAATTGCGACTTGAGATAAAAAGGTAATACAGGTGTTATGTACACCACGCGGATAAGCCCCAAACATTGGGCGATAATGCACTGGTTGAGGTGTAGGAATTGAAGCATTAATGTCACCCATAGGTGCCGCTGCAATCATGCCACCTTTAATAATCATGGAAGGTTTCACACCAAAAAAGGCTGGCTTCCATAACACCAGATCAGCAAGTTTTCCGACTTCAACCGAACCAATTTCATGACTTAAACCATGGGTAATTGCCGGGTTAATTGTATATTTGGCAATGTAGCGTTTAACGCGATTGTTATCATGAAACTCATTGTCACCCTCTAATGGGCCACGTTGTACTTTCATTTTGTGGGCAGTTTGCCAAGTTCGTAAAATCACTTCACCCACACGTCCCATTGCCTGAGAATCAGATGACATCATGGCAATTGCGCCTAAGTCTTGTAAAATATCTTCAGCAGCAATGGTTTCACGGCGAATACGACTTTCTGCAAAAGCAATATCTTCAGCAATTGCAGGGTCTAAATGATGGCAAACCATGAGCATATCTAAATGCTCATCAATGGTATTGATCGTATAAGGTCGTGTTGGGTTGGTCGAAGATGGCAAGACATTACTTTGCCCAATTGCTTTTAAAATATCGGGAGCATGCCCGCCGCCCGCACCTTCGGTATGGTACGTATGAATCGTACGGTCTTTAAATGCCGCTAGCGTTTCTTCTAAAAAACCACCTTCATTCAATGTATCCGTATGAATTGCGACCTGTACATCATACTCATCTGCAACGCTCAAACAGTTATCAATAGCCGCAGGTGTTGAACCCCAATCTTCGTGTAGTTTTAACCCAATTACTCCTGCTTTAATTTGCTCGCGAATGGGGTCAGGTAAACTTAAATTCCCTTTACCTAACAAGCCAATATTCATAGGCAAATCATCAATCGCCTGCAACATGGTCGCTATATGCCAAGGCCCTGGAGTCACTGTCGTTGCCGAAGTACCTGCTGCTGGTCCTGTCCCACCACCCACCATTGTCGTTGTCCCAGACATCAGCGCGGTTTCAACTTGCTGAGGACAGATCCAGTGAATGTGAGTATCAATACCACCAGCTGTTAAAATTTGTCCTTCACCTGCAATTACTTCTGTCGCTGCACCTAAAGGAATAGTAATGTCGGGTTGAATATCAGGGTTTCCAGCTTTCCCTATTTTCCAGATTCGTCCATTCTTTAAGCCCACATCGGCTTTAACAATTCCCCACCAATCTACAATTAAAGCATTGGTTATGACTGTATCGGCAACTTCATCAGCTAGAAGCTGAGATTGTCCCATCCCGTCACGAATAACTTTTCCGCCACCAAATTTAACTTCTTCACCATATGTCGTTAAGTCTTGCTCAACTTCAATAAAAAGCGCTGTGTCAGCCAAACGAATACGATCACCAACCGTTGGACCAAACATTTCTGCGTATGCACGACGTGACATTTTCATACGATTAGTTCCTTATTTTTCTGATGGCAAAGTATAATATTTTGTCATCGGGATAAACCGGATTCCCCATTTTTCAGCAGCATCACCACTTACAATAAAACCAAATTTTTCATAGATATCTTGAGCATAAAAACTTGAATTCACCGTAATTTTTTCAATGTCTATATTTTCATTTTTAATTTTTTCTTCTATGAAATCCCAAAGCTGTCGCCCTAGACCTAGTTTCAAATGTGTTTTTTTAATAAAAAAATGCATTAAATGTGAGGGTTCCATATAAGCGACTATACCCACGATCTGTTGATCAATCTCTCCAACAAAATAATGAATATCTTCTCGACCAAAAATTGTTTGTATGATTTCTGGTTTAAAGCGTGAGCGCCCTTCGTCATTTGCAATCACTTGATCTACATATGGAGCAATTATGGCAACGATAGTATCTGTGTCATCTTTCGTTGCTTTTCTAATCAACATTTTCATCCAAACGTCCCATTACCCGACCAGCAAAACCATATACTTCTCGCTTACCAGCTAAAGCAACAAGCTCTACTTCTCGACTTTGTCCCGGTTCAAAACGTATTGCTGTGCCTGCTGCAATATTTAACCGAAAACCTTTGACTGCCTCACGATCAAACTGTAAGGCATCGTTTGCTTCATAGAAATGAAAATGCGAACCGACCTGAATAGGCCTGTCGCCAAGATTAGCCACCACAACTTTTAAAGTTTCTCGTCCAACATTTAATTCAATGTCAGTTTCTGGAGTAATAACTTCACCGGGAATCATAAGTATTCCTTTTTATACAATGGGCTGATGAACAGTGACTAATTTCGAACCATCAGGAAAAGTTGCTTCAACCTGTACCTCAGCAATCATTTCCGGTACGCCATCCATGACATCTTCACGCTTTAATAAAGTCGTTCCAAAGTGCATAAGTTCACTCACCGTCATACCATCCCGTGCACCTTCAAGTAAGGCTGCGGAAATAAATGCAACAGCTTCCGGATAGTTCAACTTTAAGCCTCGTGCTTTACGACGCTCAGCCACTAAGCCTGCAGTAAAAATGAGTAACTTATCTTTTTCTGTTGGATTGAGTTCCATATCTCTTTCCTAAATAGCATCTAATTTTCTTTAAGCAAAATGCGTGCTCAAAAGCAGCATACCGGTTTTAATCGTTTTTAAAATACGCAATTTAACGTAACTTAAGTTTTCCAAATTCTTGGAAATTCTTCATCTAAATCAAACCAATAACGTCTTAATTTAGCCCGTATAGCTGCGAAAGCATCATGACATCGCCGTACATCATTTCCTAAAAAACGCGCACACAGTACATCTTCTAATAAGGTCAACGTCACGGGAACATCCATACGCATAATGAGTTCACGGATGAGTTCAATATGTTGCTCTAAATAGAATGAAGAACGGAATTTTTCAGGGGGCACGGCCCAAAAGCTAGCCATCACTGCCTGATTATTCATTCCTAAACACGAGCTTAACCAGCGATCGCCTCCCTCAAAATATAAAGTATCGGCAACTAATAACTTGTTTTTGCGCCATAATTTAAACTGGTTGTGATAGCTTCCCTGAACAAAATTCTCAGCCCGAGCCTGCCGCCCCAAGACCAACATATCCCATCCAATAAAACTTGCAGTTTGTTCAAGGTGGATATCTGTTTCAGAGTGGGCTAAAGCACCGTCAAAAAGCATTGTTTCTTGCGGCATCCACTCTAAAATAGAATCATCTTTTACATTCAAATAAATATGCTGGAAAGCCTGTTTTCCATTTGTCCTATACCATTTACCCGCTCCCGGTGTGGTAATTACAGCATGCGCCTGCCCTTCTGTTTCAATTTGAAAAGTAAGATGATCACCGCCTGCAATTCCAGCAGGTGGATGAACAATAATGGCATGACAAACCCCAGTTTTTTCGGGCCAGAGCATTTTTTGCACCCGAACGGGGCCATAATGCTTTCGGTGACTCATTATGGTGCGAGAGTTTTCATAACAAAATCCCAGTTCTAACTGGGCATACCAAAATGGTGCTGAAGAAGTCTGAAAAGTTTGTTGAATTCGATTCATTTTGGCTCATTTTTGATAATGGCTTTTTTGATAAGCAAAATATGCACCAAAAGCAAAAAGTGGTTATTACAAACTTAGAAACAATTTTTTTATTTTAATGAGTCAAAAAATCATCAATGTCTAACATAAAACCACAGTAAAGCATGGAATTATTTATACAATAGCGCCCATCCTCGCTCTTATAAATTTTTCCCATGAAAATCTTTTTCGTGTTAGTACCGTTTGTATTTTTAACTGGGTGTATTTTTGGCCAATCAAGTGAGGTCAAACGTGCAGAAAAACTTTTAAATAACTTTCAATGTAAAAATATTGAAACAAGTGAAATTTCTACAAGTTCAATCAACTCTTATTACCAGCAATCTTTAGCGGTGAGTAAGGAAAAAGCGACCTCTTATGTAGAAAGCTATAAAAATGGTGAAGAATTATTCGCGATGCCCTTAGATGAAGTCGTAGAACAGCAATACCAACTTTATAAAGCAGCGTGCGATTCTTTAGGTGGGGTTTCTGCCCAACCATAAATTTTTAAAAGTATCCATTAAATCACTTTAGTGGATACTTTTAATTCTCAACTAAAATATAAAAAAACATAGCCCCAATCTGTGCAATTTTTACTCACTTTACCTTTTGTTAAAATTAAGCTACATACTAGAGCTTTTATTTTCGATTCTTTTTTCCTAGCCTGTCAGTACTTTATATTTATTTTCTTGAGGTTTTATTCATTATGAAAAAATCATTATTAGCAATTGCACTTATGAGTACCCTTCTTGTCGCATGTAATAAACATGAAAATAAAACAGAAACAACCTCTGATGCATCTACTCCTGTACAAACTGCTCAATCAAATAATAATGAAGCGGTAGATACAGCACATACAGCCGAGAATTCTTTAGACTGGGATGGTAAATATAAAGGTACGCTTCCTTGTGCAGACTGTGAAGGCATCAAAACTGAATTAGAATTAAAAGATGATAAAACTTATGAGCTAACAGAAACCTATCTTGGTAAAGGTGATGCAAACCCATTTGAAACCCATGGTAAGTTTACTTTCGATAAAGACAATACTTCTGTTATTACCTTAGATGATAAAGCTCAAAACCGTAAATTCTTTATTGGTGAAAATACCGCGACCGCTTTAGATATGGAAGGTAAAAAAGTTGAAGGTTCTTTAGCTGAACATTATGTTTTGAAAAAAGAAGATTAATCTATTTTTCAATATAAATAAAAAACCCGCTCAAATGAGCGGGTTTTTTATGAAGTCAATTCTTAGTGAGCTGAGAATTGGTTCATTGTGTTTTTAGCATCGTCACCAGCTTTAAGTGCATTTTCACCAGCGAAGATTTCTTTGTGGTCATCACCGATGTCAGAACCAGCCATTGCTTGGTGTTTCACACATGCGATACCGCCACGGATTTCTTTACGTTGTACGCCAGCAACATAAGCTAACATACCTTGGTCACCGAAGTAACCTTGTGCTAATTCATGAGTAGAAAGAGCAGCAGTGTGGTATGTAGGAAGTGTGATCAAGTGATGGAACACACCAGCTTCACGCGCAGCATCTGCTTGGAAAGTACGGATTTTTTCATCAGCTTCAGCAGCTAATTCAGTATTGTCGTACTCAGCGCTCATTAATTTAGCACGGTCGTAAGCAGATACATCTTTACCTTCTGCAACCCAACGATCGTACGCTTGTTGACGGAAGTTTAAAGTCCAGTTGAATGATGGGCTGTTGTTATAAACAAGCTTCGCATTCGGAACTACTTCTTTTACACGGTTAACCATGTGTGCTATTTCTTGTACGTTTGGAGTCGGAGTTTCGATCCAAAGTAAGTCAGCACCGTTTTGAAGGCTAGTGATACAGTCAAGTACAACACGGTCAATCTGAGTGCCTTCACGGAATTGGTATAGACCAGAAGCTAAACGAGTTGGACGATGTAATTTACCATCACGTTTAATTAAGATCTCATCTTCTTGAGCTTCTGAGATATCAATTTCTTGAGTATCTAAGTAGCTAATATATTTAGATGCGATATCGCCTGGCTCTTTAACTACAGGGATCTTCTGAGTTAAGTCAGCGCCTTCAGAGTCAGTACGAGCAACGATAACACCGTCTTCAACACCCATTTCTAAGAATGCATAACGAAGTGCATGGATCTTAGCGATGAAGTCTTCATGTGGAACAGTTACTTTACCAGCTTGGTGACCACATTGTTTTGCATCAGATACTTGGTTTTCGATTTGAAGCGCACAAGCACCAGCTTCAATCATTTTCTTAGCAAGTAAGTAAGTTGCTTCTTCGTTACCGAAACCAGCATCGATGTCTGCAATAATTGGCACAACATGAGTTTCGAAGTTGTCGATTTGAGCTGTGATTTCAGCTACTTTCGCAGAATCACCAGCTTCTTTTGCTTTATTTAAAGCACGGAACAAGTCATTTAATTCTTTTGCATCAGCTTGACGTAAGAAAGTGTAGATTTCTTCGATCAAAGCAGGTACTGAAGTTTTCTCGTGCATAGATTGGTCAGGAAGTGGACCAAATTCTGAACGAAGAGCAGCAACCATCCAACCAGAAAGGTAGATATAACGTTTGCTTGTCGTACCGAAATACTTTTTGTTAGCAATCATTTTTTGTTGAGCGATGAAACCATGCCAGCAACCTAATGATTGAGTATATTTGCTTGAATCAGCATCGTATTCAGCCATATCACGACGCATAATCGCAGCTGTATACTTAGCAATATCTAAACCTGTTTTGAAACGGTTTTGAAGTTGCATACGAGCAGCATCTTCTGGGCTAATGTCTGCCCAAGTGTTGCCGAATTTTGCTTTTAATTCACGTACTGCATCAATCGCTGTTTGATATGTAGTCATGATATTGTCCTGTATTCATTTTAGGATTTCATCGATCGAAGCCTAGAGTCATGTTATGAAAATTCCCTATGACACCAGCTGCTTCTTCATGTACACAGCTTAGACTTAGCCAATCAATTAATCCAATATCCTTCGTTAATCTTCAGTATTTATTTAAAAAATATATCAATAAATCGATATTATAAGTAAAACTAAAAAACATAACACTTTGTTTATAAAAACAAAATAATCCTAAAGGAGTATAGAATTTTGATTAAAAAACACTCCAAGCTTTATTTTTATACAGTTTTTGAAAATTTTCCATTCATTTTTAATATAAAAAGTCAATTGTAAATTAGGCGAATTTTGCCAATGCAAAATGTCAATGAATATGCTAGAACAGTACTAAATATTAAAAAAATATTTTTGTTCAATAATTATAAAAATAAAAATAGATCAACGATAATAGAATCCAGCATTTGAGATACTTTTTGCCCATACTTAATTTCAACAAAAAATGTCGTTTTTCTCATCTTTTTTTCACACAATGTTCTTTAAATATGGCATAATTTGAAACAATTTTAGGGTTTTATTTTCGGTATTTTTTTTATGAATCTGGAGCGGGTAGATCTTAATCTATTAATATATCTTGATGTTCTTCTTCGTGAAAAAAACGTTACTCGCGCAGCCGAACAGCTTGGTGTTACTCAGCCTGCCATGAGTAATATTTTACGCCGCTTGCGTAATTTATTTAATGACCCTCTCCTGATCCGCTCATCTGAAGGGATGACACCGACAGAACGTGCACTTGAATTACAACCGCGTATTCGTGATGCTCTTTCTGACCTTTCAATGATTTTGGAACCGCGTACCGAATTCCGCCCTTATACCAGTAATCGCGTTTTCCGTATTATGACTTCTGACTATGCAGAAGCAACCCTAGTCCCTCGTCTTGTTAAAGCCCTCCGCTCAGAAGCACCAAACGTTGTACTCGATTTTCTTACTCCAAGTGATGTGTCATATAGAGACATGGAACAGGGTAAAGTTGATCTCGCTATTAACCGCTTCAATGAAATCCCGCAAAGCTTCCACCAAGTTTTGGTTTGGCGCGATAGCTTTAGCTGTATTTTAAATGACAAACACCCTGCTGTGACTCATTTAAATCTAAAAAGCTATTTAGATGCTCAACATATTTGGGTATCTAAAACTGGTATGGGTGTTGGCTTTGGGGTAAACCCAGATAAACAAGGTGGCTTGGGCTGGATTGATCAAGCATTAGAACGTATTGGTCAACGCCGCAAAATTTCTGTATTTACGCGTCACTATCAGATGCCGGCATTACTTGCTCAAAATGTTGACTTGATTGCCACTCTTCCAACTCGAATGGCACGTTTACAAGCACAAAATCCAAAATTAGTTATTAAAGATCCACCGTTTTACATTCCTGAGTTTGAACTTAAAATGGCTTGGTGTCCATTATTGCACCATCACCCAGCTCATCGCTGGTTACGCCAACTCATTCTATTTGTTGCTCGCCAAATGATCGAAGAGGAAAATCGTGAATTCCTAACCAATAATTCACAATTTTCCCACTATTAAATAAGTTTTAATTTAATTGTCTCTTTCAAACATTATCTTTAAGCGCTGAGCAATCAATCTGATTACCTCAGCGCTTTTTTGTGTTAAAACATAGTCATAATAATGATGATCCTCGGGTGATTTGTGAGTCTCTTTCAAAATATCATTATCATCGTACTGCTCATCATCGCAGCAGGCTTTTTATCTTTAACTGAAATTGCTCTAGCTGGTGCCAGAAAAGTAAAGTTAAAGATTTTAGCCGAAGCTGGCGAAGAACGTGCTCAAAAAGTACTTGATTTACAAGAACAATCTGCAGACTTTTTTGCAGCGTCCCAAATTGGCTTAAATGCTGTTGCAATCTTAGGCGGTATATTGGGTGAAGCTGCGTTTCGTCCTTTTTTTGTAAACTTAGTTGACCGTTTCTATGAAGGACCTTGGACGCAAACCATCGGATTTGCCCTATCTTTCACATTGGTAACTTCTTTGTTTATTTTATTCGCCGATTTAATGCCAAAACGCTTGGCAATGATCGCACCTGAAAAAATTGCAATTAGTGTAATTAACCCTATTCAGATTTTTATCAAAATCTGTAAGCCTTTAGCATGGGGAATTAATGCAATTGCCAATTTGCTATTCCGCTTGTTTAAAGTAAATACCACACGCGAAGACAATATTACTTTTGATGATATTTCAGCAGTGATGGATGCAGGTGCTCAAGCAGGTGTACTACAAAAACAAGAACATCACTTTATTGAAAACGTATTTGAGCTTGAAGAACGTACCGTTCCATCAAGTATGACAACGCGTGAAAATGTTGTTTACTTTACGCTTAACGAACATGAAGATAGCATTCGCCAAAAACTGGCAGAATATCCTTATTCCAAATTTCTGGTTTGTAACGAAAATATTGATCAAGTGATTGGCTATGTAGATGCTAAGGATATTCTTGTACGTATTTTAAACAACCAATCTTTAACCCAGCTCAATGAATCGACTATTCGTACGGTTCTAATGATACCTGATACTTTAACACTATCAGAATTACTCGATCGCTTCCGCTCAACAAAAGAAAAGTTTGCTGTTGTAATTAATGAGTATGCGCTTGTCGTTGGGGTAATTACGCTAAGCGATATCATGATTACTGTTATGGGGGATTGGGTTACCCCTATGGAAGAAGAACAGCAAATTATTAAACGTGATAATAATTCTTGGCTGATTGATGGTAGCACACCTATTGAAGATCTTAAGCACGCGCTTGAAATGGATGAACTACCTGATGAAGAGAATTATGAAACATTAGCTGGTTTCATGATGTACCGTTTACGCAAAATCCCACGTCCAGCCGACTTTGTTGAATTTGGTGGTTATAAATTTGAAGTTGTTGACGTAGACCATTTTAAAATTGATCAGTTATTAGTAACACGTGTACTAGAAAAAAATGATTTACCATCTCCGCCTGATGAAAATTGATTTATTTTGGTGCAAAATATCCTGCAAATGCAGGATATTTTTTCGATAAATAATTTATTCCTTTTAAGATAATTATTATTTTTAAATAATTTTATATTAAAAGTTAAATTAATTATCCTAATCACAATTTCAAATATATAAATTAACTCATTCATTAAAATAAAAAAATTAAATTGAATTAAAATAAAATTTTGCACATAAAAGATTTACAGATTCACTTTCGTTATGTAACGTAGAGAGTAGAAGCTTTGTAAATGGGTATACTTCTCATTTCAGTATTCAAACAGAATATAATTTTTAAAAATACATGATAATTTCAAACATGATAAAGGTTTTATAAGTATATATAATAAGCACTATACATTATAAATAGACTATACCATTATTATATATGTTCAGTATTTCTTCAAAATATACCTTTCCAAGTGAATATATATTAACCAAATAAACTAAATATATTATTTGTCTTTTTAATAAAAATTCATAAGAATAATCGAGGTCAGAGTTTTTGAATAAACTTGTTCAGTAAAACTAAAGGCAAAGGATTGATTGTATGCTGACATTACTTGGTGTTGGCATGATTTTATGCTTCATGTATTTAATCATGTCCAAACGTTTAAGCCCTATTATTGCTTTAATTCTCATCCCATTTATTTTTTCTCTTATTGCCTGGGGCCTTGGTCACTACTTTGAAAGCTTGAGCCATATCGAGCTTAAAGGTCTCAGTGAAATGATGCTAGATGGCATCAAAAAACTTGCGCCTACTGGCGTAATGCTATTATTTGCAATTTTATATTTTGCCTTAATGATCGATGCAGGTCTTTTCGATCCTCCGGTTAAATGGATTTTGAAAAAAGTTAAAGGTGATCCCCTAAAAATTACATTAGGGACTGTTTTTTTAACTACATTAGTCTCTCTTGATGGCGATGGCTCAACCACTTACATGATTTGCGTGGCAGCCATGCTCCCTCTTTATCAACGCCTCGGTATGAATACACTGATCATGACAGCACTTATGTTGTTATGTAGTGGTGTAATGAACCTGACCCCATGGGGTGGCCCTACTGCGCGTGCAGCAAGTGCACTCCAAGTTGACCCAAGTCATATCTTTGTACCAATGATTCTTCCAATGGTGGTTAGTATTGGCTGGTTATTCTTCTTGGCATATTTATATGGTCGCTATGAGCAAAAACGTTTAGGCGTGATTGAGCTTGAAAGTCACCATGGTGACAACATTACAGTTTCAAAAGACCCAGAAGCAACTCGTCCACATTTACGTAAAGTAAATATGGTACTCACCATTCTTCTTATGATTGCATTGATCAAAGGTATTTTACCAATGTCAGTGTTATTCATGCTAGCGTTCTGTATTGCAATGCTCATCAACTACCCTGATGTTGATATGCAGAAAAAGCGTATCGCTATGCACGCAGACAGTATCTTGGCTGTTGTAGGTTTAATTTTTGCTGCAGGTATTTTTACAGGTATTTTATCTGGTACAGGCATGGTTGAAGCCATGTCTAAAGAATTTGTTGCAATGATCCCTACAAGTATGGGGCCATATCTAGCGCCAATTACTGCTCTGGTGAGTATGCCATTGACGTTCTTTATGTCAAATGATGCATTCTTTTATGGTGTATTGCCAATTCTTGCTGAAGCAGCCTCACATTATGGTATTAGCCCAGAAGCGATTGCTCGTGCATCAATTGTAGGTCAGCCAGTGCATTTGTTATCACCTCTCGTTCCATCAACCTACTTGTTATGTGGTCTTGCTAAAGTCGACTTTGCAGACCATCAAAAGTTCACTTTTAAGTGGGCATTTATCACTTGTATGGTATTGATGGGTACAGCTTTAGTGATTGGTGTTTTCCCACTTTTTAGTACGATGTAATTCTGCTCTACTATAAAATAAAAGCCCCTATCGGGGCTTTTATTTTTTATTTATTTACATACTCAATCATGGCATCTAAGAACGCATGAAAGTGCAAGCTAATATCTTCTTGTAAAATTTTATAGGCATTATCAAATTGCACCATTGGAAAGCCTTCTTTCCAAAATGGGAAAATATTATGCAAGTCATGAGTAACTATTGCATCTTCTCGGACAATTGCTTGTGAAATTTGTGCCAAAACTTGCGCTGTCTCTGCACCATCAATAGCAAGATAATCAATACCACGCGCTTTTAAAATACGAATTCGATCTTTTTTATAGCGAATTTTTTTAGCTTGAGCTGTATTTAAACCTAGTGCAAGAGTAACTGCCTCTACAAACTTCTCTTCAAAATTTGTATTTAGTGCCACCAAAGCCAGCTTATGCGCTTCCTGACGTCCTGCTTTTCCCCCGTTACGGATGATCTCATTTGCTTCCGTATCTAGCTTATCTTTTTTCATCGACTGTAAAATGTCTAAAATTTCGATATCGCTTAAAGATTCAGGAGATTGCTCAAACATAGGAGTCTCTATACATACAACTAAAGGCGTATTCTCTCATAAAAGCGATACTAAAGCAGAGTAAAATTTTAAATAGCCTATTATCTTGACTATTTTTATAGTCCTAATCTCAGAGACTGCACTCATAAAATCAGTTAATTCTTTGGTTATGATTTTTACCATTTGCCAAATTAGTTTTACCCTGATAATATTATTTTACCCTGATAAAAATATGCGGCTAAAATGAATACTAAAATCACCTATACTGCTTTCACTGGAAGCACGCTTATTGCGAGTGACTCCCTTGTTGAACTTGCAAAGAAACTAAAAGCTCTTCCTAAAACAACAGAAAATATTCTGATTTTTAATGATCAAACAGGTCAACAAATTGATCTTGATCTTTCTGGTTCAGAACAAGAACTTCAACAACGTTATGCTGAACCGGAAGAAATTAAAAAAGTTGGACGACCTAAACTTGGAGTAATTTCACGTGAAATCACTTTACAGAAAAAACATTGGGATTGGTTAGATCAGCAAAGCGCGAGTGCATCAGCAGTGATTCGCAAGTTAATTGATAAAGAGTTAAATAACCCAAATTCTGAAGGCAATATTATGCTAGCCAAACAAGCTATCGACCGCTTTATGTCTGCTATGTTAGGCAATATGCCAAATTACGAGGAAGCAACACGCGCCTTATATCAAGGTGATCGAGATATATTTTTAAAGATGATTCAGAGCTATCCCAAAGATGTAAGGGAATATTTAACTTTAAAAACTCAAAATATTTTCTAAACTCAATAAAAAAACCCGCTTACGCGGGTTTTTAGAACTTATTTTCAATCTATTAAAGACGAACTAATTCCACAATTTTCTCTACTGCTTCTTCAATCGTTTCAGCAGTTACCTCTGTATCTATACCATCCACAGAAGTTGTGATAATGACAACACCCGTCTCACGTAATAGAACCAATTGCTCAGCTGTTAAGCTTGTTTTCGCGATCGCAACTACACCTTGCTGAATCAGCAAACTTTCTAAAGCTTGAGCTTTTTCAATTAACTGTGCAGAAACACCAATAACAGCAGGTTTTTGACCTAAACGAGCAGCACGATCTTCAGCAGTAACAGGATTACTATGAGCCGTCCACTCTACCGCGGCTTCTACCATGCCCGCGCCAACAGTTACGTTACTTAAACGGTCAATAAAAATAAATGAACCTGTGTAACGTGAATCTTGATAACGGTCAAACACGACTGGAGCATCAAACTCAACCACAACATCTGCAATCGCATTTAACTCAAGCTCTTCTACTTGAGTGTGTTCGAGCGTATTCACATTTACACGATAGTTAATATTAGTTACTTTTGCTGGAACAGTTTGTGTACCAATCTTAATATTGTACAACTTACCTTTTACAAGTGGGTGTTCATTCATCCATACCACTGAAGCACGAACACTTCTTGAAATTAATGGTTGCTCGCCTGCACGTACTAAGACATTACCGCGACTAATATCAATTTCATCATTTAACGTTAAGGTGACTGCTTGACCCGCAACTGCCTGCTCAAGGTTACCGTCAAAAGTAACAATTTCCTTAACTGTAGAACGCTTACCAGAAGGCAACGCCACAATCTCGTCACCAACTTTAATTTCACCTAATGCAACTGTACCCGCAAAGCCACGGAAGTCGAGATTTGGACGGTTTACATATTGAACAGGGAAACGGAATTCATGTTTACTTGACTCGCGGTTGATTTCCACAGACTCAAGAATACTCATTAAGGTTTGCCCCTTGTACCAAGGAGTATGAGCTGATGGATTTACAACGTTATCGCCATTTAAAGCAGAAATTGGAACAAATAAAATATTGGCTGGACGGCGATCACCCAATTGGCTCACGAACGCATCATATTCAACCTGAATTTCATTAAAACGTTCAGATGAATATTCAACCAAGTCCATTTTATTAATGGCAACAACAATATTTTTAATTCCAAGCAAACTCGCAATAAACGTATGACGACGAGTTTGAGTTTGTACACCATAGCGCGCATCGATTAGGATGATTGCAAGATCAGCAGTCGATGCACCTGTTGCCATGTTACGAGTGTATTGTTCATGGCCCGGTGTATCAGCAATAATAAACTTACGTTTTTCAGTCGAAAAATAGCGATAAGCAACATCAATGGTAATACCCTGCTCACGCTCAGCCTGCAAACCATCTACAAGTAATGCCAAGTCTGGTGCATCACCTGTTGTGCCCACTTTCTTACTGTCACGTGTTACAGCTTGCAATTGATCTTCATAAATCAATTTTGAATCATAAAGTAAACGACCAATTAAGGTACTTTTACCATCATCTACGTTACCACAAGTCAAAAAGCGCAAAAGGTCTTTTTGTTCATGTTGTTTTAAATACGCCAGAATGTCTTGGCTGATTAAGTCTGATTGATGAGACATTGCTCAAACTCCACAAATTTAGAAACTGTCTTAGAAATAGCCTTCTTGCTTTTTCTTTTCCATTGAGCCTGCTTCATCATGGTCAATCATACGACCTTGACGCTCAGAACTTGTTGCCAACAGCATTTCCTGAATAATTTCTGGCAATGTATCAGCTTCAGACTCAACTGCACCTGTTAATGGATAACAGCCAAGCGTACGGAAACGTACAGACTTCATTTGTGGAACTTCACCCTCTTTTAAGCGCATACGTTCATCATCAACCATGATTAGCGTACCACTACGCTCAACCACAGGACGAACAGCAGAGAAATAAAGAGGAACAATTTGAATATTTTCTAAATAGATATATTGCCAGATATCCAACTCTGTCCAGTTTGATAACGGGAATACACGAATACTTTCGCCTTTGTTCACTTTACCGTTGTAAAGATTCCAAAGTTCAGGACGTTGGTTTTTAGGATCCCAACGATGTTTACTATCACGGAATGAATACACACGCTCTTTCGCACGTGATTTTTCTTCGTCACGGCGCGCCCCACCAAAAGCAGCATCGAACTGATATTTATCCAAAGCCTGTTTTAAAGCTTGGGTTTTCATAATATCCGTATATTTCGAACTGCCATGATCAAATGGGTTGATTCCTGCTTCACGGCCTTCTTTATTCTGATGAACAATTAAATCAAAACCATGTGTTTTTGCCATGTTATCGCGAAACGCGATCATGTCTTTAAACTTCCAGCCTGTATCTACATGTAATAAAGGGAAAGGAAGTTTTGCAGGATAAAATGCCTTCAATGCAAGATGAAGCATCACAGCCGAGTCTTTACCAATTGAGTAAAGCATGACTGGATTTTCAAATTCTGCGGCTACTTCACGGATAATATGAATACTCTCAGCTTCAAGTTGCTTGAGATGTGTAAGTCTTGATTCAGTCATGAACACGCCCTTCTCTATCCATTTTGCCCATAAAATCTAGAAGCGGTATTACACCACCACTTAGAAGACCATGTGGAGGAACGAGTGCCATAACAACTCCAATTTTTCGTGATAAATAGTCCAACCACAAGCCTTTATATGGCTTATAGCATTAGTTATGCATTATAGTGATTTAAAACCGATTCCTTTTGCTTGTTTTTTCATATTGATATTCAAATTCATCATATACATGTAATATGCTGATTCACTTATACAACTTTGTAATCCTAGCTTGTGTAGTCGACTTAAGCAAATCATGTTCTAGTCTTTAGATTTCTTTAAAAACCATAAAAAAAGAGAAGCCTCTGTAGCCTCTCTTTCTTATTATAAGGTTAACTAAAAATTAGAAACCAAACATTTTACGCTCTAGAGGAATTTCCACTCCAATTGATGCACCCGCATCATTACCTTCTAAGTCAGAATCACTTACCCAACCATTAATTTTTAATGGAAGATCAGGTTTGATGTAATGTGTCCAAGTTAGATCAAGCGCTTTAATTTCATCATCTTTAGGGAATGCTTTATTAATTGCCAAGTTAGATTGGTTAACTTTAACCACCATAGCACGACCGCTTAAACGGTTCATCACGTCAAAGCGGATATCACCACCCACAGAATACATTTGTCCATCGCCACCCATCGCATGTCCTAATGGGAAGCCATGTTGGTAATAACCATCTTTATAAACCGAATGCGTATAAGAGATACTCTTTACATCCCCATTAGTACGCGTGTCCGCCCATTCTGCATAAAGTTGATATGGCATATCATTGTAGCTTGACGAATAATCAACCCCAGCTAAATACATCTTTTTAGACGGCAAATAACCGGCCTCATCCTCACCCACATATTGACCATAAAGACTTACTGGGATATTTAAAAGAGGTTGCAATAATAAACGCCCATCAAATCCAGCCAATTGGTTTGATGGATTTTCAGTATCGCCATAGACATTATCGTTGCCCTTAATAGCATCCCATAAAGAGCTAAAACTTTCCGAACGTCCATCTCCTCCCCACTGAATTGTACGTGAAGCACCTAGTTCTAAATAGGGTAATGGTTGTGCAGTTAAACGTAATCCGATTAATTTAGCATCCGGGACCGCTTTATAATCATCTAATTGACCAGCAAATGCTTGATATTGCCAAGGTCCAATCCAAGATAACCATTTTGTCTCAAAAGCATTTTGTACAGCTCTTTGTGCCGTCACGCCATACACAGGACGACTTGCATCGCCACGGATTAAGCTACCATCATGTCCAGGTCCCCACCATGTTGGAATTTGACCTGCAACGATCCATTGGTTCCAGAGTTTACCAGCGACATATGAACCTTCGACATTAACGTCATGTCCACTATCAATTTGAGGGTCTTTTTCTGCGTTTACACGGATTTTTGCATCCCAATTTTCACCACCAGCATTAAACTCTAATGAACCTTGGTACTGTGATTTTTGGTTATCACCGAATGCTTGAGGAATATTTTTAATATCAGATTCAGCAAAAGCACCCACTTTAACTGTATTGTTATCCGCTTTTAATGCATTAAGTACTGAATTAATAACTTTTTGCTGTGCTGGATGAGTCACTTTAGCTTGAGAGAGCGCTCTTTGAATTTCATCACCACTTAATGGCCAAGTAGAAGTGCTGATGTTAATAACACCTTGTTGATTCAACCAGTTTAAGTCGGTACGCAAATCATCATTATTAAGCACTAAACCTTGTGCAAAAACAGCCGATGAAGCAGTTGCTAATAATGCAATCGAAAGTGTTTTTCTTAAAAACATGTCAGCACAATTCTCAAAGTTATTTATGAGCAACACATTAATTTTTTTATCGCAAATTTGCAATTGTTAAACTGTGCAATTACATTTTTTAACGGTGTTTTAAGTTTTCTATAATTTAAGTATTTTTTATATATAAATAGTTAATAAAAAAGGCAGTATGAACTGCCTTTTTCTGCATTGAAGATTAAATTAACCTTCTTTACGACGCATATGCGGGAACAAAATCACATCACGAATACTTGGTGCATCTGCAAAAAGCATAACCAAACGGTCAATACCAATACCTTCACCCGCTGTTGGAGGTAAACCATATTCAAGTGCTTCAACAAACTCTGCATCGTAATGCATTGCTTCATCATCACCAGCATCTTTTTCAGCAACTTGCGCTTGGAAACGTTCAGCCTGATCAATCGGATCATTTAACTCACTAAAGCCGTTTGCCAATTCACGGCCACCAATAAAGAACTCAAAACGATCAGTAATGTGCGGATTATCATCATTACGGCGAGCAAGTGGAGAAGTCTCTGCTGGGTACTCAGTAATAAAAGTAGGCTGACGAAGTTTAGTCTCAACCGTTTCTTCAAATACGATTGTTTGAAGCTTACCTAAACCAAAACCAGGTTTAACTTCTTCTTTTAATTCCTCACGAACAAATTTTGCAAGGAATTCACGATCGCCTACATTTTCAGGCGTGAACTGCGGATTATTCTCCAAAATCGCATCAAACATAGAGATTTTCTTGAATGGCCCTTTAAAGCTAAACACTTCGCCTTGGTAAGGCACATCAGTCGTACCTAAAATATCAATTGCTAGCTTTTCAAGCATGTTTTCAGTCAAAGCCATCAAGTCTTTATAATCAGCATATGCCTGATAAAACTCGATCATGGTAAATTCAGGGTTATGACGTGTTGATACCCCTTCATTACGGAAGTTACGGTTAATTTCAAACACACGCTCAAAACCACCAACAACTAAACGTTTTAAATAAAGCTCTGGTGCGATACGTAAGAATAATGGCATATCTAAAGCATTATGATGCGTCTCAAACGGACGTGCAGACGCACCACCCGGAATCACATGCATCATTGGCGTTTCAACTTCCATGAAACGTTCATTGGTTAAAAATGCGCGAATACCTGCAACGACTTTGGCACGAATTTCAAAAGTCTTACGCGTTTCTTCATTCACAATTAAGTCAAGATAACGCTTACGATATTTAACTTCTGTGTCGTTCAAACCATGAAATTTATCCGGCAATGGACGAAGCGATTTTGTAAGAAGTTCAAAACCTTCAAGGTGTACATATAAGTCACCTTTGCCAGAACGACCGATATAACCTTCAGCAGCAATAATATCGCCAAGGTCTAAACCTTTAATAGTTTCAAGCGTATCTTTTGGTAAACCTTTACGGTCAACATATAATTGGATACGACCAGTCATGTCTTGAATCACCATGAAAGAACCACGGTTTAACATGACACGGCCAGCAACTTTTACATAAACATGTTCAGCGCTTTCGATTTGTTCTTTAGACTGATCTTTAAATTGTTCTTGTAAATCAGCAGCGTAATGTTCACGTTTGAATGTATTTGGCCAAGGACTCTTTCCAGTTTCCTTTGCAACATCTTGGATTTGCTTTAATTTGGCATGACGCTGTGCAATTAAATCGTTTTCGGAAATAGTTGGTTCAGAAGTCGATTGAGCGTTTTGTTGCGTCATCTCTGCCTCGATTAAGTAAAAATGAAGTGGCATAGCTTAACAGATTGCAGGAGTTTTTCGAATGATTTCAATCAAACAAAAATGAAAAAAGACAATTTATGGAAACGAGCAGTACTTTTTAAAGGCAAAATAGACTTAGACCAATCGCTAAGATCATTTTTTAAAGCATTTAGTAAAATATAAAAAAATCCAAATAACCTCGATTTGAAAAGGCCCTATTTGCCTTTTATTTTATCTATGAGATTGTGTAGTAAATAATGAAAATTCTATTTTTACATGGCTTGGATTCTTCTCGTGAATCAACAAAATTTCATGCCATTTTACATCCTGAAAAATTTTGTATTGATGTTGATTATCGCAACCTAAGTTATGCTTCAGTTAAAGACTTTTATCATCAAGCGATTAAAACAATTAAACCTGATTTGTTAGTCGGTCATAGCCTCGGCGGTTATTGGGCTTTGAAAACTGCTGCTCAACATAAATTAGCTGTTATTGTTGCCAACCCAAGCCTTACACCTAATTTTCGTAATGATTACCCTCACCTGTGTGACGAAGATCTTGACCACTCTAACCCTAAAATGGCCTATTTAGAGTTAGGAGACGAGCAACTTGATATGTATCAAGTACAGGAAAAACTGTCACCATATATGACAATAGAAACTTATGACGGAGGCCATCATCGTCTTGCTTATCCTTCTCGTCTTAATGATCTCATTACTAAAATTCATAAAAAATATTTTGCTTGAATTTACGTATGACACATAATTTTCAAAAAACTTATTATGTAAAAAGATAACAAATCGAATTACAGAAACTTATTTTTCAGCCATTTGTTTTACAGCTTCAAAGCCTTGAACGAAGCCACTTTTTAACATACCGATGTACTCAGGTAAGGTGGCTAATTCTACTTTTACCGTTGTAGTATCCCCATTTTGACTTAAAAAATATTTTTCTAGCGAACCACTCCAGCCTTTCACCTCTTCACTTTCCAAGTCTTCTTTCCCGTCTTTAATCATTCCTAAATGTTTAAAAATTAGTACTTCAGGCTTTTTCATTTCTTCAATGGTCGAAACCATTCCATTTCCTTCTCCATCTAGAAAATATGTTTTACCGCCCACTTTCCAATCTGTGCGCATTGAAGAATCTGGAGCAAAGAATTTCGTCCATGCATTATAGGTCTCACTATTCCAGAGTACGTCCCATACTTTTTCTATAGGGGCATTAATTTCTACTTCATATATTAGAGTTTCCATATTCGACTTCCTTATTCTCCGTTAATTAAGTGTTCCATAAACTTTTCTGTTTTATATAAACATTAATTTATTTGTCCATTTATTAACCAGATTACTTTTTTAAGAACTTTATTTATATAAATGCTTTGCTCTTTTTGTAACCCTTCATATCACTCATCGCCTCCTTGCATGAATAAACTTATAAAAACATATGATTTATTATATGTTTATGTTGAAGTTTTGCCTAAATAACCATTTATTTGTCTCGATATGCCATTCATCTTTGCTTATGAATGATTAAACTCCCTTATATGCTTTACTTTAAATGTAGAACTGCGTAAAAATTTGATATCCGATCAAAGCGACATTAGTTATTATTGAGCGGATCGTAGTTACATTATTAATAGATGGAATAGTTTTACTGAAAGGCAGCTTTGAGCAAACTTATCAGTGCGGAGAGTCTCATGAAAAAATATCAATGTATCGTTTGTGGATGGATTTACGATGAAGCAGAAGGTTGGCCACAAGACGGCATTGCAGCTGGAACAAAATGGGAAGATATCCCTGATGACTGGACTTGCCCTGATTGTGGCGTTTCAAAAGCTGACTTCGAAATGATCGAAATCTAATGTCTTAAATTAAAAGGCCATGATTTACATGGTCTTTTTTATATATCACCAATCACCGTTTTAAATTAAAAATTCTAATTCTGGAGAAAAAAATGCATCCAATCGTCATTATCGGATCAGGCATGGCGGGTTATACCTTAGCACGTGAATTCCGTAAGCTTAACCCAGAGCAAGAACTTGTGATGATTTGTGCGGATGATGCGGTGAACTATGCAAAACCAACCTTATCCAACGCTTTTGCAGGAAAAAAAGCCCCAGAACAGATTCCATTAGGTGATGCTGCAAAAATGAGTGCCCAACTCAATATGCGTATTGAACCTTTTACTTGGGTGAAAGAAATTTTAGCTGAGCGTCATGAACTTGTTCTAGAAAAAGACGGCGTTATTTCTCAGCAACCTTATTCAAAATTAATTTTAGCTGTCGGTGCTAACCCGATTCGCCTTGCTATTGCTGGTGATGGTAGTGATGACATCCATGTGGTGAACTCACTCATTGACTATCGTTCTTTCCGAGAAAATCTAGCTCAGCGCAAAGATAAACGTGTTGTGATTTTGGGTGCAGGTTTAATTGGTTGTGAATTTGCCAATGACTTACTTCATAGCGAATATGATGTAACAGTAATTGATTTAGCGCCTCAACCATTAGGCCGTTTATTACCTTCACACATTGCTTCAGCATTCCAGCAGAATCTTGAAGAAGCGGGTGTTAAATTTGCCTTAGGCACAACCGTTGAAAAAGTAAGTAAAATCAATAATGGTGAAGATTACGCAGTCACATTGGCAAATGGTCAGACTTTGGTCGCTGATATTGTGCTTTCAGCGATTGGCTTACAACCGAATATTTCTCTTGCTCAAAGTGCAAATATTCAAACCAGCCGTGGTGTGATTACCAATAGTTTACTTGAAACCAATCAAGCAGATATTTATGCGATTGGTGACTGTGCGGAAGTTAACGGTACCCTGCTTCCATATGTAATGCCAATTATGCAACAAGCCCGCGCTCTAGCAAAAACATTAAGTGGTCAACAAACAAATGTACATTACCCTGCTATGCCGGTTGCGGTAAAAACTCCGGCTGCACCGCTTACAGTTTTACCGGCACCGGTTGATGTGGATGTAAATTGGGAAACTGAAGAATTCGACGATGGTATGCTTGCCAAAGCAATTGACAATGAAGGAACATTGCGTGGTTTCGTATTGTTAGGTGCAACAGCAGGCAAGCAACGTTTAACTTTAACTAAGCTTGTTCCAGATCTTATTCCTGCCCAAGCATAAGGTTTAAATTGGGAATGCTCATGATCTTGAGTATTCCCTCAAGGAATGAATAACATGAATAGCGCCTTACAATTTAGTATTTCACCGTACACTCCATTTATGCAGGAAACCAAAGTCAATTTAGGCAATGGTATCGAGCTACATGTAGAAGTAGGTGGAAAACCAGAACATCCGACTATTTTGCTGATTATGGGTTTAGGTGCCCAAATGCTATTTTGGCCGGACTTTTTCTGCAAATCACTCATTGATCAAGGTTTTCGTGTTATTCGTTTTGATAACCGTGATATTGGCCTTTCTTCAAAAGTCCGCCATCAAGGTAAACGTTTAAATACCATGAAATTGATGGGACGTTTTGCTTTAGGGCTAAGAAATCAGGGTGCACCTTATACGCTCTATGATATGGCAGATGACGTTTCTATGCTTCTCGACCGTTTAGGAGTAAGCAGAGCACATGTGATTGGTGCCTCAATGGGTGGCATGATTGCCCAGATTCTCGCTGCAAAATATCCGGAAAAAGTAGAAAAATTAGGTTTGATGTTTACCAGTAATAATCAACCGTTTTTACCGCCGCCGTTCCCTAAGCAACTTTTAAGCTTGATTGGCAAGCCAGAATCACGTGATGAAGAAGGAATTGTGAATCACAGTTTAAAATTATTCCAATTGATTGGTTCTCCTGGTTATATTAACCATATTGAAGCCGTTCAAACTGCAAGAAAACTTTATCAACGTAGCTACTATCCTGCTGGTGTACTTCAACAGTTTTTAGCAATATTATGTACAGGTTCCTTACTGCAACTGGACCGTGAAATTAAGCAACCCACTTTAGTCTTGCATGGCTCTCGTGACCGCTTACTTCCACCGAGTCACGGTAAGGCCGTAGCAAAAGCAATTTCCGGTGCTAAGTTTGAATTAATTGATGGAATGGGGCATGATATCCCTGCCCATTTTATTCCACAGCTTAGCGGTTTATTTGCGCATCATTTTAAATCATCATACTAGGACACTATGGCTGCATTACCCTCACTAAGACAGCTATCATATTTAGTTACGTTGTCGGAAACTTTGCATTTTACTGAAGCAGCACGTCGCTCTTTTGTTACCCAATCGACTTTATCGGGCGGCATTATGGAGCTGGAAAGGCTACTAGGTGGCGTTCTGGTTGAGCGTGACCGTCAGAATGTGCGTTTAACGCCATTAGGTGAGCAAGTTGTTGCTCGAGCCCGTGTATTGCTAGCAGATGCTCAGGATTTAATGCGTTTAAGCCGTGAAATGAGTGAACCATTAACTGGTGATCTTCATTTGGGTGTTATTCCAACCATTGCACCTTTTATCCTGACACGGTTACTTGATGAAGTGCATCAACAATTACCGAAGATTCAGTTGCATTTACATGAAGCTCAAAGTGAGAAGATTGTAGAGCGCCTAGAACATGGTAATTTGGACATGATTGTCCTTGCCCTACCTTTTGACACAAGAAGTTTAAAAGTAGCTGAAATTTCAAAAGAAAATTTATATCTTGTTTGTAGTAAGCAAGATACAAATGCACTTCAAGCAAATTCACTTGATGATCTCGATTTATCACGTCTCATTTTGCTTGAAGAAGGCCACTGCTTACGTGATCATGTATTAAGTGCCTGTCCAATTGGTGAGCGTAAAAACGATAACCGCTTGAAAGCAAGTTCTCTACCAACATTGGTTGAGATGGTTTCTTCCGATTTAGGCTTTACTCTTTTACCAGAAATTGCAATTGAAAATAGTATGATCAAATTTAATGATCAGATTACTGCAAAACCAATTGAAGACGCACCTAGCCGTACTTTAGCACTTGTTACCCGTAAAAGTACGCCTTTGCAAAGTGAGTTTGATGTTCTTCTACAAATCATGCAGAAAATTACCACAAACTTACATGAATAAAAAAAGGAGTCTGCGGACTCCTTTTTATTTTACTGTGCTGTTAGGGAAGCCCATTTAAATACCCAAGCCGATCTCAAATCCAAGCTATCATCTGCAATTATTTTTTCTCGAATAATTTGTGCAATTGCATAGTCATTGGCAGGGTCGACCATGACCCGTATTCCTTTGGTAGTTGGGCTGGTAACAACTTTATAGCCTTTAGCCTGTAATTGGGACTGAATCATATTCGCTTTATTTTGATTAGGTGCCAAAGCAACTTGCACCATCCATTTTTTTTCACCGTTTTCTAAAATTTCTTTCGCGACCGCTGCATCAAGTTGCTTTTTCTTCTCAATATTTTTCTTTTCTTCAATTTTTTTTAACTGATTATCGTCAATTTTCTTTTGTGCTAACAATTCCTCTTGAGTAAGTTTTCTTTTCTGAATCACGATTGTCTTATTTTGTGTTTCATTCTTCTTATTTTTCTCTCTAGAAGGATGTATAAAATAAGGATATATCATTTGATCATCAAATTTCTGAAATACAATAATATCTCCATAGCACTTCTGATCCGCATAAGCAGTCACTGGCATTAACCCCAAAAATATTCTAATAAATAAACTTTTAATAAAGCCTTGCATATTATTCACTTACCAAAGTTAAGTATATTTAATGCGGCGTATTAAAGTAGATTTCTTGTGATTTGTATATTTTTAAAATTCAATGTTTTATGTAAAGAATCACATATTTTTCAAACATATTGCCTTAATTCAAATTATTGCCGTTTATCCTACAACCATTTAGAAAAATTAATTAAATTATTATGAAATTCAGTTAATTAAAAAGCCGACATGATGTCGGCTTTTTTAAAAATAATTTTTTATTTAAAAGTTTCTAATAATTCTCTTTGAGCATTATGCAATTTTTCGCCTGCGGCAGGCTGGGCACGTACCCACGTACCATCGCCCTGTAATAACCAAGCTTGCTGATTATCTTGTAAATAATTAAGGAGTCCTTGCTGATAAATACGTTTTTTCAAAGCAGGATCTTCAATTGGGAAGCATGCTTCAACACGATTAAATAAGTTACGATCCATCCAGTCCGCACTTGAACAGTAAATACGAGCATCGCCATTATTACTAAAGTAATAAACTCGAGTATGTTCAAGGAAACGGCCTACAATTGAACGTACCCGAATGTTTTCCGATAAATTTGGTAATCCCGGACGTAAACAGCAAATCGAACGAATAATGAGATCTACCTGTACCCCTGCTTGAGAAGCTTCATACAATTTATTAATAAGCTGAACTTCAGTTAAAGCATTCACTTTGACAATAATTTGGGCTTTACGACCAGCCTTTGCATTGGCAATTTCTTCATCAATAAAGTTGATGAGCTGAGCATGCAGAGTAAAAGGTGCATGGAGTAACTTTTTCAGTTTTGCCATTTTACCCATACCCGTGAGCTCTTGGAAAATACGGTGTACGTCTTCACACAAGTCTTTATCGGTGGTCATCAGGCCGTAATCGGTATAAATGCGAGCATTCATAGCATGGTAGTTACCCGTTCCTAAATGAACATAACGCACCAGTTTGTTGTTTTCACGGCGTACCACCATAATCATTTTGGCATGGGTTTTATAACCCACAATACCGTAAACAACGACTGCCCCTGCTTCTTGTAAAACGTTAGCCACTTCGATATTCGACTCTTCATCGAAACGGGCACGTAATTCAATTACCGCCGTCACTTCTTTACCATTACGCGCGGCTTCTGCTAAAACTTGAACAATTTCCGAGTCTGCGCCACTACGATAAAGTGTCTGTTTAATTGCGAGTACTTGTGGATCACGTGCTGCTTCACGGAGTAACTGAATAACAGGTGCAAAAGACTCAAATGGGTGATGAAGTAAAATATCCTGCTTTTGCATAGCCGAGAAAATACTCTCGGTCTTTTTAAATACTTTTGGTACGACTGGCGTGTGTGAATCGTAACGCAAATGAGGACGTTTAAAGTTCGAAACCAGACGAGCCAAGTTTACAGGGCCATCAACTTTATATAATTGTTCTTCGTTTAAGTCGAACTCTTCAAGTAGATATTCATAAATATGCTGTGGACAATTTTGGGTTACTTCTAAGCGTACTGCACGACCAAATCGGCGTGAACTTAACTCACCTTTTAACGCTTTTGCCAAATCTTCAACGTCTTCGTTAAGTGCCAAATCGGCATTACGAGTTACACGGAATTGATAGCAACCAGTTGCAGTCATGCCTGGGAACAAGTCTGAAACATGTTCATGAATAATTGCAGACAACATGACATGATGTTCTTTACCACCCGTTAACTCATCTGGTAATCGTACAACACGTGGCAATGAACGTGGGGCGGGTACAACGGCCAAATCAATTTGTCGCCCGAACGCATCTTTACCTTCTAAAGTCACAATAAAGTTAAGGCTTTTATTGACTAAACGCGGGAATGGATGGGCTGGATCTAAACTGATTGGAGTTAAAACAGGCGCAACCTGTTCCTGGAAATATTTTTTTACCCAAGCTGATTGAGCTGGTGTTAATTCACCACGACGTAAAAAGCAGATATCTTCTTCACGTAACTTAGGTAAAATTTCTTCGTTTAAAATACGATATTGGCGCTCAATTGCAGCATGAGCAGTTTCAGAGATTTTTTGTAAGACTTGTCTTGGCGTTAAACCGTCCGGGCTTCGACTTTCATTGCCTAGAGCGAATTGCTCCATAACACCTGCCACACGAATTTCAAAAAACTCATCTAAATTACGCGAAAAAATGAGTAAGAAATTCATTCGTTCCAGTAATGGATGTAAAGGGTCGACGGCCTGTTCCAATACGCGCAAATGAAAGTCAAGAATAGACAATTCACGATTAATATAACGGTCATTATAACTATATTCTGTTGGGGTCGTTGCTGTAATCGCTGTATTCATGTCTAACCTAATCTCTTTCCAACCAAAATCTCTGCAAAATAGTATGCTGCAAAATTATGTCAATTTGATAAAAACTAAAAAAATAACACATCTTTAAGACAGTGTTATTCAGGAATCTGGGTGCTATTCATATAACGTAAAATAACGCGTTTTCGATATTGTAGTTTACGATCATTGCGATGATCTTGATAATATTTCGGATCAGGCAATAACGCGGCTAAAAAAGCAGCTTGTTCACGCGTTAAGTTTTTGGCACTTTTGCCGTAATAATATTGAGCCGCTGCTTCAACGCCATACAAATTTTTGCCAAATTCAACAGAGTTCATATACACCTCAAGAATTCGACGTTTCGACCACATGCGCTCCATCATCCATGTCGCTACAGTTTCTTGGCCTTTACGAATAAATGAACGCTTATTATATAAGAACAAGTTCTTTGCAAGTTGTTGAGATACGGTAGAACCACCAGCAACGACCTCTCCTTGCTCATTGTTACGCTCTAGCGCAAAACGAATACCATCCCAGTCAAAACCATGATGATGAATAAATTTTGCGTCCTCCCCTGCTAAAATTGCATGTTTGAAATTGTCACTAATGTCATCATAGTCAAGCCATTCATGAATGATCGGCTCTGAGGTATCTGACCAATAATCAATTCGCATAAACATGGTGGTATCAACTTCATGCGTACGCCACCAAACCAAACTTGAGAAAATCCAAAGCTGAATAAAGAGAATTGCCCCAATAAAAATTAACAACACGCGAACAATAAAGGCTTTCATGTTCGTCCTGATCTCCTGTATTCAACTTTTTTCATGTTACGCTGTAAAGCATGTTCATATATAACAAAAGCATAGCATGACTCAATCTCAGCCTCCGCACATTAATCGTAAACTCAATGTACAAGCTTGGTGGCTGACCGCCCTACTGATCTCGATTAATGTAGGTTTATTCATCTGGCAAATTATATCTGGAGTCGACATTAGTGACCCAGCCATAAAAGATGCCCTTCACTGGGGTGCAGATTTTACACCACTTACTTTTTCTGGGCAGCCAGAACGTCTATTTACCAGCATGTTTTTTCATTTTGGTATTGTTCATCTTATGCTCAACATGGGAGCCTTATATATTTTCGGCAATGTTGCTGAAGTTTTGCTTAGCAGGTCATATTTCATTATTCTGTATCTGCTTGCAGGCGTATTTGGCAGCCTTTTGAGTAGTTATATCAATATTCAAAATGGGTATGAATTATTACAACATTTTGATCAGAGCCTGCTTCCCCATGTAAGTGCCGGAGCATCAGGCGCCATTATGGGATTAGGTACTGCATTAACTGTTCTTTCTTTATTTCCACCTCTGCCACATCAAGTACGTATACTCAATAAAAAAGTATATCTGGTAACAATGGCGATTAACCTTATTTTCGGTTTTGTCGCAACAGGTATTAATAATGCTGCACATGTCGGCGGTATGATTATGGGTGCCTTACTCGCACTCATTTGGTATTTAAGCTACCGCACTCAATTTAAAAGCCTCCTAAAATTTTTAGGTCTATTGGGAGGACTTTTAATAACTGTCGGCTTCTATGTTTACTGTAATCAGCTTAACTCACCATTACTTCCGCTTTGGCATGAGGTTTTAATTCAGAACCCAGAAATACTCCCCTAACTTAAATCTGGTTCAACTCTCTTAAACTTTGTAGTGGTGGTAAATTACACAGATAACCGAGTCGATATCGGCCAATCAGAGCGCAAAGCAACATCATGGCAAATGGTAAAATCAACCATATTTCAATATGCCACTGTAAAGCCATATTCATTTTATAACTTGCAATTGCGCTAATTACCTCGGCAAAACAGCAGGCAACAATGCCTGCTAACAACCCTAAAAAACCAATATCTAGGCTGAGCATCTGCTTCATTTTATTTTTAGAGAGACCAAATGAACGCAACAAAGCCACTTCTCGACGGCGTTCATCCATTAATAGATTTAAACAAGCAATTAAAACAAGTATTCCAGAAAAGCCAACTAAAGCTGCAAGCACAGTCACAATTTTAACCAAGACATTCATTAAGCGCTTTACTTCATCCAAAATACGGTCAACATCAATAAAAACCGTATTTGAGAATTGCTGAATCGTATGGATCATTTTAGGTTGATCTTGCTTAGGCACATAAAAACTACCCAAGTAGCTACCAGCATTTTCATCTAAAGTTTTAGGTGAAAAAATAAAGAAAAAATTAGGACTAAAGCTTTCCCACTCAACGCTCCGAAAATTTATAACTTTAGCTTGCAAGGTACCTTCTGGCAGACTAAAAGTAAGCCTGTCACCAATCTGGATTCCTAAACTTTCTGCTGTTTTACTCTCAACTGAAACTTGGCCTACTGCATTAAATTCCGCTTGACCTTTTGTAATGACATTGTCATTTGGTAAAGCACTCGACTGAGTTAAATTTAATTCGCGGCGTAAAGCGTTATTTTGCTTTATGGCTTCTTCTGAAAAAGGAACATCATTCTTGGCAACTAATCGCCCACGAATGTTTGGATATAACGGTGTGCTTTGCCAACCATTTTGCTTCAACTGTTGCTCAAAAGCTTTTAAATCAAATGGTGGTAGGCCATAAACAAACTGATTAGGTGTACCCTCCGGTAACTGCTGTTGCCAGCGTTCTAATAAATCTGTTCTGAGCACGCTTAACACTGTAATAAGACTTAACCCTAAAGCCAGTGCTGTAATTTGTAAGGCACTTTGCGATGCTGAACGAATATAAAAAGACAAACGGGTTTTCATCTTTTTTAAAGCACGAAGCAATAGCCAGACAACGGTGTAAAGTAAAATGCAAAGCAGAATAATCGCTGTTAGTACCCAAATACTGAGCATTAAATTTTCACTTAAAACTAAGCTAAAAATAACAAGACTGGTAATACCCGCAAAGAACATAAAGAATAACGATTTTCTAGATTTGGCTTGCTCACGAATAACACGGATGGGAGGAGTATTTAACAACTCCCAAATGCTTGGCAAAATGAATCCAAGTAGCACAATTACACTGGTAAAAATGGCAATTGGTAAGGGACCAAGTAAAAAACCAACCACAGAGAAACTTAACTCTAGTTGTGGAATCAGTTGTAGCATGAGCTCAAGCAAGCCATAGCCCATCATTATTCCTAAGAGACTACCGATCACAATCGAAATTGCACTGACTACACAAAGTAACCCGATATAGGCCCATAAAATTTGAAACTTACTCGCACCTAAACAACGTATTAAAGCAATGTGATCTTGGTTTTGCTGAACATATCTTTGACTCGTTAAAGCAATGGCGATACCACACAATAAAATTGTTAAAATATTGGCTAATTGCAAAAAGGTATCTAGGTTTTCTAACGGGCGTAATAATCTGCTATTTGATTCACTGGCATCGCGTAAACGTAACCCTATGGTTTCTTCCTGTTCATTTGCAGGTTGATGCTGTTGCTTAAATTGCCTTGAAAATGACTGAACCTGTTCAGGCTGACCAGACATTAACAGTCGATAATCGATTCTACTACCAGTTTGAATTGCATGAGTTTTAGCAATATCTGCTTGATGAATAATGACAGTAGGCGAAAAACCAGAAAAACCAAGTTCTTGATTTGAATCTCGCACAATCACGCCACTAAAGCGAAATGCCCCATCTGCAATAGATACCATATCGCCTAGTTTAACTTTAAGTAAATCGGCTGCCCTTTGACTCAACCATACTTCACCTGGTTGGATACCACGCGCTATAGGTTCAATCTCAAGCTTTCCTCTTAATGGGAATGCAGGTTCTATTGCTTTTACATTGACCATGACAAACTGATCTTGAGTATGTGCCATTGAACTAAACATGGTCACATTAGTCTGCTTTAAGCCAAGCTGATCTGCCCTTTTTTGCCATTTTGCGTCTATAGGTTCATTATTCGACAGAACCAAATCTGCTGCTAACATTTGCGCTGCTTGTAGACTTACCGCATTTTTAACTTGGTCATTGCTAAACTTAAGAGCGGTGGTTGCACTGATCGCAAGTGAGAGCGCAATAATAAGTAAATATAAGCCTCCGGTACGCAAGCTTTGTAACAAAAGTGGTTTGAGAAGATTACGCATAGTTTAACCACCCTGTACCGTCTTTAGTCGGCCATCATCTAACTCCACATGTCGTTGGCAAAGTGCTGCCAAATTACGATCATGTGTGACCAAAATAAGTGTAGTACCAAGCTCCCGATTTAAATCAAAAAGAAGGGTTTCAATTTCTTGGGCGGTTTGACCATCGAGGTTTCCGGTCGGTTCATCGGCAAAAATAATTTGTGGCTCGGCAATGAGAGCCCGAGCAATTGCCACACGTTGTTGCTCTCCACCGGATAAGACCTTAGGCGTTTGTTCAGCTTGACGGCTTAAGCCTACCCGATGCAACCAATCTAAAGCTTTTTTCTCAGCAATTTTATAATCAAAATCTTTACGTAACCGAAGCGGTAACATCACATTTTCAAGTGCACTTAACTGTGGCAAAAGCTGAAAAGACTGAAATACAAAACCAATATGCTGCATTCGAATTTGAGCGCGCTGCTCTTCTGTTAACTTATGAACCGCCTGACCACATAACCACACCTCACCTTCAGAGGGTTGGTCTAAAGTCGCTAAAATACCCAATAAAGTTGATTTTCCTGAACCAGAACGTCCTGTAATTGCTACCTGCTCCCCTTCATAAATATCTAAATCAATATTTTTTAAAATCGTAAATTGATTTTGGTTAATCTGAATAGTTTGTGTAACTTGATGGGCAGCAATGATAGGTTGTGGCATGATGTGAACAGTCCTATATATTGAGTATTCGGGTCGAAACACAAATGTATAAATCTTATTTGTTTGGTTCTAAAAGTCTCTTGCTCATTTCATTGAGCATGTTGCCCATGTTCGTCTCGGCAAAAACTATTTTAATTTTAGGAGATAGTATTAGTGCCGGTTATGGAATAGACCCTGAACAAGGTTGGGTACAATTACTACAAAAACGTTTAGACCAACAGTATCCCAAACAACATAAAGTGGTCAATGCAAGTGTGAGTGGGGAAACCACTAGCGGCGCTTTGGCACGATTACCAAAACTTTTACAAACTTATAAACCCGAGGTCGTTGTTATTGAATTAGGCGGGAATGATGGCTTACGTGGACAACCACCACAAATGATTCAAAAAAATCTGTCTCAGCTCATTCAATTAAGCCAGAAGCAAAAAGCCAAGGTTATTCTTTTTGGTATGAAGATTCCGCCCAATTATGGCACGGCTTATAGCAAAGCATTCGAAAATAACTACAAAACTGTAAGTCAAAAATATCAGGTGAAATTGCTACCATTTTTTCTTGATGGCGTCGCTGGGCAAAAGCAACTAATGCAAAATGACTTGATTCATCCAAATGCCCAAGCACAATCAAAATTACTGAATTTAGCTTACCCATACATAAAAGGTGCCCTATAGGCACCTTTTAGTTTTAAATATTTTTATTATGATCAGAAATCAAAGAAAGTAACTTCACCAGTTTCTAGTGAATACTCAGCACCAACGACAATCAGTTCACCTTTTGCAATCAGATTTTCTAATACAGCCGAACCATGACGTAATTGGTTTACCGAAGCAAATACATTTGAACGCACCGCATGACATGAGAGTTTTTTCAAGTCATTTTTTAAATCAGTCTGCATTAAAATCTCAACTGATGGACGAACACGGTTCACAATCGACATTAAGTTAGAAGATGGTGGGTGCTCAGGGTTCATCAACGTATCAATTGTCGCTTGAATCGCGCCGCAATGACTGTGTCCTAATACAACTACAACCGGACAGTCATAACGTTCTGCCGCGAACTCAACACTACCAACTTGTGAAGGTGCAACAACATTACCAGCAACACGGATTACGAATAAGTCACCAAGACCTTGATCGAATACCATTTCTGCTGGTACACGAGAATCTGAACAGCCTAATACAATTGCAAATGGATTTTGATCCTTTGCCATTTCAGCGCGTTCATGATGTGATAAGGTTTTTGCAAGGGAAGTATTTCCATTTACAAATCGTTGATTACCTGCTTTCAAACGATCTAAAACTTCTTGCGCAGTAGGCATTTTATATTTCCATTGTTTTTTCAAGGTTAGAAATCATTTTAATGTGTCAAAATTTGAATGTCACTGACAAAAAATAAATCCTTTTTCAGGAAAATTTTTTAAAACTTTAATTAGTTTTATAAGGAAGATCACCGCACAATTACCTACTGTTTAGTGAAAAAATAGACATACTTTAGTTTATAGATTGACTATAATTTTCTTGATTCCAAACGTTTGGCAAATGACTCATTGGCAAAGTTTTTCAATAATTTTTCAAACTCGCTTAAGCATCAAGGATGAAATCTATGACAAGGCTGTCCGCATCAATTAAAGCCTCTATGAAAAAAACTGCTACTGCACTGACTTTGGCTTGTAGCTTATTGTCAGTCATGAGCATTTCTCAAGCGCAGGCAGCCGATAATATTGATGTCAGCTTTCAAACAATATTACAGCAGGAACGTAACTGGGCAGGACTGCAAAGCAAAAGCCTAAAGGTGGGCGATATCACTTGGTCATATAGTGAAGGTGGCTCTAGCACAAAGCCAACTTTACTACTCATTCATGGCCTAGCGGGCAGTCGAGATAACTGGAACCGAGTTGCCCATTATCTCACGACAAATTATCACGTTATTATTCCTGACTTACCGGGCAGTGGCGAAACTATCGTTTCGCAAGACTTTGATTATTCGGTTCCCAACTTAGCTGAAAAATTACGTCGCTTTGTTGAAGCCGCCAATTTAAAAGGCCCAATTCATATTGCTGGGCACTCACTCGGCGGATCTATTGCCCTACTCTATGCTGGACAATATCCATTTGAAACCAAAAGTCTATTTTTAGTCGATAGCGGTGGTATTTTCCGTTCTGCCAACACAATTTATCTAAAAGATCCAACTTATCTAAAACAACTTTTAGTCTCTAAAAAAGGTGATTTTAATTATTTATTAAAACAAACCATGTTTAATCCTCCGTTTATTCCTAAAGAGTTCCTGCAAGCTCAAGAAAAACTGATGATTAATCAAGCACCTCAAACACAGAAACTGGTTGATCAACTGATTGCACTCAATAAAGTCTATACCCCAGATTCGTTTGCCGTACTTACTAAAACGATTGACGCTCCTACACTCATTTTATGGGGTAAACAGGATAAAATTATTAATGTAGAAGTAGCAAATGAGCTAAAACGGCTTTTAAAAAATGCCCAGCCTCCAGTTATCTTAGAAAACGTAGGTCATATGCCAATTTTGGAAGCTGAACAGTTAGTTATCCAACAATACGTACCATTTTTACTGAAAGTAGAAACAAACCAGTCGTCAAAAACGACAACACCTTAAATAAAACTTCAGACTTGTGAGACCTTATGTCTACCCAACCCATTATTGAAAAACTTATTGAAGCTCATCTAGATTTTCTAGATGAGCAATTTGCTCAGGCTCAGGTGATCCAACAAGAGTTTGAGCAGTTTTATCATTGGTTGGGGAGTCGACAATTACAACACCTTTGGACGTTTGAACAGGTTCAACAGCTCATTCAAAAGCAGATTTTAGATACACCCGCTTCGGATTTTCTTATTGAACAGATTGCGGAGCATATCCGCTTTGCACTGATCCATCCTGCAAATGACACCGCAACTGTTGAAGACGTTATTCCTGTTTTAACCATTGATCGAATTGCACAATACGTTGCCAGTAAAGAAGAGCACCGTAAAAAACTCATTAAAACAATTGTGAATAACCCTGCCTTTTCAGCACTGTTGACTCAATTGATTCAGCAAACAATGCATGATTATTTAGATGAATCTATGTCAAAACGCGTACCCGGTGTAGGTCGTTTTATGAAGATGGGCAAATCTGTATTAGAAACAGTAACCGACTCTAATCTTGACAATACCATTAACCATTACTTGCAAAAGAATATTTTAAAACTCAGCCAGATGAGTGAGCGTGTTTTAAACCAACATTTTGACAATGATAAGCTCTACCATTTTCAGGCAAATGTTTGGCATAAAGTTAAAACCTCGCCACTTTCTGTTTTAAAAAACTATATAGAAGTTCAAGATTTAACAAAAACTGTTGGCCTAGGACATGAAATCTGGGACCACATTCGTCAAACTGATTATCTAAAACAGCAAGTACATGATGGTATCTATACTTGGTATGTACGTAATCAGGAACGTAATTTTGATTTGTTGCTCCGTGATCTTAATATAGACGAAAATTTAGTGAAGCATGAACTCACCGAATTGCTTGTACCCGTACTACAACAATTAGTCACAACAGGACATTTAAGACGTCGTGCCCGTGTGTACTTAGAGAAGTTTTATTATTCTGAAAAAGCATTAGAGATTTTAAATAATAAAGGCGCTTAAAGCGCCTTTATTATTTTATTGATTAAAAAGAATATTTTAAAGAAGCGTAATAAGCTCGACCTGGTTCATTATAAGTTTGGCTAATAGAATTACTGTCTCTTAAAATTTGTTTATCAAACAGATTACTCACACCAACACGCGTACTAATTTGGTCTGAAAACTTATAACCAACATTAATACCAGCGGTACTATAGCTTTTTACCGTACTTGGCTTAAGCGCAGAATTCGCACCTCCTGAACCTATACCGGATTCAAGTCTATTCTCTGCAAATTGACGTGATTTTTGACGACCATATTGAGTAAATACAAAATTTACATCCAATTGATCAGTAATGTCATAATCAAAAATTGAGTTAATCGTATAGTTTGGTACTAAAGATAATGGGTTCCCTGTTTGTTTATCTTTCGAGTCCATCATATAAGTAAAGTTGTTAGTCCAGCGGATATCACCGAAGTCTAATCCTAAACTTCCCTCAAAACCTTGAATTAGAGCTTTAGGCGTATTTTCCCAACGCAGAATATTCCACTTCGTATTCGTCACAGCTCCTGTATTTGCATTTGTACTTGAGCCATCAACTGTTCCGACAACATGAGTACCCGCAACAATCTTATCTTTATAATCATTACGGAACCAAGTTAAGCTCGCATTCACGATATCTTTTTGGAACTGAATACCGAGCTCTTTGTTTACCGATGTTTCAGGTTTTAAATCACCATTACCTTGTAATAAACAACGCGACTCAATATTAGCAGGACAGCCATTGCCATTTGTACTTAATAAATACCCTTCGGCATTTTGGTACATATTTGGTGCTTTATAAGCTTTTGCTACCCCACCTTTTAAAGTGAAATAATCGTTAAGTCTTTGAGTAATATTTAAGCTTGGGCTCCAATTAGAACCAGATTTACTATGGTCATCAAAACGTAAACCTAATACAACATCTGTGCTGTCTGTAACTTTCAGGTTATCTTCAATATATGCAGAAGCAATACGTGACTCCATTTTACTACGATCACCTTTCGCTAATTGATCGCCATAACCTGAACCACTGCTGTCTTTACCTTGAGTTGTCGAGACATTATCTTTAAATCTGTCTTCAACCCATTCGGTACCTACAGTTAATACTTGGGGTAAATAGTATTCAAAAGGAATATTAGCCTCGCCGTTAAAGCGAAGAGTTTCTAAACGCGAAGTGGCTTTATCATCAAGATTATTAATTTTTCCTTCTACACTTCCCGCCAAGCCTTCAGGTAGACGTTTGTTATGGGTCTTATCATATTGAGCAACTAACTTACTCTTACCCCAAGACCAATCACCTTCGTGCGTTAATGCATAGCTATCACGATACATGGTATTGGTTTCTTTACCAATGAGCTGCGAAAGAATCGCATCCGCTTCAGCATTTGCATTTAACTGAGAGTCACCAGAATAAATATTACCTTGTTTGCTAGAAGAAATATCGAGCAAGACAGTTTGCTGGTCTGTTGCCTGCCAAGCTAAACGGCCTGAAATATCTTTATTTTTAACACCTTCACGGCCTGCTGCGGTACTACCAATTGATTTATTAATATCAACATCGTCAGCTTCTGTTTTGTTATAATTACCATATAAACGATAAGATAAAACGTCCTTAATTAGTGGTCCACTTACGTTAAAACCAACACGATTTGATGAACCTTCTTTGGAGTCTTCAGGCTGTGAAGTATAAAACTCTACGGAACCGTGAGTTTCATTAGTCACTTTTTTAGTAATGATGTTAACTACACCACCTGCCGCACCAGAACCATATCGAGCAGCTGCTGGTCCGCGTAAAACTTCGATCGACTCGATGGCTTCTGCTGGTACCCAGTTTGAGTCGCCTCGTGTATCCCGCTCTCCTTTCCAGCCATAACGGACTGAATTACGAGAGTTAATTGGTTTACCGTCCACTAAAATAAGCGTGTTTTCAGGGCCCATTCCGCGAATATCAATTTGTCTATTATTACCACGCTGCCCAGTAGCACTATTACCTGTCAGGTTGACACCTGGCATACGACGTACATAGTCAGAAATATCATTACGAACTGGTAGTTTTTCTAAATCTTCTTTGGTAATAACCGATACACCGAGCGATTGCTTCACTTGCTCTTCAGCTGTTACGAAAATTGTTTCCAATTTCACAGGTTCAGCAGGCTTTTCTAATGTTTGTTCAGCTTGTTCTTGCTCATTTTGTGCAGCAAAAGCCATAGACATCATACTTGCCAGTACTGAAACAGAAAGCACTGACTGGATAATACGCTTCGACATAAGTATTCCCAATATATTGATTTATTAAACATCTCTCATTTTCAGTTTCGCATTGTAACAAACATAAATAAAATTACAAATGATATTGTTAATAATTATCATTATTTGCATTGAATAATAAAAAAACCTCATTCCGAGGCTTTTTTATTTCACTTTTCAAATAATTTAATTATTTGAAATAAGCACCTTCTGCTTGTGTATGGTCTGTTTGGTCAACCACACGTTGTAGTTCAGGAATGTGTTCTTTCAAGGTTGTTTCAACACCTTGTTTTAAAGTCACATCAATTGCTGAACAACCTTGGCAACCGCCACCAAATTTCAATACAGCAGTAAGCCCGTGTTCAGGGTCATCTTGCACTTCAACTAAGCTACAGTTACCACCGTGTCCTGCAAGACCCGGGTTAATTTCTGCTTGAAGTACATAGGTAATACGCTCTTCAATTGATGCATCTGGCCCTACGCGCGGCACTTTAGAGTTTGGTGCACGGAAAGTTAACTGACCACCAAAACGATCTTTGTTGTAGTCAATAACAGCGTCTAAAAGATAAGGGATAGACGGCGCATCAATATATGCAGGGAAATCAGGATAGTCCTGTTTATAATCCGTCGGCACCACTTCTTCTGGTGCACTATATGCCATACAGCACTCTGCACGTGGTGTACCCGGATGTTCAACAAAAATTCGAACGCCAATTCCCGGAGTATTTTGCTTCGCCAATAATTCGTGCAAATACTCTTGTGCAGATGGTGTAATCAAAAGGTTCGGAATTTCTTCTGCAACAGCAGTGTTGGTGTTCTCAGTCGACATAACAATATTCCTCAAGCTGATGCCTTTATATTAACCGAAGATGAGGTGGATTTAAAAAAAATCAACTAAATTTGTCGGATTTATACACAACAGGGTTTCAAGTTGTGTTTTTAATGGCATTATTGCCATCAGTATTGATCATTTTTAAATATTTCTTATGTTGCATTTGCCGTTTAATCACACCATTACTCTTATTATTATTACGGTCATTGTGTCTTTACTTGCTTTTAGCAATCAAAATGTCATGAACCGTCTGATCTTCTGGCCGCCTGCAATGCAACGTGGACAATTTGATCGATTCATTACTCATGGTTTTATCCATGCAGATGGTACTCATTTGCTCTTTAATATGATTACCCTGTTTTTCTTTGGCAGCATCATCGAAAGTTTTTATCGCCAATATTTTTATGACATGGGTTTTGTGCTGTTCTATTTAGGCGGATTAATTTTTGCGATCTTGCCAAGCTACCTACAACATAAAAATGATGCAAACTGGGCAAGTCTAGGTGCTTCAGGAGCCGTATCTGCTGTTCTGTTTGCCTATATTTTATTTCAGCCTTGGAAGCTGATTTTTGTATTTTTCATCCCTGTGCCAGCTATTATTTTTGCAGTTCTCTATGTTGCTTATAGTATTTGGGCAGGTAAACGTGGCAATACACATATTAATCATAGTGCCCATTTATGGGGTGCGGCTTACGGCGTAATTGTAACGATTTTGATTGAGCCAAGAGTGATTCCTCATTTCTTAGATCAACTTACTCGCCTACCTTTTTAAATGCATATTTTTGAGAAAAGCCCAATATGGGCTTTTCTTTTTTTCTCATTTATTTATCAAGATAAATTCTCAGATATTTTTCTGATTTTCTTTGATCAATTCCTTGTTTTGATTGCAAAAACCATCTGATTAAACTCAAGCACAATTCTTTTAATAATTCAGATGATACAATGAAGTACAAAGCTCTTCTATCTAGTCTTTCCATTGCTTTATTTAGCTTATCTTTAGCTGGATGTAACGATAATGATTCACAAGAAACTGCGGTAAGTACACCAAAGCAGCCGAATATTTTATTCATTATGGCCGATGACTTAGGCTATTCAGATTTAGGAGCTTTTGGTGGTGAAATTCATACCCCAAACATTGATAGTTTAGCGCAAGAAGGTCGAATTTTAACTGACTATCACACTGCACCTACATGCTCGCCTACTCGTTCACAACTCATTTCTGGTACTGATCACCACTTGGCAGGCATAGGTGCTATGGCAGAGCTTACCCCTGATCATTTAAAAGGACAGCCGGGCTACGAAGGCTATTTAAATGAACGCTCACTATCGATTGCTCAGGTGCTCAAAGATAATGGTTATCGAACTTATATTAGTGGTAAATGGCATTTGGGATTAACACCTGAAACCAATGCACATGCTAAAGGTTTTGATCATTCATTTACCTTATTACAAGGTTTAGACCACCACTTTAAACAAGCTCCAAGTGCGTTTAAGCGAAATTCAACCTATACCGAAGATGGGCAAATTATTCCTGTTTCAGCATTGCCTGATGACTTTTTCTCGACCAATTATTTTACCGACAAATTACTTAGCTATTTAGAGTCAGGTAAAAATAGTGGCAAACCATTTTTTGCCTATGCAGCCTACACAGCACCCCACTGGCCTATACAGGCACCAGCAGAATACCGTGAAAAATATCGTGGCGTTTATGACGTTGGTTACGATGCTATCCGTAATGCCCGTATTGCACGCCAAAAGCAACTTGGAATTATTCCAGTAAATTTTGAGGCTGCCGAACCAATTGCGACTCAAAATGCTCCACAAAAATATGGGAAATGGGATGAATTAACAACCGAACAAAAAGCACTAGAAGCTCGTAAGATGGAAATCTACGCAGGCATGGTAGAAAATCTCGACGCCAATGTAGGCCGAATTATTCAATATCTCAAACAAAATAATCTTTATGACAACACTTTAATTTTCTTTGTTTCTGATAATGGCGCAGAAGGTTTTGTTCGCGGAAGCTATGGTAGTGAATCAGGCTTTGATAATTCTGTAGCAAATGTAGGTACCCCTACTTCTTATCATTACATTGGTCCACGTTGGGCCGAGGTCAGTGCAGCACCTTTCCATTTATGGAAAGATACAGCTGGTGAAGGTGCAACTACCGCTCCTGCTATTGTGAAATTACCAAACCAAAAGAAAGCTGAAGAAACCAATCATAGCTTTGCATCGGTACTCGACGTTTTTCCAACATTATTAGATTATGCTCATATTCCAGTACCTCAAGGGCAATATAAAGGCCGAACCATTAATACGCCAAGCGGTTATTCTTGGAAGTCTGTACTCGAAAATAAATCACAAACGATACGCCCTGCCAATTTCAGTTTTGCCGATGAATTGCATGGTAATAAATATGCAAAACAAGGCGAATGGAAAATTGCACTTCAAGGTCGCCCTGAATTAGGAACAGGTTCTTGGGAGCTCTATAACATTGCCACTGATCGTGGAGAAAATCATAATGTTGCGCAGCTTTACCCGGCAAAAGTTCAAGAGCTATTAGCGGTTTATCAAAAATACACTGAACAAAATGGCGTACAGGAATATAACGCCAAATGAAATTGAAACTGGTTTTAAGTACTACAATCGGCCTGTTGTTCATCACAGGTTGTAGCAAGTCTGAACATAACGCTGACACTAAAACGGTTTTACCAAAGCATGCCATTCAATCGGCTGCTTTGGGTTCCATCGAACAGTGTAAGAGCTATACAGGACTTCCTACTGACTGGCTTAAAAATACAACCGCAGGCATGGTATTCATTCCAGATGGGCATTTTAATTTTGGTTCTGAAAAAGCTTATCCAGATGAACTTAACTTTGGAAAAAAACAGCGGGAAGTTAAAGGTTTCTGGATTGATCAAACTGAAGTCACTGTTGCTCAGTTCGCGAGTTTTGTGAAGGCAACTGGTTATATCACCGATGCTGAAAAACAAAAACAAGCTGCTGTTTTTTCACCAGACCCACATCATCCTCAGCAATGGTGGCAACTTAAGACAGGATATACATGGAAAACACCAAACGGCAAAAATGGTACTCTTCCTAATCCTCATGAACCTGTACGCTACGTGACTAAAAATGATGCTGAACATTATGCAGTTTGGTTAGGACGTGATTTACCCACAGAACTTGAATGGGAATATGCCGCTAAAGCAAACTCGCCAACTGATACTCCTTTATATCAAGCACCTACCGATGAGCACCAGCATCCACAAGCGAATTACTGGCAAGGTGCATTTCCCTTTGAAAATCTGAACCAAGATCATTTTACTGGTATTGCGCCTGTCGGATGTTTTAAACCTAACGGTTTTAAACTATTCGATATGATTGGAAATGTTTGGGAATGGACATCATCTCCTTATCAAGGTGCGCATGACCAGCACATGGGTAATTATTCTGCTTTAAGACAACAAGAAATGAGCAGTACTCAATATGTGATTAAAGGTGGATCGTTTTTATGTGCTGAAAATTACTGTTCACGTTATCGTAATAGTAGCCGCTATCCCCAAGATTTTGATTTAGCCGCTACCCATGTGGGTTTTAGAACGATTTTACGCTCTCCTTAATTTCTTCTTAATTTAGCTGCTAAAAGATATTTTTTAACCAAAAACCGATCGAAATATAATCAAAACATTTCTATAGTAAAAGGGAGAATGATAAAAAAGCGAGAACAACATGAAAACTTTACTTCTTTGTGCCGCAGCAATTTTCACAATGTCATTATCAGCCTGTGCAGTACATACACCTGAGGGTAGTATTGTGATTGATCCCGACTCTCCATATTACGGACACCCAGGAGGTTTTTGCCCACCTGGACAGGCAAAAAAAGGACGTTGTTAGAAGTACTCTTTTAAAGTCATTAGATAGAGACTTCTATTAAATGATGAACTGAATACCGAAATGGAGGGTTCCAGCCCAAAATTAGATGGGATGAAACTAGAAAATTATGGTGTAAAAAATCACCATATCCCCAAGATTTTTAAAAGACAATCTTACGTTGTCTTCTATCTAGTTTCACCCCAATTCTTTCTTATTTCGTTTGACTTTTCTGATCATTTAATAAAAAAGTCTAGTTTTTACTCATCGTTGTATCTTTTTATTGATACATTTTGATCATTTTACCTTCAGGTCAAACCTGATGAATTCGCTCTATACAAAATAACTATTTATGTAACGTAAGTCTATAAAAATGTTCTAAAAATGTGAAAAAAAATGAAGGTAAAATGCGATGTAATTATCATAAAAAATGACTCATCTTATATTCATCACAAAAATATTGAATTTTATTTTGGCAGTTATTGCCACACGTTTCTTTTCGTTGGCATAGATAATGTATACACCTGTATATTAACCTTATCGTACAAGCGAGATATTTTATGTCCAGCCAGAGTCCAGCCGAAGGTCTACAATTTCCGATTCACGCCTCGATCAAAAAGCAAAGCACGTCTCTTACAGGCCAAGAGATTTTGTCAGAAGCTTTATCTATTGTAGATAATAAAACTGCTCAACAGATTTTGGCTGAAAAAAATTGGCGAAAAAATTATCCTATTTACTTTAAGGCACTTGTTAAGCACGGAATTACTAACAGCAATAATCCAATTACCATTGCAAAACAGGGATTGCATAAGGCTCATCATCTTTTTGATTATTACCGCGATGGTAAACACTATCTTTTAAAAGATGCTCTACACATCCCTACTTCTACACCTTTAAATACAGTAAAATTTAAAGGCGAAAGTGAAGCTGCACCAGAATGGTATGTTCCATATAAAGGTCAAAAACTGAGCGGGCAAAGCTTACTTGACCAAATTCAAAAATGGGAAAATGCAGGTATTATTGAACCAAGCCATGCTAAGGCTTTACGCGAAGCTGCTGCTCATCCTGAATGGTTTGATTTATCTGACCGTACGATGGTGTTATTTGGTGCAGCCTCAGAAGCAGGACCATTACCTTGGCTAGCAAGATGGAAAGCGAATATTGTTGCAATAGATTTACCAAACCCACGAGTTTGGGGGAAAATTCTAAATACAATCCAGCAAGGAAACGCAACGCTTATTGCACCAAGTATTGAAAAAATTGACTCTTCGGCAAAAGCTTCAGCATTGAGAGATAAATTGGGTGCTAATTTATTAACGCAAATACCAGAAATTGCCCAATGGTTAGTTCAATTTCCTCAAAAATTAGACTTGGCTGCTATTGCTTATTTAGACGGAGAAAAACATGTCCGTGTTTCTATGGCAATGGACAGTATTATGCAATATGTGAGTGAACATAAACCTGATACCAGCTTAATGTTTATGTGTACGCCAACCGATGTTTATGCAGTACCTAAAGAAGTTGCAGAAGCTGCTCAAGAGAAATTTAAATCTCGTTCACAACTACAAAAAATGGCTGTGAAAGGTGTTTCTACACTCTCACTCAAACGTTTTTTCCAAGCACCTTATCAAGATTTGATTACTAGCGAAAATGGCAAAACTTATGGTATTGCAGACTGTTTGGTAGTTGAACAAGGACCAAACTATGCTTTGGCAAAACGTATTCAACAATGGCGTGCGACACTTGCCCGTCATCAAGGTCAACGTGTAAGTATTAATATTGCACCATCTACCACAACTCATTCGGTCACAAAGAATCCGCTCCTTAAAGCTGCTTTTAATGGCGCAGAACTTTTTGATGTAGAAGCATTTAGTCCAGAAACCACCAATGCCATTATGGCGGCGCTATGGATTCATGACTTAAGAAATGATTCTTCTGTCGCAAACCCTGAAACCGTACTCGACCACCCTCTAGAGTTGATGATGGAGGGTGCTAACCATGGCGGTTTATGGCGTGTGGCTTATTTGGCACGTACAGCTCTTCCTTTTGCAGCCATCTATGGCTTTGCAGCCGAGAAACTTCCATTTAGGAAATTTTCTAAAAAATAATGAAGTTGAAAGCCCAATTTTAGAATTGGGCTTTTTTGTGCAATTAATTGCTTTGGCTATGCGTTAAATACTTCTGCATTTCATCAGGTGGAACCATTCCTCCTCCTGTCGCCCATACCACATGTGTCGCATGTTGTAACTTTTCAGCTGACAATTGATGCAAGGCCAAATAATCAGGAGTAGTTTGCACATAATATGGCCCCATCATGCCTGCCGCTGCCGAGGGCTCAACTTGAATATTCTCAGTTTGATTTAAAAGCGCAATGAGTTCATATAAACATTCATCATGAATGGTGTAATAACCGTCAATTAACTGCTGCATAGCACGTCCGACAAAACCAGAAGCACGGCCAACAGCTAATCCATCTGCCGCAGTGATGTTATCTAAACCAATGTCATTTACTGAAATCTGATCATGCAGGCCTGTATAAACGCCAAGTAACATACACGGAGAATGGGTAGGTTCTGCGAATATACAATGTACATGCTCACCAAAAGCGAGTTTTAACCCAAAGCTCACCCCACCAGGTCCGCCCCCTACTCCGCATGGCAAATATACAAATAAAGGATGATCTGCATCGACTTTAATTTGCTTTTGTTCAAACTGTTGTTTTAAACGCAAACCTGCAACTGCATAACCTAAAAATAAAGTGGTCGAATTCTCATCATCAATAAAAAAACAAAATGGGTCCTGTTCGGCTGCCTTACGCCCTTCTTCTACAGCAACTCCGTAATCACTGGCATATTCCACCACATTTACACCAAGTGAACGTAGCTTATCTTTCTTCCATTGCCTTGCATCGGCAGACATGTGTACCGACACTCTAAACCCAAGCTTCGCGCTCATAATACCGATTGATAAACCAAGGTTACCGGTAGAACCTACTGCAATTTGATATTTGGAAAAAAATGTTCGAAATGAGTCTTGGTCTAATTTACTGTAATCATCTTCTAGCTTGAGAAGCCCTGCCTCAATGGCTAATTTTTCAGCATGGGCCAATACTTCATAAATACCGCCACGTGCCTTGATTGAACCCGAAATAGGTAAATGACTATCTTTTTTCAGCCAAAGTTTCCCTATAAGTGTCTTATGCTTTTGTAGCGATAGAGCTTGTTGCATGTCGGCAATTTTTACTAGCGCTGATTCAATTTTTCCATGCTGGGCTTGAGTTTCAGGGAAGACTTTTGCCAAATAAGGTGCGAAACGCGCTAGCCTTGCTTCTGCTTCTTTTACATCCTGTTCTGTAAGACCCACTTTCGCTAGTGCTTCGTTTAAAGGATAACGGTGAGGATTAAACCAAAATGTTTCTTGATAGTCTTGTAATGTTTGAATGAGTGGAAATTGTTGTTTTAATTGGTCGAGTTGAACCGTTTTCATCTTATATCCTTTCATAAAAATTTTAAGCTAAAGTGTTTAATACAGGCGTTCGAGATAGCCATTAACTTGTTAGAGAATTTACCCTAAAAAAAGATTTTTTTTGAAATATAGAAATAAAAAAAGCCACTCATGCTAGTGGCTTTTTTTATTCAAACAGACAGCTTATACAAACTGTAAGAACAACCAGTATAGACCACCAGACAAACAGATGGTTGCAGGAAGGGTAAATACCCATGCAGAGAGAATTGTTTTTACAGTATTGAAATTCAGGCCTGATTTATTGGCAACCATAGTACCTGCAACAGCACTGTTTAAAACGTGTGTTGTTGAAACCGGCATACCTAAACCATCTGCTGCAGCAATTGTACTCATTGCAACAAGTTCAGCAGACATCCCTTGACCATAAGTCATGTGATGCTTACCAATACGCTCACCGACAGTTACCACAATACGTTTCCAGCCAACCATAGTACCAAGTCCAAGCGCTAATGCGACTGCCACTTTCACCCAGTTTGGAATGTATTGTAAGAATGAATCCAAGCTACTACGATAATCTTTCACAAGCTTTTTCTGTGAGTCATCCATTTTTGGTAAAGCATCTGCCTTATCCAAACGCTTAAACGTCGTTGTGCTCAAATACATGTCATTACGGATTTCGCTAATTGCAGCTTCTGGAATATCTTTTAAGTTGCTATAGCTAGAAACACGCTCACCCAAATGGTCAGTCATGCTTGCCAATGCAGGCACAACTTCAGGCGTTTGTTGCTTGGTTTGAATGTATTTAGTTAAAACCGCACGCGCTTTTTCGTCAGTCAATTCTGGTTGATTTTGGTTTAACAAAACCGCAGTTTGAGAAGAAAGCTGATGGAATGATTGAACCTGCTGTGTATCGAGGTTTTTATTTAATGAATAAGCTAATGGCACCAAACCAACCAAAATCAGCATGATAAGACCCATACCTTTTTGGCCATCATTAGAACCATGTGCAAAACTCACACCTGTACAGGTAAAGATAAGAATTGCGCGAATGATTGCTGGTGGTGGCTTATTCCCTTCAGGTGGCTGGAATAATTCTAATTGGCGTTTGAAAATAGTTTTAACCAACAAGAATACAATTGCCGCAAAAGCAAAACCAATTAAAGGAGAAAATAATAATGCCTTACCTACTTTAATCACCTGATCCATATCAACACCACTGGTCGTTACGCCAGTCGATGCACTCAACAGATGATTCATAATACCCACACCTAAGATTGAACCAATCAAGGTATGAGAGCTAGAAGCAGGAATTCCCAAGAACCAAGTACCAAGATTCCAAAGAATTGCAGCGATCAACAATGCAAAAACCATTGCAAAGCCAGCACCACTGCCCATGTTCATAATAAGTTCAACTGGAAGCAATGCAATAATGCCATACGCAACAGCACCACTTGCGACCATTACCCCAAGGAAATTACAAAAACCTGCCCACATGACTGCAACCGGTGCAGGCAAAGCATTTGTATAAATAACCGTTGCAACTGCATTAGCAGTGTCATGGAAACCGTTTACAAATTCAAAGCCTAGTGCAATCAAGAGTGCAGTAGATAAAAGAATAACTGAATAAAGGCTTAAAGGTGGAACATGTGCTAAATCAGCACTGACCTGAAACCCAATATAAATAAGTGTTGCAATAATAATCGTCAGAAACACCGGCATAAAAAACTTAGGTGTCGGGACATGTACATTCGTCGATTTTGCTTGCAGGTTTGCCGCAAGTTTTGAATCCGAAACAGGGGGTAGATTAGAATTCATGCAGACGGTAAGAGGATAATAAAATCCTCTGTATTCTTAAATTAAATTATGACAATTATATGACAAAGAGGCGCCTGATGAAGTCAATTTTTTATATTTTGACCTCATTTGATGCACCTTTCCCCGACTGTTTTTATTTTTTTATTAAAATACAATAATTTAAACCATTAATTATGAGCTCCTTTTGTGCTTATTTTTACAGCAAAAAAATAAATAAAATGACCCATGTGTCTATTTTTCATACAAAGCAACTGTAATATTTCGGCATATTGAGCATGAAATATTTCAATATCATGATCATTTGATGAATATTTCATGAAAATTCTTTTGTTTTTGACATAAAGCGATCTCTTTTTTAACTTTTTAGTCAGCTACACCTGACCTTCGTAGATCATCATTTGTGCTGCTATTCTGTTACAATAGCGCCGCATTTTTAAATTCATAGGACTTACGCACTATCATTTATAGATTCTCTGTGGTAGCAGATGATTTTTATCGAGAATAAAGTCATCAATGAAGTCTTTGATGATTGGTCTAAATAATTTCTTCTGCCAACGATATACATTTTCAAAGATCCCCTCAAACTGGTTCTTTTGTATCTCGACGTAGGCCATCAAGGCTGAAAAAATATGATTCAAAATCAGTTTAGATCGTCTTACTTGAAACTTTTCAATATGACAAACCTGTTTAATCACTCGGTGATATTGTTCTATTTTCCAATGACTTGAATGTAATTCATGAAAACCCTCAAAGGACAATAAATCATCTTCATCTTGATGCACAATATAAAACCTCTGCTGTTCTTTTAACTGAGTCTTAAATAATTGTACAAAGCCAAAATCTTTGAGCCAGACCACTTGACCCTGATGGAAATCTGGCAATAAACGCAGTTGAAACAATTGTCCTTTTTCTGGGGAAACCTTACGGTTACAGTCGATACCAAACATAAATCGAATACCATATTTTCTTATGGTTTTTAGATTTCCAGTCGATGAATACCAACTATCACCTGTAATAAATTGAATCTTTGCACCCCAACTGAGTACTTCACTTAACATATCCATAAAGTAATCATTCTTGGTTTTACTTTCAGATTTGTCATAAATTCGGAAATTAATTGGAATATTTTGACCATTTTGATCTGTCGCATACAAGGTAATGAGATTAATACCCTTGACGGATCGGTGGTGTTTGCCTGACCAAAAATAGCTAACTAAGTCCATATGTTGACTATATGGTTTATCTAAAACAGTATCATCAATACTGACTATAAGTTTATTATTATCAATATGTTGAATTGCTTCTTGATATAGGTCGTGAGGTGTGTAGTCTTCACGCTCTAGAAAGCGATTTACACTATCATGCGAGATATTATAAGTCTCGGCAAGTTGTGTGCAGCTAATAGAGTTCGGTTCTGTCATGAGAAAGCCCATATAAATGGGTAGAGTACAAGTTGCTGTAGAAGCATTTTTAATTCGTCTGATCACAGATACTTTATAAAGTATTTTAATACTTTTTTGAATCCGTCAATGCGTAAGTCCTAATTCATATAAAGATCGGGGTTTTCTATGTCTACGCTTGCCACCCTAAAAGCGCTTCTTGCTAAACGCATTCTGATTATTGATGGTGCAATGGGAACCATGATCCAGCGCCATAAATTGGAAGAAGCTGACTATCGTGGTGAGCGTTTTGCTGATTGGGCACATGACTTAAAAGGTAACAATGACCTTTTGGTTCTAACACAGCCTCAAATCATTCAAGGTATTCATGAAGCCTACCTCGATGCTGGTGCAGACATTATTGAAACCAACAGCTTTAACGGCACACGTGTTTCAATGTCTGACTATCACATGGAAGATCTTGTTCCAGAGATTAACCGTGAAGCAGCACGTTTAGCCAAAGCAGCTTGCGAAAAGTATTCAACGCCAGACAAGCCTCGTTTTGTGGCAGGTGTACTGGGGCCAACATCTCGTACATGTTCAATCTCTCCAGATGTGAATAACCCTGCTTTTCGTAACATTAGCTTTGATGAACTAAAAGAAAATTATATTGAAGCGACTCATGCACTAATTGAAGGTGGTGCAGACATTATCCTGATTGAAACCGTATTTGATACTTTAAACTGTAAAGCAGCGATTTTTGCAGTCAAAGAAGTCTTTAAACAAATTGGTCGCGAATTACCAATTATGATTTCAGGGACCATTACCGATGCATCAGGCCGTACTTTAACAGGTCAGACAGCGGAAGCTTTCTGGAACTCGGTTCGTCATGGCGATTTGCTTTCAATCGGTTTTAACTGTGCCCTTGGTGCAGATGCCATGCGCCCTCACGTAAAAACTATTTCCGATGTCGCAGATACCTTTGTTTCAGCGCACCCAAATGCAGGCTTACCAAACGCATTTGGTGAATATGACGAAACTCCAGAGCAAACTGCAGCTTTCTTAAAAGAGTTTGCTGAAAGCGGTTTGATTAACATTACTGGTGGTTGCTGTGGTACGACACCAGACCATATTCGAGCTATTGCCAATGCGGTAAAAGACATTGCGCCTCGCCAAGTGCCTGAAACCGTACCTGCTTGCCGCTTAAGTGGTTTAGAACCATTTAATATTTATGATGATTCATTGTTTGTAAACGTTGGTGAACGTACTAACGTTACCGGTTCTAAAAAATTCTTACGTCTCATTCGTGAAGAGAACTTTGCAGAAGCTTTAGAAGTTGCACAGCAACAAGTCGAAGCTGGCGCACAGATTATTGACATCAACATGGATGAAGGGATGCTCGACTCGCAAAATGCGATGGTGCATTTTTTAAACCTTGTAGCATCCGAACCTGACATTTCACGTGTACCGATCATGATTGACTCATCGAAATGGGAAATCATTGAAGCCGGCTTAAAATGCGTACAAGGTAAACCGGTTGTTAACTCAATTTCCTTAAAAGAAGGTTATGACGAGTTCGTCGAAAAAGCCCGCCTCTGCCGTCAATATGGTGCTGCAATTATTGTGATGGCCTTTGACGAAGTAGGTCAGGCCGACACTGCTGAACGTAAACGTGAAATCTGTAAGCGCTCTTACGACATTTTAGTAAACGAAGTAGGCTTCCCTGCTGAAGATATTATTTTTGACCCGAACGTGTTTGCAGTTGCGACTGGTATTGAAGAACATAACAACTACGCAGTCGATTTTATTGAAGCAACGGGCTGGATTAAACAGAACTTACCGCATGCCATGATTTCTGGTGGTGTGTCTAACGTTTCGTTCTCATTCCGTGGTAATGAGCCGGTTCGTGAAGCCATTCACTCTGTGTTCTTGTACCATGCCATCAAACAAGGCATGACCATGGGTATTGTGAACGCAGGTCAAATGGCTATTTATGATGATATTCCTACCGAGCTAAAAGAAGCGGTTGAAGATGTCATTTTAAATCAGAACCAAGGTGAGTCTGGTCAGGCTGCAACCGAGAAACTACTTGAAGTTGCAGAAAAATACCGTGGACAAGGTGGTGCAACAAAAGAAGCCGAGAACCTTGAATGGCGTAATGAGTCAGTTGAAAAGCGTCTTGAATATGCCTTGGTTAAAGGTATTACGACTTATATTGACCAAGACACCGAAGAAGCTCGCTTAAAATCAAAACGTCCTTTAGATGTAATTGAAGGGCCACTGATGGACGGCATGAACGTCGTCGGTGACTTGTTCGGTTCAGGCAAAATGTTCTTGCCACAAGTTGTAAAATCTGCCCGAGTCATGAAACAAGCAGTGGCATGGCTCAACCCGTACATCGAAGCTGAAAAGACCGAAGGACAGTCTAAAGGTAAAGTCCTAATGGCAACGGTTAAAGGTGATGTACACGATATTGGTAAAAATATTGTAGGCGTAGTACTTGGCTGTAATGGCTATGACATTGTTGACCTTGGCGTAATGGTCCCTTGCGAGAAAATCTTGCAAACTGCAATTGATGAAAAATGTGACATCATTGGGTTATCTGGTCTGATCACCCCATCTTTAGATGAAATGGTATTTGTTGCTAAAGAAATGCAGCGTAAAGGCTTTAACATTCCTTTATTGATTGGTGGTGCAACCACTTCTAAAGCCCACACAGCAGTAAAAATTGACCCTCAGTATCAAAACGATGCAGTAATTTACGTTGCCGATGCTTCACGTGCTGTTGGTGTAGCGACAACCTTGCTTTCGAAAGAAATGCGTGGTGCATTTATTGAAGAACATCGTGCTGAATATGCCAAAATTCGTGAGCGTTTAGCCAACAAACAACCAAAAGCGGCTAAACTGACTTATAAAGAGTCGGTTGAAAATGGTTTTAAAATTGATGAAAGCTATGTGCCACCAAAACCAAATCTTTTAGGAACACAAGTTTTAAAGAATTATCCGCTTGCTACACTCGTGGATTATTTTGACTGGACGCCATTCTTTATTTCTTGGAGTTTAACTGGCAAATTCCCGAAAATTTTAGAAGATGAAGTGGTCGGCGAAGCAGCAACTGACCTTTACAATCAAGCACAAGCAATGTTGAAAGATATTATCGACAACAATCGTTTTGATGCTCGTGCTGTATTTGGTATGTTCCCTGCTCAGCGTACAGATGCAGATACCGTCAGCGTATTTGATGAAGCTGGTCAAAATGTTACCCATACTTTTGAGCACTTACGTCAGCAATCTGACAAAGTGACAGGTAAACCAAACTTATCTTTGGCAGATTACATTCGTGCTGACCGCGAGCAGCAAGACTACTTGGGCGGATTCACTGTATCGATTTTTGGTGCAGAAGAACTGGCAAATGAATACAAAGCCAAAGGTGATGACTACTCTGCAATTTTAGTGCAGTCATTAGCTGACCGTTTTGCCGAAGCTTTTGCAGAACACTTACATGAACGTATTCGTAAAGAGTTCTGGGGCTATAAAGCTGACGAACAGCTCAGCAATGAAGAACTGATTAAAGAGAAATACGTCGGTATTCGTCCTGCACCAGGTTACCCTGCTTGCCCTGAGCACTCTGAAAAAGCAGTGTTGTTTGACTGGTTAGGTTCTACCGACAAAATCGGCACCAAACTCACTGAACACTTTGCAATGATGCCGCCATCTTCAGTAAGTGGTTTCTATTATTCTCATCCTCAGAGTGAATACTTTAACGTGGGTAAAATCTCTCAAGACCAACTTGAAGATTATGCAAAACGTAAAGGTTGGACACTGGATGAAGCGAAGCGTTGGTTAGCGCCGAATTTAGATGATTCGATTGCTTAAATTTTTAAATCATCTTGATTAAAAATAGGGCGTGAAGGAAGTTCCCATCACGCCCTTTTCAATTTGAAAGTTTAATCTTTCTACTTCAAATGTGATTTAATCTTCTCTTTAACTGCTTCAGTTGAAATACCATATCGATCATGCAAAGTGGGTAATGCGCCTGCATCTAAAAATGCATCTGGCAAACCAATCATGTCAAAACGAGGATGTTGACTATTTCTTAAAAGTAGTGAGCCGACTGCTTCGCCTAACCCACCAATCACTGAATGATTTTCGGCAGTTAAAACAGGTCGGCCACCTTTTGCGACTTCATCCAGAATAGTTTGTTCATCTAAAGGCTTAATGGTAGGCACATGCAGCACTGAAACCTCAAGGCCCTCTTTTTCAAGTTCTTCAGCTGCCTCAAGCGCACGCATGGTCAATAAACCAGTAGAAATAATGAGTACATCTTTACCCGGTTTAATCACCTGTGCCTTACCCAATTTAAATTGGTAATTATATTTATCGAGCACTAACGGAACCTGACCACGCAATAAACGCATATATACGGGGCCATTATGCGCGGCAATCTGAGGAATCGCCTGTTCGATTTCCAAGGCATCACATGGATCGATAACCATCAAGTTCGGCATAGCACGGAAAATTGCAATATCGTCAGTCGCCTGATGGCTTGGGCCATAGCCCGTGGTTAACCCCGGGAGTGCCGCCACAATTTTGACATTAAGGTTATCTTCTGCAATCGCCATACAAATAAAGTCATAGGCACGGCGTGATGCAAACACGGCATAAGTTGTTGCAAAAGGAACAAATCCTTCACGAGCAAATCCTGCTGCTGCGCTCATCAAAAGTTGTTCTGCCATGCCCATTTGGAAAAACTTGTCTGGATTTTCTTTAGCAAAAATATGCAGGTCTGTATATTTTGATAAATCTGCTGATAAGCCCACAATATCATCACGCTCTTTTGCCAAGGCATTCAGTGCATGTCCAAATGGAGCTGGTTTGGTCGGTTGGCCTTCGGCAGCAATAGAAGCAATCATTGCCGAAGTGGTTAGTTTTTTCTTAGGGGGATTGGCTAACTGGCTCATGGTGTATTCCTTACTGTCCGTAGTGGGTCAAAATATTTAAAGCGTCGTCCCATTCATGTTCATCAACACGAATGAAGTGTGTTTTTTCGCGGCTTTCCAAGAACGACACGCCTTTACCCATTTTGGTGTCACAAATAATGACTCTTGGGCATGCTCCCTCATGGTTTCGTGCCTGATCGAATGCCTCAAGCAGAGCTTCCATGTTGTTGCCATCTACACGCTGGGTGTACCAACCAAATGACTGCCAACGATCAACAATTGGCTCAAATGCTAAAATTTCGCTGGAGTGCCCATCTGCCTGCTGATTATTCACATCAATAATGGCAATCAAGTTATCTAGTTTCCAATGAGAAGCAGACATCACTGCCTCCCATGTTGAGCCTTCATTTAACTCTCCATCAGAAAGTAAGTTATAAACAAAAGCATCTGATTTTTTCTGTTTCAGCCCTAGACATGCACCAACTGCAATTCCAAGACCATGACCCAATGAGCCACCTGTAATTTCCATACCCGGTGTATAAGAAGCCATACCCGACATCGGTAGACGACTGTCATCTGCACCGTAGGTTTCAAGCTCTTCAAGCGGAATAGTTTTTGCTTCAATTAAGGCTGCATAGAGTGCAATTGCATAGTGTCCAATAGAAAGATAAAAACGGTCACGGCCTTCCCACTCTGGATTTTCCGGTTGATATTTCATGGCATGGAAATAAGATACTGCCAGTAGATCTGCTGCACCCAAGGCTTGTCCAACATAGCCTTGGCCTTGTACTTGCCCCATACGTAAAGCATGTTGGCGAATGTGGTAGGCACGTTGTTGCAACTCGGCAATTTGGCCTGCTTTATCAACATTTAACATTGTCTTTTACTATTCCTTATTAACGATTGACCAGTTTTGCCGGAACACGCAGAACCAGACTGGCACCGAAAATTAATACTGCTGTGATTAAGAACATGCCGATTGCATTTGAACCCGTGTTAGTAGTGACCCAACCGATTAAATAAGGTGAGCAAAATCCGGCAAGGTTGGCAAAGCTATTGACGGCTGCAATACCTGCCGCAGCGGAAACACCACCCAAAAAGTTGGTCGGTAACATCCAGAATAAAGAGGATGCTGTCAGCACACCTGAGGCTGCGATGCAAAGGCAAATTAAAGAGAGCGTTAGATTTGAAGCGAATAAAGTCGCAAATGTGAGTGCTATAGCACCTGCACACATCGGAATAATTAAGTGCCAGCGGCGTTCTTGGAAATGGTCGCCGCTACGCCCCGCCAAAATCATGACCACAATGGCACACATATAAGGCAGGCTTGTGAGCAAACCAATATGCCAGTTATCACTAATGCCCGAGTTACGAATGAGAGTTGGCAACCAAAATGTAATTGCGTATTGGCCCATCACTACACAAAAGTAGATACCTGCCAGTAGCCATAACCGTTTATCTGCGATGAACTCTTTGACGCTAGCATGGCCTTCTTTGTGCTGGTTATCCTGAGCAAGCTCTTGCTTCACCAAGTTTTTTTCGTCTTGGGTTAGCCAGTTGGCTTCTTGAACTGAATCTTTTAAAACAGCAAGTACAAGCAAGCCAACAAGCACTGTGGGAATGGCCTCAATTACAAACATCCACTGCCAGCCAAACCAGCCATGTACGCCGCTCATTCGGTCCATGATTAAGCCTGAAAGTGGGCCACCAATCATTCCCGAAATTGGAATCGCGATAAACCACAGTACGGTCATGCGTGCGCGGCGGTAAGATGGGAACCAGTAAGTGAGGTAGAGCAACAAACCCGGAGCTAGTCCAGCTTCAGCGACACCAAGTAAAAAACGTAAGGTGTAAAATTGCCATTCAGTTTGAACAAAAGCAAAACAGCCTGACAAAATGCCCCATGTAATCATGATTCGGGCAATCCAACGCCGTGCACCTACTTTATGAAGCACAATATTACTTGGTACTTCACAGAGAAAGTAACCAATAAAGAAAATCCCTGCGCCCAGCCCATATACAGCTTCACTAAACTGTAAATCGCTCATCATTTGGAGCTTGGCAAAACCCACATTTACCCGATCTAAATAGGCACAAAAATAACAAAGCATTAAAAATGGCATGAGCCGAAATGCAATTTTTCGATACGCCGATTTACGAATCGTTGTATCTACTTCAGATGAAAATACTGTATCCATCATGCGAATCCCTTTACATTTGGCCACAGTATCCTCTTGTGACCATCATTCTATTTTTATTTAAATGGTGAGCGATTAATGAATAAGCATGCCACCATTTACATCGAGTGTTACACCAGTCAAATAAGCTGACAGGTCACTTGCCAAAAATAGTGCTGCATTTGCAACGTCTTGTGCTTTACCTAAACGGCCCAGCGGAATACCAGCCAGAATGTCGTGACGACGGTCATCATTCATTAAACCGCCAGTAATATCAGTCTGGATTAGACCTGGAGTAAGAGAATTTACACGAATCTGGTCACCACCAAACTCACGAGCCATCGCTTTTGCCAGACCTAACACGCCTGCCTTTGCAGCGCTATAATGCGGTCCGCCAAAGATACCGCCACCACGTTGTGCTGAAACTGAAGATAGACAGACAATACTTCCACCACCGTTTGCTTTCATAGATGGAATAACCGCTTGCGACATAATAAGCGTTCCGCGTAGGCTGACATCTAAAACACGATCATAATCACTGCGTTGAATATCAAGTGTTTTGATAGGCTGAGTAATGCCCGCATTGTTAATTAAAATATCAATCTTTCCGTAGTGCTGTAGCGCTTGTTCAACAGCAGCTTTGACCTGCTCTTCATTTGCAACATTGGCAGCAAGACCAATATGTCCTTCGCCAAGCGCCTTTGCAGCGTTTTGGCTTTGGGCAAGATCTAAATCAACAATAATGACTTTGGCACCTTGTTGTGCAAAGATTTCTGCGGTTGCTCGCCCAATTCCACGTTCTGATGCTGCACCCGTAATTAATGCCACTTTTCCTTGTAGTAACATGTTGAATCCTCTTTTACGCTTTATTTCCTGAGTTCTGACTTAGAATCCCTTTTTTCACAAAGCCCAGCAATCATGTCGAATTCAACAAGGCATGAAAAAAATTCATGCCTATGCTATTTTCAAATAAGTTTTAGGGATAAAAACGGATCATTTCATGGATAGTAGTGAAAACAATTTCAACCAAATGCCCTCAATTAAAACATTACAGGCTTTTGAACAAACCGCCCGTTTCGGCAATGTTGCTAAGGCAGCAGAGAATTTAAATCTCACCCCTTCGGCAGTGAGCCATCAAATTGCTAAGCTTGAAGAAATGATTGGGCAGAGTTTATTTATTCGTGGTGCCCGTGGTGTGACACTTACTCCTTCAGGTGAACGCTATTTTCAAGATGTCACCACCATTTTGCATAATCTGATGTTAGCCACAGAAAAAGCTGCCGATAAAAGCCCTAAAGACAGTTTATATATTCATTCATCCCCAAGTTTTGGTTTACTTTGGTTACTCCCTCGCCTTGAATCATTTAAAGAAAAGTTCCCCATGATTCAGGTTAACCTATCGTGTTCGTATGAAAATTTGCACTTTACCCGCGATAAGATCGATATTGATATTCGTCATGGTTTACCCAACTGGACAGGGGTAGAAATCAGAACCATTCGTAATGAAAAGCTTGAAGTGCTTGCGTCCCCTAAGCTACTGGAACGTAGTCCGGTTCATAAACCTCAAGATTTATTAAAGAAAGAACTAATTTTATCGCGTTCAACTTTAGTTACTTGGCCCCAATGGTTTGCCCATCAGGGTTTAAGCATTCCTGAGTTTCCCTACACTTTGAGTTTTGACCGCTCTTATATGTCACTTGAGGCGGCCACACACGGGCTAGGTTTTGTTTTAGAAAGTAATTTGCTTACCCAAAATTACTTAGAATCTGGAAAATTAGTTAGAGTTTTTGCAGATGAGCTATCGATTCCTATCTCTGCTCATCATTTGGTATATCCACGAACCCACCAATTTATTCCTAAAATTGAGCTATTTTTAAACTGGATTCATGATGAATTGGCAGGCTGAGAAATCATTTCTTAAATGATTTGAATTTCTTCAACTCTTAAGTGATGCATCATCTCTCGAACAAATACAAAGTAGGTAAAAACATAAAGCTGATTTGGAGCCATTTGATTTGTGTAGTAGCTCAAACGCTCAATAAAATCATTAAATCCATGCTCAAGCTCGATACGGCTGATTTGCTTTTTAGCACTAAAAAATAACTCACTGAGTTGTGCCATGGCGGTATCAGCCGTAACCGCTACACCACCTATATTTAAATTTCTGAGTGGCTGAGACTCGATGATTTCTTCAATGAAATAGATCATCTTTTCGATAGCCAGCTCATCAATCACACCCTTGCTGATACTTTTTGAATTAATAAAACCTAGGCCCTGCTCAAGGTGAATATGTTGACTGTCTACATCAAACCAGAGACTATTTAGACCAAGTGAAAATTTTAAAATTGAATTAGGATGATTCATAAAAATAGCTTACTGCTGAAGTTTGCTAATAAAGTTAATTTGTTTATAACCCTAAATGGTATCGACTGTTCAGTACTCAGCATTAACTGATCGATTATTATTAACACTATATATAATAAAAACCTCTTTAAAAAGATGAAAAATCAATCTTATATTCATCCAGTCTTACTATTACAAAATAGAGTATAAGCATGAAAAAATTAGTAATTTTAGGTGTTACGGTTTATAGCTTTGCACAACTGGCAAATGCAGCAACGTTAAATGTAAAACCATATGGTACGACTCAAGACGGCCAAAAAGTTGATCTATACACCATGAGTAATAACAATGGAGTCTCGGTATCTTTTATTAGTTTTGGTGGTGTAATTACACAAATCTTGACTCCCGATGCCCAAGGCAAACAAAATAATATCGTTTTGGGCTTTGATGACTTAAAAGGCTATGAAGTCACTGATACCAAGGAAGGTATTCATTTTGGCGGATTAATTGGTCGTTATGCGAACCGAATTGGCAATGCTAAATTTAGCTTAGATGGAAAAACGTATAACCTCGAAAAAAATAATGGCCCGAACTCATTACATAGCGGCAATCCTGGTTTTGATAAACGTGTTTGGCAAGTTAAGCCCCTCGTTTCTCAAGGTGAAACCGTTAAAGCTTCTCTTAAGTTAACCAGTCCAAATGGTGATCAAGGTTTTCCCGGAAAGTTAGATGTGGAAGTAATCTACAGTCTTTCAGATCAAAATGAATTTAAGATTGAATATAAAGCCAAAACTGATCAGCCTACAGTCGTCAACCTCACCAACCACAGTTATTTCAACTTGTCAGGAGCTGGTAATAATCCTTATGGTGTGCTGGATCATGTGGTACAACTCAATGCAGACCGTATATTGGTAACCGATCAAAACTCTTTACCAACAGGTGAAATTGCTTCAGTTGCAGGTACACCTTTTGATTTTCGAACGCCTAAAGCAATCGTAAAAGACATCCGAGCAAATAATCAGCAATTGGCCTATGGATATGGCTATGACCAAACTTGGGTAATTAATCAAAAGTCTCAAGGGAAACTCAATCTTGCAGCTATTGTGGTTGATCCAAAATCTAAACGGACCATGCAAGTCTTAACGACTGAACCAAGCGTCCAAATGTATACAGCCAATCATTTATTAGGAAATATAGTTGGCGCAAATGGCGTACTCTACCGACAAGCAGACGCACTAGCATTAGAAACACAGCATTTTCCAGACAGCCCGAATCAACCGGCTTTCCCGTCTACACGTTTAAACCCAAATCAAACTTATAACAGTATTACCGTATTTAAGTTTGGTGTTCAAAAATAGTCTTTCTAATGAGGCTATGTTCATATTAAAAAGACTCTCAGCTGAATATGGCTGAGAGTCTTTTCATTTATTTAACTTTTTTATTCATAAAATGCCGAATATTAACCGTCACCTTACTCCTATCCAGCTAGTACAAGGTGAAATGAATCACTTAATGAATATTCGTTCGAATTGAACCGGTCACACTCACATCACCCAGCTTTGTACCATTCAGTTGGATATAAGAACCATCTTTAGAGATCAATACATTTTTACAATCACCTAAAGTACAAGAATAGCCATTTATCTGAATATTAACAGGATTTTGTCCTTGAACAGTAATATAACCATGCCCAGTAGTAGATGTAATAAAGTAAGTTATTTCTTTATTAGAGAGTTCATAAGCATAAACTTCGTTTGTATCAATTTTTCCTACATTTGAGATATCAATTTTGGCATAACTATTGATTAATGTAATATTTCCTGAGGCTATTTTAGAGTTAGATCCAGTTTTTGAATTAAAGTAAACGTTATTAAATTCTACATTTACTCGATCGTTATCTAGTTTTTTTAATGTTCCCATAGCCGCCGCACTAGAGAGAATCTCTTCTCCTGTATAATAAGTGTTAACCAGCCCTGATGATTTACCTGTAAGCAAATATAAGCTCTCACCATTCGTAAATTGAACAACAAGCTGAGTATCCCTCATATAGGCTCGAAGAATATCCATTTTCTTACCATTAACAGTAATTTCACCATTATGGGTCTTTTCAAAATCTGTAAATTCTAAGGGTTTGCTACTAATACTCCCTTTTACCGTACCATTCAATGTAACTAAATACGTTACCTTTTTATTATTCGAGGAGGAATCCGTATAATATGAATCTTCAAATTTTTTATTATTAAATAATAGTGTTGAATCACCAGTACGACTATCATAAATCATACTAATCCCTTCACAACCTTCAGGAGTCCATTTATCATTCCTACAAGTTAAAGAAGATTTCTCTGTATCAATTCTTGCATTTATTACTTTACCAGAAAGCTTATCATACTCAACCCTAACAAATTGATTTTTATCTAATTTATAATAAAATGAAAGCCCTGAATTTCCATAAGTGCTTACACTATAACTAGGTTCAATCACACTTTTACTAGATCCATTACTTGGAACAAGCTGGGTTGATATGCCATTATTTTTTTCATTAATTATAGTGAGATTTTGCTCAAAAGTTGTAGTGTAATTAATCAAAGGATTAGATGATAAAGTCGGGATTTCATTAGGATTTGATTTTGAAGATGTAGAAGAACTATCCGTAGAACTCCCTCCACCCCCACCACCACATGCAACTAAAGTTAATGTAGAAACGAGAAAAACACTTAATGATAATTGCTTAATAGCGAACACTTCATACCACCCATAATAAATTTTATTTTATATAATAAATTCAATAAATTAAGAAATTATTACTATTTCTACAATATTATCAATTTATGTCTTGATATACTGCCTTGCGATTTTAACCAATTTTTTTCATAGGACAAGATAGACTATTTAATTAACTTTATTATTTTTAATTAAAATAAATTTATTAACCTAATATACAGTTTTCTTTTCTTATAAAGAATCTCCCTATCTGTTTAAGACTGGGAGATTTAAAAGAATAAAATAAAAAATTCTATTTTACTTTTGTGTTTGGTAAAAGTGCTGTTGCAAAACCAAGTAATGGCAACAATGAACATAAACCAAATACCCATTCAATGCCGTTAATATCCGCTAAATGCCCTAGCCCCGCTGCGGCAATACCACTTACCCCAAACATAAGGCCAAACATTAAACCTGCAATCATGCCTACACGGCCCGGAACAGCTTCTTGTGCATAAACCACCATCGCTGCAAAAGCAGATGACAACACCAAACCTGCAATAATTGAGAAAACCGTCGTCCAAAACAAGTTTGCATACGGCATCATTAATGCAAACGGCGCCATGCCAACAAATGAAACCCAGATCACAGCTTTACGGCCAATCTTATCGCCAATTGGGCCACCCGCAAATGTACCTACAGCCACAGCTGCCAAAAAGGCAAATAAGTGTAATTGAGCTGTTTGAATACTAATATGGAACTTTTGAATTAAATAAAAAGTAAAATAGTTACTAATGCTGGCAATGTAGGTAAATTTGGCAAACATCAACACACTAATTGTGCCCAAGGCGATAATGAGCTTACGCCCATGCAATTTAGTATGTGCTTGAGTTGCACGTGCAGCTACCTGATTTTTAGCATGGTTTACTGTCCAGCGGCTTACACCAAATAAAACCCAAATCGCTAAAAGTGCAAATATCACCAAGCCCGCAACTGCATGCTGCCCAAATGGAACAATTAATAATGCTGCTAATAATGGACCAATGGCAGTACCTGTATTTCCACCCACTTGGAAAGTCGACTGAGCTGTACCGAAGCGCCCACCCGATGCCATACGCGCCACACGCGAAGCTTCTGGATGAAAGGTGGCAGACCCTACCCCAATCAGTGCAGATGCACATAACAACACAGCAAAACTTGGTGAAAATGCCAACAAGATAATGCCGCAGAATGTGACGACCATTCCGAGTGGGAGAAGATAAGGTTTTGGATGTTTATCGGTATAAAGTCCAATCCAAGGCTGTAGCAGCGAGCCTGTAATTTGATATACAAACGAAATCAGGCCAACCTCCGCAAAACTCAGCGAAAAGTTTGCTTTTAGCATTGGATAGATAGCTGGTAGCACTGCCTGAATTAAATCATTCAGTAAATGCGCAACCGCCACGGCGCCTACAATTTTAATAATCATTCCTTGAGACTGATCATTTGCAACGGTATTGGCAATACCATCTTTCAATTGTATTGAAGACGTCATACCTGAAAAACTCCAATATTTTTAAATGAGATGCTTATTGTAAATTGTCGCTTATAAAGTTATCTTCCAATAATCATTGTATAAGTGACAACTTTTAGGATAGTTTATGTCCGATTCTCTTATTCAGTCCGATTTGTCTGAACTAGTAATTGGACTCTCTTCTGAACATTCTTACCGAGAAATCACGCCTACCCACACGCATACACGTGCTCAGTTTTTATATGCGTCCACTGGCAACATTCAGGTGTTTACACCTAATCATGTGTGGATTGTGCCGCCCATGTGTGCGTTATGGATTCCGGCAAATGTAGAGCACAGTGTGATTTCACTGAGTCACGTGAAGTTAAATACGGCGTTGGTTGAAGTAAATGCAGCCGCACTCATGGGACAACATTGCTTTATTATTCGAGTAAGCAACCTGTTGCATGAGCTTTTAATACGTTTAAATGAAATTGAACGAGAGGAAACTCCAAATACAGCGACCTCTCAAGAGCTTTCCCGTTCTTTACAAATTTTGATTTTTGAAGAAATCCATCGGGCCAATTTGTTGCCTATTCAGATTCCGTGGCCGAAAGACAAACGATTATTAAAAATTTGTCAAGAGTTATTACATACGCCTGACAGTTCAAAAGATTTAACAGATTGGGCCGATGATATTGGTGCGAGTTCTAGAACTTTAATGCGCATGTTTCAAAAAGAAACGGGGCTGTCTTATCGGGCATGGGTACAGCAAATGCATATTGCACTTGCCTTGAGTAAAATCGCGAATGGCGAATCTATTGCCCAAATTTCAGAGTCACTGGGGTATACCAACCCCAGCGCGTTCAGTGCAATGTTTAAGCGACATCTAGGAAAAACACCTCAACAATTTAGAAGTGCCGCGATGTCGCTATAAGTCTTTTTTTTAGAGCGGATCTCATGCTTTTCTAATAAATCATCGAAATCATGATAAACATGAAGTTCTCGATCTTTAGCGGTTCTCGCATGATCTAGGCGCTGTTCAGGATCGACTAAAACAAGAGTATGGCCATCATCAATCAGACGATCTACACCTTCTAAGAACATACGTTTACCCACATCGTGGATAAGTGAAATCTGGGTTAAATCAATCACGATTGTGCTTTGGTCAGTTGTCTCGTCTTGTAAAATACGCAACAACATTTCAGCTTCGGTAAATTTCAATACCCCTCGAAGCACATACACACTTAACGATGCATCTTTTCCTGTACGGTAATGACTTTGTACAATCGTTTGTGCAGAAGGCGTACCTTCCATGAGATGTAATCCCATGTCACGAGATAATCGCTCTAAAATATCGATTCCTCGAACGCTATGACCGTGCTCATCTAGTCGAGGTGAAAAAGCAGCAATACTGACCTGCCCCGGCAGCACACCCAAAATACCGCCTGCTACACCACTTTTAGCAGGAATACCGACAGTTGAAAGCCAGTCACCCGCGGCATCATACATACCACAGCTCATCATAACACTGAGTACTTGTCTAACTACAGATCGGTTTAACAAACGCTTTCCAGTTTTAGGGTCGACGCCGCCGTTGGCAAGTACACTGCCCATACGTACCAAGTCTTTAACTGTAACCATGATCGCACATTGACGAATGTAACCATTCACAATATCGACTGGGTCAGTTTCTAAAATCCCCACCGTTCGCAACATATAACCGATCGAAAGATTACGGTAAGCGGTTTTGACTTCCGAATCATAAACAGACTCATCAAAACTTAATTCACGACCAGCAAGCTCGCTCATAAAACGGCGTAGAATTTCTGCGCTATGTAAACCATGCTTGACCTGAATCAAGGAATGTACAGTAATTGCGCCAGAGTTAATCATCGGGTTTTTTGGACGACCATCTTTACCCAAGGAGATTTCATTGAAGGCTTCCCCCGAAGGCTCTACCCCTACTTTCGCAAGAACTGCATCAATGCCAAGTTGTTGTAAAACGTAAGCATACACAAAAGGTTTAGAAATCGATTGTATGGTGAATTCAACATCATCATCGCCGACCGAATAAATTTCACCATCTACCGTAGACATTGCTAGAGCTAATCGATTTGGGTTTGCATTGGCCAACTCAGGAATATAATCGGCGAGATGACCGCTGTTATCGATGTCACAGGCTTCTATAACATTTGCCAAATAATCTGGGAGAGGGGTTTTCATGGTCAGTAACCTTAAATGAGGAGATTTACAACATCGCGCAAAATTTCAGCACAACCTGCTGATAATATTAAAATTATATCTTTTGTAATGAGTTAAAAATCACGATATAAATATTTTAATTCTGTTCTCTTATTTATTTCAAGCTCATTATAGGTTTTTCAAAACTTTAAACTGAAGATTAGCTTATTCTTTCTACAAACAAGATTCCATTTAAATGATCGACCTCGTGTTGAACAATACGAGCAGGAAAACCGTGAAAAATTGTTTCAACTGCTTCACCCTGAAGTGTTAAGTATTTCACCTTAACCATTTCTGCACGTTCAACTTGTCCACGCTCATCCGGTACACTTAAGCAGCCTTCTTCGCCCAAACACGTTTCACTCGAAAATTCTAAAATTTCTGGATTTACCATGACCACAGCATTCATTTCAGGCGCATCCGGATAGCGTGGATTTGGTCGAGAAGCCACAATAATAATGCGTTTAGAGATATAAACTTGCGGTGCAGCAATCCCCACTCCATTGCGCTCAAGCATAGTTGCATGCATAGCATCAGCAAGCTGATAAAGCCAATTACTGTTTAACTCATTTGCCGAAACAGGAGCCGCAATTAGTTTTAAAATATCTTCACCACGCTTCGCGACAGGTAAAACCACACTCATCCTTTGAATCTCTTATTAAACTGGCTATGACTAGTTTGATTGTGTCGCTGAACGGCCCAAAAGAAAAGTCATTCCTACATCTGTTTTTGTTTTATCTAAAGTGTTTTTTGTTTTAAAGCTTTTTGATCTGAGTAAGTCCATTCGGCGTTGCCCTATAGAACAAATTTCCTCCATTTACTTTTATTTCACTTTTCCATTAATATCCAAACTTCAATTACAACAATTAAGTAAAAAATGGATCAGGAATTAACTTTGCAGGACGCGAACTATCTTAATAAAGAAGATAAACGAACTCTTGCCCTTTCTTCATTGGGTGGAGCTTTAGAGTTTTACGATTTTGTGATTTATGTGTTTTACGCCAAAATCATTTCCGACCTCTTTTTCCCAAGCACGCTTAGTCCGTTTTGGGCCATGCTCAATACTTACGGCATTTTTGCAGCAGGTTATTTTTTTAGGCCCTTAGGCGGGGTTGTCATGGCCCATTTTGGTGATTTGGTGGGGCGTAAAAAACTATTTTCGCTTTCTATTTTGCTGATGGCGCTGCCTACCCTGTTTATCGGGATTTTGCCCACTTTTGAAAATATCGGATATTTGGCACCGCTACTTTTATTACTCATGCGTGTGGTGCAAGGTATTGCAATTGGGGGTGAAATTCCAGCCGCGTGGACATTTGTATCTGAACACGTGCCTGAAAGAAAAATCGGACTAGCAAATGGTTTATTAACTGCCGGACTGTCTTTAGGAATTTTACTAGGTGCACTGATGTCTTTATGGATTTCACTTAATTTTAGTGAAGGACAAATCCATGACTGGGCATGGCGTATTCCTTTCATTGTGGGTGGTATTTTTGGACTCGTTGCACTTTATTTACGGACGTATTTGAAAGAAACCCCTGTGTTTAAAGCCATGCAGGCCCGTAAAGAAATTTCTAAAGAAATGCCTGTAAAACAAGTCTTAAAAACGCATAAAACAGCCGTTGCAATTGGCATGTTATTTACATGGTTTTTAACGGGATGTGTGGTGGTGGTGATTTTAGCCATGCCAAATTTGTTGATTGGTTCATTTGGCTTTGAGCGCGCACAGACTTTTGAAATGCAAAGTGCAGCCATTGTCATGCAAATGGTCGGCTGTATTTTAGCAGGCTATTTTGCTGACCGTTTTGGCTGTGGTAAAGTCATGATGGTCGGTGCGCTTGCTGTGGCACTTACAGCGGCAGTTTTTTATAACAGTTTAGGTCATGCGGCACATTCAACTATTTTTGGTTTATATATGTTGTTAGGTCTATGCTCAGGTACTGTCGGCATGGTGTCGAGCAGTATGGTTAAAATGTTCCCCGCGCCTGTTCGCTTCTCTGGCATTTCATTTTCTTATAATTTGTCTTATGCAATTGTTGGTGGTATGACACTGCCTTTAGTGCATTGGCTCAGCCAATATAGTGATATTGGTGCGATGTATTATATTTTCGCGCTAACCATTTTGGCCTTTGTAACTGCCTTTGTGTTTTGGAATAAGTTTGAAAAAAACAGGTATTAAAAATTTTCACTTATTAAATAAAAAACCACGCCGATTGCGTGGTTTTTTTAATGCTGCTTATTTTAGAAAGTAAACCCGATATTAAAGTTAATACGGTATAGCCATTTATCACTATTTGGTGAAGTTGCAGAGGTATAACCCGTTGAGTTAGTCGAGCCACCAATAATGTTGGAGTTTTTACCCCACGTATAATCTGCCCAAACCATAAATGGTGAAGCAATAAACATCATTCCTGTAGTGTTCATTTGCGAATCTGACCAATCATCACGTTTTTTATCAAGATAACTATAGTCATTATAAAACTTAATGGCTTTTAGCTTGCCCATATTGGTCACCGGCAACGTATAAGCAAGATTTAAACTGGCAATGGTACCTTCCGAAGCAATGAAATAAGCAGGTGTAAGACCATTCGCCCCCATCAAAGTCATATCACTATTTACACCATCCGGATTTTTAGCATCGTATTGATAATGAATGACCGAACTTTGTAAATTAAAGCGTTTGTAGTTGTTTTCAGTATGTAAACCGACTGCATAATATTTGCCATCTTTATCGGTAATATCATTATGAAGCTGGGCAATTGCACCCGATACACCAAACTCTTGCTTACCGAAATCAGTTTCTAACTTACGAACAATTCGGGTATTAAACTGATGACGTTTTTCATTCTGATAAGCTTTTTGAGATGGAAATGCATTTCCTGCCAAGTCATCATAAGTTGCACTCTCAGGGGAATAACGCAAGTTGGTCTCTAACATTTGCGGGTAATAACCGAGTTTTACATCCCAATCTTTGTTGTGATAATTCCAGTTAATCCCCGGCGCAATATTGTTGCCATAACCTAAAAAGAATGGGATGTGATAGGTCCAGCCATTTTGCGGATAAGGATAAATCGTAAAAGGCTTATAAACTAAACCTGCTTCAATGCTGTTATTGGCATCTAAGTTATAGCCGACATATGCTTTTTCAATGGACGTTTTCTGTTGGTCTTGAACCATATAACTGGCATTGATATAGGCATCATCAAATTTACCTTTGAGATCTACCCTGAAAATATCAAAATGTAGCTTACCAAAACCACGGTTTGGCCCTTCCCAATCTTCATAACGTTGATTTAACCGAACCACCCCACCTAACTTTAATGAATCCGTGCCATCATCACTTTTCCATTCAAGCAATGAGTCTTTTGCAAATGCATTGACGCTTACCCCCAGCGTAAGCGGTGCAATGAATGCCATGATCAATGAAGTCTTTTTCATCTCTACATCCTTGATTGAGTTCCAGCGTCCTGCTGGAACTTTATTTGTTTTACCTGTAAAACTTAGTTTTTATTGTTTTTTAGACAAAAAAATTTATCTAAAAAAAGGATGGCTTAGCAGCTCCCATCGCATATGTACTAAACCATCCAAACTGGTTAATACAGTTTCTTTTGCGGTGGACCCGCGAAGTTTAATGGTCCAATCGAGTTCATATCGAGCTCGATTACAGTTGGTCCTTCAAAAGCAACAGCCTCTTGAATAACCGTTTTAAACTCATCTGCACTACCGACTTTCCAGCTTTTCACACCCATTGATTCACCAAGGAGTTTATAGTCAGGTGTATGTAATTCATTGAAATACTGACGACCACCAAAGTAGTTATTTTGAATGCCACGCATTACACCATAACCACCGTCATTCATAATCATTAAGACCATATTGGTGTTTTCTTGCACCATAGTTGCAATCTCACCAATACCGAGCATTAAGCCGCCATCACCGACTAAACCAATTACTTTTTTGTCAGGGTTAGCAATCGAAGCACCGATTGCTGTTGCAAGACCTAAACCAATTGCCCCCGCAAGCGAGTGGATGTTTTGGTTTGGTGCTTGTACCGGGAATAAACGACTGCCCCATGTACTACCCGACATGGTGATGTCACGTACAAAAATACCGTCTTGAGGTAAAGCTGCACGTAAGTGATCACAAATTAAAGCGTACTGATCGATTTGTTTACGCAGTGCATCAATTGCAGCCTGTTTAGCAGCCACTACAGCAGCATCGTAATCGGCATCGATTTTTGAAGTTTCTTGAAGCTGTTCTAACACACGTGTTAAGACATCTTTGGCATCGCCACAAATGAAGTTGCGGATTTTGTAATTACGTTGCTGAGCTACTGGGTTTGCATCTACCTGAATAATGTTTTCAGGAAATTCAACCGAATAGGTTTTGGTTTCATTACTACGTAAACGAGAACCCACTACCACCATCAAGTCAGCATCTTTTAATAATTGCTCAACACCTGCCGAGTTATGGAAAGCACCTAAACTACGTGGATGATCATCTGGCAACACCCCACGAGCATGAGTCGATGAAACAACCGGAATGCCTAAATCTGCAATTGCTTTAACTTCTGCAACGCTATTTAAAGTTCCACCGCCAATCCAGAAAATCGGACGTTTTGCCTTTTTGATTTCACTGACAAGAAGATCAATTTCAGCTTGCTCTGCCTGTGGCAACTCAAGTGCTTTCACTGGCCCAAGATTAAGTGGCAAATCAATCTCTGCTGCTTGTACATCAATGGGTAATTCAACACTGACAGGTCCCATTGGAACTGTGGTTGCAACACGAATAGCTTCACGAATCACGCCAACAGCATTGTCTGGACTGGTGATACGGAACGCTGCTTTGCTTGATGCGCGCAAGAATGTAAGTTGGTCTTTGGTTTCATGGATGAAGCTTGCATCACGGTCGAGATATTCACGCTCAACTTGACCAGTTAAATGCAATACAGGACTACCCGCATTCATTGCTTCAATCAGTGAACCTACTGCATTACCAGCGCCAGCACCTGTACTGGTCAACGCTACACCTAAGCCTTTAAAGCGTGAGTGTGCATCTGCCATAGTAACCGCACCCGCTTCACCACGTGCTGCAACAAAGCGCATTTTTTCACGGCGCCCTACCGCATCGGCAATAGGTAAATTGTGGATGGAAATAACACCATAAATACTATCAACTTGGTGCGCTTCTAAAACTCTTGCGATTGCTTCGCCTACATTTACACGTTCAGTCATGTCTGTTCCTCAAAATTTGTTTTCAGTCCTTGAATTTATTAATCGCACCAAGGGTTAGGCTGTTCATTCAGCCCCATATAAATACTCTTTTGTTGCATGTACGATAAAATGCCCAAACGGCCTTTTTCGCGCCCAATCCCACTGTCTTTAAAGCCACCAAACGGCGCACTAATCGAGAATTTTTTGTAGGTATTAATCCATACCGTTCCTACTTCTAAGGCACGTGCGATGCGCCAAGCTTTGCGATAGCTTTCAGTCCAAATACCTGCGGCAAGACCAAAACAACTGTCATTGGCTTGGGCAATTAAATCTTGCTCATTGTCGTATTTCATAACGACTAAAACAGGACCAAAAATTTCTTCCTGACAGGTTTGAGCACTGTTATTTAAGCCCGTGATAATGGTAGGTAAGTAATAGCTTCCTTTGGCATAGTCACCAGTCGTAAGCGCTTCACCACCAATCAGAACCTGACCACCTTCGCTTTTGGCAAGTTGCACATAGCGATCAACTGACTGCAAATGTTTGTCATTGACCAGTGGCCCTAAATGCACACCAGCTTGTTCCGGATGACCCACACGTAAGCCTTTAGTAATTTCAACCAAACGCGTTAAAAACTGATCGTAAAGACTGCTATGAATAAACAAGCGAGAACCTGCGATACACGCTTGGCCTGCCGAGCTAAAAATACCGTAAGCCACACCTTTAGCAGCCAGTTCGACATCTGCATCTGGTAAAACGATAGTTGGTGACTTACCACCTAACTCAAGCGAAGTGGTAATGAGTTTGTCAGCGGCAATGTGTGCCAAATGACGCCCCGTGGTTGTGCCACCTGTAAAAGAAATTTTACGAACCAATGGGTGCTGAGCAATAGCGTCACCAATGATAGAACCACGCCCCACTAACACACTGAGTAAGCCTTTTGGTAAACCTGCTTCTTCAAAAATTTTGGCAAGCTCTAAAGCAATCAGTGAAGTTGCTTCTGCTGGTTTTAACACCACGGCATTTCCTGCTGCCAAAGCTGGAGCAAGCTTTTGAACCTCACTCGCAATTGGAGAGTTCCAAGGGGTAATAGCTGCTACAACACCTACAGGTTCATGCACACTCATGGTCATAAAGTCTGGAGCACGTTGAGTAGTGAGCTCATCGTTTAGCGTTTCACAAGCCGCAGCAACATAACGCGCAGTTGCCGCCGCGCTCATCACTAAACCACGAGTTTCGGTTAAAGGCTTTCCATTATCGCGGGTTTGTAATTTCGCTAATTCATCTACACGCGCTTCAATAATGTCTGCAACTTTATAGAGAATACGTGCGCGCTCATGCGGCAAGCTGTTTCTCCAGCTCGGTTGACGCCAAGCCTGATCCGCTTTTTCAATTGCCTCATTTACATCTTCAAGCGTTGCTGTTGAAAGCTCAGCGTTTACCGACTGATCTGCCGGAAACAGGCTTTGAATGACTGCACCACGGCCTAATCGCCATTCACCCGCAATATAAATTTCCTTTGCCATGATCAAATCCTTCTTAAATCTGTATTGCTTCTACACTGTTGCGACAAGCACGAATCACGCTAAGCGCAGCCAAAGTTGATGTTTTCGGGTTACTTGGCAGCGGCACACCCACCAGTTCAATGGTCATTTGTCCAAAGCCACCTTCCGCCACAATGGTGTGTTTGTTCTTGTTGATAGTTGGATCAACAGTTAACTCAACCATGGTTTCATCCATTCCAAGCCCTGCAAGTGCAATCGTTGCTGCAACGTTGGCATTGGCCGGAAATTTCATAGCAGCTTCACGAGCAGTTCCAGTAAAAAAGACCGTAGGTTCTGAAACATGGTCTAAATCGACCAATTGCTCTGCATAACTGCCCTTCCAGCTTTTTGGACTTTTACAACCTTTATAAGTGACCTTTTGCAAGCCACCTTCTTTAGCAGCAGAAATACCGTCAATACCTGCAATAGCCCCTGCCAGTAAATGCAGATGGGCATCATTTTTTTCGGCAGTTTGCTTAAGCTGAACCAAAAATTCACTATCAGCCAAAGTACCCACCGAAATCAGACCAATGGTCCAGCCTTTCGCTAAAACTTTTTGAGCATGCTCTTTTACTGCTGCTTGACCTGCCACCTCAATGACATAGTCTGGGGTACCATCACATTGCTCAATATCTGAAATCACTTGAATGTCAGAAGAGACTTGTGACTGCACTTTTTCAATACTGCGAGATGGCACTACAATCCACTTGAGTTGCAGATCTTGGGGCAAGTGGGCATACACTTCTGCTGCCATTGCGCCAAAACCAATCATCATCAACTTTTTCATGACAGCACCTGATATTTATAAATGTTTGTTAAAACCACCTGAGACATCTATTGCCGAACCTGTGGTGTAAGATGCCAATGGTGATGCCAAGAAAACTAAAGCACGTGCAGGCTCTTCTGGACGGCCTAAGCGCTGCATAGGAATGCCACGATTTTTTGCAATATTGCCTGTCCACTCTTCCCATGACAGATTTAAATCTGAACGGGTTTCATAACGGCGTTTCCACTGCGCAGATTCGACCATTCCGAGTAAAATCGAGTTCACACGAACGCCATATTGAGTAAACTCATGCGCCAACGAATGGGTTAAATTCAACAGTGCAGCGCGTGCAGATGAAGTCGCAATCATGTGTGGTTCCGGTTGCAATGCCAGTAACGAGTTCACATTGGTAATTGAGGCATTTGCCGACTGTTTTAAGTCGTCAAGAAAAGCCCGTACCGGATGTAAAACACTGAAATATTTCAGCTCAATCTCTTTCATCCAATCTTCATCTTGCGTATTTTCAAAATTTGAAACACGGCCTTGTCCAGCATTGTTAATAAGCATGTCCACATTGCCCAAATTGAGTTTGACCTCTTTGGCAAATTGCTGAACTTCTTCTTTTTGCAAAACATTACATGCTTTGGTAAAAATATTGGCATGTGGAAATTTTTCTAAAATATAGTGCTTAGAAGCATTTAAACGTTCTTCATCGCGACCACACCAAGCAACTTTTGCACCCTCTGCAACCAGTATTTCAACAGCAGCCAGCCCAATCCCAGATGAGCCACCGGTAACAACTGCAACTTTTCCTTCAACTTGGAAGCTCATAATCCTTAATCTCTCTTACGATTGTTCCTGAATCGTCAACATAATTTGGTTAAATGCTTGCGGTTGGTCGACATAACTTAAATGTCCTGCATCTTCTATGACGAAGCGCTGTTCCAACTGCAATTCCTGAGCAAGCTCTTGTATACCTAACGCAGGAGTGATTTGATCTTGCTGCCCTGCAATCACTGTGCATGGGACTTTTAAATCGGTTAAATAATTACGTATTTCGTCATATGCCAGTAAGTACGATGCATGTGTGAAACCTTGTAAGGTCAACTGCTGCATCACTTCTGAAACTAAAGCTAAGGCTTGTGGCTCTTGTTTATAAATCAAATGAGGTCCACGGCTTTGGGCCATTCCTTTAGCACCGAGTTCTTTCAACATTTTTGGTCTTTTTTCAAAAACCTGAATTTGTGTCTGTTCATCGTGGCGTTGATAGCCTTGCGCCAAGTTAGCGACCACCAAGTGTTTCACTCGCTCGGGGTAAAGTGCAGCAAATGCACTGCCCTGTAAGGCACCTAATGAGTGTCCCACCACTATTGCTTTTTCAATTTTTAAAGCATCGAACAACCCTGCCAAACGCTTTGCGTAGTCAGTTGCATTCGGTTGATCCGTTAAAAGTTCATCTGATTTGCCATAGCCCGGTGCGTCCCAGGCAATGACATGAAAATGATGAGACAGCACTTCAAGTTGGTTTACCCATGAAGCAGAACCGGAGCTAATGCCATGCAACAGCACAAGGTATTCGCCCTGACCAGCTTCCCGATAGGCTTGTTGCTGGCCTTGAACATTGACCGTTTTCACCGGAAATTCTGCTAACTTTTCAATGAGTGTCATCATTTTTAATTCTTTCCTTTCATTCACTTCATCAAACAATTAACGTTTGATTTGAGACAATGGATGCTCTGGTGGATAGTTAGGAATGGTTGGTTTACCTGTTCCCAACATCACACACATCAAGGCATCTTCTTGACCTGGGTTAAATAAACCACGGTAGATCCCCGGTGGAATTGAAATCAGGTCACGCTCTTTTAAGCGGGTCTGGAATTTCTCGCCGTTGTGCTCGATAAACAAATCAATTTCGCCGCGAAGCATAAAGAAAACTTCTTCAACGTCGTGGTGAATATGCAAAGGGCCTTCACACTGTGGTGGTAGCACCATAGTCGAAAACGTAAAGTTCTCTGCAGGTACAGTGTTGCTGTCATTTGCAACACCAGTTGCACCCGTACCCATATAGCGCATTTGAGCACGACGATATTTCGGGTCGTAATCGGCTTGGAACTTCAAAGCCTCAAAGTCATATTTACGAGTCTCAAAGCGAGCAATACGTGTGTTTAACCAATCTTCTAAAGAAGCGCCTTCCGGCTGTTTCCACGATTCGAATTGTTGTGTAGTCATTTTTTAAACTCCTATACAGTGAATTAATAACGTTTTAAAAGAGGAACCAAGAACAACGACCCAATGACAGCGACTGCAGCCAAGAAGGTAATTCCCAAATTAAAACTATGTGTTTGCATCACGATGTAACCGATCAGTACAGGTGCAATTGCACTTGCAAAATTGCCTAAACCGTTAAATATTCCACCCGCTGTCGCACCTACATTTGAGGTGGTTACTCGGGCAAGCAGAGCAAATACCGCAGCTACTCCAAAGCCCCACGCCATAGCACTTAAAGACATGGCAGCAATAATCAATAATGGCTCAGTCATAATGACCATCACATACATGAAGATGCCCGCGAGTAATAAACCGCTAAATACTTGAATTGCGCGTCGGCCTAATTTGTCAGATAAAAACGCACCAACCACTTCGCCAATTAACATGGCAATGAATGGAAAGCTTGAATACACCCCAAACTCTTTGAGGTTGAATCCTTTGTCTTGCATGAGATAAGAAGGAACCCAACTGTTTAGGCCCCACAAATAAGTCATTAAGGCAATATTGAATAAGCACACCAACCAGAACGCGCTATTGCTCACAAGTACTTTGGTGTTGGCGATATGGCCTTTGAAGTTAGTACGTTTACTTTCACCTTCAAGCTCAACAGTTTTCTTGAGCTGTAAGTTACGCAGACCAAAAACAATGCTTAAAATTGCAATGAGTGTGAGCGCAGCCATCACAAAAAAAGTGGTGTGCCAATCGTGGTGTGCCAGAACGGCTGCCGTAATTGGGAACCCAAGGAATGCACCAATCGGTGTACCCAGTAAGAACATGGTTGAGGCACGTGCCTGCTGACGGTCTGTATAAGTCTGCTTAACAATGGTGTATGCCAAAGCAAATAGCGGACCTTCTGCCAAACCGAGTAGAACCCGTAAAATCAACATGCCTGAGTAGCTGGTGGTAAAGCCCATGCAAAGCATGAGTAAGCCCCAAGAGGTCACACTCCAGAACAGCATTTTCTTTGGGTTAAAAATGTCGCCTAAAAAGCTTAGGAAGACTGATGAAAAACCATAAGCAAGTAAAAAACTTGTCATGAGCCATCCGAGCTTGGCTTTATCTTCAGCAATTCCCATCGAGCTTTGAAAATGTGGGTCTGAAAATAAAACCGCAATACTGATCTTGTCGAAAAATGCCAGTACTACACACACCATAAGGACAAAAGCAGGTACCCAATGCTTTAATCCACTTTTTTCTTCATTACTCATGTGTCATTCCTTCGATTTGGTAATGAGAACCAGATTTAATGTTTACGGTTTTAACTTCATGACATTAAATTCAGCATCTGCTAATAATTTTGGATCTAAAACGGTGTTGGCTTGCATCCAACGCTTTGCCAGTTTGATTAACTTCGAGTCATTAATGGCAATCATATTCAGCAAGCGATTTTCATGGTCCAGATATAAATAGCTCACCTGATCTTCACCACCTTGGCGAATCACCACTTCTTTGGTTTTTTCAGGTTGATATGTTCCTAAAATCTGGATATTAAAGTGATATTGATCAGACCAAAGCCAAGGAATATCGGTATATTCAGTTTCAATTCCGAGCATTGATTTCGCAGCTGCAATCGCCTGATTTTGTGCATTTGCCCAAGACTGAATGCAATAGCCCAAACCCGGATGAATCGCGACATCACCTGCGGCATAAATGTCTTGATCTGAGGTTTGTCCAAAACAATTCACCACAATGCCATCTTTCACATCGAGACCAGCGTGTACCCCTAACTCTTTCGCGATCTCAGCGCCTGCACCTACTACAACACAGTCAAACAACTGACTATGTTGAGGATGGTTCACCACTTCAACTTTTTGATCTGGTGCTTCCACTAAGTGAAGGCTCTTGCTGTCTAAATGAATTTTTGTGCCTTGAGCCTCATGCATATTTTTTAAAAATGCAGAAACTTCCGGACTCACACTTCTTGCACATAAGCGGTCGCCATATTCAAAAATATGAACATCTTTCCCTTGCTTACGCGCAGTTGCAGCGATTTCCAAACCAATCCAGCCACCGCCAATCACAGCCACATTTTTTGCATTCTTTAAAATTTCAGCCAGACGTTCACAGTCACGTACATTTCGCAAAGTCACAACATTTGGAATGAACTGCCATGTATTGACGGGTACACGGGCGCGGCTTCCTGTTGCAATCAACAATTTGTCATACGGCAAAATCTGACCACTTTCTAAATGAACCTGCTTTTGCTCGCGATCGACTTTTGTTGCAATTTCCGGTTTGTGCCATTGAATGTTGAACTCTTGAACCTGTTCTGGAGAGAACAGATTCAAACTTTCATAACTTGCTTCTTTTGAAAGTACTTGCTTAGACAGTGGCGGACGCTCATAAAACACGTGATCTTCATTTGAGACCACATGAATTTCACCCACATATCCATTTTGACGTAAGGTACTAACTGCCCAACCTGCAGCCTGCCCCGCCCCTACAATTACAATCTTTTCCATAGCCTTTCTTCCTTGTAAAGCAATGCCTGTTACACAGGCTTCACCTGACGGCGGGTTTTGTCATCAAGACCACCTTCAATCGCCCACTCGGTGAAAAGCTCTAGACGATGTTCTTCTACACGTGGCTGCCATTCTTCGGTCAAATAATCATCGTTGGTGTAATATTCAAATGCACCACCCAATGGTGAGTTGACGTACCAGAAATAAGCAGAAGAAATTGGATGACGTCCCGGTCCAATAAAGGTTGACCACTCTGAACGGTTCATATGTAAACCGCCTCCAATCACCTCATGAATATCACGAACAACAAATGCAACGTGATTTAAACCCGCAGGTTTATTTGGAACGCTAAGTAAGAATAAATCGTGGTGATAACCTTCACCGCGGCAACGTAAGAATGCACCGCGATTTTTGTAAGCATCAGATAAATGAAAGCCTACTTTTTCAATATAGAAGTTTTCAGTAGTTGCTAAATCCGGTGTGAAGAACACCACATGTCCAATCGCAACAGGTTGACCTTTTTCATAGACAGGACTTGCTGCATTCACACGTTGAATGTTGCCGTATTGGTTAATACCTTCCGTTTTAAGTTCTGGTACTTCTTTTACAAAACTTTGTTCAAAACGAATGGTCATGCCATTTGGGTCAAGACACTGAACTGTATTTTCAGTACGTTTAAAACCGTCTACATCGGCCAAACGAGCTGCCAAGTCTTCAAGGTCTTGAGCACTTTCAACACCCCAAGTCACTTCACGTAAAGTTGAACCTTGTTCAATAGCAGTCGGCAAACGCTCATCATCACAATTAAATAGATAAATCTTGCTACCGTTTTGAGTCTCGTAAAGATCAGTGCCTTCAATATCCGAAGTACTTTGACTTAAACCAAAATCTGCCAAAAACTTGTTTGAAGCGGCTCTATCTTCAACTCCAAACTTTAAAATCTCGATCCCTGTAATCATTTGACTACTCCTTAGTTAAAGACAAAACCGCCATTGACCGGAATATTTTGACCTGTCACAAAAGAGGACAAATCCGACAGTAGATACAATGCTGTTCCATTTAAATCTTGTGGAAGTTGCTGACGTTGAATCGCTCTTCCGTTGACATATAAATCGTGACGTTCCTGTGGCACATACTCAGTTGCTTCAACCAGAGTAAGGCCCGGTGACAAGGTGTTGACACAGATATTGAACTGTCCCAACTCTCTTGCCATTGAACGCGTCATGGCTACAATTGCACCTTTACTTGCAACATAAGCCATCAGGTTCGGTGCGCCCCAAAGTGCTGTATCGGAAGCAACATTAATGATCTTGCCTGCAGCCGATTGCTTTAAATGAGGAACGCAAGCCTTACTGATGAGCCATGTGCCTTTCACATTAATATTCATGACCCGATCCCAAAGTTCAGGATCGTAATCAATCATATTTTTTCCACCGACATTGGTTGCTAATGCCGCACAATTCACAAGGCCATCTAGTCCTTTTAAAACTTCCACGCTTTTTGCAACCGTATTTTCAATAGAGTCTGCATTGGCAAGGTCAACAGTGACTGCATGGGCCTTGAGTCCTTGTTGCTGTAACGCTTGTGCTTCTTGTTGCACGAGGTCAGATAAAATATCTGCCATCACAACTTCAGCACCTGCCTCGGCAATGGCTTGAGCGAAATCTCGACCTAAACCACGTGCGGCACCAGTCACTAAAACTTTTTTGCCTTGCAACAACGCTACATTAGCCATGAGCTTCTTCCTGCATCTCGATACGGTTTGATGCATTTAGTGCAGCAATTTTCTTTAATTGCTTCTCAGCTTCTTTTTTCATTAAACGGCGTAAACGTGCAAGCCCTACATCGTGTTGATATAAGAATTCTCGTGCACGTGCATTTGGCGCAAGGTTTTCTAAAATAATGCGGTCTTGTTCCAATACATCCCAATGCAATTGTTCTAAATGATTGCGATATAAGAAGCGCCATACATTACGTTGCCAACCACTCACCTTACGGCAGCGCCAGAAAAATACACGGGTATTATTGGCATCAATTGGCGTTGCGTAACCCACAATCCAGAATTCACCACCCGGACCAAACTGTTTACGGTAAGGAATTGAAAGGCGTAACCAACTTGCTCCAGTCGAACCATATTCAACCCAGTCAAAGTTCACACCTGTTTGGCCTTCTTTTTCAAAAACAAAACCATTTTCAGTTGTGCGGTGTTTCATCTCTGCGGTACGTTCACCTTCTGCCATAGAGTGTGAAGTACAGTGCAAATATGTACCGTGCATTGGGTCCATCACGTTATCAATGGCATATTGATGGTTTACTTTCCAGTCTGCTTGGCAAAGGAATGAACTCCACTCTTCGCTTGCCAGTTGTTCTGGGAACTCAAGCGGTGCGGGTTGTTCATTTGCATCGATACCAAACCAGATGAAGATTGCACCATGCTGTTCAATGACCGGATAGCTTTTTAAACACTTGGTTCCAGTCATTGGACATTCATGAACGGCTGGCACATCGGCAACCACACCATCAGCACGAACTTCAACACCGTGATACCAGCAAGCAACTCGATCACCCAAGTTCCAGCCGAGTGAAAGACGAGCACCGCGGTGTGGACAGCGATCTTCAAGCGCATGAACCTGACCTTCGGCATCACGCCAAACCACAATGTTTTCACCTAAACGGGTAATCCCAACCGGATTAGCAGCGACTTCCCAACTTGCTAAAACCGGATGCCATTGGTCACGTAAACCCAGTTCTAAATATTCTTCAGCGCTTTGTGAAGTTGATACGATTGCGTTCATTTTATTCTTCCCTGAATCAATAACCTAAACGTTGCATTTCTTCTGTAAAGCTCTCAGAAGTCCATTCATCACCAGATTCACAGCGGAAACCTTGCTGATTAAGTGCAGAAACAACCTCATCTAATTCTGTTGCGCCCGCAGAAAATGCCTGAATCAAGTTCTTTACAAAGTCTTGTTCGTAGAGAGTCGGTTCTTTATAACGTGTTTGCCAAACCAACAATTCAGATTGACCTGGAACTTGAATATTGTTGATACCTGCTTCGGTTGCCGGCGTTGCATGAATCCAGCTTGCCAACTTTTCATTAAATGTCTTCATTGTTCTGCTTCCTTGTACATGTGAGGACTAGAGTTGAATTTGAATATCCTGTCCTTCAACACGAACTGGGTACGTACATAGGTTTCTACACCCGGGTCCACTTTTTAGCTCACCTGTCTGAATGTCAAAAATTGCTTCGTGCAATGGACATTCCACAGTTTGATCTTCGATAAATCCTTCCGTTAATAAGGCATACGCATGAGGGCAAACATTTTCGATAGCGAAGTAATTTTCATCGACAAAAAAAACACCAATTTTTTTCCCTTCAACTTCGACGGCTTTCGGCTCATCTTCGCTAACGTCACCCTGCTGACAAACTGAGATCCAACTCATACCTTGCGTCCTCATTTTGTTTTATATACAAAACATAATTTGATTTTCAAAACACAAGCTAAGCATAATCCTCTTGATTAATTTTTGTCAAAGTAAAAATAAATATTAAAATCAATTGATTAATTAATTTTAAATAATTTGTTACGTTTCAAGTTGGAAACAATGTTTTAAATATAAAAATTGTTTTATGTAATCTTTATAATTACAATAGTTCTAAAATAAAGCATAATGCCCCAATTCGAACCCTGTTTTATTTATAGGAAAACGACACGAATGAGCCTAGAGATTGAAGAAGATTCGCAAGAATCAGAAACAACAAAAAATGATGATCGGTATTTAGTACCAGGGCTTGTGCGTGGTTTAGCCATCTTGCAAGCATTTAATCAACAAGCACAAGAAATGACGATTACAGAAATTGCCGAAATTTTGGAAGTGAACCGTTCTAGTGCATTTCGGCTTATCTATACACTTGAAGCTTGCGGTTACTTAAGAAAGGCTTCACAAAAAACATATGCGCTTGATTCAAAAGTTATGGAGCTTGGTTTTAACAGTTTATCAAAGCTTTCATTACTTGATTTATCAACGCCTTTAATGAAAGAACTACGTGACCAGACCAAACTTGCAGTACACCTGACTGTTTTAGAAGGTACACACATTGTTTTTGTAAATAACGTTCAATCGATGGGTACGTTTACCAGCAATATTAGTTTAGGTACTCGCTGGCCTGCCCATGCTACAGTTATTGGTCAAATGTTATTATCAGATTTACCAGAGGCAGAAGTACGACAACGCTATCGCAATTTTAATGACTGGGATAGTTACTCAGAACTTACCCCAACCAGTTTAAAAGCGTTATTGCAAAAATTGAATTATGTAAAAACTCAAAAGTCGATGGTGAGCTGGGGACATTACAACCATGACATGGCTGCTTGTGCTGCTCCTATTTTCAAACAATCAAATGGAAAAATGGTGGCTGTCCTTTCAGTCAGTTGTCCAATTACCACCTATGATGAGAAGACCTTTAAAGAAGATATCGCTGCTCTAGTCATCGCAACGGCAGATAAAATTTCAAAATTTATCTATTAAAAAAAGCGACGTTAAGTCGCTTTTTTTAATACTCTTATTTCTTCAATTAAAAATTACACTTAAAAGTTTCACCATTCATATTCTGAAAACTCAGTGTTGAATGATTTTCTTTAATATCAAACTTTAAGTACTGCTGTTTAAACTGTACTACGGCATAAAACTCTTCAGCCCCATCATCTAAACCTGTCGCAGAGACTTGGGTCCCTTGTGGAAAGTCCTTGAGCCAAGCAGCGTTATAAAAATCCGATACTGAATTAAAATCTATATATTTTGCAGGCTCAGCTATAATTTTTGCAGCAATTTGATCAAACTGTTGTTGTTTATAAGCATCTAAACTCAACAACATGCTTATTCTCCCAATTAAAGCTGCCCAGCACCTAAGTTCTGCTTTCTTTTAACCTTTTCCCATTGATACCAACCATAAGCTGCCATTAATACAAAGGCTGCGTATAAGGCTGAAGTTAAAAACAGATCTTTATAGATAAACATGCCGACATAAACAATATCGACAAATACCCAAAGAATCCATGTCGCAATATGTTTTCGGCTGGTCCAGTAAGTTGCAAGCAAACTAAATGCTGCAAGCTGTGAGTCGAGCATCGGCACCGCTGCATCGGTAAAGTTTTTAAGCACCAAACCAAAGACTAAGCCACCTACCGCGGCAATAATCATTTGAATGATAGCTGTTTGAACTGCAATAGGCTCGATTCGAATGTCATGATCTTGCTGCTTTCCTTTGAGCCAATAGTAAAAGCCATAAAAATTTACGACCATAAAAAAGAATTGCAAAATCGTTTCGCCATAAAGCTTAAATTCGTAAAACAAATAGGCATATAGGACAAAAGCAAAGAAATTAAACAGCCAGCACCACATATTACGGATTACCGTTAATCCAACTCCAATGAGGCTAATTAAGACCGCGAAAATTTCTAGAGGTGACATAAGAGAAGCTGCTTATTGAGATCAATTTGACAGCGTATTATGAGAAAAATATAAAGCGAAGCAAACTGCTAATTTAAATAAATCATGGAAAATAACATGTCTAAGGATTTATCCTTTTCGCATGAAATTGATTTATTTCAATAGATAAATAAAAGAAATACTGATCGAGTTGCTAACAATTTCTATTTGCTAGTTTTTAAATGATTGTTTAAAAGATAATGAAAGACAAATAAAGAGCATGAAAATATGTCAAATCAAGAAGGAAAAGTCAGCCGTGAAACTCGCGGGCATATTTTTTTAATTGGCTTAGATCGGGCAGCAAAACGTAATGCCTTTGATAGCCACATGATTAAAGACTTATCACTAGCGCTCACCGAATATGAAAATAATGACGCCCTGCGCTGTGCGATTGTTTTTGCTCACGGTGACCATTTTACAGCTGGCTTAGATTTGGTTGAGTTACAACCCAAGCTCGTTACAGGTGTTTTTGACTTTAGTGAAAACGAAATTAACCCTTGGGGCACTGTAGGCCGAAAGCTTAGTAAACCGTTGATAGTAGCAGTACAAGGTTATTGTTATACCGCTGGTATAGAATTATTTCTCAACGCAGATATTGTGATTGCGAGTGAAAATACCCAATTTGCTCAAATGGAAGTTCAACGTGGCATCTTACCTTTTGGCGGAGCAACTGCACGTTTTACTCAAGCCGCGGGTTGGGCCAAAGCCATGCGCTATTTGCTCACTGGTGACTCTTTCGATGCCAAAGCAGCTTTTGACATGAACCTCATTACAGAAATATCCCCAGAAGGTACAGAGCTTAAACGTGCCATAGAACTTGCTGAACATATCGCGCAAGCTGCACCACTTGCTGTAAAAGCGACCCTCGCCTCTGCTCGTGAGGCAGTCAATGAAGGTTACGAAGTGGCTTTTAACCAACTGCAAAAGCATCTTCAACCTTTACTCACAACAGAAGATGTTCAAGAAGGTGTTTTTGCCATGCTGCAAAAAAGACCTCCTGTTTTTAAAGGTAAATAAGTCCTACTCAAGCACTGCGCTCTACAGTTTAAAACTTATGGATATACCGAAATTAGCGAAAAAAAAGCCCACATGATGTGGGCTTTCTTTTATAAATGTACTTTATTCAACTCTAATGATTTTACCAAATTCATTATGGTGAACGACCGTAATTTTTTGGCTACGGCCCTGCTCAATTTCTTGCACAGGCAAATCAAAATAGCGCGCATAGTCATCTGTCTGTTTCATGTTAAGTTCACTACCTTCTACACGGCGTTCAGGCAATACATGACTCCAGAGTAGCAACCCGACTGCACAAGCAATCAGCGCTGTAATACCATGTTCAATACCTACACCGAATGCACTGAACAAACGATGTACTAAATGAGTTTTTTGCAGCTCTGCCAATACCCAGATAAACACGAATGGACGCCACAACAACAACCAAGCCGCCCACATCATGGCTGTGCTTGTTGTAGAAGCATAGCGTTTATGCCATGGCAATTGACGGCGTAAATCAATAATCAACGAATTTGTCTTCATTTCTCTTTACCTAACGAAGTGCTGTGGTTTTTCCCCAGACATCAATACAGCACGATCTTTAAAATCTCATGACTCTTGCATTTCATCCACGAATGCCCCGATCCGGGCTCACCCAACGCGCACGTTTCTCATCTCCACGTCGTAAGACTTTTGGAAATGCCACAATAGTTGCCGAGATGGTGATTAGCCAAAAGACCAATGGATACCAGATCATCCAGAAATAGTTTTTTCCTAGATGCGGTTCATAACGACTATCCATCCATTTGCTTAAAGCAAACTGAATGAGACAGGTTGCCCCCAATAAAATACCGCTACCATACGGTAAAAATGGAGAGCTCACAACGGCTAATGCAGGGACCGGTAAAATAAAATGTACCAACCACAACAAAGCCATCGCCAGCATTAAATATGACCAGACTAAAGTTAAGCAAAGCTCAAACATTAAAGGCCATAAAAAATTCAATTTTGGTTTGGTGAACACATCAATATTTTTAATTAATACCTGTGCTCCACCCATTGCCCAACGTAAACGTTGTTTCCACAATCCGTTTAAAGTTTCAGGCATTAAAATCCACACCAAGGCATTCGGTTCAAAACGAATGTCCCAGCCGGCACGTTGCAATTTCCAAGTAATATCGATGTCTTCAGTCAACATATTGGGTGACCAATAGTCCACTTGGTGAACAGCGCTCTTACGAAAAGCGGTAATAACACCAGATACGGTAAATAAACGGCCAAAGGTACGCTGAGCACGTTTAATCATGCCGACAATCGAAGAAAACTCACCAACCTGAATACGACCTAATAAAGTTGAACGGGTACGGATACGCGGGTTACCCGTCACGGCTGCAACAGTCGGATTTTGAAGAAAATGACGAACCATCCACTTTGCTGCATGCGGGTCAAGTAAAGCATCACCATCAATACCAATTAAAAACTCGGCATCGGTCATTAAGCTTCCAGCTTGCAACCCCATGGCTTTACCTTGGTTTTGTGCAAGATGAACAACACGGAGTTTTTCATGTTGTTCAGCTAACCGATCCAGCACTTCACCTGTATTATCCGAACTGCCATCATTAATCGCAATGACTTCAAAATGAGGATAATCCAATTTTAAAGCATGAGTAATCGTTTCCTCTGCATTATCCCCTTCATTAAAACAAGGAATAAGCACAGCAACTTTAGGATAGCTTTCTAATGGAGCTGGCTGATCATAAGGCGGAGCTTTACGTTCCTTCCAATAGAAAATGATCGCGCCAATCATCCATAAATACGACATGAATAATGGATAATAGAAAACGAATTTTAAGGCATGCGACCATATAGCAGCAAAGATTGTCATGTTTCAGCCTCGCCTATGGCACAAGACGAGATGATTTTTCAGCAAATGCTTTATGCATCACGTTCACGTCCGGATGATCTTTGATTGGGTCATCTGGATAGTATGCAACGTGCATTGCACCTTGCTGATAGAGTGAGTGAATTGTTGCTGCCATTTCAGTTGATGGTACCTTTTCGTTGTTGCGCCAGTTTGTTGCTTGTAGCTCAAAAACTGTTTTCTTAATGCCATTTGGATATTTTTTCACGCGATCAATCATGTCTTTATAAAATTGATCGGCGTTATCGACCTGCTCCATATAAGGCATTGCCATAATAGCCGTAAAATCATAACGTCTTAATGACTCTTCAAGCGATTGTGAATACCAGTTTTCCGCATATGGTTTTAAGGCAACTTGCGCGTATAAGTTACGAGCTGTAAGCAAGAACGGTTCATATTGTCGCACGTCTTCAACAAGTTGCATTGCAAAATCATCTAGATATTTTGTCTTATATGCAGTCCATTTTTGCAAATCTTGATCGTTTTCACGGATTTTTGCTAAATTTGTTGATAAGCCTTGTTTCGCATAAGCTTTTAATGCATCTGGGCTTGCATCTTCATAATCAGATAATGTGACATCGTCATGGAATAAAATTCCATTGAAAGATGCTGACTTGGCCAAATCTTGATAAATCTCACGAATAGTTTGGCGTGCCTGAGGTGAGAACGGACTTAAACGGATATACCCCATATTTAAGTGTTCACCAGCTTTTGCCTGCTCTGTCACGACTAAATCTTTTGATACAGGATCAGTTTTTGGTAATTCCCAGGCCAATAAAGGCATCCAAGCATAAATACGGCTTACAGGCGTACGGGTTTGAATTTGCCATGCTACACGGTTAAACAAGTCCGCACGCATTGGGATATGACGGTTCGGGAAATATACCATATCGGCAGAACCATTCGCATCCGGATCTGAAAATGCCTGCAAATAAACTGTATTTACACCTATCGCATTAATTCGATCTAACAAGTGACCCAAATTTCGTTCTTGTTGTTGCGGATCCGGATCATAAATATAGTCGAGATCAATATGCATGATTTTTTGCGGGCGGTTGTTATCCGTTAAGTTTAATTCACGGTTCTTAATCTCTTGAGCCAAATCATTAGTACTCATTCCGCCCTCTACCAAAATACGGCTCATATTTTGTAGAGATTGTTTCGCATGGTCTGCGCCATCATCAAGCGTGATGGTAATTGGCATACCAAGCTTTTTAGCAATTTGGACCGTTTGCATATTATAGCGACCATATGGCCACACCATAATACGTGGTGAACGTATACCATGCTCTTTAAGTAGCTGATTATTCTTTTTTAAATCATTATAAATACGAGCCTGATATTGGCTGTCATTTTCATAAGTTTTAGTTTTTACATCATAAAAACGTGTCGTTGCCGCCGGTTCAGAGTTCCCTTGCGGGTTGCCTGTAATACCGCGGTGTAAATGATAGCTATGGCTTGCAATTTCAACAAACCCGCTATCTTGCATTTCTTTGAGCTCACCCCAGCTTAAGATTTTATCACGTGGAATTTCTTCACCCGAAAAATCGACTTTCTGCCCTGCTTTTGGCTCTAACCATGAACCCACTACCGCAAGTACCACTGGGATTTTTTTAGCCTTAATAACAGGATATGCATTTTGGTAGAAAGACTGATAACCATCATCTACAGTTAATAAAACTGGCTTGGTTGGAAGTGCTGCCTTGCCCTGATGAGCACGGATTAACTGGTCTACGGTAATAAAATGGAAGCCATTTTTTTGCAACCAATCGACATGCTCAGTAAATTGTTGAGTGGTGACCGCATATTGAGGAATTAAGGCATTTTTAGTATCGGTAATTTCATGATACCCAATGACCGTAAGTGTTGAAGCATCTATTTTAGGAGGGTTAGCTAATGCCATACCTGACAAGCCTGCTAGAGCCAAGCCAAGCGTGAGGTTCAACAAAGGAGATGCAAAGCGGGTAATCATGAAATAGCGTCTCAATAGCAATATAGATTATTTATGTGAAATTTAAACTTAAGAACTAAAATTCACATTTATTTAGTCCTTAAGTTCAAACTGTCCTAACAGAACAGTTTTTCAGTTCACCTTTATAATTAAATAAACTGAAAATAATCTTAAATATTTAAAAAGCTAAAATATAAATATCGAATATATTTATATTTAAAGCTTATAGATAAAGTCGAGCTCTAAACGGTTTGATTTCAATCATCGCGAGTTTTTACATCAAATAATTCAATTTCAAAAATCAAATTTGAGTTTGCCGGAATAATTTTACCCATTTTGCGTTCGCCATAAGCCAAATGAGCAGGAACCATAAGTTTACGTTTTCCGCCAACTTTCATTCCCATAATGCCTTGGTCCCAACCTTTAATCACACGGCCTGTACCAATGACACACTCGAAATAATTTCCGCGGTCAAGGGAAGAGTCGAATTTAGTGCCGTCTTCTAACCAACCTGTATAGTGAGTCGTAATTAAGGCACCTTTAACCGCTTCTTTACCTTCGCCTACTTTTAAATCGATAATTTCTAATTCAGTGATCATAATATTCCCGTTCGTTTAATTTCACAGCTCAGACTTGATCTTTAGTCTAACAAGTGAATTTGTAAAATTTGTTGCGCTTTTCAGTTTTACTGTAATTGGGTCCACACAACATTCGCTTGGCCCTTGTCACTTAACAAAGTCCATTCATTGTCCATAACATTTAACTGAAGCTGCATGGTACGCTCACAAAGCTGCTCTAACTCTGCTGTACTTTCAGGTGCTAGCTGCCAAACTTGAACATTACTCAATGTTTTAATTTTACTGTTTCTCTTCCACCAATCTTCAACTTGTGAACCATAAGCGACAATTGCCACAGTTTTACAACGGGCACTGGCTTTTTTCACTTTATCTTCAGACGGTAAACCAACTTCAATCCAAGTTTCTAACTGTCCTGTTAAGTCTTTTTGCCAAAGTGCAGGCTCATCGGTTTCAAAAAGGTCTTTGGTAAACTCAAGGCTATCACTTGCGAAACGTGCAAAAGCCATGACACGAACCATTAATCGTTCTAAAGTTTCAGAAGGATGTAAGGCAAGTGTCAGTTGATAATCGCCATAAATATGGTCATCCATATTGGCAATATTCAGATCTGCTTTATAAATTGTTGCTTTAAGCGCCATAGTTAATATGTCCAAAAATTTGGCGCTAAGAATACTCGATTTTAATTAAAAAATTATAGAAAAAACTCAGTAATGTAAAACTTCTTATCCTCTCCATTTGCATCTTATTTCAAAACATCTAACCACTTTCAAAGTTGGCGGGCTTTTTGCTTGAAAGGGGTTGTATTCCTCTCTTGATTTGATGACTTATGTGGCAAAAACTTAAACGTAGTTTATTTCTACAAGTCCTCTGCGCTCTCTTCCTCGGTATTGCAGTAGGTCTTGCTTTTCATGATTTCTCCCTAGCTTTAAAACCTCTTGGTGATGGTTTTATTTCTCTCATTAAAATGTTGATTGCCCCGATTGTATTCTGTGTAGTGGTACTGGGAATCTATGGTGCAAACGATATTAAAAAAATGGGCAAAGTCGGTGCAAAAACGATTCTTTATTTTGAAGTGGTCACGAGTATTGCTTTAATTTTGGGAATTATTGTTGCTTATGTCTTTAAACCGGGCGTCGGTATGAATATCGATATTACTCATTTAGATGCTAAAGATTTAAGTACCTATACCGAACGTGCTCATGACATGCATACAGGTTCGGAATTTCTACTCAATATTATTCCCAAAACCTTCACTGCCGCTTTTGCTAACGGCGATATTTTACAAGTTTTACTCATCGCTATTTTATTTGGCATTTCCCTACTGTTAATTCCTAAACATTTAGCAGAGTTGGTCCGTCAAGCGCTTGAAGCTTTTTCGGAAGTCTTCTTTAAAATTATGGGACTCATTATTCGCTTAGCACCGATTGGTGTATTTGGTTCAGTTGCTTATACCACTGCAAAATTTGGATTAGATTCACTCCTGCAACTCGGTTATTTAGTTTTACTCTTTTATGTGACTTGCATTTTATTTGTTGTCATTATTTTGGGTTCAATTTTAAAACTCACCGGACTGAATATCTTTAAATTTGTCGGCTATTTTAAAGATGAACTCGCTATTGTTTTAGGGACCGCCTCTTCTGATTCTGTTTTACCCCAAATCATGAAAAAGCTTAAAAACTTGGGAATTAAAGATTCAACAGTCGGTCTGGTTATTCCTACCGGTTATTCTTTTAATTTAGATGGCTTTTCAATTTATTTAACATTAGGCGTGATCTTTATTGCACAGGCCTGCAATATTAATCTCTCCATGCATGACTTACTGGCTATTTTATTGGTTTCGCTTATTACATCGAAAGGCGCACACGGCATACCGGGGTCAGCCTTAGTGATTCTTGCTGCAACACTTTCCGTAATTCCAAGTTTACCTGCAATTGGTTTGGTACTTTTACTGTCTGTAGACTGGTTTATCGGAATTATCCGTGCCTGCACCAACTTAATTGGTAACTGTGTAGCGACCGTAGTCATTGCCCATTGGGAAAAAGACATCGATCATGCACAAGCGAAACAAGTACTTAATATAAAAAATTAAATCTCTCATAGAGAATATTGAAGTATTTCAATGTTCTCTATTGTTCAATTCTGCAAGCTAATAGTTCAGTTTCAAATGCCAGCCAGTCATGTTCATGTTGGCTAATCATTTCAATGCGGTTATCAATGCCCTCTTCACCAGACTTATAGTTAAACTGCTCAGGATTAAAGTTAAAGGTCTTCCACCCCTGATCTGTATTAAAAATTCCCTTAATACGTAGCCAGTCTTGTTGTGCACACAACACATCGAGCAAAGCATAAAACTCAAATTTCCAACGCTTAGGAAATTTCCAACCCGCGACCATATAACCCTGCGCCGTCTCAACATAATGATAAGGCAGTTGGTGAATTTCTTTTACAACTTCGGCTTCGGTCATTTGCTTTTGCAGCTTAAGTAAAGGTTGTATAGACCGTTCAGTTAAACGCGCAGGCACATCAATTTGCGCCAGTTCAAGTTGACCATGTTCAGTCTTTAGCCATTGTTGCTGATAAGGTTGGTATTCTTCTTTAAGCTCAACAAGTGCCTGTTCATCTTCAAAAGTCATGGTATCGGCATGAGAGACCACCACAATCTGTGCAGCTTTTAATTGGTCTTCATATAGGTTTTGCTTGACCCAATTGGTGTCATGCAGACGACTACCATCAACCACAGTCACTAGTGCACGCATAGCTAAGCTGTTTTGCCAATGTGGTTCCGTTAACTGATCAAATAATTGCGAAGGATGTCCAAGCCCTGTAGGTTCAATAAAGAGTCGGTCTGGCTTTTGTTCACTTAACAAGCGAGCCAAAGCAATATGCATAGGAAGTTGGCTACTACAACATAAACAGCCGCCCAATAGTTCTTTGACTGCATAACCTTGATCTTGAGGTAGGAGTTGTTGATCGACTCCGATTTGCCCAAATTCATTCATTAAGACAGCCCACACTTCATCTTTCGGTTTCTGACTTAATAAATGTTGCAATAATGTCGTTTTCCCTGCCCCTAAAAACCCTGAAATAATATGGGTAGGAACAGTTTTTTGGGCAATCAGTTTCACAAGCGGCTCAAATCAACAAGGTTTAAAAACTAAGAAAGGTATATCACTGTTTAAGTAGCATGAAAATAATTTTTCACTTTGAAGATATACTTTTCAATTATCAGGCTAAAGCACCAAATATGTGACATGCATCTCATCAATTATCTAAATTAACTTTAGAAAAATAATAATTAAACGAAATATCCTATTTAAGGACATTCACAATTCATGCCAGAGTGTTTTGTTTACGTAACTAACTTGCTTTTTTTTTACTCAATACGAAATATTCTTTCACATTTTTAACGCTCAAGTAGCGCTTTAATTTTACAGTAGACGCACATAAACGGACGTTATATTTCATATTGTTAAGATAGGCGTAATAGATTGTTAAGTTAATTGATGTAATCCCAAGCTCGGCTTAGCATGTGTCCTAGCTTAATCATTCAGCCCTATATGTTCGATGTAGGTCAGAACGATTAGGTTTGATTTATTTTTTAATGAATTTAAGGATGCCATAAAATGAAATTAGCTAAAACTTTACTCGCTACTACACTAGCTTTAACTGCTGCTTCAACTTTCGCTGCTTCTAAGCACGACCAAGCACATAACACTGCTGGTGAAGAAAAAGTTGTTGTTTCAACTCAAGAGCAAGCAAACACTGCAAATGCTGCTTCTGACGCTGTAGGTTCTGCTTCTGAAGCTGCTCCTGCAACTCGTTAATTATCTCTGCACTCTCCTCCAAGCTCAGAGATAATTTTACTGAAACGAAACAGGACGTTAAATTTCGGTGAAGAAAAAAGATCGAACCATGCTGCGGTTCGATCTTTTTTTTAAGAAGTTTTCTTATACATGCTGCAAGAAGGGTTATGATTCTCTTGTAGGCGCAACACCTTACGATGTTCAGCCGCTTCAAATCGGCAACGTTTCCACTCGGTATCTAAATTTAATTTAGGCACTTCGCGTGGTTTACCATGCTCATCAACCGCAACCATAGTGAAATAACAGCTATTGGTATGACGAACGGTACGCTTTTGAATATTTTGAGCTTCCACACGGATACCCACTTCCATTGAAGTACGTCCCACATGGTTCACACTCGCTAAAAATGTAACGAGTTCACCCACATAAATTGGTTCTTTAAAATTTACTTTGTCTACAGACAACGTTACGACATAGCTGCCTGAATAACGACTTGCACAAGCATAGGCCACTTGGTCTAGCAACTTTAGAATTGTTCCACCATGAACATTACCTGAAAAATTTGCCATGTCCGGTGTCATTAAAACTGACATGGTTAATTCTGACTGATCGTCAGTTACGGTTGTCATTTCATCTAATGTAGGCATGACTCAACTCTGTCTCAAACAAGCTCAGAAAACATTATGGTTGATAATTCACAAAAAAAACATGCTTAAATCCACAACATAGCATCGTATTTTTTAATATTGTTAATTCTTTTTTTGAACGAATATTTCTTAAGCTATTATTTTTAATAATTTTTTAGTTTTTCTTAAATAAACAGTTATTGAGCGGTCAAAAATAATCAAAAGATGCTATGCCATTTTGTTCCATTTTAAATGACACAGCATCGTTTTATATGAGGTTCGCTATACTTTATGGATCAGTCCGGTAACACCATTAATAATCATATCAACAGCAATCGTACCGATTAATAAAGCAGATAAACGCCCGACAATATCGAAATAGCGATCGATGTATTTTGCATGTTTGTAACGTAAATGATCATGTGAAAATTTCATCAAGATCAAAATACTGCATGTTAAAAACATGGTAAACCCGATCACAAGTGCCGCAGCACCAATCGACATTTCAATACCTGTCACCACAGCTGCACTAATGGTACCCGGCCCAATCATAAAAGGCATAGCGATGGTGCCAGCCAAATGTTCTGGTGCACCGCGCATTTCACCAATGGTATCTGCCCCCTGAAACACATAGCGGTAACCAATCACCAAAAAGATAAGACCACCAAAAATCTGGAAAGCTTCAAAGCGTACATTCAGGTATTTACTAAAGATTGCTTCACCGCCCCATGCAAACAGCATAAAGACGATATAAGCAATCAAGCTCCCCTGAATTAAGGCTTTGTTAAATACCTTGGTTTCTGAATGGCGGATGAGGCCAATCATATAAATGCTCATTAAAAAAGGATTGAGCAAAGAGAAAAATAAAGCAAAAGAATGCAGATATGGTGAAACCATGCATATTCCCCTTAAGCTTGTGGATCTGGGAATAATGGACGGTTCCCAGGGCTAATACGATTAATATGTAAGAACGTCATATGTCTTTCATATTTATCTAAAATGTCATTAATAACCTGTTCTTTACTGTAACCAACAAGGTCGTTGTCTTGAGAACCTTCATAAAGATAGGTTTCGAGACGGTAATAGAACTGTTTGCCTCGTTTTACACGCTGACTAAAGTTAGGTGCGCTATAACGAACAGGCCAAATCTGATAAACGAAGTTTTGCTCTTCTTCCAAATGAATAGTGATATCGAGATGATATAGCGCCTCTTCATCTTCAAGTGGTGTTTGCTGCACATCTACGTTCATACCTTGCTTAATGAGTTCATCGGCAACAGCTTGAACGGCAGGTTTGCAAACGGTATCGAGCATTCGTCTGGTTTCAGTCGTTCCCGGATGATGCATAACCCGAGTCAAACGCTGTTTCCAATTGAGAATGTCGACGTTACCCACCACAGGTGCCGCGTTCATACTTCGACTGGCATGCCTGTAGTCTTCAAGTCTGAGCGACTTATAAAGCCCCGCCATGACAAGGAACATCACGAAACTAAACGGCAGTCCCATAATGATGGTTGCGTTCTGTAAAGCGGTAATCCCGTTGGTCATCAGCATAGCAAGCGTTAATAGCCCAATGGCAATTGCCCAAAACACGCTTAACCAACGCGGCGCATCATTATCAATATGGGTAAGCTTGGTCGTGAAGTTACCTAAAACCAATGCCCCCGAATCGGCAGAAGTCACATAGAATAAAAGGCCCGTCACTGTTGCGACTGAAGCAATAAAGGTAAAACCCGGGTACTGCGCTAACAGGTCATAAAAACCATGTGCCGGATTAGATAATACCGTTGCAGCTAAAGTCTGGTTGCCTTCAAAAATAACACTGTGCAATGCGCTATTACCAAAAATGGATAACCACGTTAAGGTAAATAACAGAGGAATAATTAAAGTCCCGCACACAAACTCACGAATAGTACGGCCTCGAGAAATACGGGCCAAAAACAAACCTACAAATGGCGACCAAGCAATCCACCATGCCCAGAAGAACAAGGTCCAACTGCTCATCCAATCTTTAGGTTGCTCAAAAGCAAAACTTTGTAAGGCTAAGGTTGGGAAGCGAGTTAAATAATCACCAATATTTTGTACCAGCGCATTGAGTAAAAACTCGGTATTGCCCAAGAACAAAATAAACAGTAAAAGACCAATTGATACATAAATATTGATTTCAGACAAAATCCGAAGGCCTTTATTCACCCCAGATGTCACAGAAATAATACTAATACCGACTGCAATGGCAATGAGTGCAAACTGCATCCAGATATTCTCTGGCAGTCCTAATAAAACATGTAAACCATAGTTCAGCTGTACCACGCCAATCCCGCAGGTGGTCGCAATACCAAAAATTGTCCCGATGACGGCAGCAGTATCTACACTATGGCCGATGGCCCCATTAATTCTGTTTCCAAAAATTGGGTAAAGTGCAGAACGAATGGTAAGCGGCAAGTTATAGCGATAACTGAAATAACCAAGTGCCATACCAATCAAGGCATACATACACCAACCGGTCAAACCATAGTGAAACAGCGTCCACACCATACTTTGGCGTGCCGCTTCATAGGTCTGGCCTACGCCAACAGGCGGCTGCATATAATGAGATAATGGCTCAGCCACCGAGAAGAACATTAAATCGATACCAATACCTGCCGAAAACAGCATGGCAGACCAACTCAGTAAACTAAACTCAGGCTTTGAATGTTTAGGGCCAAGTTTAATCTCACCATAGCGTGAACAGGCAATGAAAATTACAAACACCATATACAGCGTTGCAGCCAGTAAATAGTACCAGCCAAAGGTTGACGTTACCCACGCAAGGACGGTGTTAATGGTTCGATTTGCGAAATCGTTAAATAAAAAAGTAACGAGAGAAAAGATTAAAATGATTAGAGCTGAAATATAAAAAACCACACGGTTAAGCGGGTCTTTTTTAGATTTAGATAATGTTAAATCATCAACTGCTCTTGGATTATCTGTTGCCATACAATCCTCAAGGAATAGAAGAAAAATAAAATATTCAATTTAGTCTTTTCACTATTTAACAATAATGAAAAGACTGCTTTGAACGCAAAAAATATAAATAAATGTGATGAACCAAGGTTATAAAACCTCGGTCACTTTGCTCTGGTCACAATTCGATGGAATAGAAATGTCTTTTGAAATAGCTAACTGCTTTTTCGCAACATTCGGGTCAAAATCATCTTGCTTTAAGGCTTTGGCTAGACCAAACATATAAAGCAAAATAATCACAGAAAATGGTAAACCACATAACACCACTGCACTTTGCATGGAGTTAAAACTACCTGCTAATAATAAGCCGATACTTACAATGGTAATGACCACAGACCAAAAGATGCGTAACCAGATCGGTGAATCACTATCACTGGTGCCCCCTTTCGAGGACAAATTGGCGATCATTAGTGTACCAGACCCAACCGGTGTCAAAAATAAAACGAAACAAATTACAACAACAATCCCGGCAATATACGGATTAAACGGGAGATATTCGAGTAATTTGAATAATGACAACGCAGGGTCACTTAAAACCATATCACCTAAAACTTTCTGTTTTTGATTGAGAATTAAATGAATTGCAGTATTTCCAAAAATCGAGATCCAAGCCAAGGTAAAACCTAATGGAATGAGACATACCCCCAAAACCACTTCTCGAATAGTTCGGCCTTTGGAAATGCGGGCAATAAACATTCCTACAAAAGGTGCCCAAGCAATCCACCATGCCCAATAAAACACAGTCCATGAACCCAACCAGCCACTGGCTTTTTGATTGTATAAATACATATCAAAACTTTTACCCATAAAATTATTAAGGTAATCGCCCGTATTTTGCACAAGACCATTTAACAAATGGTTCGTCGGTCCTGTTAAAAATACAAATAAAAGTAAAGCATAGAGCAAACGTAAATTAATCCGTGATAACCATGCCAAGCCTTTTTCAATCCCGATCACTGTAGTGACTGTCGCCACAAACATCATGATTAAAACTGCAGTAATTAAAGTTGCAGAGTTATCAGGAATTTCAGGAATTAAATAACAAATGCCTGAAACCAATACCAAAGCACCAATACCTAAGTTGGTCACCAAAGAAATTACGGTTGCTAAAATACCAAAGCCATCGACAAAATCACCTACCAGACCATGAACACGCTCTCCAAAAATTGGATAGAGTGCCGAGCGTAGTGCGAGTGGTAAATCTTGTCTAAAGGCAAAATAACCTAATGTCACACCCAGCAAGGCATAAAGCACCCAGCCATGAATACCCCAGTGCAAAAAGCTATAGGTCATGGCATTACGGGCGGCCTGAATAGTACCTGCCTCACCTTCTGGCGGTCTTAGAAAATGGTCAACAGGTTCAGCAACACCATAATAAAGTAGCGCGATACCAATACCTGCCGAAAACAGCATTGAGGTCCAAGCCAAATAGCCAAACTCAGGTTTGTCGTGGTCTTTTCCTAAAGGAATCTGTCCCACTTTTGAGAAGGCAAGCCAAGCCACAAAGCCTAAACACAGCACAATCACCAACATGTAATACCACCCGAAAAAGTGGTTTACCTGCTCTTGCACATAGGTCAGCCAAAACTGACTTTTTTCTGGAAACAGCACAAATAATAGGCCAAAAATGCCGATACTGACTGCCGAACTCCAAAATACGAAACGATTTAACCGAATATGGTCTGAAGAATATCCATCACTTTTCAACACCATCTTATTGCTCCTTGCAATCGGTGTATTTTTTCCAAAATAACGTGATAAGTACCGGACTTATGCGCATCATCCTATCCGTAAGAACTTCTGATTCTATCTCTTCTACCCCGAAGTAAGATTCAAAAATTCATTGATTTTTACACATCATACTTGTTATTGATTGAACGTTCAATCAATAACAAGTATGATAAAAAAAGTGCTATGATGCTCTGCAAGTTAACATGCTGAATTTAAAGCACCCGTAAAAGTGCTGATGTGGACAATCATGACAAAACGCAGAGTAAAACCAGAGCATGTGCGCCGTGAAGAAATTATGAACGCTGCACTCGACGTAATTTATGAAGTGGGGTTATCCAATACCACCATTGCACAAATTGCAAAAAAAGCCGAGTTGTCGACCGGTATTGTCAGCCATTATTTTGGCGACAAACAAGGGTTAATAAATACCTGTATGCAAGAAATGCTCAATGTTTTGCGTCGGAAAACCGAACAGTACAGAGCAGAAGCAGATTCGCATCCGGAAAGCCAGATTAAGGCAATTATTGACTCTAACTTTGACATTAGTCAGGTAAATGAAAAAGCAATGCGGGTCTGGTTAGACTTTTGGTCTGCAAGCATGCATGTACCGGACCTGAGCCGTTTGCAAAAGATTAATGATCAACGCCTGTATTCCAACTTGAAGTTTTATTTTCTCAAGTTAATGGATGAACAACAGGCCAGTGTTGCCGCAAGAGGTCTGGCAGCATTGATTGATGGATTATGGCTACGTGGCAGTTTAAGCCGTCACAATGAATTTGACAGCGAACTGGCCCGTTCCATTGCTTACGATTATGTAAAAACGCAATTGCAATTTGCGAACAAGCCTTTGCAGGAGAGACAAAATGAGTGATGTACAAGTTCATCAATTGTATATCCATGGACGCTACGTTGAAGCAACCAGTGGTAAAACATTTAATAGTATTAACCCTGCCAACGGCGAAATTATCGCGACTCTTCAACAGGCATCTGAACAAGATATTGAAGCTGCTGTAAAAAGTGCCCAACAAGGACAAAAAATCTGGGCAGCCATGACCGCTATGGAGCGTTCACGTATTTTACGCCGTGCTGTCGATATTCTCCGTGAACGTAATGATGAGCTTGCCCGTCTTGAAACACTCGACACTGGTAAAGCCTACAGCGAAACATCTACCGTCGATATTGTGACTGGTGCAGATGTACTCGAATACTACGCAGGACTTGCAACAGCTATTCAGGGCGAACAAGTTCCGCTTCGCGAATCAAGTTTCTTTTATACACGCCGTGAACCTTTAGGCGTAGTTGCAGGTATTGGTGCCTGGAACTATCCAATCCAAATCGCTTTATGGAAATCTGCCCCTGCCCTTGCTGCTGGCAATGCCATGATTTTCAAGCCAAGCGAAACAACTCCACTTACTGCATTAAAACTTGCAGAAATCTATACAGAAGCTGGTTTACCAGACGGCGTATTTAACGTGGTACAAGGTGCTGGTCGTGAAATCGGTCAATGGCTCACAGAACATCCTGTGATTGAAAAAATCTCATTCACGGGTGGCGTAGAGACTGGCAAAAAAGTGATGGCAAGCGCTGCTGGCTCTACACTAAAAGAAGTGACTATGGAGCTTGGTGGGAAGTCGCCACTCATTATTTGTGAAGATGCTGACCTTAACCGTGCCGCAGACATTGCAGTCATGGCGAACTTCTTTAGTTCAGGTCAGGTATGTACTAACGGTACACGCGTATTTGTTCCAAAATCACTTTTAGTTGACTTTGAAAAAGCCGTTGTAGAGCGTGTAAAACGTATTCGCATTGGCGACCCAATGGCTGAAGACACAAACTTCGGTCCGCTCACTAGCTTCCCTCATATGGAAAAAGTGTTGTCTTTCATTGAGTCAGGCAAACAACAAGGCGCTAAAGTATTAATCGGTGGTGGTCGTGCGACCGAAGGCGAACTTGCCAAAGGCGCTTATGTACTACCGACTGTATTTAGCGACTGCACTGACCAGATGGCGATTGTTCAAGAAGAAATTTTTGGACCTGTCATGAGCATCTTAAGCTATGAAACCGAAGAAGAAGTGATTCAACGTGCCAACGACACGACCTTTGGTTTAGCTGCCGGTGTGGTCACTCAAGATATTAGCCGCGCTCATCGCATTATTCACCAAATTGAAGCTGGTATTTGCTGGATTAACACTTGGGGTGAATCACCTGCCGAAATGCCAGTCGGTGGCTACAAGCAATCTGGTGTGGGCCGCGAAAATGGCTTAACCACGCTTGGGCACTATACCCGTATCAAATCTATTCAAGTTGAACTTGGCGATTATCAAAGCATTTTTTAATGCCTCAATCGCTGTAAAACCTTCAACCTAAATCATATATGCCGAGCAGTCTTTATAGATTGCTCAGGCAAACTGTTAGTAAAAAAAGGATAGTTATGAATATTAAAGAATATGATTACATTATTATTGGCGCAGGATCTGCCGGAAATGTACTCGCTGCGCGTCTTACTGAAGACAAAGATACCACCGTTTTATTGCTAGAAGCAGGTGGACCAGATTATCGCTTGGATTTCCGTACACAAATGCCGGCAGCTTTGGCCTACCCTCTTCAAGGTCGTCGCTATAACTGGGCTTATTTAACTGACCCAGAGCCACACATGAACAACCGTCGTATGGAGTGTGGTCGTGGTAAAGGCTTAGGTGGCTCATCTTTAATTAATGGTATGTGCTATATCCGTGGTAACGCAATGGATTTAGAACAATGGGCAACCCATAAAGGCCTTGAAAACTGGACTTATGCCGACTGTTTGCCTTACTACAAAAAAGCCGAGACTCGTGACATTGGTGGCAACGACTATCATGGTGATAGCGGCCCTGTATCAGTGGCTACACCAAAAAATGGCAACAACGTGCTATTCCATGCCATGGTTGAAGCAGGTGTACAGGCAGGTTACCCACGTACTGACGACTTAAATGGATACCAACAAGAAGGTTTTGGTCCAATGGACCGTACCGTTACGCCTAAAGGCCGTCGTTCAAGTACCGCACGTGGTTATTTGGATATGGCAAAAGGTCGTCCAAACCTGACTATTTTAACTCATGCGACGACCAACAAAATCTTGTTTAATCAAAAGCAAGCAATTGGTGTTGAATACATTATTGGTGCTGATCAAAACAACTTGCAACGTGCCTTGGTTAAACGTGAAGTATTACTGTGTGCAGGCGCAATTGCGTCACCGCAAATTTTACAGCGCTCAGGCGTAGGTCAAAGTACCTTCTTAAAATCAATGGACATTGATGTGGTTCATGATTTGCCGGGCGTGGGTGAAAACTTGCAAGATCACTTGGAAATGTACTTACAGTATAAATGTAAGCAACCCGTTTCTTTATACCCTGCTTTAAAATGGTATAACCAACCTGCCATTGGTGCCGAATGGTTATTCAATGGTACAGGTATTGGTGCAAGTAACCAGTTTGAAGCTGGTGGATTTATCCGTAGTTCGGATGAATTTAAGTGGCCAAACATTCAATACCACTTCTTGCCAGTAGCTATTAACTACAACGGTAGTAATGCAGTAAAAGAACATGGCTTCCAAGCACACGTGGGTTCAATGCGTTCGCCTTCACGCGGTCGTATCAAACTTAAATCGAAAGACCCGTTTGCGCATCCAAGTATCTTGTTTAACTACATGTCGACTGAACAAGACTGGCGTGAGTTCCGTGATGCAATCCGCATCACGCGTGAAATCATGCATCAACCTGCGCTTGACCCATATCGTGGTGATGAAATTAGCCCGGGCAAACATTTGCAGACAGATGCAGAGCTTGATGACTTTGTTCGTAATCATGCAGAAACAGCTTACCACCCGTCTTGTAGCTGTAAGATGGGCGAAGACGAAATGGCTGTTGTAGATGGTCAAGGCCGTGTACACGGTATGAATGGTTTGCGTGTAGTTGATGCCTCAATTATGCCGCTGATTATTACCGGTAACTTAAATGCAACCACCATTATGATTGCCGAGAAAATTGCAGACCAAATTCGTGGACGCGAAGCGTTACCACGTTCGACTGCACCATTCTATGTAGCATCATAAAATCTTAAAGGGCATATTTCTTATGCAGGAATATGCCCTTAATTTATTATTTATAGCACTCATATTAATAAGAAGTATGTATGACAGAAAAATAAGGTCATGCAAGGATATTAATTACATCAATAGGTCATAAATTAAAAATTCACCTATTTTTAACGAAGCGTATCCTTCAAATGGCTTAAGTTTAACCAAATTTATTTTATTAATTTATTTTCAATCACTTACAACAAAATTAAAACTAAAAATAATCTTATAAAAGTTTAATTTGATTAAATATAAATCATATTTATGATTTTAATAGAACCCATTTATTATAAAAATTGTATTGTCAATGCAAAATTAGTCTAAAATATAGAGTGTTTGCGATAATCCCAAGTAATTTTTCTTTTTTCAAAGTTCTCTGTTTTGGAGAATTTTACTTTCGCATTTATATCCGTTTTGTCTGGATACGCTGTCTAGGTTTCCTCACACCTTAAGTGACTCAAATAACTTATTTTAAGGTCCCCCTTACATGAAAAAGTTTTTGAAATACCTTCTGGTATTAATCATTCTTATTTTAATTGCGGGTATTGTTTTCTTGTTTAGACCGATTGCGTCAAAACAAGTACAAACTGCAAAAGATGAGCCAGTTGTTGATGCTGTTCTTGTTGGCGGCGGTATCATGAGTGCCACTCTCGGTACTTATTTCACTGAGCTTGAACCGAATTGGCAAATTCGTATGTTTGAGCGTCTTGACCAAGTTGCTCAAGAAAGTTCAAACGGCTTTAACAATGCCGGAACAGGCCACTCTGGCTTTATGGAAATGAACTATACCGAAGAGAAAAACGGTAAGATGGAAATTGCCAAAGCTGAAAAAGTTGCTTCTCAGTTCGAAGTTGCTAAACAGTTCTGGTCATATCAGGTAAAACAAGGCGTTTTAGCTGAACCAAAAACATTCATTAACCCAGTTCCACACATTGCTTTCGTTTGGGGCGATAACGTTAAATTCTTAGAAAAACGTTATGCTGCCATGATTCAAAGCCCGCTTTTCAAAGGCATGAAATTTACTGAAGACCCAGCTGTGATTAAACAATGGGCGCCTTTAGTCATGACCGATCGTGATCCAACTCAAAAAGTTGCAGCGACTCGTATGGAAGTTGGTTCTGACGTGAACTATGGTTCAATCACTAAACAATTAGTGAATCACTTAAACCAAAACCCTAACTTCAAATTACAGACTTCAACTGAAGTGACTGGCATCAGCCAAAATGATGACAAAACTTGGACGGTGTCTTTCAAAAATTTGAAAACTGGTAAAACAGACCACGTTAAAACGCGTTTTGTATTTATCGGTGCAGGTGGCGCCGCGGTTAAATTATTGCAACTTACTGGTTTACCAGAAGCGAAACAATATGCTGGCTTCCCTGTAGGTGGTGAGTTCTTAATTACTGACAACCCAGCAATTACTGCTCAGCACACAGCGAAAGTATATGGTCGTGCGGAACTTGGTGCGCCTCCAATGTCTGTACCACATATTGATACACGTTATATCGACGGTAAAAAATATGTATTGTTTGGACCATTTGCAACGTATTCAAACAAGTTCCTAAAAAATGGTTCTCAACTTGACTTACTTGCTTCAACAAATAAAAGCAATGTTTTACCAATGACCACTGTTGGCTTGGAGAACCTTGATCTTGTTAAATACTTGGTGAGCCAAGTGATGATGTCAGATGAAGACCGTCTCAATGAACTTCGTAAATACTACCCAGATGCGAAAGCTGAAGACTGGCGTTTAAGCCAAGGTGGTCAACGTGTTCAGATCATCAAAAAAGAACCGGGTAAACCTGCAACACTTCAATTCGGTACAGAAATCTTTGCGTCTAAAGATGGTGCTGTAACTGCATTGTTAGGTGCGTCTCCGGGTGCTTCGACTTCTCCATACATCATGCTTAACTTGCTTGAAAAAGCTTTCCCTCAGCAAACTGAAGGTAAGTGGAACCAGAAGCTTCATGAAATTGTGGTTTCTTATAAACAAGACTTAAGCAAAGACCCTGTGTTACTCGACAAAGTTCGTCAGTACACAAGCTCTACACTTGGCTTGAACTATACATCTCCGTTCAAAGCTGCAAACGATGAAACTGCTGCTGCCCCTGTTGCAAAAGCAAACTAAGTTTGATGATGTATAAGTAAAATATCAAAAGGATGAATTTCGATTCGTCCTTTTGTTTTTTAAGACTTCTGTTGAGATATTTAGACTTGCCATGACGCCTTTAAAATCATCACCTCGCCTCTTGTCATTTTGTTTTAAGCTCGTACTTGTTTTGCTACTGGCTTATCTTTTGTTAAGTGGGTTTTATATGTGGATGATTGGCGGTACAGCCATTTACGTCAGCTCAGCCGTGTTATTTGTCATTACTGCCTATTCTTTTAAGCTCGGTAAATATCAAAAACTGTGTTCTGTTTTAAATGTGCTCATGAGTGCACTCGCGTTATATTTCAGCACGGCTCATCTATTTTTCTCCCCTATCCAGTTCTTTATATTTTTACCTGCGCTATTTTTTGTTGTGTTGGCTTTTACTCAAGTAAGTAAAGTTCGTAGTTTATCTAAAGTACTCATATTAATTAGTTTATTGATTTGGTCAGGCGTACATTTTACGCAGCTTGAACAACTCAAAGCGTATTATCAAACACAGCATACTGGTGAAAGCTGGCAGCAATACGGCGCGCTATAAGAGTATTTTTAGTCTGTATACTTCATGAAAATGTATTTTCTTTTTCACATGAAGTTCATCAGTAAAACTGAACAGCATTTACAGAATTCCTTTTAAGAAAAAATATTCATAACAATCTAATTTATTTAGAAATATATCGAGCATATTAGCGATTGAATAGCATTCATCTACACGCTAGATTAGCTGAATTATTTTTCTCCCTTTACGTTGTAATTTATGAAAATTTTAGATGGCGGTTTAGGCCGTGAATTGGCTCGCCGTGGCGCTCCGTTTCGTCAACCAGAGTGGTCTGCGCTTGCACTCATTGAAGCACCTGAAACAGTAAAAGAAGTCCACCTCGACTTTATCAACGCTGGTGCAGAAGTCATTACAACCAATAACTATGCGGTTGTGCCATTTCATATTGGTCAAGAACGTTTTGAAACTGATGGCGTGCGTTTAATTAAAGTTGCGATTGAACAAGCAAAAAATGCAGTTAAAGAAAGCGGCAAAAATGTCAAAATCGCAGGCTGCTTACCGCCTTTATTTGGTTCTTACCGTGCAGACTTGTTCCAACCGGAACAGGCTAAAAATCTTGCTGAGCCAATCATTAATACATTGGCACCAGAGGTAGATTTCTGGCTCGCTGAAACTCAATCATGCTTAAAAGAAGTTGAAACAGTTCATGCGTTATTGCCACAAGATGGTAAAGACTATTGGGTGTCATTTACGCTGCAAGATGAGATTAAACAAGAACAAGCTTTACTTCGTTCTGGCGAAAATATGCAACAAGTAGCTGACTTTATAAAGCAGTCAAATGCCAAAGCAGTATTGTTTAACTGCTGCCAACCTGAAGTGATCTTGCAAGCAATTAATGAAATTAAAGGACTCATTCCAGAGTCTGTGCAAATTGGTGCTTATGCCAACGCATTCCCACCGCAAGATGAAAGCGCTACTGCTAACGATGGTCTCGATGAAATTCGTAAAGACTTAGACGCTCCAGCTTATCTTGCTTTTGCCAAACAATGGCAGCAAGCAGGTGCAAGTTTAGTGGGCGGTTGCTGTGGTATTGGACCAGAACACATTGCTGAACTTTCTCAATTTTTTAAAGAATAAATACCATGTCTGCTGCCAAAATCGGATTATTGTCTCTTACAGCGCTGGTCTTTAGTTCTATGGTGGGGTCAGGCGTATTTAGCCTCCCCCAAAATATGGCTCAAGTTGCCAACGGCTCTGCCCTTCTTGTTGCATGGCTCATTACTGGGGTCGGCATTATTTTCTTGGCTCTCTCATTGTTGCATTTAACCCGTCAACGACCAGATCTAGATGGCGGTATTTATAACTATGCACGCGAAGGCTTTGGAGACCTGATCGGGTTTTGCTCGGCGTGGGGTTACTGGTTGTGTACTACCATTGGTATTGTCGGTTATGTAGTGATTGCCTTTTCAGGCGTCGGCATGTTTACCGACAGCAAAGACCACGTTATTTTTGGTGAAGGTAATACGCTCTACTCACTGATTGGATCAAGCATTTTTGTATGGCTGGTGCACTGGTTAGTAAGCCGAGGTATTAAGGAAGCTGCAATTGTGAATTTACTGGCAACCATTGCCAAAATTATTCCAATGGTGGTCTTTATCTTCTTTACTTTTATTGCCTTTAAGTTTGATTTATTCAAACTCAACTTAAATGACTTCTCTTTAAAAGTTCCCCTTTGGCAGCAAGTAAAAGACCTGATGCTCATTACCCTTTGGGTATTTACCGGTATTGAAGGTGCAGTGGTTTTATCATCACGTGCAAAAAACCGTCATGACATTGGCAAAGCGACCATTTTAGGTGTTTTACTGGCATTAAGTTTTTACGTCATGGTCACAGTATTAGCTTATGGTGTGGTGAGCCGTGAAGCGCTTGCAGGCATGCACAACCCATCTATGGCGACCATTTTGCAGCAACTCATCGGTCTACCGGGTACCATCATTATTACTATCGGCTTGATTATTTCAGTTTCATCGTCTTATTTAAGCTGGACGTTATTTGCCACTGAAATTCCATATTTAGCTGCAAAAAATGGTGCTTTCCCGAAACTATTTTTAAAGAATAACCAAAATAATGTGCCGATTTCATCACTATGGCTAACTACTATTGTGGTGCAAGGTTCTTTGATTGCCGTGTATTTTTTTAATAAAAACTACACTCAGCTTTTATTGATTTCATCGGTAATGATTTTGCTACCTTATTTTCTGGTATCGGCTTTTTATCTTAAAGAATCTATTCGCCACAAACGCACGCCACATATTGCCATTGCAAGTGTCGCTTCAATCTATGCACTTTGGTTGCTCTATGCAGCAGGTTTAGACTTACTTCTGTTGTCTGGTGTGTTGTATTTGGTGGGCTTGGTTATTTTTTCAATCAGCTACTTTGAGCATAAAAAATCGCTCAAACAAAACCAGCTTAATTAATCACTTCAACCACTGTTGAGCTATTTCAGCAGTGGTTTTCTAAAAACAAAAAATTCTATTTTGAAGGCTGTGACTGCTTTAAATGCAATCGTAAAATACGGCGTAATTCTAAAATTGCCTCAGGGCTAGTTTGAATCGAATGCCCACCTTTAATAATCAGCTCCGACTGCTCCCCACCCAAATGTGAACTTTGATACGGCACAATCCCATCGCTCATTTTTGACTTATCTGTCGTACCATTTATGTTGCCCATAATTGAGTGATAGACCACGTTGGACGAGGGTTGAATGGCTTGGGTCAACTGCATAAAGTTAGAAGAGCGACTTAAATTACTCGCTCCATTTTCAATTAAGCCTTTTCTGAGTTTGGTATTTTTCTCATCTCGCATTTCGACCGCAATAAAAAAGTCGGCAGGTAAGCGAATAATACGGCGAGCAATTTGGGTAAACCATCGGTCAGCATAGTCAGTACCATGATGCGGCGCCGAAACAAAAACAACCCGCTTAAAATAGGGCAAATCTTTGAACTGAAAACGCTCACGAATAACCGGATTTTCTTTTAAACGCTTTAGCTGTGCTTCATTCATTTTTTGCATGGCTAAATCAGAAACATCTGCATCGCTTACTAGCAAGCGGCTAATCACTCCGCCCATACTATGTCCAACCAATACGGCATCATGTGCGGCATAACTGTCTTTAGCAACATTTTGAAAAGCTTGATTCAGCAAAGAATAAATCTGAAAACGACTTTCAAAAATTGGCATATTGGTTGAATAAAATACCTGCCAAACTTGGTAGTTTTGTCTTAATTCGGCATCACCCATAATGTCATTGGTTAGGCTCACCCATGCCTCTGGGCTGCTCGCCAAGCCATGAATAAACACAATAATTTTCTTATTGGGGTTAAAGGGTTCCAGCATATATAAATGCGGCATAATCAAATTGGCTTCTTTATTAATTAAAGACCAATAGCCTGCTGCACCTAAATTATATTTCGATAACCATAGCCCATAAGGCGCCGAATAGTTAGCAGTGAGTGGATAATCCACACCTTCAACTTTTACACGGTCTTGCCTGTAGGGATCGAACATCGCAATTTCTAACTCTGCCCCATCAATGACCTGATCGGCTGTGGCCTTTTGTTTTGGGTAAGCAATAGCCGTGACTGGAAAGAAGCGTGGTAAATGAATATTGGGATTACTCTGGTGAGCATAAAAATTATCGGGGTCTAAGATGAAGCCATGATTTACATCATGCTCCTTACGTCCCACAATAAATTCCGCACCTAAACCATCCTTACGGTTGACGGTATTAAACCCTGAAAAGTTCATGTTATAGCTAGAGCGAAAGGTATCGACTTCAATATGCTGTACATCTACAGCATGATCAAAGTTAACGTGGTACTCATGCCCATCTGCTTTTAGTAAAGGTGGGAAATGAAGCGTATTTAAATAATTAAAATACGTGGTCATGAGCTTCGACAAAGCGACGTTATAAAAGATACGTACCTGATTTTGGCGATGGTCAAATACCCGATCAAAAGGTGACTCTTCAGAATCAAACAAATAGACATAGCTATAGCGCAAGCTTTTATCAAACAACGCAAGCTCTTGCTCAACACAACTGTTACTTTTAAGAGTGGCATTGCACTGGCTACTACGCCCAACATCTAAAGCTTTTGCCAAATAAATTTCACTCAGCGCCGCATAACGTTCTTCTCGGCTGCTATTTTCAGACAATCCCTGAATTTTATTTAAACAAACATTGAAGTTTTGCAGACAAGACGTTTCACTTTCTTTGACCAAATACAGCAAGTTTTGGGTTTGATGACTTAAAGTATCGTCGGTCAAAATGCTTTCATTTTTACTTTTTAAAGCACTGCTTAAGTTACTTTCTTTTAAATGAATGACCTGACAACCGCTCAGCAGTCCCATTATTGCAAGCACTAAATAATGGCCAGACTTTGTCATTGTGCATTCCTTTCGCGAATGTATTTCCCCACTCATCATTATGCCTGTAAAGCTGTTAACGAACAATTTCAGCTCAGCTTCAATGGTGCTTTATTCAAAAAATAAAAGCCCGAATTTATTTAAATTCAGGCTCTTTCAACAGCTTTGTTTAAGCTTGTTTAAACTTCTGCTGTGAAGCCAAATAAGAAAAATAAAGGATGGGTAAAATAAACGGCGCTACGCTCCAAAAGTCAAAATAGACATAGAGTACCGCCCCCATCAAAGCACCTATAACAAAGCCAATTACAATACTGGCACTTTTAAGCAAACTTGCCCGATTGGCAGCATTATTATTTTTAAGCAAGTTAGCAATATCAATCCCAAGCTGGGTAGTGTTGCCTGTCATCATGGTACTTGGGCTAATATTTTTAATGAGGGTTTTGCTTGATGTATTACGAATCGCTAAAGCAATTAAACCGAGGCCGCCAGTGATTGCAACCGTAATCGAATCGGCATTTTTAAATGGCTCAAAGTAAAGCCCAGCAGCCATAAAAGCAAAGAGAAAAATAGCTTCAAATAAAAATAAATAAGACAGCGTTTTGTGTTTGGTCTGACTACGGTCAATTAAAAGTTTGGTAATAACCACCGTCACAATAAACAATGGAATAGCCGCAAGTTTAATCCATAAACCGGCACCACCCTTCACCAACGCAGCCCGGCCAATACCAAGTTACCCGTTACATGCGCAGTAAAAAAACCAAATAACGCGATAAAGCCAATGGTATCAATTGCCCCACCCACCATAGTCAATAAAACAGGATCTCGGCATATTGCCCATGTACTTTGTGTTTCTTGTTGAATTGAAGTCTCTGGCATAAGCAGCATCCTGTTCTTTTAAAGTCATTAAATTCAGTACGAAGATGTTTTAAGTATTTAAAAACAAATCAAAGCTAAAGCATTTATCAAAACAAAAAAGTATGTAAAAACATAGAGTGTTTAATGTCGCAACACTGTCTTCAAAACAGCAACAATAAAATTTGTTTATTTTTAAAACATTAAACGCTTCTCATCCGCAAATCAATTTGACCTCTAAAACCGTTCTAACTATGATGAAGCCGCAAGTTTCGCCAATATTTTGCACAAACGGCTGTTGTGCTGAGTGATTGATAAAGAAAACAACAACGACGAGAAGGAATATGTCTCTTTATAATTTTTCAGTTTTTTTGGGTGGATTATTATTTGTATCCATTGCCTCTGCCGGCTATAAAAGTCATGCACACCGTGACTTTTACTCAAAATGCGTAGCCGCTGGACATAGTCGCGCGACCTGTCTGTGTATTTATCACCGTTTAGAGCGCCAATATTCTCCAAAACTCATGCATAAGCTTGGAAAGTTAAGTCTACAAAGCCCTGAAGTGCCACGTGATTTTGTAAAAACCATGCTTCGAACGATGCAACAGTGCCAGTCATAAAGTTACAAGTTTTTTAAAGCAAATCGGCCAAATTCCTAATTTCTTCCATCACTGCCTTACACGCAGGCGTTAAATAGCCATGTTTAGAAATAGACAAAGAAATATAACGCTTGAGCGCAGGGTTAATAATTTTTGCAGCTTGAATTGAGGTGTATTGGCTGGCCTTCTTTAACGCTTGCGGCCCCAGCATGGTATACATGCGAGACTCGGAAACCAAATGGGTTTGCAAACTAATCGAGTCGGCTTCAAACACAATATTTAGCTCTACCCCATTTTCATAAGCCATGTGGTCTAAAAAATTGCGCCAGTTACTTGGCCTGCAAAAGGTGACCAGCGGTAACTGATTGATTGCTTTAAAGTCGACTTCACTGGCCTGAGTGAGTGCATCTCCTTCGCAGCCGACCAAATAGGTATCGGCTTGGGTAAGGTAAATATCGCCTTGTTTAGGTGTCGGGTTAAACCGATAAAGAATAGCTAAATCGACACTGCCATCTTCGAGCCATTTTTCTAAATGTACCCCTTGCCCCTCACGCACCGACAGTTTAATTAGGGGATATTTCTCTTGAAGCACTTTATACAAAGTCGATAACAACGGGTGTGCAGTAGACGGCAAACTGGCAATACGAACCGTACCAATCGGGGTATCGGTCGAGTGCAAAATTTCATTATTGAGTTGATCGGTCACGTTCAGCCATGAACGAATTTTAGGAAGTAAATGCTGGCCTAAGTCGGTCAGCTCGACACCACGTCCAGTTCGGTTAAACAAACGACCACCACATTGGGCTTCAAGCTCATTCATTTGCCGACTGATTTGCGGTTGATTGGTGTTATGCAGCATCGCGACTTTGCTTAAGCTACCGAGTTCCACCGCGTCTAAAAATATTTTCCATAATTCATAATTCATCGATTCTTCCTAAATCGTAAATAGGCAGCATTTTGAGCCATACATTTTCAGTATAACTGAAATTCAAGAATTGGTAATTCCTACATAGCTCACCTATTTCTATACTCCAATCATGTTCTCTACAACACGATTTAAGTCAGATTAAGAACCAGAGAATATTTAATTAAACTGTATAGGAAGTACGATTATGAGTTTAGATTTACGTGGATTAACCCCAGCACCTGTGACTCCTTTTACCCGTGACGGACAAGTAGACCATGATGCAATTCAACGTTTAGGTTCATGGTTAGGCAGTATTGATGGTGTGAAAGGCTTGGTTGTTCTTGGGCATGCAGGTGAAGGAACATTCTTGTCGCAAAAAGAACAAATGCAGGTCATCGAAAGCTTTGTTAAATCGGTAGATGACAAAATTCCGGTTATCGCAGGGATTACACTCGAAGGTACTTCGGTTGCAGCAGAAGAAGCAAAACGTGCAGTGAGTGCGGGTGCTTCGGCAGGTTTGATTTACCCTTCACATGGCTGGTTGCGTTTTGGCTATCAAAAAGGCGCACCACAAGACCGCTATAAAGCGATTTATGAAGAAAGTGGTTTGCCATCTATTTTATTCCAATATCCAGATGCAACGAAGGCCACTTACGACCTAGACACCCTACTCGATATTTCTGCACAGCCAGGTGTATTTGCCATGAAAAATGGTGTACGTAACATGCGTCGCTGGGATGTCGAAATTCCGATTATCCGCCGTGAACGCCCAGACTTACAGGTATTGACGTGCCACGATGAATATTTACTTCACACTATGTTTGATGTAGACGGCGCTTTAGTTGGCTATGGCAACATTGCCCCTGAACTGTTAATTGAAATGATTAAAGCAGGTAAAGCCAAAGATTATGCTAAAGCTCGTGCTATTCACGACCAATTATTACCAGTAACTCGCAATGTTTATCACCGCGGTTCACACATGGAAGGTACGGTCGCGCTTAAACATGCACTGGTTGCTCGCGGAATTTTGGACCATGCCACTGTGCGTTCACCTCTGCTTCCACTGGCAGATGGCGCTGAGCAAGAAATTCATGATGCGATGCGTCAAGCCGGAATTGGCAAGGTCGATTTAACCCAAGCCGTTGCTTAAATTCCATTCGGGCTAGCATATACGCTAGCCTTTTTTTCCTGTACGCTGCCTGAGGCCAAACATCGGGCATGTCTCTTAAAAACAATAATAAAAAGCATGCAAACTGTGGTGAACAGGTAGTGCGAAATAGAACAACAAAACTACGAGGAATGTAGTGATAAGGAGATATAAGATGACAAATCTAGCGGATGTAGAACAAATTAGTCATCATCAAAAAAATGCGGAAATTATTGCAAGACTCGAACGACTACCCGTCACCGGACGATTGCAATTTATGCGAATTACCATCGGTATCGCGACCTTTTTTGACGCTTATACTGTTCTTGCGATTGCCTTTGCTTTACCCCAACTCATTACCGAATGGCACCTGACGCCTGCCTATGTCGGTGCGATCATTGCCGCGGGCTATGTTGGGCAACTGGTCGGTGCAATCTTCTTTGGTTCTCTTGCCGAAAAAGTCGGTCGTTTAAAAGTGCTGTCTTTTACCATTTTACTGTTTGTGGCAATGGACATTTCTTGTCTGTTTGCGTGGAGCGGAATGTCGCTGTTAATTTTCCGTTTCTTACAAGGTGTTGGAACAGGTGGTGAAGTGCCTGTTGCGAGTGCCTATATTAACGAGTTTATTGGTGCAGAAAAGCGCGGTAAGTTTTTCTTGCTCTATGAAGTTTTGTTCCCGCTCGGTCTTATGTTTGCAGGCATGGCAGCATTTTTCCTGATGCCAATTTACGGTTGGAAAGTCATGTTTATTGTGGGCTTAATTCCCTCTTTACTGGTCATTCCTTTACGGTTTTTCTTGCCTGAGTCACCACGTTGGCTTGCTTCAAAAGGTCGTTTTAAAGAAGCCGATCAAGTCGTCAAAAGCTTTGAAGACGGGGCGATTAAAAGCGGTAAAACTTTGGCTGAACCTGTGGTTAAAGAAATTAACCCGAAAGGCATGGCAAAAACCGACTGGCGCGAGCTGTTCCGTGGCATTTACCGTAAACGTACCTTTACCCTGTGGGGCATGTGGTTTTGCGTGTATATGGTGAACAATGCCATGGTGACTTGGCTGCCATCTCTTTACAAACAACACTTTGGTCTATCTCTTCAAACCAGTCTGGGTTATGGCTGGATTACGTCGGGCGTGGGTGTGATTGCCTCTATTATCTGTGCGTTAATGATCGATAAAGTCGGCCGCCGTCCTTGGTACAGTGCAGCGTTTTTCTTGGCAATCATTCCACTCATGAGCCTCTCAGTTTTAGGTGCAAAATCGGCCATGCAAGTTGTAATTTTCGCAACGATTAGCTATGCCATTTTGCAAACTATTTCATTCTCTTTATATCTTTACGCTGCCGAACTTTACCCAACTCGCCTACGTGCGATGGGCATTGGTTTTAGTACCGCTTGGCTCCGTGCCGGTTCTGCAATTGGGCCTGTTATGGTGGGCCTTGTAGTTGGTGGCTATGGCATTCAATATGTGTTTAGTGTGCTTGCGGTTGTGGCACTCATTGGTGGCCTAGTGACTTTCTTGTTTGCCATTGAAACCAAAGGCCAAGTGCTCGAAAAACTCTCTCCTTAATTCATCCATTTCATAAAAAGCTTGCCTAACCTCAGCGTTAGGCAAAGGGCTTATTCATGCTTAAAAAAGGAATTTAAAATGAATAAATATTTGCTATGGGGCTGTATTGGTTTAGGCAGCGTGAGCAACGCATATGCAGAGCTTCCTCAAGAATTTGGCAAGCTAGAATTAAAACTCAACACCCGTTACTGGAACGATGAAGGCACTGCCCACCCCACGCTTGCCAACCCTTCGCCTTCGTCGAGTGAATATGAACAAAGTGCCTTAGGCCTTGAGTTAAATTATCAGTCACCCTACATATGGGACTGGCTTGGGGTAGATGGCTCACTCTATGCAGTCACCAAGTTATTTGACTCTGGCAAGCCTAGCGCTCAGCTTTTAGAGGTCGAAAATAACGGCAAGCTTGATCAAAACTTTGCAACTTTAGGGCAGCTCTACATCAAGGCAAAACTGGGCGACAAAGGCGAAATTAAATTAGGCCGTCAGTTGCACGATTCACTGTTACTTAAAAGCACCAATAACCGCGCAGTGCCCGACACTTTTTCGGGTGCCAGTGGTCAGTTTCAATTGAATGATCAGCTACAGACCTATATGGCCTACTATGATCGCTGGAAACCGCGCAGCATGGACTCTTTTGAAAAACTGGTGACTGAAAATGACGAGCGAATTGATTATGTCGGTTTGCTTGGTGCCAAGTATCAATACAAAAACTGGAGCTTGAATGCCGAATATTTAAATAGCAAAGATTATTTAAAAAAGTACGGGGCGATTGCTCAATATAAACTGCCCTTGCATGGCCTTGTGTGGACATTTAACACGGGTGCGTTTTTCTCGCGTGATGATGGCAAGCTATTTAAATGCGGTGCCGAAACCGAGCTGGATTGTGTCAAAGGCCAAGACATTAACAACCGTGGCAATGGCTATTTTATAGATGTAAATCTAGCCAAGAATAATCTCGAAGGTGGCATTGCGGTTTCAAAGTTTGATGGTTTTTGGATAGAAGATAACTTTGCCGTGCACTCCGCCCGCAACTCGGTTTTAACGCAAGATCACGGCACCAACCCGTTTCCGACCTCTGCGACCATTGGCCCTGACTTTACCAATAACGATGAAACCGCCGTTGCCCTTCGCTTGAAATATAACTGGAAAGACTACGTGAAAGGTTTAAAAACCGAAGCGAAGTATATTTATGGCTTTGGTGCTCACCAAAGTAACATTAGCAGTGATATTGAGGGTAAAGAGCGTTACTTTGACTTTACGGTGAGTTATGCCTTGCCGTGGGTGAAAAATTTAGATGTGCGTTATTCATTTTTGCATTATGAGTCGAAGTTTGAAAATGCAAACCTAGGTGAGAAAATAAATGGAATGTCTCGTAAAGGTTGGGACCAGCACCGTGTATTTATTAATTACCGTTATACATTTTAAGTACAGGCTAAACGTTTAGTTTAGCTTTATTATTTTTATTAATTTAACGATTTAAATCGATTAACTTTTGAGTTTAATTAAAATATAAATTTATATTTAAAATTTTTATAATATTTTATTTAAATTGAATTGACCTATTAAAAACTTATGATTATTATGGTCCCGCTGGCCTACATTGCCAGTCGGTTTTGACAGACCGAGTATACAGCGTATCAGGTTCATACTTCCTGAGTATGACACTTGTGCGCAACCTGCACCTCCCCCTTACCGTTGCGGTAGGACGGGAGGGGGACGCGCTCGCGCGTGCTGGTCTGTATACCCAGTCTGTCAACCCCTTCTCGTTCTACCACCCTAATCAATTGACGGTGATTTTTGGTGGTAGAGCTCCATACATTTTAAGGAGTTGACCATGCCACGATATAAACTTATCCCCTCTCTCTTATAAACTTTTTATTTATTTAAAATTTGGATTTTCTATTATCTAAATTTTCAAATCTATAAATTATTTTTATTTTAAAATTTAAGTCATTTTATTTTATTGCTTTTATAGGCGGGTTAACTATTGCCTAAAAAAATGATTTTAAAACTTAAAATATAGCGGTTTATTTTTTCTCATTGAGATATCCCCAAATCATCACGAGAATAATATGAAATTCTATAAAACTATTTTAGTTTTAGGCCTCGTTGTCGGCGATTACAGCGTTTCGGGTTGTGACATACACACTCAGCAGGAGTTTGAAAAAATTTGCCTGTCGGGTGGGCACACTCAAGCCAGTTGCGACTGTATTTACCAACGGCTCGAACAAGTGTATTCACCTCAGCTCATGCAACGCCTAGAACATGTCAGTTTGCAAAGTCCTGCTCTCCCACAGGACTTTGCCCCTACTTTTTTTAGCGTGATGCGGCGGTGCGATAAAAACGACATGGGCTAAGCGTTTGGCTTAGCTCCCTTATCTCTGTGTCGCAATGGTAGATTACTTTAAATCAGCGCAAAAAATTAAAGTTCTGTTGTGGCACGGGGGCCTTGGGGATATCTAAATTTTTGATATGGTACCAAAGAGATTTTATGTTCAAATAATGATATTTTATACATTATGGGTTTCTCAATTTTGATTTTAAAGTTATGGCTAAAGAAAGATATTTAGAGGGTGATATTAAATCATTAATATTCAACCACCTGATAAATAATAATTTATTAGGCAAAAACGATACAATCATTAATGAATTTATTATTGGAAATTATACTCGACGTGTTGATTTAGCTCTTATTAAATCTCAAAAATTACACGCATTTGAAATTAAAAGTGAAGCAGATAATCTTAGCCGACTTGAAGGGCAGATTATTAAGTATCTAGAATATTTCGATAAAGTTACGGTAGTAGCTGCCTCAAAGCATATTTCTAAAATTTTATCACTAGCGCCTCCTAATGTTGCTATTTGGGAAATCCGTGATAAAAAAATCATCATTTTGAGGCGTGGTAAAGCGAAGAATATTACGGATAAATTAAGATTCTTAGAATATCTTAGAGTCTCAGAATTATTACAAATTGCGCGTCAGGAAAAGTTGGTTTTCCAAAGTAACAGAAGAAAAACTTTAGAGAAAGGTTTAATCTATTTACCTACTCATAAATTACGAGAGTATTCCATTAAATATCTTAAAAAAAGATATCAACCAACTACTGACTTATTTTTTCAAGAAATTAATAAAGCTAACTATGCCAGTTTAGAAAATTTAAGTCTTTTGAGAATAAATCGAAACAATAAAGTTCCTAATAACTCAACAAAAAATATAAATGATCTACTAAACGTCTTAGAGGAACTAGAGCATGAAAGAGAACTTTCTCTTTTATAAATTATAGCTTAATCCACCCAGTCTTCATCTGTATCTAAATCACTCAAATTATCCATATAGTGTAATTGGTTATAAAGATGAATATTTATACGAGCAGAAGTTGCTTTCTGAGGGGAATTAATACCGTACGGATCTCTCAGGGCCGTTCTCTCAATCATTTGAGTACCCCATAAATGTAAATTTTCATCCCAGTAATCACTATTGATTACTTCAATAGCAGCTTCTTGATATAAATAATCTTTTTCGTTCTCATCATCAGTTATAAATTCTTTGCGAACAAAACGCCAATCATTTTTCAATGGATAATCTATCCGAGGTAAAGGTGTCCCTCCTCCTCCATCAATACTATATGCGCGTGTACTAGCACGATCTGAATAAATTATCTTCATATCTTCAAGATAATTTTGAACTTTATTATAAATTAATCTTTCGTATATAGGGATTTCTCCCTTATAACTACCAGCAAAGGAATAAGGAAAAGATGTACCAGAAATAGAAAATTTCGCATTTGGAAAATATTTATTTAACCCTATTATGAGACTTGCTGACTCAGAGTAATTAAGTAAATCTGTTCTATCATAATCGGTATAATCTAGAATAATCAGTAGACTATTTATTTTATTAGCTAAAGGTAAAATATTTCTAATAATAAACTTAAAATTTTCAGTTTCTACTTTATCTTTACCCTTCATTTCTATTCTTAAAGCGATAGGTAAATTTAACTCTATAAACCCATTAAGTTGAGATGTGAATTCTGCTAAATCTTCTAATTGTAAAACTGGCAAATAGTTAGTTTTTCTTTTAAATAAATCGATCCAATTTTTATATCCATTTGTTGAGTCACCTAGACTACAAAATTCTTTCGCAATTGGGGTATCCTTACTTCTACACTCCACTAGAAAATCTTTATCAATATCAATTAAGATTTTTCTTATACCAAATGCTTTCTCAATTCTATTACATGCTTTATCTAAGGAGGTAGAAGTGGTCCACCTTTTTAATGGTAATAATGGTAATAAAAGATCTTTATCTTTTTCAGGTAATTCTTCTAAGGCAGCCATATCGGCAGGTTTCAAACCTAAGATAGGAATATAATTAAATGTATCAAAAAACATATTTAACCTTATATTTTCTCTAATCTAATCTTTAATGCAATAACGGAAACTCCCAACTCATCGGCTATTCTTTCATAAGTTATTTCTTTATTAGGAGCATCTGGATTATGTTTTTTCCATAGGTCTCTGACCGCAGCTAAAGGCATAACAATATCTGCAGCCAATCTATTCGCCTCAGCTTCTATCTCATTTGAAAGAGCTGATCTATACAAAACATCATCTGCAATTCCATCTTTAAGTAAATGTTTGTGAAGTAAAAAATGTGCTATTTCATGTGCAAGCGTATACCTTTGTCTTGAATTTGCATCATGTCGATTAATTCGGATAATAACTTGCCCATTTTCTTCTTTTATTTCTCCTGAAATATTGGCAGGTAGAGTTGCTTTTTTAACGATAAGTCCTAATTCAGAAGCTAAAGCCCCCAACTTTACTGGCAGCTCATTTTGATACTTTTGTATAATATTTTGGTTTTGTGTACCGATTCTAGTCCATTCTGGCGAAATATTCATATTGTAGATTCTCTAATCTAATTCTGGATATTTATTAAACCCTGTCGCATTCTGAGTGTCTCTATTTCTTCTCAGAATCATATCAACTGCTCTCTCTAATTCTTCGCGCAACTCCCCTTCTGCAATTAATCTAGCCACTTCTGTTGAGGCAATACCTTGTAATTGATCATTAACTACATCTTTAGCCACAGTAGTAGCAGTTTCCAAAGTTTTTTCTTCTGCAATTTTGGTAGCGCTATCTTTAATTTTTTGATATCCAAATATACTTAAAATGGCTACAATCACTCCTAAAACAGTAACTAATATAGCTACACACCCCAAAACAATGCTTATCCAAACAGGAAACTCAAGATTAGTATTAGCTTCTTTTTGAGAGGCTAGTTCCAATTTTAAACTTTCATACTTTTTATTTATATCATCAATAGACTTATCTTGTTTTAGAATAATCGATAATAATTCTTCCTTATTTAAATTTTCTAATTTATTTTTCTCAAATGGAGCAAGGGCTTGATTAGAACCTGAGATATTACTTAAAGCAAGTTTCGCCTCATCAGCATAACTATTAGTTAAAGATGAAAAAAATAAAATGAAAACAAGATAAATTTTACTTTTCATATTTATAAAGATTTTGTCTAATTTAAGCTAATGTTAATTATATAATAATTACAAAATATTCCAAGACTATAAGCAGAAAGTATAATTTTAAATTAAGGTATTTTAACTTTAATAGAATTATCATCAAAAAATAGAGAATTCCCTTTTCACATAGTCAATATATTTATACTTTTTATTTCCAACATTTTTACAATCTTTTTTCAATAAAAAACCCCGAAACTTTCGTTTCAGGGCTTTTCACGAATCTTGGTGGAGATGGCGGGAGTTGAACCCGCGTCCGCCAGCACTACGCTCGAGAATACTACATGCTTAGATATCGTCTATTGTTTTAACACCAAGTGACCCGACGAACAGGGTACAAAGTGCGATCCTCTAAGTTTGGTATAAAGCCCCGAGGCTTGACTCTATACGGACTTGTGTGCGTGCGCTTCAGTCGGGTTCCCAGACCACAAGTATTCTAGGAAGCGGACAAGCGGCCCTTAGGCAGCTAGAGCGTAAGTTTCGTCGTTTGCGACTATTTAAATGCAAATTTTATTTACGAGAGAAAATGCGCTCTCGGCATGCATCTATGAGTTTCATCACCGGCGTCGAAGCCAATAACATCCCCATGAATGTCTGCACATCATAGCATAACTAAAATAAAATGCTGTGCATTTTATCAACAGTCTGCCACTGATGAACATACTTACATAATTGAGTGTCTTTTGTTTTTTTCAAGGCCCCTTATAAAAAAAGCTGCCAAAAATGACAGCTTTTTTTTAAAGTTTGGCCTATAAAGCACCATTGCCTAACACGATCCCTTCACGGCGTGGGTCTACCCCACCTGCGTATTTACTTTGATTATTTATATTTACTTTCATAATCGTTGAAATACCACTGGTTTGCGCAGTGTTAGAAATGCCATGCCCTTTTGCTTTTAAGCCTTCAATTAGGTCAACTAAGGAAAGCTGTACATTCGAGCTATCAATATTGGTGTTTTTGCTATTGGTTGCGCCAAAGTTAACAAGCGAAGTGGCCTGCTGTGCATTTAAGTTCCAGTCCAATGCACCCACCAAAGTTTTAACCACATATTGAATGATGGTACCGCCACCTGGTGAACCTGTTGCCATATAAAATTCATCTGGCGTGGTGCCCTTAAACACTAAGGTTGGCGCCATAGTACTACGTGGACGTTTGCCGCCTTCTACACGGTTGGCAACCAGCGCCCCAGTGCTGTCATAAGGATTCGCGCTAAAGTCAGTTAACTGGTTCGACAGCAAGAAACCATCCACCATATGGAATGACCCCATGCTCGATTCAACAGTCGATGTCATTGAAACCACATTGCCATAGGCATCTACAATCGTGAACTGAGTCGTGCCATGTTCAACAGTGGTGTCCACACCTGCCGCTGTATTAAAATTACCGGCTGGTGCTACGCCCATACTTTGGTTCGGGTTAATCAGTGCTGCACGTTGTTTCAGGTAATTTTTATCAATAAAGCTTGGAATACCCTGTGCTGGTAACTCCACAAAATCAGTGTCTGCCACATACTTATCACGGTCAGCGTAGGCCAAACGTTCTGCTTCAGACACTAAATGCACGCCCATCACATCAGGTACACCACCTTCATTTTCAGGGTTTTTAGGTGGATAAAGCGACATATCAAAGTTTTCTAAAATACCCAGTGTTTGCGCAACCGCAATCCCTCCCGAAGATGGAGGTGGCATGGTACATACATAGTAACGGTCACGGTACGTTGTACAAATCGGGTCGCGTTTTATCACCTGATAGTTCGATAAATCCTGCAAAGTCATCAAACTTGGGGTAATAGGAGTTTTTGCTGGATCGTCTCCTTCTGGTCGACCGGCTTCAGTTATAATCGCTTGCGCAATCGGCCCAGTGTGCAGTGCATTTGCTCCCTTTGAAGCGAGTGCTTCAAGTGTTCTGGCATAGGCTTCATTGGTCATAATTTCACCTACTTTACGTGGTGAACCATCCGAATGAAAATAGGTTCTCATTGCATCTGCATCGAGTGCTAAATTGCTTGCATTACTTGCAATGGCATCTGCCAAACGTCCCGGTATACGGAAACCGTTATCAGCCAAACCAATCGCTTCACCAAAAAGCTGTTTCCATTCAAGCTTGCCATGCTCTTTTTGTGCTTGTTCAAGCAAACGCATCACACCTGGCACACCAATCGAACGGCCACTACGGCGTGCACTTGGTACAGGCGGAGGTGAATTTGGGTCATATATATTTTGGCGAATTAAATAATATTCGTTGGCTGCCGCTGGAGCGGTTTCACGGCCATCATAAGCAGTGACTTGCTTGGTTTTGGCATCGTAATACATCATAAAACCACTACCGGCGATGGTACTCGACTGTGGCTCGACCAAACCAAGCACAGCTTGGACTGCTACGGCTGCATCGACTGCACTACCACCTGCTTTTAACACATCACAACCTGCTTTTACCGCAAGTGGCGTGTTTGCCACCACCATATATTTATCTGCGTATTTAACCGTGTTACCGAGTCTATAACCCGATGCACCCTCTGGCGCGGCGGGGTCACCATTTTGGTTTGAACCAACCACCACACTTGAACCGTCTTGTGCCAGTTTGCTACAACTGGTCGGGTCATTATCTACAATTAAATTGGGCGGAGTTGTATTTGAATCATCCTTGGGCTGATCTGACGAGGAGTCATCTCCACATCCTTGTAATAAACCGACTACTAATAAACTACTGAACAAAAATGAATATCTTTTATTCACGTGATAACTCCAATATATACGCCTGCCTATCCATGCAATTGCCATGCAAGCTTCTTTGTTTTCAGGTCTTCAGTTTTTTAATCTTTGATAAAAATAAAGTTTTAATAATATTAAATGATTAAGGGTGTTTATTTTGTGCTCTGTGTGATGTCTCCTTGTTTATTATCACACTCTTTTATAACTGATTTGCCCAATTCTGGCATGCTTTATTTCTTTAAATACAGGCAAAATCTGCTATTTATAAACTCGCTCATTTTGTAGTAGGTCTAAAAAAAGCACCTCCGAAGAGATGCTTTTTGATGTTTAGTGAGAAGGCATACCGCTAACCTGTTTGGGTTTTGGACACAGCCAAATCACCAGCCCTGCAAAGACAAACACGATCGCAAACAGTAAAAACACATGGTTTGCCGACATGGTAATGGCTTCTTTATCGACAAGGTTTGAAATAATTCCAAGCGTCGAGTCAGCCGTAAAACCATTTTGCAAAAGTGTGTTTTGTACTTCAGTGGTATGTAGGTTTGACACCATTTCACTACGGGCAACTTTGGCGTGGTCGTCCCACACGGTCACTGCAATTGAAGCGCCAATCGCCCCTGCCATGGTTCTTAAGAAGTTCATGAGGCCCGCAGCAGATGCAATTTCTTGCTGCAACACCGAACCAAGTGCAATGTTAGACAGTGGAATAAAGAAGAACGGTACTGCAAAACCTTGCAGGATTTGCGGCCAAGCCAGTGCCATAAAGTCGGCATCTGTGGTCCAGAATGCCCGCATTAAGGTCACAATACCCAGCAAAATTAAACCAAAGCTCGCCAGCGCACGCGGGTCATGTTTGGTCGAAAGTTTTGCCACAATCGGTGACATGGTCAAACTACCAAAGCCCATCGTTGCAGTTAAATATCCGGCCCACGTCGCGGTATAGGAAAGGTTCATTTGCAGCCACTGCGGAATCAGTACAATACTGCCAAAGAATGCGCCAAAGCCGAGCGACAAGGCCAGTACCGATATGGCAAAGCCCCTATGCCTAAAGACTTTGACATCTACCACGGGGTGTTTGTCGGTCAGCTCCCATATCAGGAACACCACAAAGCCAATGGCGGCAGTTAAAGCTAAAATCACAATACTGGTGCTATTAAACCAGTCGCGTTCATGCCCCAAGTCGAGCATAAGCTGTAGCGCACCAATCCACAGAATTAACAGACCTAAACCAACAGTGTCGATTCTTAAAGAAATGGTTTCTGTTTCGGCTACTCTTAACAAGCGCATTGCTGCTAATACACAGACAATACCAACCGGTAAGTTAATAAAGAAGATCCAGTGCCAAGACAGGTTATCACTAATCAGACCACCCAAAATTGGTCCTAAAATTGGCCCGACGACTGTGGTCATTGCCCATAGGCCCATTGCCTGCGCATGCTTTTCTTGAGGGAAAATACGCATAAGCAAGGTTTGGCTGAGTGGCATAAGTGGACCACCACAAAGACCCTGCCCAATACGGAAAAATACCAACATTTCTAACGATGTTGCCAAACCGCATAGGAAAGAAAAGACCGTAAAGCCAATTAAACCAAAGATAAAGACCCGCACCGTACCAAAGCGGCCTGCCAGCCAACCCGTTAAAGGTACACAAATCGCTTCTGCAACTGCATATGAAGTAACGACCCATGTGCCTTGTGTGCTTGAAACAGCAAGGTTACCGGTAATATGCGGTACAGAGACGTTGGCAATGGTCGTATCGAGTACGACCATAAAGTTCGACAAGGCAATAACAAACGCTGCCAGTAGTAAACGGCCACCGCTTAACTCGGCAAAAGGTGTTTGCGTTTTCATAAGCGTTTACTTCGCAGATAAGTCGACTTTTGCTTCCATCGACAAGCCAACACGTAATGGGTGTTCAGCAAGTTCTTTCGGGTCAAGTGCAATACGAACCGGTAAGCGTTGAACCACTTTAATCCAGTTACCTGTTGCGTTTTGAGCCGGAATTAAGGCAAAGGCAGAGCCTGTACCACCAGAGAAGCCCACCACTTTGCCGTGGTATTCAACATCATCACCATATAAATCTGATGTTAATGTGACTGGCTGACCTGGGCGGACTTTTTTCAACTGACTTTCTTTGAAGTTAGCATCTACATATAAATCATTGAGCGGCACAATCATCATCATGCTTGTACCCGGTGCAACGCGTTGTCCAACTTGAATATTACGGCGTGTAATTACACCATCAACTGGTGCACGAATCACGGTACGTTCCAAGTCAAGCTGAGCTTGTTCTACATGCGCTTGAGCGACTTGTACATCTGGAGTCGAGGTTTCGCTTACACCCTGAATTAACGCTTCGTTTGCAGCTAAGGTGCTTTCGGCTGCCTTACGACTAGAAGTCGCTTGTGCAAGGCCGGCTTTAGCAAGCTCTAGTCCTGCTTTAGCAGTTTCAACCGCACTTTGTGCTTTGGTAAGTTCTTCTTTAGACACAGCGCCAGAGGCAGCAAGCTGTGCACGGCGGTTCAGTTCTAAAGCTGCTTTGTCATAGTCGGCCTGTGCTTGGGCAACTTGTGCTTTAGCACTGTTAATTTCGTCAGCACGAACCACCACTTGAGAGTTTAAAGAACTACTGTTTGCCGCAGTTTGTTTATATTGGCGTTTTGCTTTGGCAAGCTCTGCCTCGGCTTGTGCCAACGCGATTTTGGCATCACGGTCATCAATACGAACCAGCACATCACCGCGGTGTACTGTTTGAGTATCTTTTACCAAAACCTGAGCGACCTGTCCGCTAACCATTGAGGTAATTTGCGCGGTTTCTGCACCGACATAAGCATTATCCGTACTCACCGAGTGATTTAAAAATAATGCCCAGATTGCATATAAAATAGCGGCGATCAATAAAATCAGCGCAAAGAAACCAAGAAATTTTTTGCGCTTGTTTTGCATGTTGTCATCCGAGGCAGATGTTGTTGGCACTGTTTCTTGTACATTGCTTTGTGCATCAGTCATGGTATGTTCCTAAAGATGAGTTGGCTTTGCCATCAATCTCGCACTACACCTTGTTATAGAGTTTTTATTTTTCTATAAACAAGACATACCGCATTGTCAAAGGAGACAATTTTAACGCTAAAACCTCATGATATGAGAATAAAAAAATATAACTAATGCGTTCGTTCTAATTAAATTAATGTTTATCTCAAAGTTTTTGTGAATTTTTTATCTTTTTTAATATGAAAAAAAGCGCCCTGAGCGCTTTTTAAATGCTTAAAATGCCTAGATTAATAGGCATATGAGGCAATGCCGGCAGCAATCTGCTTATCTTCATCATTGACCATGGTCATGCGCATGGTACAGCCCTTGCGTCCTAAACGTAGTACTTCGGCACGTGCAATAAAATATTTACCACGCCCTGGTGCCAAATAATCTACACGCATATCGACAGTTGCCAAGCGTGTAACCTGTTTAATGGTTTCAGGCAGGGTTTCGGGAGTTGAACGGCGATAGAGATGTTCCATTGCCACAATTCCACCAATGCTATCGAGCAAAGTTGCAGCCACACCACCATGCAAAACCTGAAAAGCCAAATTGCCAATGAGGTTAGGTTGCATTTCAACATAGCCTTCAATGTGCCCATCTACCACACGCATAATCATTCCACTATGCTTAAAAAATGGACAGCTATTAAACGCCTTACACAATTGGTTGAGAACCACATTTAGGTCGGTTTTGGCGCCTAATTGTATGTTCCCCGTCCAATTTTTCTTTTCATCACTCATACGTTGCCTAAATTTAAAAGCATGATAAACACCCATAATTTTGTACAAATCCAGCATTATGGGGCTACAATACAGCAGTCGGTTGACAGTAATGGAATATCCGCCAACCTATCCTAGTGTAATACCGAACATCGAGATTGTTATGACTTATACGTTCAATCGTCCTGCATTTCCAGCTACTCGCATGCGCCGTATCCGTAAAAATGACCAGTTGCGTGCGATGGTCAGTGAAACACAGCTCACTACCAATCACTTGATTTATCCAGTATTTGTATTACCGGGACAAAATCAAACCCAAGATATTCCAAGTATGCCAAACATTCAGCGTTTGTCGGCAGATTTATTACTGAAAAAAGCTGAAAGACTTCTGGAATTAGGTGTATCCAAACTGGCTCTTTTCCCTGTAACACCTCAAGAAGATAAAAGCCTTACCGCAGAAGCTGCATGGCGTGAAGATGGTTTAGTACAAACCACATGTCGTCTGCTTAAAAAAGAATTACCAGAAATGGTGCTAATCACTGATGGTGCACTCGACCCGTACACGACTCATGGTCAAGACGGCATTATTGATGAAACTGGCTATGTGCTCAATGACGAGACTGTAGAATGCTTGATTAAACAAGCATTGAGTCACGCTGAAGCAGGTGCCGAAGTAATTGCACCAAGTGACATGATGGATGGCCGTATTGGCGCAATTCGTCAAGCTTTAGAAGCCAATGGTCACATCTATACCAACATCATGGCCTACTCTGCGAAATATGCGTCTAGCTTCTATGGTCCGTTCCGTGATGCTGTTGGCTCTGCATCCAACCTAAAAGGTGGTAATAAATATAACTACCAGATGGACTTTGCCAACCGTGCCGAAGCGTTACATGAAATCGCGCTTGATATTCAAGAAGGCGCTGACATGGTGATTGTAAAACCGGGCATGCCATATCTGGATGTGGTACGTGAAGTAAAAGATACCTTTGGTATTCCGACATTCATTTACCAAGTGAGTGGCGAATACGCAATGTTAGCTGGCGCAATTCAAAATGGCTGGTTATCAGACTCAGTGATTTTAGAATCGCTCATGTGTTGCCGCCGCGCTGGTGCAGACGGAATCTGGACTTACTTTGCAGAAACCGCTGCTGAAAAACTCAAGGAAATGAACTAAGTTCGCAGAGAAAGGATAACACTGCATGCATATTGCAATCATTGGCGCGGGCATAAGTGGACTAATGTCTGCGCTGGAGTTGGTTGAACAAGGCTGTACCATCAGCATTTTTGATCAACAACAAGCGGGACAAGCAGCCTCTTGGGCTGGTGGAGGTATTCTCTCTCCGATGTACCCGTGGCGCTATGTGCATGCAGTGAACCAACTTGCCCAATTTGGCAAAGCCTCTTATCAAGCATGGAACCAAAAGCTCTACCCTGTTACAGGGATTGATTTTGAAATTCATGACACAGGCATGCTAATTTTTGATGAAGAAGATTTTGACATCGGGCTTTCCTACGCCGAGCAGCATCAAGAGCCGATGCAGCGCTGTGAATATTTACAAAGAGATGCCTTAGAACAAGTTAATCCGCACATTTCCGAACAATTTCAAGAAGCGATTTATTTCCCTGAACTGTCTAATATTCGCAATCCACGCGTATTACAGTCCCTAATTAGCTATTTAAAGCAACATCCAAATGTTGAGTTTTTCGAACACACTCCTGTTAAAAAACTGATTCAACAAGGCGATGTGATACAAGCGCTCCAAACCGAAGATGGTCGCAAACATACAGCAGACCATTTTGTAATAACCTCGGGCGCTTGGAGCCATTACTGGAACTCACAATTACAACTCGACATTCCAGTCGAACCTGTGCAAGGTCAGATGCTGTTATTTAAAACCCCTGCTCACTGGCTACCGACCATGTGTATGAATCGAGTCATGTACCTGATTCCACGTATGGACGGTCATATCGTGTGCGGGTCTAGTATGGCACATCGTGGTTTTGACACCTCTACCGATGAAACTACACAGCACAATATTTTAGAAGCATGTTTAGAAATGGTGCCTGAACTGGCCGATTTCCCGATTGTACATCGTTGGGCAGGTCTCAGACCAAGTTCACCAAACGGTGTTCCATACATTGGTAAAATGCCTGAAATGGATAACCTGTGGGCAAACTTTGGTCACTTTAGAAATGGTTTGTGTATGGGCGCAGGTTCTGCACAATTGCTTCGTCAGCTTATGCTAGGTCAACCAACATTAGTTGATGCCAAAGCATATTCACCAGAGCGTTTGCAAAATAAAATCTTAGCCTGAGGCGAGTATATTCTCTAAAGCTATTTTTAACTGAGGATAAGCAAACTCAAATCCTTCTGCTTGTAAGGCTTCGGGTTTGACGTATTGCCCATTTAAGATCAATTGCGACTGCTCTCCTAACAAACAGCGAAAAACTGTACTAGGCGCCGACAACATTGGTTTCTTATTCAAAACTTTGGCAGCTTGTTCAACAAATACCTTTTGAGTCACATTTTCTGGTGCCACGACATTGTGAATTTGAGCAGATTGAGGATGCTTGAATATAAACTCAATTGCGTTTAATACGTCTTCAATATGTACCCATACTACAGGCTGACGTCCGTGACCAATTTGACCAACTAAATTGAGTCGAATAGGAAGCAACATTTTAGGCAAGATGCCACCACCCTGCCCAAACACTACCCCTAAACGAATAATTTTAGTATTTTGCTGAGCATCTGCTAAAGCTGCGCGTTCCCACTCTTGGCAAAGCTGAGACATGAAAATGGGCTGTGGCGAGCTTTGTTCAGTGCACACCTCTGTCCACTTTTCTTGAGCATCTATACCGTAATAACCAATTGCAGAACCAGAGACAATCACTTCAGGAAAAATTTGAGATTGCTTGAGCCATGCATACAGTTTTTGGGTCGTATTTACACGGCTTTCAATGAGGTGTTTTTTACGTGACTCGGTCCAGCGTTTCTCACCAATATTTGCACCGGCCAAATTCACCACATAATCAATTTGACGAGTCGAAATATCTTCGAACTTTTGTACCCACTGCAAGGCAGGATGGTCAGATTCCCTTCCAGCCTGCCGTGTCACTGCAATCACGTTATAATTTTTTTGTAATAGGAACCTAATTAAATGCGTTCCAATAAAGCCACTGGCACCTGTGATTAACACATTCTTATTCATATTTCCTCCAAAACCGAGGACAGCAGTTTTTAATTGATATAGTTATAAAATTTAATAACGATCTAATCGTATCAGTTTTTGTGGTGAGTTATGACACATTAAACATTTTGTTTGCCATGCGCTGTGCCTGTTTTCCATAAAACCAGTAGGTAATTAAATAAAGCGGAATAGCTAACATTAAAAGCATAATCACCATAATGCTTAAGAACTGAGGCTGTTTGAGGTAAAGCATAAAGTTTTGCAAAATCTCAGGGTCTTTTCTTGAAAATAAAAACAGACCAAATAAAACACCACACAAGTTATAGCCCCAAAATATGAGCGTAAAACCTAAAGTAAATTTCTTTTTTTCTGGTACTGTCGGTGCACGGCGTTCTTTCTTTAAAAATCTAAATAAGACAAAAATCATTGCGCCTAAATATGGAACGGCTGTTAAAATACCGCCTACACTCGCTGGTAATAGTGCTGCGATCACACCGACAATTAAAGTAAGTACGATGCATAAAGCAAAAAACCAGAGAAAGTAAGAACGTAATTTGGTCATATTTTTGCCTAATTTATGGGTTCAAAAAATAATTATAAATTTTTTTCGATTTTTTTTCATTTTTCTGTCAACCAATCCTGATCTCTTGACGTTATATAGGGTAATAAGGTCGCAGCAACCGAATACTTCCTTTGCACGGCATCCGCAAAATTGTTTCGGTGACCTTTCATTACGACTCTTTCTTCCTTCGGATTAGGTTTTGTTAGCAGCCGAAACCCTTGATGAAGTTTTTGACCGACGATTCTCTCATCACTCGAATCGTCGGTTTTTATTTTCTAGTACTTTCATTTATTTTACGCTCACCATACACAATAGTGCTTTCGTGGCTATAAAGGCTATGCGTATACTTTTTACACCATAAAAATATGATTTAAATAATATGAACAATATTGCCTATTTTGAAATCCAGTCTTCAAACCCTGCCCGCGATGCGCAGTTTTATCAAGCTGTGTTTGGTTGGCAATTTAAACTCGATGAAAGCTTACCTATTGAATATTACCGCATAGAGACACCTTCAATTATGGGTGGGCTATTAAAACGCCCCGCTCAAACACCTCCAATGGAATATGGCACCAATGCATTTACCTGTTCGGTTCAGGTGGAAAACTTCGATGAAGTGGCTGCAAAAATTTTAGCGCAAGGTGGCATTGTGGCAATGGATAAATTCGCTATTCCGGGCCGCGCTTGGCATGGTTACTTTGTCGATTTAGACCACAACGTTTTTGGTATTTTTCAAGTCGATGAAAATGCAGCTTAAAGATTTTATTTAGCCTATTTATTTTAATTTATAGCCACCGCTTTTATCGGTGGCTATTTCATATGAATTATTCAGCAAAGCTAAAGCTGGCTTCACATGTAATTGGAAAATTTACCGAATTGGCAATCATACATTCGTGATGTGCTTCTTCATGCAGTTTTGCTGCAAGCTCTTGGTCAGCACCTTTTTCCAACACAACCTCGGGCCTTAAAATAATTTGGGTAAAATGACCACGTTTGACCGGATCTGTATCTTCCATAAATCCCAGTGCATGATCGACATAACTCACAACGTGAATATGATTGACTGCACATAGGTGTAAATACCAAAGCTTATGACAAGCAGAAGCTGACGCGACCAATAAATCTTCTGGGTTCCATCTGGTCACATCGCCTAAATAAGCAGGGTCTGATGAACCTTGAATAGTGGTCTTTTGAGAATGCTGAATACTAAAGTCTCGTTTATATGAACGATAAGATGAAGTGCCTGTACCCGTATTGCCTTCCCACTGTATTTTTACTTCGTATTTATGAATAGTCATTTTATTCTCAAAGTTCATGGTTTGACCTGATAGTAACAAAGCAAAGTTTAAAGTGAAAAATTTAATTCAAGTTTTACTGGGGGCTTAAATAACGAGCACTTTAAAATGTCTTGATAAAATCTCCTGCCAATTTATGCTAACGTATCTGTGTTTATCTTGGCTTGATGTCTGTTTCTATGTCCGTACATTTTCTACATACTTCTGACTGGCATTTGGGGCAGTTTTTTTATAATCACTCACGACACTACGAACACCAACAATTTTTAAGCTGGTTGCTCACTCAAATCCAAGAAAAACAACCACATGCCCTGCTTATTGCTGGCGATATTTTTGATGTCATTAACCCGGGTTCTCAAGCACAAAAACAACTCTACCAATTTTTAGCAGATGCGCATCGTATTGCACCGCACATGCAAACACTCATGATTGCGGGTAACCATGACTCAGGCTACCGTATTGAACAGGTCGAACCGCTTTTAGAAAAATACAATGCAAAAACTGTGGGTGTGGTTCGCTGGAATGAAGATAAAACCCTAGATCTCGATCGACTGCTTTTACCTATCTATAACCAAAATCAAGATATTGTGGCGTGGTGCCTTGCCCTGCCTTTTTTACGTTCGGCCGAAATTACGGGCTTTAACGAACATACCACCAATAGCAAAAACGCGATTGCCTATTTGCACCAGCAACTCATTGCCGAAGCCAAACGTCGTAAGACACCAGACCAAGCGCTTATCTTGATGTCGCATGCGCATATGCAAGGTGGGGAAACATCCGACTCTGAACGCCCCATTATTATTGGTAATGAAGAGGCGCTTTCAACGACGTTATTTGAAGATGCGGTCGACTATGTCGCTTTAGGGCACTTACATAAACCACAAAAAGTAGGTCAGCCGCACATTCGTTATAGCGGTTCACCCATTCCGCTTTCTTTTAGCGAAATTAACTATAAGCACCAAGTGGTTGAGGTCAAAATTGACCCTTCTCAAGACACTGACAGCCGTTTGCAATTTGAAGCTGTCGAAATTCCGCGTTGCATACAATTGCACCGTATTCGTGGTGAGCTAAACGAGGTACTGCAACAACTCAAAGCCTTGCCACACGGTGTGATTGAAAATATTGACCACCGTGAATATGTCGATATTGAATATTATAGTTTAACGCCACCACAGCCGAATTTACGTCAGCAGTTTGAAGCTGCTCTACCACCTGACCGCTATCGTCTAGTGCGTATTTCACGTCAATACGTAAACAAAGACGCGACTAATTCAAATACCACCCAGCACATTGCTCTTGAACCGCCAACACCAGAAAAACTCTTTCAAAATATTTGGGAAAAACAAGGTTACAGCGCCGATGATGCGGTCTTAAAAGATTTTCTGAGTCTGGTACAAGAAGCACAAAAACATCTTGAAAATGATGCAAGCCATTAAGGATATGTCATGAAAATTTTATCCATTCGAATAAAAAATCTGGCATCGCTTGCTGATGAACATTTTATTGATTTTGAAAGCGCACCTCTGGCCCATGCAGGTCTTATTGCGATTGTGGGGAAAACTGGCGCAGGTAAATCGACCATTTTAGATGCCATGTGTCTGGCCTTATTTAATCGGGTTCCTCGCCTTAAAGACAGCGATGGTAAGTTAAAAGATGTTGATGGTTCCGAGTTACTGACCAATTCGCCTTTAACTGTCTTACGTCGTGGTACAGGCCATGGTTTTGCTGAGCTTTGCTTTATTGCGCAAGATCAAAAGCGCTATTTGGCTCGTTGGGAAATTAAACGTGCACGTGAAAACCCAAATGGTAAATTACAAAGTGTACAGCGCCACTTAAAATGCTTGACCGATGGTGTAGTACTTGCCGATAAAGCCAAAGCGGTTGATGAAAAAGTTAAGCAAATTACCCAGCTTTCTTTTGAGCAGTTTACTCGTGCCGTATTACTTGCGCAGTCAGAAGTCACTGCATTTTTAAAAGCTCGAGACAGCGAACGTGGTGAATTACTTGAGTACCTGACCAACTCCAGCATTTTCGCCAAAATCGGTGAACTGGCTTTTCGTAAAACAGCCGATATTGCAAAGCAGCGTAAACAGCTGGAAGAGTTTTTAGGCCATATTGAAATTTTGTCTGATGAAGAGATTGCTGCATTTACCGAGCAATACCAGCAAGCCGAACAAAACTATCAACAGTTAGAACAGCAAAAACATGTCTTAGACAAACAGCAACAATGGTTTGAGCGTAAAGCAAAACTTGAGCAAGAAGTTCAAGCGAAACAGCAACAGTTTCAAACTCAGCAAAATCATCATCAACAACTGGCTAGTGAACGTGAGCAATTAAAACGTCTTGAAGTTTTCTCTGAAATACGCCCACAAGTTTTTCAGCAAGCTCAAAATTTACAAACACTGCAACAACTTGAGCCGCAAATTCAGCAAGCTCAAACCAAATTTAATGAGTTGGTGCAAATTTTTGAAACGGGACAAAAACAATATCAACTTGCAGAACAACAACTCAAACAAACTCTCGATTTTGAGCAACAGCATCAACATGCTTTAAATCAAGTTCGACAGTCCATTCAAGAACGCGCTTTTATTGCCGATGAATATAAAAAGTGCAAAGAAAAAAGACAGGTAATTGAGCAAAACCTAAGCCCACTACAACAGCAGCAAAACGCTGTACAACAGCAGGTTGCACAGCTTGAGCAAAACAAAATTCATTTACAACAGCAGCTGCTCCAGACTCAGCAATATGCTGTATTAGATAAGGGTCTTTCAGCGCATCTTCATCAACTTGGGCAATTTATTCAAAATTACCAAGCAATTGAAGAACAGCTCGGTAACCCTACCCTTGCTCACCAAAAGCTATCGGAAGCTAAAAGTGAACTCGAACAACTCACAGCTTCACTAGGCACCGTTGAACAGATTGAGTTAAAGCTTGAACAACAGCGTAAAGACAAAGAACAAAAGCTTGCTCAAGTCACGCAGTTAGATCTGATTCAACAGAAAATAAAAATTTATCATGAGCTATATGCTGAACTTCAGCATTTCTCTGAAAAATATACTCAAGCCTCCACGCAAGAAGAGCAACTTAAAACCGTTTGCCAGTTAGCTGAACAAGACTACCAAACAGCAAAAAATGAACGTGAAAAGTTACAGCACATCCTGCAACAGCAACGTTTACTACACACCGAAAATATTGAACAGTTACGTGCCAATCTTAAAGAAGGTGAAGCATGTTTGGTCTGTGGAAGCATCCATCACCCCTACCGTGTTGACAATAGTGCAGTCTCTAAAGCGTTGTTCGATTTGCAGCAACAGCAAGAGCAACAAGCTATTGCACTCGAGCAAACTAAGTTTAATGCATGGCAAACCCAGCAACATGCGCTTACCCAGTGTCATGCTGAGCTTGAGCAAGTTCAGAAATATCTAGCTCAACTTCAAACAAAACAATCAAGCTTGCAGCAAGAGCTTAAGCAAGCGTTTAACCTCAATCAATTACACATTGAGCTTAATCAAGCTCCTGAACAAATCTTACAAACACTTAATGAGCTGAGACAAGCGACACAAACTGCCATAAGTTTATTTGATTCAGAAAATGCGCGTTTAACCCAAGCCATTAAACAACACAATCAGCTTATTCAAACTATTCAGCGTAATGAAAGTTTGCTTAATACAGCACAGCAATGGCAACAACAAGTTCAACATATTGTCGAGTGTTTATCGGAAACCGAACAGCACGCATGGCAGCAAGCAAGTAGCCAAACAGCTAAGCAGACTTGGGCTATTCTTGATGCACGTGCTAAGCAACTTGAACAACAAGAACAGCTTTCACAGCGTTTTGAACAACAGCAGCAAGAACTTAAAATGCTGACTGCTAGCCTTGAGCAAATGACCAAGCAAATTGATGAGATCGATCAAAATCTCCAAGAGATTACGCTTAAAGGTCAACAAAATAATGAAAAAGCGGTATCGCTCATTCAGCAAATGACGGGCCGTTCGGATATTAAGCCGCATGAATGGTTAATTGAGCATGACGCTAAACGTCAGCACCAACAAACGGCGTATCATGAGGCTAAACAACGTTTCGAACAAACCAGACAACACTTTGAACAGCAAAAACAGGCGCTCGATCAACTTAAACATCAGTATCAACACACAGAACAACATCAACAGCAGATTGATGGGCAAATTCAAAACTGGTTAAAAGCCCATACTGATTTTCAGGCATCTGATCTTACGGCACTCATACAGATTAATTCAGCACAAGAGCAAGACATTCGTAACCGTCTTAATCATGCCGAGCGTTTATTAAGTGAAGCCTCTTCTGCCCTTAAAACCATGCAAGAGCAATTAAGCGAGCACTTACAAACTCAGCCAGATATTGAATACGAAAAGCTCGTTACCCTCATTCAAGACAATATTGCAAAGCTCAAAGCACAGCTTGAAGTGCGTGACGGGCTAAAGCTGAAGCTTGAATTACATCAGCAAAACCTTGCCAAACAGCAAAAATACGCTGAACAAATTCAAAACATTCAACAAGAAGAACATCGCTGGAGCAAAATTTCAGGCTTGATTGGTGATGCTAAAGGTAAAGAGTTCCGTGACTACGCTCAGCAATATCACCTAGATATTTTAGTTGAACATGCCAACCAACAACTGGCGATGCTTTCTCAGCGTTATACGCTAAAACGTCTTGATCAATCATTAAGTCTTGCCATCATTGACCACGACATGGATGGAGAAACCCGCTCAGTTGCCTCTTTATCTGGGGGTGAGTCATTCTTAACTGCCCTTGCCTTGTCTTTAGCGATTGCCAATATGGCATCGGGTTCAATGAAAATTGAATCACTGTTTATTGATGAAGGCTTTGGTACTTTAGATGCCTCATCTTTGCACATGGTCATGAATGCTCTAGACCAACTGCAAAATCAGGGACGTCAGGTCATTCTCATCTCACACATTCAAGAAATGCATGAACGCATTCCTGTACAAATTCAAGTGAAACCACTTGGCGCTGGTGCAAGTACCATTGAAATAGTGGGTTAAAAACTAAAAAGCCCCGACATCCTGTCGGGGCTTTTTTAGATTCTGCGTTGGTATGACTCCTGTCGTACCTGTCTACATCCATTCATGACTTTTTATTGTTATTCTTAGAAACATCCTGTTTCCTGATGAGTTCATAGTACAAAAAAAGCGTTGTCTGCCATAGCCGCAAAAGGCCGCAATTTCTGTACGAAATCGCTTACATCAGCCTTTTTGCGAATAGTCTCTAGCACCAAATAACGCCGTTCCTACACGTACCATAGTTGAACCAGCGGCAATTGCGGCTTCTAAATCACTCGACATTCCCATACTCAATGTATCCCAGTCTTCTGGATGAGCATGTTGGACTTTTACCGCATCAAATAATTTTTTGGCATCTGCAAAAGCAGCTGTATTGTCAGGAGCCGGAATCACCATTAAACCACGTAACTTGATTTTCGGTAGTTGACTCATTTGAGCAACCAACTCGGCAACGTCTTCCGGTGCACAACCATCCTTACTCTCTTGCCCATCAATATTGACTTGCAAACAAATATTAAGCGCAGCTTGGTCATCACCACATTGGTTAGATAGGCGTTCTGCAATAATTAAACGATCTACTCCATGAACCCAATCAAACTTCTCGGCCAAATGCTTAGTTTTATTCCGCTGAACATGACCAATGAAATGCCATTCAATATCCAAATCCTGTAAAGCATCAATTTTATCTAAAGCTTCTTGCAAATAATTTTCGCCGAATGCCCTTTGCCCTGCTGCATACATTTCACGCAATCTTTCACTCGGATGAGTTTTTGATACGGCTAAAAGTTGCACAGTTTCAGGCGCACGCTGAGCAAGTTCACAAGCTGTTCTGATTTGCTGTAATACGTGCTGTCGCGCATCTTGCAGGTAATTCATTGACAAGGTTCTCATTTTCAAAAAACTTTTTTGCTTTTCACCTAAAGCGAGGTGTTGGTAAGCCTCGGTGAAAGCCGTATATTATTCTACAAAATAATGACATATTTTGATTTACTTGGGGAAATTATGGATATTACAGAGCTACTCGCCTTCTCTGTGAAAAATGGCGCGTCCGATTTACATCTCTCTGCTGGCATGCCACCAATGATTCGTGTTGACGGTGAAGTTCGTCGTATTAACTTACCAGCCTTAGAACATAAAGATGTCCACCGTCTTGTTTACGACATCATGAATGATAAACAGCGCCGTGACTATGAAGAAAAACTCGAAACTGACTTTTCTTTTGAAGTACCTAATGTTGCGCGTTTCCGTGTTAACGCATTTAACCAAAACCGTGGTGCTGGTGCAGTATTTCGTACCATTCCATCTAAAGTCCTCACCATGGAAGATCTAGGTCTAGGACAAATCTTTAAAGATATTTGCGACTATCCTCGTGGCATTGTACTGGTGACAGGACCAACAGGTTCGGGTAAATCAACTACGCTTGCAGCGATGCTCGATTATATTAACGAAAACCGCTATGACCATATTTTAACGGTGGAAGACCCAATCGAATTTGTACACCAGTCTAAGAAATGTCTCATTAACCAGCGTGAAGTGCATCGTGACACACACGGCTTTAATGAAGCACTTCGCTCAGCACTGCGTGAAGACCCAGATATTATTTTAGTCGGTGAGATGCGTGACCTTGAAACTATTCGCTTGGCATTAACCGCTGCCGAAACAGGTCACTTGGTGTTTGGTACACTCCACACCACGTCGGCAGCAAAAACCATTGACCGTGTGATTGACGTATTCCCTGCCGAAGAAAAAGACATGGTTCGTGCCATGCTGTCAGAATCTTTACAAGCGGTTATTTCACAAACCCTGCTTAAAAAGAATGGTGGTGGCCGTGTCGCAGCCCATGAAATTATGATTGGTATTCCGGCTATTCGTAATTTAATTCGTGAAAACAAAGTCGCGCAAATGTACTCAGCCATTCAAACTGGTGCCAATCATGGCATGACCACACTAGACCAAAGCTTAAAAGGCTTAGTCGCTCGCGGTGTGATTAGTCCACAAACCGCACGTACTGCGGCAAAACAGCCTGAATCATTCCTATAAAAATAACAAAATAGCGAGAATACAATTATGGATTTTAATGACCTACTCAACCTGATGGTTGAAAAGAAATCTTCCGATCTCTTTATTACAGATGGCGTTGCGCCCTCTATGAAGATTAACGGGCAAATTGTTCCAATTTCAAAAAACAGCCTTTCTGGGGAAGTAATTGGTCAACTGTTACATTCCATTATGAGTGAAAAACAACGCAAAGAATTTGCAGACACTCGTGAATGTAACTTTGCCATTATGAACCGTGAAAAAACGGCGCGTTTTCGTGTCAGTGCTTTTCAGCAGCGCGACATGCCAGGCATGGTACTACGTCGTATTGAAACCAAGATTCCTTCAATTGATGACTTGCAGTTACCGCCTGTACTTAAAGATTTATCGATGACCAAACGTGGCATTATTATTTTCGTAGGTGCGACAGGTACAGGTAAATCTACTTCATTGGCTTCAATGATCAGCCATCGTAACCATAACTCTAAGGGCCATATCATTACCATTGAAGACCCGATTGAGTTTATTCACGAACATGCAGGTTGCATCATTACTCAGCGTGAAGTCGGGATCGATACCGACTCATTTGAAATTGCCTTGAAAAATACACTACGACAAGCGCCGGATGTGATCTTAATTGGTGAGATCCGTTCTCGTGAAGTCATGGACTACGCGATTGGCTTTGCTGAAACAGGCCATCTTGTATTAGCTACCATGCACGCCAACAACGCCAACCAAGCGCTCGACCGTATTATTCACTTTTTTGAAAGTGATCGTCATAGTCAGCTTTACATGGACTTGTCACTTAACTTAAAGGCAATGATTGCGCAGCAGCTCATTCCAACACCAGATGGTAATTCACGCCGTGCAGCAATTGAGATTTTAATTAACTCACCATTAATTTCAGACTACATCCGTAAAGGTGAAATTCATGAAATTAAGGATTTGATGAAACGCTCACGTGAACTTGGTATGCAGACCTTTGACCAAGCTTTATTTGATTTATATAAAGCTGGTCAAATTACCTACAAAGATGCACTTAAACATGCTGACTCACCGAACGATTTACGTTTAACCATTAAACTTGCAGATGAAGGTCCTGATCAATTATCAGACGGAAAACAGCATTTAACTTTTGACCGCCAGTAATTTCTTCATAAAAAAAGGAAGGTTAAACGTAACCTTCCTTTTTTATTTGTTTTCTTTATGTGAAAACGATTATTTCTTGCGCAATGCTTCCTGACATTCAGGTTCATTACAGTAACCATAGAGATTTAATGAGTGACCCGTTAAGGTAAACCCATGTTGTTCTGCTACAGAATGCTGTTCTTTCTCGATAACATCATTAGTAAATTCAATGACTTTGTTACAGTTTTGGCATACTAAGTGATCGTGATGATCTTCTTGCATGATTTCGAAAACAGAATGGTTATTTTCAAAATGATGACGTTGAATAATACCCGCAGCTTCAAATTGTGTTAACACACGGTAAACTGTCGCAAGTCCGACATCTTCCCCTTGCTCTAACAAAGTCTTGTAAATATCTTCGGCGCTAAGATGATGTTGTTTTGAATTTTCTAATAATTCCAAAATCTTAATTCGTGGAAGGGTAACTTTAAGTCCAGCTTTGCGCAAATCTTGATTGGAAATAGGCATGAAAAAAGGTCTCTCAACAAATCTCAAGTTGGAATAGGCAATAGAATTTAGATGAAGTATGATCTATCCTTTGATCAAATGCATCATAATTTATTGGGATAGTGTAGCAAAATGCAAAAACTCGTGCTGACGTTATTCGTCACTTCACTCCTAGCTGGTTGTTCAATCTTTGGTGTATATAAGGTTGATATTCCTCAAGGGACTCCATTGACTAAAGCTCAAGCCTCTCAAGTACAGGTCGGCATGAATTTCCAGCAAGTGCGCTTTTTGCTTGGTAGCCCAACAGTGACTGATCCCCTCAATCCACAACGTTGGGACTATATCTACAACTATATCCCGGGAACATATGCTAAAAAAGCGAAAATCCCCGCAGCACATGGTCAGCATTTAAAAATTTACTTTGATGGAACTGGAACCGTAACTAAAATTGAAGGTTTAGAGACTATTCCAGAGTCGCAACCAGGTTTACCTGCTTCCAAAGAAGCAATTTTAACTGCCCCACCACTATAATCGTTTTTTCTAATAAAAAGAAACCCCTCTAGTGAAATACTTGAGGGGTTTTGCTTATTGAGCTGATTGCTTAAAGCGATTGCCTTTAATGTATCTGCCTACAGGGTTTTTCGCAGCACGTTTCCGGCGAATATCTTTTGGATTAATCGTTAATGGTCGATAAACCTCAACTCGATCACCCGCGTGTAATACCGCAACAGTTTCTACTTTTACTCCAAAAATGCCGAGCTGAAGTGGTTCAGGCAAATCAACTTGATTTGATAAACCACTTGCTTGAACTGCCTGTGCAGCAGTCATTCCCTCTTCAAATGGAACAGAAATTAAAAACTGTTGTTCCGGTACCGCAAAAGCGACCCAAACTTGTTGTGTACGTTCCATTAGATACTTTGTCCAATTACAGCAATCATTGCCACAATAATTGAAAGCGGCAATACGATACGTACAGCAATACGCCATAGGTTATAAAAAAGCTCATTGCTAAAATTCATCGATTTACGTAAGTGGCTAATTTTCATAATCCAACCTGCAAAAACTGCATAGATTAAGCAAATAAGTAAGCCCCACAGCATAAGAATGAGCGTGAATAAATTATGAACTTCCGGCACAGCCCAAACTGCAATTGCTACAACAATAATCACCCATTGTAAAACAGGCATAAGCTGACGCTGAGCAAGTTGTTCTCTAGCCAACTGCACAAATAACGCGGATGTCATTACGCCAGTAAATATCCACGTTAAAACAGGTAATTGAGCCTGAAGCGAGAAAAAGCCAAAAGCAACCACAGCAATGAGCTGAGCTAACCAAATTGGAAGAACAGTTTTCGTTGCGCCTTCTTGCGCCTGAACAGCACCTACACTATTTTGCCAGTAAAGCCCTAAACCTAACCCGCTCGCGACAAGTGCAAGTACAGTTGCATTACCCCACTCCTTAAACTCAACACTGGTCCAATGCCAAGGTTGTAAAGTCGAGCCCATCGTATTTGCCAACACAATAGAAGCGATTACTCCTAAGGTCATTAATAAAATGAGTATTTGGCGTGGAATAAAAGATAATACCAAGGCAGCAACTGCAAGGCCTGCAAAAATAATTTGACCGGAAATGCTTGGGGCAAACTGTGCAACTAATATATTGCTCGCAGTACTTAGAACGTTACCCGCTAAGAAAGGAATAAAAACAACAGCAAGCCAGCCAACCACACGCCATTTAGGGGAACTATCAGCTTCACGAGTTAAACTCGATAATGCATTTAAAGCGGTTGTTTTTGATCGTTTTGCTAAAGCAATTTCCAAATAACAAACTGGTAATGCCAATAACAACATAGTGCCAAACCACAATAACCAGAAATCGATTTGACGATCAATCTGGATTCCCATGGTTGGTGCCAAAGTGGCCATGATGACAAAAGATAAGCAAAACGCCATAAGAGGCGATAACCATCGTGACATAGGTATGTCCTGCATTATGCATTCCTTGAAAAAGTCTATAGATATTTTGCCCGTCTCATGCATGAAAATCAAAGTTTGCACAATAAAAAAAGCAAACCACCGAAACGATAGTTTGCCGCGCTAACTGTATATTAGAGTTTTTTTAGTTAAGGTTATGAGAAAAAACGGGCGAACCAGTTCTTTCCTTTCTTCTTTTCTTTTTCTCTAATAATCCCCATCATATTTTCTTTTACTGCCCCCACATAATCGGCATCATCATGTTGAATATGGTTAATTAACCATTTAGCCAAGATCTCTTGTAATTCTGCTTCAATCGTATGGCCCATTTCAAAACGTTCACGATATAACTCTATTTTTTTAATAAACAAGTCATGTACACGTTTATGAGGCACTCTATATTTATAATCCGCTTCCTCTTGTAAACTTTCTTCAAAGGTAAAATGTGATTGCGTATAATCAATAATATTGTCTAAAACATCTTTAATACGACGTCTATCCTCATCATCTTTTACATCATCAATCTCATTAATATAATCCAGTATTCGTTTATGCTGCTCATCAATAACGTCAATACCAGTATTATATTCTGAAGCCCATTTCATTTTCATACATCACCCCCAATGATGTTCAATGACTGTTGCATAAACCGCATCTTATCTTTAAAGGGTATAAATAAAAACAAAGCTATTTTGTCGGCTTTAAATAAATAAAAATGAATAAATAGTTAAAATTTTGATTTTTAAAAAATTAATTAATATTAACCAACTAAAAAGATAAAGTATTTTTTAAACAAAATACTTTATTATTAAATAAACAAAAATATATATTTCTTAAGAAATTACATTTCATTCAATAAAAAATTAATATTGGTCAGCACGAGTAATACGCTTAAGTTCAGGATTTTTCTCTTCACGTATTAATCTTTCAACTTGAGTAATCGCTTTTTTTATAGGTTTACCATGTTGAAATAAAATCATTTCACCAGGTTGATAAGCAATCCATGTTTCATTATGAGTTAAAGGCTCAGTGGTAATTACTGCAACTCGATCTTCAGGAGTCGTCACCTGACTAAAATCAACCTCAACATCTAAATCAATTAAATGTGCATTATTAAATGGATATTCTCGAACTAACCAATGTAATTTAGTAATCGCATAACTAAATAAAGCTTGCCCATTCGATAAACAGAAATTAAATGTCCCATATTCTGCAATTTGAGGAGAAATCTTTTCTAATACTTCAAATATCTGCTCAAGCGTTGGTTCTTCATAACCAAATACTTCTACCAGTTGATCTAATAAATAACAAAATGCTCTTTCGCTATCGGTATTTCCTACCGGCGTAAAACGTCCGCTTAAGGGTGGATTAAAATCATGTAAATCGCCATTATGGGCAAAAATCCAGTGACGTCCCCATAGCTCCCGAATAAAAGGATGTGAGTTCTCAAGCGTAATTTTGCCTTGAGTCGCCTTACGAATATGTGCGATTACATTACGTGATTTAATGGGATAATTACGAATAAGATCAGCAATTGGTGATTCAACTGCAGACTGGTTATCTACAAATAAACGGCATGCCTTATCTTCAAAAAAGGCAATACCAAAACCATCACTATGGTCAGAGGTAATTCCTGCGCGTTGAGAAAAACCACGGAAAGAAAAAGTGATATCCGTTGGTGTTGCACAATTCATTCCTAATAGCTGGCACATATTGTTTTTAAACTTTCACTTCATTACCCCATGCGTACTATTGTGCATGAGAGTAAATTGGCTTGTAAATCCCAATATGCACTCGCTATTACAAAATATAAGATAACTTTATCGCTGAGCCATTTTGTTCATTACAAACGAAGTGGCAATTTTATTCACTTCTAAAAATACAAAGTAATCGAGACAGTTAAATTCAGCATCAAAGAAAGCATCTTTAGATAATTTAGACTGCATACTCAAATACATTTGGAATAGTTTCGGCATCCGCTCATCCTGAGGGAAACTAAACTCCGGATATTCAGGTTCATAGATTTTCTTAGAACGAATATCGATGGTTTTAGTGTCCGGTAATTGCTGAATTTGACGGTGTGTATAGTACGCTCTAGCCAAATTATCTTGCAGATGAATACTGACACATCCCATCAAATATTTAGCGCGCATTGACCACAATACTTTAGGTGCAAGATTCAGCCATAATGTTGAAAGTGCCTTACCATTACGAAAACGTGGATGCACACAAGTACGCCCTATCTCTAATACATTTGGCAAATGTGACAAGTGTGGAACAATGTCAAACTCATTAGCACTGTAACTTTGCCCTATTTCATGGCCTTGGAAGAGCTTAAGTCGTGTATAAGCAACAATCTCTCCTGTCCATTTTTCTCTTAATACAGCATGCTCACAGCCAAAATCGTAAATATCTTGATCTAAATTATCTTCAAACTGAATGCCGAATTGTTTACTAAATTGTTGTGCACGAAACCGTTGTACATCTTGTAATTCTTTTAAATTATCAACCCATTCAAAGCGGAATTGTGTTTGATTGTTAGCCTTATGGCGATTTAAAGGTAAAGTCCAGGTTTGGCGATATTGATTAAATTTTTCCAGCATAATGAACGCTCCTAGTGACACCCACTACACTAGTCAAAGCTCATGACAAAAAAATGACCAAAATTAAATGGCATAAAAAAAGACCACTTAGCGTGGTCTTTTAATAAAAACTAATAAGGATTAGTGAGTCGTTTGTGTACGGTTAGAAATAAGCGTACCGACCCCGTGATCTGTAAAGATTTCAAGTAATGTTGCGTGCGGTACACGACCGTCAACAATATGTGCGCTCACAACACCACCTTTTACAGCGTCAAGCGCACAGCCTACTTTAGGAATCATTCCACCGTAAATTACGCCTGTTTCGATTAAACGGTCAACTTCTTGTGTCGTTAAACCAGTTAAAAGGTTTTTGTTTTCATCTAATACGCCACTAATATTAGTCAGCAGAATTAATTTTTCTGCACCTAATGCTTCTGCGACCTTCCCAGCCACCAAGTCAGCATTAATATTGTAAGTATTACCTTTTTCATCAACACCTAATGGAGCAATAACAGGAATAAAGTCGCTTTGAGTAAACATCTCTAATACGTCAGTTTTAACTCCGGTCACCTCACCAACCATACCTAAGTCGATATGTTTGATCGAACCGTCCTCTTCTTGTTTTTCCATTAATAACTTACGGGCACGTAATAAGTTACCATCTTGACCAGTCAAGCCAATTGCACGGCCGCCGTGTTTATTAATCAAATTAACAATAGATTTGTTTACACTACCGCCTAGGACCATTTCAACCACTTCCATCGTAGCTTCATCGGTCACACGCATACCATCAATACGGTCAGACTCACGTCCTAATTGCTTTAAGAAAGAGTCAACTTGTGGGCCACCGCCATGCACAACAATCGGGTTTAAACCCACAGTTTTAAGTAAAACGATATCGCGGGCAAATGAACTTTCCAATTCAGGATCAGTCATCGCATTACCACCGTATTTCACCACCAGCGTCTTACCAGAAAAACGTTGAATATATGGCAAAGCTTCAATCAAGATTTTTGCTTTGTCGACGCCGAGATGCTGATCTTGTGGCATTGCGCCTCTCCTTATTAGGCCTCAGAAAGTTCTTGTGCAATTTGCGGATAACGCTCTTGCAACATATCAATAAATTTTTGCTGGATTTCCTTTAAACGTAAAGGATTATCAGCGTCAAATCTTACGGTAAAATACTCACCTGTATTTGATGCTCGAATAATGCCAAAACCATCATCAAAATCAAGACGTACGCCATCAATTTTACTAATTCGAGCACCCAAACGATGGCTTAAAATTTCAATATCTTGTAGTACATGTTTAGGGTCGGAATGATGGGTACCAATATAAGTATCTTCGGTACAGCATCTTTCAGGATAATTAGAAAATAAATCAGAAATTGTTGCCGCACTCGACTCAGTGAAATATTCCATTACACGTAATGCAGCGTACAAACCATCGTCATACCCAAAACCACGCCCATCATTAAATACATAATGACCCGCGTATTCGCCCCCAAAAATAGCGTTACCATTTGATTGAGATAAATACGCGCGGAGGAAGCTACTTCCCGTGCGAATCATTTTGGGTTTACCACCAAGTCGTTCTACGGTTCTTTGAACCATGAGTGAGCATTTCACATCAAATACAATTTCTTTGTCTGGTTGCTGCTCCAGACACATTTGTGCAAATAGTGACAATAAACGGTCAGCGGTAAGTATATTGGCTTTTTCATCAAGTAATACGACACGGTCGCCATCGCCATCAAGGGCAATACCAATATCTGCCCCCTGTTCAATAATCGTTTTACGTAGTTCTTTTAAATGCGCAGCATGTGAAGGGTCTGGTGCGTGATCAGGGAACTCACCATTTGGAGTCGTACGTAAAGCAATGACTTCACAACCCATTTTTTCAAGTACGAGTTTTGAGCAATGCCCTGCCGATCCATGCAGGCCATCTAATACAACTTTTAAAGGACGCTTGAGTTGAATATCGTTAAAGATTGCTTGTTGGTATTTTTTACAAAATTCTGAATTAAATTGAGGAGTTGATAATTCTAATAATGAAATTGTATGAGTAGGTACATAAGTTTGCGCAAATTCACCTACTTGCTGGATCATTTCAGGAGATGGAGGTTCACCTCTTAAAATCCATTTAATACCATTATCTGATTTAGGATTATGGCTAGCTGTTACCATTATGCCATTACCACCAAACTCCCGTGCAATGTAGTACATCATCGGGGTTGAGCAACAACCAATATTTGTAACATTTAAACCCTGCTCTACTAATATCTCTTCGATTAAATGCGCATAAGCCGGACTCGTCAGGCGTGCATCATAACCAATAATCAGCTGAGTTTGTTCTGCTTGTTTATATTGTTGTGCCAATCCATAGGCAATTGAACGGACGACGTCCGTAGTTAAATAAGAAAGTTTGCCTCTAATATCGTAAGCACGGAAAATATTTTTTGGAAATGAGTGTCTTACATTCATAGCGTATCTTCTATTTAAAGATCAATTTGATCTATCGCAAAAACATAGAGTATTCAAAATCTGAAAAATGGGTATTTGCTAAAAAAAGTTAAAAGAATATGAGTAAAGCGTTTTGTAATATAATTCATTGTAACATTCAAGGTGTAAAAAGAAACACTTGTAAAACAAGCGTTTCTTTTCATTATTTTTTATAAATTAATTATTGTTTACCAGTGTGACCAAAGCCGCCTGCGCCACGTAAAGTTTCTTCAAATTCCTCTACTTGCTCAAATTCAGCCTGAACTACTGGAACTAAAACATACTGTGCTAAACGCTCACCCGGTTCTAAACGGAAGGTGGTTTGACCACGGTTCCACACTGAAACCATCAACTCACCTTGATAGTCCGAATCAATCAAACCAACTAAGTTGCCAAGCACGATACCGTGTTTATGGCCTAAACCTGAACGCGGTAGAATTAAACCAGCAAAATTCACATCATGAATATAAATTGCCATACCTGTTTTAACCAAAACAGTTTGGCCTGGTTCAATCTCAATTGCTTCATCTAAACAGGCACGTAAATCTAAACCTGCTGACCCTGCTGTTGCATATGAAGGTAAAGGCCACTCTTTACCTAAACGCGGATCGAGCAATTTAACTTGAACTTTCATGGGATTTCCTAAAAATTAAAAAAATTAACGCTTTAATAAAGCTTTTAAATTTGCCAAATATTGTTGAGCCTGTTCTTTAGGATCAACATTTGCTGCAATTTTCTTTTTACGCCCTAACCATTCGAGCTCATCTTGCGGAAGCTCATCGAGGAAACGGCTTGGGGTCATCTGTTTCATTTGACCACCATTTTTACGCTGCTCTGCCAAAGTCAAAGTTAAGCCTTGACGTGCACGGGTAATTCCCACGTACATAAGACGGCGTTCTTCTTCAATAGTTTCAGCAGCAATCGAGTTCTTATGCGGCAACAGCTCTTCTTCAAGACCCATAATATAGACATATGGGAATTCCAAACCTTTAGCGGCATGTAGAGTAAGTAAGTTCACTTTATCAGTATCTTCTTCCTCTTGCTGTTGCTCTAACATATCAAGCAAGACTAGTTTTCGAATCACACTTTCAATGTTCTTTTCATCAACATCTTCAGCACGATTAATTAAGTTTTGAATACTGCTAAACAAGTTCTCGATATTATCGAGCTTACTTTTCTCTTGCGCAGGCGTTGCGGACTGCTCACGAATATAGTCGATATAACCCGCTTCATTCATCATTTGACGAACTTTAGGCACAGGCTCATCATCTTCCAACAGCTCACGTGTAAACGTCGAGATAAAATCAGCAAACTCATGCAATTGAGTTTCTGCCTTTTTAGGAAGTACCATACTTAAGCGCTGGTCAGAAGAAGCACCAAGTAAAGACAAATTGTTTTCTTGTGCAAATAAACCTAGTTTTTCAAGAGTAACTGGGCCAATCGCACGTTTAGGCGTATTAATAATACGTAAGAAAGCACTGTCATCTTCTGGGTTAATAATAAGACGTAAATAACTCATTACATCTTTAATTTCTGCACGAGCGAAGAACGATGTACCGCCAGAGAGTTTGTACGGAATCTGCATTTGGCGAAGTTGTGTTTCCAATACACGCGCCTGAAAGTTACCACGGTACAATACAGCGTAATCTTTCCAGTTCTTACCATTCATAAGTTTGTGAGTCAGTAAGTCTTTGACTACACGTTCTGCTTCATCATCATCATTACGACAGGTAATAATTCTGATGACTTCACCATGGCCTTTATCACTCCATAATTTTTTATCAAAAATATGCGGGTTATTTTGAATCACACAGTTCGCAGCTTTCAAAATACGGCTGGTCGAGCGGTAATTTTGTTCAAGCTTAATAATATGAAGATTTGGGAAATCCTGTTTAAGCAAAGCCATGTTTTCAGGTTTAGCCCCACGCCATGCATAAATCGACTGGTCATCATCACCTACGGCAGTAAACTGCCCCATTACGCCAACTAGTAATTTCACCAAAATATATTGCGCGGTATTGGTATCTTGATACTCATCCACTAACAAGTAACGAACACGGTTTTGCCACTTGTCACGCACTTCTGCATTTTCTTGCAATAAGCGGGTAGGCATAACAATGAGGTCATCAAAATCAACTGCATTGTAGGCACGTAAATTACGTTCATAAAGTTGATAAAGATGGGCAAACTGGACATCTTCAGGAGTTTCGCACGTCGAATGTGCTTGTTCAGGCAAAATCAGATCGTTTTTCCAATCTGAAATTTTCTTCATTGCCTTGGCAATTAGCTCTTTACTCTCTGCACCCGATAAATTATCGCGATGCATCAAATCCATCAAAATACGTTTACAGTCATCTGCATCCAAAATCGAAAAATTAGCTTTTAAAGGTAAATTTTTAAGTTCTAAACGTAAAAGATTTAAACCAAAAGTATGGAAGGTCGAAACGGACAAACCTTTTGCTTCTTCACGTGATAAAAGCTTAGTGACACGCTCTTTCATTTCGCGTGCAGCTTTATTGGTAAAGGTCATCGCTGTAATACGATGCGCAGGAATACGGCAATGTTGCACCAAATAAGCAATTTTACGCGTAATTACCGATGTTTTACCTGAACCAGCGCCAGCAAGCACCAATAAAGGGCCTTGAGTATATTTCATGGCTTCTTCTTGCTTGTTGTTCAGTTGACTGGCAGATGACATCGTGTATTACCTCTTAATTTTTCGAGCATGATTATAGTCATCTCTTTTTTAGAATCCCAATAGTAAATCTACGGATATGTATAAATGATGTCTAATAATGCAATTTATGCGCCGCAGAATGTCGTGATTATTTTTTATACTTCACCCATAAAAAAACCACCCGAAGGTGGTTTTTGAAACAATAAACTAGATCTTATTGTTTAGCATAAATGCTGATTTCTACACGGCGGTTTTGTTCACGACCAGAAGCAGTTGAGTTGTCTGCGATTGGGTTAGAAGAACCATAACCTTGTGCATCGATACGGCTAGATGGAACACCTTTACCAGCTAAATAGTTTTTAACTGACTGAGCACGCGCTTGAGATAATGGGATGTTAATAGAGTCATTACCAGTGTTATCTGTATAACCAGTAACTAAAATCGCGCTCTTGTTATCTTCAGCCAATGTTTGAGCTACTTTGTCCAAAGTTGCATAGAAGTTTGGCTTGATGTTTGATTTGTTAGTATCAAAAGTAATGCTACCAGGCATGATCAATTGAACAGAACCATCTGGGTTACGGCCTACTTCTACACCAGTACCAGCCATTTGTTCGCGTAATTTTTTCTCTTTTTGGTCAAGATATAAACCGCCAGCTGCACCAAGAACTGCACCAATTGCCGCAGCACGGTTGTTTTGACGGCTAGAGTTTGCATTTGATTTAGAAATACCGTAGCCAGCTGCTGCGCCGATCAAAGTACCTAATGCGGCTTTATCGTATTCAACGCCACCAAGGTTATTACCTGTTGTTTGACAACCAGAAAGTACTACTGCTGCCCCTACCACTGTTGAAATAACTAATGCACGCATTGCATGCCTCCTCACTTTGAGTGTTTTGTTGTTGAATGAATAATGAAACAAAAAGGAAGTATAAAACATTGATATTTTGTTAATAATAAACAGTTTAGTTATTTTTTTGTAATATTTTGATGCACTTTAAGGTGTGCACTCATCACAATTTCTTCATTGTTGTCTAAGATACCGTTGTATTTCATTTCACGATAGTTATAGTTGAACAACTTTCTATGGATTTTGGATATTCGGGGCCATTTATATGTCAACTGCACCCAATAAGCAATCTGCGCTAAAAAAAATTACACGTGGACTCACTGTAGGTACAGTCATCACAGGTAGCACATTTTTTCATGGACCACCTGTCTTAGCTTTAGGTTTAACAAAGCTATTTAAAAAGTCTTCAAAAATTGATGAAACCAATATTCAAATTACTAATAGCTGGCTTGGTGTCAATAATTGGCTCATTGATCATGTTTTACCTAATTTAAAATGGGACATTAGCATTGACGAAGACCTTGATCTGAATATGCAAGGCCGTTATTTAATGACTTGTAACCATCAAAGTTGGGTTGATACCACGGTAAACCAGTATTTCGGGTTAACCCGTATGCCGCTTACCCGCTTTTTTACCAAGTGGGAACTCATCTTTATTCCTTTCGTGGGTCAAGCTTTTAAAATCTTAGGCTTCCCAATGATGAAGCGTCATACAAAAGAGCAAATCGCGAAAAACCCTGAACTCAAAGACCGCGATATGATGGAAGCACGTAAAGCGTGTGAACAGCTCTTAAGTCAACCTTTTACATTATTAAATTATTTGGAAGGGACTCGTTTTACTGAGGAAAAACACGACCAACAAAAATCACCATATAAACATTTATTAAAACCTAAAGCAGGTGGTTTGGCTCTGGCGTTAAATATTTTGGGCGACAAAATTGATGCTTTAGTTGATATGACCATTGTCTATCCTGATGGCGTACCAGGTTATGGCGATTTCTGGCTAGGTGACGTTTCAAAAATTGCGGTCAATCTTCGAAAAATTGAAATACCAGACTGGGTTCTCGGGGGTAATTATGAAGATGACCCAGTTTACCGTGAACGTTTTCAACAATGGGTACATGAACTCTGGACTGAAAAAGATCAGCTCATCGAGAAAATGAAAGCTCAATACGCGACTACAAATCTTTAAAAAAGAATCCACTTTTATGCAAAACAGTTCCGGAAAGCAAACGAAATATCACCGTGTAGATTCAAGCAGCCTTTCATTTAAGCTGTTTTTGGTCTACGACATCTTTATGGTGTTTATTATCATTTTCAATCTGTTCTGTCTTGCAGCCAATTTCTTTTTAATGAGCAGTATTGGGGCATGGTTCTTTGAACATATCCATTTGCCCCAAGTATTGTCTTTCTACCGTACCCATTTACACCCATGGGTTATTACCTCTGAAGCCTGGTTTATTGGTTTTCTAATTATTGAACTACTGGTCCGTTGGGGAATTGCTATCGTTTATAAACATCATAAGCGTTGGTTCTTCTTCCCGTTTATTCACTGGTATGAAATTTTAGCTATTATTCCTCAGCTACGTTTTCTACGTTTATTCCGTGCCGGGATTATTGCATATCGTTTACACGAACTTGGTTATCCGGTTATTCCTGAAAGCTGGAGAAAGACAGGTCTCTTTTATTACCGTGTGGTTATGGAAGAGTTGTCGGACCGCGTGGTGATTACCGTAATTGACGGTATTCGATACGAACTTGAAACGAGTTCTAGCCATAAACAAATTATTCATGATTTGGTTAATCATCATCGTGAACAATTTACCGTAACCCTAACTGCCCTATTACAAGAATCTTTAGCAACTGCTTTAAAAGAACAAAAGCCTGCAATCACCCGAGCTGTCGGACAAATCGTAGATCAGGCAATAGAAGATACGCCTGAATTAACACAATTATTAAGGCTTATTCCACTTGTAGGGGGACGTATTGAGCAACAAATTCAAAGTATTGGTCAACGTCTTGGTGAAAATATCAGTGCTGGTTTAATAGAGCCGTTAATTGAAGGTTCAGCCGCACACCCTAATTCAACTTATCAATTAATTTCTCAAAAAATTAGCCATATAAATATTGATAACCATGAACTTGAGCAGCTGGTTGAGTCTGTCGTTTTTGAAACGCTAGAAGCTGTCCGTAAACAAGTTAAAGTTAAACAGTGGCAACAAACACTCGCGGAGTATGATCGAATCAAAGAATAAGCATTTATTTATTTTTTTATAAATCACGCTAGAGAATTGGTACGATTTGTTCTAGCATTTGCTCTATTTACAATAAACTTAACGATATTACAGCTCGTTTTAACGCCTTGAAGGAAGACTTATGGCTGATATCCGGATTACCGGCAGAATGGTTAACTTTAGCAGGATAACCTTCGATACGAATGATCATGATGTGATCCGCCAGCAATTATCAAATATATTAAATGAAGGTTCCTATCAGGGAACTGTCGTTATTATAGATAGTACTGTTGAACAAGAGCTTATTGCTTTAATTCAGCTGTTAGTCAGCATGGGCTTACAGCCTATGGCTGTCATTGACGGTATTTTAGGCGATGAAGCACGCGCCATTCAGTTCCCTGTATTACCTGCAGATCAGCCATTACAACGTATTAAACCAACTGCAGAGCAAGTTGCAATTGTAGAGAAGCCTACCTCTGCACAAGCTTCGGTAGAAACAAAAAAACCACTAAATAATAATGCAGTTGCCCATATTACCTCTTATCATGATGAAATTTTGCGTACAGGCCAATCTCTTGTACAAGACCAAGGCGATATTATTTTAAAAGCTGGCATGAATAGTGGTTCCGAAGTGATTGCTTCAGGAAATATACATATTTATGGCACGGTTCGTGGTAGAGTCATTGCTGGTGCGGGTGGGCACGCTGCTGCACGCATTTTTTGCCAATCTTTAGAGGCTGAACTCGTTTCCATTGCCGGAACATATTGTGTCGCAGATGATATCCCTAAACATGTGGTAAAAAAGCCAGTACATATTTATTTAAATGAAAAGCAAGAGCTTGAATTTGAAGCTCTAGAACTTTAGTTTATTAAGCAAATCACCAAAAAACAGCCCTTTTAAGGGTGTATGTATGACCATAATAGGAGTGGATTCGGTGGCCAAAATTGTTGTCGTAACATCAGGCAAAGGTGGTGTAGGTAAAACTACAACGAGTGCATCTTTTGCAACAGGTTTAGCCCTTCGTGGTCATAAAACTGTTGTGATTGACTTTGATGTAGGCTTACGTAACCTTGATTTAATTATGGGTTGTGAGCGTCGTGTTGTTTATGATTTCGTCAATGTAATTAATAATGAAGCACGTCTGCAACAAGCCCTTATTCGCGATAAAGATATCGAAAACCTTTACATTTTGCCGGCTTCCCAAACCCGTGATAAAGATGCTTTGAGCGACGAAGGTGTTGCTCGTGTAATTGATGAGCTTTCTCAAGAATTTGATTACATTATTTGTGACTCACCTGCGGGGATCGAGCGTGGTGCAATTTTAGCAATGTACCATGCAGATGAAGCAATCATTGTGACAAACCCTGAAATTTCTTCAGTACGTGACTCTGACCGCATCATCGGAATGTTAGATAGCAAAACTAAAAAAGTTGAACACAACGAAGGACGTATACGTAAACATTTATGTATTACACGTTTTAACCCTGAACGTGCTGACCGTCAGGAAATGCTGACGATTGATGATATTTCTAAAGATATTTTACGCGTACCGACATTAGGTGTTATTCCTGAATGTCCAAGTGTATTACAAGCATCAAACGAAGGTAAGCCAGTTATTCTGTATTCAGAAACTAAAGCTGGACAAGCGTATGATGACTTGGTTGCTCGCTTTCTTGGCGAAGACCGCCCTTATCGACACATCACAGCTCAACCTAAAGGCTGGTTAGCACGACTATTTGGAGCGTAGATATGGCAGGATTCTGGAGTAAATTATTTAGCAGTGAAGAAAAACCATCAAGTGCTCAAACTGCCAAAGATCGTTTAAAAGTCATTGTTGCATCAGAACAAGGTTTAGGCCGTCGTTTAAGCCAAGACAAGATTGACCAAATGAAGAAAGAAATTATGCAGGTGGTCAGTCGTTATGTTAGCGGTGTAGGCGAACAGCATATCCAAATGCAAGTTCGTTCTGAGGCGAACATTGAAATGTTAGAAATGAATATCAATTTACCTGAAGAACGATAATTCTATTTCTGACTATTCAATAAAACAGAATCAAGGCAAAATAACGCAAGTTATTTTGCCTTTTTTAAAATGAGGAGATTGTCATGGCATTATCACAGCCAGCAACTTTCAATGAAGAATGGTCCGATGAGCGTGTTTTTGCCTACCTCAACCAACTTCCTCCAAATGGTGTGAACGCAGACTTCCATGTGCTCTACCATGCTTTTAAACATATGCGTCCAAATGATTATGAACGTCTTCTAACTAAATTTGTTGCAGATGGACGAGATATTAATGCGACTAATCCGGAAGGCGAACGCATCCATGACGTGATTGCTAAATTCCCACGTCAATCAGCGCCGTTTTTAGAAGTTTTAGCAAAGTTTGCTTAAAAATAAAAAAGCCTCTTAAAGAGGCTTTTTTCTTATTTAAAATTATCGATTCCCAATCAGGAAAATACCGAAAACGGTAAAAATCCCCCCAGAAATACCATCAATCCATTTTGAAAAATTACGGTAAGCAGCTCTAAAACTTGGTAATGAGAAAATAAAAGTCACAAAGCAGAACCATAAAATTGTTTCAACCGACACAATAATAAAAAGCAGCCAATGGACTTGATCAAGCTGAGGGTTTGCTAAAAATAAAGAGAATACACTACCAAAATAGATCACAGCTTTAGGGTTCGATAAATTGGTGAGTAATCCCTTCATAAAAAATAAATACGGCGCTTTTGGTAATTCAACAGTTGTCACCTCTTCCTGCTGATTTTTTGAAAATGCCGAACGCAACATTTGGTATCCTAACCAGCATAGATATAAACCGCCTGCAATAAGTAAACCTTGCTTTAACCAAGCCATTTTCTCAAAAATAATATTTAAGCCCATCAATGCTAAAGAAGCCCAAAACATAACACCCGCTGTTATCCCTGCAACAACCAGCATTGCTTCTTTACGAGATCGGCTCACTGCAGTCTGTGATACCAAAAAAAAATCAGGCCCTGGAGTAATAAGCGCACAAAAATGAATAAAAGCTAACGTAATTAACGCGACTAACATGTTGTCCTCCTGATTTGTTTCATTGTTATTTATTGAGAAGCACACATTAGCATTTTTTACTATTTGATAAAATCTCAAACTACCCGTAATAATTATTATTTTCAACTATAAAAAAAGCCTCCGAAGAGGCTTAATTTTAACTGTAGATATTAAACTAAAATATCGCGCTTACCGTTGGCACCCATAGCACTCACAATACCATTCTCTTCCATTTGGTCAATGATACGAGCGGCACGGTTATAACCAAGGCTAAACTTACGCTGTAATGAAGACGTAGAAGCTTTTCGAGTTTCTAAAACAAACGATACACATTGATCATAAAGTGCATCACGGTCTGAACCACCATCACCTTCTTCAAAGCCACGCGAAGCAGGCTCCTCATCAAATGGAGTTAAGATCTCATCTACGTAGTCTGGTTCGCCACGTTCACGCCATGCATCACAAATACGGTTAACTTCATCATCACTAATAAATGCACCATGCACACGTTCTGGCTCAATCTTACCTGGTCCTAAGAACAGCATATCACCGTGACCTAACAAGTCTTCCGCCCCCCCCGCATCCAAAATAGTACGCGAGTCAATTTTACTGTTTACACGTAAAGCTACACGCGTTGGAATATTGGCTTTAATAAGGCCTGTAATGACATCTACCGATGGACGTTGAGTTGCAAGCAATAAGTGAATACCAGCAGCACGAGATTTTTGCGCCAAACGCGTAATCATTTCTTCTGCTTTCTTACCAACTTGCATGATCATATCTGCGAACTCATCCGCCACAATAACAATAGATGGTAATGGCGTTAAACGAGGCGCACGCTCTTGTGTCGCCGAGTCACTTGGTTTCCACGTCGGGTCAATCAAGTCTTCTCCATTTGCAAGCGCTTCTTCAACTTTTCGGTTGTAGTCACTTAACTTACGAATTTTTAAGAACGACATAAGCTTATAACGGCGCTCCATTTCATTTACACACCAGTTCAAAGCACTCACTGCATCTTTCATGTCAGTGACTACAGGCGTTAATAAATGCGGAATATCGTTGTAGTTTGCTAATTCAAGCTGTTTCGGGTCAATTAAAATCAGACGCAATTGGTCAGGGGTATATTTGAGTAACATCGATAAAATCATCGAGTTAACGGCAACAGATTTACCCGAACCTGTAGTACCCGCAACCAACATATGCGGTGCTTTTGCCAAGTCTGTTAGTACCGGATTACCTGAAATATCTTTACCCATTGCCATACTAATGAGAGCACTTGGGTCACGATATGCGGGTGTTTCCAATAGTTCAATCAAACGTACCATTTCACGAGCACTATTTGGAACTTCAATACCAATATATGGTTTACCCGGAATAACCTCTACCACACGTACAGAAGCCATAGACATTGAACGTGCCAAGTCACGGGAAATATTAGTCACTTTAGATGCTTTCACACCCGGTGCCAAATCTAATTCAAAACGTGTAACCACTGGACCCGGCTGAGCTTCAACCACCTGAGCCTTCACGTTAAACTCTTGTAACTTGATCTCAAGTAGCTCAGACAAACGGGAAAGCTGTTCCTCGGTAAAGTTAACTTTCTTATTTGGGTCAACCTTATCAAGCAATTCAAAGCCCGGTAATGTTGGTAAATCTAAACGCTTTTTGGCCACTTGCATGGCACGAGACATTGGTCGACCTGATGCATCTGTTAAAGGTGCATCAAAATCAAACTCATCCTCAAGGTCATCCTGAGGCTTTCCAGCAGTTTCCTGCCAAGCTTCAATAAATTCTTCTTTTGACAGCTTCTCTGCACCAATCGTAGTTTGAATAGGCGCTTTTACAAAAGCCGAAGATTGCGCATAGCTACTTGCCTTGATCGGTTGAGTTGCTGGCGGGATATCCTCATCAATCAATAAGTCATCAAAATCATCAAAGACTTCTTCATTCGATAAATTTTTAGGTGACTGATTTAAATTCGATACAGGTACAGATGATTCAACTAATGTTTGAGGAGCTTGCGGTGTAACTTCTGGTTCAACATGATGATCTTGAACAAATGGCGTATGCACATCAGTTGCTGTTTTACTATTTGGAACTGCAGCAAGTAGTTCATCAAAAATCTCATCATCATTCCAATCTAAACCTTGATGAGTATTCGATGGTTGATTTTGTTTAGCCTGATAAACTGTTTGCTGAAATTGCTCATGAGTCGAAGGCTGTTCACTTGAATCATCAGCAGCTCTTAACAGTGCATCAATTTCTTGTTTATGGCTTACATCATCACGCTGTAACGCACGCCAAACCTCCCCCGTAGCCACTAAACGCTCACTGTCTTTTTTAAGTTGTTGGGCTTGCTCAAGTGTACGCTCAAAGTTTTCTGGCTGAGGAGTTGTTTTTTCTTCAATCGTTTCAGGTTGACTTTGTTCTTTAGCTAAAACGTCGGCAAATAAACGCTCTGCTATTTCATCATGTCGTGTAGAGCTCGCTTTGCTTTGAGCTTTTTCTGGTTGGGCATTTAGCTCTACTTCATCCGTAACTTCTTCTGCTTTAGGCATCTCTGCAACTTTTACCGTTGCTGCTTTATTCGCAGGCTGTGTGGTTAAGTCATAAGCAGATTCGTTAGGGGATACATTTTTATAGAATAAATCTTGTAAATAACCAGGCATTGCTTTGAGCGTAACCCATGTTTTGCTCCACTGCACCCCAAATGCCAAAGTGAACAATACCACTCCGAAAACAAGTAGAAATAATGTCGCACCATAAATTGTTAACAGTTGAGATAAGCTTTGCCCCAACTCATAACCAATAATCCCGCCTGCAGCATTATCTAAAGTATCAGCGGGTACATTCCAGTGAAGGTAAAGCAAACTCGACACAACAAGAATTAAGAAGAACTGCGCAGCATAACGGAATGGGCGGTTTAGAAAACTATGTGGCCACCAGACTTGAATCGCTTCAACAAATAGGAAGATTGGAATAAGTAAACTTGCCCAACCTAAAAAGCCAAACAGCAAATCTGCAATCCATGCACCGGCAATACCACTTGCATTGGATACTTGCTGAGTATCACTTGAAATATGCATCCAGCCCGGATCAAATGGTGTATATGTTACTGTCGCCAGAAACATATAAATCCCAAAAGAGACCAAGAATAATGTCATCAATAAGCGCTGTGCATAAACACTTGACACCGCAGTCATATACTGTCCTGTAACCCATTTAATTATTGGTTTAGAGATGTGAAGACCTACATTTCAGATCTTCAACGATTGAACTTTATATTATGCACCTGTTCTTACAAAAAAGGTGCATGATTCTTTACAGTTGTTGTTAACATAAGGCTCTTCTATATTGTTATATAACTTAATTCGATTGACCTGATCAATATTATCCACATTGATTTAACGCTATTGGTCGGCAATTTCACGTATAATTTTCAAAATTCTCGAAATAAATAAGGATACCCTCAATGAGTGCTCGTCATTCTCGGTTAATTATTCTCGGTTCTGGCCCTGCGGGTTATAGTGCAGCTGTTTATGCAGCACGTGCAAATCTTAAACCAACACTTATTGCAGGTTTACAGCTTGGCGGCCAACTTACAACAACAACCGAAGTTGACAACTGGCCGGGCGATCCTGAAGGTTTGACTGGTCCTGTCCTAATGGACCGTATGCAAGCACATGCTGAACGCTTTGGTACCGAACTTGTCTATGATCATATTAATGAAGTGGACTTAAATGTACGTCCTTTTGTTCTTAAAGGTGATATGGATGAGTACACTTGTGATGCTTTAATTATTGCAACTGGTGCGACAGCTCAATATCTTGGCTTAGATTCTGAACAAAAATTTATGGGTCAAGGCGTGAGCGCATGTGCAACATGTGATGGCTTCTTCTACAAGAACCAAAATGTGATGGTTGTTGGTGGTGGTAATACTGCTGTTGAAGAAGCACTTTATTTATCAAATATTGCTGAACATGTGACACTTGTACACCGCCGCGATTCTTTACGCTCTGAGAAGATTTTACAAGATCACTTATTTGCTAAAGAAAAAGAAGGCAAAATCAGTATTGTTTGGAACCATGAAGTTGAAGAAGTTCTTGGTGACAATACTGGCGTAACAGGTGTTCGCTTAAAATCTACGAAAGATGACAGCAAACAAGAAGTACAAGTTCAAGGCTTATTCATTGCAATTGGCCATAAACCAAATACCTCTATGTTTGAAGGTCAGCTAAACTTACGTGATGGCTATATCCAAGTACAAAGTGGTACTTCAGGTAACGCAACAGCGACTTCTGTAGCAGGCGTTTTTGCTGCTGGTGATGTTGCTGATAGTATCTATCGTCAAGCGATTACTTCGGCGGGTTCAGGCTGTATGGCTGCACTAGATGCCGAAAAATATCTAGACAACCTTTAAGTTTAGATATTTCAAAACAGCCGTTTTATAACGGCTGTTTTTTTGGAATTTATAATAATTACTGGCTGCCCTGTATTAATTTTTATAGCATAGCCCTAAAGCACATATTATTTTAGTTTTATGAAAACACTGCCTCTATCTCAATATATTTTCCCAGATCCAGAGGAATCAGATCCAGATGGTCATGGTTTAATTTGTATAGGCGCTGACCTCTCCCCTTCCACACTCTATGAAGCATATACACATGGGCTTTTCCCATGGTTTAATGAAGATGAACCTATTTGTTGGTGGAGCCCTGAACCACGCTGTATCATCTATCCTCAAAACTATAAACCGAGTAAATCGCTTATTCGTAACATGAAAAAATATGATTACACCATTACGGTAAATCGTGCTTTTGAGCAAGTCATTCGCTCATGTTCACTACCTCGAAGCTATGCTAATGAAACATGGATTAGTGAAGATATTATTGAAGGCTATTGTGGAATGTTTGATGCCGGTTATGGCTATAGCGTAGAAGTCTGGCAAGAAGAGCAGCTGGTAGGTGGTTTATATGGGGTAACGATCGGCAAGGGTTGTTTTGGCGAGTCTATGTTTAGTACCCAAACCGATGTTTCCAAAATGGCTTTTTATACTTTAATGTTAATTGGTCAAGAAAATCAGCTTCCTTGGGTTGACTGTCAACTTGTAAATAGTCACTTAATTAGTCTTGGGGCTTGTACACTTTCTCGGCAAGAATATCTTAAATCGTTACAAGATGTAATTATTCACCCCTCTATCAATTGGAAAAAGTATCAAGAACGTGTATTTTCAAGTAAAACAATAGCATTAAATGCAAAATTAATGGAATGATAACAGGAGGGACCAATCATGAAATCATATCACCCGAAGTCCCTTTTAAATGATCTGCAATATTATATTACTCCACCTCATGATTGCAGCTATTTAGAAAATAAATCAGCACGCATGGTCTTTTTAGACCCGATTCATCGGATTGATGTGGTGACGCTTTCTGAATTATCGCGATTAGGTTTTCGTCGTAGTGGCGACTTTGTATACCGTCCTGAATGTCATTTATGCAGGCAGTGTTTATCTTGTCGTGTACCTGTTGCCGATTTCCAAATGAACAGCATGCAAAAAAAAGCATGGAAGCGAAATCAAGATCTCACCATGACTGTTCTACCAACACGGCAAGCCTCACAAATTCATTATGATCTATATGAACGTTACATTAACGAGCGCCATGCCGATGGTGATATGTTTCCGCCAAGTTTAGATCAGTTTGAAAAATTCTTGGTCCATAGCTGTACAGATAGTTTCTTCTTAGAACTATGGAAAGACAATCGTCTTATTAGCGTTTCGACTTGTGATTTAATGGATGATGGGTTATCTGCCGTCTATACGTTCTTTGACCCAGATGAACACCGTAGATCTTTAGGCGTTTATTCAATTCTGAATCAAATCGAATATGTAAAAACACTCGGTTTAGAATATGTCTACTTAGGTTATTGGGTTCCCCACTCAGCTAAAATGAACTATAAATCTCAATATACACCGCTAGAACTTTTACTAGATGGGCAATGGCGCCGCTTAAATAGGTCATTATCACCAGAAGAGATCAATCAATTGGGTAATTCCCTCATGACCACATTACCTTCTGAATGGAATAATTTAATTATTAAATAACCTGCTTCTGTCTTGTTGTTCAAACAGCAACAAGACAGGCATTCTTAGAATAAAGAAGCAAAATCATCAGTACAGCTTTTTACCATAATAATGGCATTTTCACGTCCACCCTCTTGGGTTGGATAATAGTTACGACGCACATCAATTTGGTGAAACCCTGCTTTTTCGTATAAACCAATAGCGGCCTTATTACTTTCACGTACCTCTAGAAAAATTTGTACGGGGTGATTTTCTAAACGCTCAATCGACGCATCTAATAATTGATATCCTAATCCTTTACCTTGCATTTGAGGATCAATTGCCATGAGCAGTAAATTCGCTTCATCTAATACAGGTTGTAAAATACAAAAACCAACCACCTTATTATTTAATTCTATTACCGTACATTGGTAAGAATTTAAAGATTCTACAAATTGCTGCCTAGACCATGGGTGTGTTTGAACAAGCTTCTCAATTTGAGCAACACTATCAATATCTGAGGCTTGCATAGTACGAATCATGGGTTTCAACACATTTTTAGATTTCAAAGTAAACGTATTATAGAAACTTAGATAGAAAAAACGAGTAAAAAAAAGAGCAATTAAATTGCTCTTTTCCAGTCAGTTTTTTTAAAGACCTAATTTTTCACGCCAAGTGGCCAATAAAGCTGTCGTATCCGAATCATTTGGATGGAATTTTGGTCTTAAGAAATCTAATAATTCTGGAATTTGACGGGTCATAAAACCTTTACTGCCATACATGAACTTAAGCATGTATTTGGTATCTTTCCATGTTAATTTATCATCAGTCTTAAGTAACTTAGCAGTAAAATAAGACTGAGTAGCAAAGATTAAGGCCATTGCAATGATTAAAGCAGTTGAACGCATAAAATAAGCTTTTGGCCCCTGCCCATACATATTGGTATACACATCAAACGCTACAGCTTTGTGTTCATTTTCTTCTACCGCATGCCACATCCATAAGTGATACATAGTGTCATCTTGGAACATAGCTTGAATTTCAGGGTTTTGTAAAAGCTCAGCCGCAATAGTTGAGGTAAAATGTTCTAAAGCACAGGTACCTGTTAAATCAATCATTTCTTTTGTATAACCAAAAGGTTTCATTAGCTTGGTTACAACCGCAGTACCTACTTTAATAACTTTACCTGTCTGTTTTTCCATTTTACGAACATCATATCCATACGCCTGCGCAGAAGCATTAAATGCAAGATGCTCTTTAGAATGCATAGCTTCTTGGCCAATAAAAGCACTTATTTCTTTTTGAAGTGCTGGATCAGCCAGTTTAGGATCGTTTCGCACAGCACGAGTACTGTTTACAAAGAACTGCTCTCCTTCCGGAAAAAGAGCCGATAATGCTGTCATAAAATGAGTTAATCCTGCATCGTAATTTGCCCAATAGCGTGGAACTTGAGCAAACTCAAAGTCCATACGACGCACAGGGAAACTCGCTCCGGCACGATTAGAAATATTTACTTTAGCATTCATGTCAGACTCCTTTAAGCGAATCGAAAATTCACTTATATCCTTATTTATTTTCTTAATATTTATAATAATACGCCTTTAAAGGCGCTATTTAAGTGCAGATGAGGCCAGCAAATTATCAGATGAGGTCATCAATAGCCTCATACTAGGGCAAAATGAACAAATATCTTTTAAAAGTGGATCATAATTTATAGACAATAAAAAAGGACTGCTAACAGCCCTTTTCACTTACTTTCAGCTTACAGTCCAAGTTTAGATTTCCAAGTTTTTAACAAACTAACCGTATCTAAATCATTCGGGTGGAAACCTGGTTTAAAATAAGCCAACATCTCTTTAGCCATACCCGTAATAATGCCTTTCGACGGGCTATAACCATATTTATAAATCACAAACAACTCATCTAAGTTTAATTTATGGTCTTGCTTTAAAAGACGAACCACAAACGAAGATTGAATTGCAAAAATAAGAGCCATTGCAAAAACAAGTGAACTTGTGCGTAAAGCATAAGCTTTTACACCTTTACCAAAGACACCTTCATACACATCAAATGCAACTGCTTTATGTTCATTTTCTTCTATTGCGTGCCAATACCACATGGTTGACATCGTTTTATCTGTCATCAACTCTTGAATATGGGTATTAACTAAAAGCTGAGATGCAATGGTTGCAGTAAAATGTTCAAGGGCTGTAGTAGCAGTCAGGTCCACCATTTCTTGCGTCATACCAAATGGTTTTACGAGCTTTGCAAAAGTTTTACGGGCAGTTTGAATAGCCGTATCGGTGAATTTTTCTAAAGTTTCAACATCATGACCAAATTTTTGGGCAGAAGCATTAAAGTTTACATGCTCTTGTGTATGCATCGCCTCTTGACCAATGAAAGCACTGATTTCTTTTTGTAGCTCTTCATTGTCTTTAATTGCTGGGTGATAACGCACAGCACGTACACTATCAATAAAGAACTTTTCACCAGCTGGAAATAGCGCTGATAACGCTGTCATAAAATGTGTAAGTCCAGCGGAACCATTCATCCAGTATTCTGGCACATCATTAAAATCAAAGTTCATACGACGTACAGGAAAGCTTGCCCCTGCACGATTTGTGATATTCACTTTAGCATTCATAGTGAAAGCTCCTTACCAGTAACCTAAGTTACTTAAACTTTATTGTTCGTTTTCTTGATTCTTATCATACAAACTTAATAAAAAGGCTTAAGTGCAAATAGGGACATTGAAGTATCAGTTAAGGCCAGCTTTCAACTGAATTGTCTAACAATTCGATATAAAAAAAGCGCCCCAAAAGGAGCGCTTTTTTCACTGAAAAGTGATTATGCAGTTACTTTAGCAACAACACCAGCACCTACAGTACGACCACCTTCACGGATCGCAAAACGTAGACCTGGGTCCATTGCGATTGGGTGGATTAATTCTACTGACATTTCAACGTTGTCACCTGGCATTACCATTTCAACGCCTTCTTTCAACTGGATCGCACCAGTTACGTCAGTTGTACGGAAGTAGAACTGTGGACGGTAACCATTTAAGAATGGAGTGTGACGACCACCTTCTTCTTTAGAAAGTACGTATACTTCTGCGTCGAATTTAGTGTGCGGCTTGATTGTACCTGGTTTAGCAAGTACTTGACCACGTTGTACTTCTTCACGCTTAGTACCACGAAGTAAGATACCACAGTTCTCACCTGCACGGCCTTCGTCAAGAAGTTTACGGAACATTTCTACGCCAGTTACAGTTGTTTTAACTGTATCTTTAATACCAACGATCTCTACTTCTTCACCAACTTTGATGATACCAGCTTCAACACGGCCTGTTACTACTGTACCACGACCAGAAATTGAGAATACGTCTTCGATTGGCATCAAGAATGCTTTGTCGATTGCACGCTCTGGCTCTGGGATGTAAGAGTCAAGTGCTGCTACAAGAGCAAGAACTGATTCTTCACCGTAAGGACCAGCTTCACCGTTAAGTGCTGCAAGAGCTGAACCACGGATTACTGGAGTGTCATCACCTGGGAAGTCATAAGTAGAAAGAAGTTCACGTACTTCCATTTCTACTAATTCAAGTAATTCTTCGTCATCAACAAGGTCGCATTTGTTTAAGAATACGATGATGTAAGGTACACCTACCTGACGAGAAAGAAGGATGTGCTCACGAGTTTGTGGCATTGGACCGTCAGTTGCAGCACATACAAGGATCGCGCCGTCCATCTGAGCAGCACCAGTGATCATGTTTTTAACGTAGTCGGCGTGGCCTGGGCAGTCAACGTGTGCGTAGTGACGAGTTGGAGAATCGTATTCTACGTGTGATGTATTAATTGTAATACCACGTGCTTTTTCTTCAGGTGCTGAGTCGATTTGTGAGTAATCTTTCGCTTCACCGCCGTAAGTTTTTGCACAAATTGTTGCAATCGCAGCAGTTAAAGTTGTTTTACCATGGTCAACGTGACCGATTGTACCCACGTTTACGTGTGGTTTATTACGTTCAAACTTGGCTTTAGCCATGATGATCTTCCTTTATTAACTACTCATGGAGGGTCGCTCCATGAGCACTTGGTTTTTAACTAAGAATTAGTTAGGGCTTATAGTAATCGAAAGATTACTCGTCGTCACCTTTTTTACCGCCAGCTTGGAATTTAGCGATGATGCCTTCAGCCACGTTACGTGGAGTTTCAGCATATTTAGCAAATTCCATTGAGTATGTCGCACGACCTTGAGACATAGAACGCATTTGAGTCGCGTAACCAAACATCTCAGCAAGTGGAACTTCTGCTTTAATTGCTTTTGTTCCACCAGGAAGATCGTCCATACCTTGAACCATACCACGACGACGGTTTAAGTCACCCATGATATCGCCCATGTAGTCTTCTGGAGTCTCAACTTCAACTTTCATGATAGGTTCAAGAAGAACAGGATCTGCTTTCATGAAACCATCACGGAATGCGTAAGAACCAGCCATTTTGAACGACAATTCGTCAGAGTCGACATCGTGGTAAGAACCGTCAAAAAGAACAGCTTTAACGCCTACAACTGGGTAACCAGCCAAGACACCATTCTTCATACGTTCTTGAATACCTTTGTCAACTGCACCGAAGAATTCTTTAGGTACTACACCACCAACAACTTCTTCAGCGAATTCGTATTCTTTACCAGCAGCTTCAACGTCAAGCGGTTCTAAACGAACATATACGTGACCGAATTTACCTTTACCACCTGTTTGACGTACGAATTTACCTTCTTGCTCAACAGTTTTCTTAATCGTTTCACGATAAGCAACCATTGGTTTACCGATATTCGCTTCAACACCGAATTCACGCTTCATACGGTCAACGATGATGTCAAGGTGAAGCTCACCCATACCAGCAATAATTGTCTGACCAGATTCTTCATCAGTGTGAACACGGAATGAAGGGTCTTCTTTAGCCAAACGGCCTAAAGCGATAGACATTTTTTCTTGGTCAGCTTTAGTTTTTGGTTCAACCGCTAACTGAATTACTGGATCTGGGAATTCCATACGTTCAAGTGTAATGATGTTTTTCTCATCACATAATGTATCACCAGTAGTAACGTCTTTAAGACCTACACACGCTGCGATATCACCTGCACGGATTTCATCAATATCTTGACGTTCGTTTGCGTGCATTTGCACGATACGACCGATACGTTCACGCTTAGATTTAACTGGGTTATAAACAGCATCACCTTGTTTAAGAACACCAGAGTAAACACGTACGAATGTTAAGTTACCTACGAATTTGTCGTTCATGATTTTGAACGCAAGCGCAGAGAACGGAGCTTCGTCAGATGCTTCACGAGACGCTTTAGTTTCGTCTTTATCGTCAAGGATACCTTCGATCGCTTTAACTTCTGTAGGTGATGGTAAGAATTCAATTACAGCGTCCAACATACGTTGAACACCTTTGTTCTTGAATGCAGAACCACAAAGCATTACTTGGATTTCAGAAGCTAATGTACGAGCACGTAAACCTGCGATGATGTCTTCTTTAGAAAGATCACCCTCTTCAAGGTATTTGTCCATTAACTCTTCAGAAGCTTCAGCAGCAGCTTCAACCATGTTTGTACGCCATTCTTGAGCAGTATCAACTAGGTCAGCTGGAATCTCGCCGTATTCAAACTTCATACCTTGAGAAGCTTCATCCCAGATAATTGCCTTCATTTCGATAAGGTCAACTACACCAGTGAATGTGTCTTCAGCACCGATTGGCACAACGATTGGCACAGGATTCGCACCAAGACGTGTTTTCATTTGTTCAACAACACGGAAGAAGTTTGCACCAGTACGGTCCATCTTGTTCACGAATGCTAAACGAGGCACTTTATATTTGTTAGCCTGACGCCATACAGTTTCAGACTGAGGCTGTACACCACCAACTGCACAGTAAACCATGCAAGCACCGTCAAGAACACGCATAGAACGCTCAACTTCGATTGTGAAGTCAACGTGTCCCGGTGTATCAATTACGTTGATACGGTGTTGTGGGAATTGGTTACCCATACCAGACCAGAAACAAGTTGTTGCAGCAGAGGTAATTGTAATACCACGCTCTTGCTCTTGTTCCATCCAGTCCATTGTTGCTGCACCGTCGTGTACTTCACCAATTTTGTGAGATACACCTGTGTAGAACAAAATACGTTCAGTTGTAGTTGTTTTACCTGCGTCGATGTGCGCAGAGATACCGATGTTACGGTAACGAGTAATTGGGGTTTGGCGAGCCATGATGTCTACATTCCTAAATGTTATCTTTAAAACAGGGCGCACCAATTAAATTGATGCGCACGAATACTCAAGCGGGGCAACTTAAATACCCGCAAAGCCCCCACTTTGGTAGAGAGCAATGTTGAATCTAGCTACTGTATGCATGAGTATTCTCCTGATTAGGGACTGTTTTATCCGCTTAGAAACGGTAGTGAGAGAAGGCTTTGTTAGCTTCTGCCATACGGTGCACGTCTTCACGTTTTTTGATCGCAGCACCTTTGCCTTCAGCTGCATCAAGCAACTCGCCAGCAAGACGTAAAGCCATAGTTTTTTCAGAACGCTTAGCAGCAGCATCTACTAACCAACGCATTGCTAAGGCAGTACGACGGGATGGGCGTACTTCCATAGGTACTTGATAAGTAGCACCACCAACACGGCGTGCTTTTACTTCGACCATAGGACGAACTTTTTCAAGAGTAGTCTCGAAAAATTCAACTGGGTCTACTTTGTTTTTTTCTTGAACGCGTTCTAAAGCACCGTAAACGATACTTTCAGCAATAGATTTTTTACCATCTTGCATTACGTGGTTCATGAATTTAGCGATTGTTTGGCTGCTAAATTTAGGATCTGGAAGGATCTCACGAGCAGCGACTACGCGACGTCTTGGCATTTTAATACACCTAATAATATGACACTTCAGGATGATCCAGCAGTTTGTACAAGTGTCATGTACACGACGCTGGCCTTACTATACGTCGCTTGAATTACAAATCTATGAAGAATTCAAACAAGCGAAACGCTAAAGGGCTTTTGGACTAGTTTCCCAGAATTACTTCTTAGGACGTTTAGCACCGTATTTAGAACGTGATTGGTTACGATCTTTAACACCAGCACAGTCTAAAGAACCACGAACGGTATGGTAACGTACACCCGGTAAGTCTTTAACACGACCACCACGGATAAGAACAACACTGTGCTCTTGTAAGTTATGGCCTTCACCACCGATGTAGCTAGATACTTCAAAACCTGAAGTTAAGCGAACACGGCAAACCTTACGCATAGCTGAGTTAGGTTTTTTAGGTGTAGTTGTATAAACACGTGTACAAACACCACGACGTTGTGGACAAGCCTTCAACGCAGGAACTTTGGATTTTTCAACCAAAGTCGTACGACCCTTACGGATCAACTGATTCGTTGTTGCCATATGGCAATTCTCCCGTTATTAAAAAACCTTAAAAAGAAAACACCTCTTTTTAAGGGCACATAATTGTAAGCCAAGATGCAAAAATGGTCAACATGGCAGCAGTTGCCAAATGTTGACCATATCAATGATTGACAGGATTATTTACAAATTTAAATAGGGGTGAAATTTAGTTTTCAAACCCTACCTTTGTAATTGTATTGTTAAGAGTACTTTTGCCCCTCTATAACGTCATCATTTTCTTCACTTTCAGGCTCTAATGCTGGCTTTTGTTCACTATGTTCATGTTCAACTACATGTTTCTCTGCAAGATGCTCAATTCCTTGGTGAACATTTTCTTGAACTTTCTCTTCGCTTTTTTCAGAAGTATTTGATTTGACCACAACAGATACTTTTGAAATTACATCATGATTTTCAATTTTATGATGCTGTGTAGCATGAACACTACCATTTTCACCCACATTTAAAAGACGTGGACTCGCTTTTTGAATTAGAGTTACCGCCGCGTAGTACGCCTGTAATGGTGATAAATGCTCATTTGGATGTTCATTTAAATAATGTCTTGCTGCACCGAAAATAGCTTGTGCCTTATGGCCTACATCTTCTTGTAACTTCCAACTATAAACAGCACTAAGCACTGCACCAGCTACTGGAGTAAACTTGCCTACCACAGCAAGTTGCGGAACTTTATTTAACCAGTTCCATTTAAACTCACCATTTTCATCAACTAACCAGCTTTTTAAGGTTTCAATATCATTTGAAGAGCCAAGTACTTGCTGGAACTGTTGAATATCTTGAGTCTCCAACATATTTCGTAAGGCTTTAAGTGCCAAGAGTAAAGTCTGCTTTTCCGCAATTAAGCTGATATCAACTTCTTTAAAAATAAATTCAACAACGTCTTGGTCAGTTGCTTCGGTTAAATCAAAGCCGTGTGATCTACCTGTTTGGTAAATTGTTCTCAAAACTAGGACTAATGAAACTGGAATATCTACGGCTGCTCCAACCATTCCAGATACACCCGTAATTGCACCTTGAATACTGGCAATCAATTTATTTTGTTCAATAAGTGCCTGACTTAAACGTTGGGAGCGTGAGGTATCTTTTGTAAGCTCAAATAAGTCTTTAGCCCCCGCTTCTTCTAAAATTTTTTCAGTTAACGTACTTTTCGAACTAAAGTCATTCAACCAATCAAATAAATAGCTTGATATTTTTTCATTCCAGTCAGGTGAAATAAATGTAGCGATACCATTGACCTTTCTAAAATGGCGTCCAAATACCTGACGAGTAACTTTAGGTAAATGTTCACGTAACATTTGTTGTGGGCTTTCATACTGCTCCACTTCAAACGGACTTTTATTTCTGGCACTACCTTCTACTGTTTTGCCATTTGAAAGTGGCTCAACCAATTTACTTACCTCACCAATTTGACTTTGCTGCAAGATGTTTAAACCAGTAGAACTGAGCTTTTTAGCCACTCCGAAGACCTGAGAAAACAAATTGTCAGATTGATTATTATTAAATTTTGTCATCCAGTACCTCGATTTTTTAATTTATCTAATTAGAGATAAATACTAGGTGGAATGTGGATTTATCTCAACTTGAATGTGTGTATTTTAGTTAACCCTAAATGCAACATACTGTGTATTTGGTTATTTTTTTTAAATGCAAAATTGACATAAAGATTTGCCATAAGAAATAAAAAACCTTTCTGCTATCATGGTAGCAACGAAAACATGGGTCTACTGTTCTTACAGCTATATTCTCCTATCATTTAATAGCTGCTCATGATCATAGACTTTAAATATCACCATAAAGGGACCTGTAGATGAAACGTGTTGTAATCACTGGTATGGGTATTAACTCATGTATCGGTAACTCTTTAGAAGAAGTTACTCATTCACTTAAAAATGGAATCTCCGGGACACGTTTTAACCCAACTTATGCTGAACTCAATTTTAAAAGTCATGTCAGCGCTGCGGCAGAACAAGATTTTGACAATATTGATCGTAAATTAAAACGGTTCATGGGCGTATGTGCAATGTACGCTTATAACTCTGCTGTTGCAGCTGTTGAACATGCTGGCTTAAAAGCAGAAGATTTAGCAGATAATCCACGTTATGGTATTGCTGGTGGTTCAGGCGGTGGTTCAACTGCTTCTGTTGTAGAAATGACTGAGCTTTTAGAAACTAAAGGTGCTCGTAAAGTTGGTCCTTTCTTTGTTCCACGTAACATGACAAATACAATCACTGCAAACGTGGGTGTAGCATTTAAACTTCAAGGTATTGCTCACTCAATTGCAAGTGCTTGTGCAACTTCTGCAGACGCAATTGGTTATGCATATAACCTTATCGCTCTAGGCAAACAAGATCTTATGCTTGCTGGTGGTGGTGAAGAAGATCACTGGTCTCAAAGCCTATTGTTTGATGCAATGGGTGCTTTGTGTTCTAAATACAACGACACACCTGAAACAGCATCTCGTCCATATTCTAAAGACCGCGACGGTTTCGTTATTGCTGGCGGTGGCGGTTTCGTTGTTCTTGAATCTCTTGAACATGCTCAAGCACGTGGTGCAAATATTCTTGCTGAAGTTGTTGCTTATGCTGCAAACAGTGACGGTGCTGACATGGTCGCTCCAAGTGGTGAAGGTGCAACTCGCTGTATCTTGATGGCTCTTGAAGAAGCGAAACAACACGGCGTAGATAAAATTGACTATGTAAATACGCATGGTACTTCTACACCAGCAGGTGACGTGACTGAGCTTAAAGCAATGGAACGTGCTTTCGGTGAAGGTAAAGTTCCACCTCTTAGCTCGACTAAATCTATGACTGGTCACAGCTTAGGTGCTGCTGGTGTTCATGAAGCAATTTACTCTGTATTAATGCTTCAAAATGACTTTATCGCGCCAAACATCAACGTGACTGAGCTTGATGAAGGTACTGAAGGCTTTGATATTGTGCTTGAAAAACGTGATACAAAATTGAATACTGTAATGAGTAACAGTTTTGGCTTTGGCGGTGTTAACGCTTGCCTAATTTTCAAGAAGTGGGATGCATAATCCCGCGTAGGATTATCGATGGATGCACCTTCTGATGCCTTTTTGTGGGTAAAAGCATTACATATTATTGCTGTGGTTTGTTGGTTCGCTGCTTTGTTCTACTTACCACGTCTTTATGTTTACCATGCAATGAGTGATGATGCTACCAGCCATCAGCGCTTTGAAGTGATGGAACGTAAGTTGTATCGAGGTATTATGTGGCCATCTATGATTGCCACATTAATTACTGCTCACTTTCTCGTAGATTGGGGTGATGCAACTAGACATTACCATGAAGCCACTTGGTTTTATCTAAAAGTTGGATTAGTGGCTTTATTAGTGATCTACCATTTAGTTTGTGGTTACTATCGCAAAAAGCTTATTGGAAATGCTCACTACAAATCACATAAGTTCTGGCGTTTCTTCAATGAAATGCCAACCTTAATTTTATTTGCTGTTGTGATTTTAGTTGTTGTAAAACCTCAGTTTTAACTGGGGTTTTTTATTATCTAGGACTCTCATCTCATTCTCTTATACATTTTACTGACTCAACCTATTCATAATTTATTATTCAGAGCAAAAGACTTTTATACCAGTCTTAATACATTCTTATAAAAACATCTCATCTTTTTTATAAATTCAATCAACAGAAAGGATAAAGCATGAAAAGTCTGGCTTTTATTCATCGTAACGATACTCGCTTTGCGGTCGGTGATTTTTATCCAGTTCTTTCTGTTTTTTCCTACCATGAGTTAGGCAATACCCTCTCACCCTTCTTACTACTCGACCATTCAGGTCCCGGAAAAATTGCACCTTCTATGAAACGTAGAGGAGTTAATGATCATCCCCATCGTGGATTCGAAACGGTAACACTTGTTTATGCAGGTGAACTAGAACACAAAGATTCATCTGGTGGAGGTGGATTTATAAGTGCTGGTGATGTGCAATGGATGACCGCAGCCTCTGGTGTGATTCATCGGGAATTGTTTAGTGAAGAGTATTCTCGATCTGGTGGTCCTTTTGAAATGATTCAACTTTGGGTCAATTTACCAGCAGCAAATAAAATGAACTCTCCGCGCTATCAAAGTTTAAAGAAAGCTGAAATACCGATGGTGAAACTGGAAAATGAGGCTGGATTTGTACGTATTATTGCAGGGCAGTTTAACCATGTTATAGGTCCTGCACTTACTCACACTCCTATTACCGTATTAGATGTAGAGCTCCATGCAGGTCAACAAGCCGCCTTCCCTGCTCAATCTGGTGAAACAGCTTTAGTTTATTTACGTTCAGGTCGGGCACAATTTCAAAAAGATGAAGACGTTTTAGAGGAACAAGGCCTAGCAGTCATGTCAAACCAAGGAGAGCATTTCTCTATTACTGCCCTGCAAAGTTGTAAATTACTTATTTTGACAGGACAACCCATCACAGAACCGATTAATGGTCATGGTCCATTTGTAATGAATACTTATGATGAGATTTTACAAGCCTATGATGATATTAAAAATGGAAGATTTGCCAAGTAAAACAGACCAGCTGCCGCATGAGAAACAAATGACAGTTATTTGCGTCTGTCTTTCAACATAGTTGATGTATGTTATGCTACAAACCAATAGATGAACTTATTTACTAGCAAAACTATGTTCACTCTCAACGCTTTTAAACTTGTCATATATCGACAATTTATTATTTTCACCCTTTTTATATTTCGTCACTTAAAAAGCTATCCGATTCGATTTCTTACACCTGAAGAAAAAGCTTTAGCACAAAGGGTGTTTGGGAGTTTGCTAGATTGTGAACGTCCTAAAATTATTGCTACTCGTTACTTACCGTGGCAAGCGCATGGAATTTTGATGGCTCCAAATGGGAATATATACGTCAATCTTTCTGACTACAGCAGTAATTACGCGCTAGAGTCTAAATTCATACAAGGGATTTTTATTCATGAGCTAGCTCATGTTATGCAATACCAACGAGGTATTCATGTATTACTAAAAGGTGCGTTACTGCAATCCGCCTACTATCTGAGTTTTAAGTATTACAACCCTTATAAATATACTTACCATCCTCAGAAAGCGTTTAGTTCTTACAATATTGAGCAGCAAGGAGAAATTGCTAGAGATATCTGTTCAGGTAAACTGCCAAATATCATTTGTTTACCTCAACTTGATTTGTAACCAAATAATCCAGTTTGTTTTCAACGTAACTTTTTTGCTAACTTAACAACAGAAATTTGATAAACAAAAAACATAAAAATAAAGTTGAGATCTAAATTTACTAATGTCAAATTATTGAAAATAAGTATAAAAACTTATTTCAAATTTTTGAGCGATAAGGCAGTATACAAACAATAAAAATAATGAAGCTTGTTTCTATTGTATACAGAAAATCTCGTTATTTTTACGCAGAAAATATGTGATTGGTATATATTATTGATCTTGACATTTTTGTTTACTATTTTACGTGTTTATTATCGTGCTATACACATCGTTGAAAAATTATATCCATAAAAATCAACACTATGTGTATTTATATTCGTTATGATCTAGGATTAGGTTTGAATGAAAAGTTTTAAAGTTGCCCTTGCTCAGTTTTCTCCGCATATTGGCAATATTGACTCAAACACCCAAAAGATGATTGAGCAAGCAAATCAGGCGAAAAAACAAGACGCTGACCTGATTATTTTTCCTGAGCTTTCTGTGATTGGTTATCCAGCTGAAGACTTATTGTTACGTCCAAATTTAAATAAGCGGATGCAAAAGGCTTTTGCTCAACTTAGTGAAGTTAAAGATATTGTGATGGTTTTCGGCTTCGTAAACCAGACAGAAGATGGCCAACGTTATAATTCAGCTGCTGTCATGAAAGACGGTCAGGTTTTAGGTGTCTTCAATAAACATAACTTGCCAAACTATGGCGTTTTTGATGAAAAACGTTATTTCCAAAAAGGCCATCAGCACTTGGTATTTGAGTATTTAGGCCATAAGTTTGGTGTACTCATCTGTGAAGATATCTGGTCAATCAATACAGTAAAACAATTAAGCCAATTAAATGTTGATACTGTACTTGTGCTTAATTCATCGCCATATGAAGTGGGTAAACCACAGCATCGTAAACAGACATTAAGTGAGCTTGCAAAGCAGCTTCATTTAAATATTGTTTATGTTAACCAAGTTGGTGGACAAGATGATTTAATTTTTGATGGTACAAGTTTTGTCAGCAATCAAAATGGTGAAATTGCTTTACAAGCACCTAGCTTTAAAGAAGATCTCTATATTGCTGAATTTGACCGCGATACAAAATTATATAAAGTTGTCGAGTCTGCTCCTGCACTAGAAACTTTTGCAGAGATCTATCAAGGTCTAGTCATGGCAACACGTGACTATGTAGAGCGCTCAGGTTTTCCTGGAGTAATTTTAGGTCTTTCTGGTGGTATTGACTCTGCCCTTACGCTTGCTATTGCAGTTGATGCAATCGGTGCTGAGAGAGTTCAAGCTGTGATGATGCCATATACTTACACATCTCAAATTAGTGTAGAAGATGCAGCGGAACAAGCTCGCCGTATGGGCGTGACTTTCGGTATTGCCGAAATTCATTCAATCGTAAATAGCTTCATGCAAACTTTGTATCCATTCTTTGGTAATTCACCAGCCGATGCGACTGAAGAAAATTTACAAGCGCGTGCTCGTGGCACATTACTTATGGGCTTATCTAACAAGTTTGGTAATTTAGTCCTTTCTACAGGTAATAAATCTGAACTTTCAGTTGGCTATTGCACACTTTACGGTGACATGGTGGGTGGCTTTGCTGTTCTCAAAGATGTTTATAAAACAATCGTGTTTGAATTAGCAAAATACCGTAATAGCTTAAGCGAAACTCCGGTTATTCCTGAGCGTGTAATTACTCGCCCACCTTCAGCAGAACTGCGTCCAGATCAAAAAGACCAAGACTCTTTACCAGCGTATGATGTATTGGATGCTATCCTTTATGCATACATTGAGGAAGATTTAGGTCAGGCAGACATTATTGCCAAAGGTTTTGATAAAGAAGTTGTTGAAAAAGTCATCCGTTTAGTTGATCGTAATGAATATAAACGTCGTCAAGGTGCGATTGGCCCGAGAATTACTTCTCGTGCATTTAGTCGCGAACGACGTTATCCGATTGTCAACGGTTGGACAGCGAATGACTGAGCAGAAAAACTCATCAAAAACTACAGCACTTGCTCAAGCACTTTTGCTTGAGCAGGTGGAATTTTTCAAAAAACAATTATCTATAGAAAACTCACCTATCTATTTCCGGCAATTTATTCAGCTTTTTATGCAACATGCCGATGAAATTAAACTTTATGAAGTTGTGGATTTAGAACAATTACAAGCCGTTGTGAAACGCTATGCTTTTGAAATGCAGCTTGGTGCAGGCTTGCTTGAGTTTATTGGGGAAATTGCACAGCGTATTTATTTATCTGCCATGAAATCTCCAGTTCAGCTACAAGACTTGGTATCCGATCACCAGTTTGAAATGTGGCTTTCCAAATTTTTGGAAATGGAGCATATTCCACATTATCTCAATCAATTTTTAAGAACTAGCCCATCTGTCCAACAACTTTGCCAATATATTGCCACTTCAACCTTAGAACAAAAATTACCTAAATTTCTAACAGCATCTAGAGTGGATGATTACCATTTTGAATGGCAACATAAACTTAAAAAATTCTCTTTTTTACAGCAACAGCGTCTTGAGCATAAGCTTGAAACGTGGATTGCCAGCTTTATTCATGAACAACTGACAGAATTAAGCCTTTTATCGGCTGAAGATTTAGAAAGCTTAGTACGTCATATCTGGGAAGATATTAGACATAAAAAAATCTATGAATTTATGAAACAGCTCACTCCTCTCGATGTTGAGGAGTTCTTTGTTTTAATTTATGAATACTGGAAAGAATTAAGACAGTCACAATTTATGCAAGGTCTTATTTTGTATGGTGTCGAAGTTTTTTATGATTTTTATAAAGACCAGAGTTTATTTGAAGTATTAAGTGCAATTGGTTTATCCGAAACTGACTTACAAACTGAAGCTTTACGTTTTTATCCAAAAGTTATGGATGCCTTTAATGAACACGGTATTTTGGAACCGTTACTTCAAGCGCTCTTAGCTCCTTTTTATCAAAGTTCAAAAACACTCGATATAATTGAAAAACATTTTAGTGAATAAAAAATAGATAAAAAGAAACCACGCAGGAGCGTGGTTTTTAAAATGGTGGCTATGACGAGACTTGAACTTGTGACCCCCGCATTATGAGTGCGGTGCTCTAACCAACTGAGCTACATAGCCGTAAACTGTGTGCGCATTATCTATAGTTCTGTATAGCAGGTCAATACTTCAAAACTCTTTATGCCCACCAAATGAACAAATATGATTCAGATCACCATTATTTGTTCATTTTTTAGCAAATTCTTACTTTAAGCAATTGATCGGCCACAGAAATATATTAAAGATCTAATACCAATTTTTTGCCTTTTGCTCTTGATACACAAATCATCATGCTCTTTTGTGAAGCTTTTTCGGCATCACTTAAGTATTGATCGAAGTGTTCTGCTTCACCTTCTAAGATAGCGGTTTCACATGTACCACAAACCCCTTCTCGGCATAGACATTCCACATCAATATTTAATGTCTCGATGGCTTGTAAAATAGTCTGGTTACTTTGTACTTCAATTTCCTGATTAGATTTGGCAAGTACCACCGTAAATGCTTCACCATCTTCAGGAACTGTTGAGGCAAATTGTTCCCAATGAATGTATTCATCGCGGTAACGATGCTTGTTACAACAATCAATCACCGCATCAATCATAGGTTTAGGTCCACATACATATACATGTGTGCCTTTTGGTTGCGATGAAATTAATTCATCTAAGTTAAGCATGCTGCCTTCTGAATCGACATAACTAAATACGTGCTCTGCATGTTTCTGCTTTAATTCATCAAGTAAAGCCGCGTGTTCAGGTGAACGGTAAGCATAGTGCAGCTCATACTCTGCTCCACGTGCTGCCAGCTCATCCATTTGAGGTAAGAATGGTGTAATACCAATACCACCAGCTATCAAGATATGTTTATTGCCTGTTTCAGCTAGCGGGAATAAATTTTTTGGTTCTGAAATCTGGATTTCACAGCCTTCATTGCACTGATCATGCATGAAAACTGATCCACCCTTACCTTCCACATCCTTACGAACGCAGACTTGGTAAGTTGATAAATCTTGCGTACAGCTCATCAATGAGTAGGCATTAGAAAGTTGTTCATTCATTTTGACAATAATATGGCTTCCCCCACTAAATCGAGGAAAGTTCTGCCCATCTTGACGTTTGAACGTAAACCGTTTGATTAAAGGGGTTAGCTGTTCCACACGAGTAACAACCGCTGGGAACATTTCATAATGACTCGCCATATTAGAATCCTTCTTTTACCGCATATTTTTGTTGTTAGGGCTTATCCTTAAAGCCCTAAACACATGTATTTAATGGTCATGAATTCTTCAAGACCATATTTTGAGCCTTCACGCCCAACACCTGATTGTTTCACACCGCCAAATGGTACAACTTCATTTGAAATTGCAGTGGCATTCATACCGACCATTCCATATTCAAGCTGTTCTGACACTCGCCATAAACGTGAAATATTTTCGCTATAAACATACGCAGCCAAACCGAAGATAGTGTCATTTGCTTGAGCAACCACATCTGTTTCATCTGTAAAGCGAATGAGCGGCGCAACTGGACCAAAAATTTCTTCTTGGACAATTTCCATTGTACGGTCAACGTTAGTTAAAACTGATGGTTCATAAAAGGTTTGTCCTAAAGCATGCTGCTTGCCACCACAGGCAATCTTAGAGCCTTTGCTCACTGCATCATCAATTAACTGCTGTGCTTTCAAAACTGCCTTTTCATTAATTAATGGGCCAATGTGTACGCCATCTTCAAGTCCATTACCGACTTTAAACTTTTGTACTTCTTGTACAAACTTCTCGGCAAAAGCTTGATAAATATTGTCATGTACATAAATGCGGTTAGCACAAACACAGGTCTGGCCTGCATTACGAAACTTGGCAAAAATCGCGCCTTGTACAGCTTTATCTAAATCGGCATCATCAAACACAATCAGAGGAGCATTTCCGCCCAACTCAAGCGCCAATTTTTTAATGGTGCTTGAACACTGCTGCATCAATAAACGGCCCACTGGCGTTGAACCAGTAAAAGTTAACTTCTTCACTTTTTCATGTGAAGTAAATACCGAGCCAATTTCTTGAGATTTACCAGTAACAACATTAATCACACCAGCTGGTATACCTGCCTTTTCTGCAAGCTTTGCAATCGCTAATGCACAGTAAGGTGTTTCATTGGCTGGCTTAATCACGACCGTACAACCCGCTGCTAGAGCTGGCGCTGCTTTACGGGTAATCATGGCAATTGGGAAATTCCACGGCGTAATCGCTGCCACCACACCCACAGGTTCTTTACTAATAATAAAGCGCTGCTGGTTATTTACGGTTGGAATCACATCACCATAAACACGCTTGCCTTCTTCGGCAAACCATTGAATAAATGATGCAGCATAGCGAACCTCACCTTTTGCTTCTGCTAAAGGCTTGCCTTGCTCAATGGTCATGATTAAAGCAAGTTCATCGGTATGATCGAGAACCAGTTTATGCCAAGCCAATAAGATATCAGCACGGTTTTGTGCCGTTAAAGCTTTCCAACTTTGTAAAGCCGTATAGGCAGCTTCAACTGCTTGGGTTGCCTCTGCCGCTCCCATATTAGGAATTGTGCCAATTTCTTCGCCTGTAGCTGGGTTACTTACCGGAACAGTCGCATTTGACTGTGCAGCTAGCCATTGCCCATTAATATAGGCTTGTTGCTGAAATAGTTCAGTACTTTGTAAACTCGACATATCGTCTTCCTAACTGAAGAATCAGGTGTAAGTCATCTTTACACCTGAATAAATCCCTTTGTTTTTATTGATGGTACTGCGCCACAAGATGTTGGAAGTAAGCAATACCATGCTCACTGATACCAGAACGTTGCTTGTCAGTCATGATACGGCCTTGACCACGATAACCACGTGATTTCAATCCACGTTGTACGCTCTCTACCAAGTTCAAATCTTCCGGGCGGAATACATTGCGATACCACTCAATCAAATCTTTTTGATCTTGAGTCAGTTCTTCGTTCGTAAAGTAAATATCGTAATGCTGCAAAGTTGTTTCTGCATCAACAGGGAACTCATAAATAACTGTCATGAAGTTGCTGCCTGGTGGTACGTTGAACATGGTGCAAGGCCAAGTCCAGAAACCATGAAACTCAGGATCTGTTACTGATGGATCAAGTTTGAATGACTTCTCAGATGAACGTGCAAAGCCATATTGCAGTGTCCAGTTTTGATGTGTTGTATGCCAGTATTTATCGACTTGTACAGAGTCAGCAAAGCCTGGATGTGCAGGTCCACAGTGGTAGCATTCCATATAGTTATCAACAATCACTTTCCAGTTTGCTGGTGTTTCTGTCACAAAGCGTGCTGCCAATTTTAAATCTTTAATCACACCACATGCTTGATTTAAACGTTCAGCAAAGCCCGGTAGCTGGTCTTCTACACAAGTCGCATTTTCATCCATATTAATAAATACGAAACCTGCATATTCTTCGACTTTTAAAGGCACCATGCTTGAGTTTTCTTTATCGAAAGATTCAACGTGGTCACAGTTACGTGCCAATGCCAAGCTACCGTCTAGCTTAAACGTCCATGCATGATATGGGCAGGTAATTACATTTTTTGCTTTACCACTACCGCTTAAAAGTTCATGACCACGGTGCGGACACACATTATAAAATGCGCGTAGAACACTATCTTTACCACGAATGATGACAATATTTTCACCAATTACTTTACGGGTAATATAGTCATTTGGCTGAGCCAACTCACTACCATGTGCAACGCAAATCCAGCTTTTAGCAAAGATTGCCTCTTTCTCGTGCTCAAAAACTTGAGATGAAGTATAGAAAACTTTAGGGAAAGTCCATGCAACATCTGGGTTTGCGCAAAAATCTTCAGGTAATTTTTCAACTGCACTCATGTTTTTACTCCATTAAATTCTTTTCGTCCAAATGACTCGATATTAAATTGATGTCTTTTCGGCACTGCCAAACATGCGGCGTATCGCACTCAGCATGTTTTGATATAACTGTTGAACTTCCGGACAGTCACGCATCAGACGTAAACTGCCATGTAATAAACCTTTGCCTAAATGGAACTCGTTAGGGATACCTGCTTGTTCCAATTTTTGGGTAAGGAAATAACCGTCATCACTTAAAGGGTCATATTCAGCAACGGCTACAAAACTTGTAGGCATATCTGAAAAGTCCGTCGCCAATAAAGGGGCTAGACGTAAATCCTGCCAATCTTGTGAGTCCGGAGCATATTCCTTTAAATAAAAATGCATATCTTCTGTCGTTAACAAAGGCGCATGGGCGTGCTTTTGTGCGGATGGGGTATCAAATGCTGTCGTTAAACATGGATAAACCAATACCAGCCCTTGAGCTTGTAAACCACTATGTTGTAGTTCCACTGCAAGGGCAGCTGCTAAATTACCGCCCGCGCTATCGCCTGCTAGAACGATATTTTCACTATCGATTTGCCAAGCTGAACCATGTTGTTTAAGCCAGTGATAGACTGCTAAACAATCTTCAAAGGCTGCTGGAAAGCGATGCTCTGGTGCCAAGCGGTAATCCACACTAATAACAACCGCATTTAAGTCCTTACACAAATAACTGGTAATAAACTCATGTGAATCGAGTCCACCCACCATCCAACCACCACCATGTAGATACAACACACATGGCCAACCAGACTCAGGTCGATTTGTTTTTGGTAAATACACACGAACAGGCACAGGATGCTCTTCATTTGCAATCACTTGATCTTCTACATCTAACTTGTCATCACGTGGCAAAGTGTAGTGTCGGCACATGGCATCATATGCCGCACGGACTGAGTCAATATCTGCATCTGCTGGTGAATAAATGCTGCTCCAATACACAAGGCTTTGCATTTCTTCACTTAAGGCATAAGTAGCCTGTTCATATGTCGTCATTACCGTTCCCTCTAGCTGGTTTTTCTATCCAGTTTGATTGAGCTTGCAAGCTCAAGCTGCATCCGTTTTGCATGTTCATCTTGAGTCTGGTTTAAACCAATTTCCTGCTCATCATAACCTTGTTGCTCAATTAAATGTGATGGGACTTTGGCATAATCCTGTATGAGCCATTTCACTAAGCCATAGGTCTGAATCAGAATAATCACGATGAATGGTAAAGCCGTCACAATAGTTGCCGTTTTCATGGTGTCTAATGGTGCTTTACTAAAGATCATGGCAATTGGAACTAAGGTCAGCATGACACACCAGAACAAACGTGCATTTGGCGATGGATCTTGCCCTTCACTTAAACCGCGTGTACATGTTGCTGAAACCGCATACCCTACTGCATCCATGTGTGCTGCCAAGAACACCACCATAATGCCGAGGAAAATCCACATCATGAGTTTTCCGGCAGGTAACAGGCTAAGCAATTGACCAATCGCAACCTCACCACCTTGTTGGCTCAAGATTTGCGGTACATTTACAGCCCCATGAATAAAGCTATAAACACTATAGTTTTCAAACACACCAAAGATGAACCAAAGCCCGACACTACCACCAATTACCATGGCAAAGATCACTTCTTTAATAGTACGGCCTTTAGAAACACGCGTTACAAAGAGTGCCACACCTGGTGCATATGAAATCCACCATAACCAGTAGAAAACAGTCCATTCACGGGTAAACTTGCCGTCACCCATTGGATCGGTAAACAAGCTCATATCGACAAAGTTAGTTGCCATTAACCCGAAACTCATTAATGAATTATTCAAAATGAATTGAGTCGGACCAAAGCAAAGTACATAAATTGCAAATAACACTACACCCAAGCACACCATATGGCTTAAACGCTGCATGCCCTTGTCCATACCTACATATGAACTGAGTGCGAACAGAACTGAAACTGCCAAAATAATGATGACCTTGGTCATAAAGGTATTTGGAATGCCTGTGAGCTGAGACAAAATATTGGTAAATGTCACGGCAGTGAGTACCAATGAAATCGTCAATGCACCGAACATGCAAAGCAAGAACATTAAGTCGACTAAACGACCAACCACACCAGTTGATTTAAAGCCTGTCACAGCCTCAATCACTGAAGCTAAACTTAATCCCTTGTTTTTTCTCACATGGTAGCTGTAGCACAAAGAAATTGATGCCAAAGCATAAATTGCCCAAGCACTTAAGCCAGAGTGAAAAAACGAGTAAGCCACACTATATTTCAATGCTTCTGCTGACTCAGGCGGTAAGCTCAAACCCGGAGTTTGATAATAGTAGGCCCAGTCCAAAAAGCCCCAGTACAATGTAGAAGACCCAATACCCGACAAGATGAACATAAAAATCCATGACATTGTGCTGTATTGAGGTTTTCCTTCTCCAAGCTTAATTTTTCCGTATTTACTAAAGGCAAGACCAAAAGTAAAAATGATAGCTAAAAAAGCAAACAGTAATACTGGGGTTGTAAATACCGATGTCGTCCACTGCATCCACGTTGCAGCAATCTTTATCGATTCTTGCGAATAAATCGCCAAACCAGCAACTGAAATAAATACAAACAGTAAGCTGGTTACGGCAAGAAATTTATCCGTATAAATTTTTGTGTTTTGATTATCCATATCCATACATCCATTTTTGGATGGCGTTATTCCATAGCGAATACGTCCATTTTAGTTTGGGCTACACATGATGCAATTGCATCTCCTACCTCATAAGTCTTTGCCTGACCGCCGATATCGGCTGTTTTTGGGCCATTAATTAATACATTCTCAATCGCCTGCATAATATCTTGACCCGCTTGGATACAGCGCTCGTCTTCTTCACCAAAGAATTCGAACATCATGGCACCCGACCAAATCGCAGCGATTGGGTTGGCAATTTGTTTACCGTAAATATCTGGTGCTGAACCATGGACAGGTTCAAACAGTGATGGAAATTTTCTTTCTGGGTTTAAATTTGCCGATGCCGCTAAACCAATGGTTCCCGTACATGCAGGACCTAAATCGGAAAGAATATCGCCAAATAAATTCGATGCCACAACCACATCAAAACGTTCAGGTTGTAAAACAAAACGAGCCGCTAAAATATCAACATGCTGTTTATCAGCTTGAATTTGTGGATACTGTTTTGCCATCGCATCAACGCGCTCATCCCAGTACGGCATGCTCACTGCAATACCATTTGACTTGGTCGCTGCGGTAATTTTTTTCGCATCTCGCTGATTTGCAAACTCAAATGCATAACGCAAAATTCGATCTACGCCATGACGTGTAAATACGGCTTCTTGTAAAACAAACTCGCGGTCTGTGCCTTCAAAAGCTTTACCGCCAATCGCTGAGTATTCACCTTCACTATTTTCACGAACCACGTAGAAGTCGATATCGCCCGGTTTTTTACCTACCAATGGGCATTTCACACCCGGCATTAAGCGCACTGGACGTAAATTCACATATTGGTCAAAACCACGACGGAACTGGAGCAGCGAACCCCAAAGCGAAATATGGTCAGGCACTTTATCTGGCCAGCCTACAGCGCCAAAATAAATTGCATCGTAGCCCTGCAAAGTTTCAAACCAGTCATCTGGCATCATTTTGCCGTGCTCAAGGTAATAATCGCAGCTTGCCCAATCGAAAGCATCTAACTGAAGCTCAATGCCATGCTTCTCTGCTGCTGCCTTTACAACCTTAATGCCTTCTGGTAGAACTTCTAAACCAATGCCATCGCCTGCAATCGTGGCAACTTTATATCTTTTTGCCATAAGCTTCCTTCACACCTTCGACTAATATCCTTGTATGGCTTAAACATGATGTTTTAAGCAAAAATGATCAATAACGGAACTATCACTCCAATGGACACGGATCGTGAATAATCTACCTAACCTATCGGATTTAAAGGTTTTTTGCACAGTCGCCAAACTAAAAAGTTTTGTCGAATCTGCTGAGGAACTTGGGACATCGCCAGCTTTTATTAGCAAGCGAATTAATATTTTAGAAAACACGTTGAGCTGCAAACTTTTTCATCGCAGCACACGTCACGTTAGCCTGACGGAAGATGGCAAACTTATTCTTGAAAGAGTTTCAAATATTCTTGAAGAATTTGATGAAGTTTGTGAACTGGTCAATAACCCGCTTAGTACGCCCACAGGTCGTATGGACATTATTAGTAGCTTTGGTTTTGGCAGAAAGCATATCGCACCTATTCTGTCTAAATTAATGATGCTTTATCCAAAGCTTCAGATTCATTTTGACACCATCGACAATACCAAAGACCTGATTCAACACAGCATTGATTTAGACATCAGAATTGGTAATGAAATTGCGCCAAACATGATTGCGAAGAAGCTGGCTTCTAATTTTCGTATTTTGTGTGCGTCACCGAGTTATTTACTTAAACACGGCGTACCTGACAGTATTGAAGATTTGCAAACACATGACTGTTTAACAATTAGTGAACGCGACCAATCCTCGGTTTTATGGAAATTTAGGCATGCTTCCGAAGATGTCTCAGTGCATATCAAACCCCGCTTTGTTTCAAATAACGGCGAAATTATTCATCAACTTGCCATAGAAGGTCACGGTATTATTTTCCGTTCGATTTGGGATGTTGCAGATGAATTGATTACCGGCCAACTTCAGCATATTTTGCCTGAGTACTGGCAAGATGCAGATGTCTGGGCAGTTTATCCATCACGACTCAAAAGCTCCTCCAAACTGCAAACCTGTATTTTGTTTATTCAAAACGAATTGCTCAATCGTTTACAGCATGTGCAAAACCTAAGCCGTGGACAACTTATTTCACCAGCGGTCAAACGAGAACCACCGCCTGAAAAAGTCTTTCTATAAAAAAGCCCTAAGTGAGCCTGTTCACTTAGGGCAATATTACTTTTAACTTTTAGAAATAATATCCAATTGAAAGATAAAACAGTTTATCCCAATCATTACTGCTACCTTGTGCAAGGCCATTTGCCCCACCACCTACCATTGGATCATTTTTACTCATAATATATTCACCCTGAATACCAATGGCTTTGTAATTAAAATAAACGCCTGCAATTAAACGCTCAGAGTCTTTATATCCATCCTCATCTTTGAAAAAGCGGCTATGAGAGATATAGGGTTTAATATTTTCAAGTTTGTGGAATGGCTGAGCAAAGGTATAGTTAATTTCATTGACCAGATATTTTCCTTTGTTAGCAACTTGATACGGGTAATCAAATGCTCCAATGGTTGAGCTATTTGGCAATAAATTATCGCCATTAGTGACATCTTGCTTACCTGCTAAGAACATCCATTGCCATGCTTGATATTGCGTTTGAGCAAATACATTCCATGATTTGCGGTGTCCATCTTCATCTGTTCTTTTATTTTCTAAATCTGAATACCAAACTGAACCACCTAACTCGGTCGAAAATTTTTGAGCTTTATCAAGCTCAAATTTTCTAGAGGCCCGCGCAATCCACATATTTTTTTCTTTAATATTGGTTCCTATAGTTAAATCATCAGCTTCAACGAAATTACCACTATATCGGCTTGAGTCTTTTGATGTCCCCTTATAATTTCCTCCATCAGTTGGATAGAATCCTAAGGTTAAATTGTATTTGTCATCTGCAAATTTATATTTAATCCCCAGATTATCAATATCTTCTAAACCAACGGTATTTAAAAGCGTTTCGTAATAACTACTTCCCCAAAATTCACCAAAGCCAAAATCAACAGGCTGCAAACCTGCCGTGACTCTTTGTTGGTCAGATAACTTATACCCTACCCAAGCTTTTTTTAGAAAAATCGCATCACACAAGCGATCATATTGATAACAGCGAGCATCTGCTCCTGCAATCCAGTTTGGGTTTTCATAACCTAACACTAATTTAATATCAGTAAGTCGCCAGTCATCATTTTGAGAACCTTCATTGGCCCCGACCACATAATCTTTATGTAAATAGCGAGAACGTACTGCACCAGATACTTTAAATTGACCCGAATCTAAAGTTGGATCACCCCAACTCAAATCAGCTGCAGAGACTTGTGCTCCAGCAGTTAAACTTAGAATTCCTAAAAATAATAATGACCTTTTCATGTCTTCAACATCCTTGTTAAGTGTTATAAGAACATGAAGAAATTGGCTTAGACAAACAATGCCAGAAGTATGAAGTCGGTCTTTACAAACTGTGTTTAATCAAAAAAACAAGCATAAAAAAAGACCACGCAGGAGCGTGGTCTGTAAAATGGTGGCTATGACGAGACTTGAACTTGTGACCCCCGCATTATGAGTGCGGTGCTCTAACCAACTGAGCTACATAGCCGTAAACTGTGCGCGCATTATCTTAGCTTCTTAACCGCGCGTCAAGAAAAATTTTCAATAAAATGAGGTGAAGTGAGCCTATAAGCCGGGTTCTGTCGAGGATGGTCATTCCTCTAGGCGTACAATCACTCATACGCTCAAGCGACCTACCCGAATCCAGTACGGGCCGCACCTAGGATTCCTATTTGGTCTTGCTTCTGGTGGGGTTTGCCATGCCGTGAACTGTTACCAGACACGCGGTGCGCTCTTACCGCACCCTTTCACCCTTACCTCACGAATGAGGCGGTCTACTCTCTGCTGCACTTTCCGTCGGCTTTCACCGCCCAGGCGTTACCTGGCACCCTGCCCTATGAAGCCCGGACTTTCCTCTCCTGCTTCAGTCACGGAGACCTCCACAGCAGCGACCATCCGGCTCACTTCGAGGGCGCATATTAACAAATTTATTGACTAATTGCTTGTGCTTTTTTGAGCAATTAATCTTTTATATTTGTCGAGTAACTGTTCTTCCGTTTCCTCATGCTGCGGATCTTTTGGAATACAGTCTACTGGACAAAATAATTGGCACTGTGGCTGGTCATGGTGACCAACGCACTCTGTACATAAATCCGGATTGATTTCATAAATCACTTCGCCCATAAAGATCGCTTCATTGGGGCAAACTGGTTCACAAACATCGCAGTTTATGCATTCATCAGTGATATATAACGACACGTTACCAACCTTGTTGATGTTTACGTTCAAAGGCTTCAACCACAGCTTGCGGAACAAACTTGGTTACATCTCCTTTTAAACGAGCAATTTCTCGAATTAATGTCGAAGAAATAAAAGAATACTGTTCAGAAGGTGTTAAAAACACCGCCTCGAAATGTGGATCAAGCTGACGGTTCATATTGGCCAGTTGAAATTCATATTCAAAGTCAGAAACTGCTCTTAAACCACGAAGTACTGCTGTGGCCTTTTGTTCTTTAAAAAAATTAACCAACAAACCATCAAAACCTACAAACTCAACATTTGATAGATGGCCTAATGATGATTGCGCCAGTGCAACTCTTTCTTCTAAGCTGAACAAAGGGTTTTTATGATGTCCAATTGCAATTGCTACTACAACTTCATCAAACATTCTTGATGCTCTAGTAACTAAATCAACGTGCCCATTCGTGATAGGGTCAAATGTTCCAGGATAAATTACACGCGTTTTAGACATCCGCTAGTACTCTAATTGTATTGTGCGCCTATTTTAGCAAAAGTTATACATGAGACGAAATATTGATATGTGGGAAAAAACTTCACCTTGGCATCAGTTTACGGCACAATAGGGACAATTGTGGAAGTTTGAATTATGGCGAAAGCAACAGTAGTAAAGAAACATAATGGCGGAACCATTGCACAAAACAAACGTGCCCGTCATGATTATTTTATCGAAGAAAAATTTGAAGCTGGCATGTCTTTACTAGGCTGGGAAGTAAAATCTTTACGTGCCGGTCGTATGAGTTTGACAGAAAGTTATGTCATTTTTAAAAATGGTGAAGCATTCTTATTTGGTGCTCAGATTCAACCACTCCTTTCTGCATCTACACATATTGTGCCGGAAGCTACACGTACACGAAAATTATTATTATCTCGTCGTGAACTTGAAAAGCTTATGGGTGCGGTGAACCAAAAAGGTTATTCGTGCGTTCCATTAGCATGTTACTGGAAAGGTCATCTGGTTAAGCTTGAAATTGCACTCGTGAAAGGTAAACAACTTCACGATAAACGTGCGACTGAAAAAGAACGTGACTGGCAACGTGATAAAGCACGTATATTTCATAAGTAATAGACTAAAAAGCCTCTTTATAGAGGCTTTTTTATTTTTCACTAATTTAATCTATATAAAAGCCCAGCAATATATTCACCAAACCATTTAGCCGTATCTAAATCACCTTGCGGCGGTGTAATTTCAACAGGTGCATTATCGGATTGAGTCATCAACCCTAAACAGCTCGATAAACGGTTTAAATCGGTTTCAGTATGGCCTGTTGTCATTAAAGGTAAACCTGACCACAACATGCCGTGCTGCATCGCAAAAATATTAAGTTGTTGCAGAACCGCCAGTTTATCACCACTTAAACCGCCCGAATTTGCAAAACCCGCTGCTAACTTACCCTGCCATAAACGATTTTTCCAACGTTTAGATGTACTATCCATAAACTTTTTAAAATCGGCAGTTACGCTTCCCATATAAGTTGGGGAACCAAAAATAATGCCCTGTGAGGCATCTAAAACATCCCAATCAATATGCTCAATATTCATCACATGTACTTTGACGCCCATCACTTCGGCGCCACTTGCGATAGCAGACGCTACCTTTGCAGTGTGACCATAGGGACTGTGATAGACAATAGAGAGATGTTTTTCAGGCAAAGACATAAGCTTAATATTTTGAGCGATTTTTTCTATTTTATCATTTTATTAAAACTTGCTAAACCTTCCTCTATAAACATGAAATCTCAGTACTTGCCTTAATTTCTTGAATAAATATGGAAAATTCAAAATAAAAAACTCTCTTATGCTATTTTAAAATTTAAACAACATAAGAGAGTATTATTACAACAATCATATCCTTAAGAAGAAATAGGATTTTTCAAAACTACATAAAAACAAAAGTTGCCATACGGCCAGTTTTAGCATCACGGCGGTAAGAAAAATATTCATCTTGCTGTTGGTATGAACACTGATCTCCCCCTAAAACTTTTTCAACTCCTAGGCTCTGTAAGATAAAACGAGCAATTGCATACAAATCAGCATGAAATTTATTTGGAGCTGCCCCATCAATAAATGCAGTTTCCAATTCAGGATATTTACTACAAAAAGCAGTTTTTACCTCTGCTCCAATTTCAAAGCAAGGTTGACTAATCGCTGCACCCAACCATGCCCATGTTGGAGGGCTCTGCATTGCAGCAACTGTATTTTCAATAATACCTCCCGCTAAACCTCGCCAACCTGCATGTAAGTTAGCAATTTCTGTACCTTCAGCATTACCAAGCACGACTGGTAAACAATCGGCTGTCATCATCATTAACGCATGACCTTTGGTTTGCGTAATCAAGCCGTCGCCAATTAAAGCTGTAAAGGGAATTTGTTCATTTACTGTATGGCAAATCGTGCTATGTGTTTGGGTCATCCATGTCATTTTTTTAACCCCAAACTGAGCAAATTCATCTAACAGCATCATCCGATGCTGCTGGACACGCTGAGCTTCGTCTTTAACGTGCAAAGCAAGATTAAAACCTGTTAGCTCTGTTTGCTCTGCTGGTAATGCCAAAGGGTGATGAACTCGTGTCTGCCCTACGAATACGCCTTGAGGTAAACCTTGAACAAATTCCATATACCAGTCCTTAATATGCAGCGTTTTCTGTACGTAAAACATTAACCAACTGCGTAAAATCTTCAGGCCATGGTGCTTCGAATAACATTTCTTCACCAGTACGAGGATGTTTTAATCCCAATTTAGCAGCATGAAGTGCTTGGCGTTTAAAACCGCGTAAAGTTTCGATGAGTAACTCAGATGCCCCTGCCGGAATACGTACACGGTTCATATAAACTTGGTCACCGACCAAACCATGTCCAATATAACTAAAGTGAACGCGAATCTGGTGGGTACGGCCAGTCTCAAGTTGCGCTTGTACACGAGTAAAGTCTCTAAAACGCTCTTTCACGTTATAGTGCGTTACAGCATCACGCCCACCCGGCAAAATTGCCATTTTTACACGGTCAACCGGATGTCTTTTAATCGGCTCATCGATTGTGCCACCTGCAATAATATTGCCATAAGTGACTAAGTCATAAATACGATAAACAGATTTATCTCCCAATTGTTTACTCAAAGAAAATTGTGCTTCGAGATTTTTAGCAACAACTAGTAAACCACTGGTATCTTTATCAATACGATGTACTAGACCAGCACGTGAAAGCTCGGCTGACTTAGGTGAATGGTAAAGCAAAGCATTGACCAAAGTACTCGAGGTATTACCTGCGCCCGGATGAACTACCATACCTACCGGTTTATTAATGACTAAAATATCTTCATCTTCGTAAACAATATCGAGTGGAATATTTTCTGGTTGACTGTTGGTCTGTGCTTCAAGCTCAACATTTAAAGTTAGCGTTTCATTGCCTTCGCAGCGATATTTAGGTTTGACAATGTTACCATTTACCAACAGATGACCTTCTTTCATCCATTGTTTAAGTTTTTCGCGTGAAAACTCACTCCACACCATGGCTGCCACTTGGTCGATACGTTGCCCTAAGTAGCTTTCATCTAACTGAACTTGCAACGATAAACGTGTTGCAGTTGTATCAGAAGTATGGTTATCTGCATCCTCAGAATCTTCTAGTAAATTGAAGTCTGTTTCAGAGAAGTTTGTGTTTGAAGATTGTGCTGAAGTCATTTGATCATTTAGATAAAAGTGGTTTAATAGCGCAATTGTAGCTCATTGCCCAACATAACAGAGGAGTTTTTATGTCGCTACCACGTTATAAAATTACGATGCTTGCCTTATCTTTAGGTGTAGCGTCTGCATTTGTGGGCTGTAGCAGCAATCCAAGTAAAAAAGAAGTGGTCGATACTGGCCCTCAATCTAGTGAACAAGCATATTTTGACAAGGCTCAAAAAGCTCTTGATCGTGGTCAATATCTTGACGCTACCAAATCTTTAGAAGCGATTGATACTTATTATCCAACTGGACAATACGCACAACAAGCACAACTTGAACTTCTCTATTCAAAATTTAAGCAAAAAGATTATGAAGGTGCGATTGCACTCGCAGAACGTTTTATTCGTTTAAATCCTCAGCATCCAAATGTAGATTATGCTTACTACGTACGTGGCGTATCTAATATGGAGATGAACTACGATAGCTTGTTGCGTTACACCTCTTTGCAACAATCTCACCGTGATGTGAGTTATTTAAAAGTTGCATATCAAAACTTTGTTGATCTTATCCGTCGCTTCCCAAGTAGCCAGTATTCTGTCGATGCAGCACAGCGTATGAAGTTTATTGGACAAGAGCTTGCTGAAAGTGAAATGAATGCAGCGCGTTTTAACGTTAAACGTAAAGCGTGGATTGCCGCGGCTGAACGTTCACAATGGGTGATTGAACACTACCCGCAAACACCTCAAGTACCAGAAGCTTTAGCAACTTTGGCATATAGCTATGACCAATTAGGTGATAAGGCAACTTCGCAACAATACATCGAAGTTTTAAAACTTAATTATCCGAGCCTTGTCAATAAAAACGGCACTGTCAACATGCGTGCTGCACGTAAAGAAGGTAACTGGATCAACCGTGCAACCTTAGGTATTCTTGGTCGTGAATCTAAGTCTGTAACACCAGATACGACTACTTCTTCTGAAGCTGAACCAAAACGTAGTCTACTAAACCGCGTAAGCTTTGGTTTAATTGGTAACTCGGGTAAAGAAGAAACTGAAGAAACAACTAACACACCTGTTGAAGCACCAAAAAGTGAACGTAGTTGGACTAATCGCTTAAGCTTCGGTTTACTAGATAAACCTAAGCCAAAAGCAGCAGAAGGCGCAACAATTGCACCAGCAACGTCTTCGAGTGAAGCACCGAGTGCCTCACCAGCAGATAACGAAGCAGATGACGCTGCTCAATAAGCAATAAAAGCTTAAAAATAACCAACAAACAGGCAAGTAATATCACTTGCCTGTTTGTTTTTATAAAATAGTAAAATATTTATCGGGCATATCTCGATTCATCATGTCAGAATAATCTGACCTATCGCATCATTAGTTTAAACACGGTTATCTGAATTATGGCAATTCCACAGCATACGATTGATCAGATCTTAGATCGCACAGATATTGTCGATCTGATTGGTCAACGTGTGAAACTGAAAAAAACCGGACGAACTTATTCTGGTTGTTGCCCTTTTCATCAAGAGAAAACACCTTCTTTCCATGTTTACCGCGATAAACAGTATTATCACTGCTTTGGCTGTCAGGCGAACGGAAACGCTATTCGCTTCCTAATGGACATTGATAACCGAAACTTTATTGATGTGATGAAGGAATTATCGAGTAATACGGGAGTCGAATTACCAAAAGATAATACTGATAATAAAAAACTGTCTTATACGCGCCAAGTTACAAAGCCATCAACACCGCCCAAAACGGTTGCTGAACCGACTACTCAAGCACCTATAGAAGATCAGTACAATACGTTTGAACCCGTATATTTTGATGATCCCTTTGCCCAGTTTGAACAGCCATTTAGCTTTGATGAGCCAGTACAAGAAGGTAATTTATATGACCTTCTAGAAAATGTTGCCCAGTTTTATGAACATCAATTACCGACTAGTCAAAAAGCTAAAAATTACTTTAAGCAACGCGGTTTAAGTGACCAGACTATTCAGTTCTGGCGTTTAGGTTATGCTCCTGAAGACTGGCAGCATCTGGAAAAAGCTTTCCCTTATGATATTGAGGGCTTAAAGCAGCTTGGCCTCATCCGTTCAAGCGATAGTGGTCGTGACTTCGACCTTTTACGTGATCGTGTTATTTTTCCAATTCGGGACCCTAAAGGCCGTGTAGTTGGCTTTGGTGGCCGTGCGCTCAATGATGAAATTAAGCCTAAATACATCAACTCGCCCGATTCGGAAGTATTCCACAAAAATCAATTACTATATGGGCTATATGAAGGCCGAAAATTAAAAGCAAATGACTGGTTAATGGTCGAAGGATATATGGATGTCATTGCATTACAGCAATATGGCATTACTGGTGCAGTTGCGACTTTAGGAACGGCAAGTAATACCGAACACCTTAATATCTTATTTAAACAAAATAACCGGATTACGATTGCTTTTGACGGTGATGTTGCAGGTCAAAAGGCCGCACGCCGAACTTTAGAACTTGCATTACCCTTACTCAATGATGGTCGTGAGCTCAAATTCTTTGTATTGCCAAATGACCATGACCCTGACTCTTTAATCCGCCGTGAAGGGGTGGAAAACTTCCAGAAGCTTCTACAGCAAGCTCCTTTACTTTCTGACTTTGTTTTTGCTCATCTTACTGGGCAACATGACATTAGTACGCCTGAAGGTAAAAGTCTTGTTATGGGCGAATTAAGAGAATTGACCGAGTTATTGCCAAAACAAGGGTCTTTTCGCTATCTACTAACCCAATCTTTCCGTGAAAAATTAGGCTTAGGTAAGCGCTTCACTCCACAAATTAGCCACGATGCATCCCTATCTTTTAATATTCAAACGAAAGATGAAGACTTTGCAATTGCAATTTTGATGCACCATCCGTTTCTTTATATTCATTTTGAAGGATTACGGGCTTATATTCCGCAAGATGAGTTGTTGGCTAAAATATTAGCAATTTTAAACCGTATATTTGACGAATTGCCTGATGACCAAGAACTAGCTACCTATTATGTTTTAGGTGCTTGTAGCAGTTATTGCCATGAAATTGCAGATATTATGCAAAGGACCAACATTCAAGCCTTAACTCAAGCACCGGAAGTAGCAGATAAACTCGCTAAAGAATATGCTTTAGGCTTACAAGAAAGATATTTACGTCAAAAACTAAAATCTAAAATCTCATTAGTTGAGTCAAGAAACTTAAGACAACAACTCAATGAACTTACAAAACAGATTAGTTTAAGACTTCTTTCTTAACGTTTGGGTTTTCGCTCATGATCGAATACATCCTGTAAATGCTGCTGTAACCATTCAAAATAGTCTGGGCTCTCTGCTTTTGCAGCTTCACGCAACAACATAGAGGTAGGATGTATTAGTTTTTGCGTCAAACGATGGGCAAATTGCTGCAACACTTGCTCAGGATTTCCACCATGATGCAGAGCCTCTAATGCATGGGTAAGCTCTCGCTGACTAATTTCTTCACTATGTTGGCGATAAGCATGAATTGTACTGCCCGCCTCTTTGACTTTTTGATGCGTAATTAGCTGGGTAGCTAGCTGATTAACCATCACCTCAGCTTCAACAGCCGCTTGACGACGTTGAGCCAAGTTTTCATCGATCACACTTTGTAGATCATCTACACCGTATAAATACACTCCATCAAGCGACTCTACTTTAGGGTCAATATCACGCGGTACAGCTAAATCGACCATTAACATTTGCTGATAACGGCGTTTTTTTAATGCAGTTTTGACATCTGCATAAGCAATAACCTGATGCAAACTACCCGTACAACTTGAAACAACATCGGCACGATATAGATTCTCAGCCAAATCTGAAAAATCAATAATCTCAACTTCAACTTGATGTGCAATTTCTTGGGCCAATTGATCGGCACGTTCACGGCTACGATTACAAATAATCATCTTAGCAACGCCCATTTCGGCTAAATGCTTGGCAACAAGGCTGTTCATTTCGCCTGCAGCAACCACCATAACCGTTAGTTTTTCAGGTTTACTAAAAACCTGTAAAGCGAGCTGCGCAACTGCATAACCCATTGAAACGGCATGACTACCTACAGCTGTTTCAGAGCGCACACGTTTAGCAGCGTAAAAAGCGTACTCAAATACACTATTTAATTCAGGAGAAACTGTTTGCGCTTCTTTAGACAATGCTAGAGCACTTTTCACCTGCCCTAAAATTTGCGGTTCGCCCAACATGAGTGAGTCCAAACCACTTGCTACACGCATTAAATGTGTGATGGCTTGAGCATTTTCGTAACGATAAACATGATGAATTAACTGCTTTACATCAATATTATTGGCATCGGCTAACCATTTCAGAAGGCTTTCGGCATCTTCCGCCATGGCGTAGACTTCTGTACGGTTACATGTTGAGACAACCACTAAGTCTTTTAAAGACTCGTGATGACGTTGTTCGGCAAGCAAATTACTTAATCGCTCTGCATTGAAAGCAATTTGCTCGCGGAGTTCTACAGAAGCTGTTTGATGGTTGACACCCAATGCAAAGAAAGACATATCAGATCATCATTTCGCTAAATTTATGCTATTGTGCAACATCGGTGTCATAAAAAGCATTACTTTGGATCAATAAAAATTGCGTCAAATGAATAGCCGTATTAATTTTAACGGTGCTTCGATAAGACAGTATTCTACCACATTCTTATTGTTAGGTAGCATGTCCTCATATGTCTATGCACGTCCAGTGCAAGAGACCTATGCCGTGCATTCATTTGATCAGGCTTTACAGCAGAGTATGGTTGCTGAATTTGCCTTAGCTTATGACGATATTCCCACAGCACTGCACAATTACACAGTGCTTGCGATAAAAAGCAACTCAACAACAATTAAACAGCGTGCATTAGACGTTGCACTTGAATATAACGACTTACAAGCTGCCCTAAATATTGCAACACATTGGGTTGTTCAAGAGCCTAAAGATGTCCCTGCTCTATTTTATTTATCGCATATTGCACTAAAAACACACGAATATCAGCTTGCTGCCGAGACTTTAGATAAAATTTTAAAAATAGATCCAACTGCCGATCTTGAACAAATTTTGGCAAGCATTGCACCTGAAAATGCACAGGATCGAGAAGTTTTATTAACCGCTTTACGTTCTAGTGCAGAGAAAGACAACCCATCCATCTTAGCGCTTATTGCCAACCTAGAAGCACAAAATGGTCAGTTAGAACCAGCCTTAAGTACCATTAATCGCGCACTACGCCGTCGCCCTAAAGTGACCAGCTTTATCTTAATGAAAGCCAATTTACTAATCGCACTCAGTGATCAGGAAGGTGCTTTAAAATGGTATGCAAAATCAAGCCGTAAATATAAGAAAAACCTAGATATTCGCCTAGCCGAAGTACGTTACCTCATCCAGATTAATCAACCCCAGCTTGCTCTTGAAAAATTAGAGAAAATTATTGAAAGCAATCCTCATGCTGAAGAGGCTTTATTTATTGCTGGTTTAACCAGTATTGACCTTAAGCAATATGACAAAGCAGAACAATATCTGGTTGATTTACGCAACTCTGCAAAATATCAAAATGAGGCGTATTACTACTTAGCGATTAATGCTGAAAGAAAACAACATTATGAAACTGCTAAAGCTTACTACCGTTTAGTCGATGGTAGTTTGTATATTGTTTCAAGACGCAATCTCATTGCGATCTATGATAAACAAGAAAACTTACACGACGCTTTACGCTTTTTAACCCAAGAGCGAGTCAATTATCCTCAGCATGCAAGCTTTCTTTACCAAGCTCAAGCTGAAATTTTAAAGAAGATGGGCAATAAAAAAGCTGCATTAAATTTATTAGATGAAGCGATCAAAAACTTACCAGATGATCCGGAGCTCATCTATGCAGAAGTTTTATTATTAGACCCTTATACTGACCGCGATAAACTCGATAAAACACTCAAACAATTATTGCAGTTAGAACCCAATAGCCCAACGTATCTAAACGCCTATGCTTATACATTAGCTTTGCAAAATCGTAGGCTTAAGGAAGCACGTCAATATGCTGAACAGGCTTTAGAATATGCCCCAGAACAAGCTTCTATTCTGGATACGCTAGGCTATATCGCATTTTTACAAAATGATTATGAAGCGGCTGCGGAAGCTTTAGGCAAAGCATATGAACTAAGTCATAACATAAATATTGGCATTCGTTACGCTAAGGCACTTTATATGCAAGGATCATTAACTCAGTTCAGTGCCGTGTTACAACAACTGAAACAAAAGCACGCAAATGATCCACAATTACAACAACTTGATGCGTTAATTTTACCTACATCTGCAAAAAAGAGTTAAATTTATGAGCAAACTTGCCCAACTGTGCACAGCAATCTGTGGATCAAGTGTTTTATTTTTAACCGGTTGTCAGCATTTTACTCAACCTAAAGCTGCAGTTACCCACCAAGTACAAGACGAAAAACACTTCAATTTACAAGGTAAAATTGGAGTACGCACTCCCCAACAAACTGGTAGTGCATTCTTTACATGGATTCAACAGCAAGACAATTTCGATATCGAATTAAGCGGTATTTTAGGTGTTGGAAAAACACAAATTCAGGGTAAACCTGGTGAAGTTACTCTAAACAGTGCTAAAACTGGACTGATTACGGCTGCATCTCCTGAAGAACTTTTAGAGCGTGCAACTGGCTGGCAAGCACCAATTACTCATTTAACCAGTTGGATTTTAGCGAAACCTGCAACTTTAAGTGCTCAAATTAGTAAAGATAATGCAAATCGTGTGAGCCAACTCATCGAAGATGGCTGGACAGTTAATTTTAGTTATGATGGTGAACAAACTCTACCAAATAAACTGGTTTTAAAGCAGGCTCTTGCTGAAGATAAAGAAAACCGTATTACAATGGTGATCCAAAACCGCTAATCCTTATTATATAAATCTATGATTCGAGTACCTTCTCCAGCTAAGCTCAACCTGTTTTTGCATATCACAGGACGTCGTGAAAATGGTTACCATGAACTACAAACCATTTTCCAACTTATTGATTTATATGACTGGATGACATTTACGCCTATATCTGAAGATGAGATTCAGATTGAAGGTTTAGGTGAGGTTCAACTTGAGCAAAATCTGATTTATCGGGCGGCACAGATATTACGCCCTCACGCTCAAAATCCTTGCGGACTCCATATAAAAATTGAAAAAAATATTCCGATGGGTGCTGGTTTAGGTGGCGGTTCTTCCAATGCAGCAACGACGCTTATTGTCTTAAATCAATTATGGCAATGTGGTCTAACTGAAGAACAATTAGCTCAGTTCGGTGTCAAGCTTGGTGCCGATGTTCCAATTTTTATTTATGGGTTAAATGCATGGGCTGAAGGGATTGGTGAACATTTATCATTCATAGACTTAGATCAAAAACAATTCATTGTTTTAAAACCTGATTGTTTTATCAGCACTCAACTGCTTTTTTCACAAAAAACATTGACAAGAGATTCTAAGCCCACTACATTTTGCGCCTATCAGTTAGAACCTTCTAATTTCGGAAATAACTTTGAGCCTTTGGCTAGAGAGTTATACCCTGAAGTTGAAGAAGCAATGCAATATCTCGATCAGTTTGGTCATGCAAAGCTTACAGGTACAGGTGCTTGTGTTTTTGCTGAGGTAACCGATGAAATGAATGTTGATGACATTCTTAAACATGCACCATGTAAAGCTTACTTGGTACATAGTTTAAAAGAATCTCCTTTACGTCATTTTAAAGTTGCAAGTTAGGGGCGTCGCCAAGTGGTAAGGCAGCGGGTTTTGATCCCGCCATCCGTTGGTTCGAATCCAGCCGCCCCTGCCATTTTCCACCTGTAATGATGATTGTATTAGGGGCGTCGCCAAGTGGTAAGGCAGCGGGTTTTGATCCCGCCATCCGTTGGTTCGAATCCAGCCGCCCCTGCCATCTACTTCATTACATACCAACCGCCAAGGGTGCTTCATGCCCAATCTTGTCGTTTTTAGTGGAAATGCTCATCCACAGTTCGCTCAAAAAGTCGTAAGTCACTTACATATCCCTCTAGGTGCTGCATCAGTCGGTCAGTTCTCTGATGGTGAAATTTCAGTAGAAATTACTGAAAATGTTCGTGGTAAAGACGTATTTATCGTTCAGCCTACTTGTGCTCCAACCAATGACAACCTTATGGAAATCTTGGTTATGGCAGATGCTTTGCGTCGTGCAAGTGCTGGTCGTATTACTGCTGTTATCCCTTATTTTGGTTATGCTCGCCAAGACCGTCGTCCACGTTCTGCACGTGTGCCGATCACAGCGAAAGTTGTTGCAGACATGCTTACCACTGTTGGTATTGACCGTGTCGTAATGATTGACTTACATGCTGACCAAATCCAGGGCTTCTTCGATATTCCAGTCGACAACATCTACGGTACTCCTGCTTTGCTTGCTGACTTACGTCAACAACAACATGACAACCTTATGGTGGTTTCTCCTGACGTTGGCGGTGTTGTACGTGCTCGTGCCGTTGCTAAACAGATGGGTGATATCGATTTAGCAATCATCGACAAACGTCGTCAAAAAGCCAATGAGTCGCAAGTTATGCACTTGATTGGTGACGTAAAAGATCGTGATTGCGTTATCGTAGACGACATGGTTGATACAGCTGGTACATTGTGTAAAGCAGCTGATGCACTTAAACAATTCGGTGCACGTCGTGTTGTTGCTTACGCAACTCACCCTGTACTTTCAGGTAAAGCAATTGAGAACTTACGTAACTCTGTTATTGATGAGTTAGTTGTAACTGACACAATTCCTCTTTCTGAAGAAGCATTAAACTTAGGTAAAATTCGCCAAGTTTCTGTTGCTAGCATGGTTGCTGAAACGATTCGTCGTATTAATAACGAAGAGTCTATCAGCGCGATGTTCGATAGTTTATAATATTGCAGCTTTTTTCTTAACCCTAGCTTTGGCTGGGGTTTTCTATCACTAAACTGGTCGCAAGTTTAGTTTATTTAATCTTTAATGAGGATTTATCTCATGGCAAACTTCGTATTAAACGCTCAAGCGCGTGCTGAAGACAAACAAGGGAAAGGTGCGAGCCGCCGCCTTCGTCGCGAATCTTTAGTTCCAGCTATCATCTACGGTGGTAACGCTGAGCCTGTAGCAGTTACTTTAGAACTTCGTGAGCTTGTAAAAGCTTTAGAAAGCAACGCTTTCTTTGAAGAAGTTGTTGAAATCAAAGTAGGTGACAAAGTTGAAAACGTTAAAATCCAAGCGTTACAACGTCACCCAGCTAAAAACACTCCTATGCATGCTGACTTCAAACGCGCATAAGTGTTTAAAGGCGTAGATTAGTGTCAAATATTTCGCTAATTGTTGGTTTGGGCAATCCTGGTTCAGAATATGCCCAAACCCGCCATAATGCAGGTTTCTGGTTCGTCGAACAGCTTGCAGATAAATATGGCATTACATTAAAAAATGATCCAAAATTTCACGGAATCAGTGGTCGTGGTAATATAGAAGGGCACGATGTTCGCTTACTTCTACCTATGACTTATATGAATCGTTCCGGACAAAGTGTTGTTCCTTTCTCAAAATTCTATCAAATTGCTCCTGAAGCAATTCTGATTGCTCATGATGAACTTGATATGAACCCTGGTGTAATTCGCCTCAAAACAGGCGGTGGACACGGCGGTCATAACGGTTTACGTGATATTGTCCCTCATATTGGCCCAAATTTTCATCGTTTACGTATTGGTATTGGACATCCTGGCTCAAAAGAAAGAGTTTCTGGACATGTGCTCGGGAAAGCACCAAGTAGTGAACAAAGCCTGATGGATGGAGCAATTGATCATGCTCTCTCTAAAGTAAAGTTACTTGTTCAAGGGCAAGTACCACAGGCCATGAATCAAATTAATGCGTATAAACCAGCTTAAATTGTTGAACAATCAAGCTTGCTATCTTGCTTTTTTAGGAGCAAAATGCGCATCAGCCACCTAGCCGGCGGCAAAGGCGAAAGATTTCACCATAAGATCTTCATCTTAGATCTACTCAGGAGACGCTAGCCATGCTATCTCGTTTATTAAAATGCAAAATTCACCGTGCAGTTGTAACCCATGCTGAACTTCACTATGAAGGTTCTTGTGCAATTGATGGCGTATTGATGGACTTAGCTGGTATTCGTGAATACGAAGAAATCCACGTTTGGAACGTAACTAATGGCAAGCGCTTCACAACTTACGCAATTCGTGGTGAAGATAACTCTGGCATTATTTCAGTAAATGGTGGCGCTGCTCACCAAGCAGATGTGGGCGATTTAGTTATTATTGCTACTTTTGGTGATTTCACAGAAGCTGAAGCAAATGCCCATAAACCACGCTTGGTATATGCAAACCCAGATAATACAGTCAATCACACAGCGAACTGTATTCCGGTGCAAGTTGCCTAATTAAAGATTTAAAAATAATAAAAAGCCCGTAAATACGGGCTTTTTTTATAAGACTTTATAAACTTCTGGCAGTTCCCTTCCACCAGCTCTGTTGCTGCTTACAATTTAGAGGCTGTAGCTCTTCTCCACGTAAATCAAATAAAATCGCCTCTCCTTTTGCATTTACCTTAAATTCAGCATATTTCGCTTTCTCATAGCAATGAGCTAAGCCTTCGGCAAATAAGAAACTGCGAGAAGCTGGGTACAAAGATTGATAGTGATTGTCCGGATTTTTTAAAATTAAATTCTGCTCATTAGATAAAGAGTTAGGGTCTAAAATAGTACGGATTACTCGATTTCGTGAATCTAAAATAACTTTTGCTGGAACAGAAGCATGATTAAAAATCACCTGATCTAAAGCTTCACTTTCACTTCCTGTCAGAGCTTTGAGAGATTGTAAATTTAATTCATAAGCCAACGCCATGTAGTCTCCTTGTAGAATAGAACGGGGATCAACTGGTTTCAGCTTAATAAAAATACTTTTACTCTGATGCAGGTGCCATTCATTTTTCATCACTAAACCTGCAAAAAATAAAACAGTGACTATTGCAAGCATAAGAGAGAAATACTTTTTCATTACTTTTCTCCCTCAATACAATTAATTTTAGCTTCTTTCATAAGTAGCCCATATAGAGCCAGCAATATAATGCCCGACACCAAGATTGATGCACTTTTAGCTAAAAAACTTAATTGTAAACTGTAATAAAGTTGCCAAAGCACAAAGGCAAATACTACGAGCGTAACACCATAAACAATGCGATCTTTATTTTTTAAAGCCCATGTCAAAATAACAAATAAGATGAATACTTCAAAATAGCCGAGTGCAATAAGTAATATGCCAAAAACTAAAAAGGCAAAAAAAGTTATACCGTGAAGTTGCCGATAGAGAAAGAAAAAACTAAAGCATAATAACCATACGCACGGCAATGCATAAAGGAACCATAGTGACTGATCAGCCGAATCAACAAGTGCTAATCCTATAAAGGTATCAAAGAATGAACTCACCCAAATTACAACGAGCGTACATAAGAAGATACTCCGCTTATACGATACGACCGCTTTACTTCCTATCAGTAGTACCGAGCTAAAAACCAAATAGTTAAGTAAGACTAAATTTAAATAAGTCTGAGTAGAGTTTAAGGACCATAATGAATGATCCATTTGTAGTAGATAGATTACTGCTATACCATAAGTTGCAAGCATTTGAATTAAAATAAAGAACCAGTGAGGCTTAAGAAAATAACTAATACATAAAATAAAGATCTGGGCAATCAATACCCATAAAATTTGATCTGTTTCAGAACCAAGATGAAATAAAAAAGCAGTCTGTCCACTCACAAATAAACAATATGCAAACTGCCGGATGAAATAACTTTGCGATTTTGTTAGTAAAGTTATAGCTACAGCAACAAAGATGATTCCAATAATTAAGGAAATAGTATCCCAAAACACCAAAGTAAATGCTGCAAGCGCTAGACCAGCAAGCCAAGCACCAATTGCCAAAGGAATGATATAAAAACGGCTTTGACGGAAAATCTTGATTAAGAAATAACTAATGAGTGCAAACCAAGTAAAAATAATCCCCGCGATCAATAAAAAGATGAACTCATTAGAATCTTTAAATAGTTGATTAATACCATCCACAAGCCATATGGTAGCCGTCACACCAAGAACAGCAGCCATTAAACTGGCACACAACTGATCATCTTTATTAAAAAAATAATAAAAAGCGATGATTCCTAGAAAAAAAGCCGAGATCAGATAAGGTAAATTTTCACTTGATAGGAATTGAATCATTCCTGTTATTGAAATAACAGCAAACCAAGCAATAAAAATAAAACGTAAAGCCGTATATTTCTTTTGACAGATCCAAAATTGCACAAGACTTAATAAATTTAGAGCAAAAAGATAAAGATAGGGAAACTTCTCTGCCCAGAAAGTCTGTTTAAAAAATAAAAACAGGGTGAGTTGGCTTGTAATACAAATTAAAGCAAAGATTCCAATATTTGGTCGATATAGCCACGGCAATAAAAGCAAAGTCCAAATCAAGAAAAGTAAATAACTGTCTGCACCAGTTTGATAAACTTGCCCAATTACAGCCAAACTCAAACCGACCATTAAGCCGCAGATGCCATGTAAAGTTTGCCTTACTCCCTCACTTAAAGTCTTCTTGACACTCACCCAAGCTGTAATAAGTAATATAACAGGTGGAATAATGAGTTGAATGCTATCTGGAAGCATCAACCAATTAGCAGCAATTAAGTACAGAATACTGAGCGCCATAAATACATAACTGAAAATATGGAGATGCTGAATAAATAAAGTATTCCTAAAAGGATAATAATCTCTTATATGCATGAAACACCTGTTTTATTTATAATTTTCTAGAAAAAACATAACATTCACTTTTAAGCTCAACAAGTAAGCTCTTGTTAAAAAGCCTATTTTAATTTATGAAAATACTTATTCATAAAGAGACTTAGCATTCTACAAAAGCATCTAGCCAATTTTGCCAAGCGCGCTATAATAAAACCCATCGCTTCAGGGCGGGGTGTAATTCCCCACCGGTGGTAAAGTTAATTTTTATTGTTAAATTAACAAGCCCACGAGCTTAAATTATGTAATTTGAGCAGATTTGGTGAAACTCCAAAGCCGACGGTATAGTCCGGATGAAAGAAGACGACGAACTGAAATAAATCCATTTTATTTCAGTGCCAGCCTGTTTTTGCATCAGTCCTGAAATGTTCAACCGTATTCTTACGAGAGCGTTTCATTATGTCTAGTTTAATTCAACCAGAACTTTTTTTCTCAGCCCTCTCTCCTGCTGAGCAACGCATTCAACAAGCATTAGAAGATATCCGTCAAGGCAAACCTGTCTTGGTGATGGATGACTTCGATCGTGAAAATGAAGCAGATTTAATTGTTGCAGCAGAAACCCTAACTGTTGAGACCATGGCACGTATGATTCGTGATGGCTCAGGTATCGTATGTTTATGCCTTACTGAAGAGTTAGCTGATCATCTTGAACTTCCACCAATGGTTTCTCAAAACTCAAGTCAGTTTCATACTGCATTTACAGTGACTATTGAAGCTGCTCAAGGCGTTACCACTGGTGTTTCTGCTAAAGACCGTGTAACCACAATTAAAACTGCTATTAAAGATGGTGCTGTTGCAAGTGATCTTAACCGTCCAGGCCATGTTTTCCCATTACGCGCACGTAATGGTGGCGTACTTACCCGTCGAGGTCATACGGAGGGGACTATTGATCTAGCAAGATTAGCTGGTTTAAAACCTGCTGGAGTGTTATGCGAATTAACCAATCCGGATGGGACAATGGCATCAGGAATTCAAGTTTTAGCATATGCTCAAACTCATCATTTAACCGTGATTACAATTGAAGAGCTTGTACAATATCGTCAACAACACGGTATTTAAAAATAAATAAAAAGGTTTGACTTGTTCACTTGCAGGTCAAACCTCTAAATTATAATTCTTGAAATTTAAGAAACTTTCTTTTGTGCGGCCTGTTCTTCAACATAATCTAAAAGTTCAGAAAATTTTGTAATCTTTGCTTTAGGTTGTGCTTGAGTAAGTTCTTCTGGTGTCCCATAACCATAAGTCACAGCTACCGCTTCAATACCATTATGACGGGCGCCTAAAACATCATATTGACGATCACCCACCATCAAGCATTCTTCTGGGTTTAATTGCTCACGTTCAAGAATATAATGGATAAGCTCAGCTTTATTGGTCCGCTCACCCGTTAATTCACTACCGTAAATTTGTACAAAATATTGGCTTAAATCAAAATGATCTAAAATTCGTTTTGCATAAATCGTTGGTTTAGCAGTAGCAACAAACAAATGATACCCTTCTGCTTTTAAGGCCTTAAGTGTTTCCGCAACAGATGGATATACTTCATTTTCAAATAAACCAATCACCGAGAAACGCTCACGGTAAGCAAGTAAAGCTTGCTCAGCTAGTGCATCATCTTGAGTAGCTAATAATTTTGCTAATGACGCTTTTAAAGGTGGGCCAATCGTCCAATCAATATTTAAATCGGCAGCTAATGGATAACCTAACTTATCCATTGCATAACGAATTGATGTATGGATACCAACTTTAGGGTCTGTTAAGGTTCCATCTAAATCAATCAAAATATGTTTTATAGCCATTCAATCACTAACCCAGTAAAGTATTTAATTCAATTGGTCGAGAGTTTAATTAAACTCTCTTATACTAACGTAAATTTAAATTGAAAAGGAAATAACCGTGCGTCCAACCGTACTTTGTTTCTCGGGTTTAGACCCTTCAGGTGGTGCAGGTTTACAAGCCGATATTGAAGCGATTGGACAAAGTGGTGCACATGCAGCAATTGCATGTACAGCCCTCACCATTCAGAATTCTCAACAAGTATTTGGCTTTGAAGCAACCTCAAAAGAACTATTATTAGCCCAAGCAAATGCTGTTGTAGGCGATTTACCCATTAAATGTGTTAAGTCTGGCATGCTAGGCACTACTGATAATATTGCGGCTCTAGCCGAATTTTTACGTGCTCATCCTGACTATCAATATGTACTTGATCCTGTTTTAGTTGCAAACAGTGGCGGTTCGTTAGGAGACCAAACAACTTTAGTTAAAGCATTTGTGGAGCTTATTCCTCTAGCGACACTCATTACTCCAAATACAGTTGAATTGCGCGCTTTAACAGGCGTTACCGATTTAGATCAAGCAACCCAAAAGTTATTTGAAATGGGTGCCAAGGCCGTATTGGTGAAAGGTGGACACGAAGATACACCTAACTTTATTAAAAATAGTTTATATATTGATGGCGAGCTTGCAACAAGTAGTACATGTCCGCGCCTTGAAGGTGAATATCATGGCTCAGGTTGTTCATTAGCGAGTTTTATTGCAGGTCGTTTAGCTCTAGGTGACTCTTTAAAAATTGCAGTTCAACATGCAGAAACATGGTTATTTGGTGTGTTAAAAAATGCTGAAACACCTGTACCCAATGGACAAAAGATTCCAAAACGGTTTTAACCAATAAATAAAAAAGGCGCTTTAAGCGCCTTTTTTATATTCCTATTATTGAGGAATACGTAAAACTTGTCCTGGAAAAATCTCATCTGGATCTTTCAGCATTGGTTTATTCGCTTCAAAGATTTTTTGATATTGATTGGCATCACCATAAAATTCTTTTGCAATCTTTGAAAGATTATCACCAGATTTCACTGTATAAAATTTGCTTTCTGGCTCAGGAGTTGCAACAGTCATCTGGTCATCTACTTGTGCCACATGATCTACATTACCCACAATAAGAATGATTTTTTCTTTATCTGCTTGGCTTTGGACTTGCCCTTTAATAATAGCAGTGTCAGTTGAGCCATTATATGTTACAGATAAGCCTTCCACCCCAAGGCCTAAGCTTTTAATCAATCCCAATAATTTATTCGCAATTTCTTGTGCAGAAGGTTCTGCTGGTGTTGCTGGAGCTGCTTGTGGTTCTGCTGGCGCGGTATTTTTCTTACCAATACCTTTTACAAAATCAAAAAGACCCATTTTTTAGTCCTCATATTATTGTTTATAGTAAAGTCATTAAACTGACCCTTATTGTTATACTTGAAAAAAGAGATGCCTCTGCTATCAATTGAGGTTGATCTTGTAAAAATATGTATCTCTATCAACTATCTTACTCGTATAAAAAAAGCCACCTTACGGTGGCCTTCTTTTTTAATCAGCAATATGCGAATTAACCAAGTTTTTTAGTTACATAGTCAATTGCAGATTGAACTGTAGTGATTTCGTTTGAATCTTCATCAGGGATAGTGATGTCGAAGTCATTTTCGAAAGACATAACAAGTTCAACTAAATCTAAAGAGTCAGCACCCAAGTCATCCATGAAAGATGCTTCGTTTTTAATCTCTTCAGCTTTAAGACCAAGTTGTTCTGCAACCGCTTGTTTAACGCGTTGTTCGATATCGCTCACAGGAATTCTCCTCATTGCTTGTGGCGTTTGATTTGCCACTAGTTTAATTGAATATAAAAATTTTTAAAAGTTTATACATCGGCGTTAGGCCATGTATAAACCACCATTTACATGTAATACCGTACCGGTAATGTAACCTGCTTTATCACTTGCAAGGAAACTCACCGCATTTGCGATATCTTGTGGCTCACCTAAGCGATTTAAAGCCACTTGATCACTCATTTTTTTGCGAATGTCTTCACTAAGTGCATCTGTCATTTCTGTTGCAATAAAACCTGGTGCCACACTGTTTACAGTGATTTGGCGGCTACCCATCTCTTTTGCAAGACTACGGCTAAATGCTTCAATACCTGCTTTAGCAGCAGAATAATTCGCTTGGCCTGGGTTTGCAAAGTGAGCTACAACAGAACTGATATTAATAATTCGACCAAAACGTGCTTTCGTCATACCCTTAAGCACACGTTTAGATAAACGATAAACGGCTTTAAGGTGGATATTGAGGATGTCATCCCAATCATCTTCCGACATACGAAGCAACAAATTGTCTTTCGTAATACCTGCATTGTTAACGAGAACAAGTACAGGACCATAGTTCTGTTCAATATGAGACACGACTGCTTCAATCTCATCGAGATTACGCACATCGAGAGCCAAACCTGCACCTTGTTCACCAAAGCTATCAGTTAGCTTTTGTGCACCAGATTCAGAAGTCGCAGTACCTACGACAAAATAACCGTCTTGAATAAGTTGCTGGGCAATTGCAGCGCCAATGCCCCGACTCGCGCCCGTTACTAATGCAACTTTGCGTTCTTGTGTCATGCAATTTTTCCTTCTGCCACTAAAACAGCATTTAGGGCATCTTCCATTTTGCTCTTACTATCAATAGAAAAAGCTTTTTCAATATTTGGTAAACGCTTTGCGAGATTACTCAATACTGTACCTGGACCACACTCAACAATGTACTGAATACCTTGGTCTTGTAGAGACTGCATGGTACGTGTCCATTGTACAGACTGGTACAATTGTGCTGTTAAAGCCTGACGTAATTGAGCAACATCGGTAGCAATTCCCGCGTTGACATTTTGTATTACAGGAATGGTAGGTAGCTCAATGGCAGTTTGTTCCAAAGCTTCTGCAAATTTTTCTGCTGCCGGCTTCATCAATGAACAATGTGATGGAACAGAAACCGGTAAAGCAATTGCTTTAGCAGATTGTTCTTTTGCCAATGCCATAACTTGCTGTACAGATGCAGTACTACCAGCAATCACAACTTGACCTTGTGAATTATAGTTTGCTGCTTCAACTGAACCTTGGCCTGATGCAGATACGCTCTGGCACAATTCAACTACTTTATCATCAGCTAAACCAAGAATAGCAGCCATAGCGCCTTCCCCTTGAGGAACAGCATTTTGCATGAGTTTTCCACGCAAATTAACTAACTTAACTGCATCCGCCAAACTCATTGAACCTGCTGCAACTAAAGCGCTGTATTCACCTAAAGAGTGACCTGCAAGGTATTTAGGAGCTAAACCACCTAAATCTAACCATAAACGCCATAAAGCAATACTGGCAGTTAATAATACAGGTTGGGTATTTTCTGTTTGGTCTAAACCTTCACCACTTTGTGCAATGTGCCAAAGATCAAATCCTAGCGCGTCTGAAGCTTCGGCAAAAGTTTGCCCAACTCCACTAAACTGTTCTGCGAGTTCAGCGAGCATACCAACTTTTTGTGAACCTTGACCTGGAAACACAAATGCAGTTTTTGTGGCTAAAGCTACTTGTTCAAGACGTTTAGCAGACATAAGAAATCCTTTTTGGGTTTTCACTCATTTCTCTGGAGCGGAAATTTAACATTTAATTTGTATATTTATAATTGCGAAAAACAACAAAAAAAGGGAGCTTTCGCTCCCATTTTTTCTATACTTAAGCATCACGCTTAATGCATATCATGCAATTATTCAGCATCAGCTGCTTTAGCGAATAATTGGCGACCACGGTAGAAACCGTCTTTAGTCACGTGGTGACGACGATGAGTTTCACCAGTTGCTTGGTCTACTGTTAATGCATTCTCGGTTAAAGCGTCATGTGAACGGCGCATGTCACGGCGAGAGCGACTTTTACGGTTTTGCTGAACGGCCATGATGGCTCCTTACAAAGATCGAAAAAATGGATCAGAACAAATTCAGTTGTCTTATCCCATAATCATAACACAAATTATGAGTTAAGTTTACCCTTCAAACCTGCCAAAACATCAAACGGATTATCCCGTTTCTCTTCGACAACGTTCTGAATGGTAGGTTGATGTTTATGTTCACAAGCATCATGCTTGGGAGATAAAGGCATCAACAATAACAGTTCATCTTCTAGTAATGCGAGTAAGTTGATCGAGGCAGGTGTATCAAAATCACCTTTTGTCGAAGACTCACTTTCACCTAAAACGATGAAATCAGCATCCTCATCCAAGCGCTCTATCAGTGACTCATCATCTACAAGTGCAATATGAAAGTCAGAAACAATTGGCATTTCAACAGGTTCCAAACAACGTTGGCACTCCATTGGAACTTTTGTTTCCATGTGACCATCTAACCACACAATGCGATGATAGGCATCCATTGATAGCTTACAGTCTATGTTGATCAATTGGTTATCAATTGACCCAACAGCTTCACGAGCAATACGAGCAAAGCGAGACAATGGCAGTTGACCTGACCATGTAAAGCCTTGTTCAGCCCATTTAAACGGCTCAATCTGTGCCGGAAAGGTATTTGCTGACATAATTAAGGCGGCAATTCTACAAATTCATCGGTACTCTGTCAAAGATTAAGATACAATTTTGTACTTCTTTAGACAGAACTCGGGGTAAATTAAGCAATGCACCTGTTGCAGCCGCAACCTGAAGTTAACACTTCATTACTCGTTTGCACCCATTCAACCCACCAGAACTCTCTTTTACCTGACATGGTGCAACTCTCACCATGGCCAAGCTCAAAATTAGAGTCTGAGCAAGTTGATTGGCTTATTTTACACTTTAATCACTGGTTTTCCCACCATAATGTGACATTAGTTCGTGGAGAATTTGAACCAGAATATTTCCCAGCCAATGAGCATGAGCCAGCAAAAATTCAATTTGCTCATGGTTTTTTCAATAGTGCTCTTCACGAAATTAGCCATTGGACAATTGCAGGTGCAAAACGTCGCCTATTACCCGATTTAGGTTATTGGTATGCGCCAGATGGCAGAACTAAAGAACAGCAAGATTTATTTGAACAAGTAGAAATCAAACCTCAAGCCATTGAATGGTTATTTGCACAGTCTTTTGGCAGAAAATTCAGAGTCTCGCTAGATAACCTTACGGGCGATGGTGGAGATGGCAGAAAGTTTAAAGATAATGTTTATGCCCAAGTTCAACGTTACTTTTCTGGTGAAGCAAAGCTGCCTGCCGATGCAGCAAGATTCATTGAATGTATTTGCCAATGTACGCGAGCAGGTGCAGCATTACAATTAAATGAATTTAAACGTGAACTCCTTGATTAAATGACAAAAAAACTACGTAAGTTACTTGCTTCATAAGTTTGAAAGGTCTAATACTATTTTTAATAATGGCGTGATGGAGTCTCTAAAATATGCTGCATTTACATGTACATCCGGAAAATCCACAGCAACGCCTCATTGAGCAAGCGGTTGAGCGTATTCGTGCCGGAGATGTTGTGGTCTACCCTACCGATGCTGCCTATGCAATCGGATGCCAGATTGGTAATAAAAATGCGATGGAACGGATTGCCCAGATTCGTGGTTTAGGTCCTAAGCATCAATATGCAATTATGTGTTGCGATTTATCAGATATCGCGACTTATGCCAAAGTTGATAATGCGACGTACCGTTTATTAAAGGCAAATACACCAGCCATCACTACTTTCATTTTACCGGCAACCAGTGAAGTTCCACGCAGGTTAATGCACCCTAAAAAGAAAACGATTGGTCTACGTATTCCAAGCAATCCAATTTGTCAGGCTTTATTAAAAGAGCTCGGTGAACCTTTACTCACCAGTACATTAATTTTACCGGGGCAAGAAGATCCACTAGATGATCCTTACGATATTGAAAATCAATTAGCTAAGCGTATTGATGTCTTTATTGATGGCGGTTTTGGTACTTTAACAACCACGAGTATTGTCGATTTATCAGGTGAGCATCCTGAAATTATTCGTCGTGGTGTCGGTGATGTAAGTGCTTTTGAATAAGCACTTACTTTTCATTTTTTACCAATAGTTTAAAAAAAAGCATTATCAAGAAAAAAAATACTCTTTATTTAGTTTGGATTTTTTTTACACTTTAGTCGTTAAGCAATTTATTAAAAGACACAATTCCTTTAGAATGCTTCTCACTATCTGCTGTTCTTCTGCTACAGCTCTTATTGACTTGAAAAACAAGTCTCATGCTTTTGAAAATTCGCGTGGCTTATAATCGTAATGAACCAATCACTTCATCAATCCATGGAAGACGTTCCACACATCCGTGTTTTAGATGAGTGGCACGATACGATTCCTGAGGATCTTTATATTCCTCCAGCTGCCTTTGAGATTTTGCTCGAACAGTTTGAAGGACCACTCGACTTTTTAATTTATCTGATTCAAAAAAACGGTTTTGATCTCATCCAGCTTGATATTGCTCCTATTGCAACTCAATATTTGACTTATATGGATAGTATGAAATCCTTAAACATTGAGCTGACTGCCGACTATATGGTCATGGCTGCTTTATTGGCTGATTTGAAATCTCGCTTACTTTTACCTAAGCCTACTGTAGTAAGCATCGAAAAAGATCCTAAACAAGATCTTATTGATCGACTCGAAACTTATTTACGCATTAAACAAGCCGCTGAACGTTTAGGCCAAATGCCAGTTCTTGACCGTGATACATTCAGTGCCAATGTAAGCTTAGGTCATATTGCACCTGTTTATGAAGGATATGATGTTTCAGCATTACACGATGCTTTGTTCTGTGTATTTAACCGTCCGGAACCTGTAACACACACAATTGCGCAAGAGCCTGTAATGTTAGAAGAACGTATTGCTTATATTGAAGAGAAATTAGAGTCAGGCGACGTGTTAAGTTTTAAAGAATTACTTAATCCCCAACAAGGCCGTATGGGAATGGTTGTAACTTTTATGGCTGTTTTAGAATTGACCCGACAACAAAAGATTAAGATTATTGCTACAGGAGTTGAAGCTCCACTAGCTATTCAAGGGTCTTCAATATGAGCAGTTTTGAACAAAATAATAATGATTTGTCATTAGCCGATATTCATCATGAAGTTTTATTACAGCTTGAAGCCATTATTTTTGCGAGTGAAGCGCCTGTCTCAATTGCCCGTTTAAAAGAAGCATTTAATAATCAATATAACAAACAACAGCTTCGTCAGCTTTTACAACAGCTTGCCCTTTTACAACATGGCCGTTCCATTGAGTTGATTGAAACTGCGCAGGGCTTTCGTTTTCAGGTAAGATCCAAATATCGCAATATCATTGCGCAGATTTGGCCAGAGCGACCAACAAAACTGTCGCCATCATTACTAGAAACGTTGGCTGTCATTGCGTATCATCAACCGGTCACACGTGCTGATATTGAACAAATTCGTGGTGTATCTAATAATAGTCAGATTCTCAGAACGCTATTTGACTGGAACTGGATTAAAGAAGCCGGTTTTAGAGATTTACCCGGAAGACCTGCGTTGCTAATTACAACGCCTCAATTTCTGAATGCTTTTGGTCTAGCCTCTCTAGGCCAATTGCCTCCCCTGCAGAACGCCAAGGAAGCATTTATGGCTCTCGATGCAAATGCACCGAAGTCATAAAGAGGTGGACTGTTGATCATTATGTCTAAGGTTGTGCTGTCATGAGTGAAAAATTGCAAAAAGTATTAGCGCGAATCGGATTAGGTTCTCGCCGATATATGGAAGAGGTTATTGCCGCAGGACGCGTGAGTGTGAACGGCCGCGTTGCCCAAGTTGGCGAGCGCATTGAACCAGGCGATGAATTACGCATTGATGGCCGTAAAGTTCAGTTCCAGATCGAAGATGAAATTCGTCGTCGTGTACTGATTTATTATAAACCAGAAGGTGAAATCTGTTCACGTAATGACCCTGAAAAGCGTCCAACCGTATTTGATCATTTACCACAAATTGCAAATGACCGTTGGGTAATGGTAGGCCGTCTAGATATTAACAGTACAGGTTTATTACTTTTTACAAACGATGGCGAGCTTGCTAACCGCTTAATGCATCCATCTAATGAAATTGAACGTGAATACGCTGTACGTGTAATGGGTGAAGTAACACCACAATTACGTCAAAACATGGTCAATGGTGTAGAGCTTGAAGATGGCCCTGCCAAATTCGAATCTTTCTCTGAAATTGGTGGTGAAGGTATTAACCGCTGGTATCAAGTTGTAGTGAAAGAAGGCCGTAACCGTGAAGTACGCCGTATTTTTGAATCACAAGGCCTTAAAGTAAGCCGCTTATTGCGTACTCGCTACGGTACAGTCATTTTACCACGCGAATTACGTACTGGTCGCTGGATGGAACTCGACAAAACTGACATCGATAACTTGGCAAAATCTGTTGAGTTAAAACCACGTCAAGGTACAGGCTTATTTGGTATGGCAAAACGTCGCACCGAACGTATGACAGAAAAGCCAATGGCAGCACGCCGTGGTGGTTACTTACGTCAGCAACGTCGTGATGATGAAAAAGAAGCACCAGCTAACACAGGTAATCAGCGCAAATCGACTGGTTTTAACCGTGGATTTAAAAAGTTCTAAGTAAAGCTTTTAAATCAAAAAAACCGCTCAATTTAGAGCGGTTTTTTATGGCCTAATTTTTTAATTCATTCATTTTTGCTAGTTCAATCCACTCAGCTTCAGGGAAATGAATGGCTAAATGGTTCTTCAAATAATTTGAAGTATCTTGAGAGATTAATGGATCTTTTGATTCATCTTTTAGGTTGTAAACCAAAGCTTTTAATTTCAGACCACGTGACTTAAGTGCCTCGAGACTAAGCAATGTATGGTTAATACTCCCCAAACGACCAGACGTCACCAAAATAACAGGAAACTGATGCTGAGCAACGTAATCAATAGTAAGTAAACTGGTGGTTAAGGGTACCATTAAGCCACCTGCACCTTCTAACAATACAATTTCAAAACGCTCAGCCAATGTTTGAGTCGCATTCTCAATTTTTTGAAAATCGATCTCTCGGTTATCAAGACGCGTTGCTAAATGAGGTGAAGCAGGATAACTAAAGATTTCCGGCATAGTCAGCTTGTCATGATCTTCCTGAAACCAACCTTGCCCCATAATTTCACGATGCTTCTGGATATCCTCAGAGATATCAGCATTACCTGTTTGAATAAGTTTTTGGGTAATTACTTTTTTACCCTGCTCAGTCCATAATTTTGCTAAGAAACCTGTCGCGTAGGTTTTACCAATTTCGGTATCAATCCCACTCACAAAATAGATCTGGCCACTCATTTACTTCATTCTCCGGGCAATACAATAAATCGGGTGATATGTTAGGGAGTACCCCTCGGTGTGCTTAAACCGGTCATAATCTTGATAAAACTGCTGTAAAGATTGCTTAGTCCAACGATGCTGAGCAGTTGCTGTTACACCTGTTGCTTTTAAATGCTGCAACACAGCTTTAGGCGAATCGAAATAAAGCTGAGTTTCTGACTGTGCCAAATGCAAAATCTCAAAACCAGCCTGAGTTAAGGCACTATTCCAATTTTCAAGATTCCAATAATTTAAACCTTGCCCAGTTAGCTCTTTAATTTCAATGAGGTTTTTAGGACCAAATGTTGAAAAGCATAGCCAGCCTTGCTCATTTAAAGCAGCATAGCAATGTTGAAGTAGCCGTGGTAAATCTTGCATCCATTGCAAAGCTGAACCGGAAACAATCATATCAAGCTGCTGAGGGAATTCTAAGGTTTCAACGTCTCCAATTAACCATTTCACATGTTCTTCATGATTAAAGTGCTGTTGCACCTCTGCATACAAATCATTTAAAACTAAATTTTCAATTTGAAAAGATTCAACAAGCAGACGAGTTAAATTGCCAGAACCACAACCAATTTCAAAGACACGTGACATTGCGCTTGGACAAAATTGCTTTAGTAAGTTCGTTAAGTTTTGGCAAATTTGTTTTTGGACAATTGCATGCTTTGAATAGCTTTGCCCTGCTTTAGCAAAACGTTGGGCAACCAAATTTTTATTCAAACTCACAGGAAACTCACCAATGCTTCAAGTTCATGTTGCTCAACCATTGATGTTAAGGAAATGCGCAAACGCGAACTATTTTTAGGTACTGTTGGTGGACGTACAGGCATGGCATAAAAACCGCTTTCCTGAACCTGTTTCGCCTTATCGATAGCAGCCTGACTTTCTCCCACAATCACTGGAATAATATGGCTGGTCGATGGACTCACATACCCCTTTTGCACCACTGCTTGTTGAAGATATTGGCTAATATTTTTTAAATGTTCACGTTGAGATTGAGCCATTAATACTTTTTTAAAAATAAAATTTGCCCATGCCATAACAATCGGAGGTTGAGCGGTACTAAAAATAAGCGGACGCATTTTATTAATGAGATAATCTTTAATAATTGGATGGCAAATAATATAACCACCGACTGCTGCTAGCGCTTTACCCAAGGTACCAACTAGAAAATCAATTTCCTGAATTACATTATATTGTTCGGCACATCCTAAACCTTGCTGTCCACGTACGCCAATTGAATGCGCTTCATCGACATATAACATGGTTTTAGCAAAGCGTTTTTTAAGCTGGACTAAAGCGGTTAAATCTGTTTCATCGCCATCCATACTAAAAATACTTTCCGTGACCACAATAATTCGTTCAATCTGGTCATCATCATGATACTTTTGTAGAAGTTGCTCTAAATGCTGTAAATCATTATGTCGATAGCGCACATACTGGGCACCAGACAAACGGATCCCATCAATCATACTGGCATGAACTAACTTATCTGCCAGAATTAAAGTTTTACTATCAGCAACAGCGGGCAAAATACCAATATTCATATGGTAGCCACTATTAAATAATAGAGCCACCCGACCACCAAATGCTTGGCTTAGGCTATTTTCCAACTGTTCATATTCATCAAAATTGCCCGTTAATAAACGTGAAGATGAAGAACTAAAATAGCTGCGTTCTAATGGATAGCAATCTAAAAATTCTTGGCGAAGATCAATATCAGCTGCCAACCCAAGATAGTCATTTGAAGCTAAATTGAGCATCGTTTTATTTTGAATCGTAATAAAACGGCCATGCTGCACATTTTGGGTAAATTGTCTGAAATTACCTTGTCGTTTTAACTCATCTAACTCTGTAGCAAAATGATCGAGCAATGACATCTTAATGTGCCCCCTGCATCGTTTTAACTACTTCAACCAAATGTTCGAGCAAGTCACTTAACTCTTGTTGAGTGATGACATAAGGCGGCATGACATAAACTAATTTTCCAAAAGGACGAATCCAGATTCCACGCTCTACAAATTGTTGCTGTAAAGTTTTCATATCGACATTAAAGGTGAGTTCTACCACACCAATTGCACCGAGCACTCTTACATCGGCAACATAATCAAGCTGATTTAAAGGCATTAAATATTGACTAAGCTGTTGCTCAATTCGCTTAATATTGGCCTGCCAATCTTGCTCAATTAATAATTGCGTACTTTTTAAAGCAACGGCACAAGCGAGTGGATTGGCCATAAAAGTTGGGCCGTGCATAAATACCCCAGCCTCACCGCGACTAATGGTTTCTGCTACATGCTTTGTCGTTAAAGTCGCAGACAAAGTCATATAACCGCCTGTTAACCCTTTACCTAGGCACATAATATCCGGCTCGACTTGAGCATGTTCCCAAGCAAAGAGCTTACCTGTACGACCAAAACCAGTGGCAATTTCATCAAAAATTAATAACAGATGATATTTTTCACAAAGCGCTTTAGCCTGACGTAAATATTCAGGATGATAAAAGCGCATGCCCCCTGCACCTTGAACAATCGGCTCAATAATAAGTGCAGCAAGGTTTTCATGATTTTGCTGAATAGCTTGCTCTAGCTCGGCAATATCTTCTTGGTTCCACTCTTCATGAAATTTGGTTTGCGGAGCTGCTACAAAAAGACGGTTCGGTAAACTGGTACCAAAAATCTGATGCATGCCTGTCACTGGATCACAAACAGACATCGCATTCCATGTATCACCGTGATAACCAGAACGTGTAGTAATAAAATTTGTTTTTTGTGGTTGACCTTGTGCTGTCCAGAATTGCACAGCCATTTTCAAAGCAACTTCAACGGCAACCGAACCTGAGTCTGCATAAAAAATTTTATCGAGACTCGGCGGTGTAATTTTTAAAAGAATTTTGCCAAGTTCAATAGCAGGATCATGAGTTAAACCGCCAAACATGATATGAGACATATTTTGTAGCTGGTCGGTCACGGCCTGATTAAGTTCAGGGTGGTTATAGCCATGAATTGCACACCACCAAGATGACATACCATCAATTAAAGTTCTACCATCATCAAGTTCAATCGTTGCCCCATAGGCACGCTTCACTTTAAATGTGGGTAAAGGTTGGGTCATTGAAGTATATGGATGCCAAATATGTTCCAAATCAAAATTATCGGTCATCCTCTATACCCTTTTACAGCAATCAAATCTTTCATTTAGCACATGTTAAACCTGTTAAGAATGAAAGAAAATTGCGAGATCAATCAAAGCTTATGAACTTTGCTGATGAATTGTTAAAAATTGGCAGATTTCTTCAATTGTTCTTTCTACCTGTAAGTAGGGAAAAGCATGTGTAGCATCTTTTATTAGCTTATAACTCATGTTTTCTGTCGCTATATCTTTAAAATTTTCCACAATCTTGCAAGGAATGACATTATCCTGTTCAGCAAACAGGTGAAGCTGTCGTCCTGGATAGGTTTTCAAGTTATCTACCAAATTTAGCTGCTCAAGCATTTGCAAACCTTCTAACAACAGTTTATTTGAGGGCGGATTTGCTATGTTTTGTACACTAAGCCAATCTTGTTTTGCCTGAGATGAGCCAAGTGTAATTAAATAATAAAAACGTTTTAAAGTAGCTTGGGGATTCTGTAAAAAGGATGCTTTAAATTGACTAAATACATCAGCAGGCATAGCAGTATGCCACGAGGTATTAGCCACAAAACAAGGATTAGAGGCAAGCGTAATTAACGTTTTAGTTTGGCCCGTTTGTTTATAAAAAAAGTCAATCAGGTATGTTGCTAACTGTCCACCTAAAGACCAACCTACAACCACATCAATATCAGTTAAAAAATCAAGCTGATCGTGAAAGCCACCATCTAAAACATTAAAAATATTAATAAGTTGCGTGTCACACCCAGCTTTCGTTAAACCTAATTTTAACGATTGCAAAGGTTCTATTCCTACTCCCCAACCTGTAATCAATAAAATTTTATTTTGTAACTTCATATGCATGCTCAAAGACAAATTTATAGAAATTATATATTAATATCAATTTAAAATATCTTTTAAAATCAATATAAAATTTAAATTCAAAAAAGTAAAATCAACTATTTACGGCTGTTAAATATTCTGAAATATATTGATAAATAAGGCCTAAAATATTTATATGAAATATACAAAAATTTAATTATCTAAACATTGAAGCAAATCAAAAAACAACATAATCCACACTTCACCCATAAATCCATTATGCAATGTAATTAATGTTAATACTTATGTTTTTTTATTAAAAAAAATGACTCATCAATTCATTTTAATGTTAGAAGATTAAATATTGATCAAAAAAATATGGGCAGGCAAATATGAACAGTCAAAGTATAATATCTGATGGGAGAGAAAAAGATACATATTTTGTTACACCCAATGATATTATAAACACCTTACCTACAGATAAAAATTATTGTTTATTTCTGGATATTGATGGAACATTAGCTCCATTTCAAATTCATCCTGAGCATAGTTTTATTCCAAATACCACCTTAGAAGTTATAAAAAAAATTATTGAATTAAATATACCGGTGATTGCTGTAACAGGACGTGATGTTGAAACAGCAAGTAAGCTACTTCAGTCTATTGAATTACCTATAGCGGGCTTACATGGTTTAGATATTTATTTTGATTCTGATACTTATATTCGCCCAGATTTAAGCGATATTAATTTTCAAAAATTAAAAGAAGATATTATAAATTCTTGTGAAAAATATCCCGATTTATTAATTGAGGATAAAGGACATTCTATTGCTTTACATTATCGAAAAAACCCGGAATTAGAAAATAATGCAATTTATATTATGCAACAGATTAAATATTTTTATCCTCAATTAAAATTAAATAGAGGAAAATTTGTCGTTGAATTATTACCTAAACAGGCAGATAAAGGTAAAGCAATACAAACAATATTAAATCATCTTAATTTACCGTTAATTCACCCCATATTTATAGGAGATGATTTAACGGATGAATCAGGTTTCATTTTTATTAATCAACAGTTTGGCACTTCAATTAAAGTAGGTTCTGGTGAAACAGAGGCTCAATATAGATTAAAAGATATTAATAGTGTGTCTAATTTTCTTTTTTTCTTCCTAGAAAAAATAAAAAAGTTATACGTCAAAAATAGTCAAGATCAGAATGGAGAACAAATATGTCTAAATTAATCGTGTTATCGAATCGAATTAGTATGCCATCGGGTAAGGCTTCAGCAGGTGGCCTTGCAGTAGCTGTACAAGACGCATTAAATGATAGTAACGGCATTTGGTTAGGCTGGAATGGTCAGCAAATTACCGATACTGAAGCGCCTGAATTCGATCAGGCATATTCTCATGGGATCGACTACATTACCTGCCCTCTTACACATCAGCAATATGCACAGTACTACTGTGGTTTTGCCAATAAAGTATTATGGCCTGCCATGCATGATCGGGATGACCTGATCGAATATAATGCAGAAGAATATAATACCTACCAAAAGGTCAATCGTTTATTTGCTGAAAAATTACAACAGATTGCTCAGCCTGATGATCTTATTTGGGTGCATGACTATCACTTTTTCAGCGTAGCTCGTCATTGCCGTGAATTAGGTATGCAAAATAAAATCGGTTTCTTTTTGCATATTCCTTTCGCAAGCTTAAATATCTGGCGCAAGATCCCAGTTGCACTACAGTTGGTCCAAGATCTTTGCCAATATGATGTGATTGGTTTACAAACTCAAACCGATCAGAACACGTGTATGCAAACTTGTATGGGCTTACTTGAAGCTCAAAAAATACTAAGCGACAGAATCAGTTATAAGAAACGTCAAATCTTGATTAAGTCCTATCCTATCGGTGTTCAGCCAGAGCTTATTCAGCGCCAAGCACAACAGGCCTTTCATACACCATACGTATTTAACTTTGAAGATATACCACGTCAAAAAACAATTATTGGGGTTGACCGGATTGATTATTCAAAAGGTTTACTTGAACGTTTCAATGCATTTGCAACTTTCCTTGAAACTAATCCTGAATATCATGGATTGGTACGTCACCTTCAAGTTGCAACTCCTTCACGTACAGATATTCCAGCCTATCAACGCTTATACCAACGCTTTAAGGCCAAATTAGAGCTGATTAATGAAGAGTTTGCTCATGAAGATTGGCGACCTATCGATTGTTGCTTCGACACAGTTCAACATGACAGTTTGATGCATATTTATCGTCGTTCTGACATTTGCTGGATTAGCTCATTACGTGATGGTATGAATTTGGTCGCAAAAGAATATATTGCGGCTCAAGATCCAGAGAACCCAGGTGTGCTGATTTTATCTAAATATGCCGGTGCTGCTGAACAAATGACTCAAGCATTGATTGTTGATCCATTAGATAGAGCAGCCATGATGGATTCTTTAAAAACCGCTCTAGAGATGTCCAAAGCTGAACGTATTAATCGTTATGAACAGTTAATAGAAGGTTTAGCAGCTACTGACCTGAGCGATTGGCGAAATAATTTCTTGAAGGATTTAGAAAATTCTCCGACATTCACAAAGTCTAAGTTGTCCTTACAAGAAAAGTATCAACCCACTTACCATGTCTTATAATAATTTAAGCTTATGGAACATCGAGGATGTTTTACTCGATGTTCCGCGGCTGGTAAGCAAGCTTAGATTACTTTGCCTTCACAAGAGTAAAGCGATTGAGTATAGCAATCATGGTTAATAAAACCGCCACTCCTGATAAGACAGTGGTTAGGCTAGTCCACTGCCCAATCAAACCAATTAAGGCCGGGCCACTTAATGAACCTGTATAAGCAATCGTTGACACTAAAGACAGTGCCGCTGCTTTAGGCATATCATTTTGGCGTCCGACACGAGAGAACATGACTGGTACAATATTAGAACAGCCTAAACCTAAAAGTGCATAACCCAATACGACAACTTGCCAAACAGGTGCCATCACAATAGTGACCATAGCAAGAGCAGCGACAATTGCACTATAAGTCACAATAGTTTTCTCACCCCACTGTTTTAACAAGATATGCCCTGCAAAACGACCACTTGTCATACTAAGCGCGAAAAAAGTATAAGCCAGCCCAGCAAAGGCAGGATTAAGCTGGTATTTACTGGTTAAATAAATACCACCCCAGTCCATTGCCGCACCTTCTGACAAAAAGGCAATGAAACACATCACCCCAATCAAAAGGATCGTACCATTCGGACGTGAAGATTTTTTAGGTGCGTCAGTTATTTCCGCTGCACCTTGTTCATCTTGCTCAAATGTCGTTAAGGCAGATGGAATGGCAACAAAGCTTACCACCAATAAAACCATCACCACAGACAACGTACTCATGAGTGGTGAAAGGCCAATTGCTAATAGTGCAGTAACAAGCATGGCACCGATTAAACCGCCAAGGCTACACATACCATGAAAACTAGACATGAGCGCACGTAAGCTGTGCTTTTCCACCACAACTGCTTGTAAATTGATAGCAACGCCAAGACTACCTGCTGCCGTACCAAAAATGAATAACGCTACAGCCATCGATACAAGACTATGCCAGATCGTTAAACTTGGTAGTAATACCATCAAGAGTATGGTCGCCACAGCAATTAATGGACGACATCCCCAACGCTTAACTAAAGCCCCTGTCGCAGGCATAGCAATCATTGAGCCGATTCCCATACAAAGCAGCAATAAACCAAAATTTGCGTGATTTAGGTTTAAACGTTGCTGAGCATACGGAATAAGTGGTGCCCATGCAGATATCGCAAAGCCCAAGCTAAAAAAGCTAAGACGAGTTGCTAATCGTTGTGTACTTAAGAGAGTAGCTGTATCTAAAACAGCAGGTTTGGAAAATAACATATACGCGAAGCTCACCATAAAACCATTGGCGATCCATACCAACCGATTCCCCATAGAAAAACCCTTGCCTCATTAAATTTCTAGGCAAGGGTTTTTGTTGGCGAAATTATATCCAATTCCACAAAAAAAACATGGGGTCTGATACAAATTTTCTGACTTTTTTGTAACTGCCAAAGCCTTATGTAATAAGGCTTTGAATATATTCAATTTGGCAGAATTAACATTTAAACGGTGACTTCATTTTATTAAAATGAGCCAATAAAAAAACCCAGCCTAAGCTGGGTTTTTCAAGTCATTAAATTTGAGACTGGATATAATTTTGTAGGCCAATCAGTTCAATTAAACGCAACTGTTTTTCAAGCCAATAAGTATGGTCTTCTTCAGTATCTGATAATTGTTGACGTAACATGTCACGACTGATGTAGTCGCCTTTTTCTTCACAAAGTTTAATACCTGTCGCTAATTTTTCACGCACATGATATTCAAGTGCTAAATCAGCTTTTAAGCAAGATACAACGTCTGTACCAACATTGATATCTTCACGATGCATGTTTGGTTTGGCACCTAAAAATAATACACGACGAATAATCGCATCGGCGTGAGACGCTTCTTCTTGCATCTCATGGTCAATACGTTCATAAATCTTGTTTAAGCCCCAATCTTCATACATACGAGAATGGATTAAATATTGATCACGGGCAGCCAACTCTCCGCCAATGAGCATATTTAAATAGTCTATGACTTCTGGATTGCCACGCATAATAAATCTCCTATCGTATGAGTCTATTATGGGCAAACTTAAAAATGATTGCAAAACAAAAAATAGTTAAGTTTATGATTTTTATCAAATTAAAATGAGAAACATACGCATTTGCAGTTTAAGTTATTTAAATTTCCTTTGCAAAAAGAAACGCTTGTCCGATTTATAAGCTCAGACAAGCGTTCAAATATGGCAAAAACCATCAATTTATAAATTTGTAACTAAAATCAATGGTTCTTATTTCGCTAACCTTTTAGCTCAAAGTTTGCCCATAGCCTGCCATGAGTGATAAGAAATCTGTTTCATTCATGACAGGAATACCTAACTTTGCAGCTTTTTCTAATTTTGAACCCGCCTTCTCACCAGCAACTACACATTTCGTTTTGCTAGAAACACTCCCACTTACTCGTGCACCTAATGCTTGTAGCATTTGAGTGGCCTGATCACGGGTCATTTGCTCTAATGTACCTGTAAGTACCCAGCTTTCACCATTTAAAGGCTGACGCGTTGGTGCTGTTGGCGCATCCCAATGAATTCCTGCAGCAATTAAACGATCGAGTACTTCAATGTTATGCGGTGCCAAGAAAAAGTCAGCAATCCACTCTGCTGTAATATCCCCTACGTCTGGGGTTTTCTTTAAAGCTTCTACATTCGCAGCTTTAAGAGCCTCAAGCGTCTGGAATGTATTTGCTAACATTCTGGCCGTTGTTTCACCTACTCCACGAATACCTAATGCATAAATAAAACGTGCTAGAGTTGTTTTCTTACTTGCTTCAATCGCATCTATTAAGTTCTGTACTGACTTTTCTCCCATTTTTTCGATGCCCAACAGAGTTTCTCTGTGCTCATGCAAATGGTAAATATCAGCAACATCTTTAAGTAAATCGAGACGTAATAAAGATTCTACCCAACGATCTCCCAAACCCTCGATATCCATCGCTTTACGCGATACAAAGTGACGAATGGCTTCAATACGCTGTGCGGCACAATATAAACCGCCTGAACAACGTGCGAGAGCCTCACCTTCAGGCATCACTACAGGCGAAGCACATACTGGGCAGGACTCTGGTAAATGAACAACTTCTGCTTCAGCAGGACGGAACTCCGGCCAAACTTTTTCTACTTTAGGGATCACGTCACCCGTACGATATACACTTACCGTATCGCCAATGCGTACATCCAGACGATGAATTTCCCCAATATTATGCAACGTTACGTTAGAAACAGTCACACCACCCACAAAAACAGGGTTTAAGCGTGCTACAGGGGTCAAAGTCCCTGTACGCCCTACTTGCCAGTCAATCTGTTCAACTGTAGTTAATGCAGCTTGTGCCGGGAATTTATAAGCAGTTGCCCAGCGTGGTTCACGACTTAAGAAACCAAGCTGCTGTTGCTGTTTTAGGTCATCAACCTTCACCACCATGCCATCAATTTCAACTTGCAAGTTTGGACGTTCTTGCTGAATTTGCTCATAGCGCTGCTGTACTTCTTGAATTGAATTACACAAGTACTGACGCTCAGCAATTTGGAACCCAAGTTCCGTTAACCATTGCAAGCTATCATGCATGGTTGTTAGGCCATGATTTGGTTCACACTGTGCAATCCCATACGCATAAAATGCCAAAGGTCGAGCAGCAGCAATATTTGGATCAAGTTGTCTTAAACTTCCAGCGGCTGCATTTCGAGGGTTAGCGAAGGTTTTTTCTCCCTTTGCTTCTTGGTCAGCATTGAGTTTTTCAAAACCAGACTTTGGCATCAATACTTCACCACGTACTTCAAGTAGACGAGGTATTTCATATTTTTCTGAATGCAGAACTTTAGGTAAGTTACGAATGGTTTTAACATTTTGAGTAATATCTTCACCCGTTTCGCCATCCCCACGGGTTACACCGCGAACGAGTACACCATTTTCATACCATAGTGAAATCGCAAGGCCATCGAGTTTTAACTCAACTTCATATTGTACTTTCTGGTTCGGAAGTCGCTCTTCTACACGGCGTGCAAATGCAAATAAGTCTTCTTGGTTAAATACATTACCAAGTGAAAGCATTGGCACCACATGCGTCACACTCTCAAATTTTGAAAGCGCCTGACCACCTACTTTCGTTGTTGGTGAGTCGGCTTGTACAAGTTCCGGATATTGTTCTTCTAAAGCTTTTAACTGATGAAATAAATGATCATATTCACTGTCCGAGATTGTCGGCTGATCCATGACATAGTAGGCATGGTTATGCTTTGCAATCAGTTGAATAAGCTGACGCATCTGTTCGATCACGGAAGTTATTGCCATTATTTTATTCACCATAAAAAAGGGTGGAAATTTCTCCACCCTGAGCTGCGACTAGATATATTGCAATTATCGCAACCTATACCAAAAATTTAAACTAGGCTGTTGCCTGTGCTGGACGATAATCAATCACATGATGGCGCCAATGTTCTTTTAACTGTGGCGTAAATTCAAGGTTATTTTCATCATAAACCTTACCATCAATTTCACGAGCAATAAGGCCTGCAATACTGGTCATCATGTCAAAACCGGTAACAGCTTTGCTGTTTGGAAGTGCAAGGAAAAATGCTAAGCCTTGAACTTGTTCAGTCGATAAAGTTTCTAAATCGAAACCAGCAGGACCATTATCAGTCATACGCAATACAGAGAACATCAGTGCACTTGGCTCATCGGTATTTTCATAGCGGTGGAAACAAGACATTTCACCGTAACGTAGACCATATTTTAAAAGCACTTTCAGTGCTTTATCACCCGATAACGCACGGCGCGGATTTGGATATACATTTAATGCGATAATCTGCTCAGCCATTGCTAACGCACTTTCGTCATCAAAACGCTGCTGCTCATGTAAATGTACATCAAGAATGTTGCTTTCACCTTCAAACTCAGCAATTTCAGCAGTTTCGATATTTGGATTTAAGCTTAATTCCGGCTCAGTTTTCGGTTGCCCTTCTGCAACTTTTGGTTCTGATGAGCTAACAACTTCTGGTTCAGCAGAAACGGTATCAACTAACTCAACTGAACTATTTTCACTTACAGTTGGGCTAACAGTATTTTCTTCAGCTTTAACTTCTTCTACTTCTACTGGCGTTTTTTCAACGGGTACTTGTGTCTGGACTGTTTGAGCTTGCGAAGCCTGTTCTAGTTCTTTTGTTCCCTTTTCTTCTGACTGTGCCGGCTCGCTTAAAGTTGGTTCCACTCGTGCAGCAACGGCTGCTGACGCAACAGTAACTTCTGGCTGTTCAAGTTGATCTCGTACATGACGAGGGATAACCGGTTGATTACTTTCAGGATTAATATGCAAATCACTGTCTAGCGAGGGTTCAGCATGGTTCGGCTTTTTTAAAATCATTCTTAAGCCAATTAGCATGATAATAATGGCAACAACGATGCCAATAATCGTATTGATTTCCATTCTATGACTCCGAAACTAACCCGTATTCTTTTGCCTGTTCTAAATTGACAGTGACTAATTTTGATGTACCCGGTTCAGGCATGGTTACACCCAACAAGTCAGTTGCCATGGTCATCGCCAGCTTATTATGTGTAATGTAAATGAATTGTACATGTTCAGAAAGCTCTTTTACCAAATTACAATATCTCTGTACATTCGCATCGTCGAGTGGAGCGTCCACTTCATCGAGTACACAAAACGGTGCCGGATTTAACCTGAAAATAGCAAATACTAATGCTAACGCTGTTAACGCTTTTTCTCCACCGGAAAGTAATGCTAGAGAACTGTTTTTCTTACCCGGTGGTCTCGCCATGAGCTTAACCCCAGATTGCCAATCATCCTCAAGACTTAAACTAGCTTCACCACCATTAAAAACTTTTGGAAATAGATTTTGTAACTCTTGATTAATCTGATCAAAAGTCGACATAAACAACTTACGGGTTTCTTGGTCAATGCTCTTCATCGCATCTTTTAACTGAGTTACCGTATTTTCCAAGTCTTGAATCTGGTGGCTCAACTCATCAAAACGCTGAGAAACCTCTTCAAACTCTTGTGAAGCAGCTAAGTTAACTGCACCGATCTTTTCAAACTGTTTCTGTACTTTTTCTAGCTTTTGCTGGTGTTCAGTTAAATCTATTTTCAAGCCCGTTTGAAGCTCGGCATTTAACTCTTTGAGCTGTTCTTGATAGTGCTCACGGTCCGACTTGGCTGCTTGCCATGCTAAACGTTTGGCTTCAAGCTGCTCTCTAAGCTTTTCATCTTGCTGTTGGTATTGATGGCGTTGGTCTGTAAGCGTTTGTTGCTTCTCTTGGACACTATTAAGCTCAATCTGCCATTCATTCCATGTCTTTTGCAGCTTTTCGGTTTGAGCAAACTGTTGTTGAAACTCTGACTCAAGGTTTGGCAACTCTAACTGAATAGGGTCAACAAACTTTTTCGCTTGCTCCATTTGCGCTGTAATTTGTTGATATTGGCTCTGCAAGAACGAAATATCTTTTTCAAGCAGCTCAATTTGTTGAGTTGTCTGCGTACTATTACGTCGTAAAATCTCACGTTCTTGTTGTTGCTGTTGTAAGACTTGTTGCTGTTCCTCAAGCTGCTCTGTTAATTCTTCTACCTGAAATTGCAAAGTTTTATAGTCAGGTAAAATAGTTTCGAGCTTCATTGCCAATGCATGCAAATCAATTTCAAGATCATCTTTTTGCATCGCATCTTCTTCAAGCTGCGTATCTAATTGAGCGAGTTGATCTTTCAATTGCTGTTTTTGCAATAAAAATGCTTGTGCTGCGGTTTGTTGCTTGGCAATTTGTACATCAAGCTGTTGCAAGTCTTTTTGTTTTTGTTTAATGACTTGTTGTTTTTGCTGTAGGTCAACTTGTAACTGTCCTAGCTCATCTTTTTGCTGAACTATAATTTGATCTAATGCTTGTAATTCTGGTTGCTGCTTTTGAAGAACTTGTTCAATTTCGTCTAGACGTATACGATGACTGAGCATACCTTGCGCACTTTGACTTTCGTCATCATACATAAGAGCAATTACCCAATCTTGCCCGACATGATAACCATCTAAAGTCAAAATAGACTGGCCATATTGCAGTTGCTTTTGTTCATTTAAAGCATGAGATAAATCTTGTGCAATCGCTACATTCGAGAATATTGATAGCTGTGGCGATGCAATCCAATCATTCAAGCAAGTCAGGTTCCCCTTAAATTTGCTTGATTGCTCTGAAGGCTTTAACTGGCGAGCAATTCCTTCCTGAAAGGGTTGTTCAGTTTCAACAATATGTGCCTGTAACCATTTTGCTAAAAACTTTTCAATAATTTGTGCGTGTGGTTTGCCCTGCTCTGTTAACTCTAGAGCCTGCATTAAACGTAGCGTATCTTGGTTTTGCTTTGGACTTTGTTTAGCAACAAGCTGGCTTAAGTTTTTCTGCTCTGATAATAAAACCTGTATTTCTGTTTTTAACGTTTGCTGCTGGTTTTTATTTACCTGATGCGCTTGTTGAGCTTGTTCAATACGCTGCACATACTGCTCAATTTCAGCTTCTAGCGTTGAGATTTCACGACAAAGCTGCTGCTGTAATTGCTCAAGCTCGCCTTGTTCATCTTCGTGTACTTGCGATTGGATCTGGTTTGCTTGATGTTGCAGCGTTTCTTTTTGCTGTTCAATGCGCTGAACATTTTTGCCTAATTGCTCGATTTGAGCAGACATTTGCATTTTTTGCTGCTGTTGTTTTTCAACCTGAGCTTTTACTTGCTCAAATTGTTGCTGCGCTTGCCGTTGCTGTGATTGTAAACCTGCAAAACTTTGCTCTGCTTCAGCTGCTGTATGCTCAATTGCAGTTAAAGCTTCGGTTTGCTCTTCTAACTGGCTATTCAGTGTTTCGAGTTGCAATTCAGAAAGCTGTAAACGTTCTTTAGTTTGGGCTTTTTGCTGTTCTAACTGAACGAGAGTTGTACTATTTTGCTGAAATAAACTTTGTTTTTGCTCTAGAGTCATTTTCAGTTCAGACAGTTTCTTTTCAGCTTGTTGCCATTCTTGTTGTAACGGTGAAGATTGCTGAATAAGTCTCTGAAATAAAGCACTGGTAGATTCTAAATCATGTTCAATCGTACTTAATTCTGAACGAACTAATTTAAATGTTTCCCCCAGTTCGTTCATTTGAACGGTATATTCTTCTTGTAGGCGTACACTTTTCTCTGCCTGAAAAGACAAAATTTCAATTTTTAGGGTACGAATCTGGCTTTCTAATGTTTTATATTGAACCGCTGCTTCTGACTGGCGTTTAAGCGTTTTAAGTTGTGATTTTAACTCAAGCGCAATATCTTCCAAGCGTGAAAGGTTTTGCTCCGTATGTTCAAGGTGCTGCAAGGTTTCGCGGCGACGCGCCTGATAACGGGAAACACCTGCCGCCTCTTCAATGAAAATACGCATTTCTTCTGGCTTGGCATCAACCAAGCGGTTAATCATGCCTTGTTCAATGACTGCGTAAGAGCGTGGCCCTAACCCTGTGCCCAAGAAAATGTCAGTAATATCACGGCGGCGGCAACGTGTACCATTTAAGAAATACTCAGATTTACCTTCGCGAGTCACCTGACGACGAACTGCGAGCTCATTATAAGCGTTATAAGCTCCACCTAATTTGCCATAGGTATTGTCAAAACGCAGTTCTACACTGGCAACCCCAACAGGTTTACGCTTGGATGTTCCGGTAAAAATAACATCTTGCATGCTACCACCACGTAGCTGACGAGCGTTTGACTCCCCCATCACCCAGCGGATTGCATCAATAACATTGGATTTGCCACAACCATTTGGACCAACCACTGCTGTGCGGTTCGCCTTAAAATTTAAAGTTGTACTATCTGCAAAAGATTTAAAGCCGGAAAGTTTTAAACTGCTTAAACGCATAATGCCCTAACTAGCGGCGTGAGCGTCTCGCCCAAGCCAATTCAATCTGTTTCATTCGTGTTAGCGATTCCAACACAAGGTTACGTAAGTGTCGACAAAAATCTTCCATAAATAAAGCGGCTTGTTGTGATTTTCGGATCAAAATTGCATCAGTCACGAGTTTAAATAATGCAAACGCTTCTTGCAGTTCCCGTTTAGAGGTATTTAGTGTCAAAAAATAACTACGACGTAATGATGGTAATAATTCTTTATAAAATTTCATTAAATAAGGATTACCGACCATATCTTGTTGTTCAGCAAGATATTGGAAAATAGCATCGTAGAATTTTTCGATATCGCCTGCTTTTACATGCTCAAGAAGCTGTTCTAACAAGAGCTGTAATTGATCAGCTTCATGGGCACGCCATGTTTCGCTTATGCGTTGTACAATATGCCCCAATAACATCATATTTGTATCAAACAACGCTTTGACCTGTTGTGCCGACATTTCCGAAACAATTGCACCACGACGCGGAAAAATTTCAATGAGATGCGTACGCTCGAGTAATAATAGCGCCTCACGAACTGATCCCCTACTTACGTCAAGTTCTTTAGCGATACGAAGCTCTTGTATACGTTCGCCTTCAACCAATTCGCCACTAATAATCTGTTCGCTAATATATTTGACAATTTGCTCAGAAAGACTTTCTGTCTCTTCGAGATTCATAAATCACCCGCTACTTTTTATATGCATTAATCCATGCTTTTCTTTCGCATCCTTGTTTTTAACTGATCCCATCCATTAAAAACTATGTCATTGTCTGACAATTTTATTGCATTTTAAGCCAACCCACCCAAAATCTATACAGAAATCGGATGAAAAACTCACCTTTAATCTTTTCAAGTCTTCAAATAAAAAAAGCTTAAACCGTGAGAGTCTAAGCTTTCTTTTCTATATATTTTTAATAAAACGTTTTTAATTCATAAAACCTTTATAAATAAAGTAACTGCCTACCACGACTAACAAGCAAGCAAAGCATTTTTTTAGCATTTGTGGTGACAATGCGTGGGCAACCTTAGCCCCAAGTTTAGCGGTCACAAAACTCATGACACTAATACCAATAAAAGCATAGATATGGATATATCCAATCGTATTAGGTACAGAAATGTGCTCTTTAGCACCAAACCACATAAAACCAATTGCACCTGCAATAGCAATAGGTAAACCACAAGCAGCAGAGGTCGCAACTGCTTTTTGCATGACTACGCCATGACGGTTTAAATATGGGACAGTTAAGCTTCCGCCTCCAATACCAAAAATTGCAGAGGCAATACCAATGCCTCCACCCGCCATGAATTGCATAGGGGTTGAAGGAAGCTGACGTGTTGGGTCAACCACAACATGGGCTCCTTTGAACATCCGATAAGCCATCACAACAGCAAAGACACCAATAAGAAGCTGTAAATGCTGTCCAGACAAAAGGTCGGCAATACCTGCACCTAAAAAGGAACCAATCACTAGTCCCGGTGCTAAATTACGAAAAACAGGCCAGAGGACTGCACCTTTTTTATGATGAGCCGAAACTGAACTAAAGGAAGTCACAATAATGGTTGCTAGGGAGGTTCCGACTGCAATATGCATGATTACCGCGGGATCATAGTGCAACTGGGTAAAAACGACATAGAGGATTGGTACAATAATTAGTCCACCACCAACTCCAAACAGTCCGGCAGTAAAACCAGCAATTGCGCCAATGAGTAAATATATGATTAACTCCATAAATGTTTTACCACTCTGCTCATATTCAACATGGATTTAGAGACTCGCCAACTACAACAACTTTTAAGCGCAAAAAACCAGCTTCCAGAAGTGGTTTTATTAAAAGCAACCACAACTTCGACCAATGATGATATTCGTGAAATTGCCCAAAAAGGCATTACAACAGGCTTGGTTTGCAGTGCTCAACAAACTCAAGGGCGAGGTCAACATCAACGGCAATGGATTTCACCTGAAGGAAACATTTATTTAAGCACATTGGTGCAAACTCGAACACCCTTAGATGGTCGCTTAGCACTTGAAGTTGCTTTGAATATTTTGCAAATTCCACAGCTACAGTCTTTGAGCCTACAAGTGAAATGGCCAAATGATTTGTATAGTACACAAGGAAAATGGGGCGGAATTTTGGTTGAACCTCTTTCCCAACATCAGGCGATTGTGGGTGTAGGTATTAATTTAAAAACACCACCAGTCACTGATAGTGATCAACCGATCACGTCTCTAGAAGATTTAGGCCTAGAACAAATGAGTCGTCTTGAGTTAATTTCAGAGCTTTATGTTGCAATTCAAAATGCAGCCCGCTGGTTTGATCATGGTTGTTATAACCTTGCAGGACGTTTTAACCACCATGCTGCGTGGCTTAATCAGTTAGTTCAGTTCGAACATAGTCAAGGACTGATATATGGCCGTTTCGTTGGTATCTCTAATGAAGGTGCGGTGATTCTTGAAACTCCTGAACCACAGCAGTTTTATCAAGGTCGTCTAAGACTACAAACCACTCAGTAATCAGGTATTTTTCCCATGAAAAGTTTATGGCTTGATATCGGAAACACCCGTTTAAAATACTGGATTACTGAAAATCAGCAAATTATTGAACATGCAGCTGAGTTACATTTACAGTCTCCTGCCGATTTATTACTGGGATTAATCCAACACTTTAAACATCAAGGCTTGCATCGTATTGGGATTTCTTCGGTTCTCGATACCGAAAATAATCAGCGTATTCAGCAAATTCTAAAATGGCTAGAAATTCCTGTTGTTTTTGCCAAAGTGCATGCTGAATATGCAGGTTTACAATGTGGCTATGAAGTACCAAGTCAGCTCGGGATTGACCGCTGGCTACAGGTACTTGCTGTTGCTGAGGAAAAAGAAAACTATTGCATTATTGGTTGCGGAACAGCGCTTACGATTGATTTAACCAAAGGCAAACAGCATTTAGGCGGTTATATTCTGCCAAACCTTTATTTACAGCGTGATGCGCTGATTCAAAATACCAAAGGTATTAAAATTCCCGATTCGGCTTTTGATAATCTAAATCCGGGCAATAACACCGTAGATGCAGTACATCATGGTATTTTACTGGGCCTCATTAGTACGATTGAAAGCATTATGCAACAATCACCTAAAAAGCTACTCCTCACAGGTGGCGATGCTCCTCTTTTTGCAAAATTTCTACAGAAGTACCAACCTACTGTTGAAACAGATCTTTTGCTTAAAGGGTTACAACAATATATTGCCCATTACCCTAAAGACTAGAATACGGACCAAAATAAAAGGCGCTCTAGGCGCCTTTTATTTTATGGTTTTATTTCTTTTGGTCGTTGTTACCAAACAGTGGTCCCATACCGCCACCACCGCCAAATTGTTTTTGCATATTGCCTAATGAACGCATCATTTTGCTCATACCAGATGGATTCGCAAACTTCTTCATCATTTTAGCCATTTGTGCTTGTTGCTTAATGAGTTTATTCACTTCAGCTACATCCATACCACACCCAGCTGCAATACGTTTTTTACGGCTTGGGTTCATCAGGTCTGGATTACGGCGTTCCTTGATGGTCATTGACTGGATAATAGCTTCCATTTTCTTGACCTGCTTTTCAGGATTTGCCTGCTCAATTGCTTGCTGAATTCCTGCACTGCTCATGCCTGGCAACTTGTCTAAGAAGCCCATCATGCCGCCCATCTTCTTCATTTGCTCAAATTGCATCAGCATATCTTCAAAGTTGAAGCTGCCACCTTTTTGCAATTTTTTCGCCATTTTCTCGGCTTTTTCTTTGTCGATTTTACGTTCAACTTCTTCGACTAAAGAAAGTACGTCACCCATACCTAAAATACGTTGAGCAACACGGTCCGGATGGAATGGTTCTAAAGCATCAAGCTTTTCGCCCATACCTAAGAACTTAATTGGCTTACCGGTAATAGCACGCACAGAAAGTGCCGCACCACCACGCGCATCACCATCAGTTTTAGTAAGAATCACACCTGTAAGCGCTAAAGCATCATTGAATGCTTTTGCTGTATTTGCAGCATCCTGACCTGTCATGGCATCAACCACGAACAGAGTTTCAGTTGGCTTAACTGCTGCATGTAACTCTTTAATTTCGTCCATCATGTCTTCATCGACATGTAAACGACCCGCTGTATCGACAATCAACACATCAGCAAACTGGATTTTTGCCTGTTCAATTGCACGGTTAACAATATCAATTGGTTTTTCAGAAGGATCTGATGGAATAAAGCCTGCACCAACTTCTGCTGACACAGTTTCTAACTGTTTAATCGCTGCCGGACGATAAACGTCGGCAGAAACGGTCATTACTTTTTTCTTTTGACGTTCTTTTAAGAAACGTGCCAACTTGGCTGCTGTAGTTGTTTTACCTGCACCTTGTAAACCAGCAAGTAATACCACAACTGGAGGCTTAGCACTTAAATCCAGTGTTTCATTAGCCTCACCCATCATCTTGGTGAGTTCATCATAGACAATTTTTACAAATGCCTGGCCTGGAGATAACTGCGTCATCACTTCTTGGCCCAATGCCTCTTCCTTAACTTTCGCGATAAATTCACGAGTTACAGGTAACGCGACATCGGCTTCAAGAAGAGCCATACGTACTTCACGTAAGGTATCTTTAATATTGTCTTCGGTCAGCTGCCCTGAGCCAGTAACATTTCTTAAACTCTGCGTGAGTCGTTCTGTTAAGGTATCAAACATTGCAAAATCCGCTTAAAATGGCTAGTTGCAAAAAAATCTTTCTCGAAATAGAAAATTTATGCATAGAATGCTATAGGATACTTTAGTTCGCAGCGAATTTATATCTTATCTAGATGAATTAATCCTGAAAAAGGTTTGACATGATTAGCCTCCCCTTGGTTTACACAATTTTGGCACTCATCGCATATACCACTTCTTTCTGGTATCTGTTCATACGTTTAATGTCAAAACGTGAACCAAACCCATGGTTATTTGCTTTTGTTACGACCTTAGCACTGCTGTTACATGGCACAGTTTTATGTCATGCCATGCTGACGCCATCAGGAATTAACTACGATGTTTTTAATCTGGTGTCTTTTACATCAGGACTTATGTTGTTGTTAAGCTTAGTTTTTAGTACTTTCCGTCCGATTGTACCGTTAAACTTGCTCGGCATTCCTGTAGCAGCGATTGGTCTTATTTTAGGTTTTGCATTTAGCCGTCCCGATCAGTTTATTGAACAGCATTCATTAGGTTTAGATACTCATATTATTCTTTCACTTTCTGCTTATGCTGTTTTACTGATGGCAACCATACATGCGATCTTGATATGGTTCCAAAACCGTGAACTCAAAAAGAAACAAAAAAAACGTATTTGGGTCAATTTACTTCCATCCATTCAGGCCATGGAGTCTTTATTATTTGACCTCATCATTACTGGTTTTATTCTATTAACCATTGCTCTCGCGTTTGGTTTCTTAACAGTTGATAGCTTCTTTGCCCAGCATCTCGCTCATAAAACCGTATTTAGTATTATTTCATGGTTTATTTATGGCTCTTTATTGATTGGCCACTATAAACTTGGCTGGCGCGGACAAAAAGCGATTCGTTTTACCTTAATTGGTTTTGCATTATTAGCGATCGGTTTTATTGGCAGTAAATTTGTGCTTGAGATGATATTGGGCCGATAAAACAATTAAAATTTCAGCACTACTAGACAGCGTTATACATATCCCGTATAACGCTGTTTTTGTTTTGCTCAGGTGACTCAGACTGTGAAACTCATACTCGCTCCAATGGAAGGTTTAACTGACCCGATCATGCGGGATACACTCACATCTGTTGGTCACTTCGACTGGTGTGTAACCGAGTTTATTCGCGTTACAGACAGTATTTTGCCAGACCATATTTACTATAGTTTTTGTCCTGAACTTAAAAATGATGGTAAAACAGCTGCTGGAACACCTGTACACGTCCAGTTCTTAGGCAATAATCCAGAGATGCTGGCAGCAAATGCGGCAAAAGTCGTTGAGCTGGGTGCTCCTGCAATTGACCTTAATTTTGGTTGTCCTGCAAAAACCGTTAATCGACATCGAGGTGGTTCGGTACTTCTTGATGAACCAGACGTAGTACATATGCTGATTAAAGCAGTCCGTGATGCAGTACCTGCGCACATCCCTGTTTCAGCAAAAATGCGTTTAGGTTATCTAGATGAAAACCACACCATGGAAAACGCCTATGCTGTTGAAGATGCGGGTGCAAGCTGGTTAACTGTACATGCTCGTACTAAAGCAGATGGTTATACGCCACCAGCTTATTGGGAAAAAATTCTGCCTATTAAAGAAGCTTTAAAAATTAATGTGATTGCTAACGGCGAAATCTGGACCAATGCTGATGCTAGAGCTTGCCAGCAACAATCTGGCTGTGAAGATTTAATGATTGGCCGTGGTGCAGTGACTACTCCAGATTTAACACAATGTATTCGCCAAAATATGGATGAAGCACTGTTTACTTGGGAACAACTGGTTGACTTACAAATACGTTTTTTAAATGGTCAAGCAAAAACAGAAATTGGGATGGTTGGCCGTTATAAGCAGTGGTTAGGTATGATGACCAAAGCCTATCCTCAAGCGAAAGAATTATGGGACCAAGTGAAACGCATTAAAGCTTTAGATGAAATTGTTCAGCAGCTAGAGCAAACCAGTTCTTCTCGTATTTAATCACTCAAACAAAAGAGAGCGATTGTTTAAACAACCGCCCTCTTTTGGTATTTCAGGTTAAGTAATTATTAATTATTTTTTAAAAACCACTTACTTTCATTTTAAAGTCGGTCACCGAAGCACCCGTAACTCCAAAACTCCCCATAGACCCATTGGGTAAATTATTAAATGTTGTTGTACTTTGTGTACCTAAATTTCCTAAAGTTACATTGTTAAGTGATGCATCAAATTTACTAGATACACCTATATTTCCAATAGTAAGTCCTGTCGGGTCAACTCCAGCATAAAATCCATCAAGAACAAAACCCGTTGACGCATTCGTACCTGCAAATTTAAACCCAAATGTAGCACCTGTGTTATCGGAAACTAAAGTAATCGGGCAGCCAGATGCAGTAGAACAAATCGATTGAATAGCTCCTCCAAATTTAACCATAACCGACTGGGCAGCATGTCCCAATTGAATATTTAAACGAGGCTTATTGGTTTGTACAAAGTTAATATCAAGATTACCAGTAGAACGAATCAGCTCTTTTACCCCGGTATTCACCGTTGTGCCCGAACTAAAAATTGATTTTGGTGCATAACTTGTTAATGCATAATCGGATGGGCTAGATAAAGATGTACTTGGTGCTAAATAAACTGAAAATGGTAAAAGCCGAATACCATTTACGTCACTCCCCATCGTGACAGCTAAATTTAAAAAAGGATTTCCACCACCAGCATCGGTATCGATTGCAATATTAAAAGAAGGATTTGCAGATACAGCAGCTTTAATAAACTCTATGCCAGGAACCGGATTAGTAGAGTTTCCTGCAATGATAAGACCTGCTTTACTGTTGTAAGACGTAGATGCAATACCGTTCGTATCAATCAAGGCAACTTGATTAAATTTAACTTGATCGGCCTGAATACCTAAAGTTAGACCATTTTGACCCGTCGCAGCTGCAAGACTTTGATCATCCAACGGTTGCATCGCGCAAACACTTGAACTACCGGCAAGTAACAGCCAGCACCCTATATTTTTATTTTTCATGTCGCTCTAATCCTTAAGAGACAAACGTTTATTATTTGTTCAGACTATCAGAATAATATTCAAGTACAAAGCAATTATCTCTATAACCCGACGAATGCAAATCCAATCACACTAAACTAAAATTTATATAAAAAAGTGACGTTAAACGTCACTTTTATTGATTAGTTAAAGGCGCCATTTCTAGGCACAATGCTAAAGCTACTATTTAGACGTCCCCCCGTAATTGCAAGCTCACCTAAACGTGCTCCTGCACCCGTTGAAGGTGGATAGAAATTAATATCTTTCACACGTAATGCACCGTCAATACTCTTATCAGGATTAAAATAAACCGCGGTATTTACACCAACTTTACCTAAACCACTTGCGGTATCTTTACCCACAACTAAAGCGGTATTAAACGCTAACTTTCCAGTAATATTGTCAAAACCAATTGCAGAACCATCAATCGGGTCACTAATTTGTACAGTATTTCCAGTTGCTGTCGCAGGCATTGTAAAATCGCCTAGTACAGTTAAAGCACTACCATCTGCAATTGAACTATTCGGCACTATCGATAAATTAAGATCGCCGCCTAAACGTAGTTTTAAACCAAATAAGACATCATTATTTTTGGCAAAGTTATCGATTGGCGAAGTACAAGACCCGGTTGCTGGACAAGTTTTATATTTAGCTCCCGGTAAATAACCTGCCGCAATTTCGGTTGATAAAGCAAGTAACATATCTTTTAAACCGATATTTAAACTGCCATTTTCTAAACCAATAGTGCCATTGCCTTTGAGGAACATATCAATATTACGTAATCCCATATAATAATCGGTAGGGTTGCCCGCATTATTAGCATTTGGAGAACCATCAATTAATAAAATTGAAGTTGTTTTAGTACCGCCTGCATCTCGACCTGTCGTTCCGACAGCTATACCAAAACCTAAACGTGAAGTTGTACCAGATGTTGCAACTAAATTTTGAATCGGTTTACCGTTGGCATCTTTTGTATAGTAATAAGCACTATTTGCAGGCGCATCTACACCATAGACAGCGGCATTCGCATTTAAATTATAAAAAGGTAATGCCAAACCCCACTGGTTATTTAAACCATTATCTGCAAATTGATTAGCAGCAGCGACATTTGCACTGGTGGTAAAACGACCTCGTCTTGAAAATGCCTGAAACTCTGCTCCACGCATGGCAAGAATTAAGCTAAATGGATTAGTCACCGTATCACGATGAATATTATGTTGATAATCGGCAGCAGTTGTTAAAGTGCCGGATCCTAAACGAATTGCATTTAACGTTGCGTTATTTGGCATTAATAAAGTTTTTGTATCAGCAAGATTTAGATAAATATTTCCGCTGTCAAAATAACCGCGTGTAGCCGAGTTCAGCCCCGTTAAATTACCGAATTCAAAACCATAAGCATTCAGACCTGCACCACCAATTTCCAAGGTAGTTGCTTTACCATCTGAACCTAACATCGAATCATTATCTTTAGTGAACTCCCCTTTCATACGAAAGGCAATTCCAGAGTTACCTAAAATACTATTACTTGATCCCGTACCTGAAGCTGTATTAGCAGTACCTAATGTTGTTTTATCTGAAGAACCATCCATACCACGGACTTGTAAGTAACTATTGACCATACGGCCGCTAGCACCTAAACGAATCAAGCCTTTAGAATTCTGTGGGCTATTTGTCGTGTCTAGGGCATAAGGATTTGACTTATCAACATTTGAGCTAAGCATTACCTCAATATTTAGACCTGAATTGGTTACTTTCCCACTACTGTCTACATATGTACCAGCAGTTAAACCAGAAGCAGAATCGGCGACACGATTAAAATCGACATAGCCATAGGTACTATTTGGAGTTTGCCCAACCGCAGCAGTATTAGACCCCGTATTGGTTTGTAAAACCAGACCTCGGTTAGGGTCAATTAACATAGCGCCTTTACCAACAAAATTAAAATTAAAGTTTTTTAAAATTAATTGGTTAAGTTGCGTACGTGCATCTACTTGTCCTAAATAAATATTCGCATTATTTAGGCCAAGTCTCATGCTTGACTGGCTATTTGCATTAAATAAGCCATCTTGTGTAGTAAGGGCCAAACTCAAAGGTGAAGAAGTCTGAATAGCCAGTTGTCCCATTGTAGGTGAGCAAATTGACGAACTATTACAGACCTTAAAACTATTCACAGTAATAAGAGAAGGATTACTCTGTAAGGAGAAATCTAGACCAGTTTTTCCTGTCGTTGGATTACTACCCACATCCAAACGGTAGTTTGTTCCTAATGTTTGTGTGGAAGCATTACTCTTTTGTACTTTTATTCCACCAGCTTGGGCTCTCAAAACCTGATCTGCACTATTTGAAGTTCCTGCATGATCGTCCCAATAGGCATTGTCTATATTAATTTCATTATAAGTCGTCTGGATCGATATACCATCTTGGCCATTCACGGCACTCAAATCAGCGTCTGTTAACGCTTCTAAAGCAAAAACCTGTCCGCTCACTAACAACATACTGGCTGTTAATGTATTTAAAATAAACTTTGAGCCGTGACTTTCTTTATTTTTGTTCATCACTTCAGTTCCTTTGAAATCTACATTAACCTTTAACAACGTGGATGGCTACCATCACAGCTAAAGACCATGACTTTTCCTTGAATTGCCATGTTACCGCTCATCATTAAGCCCATAAAACCTGTTTCACGACCATAGTCATACGCCGATGGGGTCGCAGTAGCTACTTGCTGGTTCGCACTATTAGCAGTCGCTGCATAGGTTGGTTTTTTGAAATATGCATAATCATACATATTTGCACTCGAGCCTTGCGTTGTTGTTGAGCTCGTAAAGTTATCCTGCTCAATTGACAGAGCATTAAAACCAAAATTACGAATTAAAATTGGCTGTGCTGCACTAAAACTAAGTTGAATAGCCGGTTTTATAATTTCAGTATTACTTTTATCAAGATACTTTAAATCAGCACCATCTAAACCCATTTTTTGAATATTTAAAGTGCCTTGTACGCCTTTAAATACTAACCAAAGTTTATTACCGCTATCACTATTTTCAGCCCAACCACTTGGCTTAGTCGTGTCTGCTTGCACAAAACGTTTGTTAATTGCTAAACCAATGTGACAAAACTCTACGTTTTCACATACGCCACCACTGCCATTATCAAATATACCGTTACTGGTCTGGTTTAAATTAAGCATGAGTGATAAATCAGCACCAGCTTGGCCATTGATTGCCTGTAATGCATCATTATCCAAGGTCTGTAACTCTGCATGAGTCACAGTTGCACAAAGAGCAAAGAGTAAAGCAGTTATTTTTTTCATCGCGTTACCCTCCTCTTAGAGACCTTTAGTTGTCAGTTTTAAATGCTGAATTAAAACACCATCAATAACAGCTGAACCCATGTTATTACTAACTGAAGAGCTAATCTGTGCACCCGATAATTTATACGTGTTTATATCTGCATTTGGTGTAGTCGTATACCAACGTGCATTGTTATACAGTGCATCAGGTAAAGGCGTACCATTTGGTACAACAAATTGAGCACCATTCCCCGCATCAGTAGTGGTATAACCTGTCGTATTTGTTGTTGGATTATAATAAGCAGTACTATCAATATTCGCCCAGTTTGCTCCTTGGGAATCGAATCTTAAGCCTGAACCAGCATTTCCTGTCCAGCCTGTTGCTGTACGGTATTGCCAATCATAACAAGTAAAAATTAAACTACATGTATAGCTGTTTACACGACGTTCTTGATTTTGTAATTGATAAAAATTTCTAGTTTGTGTTGTAGCAGCAACTGTTCCTGTTGGTAGTTTTCCAAAAGAAATACCTACAGCATCTTGAGTATTATTTCCTTTAAATGCCTCTAGAGTATTTGTGGTTGCATTATAAACAGTAGAACCAATTGAGATACTACTATGTGTTGCACTCGAACCTTGATAAGTTCTTCCTCCTAAAGTTACATTCTTTCCACATTGGTAAACATTACAGGTAGAGCCGAGATAACTACTATCATTACCAGTATAATCAGTATAAATTTTCTTATAAATTTCAGGTTTATTCGGAATACGCGCTAGTTCCAAACTAAAGTTTTTACCATCTGAACTCAAAACTAGAGGTTGATATAAAGACCCTAATACAAGATTAATATTCGGGTTATAAAGATATAAACCTTCGTTTGCATCAAAGGTTGGTGCAAGCCCTCCATTAATAGCTGGAGTAATTAAATTCCCCTGACCAGTACCAGATTCACGAGTACTCAAACGCAATACATTATTCATTGTACTGTCAGTTGGCGCAGTCCATGAACCTGTTGAAGTAATAGTAGTCGTTTGACTACGAATACGATATAACCAATCGGAACTAGGGGAATTATTGCTAGGCGCTCCTGTATATTGGGTACTATAACGGTTTACCCATGGCCCTACTGTAGAGGTTGGAGTATTTGCAGTAATTGTTGCCCTTAAATTAGAAGCATCGCCACTGTTTAAACGAATAACACCAGCGAAACCTAACGTATCATTATAAAAGGGACTCATTCCACCAGCAGATGTTGCACCACCTAAAGTTTGGAAGAGCTGTAGACGACTACCGTTTAAACTAAAGTTATTCCAAATAGCTTGCAAACGTAAACGATTCGCACGGCTTGCATCAGTACTCGTACCGATCAAACCATTAGAGTCACCATAATTAAATTGATCTGTCGCACCATTTATTTTATTTGGATTTCGAACAAAAATATCTGACCATAAACCTAATTTAAGTTTATAGGCATCAAGCCCAGCAGTATCTCTTGTCCCTACTTCATATAAAGGCGCTTCTAAAGCTAAATAGGTTACTTGGCAAGTTGGATCAGCTGCACCACTACAATTTGTCGCACTGAAATTCGGCACAGAATTTTCTGTCGCAACTTTAAAAATCCACGGATTAACAGCCGTACCCCAACTCGAAATGGCCGCTGCTGCCTCGGTAGAAGCGAGACGGGTATTTGTATCGTTATCAGATTTAGAAAGAGCTAAACCATAAAGAAAAATATCAGCTTTACCTACTGCACGGTCACCCGAATCAATCGTACCATTTTTATTGGTATCTGCAGCCGTCATACTTAACGGCCCAACAGGTACATAATTGATATAGCCTGTATCCTTAGTACGGTCAGTTAAAATTTGATTTGTGGTTTCGTTCGCTCCTGCTCCACGAAATACCATATAAGTATTTTGAGGTAAAATAGCAATACCTTCACCAGTAGTTTCACTCAAACCAGCATCAGAAAGTTCTTCAAGAGCAAAACTCGATTGGCTTATAAAAAGACCAATTAAACTTGCTAAAACGGTTTTTTGAAACCTTACCGTATAATTAAGTGTAGTCATCTTGACCTTCCTGTTTTATACGATGCCTTGCACCATATTTATTTTTCTTTAACAATCCTTGAGATCAGGTGAAGCGATCCTTTTTCACCTTAGACAAAGAAACAAACCTAACTAGATATTGCCAACTTTTCCACATTTCCATTATGCGCAATATTTACACAAATGCAAAAAAGAGAATTTAAAAACTTACTTTTCCGATGAATAAAACAATCTAACTTTTAACAGAATTTTACATCTGCTCCATGACAATTGGTGGCAAAAGTTTGATTTTTTAGAACTAAGTTGCTTAAAGACATTTGTACTGGAGTTGCACCTGCTAAATTTAAGTTACCAATATTAATAGTACTACCACCAATACAGCTTAGAAGTCCCAAATCACCACAGTCTACTTTTGTATTACCTCTCGTACCTGTGCTCAATTTCTGACTTACTAATGCTAAAGTTTCTTCAATTGTTTTATTTGCGATACTTACAGATTCAGCTGGAGTAATATCTCCAATATCAATTGGATTTGAAAGCTCTAACCACCACCCCCTTTCTGCTACTGATTTAGTTCCTGGCCAGCGTATATCATTTCCTTGTAAAGACAATGAAACAGGCGAACCATTTAAGTTAGCTTTATGGAAAAATCCTAGATCTTCTGAAATATCTACATTTACAGCTAAATTATTAATTGAACCAGTTACAGATTTATCTAGATTTAATAACCCGGCTGCAATAGCTTTAATATTACCAGACACATTAATACCACTTACAGTGGCTGTTGCTTTCAAAGGCGCCACAGAAATACGTTTACCAGTGATGGTTTGCTGTGGAAGAAATAGGGTTCCAGTTAACTTATCTGTTGAAGTACCAGCTGCATCAGTTGTTAAGTTCAATGTATAGTCATAAGTCTGAAAAGGTACACATGCTAAATAGCCACAAGCTTCCCCAGAAATTTGAGTATTATTTACATCTGCTGGTCTCAAACCATTTACAGGGTTTACTTTAACTGTACCCCCCGCTTGTGCAACTTCCATATAACCACTTAAGGAATTAATACCATTTTTCGTTTGACTGTTTTCAGTACCAAATGTTAATAAACCTTCAATAGCCTCAGCACTTACTCTTAATCCCGTCACCTCACGTAAAGCAGTACTGTTAGGATTTTTAATTGCAAACTCAATAAACGGATTAGTAATTTTTGCAGATGAACTAGCACGCCCATCATTTGTATTAGATAAACCACTTAAACTTAAGTTATCGATATCGATATCACATGCTCCAGCACCATTTGCACCACCGCAGCCCAGTTGGAGTTTCCGGATATTAGTATTAAGTTCAATATCTGCATCCAAACTTAATTTAAAGAAGCCTACATTACTACTGCTATCACGCAATTTTTCCAGATTTGCCGAATCATTAGGCGCAATATAAGACATACTCATTAAGGCCTGACCACGAGTAGCTGACAACTCAGCATCAGTCATTGGAACTAATGTAGAACCAGCATAAGCTGAAGAAAAGCATAAACTTCCGAGTGCTAATATCGCAACCTGAAGAGACGTAAACTGTCGCATGACCGACCTCCGTATCCTTGGGGGCATAATCTAATTTCTTTTTATTTGGCTTCTTTTTCTTTAATGTACTCTTAAACTAAATACATAAGAAAAATACCGATATTTACGATTTCACTTCTTTTTAATTTGTGTGATCCACATCAAAGAAAAAAATCAATTCTTGATCATTTTATATCATTTTCTACAAAAGAAAACGTACCTTATTAATATTCCGATAAACGTCACTTTCTAAGGTATATATAAAAAATAGGCCACTTAAAGTGACCCATTTTTAAAGCTCATCTATTTATAACAACTTATGTCTTAGGAAGTGTAACCCCAGTTTGACCTTGGTATTTACCACCACGATCTTTATAAGAGGTTTCGCATATTTCATCACTTTCGAAGAATAGCATTTGTGCTACACCTTCACCCGCATAAATACGCGCAGGTAAGTTCGTGGTATTTGAAAATTCTAAAGTAACGTGCCCTTCCCATTCTGGCTCTAAAGGAGTGACATTTACAATAATACCGCAACGTGCATAAGTTGATTTACCAAGGCACACAGTCAAAACATTACGTGGAATACGGAAATATTCAATTGTACGCGCTAGAGCAAATGAATTAGGCGGAATAATACAAACGTCAGACTCAATATCGATAAAACTTTTTTCATCGAAATTTTTTGGATCAACAATTGCAGAATGTACGTTAGTGAAAACTTTAAATTCGCGGGCACAGCGTACGTCATAACCATAGCTAGAGACCCCGTAGGAAATCAATTTTTCGCCATTCTTATCAAAACGGACTTGATTCTCTGCATAAGGTTCAATCATGCCGTGTTTTTCGCTCATCTCGCGAATCCAACGATCAGACTTAATAGCCATGTATTTTCTATCCAAAAGGTAATTTCATTGATTGCGACGTACTTTAACGTAAAAAAGCAATTATGAAAACAATGGCAGCTACTCTTATCGCTAAGAATAGCCCGGAATAAATTTTTAAAGATTTAATAAAGCAGAATAGCTAATTGGAATTGAGAAACTAACTAAAACCAACGAGGCTGTTCTTTGTAAATTTGATTGATTTAACCAACGTACTTTATTTGCAGCCAAGACTGACCCTAAAAAAATCCAGAATAAGGCAATTGGGGTAATTAAAGCTAAATAAGCCAGCATATGAATGAGATAAATATGAAAATTAGTCCACGCTGCAACAGGGAAAATCGCTGAAGCAAAAAGTAATGCCTTAGGATTTAGTAAAGTTGCACAAAATAATTCACGTGGGCGAATAGTTGGCTGATCTAGTTCAAGCTGTTGATTTGCCGTGTGCCATAATTTAATTGCTAAAAAAATAATATAACAAGCACTGAGCAATTTAAGTATAGGAGGTAATAAAGGAAGCGTTGCAGAAACTTTCCCGATTAACATTCCCCAAGCTGAAATCGAAATCACATACCCTAGAACTTCTGCTGGAATTAATTTAGCAGATTTTTTAAGGCCTACTTGTACTCCTGATGATGCAAGTAAAGTATTTGTTGGGCCAGGGGTAAGTAAAATAGTGGCAACCAAGCCAATAAAAAGCCATGAAATCATTGAATGACCTCACAATGTAGTCATCTCAGATTAATAGATATTATTCTAGAAGGCAAAATCTAATTGTAAGACAATTTTTTAACCTCTTAAGAAATAAAATTTAAAAATTATTTATAAACAATAATTTATTAAAATTTTATTAATTCTAAGCTAAAAAACCACAGAGTCAGTCACAGCGTTTTACGTACCAAATTGTATTTAAGTAATATAAGTATTTTTATTTTAAATCTATTTTTACATTAAAAAGGCCTATAATAAATTATTACCGCAGTAAGTTTAATTTTTAAGCTTTTAATAAGTTTCAATTAATATATTGTTTCTTTGTGTTTATATGAGCCCCTAAGCTCTACTATCCTATGATTATGGCAAAGCAATTTTTTCAATCTTGGCTTCCTTCTCCAGAGAAAGTTTCAAATATGAAATTTTTAAGGATTTTCGGGCAAAAAACCCTTAATCCTGTGCTTTGGTATGTCAACCGTAAATCTATTACTCGCGCCATTTTTGTAGGGACTTTTTTCGGTTTACTGCCTATACCCTTTCATAGTGTATTTATTGTTATGGCAGTTTTACTGTTTGAAGTTAATTTACCTATTAGCTTAATGCTTGCTTGGCTCAGCAATCCTCTTACATTAGCGCCTATTTTGTATATTGGTTTCTGGTTTGGTGCCCATATTTATCATGTGCATATGATAAATAAGAAAATGCTTTTAGGGGTGCTTCACCAGATTTCACGTTGGATTACGCATTTTGGTCATGGTCATATCGATTTGAGCCTCGCTAAAATTTTAATATCAGGTCTCATTGTCGAAGCGTTTGTATTTGCAACCATATTATATATAGTGACTGAGGTATTCTGGCGTTGGATGGTCATTCGAAACTGGAAAAATAGAACAGGTCATAAAAAACAAGAAGACGCTCTATAAGAATTCATCTTCTTGCCTAAAATTAAATTGTTATTTTGGTAGTTTAGATTTCATATATTCTTCAGCTACGTTAAGCACGTAGTCTTGGCAAGCTTCTCCTGTACCAGGGTCATAAGCCCCGTTATTGGTAATATTATTAGATAAAATTCGAATTCCTAAAAACGGAACATTTAATTGACTAGCAATTTGCGCAACAGAAGCCGCTTCCATTTCTTCAACTGAGGTACCATAACGCTCATGGAAAAATTGAATTCGGTCAAGTTCATTATTCCACACATCTGCCGAGCCAATTGTTCCTTCAACCACCTCACCTTTGTCATAACGTACTTTATGTGCCGCCATTAATAGCTCTTGGTCACCTTCAAATTTGCGAATTGCAATAGGCTCAGGCTCAGATTCTTCTGTCGGTAAAACATCAAAAGCCTCAACCCATGTAAGTGAGTTTGAACCACCACCTAATGGTTGTTTAGGCGTTCTAAACGCCCCAATATTGGTTGCATATTTTCCTAAAACAATATCGTAAACATGAAGATCAGGATCGTGCCCCCCTGCTGTTCCTTGGTTAATAATCGCAATCGGTTTATACCGTTCAATTGCCAAAGCGGTTGCGGCAGCAGAGTTACTCATCCCCATACGTGTTTTAGAAATAATCATTGGATAACCATTGTAGGTTCCTTTCCAAAAGGTCCAGCCACCTATTTTTTCAACAGTTTTATTTTCTAACTTTGAAGCCATTCTTTCCGACTCTACGGGTAAAGCACCCTGAATAATAATCGGCTGTAACTTCTGTTTTTGCTCCTGAACGGTTGGTGTTTGTGAAACTGATGAGTTGTCATCATTACATCCAACTAAAAATAAAGCGCTACATAAACTGATAACGCCCAAACTATACTTAAATTGCATTTTCCACCTGTTTCTTTGAAAAAGAAGCGTAAAGTAGCAATCTGCATGCCAATTTCAAGTTTAGCTTTGTTATTTAGATTCAGTAATTTAAATTTTTCTTTTAACCAGCCAATAAAAAACCCGACTTAAAGTCGGGTCAGATGAATCAAAAGATTCGTTTATCATCTCGTGCACGCTGAGGGATTTTCTCAATCTGTTGCCAGACTGCTTTCGCAATATCGATATAACTATCAGCTGCATCATCCATTGCAATCACACTCGGTTTACCTTGATCAGCATGCTCACGTATTTGAGCATTTAAAGGCAAACGACCTAGCAATGGAATATGGTATTGCTCGGAAAGCTTATCACCACCACCGATACCAAAAATTTGCTCTTCATGCCCACAGTTTGAACAAATGTGAGTCGACATGTTCTCAACGACACCTAATACAGGAATACCAACTTTATTAAACAACTCGATTCCTTTAGTCGCATCAAGCAAAGCAACATTTTGTGGGGTCGTCACAATGATTGAGCCAGTCACTGGAATACGCTGTGCAAGTGTCAGCTGAATATCGCCTGTACCCGGCGGCATATCAATCATGAGTACATCTAAGTCTGGCCAAAGCGTTTGATTAAATAATTGCATTAGAGCGCCTGTAGCTTTCGGCCCACGCCATGCAACAGGTGTGTTGTTATCGCCAGTTAGATGTCCAATAGAAAGTACAGCCATACCGTAAGCATCTAACGGTACAAAATTTTCACTTTCAATAAGAGGAGTTTTACCAGCATTACCTAGCATGGTCGGGATACTTGGCCCATAGATATCAGCATCTAATACCCCAACCTTAAGTCCCATTTTTTGTAAGGCAAGCGCTAAATTGACCGTTGTTGTCGATTTACCAACACCACCTTTACCTGATGAAACTAAAATAACATTCTTGATTCGAGGATGAAGTGGCACATCTCTTTGTTGCGGCGCTGCTTTCTGAATTGGTGGGTTATTTGGATCTGGTTCAGACTTAGGTGAAGCATCAAGCACAGGAGGTAAATTCGAATTCTCTTTCGGTGCTTTAGATGAACAACCTTGACCCGAACTCTCTTGTGTAGGGCGCTTTTGTTGAACTACATGTAAATTAAGTTCTTCAATACCGCACTTTTGCAAAGCGCCAGCTAAATCATCATGAATTTGCTGCAAGTATTCTTTTTCGTCTGGGAAAGTATTAATGGTGAGTTGTAAAACACGACCTTGCACTTGAAGCTGACTAATGCGCTCTTTTAAAGCATCTTTTGAATCTGGCAATAAATAATTTTGGAGTACGGTTTGGATTTCCTCTTCTTTCACTTCTTGTGCGGGTGAAAAAACGGATTTTAATGAAGAAAGCCAAGACATATTGTTTACTCCAAAAACAGATCATTACAGCTTAATGGAGATAGTGTAACAGTATTGCTCCGCACTCGCTCACCTTGGGATGAATAATTACTATCTTCAGAACTCATCTTTTAGGTAAGGAGTACGGATTTTAGTTTAAATCAGCTTATTCAGCAGAATCATGATTTTTCAATTTATTAAGTTTTTCGGTAGCTGTTTTCTTCAACTCATCAAATTTCGCAGTTGCTTGAGTTTTTAACTCATCAAATTTTGTAGCCGCCTCTTCCTTTAATTCTGCAGCTTTGGCTTTAGCATCATCAAGTTTATGCGCTGCTTCAGTACGTAAATGATCAAACTTGTCTTGCAGGCTATGCTGAGCATCATCAAGTTTGCCTTTCAAATCACTAGCTTTATCTTCAACTGCCTCTTTTGCAGCAGCTTGTTTTTCTTTTACATTTTCCTTTAAATCTTCCAAGGCTTTTTCACCTTGTACTTTTGCATCGGCCGCTTTGGTCTTTAGCTCATCTACTTTATCTGCAACTGCTTCTTTACCCGCAGTTTGTTTCTCTTTTACATTTTCTTTTAAATCGTCCAAAGCTTTTTCACCTTGTACTTTTGCATCAGCCGCTTTTGCCTTTAATTCATCTAATTTATTTTCAGTAGTCATCGTTGTTATCCTCATCGTTAATTAAAAAAATTACCTGAATAAGTTATTAGTTATACATCGTTATGGCTTATTTTCTGACCGTAACTGCAATTTGAAACAAAGACAATACAGGAAGATTCAAATATTTTTTGATTTGTTTATCTGTTCTAAAGAGAAATAACTCTGGCTTTAAGTTCATTTTTGTAGATACCTCTTATATTTAGTCAAAGATTATTAATCTTTGCTTATCTTCCTGCATCAGTTAAAATCTTCCACCTTATAAATACGAATGAGAGAATGAGATCCGTGCGTAAAATTTTAGTCACCAATGCCCTCCCTTATGCCAATGGTCCAATTCATATGGGTCATTTACTCGGTTATATCCAGGCAGACATCTGGGTTCGTGCCATGCGGGCAATGGGTCATGACGTGACTTATGTATGTGCGGATGATGCTCACGGTACAGCAATTATGCTACGTGCCGAAGCAAATGGTATTAGCCCAGAAGAGCAAATCGCGAATGTTCAAAAAGAACACATCCGTGATTTTGACGGTTTTGGCGTACATTTCGATCATTATGATTCAACTCATAGTGATGCAAACAAAGCTCGTTCAACAGATATCTATATTAAAAACCGTGAAGCCGGAAATATTGCAGTTCGACCTGTAACTCAATTATTTGATCCGGAAAAAGGTATGTTCTTGTCTGACCGTTTCATTAAGGGTACCTGTCCAAAATGTAAGTCAGAGGATCAATACGGCGACTCATGTGAAGTGTGTGGTACAACTTATAATGCGACTGAGTTACTCAACCCGCGTTCGACTTTAAGTGGTGCAACACCAGTTGAAAAATCATCAGATCACTATTTCTTCAAGCTTCCAAACTTTGCTGAATATTTGCAAAAATGGACCCGCGATGAAGGTCGCTTACCTCTTTCAATTGCTAACAAATTGGATGAATGGTTTGAAGCAGGTTTAGCAGACTGGGATATTTCTCGTGATGCTCCTTATTTTGGTTTTGAAATTCCGGATGCGCCAAATAAATATTTCTATGTGTGGGTAGATGCCCCAATCGGTTATATGTCTAGTTTTGAAAACTACATCAAAACTAAGCGCCCAGACTTGAACTTTGATGATTTCTGGAAGAAAGATAGTCAAAATGAGGTTTACCACTTTATTGGTAAAGACATTGTTTACTTCCATGCTTTATTCTGGCCTGCGATGCTTGAAGGGGCGAACTACCGCACTCCAACAGGCTTATTCGTAAATGGTTTCTTGACTGTAAATGGACAAAAAATGTCTAAGTCTCGCGGTACTTTCATTAAAGCCGAGACGTACTTACAACATCTAAACCCAGAGTATTTACGCTATTACTTTGCTTCTAAACTTTCAGATAAAGTTGAAGACTCTGACTTGAACCTTGATGACTTTGTGCAGAAAGTAAATTCAGATTTAGTCGGTAAAGTAGTTAATATTGCTAGTCGCTGTGCTAAGTTCATTAACAGCAGCTTTAACAATACGCTATCAAGTACATGTGCTGAATCTGACTTAGTACAAAGCTTTATTGATGCTGGTGATTCAATTGCTGCTGCATATGAAGCGCGTGAATTCTCTACGGCGATCCGTGAAATTATGGCGCTTGCTGACCGCGCAAACCAATATATTGATGAGAAAAAACCTTGGGCTCTTGCTAAACAAGAAGGTCAAGAACAACAAGTTCTTGATGTATGCTCTGTCGGTATCAACTTATTCCGTCAATTAGCAGTGTACTTAGCTCCAGTTCTGCCAACTTTAGCTCAGCAAGTTCAAGATTTCTTAAAACTTGAAAGCTTCGATTTCGAGTCACGTAAACAAATTCTTGTAAGCCATGAGATTGCACAGTTCCAACCTCTTATGCAGCGTGTTGATCCAAAAGCTGTTGCAGCCATGGTTGATGCTTCTAAAGAGTCTTTAGGTACTCCTGCGCCTCAAGCGACTAAAGCAGCGAAAAAAGAGAAATCTGCCGAGAAAAAAGCAGCCCCTACTCCAGCAGTTGGTGAAGCTGAAATTATTGGTATTGAAGACTTCTTAAAAGTTGACTTACGTGTTGCTCAGGTCGTTGAGGCAGGTACAGTTGAGGGTTCAGATAAATTACTTCAACTGACGTTAGACGTAGGTGAAGCTGAACCACGTAATGTATTTAGTGGTATTCGTAGTCAATATGCGCCAGAAGACCTAAAAGGAAAATTGGTCGTTATGGTGGCTAACCTTGCACCACGTAAAATGCGTTTTGGTATTTCAAACGGTATGGTACTTGCTGCCGGAAATGGTGAAGGTATTTTCATTATTTCACCAGATAGCGGTGCAAAACCTGGCGATAAAGTTTCTTAATCCGCCTACATATAAAAAAAGCTCCCTACATTGGGAGCTTTTTTATTTCTAACCTACTTTTTAAATAAGCAGGCTTATCTACACTAAGTACATTTAAAGTGCTATATGTGAGACATTCTATCCATCAATTAATAATTAGATTGCTCATGATTATTGGCTTGTAAATCGGGAATTTTGTAGTCTTTTTCATAAACTGGAGAACCAGCAATACTCATCGCCCGTTCATTTGAAGGTTGCTGTTTACTTGTTGTTCTCATCTCACATCCTGTAGTTAAGATGAAAAAAACAACCGAAATGCTCACCATTAGTTTTTTCATAACGTGATCCTCATTTCTTTTTGTTTTATTAATTAAGTTACCACTTTTTAAATATTTAAGTGCTAAAAAAGATATTTCAATTTGTATATATTTTGCGCAAAAATAAAGCCAGACTACAAAGAGTTGGCTTTATATTTTTTAGATATTTTAATTAAAGATTTATCATTTGAAGAAGATTAACTTTAAGCCCAATACACTAACAATGCTTCCAGCCACTCGGTCAACACCCGTTTTTGCTTTTAAATACATTTTTCGAGGCTTCTCTGAAGATAAAAGCATTGCTACACATGAGTACCAACCTGCATCAATCATAAAACAAATGAGCGGTAATGCGACGTAGTAATAATTTGGAATTTCTTTTGGCAGTAAAGCAGTAAAAACACTCGCTAGTACAACAGCAATTTTTGGATTACTTAACTGAGTAATCAAACCATATCGGTAGGCTTGTTTATAAGTCATCTTCGATTTGGCATCATTTTCCATAGCAATTGGTTCTTTGGCATGTTTAATAATTTTAAAAGCAAGCCAAAGCAAATACAGCCCACCACCAATTTTTAAAATTAGATAAGCTGAAGGCACTGCCAATAAAACTGCCTGTAACCCCATAACCGCTAAAAAGCCAAAAAGAGCTGCACCTGTGCCCGTTCCTAAAGCCGTAAATAAGCCATGTTTACGTGATTTAGATATTGAATTTTGCGCTACATAAATAAAGCTTGGACCAGGACTTATTGCTCCAAGCATCAATGCCATCGCAATTGAAAAAAGAGGAATAAGGGACTCAAACATTGTATTGACCTAGCATCATGCAATTGCGCGATATTCTAGCAGCTTTTTATGACACATATAAAAATGGAAAAGAGATAAATTATAAAAATTGAATTTTCATGTTTTTACAATTTAACTATTCACAACGGACAAAAATGTCCGTTAAATATATCATCTTTAAACCTCCCAAATCAGTCACATGAGTAAACGTCAAAAAATTGCAGCCCATAATCGGGATGAATTACTCAATGCAGCCGAGGAATGCTTTCGTATTCATGGTATTAATGTCCCTCTACAAGTCGTGATTGATCATGCAGGTGTAGGTAGAGCGACGTTCTACCGCAACTTTTGTGACCGCAAGGCTTTAATTAGCGCCCTTTTAGAGCGTGCGATTACACAGCTAGAGCAAAAAGCTGCTCATTTTCAACAATTCGAAGATGGTTTATTTCGTTTAATTGAAGGACATATTGCACAACTTCCCAAGCTCGCAATTTTGCAAGATTTTTGGAGAGTGATTGATCGACAAGATCCAATTATGCTAAAAATTTATGAACGGCGGAATAATGCACTTAAGCCACTGATTGAAAATGCAATAGAACAAAAACTGTGCCGAGCTGATCTAACTGCTGATGACTATGCAATGGTCACAGCAATGTTGGGTTCTTCATTTCAAGGACATGAACCTGAAGAACAAACCCGCTTAGCGAAACGAGCAATTGAATTACTATTTCATGGTATTCAAGTACAAAAAATTCGAGGGATAGAATGAGTAAAACGCCTCGTTATTTAGAAACGCCACCTGACTGGACGCCAGAAGAACAACCGACTTTACCTGGTTCACCAGCAGCGATTGCGCATTCTGTACCTAAGCGATTTCTTTATTTTTTTATTGGTCTGTTTGTCGCTATTTCAGCAAGCTTAAGTAATGGTTTCATTACGGCAAATTTACCCTTAATTCAAGGTGAGTATGGCCTGACACCTTCTGAAGCCGCTTGGCTTCCTGCTGCTTATGTAATGGCGAATGTCAGTTCGAATCTGATTTTGTTTAAAGCTAGGCAACAATATGGTCTGAGAGTCTTTTCAGAAATAGGACTTGTTATTTTTATTGCCGTGCTGGTTTTGCACATTTTTGTGCATACCTATGAAATGGCATTGTTCGCTCGGGTTGTAGCAGGTTTAGCTGGTGCACCACTCAGCTCTTTAGGTATGTATTACACCATGCAAGCTTTTAAAAAAGCCGACATGGCAAAAGGTATATATATTGCCTTTGGTTTTCAGCAGTTAGGTGTACCGCTCGCCTGGATTATTTCCCCTTTTCTTGTGAGCACAGATAGTTGGTCTGTTCTTTACACCTTTGAACTCGGCTTAGCGCTTTGTTGTTTAGCAATGGTGGTTTCTTTGAAATTACCACGTAGCTTACGAATCTATGTTTTCGAAAAACAAGATTTCTTCACCTTTGCTTTACTGGCGCCAGGTTTTGCATGTCTATGTATTGTGCTGACACAAGGCCCAATCTTGTGGTGGTTTAACAGTGAATGGCTTGCTTATGTATTAATTGCAGGTTTTAGCTTAGTTGTTTTAGGTTTGCTCTATGAACATTATCGTGCCAATCCATTAATTATGACACGTTGGTTAGGCGCCTCCTCAACCCTACGCTTTATCTTTGGTGCTTTTGCCATTCGTCTTTTAATGTCAGAACAAAGCTATGCAGCCGTTAACTTCCTAAAAACTATGGGAATGGGTCCAGACCAATTTGTTCCACTCTATGTGGTCATATTAGTGGGGATTTTAAGCGGAACTCTATTTAGTGCGCTTACTTTCTCGCGTGAACGAATTATTTTTCACTTACTTTTTGCAGAGTTTTTGATTCTCATTGCCTGTGGACTAGATTATCACCTTACGAGCGATGTACGGCCTTCAAACTTCTTTGCAAGCCAGTTTTTAGTAGGCTTTGCCGGCGGCCTGTTTATCGGTCCATTACTTCTAATTGGATTTGCACAAACTTTGGCTAAAGGTCCTTCGTATGTAGTGACTTTTATTGTCTTATTCTCTGCAACCCAAACATTTGGTGGCCTTGTTGGCTCATCTTTCTTCTCGACCTATCAACAACATCGTACACAAAACTATCAAGTCGAGATTATTAAAGATTTGGAACAAGCCGACCCATTAGTTGCTCAAAGGCTTTCTACCTATCAACGTAGTGCAGCCATCACAACAAATGACCCCGCATTACAAACAGCTCAGTCTATGCGCTCACTTAATCAAGTGGTTACTCGTGAAGCTCAGGTCCGTGCCTACAATGATGTGATTGCATTAAACGGTATTTTTGCCGTCGCCTTACTCTTATGGGGCGGATTTAATATTGCACGTAGTAAATACCTACAACGCAGAGGAATTAGCCGCCCTTAACGGCTTTTGTTATTGATGAAATAGAAATTGAGATTGATATATGTCAGATGATCAAAATAAACCGGAACAAACCCCTGCTCAAACATCTAATAATGAGCCTGCACCTGCACCTGCACCTGCACCTGCAAGTAAACTGATTCCGACAAAACGCTCAACCCTATTATGGATGTTGGGTGTGCTTATTATCGGTATTTTAGTAATTTTGTGGGCATGGAGAATTGGGCCTTTTGCCACAAGTGTGCAGCAAACTGACAATAGTTATGTTAAAGGTAAAACTACCATTTTATCGTCGCAAATTAATGGCTATGTTAAAGATGTATTGGTAAAAGACTTTGACCATGTTAAAAAGGGTCAAGTATTAATGCATATTGATGCCACCACTTATGACCAAAAAGTAGCACAAGCGGCTTCGGGAGTAGAACAGGCCAAAAATACTTTAGCCAATCAAACTCAGTCAATTGCTCAAAAACAAGCAGATATTGTGGCTGCGCAGGCTAAAGTAGAACAAGTTAGGGCTCAATATGAGCTTTCTTTAGCACAGCTTAGACGCTATCAACAGTTAGGAAATAGCGGAGCAGCTTCTAAATCTGAGCAAGATAAAGCCGCTGCTGATGCCGAGAATAATCTTGCAGCCCTTAAACAGGCAGAGGCCAATGTTCTAGTTGCCAAAGAAGCACTTAAAACAGCTCAAGTCGCAGAAGCAGGCTTAGAAGCACAAGTTTCCAGTGCTAAAGCACAGTTAGACCAAGCACAAACCACCAAAGACTATAGTGTTATTGTTGCTCCAATGGATGGACAACTTGGTGAAGTAAATCCTCGTGTTGGGCAATATGTGGCCGCAGGATCACAGTTACTCTATCTGATTCCACAGCAAACTTGGGTGATTGCCAACTTTAAAGAAACCCAAATTGCCAATATGCGAATTGGACAAAAAGCGTGGTTTACAGTCGATGCAATGAAACATAAAAAATTTACAGGTCATGTTGAACAAATCTCTCCGGCCGCGGGTTCCGAGTTCAGTGTACTAAAACCGGATAATGCAACAGGAAACTTTACCAAAGTCGTTCAACGGATTGCCGTGCGTATTACCATTGACCCAAATCAGGAAGGAATGGAACACTTACGCCCTGGTATGTCAGTGATTACTTCTGTCGACACAAGCTCTTAATAGCTTTTTAAAAACCCCTGTAAAAAGCTACAATGTGATCAATCATTATTTTTCTCAATTTCTAATGTTTGATCACATTGCCCAACCTATCTCCTATCAGCATATTGAACTATCCTTTCCTGTTCATCTCGACATTAAACGTTTAGATTTAGTTCATCCTCAAATTTCGGGTAATAAGTTTTTCAAATTAAAATACAATTTCCTTGCTGCAAAAGAACAAGGTTTATCAAGCATTTTGACTTTTGGTGGGGCTTACTCAAATCATATTGCTGCAACAGCTTATGCAGCTCATCTTTTTGGTTTAAAAAGTATAGGAATTATTCGTGGTGAAGAGTTAGCTGGTAAACCACTTAATCCCACCTTGGCAAAAGCTCAAAGTTTAGGAATGCAGCTACATTTTGTCTCTCGCCATGAATATCGCTTACGAGATGATGCAAATTACCTTCAACAATTACAGCAACAATTTCCGCAGACCTATATCATTCCCGAAGGTGGAACCAATGAACTGGCAGTTCAAGGTTGTCAGGAAATCCTGAGCCAATATGACTTAGATCAATATGATGTGATTTGCTGTGCAGTCGGAACTGGCGGAACGATTTCAGGTCTGATTGAAAGAAGTGCAGCACATCAGAAAGTCTTAGGATTTTCGGCTTTAAAAGGTGATTTCTTACAACAAGCGATTAGGCAATGGACTAAAAAACAAAATTGGTCTTTGACAGATGTATACTGCTGGGGCGGTTATGCGAAAACCTCACCTGAACTATTCGCATTTATTGAAAATTTTGAAGAGCAATATACGGTCCCCCTTGAACCGATCTATACCGGAAAAATGATGTTTGGTCTGTTTGATCTTATAAAAAACAATTATTTTCCAGCGAATACACGCATTTTGGCAATTCATTCCGGTGGTTTACAAGCCGATATTAGAAATAAACCTCACACATAACTCACCCGCTTTTAGAAGGCCTTATCCCTTACCTGTATAAATGTCCTTAGCATGAGTAAGTGCTGGCATGATAGTATATGCCCCTTTTTAATTTTCACGACTAATCGAGAACTTCTTATGTCTAACAGTCATGTCGATGTCATTGTCTTAGGTGCAGGTGCTTCTGGACTCATGTTGGCTGCACATGCTGCTAAACGGGGACGTTCGGTCTTAATTTTAGAAAAAGCCAATAAAATTGGTAAAAAGATTTTAATGTCAGGCGGTGGGAAATGTAACTTTACCAACCTCTATGTAGAACCTGAAAACTATATTTCTCATAATCCGCACTTTGTCATTTCTGCCCTATCACGCTATAGCAACTGGGACTTTATTGGGCTGGTCTGTGATTATGGAATTGCCTATGAAGAACGTAAACACGGGCAATTATTTACGCTAAACGGCGCCAAAGAAATTTTAGAGATGTTGGTAAGTGAGTGTAATAAAACAAACAAGGTCGAAATCCAGACCCATTGCGAGGTGGGACAAGTCGATCCATTAGAACAAGGTGGTTTTTCAGTACACACAAATCAGGGCCGTTTTAGCTGTGAATCATTAGTGGTTGCTACAGGTGGATTATCCATCCCAACTTTAGGTGGCTCTGGTTTTGGCTATGAATTGGCACAAAAATTTGGACATACAGTTTTCCCAACCCGTGCTGGTTTAGTACCATTTACTTTTTCGGATCATATTAAAGAAGTCACTACACGCCTAAGTGGTAATGCTTTAGATGTGACTCTAACTAACTCGAAGAATAGCTTTACTGAAGCATTATTATTTACGCATCGTGGTTTGAGTGGTCCAAGTTCTTTACAGCTTTCAAACTATTGGAATACAGGTGAAAGTTTTAAAATCGACTTTTTCCCGAGCCAAGATTTAGCAACTTATTTAAAAGATAAAAAGAAAGCCCAACCTAAAGTTTTACTGCGTACTCTTCTGAACGAATTTACGGCAAAAAGTATCGTACAAGAGTTACAACAACTTATATGGCCAGAGCAGAGCGAGACACCAATTGGTAATATCAGTGATGCACAGCTAGATCATATTGCCGAGCAGCTACATGGTTTTACTGTTAAACCATCAGGCACAGAAGGATATCGTACTGCTGAAGTTACCTTAGGTGGAATTGATACAACTGAAGTTTCATCTAAAACACTCGAAAGCAAAAAGCAGAAAGGACTATTCTTTATTGGAGAAGTACTTGATGTGACTGGCCACTTAGGAGGCTATAACTTCCAATGGGCTTGGTCTTCGGCTTATGCAGCAGCACAATATGTTTAAATGATGAATAAGCTAATTTGATGCTTTTGAATCATTGGATGATTTTTCAGAATCATGCTTATGGCTTGTTGTCTGTTTTGATGATTCAGATTTGCTAAATACAAATTTATAAGCACTTGCTAAAAAACCAACGGTAATCCCAGCAATTACAACAGGTGCTAAAAAACGACCAGGTTTTTTCATCGTATTTTCCTCACTTATTTGTTTTTATAGCTGTCAAAGACAGAACGACCACTCAATATAGAGTGGTCGAACTTATCACAAAAATCAAAGATTTTTTGTACTGTTTATCTGAAAATTAGTTACACCTACTAAATTTCATCATTTTCGCCAGTAGAACCAAACGGTTTATTTACTGGTGGTTGTGATGGATTTACTTGTGCAGAATCAGCTGGTTTTGCATCAGATGAAACTGCTGTTGATGGTGCAGTTGTAGTCGTTGACGGAGTTGAAACCGTAGACGAACTACCTGTTGTCTTATTATTAGTAGGCGGTTGATATAAAGGATTTGGTTGATTTGCCTCTTTCTTAGCTTTATCCAGCAAATCAGATAAAAGTCTTTCTGCTGGTTGACGACCACCCAAACCAAATGCAAGAGCGAAAGCAACTGCAACTGCGCCTAGCGTTAAGCCGAACGCAAGGTTTACGATCGAATCGGCAATACCCATCGCCCTTAAACCAAGTGCAAGGACTAAACCAATAATCAAGACACGAACCAAACTACCTAACCAACGCGAACTATTATATTCACCGCGTTGAACAACGTTCGCCACAACATTTGCAAGCCAGAAACCAATCACCAAGATTACAGCGCCCAATAGAATGTTTGCACCGAAATGGATAAACATTGCGATTAGACCACTAATCTGATCGAAACCAAGACGGTCAGCAGCTTCAGAAACTGCAAACAACATGGTAAAGAACACGATTAGCCAACCAACGGCATTAGAAACTTTAGTTTGACCTAAAAAGCGTTGTACATCTAATTTTGCAGGAATTTCATCAACACCAGTTCCTGCAATTAACTCAGCAACCAAGCGACCAACAAAACGTGAAACAATATAAGCAACTAGTAAAATTAAACCAGCAGCAATAATGTTTGGAATAGCTTGTAAAATTTCATTGAGCATTGCTGTTGCTGGCTGAGAAATAGTCTCAATACCTAAAGCTTCAAATGCTACAATCAATGTCGTAATAATAATGATGGCAAAAACAAATGAACCTAAGAATTTGCCTACATTTGAATTTTTGAAAAGACCAATTTTTTCCGCTTGAGATTGCACACCTAAGCTATTAATTAATCCTTCAACAATACCGCGTACAATTTTTGCCAAGATATAACCAACAAAAACGATAACGCCAGCAATAAAGATATTTGGTAAGAATGCTACAGCATCATTTACCATATTTTGAACTGGAATCAGTAAACCTGTTAATCCTAAGATTGAAAGAACAATCGGAAGGAAAAGTAACAATACAAGCCAGTAAAGAATTTCACCAATATTCTGGCTAATTCCCCCTACACCCACTTCGCTGCTTAACTTATCATCAAGTTGAGTTCGGGATAAAACATTGGTCACCCCCGCCCGCACCAGTCGAGCAACGATCCAGCCAATAAAGCCCACCACTACAGCAGCAATGATATTTGGTATATAGACGAGTACCTGATTAACCATGTTGCTAAATGGACCGCTCACTCCACTAATGTTGAGCACATTTAAAGCAGCAACAACGGCGAGAATCAGAATAAACCAGAATACGACTTTGGAGATCAGACCTTCTATATTGGGTGTACGTCCAGTCGCTGAAGATAATTTCGCATTGGTATTTACTTTTTGCAGAAGTTTTTTTACACCTGCCGCCACCAATAAAGCGATGATCCAGCCTACCAGTAAGATGACAATTGCAGCTAAAATAGGATGAAACTGATCCCAGTAATACATCGCATCAAACTGAGCGCCGCGAGGCCCATTAAAAAATTCATTCATATTGTTATGTCCTCAATTGTTATGTTCTTTTCAGTGTTATCACTAAATGAAAAACACCAGTTCGTTGTAAAAAATGACGATAAATGCGGTCTATGTCACCTTATGTTTTGAATGTTTTTCAATCAACAACCTTCTGCATAAATACAACAAATTGATGCAAAAGATTGCAAAAAAAGCCTTCAGGTCACATCCTAAAGGCTTTTTATCACGATATACTGGTTAGCTTATTACCCTTCATAGGTCTTCAAATCAGAAGTACCACTAATGACTTGTGGTATGGTCTCATGTTGAAAAGCGGCTTCCTCTTTTGGCGTTTTGCTGTGATCAGCAACCATATAAACCACAAGTGCGAGAAGAAAAAGCCCAACAATAATTAAAATATAAACTGGCAATCTTCTTTTTTTTGCAGTCTCTTCCGGACTCGTCACATGAGGCGGTTTTGAAAAATCATGCATCTTCTTTCCCCTCTTCTATTATCATTAACTTTATATTCATCATAACAATTTGATTTGTTGCATTGTGTGAAAAAGCATTATGAGAAGGTGTCTACGGTTGCAAAACTCTACTTTTAAAAATATTAATTTAGTATAAAATTTAGCCACTTTAATTATAACGTTTTAGAATCTAACTTCTCGATATTCAGAATCTTCGCTAAAGTCCGATTTGTAATACAATATGTTTTAGCCCTTACTTTTTATAAAATAGGCTATAATAAGCCCCCTTGTTTTAAAGCTACTCAATTTTATGATGTATCGTCAGCAAAGCGTAACTCTTGATCTCGACACTGACGTCACACATCAATGTTATTTGCATCAGACAAGAGATGACCATCTCATTGGTATTATTGAATTTAATAAACCAAGTTATGAACTCAAATGGGGTGATCTTGAATATTTCCGTCGCCGCACCGAAGAGTTCTCGGTCATGCCATTTCCTGAATGCATTAATGCGATGATTGTTGATATTCGTAATATCAATGTATTTCTGGACAATGAAGTTCCAATTTTACCGTGGCGTTTACTCGAAGAAGATTGTCCTGTTCGCCTAGTTGTTCCTCAAGACCGCCTTGAACACTATGCGGGATTATTTGAACCAACATGGCTTTCAACAGATGTCGACAGTGCGATTGCAGAGATCCGTGAGTTTATGGATATGTTTGTCCATTAATAAACATATCCATAAAAAATTTTCTTAAAATATTTTACTTCCTGTTTGTTTTACCAGTAATTTTCTACCGCAATATTTCCTTCACCACGACGATTCATTGTAAGACCACGGCATTTTAGAGCCTCTTTCGTATCATCAACCATTTGTGGGTTTCCACAAAGCATGACATGACTTGATGCTGGGCTGAGTTCTAAGCCTGCTACTTTTTCTAGCTCACCATTTTCGATTAACACGGGTAAGCGTTCATGTAACGGTGCAGATGGATCTCGGGTAATAATAGGAATAAATTTAAAACCGCTATGTCCTTCCCCAAAAGTTTCAGCAATCTCTTGAATACGGTCAACATAAGCCAGCTCAGCCGCAGTACGAACACTGTAGACCAAGTTAATTTTCTGGTAATTAGACCAAGTTTCAAAGTCTTGTAGCATCGACAAAAATGGAGCCAAGCCTGTACCTGTTGCCAGTAACCACAGATCATGCGGTAAAGGCTGTTGATAGCGTGCCAACGTCAGGTAACCATATGGAATTTTTTCCAAATAAAGCTCATCACCGACTTTCAAATGCTGTAGATTCGAAGTGAAGGCACCGTCTGGTACTACAATTGAGAAAAACTCTAGCGTTTCATCAAACGGAGAAGACACCACCGAATACGCACGGACAACCAGCTCATCTCCTACCTTTAAACCAATACGCGCAAATTGCCCTGCCGTAAATTTAAAATGCGAAGGACGCGTCATGGTAAAACTGAAAAGTGTTGGGGTCCAACGATGAACAGATAAAACTTTTTCTACGCTAAATTTTTCAATTGACATGATTTCAACGTGGCATGAAATAGTGCGCTCATGTTAGCATGACAGCCGAAATAATGAATACTTTTAAACGTTAAGGCTTTTTAAACATGCGGATGACATTACGCCAGTTGGCTGTTTTTGTAGCAGTCGCCCAAGAAGGAACCGTTACTAAAGCCAGTGATGCGGTCAGACTGACGCAAAGTGCAGCAAGTATGGCTTTAGCCGATTTAGAAGACGGCTTAGGTGCTCCTTTATTTGATCGTTTAGGTAAGCGCTTGCAGCTAAATGATCTTGGACGTTTTCTGCTTCCTCAAGCATTAGAAATTTTAGGCCGCTGTGAGGCCTTTGAACAAGCAGCCAAGGGTGAGTTACAGAGTATTGACCTTCGTATCGGTGCTACTTTAACCATCAGTGATTATCTAATGCCAGATTTAATGGCTAACTTCTTACAACGTCATCCACAAGCACATTTACAACTTCAAGTTGGTAACACACGCCAAATGATTGAAGCTGTAAATCAGTTTCAGCTTGATTTAGCTTTAATTGAAGGGTCTTGTCACTTACCTCAACTCCAATGTATTCACTGGCGTGACGATGAGCTAGCAGTGTGCTGCTCACCTGACCATCCGTTAACACGTTTAAATCGCCCACTTACCCCTCAAGATTTTCATGACGTAGAATGGATATTACGTGAAGAAGGTTCAGGTACTCGTGAAGTCTTTGATAATGCAATTTTGCAAGATTTACCAGATGCAAACATACGTTTGACGCTTGGACATAATGAAGCGATCTTAAAGATAGTGGCTGGCGGTTTAGGAATGTCGTGTATTTCAAAGTTAGCGATTGAACCTTTAAGTGAAAAAGGTCAACTTGTTATTTTAGATACTCCATTTTGGCAACTTACCCGCCCTCTTTATATGCTAGTGCACCGCCAAAAATATCAAGGTCCGGGCCTTAAAGCATTTTTAAAATTTTGCGATGAAGATCAGGCTTAAAGCCTGATTTTCTAATGCCATCGTGAGTCATTTTCACATGGCTCACCGTCACGATCACCATCCATTTTAGTGTTCGGGCAATTTCGTACAAACCAACGTGCCTCTTCTAAAGAATGCATTTGCGTACAGTACTCACGACCATCACACTGAAAAGCTGATGTTTCATCATTTACCCGTTCTGGAACTTTTTCTGATGTAAGTGCTAAAGCCTTTTTCGTTTTTTCAGAAAGCTGAACATCCGGTAATTTACCCAAAGCTGCACGCTGTGCTTCAATAATCGTCTTCTGCTGTTGTATTAATAATTGCACTTTTTCGTGTGATGCACGTTGCTGAGCCTGCTGACGATAGTGCAATACCATAAAACTCACACATGCAACTATAACCAAGATGCTAACGATAAATATACTGATGTATTCACTTGAACTCAGCTTGAATCTGCTGCGTTTAATTTTTTCCCGTTGAATCATACTTCCCCATTTTTTTAATCTTATTATTCATTCTTACGAAAATTAAGGGAAAATTATATCTCCCTTAATTCTAAATCATTTAATCTTTCTAAGTGCTAGCGAAGTAGTTGTCTAATACATTACTTAGGTACTTCCATCGGCAACATTTAGTTCATTATTAACGTCGGAAATTTGACAATAACTCACTTGTGATCGCTTTATTGTGATCAGCAATTTTAGTTTTCTTAGTCTTCGCAGGATTAGGATCAATACGCTCAATCTTAACAGCTTTAAATTTTCCTCGATTATCTGCAGCAAGAAATCTCACTTTTTCATTTCTTTTCGGTTCACCTTCGGATGCAGGGAAATCAGAAATATGAAAGAAAATATCTCCTTCAGTCGTCGAAATAAAACCAAATCCTTTATCGGCGTTATATTGTTTTACCCTTCCAGTATAAAACTCTTGCTTCATGATTTTTCACCCTACTTTCCCAATGCAATTACTGTAGTAAATAAAAAGAGACTTTCATGTCCGCTCTTAAAAGTTATACGGCTTAATGAAGTCTCTTTTTATCGTTATTTCAAAAATTAGTCTTTTTGAACACTACCAAAAATCTTGTCACCAGCATCGCCTAAACCTGGAACAATATAACCATGTTCATTTAAGCCATTGTCAATAGATGCAGTATAAAGCTGAATATCAGGATGTGCTGTCTCTACTTTCGCAATTCCTTCAGGTGCTGCAACTAGCACCATAACACGGATATCTTTGCATCCACTTGCCTTTAATACATCAATAGCAGCAACTAAAGAATTACCTGTTGCCAACATTGGATCAATGATCATGGCAATACGGTTAGCGACATCAGGAACTAACTTTTTATAGTAAGTACGTACTTCTAGAGTTGCTTCATCACGCTCAAGCCCTAACACACTTACTTTTGCACTTGGAATTAGGTTAAGCACACCATCAAGCATACCGATACCTGCACGCAAAATCGGTACAATCGTTATTTTTTTACCCGCGATACGTTGAGTAGTAACATTGCCAGCCCAACCTTCAATCTCACAATCCACAACTGGTAAGTCTTTCGTCGCTTCATATGTCAATAACATAGTCACTTCCTGAGCAAGCTCACGGAAATTCTTGGTACTGATGTCAGCACGACGTAATAAACCTAATTTATGACGAATAAGTGGGTGACGAATTTCTTGAATGGCCACAGATGTTACCTAAAAATATAAAAACGTATTTATTATAATCTTTTTTTAACTATCAATAAAAAAAAGCCTCCATATTTGGAGGCTTTTTTGTACACAAGAATTATTGTTGCTGAGAAAGCATGAAATGTAATGGAGATAAAATTTCTGCTTTTAATGCCAAATTAATCATTGGATCTGGATAAACACCCAAAATAATAACTAATGCAGCAGCAGCCAATACCATTAAACCACCCACTTTTTGTCCCCAATGTGCATCAGCATCAATACGAGGAGTTTCAGGTGGAGTCATATACATAACAACCATCACACGTAAGTAGTAATACAAACCAATACCACTACCCACAATAATCATTGCAGCTAAGAACCAGTGTTGAGTTGTTACAGCAGCCATAACAACCAAGAACTTACCAATGAAGCCTGCTGTTAATGGAATACCAGCCAAAGATAACATCATGACTGTTAATGTTGCTGTAAGTACTGGACGGCGCCAGAACAAACCACGGTAGTCTGCAAGGCTTTGCGCTTCATCTACGTTGTTATATGGGCTAGACATTAACGCTACTGCACCAAAAGCACCAATAGTCGTTAATACATAAGTCACCACATACACAGTTACGCTGCCCAAGCTTGCATATGTCATGCTGATTAAAGCAATTAACAAATAACCAAAGTGAGCAATAGATGAATAACCCAAAATACGCTTTAAGTTGACCTGACGAACAGCAAGCAAGTTACCAACTAAAATTGACAATACGGCAATGATTGTCAAAACAGTCACTAGCGAGTTCACCATGATTGCGCCAGAAGCAAGCAAATAACGTACGAACAAACCAATCGTTGCAACTTTAGCAGCAGTCGCCAAGAACGTTGCCATTGGAGCTGGTGCACCTGCATATACATCTGGTGTCCATTTATGGAACGGTGCAAGCGACAATTTGAATGCAACAGCAAAAATAATGAGTGCTAAACCTAATAACACCATTGGCTGTTTGATTGCGCCAAATAAAGCTTGTACAGAATCATAGAATGAAAGTGAACCAGTGTAAGCGTAGATATACGCCATACCCATCAACAACATTGCAGAAGCTGTTGCAGAAAGCACAAGATACTTAATCCCTGCTTCAAGCGACTGACTACGTTGATATGTATAAGCAAGTAAGCCGTATACAGGAATCGACATTAACTCAAGGCTAATGAAGAATGATGCATAGTGTGAACTTGCAACCATCAACATTGCACCTGCTACAGAAGCAAGTAACAGAAGATAGAGTTCTTCGCGGTTGTCTTTATAAGTCTCAATATATGCATGAGACAAAGTACAGCAAGCCAATGATGCAACTAAAATCATGAATTGATAGAACATGGTAAATGGATCAACCATAAACATGCCCATCACATTTGCCGGCACAAATTTACCGCCAAATAATTCTAACAAGATATAAAGTGCAGCAAGGTTTAAACCGACAACAGAGGTTGTTGCGATTAAATTATGGTTACGCTTAATTGAAATTAACAGCATGACGACGACTGCTGTCAAAGCAACAATCATCACCGGTGCTAAAGGCATAAGCGTAGAAAATGATACTGTGAAGTTCATGATTATTGGATCTCCACATGGTCAAGTTGAGTAGCTGTTTGCTGAACAGTTTCAACGACTTCTTGTACTGGTACATAACTATTGACCAACCACTGCATGCTTGAATGAGATACATCCAAGAATGTTTGTGGATAGATACCAAGCCAAACGAGACCAATCGCACAAATCATCAAAATACTAACTTCACGAGCAGATAAGTCTTTTAATGGACTAGTGTAGTGTTGCTTTTGTTCAGAGTTTGGTTCACCAAACAAAGCACGGTGAATCAAGATCAAACCATACAAACCTGCAAATACAAGGCTGATAGAAGCAATGATCGTGAATACAGGATATTTATTAAATGAACCCATCAAAATCAGGAATTCACCAATAAAGTTACCTAAACCTGGCACACCAACAAGAGCTGCGACGAAGAACATTAAGAAGAACGGTAAATACTGGAGCTGACCACGAAGACCACCCATCAAACGTAAATCACGTGTATGTAAGCGCTCGTAGATTTGACCAGACATAATGAACAATGCAGCTGATGACAAACCATGTGCCAACATCATGATCATTAGACCTTGGAAGGTCAAAATATTACCTGCATAAATAGCAAGTAAAACGAAGCCCATATGTGAAATCGACGTATACGCAAGTAAACGTTTCATATCAGTTTGCTGGTAAGCACACCACGCGCCGTAGAAAATACCAATCAAACCGAAAATAATTGCAATATCTGCAAACTGTGCAGAAGCTGCCGGGAAGAATGGAATTACAAAACGAAGCAAACCGTACGCTGCTGTTTTAATCAAGATACCAGCCAAGTCTACAGAACCCGCTGTAGGTGCTTGAGCATGGGCATCCGGTAACCAGCCATGCAATGGGAAAACTGGTAACTTCACTGCAAAACCAATAAAGAAGCAGATCATGAAACCATACGCGAAGCCAGCAGGTAAACGATTCGCTACAGCTAATAAATAGTTGTAATCAAAACCGATCATACCCGTCATCATGTAACCATAAACCACAAGGCCAAGGATACCGATTAACATTACTAAACCAGCGATTTGCGTATATAAGAAGAACTTGGTTGCAGCGTAAACACGTGAGCGACCGTTTGAACCCTTATGACCCCATAACGCAATCAAGAAGTAGATTGGTACAAGCATCATCTCCCAGAAGAAGAAGAATAGGAACAAATCAATTGCCAAGAACACGCCGATAACGCCCCCTAAACTCCATAACAAGTTTAAGTGGAAGAAACCAACATTCTTTTGGATCTCACCCCATGAACAACCAACAGCAAGTACACCAAGTAAAGCTGTTAATAACACCATGAGTAAAGACAAGCCATCCACTGCTAGGTGAATGCCAATACCGAGAGATTGAATCCACGGTAAGTAAAACTCAGCTGTCCAAGTTGGGACTTTTGAGCCTAACTCGTAGCTATAAGTACCACTTTGCCAAAGTGCAAGACCTAAGCCCAACGTGATGAGCATACCAATTAAGGCGATCCAGCGTGGCAAAGTTTTGTCGAGTTTATCGACTAACCAACAAGTAAAACCTGCAATGAACGGAACAAGGATCAGCGCGGGTAAAATTAAATTGTTTTCCATTTTATTTCCCCACTACCTGAATAACGATCAAGATCATCAATAACACCACTACACCGAGTGACATGCTTGATGCGTATTCACGCAATGAACCTGTTTGACGTGAGCTTGTGAAACTGTTTCCGCCTTTAACAAGCGCAGGAAGAACAAGCCATAAGCTGTCAATCGGATCACGACCAAATAGTTTGGCGAAGAATAAATAAGGTTTAACAAAAACGATGTCATACAACGCATCGAAACCAAATGCAGTACGACAAATATGAGCTAAGCCAGCACCAAGACTTGTTTTTGCAAATGATTTTACTGCACCGTAAGCAAATGCAAATAGACCAATACCAACAGCTAAACCAACAAGCGCGATACCTACTGCTAAATGCTCTGCCCCATGCATGCCTTCAACAAATTGTTCAGCAACATGGAATTCAGGAATTTTTGCCGTATTCAAAATATTTGCTACCGGAGCTTTTAATGCAGCACCCACAAAAGTAGACAATACAGCTAAAATACCTAATGGAGCCCAGTAAGTAGCACCTTTAATCTCATGATAATGTGTATTTTCTTTACCGAAGAATACAACCCAGATTAAACGGAAGGTATAGATTGAAGTCAGGAATGCACCTGCTACACCAGCCCAATATAAGCTGTTATATAAAGCAATCGATTGACCTTGTACCCAAACCTCACCAAGAATCGCGTCTTTAGAGAAGAAGCCGATAGTTAAGAATGGGATAGCTGCTAATGCACCGCCACCAATCGCAAAACATGCAAATAGGAATTTGTTTTTGTAGAACAAACCACCCATTTTGAAAATATTTTGTTCGTGATGGTAAGCAAGAATAACTGCACCAGAAGACAAGAATAATAATGCTTTGAAGAATGCGTGAGCCAACATGTGGAACAAGCCAGCTTGATACGCTTCAGCACCTACAGCCATAAACATATAACCAAGCTGACTCATAGTTGAGTAAGCTAAAATACGTTTGATGTCTGTTTGTACGAGAGCAGCAAAGCCTGCAACTAATAAAGTTACAGCACCAGTTACCGAAATGAATTGCATCACTTCAGGCGCAAGTTCAAATACGCTGAATAGACGACAGCACAAGTACACACCAGCTGTTACCATTGTTGCTGCGTGGATTAATGCAGAAACAGGTGTAGGACCTGCCATCGCATCTGCTAACCATGTTTGCAATGGAATTTGTGCAGATTTACCAGCAGCACCCAAGAACAACATTAATGCAGTCCAGATGGTAAGTGACGAACTCTTCGTCATTACTTCTGCTGCGTGTTCAACGATATACTGAGTATTAAGCGTACCAAATTGTTGGTAAAGCAAGAATAAAGCGATAAGTAAGAATACGTCACCTACACGGGTAACTGTAAATGCTTTGATCGCTGCCCAACCATTTGCAGGGTTTGCATAATAGAAACCAATCAGCAAGTAAGAGCATAGACCTACGCCTTCCCAACCTAAGAATAACAACGCTAAGTTGTCACCCAACACAAGCAAAAGCATGCTTGCAACGAACAGGTTGAAGTAAGAGAAGAAGCGCGCATACCCTTCTTCACCACGCATGTACCATGATGCAAAGATGTGGATTAGGAAACCAACACCCGTGATCATGCCCATCATAAGTAAAGATAAGCCATCTAAATGTAAGCTAATGCCAGGCGCGAAACCACCAACATTGAACCATGTCCAAAGATTTTGAACAAAAACTTGCTGGCCGCTACTGGTAAATGCCATACCAGCAATCAATGCAAATAATGCAGATAAACCTACAGAACCTACACCAATAATTGCTGCAACATTTTCAGAGAGCTTATCACGCCCAGCCGCCAATAAAATAAAACCGATTAGCGGAAATAATACTGTTAGATATAAATAACTCATCCGCGCATCTCACTAGCAGCATCCACATCCAAATGATGGAAGCGATGATAGAACTGAAGGACAATCGCAAGACCGATACACGCCTCTGCCGCAGCAAGGGTTAAAATCAGAATGAACATGACTTGTCCATCTGGTTGTGCCCATACGCTACCCGCAAGAACGAATGCTAACGCTGCAGCATTCATCATGATCTCAAGGCTCATTAACATAAATAAAAGGTTGCGTCGCACCATTACACCGTAAAAACCGAGTGCAAAAAGAATGGTTGCAACAATCAAACCATGTTCTAAAGGGATCTGGCCCATTATTCTTTTTCCTCTTCTGCACCTGGTTCACGTTTACCTAAGTGGTATGCTGCAACAAGGGCTGCTAGCAATAACATCGCGGCAACTTCAACCAACAATAAATAGTGTGTAAAGAGCGCTTGACCAACAACTTTTGGTCCAATTACTTGTGCTCCAAGTGGTGCAGAGATGGTTGTATATTCACCACCGAGCATCCAAACTAAAAGTAAGCCAAGTAAAAAGCTCATGAGTGCTGGATATGCCCAAGCATCTGAAGAAAGCCATTTACGCTCTTGTTCAACTGTGTGTTGCCCTAAGTTAAGCATCATCACAACGAATACGAACAAGACCATAATCGCACCAGCATAAACAATGATTTCGAGGGCGCCGGCAAACGGCGCACCTACGATCATGAAAATACCAGCAACAGCAAGCAATGAAACAATCAGACTAAGCAATGCATGTACAGGGTTCGTGTTAGTCACTACACGAACCGTAGAAACGATGGCCACGAGCGCCATCAAATAAAACGGCCACATCATGGTAATAGACTCCGTACATCGATTGGTGCACTTTCTTTTTGTGCTTGACCTTTCTCTTTACCGTTAATTGCCATACCAGTTACACGGTAGAAGTTATAGTCTGGGTATTTACCTGGACCTGAAATGAGCAAGTTTTCTTTCTCATATACGAGGTCTTGACGTACGTATTCGCCCAACTCGAAATCTGGAGTTAGCTGAATCGCTGTAGTTGGACATGCTTCTTCACACATACCGCAGAAGATACAACGAGAGAAGTTGATACGGAAAAATTCCGGATACCAACGTCCGTCTTCTTTTTCAGCTTTTTGCAGTGAAATACAGCCAACCGGACATGCAACCGCACAAAGGTTACATGCCACACAACGCTCTTCCCCATCCGGGTCACGTGTCAAGATAATACGACCACGATAGCGAGGTGGTACAATTTCCTCTGCTGGTACTTCTGGATAAAGAATTGTGTCACGTTTACGGAAACCATGGGTAAATACCATGAATAACGTCCGAACGATTGACCCAACTCCAGCTAGAATTTTATACATTTTGTACTCCCTGCTGTCTTAGGCCTGATTCATCAGAATCACAGCACCAGTTACCAATAGGTTAACCAACGCCAGCGGCAAACAAATTTTCCAACCGAAGTTCATGACTTGGTCGTAACGTGGACGCATTAAAGAACCACGTGCCAATACAAACATCATTACGAAGAATGCTGTTTTAATCACAAACCAGAACACTGGTGGAACAAATGGAATTTCTAAATTGAATGGAGCTAACCAGCCACCAAAGAATAAGGTCACGATCAATGCAGAGATAAGTACAACGTTTACATATTCAGCAACGAAGAACATACCCCATTTCATACCGCCATATTCGACATGGTAACCTTCGGCCAATTCTTGTTCTGCTTCAGGTTGGTCAAATGGGTGACGGTGAGTTACCGCAACACCTGCAACAACGAAAATCAAGAAACCTAAGAACTGTGGAATGATGAACCAAACATCACGTTGAGCTTCAACAATTTCACGAAGGTTAAATGAACCAGCGATTGCAACCACACCCATTAGCGAGATACCCAAAAACACTTCATAAGAAATTGTTTGAGCAGCTGAACGCAAACCACCGAGTAATGAATATTTGTTATTTGATGACCAACCACCGAATAACACTGCATAAACCGCAATACCAGCCATTGCCATAAAGAACAACAAACCGATGCTCATGTCCGCAACACCCAATGCAGGGCTTACAGGAATAACCATGAACGAAAGCACCGCAGTTGCCATCGCAACTGCCGGAGCTAAACGGAAAGTTAATTTATCAGCAAATTTTGGTGTCCAGTCTTCTTTGAACATGATCTTAAGCATGTCGGCAACGATCTGGAACATACCACCAGGACCAACACGGTTTGGACCATAACGGTCTTGCCACCAAGCAAGCAAACGACGCTCAATGAAAGACATCAACGCTGCAACAAGAACAACAACAAGCAAAATCACAACTGCTTGAACAACAGCGTAAGCAATTGGCCAGTTCTCAGCCCAAAGTGGCGTTTGACGTATAATTTCTTGATTCATGAATTACACTCCTAATGCCACTGAAACAGGTTCAGCTAAAGATACTGTCGGAGCTAAACCAACTGGGTAACCAATATAACCTGTAGGTAAATATTCGATTACTTGTACAGGTAAGCTCACAGTTGTTTCGCCTGCTTTTACTGTAATACGTTGGCCTTCTTGTAGATTCAAACGTGTTGCGTCTTGTTCGCCCACAGCAAACACAGCTTCAGGAATACGAGTTTCCATTGCAGGTGTTTTAATTGTGAATTCACCAGAACCAAAGATATGGTGCATTGGTACAAGACGGAAGCTTTCAGGATTTGCAACTACAGCTGTTGGAGCAACATAGCTACGTGCTGGACGTTTTGCTAAACGGTCGAATAAACGAACGCCTGAATCACCACCTTTTAAGTGACCACCCACTTCATCTTGGTATTTGTTCCAAGATTGTGGAGAGTTCCAACCTGGTGCCCACGCAAATGGTACAAGCGAAGAAGCTTTTTGCGGACCTACATAACCTTCCATAGAGAATGTTAATGCTGAGTCTGGATCTGTCGGTTGTTTAGGTTCATGAACCGATAAAGGCGCACGCATTGCTGTACGACCAGAATAACGACGTGGTTCACGAGCAATTTTCAAACCATGTACACGGTAGCCAGCGTCTGGCGCAACATCTTGAATTGCTTCAAGTACCGGAACGTTCTTCACGATTGTTTCGATTACGTCGTCAAGTACTGTCCAATCAATTGGCTTGCCTTTAAGGCCAGTTTCAATGGCATGCAACCAACGCCAAGATTCTTTAATCGCGTATTCAGGTTTGTAGTAGCTTGGATCGTAAACTTGGTAGAAGCGTTGTGCACGACCTTCTTGGCTTACGACAGTACCATCACCTTCAGCAAAGCTTGCTGCTGAAAGTACAATATCAGCCTGTTTCACAGTTTCAGTTTCACTGTGGTCAAGCACGATTACTGTTTCAGCTTTATCAAGTGCTGCTTTAACTTGAGCGGCCGGTAAACGACGGAATAAGTCATTTTCAACAATAACAAGTGTGTCGTAGTCTTGAGCAAATGCTTGTTCAAGGCTTAAGCCACCAAATAATGCCAAGCCCATAGAGTTCACTTCAGGAACAACAAGGCTTAAACCAGCTTTTGAGCCAAGGTTTTGCGTTAACTCTGCTGCCGCTTCCATAATTGAAGCATCTTGCAAGCTCGTACCCGCAATAATTAACGGTTTGTTTGCTGCTTTTAAAGTGTCGGCAATAGTTTGAGCAAATGCTTTTGCATCCTCATCTAAACCATTAACTGTTTCGCCTTTAACTGCCGCAGCAACTGCAAAACCTAAACGCGCAATATCATTTGGTGATGCAACAACTTCACCAGTCGCAACATCCGCAAGACGAGTTTGAGTTGCAGCCAAGATATAGATCGGAGATTTCGCTTCCTGACCAATACGTTGTACAGGTTCAGCCAACCAGTCCGGTGTACGTGTTTTTGCAGCCATTTCGCGAGCTTTATTTTTTGCAGCTTGACGAACTGACAATGCCATACGTGGAGCAGTTTGAGTTAAATCTTCACCCAAAATTAGTACTGCATCGTAGCTTTCAATTTCACGCATGTTCGGGTTGTAAATACCCTCTGTTTGCATGATTGAAGCAGCAAGTTCAACGAGGCTTTGCTCTTTTTGTGCAACACCTGTTGAGTAGTTTGCTTGGCCCACTAGTTCACGCAATGCGTAATTTGATTCTAAGCTTGCACGTGGCGAACCGATACCTAGAACTTTTTTACCTTCAAGTTTCGCAATTGTTTGGTCCAACGCTTGGTCAACAGAAACAGTTGCTACTGTTTCGCCATTACGGAACTGAGGTTGACGTGGACGATCTGCACGGTTTACATAACCTGTGCCAAAACGGCCTTTGTCACAAAGGAAGTATTGGTTAACCGAACCATTGAAACGGTTTTCTACACGACGGATTTCGCCATAACGCTCACCCGGAGAGATGTTACAACCTGAAGAACAGCCATGACACACGCTTGGTGCATATTGCATATCCCATTTACGGTTATAGCGCTCTGAATGAGTCTTATCGGTAAATACACCAGTTGGACATACTTCAGTCAAGTTACCAGAGAATTCAGACTCTAAAGTACCTGATTCTGGACGACCAAAGTAAACACGTGATGCATTGGCATATACACCAAAGTCTGTACCGCCTGCATAATCTTTGTAGTAACGAACACAACGATAACAAGCAATACAACGGTTCATTTCATGTGCAATGAATGAGCCTAGTTCTTGGTTGTAATGTGTACGCTTAGTAAAACGATAGCGACGACGGTCGTGACCTGTCATTACAGTCATATCTTGTAAATGACAGTGACCACCCTCTTCACACACTGGACAGTCGTGTGGGTGGTTGGTCATTAAGAACTCAACAATAGATTCACGGAAATCTACCGCTTCTTTGTCTTCAATCGAAATATAGGTATTGTCAGATGCTGGTGTCATACATGACATCACAAGACGTCCGCGCGTATCTTCAGGATTTGCATACTGAGTTACGGCACATTGACGACATGAACCAACAGAACCTAAGGATGGGTGCCAACAAAAATACGGAATATCAATGCCAAGGGATAAACATGCTTGTAGCAAGTTTTCTGATCCATTGACTTCGTACGATTTTCCATCGACATGAATTGTAGCCATAGTCGAATCCCTTAAGCTTGTTCTACGTTGCTAGTTTGCACGACAGGACGATCAGTCACTTTCGCTTCAAACTCGCTACGGAAATGTTTGAGTGCGCCCATAAGCGGCTCCATCGCACCTGGTGCGTGGGCACAGAAAGTCTTACCAATCCACAATTTACGAGTAAGTTCTTGTAAGTGGTCGATATCCTCTTTCTTACCTTCACCTGTCTCAAGTGCTTTAAGCGCTTTAACAGCCCATGGCAAACCATCACGGCAAGGTGTACACCAGCCACATGATTCACGCGCAAAGAATTCTTCCAGATTACGGGTCAACGACACCATACATTGGGTCTCGTCTACCACCATTAATAAACATGTTCCTAAACGAGAACCTGCTTTCATAATGGTTTCAGCATCCATTGGTAAATCAATGGTATCTGCCGGTAAAAAGTCAGTAGACGCACCGCCTGGTAACCATGCTTTAAGCTTCAAGCCATCACGCATACCACCAGCATGTTCTTCGATTACTTCACGTGCAGTCGTACCAAATGGTAGTTCCCAAAGACCAGGGAATTTTACTTTACCTGACGCACCATAAATCTTTGTGCCCGGATCTTTTGATTTACCTGCTGATAAACCGATATACCATTCTGGACCACGAAGCATGATTGCTGGCAAGTTGTTATAAGTCTCAACGTTGTTCACAATCGTTGGGCGACCCCATGCACCAGCAACTTGCGGGAATGGTGGTTTAGTACGTGGGTTAGCACGGCGACCTTCAAGTGAGTTAATCAATGCAGTTTCTTCACCACAAATATAACGACCTGCACCGGTGTGCACGTGTAACTCGAAGTTCCAGCCAGAACCTAAAATATTGTCACCTAAGTAACCTTTAGCGCGGATTTGCTCAAGCGCTTCATTTAGGTATTGTGCAGCCTCGATATATTCACCACGAATAAAGATATAACCCTGAGTTGCTTCTAGGGTATAACCTGCAATCAACATACCTTCGATCAATTGGTGAGGAAGTTTTTCCATCAACAAACGATCTTTAAAGGTACCTGGTTCCATCTCATCGGCGTTACAGATCAAGTAACGTGGACCGCCATCATTTGGCGCCATAAGAGACCATTTGATCCCAGCAGGGAAGCCTGCACCACCACGACCTTTTACAGTTGCAGCTTTAATGACTTCAAGCACTTCAGCAGGTTTCATACCTAATGCTTTTTTAAAGCCGGCATAACCTTCAAGTGCTTCGTAATCGTCAGCACTACGTACCGATTCTTGTTTGCTTAAACGCCAAGTCAGTGGATGAGTTTCCGGATTACCGTCGCCATAAATTGGTTTTGGTTCAGTATTCATACATACTTCTCCAATAACTGTTTGATTGATGTCACTTCTACTAAACCGTGAGTATCTTCATCAATCATTAACGTTGGGCCTTTGTCACAGTTGCCTAGACAGCAAATTGGAAGCAGCGTAAAACGACCATCTTGTGTCGTTTGACCAAACTGAATACCTAATTCGCGCTGGAATGCTTCAGCAAGTGTTTCAGCACCCATCAAGAAGCAAGCAATTGAGTCACAAAGCAAAATTACGTGACGACCTACAGGTTGGCGATAGATACGATTGTAGAACGTTGCTACACCTTCCAAATCTGCAACACTGATCGTTAATAATTGTGCGATGGCGTTCATTTGAGCATCATCTACCCAGCCATTACGGCGCTGTACGCACTTTAATGCATCTAAAGAAGCTGCACGTGGGTATGGATAGTGACCAATGTGATGTTCAATTTCGTGGATTTCTTCAGCAGTCAAAATCCCTTCAACATTCACACGTGGTTTTTTATCAGTCAGAATCATCATTTTGCGTTACCTCTTAGCGATCCACGTCAGCCATAACCACGTCAATGGTCGCCAGATAAATGATTAAGTCAGATACTAAACTGCCGTTAATCACTGAAGGAATTTGCTGTAAGTGAGTAAACGTCGGTGTACGGATACGTGTACGATAACTCATCGTTGCCTTATCCGAAGTCAAGTAATAAGTACTTGCACCTTTCACAACTTCAGTCATGAATGACGCTTCACCAGCAGGCATGACAGGACCCCATGACACGCTCAAGAAGTGCGTAATCAAAGTTTCAATATCTTGTAACGTCTTATCTTTTGGTGGTGGAACAGCCAATGGGTGATCCGCTTTATATGGACCAGAAGGCATGTTATCCAAACACTGTTTGATAATTTTGAGTGATTGTTCAATTTCACGGAAGTGAACAAGTACACGAGCGTACGCATCACCTTCATATTCAACCGGAACTTCGAAGTCGAAGTTTTCATAGCCACTGTATGGACGATATTTACGAACGTCGAAATCAATACCTGTTGCACGTAAACCAGTACCGGTTACACCCCATGCAAGCGCAGATTTGGCATCGTATTGAGCAACATTACGTGTACGGCCAATAAACACAGAGTTTTTGAATGCAGCTGTGTAGTATTCGTTCAAACGTTTTGGCATCCAATCTAGCAACTCTTTAACAAGTTTTTGCCAGTTGTTTGGAAGGTCATGTGCTGTACCCCCAATACGGAACCATGCCGGGTGCATACGGTAACCCGTAATTGCTTCAACGATGTCGTATACTTTTTGACGGTCTGCGAACATATAGAATACTGGTGTCATACCACCGGCATCCTGAATTGCCGTACCACAGTAAAGTAAGTGGTTATTAATACGGAACAATTCGTTCAACATGACACGGATCACTTGTGCACGCTCAGGAACTTTGATTCCAGCAAGCTGCTCAACAGCCATGACATATGGCATGTTTTGCGCACAACCACCCAAGTAGTCAACACGGTCAGTATAAGGAATAAAAGAGTGCCATGTTTGACGCTCAGCCATCTTTTCCACACCGCGGTGGTGATAACCGATATCAGGAACACAGTCCTTCACTTCTTCACCGTCTAACTGCAATACAATACGGAATGCACCGTGCGCAGATGGATGGTTAGGACCCAAGTTCAAGAACATGAAGTCTTCGTCAGCGTTACCACGTTTAAGACCCCAGTCTTCTGGTACAAAGCGTAAGTGTTCCTGTTCGAAATCTTGCTTCGCTTTGTCTTGCATGTACGGCGTATATTCTGTCGCACGTGCTGAATATTCTTTACGAAGCGGGTGACCTTCCCAATAAGTTGGTAACAAGATACGACGAAGCATTGGATGCCCTTCGAAATTGATACCGAACATATCGTAAGCTTCACGTTCATACCAGTTGGCATTTGGCCAGATATTTGTCGCTGTCGGGAGGTTAAGATCGTTTTCGTTCAAGGCAACCTTGATACGAATGTCACTATTACGCTCAAGCGATAATAAATGATAGAACACAGTGAAGTCAGATGCTGGCAAACCATCACGATGTTGACGTAAACGCTCATCCATCGCTGATAAGTCAAACAGCATTACATAAGGACGTTCCACTTTACGCAGGAACATGAGGACTTCTTGCACGCGTGCGCGCTCAACCCAGACTGTTGGAAACTCTTCAAAAGTCGCCTGCACATAGAAATTCTCACCAAATTTGGTTTTGAGCTCTTCTACGATTGCAAATGCTGGGCGTGAATCAACTGGTGTTGATTCTGGCATAGCAATGTCAGTTTCAGCCATTGGCTTGGCTTCCTATTTAATACAAATTCTGTCAATTTTCTCGATGAACATATCGGTTAGATATGTCAAAACACCGTCAAAAATTATTTAATCTCATCCATAGAGCGTAAGTTTTTAACGGCAATACGCTGCGCATTCTTACGATCACGTTCTGGCATCATCTTTGGCTTATACACTGGCTGAAGATCATCACCAATCACGGCAGAAAGCGGGCGTCGCTCTAATTGAATCTGGTCTTGTAAAAGCATTAATGCTTGGATTAATGCTTCAGGACGAGGCGGACAACCTGGGACGTACACGTCAACAGGAATAATTTTGTCTACACCTTGTACTACTGAATAGATGTCGTACATACCTCCAGAGTTTGCACAAGCACCCATTGAAATAACCCATTTAGGTTCTAACATTTGTTCATACAAACGTTGGATAACCGGAGCCATTTTTACAAAGCAGGTACCTGCAACAATCATCAAGTCAGCCTGACGAGGTGAAGCACGAATAACCTCTGCACCGAAACGGGACAAGTCATGCACGCCTGTTAAGGTCGTTGCATATTCAACGTAACAACATGAGGTACCAAAGTTAAATGGCCACAAAGAGTTTTTACGTCCCCAGTTTACTGCTGTATGCAAGACATCCTCTAAACGAGTCATGAATACGTTTTTATTCACTTCCTCTTCAAGTGGATCAGTCACAATTTGACGATCTTGCAATGGATATTGATCAGCATCCGGATTCGCGCGGGTCAGAGTATATTTCATCCCGACTTACTCCTTTTCAGATGACAATGCAGGTGTAGTTTTTGACTTAACACGACCTGATGATTGGGCTGGAATCTGGCCTGTAGGGTCAGTTACGAGCTCTTCAATAGAGTTAAAGCGTGTAATTTCAGCAATGTTCATTGTTGGTGAACCGACTTTAATCTTCTCACCTGCTAATTTACGGCGATCTGCCGGTGCCCAACTTAAAGCACCTACAGAGAAGGCATAAACAAGCGCAATTAATAGGTCAACGACAAAGATTACGACAGTGGTATAACCCAACCATCCTACTTCACGCACCGAAGTAGACCATGCATAGAGGTAAAGTGCCTCTAAGTCGAAAACAACGAAGAAAATTGCAACTAGATAGAACTTTGCAGACAGGCGAATGCGAGCGCCACCAGCACTCACGACACCTGATTCAAACTGCTCTTGCTTAGCACGTCCCCACGATTTCCCCCCGAGGAGTAAGGGAACTGTGAGCATAAAGACGCAAAGAAATGTAACGCCGATCACGAAGGCGATAATCGCCCAGTCGTATGGAGTAATGGCACTCATGCGGGGATAACTCCTGGCAGGCCTATTATTTAACAAAGAATGTATGTATTGGCCTTCAAATACACCAAACACAAAATTAATCCCGCCAATTGTACCTGATTTCTAATTTCCCTTGCTAGTTGAAGCGTCTTAGTCTTTTGGATGATTTTCCAATCAAAAGTAATCATCTATGTCTTGTAGAGGGGGTTTCACCGCTTATAATCGGTTTATTTGATAGTTTTCGCACTTGTAATGATTTTTTTCATTTTCTGATTTTTAATATTATTTGCACAATTGCTCAATCGGTCAAATTAAACACCTTACTTTTTTATAATATTAATCGGTTTTTTATTGTATTCATCTTCCCCTCTGAATTATGATGAATGTTTAATCATGCATTAATATTTTATTACTCTTGGATAAGAGTATTTATCATTAAGGGCAGCTGATGCCATACTCACTTCGTGAATTTTCATTTTCTACCTCCCTGAAATTTTTTCTCTTATTTACCATCATTATTACGCTATGTTGCTTTATTGGAATTGCATCTCGTCCTCTTAGTTTTCTTGCTTTTTTCTGGCCTGCTAATTCGGTATTTCTAGGCCTATTGCTTCGATTTCCACAAACACGCCAAATAGGTAGTTTTGCTGGTGCTTTTACTGGTTACATGATTGCCGATTTAGTTAATGGCACACCTCTTTTTCTCACCCTTATTTTAACGATATCCAACTACCTGTATGTAGTAACGACTTTAGCACTCGCAATATTGTTTAATCGCCATATAAAAGCAGCTTATCAAGGCTATTCTTATTTACTCTTATTTGCACTATGCGGGATTGGCAGCATAACTGGTGCTTTTTTTGCAGCAACTTTTGTGCCTATGTTTAACACCAAATTTATGATTGGTAGTTTTTGGGCCGAATTTGGTTATTGGGTTACTTCAGAGCTTCAAAATGCCTTATTGTTGCTGCCCATTATTTTAAACATCCCCCCTTACCTTAAAATAAAAAACCACCTTAAGGGTAATCGTATATATATCAAAGCGATTGATTTTTTGCCTTTATTCGCTGTTTTAATTTCGATAGGAGTGAGTTATTACGACTCGGGTCCAGGTTCCCTACTCTACCCCATCGCCGCATTAATCTGGTGCGCTATCCGCTATAAACCCATTATTGTTGCTCTCATTACATCCTTTACCAGTGCATATATTATTTATCATGTCTCAGGGCATTATTTATTACTGTATCCGCAAGACTATTTAGGCAATACCATTTCTATACGTATAGGGCTGATCATGATGACGGTTGCGCCACTTACCGTTTCCAGTATTAGCGCACTCCATTCTGAATTAATTCAGAAGTTACAACATGCAATTGCCCATGATGAACTCACCTCAAGTTTAACTCGACGCCAATTTTTACAGTCAGTCCGCCTACTCCAAGAAAAAGTACAAAAGGAAAATAAGACCTCTGCATTTTTCATGTTGGACGTCGATCATTTTAAAAAAGTGAATGATAGTTATGGCCACTTAATTGGGGATAGAGCCTTACAGACCTGTGTAACGACCATACAAAATATTTTACATCCTCATGACTTACTAGGACGTTTTGGTGGAGAAGAATTCGCAATTTTTATTCCGGATACCACCAGAGAGGCTGCCTTTGAACTCGCGGAAAGAATACGCATTCAAATTAGTCAACAACCGATTTATGTATATGGCAAATTACCCATCTTTGTGCAGGTAAGTATTGGTATTAGCTTATATTCTCCAAGCTATCACCGTTCTATTGAAAGTTTGTTTAAAGAAGCAGACGATGCGCTCTATCAAGCAAAGCGCCAAGGGCGTAATAGAGTTTTTATTTCTTTGTAATATTTCCAAGTCATCATCTAGTGTAATGAATTTTATACAATATCTTCTGTTTTGCCATGTATGCTAATAACAGATAATAAGGAGAAAAATGCATGAATCTAGAATATACGCATAAACCAGACTATTACTTGTTTGCACAATTACTGGTGCGACATATAGAAAGCTATATTCATAAACACCCAGATGCAGATAATGCCATTTTTGACTTGCGAGATGTCTATGAAATTTTTAGGCAAGATTTCGCATCAACCACAACAAACCTAGAAGGCATTTTACATATTGCAGACTCATATAGAGTTGAGACTTTGAATGGGGATCAGCCTCTTATTCAGAAATATCAAATTGATGCTAAAAATAATTCGCTCTTGATTGACTTTAATACAGATGCACTCAATAGCCTGAGAAGCGGCAAACCTATTTTGGAACCTGATGCAACTCAGTTATAAATGAAGCAATAAAAAAAGCACCTTATGCAGGTGCTTTTTTATTGGTCTTTAATGGCGGTTGTTTAAAGCGATGTGCTGGCCAAGTCATAATAAAGCGTGCGCCTCCCAAACTTGGACTTTCATCTACCTTAATTTCCCCACCAAACCAGTAAGCAATACGACTTACGATAGAGAGACCCAAACCATAACCGCCAGATGCACGTGTACGGCTATCATCTAAACGGGCAAAGGCTTCAAATACACGCTTGCGGTCTTGCTCAGGAATACCCGGTCCGTCGTCTTCGACACAGACAAAAGCCATGCCATCATTATGAATACCGCCCGTAATCCGAACTTTGTTATCACAATAACGAACTGCATTACCTACTAGATTTTGCACGACACGGTGAAGGTAACGACGCTCTGCATCTACTTTCACATATAAAGGCGGTGGAATAAGTTCAATTTCTTTCTGTGTTTTTAAAGCCTCAGTTTCAACTGCAACCTGATCCAACACTTCAAAAAGTACAATTTCTGCAAAGTCTAATGAAGGTGTACCCTGCTCTAGTTTTGCATAAGTCATGATTTCATCAATTAAGGTATTGAGCGCTTCAATATCTTTATCAATCATGTCGACCTGATGCATACGATGATTGTAATCATCTTCTTCGGCTAACATTTCTGTACCAAAGCGAATACGTGCCACAGGTGTTCTGAGTTCATGAGATACTGCTCTCATTAACTCACGTTGAGCCTCAATCAAACGCTGAATATGGTCAGACATATTGTTATAACTTGAAGCCAAGTTTGCCATTTCATCGCTTCCCTCAATAGGAACACGCAGTGACAAATCACCCGATTTCATACGGTTTAATGCATAACGCACCTGTCGGATTTTGCGCTCTAACGGCAAAATCAAACCGTAAACACCTAGACTTAATAAGAATAAGCTAAATAAGGTAATACCCGCCGAAAGCTGTAAAGGCATCCAGTTAAACATTGGAACCGGACCCAGCACTAACACTTGCGCAGGATGATTCGGTATTGGAGACACAATCGAAATGGTTGTACCGCGCACTGTTGCGCTATCTTTGTACAACATGACACTTTGGTCTTGGCGCAAACGTCCAATCTGTTCAGAATCCAGATTTACATCTTGAATATTTTGAATATTGATCGGATATGAGAAATGCTTTTGAATCTTGGCAAGATATTCTTGTTCCTGCCCCGGATAAAACATTAAATAGTCGAGCACAAAAATAGGAAGAGCCTTCATTTGGCGTTCAGTAATTTTGTCGACTTTTATAGATAAGTAATGTTGTGGGTCGTCACGTAAGCCAATAATGACATATGCAATGCTATTGCTTGCATCGTAACGAACTACAGATTTTTGTGCTTCTATCCGCTTTTTCTCGGTCCGAGACAGCTCAACCTTACTTGCATCGGTATAATAAATTGGAAGTTCGAGCAAATCAGATGCGTCAGAAATCCAATCTATTTTTTGCTGCTTCCCAGGTTGTCGAGCGACTCCTTCACTAATGACATAAGAAATACCATCAGTTAAAGATTCTCGGTATTCTTGTGCGCGTTGGTAGTTGATAATTTGTACCAGTAAATACCCAAAAACAGCTACCAAAACAACAAGAATTACCAGCCCCGCATATATTCGCAGGAATATACTGTGTTTAAACACTCGACCAACCTTATAGGAAGTTTAATCAGATTTTACAATCCATTGGTTTCTTTAACAAACAAGTAACCTTTACTACGTACAGTTTTAATACGTTTTGGATTTTCAGGATCATCGCCAATTTTTGGACGAATACGTGAAATACGTACGTCAATTGAACGGTCTTGACCATCATATTCGATACCACGTAAACGTTCGAAGATATCTTCACGCGATAAAATACGGCCAGCGTTTGATGCAAGCAACCATAACAAGTCATATTCAGCACTTGTAAAGTCAACAAGCTCACCGTTCAACGTTACCGAACGGCCACCATTGTCGATGACGAGGTCGTCAAACTCAATACGTTGAGCAACTTCATCTTCAACAGTTTTATCCGTACGGCGTAACAAAGCACGAATACGCGCTAATAATACACGTGGTTGAACTGGTTTCGCGACATAATCGTCTGCACCCATTTCCAGACCAAGTACCTGATCCATATCTTCAGTACGTGCAGTCAACATTAAGATTGGTTGATGATAGTGTGGGCGAACTTCACGACAAACGGTTAAACCATCTGCACCCGGCAACATGACATCCAAGACCACAAGATCCGGTTGCTCACTAATAATACGACGAATTGCACGGTTACCATCGGTTTCTACACCAACTTCCAAACCATTACGGATTAAATATTCTTGAGTTAATCGCGCTAAACGCTCGTCGTCTTCAACGATCAGAATCTTTGGTAACTTTTCTTCTTGGCTCATATCATTGCCCCTATAAATCTCATTACATGTATCTTAAAAATCTTGCAGATACATTCGTTTATCATTTGCAATATACACACGTTTACATTGTAAACAAGTAGGCGTTCACCAAACTGATACATGACAACCATGTTTTGTTGCATTTTATTAATCTTTGAATTTTCAGGTATTTTTATTATCTATTTATTGTTCTTAAATGTCATAATCTATTCATATTTCCTATGTATGAATATTAAACAAATTATTTCTTCACTAAATTTAAATTCACTCAAGTGTTTGTTTTTTGAGTTATCCACAAAGTTATCTATAAGTGTTTTTTCACAGCTTTGGTATGCTATCTCCCGACAAATCATACAGATAAAAAATTACTAAAAAGTCAAGATTGATCTACCGTAAAAAATCCCGTATCTTGTGTTGAAAATAAACTTTAACTACTAAGTCTTGTGTTTATCCCTCAAATATCGTGGCATGTTTTTTGCTCGGTTCAAACGGTCTATGAACATAACAAAAGTGACAATGGAGCTATGCTGGCATGAGCGTAATTACTTCGACTCCCGGTCAAATTCAGGTGATTAAACGCACCGGAGATGTTGCTGCATTTGATGCAGAGAAAATTTCTGTTGCGATTGGTAAAGCTTTTCTTGCTGTGGAAGGTCAACAAAGTGCGGATTCGAGCCGTATTCACGACCGTATTACCCAACTGACGGAAATGGTACTGAACACTTTCACTCGCCGTTTACCTTCTGGCGGTACCATTCATATTGAAGAGATTCAAGATCAAGTTGAACTTGCACTGATGCGTACTGGGGAGCACAAAGTCGCTCGTGCTTACGTTATCTATCGCGATCAACGCGCAAGTGCCCGTAAAGACACAAATTCTAATCATCACCCTACCTTGCAAGTTACCGATGCAAACGGTCAACTTCAACCACTTGATTTAAGTGCACTGCAAGCAACTGTAAATCGAGCTGCTGAAGGCTTAGAAGGTATTGATGTTCAAGCAATTATCGATGAAACCGTTAAAAACTTATATAACGGCGTAAAAGAAAGCGATATTGCTACCACCATGATGATGGCAACACGTACACGTATTGAACAAGAACCTAACTATACATACGTAACTGCACGTTTGCTTCGTGATGAGTTGGTCAGCACTGGCTTAGCATTCTTAGGTTTACCAGCCGATACAGCTGAAAACAATGCACTTGAAGCATTCTTGAAAAAAGGTGTAGAGCTTGATTTGCTTTCACCGGACTTGCTTAAGTTCGATCTAGAAAAACTAGCAGCGGCAATTCAACCGGAACGTTCTAACCAGTTTACCTATTTAGGTTTACAGACTCTATTTGACCGTTACTTCATCCATTCAAATGGCGTTCGCTTTGAATTACCACAATTATTCTTCATGCGTGTGTCAATGGGTCTTGCACTTAATGAGCAAGACAAAGAAGAGCGTGCAATCGAGTTCTATAACTTGTTGTCTAGCTTTGACTACATGGCATCTACGCCTACCCTGTTTAACTCAGGTACATTACGTCCACAGCTTTCAAGTTGTTACTTAACAACGATTGGTGATGACCTTTATGACATTTATGGTGCAATGCGTGACAACGCGATGCTCTCTAAATGGGCAGGTGGTTTAGGTAACGACTGGACACCTGTACGTGCCTTGAACTCTTATATTAAAGGTACAAACGGTAAGTCTCAGGGTGTTGTTCCGTTCCTTAAAGTTGCGAACGATACAGCCGTTGCGGTAAACCAAGGTGGTAAGCGTAAAGGTGCGGTATGTGCGTACTTAGAAACTTGGCACTTAGACATCGAAGAATTTTTAGAACTTCGTAAAAACACGGGTGATGACCGTCGTCGTACTCACGACATGAACACTGCAAACTGGGTTCCTGACCTATTTATGCAACGTGTGTTTGAAGATGGCGAATGGACACTATTCACTCCGTCTGAAACTCCAGACCTACACGATTTAACTGGTGCTGAGTTTGCTGAACGCTATGCATACTATGAGTCTGTTGCAAAAGAACAGAACATGTTGCACAAGAAAGTACGTGCGAAAGACTTATGGCGCAAAATGCTTTCTATGTTGTTCGAAACTGGTCACCCTTGGATCACGTTTAAAGATGTTTGTAACTTACGTTCACCACAACAACACGTTGGCGTAGTTCACTCATCTAACCTATGTACTGAAATTACGTTAAACACCAACCAAGATGAAATTGCGGTATGTAACTTAGGTTCGATCAACCTTGTTCAACACGTTAAAGGTGGCGTATTAGACCGTGAGAAGTTAGCGCGTACTGTGAAAACAGCAGTTCGTATGCTCGATAACGTTATCGACATTAACTACTACGCTGTACCACAAGCGAAGAACTCTAACTTGAAACACCGCCCTGTTGGTATGGGTATCATGGGCTTCCAAGATGCGCTTTACGAAATGGGTATGGCTTACGGTTCTGATGAAGCTGTGAACTTTGCTGATGAGTCAATGGAGGTGATTAGCTACTATGCAATCCAAACTTCAAGTGACTTGGCTGTTGAACGTGGTGCTTACTCAACATTTAAAGGTTCATTGTGGGATCAAGGTATCCTTCCAATCGACTCTTTAGAAATTGTTGCGAAATCTCGTCCAGAACGTATGTTTGAAGTTGACCGTACTCAACGTTTAGATTGGGACAGTTTACGTGCCAAAGTTCAAAAAGACGGTATGCGTAACTCAAACGTAATGGCGATTGCTCCAACTGCAACCATTTCGAACATTTGTGGTGTTTCTCAGTCTATTGAGCCAACATTCCAAAACTTATATGTGAAATCTAACTTGTCTGGTGAGTTCACTGTAATTAACCCTTACCTTGTTCGCGCATTAAAAGAACGTGGTCTTTGGGACACAGTGATGGTTAATGACCTCAAACACTTTGAAGGTTCAGTACAAAAAATTGCTCGTATTCCTGAAGAATTAAAAGCAATCTTTGCAACTGCGTTTGAAGTTGAGCCACGCTGGATTGTTGATGCTGCATCACGCCGTCAAAAATGGATTGATCAAGCACAATCTCTTAACCTTTACATCTCTGGTGCAAACGGTAAGAAACTTGACATCACTTATAAGATGGCATGGTTACGTGGTCTTAAGACGACTTATTACCTCCGTGCGTTAGGCGCAACATCTGCTGAAAAATCTACAATTAACACAGGTGCGTTAAACGCGGTTAAACCTGCAACTGTAGAAGCAGCAGCACCTGCGGCAGCTCCAGTCGTAGAAGCGAAGAAGCCTGAAGCAGTTGAAGAAGACGGCTTCACTCAAGCAGCTCCGGTTCCTATGGCTTGTTCAATCGACAACCCAGATTGCGAAGCTTGCCAATAACATTCAATAAAGTTGCTCTTTAACAAAAAGAGCAACTTTAAACGAGGTAAAGATTATGTTTTTTCATCTCAGCCATAACTATATGCTTGGTGTTGGAATCTTAATCTTTGCCTTTATTTTCTTTTATACGCCTATGGTTTACGCCTTTTTTAAAATCCGTAAACAACAGCGTAAGCAAAATAAGTTGTAGGGATAATGGACCAAAGGCCCAAAATTTGGTCATACATCAATAAAACTTAATTTTGTTTACACATTATGAGCGTATAGTAGTGACATCTTCGTTTAGAGATGTCGAACATAGATATATACAACGAAGAGAGAACAACAATGTCTATCCTTAGTTGGGACGATTTTGAAGATGATTCGCAAAAACCGGCTGCACCTGAACACAAGTCTGCGCCCGTCAACCCGGAAAAAACGCCTGATTCGCAGAATGTATCTGCTGCGCAGCCATCATCGCAGAGCGTGGCAGCTCCACAATCCGCTGGAACCCATTCCGTGCGATCAACAAATCCAACCGATTCAATGGCTCGAGCATCTGAAGCCTTAGAACATTTGGATGTTGCTCCTGGCCTTGAAGAGTTAGAAATGGGCGCGCAACGCGTTCAGGTTGACGACAAAGCCATGATTAACTGTCGCGCTGACTTGAACCAGCTTGTTCCATTTAAATATGAGTGGGCTTGGCAAAAATATCTAGATGGTTGTGCAAACCACTGGATGCCTCAAGAAGTGAACATGAACCACGATATCGCACTTTGGAAGTCTGAAAATGGCTTAACTGAAGATGAGCGTACGATCGTTATGCGTTCTTTAGGTTTCTTCTCGACTGCGGACTCTTTGGTTGCAAACAACCTCGTATTGGCAATTTACCGCCACATCACGAACCCTGAATGCCGTCAGTACATTTTACGTCAAGCGTTTGAAGAAGCAATTCACACTCATGCTTACCAATACTGTATCGAATCTTTAGGTATGGACGAAGGCGAAGTCTTCAACATGTACCGCGAGATTCCATCGGTTGCGCGTAAAGCAGCTTGGGGCTTGAAGTACACTCAATCGTTAAGTGACCCTACTTTCCACACAGGTACGCCTGAAAACGACCAACGTTTACTTCGTAACTTGATCGCGTTCTACTGTGTTCTTGAAGGGATCTTCTTCTACTGTGGCTTTACTCAAATTTTGAGTATGGGTCGCCGTAACAAGATGAATGGTGTTGCTGAGCAGTTCCAATACATTTTGCGTGATGAGTCTATGCACTTGAACTTTGGTATCGACATGATTAACCAAATCAAGATTGAGAACCCTCACCTTTGGACTGCCGAGTTCCAACAAGAAGTAATTCAAATGATTCTTGAAGGTACGATGCTTGAAATCGAATACGCACGTGACACAATGCCACGCGGTGTATTGGGTATGAACGCAAGCATGATGGAAGAATATTTGAAATTCATCTGTAACCGTCGTTTATCTCAGTTAGGTTTACCAGAGCAATTTGCTGGTGTAACTAACCCATTTGCGTGGATGTCGGAGATGATGGACTTACGTAAAGAGAAGAACTTCTTTGAAACTCGCGTAACTGACTACCAAACTGGTGGTGCGTTAAGCTGGTAAGTTTTACCGCTTTCCCGAAAAGCCGCTCATCTAGAGTGGCTTTTTTATTACCAGAATTATTTAGGCTCAGCTCAAGCCTCATTTATTTATTCTTTATTCAATAAATATTTAATAATTTATATAAGGCTGTTCTGAACTTAATCGTATATAAGTTATATTCTTTTAATTTAAAAATAAATAATATAAAAATCTAAATAATTTATAAAAACAATTTAAAATACTAAAATAAAAATTATTGTTTTCACAAGAATTTTAGAAATAGATAAAATAAGGTGTCGGCTGACCCACTCTGGCTTTTAAACGAACGAAAACTCAGCCGACGGCGTAGATATACCAAATTATTATTATAAAAACTTATATCCCTACGATTATTTTACAAATCCGAATAAATACTCAAGTAAAAATATCACAAAATTTATCTATATTATTTTTGTCACTCTATTTATTTAAAGCGATAGTTTTAAGCCCTATAAATAAATTAAATTTATTTTAAAAACAAAAGGTTATAAACACAGCTACTTTAATTTTAAATAAAAATTATTTTATTTCAAATAAGATAAATCATTTTTTAAATACATATATTATTTTAATCTTAAAAATTTTTTATTAACTCAGTCCATTTTTTATGTTTAAAAATGTTATTAAAAATAATCGTATTTTTTATTTTGTTGATTTTGAATATATTTACAAACCCGCTGTACCAGCCGTGACAAATTACACAACTTGACACCAAATAGTAAAAAATTAAATACTCTTTCTCAATTATGTGCTCTGAAACACATAATCAATAAATAGTAATAACAACATCTCAAACAAATCACATGGAAATAGATTATGTTTATTAAAAGTATTTTATCTTCGATTACTAGTATTATCCCACTTCCTGAAAATAGTAACACAAGCAGTAATTTAGGTAACGGCTCTGGTGACGGCCTACTTAATGGAATATCTTCCGGAAATGGTGAACACAACTATGGTATTGGCAATGGTATTGCCGATGACGCAAGCATTACAGCCCCAATTACCATTCCCCTCAACCTCTCTGGTAACTCAATTACACTCATAGGCAATTCATCTTCAAGTTCGGTGAATAGCTCTCCAACCACCACTTCAAATAACGTTAATGACAACGATGTAACAAATAATGGTAACGGTTCTACCTCTGGTAGCGGTACAGGCAACGGCTCTGGTGACGGGCTTTTAAATGGTGCTGCTTCTGGTAATGGTGAACACAACTATGGAATCGGTAATGGTATTGCCGATGACGCAAGCATTACTGCCCCACTTTCAATTCCAATTAACCTTGCGGGTAACTCTATTACCCTAATTGGTGACTCATCTTCTAGTTCGGTCAACAACTCTGCAACCAATACATCAAATACCGTGAATGATAACGACACCACCTATAACGGCAATGGCTCAGGTACTGGTAATGGTTCGGGCGATGGCTTGTTAAATGGAATTGGCTCTGGCAATGGCGAGCAAAACTACGGTATCGGAAATGGGATTGCGGATGACGCAAGTATTACAGCCCCAATTACGCTTCCTATTAACTTGTCTGGTAACTCAATTACCCTAATTGGCAATTCATCTGCAAGTTCTGTTAATTCCTCGCCAACTACAACGTCAAATACTGTGAATGACAACGACACCACCTATAACGGCAATGGTACTGGTGATAGCGGTGTGAGCGCTCTGGGCGGTTCCGGCAATGGTTCAGGTGATGGCGCAGGTAATGGTATCGCTTCTGGCAATGGTGAACATAACTATGGTATTGGCAATGGTAACGGCGACGATGTTGATATTACTGCTCCGATTACCGGTGTTCTAAACATTTCAGGAAACTCATTTACTCTCATTGGTAATTCTTCATCAAGTTCAGTCAATACTGCGCCAACCACCACATCAAATACAGTGAACGACAATGACACCATTGATAATGGTAATAGCGGCGGCACAGGTAGTGGTTCAGGCAATGGTTCTGGTGATGGTTTACTTAATGGCGCTGCTTCTGGCAATGGCGAGCATAACTACGGCATTGGCAACGGAAATGGTGATGATGTAGATATTACCGCACCAATTACAGGTGTTTTTAATTTCTCTGGTAACTCTTTCTCGCTCATTGGCAATTCATCTTCTAGTTCAATTAATACTGCCCCAACTACAACGACTAATACAGTTAATGACAATGACGTGACTGATAATGGAAATGATGGGGGCGGACTTGTTGGTGGAAGTTCTGGAAATGGCTCTGGTGACGGACTGTTAAACGGCGCTGCTTCTGGCAATGGCGAACACAACTACGGTATTGGTAACGGAAACGGTGATGATGCAGATTTCACTTTCCCTCTGACTGGTGTACTTAACTTTTCCGGCAACTCGCTTTCAGGCTTTGGCAGTTCATCTAGTGACTCGGTAAATGTTGCACCAACCACAGCAACCAATACCGTCAATGATAATGACACCATTGATAATGCCAATACAGGTGGCCTTGGTGGCGGTTCGGGCAATGGCTCTGGCGATGGCCTTTTAAATGGTGCAGCATCTGGTAATGGCGAGCATAACTATGGCATTGGTAACGGAAACGGTGATGATGCAGACTTTACGCTTCCATTTACTGGCGGCTTAAATATTTTGGGCAATGCTTTATCTGGTATCGGCGGCTCTTCCACCGACTCTATTAATATTTCACCAACAACTACTTCAAACACAGTCAATGACAATGACACTACCAACAACGGCAACACTTCAGGTGGTGTGATTGGTTCTAGTGACTCAGGCAACGGTTCTGGTGATGGCTTATTAAATGGCATTTCATCAGGTAACGGTGAACATAATTATGGCATTGGCAACGGTAATGGCGATGATGTTGACGTTGTGGCCCCTATCACTACACCACTTAATGTATTAGGCAACTCTTTCTCATTTATTGGTGGTGAAGGTACAGGCGATATCTTAGGTCCGATTACTGGCGTTATTGGTGGCATTGGTGGTGATGGAGATATCCTAAGCCCGATTACTGGCATTATCGGTGGCATTGGCGGCATCGGTGGGGATCTGGGCGATAACCCACTTACAGGTATTATTCAAAGCGGTATTGACGTTCTACAAAATTTAGAAAGTTTAAAAACAGGTTTGATTAATACAGGTATTGATACGATTGCCGGAACAATTATTGGTGTGTTCCCTGATGCAGAGCACCCTGTCGGTGATTTTGCAGACCTTGGAAAACTACTTTTCGAGACTTCACGTGATAGTGTTAACGGTACGCTTGAGGCTATTTCTGACCTTGCAGGGGCTGATCTTGAGGGTGCAAGTGGCTCAATCACTGGTGTAATTGACACTCTTATTACCAATGGTTCAACGGCATCTACCATTATTCAGCATATTGTAGGTGATGACCTAGTCACTGAAAACGGTGGCCTCTTGGGTTCAATCACCACGATTATTGGTGGTGTTGACAGCGGCGACGGTGGTTTACTGGGTGGCCTAGATGGCTTAATTAACATTAACTATGGCGACTCAGACAATAGTAACTCTGTAGATGTAGAAGATATTTTAGGAAATATTCTTGGCTCGGTAGGTTCAAATCAAGGTATTGCTGTTGGTGAACCTGATCCAACGGGCGGTAGTTTGATTCATACGATTTCACTTAACACAGTAAATCAGTTAACTGACCAACTTTTACATGCTTTACCGACTGTCTAATGTTTTCGTAAAGATATAACCCCTATAAAAGCACCTTTCAAATCTTGAGTTTGGAAGGTGTTTTTTATTAAAGAGCTTTTGACAGTAATACGCTCATGCTTATAGGTTATTAATCCAGATCTAAATAACCAAATACAGCCTTTTCAACTCGCTGTTGTAAATGATTTAAATCACTTTCCCCTACTATGCCTGCTGCGTTAATCATTCCTTTGCTTAAAGCAATTACATCTTGTGCGGCTGTCTGCGCATGTGAAACGCCAGAACGTTTAAACAGATCAGAAATTATGGTTTCAAGCTCGTGCTGATGCTCACTTTCCTCAATGTCTTTGCCAATGAGTTCAGAAGCAAATTCTAAGGTTCGTGCCAACTGTGGGCGGCTCAATTGATGTTGCACAGCGGCTTGTATAATGAGTTTTAGTTTATCTTTTAAGTCTGCGGCATCACTTTGCTGTATGACTTCAACAATATGATTTGAAAGTTTGGCGCGTTCACGTCGAATTAGCTCGACGATTAAAGCATCTTTAGAAGGAAAGTATTGATATAGGCTACCAATGCTTACGCCAGCAAGTTCGGCCACGGCATTTGTGTTAAATCCAGCAAAACCTAACGACTCTAAAATGCGAGCAGCCGCTTCTAAAATAGCTTCAAAGGTAGCTACTGAACGTGCTTGACGCGGGCGTTTACGTGGATCTGGGAGTGTTTCTGACATGGCCCGAAATGCGAGTATTTAATGTGAGTAATCACTCATATACTGACTGAGTCATATTGTTATGACAAGTAAATGCAGTCTTTTCAGTTGAACTACAAGTCGGCCCAGTCATGGAGTGGTTATGTCTAGAACCTATACTTTTTTTATTCATTTAAGAGCTTTGCCTGCTTGGTTGGCTTTAGCTCGGCAAAAGCGTGCTGAGTTTAGTGCACAGAAACTTGAACCTATTTTTGAGAAGTACCCGACTGTAAAAGTTCGATGGTATGACGTTGAAGCGTTTAGCACTAAAGCCAGTGATATTGCTGTGTTTGAGACGACATCTTTGCAAGATTATTATTTTGTGATTGATGCGATACGAGACTCTGAGTTTTGTACAGTACCCTACTTTGAGTTTGTAGAGATTATTCCTGCAATTGAAGATGGGTATGTGGAGTATGAGAGTTCTTTATAAAAATTGTGAATAAAAAACCGCTATCTATTAGCGGTTTTTTATTGAGTCTTTAAGATTTAAATTGAAGTATCATTGATGAAACTAAACTATAAATACATCAGCTTTAATTAAATCATTCAAACTATTTACATTTGTTTGATTATTTAAAATTAATAGCTTAGTGGCTGAATAATTTATATCATTTCCATCTCTATCTAAACTTAGCGTAACTGTTGAACCGCTTTTTTCAAATGATACAAACTGATTGAGATTTTCTTTACTAGCTGGCCCAATAATTAACTCAGAGATATTGATTTTATCTCCTTGGGAAATATTAAAGTCTGACCATGTATCAACGCCATTACCGCCCGTAGCGTCATTTCCAAAACCTGCTAAAATTTTGAAAATTGCAGTATCAGCACCAATTCCGCCAGTTAGCGTGTCATTGCCCGCTCCGCCTTCAAGAAGATCGTTACCTTCACCACCGTTCAGGATATCATTGCCAGCTCCACCTTCTAGCCAGTCGTCTCCAGCTAAGCCATTTAAGGTGTCATCTCCAAGACCGCCCAACAGATTGTCCTTACCTTTCCAGCCATTCTGCACATCGTTACCATCCGTACCGTTAAGCGGTATGACAATATTCATTACATCTGCTGTAGTTAAGGTCTTGTCGGCAAAGATAAAGTTGAAGTCCCGACTGTACGAATCATTGTCATTCAAGTAGTTCTTAAAGCTAACCGAGTCATCTGTACCAAATGCCTTGATCACCAGATCATTACCTACTCTCAGGAACTGGG